>Ga0247812_10000002_pt1 | contig 906338 bp, 742 predicted proteins | sample UWRJL149409B1_FD_178011 | JGI IMG/M metagenome (GOLD analysis project Ga0247812, IMG submission 178011) | Plant litter microbial communities from Arlington Agricultural Research Station in Wisconsin, United States - UWRJ-L149-409B-1 | ecosystem: Environmental > Terrestrial > Plant litter >...
GAAGAATTTACGTTTTGTTTTATTGTTAGCGTGAGAAACATTATTTCCAACGCGTGTTCTTTTACCAGTAATTTGACAAACCTTAGCCATGACGATCAATTTTTCCAAATGAGGGTGCAAATATAGGTATTTATTATTTTGGTGCAAATAAAAATGAAAGATATTTGAAAAACAGGGAACTAGAATGTCATTCTAAAACCCACGCCATGAACGTTATCAATGCGGATTGCAGGGTCTGCGGACAGATATTTACGCAATCTTGAAATGAAAACATCCAGGCTTCTCCCCATAAAATAATCGTCATCGCCCCAGATGGCTTTCAGTAATTCGTCGCGCCGGATGACCTGATCAGGACGCTCCGATAGATATTTCAACACCTCTGCCTCACGGAATGTAAGTGTCTGCAGATTGTCATTGACAGACAAAGTCAGCTTCTGAAAATCAAAAGTATACTTACCCACAGCATTGGTTTTTGGTTGGGCAGATATTGGCTTACCTGAATTATTTCGGCGTAGTATCACCTCAATCCGCAGCATTAATTCCTGAATACTGAATGGCTTTGTGACATAATCGTCCGCACCCAGTTCCAGACCTTTGATTTTATCTTCCTGCAGCGTTCTTGCAGTCAGGAATAAAATCGGAACCTGTTTGTCTGATTTCCGGATATTTTCGGCCAATGTAAATCCATCCATTTTCGGAAGCATTACATCCAGTACACAAATGTCGAAATGTTCCTTTTCGATAATGTCCAGCGCTTCTGCTCCGTCCACGGCATGTACAACCTCATACTCATAAGCTTCCAGGTTATCTTTGGTAGCAAAGGCCAGATTGGGATCATCCTCAACGTATAAAATTTTCTTTTTCAAGGGTAACTGATTTAATGTAGGTTAAAGCAATATTATTTTTGCGGAATGCTGATACTGAACGTACTTCCTTGTCCCAGTGCGCTATCCAGTTCCAGGTTCCAATGGTGCGAACGAACAATCTGTTTCACATAACTGAGTCCAATTCCGGAACCTTTTACGTTATGCACGTCGGCATTGGAAATCCTGAAAAATTTGTTAAAAATCTGTTTTTGATATTCTTTGGCAATTCCCAGGCCTTTGTCTTCCACACAAATGACCAGGCAATTTTTCTTATTAAATGTGCGTACTACCACTTCGGGCAGGTTAGGAGAATATTTTATAGCATTGTCGATCAGATTGGTAATCATGTTGCGAAAATGAAAAGTATCTGCTTCAATAAAATGATTTTCTGCTTCATATTTCAGTTTGACTTTGCCTTCAAACGGCAGCAGAAGAGAATCAATCATTTGATTTACATCGATTTTCTCCTTTTTCAAATTCAGGGAATTACGTTCTGCCTTAGCAATGGAAAGTACCATTTCTACTTGGTTTTGCAATCTGAGAATCTCTTCCTGAACAATATTTACATACCGTTTATGACGTTCGGGCTGAGTAATAATAATATCAGAATTCAGGACGTCCGCCGCAATCCGGATTGTAGAAATGGGTGTCTGAAGTTCATGCGTCATGTTATTGACAAAATTTCGCTGCACTTCCGACAAATGTTTTTGTTTAAGAATAATGAACAGAGCATAAGCAAAAAAACCTACTGCTAAAAGCACCAGCACAGAAGACCAGATCCATCCGTTAAGATTACCAACAATATACGTTGATTGCTCCGGAAAGCGTACTCCGAAATAGTAGGGATATTTGTCCGTTTTCTCCCAGTTTGATGTTTTAGCTGATGTTTTGTCGTTTGTTTTGGTACTTAAAGACATGCCATAACGCATCCTGTCAGTTGTACAATCATAAATGCCGACTTCAAAATCCGTAATCAGGTTATGTTTCTGAAAACTGTCCTTGATAAAATGTTCAAGCAAGTCCGGCTGTGTCGTCGCATTGGTGTTGACCAGAAAATATTCAGGCGATAGCTGTTCAACAGGATTGGAAGTCTGCATCACGCCGTTTACGGACGCAAGCTCCTGTGCAACATCCTGAAGAGCTACATGAGCATTTTGATTGAACTGCCTGTGACGCAGATCAAGCGCCTGTTTTACCCAATAAATCTGAGTAATGACCACGCCGATAATCAGCAGCGCAGAAAACACAGTAAGCCAGCGAATAGAACGTCTTGGCATTGATAAATAATTTTCCGGTAAATGAAATGACCATTCAAGTGGACTGACCTACCTGTAAATTGATTTACTTCAACTTACATATCACGACGTAAATGATAATCAAAAAGTGCTTCCATCGGGGATTTCAGAATTTTGCCTGCTGTCAGATTTTTACTTTCCAAAACTGATTTTAAAATATCTTTATAGTAGAAAGCAACAGAGCCTGTAAAATGAATCGGGTAACTTTCTGCGTCCTGATGTTTCAGAATATATTTCTCTGTAAAAAGAGTAAACGCATCATGCACCAGTTTATAGATAAAAGGATGCTGAATATTTTTTGAAATAAAATGTGAAAAGGCGGCAAAATACCGGTTTGGAAATGGCTGACGATATACTTTTTCAAGAACAGCCAGCCGGTTTGTTCCCGGATAAGCTGTTTCAAATTGCGTGTGGAGCTCCTCGGGCAACTCATTTTGAAGAAAATGAACCAGTAATGTTTTTCCCAGATATGATCCGCTGCCTTCATCACCTAACCAAAAACCCAGCGATCCAATAGAATGAACAATCGTATTACCATCATAAAAGGCATTGTTGGCTCCCGTTCCCAAAATACAAGCAATTCCGGGATCATTTCCACACAATCCTCTGGCTGCTGCAAGCATATCCGAAGCTACTTCAATAATCTCTGCGGAAGGAACAGTATCAGCCAGGGCATCATACACCGGACGGCTTGTTTTTTTATCAGCACAGCCGGCCCCGTAAAAAAACACCTGGTCAATGGAAGAGGTAATGTAGGGAAATACCTCTTTTTCTAAAATATCTGTTATTTCTTCTTTCGTTTGATAAAAAGGATTGAGGCCTCCGGAATGCAGGCGGAAGGGTGATTTTCCCGGTGAGGCTACCATCCAGTCAGTTTTGGTGGAGCCACTGTCTGCAATGAGATATGTATAGGATTTCAATGCTGCTGATTAAATGGTTCTGTTAACTTGCCAATGATTTTGAATTTTTCAAAAACGCGCTCGGTATGCGGTGCATCACCAAGTTCTTTAGTGAGATCCTGTCCTGCCCAATGTTCATAATGATGCCCGTTGCGCCAGAGTCTGGAAGCAGTAACATCATAGATAAGTCCCTGATAGGCACACCAGATTTCGTCACGGTCTTGTCCATTGCGCAGTGCCAGCTGGGACTTTGTATATTCTTTCATTCACTTCAATTTACTGCTGCGGAGAAACTGCTCAATAATTATGCCGGAATTTAAGAGGATCATTTCAGAATATTTTGATTTTAAGACTAAAAAATCTGAACTTGGCGTTTAATTAGAAAATTATCCGTGAAAGATAGAATGAAAAAAACCTATACTTTGCTTTGCAGTATTTTGCTGGTACTTACATTGGTAACAGTCGGTTGCAAAAAGAAATCAGCAGAACCGGTTTCTGAACGTATTGCAAAATCGTGGACAGCAGAAACGGTAAATGAAGGAACCGTCGTTGTGTATACAAGGGGAGGAGCGAGTAATATCCGGGCTGGATATTCAAATTTTAAGCTGACTTTAAACAGTGATGGCAGCGTTACTTATACAGAGTTTGACAAAAACATTTTTACCGGCAAATGGACGCTGGATGGCGACACCAAACTGGTTTTGTCAGGTCTGACGCCACAACCAAGCGGCAGCAACGGTACTGTTACTTTCACTATCACTTCTCTTGATGATAATAAAGTGGTATTGACCCGTGTTGACCCAAGTCCTAAAACCGGAAATACCATTAACCAGTATACACTTTCAAATCCTTGATTAAGGTTAAAACAGGCGGGCTGATATTTTGAAATCACTCAATAGCCAACTGAACTTTTAACATAAAATTTTTATTGATAAACGAAGCCATTTCCTGCAAGAGATGGCTTCGCTTATTTTTAGCTAACTTTGCAATATGGCAGAATCAAGAACAGAAATCAGCAATTTAGGTGAATTTGGTCTTATCAAAAGACTCAACGGAGGGCTAAAAAATAATTTACCCGATAGCATTACAGGTATCGGCGATGACGCCGCAGTAATCGATTTGGGAACAGAATTTGGCTTATTATCGACCGATATTCTTTTGGAAGGCGTTCATTTCGACTTGTCCTTTTTTCCATTAAAACATTTAGGATATAAGGCTATCGCCATCAATGTTTCTGATGTAGCCGCGATGAACGGGATTCCGCGTCAGGTTACGGTTGGAATTGCATTAAGCAATCGTTTTTCGGTAGAAGCAGTTGAAGAATTATATGAAGGAATGAAAGCAGCCTGCAAAGATTTCAATGTGGATCTTGTAGGCGGCGATACTTCGTCTTCTCTTTCAGGATTATTTATTTCAGTAAGTGTTTTTGGACGCGTTGCCAAAGACCGGATCACATACCGGAATACGGCCAAAGCCAATGATCTTTTATGTGTTTCCGGGGATCTGGGCGGAGCTTATATTGGGTTGCAATTGCTGGTAAGAGAAAAACAGGTTTTCTTGGCAGACCCGAATATGCAGCCTCAGCTTGATGGAAAAGAATATGTCATCCAACGACAACTACGCCCGGAAGCACGTATGGATGTAGTTTTTGAACTGGCTGCGGCAGGTGTCATTCCTACTTCCATGATCGACGTTTCGGACGGACTTGCTTCGGATCTTTTACATTTATGCTCGCAATCCGGTGTCGGTGCGTTGGTTTTTGAAGAAAAACTACCAATCGACGAACAAACCTATATGGGTGCTGTGGAACTTAATATAGGACCGATAACGGCTGCTTTGAATGGCGGTGAAGACTATGAATTACTTTTCACTGTGCCGCAAAGTGATTACGATAAAATCAAAAACAATCCGAAGATCAGTGTTATTGGTTATATGACCGATAAGAAGGATGAAGTTTTATTACATACTAAAGGAGACAACCGCGTGCCGATCACTGCACAAGGCTGGAATTAAGGAAATCCGTCCGACGGCTTTTTCACCGTCGGACGGATAACAAAAATATTAAAATCAGGAAAATCACTTCCCCCAATCCATAATTACTTTCTTAAATGCATCCTGCAAGGAAAGCGTACGTTTTCCTGCTTTCCCATCACCGACAGGATTATCCCCGATCTGAACAACCGGCATGACCCATTTCGTTGTACTGGTGGTAAATGCTTCATCAGCCGTTTCCAGTTCAGAATATAAAACCGGACGAATTTCTATGTTGAAATGCGGCTTAGCTAGTTCCAGAACGGTACGACGCGTTATCCCGTTTAAAATATTAGTATCTGAAGTAATCAGTGTATCACCTTTGAAAAGGAAAAAATTACTTCTTGTTAATTCACTTATTTCGCCGTCTTTGTGGAAAAGTAAATCAGAAGCACCCTGTTTTTTCATTTCATCAGCCATCAAAACCATGTGTACATAATTGGTGGTTTTGATTTCCGGCAAATCACGAACATACTGGTAAGGCAAAACTTTAATACCTTTCAGCAATCCGGCCGGATTATCCTGCGGCAAAGCTTCGGTACGGATTAAAAAGTTGGGTTTTACTACATTCACACTATCCGGTGCATAACCGCCGGTTAACACAAACCGGAAAGCAACTTCTGCTTCACCCGATAATGCGTGGAGATCTGCAAGGATTTCAGCAGTTTCTTCCTGGTTTAAAGGAAGTGGTAGTTTCAACAACCGAGCCGAATTTTCGAAACGCTGCCAGTAATCGTCCCAGCGAAAAGGAATTCCGTTATAGGTCCGGAAATAATCAAACATACCGTAACCACGTAGAATGCCAAGGTCATTGGATTTAAAAAGTGTTGAATCTAAGGGAGCAATTTCTCCGTTGAAATAAAGATGAAAAGGCATTTTTGAGATTATTTTAGCCACGAATTTTCACGAAGCCTTCGAAAAGTCATATTCGTGTATATCTATGGCGAGAAAAACAATTAGCTATATTCAAATATGGCAAGAATATCTTTTTGATTAATCCACACTCAAAAATAAATCAGGAACGACTTCAGAGTACTACATTTTTCAGCGCCTTAATACATTTAATCCAAATACAGATCCGTTCATCCAACTAACCTTTGAGTTTGTCAACAGGATTTAGCTACTTTGCGTAGTTCTCTTAGAAAGAGAAAATTTCGGATCAACATAATTCGTTATTAATACGATTGAAAAGCGTAGTAACAAGCCTCGAATGATAACAACAGAAAACCTGCTGCAAACCCTGCAAACTGAAATAGAGCAAACTTCTTACGGAGAATCTCCGGCTGAACTTTACGAACCCATACGTTACATTATGGCCCTGGGCGGCAAACGTTTCCGTCCGCTTTTAACATTGCTGGCTGCATCGCTTTATACGGATGACCTGAAGAATGCGTTAAAACCCGCTATTGCTGTTGAGGTTTTTCACAATTTCACGTTGATGCACGATGATATTATGGACAAAGCGCCGCTGCGCCGTGGGAAATTAACCGTTCATGAAAAGTGGAATGCCAATACGGCCATATTATCAGGTGATGTTATGCTGATCCGTGCCTATGATTTTTTGATTGACACGAAAACAGAAGATATTAAAAATATTTTGATCCGTTTCAACAGAACAGCAGCAGAAGTTTGTGAAGGTCAGCAGCTGGATATGAATTTTGAAACGCGGTGGGACGTTACAGAAGAAGAATACCTGAACATGATTCGCCTTAAAACGTCAGTGCTGCTGGGTTTTGCACTGGAACTTGGCGGAATTATAGGCGGAGCAGATCCGGAGGCTACCAGACTGCTGTATGAAGCAGGAGAAAGTATGGGCATGGGGTTTCAGCTGAAAGATGATTTGCTGGATGTTTATGGCGACCCAGAAAAATTTGGAAAGCTGGTGGGAGGGGATATTATCGCGAATAAAAAAACTTTTTTACTTATCGAAGCACTGACGAAAGCAGAAGGAAAAACAGGAGAAGAGCTAAACCAATGGATTTCCGCTGAGACTTTTGATAAGGATGAAAAGGTAGCGGCAGTAAGAGAAATTTACAATACACTGGATATCCGTACGTTGACCGAGAAAAAGATCAATGATTATTTCAGTAAAGGAATAAATTGTCTGGAACGCCTGCCTGTGGATGCAGAAAGAAAAAAATCATTGCTTCAGTTTGTTCATCAGCTGGTAGAAAGAGAACAATAAAAAGGTTGATAAAAGGTAAATGTTACCCCTGACTTCAACTTTCACAATTAATTACTAACGAAAATTTATGTCCATTACCCTTATATTAATCATAATAACAGCCGGTATCAGTTATTATGCACTTCAAAATTCGCTGTTTATGGATAAGCTGATTATGAATCCTTATAGAGTCAGCAAGCGTAACGAATACTACCGGTTTATTACCTCAGGATTCATACATGCCGATTTTGGGCATTTGATTTTCAACATGCTGACACTGTGGTTCGTCGGTGAAGGGATAGAAAGACTTTTTGCCTTGCTTTTTGGCAGCAGCGGACCTGCCTATTACCTGTTTTTATACCTTGTCGGCATCGTTGTTGCAGATATTCCGACATTTTTAAAACACAAGAATAATTCAAATTACAATTCCCTGGGAGCCTCCGGAGGTGTTTCTGCCATCTTGTTCGCAGCAATTCTGATCAATCCTTTGATGGATATCTATTTATATTTCTTTATAAAGCTGAAGGCTTTTATTTTCGGAATCCTATTTCTGGCTTATTCGATCTACGAAGGACGTCGCGGCAGAAGTTATGTCAACCATAGCGCCCACATTTATGGTGCAGTATTCGGGATGGTATTTATGGCTATTGTTTATCCAAGCGCCGTACCTAATTTCTTTCAGCAGATTCTATCCTGGCGATTATTTTAATTCGGCCAGAACGGTAATACTGCCTACTGTTTTGTCCTGAAGATTCACTTTAATCTCGGCATCAAGCGGTAAAAAAATATCAACACGGGAGCCGAATTTGATAAAACCCATTTCGGTTCCCTGTTCTACCTGATCTCCTTCTTTTACATACCATCGAATTCTTCGTGCAGCGGCTCCGGCAATCTGGCGGAATAATACTTCAACACCGGCAGAAGTTTCGGTAACCACCGTTGTCCGCTCATTTTCAGTACTTGATTTTGGATGCCAGGCTACCAGGTATAATCCCGGATGGTATTTGAAATATTTGATAATACCACTGACCGGGTTCCAGTTCACATGTACGTTTACGGGAGACATGAAAATACTAATCTGCCGTCTTGGCCCTTTGAAATATTCACTTTCTACTACTTCTTCAATCACCACTACTTTTCCGTCACAAGGTGCAATCACCTGGCTTTCACTTTTACTAACAACACGGCTTGGAACCCTGAAGAACTGTACAATCAGTATAAAAATAAATATACTGGCAATTAAGGCAATTCTGGGAATCCAATATCCTTCTGGCAGCAATAGGTGTATACCCACATTAATCAGAATCAATATAATGGCAGCAATCGCCATGATGGTGTAACCTTCTTTATGAAGTCTCATGAAAGGGGAATTTCGTTACTCTTTGTTTTTAAAAATACAAATATCGTATAAATCCTGATTTTACGCCTATCAAAAAGCCTTGCCGATCTAATTTAGAAAGGCAAGGCTTCTTATTTTTCACTTATATTTTTCGTTTGTGAAGGGAATAAATGTCATTTATTCGATTACAACACACTCACCATTTTTCACTTCCTGTTCTACTCTTTTGTATTTTACATCACGTAATACGCGGCCATCGCGGTACTGTACCGAAACTTTTTGATTACGATCCGCAATCCTGATTGCTTTTACAGGCTGTGCTTTCGTTGTAGATTCCATCTGACGGGCATACTCATTTGGGCCATCCAGATCTGCATCAAAATCTTCGTCACGGTTTGTGTGCAGCTCAGGCGTTGGAACCGGGCGTTTTACCGTTTGCTGAACAACCGGAGCTGGAGCAGCTTCTTCCTGTGGAATATCAGCTTTCATCAGGAAGGAAACCATGTCAAAGTTCACTTTGCTCAGGAAACGTTTAAAAAGCTCAACTGACTCAAATTTGTAGATTAATAAAGGATCTTTCTGTTCGAAAACCGCATTCTGAACGGATTGTTTCAAATCATCCATTTCACGAAGATGCTCTTTCCATTCCTGATCGATCAATGAAAGAACAATGGCTTTTTCCATTTCGTGCGTAATCTCACGCCCGCCGTTTGCAAGGGCTTTTTTAAGATTTACCACAATGCCGGTCTGACGGATTCCATCGCTAAACGGAATCATAATTTCAGTTATCGTAGCACCGCGTTCTGAATGGATTGATTCAAGAATAGGCAATGCTTTTTCTGAAATCTGCTGATTTTTTTCCTGATAATGTTTTTCCGCAGCTTCATATAAACGTTGCGTTTTTTCCTGAAGTTTCAGGGAAACATTATCGTTTTCGCTAAACGGAAGTTCAATGCCAAGCGTTGTAATGGTTGCAAGATCCAGTTCAGAGTACGTCCCTGCATTGGAAACTACTTCCTCGCAGACATCATAAAGCGTATTGGCAATATCAACCGCAAGACGATCTCCAAAAAGTGCATTACGACGGCGTGTATAAATCGCATCACGCTGATAGTTCATTACGTCATCATATTCCAGAAGACGCTTACGCATACCAAAGTTATTTTCCTCTACTTTTTTCTGAGCACGTTCGATAGACTTCGTAATCATGCTGCTTTGGATCACTTCACCTTCTTCAAGGCCCATCTTATCCATTACTTTCGCCATACGGTCTGAACCGAAAAGACGCATCAGGTTATCTTCCAAGGAAACAAAGAACTGAGAAGAACCCGTATCACCCTGACGACCCGCACGACCGCGAAGCTGTCTGTCTACACGACGACTTTCATGACGTTCCGTACCCACAATGGCCAGTCCACCTGCTGCTTTTGCTTCTGCGGTCAGTTTAATATCCGTACCACGACCCGCCATGTTGGTAGCAATGGTTACAGTGCCTGGTTTCCCGGCTTCTGCAACCACTTCCGCTTCTTTCTGATGCTGCTTCGCATTCAATACCTGATGTGGTATTTTACGAAGTGTAAGCATGCGACTGATGATTTCTGAGTTTTCAACCGAAGTCGTACCCACCAGTACCGGGCGGCCTGCTTCAACAAGCTCTACAATCTCATCCGTAAGTGCATTGTATTTTTCACGAACCGAACGGTATACCTTATCTTCAAAGTCTTTACGGACAGCCGGCACATTGGTAGGAATAGAAACGACGTCCAGTTTGTAGATTTCCCAGAATTCTCCTGCTTCTGTTTCGGCTGTACCGGTCATACCGGCCAGCTTATGGTACATACGGAAATAATTCTGAAGTGTAACAGTTGCATATGTCTGTGTCGCATCTTCAACACGCACGTTTTCTTTTGCTTCAATCGCTTGGTGAAGACCGTCTGAATAACGGCGGCCATCCATGATACGACCGGTTTGCTCATCAACGATCTTAACTTTCTGATCCATGATCACGTATTCCACATCTTTTTCAAAAAGTGTATACGCTTTCAAAAGCTGGTTGACTGTATGGATACGCGCTGTCTTTACAGAATAATCACGAATTAACGCTTCTTTCTGAATCACACGTTCCTGTTCGCTTAAAGTCTGGTCTTTTTCAATAAGATCAAGATCAACGGCAATGTCCGGAAGGATAAAGAAATTGGTTTGCTCAGATTCACCAGTAAGGAAATCAATTCCTTTTTCAGTCAGTTCAATGCTGTTATGTCTTTCGTCGATCGTAAAATAAAGAGGAGCATCAGCCTGCGGCATCAGCTTCTGATTTTCAGAAAGATAAATTGATTCAGATTCCTGCATCAATTGTTTGATACCCGACTCACTTAAATATTTAATAAGCGGCTTGTATTTAGGCATTCCGCGGTGTGCACGGAAAAGTGCCAGAGAACCTTCTTTTTTATCGCCGGATGCAATTTTTTTCTTAGCTTCATTCAGAAGCTCCATGGCCAGCTTTTTCTGTGCTTCAACAATTCTTGAAACACGTGGTTTTAGCTCTAAATATTCCTGTTCGTCACCACGCGGAACTGGTCCGCTGATAATCAATGGTGTACGAGCATCATCAATTAAAACAGAATCGACCTCATCCACCATCGCAAAATGGTGTTTTCTCTGAACCAGTTCATCAGGCGTGCGTGACATATTGTCACGCAAATAATCAAAACCGAATTCATTGTTCGTTCCATACGTAAGATCAGCTTTGTAAGCATTACGACGATCTGTAGTATTTGGCTGATGACGGTCGATACAGTCAACGCTCATACCATGAAATTCAAAAAGTGGTGCATTCCATTCTGCATCACGTTTTGCCAGATAATCATTTACCGTTACTATATGTACGCCTAATCCGGCAAGTGCATTCAGGAACGCAGGCAAAGTCGCTACAAGCGTTTTTCCTTCACCCGTTGCCATCTCAGAAATTTTTCCCTGGTGAAGTACCAAACCACCAATCAGCTGCACATCATAATGAAGCATATTCCATTTGATTGGCTGCCCGATTACATCCCAGGTACTGCTCCAAACAGCTTTATCACCTTCAATAGAAACATTTTTCTTTTTAGTCGCCACCTGACGGTCAAAGTAAGAAGCTGTTACTTCCAGACTTTCGTTGTCTTTAAAACGTCGTGCTGTATCTTTAACAATCGCAAATGCTTTTGGAAGAATAGCCAGTAAAACTACTTCCAGCTGTTTATTACGATCTAATTCAAGTGCATCGATTTTCTTGAAAATTGCTTCTTTGCTATCGACATTCGGCTCAGCGGCAGCTTGCTCGCGCAAAGCTACAATCTGATCATCAATTGATTTTAATTCAGATGCAATATGTGCTTTCAGGCCTTCTGATTGCGCTCTAAGTTCATCGTTGGACAAAGAAGCCAGTTTCGCGTATTCCGCGTTTACCAAATCGACATAAGGAGTCAGTTCTTTTAAGTCCCGCTCTGATTTCGTGCCGAATAGCTTCGAAAATATTTTAAACATGATGGTATAGGTATTGTGAATCGTTCAATTTACTTAAAAAATATCAAGCCGGAATAGCTCAAAATGCCAGATTGTCAGCTATCCAAATCATTTTTCAAATACAAATGTAATTTATTGCGCATAGTAATTAGCAACTTATTGTATAATCCTAAGGGTATTTTAATGTACCTCAAAGAATTAGACGATGTAATCATTACAACTCAGAATATAGCAATTGCCGTTTTTAGTAATAACCTTATTTTTTAACGTCTATTTCACTTTAATAACAATGCTAAGATCAACATCGGTTACAGGAACACAGCTAGTGCCTTAATTAACGAAATAATCTCGTAGTTATTCTTCATCAAAAACAACCATTACTCCCGATCCACAACCATTCATATAGATTCTTTATGACTACTATGTATCACAAGGTACCTTTGAATCAACAATAACAAATAAAACGAACATAGCCATGAACAATAATAGATTATTCCGCGACGTAAATAATAAAGTAATCAGTGGTGTAGCAGCTGGTATAGCTGAATATTTACAAATAGATGTAGTAATTGTCAGAGTACTTTTTGTGATGAGTTTCCTTATTCCATCACATTTCCCAGTCTTCGTTTTTTACATCGTATTGTGGATTGCAATGCCTAAAAAAGCAAAAGCTGTTGACCACTTTCAAAATCCAGCCGTGCACTAAGAATTTCACCATTTAAACTGTATTGCCAGTCGCCGGAATAAAACCATTCCGGCGATTTTTTGTTTTATATATTATCCTTAATTTTACATGGTATGCCTGCATACTATTTATTTTGAAATAACGATTTCACCGAAATTCAATCAGAATATTAAACCGATTTTTTATGAACGCATATATTGTTGCCGGCTATCGTACTGCGGTTGGAAAAGCAACCCGCGGCGGTTTTCGTTTTACCCGGCCAGACAATCTTGGTGCTGATGTTATCAAATATATTTTGGACAAACTCCCTCAGCTAGATCCTGAACGAGTGGACGATGTAATTGTTGGCAATGCGGTACCGGAGGCGGAGCAAGGTATGCAGATGGGAAGATATGTAGCCTTGCTTTCCCTCCCTAAAAGTGTATCAGGCATTACGGTCAACCGGTATTGCGGATCTGGCATAGAGGCGATTGCGATGGCTTCTGCCAAAATCCATGCGGGGATGGCCGATTGTATTATTGCGGGTGGTACAGAATCCATGTCGCTGGTACCAACCATGGGATGGAAAACGGCTTTAAATTTTGAAATTGCACAGAATCATCCCGACTATTATTTAAGCATGGGTCTTACTGCTGAACAAGTTTCGAAAGACTTTAATATCAGTCGTGAAAAACAGGACGAATTTTCCTTTCAATCACACCAGAAAGCATTGCTTGCACAAAAAGAAGGACGATTTGCCAATGAAATTGTTCCTATAAAAGTGCAGGAAACTTATTTTGATACAGTTTCGGGTAAGAAAAAAATAAAGGAAACGGTTGTAGATCAGGATGAAGGCCCAAGAGCTGATACCACCCTGGAAGCACTTGGAAAACTTCGTCCAGTGTTCGCAGCAGGCGGTTCGGTCACTGCAGGAAATTCTTCACAAACTTCCGACGGAGCTGCTTTTGTTGTAGTCATGTCTGAAAAAATGGTGAATGAACTGGGCCTGAAGCCTATTGCCCGTATGCTTTCCTATGCTACTGCAGGCGTAGATCCGCGTATCATGGGCATCGGGCCGGTAGCAGCTGTACCTAAGGCACTAAAACAAGCCGGGCTAAAACTGGGTGATATTGAACAGATAGAGTTAAATGAAGCTTTTGCGGCACAGTCACTGGCTGTTATTCAGGAGCTTAACATTAACCCTGACCTTGTAAATCCTAACGGCGGAGCTATTGCGCTGGGTCATGCCTTAGGTTCAACCGGAGCAAGATTATCCGTTCAGCTTTTTAATGAAATGGAACGCAGAAACCAAAAGTATGGCATGGTCACTGCTTGTGTAGGCGGTGGACAGGGTGTTGCAGGAATTTATGAAAGATTAAATTAATTTGTTGACAAAAGGCACAAGAATTATACATTTCATTGCCTTTATGAAAAATAAAATTTTCATAAAGGCAATTTTTGTTAGTATCATGCAGCAGTTTTCTATTATTTCAACAAGATCCTTCCTCAAAAGACCATTTTTAACGTGTTTTTCAATTTACCTACCAAAATTCAGAATACACGCTACCCCATTTTTTTTATTAACTAATGCATTCTAATAACATTTCCCAACAGAGATTATCTGGTCTTTCTGATAAAATTGAAATTATACAGGTGTTACGCGGCATTGCCGTAATGATGGTTGTTTTTTTTCACCTTAAAGGAATAATGAGGCCGGACGATGTCTTAAGAAAAGAATTTGATTTCCTGTTTAATGCCGGAGCTGCCGGAGTTGATATCTTTTTTATCATCAGCGGCTTTATCATGGTCTTTGTTACCCGGAAATCAGCTGGTGGCTTTACGAGTTTAAAAACATTCCTGATAAAGAGAATTCTCCGTATCTGGCCGTTGTATATTATCGGAACGTTGGCTTATGCAATGCTTATTGCAAGATATAATTTCAATTCTGACATTCTTTTGCAGATTATAAAAAGTATATTTTTTATACCCCTGTCTTACAATAAACCTCCTTTTTTTGGCTATGCTTACCTGAATATCGGTTGGAGCTTAAACTATGAAATATATTTTTATATTTTGATTGCAATTTCTCTGTTGTCGGGTAAATACCGGTGGTATATTTTCACAGTGCTTACGATTACAACCTTGATTTTAGTACCCTTGATCTTTGGATACTTAACTCCGCACCCATTAAAAACTGTGAATTACGGATCGCTTTTGCTGAACCTCATTACCAATCCGATCATATGGGAATTTATTTATGGAGTCGTTATCGGCCTTTTTTATATTAACCCCAAATTCAATCGCTTTTTCAATAGTATTTTCCGCATCAAAATAGTGACTGTCACGGTTGTTGTACTGGTAACCTGGAAGTACTTATCCGGATTTTATGCCAATCACGGACCATTTAACTGGGGATTAGGGATGGCTATTCTTTTTTTGGCGCTTATTTTTTACACTGCCGACAAATCATTTGCCTATCCTTCCTGGCTTGTTTATTTAGGAGACATGTCTTATTCCATCTATATATGGCACATACCGGTTGCAGCAACGATACCTATGTTTTTCAATAGACTTTCCTTGCCTGCATTTTCATACGGAACTCCGGCCTTTTTACTTACAATTTCCCTTACGCTGATTGTTTCTCATCTTTCGCACCGGCTTCTGGAAGGTAAACTTCATGCATACCTGATGCAAAAGCTTAGCTACAAGAAGACTCCTCAATCTGTTTTATCATCAGAAACCACCTGATATCTCTCAACAACAATTTGCCGGTTATCTTTTTTCCAAAATCGCTTGATAAACAAGACATATCGACCAGAAATATAGTCTTCCGGATAACTTAATAAATGACCTGTTTCCGGTTCATAGTTAAGTTCAAAAGGTATTTTTAAAGTTTTGAGTTTGTCAGCAGTTCCTTTGGCTCCATACATGAAAGGATAAGATGAACAGAAAAAAAGAGGACCTTCCTGATAAGGTAAAATATCATCTTTGGTCCTTTGAAAGAATATACTTGGCTTGGCGTTACCCTCAGCGATCAGACTGCTAGTGATTAAACCATATCCCAGCGAGGTTAGCAATGCCCTCAGTTTAAATCTTTTTACAGTCTGATGCGGATCAAGAGGGCCTAGCACTTTAACAATCTCAGGATCAAGGATTTTAAAATCCGATTCTTTCATGTAAGTAAGTGACGAGATCGTAATAGCACCTGCACTGCTGCCAGCCAGAAAGATCTGGGATACATCAATTCCTAATGCTTCTGCATTACTGGTAAAGTAAAACAAAGCAGCATAAGTATCCTGAACAGCCCTGTAAATGGTCCTGATCAATTCCTGTTTGCTGCTTCCGCAGATATTTGTTTCGCTTCCTCCACTGAAACCAAGCCGGTAGTTAATTGAAGCTGTTGCAAAACCTTTATGTGCCAGAAATCTTGCCTTCCCCATTTCATTTCCCAAAGTTCCATATAGAAAAGCTCCTTCGTGAACAAATAGAACAAAGGGACGTTTTTTTAGTGTATCATTAGCCGGAGCCAAAAAGGAAAAATCAAGGTTGATCTTCTTACCGGTGAGGTCATTTGCCTGGCTGTAAATTCCCGTTTTATTTTCTAAGGCGGCATCCGGAAAAAGATCAATGCTGCCAAACCGTACAGAATTACCAAAAATACTGTCACGCTGATTTATCCTGATGCTATCAAATTCTGTGCTATCCGGAAAAGGATTAACAAGGGTGTCTACCGGGTTAGTGCCGCCTCCTTCGGGATCAGGCTGGTTTGTTGATGCACATCGCGAGAAGGAAATGAAGGCTATCAACACCATCAATAAACGAATAAAGCAGCTGTTAAACATTACGCATCGGACAGATTAATTAAATTTCTGAATGGTATCCTGCTCAGAGTTTCTCTCCAAAGATAAGATGCCAGAAACAAAGAACATCAGCATAATCCTAAATATAACAATGAAGTAACTACCTTGCTACAAAAGTGATATTTTTAGTGCCACCGGATAAGATTTGCTGGTCTTACATGGAGATTCTTTATTTTTGCCCTTTCAACAATACGCCGCTTGTTCATGGATGTATCTATTATCATCATCAATTACCGCACTCCACAACTCATTATCAATTGTTTAAAATCCATTTATGAACATACATCCGGCATTTCCCTTGAAATAATTGTAGTGGACAATGATCCTGAAAATGGAGGAAAAAGTCTTGTTATTCAGCAATATCCCGAAATAAACTGGATCGACATGGATTATAATTCAGGATTCGGAAGAGCTAACAATGAAGGCATGAAGATCGCAAAAGGACGTTATTTCCTGATTCTGAATGCGGATACTTTGGTGACTGACAATGTGATCGGCAGGTGTATAGACAGAATGGACAAGCGTACCGATGTAGCTGCGAGTGGCGCCTTACAATTATATGCAGATGGTTCACCCATGCCATTTTACAAAAGTTTCAACGAGGTGAGAAAAACATTTTTTATTTTACCTCCAAGTGGTGCGATCAAAAATATGCTTGATAAGCTCTTTCCGGATAAACAGTTTGATAATCCTGAGCAACACGAGTGGCTTGTTGGCGCATTTATCGTGGTAAGAAAAAGTGCAATAGAACAGGCAGGCAGATTTGACGAAGATTTCTTCATGTATGGCGAAGATATTGAATGGTGCAGCCGTCTGGGAAAAACCGGAAAACTGGTCTATTTTAATGATTGTACCTTTATTCATCTTGAAAATAATAACCCCTTCCGCCGTACCCAGATTTCCTGGATCAATAGATTCAGCACGCAGATGCAGGTTTCCAATCTGCTATGGATAAGAAAGCAATATGGCGCAGGCGCTTATTTCATCATGATTTTCCATTATCTAACCATGATTCCTATACTTTATCTCTGGAAGATGGTCATGAATATCAGAAAGTATGGAAATCCTTTCAAAGATCTTAAAACGCAAACCATCTTTACCCGCAAGACTTTTGTTCTTTTAAAATATTTCTGGCGTACAGCTTTGCTGAAAAAGGATTTATACAAAATCAAGCCTTCGGAAAATATAGACTTACTCACACAATCATGAATCCAAAGCGTCGTAAAATATTATTGTTCACGCCTTATGCCACAAGGACCGGCTCAGAAATGATCATTTATTATCTACTGAAACATTATGACAGGAGCCGCTTTGAAATTGGTCTGGTATGTTTTAAAAATGGAGAATTGCTTAACGATTTACCAGCAGATATTCAGGTTTTTATTGCGCCAGGTGATTTTACCTTAACGCAGAAAATCGCTTTTCATATTGGCTTCAATCCCATAAAACGGTTTATAAAAAAAATAATCAGTGAATTTCAGGCTGATCTTTGGTATGTAAACACTGTTATGCTACCCGATATTGTACAAGCTGCCAAGGATGCTCACATACCGGTTATAAGCCATGTGCATGAGCTGTCTGCTACTTTTTCACAAATTAAAAGCCAGGGCTTTGAAACAATTGTTAAACATTCTGACCTGCTGATCGGATGTTCGGATATCGTATGCAAATGCCTCACAGAATCGGGCAGCAAACATGTGAAAAGGTTATATCCGTTTGTAGATTTAAAAGATATAAAGCCGGATAAAGAAAAAGTAAAACAGATCAGAAAAGAGTGGGGGGCAGGTCCTGATGATTTTGTATGGATCATGTCAGGCACCTCTTCTGAAAGAAAAGGTTTCGATTTATTACCGGATATTGCCTTGCAAATACCGGAAGGCGCCAATATTCACCTTGTTTGGGTAGGTGCCCTGAGCGACGACGGATTGGTATACTGGACGAAAAAACGATGTGCACAGCTTACTCATATTAAAGTGCATCTTACCGGAGCAAAAAAGGAAGATTATTATTCTTATCTGGACGCCGCTGACGGGTTTATGCTTACTTCCCGGCAGGAGCCCTTTGGAATGGTACTCGTAGAAGCTGCCTGGCTTGGCAAACCAATCGTTTCTTTTGCTAGCGGAGGACCGTCAGAATTTATTACGCCGGAGCTGGGAACTGTAATACCTAATTTAGATATTCCGTTATTTGTAAAAAGTATGCTGGAATGGAAGGAAAAAACAGCAACGTTTAATAAGGAAGTTTCCCGTCAGAAAGCACTTGAATTCAGTGTTGAAAAGGGGGTACAGGAATGGCAGCAGGTCATAGCGGAATTTGAAATCAACATGGATCATTCAAGTCAATAAATCTGAGAAATACTTATGATTGAATTTTTAATTTCCTGGATTTCATTCAAAAAAATTGCACTCTTTGCCGGGCTGATTGTGCTGGTTACCAATATCAGCTCTTATGGCTCGGCGCCTCCCAAAGTAACATCCGGGTCTGAAACGGAAATATCTCAGCGTTATTTGGCTTTGCTGTTGCTTAATATTTCTGAACAAGAAACGCAGGGGCCGGAGCTTGATCTTATCAGACTGGCACATCAGTATGGACTTAACTCGGTGTATATAGCCATTTCCTGGGACAAAGTTTATCCTAATACCCCAACAGATACACCCAGGTGGACAAAGTTTGACGAACAGGTAAAGCTGGCTACAAGCCTGGGCATGAAGGTGGCCATCCGCATTCACCTTGCCCGGCATACCACACGTTATCAGAATTTCTGGAAACCGGAAAACGGACAGATAGACAACTTTGGAAAAATACTTAATTCAGGTTACAATGATACTTCCTTCGGCTTTGACCAACAGGATATTATAACAAAAGGTGCTGCCTTTGTGAAAGAAGTAACCCAGCGTTATAAATATCTTCAGGCGCAAAAAAACCTTCTCTTTATTGCCGTTACCAACACACCTACGCAAGAAGCAGGGTATCCTGCCTGGAATCTCGCAAACGGAAAAGAGCAACCATCTGCCTTCGATTATTCTCCGTCTATGGTAGCCGGTTTCAGGGAGTGGCTGAAAACAAATTATAAGAAAATTGACCGCCTGAATTATTTGTGGGGCACTTCATTAAAATCTTTTGATCAGGCTCCGGTTCCTTCAAACAACTGGGATCCCTTGCTTTCCTTCGGCCAGCGTGCAGGTAAAGACTGGTATTTGTACAGGCACATCATATTAAAGCAATATATCAATAAGATGATTGATGCCGTAAAGTCAGTAGACCCGGCTATAAAATATGTTTCTGATTTTGGATCAGCTTATGACCACGCCTCCGCGAGCAGGGGCACCTTGGCCTATAAAGATCTGAGTGAAAACGCGGATGGAATCAAATCAAATGACGACCCTACTACGGATCATCGTTTTTCAATGGATATTATCAGAAGTGAAGCACCGGCAGATTTCATCGTGGCAAACGAAGTTTTTTATAATTCTTCACTGGGCGCAGGTGTATCCTTGAAACAGATCAATGAAAACTTTGAACACGGTGCAAATGTCATCGCAGTGCTTGCTTCCAAAATATCGGATATGCAGCAGCTGGAATCTACGATCAAACAATCTGCTTCACGCTGGCTTAATACGCCGTTTCAACCCATCGTTTATAAGGATTCAACCGGGTACAGGCTGTCGTCCTCGGCCGAAAAGGGTGGAGCAGTTAATGTTATTTTTAATGACTGGTCAAAAAAAGCCTACGCAAATTCTTCCAGTCCAAAGCCTGTTCACATCAGGCTCGTGGAAGACTTACTTAGCGATGAATACTGGATCGATGCCGCTAATCACGCTCCATATGTTTTCAGACCAATTCCCATGCAGATTATAGCGGTTAATAAAGATTTCACATACAAATTACCTATTGATACTTTTTCGGATGGTGACGGGACGATTGTCGGTACACAGACCGGCACTTTACCCGCATGGCTCAAATTTGAAGCCGGACAGTTAAAGGGAAAGCCCACAGCTCTGGGAGATTTCAGGATTCTGGTGCGTGGTGTTGATGATGAAGGAGCTACGGCAGACGCTTACCTGACAATTCGTGTGGAGAGCAAGGAAAATACCAACAAACCGCCAACGGTTAGCAATAATTTTTCAAACCTGAAGGTAGCAGTCAGTGAACCCTTTACATTTACGGTTCCCAAAGATGCATTCGTGGATAGCGACGGTACAATCGTTAAAGTAGAAGCAAGTGAATTGCCTTCCTGGTTGACATTTTCCAATGGTGTATTAGCAGGCAGACCATCATCAACCGGAGACAACCGAATTTCTTTCAAAGCTTACGATGACAAGAATGCCTTTGTTGAAGTTTATTTTAATATCCAGGTTGTTGAACCTCAGTTCCTGAATAATCTGCCTTATGTCACCGGCATTATTCCGGATAAATATGCCCAGGTAAATCATCCTTTTTCTTACACTTTACCAGCTAATATCTTTGCGGATAGTGATGGATATATTTCTTCTATAACCATTCAAAACCGACCTTCCTGGCTAAATTATTCTCTGAATGTATTTTCAGGCACACCTACCGAAGAAGGGGAATACCGGTTGATTATCCGGGCTTATGACAATTCGGGTGGATTTGTAGAATCTGTTTTTGTCATTAGAGCGCAGGTCCCCGTTATTTATTTTGAAGTTGTGAAAGGAGGACCTGCCATTGATCAGCAGATTATTCGCTCGTTAAGCGGAGATGATGTGCTTGCTTATGAAGACTTGCCTCCGTTACTGAATATTTATGCCTATGGAAATTTTGAATACGATCAGGTAAAATTTAATCTGAATGGCCCTTATCGGAAAACGTCAACGACTACAAAGTTCCCTTACGCGCTCTTTGAAAAAGAAAACGGATTTGTTCCTTACGTAGGAAGGTATACCTTAACCGTTACGGCAACGAATAAAGATTCAGCAGTCGTCACCAATTCTATTCAGTTCAGTATTTATTCCGGTGATTCAGTCAACATTGCCAAAGACATTAAAGAATGGTCATTTTACCCGAATCCTATACAGGATATTTTAAATATCAAGCTGCCTGATCAATCGGCTATTGACGCATATCAATATTACGTTGTCAATACCAGCGGACAGATTATGCCGGTTTCTGCACGTCACCTGACCATACAGGACAATCTTGTAAACATGGATTTTACAAGTATGGGCCTTTCTGCGGGGATTTATTTTATCCGGGTGGAAAGTGATGGAAAGCTTGTTAAACAATTCCGGATTTTTAGAAAATAAGACACAAAATTGTTAAAACTATCTCTGATTTTTCTCATTAGTATGCTTGCATAATATTGAGAAAGGCAATATATTTGTTTGAAACCAAGTAGTATGCGTGCATACCATTAATGGTTTTAGCCGTTACATATAATTCCTAAATATCAATCATCATGGCTGTTGCAGAAGATAAAAAAACGTCGATTAAAGGAGGTGAATTTCTAATTAAAGAAACGCCTGCATCACAGATTTTTATTCCGGAAGAATTTAACGAAGAGCAGCAAATGATTGCAGATACCTGCCGTGATTTTCTTCGCACAGAGATCTGGCCGCGCCTGGATGAGATCGATCAGGCAAAAAGTCCTGAACTGATGTCGTCATTGATGGACAAAGCAGGAGAATTAGGATTAACAGGAACGGCAGTGCCAGAGGAATACGACGGATTTGGCATGAACTTCAACACTGCCATGCTGGTCGCGGAAGCAACCGGTGCAGGAAACTCCTTTTCAGTTGCGCTTTCTGCTCATACCGGTATCGGGACGCTGCCAATTGTTTATTACGGAAACGAAGAACAAAAAATAAAATATCTGCCTAAACTGGCTTCAGCGGAATGGAAAGCAGCTTATTGCTTAACAGAACCGGATTCAGGATCGGACGCCAATGCTGCTAAGACCAAAGCGAAACTGAGCGAAGATGGGAAACATTATAGCATCAACGGCCAAAAAATGTGGATTACAAATGGCGGTTTTGCAGACATTTTCATCGTTTTTGCTAAAGTGGTAAATGCCGGAGGAGAAACAGATAAAAACCTTTCTGCCTTTATTATTGAAAAAACGTTCGGCGGTATTACCATGAATGAGCCGGAGCATAAAATGGGCATTAAGGGCTCTGATACACGTCAGGTTTTTTTTAATGACTGTATGGTACCTGTAGAGAATATGCTTTCTGAACAGGGAAATGGTTTTAAAATAGCGGTTAATATTTTGAATATTGGCCGTATAAAACTGGCAGCAGCAGCACTGGGCGGGGCAAAACAAGTAACGCGCCAGGTTATTAATTATGCCAATGAACGTAAACAATTTGGTATTTCCATTGCAAGCTTTGGTGCTATAAAACATAAACTTGCCGAAATGGCGGTTCGTATGTTTGCTACCGAATCAGCTGCTTACCGGGTTGGACAAAATATTGATGACTTGATTATCTCCTTAAAAGAAAAAGGTCTTAGTGATGCAGACGCAAAATTAAAAGCACTGGAAGAACTTGCGATTGAATGTGCCATTATGAAAGTGCATGGCTCAGAAGTGCTGGATTATGTAGTAGATGAAGGCGTGCAGGTTTATGGAGGAATGGGCTATTCTGCTGATGCGCCTATGGACCGTGCATACCGCGACAGCCGTATCAATCGGATTTTTGAGGGAACCAACGAGATAAACCGGCTTTTGGTTGTTGACATGCTTTTGAAGCGTGCCATGAAAGGTCAACTGGATTTAATGGGGCCGGCAATGGCAGTAGGTAAGGAAATTATGTCCATTCCTGATTTTAATTTTGATGAAGACGAAACACTTTTTGCAGCTGAAAAGAAGGTTATTAAAAATCTAAAAAAAGCAGTTTTGATGGTTGCCGGCTCAGCCGTTCAGAAATTCATGACAAAACTTTCCGAAGAACAGGAAATTATTATGAACCTGGCAGATATGGTCATTGAAACGTATGTGGCTGAATCTGTTCTGTTACGTGTCGAAAAAAGAACGGAAATGATGGGAGCCCAAGCAAATGTTTTACAAAAAGATATGGCGCAGACCTATCTCAATGAAGCTGTTGAACGCGTAAACAAAGCCGGGAAGTCAGCCATTACGAGCTTTGCTGAGGGCGATGAGTTGCGGGTGATGCTGATGGGATTAAAACGGTTTACGAAAATTGAACCCTTAAACCTGAAAGAGGCACGCCGTCGCATTGCAGATGCACTGATTGCTAAAAACGATTATATTTTTTAATTCTGACCAATAAAAGGTCGGATTATAAATCCGGATTATATTAACCTGACTAATCACTTATTTCAAAGTAGACAAACGAATAACTTGTTCAAAAGAATCAATTTGATTCGGTAAAAAGCCGGAACTGGTTCAGTTCCGGCTTTTTTGTAATTTTTTTGGAAATATGCTGTGCAGACTTGTGTAACTAGTGTGAATGAAGTAGCTTAACTCAGTTTTTTTCATGAACTTTCAGGCTGATTGCATGGTTTCTTTTCATAATGCATATCATCCCTAAACTTTGATTCCATTGCATTCTTTAATTGAGACTGAAAAACCACCTTTCATGACAGTTCATTCCGTTGATTTACGTACCACGGGCCAGTTCCCTACACTACTTCTCGATTATTTGGATCAAAAACCTTCGCTTAAAGACTTTTATGGTACATTTCCATCAGTAGAAAATGCAGCGGATGTAATCAGTCAACGTTCGGATTTTAGTTTGGAAAAACGCAGGACTCTGGTGAAAGTTCTGGAAAAACAGTATGAAGGTCAGCCGTATCTGCCTGATTTCTCAATTCTCTTAGATGAAAAAACATTTACAGTAACGACTGGTCATCAGCTCAATATCTTTACCGGCCCGCTCTATATTATTTACAAGATTGTAACGATTATAAAACTTGCACGGGAGTTAAAGGAAGCATATCCGGATTGTAATTTTGTGCCTGTTTACTGGATGGCTACAGAAGATCACGATTTTGCAGAAATTGCCTCTTTTCATTTGTTTGGACAAACACATACCTGGGAAGGTGAGCACAAAGGCGCAGTAGGAAGACTTAACCCAAAAGAGCTTCACAGTATTTTAAAACTTTTGCCGGCCAAACCTTTGTTGTTTGCAAAAGCATATCTGGAAAATGAAACACTTGCGGATGCCGTACGATGTTATATGCACGAATTGTTCGGAAAGGAAGGATTGATTTGTATTGATGCAGATAATGCCGACTTAAAACGCCACTTTCTTCCTGTTATTAAGGAAGAGCTTACAACTTCGAAATCCGCTGAAATTGTAACAGAAACAACTTCCAGACTTTCTTCTCTTGGCTACCATACGCCCCTGAATGCCCGCGAAATCAATTTATTTTATCTTGTTGATAATCTGCGGGAACGTATCATCAAAGAAGATAATCTTTTCAAAGTTCTGAATACGGATCTGATCTTTACAGAAGAAGAAATTATCGCATTAGCAGATGAACACCCCGAATATTTCAGTCCGAATGTAGTCCTTCGCCCGTTATACGAGGAAATTATTTTGCCAAATCTTGCCTACATAGGTGGTCCTTCTGAAGTACCTTATTGGATGCAGCTGAAAGGCGTTTTTGATCATTACAAAGTAACTTTCCCGATGCTGATTCCAAGGAATTTTGCCATGTATATTACAGAACAGCAACGTAAAAAAGTAGAAAAGTTAAAGATCAGCTACGAAGACTTGTTTCTGGATGAAGTGACCTTAAGAAGGAAATTTGTAGAAAACAATACCACGAAAATCCTAAATCTGGATGAAGAAAAAACAGCATTTTACGCCTTGTTCGAAACGATCCTGAACAAAGCAGCAGCGATTGATCAATCCATGACAGGAGCTGTAAAAGCAGAAGAAACCAGAATACGCCATTCTTTTGAACACTTGGAAAAGCGCCTTAAAAAAGCAGAGGAAAGAAATCATGAAAGTGAAATCGATCAGCTTCTTGCATTGAAATATAAATTATTTCCGGGAAAATCTTCGCAGGAACGTTACGACAACTTCCTGAATTTTTACCTGAACGATCCAACGTTTATAGCTAAGCTGCTGAATACTTTCAAGCCGCTGGATTTCCGCTACAATGTGCTGATTGAAGAATAATCAGAACATTTAATTTTTTAGCTTAACATCTCCGTAATTCGAGAAGATCGTGATTTTTGCCCCTGAACCTGTACCAATTTTGCCTTGGTATTGCCTTGACTGGTTATAGGTTTTTTCATCTTTGGCTGGTTGCTTGGAAAAATTAACATTGGCCGGATAGCTGAAACTCCCATTGGTAACAGTAACATTAAAGCTATTTGACTCTGCGGGAAGCGTTACAGACGAAAATTTAGCCTGAATATTCAGATGTTCATCCGAAGAAGGCAATTCTACCATCCTGAAATTATCAGAATAATTTAAATTAATTTTTCCTGTCCCGCGGAGTTTCCCAATGATGGCCTCTGAGTAATTAATATTTGTGGTCAGATCATTAACATCCCCAATAGATAATTCTCCATTTTTAATATTCAGAATCAGCGTTTTTACCTGATCAAGTTTCAGGTTAGAGAATTTAAATTCCATATTGCCGCCTTCCATTTTTCCAATTTTTACCTGACCAAATTGCGAATTAATAATGTTCTGCACATTTTCCAGTGTGTTTGCATAGAAATTTCCATGTCGGGAATCGATCGTCAGCGGTGCTTCAAAAATGGGAATATGGGTGTCACCAAACTGGTTTTTTACAACCAGTTCGTTATCCTTTGGCATATAAACAGTATAGTCGATCTGAATAAAATTCTTTTCTCCCGGTTTATTCCGGAATGCACTCCAGCCGCTTCTGGCAAAATTGTTTTTATCAATAATCGTTTTCAGCTCAATAAGGTTTTTAGCCCGGCTTTCTCCAATGGTAACTGCATTGATGTATTCAGTCGCTTTCGCATCGCTCGGCGCTGAAGAAGTTACAATGATCTCTACTTTGATTTCATTTCTTTTCCAGAGATTTACTTTCACTTCGCCATACTGATTATCGATCACCAGCTGGTCACGTTCATTTACTTCGAAAACTTTCGTAATATTTTTTCGTTTTTCAACAAGCAGGGTAAGCTCCGGATCCAATGCAAAAGCACTGACCGGCAGCAACAGGACTATGTTAAGTAGTAGGTGAATTATATTTTTCATGGCTTTGGGTTGCCTTTTTGATTCGTTGTAAAATAGTCAGTTGCTGATTTAGTAAATCCACCTGGTATTGCAGATTTTCTATCATCGCATGAATCAATGCTTCCTGATTAGGTGCATTGCCCAGATCTGATTTTAAATTCTGATAGCTGTTTTCAAGACTTTTGAGATCCGCCGAAAAATCTTTGTAGAGCTCAGGATTGCTACTGGCCAGCTTAAAGATTTCATTCCGTTTCTCATCAATAAGCACATTATACTGATTGAATTCCCGGGCGTAAGCAGGTACTTTAAGCGCGACACCCGGATCACGGGTTACTCCGTATTCATTGTTGAGGTAGAAAAGATAACCGACTCCCAGTGCGAGCATCACGCCGGCAGCAACCCGCCAGTCAAAATAAGGATTACCAAGTCGTTTTACTTTTTTCTGCGGTTCTGCGGGTGCTGAAGGCATGCTGCTTTCGATTCGATCCCACAAAGAATCCTGAGGTAAGAAAACGTCAAATCCATCCCTGTTATCCCGCACAAACCTCTCCAGACGATCTTTTTTATCAGAAAACTTTTTCATTGATTATTAACATATAAAGTGTAAAGTTTTGATTCAAATGATACCGTTTTTTAGTTTTATCTACTATCTGTATTTACTTCTCAATTGTTTTTATTGCTATGCCGACTTTCCTTCAAGCTCTTCCCAGAATCTCTGCTAACTTCCTTTTTCCACGCATATACTGCGTCCTCGAAGTGGTTTCGCTGATTCCTAATACTTCGCCGATTTCTTCATGATCATATCCTTCAAATAAATAAAGACTTACTACTACACGATAACCGTCAGGCAGCCTTAAAACAGCATTTCTAATCCGCTCTACTTCCAGAGTGGTATCATTTTCATGCCAGCCAAAGCTGTCGTCCATTTCCTGTCCATCTTCCCAGGATTCCTGAAATTCATCTATTTCTACCCATTTAATTTTCCGGCTGCGCAGGTGGTTTATAGATTTATTTACAACAATCTGCTTGAACCAGGCACCAAAAGTTGATTGCTGACGAAATTGATGAAGATTCGCAAATGCGTCTACAAATGCCTCCTGCAAGACATCCTCAGCTTCACCGTTATGATTTATGATCCGCATGCAGATGTTGAACATAGCCTTAGCGTAGCACTTGTACAGCTCATATTGCGCTTTGCGCTCGCCGAGTTTACAACGCTCTACCAGTTCCACATGCTGGTCGGTGTACAATTTCGTTTTCAAGCAGAAGGTTTGGATTTGAACGTTCTGGATTAAAGAGGCAAAAGGTGATGGAGATGTTGCATCAATGTACAAATTATTTTAAGAGCTGTTGGCTATTAGCGTTTAGCAATTAGCAGAAGACGATGAAAACGATCCCTTATTCAGAAGCTGATTTTAACTTTAACTGACGTTTCTGAACAAAGCTAATCCCTCATTTGTTATCAAAAGCAGAACGCATGTTTTGACTATTGCTTAAAAATAGCCTATTTTGTTATTTACAATCAGCTGAATCAGTAAATGAAAACGTTTAACATACCCGATTTTTACCGGAGCCGTATTATTACACCGATTAAGGAATTCCGGCGTAAAAACGATAAACTGAAACGTGATTTTACACCGACTATTCTTGATTTCGGCCCTGTCCAGTTTCTGATCGCACGCCACTTCGGGTTTTGTTACGGGGTTGAAAATGCTATCGACATCGCCTACAAAGCCATTTCAGAAAATCCTGATAAGCGTATTTTTCTTTTAAGTGAAATGATCCATAATCCGGATGTAAACCGGGATCTGACGGATCGCGGTGTTAAGTTCATCATGGATACCAAGGGGAAACAACTGATTTCCTGGGAAGAACTGACGCCAGAAGATATCGTGATTGTACCCGCTTTTGGAACGACGATCGAAAATCAGAAGAAACTAACGGAGCTTGGTATTAATTCCTACGTGTACGATACGACCTGCCCTTTTGTAGAAAAAGTATGGAACCGTGCTGCACAGATTGGAGAAAAAGATTATTCGATTATCGTGCATGGAAAACCTTTTCATGAGGAAACCAGAGCAACTTTTTCACATAGTAAAGAAAATGCACCGACGATTGTGGTCGAAGATATGGCGCAGACGATTCGTCTCGCTTCTTACATCACCGGGGAGCTGCCCACTCAGCAATTTTATGAAGATTTTAAAGGCCAGTATTCAGAAGGCTTCAATCCGGAAAAAGATTTGCAGCGCATTGGTGTTGTGAATCAAACTACAATGCTGGCTTCTGATACACAAGGGATTGCTGATTATTTAAAAAATGTAATGACCAGACATTACAGCCTGCGCCCCGAAGAAGTGGAAACCCGATTTGCCAATACGCGTGATACGCTTTGTTATGCCACCAACGATAATCAGGATGCAACATACGCTTTATTGACACATCAGGCAGACTTTGTGATTGTTGCCGGTGGATATAACAGTTCAAATACTTCTCATCTGGTAGAACTATGCGAAGCAAAACTGCCTACTTACTTTATTGAATCCGTCAATAAAATTCTTGATAACCACCTGATCAGGCATTTCAATTTGCACACTAAAGAAGAAACAGTTTCGGAAAACTATTTGCCTGAAAAAACGCCTGTTCGCATTATGCTGACTTGTGGCGCTTCTTGCCCGGATGCTGTAGTTGAGGGAATTCTGATGCGTTTACTATCTTTCTTTGAAGGTGCAAAACCAATCGAGGAGATTATGGAAAGTTTCTGATCAAAAATTTAAATGATCTGAACTTTAATAATAAAAAAGGACTGCTCCGAATCGAAACAGCCCATTTGAATCACTATGGCGAAATAATATTATCTTAAACTTTTTGTCTTTACTTCTATATTATATTTTTCTGATAACCGACTGCTCAACCAATTCCTGCCAAGCTGCCAATTCAGGTGAACCTGGTTTACGTTTTCCAAAAAACTGGTTGAACATAGTTCCCTCCTTATCAATCAACTCGATACCCGTTACAATACCATCTTCGGTAGGTTTTCTTACTACCCATGCTTCATCGATGGCATCTTCACGCAAATGCAGGTTAAAAGCCGGATCCATAATATTTAACCATGGCCCCATCACAAAAATCTTTTTAATTGGTCCTGTATGAATTTGAATACAGTTGGGATTGGAAACGAAAACCATAATCGGTAATTCTGTTTCTGAAGCCGCATCAAAAACAGCTTTCATACTTTCCGGTTTGATCTGATAGGCATAACCTTCCGGTGCATGACGAAGCGCTTCTTTTCTTGACAATTTATATTTGCGCAAAAGTCCGAAAAACTCATGTGTGTCTTTCAGATTCAGCCACTCTTCCTGAAATGCTGCTGTATCAATAACACCTGTCGGCTCTTCTGCTTTTTTTTCCGGTTTAACGGCTGTCAGAGCCAAAGAATCCTGATCTGCAGCACGGTATTTTGCCACTAGAGTATCATACGCTTCTTTATTGCTTTGTTCAGTCAGGTAGATTTTATGCGCTGCTTCTCCGAAGCTATTAAAAAACTGAAGACTGTAACGATCTCCTTCGTGCACAGCAAAACCGAATTTCCAGTCACCCAGGAATAATCTCAAATCGATATCAGCTCCTAAAACCAAACCCATGTGGTTGTTGAAAGAAACATTTTCATACACTCCTTTACGCTCATGCACCACATGATCATTTCGGGTTAGTGCCATGACATAACCCAGAGAGGTTACCTCTTTAAGTAACTCCCGAAAATCACCTGCCAGCAAAACAATGTTTTCACCAAGCCCCGTAGCAAGCAGATCAGCTTCCGTTGTTTCTAATTCTTTGGCTGCATCCCGAATTCTCGTTTTAGGGTTTTGTATTTTAAATTCAGCCCAGCGATCTTTTAGTACTGCACGATCAGATATTATTTCTGTCTTCATAGTGAAAGGTATTTTATGAAAAAGTTTATTTTAGTTATTTAATCAATTTCTTAAACGGCAGCAACAGATTGCATTTCCGGTATAATCACGGGAAATGCCGTATCATCCGGCTGTATAATTCTTACTGCTACACCAAACGCCTCTTTGATATTTTCTCTGGTTAAAACATCGTGCGCATTACCGATGGCATATGTTTTACCTTTTTTAAGCATTAATACCTGGTCGGCATATTGCAGTGCAAAGTTCAGATCATGAACCACGGCGATTACACCAAATCCTTTTCCGGCCATTTCCCGGGCCAGCTGAAAAGTTTCGTACTGATGCAGCAGATCCATACCCGACGTAGGTTCATCCAGTAATATAAATCCATCCTTTACCTCCCAGACCTGCGCCAAAGTCCGGGCAAGCTGAACACGCTGCTGCTCACCGCCTGAAAGTGTAGGATATATCCTGTCTGCAAAATGAGCAATGCCTACTTTCTGCAGACAATGATCTACGATCGCCAGGTCTCGTTGCGAAGGTTTGGAATCGTAAAAAGGATAACGCCCCATCAAAACAATTTCCTGAATCGTGAAGGAAAGGGTAATGACATTCTGCTGCGCCAATACGGCACGTTTTTGCGCCAGTTCTTTTAAACTGTATTTTTTTAAATCTTTGCCATGAAAGGAAACAGCACCGGAAACAGGCGTTAATTCCTTCGACAAAACTTTCATCAAAGTAGATTTCCCTGCACCGTTTGCACCGACAATCGCCCAGAATTCACCCGTTTTTGCTTTAAAACTAATGTTCTGAAGAAGCGGTTTTGTTTTCACACTGAAATGTATGTTGCTAGCCTCTATCATATACGGTTTCGTTTTTGACTCCAAAGAAGATACAGAAAAAACGGAGTACCCAGTAGCGCAGTAAGAATCCCGATCGGGAGTTCGGCGGGAGCTACGATTGTTCTGGAAATAGTGTCCGCCAGCGTCAGAACAATAGCACCTCCAATGGCAGAACCTACCAGAAGATACCGGTTGTCAGGCCCGAAAATACTGCGGATGATATGCGGCACAACTAATCCGACAAAACCAATGGTTCCGGCCACGGCAACTGAAGATCCTACAGCCATAGTAGCCAGAATGATAATGGATCTTTTCAATGTTTTCATATTGACACCCAGGTGCGCCGCCTGACTTTCCCCTAAAACCAGCAGGTTCAATGATTTAGCCAGATAGGGCATAAATAAAATACTGCATCCTACAAAAGGCGCAATGGAAAGCACCGTAGTCCAGTTAGCTCCGCCCAGACTTCCCAATGTCCAGAAAGTAATGGTTCTAAGCTGTTCATCCGTAGCCAAGTAAGTCATCATGCCGGTCAATGCACCTACAAAAGCATTGATGGCGATTCCACATAAAAGCATGGTGGTTACACTGCCTTCGCCTGTAATTTTAGAAAGCTGATACACCAGCAGGGTAGTGATTGCTGCACCGGCAAAAGCAGCAAAGGAAAGGGTATAGGCTCCGGCATATTCGTTGATGATTCCAAAGAATTTGATATTCAGCATAATTACAATCACTGCAAAAAGCGAGGCACCAGAAGTTACACCAATCAGAGTTGCATCAGCGACCGGATTACGAAATAACCCCTGCAATGCAGCTCCGGCAATGCCTAATCCAGCTCCGACCAGTATGCCTAAACAAACTCTTGGCAAACGGATTACCCAGAAAACAATGTCCTTTTGTTCTTCAAGGATCGGTATATCAGTCAATCCCGTTTTATAGGAAATGATTCCGATTATTTCTGAAACAGAAATGTGCAAAGCACCGGTTCCAACCGAAAAAATCACACACCCCAATAAGACAATACTTAGAATCAGAATGACCCAACCAGGCGAAAGCGGTTGCTTTAGCTTCTCATGTACGGTTTTTGTACCCGTCTGTTCTGATTTTGTTATGGTTTCCTCGCCTGTCATTATTGTACTTTTTGAGCTAATTCTGCAGCCGCTTTTCCTAAACGTGGTCCGAATCCGGTCAGATACTGACCATCCATTGATACTACTTTTCTGTTCTTCCCTGCATTGGTATACGCAATGCCCGGAACTTTCAATAATCCGTCAATTCCATCCACGCTTTCAAGTCCGCTTGAAAAAAGAACCAGCACATCCGGATTTGCAGCCAGTAAGGATTCAGAAGTTAAGGGCTTAAAATCAGTAAAATCGGTTACGGCATTTTTGTGTCCAATCAAAGTGAACATCTTGTCCAGAGAAGTATTTTTACCGGAAACCATCAGCGTTCCTGTACCTCTTGCATAGATAAAAAGAAGTTTTTTCGGAGTTGCCGCCTTCGGCAATTTTGCCAGATCCGTTTTTAACGATTTTACCATTTTTTCCGCTTGGGGTTTGGCATTGAAATAGGTGCCCATTTCACGGATAAGGTTAACAGTTCCTTCTTGTGAATATTCCTGTTTAAACGTTACTACTTTTTTCCCTGTACTGTTAAGCTGCTTTAATACACTGGCAGACAGCATACTTTGATCGCTTACCACAATGACATCAGGATTTAAGGCCAGAATTCCTTCCGCTGAAATACTTCGGTTATGACCCACCTTCGGTAATTTTTCAAGAGAAGCAGGATACGTACTTGTCACATCCACGCCCACAATCTGTGATTCCAGACCTAATCCGACCAGAATTTCGCTTAACGTTCCATTCACGGAAACGATACGCAGCGGCTTTGCAGCCATTCCTGAAACAGGTTCAAAAGTCAGGCAGAAAACTAAAATCAGAGTAAAAAAAATGCTGGGTAAACCTTGGATTCGCATGTATTAAGAGTTGGTTTATTATTTTTTATGAGAAAATATCCGATCGATTTCCAGCGCCAGTAACGTTTCCTGAAAGAGATTTTTAATTTCTTCTATTTCATCATCATTAAAGGACAACATGAAATTCGGTATCGGTGAGGGTAGAAGGTGATTTCTGCCATGTGGCAAAGCAGTTTCTATGGTATGAAGCTGATTCTCATCGTACAGTACCGTATGAAAACCGTTTAAACCATCTTCTGTAAATATGAAAAGTACATTACCAAAAACGAAATTATAATGATCACAGCAGCTGCACTGCCCGATATATCCGTTTTTTGACTGACTCAAAATCTTTAAAGACGAATAAGAATGTGAAGCTCCATACATAAATACGTGTGATTAAAATGCCCTGATCTGAATTTTACTTTCCGGAATGTGATTCCACCGACTTCTTATGCTCACAAATATAGATATTTATTTAGACCAAGTATAAACAATAATAAAAAATTTAGTTTTCCGTGTTTACTACTGACTCAAATGTGCTTTAATATCGTAACTTGACTACTTTATAAGATTCCGGCTGCATCGTTACAATTATTTTTTTGATCTGTAACGCTTTATTCCTTAACCATTCTCAAAATTGAAGAAGCTATTTACCAACCTTACTTTTTGGGTTCTGACAGCCATAACAGCCGGAGCATTGCTTGGACATTATGATCCCGAAATGGCTGTGAAGATGGATGTACTGGGCAAAGGATTCATTTCAATTGTCAAATTATTTATTAATCCTATTATTTTCCTGACCATTACATTGGGAATAATCGGTATGGGTGATTTGAAAAAAGTAGGGAAAGTAGGAGCAAAGGCACTTCTGTATTTTGAAATCGTTACGACCATGGCACTAGTTGTGGGTGTGATCGTTGCCAACATCATTCGTCCGGGAGATGGCGTAGTAACCAGCACGCTTCAAAAAGGAGATATCTCGGTTTATGCCAATAAAGTACATGATTTCAGCTGGTTAAAATTTTTTCTGGATAATGTTACTTTACAGGTACTTCTTGCTTCGCTGATTTTAGGAATTGTATTAAGTAAATATTCCGGTAAGGACAAGGTAATTACCTGGCTGAATTTTGCTTCAAAATATGTTTTCAGAGCACTTCATATCGTCATGATTTTTGCTCCGATCGGTGCTTTTGGAGGAATGGCCTATACCATTGGTAAGTATGGAATCCATACTTTATTGCCGCTGGCAAAATTGATGGGAACCGTTTATCTGACGATGGCCATCTTTATTTTTGGCGTACTGGGACTGGTTTTACGAATGTATAAAATCAGCATGTGGGGCTACCTGAAATATATCCGTGAAGAATTATTGATTGTTTTAGGAACTTCTTCATCAGAAGCAGCACTTCCTTCGGTAATGGAAAAACTGGAACGTATGGGCTGTTCCAAGCCGGTGGTGGGACTTGTTGTTCCGGCAGGTTATTCCTTCAATCTGGATGGCACAACGATTTACCTTTCCATGGCTACAATCTTTTTGGCTCAGGTGTTTAACGTTCATCTGACAATCGGTCAGATGCTTTCGATCATTGGGATCCTGATGGTCACTTCCAAAGGAGCGGCGGGTGTGACAGGCAGCGGATTCGTGGTTCTTGCTTCTACCTTAACAGCCGTCAAAGTTATTCCGGTTGAAGGACTGGCATTGCTGCTGGGTATTGATCGGTTTATGTCAGAAGCGCGTGCAATTACCAACATTATCGGCAATGGTGTGGCAACAATCTGGATTGCTAATAACGAAAAGGAATTTGACCGGGATAAAATGGTTCTGGCTTTTGCCAACATTCAGGCAACAGAAAACATAGTGACTGATAACCTGACGGATTCGACTCAGGAATCAACAAAACTGAATGGCTGACGGGAAGCCAAAGGAATTTAATTTGCTTCGGAATTTTCAGGAACCATCCTTTTCCTAACAGCCCTGCGCCGCAGCAATAAGAAACCCATCAGAATCATAAAACCTGCAATAATCCAATACATTATATTCTTGGACATACCGGCTTCGACCGGTTCAGAACTTCCAATTAATACCATTCCGGCCCATGAATATGGCAGCTGATTACTTTTTGAAGCCGTTTTCAGCCATTGAATCTGTGCTTGCTGCAAAGCTATATCAAGAGAAACTCCCTTGGCAAGCTCATCATAAAACAATTCTGTAAGCTCATAAACAGATTTATTTTCAACGCTCCATAACGTTGTTAATGTTGATGGTATACCGATACCCGCAAAACCCCGGGCAAAACTGAAAACGCCCTCTCCCTTCTGATTTTTTCCAACACCAGTCCTGCATGCAGATAAAACCATTAATTGCGTTTTTGAAATTCCGGATGCGGGTAGTTCTGAAAGTTTTAGCGTTGAATCAGAGAAATATAAGGTTGGTTCGTTCTCCGTACTATCGGCGCTGGCGTGCGTTAGCAGTTGAACAATCCTGTGATCAGATAACTCATTCAAAAATGCTTTACGTGAAGCCCTGGCTTCCGTAAGCATTTTTGGAAAATAAAAATGTTTGCTGATTGTCTCCAGGGAAATTTCTGAGCCTGGTAATGACGCTTGTTTAAGTTTGGGCGAAAACTCAACAGGAGCCATACCCAGAAATGTGTTAGCTGCGGGTAATGTAGGTTTTTGACGTAAAGTTTTAGTCAGAAAACCAGCCGAATAGGTATAACTGAATGCAAACTTCCGGACTAAAAACTCAGGTTGTGAAGGTGAAAGACTAAAACTTTCAAAAGGCAAAAAATTACCATCAGGAGATATAATGACACGACTGGTATGAACAGCAAACGGCTCAAGTAATAACTGATACAACTTATTCGAAACAGCCAGATAATTTACAAATTGTTTGTTTTGCTCTTGTCTGTTTCCTAACAACTTTTGAAATTCTCGTGTATACTGAGAATAACTTTTGATATTTATTTTCTTTAAAGCGATGCTGTTTAAAGTAATGCTCAATCCATAAACTGCACTATCTCCCACAAAATAGGTGAGAAACGTCTGATCAGCAGGAATTATCTTCTCTCTTACTTCCTGCAAAGCAGGTACACGATTGTCATACTTGTAAGCGTAATACTTAGGATTTGCTTTTTCCAGTTGGTAAATAAAGGCTTCCTGCTCATCCTGTGCCGCAAATAACTCATTCCGAACCTTAATGTATTCCTTTGAATCCGGTTTTGTCTCACTTAGCTGGTTCTGAAAGTTACCAAGCTTTTGTTTGATCCATTTTTCTTTTTTTGCTTCCGTTTCAGACAGTTGCTGGTTTGCTCCAAGCTCATTCAACTGATCATTAAGCAAAACAGTACGGCTTTTTTCAAAAAAATGAAATGCACTGACCGGATCATTCAGCAGATAACATGTTTCAATTGCATTTTCGTACATCTGTTTAGTAATGTCTCGCCAAAAAAGTTTTGATACTTTTCCTGTATGTTCCCAACGCATGTAGTCGATCATCGTGTCAGCAAGCATATAGGTTTTGAGGGCATATTTCAACTCCGCCTTGGGTTTGTTTTTATCTTTTGCATAACGCAGCAAAGTATTTCCCTTGTCCATGACCATAGAAAGCAGATACTCCTTTCTGGCTGCTATTTTCATTAACGCAGCCGGAGGATTACTGGATAAGGAACCCGATGAAGTAAGATTTAATAACTGAAATGCCTGGTCGAAGTATGCCAAAGCCTTGGTCCACTCTTTTTTTTGAGAGAGTGCCATAGCAATGTCATAATTTACAAGCGCTTTATGGTAAGGATCAACCTGCAGCAGCAACGACTTGTTATAGTATTCAATCGCTTTGTTATATTGCTTTATAGAAAAATACATGACACCCATGTTCGTGTATAAATAAACCGGGACTTTCTGTTTCTGCTGTTCACAAATCTGAATTACTTTATTAAAAAAATAAAGAGCCGAATCCGTCTTGCTAACAGCACTGTAGTTCGTTGCCATATATTCGTATGTACTGATCAGTTCATTGCTGCGGTTCAGTTTTTCTGCCAGTTTTAAAGCATCATAGGCAATAGCGTTAGACTCCGTATATCTCCTTAATTTTTGATAGGAGTAGACTTTCTCTACGGATAATTCAAGTACCGAAAAGGAATCCTGCAATTCATTGGCCAGCTGAATACCTTTTTCCAAAGTGGAAAGTGCTTTCTCATAATCACCGGAAGAATTGTTGATATAAGCTAGCTTCAGGTAACTTTTTACCTGAAAATTACGATGTTCCGGATTTGTTTTGGTTCTTACAATCGCTTCAAATATGGACTCCGCTTTTATATAATCGTTGTCATACAAATAACATTCTCCAATCAAGAACCTGATTTTGGGTTTTGAACTTATTCGGGTGTCGCCATGAGGTTTTGAAAAAACGGCATTGGCCATTTCATAATCATGTAAAGCCTCCTCTTTTCTATTCGTCCATGAATAAATAACACCCCTGCGTTGGAGGAGCAATCCAAAAGTTGAATCAGGCCTGGCTCCGCAGGATTTCCATTGATTATACCAATCTGCCAGTAATTTTTCCTGTGCTGCTAACCCTGTATCATCTATGTTGGGATCAAGTGGCTGGCTGACATTGAGCCATATCTTTTTGAAATCAGGGCATTGTGCCGCTGCTTGCTTTAAAGAAAGCAATGACAGTAAAATTAAAAGAAGAAAATTTATCAGGTTAAAACTGTTCTTTTTCCACATCTACATCCGAGGTAATGAAACAACCGTTTTTTACATATTTCTTCAAATTTTCATTCTCTGAAATGAATGCATTGACAGGGCTCAAAAATTCTGCTTTACTTCCAGGTAAACCAAAACGTACCATCTTACCGATTACATAAGCAGTTGCATACGATGTACCTTTTATCACATGGTTTACTCTCCTCAAAGGTTCCGGAAAAGATCCGTCCTTACCTGCCGTAATGGCTACATCAACAAATCTGTTTGAATAATTTTCAGAAGGTTGAATCTCTGAATAGGGTGATCCTGTATTGGAGTCCGTCCTTTTAGTGGTCAGGGCTGTTGTCACCGTCAGCACATTGCCAAATTCCTCACTGTAACAAGCAGGATAGTGCTCCGTAGATGATTTTTTAGCCAGCTCATGTACCCGGAAATGATCATCAAAGTCGCTATTATTTCCTGCTGCTGTTACAAACCAGATTTTTCTCCTTTTAAAGGCTGTCATATAATCATGCAGTGCTGGAAAATCAACTCCATAGAAACCCCAGCTGGCATTAATAATGTTGACATCCTTACGAAGAAGTATATATTCGAACGCATTTAGAATATCAAATAACAGGCCAACACCACGATAATCATGCGTTTTTAAAATCATTAAACGGACGTTTATTCCTTTGTCACAATCTTTCGAATCATAATCCTTATATGCCCGGCATTGTTGTGCTACAAGGGCGGCAATACGCGTCCCATGTTTATGATTTTCGTCATCATCAAAAGGATTATTGTGCTGTGCGGAACCTAACATACTACCATTTCCCACAAAATTCCAGCCTATCATATCCTTCTGCAAGGGTCCTTCGCCTAAACTGTTTCTGGTAGTATCCTCATTATTAAACCACAACGGACATCCGGGCTCAGGAAAGGCAGACATAGTCCAGTCGAACTGAAAATCGATTCCTGTATCCAGAATCGCAACAACAGGTGATTTTTCGTGATTGTTGTTATGATTTGCCGCTTTTCTCAGCCAATATTCAGTCAGGGGAGTACAGGAATCAGTAATAATATTCGATTCATCATTTCCGGTTATGCCTCCTTTGTTCCGCGAAGAACCATCACTTGTTCTTGTTGGGTCATGGGCCTGCGTACCAGCAGGAGAAGTGGTTGTAACAACATTAGAACCTACGACTTCAAAGGTCAGATCTCCAGCAGGAGTTTCCCAATTATGATTCTTTTCGTTGGAATGAAGATTTGTTCCCTGTAACAAAACCAGGCTGGGGCGCCAGATACTCTGCCCGATCACTATAATTTCTTCACTATCGTATTCTCGTTCTTCTAAGCTCTTGCTACGCCTGGCTTCTGCCGGAACAACCCTGATCCTGTCTCCGATATTTAATGGGCGGTCTGCCAGTCCTTCCCCTGAAACACTAAATATTTTCTGATTGGCAACGACGATCCGCCGGTTATCAGATGGGTCCGGGATATAATGGTTTCTATCATTCTCAAAACTATTAAGATATGATAACAGACTTTTCGGAACAGCAGCTCTCAAAGGTTTTGCACTCATGATCTGGATCTGGGGTTAGATTTAAATATGAATTTTTTACTTTACCCACTTTTCAACCTCCTCCTTACCCTCTAAGTTACTATTAATGACTTCTTTGAGCAAATCATCCGCCGCTTTCTTATCCAACGGTAAACCACGCTGCAGGTGCGCAATCGCTTCATAAAACCTGCCCGGATTTGAGTAAAGGTTTTTCTGCTCTCCTAACTGATGAAAATAAGCAATAGCCTTGTCATAGTCTTTTAGCTTTAATGAAGCAATCCCTGCGATTTTCTGAACTTCAGCATTTTGAGGTTCTCTTTTTAAAATGGATTCAGCAATGGCAGTGGTCTCCTTAAAATTACCCTTGTTATATGCACCAATAGCTTGCTGCAGACTATCGGCATGTCCGTCCATCTGTATACTAAGCGTAGCGAAATTTTCCTGTACATAGACATCTGCCAGTTGTTCCTTTTCTTTGGTCCCGAAAGCCAGAAAATACCAGCCCAGCCCTAATGCAATCAGGATCACTGCTGCTGAAGCATACTTGATAAGCTGACGTGAAACTGTCTTTGACGGTATATTTTTGGGTAATGCCTGCCACTCCGCATGTCTTTCCGACAATAATTTTTCACGGGTATCTTCTTTTGCGGTTTGTTTTACCAGCAAATAAAAAGCCACCGATTCGGCCAGGTCAGTGTTTGTTTTCAATTCCTCTTCAAACTGTTCCTTTTCACGGGCAGAAAGCTGCTTGTTAAAATAATCCTCAATACGTTGTTCCATGACTGTGTGATTTTCGCCTCTATCCCTTTTTTACTCCTTTAGTATATAATTCACGTAATTTTTCCAGGCAGCGCAAACGACTGGTTTTGACAACAGCTGCCGATTGATATCCCATTTCAGCAGCTATTTCCTGATCCATAAATCCTTCACTCCAGGCTTTTAACATTTGCCGGCATTTCTCACCGGTCTCCCGAAGACGTTGCTGTAAAATTTCCTGATCATACTGATCTATAAGCTGTTGAATGATACTGCGGGAATCGTCGGGAAGAATATTCATATAATCATCAAGTGTATCTCCCCGATGAACCTGCTGTCTGTTAGTCGCATTTTTGCGAAGAAGGTCAACACATTTATTATTAAATATCTGATAGACATAGGTTTTAAGACCAGAGCGTCCTTCAAAACGGTTTGTTTGGATATGTTCAATAGTGGTCAGGATTGTATCGGAATAAACCATAGAACATTCATCGCTGGTAAGCTTATGTTTCCACGTTCCTTCACGAATCAGGTAGGAATATTGTTCGTAAAGCCGGTTTTCAAAAGTGCGGTGCTGACCATCCTTTGATAAGATACCACTAATCAGAATATTATCCGGAAGTATTTTTTGAAAAAATGACATGGTATATAGCAGATACTCAGCGGAAATATACATAAAAACCACTATTTCTGACAACGTTATTCATGTGTTGTTTTTTGTGCAGCTACTTTATTTTAAATATATTATGAAATCTTCCCTTACCGGTAAATCCTGATCCAGGCTGATTTATATTTTACAGCTGTTTTTTTCTTGTATGATCTTGCTTTACATGTTTAACATTGTATCCACAATACAAATTCTCAGTTGCACTTTATCTTATTTAGACGTTACCTTTGATCAACAAAAAATTTGCACGAGTCATCATGATAAATCAGGAAACTACAATACTGGCCCGCTCTGAAAGGGCTTTTATAGGAGAAGAATTTGATCTGAAAAAATGGGATGATCTTCAGCCCTTTTATGGTAATTTAAAAAGCAGGGAAATCAATTCAGCGGCAGATTTGCGCCAGTGGTTTCTGGACAGAAGTGAGCTTGAATCCTACTTATCTGAAAATTTTGCCTGGCGCTATATCCGCCAGACCTGTGATACCGCTAATTCCGGTTTGATCAATGCGTTGCAATTTTTCATTACAGAAATACAGCCCAAATTGGCAGAATACGGTAATGAACTGGATAAGAAAGCAGTAGAAAGTCCTTATCTGAGCGAACTGACAGATCAGGGATTTGCCATTACCATTCGCGGGATGAAAAAAGCAATTGAGCTTTTCCGTGAAGAAAATATTCCTTTGCAAACAGAAATGCAGACCGAAGAGCGTCGCTATGGAGCTATTGCCGGTGCTATGACTGTGACGCTGGATGGTGAAGAAATGACTTTACAAAAGGCTTCCGACCGCCTTCAGTCTTCAGATCGTTCGGTGAGGGAAGAAGCCTGGCGGACCATTGCGGAACGACGTTATCAGGATCATGAAGTGCTGGATGAACTGCTTAATAAACTGGTAACGCTGCGTGATCAGGTTGGAAAAAATGCAGGTTTTGCCAACTATCGTGATTATATGTTTGCCGCCATGGGCCGTTTTGATTACACACCTCAAGATTGTTTCAATTTTCATGACTCGGTAAAAGAAGCTGTTGTTCCGTTATTGAACGATATGGCAGCTAGCCGGAAAGAGGCCTTAGAGGTAGAGCAGCTTCGTCCGTGGGATACCAAAGTGGATCCAAAAGGATTACCTCCGCTAAAACCTTTTGAAAGCGGGGAAGAATTGCTTGATAAAACAATCCGGTGTTTCAGCCGCTTGGACCCTTTTCTTGGAAACTGTCTTCAGATCATGAAAAATATGAAGCATCTGGATCTGGAATCGCGGAAAGGAAAAGCACCGGGAGGGTATAACTATCCTCTGGAAGAAATCGGCGTACCTTTTATTTTCATGAATGCTACGTCCAATCTGCGCGATATGGTTACTTTGCTGCACGAAGGCGGCCACGCCGTTCACTCGCTTGTAACGCGCGACCTGGCTCTGAACTCTTTTAAACATACGCCGTCGGAAGTGGCCGAACTGGCTTCTATGTCCATGGAGCTGATCACCATGGATTTCTGGGATGAGTTTTTTGATAATGACGCAGATCTGCGCAGGGCTAAAATCCAGCATCTGGAATCCATCATTGAAACGCTTCCCTGGGTAGCAACAGTGGATAAATTCCAGCACTGGATGTATGAAAATCCTGAACATACTGCTGAAGAACGAACCGGTGCCTGGATTGAAATCTATAATCAGTTTACAGATAAGGTAATGGACTGGTCGGGACTTGAAACTTTGCAGAAATACCTTTGGCAGCGCCAGCTGCATATTTATGAGGTCCCGTTTTACTATATCGAATATGGAATTGCACAGTTAGGCGCAATCGGCGTATGGAAAAACTACCGTGAAAATCCTGAAAAAGGCTTGAAAGGATATCTGGATGCCTTGAAACTGGGCTATACTGCACCGATTACGGAAATCTATCAGGCAGCAAATATTCCTTTTGATTTTTCAAAAAATTACATTGCAGAACTGATGCAATTTGTACAAAGTGAGTTAGAACGATTAAAAATTTGATAATTCACCTGCTAACCATTTGGTGGTTATGTAAAAGGCGGCTATTTTTGTGCGTATTACTATGAAACAGTAGAGAGATGAAATTTAGTAAAATAGCCGCCTTTGTGGCATGTATCGCATTGTTGTCTTCTTGTGATTATCAGAAATATAACCAGAAAGAGCAAAAAGACCTTAACGCAAAGAATGATTATGTTTACGGTGTAAGCCCGGACTCTTTACCACGCCAAATGGCTAATAAATATACTCCGGATGCAACGATTGAACCACGCGTAAATGCTATTCGTGCTAAACTGTTCGGTGGAAATGGCAGTGCGGTGATCAAAGAATAGTATTTTCTAAGAGATAAGATTATATGAGATATCCTTCTTTTTGAAGGATATCTTTTTTTTGTCTTTGCAATGCCCTTTTCATTATAAACTTCGCATTTGAACTAATTTACGTAAGAGTAGATTTTAGGAAAGAGAGATTTCTTAGAATTCAGAAATTATCTCATGAAAAAGCAGAACATCTGCATTAGGCTAAATAGCTTTTTAACAAGTATAAAATCTATTGTAATAAGCTGATTTACTGCACACAAGCAGATAAATATTTCTCTTTTTTTACAAAGAAAGAATAGTCGTTTTGAAACCACTTGTTTAAGAGGTTGGGATAATTGTTTGTTTTTAATTTACTTTACACCCGATTATACACATCAGAAATATAGTATTATTTTAATACCAATTTTTAAAACTTGATATGAATATAGCATTGGTTACCGGTTCTGCCGGATTGATAGGAAGTGAATCTGTTGCTTTCTTAGCTGATAAGTTTGATTTGATTATAGGAGTAGATAATAATTTACGGGAATATTTCTTTGGCGCAGACGGAAATACCGAGTGGAACAAGAGCCGTATTGAAAGCGCTTATAATAACTACAAACACTACTCTGCTGATATTCGTGAAGTAAGCCAGCTGGAGCCGATCTTCAAAGAATACGGAAATGATATTAAGCTGATCATTCATGCGGCTGCACAGCCAAGCCATGACTGGGCTGCACGCGAGCCTTTTACTGACTTTGGTGTCAACGCAGTAGGAACGCTGAATATGCTTGAAATGACGCGTCTTCATACACCTGAGGCTGTGTTTATTTTCACCTCTACCAATAAGGTTTACGGAGACAATCCTAATTATCTTCCTTTGGTGGAACTGGAAACACGGTGGGAAATTGATGAAAGCCATCCTTATTTCAAAAATGGGATTGACGAGCTGCACAGCATTGATCATACAAAACACTCCATCTTTGGGGCTTCCAAAGTAGCTGCTGATATCATGGTACAGGAGTATGGCCGTTATTTCGGTATGAAAACAGCTGTATTCCGTGGCGGATGCCTTACCGGTCCAAACCATTCAGGTGCACAGCTGCACGGGTTCCTTGCGTATCTGATGAAATGTGCGATCACCGGAAATCACTATACGATTTTCGGCTATAAAGGAAAACAGGTTCGTGACAACATTCACAGTCATGACCTTGTGAATATGTTCTGGCATTTCTATCAGAACCCACGTCCGGGTGAGGTATACAATGCAGGTGGTGGTCGTTTTGCAAACTGCTCGATGATTGAAGCGATTGCACTTTGTGAAAAAATCACCGGCAATAAATTATCTCATTCTTACTCGGAAACAAACCGTGTAGGTGATCATATCTGGTATGTAAGTGATCTTTCCAAGTTTAAAGAACACTATCCGGGCTGGAACTGGGAATTTGGACTTACTGAAACACTGACTCAGATACACGATGGCATCTCTTCCCGATTGGCCACTGTAAAATAATATCTTAATCTTCATAACCTCCGGACGAGTAAAAATCAGTATACTTGTCCGGAGGTTATAATGGATAATCCACTAACTTTTTATATTGAAAATCACTAGAAAGAATACTTTATCAGAAGTATTAAGTGGGCAATGAAGGTATCTTTAAATAACATAAAACATACAAATTTGACTGTTAAAAGGGTATTAGACTTATTAGTCAGTAAATACTTGCATTTTTCGCTTATAACAATGTATTACCTTTTGTTTTAAATAACGTTATGCACACTTAGCTTAAATCTGTTAATGGTTTCTATAATAATGCCTTGTTATAATTCCGAAAAGTATCTATCTGAAAGCATAGAATCTGTTCTTGGACAATCTATGAAAGAGTGGGAACTTTTATTAATTGATGATGCATCAACGGATCGTACTTGTGCAATTATTGAAAGTTATGCGAATAAGGAACCTAGGATCAGGCCTTTTTTTTTAGAATCAAATAGTAGCGCAGCAGTAGCCAGAAATATCGGAATTCAAAATTCAAAATTTAAATATATTGCATTTTTAGATAGTGACGATTTATGGGTAACTAATAAACTAAAAGTGCAAGTAGACCTAATGGAGAAACATAATATTCTTTTTTCTTTTAGTTCTCATTATATTATAAATACTCAGGGAGTAATTATAGGAGTTAGAAAAGCTCCTGAATCTGTTACATATCAGAAGTTACTTAACTATGGTAATAGCATTCCGTGCTTAACAGTAATTTATAATCGTGAATATTTTAGTGAAAACCGCTTTAATGAGGAAATAAGAATTCACGAAGATTATAAAATGTGGCTGGATATGTTTCAGGATTGTGAAGAAGCTATTGCAATAGACTGTCCTCTTGCATTATATCGAGTACACCCTGGATCGAAAAATTTGAATAAGTTGCGTTCCTTAAAATGGAACTGGTTACTATGGCGCAAATATGAGAATCAAAGCTTTCTCAGTTCATTGCTTATTTCTATCAGATGGATAGTTGGAAAAATAACCCAAAGAGTTACCATGTAAATAGATAATCTGTTTCGCAATACTAGGATCAACTAGATGTATTTAGCTTGGTAGTATTTATACACAGTTGGAAATCTTTACATAAATGTTTTCTTCATTTAGTACCCAAGAATGCCTTCTTTTCGAATTCCAATTGTAAATCCGTAGGTATTAGGATAAAGCTTTCCAAGATCAGCAGCAATTGATCCTTTGATAGTTGATCCCCCCAAAATTTTAGTTCTTTTTTGCAACATTAATAGACCTGAGAACTGAGTCGGCTTAGTAACAAACGGCGCATCATAGGTTCCAATGTTACTGGAATATGAGAACTTAGTTGTCCACATAACTTTTTGAAGAAGAGTGCCATTCAGGCCAATATGGAAAACAGCAACACGATTATTGCTGGTAAAGCTATCTGCATACTTTGGATATTTCCACTGTGTTTCTGAAGTAGGAGTAATAAATGGCGTTCCAATCGTACGATCATAGTATGACCAACCATCTCGAACTTGTGTGTTGTTAAAATAATTATCACGACCAAGGCTTCCACGTGTAGCGTTGGGATCCCCATATACGTAATTGAAATTTGGCCCTCCCTGATCTTTTGTATACAAAAATTCAATTAGCGCTTCATTTATAGAAAAATTTGATCCGTATGAATTCTTTCTACGCAACCGAATACCATTTAACCCATCAATCAAATTATTAAAACCAAAGAGAGACCCGTCTTCATAGATGTTTTGGCGATATAGAAACCAGGTACTTTCATAAGTTTCAATTTCCATTCCAAGATCAACAGTTCCCAAATGATTTCCAATTCTGTTCCGATTATCGAAATCATTTTCTTTGCCAACGTTGGAATCTCCTGATCTGCCGAAAAAAAGATTTATATAGTTTTTAAATCCTGTTGGCATTGCTCCATTGATAGTTTGGTAAGGCGATTTTCCTCCCCATTGTACTTGGTGATTTACTCCGCCATAAAGCTTAATCCGTGAAGTTGCTTTACCCAGGCGGAGGTATAAGGCTTTTTGGTGAAGCTTTAAATTACTTGTAATCGGACGATTATTCTCAAACAAGCCTTCAGAGTAAAAGGCGCTAAAAGAAACATAGCTTTTGGTAAATGGAACAGCCACAAATCCTGTAGTACCTAATTGAATTTTCGGAATTGGCATTGCATTGTTAGACCAGGCATATGAACCCGTGCCTAAGGTAGAATCGGCAAGCCCCACCCATTGTTTCTTTCTCCCTACAAACAACTCCCAATTTTTAAATCGAAGTGTACCATATACCTGAGGTAAAAGTAGTTTTGATTCTTTGGTTATATTGCCTACTGCCTGAATTCCTACACCAACTCTCCACTTGTTCTTTCTATCACTGGTATTTAAAGACCAAAAATTTTCCAATTGAATATTTACACTTCCCGAAGGGCTTGTTCGGGGAACAATACCAAATTGATTAGACTGTATCCAGAATGGAGTTCTTGAACTAGAACTAGCCATACCTGAAAGCTCCATAAAGGAGTTTGTAGAATCTTTGTATATAGTAGGGTATTCAGTACTTGATTGTGAATAACTTTTGTTAGAACTAACTAAGAAAACTAAACATATAACACAGGGAAAGGAGAGTAACTTCATAAAGTTTTCAAGGGTGAACAAATTAGTGGTGTATATTTAATTATTAATATAAAAGTATAAAGAACTTTTTGTTTGGCAATATTACTCCACAATTACTTTATGATACCTAATTTAAAAAACCATTTTTACGTATTCCAACAAGAATACCCATTGAATTAGGGTAAAGACTTCCCGAATCAGAGGAAATACTTGTAATAAAACTAAGGTTATTCCATTTCTTTATATTCTTTTCAGCAGTAATTAATACTGATAATTGCTTTTTATTGTTGTTAAAAGGCCTTAAATAAGTACCGAAATTGCTGGAATATGTCCCTTTAAAAGTTAATGAAGTATTAAGCCATGTTGCTTCAAAACCAGTATGAAACGTAGTAATCCTGTTGTTGTTTGTAAATTGAGTAGCGACTTCTGGTAAATTTTTATCCGATAAATTCTTCTCAGTTATCAAAGGAGTTCCAAGCCCTCTGCCTCGATAAGCCCATCCATTGGAATATATATAGGAATTAAAGTAGTTCCCTTTTTCAAAAATTGCTAAGCCGGAAAGTGGAGAATTATTAATTTGATTCTTTGTATTAATAAATTCAAATAAGAGTGACCTTATAATAAAATTGGTATATTTCTGGTTGGAAACAACTTTATTTCTTTTAATTCTCAAGCCATTTAAGCCATCCTGAAAGTGTGTTAACTGAAATAAAGAGCCAGTTTCGTATATATTTTGCCGATATAAAAAATAACTCCAGTTGCTGTTCTTCCATTCAGTGCCCAGATCGATAGTGCCAAAATGATTTCCTATTTTTCTATAGTTAAATGTTTTTCCTGTAATAGCATGCCAATATGCCTTAGAACTAATTAGATCATAGGAGGGAGATATCTTATTTTCCCCTCCCCATATTACCTGGTGATTAATTCCTGCATATATATTAAGATTATTATTGGGCATACCTACTTTAAAATACAATGATTTTTGATGGAGATAGGTTAAGGGTACATGATGGATGCTGCCATAATTAATATCACTACCACCTAGTAGTCCATCAGAATATGAGAATTTTAATGAAACAAGGTAATTGGTAAATGCCAACGGAAAAAATCTGGGAACTGAAATTTTTATCTGAGGAAAAGGTCTCGCGTTACCGGAAAAAGACAGAGAGCCAGAAGTCAGTGTAGTATCCATTAAACCCATCACGCCTTTTTTTTGCCCTGCCAAAAATTCTATTGGACCAATTTTTCCGGCGATGTACAAATCAGTAAATATTACTTTCCCAGACTGTTCGTAATTAGTAACAACTTCTGCTCCGCCAGACCATTGAAATATTCTGGGGTTGTTGTTGTTATATATTTTATATATTCCCCAATGACCAGAAACGAAATTGCCGTTTAAGGGAATTGTTGCATTCTGGTTGGCCCGTATCCAGAATGGAGTTTTACCAGTTGACCCTGCTAATAATACAGCTGCATTATATCTTAAAGTAGAATCTTGTGCGAGTGAGTTTTTAGCATTGAATATGATAGCGGAAAACAAACAAAAATAAAAAAGTTTAAGAAAGCAACTATATCGCATGAAATGCTGGTAAGTCTAATTAATTAGCAAAAATTATCAAAAAAATCCAACTTTGTGCCATCCGAATGTTAAGGCAGAAGTTTTGGGATACAGTTTTCCTAGATCTGTTGCTAAACTTATACTTAAATGACTTTTGTTCCAAATGCGAATAGGTTTTTCTATCCGTAAAAGTAATAGATATTGATTAAGTGATGGAGTAAATGGGAAGTCGTAAGTGCCGGAATTATGGCTGTAAGTACTTTTAACCAAAATATCTAAATTGGATATCGATGCTTCAAAACCTGCATGCAACGCCATGATTCTATTATTATTGGTAAATATAGACTCATGGCGGGGAATGGTATTAGCGGTTACATTTTGTGGGCCAATCACAGGTGTTCCTATCGATCGGTTTCTATAAGACCATCCTTGTGTATAAACATAATGATTATAATAATTATCATTGCCAAAAATATGTGCATTGTAATCAAAGACACTTCCACCTTGACTTTTTGTATATACATATTCAAACAAAAACCTTTTGACAAAATATCGGCTGTGATGTAAATTTGGTTTATTTCTTTTAAAACTTAATCCATTCAAACCGTCAGCTATATTAGACAATTTTCTTAAAGAACCATCTTCGTATATAGCTTGTCGGTAAAGAAAGATATCCCAGTTTTTCCCTTTAATAACGCCTCCTAAATCAATTGTGCCAAAATGATTACCAACACGACTAGCTGCCCATGCTTTTCCAAAAATAACGTATTTATATGCTTCCCATGATTTTAAGCCTCCTGTAAATATTTTATCTTCACCTCCCCAGATAACCTGATGATTAAAGCCTGCATACAAGTTTATTTTTTGATCTTTCCCTCCAAATCGCAAGTAAAGATTTTTTTGATGCATATAAATATTAGGCACATGGTCAACATTGCCATAATTAACTAGAGCAGAACCTAACAATCCATCCGAGTAAGAAAATTTAAAGGCAACTAAATCATGCTTAGGGATAAGATTAATGAAACCTGGGCTCGAAATCTGAATTTTGGGATAAGGACGTGAATTATCAGACATTGCCAGAGACCCTGATGTGAGTGTAGTATCTGCCAAGCCATAAAAACTCTTACGCTGCCCGATACTTAATTCTATAGGCCCCAGCTTCACAGCAGTATATAGGTCAGTAAAAAATGCAGTACTGGATTTACTGATATTGCTAATAAATTGAATACCACCCGACCATTGGAATAATTTTTTATTTTCAGGTTTATAAATTTTATAAATGCCCCATTGGCCTGAAATAAATGATCCGCTTTTAGGAAAAGCCCCGTACTGGTTAGATTGTAACCAATACGGAGTTTGCCTGGAAGCTAAGGATACTTGAATATTAGCGGAGTAAACTATCGTTGAATCTTGTCCAGAAGCGGGCATTTTACCTGCCAAGACTAGATACAACAAAGAATAGATTATTATTCTTACCATTATATGAGATTAATTCTAGGTTGTGAACTATCGCCCCTTTCTTCCAAGAATCACCCAAATAGTAAGGATAATGATTTTAAGTTCTAACTGTATGCTCCAGTTCTTGATGTAATAAAGATCATACATTAATTTATGCCTGGCATCATAAACGCCGCTCCCATAGGGATACATAACCTGTGCATATCCGGTAATACCAGGTTTAACCTGATGACGTATATTGTAGTAAGGAATTGACTCGTCAAATGTTTCAGTAAATACAGGCCTTTCAGGTCGGGGGCCTATCAGAGAAAGATCCCTTTTGAATATATTATAAATTTGAGGTAATTCATCAATACGGCTCATACGCATAAAAGCTCCGTATGAAAATACCCGGGAGTCTTTGCGCGTTGCAAATGTAGCTCCATTAGATTCTGCATCCAGTCGCATTGATCTAAACTTAACACAATAGAAAGGTCTATTATTCATTCCTACTCTTTCTTGCCGAAAAAAAACAGGCCCTGGAGACTGCATTTTAATACGGAAATAGCTTATGATCCAGAGTGGCAGGCTTATGATAAACAAAAATGCGGAAGTTACAATATCAATTATCTTTTTAGGATAACGAACTCTTCTTTTAAAAGTAAGTAATGAATTAAGCGTGGGATTGATCTCTGATATACTATCTGGAATGTAAACTTTTTGAAGCACAACTTCACAAAAATCAAAAACTGTTGTAATCTTTATTGATTTATTTTTTCTGACAATCAATTCATAGATTATCTGATTACGATTATCATATTGTGGATTGGTAATTAAATGAATTTTCTCAAACTTGTCAAGAAGTGGGCTGACTGTCTGATTAAGAAGAAAATCATCATCTTCTGAATGAGGAATCAGAATTACCTCTGTGTAACGCCTTAAAAGTACGCCTAAATCATGTTTCTGCAGAAAATAATCATAGCTGGTAACGATGAGTACTTCATTTGTAGTTGCAGTTTTACTACGTAACCTATGAGAATAGGTGCGATTAGAAATTAAAGTTTTATCCATAAAAGATAAAGATAGATGTGTGTTAGTAATACAATTATAAAAAATAAATGTCTATTTAAGAAATATTATATTATAATTATCAAAATTTTAAGAAAAAAATATGGAGGTACTGGTTTTTGTAAATACAATTTATCAACTAAATTTTTATTCCTACTAATTTTATTTTCTAAGGTATTTTATACTTGAATTTACAGCATAAAATATAAAATAGTACATACTATTAATCAATGGTAACTTTTCTATATGACGATAAACTTCCCAGGTTTTTTGTGCAGATTTAAATTTATTATAAGAGGAAGAATTTTGATGAATGCGATAAGACATTAGTGGCTGTTTTATCCCACAGCTTACCGGAGTATCCTTTAGAATATCAAGCCATAAGGAAAAATCAGCCCATCCAATGGTACTTACAAATCTTTTTCCGAGCACATCGACATTGTACATTGAGGTAGAAAGCCCGATTTCATTATGCTTCAGTAAACTTTTGTAACTAACTGAACTAGAGACAGGAATCAGTTTGACAAGCGTATTTCCGGCCTCGTCAATTTTACGGTATGCTGTATGAGAAAGCAAACAATTGTTTTTTAGCATATGTTGAAGCTGAATTTCCAGCTTTGCACTATCCCATAAATCGTCACTATCAATAAAGGAAATATAATTCCCTTTAGCCACCCTAGTACCTGAATTTCTGGCTTCTGCCATTCCCCTGTTCTGTGCATGGCAAACCAGAATGATTCTTTTATCTTCCTTTGTGACTTCTTTAATCACATTTACTGATTCATCAGTAGAGCCGTCATCAACTAAGATAAGTTCCCAATTAATATAACTTTGATTCATAACCGAATGTATAGTTTCAGTTACAAAATGAGATGCATTATATACTGGGCAAATGATAGATATTAATAAATTATTCATAAATAGTCGTAAGTAAACACCAGGATTCGTATTCGTTCGCTATTGATATATTAAATATTTTAATATGGAGAATACTATCAGGTGTTCTTTTTCAACATCATCAAACGCTGTTCGTATAAAGTGAAGTATTGCTGTCTCATGTAATCCCAATTATACTGCTGCGCATATTTAAAGCAGTTTGAAGCAATGGAGGCATACTGTTCATCATCTGTCGTCTCGCAAAAACGTACTATATCTGTAACTTTATCAAAAATAAAGCCGACTTGTCCCTGATTAATGACCTCCTTAAAGGTAGGAATAGCTGATGCAATTATTGGTAGACCAAAGGCAATGCTATCCTTAAACGTTCCAGAACCGCCAGTATAACTTTTCAGGTATGGCAGAAGCATGAAGCTATGGGAATTGACTAATTCCATGAGTTCGGGCTCATCTTCATTGAAATATTTATTCAAAAAAGTAATATTATGGTTTTTAAATTTAAAAATACGTTCATCTACAACAGGTCCGGCTATCGTAATTGATAATTTTTCGGTTCCTGGGGTCGAGAGAAATTCGTAAATGCCCTTATCTTCTCTTATTTGCCCGTATATAAGTAATTTTTTGCCACTGGAATCCCTTTTAATTATACGACCTGTTTTTAACTTTGGACAGGGGTAAGGAATCATAAATACTGATGTACTATACTTATTGCCAATCTGGGAAAGCAATTGGTCCTTATGGTGCTCATAATGAGTAACAAACATAGCACCCATTTCAGCTGCTTGGTTTAATGTATAAGCATATACTTTTCTTTGCAATGTGGAGACAAGATCTTTCACTCTATTAGCATACCTCATTCTTTCTATTGAATGTACGGTAATGATAAGCGCGGGAATTTGCTTTCTTTTAAAAAGTAATAGATAAAGAAATGAAAAGGGCTCAAATTCAAGAATATGGGCAGCGTCCGCATTTTGTTCCACAAGCTTTTTATAGGCTTTATATGAATTAATAAAGCGTCCTTTTACAAAATCGATAAAATTACCTTTATTGTTCTCCTCAGTTGCTGGTAAAAATATAGCGTTGGGGTAATCTAATGGTTTTAAGGAGGAATATATGTAATGATATTTGTCCGAAACCAGACAGTCAAGATATCTTTTATAATGACCATTCCAGGATAAGTATTGCTCAACGATAAAAAGCTTTTTAGGATTCATGTTCGATAACTAAGAGTATGTGTTATAATTAAATAATAATATAAAAATAAAGAAAATGAAAAGTGAAATAGGCCTACATTAGCTTAAATTAATTTTGATATCAGATTATTTGTTCCAATTAGAACAACCAAAATTAAGCTAGTTTAATAATATTAATTATTAAACTACTTTACTAAATCAATAACTTCCCCAAAAAACTGGTTTCCAACAGATTCTATTTTACCACTAACATTATTAAGAGCTTTGTTTCCTTTTGAGTTTAAAATGTTACCCATGATAATTGCAAAAGATGCATCTTTATAGATCGCATTATTAGCCTCAATATTATTGTTGCTGATAATGTTATTATTGGTTTTGATGTATAATCCATAAGCAGGGTTCATTCTGATTTGGTTATTGGATATCACATTGGACTCTGAACTTCCACTTAATGATATACCTATACTTAATGAAGGTATAACCTCTCCCAAAGTTGCTGTTCCCCCTGTAGTAGCTTGTTTTATTACTTCTCCGGGTTTAAAAGTTCCACTACTAACTTCAATCAGCATTTTCTTTGTTGAAGCATCGTAGCCAAGTAAAATTCCTTTGGCCGAGCTTGTAGTACCTGTAATGGTGTAAATAGGGTGTGCTCGAATAGACTTATTAGGTTGAGATATGATGGACTTAAAAGGAAGAGTTTTAGAGTCAGGAACCAGGAAAATATTACCGTTTATTATATTTCCACAACTTCCACCTTTAGAGCCTTCAATGTGTATACCTTGAATAATGCCATCAAATTTTGCAGAGGTTTCATACTGCACATAAGGCATTAACATATTATTGCTAATTTTATGTTCTCCGCCACCAGTTCCAGTTATAAAAATGGACGCTTCCTTATTTCCCTCTAAATGACAATTTGTAATGAACCCTTTGTCCGAACCATCCATATAGATTCCATATTTTGATCCATCTGTAGTAAGTCTGTCTATGTATACATATCTCGAATTAACTAATTCTACCCCAGCATTATTATGCCCTTCATTTACCGTTTTTCCGCCACTGTAGCACCTGATGATATCTACACCAAAATTTTCGGATTGTAATTCTCCAATTTTAAGATTCGACTGGGTAGCTCCTGTAAATTTACAATCAATTAGCTTTAAGCCAGCTATATGGTTAGCTCTGATACAATGAGCAGCCATATTGTTAGCATCTAAATGAATGTCTTTAATGACTATATCACTTTCTCTACCAACAAAGGAAGTCTGGCCCTTAATCATTTGTATAAGGTCTTGACTATGAATTGATTTTATTTTAGTCAAACCTGCGCCTGCGCCTTCCATTGTTAGCCGATAAGCAAATACAGGGGTAGGTACAACCACTTTGGGAACTAGTACAATGGACGAAATATAAGTACCTTCTGAAAAGACAATTTTAATCCCTTTTTCAGTGGCGCTATTTAAAGCTTTTTGGATTGCCGGCCCATCGTCTAAATTATCGTTTGGATTTGCTCCAAAGTACTCCGGCATTATAGTGGTATATATCCTCTCGTAGCGGCGGTTACCAACACGAATTACCATCGAACTATCATCAACAGCATTTACATTTTTACTGTTATATTTAAAAATGCCTGATTTAAGGCCTTCATTGATAAACACAATGCCTGCTGTATCAGCCTTCCCTCTCCTTAATTCCTGCATATTTAAATAAGGAGTTAACTTGTTTTTATTCTCGGCAGCATCTTTTTGTTTATTCTTTAGGTCTCTTGTGTTACTGACCTGTCCTTTCGTTTGACTGTATAAACAGACAGAAAGTAACATAAGAAGCAGAAGATTCTTTTTCATGTAGTGAAATCAATTAAAAGATAGGGTGCGTATATAAGTAAGACATGGCTTATGAGCATAGATCAATTATAAGCTATGTGAAAAGTAAATAGGAGTATACATCAATTAGAACCATGACATAAATTGGGGAATGATAAAGTTATCCATCTCGAATTCTTTCTTAAAAAATGCTAATGTTACTGTAAATGTAAATAGTAATATAAAAAATGAAAGTACTATAACTCTATTTCTTGTTTTAAGAGAATGCAGATAAAAGAAGGAGGCAATGATTGGAGAATATGGAAAAATGTATCTGAATGTTATATTGGAGTTAATGATAGTAGTAAGTATTCCTATTAAGGTATATAGCAGTAATATCTGGGTGTTACGATTTGTATTATAAAGAGAAACAGTTTTTTTGTTTAAGAAAATAAGTAGTAGAGATAAATTAAAAGGAAATAATATATACGCCATAAATGTATAGCCAACATCAAGAATTGGATATGGAATAGAAAAGAAGGCATTAGGCCTGACAATAGGAGTGATTAAGATTAAACAGGTTTTAATGAAAAATGCAGGAAATTGCAACAATGGGTTTTGATTCATCAGTTTTAGTACCAATGCTATTTCATATAAACTGGATGTTTGAAAAGATGCTAAATCTTCACCCTGTGACTCTGTTAGTATTACGTTTATAAAGGGTATTGAATTAACAGCAAAATAAAATACTAAAATGAAGATAAAAAAATTGATGGGATTTTTAAAAAGGGATAGGAGAGGTACTATTAAAATTGTAGTTACTAGTACCATACCAAATACAGGCCTTACAAAGAGTGCAGATAGTGCCACAAGAAATCCTAATACTTTTATATAGCTAAGTCTATGAAAATATAAATAAAAGCAAAGTAAAGATAAAAATAATAGAAATGTCTCTTTATTCGGACCTATTGCTCCTATAAGAAGATAAGGATTAAAAACGATTATAAATCTAGCTAAAGAAACAGAATTATCAGAAATACACTTGAATATTCGGCACAGGTAAATACTTATTAACAGCATAATAGTATTTATAACAATAAAACTATATGCTCCTAATGAGTAGAAAAAAGCATTAAGTGCAGTAAAGCTATTTGCAAATGGATCTACATTTCGCTCATAAAGCACCCTTAGTTCATACGTATAAGAATCATAAACGAAATGATTTGTTATTGGTAAAAACTGGTATCTAGCCGTAAATTGTAAAACAAGTGTAATGGCTAACAAACATAAAAGCATCAAGTACCATTTGTATTGTCCTGCCATGTTATACGTAAATTAAAATCAAGACGCTATACAGTTTAGCCGTTTATAGCTTATTTTGATTAAGTACTGCTTATTTATGAAGAAAATCAATGACTCGCCGGAGCAGCTATTTTTCTAAGAATGAAAATTCCGCAGCCATAAGTGCATCCAAAATTTTGAGCGACCTGTTCGGGATTTAAGGGTTGATTTTTGAATATATTTTTATTGTCATCTATATAGGAAAATGATTCAACTATAAATCTGTTTTTAAATACCTCCAGAAGATAGTTGACGCTAAATACACGATGTGCATTAAACTCTATTCTTTGAGAGCCAATTGGTGTTGAGAAATAAAACAATCCTCCATCTGTAAGTATATGATAGATGTTTGTAATAGCTTTAAGATGTCCGTCTAAATCAATAGGATCACCATATCTGCCCAGGCCAAAATGTTCAAGTGCATGTAAAGATGATACAGATGCATATTTATTATATAGTGTCGGATCAGGTTTCATCATGTCCGATTGACGGAACTGAATGTTGGGTACTACACTGGTGATATCTCTTATATCTACAACATCGATTTCCCGGAAAGTTGCTATGTGTGCAATGAAACCATCAGTACGCGATCCGATGTCCAGATGATTAACCGGATTATTTTTAAAAAGTTGTTGTGCTACAAATAAGTCCTGCTGAAAATATACACTTTTCATATCGCCGCCTTGTTCGTAGCGGTCTCCTAAACAAGGTGAGATAGTAATTTTTCCAAATTTAGGATATTCACTTTTAGCATTGCTAATTTTTATATAGTCACTAATAAAAGCAGGGATTCCTTTAATGGAATAAAAAAATTGGATCGGATTGAACCCCAATGATAAAATAGTGCGTGCTAGTACCTTAATCATATAGTATGTAAGTTAGTTTTTGGTTGCAGTAGTTTTCTTAAATGTATTGTTAAAAAAAGAAGTATAGAAAAGGAGGAAAAATATAAGAGGATCTGAACTGCTGTCTTATAATCAGACTGTATATACCCAAAGGTTAGGCTGATTCCAATTGAAATGAAAATTATTTGACCTACTCTTTCTATTACATAATCATAGCTACCGGTAATTTGCTTTTTCAGGAATGGCTGAATCATTACCTGAGTAATTGAAAATAGTGTGTAAGGAATAAGAAATATTTTCAGGAACTGAAAAGTGTTTTCTGTATCCAATGCTGTAAATTGTCCTCTTTGATATAGTAAACGAATAATTTGTTGTCCAAAAAAATACAATACTGAATTTGCGGCCAGTGCTATAAACATTGTAATAAGAATTGTTTTCTTTAAAGAGGAAGAGTCAGAAGTTGCCGAACGATATAGTATGACTGATGCAATATTCGATACAATTACCAGCATAAAAGATGAGATGATGATAAAAGAATACTGGTAGAAATTGATTTGATAATCATTTTCAAAGCTTATTAAAAGTCTTCCGGTAAATCCAATGAAGATAGCATGGTTTACCGATATCATTTTATAAAAATTAATATCTTTTAACTTAATAGCATCATTGCTTTTATCGATAGTAATATTACTGTTTAAGTTTTGACGCAGGCTTCGTTTCAGTAAGATATTGGAAAAAATAATCCCTAGTATAGCTGATATTAATATAGCTTTTAATCCAATTAGATTAATCAGTAAAAAGGTTATTGTCAATGTGACTACCGCATTAATAAATGACTGGGTAGAATATTTCTGAAAATTACCAATGGTTTTTTGAAGGGAAAAAAGAACGCTGTTGGACAAGTTAAGCGCCAGGTAAACTGAAAAAATCAGAACCCACAAAGCCATATCCATGTCAAAAACTTCTGTTTTAAGATAAGAAACCAGGAACAACATTCCCAAAGAAGCAATAAAAAGATATTTTGAAAACAGGAGCGTCTGATCCCAGATAGGCTGAAAGCTTATTGTGTTGTTTTTGAGATACTCATGTGCATATTTAGGTACCAGAATACTTTCAATAATGGGTACCCCAATTACAAATGCAAGAAAAAAATCCACTAATGATCGTAATGTATTGAAGGTAGCAAATTCCAAGGTGTTACCAATGGTGTAGGCGATAATTGATTCCCTAAGAACGCCCACTCCCTTGATTGCCAGTGAGCTGATAAAAAGCCACATAAAGTTAAGTAATCCTTTATTTAACTTCATGTAGCTAGTTATTATTTTTTATAGCGAGTACTATCACGGTAATCAAACCTACCAAAAAAGCGCCTGCAATGGCAAAAATTATCCTGCTTGGGCTACTCTTAATCGTAGATATAACAGGAGGTTCGAGTACTTGTATAATAGGTTGTCCTTGCTTTTCAGCCAGGACGGTCTTTTCTAACTGATTGAGCAGGTCATTCCGGAGGCTTTGTGCATGCATATAATTTGATTGCAACTTTTGTTCTTCAATCTTTGCAACATTCATAATCACATTTCTATTATTATCCCTATATCGCTGCAAAGCATATTCAGCATTTTTTAACTGAGCAGTAGCCTCATCAACTCTGGACTTGATAAATACGGATTGATCATGCTTTTTGTTAGAGCGGTAGTCTGAAACAAAATCTTTTAAGTATTGTATGGAATAAGATAATATTTCTGCAGCAACTACCGGATCCCGCATTTCCACACTTATATAGATTATGCCTGTTTTTTTATCAAAATTAGTTGTAATGGATGATTTTATACTTTTGATTAGAGTTACTTCATCTTTGTTAAAGTTTAGAATAGAAGCTTGTTTCAAAGCAGTCGAAATACCTGAATAAACCGTTTTTTTTTCATTTGCTTTTTCTAAATAAGCCAGAAAAGAAGCAAACTTTTCTTTGTTGACTGTTTGTACAGGTTGATTTAAAAGATAAAGGATGGTAGGAGTACTTAGAAGAATGTTCGGGTATAAATCGGGGCGTATGGCATCACTTTCAGAAGTATTAGCCATGTCAATTCCTGCCAGGTTAGCCAATGAACTAAATCCCGAAAAACGACTTTCTTTATATTCAGGAAGGATCTCTGCTTTAGAAGTGTATTTTTTTGGAAGTAAATAACTTCCTGCAAAGCTTAGTACTCCGCCCAGAAAACCAGCGAAAAAAATCTTTTTCAGATTTTTTTTAATAAGTTGTACTATAAAGAGTACAGATCTTTCCAGTACATCAGCTTCGGGAGCTACGTTAGTAACATTGATATCTTCTTTCATGCTTGGTCAAACTTATAGTACCAAAATAGTAGTTTATAACTAGGCTTATTTAAACAAGCTAATAAGAGCAATAGATAAGGTCGTAACCAATGAAAAAAGAGCTATCCTTTCTCCAGGGCTAATTTGACGCTCTTGTTTAATGTCCTTTATAGGTACAATGACTTTAGATCCGGGTTCAACTCTCGGATAAAATTTGAAGAATAAAAATCTTTTAGTACGAAAAGTACGTCCATTTGGATGGGTTACATATACCCGGGCTTTCCAGGCATGTTCTCCAAAACCTCCTGCCTGAGATATATAGTCCTTAAAAGAAAATTCCGGGTCGTAATTAACAAGTGAAGGATTTTGCACGACACCTTGGATACGTACCGTTTCCGATCTAGTTGGAACATAAAGGGTATCCCCTTTTTGAAGCAATAAATTAGAAGGCAGTGCAGGTTTTTTCAAAATTGCATTAAGGTCAACGGCAACCAATTCACTATTTCTATAAAATCTGGCTCCGGGTAAGAAAGCTTCTGCTTTCAGGCCACCTGCTTTTGGAATTAAATCTGCAATTCTTTCAAAGTTTGTAAGAATTGTATATCCACCCGGATACATGACTTCTCCTAATATTGCTACTGCTTTTTGAGATTCATATCTGGGAGATTTTCGAACTTGAATAACATCAAACGGGAATAGCTTAAATTTTTGATCTTCCTTGTTTAAGCTAAGGTCAGGATTAACTTCCAAAGAAAATATACGTACGTTCTGCGTGCTAGGTAGATTGAGGGTGTCATTCTTTATACGCCTTGAAACCTCTATCCGATATGGAACACCACCCTCTGTATAACCGCCTGATTTAAATATAGCATCCGCAATAGTAATGCCATCATGAAAATCTATACTTCCAGGATTAATTACTGATCCAAATACAGCAATGCTATAAGGTTCTTTAAGTTCGTCAATGGTTTTTATAAGTATGTGATCTTCACGTTTAAGGGGTATGTCCTCAATTTCGCCGCGCATCAATTTACCCAGATCAAAAGCAATCAATTCTGGACGTAATGTTTCTGTTTTACGTTCTATAACTGCTCTGTTTAAAAAAGCATCTTCGCGTAAGCCCTCTGCTTTTTTAATTAACTTTTTCAAGGTATTCGTTTGCTCATCTATTGGATATTCCCCATCTCGGTAAACACCCCCTTCAATAACCACTCTGTTTTCTACGCGGTCTAAAATCTTTTCAATTTTGTATGTATCTCCATTTTCTGGGATGAGAGTACTAGTTTCTGAGTCTAATACAGAACCTACTTTCAATTCTTTACCCGTATTCCTTCTAAATTGGATGGATGAGGAATATGCATCAGGAGTATATCCTCCGGCATAACGTAATATATCCTTAAATGTCTCTCCTTCCTTTACTTCGAAAAGGCCGGGATGTTTTACAGCGCCAGATAGCTCAACTCTTTTCTCATACGGACGAATAAGAATGATATCCTGGTCCTGCAACGAAATATTGTCCTTCAGATTAGCATCTACTAAAAATCCGTACAAGTCTATTATTCTTATAACTTTATTATTTCTTAGTACTTCAATTTTACGGTATGATCCATTGCTGTTGGGACCTCCTGATTGGTACAATGCATTGAAAGCAGTGGAGAGAGAAGAAAGTGTGTAGGATCCCGGACGTGTAACTTCTCCGGTAATCATAACCTGAATACTTCTTACATTGCCTAGAGTAATTGTTGAGTAAGTTCCTCCACCAGGACGATTTAATGATGAATATGCCTGACGCAATCTGTTGACAATTCTTTCAGATGCTTGCTCGATGGTAAGACCACTTATTTGAACTGGTGCCAGATTAAGCATCTTTACTGTTCCTTCAGGAGTCACCTTAAGTCGGAAATTATCAACCGAATTTCCATATATATCAACATTTAGCTCATCATCGGGACCAATAATATAATTTTTAGGTGTAGCAATGCGCAAATTTGGTTCAAATTTTATTGATGAATTTGCAAAGAATGAAGCACCAAAAATCTGGCTTACAGGACTTTCTTCTGGAAGAACAGAAACCGGTTTTGCTTCTATCAGAGTTGAATCTGCAATTTTTCTTCTACTTTCGTCAGTAGCACTTCTATCAGGCTGGTTTAAGTTAGAAATCTGGGCCTGCTGTAAGCGGCTACGCATAGCCCCAATTTGATCGAGTGTATAGCCTTTTTGTAAAGCAGCCTGTTCAATTTCCATGTCAGAAAGGCCACTTGACTTAGCTTTTTTATAAAATTCTACAGCTTGTTCGTTTGAAATTGAATTGGGGTCAATGTTTTGGCCAAAGGTGTTAGCCGCAACCAAAAAAAATAAAAGAAGAAAAAGTCCGGAGATGGATAACTTTTTGAGTAATGTGTAAAGCATGTAATGTGCGTGATATTATTTGTTCAAGCAAAGAATTCATTCTTTATGTACTTTTGAAAGAATTCAGTGATACATTCAAAAGTACATAAAGAATTTATATTTGAAAGTTGTTTATCAGAATTTATATTACACTTTCAAATATTTACTACATAATATTAACTAAAATAGACAATTCTTTTAGTTGTTTGTCTTCAATACTAGACGGTGAATCAATCATCACGTCACGTCCGGAATTATTTTTCGGGAAAGCAATAAAATCCCTGATTGAATCTACACCACCAAAAAGAGAACACAAGCGGTCAAAACCAAAGGCAATTCCGGCATGAGGCGGTGCACCAAATTCAAAGGCGTTCATCAAAAATCCAAATTGTTCCTGCGCTTCTTCCGGACTGAAACCCAATACTTCGAACATCTGCTGTTGTAAATCACGTTCAAAAATCCGTACAGAACCTCCGCCTACTTCCACGCCATTGATCACCATATCATAAGCATTGGCACGAACAGCGCCAAGATCCGTTGACAGCAAGGGTATATCTTCTGGTTTTGGGCTTGTAAACGGATGATGCATTGCAAACCAGCGGTTTTCGGTTTCGCCATACTCCAGTAACGGAAAATCAAGTACCCACAGTACACGATAATTATCCGGATTACGGAACCCAAGACGTGAACCCATTTCAAGTCTGACTTCATTCAGTTGTTTCCGTGCTTTATCCGCTTGTCCAGATATTAATAAGATCAGATCGCCTGGTTTCGCATCAAAGGCAGCGATCCATTTTTTTAGATCTTCTTCAGAATAAAATTTATCAACGGATGATTTTACGGTGCCATCTTCATTGTAACGAACATAAATCAAGCCTTTTGCACCGATCTGCGGACGTTTTACCCAGTCGGTAAGTTCGTCCATTTGCTTACGTGTATACGTTGCGCAACCCGGTGCACATACACCAACGACCAGTTCTGCATCATCAAACACACCAAAACCTTTACCCGATGTCAGATCCTGGTCTTTACCTTTCAGCTCTACAAACTGCATGTCAAAACGAATATCTGGTTTGTCAGACCCATATAAACGCATCGCATCAGCGTAGGTCATACGTGGTACTTCCGGAAGTTCAATTCCTTTTACTTTACTGAAAAGATTACGTACTAACCCTTCAAACGTATTCAAAATATCTTCCTGCGTAACAAACGACATCTCACAGTCAATTTGTGTAAATTCCGGCTGACGGTCGGCACGTAAATCTTCGTCACGGAAACATTTTACAATTTGATAGTAACGGTCAAAACCGGCAACCATTAAAAGCTGTTTAAAGGTCTGAGGCGATTGCGGTAAAGCATAGAATTCACCCGGATTCATACGGCTTGGAACCACAAAATCGCGGGCACCTTCCGGTGTGGATTTAATAAGAACCGGGGTTTCAACTTCAATAAAATTCAGATTGTCGAGATAAGCACGCGTATGCCGTGCTACTTGATGACGCAGTTCCAGGTTTTTACGCACTGTATTACGACGTAAATCCAGATAGCGATATTTCATACGGATATCATCACCACCATCGGTTTCATCTTCAATTAAAAAAGGAGGAAGCTTAGCCGGATTCAGGATATCAAGCTCAGAAACACGAATTTCTATGGAACCCGTTGTAATCTTGTCATTTTTAGAAAGACGTTCGATAACCTCGCCTTTAGCTGAGATTACAAATTCTCTACCCAATGAGCGGGCAGTTTCCAATACCTCAGGTGGCGTTTTTCCTTCTTCAAAAAGAAGTTGTGTCAGGCCATAACGGTCACGTAAATCCAGCCATACCATTCCTCCCTTATCCCGGATTCTTTGAACCCATCCACACAATATAACATCTTGATTTACATGTTCTAAGCTTAACTCACCACAGGTATGTGTACGTAACATATAATTATTTTAATACTGATATAAAGAAAATGCCTGATAATAAATGGTGCAAAAGTACGTATTTTTACCAAATCTAACATGAAGTGATTTTTATGAAATTATTTAAAATCAGATTTGTATGTGTAAAAGTTATATTGTTCTTGATAATACTCAGTATCGGGAGCAGCTGTGACAGCCCTGGTACGGATCCGCTTACAGGACAATCTTCGACTTTTGAAACAGTTCCACAGCGATTTCCGATCACAGCCGGAATCATTGACGAAGCATCCGGATTAGCAGCAAGCTTCAATCTAAGCGGCTATTTATGGACATTACAAGATTCCGGAAAACCGAATTCCTTGTATCTTGTCAGTACTGATGGCAAATCAATAAAAGAATATAATATCCCGGGATCGTTGAATCATGACTGGGAAGATATGGCCAGTGGCCCAGGCCCGGTAGACGGAACAAATTATATTTATATTGGCGAAATCGGGAATAATAATCCGCCGATGACTGAGACCAATATTATTTACAGAATCCCCGAGATCAATGATATCTCTGCTTCTTTCAGTCAGGATAAACTTGAAAAAATTACGTTCAGTTATCCGGATGGTCCAAGAGATGCAGAAACACTTCTGCTTGATCCTGTAACCAAAGATATTTTTATAGTTTCAAAAGAAATAATGCAGGCGGGGCTTTACCGGCTGGCTTATCCGCAATCCACAGACGGAATCATGACTGCCGAAAAAGTGGGCATCATTCCTTCTGTTGTGTTTGCCACGGGTGGAAATGTTTCATTCAATGGAGCTGAAATCCTTGTCCGTAACTATACTTCTGTTTTTTACTGGCAGCGAAAATCCGGTGAAACAATGGGACAAACACTTATGCGCGCGTCAGATAAATCCTTGGTTACAGCCGTTGAACCACAGGGAGAGGGAATTGCTTTTGACCGTGAAGGAAAAGGTTTTTACACGCTAAGCGAAATCGGCCAGGCTACCAGTGTTTCTTTAAATTATTATCCCAAAAAATAATTATTGCTCCTTTTTATGTTTAAAAACGTACTGATTATTGCTCTTTTATGGTCGAGCTTCTTTGTTCGGGCACAAACAACATCTGCTCCTGACAATTTTGTTAAGGAAAACTATTCCAAAAAGGAATTTGACATTCCAATGCGGGACGGTATTAAACTGCATACTATTGTTTATTCTCCGAAAGATGCGGCTGCCGAAAAAAAATATCCGTTTCTGATGCAGCGTACTTGTTACAGTGTGGCTCCTTATGGGGAAGATACTTACCCGGCAAAGTTAGGGCCTAGTACTATGCTGATGAAAGAAAAGTACATTTTCGTTTATCAGGATGTCCGTGGCCGTTACAAAAGTGAAGGTGTCTGGACTAATATGACGCCTCATGTTGATGTTAAAAAAGGGAAGACTGATGTGGATGAGGCTTCGGATACCTACGACACAATCGAATGGCTTTTAAAAAATGTGGCGAACAACAATGGCAGGGTAGGGCAATGGGGAATTTCTTATCCGGGTTTTTACACAACTGCCAGTGCCTTATGTGATCACCCGGCTTTGAAAGCCTCTTCTCCGCAAGCACCAATTTCAGATTTTTTCTATGATGACTTTCACCACAACGGCGTTTTTACACAGGGATATTACCTTACTTTTCCTGTTTTTGGAATAAAGCCTTCGGAGCCAACCGCTACTTCCTGGTTTGAAAATGATTTTATAAAGCCAGCACCGGACGGATATACTTTCAATCTGAACGTGGGGCCGCTGAAAAATTTTGATAAGTATTATTCCAAGAACTTTTTCTGGCAGGAAACAGTAGAACATCCCAATAAAGATGAATTCTGGAAAAAGAGAGATATCCTTCCACATCTAAAAGGACTGAAACATGCTTTCATGACTGTTGGAGGCTGGTTTGACGCGGAGGATTTGTACGGTCCTCTGAATACATACAAAACGATTGAGAAAAATAATCCGGGTATTTATAATACACTGGTAGTCGGGCCCTTTGGACATGGAAGATGGAGCCGTGAAACGGGTCATACTTTTCACAATGATATCTATTTTGGCGATAGCATCGCTACTTTTTATCAGAATACAATCGAAGGGAAATTTTTCAACCACTTCCTGAAAGGCGCCGGAGACGGAAAGACGGGATTGCCGGAAGCCTATCTGTTCGATACCGGAAAAAAGGAATGGAAAACGTATGACAAATGGCCGGTCGCCACTGCAGAGAAAAAGAAATTGTTTTTCCACGCTGATGGGAAACTGGGTTTTGAAAAACCTGCATCTGCAAAATCGTATAGTGAGTACGTAAGTGATCCGCTTAAACCGGTTCCTTATACCGAAAATTACAAACAGATGTCTGGCTTTACACCTTTTGAATACATGTCGGAAGATCAGCGTTTTGCTTCAACAAGACCCGATGTGCTGGTTTTTAAAACAGATGTTTTGACAGAAGACATGACTTTGGGCGGAGAAATATTAGCTCAGCTTAAAATCAGTACAACGGGTACGGATGCTGATTTCTTTGTCAAACTAATTGATGTGTACCCTGATGATGAAAAAAACAACGAGTTTCAGCCAGATAAAAAAGTGGTGATGGCGGGTTATCAGCAAATGGTACGCAGTGAAATTGTAAGATCCCGTTTTCGGAACAGCATGGAGAAACCGGAACCGCTGATTGCCGGAAAACTGACTGATGTTTCATTCAGATTACAGGATGTTCTGCATACGTTCAAAAAAGGGCATCGTGTGATGGTACAGGTTCAGAGTACTGTTTTCCCTTTATTTGACAGAAACCCACAAAAATACGTTGATAATATTTATAAGGCAGAAGCTGCCGATTTCATCAAAGCTACACAGCGGATTTATCATCAGACCGGTGCAGAAAGTGGTTTGATGGTTGATGTAATAAAGTAAGCATTATTTAGAGGCAATCAGTTAACGGGTGGGATTAATTCTGCCCGTTTTTTTTGATATTAATTTGTTCCATGATCACGCAAAGCAATTTTTCAGGATCAATGGGTTTTGTCACAATATCACTGATCCCTATGTCAAACATTTTTTCCTTAACCTCTGTGGCCAGGCTTGCTGTTACGGCTACAATGGGAAGTGTTTCACCACGTTCCCGTAAAAGCCGGGTAGCTTCATAACCGTCCATAACCGGCATGTGAAGATCCATTAAAATAATTTGGTGAAGTGTGTTATCAAGCTTTTCAATGGCTTCCTGGCCATTGGCTGCTACATCTGAACTGGCACCCCAACGTTTTAAAAAGCTCTTGATAACCAGAATATTCATTCGGTTGTCTTCTACAATCAGGATCGATAAGCCCTGCAAGGGTTTGTCTTCCTGGAACTCAGGGGTTACTATTTCTTTTATTTCAGGTTCCTCCGGAATTGAAAACGTTTGCGTAAAATAAAAGTTGGATCCTTTTCCTTCTTCACTGTCAAGCATCAGCTCCGAGCCTTGTAAAGCCAGCATGTGTTTACTGATTGAAAGCCCTAACCCAGTACCACCAAAAATCCGGGACGACGAAGAATCTATTTGTGTAAAACGTTCAAAAATAATTTTTTGCTTCTCCTTGGCAATCCCTATCCCGGTATCTTTCACAGAGATTTTCAGGGTAATTTCCTTCTGCGTTTTATTTACAACTTCAATCTTTAATTTAACAAATCCTTCTTTGGTAAACTTGATAGCATTTTGGATCAGATTTCCAAGAATTTGAGACATACGGGTTGTATCTCCCAGTATTACTTTTGGTAAAGTGGCGTCGAACTCTGCAATCAGACTGATATTTACTTCTTCGGCTGAATTTTTATTACTGGCAATTATTTTTTCGGCAACTTCACAAATGTTCATTGGCGCATTTACAAACTGAACTTTACCTTCTTCAATGGTATTAAAATCCAGAATGTCATTGACAATATTAAGCAGGTTGTTAGCTGAAAAAAGAAGTACATCCAAATGTGATTTTTGGTCGGTGCGCGGAGCCTCCTTCATCATCAGGTGGGTCATACCAATGACGGCATTAAGCGGTGTCCTGATCTCATGGCTCATGGTGCTAAGAAATTCACTTTTGACTTTAAGTCCGACCTCAGCATCTTCTTTAGCTTTTTTGAGGGTAAAAGCAAACCGGAAAGATAAAATCAGGGATTGGCAAAAGAAGAAGCCGAGATAACCCAAAAATAAAATTAACTCATGAGGATAAGCAATATCATAGTAGGCGAGAATAAGGGTAATCACAATAATAAATATCCCAATGGTACTTAGAAGTGCATACTTCGCACCAATCCTTTCATTTTTATATGCAATCCAATAGACATAAAAAGCAAAAATGATGTAGAGGATTACCAGGCCAAGAAAAGGATTTATTAACTGGGTAAATAAAAGCGGTGCAGATATAAGCGTAATGAGCGCAAAAGCAAAAGAAATTCCTATGATACAAAAAATAAGTTTGGTTGGTGTATCCTGCGGATACAGGTACCGGGTATATAAAGCAAACATGCCCACGGCTAAAAACAAGGAAATATATTCACAATGTATAGCGAGTTGCCAGCCTATATAAGGGAAAATGGAATGCAGCGTATAGGATCCGGCACCCACAATCCTATAACTGTAGAAAAAGCAGAAAAGCGAGAAATACAAGGTGGATTTATCATGCCGGCCCAGCAGGTACAAACCCAAAAAATAAAGGCCGCCCATCAGCATGCAGCCGGTTAACAGAAAATCAAGAGCCTGATCAAGATTGCTTCTGTCTTGTAATTCATTGAACAGGCCAATTTGAATAGGTTTGCTAATTCCACCTTTGGAATGATGAAAATTAGCAATAAAAAGCTTTAAATTTAAGGTGTCCGTAGCGATAATAGGCTTCACCTGAACGGACCAGTACGGTGTGGTTTTTTCTTTACTGGTACCGGTAATTCCATTTTTTGAAATCAGCTTTCCATTCACATATAGTGTATACGCTGTGTACATATCCGGGATTTTAAGCCCGAGCTGATCTCTGTTTTTCGGTAAGAGAATTTTGATTTCGTAGGTTGCAAAGCCTTGAGATGGAATAGGTTGCCCTTTCCAAAGTACATTGCTCCAGAGATCCGGAAAATTCTCATATTCATGGTAAATGTTTGATCCAGAAGTTTTTTTAAAGTTTTTCCAGTAAAAAGCCCATTCTCCATTGATATTGATAGGAGTATCTGTAAGGTTTGTGAACCTTAGATCAAGTACGCCTTTTTTTGCTGTTGGGGCATAACCTTGCTGAGCCGCAGACCCTGAAAATGTGAACATTGCCAGACTTGCGATCAAAAGCATTAACATCAAGCCAGGTACACCGTTCCGTGTCATTTTCTTGTATAATGTGCGACTTGCAGATGTAGCCAATAGCTACCCGATACTTTATTAAACTTTTTCTTTAAAAAAATAAATCCTGATATTGAAACAGGAAGTCACATATTGCCGATAAACACTAAAAATGAGGTTTTTTACTTTACCAAAAAATAAAATCAGGAAAAAATCAACAGAATCATTTTAAATCAATAAAATCCTTCTTAGGGATAATGAAAATACAATTGTTTTTGTTAAATACAAATAGTGCAATGATGACTAATAAACTTTTAGGAATGACTTTAATAACTGCTACATTGCTTGCTACGGATGGCTCGGCCCAAAAAATAAATTATCCGGAAACAAACCAGGTTGAGCATTTTGATGACTACCATGGAACCAAGGTTTCCGATCCTTACCGCTGGCTGGAAGATGACCTTTCCGAAGAAACGGCTGCCTGGGTAAAAGCTGAAAATGAGGTAACTTTCGGGTATCTGGATAAAATACCCTTTAAGGCTAAAATTTTTACAGATTTAGAAAAAGCATATAATTACCCCAAATATTCTGCCCCTACTAAGAAAGGGGATTATTTTTATTTTTACAAAAATGATGGTTTGCAGAACCAGGCTGTATTATACCGTCAGAAGGGTTCTGATGGTAAACCCGAAGTAGTTCTGGACCCCAATAAATTATCAACGGATGGCACTACACGATTAACCGTTTTTAGCCTTTCAAAAAGTGGAAATCATGCGGTACTTGGTTTTTCAAAAGGCGGCTCTGACTGGCAGGAATATCAGGTAATGGATATGAAAACCCTGAAAATGCTTACAGACAAAGTAGAATGGGTAAAAATTTCAGGAGCAGCCTGGCAGGGAGACGGATTTTATTACAGTCGTTACCCAAAACCCGAAGGAAGTGCATTAGCATCTAAGAATGAGAATCATCAGGTATTTTATCATACGATAGGAACTGCTCAGTCTGCGGATAAATTAATTTATGAAGATCCTGCAAACGGCCAGCGTTTCCATACCGTAAGCACTACTGAAGACGAACAATATGCTGCGCTCTATGTCAGTGATCGTGGAAAGGGAAAAGACGGGAACGGACTTTGGGTGATGAAAAAAGGTGAAACAAAATTCACTGCTATTAAAGAAGAGATTACTGATTTCAGTTTTAGTGTTATTGAAAATGTAGAAAACGGATTTCTGGTAGAAACGAATGAGCATGCTCCTAACGGGAAAGTATTGCTTTACGAGCCTAAATCGAAAAGCTGGAAAACCTTTTTGCCCGAAAAACCGGAACCGCTGCAAAGTGTCGGAACGGCCGGAGGGAAATTGTTTGCGTCTTATTCCAAAGATGTTACTTCCCGGGTTTATGTTTATGATCTGAAAGGGAAACTTGAAAATGAAGTTCAGCTTCCTGGCTTGGGTACAGTTGGTGGTTTTGGTGGTGAAAAGGAGGATTCCTTTGTTTTCTATACCTATACTTCCTTCAACTATCCGCCTACTATTTTTGAATATGATATTGCTTCTAAAAAAAGTATCGTTTTCCGTGAGCTGGAAGTTTCTTTTAAACCGGAAGATTACGAAACCAAACAGGTTTTTTATCCCAGCAAAGACGGAACGAAAATTCCTGCTTTTATTACTTACAAAAAGGGATTAAAACTGAATGGCACCAATCCAACCATTTTATATGGTTATGGTGGGTTTAATATCAGTCTGACGCCTGCGTTTAGCCCAACACGTATTCCGTTTTTGGATCAGGGCGGCGTTTATGTTCAGGCTAACTTACGTGGAGGAAGTGAATATGGCGAAAAATGGCATGAACAAGGCATGAAGCTTAAAAAGCAAAATGTTTTTGACGATTTCATTACAGCCGCAGAGTTCTTGATCAAAGAAAAATATACATCGCCGGAGCATCTGGCTATTCAGGGAGGTTCCAACGGAGGATTATTGGTAGGAGCAGTTATGAACCAGCGCCCGGAATTATTTAAAGTGGTCTTCCCGGCAGTGGGTGTAATGGACATGCTCCGTTTTCATAAATTCACCATTGGCTGGAACTGGATTGCAGATTATGGAAGCAGTGACAATGCCGCAGAGTTTAAGGTAATTTATGGCTATTCTCCTTTACACAATATCAAATCTGGTGTAAATTATCCTGCAACTATGATTACCACAGCGGATCATGACGATCGTGTAGTGCCGGCCCACTCTTTTAAATATGCTGCGGAATTACAGGAAAAGGCGGGCGCATCTTCAACCAATCCACTTCTGATCCGCATTGATACAAACTCCGGACATGGTGCCAGCAACACGAAAAAAGCACTGGAAACACAGGCTGATATTTATGCATTTTTGTTTTATAATATGGGGTTGAGCTGGAAGTAAGACAAATGAAGAAATTAAAAGTTTGTGTATAATAAAAGTAAAAGTAATAGCGGAACGGCTTTGGCAGTTAATTGTCAAAGCCGTTCCGCTATTAGAATTGAAAGGAATTATCTTATATAAATTCTTCTTTGCAGGATACAACAGGACGGAACGCAGTCCTGAAATTTCTAATCTTGTACATTAAATTTAAAGCGCAATAATTGACTTGTTAAATCTAATCCTATCAGGAATTTAGCTTAAAGGTGATCTTAAAATAAAATGAATATGAGCAGTTCAAAAGCAGAGCAGTACAAATATGTGAGTTATTTGTGGGACGACGAAAAAGCGGCTTCCTTAGGTGATGACCAGGTGGCATTGCTGTTATACCGTTCCAACCTGCTGGGTGCAGATCTTCGTCTGACCAATTATGCCGGTGGGAATACCAGCTGTAAAACCATGGAAAAAGATCCTTTAACCGGAAACCCGGTTGAGGTGATGTGGATCAAGGGATCGGGTGGTGATATTGGTACTTTGACAAGAAGCGGTTTGGCAGGTTTGTACCAGAATCGTCTGCATGCTCTGAAAAATATTTACCGTGGATTGGAATTTGAAGATGAGATGGTTGAGCTTTTCAATCATTGTATTTTTGACTTGAAATCAAAGGCGCCTTCTATTGATACACCGCTGCACGGACTGCTTCCTTTTAAACATATTGACCATTTACACCCGGATGCTTTAATTGCGATTGCTGCTTCGAAAGAAGGACAAGCCATTACAAAAGAGTTATTTAAAGGTGAACTGGCGTGGGTGCCCTGGCAGCGCCCGGGTTTTGATCTTGGATTAAAACTTGAAAAAGCGCTGGCAGATAATCCGGGAATTCGCGGAATCGTCTTGGGCGGCCATGGATTATTTACCTGGGGAGATACTGCATATGAATCCTATATCAATACGCTTGATACGATTGAACAGGCGTCAGCATACCTGGAAGAAAATTATGGTGTAAAACGTCCGGTTTTTGGTGGAGCAAAACAGGAAAGTCTTACTGCTGACCGCCGACTTGAAGTAGCAGGTCAGTTGGCACCTTATCTGAGAGGGCTTGCTTCGGATCGTCAGACGATGGTAGGACATTTCACAGATGATGCCCGCGTTCTGGAATTTATCAATAGCAATGATCTTGACAAGTTGGCCCCACTCGGAACAAGCTGCCCGGATCACTTTCTGCGTACTAAAATTCGTCCCTTAGTTCTTGATCTTCCTGCGGAAACATTAGGTGCAGATGCAGCAGCGATTTTAGATCACATTCGTCCGCAGTTTGAAGCTTATCGTGCCGATTATCAGGCGTATTATGATCGTTGCAAACATGATAACAGTCCGGCCGTGCGCGACCCGAATCCTGTGATTATTTTATATCCGGGTGTAGGAATGTTCTCATTTGCCAAAGACAAACAAACCGCTCGTGTTGCTGCTGAGTTTTATACAAATGCCATCAACGTTATGAAAGGCGCAGAAGCCGTTTCATCCTATGTTTCCTTGCCTGAACAGGAAGCTTTTGACATTGAATACTGGCTTTTGGAAGAAGCGAAATTACAGCGTATGCCAAAAGAAAAATCACTGTCCAGAAAAGTAGCGATCGTAACAGGTGGCTCCGGTGGAATTGGAAAAGCAATTGCTCAGAAATTTTTAGAGGAAGGTGCCTGTGTCGTAATTTCTGATATTGATGACAATGCACTGGCAGAAACCAAAAATGAGTTTGATAAAAAATTCGGAAAAGATTTTTCTGCAACAGCCAACGCTAACGTTCTGGATGTTGATCAGATTAAGGAAGCTTTCCATGTTACAAAGTTAAGATTTGGCGGTGTTGATATTGTTGTTAACTGTGCCGGACTTTCAATATCAAAACCACTTGCTGAAACCACCATTAAGGACTGGGATATTTTGCAGGATGTTTTGGTAAAAGGACAATTCCTTGTTTCTCAGGAAGCGGTAGCGATTATGCGTCAGCAAGGCCTGGGGGGTGATATCATCAACATTGCCAGTAAAAACGGATTGGTTTCCGGTCCTAATAACGTAGCGTACGGAACAGCAAAAGCAGCGCAGCAGCATATGTCACGTCTCCTGGCAGCCGAACTAGGCGGCGATAAAATCCGTGTCAATATTGTAAATCCTGATGCCGTTATTTCCGGAAGTAAAATATGGGAAAGCGGATGGGCTGCCGGACGTGCAAAAGCATACGGAATCAAGATTGAAGAATTGCCGGCTTACTATGCAAAACGTACGGTGCTGAATGCGGAAATACATACCGAAGATATTGCTAATGGTGTTTTTGTTTTTGTAGGCGGATTATTAGGTAAGAGTACCGGGAATGTGCTGAACATTGATGGCGGAGTTCCTGCCGCTTTTGTCCGCTAGTTTCTAACCAGAGGTTGTATCAAATGTTGTTATATGAAAGTATAGCTTTTGGTACAACCTCTTTTTTTTTCGGAAAGACTAAAACAGATTTATCTCAAAATCTAAAATTCCTCAGGATGAAATTAGATCAATACCGGATTGACCAGTACAACGAACGGTTGCTGGGAAGACATAATAACCAGTTCATTTTTCTGAAAGAACAATTAGGTGAACAAGGGATTGATGCTCATAGAATTGTAAAAGCTTTACAGGATTTTCAGGTGGGTATACCGAGCTGGGCATTAGGTACCGGAGGTACGCGGTTCGGACGTTTTTCAGGTGCAGGTGAACCGGGTTCTCTGGAAGAAAAAATTGAAGATGTAGGTATTTTACATGCGCTAAACCGTTCCAGTGGATCTATTTCTCTGCATATTCCCTGGGACATTCCGAAAGATGCAGATGCGATAATTGGATTGGCTTCTTCGCTGGATTTAAAATTTGATGCGGTAAATTCCAATACATTCCAAGACCAGAAAGATCAGGAATTATCCTATAAATACGGATCATTGTCGCATGTGGATCCAAAAGTTCGTAAGCAGGCCGTTGACCATAATATTGAAGTAATTAAATACGGAAAAGAACTTGGCTCAAAAGCTTTATCAATCTGGCTTTCTGATGGTTCCTGTTTTCCCGGCCAATCCAATTTTGTTAAGTCCTTTCAGAATACCCTGGAATCTTTACAGGAAATCTATGCGGCTTTACCGGACGACTGGAAAGTTTTTGTCGAGTACAAAGCTTATGAGCCAAATTTTTATTCTACCGTGATTCAGGACTGGGGAAGTTCTTTACTGTTTTGTCAAAAACTGGGTCCAAAAGCAGATGTTCTGGTTGATTTAGGACATCATCTTCCAAATGCGAATATTGAGCAAATCGTAGCTACTTTAATGATGGAAGGCCGTTTGGCAGGTTTTCATTTCAATGATTCCAAGTATGGAGATGATGACCTGACCGTTGGAAGCATTAGGCCTTATATGCTTTTCCTGATTTTTGTAGAATTGGTAGAAGGGATGAAACGGGCCGGAAAAGGCAGTGACGGCTTTGCCTGGATGATCGACGCGAGCCATAATGTGAAAGATCCGCTTGAAGATTTATTGCAATCCGTAGAGGCTATCTTGTTGTCCTATGCACAGGCGCTGATTCTGGATACGCAAAAACTGGAAATAGCGCGGAATGAAAATGACGTAGTGCTGGCGCAGCAATTGTTACAAAATGCGTTCAGAACAGATGTGCGCCCATTAGTACGGGAAGCCATGTTAAATAGCGGAGGATCTCTGGATCCGATCGGGCTCTTTCGTGATCTGAAAATAAGAGATGGCCTGATTAATGAACGTGGAAGAATAACGGTAGCTACCGGCCTTTAAAACCAGTATACATAAATTAAAATGCCCTCCTGATAAATTTCAGAAGGGCATTTTTAATAAAGAACTTTTTTACAAAGATTTTCTTCGAATCAGTGTAAAAGGGTTTTTAACTATTTCCGTCTTATTTTCCATAACCAGCCTCGCTGCCGTTTTTCCCATTTGTTCGTGATCCGTTGAAATGGTTGTAATCCCATCCAGGAGTATTTCTTTTAGTGGCGTTTCATTGTAAGAAATAATACCTACATTTTTTCCAACAATAAGATTTTGCTCATGGCATTTTTTAATCAGGTTTACCAGATCCGTTTCTTCGATAACTACATAAGCAGCATTTTCCAGAACTTTGGTCTCCTGGTCCGTTTCAAAAATAATTTCAAAATCAAATTGGTGCTGCAGACAGAACAAACGGAAACCTTTAATGATTTCTTTTGGATAGGGGATCAGTGTCGGAAAAATCAGGATCAGTTTTTTGTAGACAAGCAATAAATCCGCAGCTTCATTAAGGGCATGAAGTATATCCTTTTCAAAATTTTGGTATACTGCAGAATGTTTCCGGGCACTCAGTTCCACATCCTTATCCAGTAAAATCAATTTCTCGGAAGGAATAAGTTTCAGTATTTTAGCTGCTTCCTCCTCATTATCATAAAAATGTGGCATGATCACATAGTAGTCATATTCTCCCAGACTGTTTTTAATCAGATTGGAAAAAATATTAATATTAGAATGATGAATGTGCAGGTCAACAATCATGTTTTGTCCGACATTCTCAACAAAGGAATTATAAATCTGCTTTTTGTAATTGCTTATCTTATTAAAAACCAGCAATATTCTTGAAGTTGTTTCAATGTCTACCCGGTTGACAAAATATCCCTTTCCACGTACAGAAACCAAAACGCCGTCCTTGATCAGATGTCGGTATGCTTTTTCAACGGTATCTCTGGAAAGTAAATATTCCTCACTCAACTGGTTGATAGAAGGAATCTTATCGCCCCGCTTTAACTTTCCTTTGCCAATCGCTAACAGCAGAGATTTGATGATCTGCATGTATTTGGGAGCGCTTTCCTTAAACTCAATATTGAACTGGATTTCCATTAAAGGTTGTGCTAAGGTTTAGATATATCTTAAAATTAATACATTTCCTTGAAATTTAACTATTAAATAGAAAAGTTAACATATAACAGTTTTATACTGGAAATTCGAAATAAAGAAAAAGCTCTTCACCAGATGTTAGGTCTGGTAAAGAGCTTTCCTGATTAAGGGGCTTGTTATCTTGGAGAGCGGTCGCTTCTTTCAGATCTGCCTCTGTCTCCTTGGTTTTCATAGGATCTTGAATTACCTCTTGATTCTCCCGAGTTTCTTTCAGGTGCACCGGAACGTATGGACGGGCTATTATCCGAAGATCTCTGAGTATTCTGGTTTTGGCCACCGTTATCTCTTGATCGTCCTGCATTGCCGGACTGATCATAAGTGCGTGAGCGATTCATATCAGAATTAGGTGCCTGACGTGCAGGCTCTATGCCCCGGTTTGCATTGCCCGGGTAAGAAGCAGAAGATTCTGGTGATCTTTGACCACTATAATCCTGAACACCTCTCTCAGAAGTGGAGTAACCGCGGTCAGGAGTTGAACGTTCGTTGGAACGGTTCGGTTGATTTTGGTTGTATCCACTGTTCCCGCTTCTGTTATCCGGTACTCTGTTGGTATTCCCAGGATAAGACTGGTTTAAGCCACGCTCGTTTTGATTTCTGTTTCCAGGATTATTATAGCTTGGTACCGTACCACGTCGGCCATTGTTGTCATAACTAGTATTTCCTCTGCCAGGTGCTTCGTAAGATCTCGATCTGTTGTTTCCATAGTCGTCATAGGCTCTGCTGTTTGCATGGTTGCCGCCCATAACAATACCTCTGCGGTCATGATCTATCTGACGAACCTGAACCTGACGTCTGGTAACCCGTTCAATTTCATCACGTCTTGGTCCATATACATAAGAGCGGTTGTTGCTCCGGTAATAATTATTGATGATCGTGGTATGTCCGTAAATGTTATCATATCTTCCACGGGGTGCCCAGTAATTGTGCCAGCTGCGGCTTGAAATATATTGCTGTGGAACAAAAACCCACCAGAATGAAGGAATATTCACAGAGACATTGATGTTAACCCCAGGTCCCATCGGTGCCCAGCCATAGTAGCCGCCACCTGAACGCCAGCTAACCCATGCCGGTCCCCATTCATAACCCGGAATCCAGAACCAGCCATTGTAATCATCAAAAGACCAGCGGCCGTAGTGAAAAGGAGCCCAGCCCCAGTCATAATCCGATACCCATGTATTGCCATATTCGGTTACTTCCCAGTAGCCGTTTGTGGCATAAGGCTGGAAATTAGGGTCTACATTTGGTGTCCATACCGTACCGTACTGAGGTGTATTAATCCAGCGTCCGTAAGGCGCGAGTTCATTGTAAAAAGTCTGATAGGAAATAGAAACTCCCGGCTGAGCTTTTACCTTTTCCTGAATTGAAATACCTGCAAGTAATAAAAGCGACAAGCCCAGTACCCGAAGTTTATGCATGGTGTTCATGGCCGTATAGATTAATAGTTTCTAAGTTTAAAATCGGTGGTTGGACATAAAAAAAGATGTAGGGTTTAATCATGCTATTCTGTCCAAATAAGGTGATTTCATGTTTGTTTTGTATTGAAAGAGGTAAATTAATTTGTATCAAATATAATAACTGATTGATAATAAATATATTATGTGAATATATGCTCTTTTTGAAGATAAGTTTTTATAAAATTTGTTCGTTAGCAAAGCGAAAAAACTGCTATAATTGATATACGCTTTAACAAGTGTTAACAAATAGAAAACCAGATCATGATAAACCCTGATAAATTACATCCGGAACTCGTTTTTCAAACTGCCAGAAGCGGTGGGAGCGGAGGGCAGAATGTAAACAAAGTAGAAACAAAAGTGGAGCTTCGGTTTGATATTTCAAATTCTGCATTATTAACGGAAGAGGAAAAACAAATTTTAATTGATAAGCTGAACAACAAACTGACCAATGAGAATATTCTGGTCATGTATCACCAAACGGAGCGTTCCCAGCTGGCTAACAAGGAAAAAGTGGTAGCGAAATTTAACAAGCTGATTCAGCAGGCCTTTTTTGTTCAGAAAAAACGAAGGGCAACGCGACCAACACTCGCTTCCAAACTGGACAGACTTGCTGGAAAACAGCATAAGTCCAACGTGAAATCCATGCGCAGAAAACCGGTGGATGAGTAGCTTTTTTCAAAATCAGATAAATCACTCCTGTTACTTTCGATATATTTTTACTGAATAATATGGCTTCCCTTACTGCTTCAAGCAATCCTTCTGCACTTCGTTCGGTACTTTCGCTACCTGTTATTGTAGCTTCCCTGGGTTATTTTGTGGATGTATATGATTTACTGTTATTCAACATTGTCAGAGTTCCGAGCTTACGGGAATTAGGTCTTTCTGATGTAGGAATTTCTGAAATAGGTGCAAAGATCTATAACTGGCAACAGGCCGGATTATTGATCGGAGGATTTTTCTGGGGAATCTGGGGAGATAAAATGGGACGGCGATCTGTTCTTTTCGGTTCAATTCTGACGTACTCGCTGGCTAATATCGTCTGCGGTTTTACCAACAATGTTGAATTATATTCCTTACTGCGTTTTGTAGCCGGATTAGGTTTGGCCGGAGAATTAGGTGCCGGTATTACGTTGATTGCAGAAATTCTTCCTAAGCATCTGCGGGGTTATGGTGCATCCGTGGTAGCCAGTGTAGGTCTTGCCGGTGCTATTGCAGCCTTTTTTGCCGTGAAACTTACCGATTGGCGCACAGCTTATTTTATCGGTGGGGGTATGGGACTGGTACTTCTTGCTTTGCGGGTTAATGTGCTGGAATCTTTCCTGTTTGAAAAAGCCATTGAAAGTAAATCCAAAGCCGTACAATGGTGGACTATTTTTACAAAGAAAGAAAGGTTAATTCGTTATTTGCGCTGCATGGGTATCGCTTTACCAACGTATCTGGTTATTGGAATTTATGCCACTTTTGGAAATGAATTTGCAAAGGCTTTAGGGATTCCGGGAGATATTCAGGCGGGAAGCTGTGTGCTGTATACCTACATAGGTATTGTTACCGGAGATTTTTTCAGTGGCTTTCTCAGTCAATGGTTAAAATCAAGGCGAAAGGCAATTTTTATTATGCTGCTGATGACATTAACAGGAGCTGTTGTACTGCTTTATGGCGGGATTAATTCAGCTGAAACATTATATAGCTGTTACGCCTGGCTTGGCTTTTCAATTGGCTATATTGCTATGTTTCTTACGACAACAGCAGAGCAATTCGGTACAAATCTGCGTGCAACCGTTACTACTTCAGTAGCCAATAATGTACGGGCTACAACACTATTGACTTTACCGTTATTCCAGTTCCTGAAACCTGACTGGGGTGTTCTCCAGGCAGGTGCAAGTGTTGGAATCGTATGTTTTATCCTGGCTTTACTTTCGCTTTGGAAAATGGAAGAAACCTATGGCAAAGATCTGGATTATGTAGAACAGTAATCCTAGACCAGCGCTTCAAACAATATTTCTGCCGGATGCAGAGCCTTGCGTCCGGTTCCGTCATGGATCTGATGACGGCAGCTTGTTCCCGGTGCAGCAATGATCACATCGTCTGCCTGCTTCCGCACGGTTGGGAAAAGTACCAGCTCACCAATCTGCATGGAAATATCGTAATGCTCTTTTTCATAACCAAAAGAACCTGCCATTCCGCAGCATCCGGATGGGATTAGCTGAACGGTATAATTTTCAGGTAAGGAAAGCATTCTCTTCGTCGGAATCATGCTGGATATTGCCTTTTGCTGGCAATGCCCATGTAATTTTATCAACCGCTTTTCCTTACTAAATGAATCTTTTGAAATGTGTTTCAGCTCAATTTCCCGTGATACAAACTCATCAAACTGCAAGGCATTTAAAGCTAGTTTCTTTGCATCTTCCACAAGTTCTTCACTCACCAGATCCGGATATTCATCTCGGAATGTTAAAATTGCCGATGGTTCCAGACCAATGAGCGGCGTATCATAAGAGATAATATCTTTCAATAACCTGATATTTTCTTCTGCTATTTTTTTGGCATCTTTTAATAGACCTTTTGAAAGCTGAGGACGGCCTGACGGTCCGTGATCCGGGATAATTACCTGATAGCCCAATTTTTCCAGAACCAGAATAGCTTTGGTGCCAATTTCAACATCATTAAAATTGGTAAACTCATCGCAGAAAAGATAAACCCGCTTTCCAGTTTCCTGATTGATATTATTTTTTACTCTTTTATTGTACCAAGCTTTGAGTGTTGTATTTTTTAACAAAGGCATCGTACGTTCCGGATGGAAACCTACTATACTATTTGCAATTTTACGCAAGGGTGCATTCTTGTAAATCAGATTATAAGCCCATGGAACATAACTGGCCAAACCATTCAGTTTAGAAAAATTGCCAACAAGCCATGAACGGAAAGGAACCCCGTGTTCGTCATGGTAATGCTGTAAAAATTCCATTTTCAATTTGGCGACATCCACATTGGAAGGACATTCGCCTTTGCAGCCTTTACAAGCCAGACACAAATCGTAAACTTCCTTAATTTCCTTATGGTCAAACCGGTTTTCTTTAGGAGAATTTGTCAGCATTTCACGCAGAATATTCGCTCGTCCCCGGGTGGTATCTTTCTCATTGCGGGTAGCCATAAAACTCGGGCACATTGTTCCGCCGCTCATTTCCGTTTTCCGGCAATCGCCCGACCCATTGCATTGTTCTGCGTGCTGAAGAACAGTCTGATCTTTGAAACGGAAATAGGTTTTAATTTCCGGAACCACATGATCTGCTTCATAACGCAGAAAAGTGTCCATCGGAGGCGTATCAACAATTTTGCCGGGATTCAAAATATGGTGCGGATCCCAGGTGCCTTTAATTTCCTTGAACAATTCGTAATTGTGCTTTCCAACCATTTGCGGAATAAATTCACCCCGCAGACGCCCGTCTCCGTGCTCCCCTGAAAGTGAACCCTGGAATTTTTTTACCAGCGTAGCAATTTCCTCGGCAATCATCCTGAATTGTTGATGGCCTTCTTTTGTCTTAAGATTTATAATAGGCCGAAGATGTAGCTCTCCAGAGCCGGCATGCGCATAATGAACAGCAGACATGCCGTTTTTTTTCAGGATATCGTTGAATTCAATAATATACTGAGGCTGGTCAAAAACATCAACCGCTGTATCTTCAATAACAGCCACTGCTTTTTCATCACCAGGCAAATTACTTAACAGACCCAGGCCGGCTTTCCGAAGGGTCCAGATTTTCTTAGTATCATCTCCGAATAAAAGCGGGTAATGATAACCCATGCCTGCTTTGATAAAATCAAGTCGCAAGGCTTCTGCCAGTGCTTCAACTTCCTGCTTCGTTTCACGCGAAAGATCCACAACCAGGATGGCCGGATATTCTCCCGCTTCTGTATTTTGAACAAAAAATGCATTGGCTTTCTGTTCCTTATTGGTAGCCGCGCATTCCAGAACGTAATTATCAATTAATTCAACAGCCTGCGGTTTATATTGCAGTGCCAGAATGGTCGCCCTTAACGCTTCATCAATGGAAGTGAAATGAGCACATAGCAACCCCTGCGTCGTTGGTGGCAACGGAATAATATTTAACTTTATTTCTGTTAAAAAGCAAAGCGTACCTTCCGATCCGGCAATCAGCTTGCACATATTAAAAGGTACAGCTTCTCCGCCGAAATCAGGAACAGGCGTAAAAGGTTCGGTCTCCAGAAGCATATCCAGTGCATAACCGGTATTGCGCCTTTCCACACTGCGCTTTGGAAATTCTTTTCTTATTTCAGTCTGATTAACCGGATTGGATAAAATATCGAATGTTTTAGCATATATTTTATCAGCCAATGTTCCGGCATCACCGGATAGTTTACTTTTAAATTGATTAATATTTTCAGCTCCAAAGGTAGCTTCACTTCCATCAGACAAAATAGCCTTTACTTCCAGTAAATGTTCCCGTGTGCTTCCATAAACAACAGAATTAGAACCACAGGAATTATTTCCCACCATCCCGCCGATCATCGCACGGTTGGCAGTGGAAGTTTCCGGGCCAAAGTATAGTCCATAGGGTTTCAACGCCATATTCAGCTCATCCCGTACCACACCCGGCTCGACTCGTACATAACGCTCCTCCGCATTAATTTCAATAATTTTCGTGAAATGTTTTGAAGTATCTACAATAATTCCGCCTCCCACTACCTGTCCGGCCAGTGAAGTACCCGCTGTTCTGGGTACTAGAGAAACCTTGTGACTGGTTGCATACGCAATCAGTTTCTTGATGTCATCCAGTGTTTTGGGAATGGCCACAGCCAGAGGCATTTCCCGGTAAGCCGATGCATCCGTCGCATACAAAGTACGCATCGTGTTGTCATCAAATAATTCACCGGTAAGCTGGGTGGACAGTAATTGTAGATCAGGATTGGAAACAGTGGACTGCGGTGCCATAAACAAAAAAGGTACTGAAATAAACAGCTTCAAAGTTACAAACAACCGCTGATGTAATCATGAAAATTTTAGAGAAAGGTTAAGGGAGTAGCAGTTACCTTACAGATTGACGCAGTCAATCTATGTATTACGTTTATAAGATTGATTCAATTTTTTTTGATTATAAATAATAAGATTTAGGCGAGAATTACACCATTTAATCTTGTAATGATATTATTATTATACTGCTAATCAACTAGTTGTATATTGCCTGATAATGTAACTGTAAGTATATTTCGGTGATATATTGATAATAACTTGTAATTATTAAATAATTCCTCCGATTCACTATTTGTAATATCTTAACTAATTATATTAATTTGTTTAATTATTGAGCCGAAACTTCAATTAAATCTGGATATTGTTCATTATGTTAGTGATTGTATTTCAAGAACTTTGAGCAGATATACAAGTTTGATGTCAGGTAAAATAAAATTTCGAACAAACATTAATTAATTAACCTATTATGATGAAATTTTTCCTTTGTTCACACAAAGTGTTTAAAGCCTCCGATGTAACCAAAGTGTTCGGAAATGAAACAAATTTCAGTAAAGGCTATTCTGGTCTTTACACTTTGTTGCTGGCTTTACTGTTTTCAACAGCTACTGTATTTGCACAGGAATCTGCAATTAGCGGTAAAGTAACAGATTCTAAAGGATCTGGTTTGCCAGGTGTAGCCATTACTATTAAAGGAACATCAAAAGGTACAAACACAGATGTTGAAGGGAACTACCAGTTTACGGCTCCCGGAAATGCAACATTATCTTTCAGTTCAATCGGATTTGAAACAAAAGAAGTTGCTATTGATAACAAGTCTGTTGTAAATGTTTCACTTTCAGAAGATGTGAAGGCATTGGAAGAGGTAGTGGTTGTGGGTTATGGTACTGTTAAGAAAAAGGATGCTACCGGCGCAGTTACTGTGCTTGGTTCCAAAGATTTCCAAAAAGGAATTGTAACTTCTCCTGAACAGTTGATGCAGGGACGTGTTGCAGGTGTACAAATTACACAGTCCAGTGGAGAACCAGGTGGCGGGATCAACGTACGTATTCGTGGTACTTCCTCCGTACTTGGTGGTAACAACCCCTTATTTGTAATTGATGGTGTTCCTCTAAGCGGTGATAATACATCAAGTGGCGGAGATAATCAGGGTGTTGGTCGTCAGCCGGCAAAGAACCCTTTAAACTTTTTAAATCCTGATGATATTGCAAGTATCGATATTCTTAAAGATGCTTCTGCCACTGCAATTTACGGTTCTCGTGGAGCAAATGGTGTTGTTTTAATAACGACTAAAAGAGGAAAAGGAAAAGGTACACTGGATTATGGATATTCTCTGGGTGTAAGTACAATCACTAAAAGATATGATTTATTAAATGCACAGGAATATGTTGCAGCAGGTGGTCAGGATCAGGGCTCAAATACCGACTGGCAAAAAGAATTGTTCAACACGGCTCTGACACATCAGCATAATCTATCCTACGGTGGTGGAGATAATACCGGGAACTATCGTTTTTCTCTTGGTTATCTTGATCAGAATGGTATCGTTAAAACTTCGAATGTAAAACGTTACAGTGTTGGTTTTAGCGGAACAAAGAAGTTTATCAACAACAAATTAACAATCGGAAGCAATCTTAACTTTGCAAATACGCTTGATACGGGTGTTCCTATTTCGGAAAACATAGGTTTTGAAGGTGATTTATTAGGAAGTATTTTGAAAGCCAATCCAACCCGTTCAGTTTACAATGCTGAAGGTGGATTTAACCAAATTACAAGTACTGAGCCGAACCCACTTGCCTTTGTTAAATTGTCGAAAGATAAAAACAGCACACTTCGCGCATTGGGTAACATTAATGCAGAACTGGAAATTATCAGTGGTTTAAAGTTTAAAACAGTACTTGGTTTTGACAAATCAATGTCGTCCAGAAAACAGGCTTATTCAAGAGATCTTGTTGTTTCGGGTATTCAGAACATCGGACGTGTTTACATCAGAGACGTAGAGGTGAACAACCAGTTATGGGAAAACTATTTTACTTACGAAAAAGAAATTGGTAAGGTTTCCTTAAACGCATTATTAGGATATTCGTACCAAAGTTTTGAAAATGGTAGCAAGAACGTAGCAGCAGCCAACTTCAGAACCAGCAACCTGGACCTGATGATTAATAACCTGGGTATTGCCGGAACTGTTGAAGTTAAAGATGCAACTGCTCTGAAAAGCGTTGGTTCTGTTATTCAGAATTCCAGTTATGCGAAAGATGAGCTGCAATCTTATTTTGGACGTTTAAATCTGGGATTCAGTAATAAATATCTCTTTACAGGTACTTTACGGGTAGATGGTTCTTCGAAGTTTGGGGGAAATAATAAATATGGATATTTCCCATCAGGAGCGTTCAAGTGGAAACTGGTAGAGGAAGAATTTGTTTCTAAAACAATTTTTACTGACCTGGCCTTTAGAATTGGTTATGGTATCACAGGTAATCAGGCTATTCCTCATAATGTTTATGACAGAAGAGACAGATACAGTGACTATGCAATCAATATAAACGGTGATGGTATAACGGGCGGCGGACTAAATGCAGTAGCATTTAACAACCCGGATCTGAAATGGGAATCAACCGCTGCTACCAATATCGGTATTGATTTTTCTATCTTGAAGGGAAGACTTTCAGGTAGTTTGGATGCGTACAATAAAAGTACAAAAGATCTGTTATTCAAAGTAGTAGCAGCGCAGCCTGCACCAAATCCATTCGTTTACAGAAACCTGGATACAGATATCCAGAACCGTGGTATCGAATTGGCTTTGAACGGAGTGATAGTAGACGGTAAGAAATTCTCATGGGAAGTTTTGGTAAATGCTTCTTATAACAAAAACCTTGTGAAAAACCTTGTTGGAACTTACGATACAGGTGAAATCAATGGACAAGGTTTGTCGGGTGCATTTGCGCAACGTTTGGCAGAAGGGCAGCCGTTATTTGCTTACTTCCTTCGTGAATTCGGCGGATTTGATGATAATGGTAATTCAATTTATCCTAATGGAGACTTTCAGCAATTCCTTGGAGGAAAAAGCCCGCTTCCAAAAGTGAATGCAGGTTTAACAAACAATTTCAAGTACGGAAATTTCGATGCCACTATATTCTTTAATGGTGTTTTTGGAAACTACTTGTATTCCAACACTGCTAATGCATTCTTTACACAAGGATCATTTGCTAACGGACGTAACGTAACTAAGAATGTAATAGGAAACGGAGAAGGTGCATTGAATGCTCCGGATGTTTCAACACGCTTTTTGCAAAAAGGAGATTTTGTTCGTTTGCAGAACCTTTCTATCGGATACAGAATTCCTTTGAAAAGCAGCAAAGTGCTGTCAAATGCAAGGATTTTTATCTCAGGACAGAACTTGCTGACTTTTACAAAGTATGATGGACAGGATCCGGAAGTAAGTACAAATAAATCTCTAAATGATATTCCGTCTTTTGGTATTGACTATACAGCCTATCCAAGATCAAGAACATGGACTATTGGAGCTAATATTTCATTTTAACCTATCGAACTAAAAAAGATGAAACGTAATCAAATATATAAACTGCTTGTAGCAAGTGTCAGTATGGCAGCTATGTCTGCATGTACGGATCTTGTTACCGATGAAAAAGATTCGGTCGTTAATGAAGTTGTAGAAGGAGGTTTTGCTCCGGTTAATGTACCGGAAGCATTGGCTTCTGCATATAAGGATTTATCTACTTATTCAGATCAGGCTGGTATCTATGCTTTGGGAGAACACGTTACAGCAGAGATGATTCCGCCAACACGTGGTGTAGACTGGGGTGACAATGGTGTTTGGCGTACCCTTGATCAGCATACCTGGGATGCTTCGCACTCGTATATCCTGAGTGCCTGGAACTTATTAAACCAGCGTGCATACAAAGGAACTGAAATTATAGCTTCAAGTCCTTCCCCTGCTCAGAAAGCAGAAGCACAGTTTTTAAGAGCTTTCAATATGTATCAGGTAATGGACTATTGGGGGGTAGTACCGTTCAGAGAAGTAACACAAGGAGTAGATGAACTTCCCAAAATTTTGTCTCGAACAGAAGCGTTTGATTTTATTGTTAAAGACCTGGAAGAAGCACTTGCTAATTTGAAAAAAATGGGTCCGTCGGTAACAAACGGAACGGCTTCAAAGGCGGCTGCCAACTTTCTTTTAGCTAAGCTTTATCTGAACAAAGCAGTATACAAAAGTCAAGATCCTGCAGGACCCTATACTTTTGACAAAGCAGACATGGATAAAGTTGTTGCGTACGTAGATGCAGTTACAGCAGATGGCTATTCTTTGGAAAAAGATTATTTTTCTACTTTTTCTGCCAGTGCGAAAACAGAGCCGATTTTGCTTGTAATGGAAGGAACACCTCAAAACCGTTGGTTTATGACCCTTCATTACGGTCAGAATCCATCAGGCTGGAACGGTTTTGCAACGCTTGCAGATTTCTATGATACATTTGAAGCCAAAGATTCGCGGATTGGCGCACCAGCTAAGAAGGATGGTACTCAGTATTCAGGTATTGGTCTAGGTTTTTTGATAGGGCCTCAGTATGATGATAAAGGTGCTCCTGTCATTGATGTGCGTACAACAAAACCGCTATCATTTACAAGAGATGTACCTTTGGCAGGTGCAGCGACGGATAAAGGTATTCGTGTCATTAAATATCACCCTGCTAATGCCGGTAAGTATATATTGATGCGTTATGCCGAAGCATACCTAATGAAAGCAGAGGCTTTGCACAGAGGAGGAAACACAGGTGCTGCTCTTACTCAGGTTAACGGATTAAGAACACAGCGCGGTGCTACAACTCTTGCAGCATTGACAGATGATACACTATTCGAAGAAATTGGAAGAGAATTATACTGGGAAGGTGGCAAAAGAACTACTGAGATTCGTTTTGGCAAGTTTACCACAGGAGAAGGTACATCAGTAAAAGAGTCTTATACTGTATTGTATCCGATTCCATCCGCTGCAATCGTTTCAAATCCAAACCTTGTACAAAATAAGGGATACTAAAAATCCAAATTTTATATTAAACTGAAAATGCCCGATATTTCGGGCATTTTCAGTTTAATTGATTGAATAAGAGTATGAATTATTTGAGTAAAATCTTCTATCTGTTTTTAACTTCTCTGTTTCTTTTTACTTCATGTGACTCAACCTCGGCCGAGCGTAAAAAGGTATTCGATCATTTGAAGGATAATACTGCACAAATTATTTATACATTGGATGGCAAAGAATTTTATCAGCAGGAAAGTGTTTTTTCAGGAGAAATAAATGTTTCTGATCAATTACTTAGCATGACGCTTGTGAATCAGTATGAAGGCAAGACAATCATTAGTTTTGGAGGAAACAACTGGTATCAGCAGTTTCCTGTAACCAGAGAGCTGTATCAGAATAATGAGATCAATGTAGGAGTTCGAATGGGCAGACTGATTGATAAAGAAAAAAGAATAGGTGAAGCTTTCATCATGTCAGAAGGAAAGATGACCATAGAGGAATTCACCAGGGATAAGATTATTATTTCAGTAGATGGAAAAGCAGGCAAGTACAGTGATTTTAAGCAACCTGATAGTTTAAAGGTTTTAAAAGGTACGATTATATATAAAAGGCCGGTTTTTCATGTATATAATATAACGGAAAACGAGCTATTCAGCGGCATAAATACTTCGCAAAAATTATGAATTATTTGTCCAGATCAGTGTATTTTGGAGCTATTATTATCCTTCTTTTTAGCATTTGGTCGTGTCAGGGAAATAAAGAAACTAATGGTTTATTCGAACTTTTAGATGCTTCCGAAACAGGCGTAGCTTTCGAAAATAAAGTAGTTAATCAGGAAGATTTTAATATTTTCACCTACCGTAATTTTTATAATGGTGGCGGAGTAGCTACCGGAGATATTAATAATGATGGACTGGCAGATATCTATTTTACTGCCAACATGGGTGATAATAAATTGTATCTCAATAAAGGCAATTTTAAATTTGAAGATATTACTGAAAAGGCAGGGGTGGCAGAGTCTCTGAAATGGAGCACAGGTGTGGTCATGGTGGATATCAACAGCGATGGTTTACTGGATATATATGTATGTAACGCTGGGTATCAGAAAGGTGTAAGTCAGGAAAATGCTCTTTTCATTAATAATGGAGACCTTACATTCACGGAGTCTGCCACTAAATACGGGTTAAATGAAGATGGCTACACCACACACGCTACTTTTTTAGACTATGATCTGGATGGGGATTTAGATGTTTTTATCTTAAACAACAGCTTCATTGCGGTCAATACGCTGAATTACGCAAACAACCGTAATGTAAGAGCAAAGGACTGGCCGGTTGAAGATTATTTAAAGAAAGGTGGAGGAGATAAACTCTTGCGGAATGATAACGGAAAATTCTCCGATGTCAGCGAAGAAGCAGGTATTTATGGAAGTCTCATTGGTTTTGGATTGGGTGTGACTGCCGGTGATATTAACGGAGATCAATATCCCGATCTTTATATCTGCAATGATTTTTATGAAAAAGATTACCTCTACATTAACAACAAAAACGGAACATTTTCAGAAGAGCTTGAAAAAAGAGTGAAGCATACCAGTATGGCTTCAATGGGAGCTGATTTAGCAGATATCAATAATGATGGCTTTCCGGAAATATTTGTTACGGATATGCTTCCCCGTGATGAGTATCGTTTAAAGACGAAAACTTCTTTTGAAAACCATTACCTTTTTAACCTGAAGAAAGAAAAAGGTTTCTACAACCAATACATGCAGAATACGCTGCAGCTGAATAATCAGGATGGAACATTCAGTGAAATCGCGAATTACGCAGGAGTGGCAGCCAGTGACTGGAGCTGGGGAGCTTTAATGTTTGATGCAGACAATGATTCAAAAATTGATATCTACGTTAGTAACGGTATTTTTCATGACATCCTTGATCAGGACTTTATTGACTTTTTTGCAAATGACGTTGCTCAGAAAATGGTTATGACCGGCAAGAAGGAAAGTATGCAGAATATCATAGAAAAGATACCTTCCAACCCTATACCGAACAACTTTTTTCATAATGAAGGAAAATTGAACTTTCCTGAACGTGCTCAAGCTTTTGGCCTGGATCAGAAATCTTTTTCGAATGGAGCAGCGTATGCGGATCTGGATAATGATGGGGACCTGGACCTTGTAGTCAATAATGTAAATCAGGCTTGTTTTGTCTATAAAAACAAATCGGAAAAGATTGCTGACCGGAATCATTTTATAAGATTAAAGCTGAAAGGGGAAGGTCAGAATACGTTTGCCATCGGTGCTAAAACTGAGGTTTTTGCAGGTAAAGAAATTATGGTGAGACAGTTGAATCCGGCTCATGGTTTTCAGTCAAGTACCGAATATCCCATTACTATTGGTTTAGGCAAAATAAAAAAAATAGATTCACTGCGAATAACCTGGCCGGACAGAAGGATGACTCTTGTTGTAAATCCGAAGGCGGATACTACCCTGACTTTTTTAATCAAGGACGCAGGTAAAAATAAGTTTTCACCCGCCGCTGTCCGATCATCTGCTTTACTTACTGCTGTTCCATCGGGCTTGGGGCCTCACGTGGAAAATAAATATGATGACTTTTTCGCTGAACGTAATATTCCCATGCTATTGTCTCAGGAAGGTCCAAAAGCAGCCATTGGCGATGTAAACGGAGATGGAAAAGAGGACATTTATATCTGTGGAGGAAAAGGACAAGGGGGGCAACTGTACCTGCAGTCAGGAAATTCATTTAAAAAGTCGGAGCAAAAAGTTTTTGAAAGCTTATCAGGCTTTGAAGATACCGCAGCCACATTTTTTGATTGTGACAATGATGGTGATTTAGATCTTGTTGTTGGAAGTGGTGGCAATGAAGCAGCGCCGCGTTCACAGCAATTACCGACAAGACTGTATATTAATGATGGTAAAGGTAACTTTGCCATTAATGCCAGAGCATTACCACCAAACAGTATGAATATCGCCGTCATCGTGACCAGTGACTACGATCATGATGGTGATCAGGATTTGTTTGTAGGTAGCAGAAGCGTTCCTAAAGAATACGGCGTAACACCTCAAAGCCATCTTTATCAAAATGATGGAAAAGGGTCTTTCAAAGAAGTAGGTAAAGTGATTGCTCCCGAACTGGTGAATGTCGGAATGGTACGCGACGCTTTCTGGGCTGATTTAAATGGAGATAAAAGGGAAGAGTTGATCGTTGTGGGTGACTGGATGGCTCCCGCTGTTTTTACCTTCAATGGCACTAACTTTAAAAAGGTCAGTTCAGGACTAGAAAAATATGCAGGGTTTTGGGGGTGTCTTAAGGTAGTGGATATTGATAATGACCATGATCTTGATTTAGTGATGGGGAATATCGGAGAGAACTTTTCCCTGAAAGCTTCACAAAATGCCCCGCTGAAAATCTGGATTAATGATTTTAATAAAAACGGTGTCATCGATAAGGTGATGACAAAATCCGTTGATTCAAAGGATATGCCGGTTTTGCTGAAACGTGAACTGACAACACAATTTCCTTTTTTGAAAAAGAAAAATATCAAGCATTCTGAGTACGCAGATAATTCGATACAAGAATTGTTTACTGAGGATATAATGAAAAGCACAACTGAAAAATCGGTAACTTATTTGAAATCAGCCATAGCTGTTAATGATGGCAAAGGTCATTTCACCATGCAGGAACTACCTTATGCTGTACAGTTTTCATGTTTGAACGCGATTGAAAGTAAGGACCTGAATAATGATGGAAAGGCTGACCTGATTGTAGGAGGTAATTTCTCTCATTTTATTCCGCAATTGGGTGCATTGGATGCGTGCAGAGGCAATGTGCTGATTAACAAAGGAAATGCTCAGTTTGATGTTTTACTGAGCGGACAAAGCGGTTATGCCATTGATGGTGAACTAAAACAGATTAGTCCGATTACGGTTCAAGGGAATCCATACCTTATTAATATGATTAATAATTCTACGCCTGTATTATTCAGGATTAACAAGCTTTGACCAGCTATAGCTTAGGTTAGTAAAAATAAAAAATGAATACCAAAAAAATACTTTGCAGTCTGTTATTCAGCATTTTAAGCTGGATTGGCTTTTCTTGTTCCGATAAAAAGACCGATCAGAATTATGGCTTTGAGCTTCTTTCTTCCGAAAAAACAGGTATTGACTTTTCAAATACACTGAAGTCGACAAAAGACTTTAATATTTTCTATTACATGTACTTCTATAATGGAGGAGGAGTAGGAGCTGCTGATTTAAATAATGATGGCTTGGTTGATTTATGCTTTACTGCTAACCAGGAAGCTAATAAGATATACCTCAACAAATCAGACATGAAGTTTGAGGATATTACCGAAAAATCAAATTTTAAAGGAGGAAAAGGCTGGTCTAACGGAGTATCCATTGTGGATATTAATCAGGATGGAATGCTGGATATTTACATCAGCCAGGTTGGGGATTTTGAAGTTATCAAAGGGCACAATCTGCTGTTTATCTGTAAAGAGATTACGAAAGAAGGAATACCCGTATATGAAGAGAAGTCAAAAGAGTATGGTTTAGATCTGGTAGTTTTTGGTACTCAGGCTGCCTTTTTTGATTATGATCTGGATGGTGATCTGGATATGTTTCAGCTTAATCATTCTGTACATCAAAACGGAACTTTCGGGCGCAGGGCGCTTTTTGACGGAACCTATCATCCACTTGCCGGAGATAAACTTTTTAAAAATAATAATGGAAAATATACCGAAGTTTCAAAAAGCACGGGTATTAATAGCTCTGCACTAGGTTATGGACTTGGGCTGGCTGTTGGGGATATAGATTTTGATGGCTATCCTGATATGTACGTTGGCAATGATTTTCATGAAAATGACTATCTCTACATCAATCAGAAAAACGGAACATTTCTCGATAAAATGGAATCTTCAATGATGCATACCAGTCAGTTTTCAATGGGTATTGATATCGGAGATCTAAATAATGATGCTTTTCCTGAAATCATTTCACTGGATATGCTGCCCTCTAATTACGAAATTCTGAAGAAATCGGAAGGAGAGGATATGTATAGTATTTTTAAATATAAAATTCGTCAGGGTTATAATTATCAGTTTGCCAGAAATAACCTGCAATTCAATAATGGTAATGGAACATTTAGTGAAATAGGTATGTATTCCGGTGTTCATGCAACGGACTGGTCCTGGTCTCCGCTTTTTACAGATTTTGATAATGATGGATTAAAAGATCTGTTTATTTCAAACGGAATACCGAAGCGTATGAACGATACGGATTACATCAAATTTGTATCCGACGATGTAGTTCAGGAGAAAATCAGAAATAAAAACTTTGATGAAAATGATCCGGGACTGGCAGATAAATTGCCTGAAATAAAACTATTTAATAAATTTTTCTCCAATCAGAAAAACCTTGTTTTTAAAGATATGGAGGGGGCTGTTAAAAACGATAAAGTCTCATATTCCAATGGTGCGATTTATGCAGATCTGGACAATGACGGTGATCTGGACATTATTGCCAACAATATCAATGAGAAAGCATTTGTTTATGAAAACCTTGCTGACAAAAAGCCTGTAAAAAATGATTTTATAAGGTTGTATTTGAAAGGAGCAAAAGGTAATCTGAATGCAATTGGAGCAAAATGTCTTGTATTTAAAAAGGATAAAATTGAGAGCTATGAAAAATTTCCGGTGCGCGGATTTCAATCCAGTATGGAAATTCCTTTCAACATTGGTTTAGGAAAAAAGACCGATGTTGATTCCCTAATTGTAATCTGGCCCGATAATAAGTATCAGGTTATGAAAGTTTCCGGCTTTAAAGATTCTTTGAATTTGACCTATACCAATGATCTTCCTTTATTCGATTATCAAAAATTTAAAGCGAAAAAGAATACTAAGGATAGCTATACTTATGAAGATATTGCTGCCAAGCTTGGTGTAAATGTTCGTCATGAAGAAAATAATTTTGTAGAGTTTGACCGTAATTCTTTAATTCCTTTTGAAGTTTCTGCCGACGGACCGGCTCTGGCGATTGCAGATATCAATCATGACGGACTGGAAGATATCTTTGTTGGCTCATCTAAAAAGTTCAGGAACCATCTGTTCCTTCAGACAACAAGCGGCGTTTTCAAAGAATCCATTCAGCCTGATCTTGTCAGGGATAGCACCTATGAGGAGGTGGATGCACAATGGGCAGATGTTAATAAAGATGGTCATCCGGATTTGGTCGTTGCTACCGGGGGTAATGAATATTCCAATAATTCGGAATATCAGATGCCTCGTATTTATCTGAACGATGGTAAAGGAAATTTATCAGCGAAACAGGATGCCTTCAGCAATGTTTTTGTAACAGCTTCTTGCATAGTGCCTTTTGATTTTACAGGGGATGGTATACTTGATTTATTCATTGGCGGAAGGGCTGTACCGCTGAACTATGGGGAACTTCCAAAATCTTATTTACTTAAAAATGATGGAAGCGGCAAATTTATAGATGTTACCAGTCAGTATGGAAAGGAGCTGTCTACAATCGGGTATGTGAAAAATGCAAAACTAGCTGATTTGGATAAAGACGGTGACCCAGATTTAATTTTGGCTCTGGAATGGGATGGAATTTGCATGATGGAGAATCAGGGCAAAATATTTGTTAAAAAAATGCTCACGGATCGTAAAGGCTGGTGGAATTTTACAGTGCCCTATGATTATGATGGCGATGGAGATATGGATATTCTTGCAGGAAACCTCGGTCTTAACAGTCGTTTAAAGGCTAGCAAAGAACAGCCTGTACGCATGTACATTAACGATTATGACAAAAATGGAAGGAAAGAGCCTATCCTGACTTATTACCTTAACGGAAAGGAAGTGCTGTTTCCAACCAAATTGGAAATAGAAAAACAAATGCCTTTTATCAAAAAGAAATACATCTATGCAACCGAATTTTCAAAAGCTACGATAGCAGATATTTTCGGGAAAGATAAACTGGAAGAAGCTCAGATACTGGAGGCAGATTATTATGAAAGTGTTATTTTAGTCAATGACGGTAAAGGAAACTTTAAGTTAAAGCCTTTAGATTACCGGGCACAATGGTCATCTTACTATGATGCGCAGGTGATCGATGCCAATGGAGATAAGCTGCCGGATATATTGATGATGGGTAATTTCTATAACTGCAACATCCAGATGGGCAGGTACGACGCTGATTTTGGGATGATTTTAATTAATAAGGGGAACTGCGATTTTGCTCCGCAGCCTATAAATGGTTTGCAGGTAAAAGGACAGGTGAGAAAGCTGAGGGAAATAAAATTAAAAAATGGAAGTGCCATAGTTGCTGCAAGGAATAGTGATACTTTGCTGGTGATTAGACGCAAATGACAGGTTTAACAATGCTTTATTTTTTCTTACTATAAACAGCAATGACCCCGGTACCACCCAGTACCCCAAAAACACCCGCTTCAGAATCTTTTACTAACTCTATTTTTTCAATATCTTTTGAGAATAAGAATCCTATTATTCCAAGTCCTGTTTGGGAGTCATATAATACGCCATCTATCCAATAGACAACAGGCGAATGCATTCCAATTAAATAAAAATTATATAAATTAGCCTCGCTACTTGATTTCCCTCTGCCGATTTCTGTATTATTATCGGGAAGTCGGGCCCACAAGCCAGGCAACCTTCTGATTAAATCAAGCAAGGGTATATCTTCATCTTCTTTTTTTAGAATATAGGTGTGTGTCGCATTAAAATACACATTTCTTGGCCTTTCCTTTTCTTTGATTTTAGTTTTAACAAAGGTAATTTTTTGCATTACAGGTTGAGTAATATCCGGCATTACGGCTTTTCTTTTCGGGGTTTCGATAGCGCCTACCGGAACGTCTTTCGATGAGATTGCCAAGTCTGTTAGATTTTCTGCTTTATTTGAATAATTCATGGGTAAGAGATATGCAATACCCTCATTGCCCCAAATACCTGTTAGGGTTAGCCCGTTTGGTTCATGTATCCAGCCATTTTCAGTAAAACTAAAACTACCTTTTGGTAAGACAACTTGTGAAATTTCGTACTTGGCATCTGTAAAAGGGGAAGTGTTGCTATATAAAGCTTTCAGGAATACCAAAATCGGTTTTGTATAGGCAAGCGTATAATGTTTTTTAGCTGGATCGTAAATTACTTGTTTTGTAATATCAAATGATATTAATTGATTATTGAGCAGTTCTGTTGCAACAGCAGTCTTTTGGGCATAAAGTGTTTTGAAATCAGCCATTCCATAAAGCTCAAATTGTCTTTCGTCAATTGACTTTTTAGCCAGTTGGCATAAAAAACTTCTGAATGAGTTATCAAAAATCTTTTTTCTGTTTTTTATCCACTTGTTTTTTTGTTTACCATCTGTTTCTTGTAATTCTTTAAAAAACTTTTGTGCTGTCAAAAAAGTGGTTGTGCCATCGGTTTTTAATTCCCGTAAGTCTACTATAATTTCATAACCTAATTTTTTGTTTTCTACAATAATTGAGTTTTGAGCAGTAGCATACAATTGTCCGCCAGACGTTTCCGAAAAAAATATTACCTCTGGGTTTTTAATGATACAATCGGATGCATCCTCACCTAAAAACGCTTTCTCAAATATTTTCCATCTTCTACGCCAATCTTTGTCATATTTGGCATTCACTGTTATTTCATTGAGCATCAGCGAGACAAGCACGAAATTGACGACCTGGGACTTTTCGGCTTCAATGGCAACTGTACTGCTTATATAGCCTATCGAAGATACCACTAACTGTGATTTTAAGCCTTTTGGAATATTTAGCTGAAACTCGCCTTTCGCATTCGTCTGGGTGCCATAGCTAGCATCATTGAGATAAACATTGGCGAATTCAACAGGTACTTGTTTATCGTCAAGTACTTTTCCGCTGATCGTAATGTTGTTTTGCCCAAAAACAAAAGCATGTTGAAGCAGGAAAAAATATATGAGTAGTTGTTTCACGGCAGAGAAAAATGAGTTACACTTACATTTTATTTAATCAATGTAAGTGCTGCTAAATTAGCTACTGGCACGACATCCATATCAGAAGTACAAGTTTCATAAATATATGCATATATTCTTATAATATTATAAGATCAGTTATGGTAAATTTACCTATATCTAAGGTTACAAGCCTGTAATTAACTTATTGATCTAACAGCCATGAAAAGGAGCATATACCTTATTTTAGCCTTAGTAGCTTCGGCTTTTCCGTCTTGTAAAGATAAAGACCCGGAAATTGATTTTACTTCAGGTTTTGTTGGAGAGCACGAAGTAAGCTATGTTGCCATGGATTCAAAGACTAAATCCATCATCGGTTCTGATTCACTGATACCTGCTACTGCGACAATCACTTTCATCAGAAAAGATAATAATACATTGAAGGCCGAAGTTTATATTGATGATCCCAGAATAAAAATTAACGAAACTTTTGAGGTTATTGTAGGAAAAGATCCTGATCCCGCTGACTACATAAATTTGCCTTCATCCGAAGTAAAACTCGTAGGAAAGTATTTTCTTCAGGTTGCATCTCCGGGTCTAATTTCTGCTGTGGCTGTAAGCTTATACAGTAATAAAAAGATTATAGGTGGTCTATCTTATGTTAATACGATGGGAAACCGATGGCTTACTTTCAAGTAATGGTGTCCTGGCCATTATATGGCTTAAGTATTCAAATGACCAAGATATTTATGGATTTTACATTTACATACTCTGCGTTTTAATCTTGTCCACAGGTAGGTTCAATTTTCTGATAAAGACGAGATTTATTGACAATCCTGATATTTATAAGTTGTTAATGTCGAAACATTTGTGTTTGAATCAGAAATGGATAATGAAGTTTCCGGATAACCTTTGGAGTTATACTTATAATTAAGTTTATTTTCGTAGTTCATATTGGCTTGATAATTTGTAGTTTTTCTACTAATTAAATTATTTACTCCTTCAGTTGTGATTAGAATTTGAAAGGGATCGAGTATACCTTTGAAAACCTTTGAATTTAATAATTCTGGATTCGGATTATCATCGTATGAATATTCGAATAAAAGGTTTAAACTGTTGTTATAATAAAATTCAATCTTGGATGAATTTTCTTTATTATCATAAAAATATCTAGTTTCATTACTTCCGGATTTTAGGGATTTTATTTTGCCTTTTTCATATAAACTGCTGCTGGATATTGCTCCATTATTATCAATAAATGTTTTTGATGAAAGATTTGCACCTATATAGTTATAAATTTGTTTACCTCCATCTGCAAAAGATTCCGTCATCTTTAGGACTGTTCCATTGTTATCTAAATCGTAGGTATAGGTTTTGGTAATTTGAATTTTTTGAGTTTTTGTAGTGGTATTCTCACTACTAAAAATTATGCTGACCTGAGTATTTCTAGTAGAAAGTAGACCTGTTTGATACTGATAATTAGTTATTTCTTTAACTTCAATTCGTCCTTGTTTGTAAGATGGATAATTGTCATAAATAAAAGTTGATCTATTACTACCTTGGTTTAGTGTTGTAGTTGTGTGAGTTATTTTGGTTAGAAAGCCGTCGCTGTTATACTCATAGAAGTATAGATGCTCCTCAGAAATGTTTGAAATAAGTGATTGATCGGTTGTGTCAATAGTTGAGGACTTAATAATTACCGTATACTGACTTGGTAAATCACTGTCATTATTTAGCAATTCAGAATCATAATAATAGTTTGTTACTTGATTATAAGATTTTTGAATAGAATGAGACGTTATACCTAAGAATTTACATGGCTTTTCAATAGTTATATCGTGGTCTTTACAAGATGTAACAATGAATAAAATGAACAATAAGAATTTAGAGATATTTGATAACATTATTGTTTGATTTGTGAGAGGTGAGAAAATTTTAACGTTCTAAGTAACTACATACTCTCCGTCTTCCCACCATCCACAGGTAAATTAACTCCGCTGATACTTCCTGCTGCCGGACTGCAAAGAAATGCAACGGCTGCTGCAACTTCCGCAGCTTCACTGAACCGTCTGATTGGAATTTGAGATTGCATCTGATCAGAAATTTCCTGAACTGATTTTCCCTGCGATTCGCTTCGCATAGCCAAAACAGCATCTAAACGGGAAGTCTTTGTAAAACCAGGCAAAACATTGTTGGAAGTTATACCAAAAGGTCCCAATTCCAGAGACATTGTTTTTGACCAGCTTGCCACAGCTCCGCGGATTGTATTGGAAACACCAAGACCGACAATGGGCTGTTTTACGGAAGTACTGATTATATTAACAATCCTGCCAAAGCCTGCTCTTTTCATGGCTGGTACTACTGCTTGTGCTAAAATCTGAAAGTTAACTACATGCATCTGAAAAGTTTTAATAAACTGATCCGTTTCTGCATCAATAATCGGCCCGCCAGCCGGTCCGCCTGTGTTGTTGATAAGGATATGAACGTCCGGACATAGTCTTAAATAATCATCTATTGCGCTTTTCACATTTCCGTTGTCTGAGAAATCTGCTACTATATAGCGGTGAAGCTGGTTTAAAGAGGTATCAAGTGTTTCTACCGCCTCCCGAAGTGAACTTTCGTTTCTGGCCATAAGCGTCACATTCGCACCCATAAGCGCCAATTCAACTGCGGTTGCATAACCAATTCCTTGTGTACTGCCGCAAACAATAGCTGTTTTCCCTGTTAAATCAAGATTCATATTTTTGTAATGTTAATTGTCAATGATAAATTTTTTAATGGTTAATTATTAATGATAAATTGTTAACGTAAGAAGAGTGTGTATGAGGGTTAAGTATATTTTAACTATTTTCATTTATGATTATACTTTTTGAGATCAGTAATAACGACATTAACAATTAACCATCAATCCTTAACAATTTAACGGAAATATCATCATACTACACATTTTTGGTTAATCAATTCTCATAGCATTAACAATTAACCCTTAACAATTAACAATTAAAAATTACCTTTGCGTTTTCTCTATAATCGCCCAAGTATTGTAATATTTACCGTCAAATATTGACCAATGTCTAAAAAAATACAATCTGCTCTTATTTCTGTTTACTATAAGGACGGTCTTGAACCACTTGTTCGACTTTTGCATGAACACGGAGTAAAACTTTATTCCACAGGTGGCACGCAGACTTTCATTGAAAATCTGAACATTCCTGTTACCGCAGCCGAAGAGCTTACAGGTTATCCTTCTATTTTCGGTGGAAGAGTAAAAACGCTGCACCCGGCTATCATGGGTGGAATTTTGTATCGCCGTGATGATGAGGGCGATGTGGCTCAGGCGGCTCAGTATAATATTCCCGCCATTGATATGGTAGTTGTGGATTTATATCCGTTTGAAGAGACAGTTGCCTCCGGTGCAGGCGAAGAAGATATTATTGAAAAAATTGATATTGGCGGTATTTCCCTTATTCGTGCTACTGCGAAAAATTACAAGGATACACTCATTGTTTCTTCCCGTAAGCAGTATGAAGGTGTTGTTACTTTATTAACGGAGAAAGCAGCAGGTACTGATCTTGAAGACCGTCGCTGGTATGCAGGAGAAGCTTTTGGAGTTTCATCTCATTATGACGGAGCGATTAACAGCTATTTTCTTGCAAAAGATTCAGGTGCGGATGATGCTTTATTTAACTTCAAGGCTTTACCATCACAAACACTGCGTTATGGAGAAAATCCGCATCAAAGCGCAGCTTTCCATGGTGATCTGGAGAAGATGTTTGACAAACTTCATGGTAAAGAGTTGTCCTATAACAACCTGGTTGATGTAGATGCCTGTATCGGTCTGATTGATGAATTTACAAATTCTGATCCAACGTTCGCGATTATTAAACATACTAATGCCTGCGGTGTTGCTACGGCGGCAACGGCAAAAGAAGCTTACTTAAATGCACTGGCTTGTGATCCTGATTCGGCCTTTGGCGGTGTGGTGATTACAAATGTGAAAGTGGATCTGGCTACGGCAGAAGAACTGAACAAACTTTTTATGGAAATTCTGATTGCACCTGATTTTGAAGAAGGAGCACTGGAATTACTGAAATCAAAGAAAAACAGGAATTTGTTAAAACGTAAAACTGTGGATCTGCCGGGTATTATGTTCAAAACAATACTGAACGGTGTATTGGTACAGGACAAAGATCTTGCTACTGAAACAGCGGAACAAATGACAACGGTTACTGAAAAAGCACCAACAGCAGACGAATTAAAAGCGCTGGAATTTGCTTTAAAAGTTTGTAAACATACCAAATCAAATACGATTGTTCTGGCCAGGGAAAACCAGCTTTTTGCCAGTGGAACAGGACAGACTTCCCGTATTGACGCCTTACGCCAGGCTATTGAAAAAGCAAAACATTTTGGCTTCGATCTGCAAGGCGCTGTTATGGCATCTGACGCATTTTTCCCATTCCCGGATTGTGTTGAAATTGCAGCTCAGGCTGGAATTACGGCCGTAGTTCAGCCGGGAGGTTCTATTCGGGATAAAGACTCTGTGGCTTATTGCAATGATAATGGTGTAGCAATGGTAACGACAGGCATTCGTCATTTCAAGCATTAATTTGTAGTTTTAAAGACAGCTTTTCATGTTCGTATGAAATGCTGTCTTTAAAATTAATTGTATTAAAGATTACTGCTTTTGAAAACCAATCCGTTAGTAAATTCCCGTTTTGCCGCTCTTGGCAAATTCTTTTTGGTCGGGTTGGTGTTGGTTATTCCTGGTTATTTTTTTCTTTATCCACAGGTTCTTCATTGTCAGATCATTGCTTTTTCAAATTTCGAGAAAGTGAATGATGAAATTTATGCAAGTCCGTTTCTGGATATCCCTCAGCGTAGAAATATTCTTGGTGTTATTAAAAAAGCTGAAATGCGGATTGATTCCTTCTGGCAGGGAAAACAATCCCATCCAAAAGTAATTGTTTGTGAAACGCCGCAGGAATATCAAAAATATTGTCAGAGTATAGAAGGAGCCGGATGCAGTCTGGGTACACCCTGGGGACAGTCGTATGTTATTTTGAATGCGCAAGGTTTGAATGTAGATGTGATCAGCCATGAAATGTCACATGTTGAATTACTGGAACGATTAGGCTGGTGGAAAACGACAATGGATATTCCGCAATGGTTCAATGAAGGAACAGCGCTGATGCTGGATAAACGCTTTGTGAACAATCCGGATTCTTTGGGCCGTTATCTGGATTATATGGATGAATGGCTTTATCAGACCGGTGGCGGACAGAATATTCTTGAATTAAAAGATATTTCTTCGGTTAAAGGTTTTTTTGTAGGCGGTTCTAAAGAAGTGATGCTGGCCTATATGACCTCAGGATTAGAGGTTTCCTGCTGGCTGGCTTACAATGGTAAAGAAGGTTTGCCAAAATTACTTACTGAAATCAAAAAGGGTCGTTCTTTTGAAGAAAGCTATCTGGACCTGGAAAAAAAAGCCCGACTTAAAAATAAGATTGACCTTCCGGATAATCCTCTTCGTTTGCCTGATTTTGATAAAAAAGAAGAGTAAAGTTCTTCATTATCTTTCTTGTCTAATTGTTTTCAAATTTCTATACAAAATAAGGGCTGAGGAAGAGACGAACATGATTTCTTACTTGCACTATTTTCGGAAAATAGTGTACCTTTCGGTTTGAACAGAAATTGCTTATTCATTCATCTAATTCTTAATATTTGAAATGCAACAATTACAAACCCTGGATTACATAGTATTCTTCTTTTACTTTATCCTGGTATCAGGTTATGGATACTGGATTTATCAACGAAAAAAATCAACCACAGAATCTACACAAGACTTTTTCCTTGCCGAAGGGTCACTTACCTGGTGGGCTATCGGAGCATCTTTAATCGCTTCCAATATTTCAGCAGAACAATTTATTGGTATGTCGGGAAATGGCTTTTCTATGGGGCTTGGTATCTCTACCTACGAATGGATGGCTGCGGCTACACTGATTATCGTAGCGGTATTTTTCATGCCGATTTATTTGAAAAATAAAATATACACCATGCCTCAGTTTTTAAGCCAGCGTTATAATCCAACGGTGAGCTTAATCATGGCTGTTTTCTGGCTGGCACTCTATATTTTGGTTAATCTTACCTCAATTCTTTACCTGGGTGCTCTGGCAGTTTCAGGGATTTCGGGACTTGATTTTACCTTTTGTATGATTGCTTTGGCAGTTTTTGCCATCATCATTACGATTGGCGGGATGAAAGTAATTGGTTTTACAGATGTCATTCAGGTTTTCTTTTTGATCATTGGCGGACTGGCTACAACGTATCTGGCCATCAATCTGGTTTCTGGTGAGACAGGAATTGACGGTGTTATTAGCGGAATGAAAATGATGCGCGAAAATCATGACGATCATTTTCACATGATCTTTCCAAAAAGCAGTCCTTTTTACATGCAGCTTCCTGGTCTGGGTGTTTTGCTTGGTGGAATGTGGATTGTTAATTTGAATTATTGGGGTTGCAACCAGTACATTACGCAACGCGCATTAGGAGCAGATTTAAAAACAGCCCGTAATGGTATTTTATTTGCAGCAGGCCTTAAATTGTTAATGCCTGTAATTGTTGTTTTGCCTGGTATTGCAGCCTATGCACTGTATAGCAAAGGTCTTTTTCAGGCTGAGATGTTAGGAACAGACGGGATGATCAATCCTGATAAAGCGTATCCTGTTCTTTTAAACTTGCTGCCGGCAGGTCTTAAAGGTCTTTCTTTTGCTGCATTAACAGCAGCGGTTGTAGCTTCGCTGGCTGGAAAGGCAAACAGTATTTCAACCATTTTTACACTGGATATTTTCAGAAATTATATTGGTAAAAATGCAGATGAGAAAAAATTGGTTTGGGTAGGACGCTGGGTTGTAGTGGTTGCCATGATCCTGGCGATCGTTGTATCCCCTTATATGGGTATTGATAAAAAAGGTGGTTTCCAGTTTATTCAGGAAATGACAGGTCTTCTTTCGCCTGGGATATTTGCATCCTTTATCATGGGTTTCTTCTGGAAAAGAACCAATTCTGCCGGTGCATTATTTGCTATTGTCGGTGGTTTCATCATTGCCCTTGGCATGCACAACAATTATTTGCCTTTTGCAGATTGGACTCAAGTTCCTTTTCTAGACAGAATGGGTTTGGTATTCTTGATTTGTATAACCGTGATGTTTATTCTGGGTCTTGTACTTCCGGATGAGAAAAAGGGTTTGGAAATAGACGTTTCCATGTTCAAACCGCATCGTAGTTTTGTCATTGGCGCAACCGTTGTTTTTGCCTTGATTGTCATATTATACAATCATTTCTGGTAAAAAAAATAGAGGTTAAAACAAAACAGGCCCGGAAATTTCCGGGCCTGTTTTGTTTATAATGAAATGAAAGAGCTTAGGCTACTTCTTCTTCAATAATAGTAATCTTCTGGATTTTATCTCCCTGGCGAATTGCATCAATCGTATCCAGACCTTCAACCACTTTGCCAAAGCAAGTATGATTTCCATCCAGATGCGCCGTATTATTACGGCTATGGCAGATAAAAAATTGTGATCCGCCTGTATCACGTCCGGCATGTGCCATCGACAAAACACCACGGTCATGGTACTGGTTGCCACTTTTTACTTCACATTTAATTGTGTAACCCGGACCTCCGCGTCCTGTTCCCTGAGGGTCTCCGCCCTGAATCATAAAATCAGGTATGACGCGATGGAAAGTAAGTCCATCGTAAAATCCTTTTTTAGAAAGATCTACAAAGTTTTTCACAGCAATTGGCGTATCCTGGTCGTAGAACTCAATCAGCATAGTACCTTTATCGGTGATCATTTCGGCCTTAGTCATATTCGTTAATTGGTATTTGGTAAGAAATAAATGATGTTGATTCTATACAATTAATTCGTATATCATAACAAATGCAAAGAAAAGCATATTGCAGTCTTTCTTTGCATTGTAATGATCATATAACCAAAGAAATTAAGAATCAGTTGCGGCTCTTGCCAATTGTTTTGAATCTGAATTCAACTGAGAGAGCTTTTTTTCTTCCCTAATTTGCACCATTTTGTCCAAAACATCCCCGCTTCCCCATTCCCTGCTTCTTTCAGGGTTGGAAAACCATTCTTTGACTGCAATCAATTTATAAATGTACTTAGTTGTTTCTGCGTTTAACCGAAGCTTAAAATAATCATCGTTATTTTGTGAGTTCATTCGGCTTTTGATGTGCTTTGGTCCTGCATTGTAGGCAGCAGCTACAAGTGTCCAGGAACCAAGCCTGCGGTGAAGCCCTTTCAGATACTTACCTGCCGCGTGGGTGGATTTAACCAGATGTTTGCGGTCATCAACCGTTCCGTTTACAGTCAAGCCCAGTGATTTGGCTGTTGCGGGCATTAGTTGCCAGTATCCGCCTGCTCCTCTGTGGGAAGTGGCCTGGTTACTCATGGCACTTTCAATAATTGGGATGTATTTAAAGTCGGAAGGGACACCGTACTTTTTAAGGATGGGCTCAATGATTTGCATCCTTTTCTGCGCGCTTGTCATCAGTTTACGAAAAGAATCGGTGTCGTAGTTTCTGATTGTGTTCTGGTACCGCTCGGCAATGCGCATTTCCGTGAGAGGTACCTTTTCGCCACAAAAATTGATGGCAAGAAGGTTGGAGTTGATTGTTAGTTCAGACTTCATTTCCTTCTTCTCTACCTTCAAGTTGCTAACGGAAAAAGTACCCATTGTTGCAATTGAGAAGGCAATAAATATTAATCTAATCATCCATGTTTGATTTCGTTCAACATAATTTAATGTGGTTTCCCACGGGACAAAGATAACGCTATTGAATTAATAATGTTTCATTTTTAGGTAAAAACTTGACTTTGAGGTATTTGCATAATTTGGATTAGTATTAATTTAAGTTTGAAAAATTTGTTATGTTTCTTGCTTACAAGTAGATTTATTTTGTTTAAATCAAAAGCGTAGAATAATCATTGGAAATCAGCCTAAAAATTAAATTTGATATTTAAAACTTTAAATTGAATTATTTTAATATAAATTCTGAAATATCATGAAAGGTGTTTGTTGAATTTTGTTACATGTCATTGTCTAAGGGTACTTTACAAACCTAATTTTAGTCGTTAGAGAGCCTGAATCCGAGCGTAGTTTTATGTAACAATTCTATTATAAAAGACCTATTTCGTTTCAGTTTATAAATAGTAACTTGCATCATTAGACATGTCATCTTGAAAATGGTCACAGTACAGAAAGCAAAGCAAAAAATTGAAGAAAATACAACTCTGCTGCAAACAGATGAAAAAACCGTACCGGAAGCATTAGGTTATATATTATCAACTGGCGTAACGGCAGAGCTTTCCCTGCCTTCGTTCAGGCAATCTTCTATGGATGGATATGCCGTTTTACATACGGATATTACCCATGAAAATGTTGATTTGACAATTGTGGGAGAGTCCAGAGCGGGAGGGACTTCAAAGCTGGTTTTAAATTCAGGAAGTGCAATCAGAATATTTACAGGTGCTCCCGTTCCGGATGGTGCAACTGCTGTCATCATGCAGGAACATACCGTGGTAGAGAATAATGTAGTTACAATCCGGGAATATCCGGTCGTTGAAAACAGGAATGTTCGTAATATAGGCCAGCAGATCAGAGAAGGAGATATTGCTTTACCAGGCGGAACATACCTGACTGCTGGTTCCATCGGTTTTTTAACAGGATTGAATATCCAGAAAGTCGAAGTATATCAAAAACCCAAGATAGGGATTTTAGTAACCGGAGACGAGCTTGTGAAAACAGGCGAAGAATTGAAGGACGGGCAGGTTTACGAATCTAATTCTGCTATGCTAGTCGCTGCGTTGAAATTAGAAGGAATTAATCAGGTTGAAGTCTATTATTCAGAAGATGACTTGAATTCAACCATAAATAGTTTAAAAATACTGGCTGAGCGGAATCATGTTGTTATTGCGACCGGCGGAGTTTCCGTAGGTGATTATGATTATGTAGGTAAGGCACTGGAAGCAATCGGAGCAGAAACCGTTTTTTACAAAGTCCGGCAGAAACCCGGAAAGCCCTTATTGTTTGCTAAGAGTGAAAAGAATGACTTTTATGCTTTGCCCGGAAACCCGGCTTCCTCGCTTGTTTGTTTTTATGAATATGTTTTACCCGCTTTGAGGTTAATGTCAGGCAGAAATGACCACTTTCTACCCTCCTTTAAATTGCCGATTTCCCACGCCTATTCCTTTAACGGAGAAAGAGATGAATTTTTGAAAGCACATATTTCTGCCGGACAGGTTACTTCCCTGGAAGGTCAGGAATCTTTTGCTTTACGCTCCTTTGCTGTGGCGAATGCCTTAATATATTTACCCGTTACCCAGCAGACTGTTCAGGCAGGTGATTTGGTAGAGGTACATTTATTGCCTTATTAAAACAAAGCAGAATCCATTTAAGATGAGCATCAATATTTTATATTTTGGAATGCTGACAGAAATCACCGGACAATCCAGGGAAGTATGGCAGGAAAAGGAAAGTATGACGGTAGGAGAGTTGAAAGAACAGCTCCTGGTAAAATATCCGGAAATGCGGGAGAAAAAATTTAAGATGGCTGTTAATCAGCAAATTGCTACTGATAGTACTCTTATTTTATCTGCATCTGAGATAGCTTTATTACCGCCATTTGCAGGCGGTTAAGCATTAATTTTTTTCTGAAAAGCATTATATCAATTCGTATTTACCAAAGAATGGAGAATCTTCATAAACCTAAAAAAGTATTTGTTCAGGGTGCTATAAATCCCCAGTTTATTGCGGATTCCATTTCAAAACATCAAAGCAAGGTTAAGATAGGAGCACATGCGATTTTTTTAGGACAAATTCGTGCAGATGAAAAAGAAGGAGGATATGTTACCGGAATAGAATACTCAGCCTACGAAGAAATGGCAGAACAAACTTTTCACGCCATTCGGGAAGATGCTTTTTCCAGATTTGATCTGATATGCATGCATATTTATCATAGCATCGGACTTGTTTCAACAGGAGAGATCAGTCTTTTTGTGTTTGTTTCTTCACCGCATCGTCGTGCCGCTTTTGAAGCTTCGGAATATATTGTGGAGGAAATAAAAACCAAAGTTCCCATTTTTGGTAAAGAGCTGGTTGGTCCGGCTGGAGAATATAACTGGAAAGAAAATAAGTAATCCTTTTAGGTTTATTCCATCAGCTGACGGATTGGCCTTGTTTCACAGAATTATACAATGGTTGACATTACCCATAAAACAAATACTTTAAGAATTGCAACAGCTCAGGCCGTTGTTCTGGTTAGTAAACCGGAAACAATTCTGGCTATTCAAAACAGGACAGTACCTAAGGGTGACGTTTTTGAGATGGCAAAAGCCGCCGGGCTACTGGCAGTAAAAAAAACGCCTGATTTATTACCCGATTGTCATCCTATTCCGATTGAATATACAGCGGTTACTTACCGGATCGAAGATCTGACCATTATTATAGATCTTACAGTCAAAACTATCTACAAAACCGGTGTGGAAGTAGAAGCCATGCATGGGGCTTCAGTGGTGGCGCTTACACTTTATGATATGCTTAAACCGATTGACAAAGGTGTTGAGATACGTAACATTCGGTTATTAGAGAAAAAAGGTGGGAAAAGTGATCGGAAGGCCATTCCTGAAAATTTAAAAACAGCCGTTGTAGTTTGTTCCGACAGTATATCGAAAGGTATTGGTGAAGATAAGTCCGGAAAAAAAATAATAGAAAAACTAGGTTTACTGGGTATTGAAGTAAATGATTACAGTATTGTACCGGATGAAAAAACAATTATTCAGGAGAAAATAAATGGTCTGTGCAGTTTATCTTACCAATTGATATTAATCACAGGTGGAACCGGATTGTCTTCCAGAGATGTTACTCCGGAAGCTGTTAGTGAATTAATTGACAGAGAAATACCCGGAATTGCAGAAACAGCCCGGCAATATGGCCAGGAAAGAATTCCAACGGCTATGCTGTCCAGATCCGTTGGCGGTCTGATTGGAGAAGTACTGGTGCTCACTATGCCTGGAAGTACGGGTGGGGTAACTGAATATATGGACGCGCTTTTTCCGCACGTATTGCATGTGTTCAGCGTTATGGAAGGAAATAAGCATTAATAAACAAGAGAAATGTCTCAACCCATTCTGGATACATTTGGCCGTAAGCATACCTATTTGCGTATTTCGCTAACAGATAAGTGCAACCTTCGTTGTACCTATTGTATGCCGCAGGAAGATATGCAGTTTATGCCCAATAAATGGCTGATGCAGGCTGATGAAATCCAGACGCTGGCTGGTATTTTTGTAGATATGGGCGTTGAGAAAATCAGGTTAACCGGTGGAGAACCCTTGATCAGGAAAGATGTAGGGCAGATTATTAAAGGTTTGGGTGCATTACCTACTTCTCTGACTTTGACGACCAATGCCGTTTTTGTTGACCAGTTTATTGATGATTTAAAGAATGCCGGAGTACGTTCTCTGAACGTAAGTCTGGATACTTTAAATGAAATATCTTTTAAGAACATTACCAAAAGAGATCATTTTGATAAAACCCTGAACAGCATTCGCTTGCTGATCTCAGAAGGTTTTGTAGTAAAAATAAATGTAGTGGTAATGCGTGGTGTTAACGATACTGAAGTAAATGACTTTGTAAGACTAACACTTGATGAGCCAAATCTGCATGTTCGTTTTATTGAGTTTATGCCCTTTAACGGCAATAAATGGGATATGTCGAAAATCGTTTCCTACAATGATCTTTTGACCGACATAAGTACGCAGTACGAATTTGACCAGCTTGAAGGTGAATTACAGGATACTTCTCACAGCTTTCAAGTCAAAGGAGGAAAAGGGACATTTGGAATAATTGGAACCGTCACGCATCCGTTTTGTGCAGGATGCAATCGTATCCGTCTTACCGCGGATGGGAAAATTAAAAATTGTCTTTTTGATACTACTGAAATAGATTTGCTTACACCGCTTCGCCGTGGTGAAGATATTCGTTCCTTAATTTATTCTCATTTTCAGAAAAAACATTTTGCACATGGAGGTCACATGGACTTTTCTTCCAAAGATGCAAAAGTTGATTATGAGCAAAACCGCAGGATGATTGCAATTGGCGGATAATTACATCTATAAACAAGATTTCAGTATTCCACCGTTCACCCCGGTTTTTTTACCGTTTAACAATTCAGGTGCAACGTGCAGGTCTTTGAAGACATCATTGGTGAAATATTTAGCCATAAATCTTCAAAGTCATGAAAAATCTTAAACAAACTTCCATTGCCGTTATGTTCTGCTTGTTCATAAGCGGATCTGTCTTCGCAGGACAAACAAAATTTCAAAATGTTGCCGGTGGTCAAAATTCCGAGCCTTTTCGCGTAGGCATGTACCGGGTGAAAAATTCACTTGCCATGAATGTGCTGGTTGAAAAGGAAAAGAAATCACGTGTTAATATCAGGCTTCTGGATAATACAGGAAAAGTACTTCATCAGGAATTTGTAGGAAAGGGCATCGAGAAAATCGGTCAGAAATTTGACTTCTCTCAGATCAGTGATGGCCAGTATACGATTGAAATTGTAAGTGGTAATGAGAAGATTGTAAAAAATATTAGCCTTGCAACGACTGAGATTGCTGAGGTTGCAGGTCGTAAGCTGGTAGCATTAAATTAATCTAAAAAACGGGTTACAAGCCGCTGGTAAGCTTGTAACCCATTTTTTTATTTTACCCATCCGTTTGCTTTCAACCATCCATCCATAGCAGCGGGCCAGTTGACCAATGATCCTTTCCCTTCAGTCCGAAGTCCAAATCCGTGACCGCCTTTTGGGTAAAGGTGCATTTCTGCAGGCGTCTTGAATTTTTTCAAAGCCAGGTAGTAAGCAATACTGTTTTCTACCGGAACGGCCCCATCGTCCATTGCATGTACTAAAAAAGCGGGTGGTGTCTTTGCACTGACCTGCAACTCGTTGGAGTAGTACTTTATTAATTCTTCAGATTTGTCAGGCCCTAACAAATTATCCCTCGAACCGCCGTGTGCAAGTTCTGGTGACAGGGAAATAACCGGATATAATAAAATGGAAAAGTTTGGCTTAGCTTCATCAGACGCTTTTGTGCCCAGATTGTAATGTGTTGATAACGTTGCAGCCAGATGTCCTCCGGCAGAAAAACCCATAACCCCGATTTTGTCAGGATCAATATTCCATTTTTTTGCTGACTGACGAATCAGTTTCATGCCTTGCATTGCATCCATCAATGGCACTTCATGCTGGTGTGTCATGGCTTTTACATCTGGTAAACGATACTTTAATACAAAAGCGGAAATACCTCGGTCGTTAAACCACCTGGCCAGATCACTTCCTTCATGTGAAGCTGCCAGAATTCCATAGCCGCCGCCGGGGCAAATCATCACTGCGGCACCCGTTGCTTTTTCTTTCGGAACGATGAAAGCAGTAATGGTTGGGATGGTTACGCCACTGATTCTGAGAATGCCGGTATCGTCCGTAACCGATTTCTCCTCAACCTTGTTAGCGATGGAATTAGGTACTTTTCCTTCCGGCCACAAGGCTATTATTTCATTTTGTGCCATTGATTTTAGTGATATAGCAGTTAACACAATAGCTATTAAGATAGATTTTGCTGTTTTCATGGATGATGGATATTTAAGATAAAAGACAGGTTTGGCCGAACTCTACCCCTAAAGTGAAAAGACTAACGATCATTAAGTTCTTTATACTAAATTTTACATGGTAGTGATTTATTGTACAATTAAAATAGTAACTATTACTATATTATGTATGTGTAATAATTTTTTACTATAAATATTTCCTATCTAATCAAAATGAAGCTAAGTAACTGATAGTCATTTAATAGTAATAAAAAAATGAGCTAAAATATACTTAACCAGTTGGAATTCCAGTTTAATATCTATGCCTTACGGTTAGAACAGGGAATTTTTAGCTTAAATAAGTCCATCAATAAGTCGTAATTTATGATCATTATCCGTATTGTTAGAATGACCTTTTTGCCTGAAAAGGCGGGTGAATTTCAACGTATGTTTGAGCAATGTAAAAATGATATTCAAAGCATGCCCGGCTGTTTATATCTTGAACTTTGGCGGGATCTGGATCAGCCAAACGTGTATGTAACATATAGTCACTGGGAATCAAAAGAATCATTTGACGATTACAGAAGAACAGAATTCTTCGGAGTTTTGTGGAAAAAAACAAAGGCTTTTTTTGCAGAAGCCCCTGTTTTATTTTCTGCTGAAAAAGTGGGTTGATCCCTGTATAATTGATTCACGGTTTAATCTAAACCTTTATTTTTTTGCAGGATTAATCATAATATGTGCACGATGTGTTCCGGGATCCATAATCCAGGGCATTCCCGGAACATCTGGTTTTAACGATAAACCTGTACTTTCTGCCGTTGCATAGGGAATATAAACGACATAGCGCGTATAACTATCTTTTACTTCACCCGTTTTGCTGTCATAATTTTCCGGTGTGCCGGAAAGTGAATACAGGGCAGCGGGTTGTTTGGGCATCAGCAGTTTTTTTGATTTGACTTCATTTTCGCGGATATCAAATATTTCTTTCTGGCTTTTTCCTTCTTTTGTCAACACACGGCCACGTTCCATAAAGGGTTCCAGATCGGCATGGTAACACGATACATTAATGCCTTCTTTCTTAGGGTCATCTGCAATGCAGACAAAGTCGTTGGTTCCGCTTCTTAGTATTTTAAATGTGCCGTCCTGAGCATAGCCATATACCTTTGCGCCTGCCTGCTTGTCAGCGGGCGCTGCAAGTACTGCAGTTCTGATTTGAACAGCTTCCGTCAGAACGGTGGTTTGTGCATGAACCTGATAAAAGGCAGAAGTGACAATGAGGCTTAAAAAAATCTTGTTCATGTTAGTAAAAGATAGGTGGCTAGTTTCTTATAATCTAAATTTAGTAATGTTTATGAATAGAAACCTAGGAAGGGTGCCTTATAAAGATTATTCTGCCCAAAATAATTAATTTAATCCTTTCACCAATGAACCTTAAAAGTCCTGTAACATTATCTGTGTCTGGTATGCTGGCATTGAGCATATTGGCGGCCTCTTACATGCGTACCAACCCAAGTACCATAAAAAGCGCAGGTCTGGATAGTTTATATGAAAACCTGACCAATGAGCAGAAACATTCTCCTAAATATGCAACAGCAGGTTTGACGGTGGCAAGCGGTCTGGAAGCAACACTTTTTGCCTCAGAACCTACGCTGACTAATCCAACCAATATTGACGTCGATCATCTGGGACGTGTCTGGGTTTGTGAAGCTTATAATTATCGTCCAGCGATCAACGGAAATCCTACCCATCAGGAAGGTGACCGTATATTGATTCTGGAAGATACCAATGGTGACGGGAAATCAGATAAAACAACGGTTTTTTACCAGGGGTCGGAGCTTAATTCACCGCTGGGTATCTGGGTGATGGGCAATCAGGTCATCGTTTCGCAAAGTCCTTATGTCTGGTTATTTACAGATGCAGATGGCGACGGAAAAGCAGATAAAAAAGAAGTTATTTTTGAAGGCGTAGGAGGTGAGCAGCATGACCATGGTATGCATGCTTTTGTATTCGGGCCGGATGGAAAACTGTATTTTAACTTTGGTAATGAAGGCGGGCATTTGCTGGATGGAAAAGGGAAACCAGTGGTTGACCGCAATGGAAAACCAATCGATTTTAAGAAAAACAAACAGGGCATTGTGTTTCGCTGTGATCCGGACTTCAAAAATATTGAAGTGATGGCCAATAACTTCCGCAATAATTATGAAGTAGCCGTAGATAGTTATGGAACCATGTGGCAATCTGACAATGATGACGATGGTAATAAAGGGGTTCGGATCAATTACGTCATGCAGTACGGAAACTATGGGTATACGGATGAAATGACTGGTGCAAGCTGGCGCGCAAACCGTACTAACATTGAAGATTCGATCCCGTTCCGTCACTGGCATTTGAATGATCCGGGTAGTATCCCTAATCTTTTACAAACCGGAGCAGGTTCTCCTACAGGCATGGTAGTGTACGAAGGACGTTTGCTGCCAAAGGTATACTGGGATCAAATGATTCACTGTGACGCCGGCCCGAATGTTGTCCGTTCTTATACGGTAGATAAATCCGGTGCAGGTTATTCAGCAAAAATTGTAAATGTGCTGGAAGGAAAGCGCGATCAATGGTTTCGCCCATCGGATGTGTGCGTAGCACCTGATGGTTCCCTTATTATTTCAGACTGGTATGATCCGGGTGTTGGCGGTCATCAGGCGGGAGATCAGAACAAAGGCCGTTTGTATAGATTAGCACCAGAGAACACACCTTATAAAATTACAAAATCAGATTTCTCAACAGCTGAAGGTGCTGTGCTTGCCTTGCAAAGCCCTAATCTTTCCGTACGGTATCTGGCCTGGACTGCTTTGATGAAAATGGGAGACAAGTCACTTCCTGAACTAAAAAAGTTATTTGAAAACACTAAAGAAAATCCACGGATGCGTGCCCGTGCCTTGTGGGCTATTGCTTCCATTGATAAGGTAAGTACCGAAAATCTGGAATCAGCGTTTCGCGATGCAAACCCTGATATGCGTATCATGGCGCTTAGGGTAGTTCGTGAAAAGAGAAGTGCTGATTTGATTAAATATGTTAAACTGCTGGCCGGTGATTCGGATGCTCAGGTTCGCCGCGAATGTGCTTTGGCACTTCACGGAGTAGTTGCTCCGGATGCTGCGGCGCTCTGGGCGCAGCTTGCGCTGCAGTATGATGGAAAAGACCGCTGGTATCTGGAAGCATTGGGTATTGGTGCGGAGGGTCAGTGGGATTCCTTTTTTAAAGCATGGCTTGCTAAGGCAGGTGCAAATCCAATTTCGACCGATGCGGGAAAAAATATTGTCTGGCGTTCGCGCAGTAAAGAGTCTGTGGACCTGCTTGCTTCCCTGGCCGGTGATCCGGGCGTTGATCTGAAAAGCCGCCTGAAATACTTTCGTGCGTTTGATTTTAATCCAGGTGCGAAAGAAAAATCAACTGCCTTGTTGAAGGTCATGAAAGGGAATGCTGCCAACCAGAATGAGGTCAATGAGCTGGCTCTTCATCATCTTGATCCTGCTTTTGTAAAACAATCACCGGAAGCAATGACAGCATTGAAAAAATTACTGGATGCCAAATACGGTACTACCACGTACATGGAATTGGTTTCCCGCTATGAGCTTCCTTCCGAAAATAGCCGTTTACTAAAACTCGCTGTTTCCCAATCCAAAACGAATATTGGACGCTCTGCCGGACAGCAGCTTTTAAAGCAAGGAGGTGCACCGCTGTTATGGGCCGTTATTAAAGGAAAAGATACAGAAAAAGCAGCTGCAGCCTTAGCTTCTGTTAAAGGTGTTGGCAGCAAAGAGTCACTGGATATTCTGAAGGCTGTTGGGCTGGACACTAAGCAGCCATTGGCAGTTCGTTCAGAAGCAGTCCGGTCTCTAGGCGGTACCATGAATGGGGAAGATCTTGTTCTGGTTTTGTTGAAAGAGGGAAAATTAACTGAGGAACTGAAAGAGCCGGCTGTAAAAGGTCTAAGTGGTGCATGGAGAAAATCTGTTCAGATGGAGGCAGCTAAATATCTGAATGGGAATAATGTTGCGGCTAAAAAACATCCGGATCTTAAAACACTTGTCGGTATGAATGGCAATGCTACCCAGGGAAAAGAAATTTTCTCGATGTACTGTTCGGTTTGTCATCAGGTAAACGGGCAGGGAATGGATTTTGGCCCCAAGCTTTCTGAAATTGGTAGTAAACTACCTAAGGAAGCAGCGTATGCAGCTATTTTTGAACCAAGTGCAGGTATTGGGTTTGGTTATGAAGGTTTTGAAGTTCAGTTTAAAGACGGTTCTTCTGCCACCGGGATTATTTCCAGTAAAACAGAAACAGACCTGATTATGAAACTTCCCGGTGGTACAACCCAGGAATACAAAATGTCGCAGGTAAAATCGATGAAACAGATGAAAGATTCCATGATGCCAGCCGGACTTCAGGATGCTATGAGCACGGATGAACTGGTAAGTCTGGTAGAATATTTAAGTAGTCTGAAGAAAAAGTAATTACTTGTTTCTTTAAATCTTTGATTGCAGCCCGTTGAAACGCTTTTGTTTTAACGGGCTGTTTGTTTATAATCATTTTTTTAATTTTAAATAAACTTGTTTCGCTAATCTGAAAAAGAACTGGTAATTTTGAAATTGTCTAATAGTCTTCTGCTCCATAGAATTACGTTTTGAAACGAATACATTACTTTAAGTCCGCCTTTCTGATTGCTGTCAATCTTTGTTTTTTTGTTCTGAGTGGTACCTGCCAGGTACTTGATACACTGGCAAAAGTGAATCAGGATAGTTTATATGCTACTTTTTCTGAATCTGAAAAAAGATTTTCCAGGAATGCCGTAGCCGGTCTTTTGACTGCCGATGGTTTAGAATCCACACTTTTTGCGTCAGAACCTTTAATTACAAACCCGATCAATATTGACGTAGACCACCGCGGACGTGTCTGGGTTTGCGAATCCTATAATTATCGTCCCGCTGTAAATGGAAAATCAGAGCTTAGTGTCGGTGATCGCATCGTCATTCTTGAAGATACAACCGGTGACGGGAAAGCAGATGTAACCAAAGTGTTTTACCAGGGAACTGAACTGAATGCTCCGCTGGGAATCTGGGTGATGGGTAATAAAGCCATTGTTTCCCAAAGCCCGTATGTCTGGCTTTTTACAGATACCGATGGAGATGATAAAGCAGATAAAAAAGAAATTTTGTTTAAAGGCATCGGCGGAACACAGCAGGATGCCGGCGTTCACGCTTTTGTATTCGGCCCGGATGGAAAGTTTTATTTCAATTATGGAAATGCGGGCAGACAATTGGTTGATGGACAAGACCGACCACTCCTGGATAAATACGAAAGACCCATCGATTTTCGACAGTATCGCCAGGGGGTCGTTTTCCGGGTTGATCAGGAGTTTAGAAATGTAGAAATACTGGCTGAAAATTTTCATAATGGTTTTGAAATTGCCGTAGATAGTTATGGTACGATGTGGCAGTCGGATCAGGAAGAACCAGGCAATGGTGCTGACCGGGTAAACTATGTCATGGAAAACGGAAATTTTGGATATATCGATGAAATGAGCGGTGCAAGCTGGCGTATCAATCACACTAATCTGGAAGATGAAATTCCGCGTCGTCACTGGCATCAGAATGATCCGGGTGTAGTGCCTAATTTACTGGAAACAGGTTCCGGACTTCCTATGGGTATGGTTGTGTACGAAGGTGAATTGTTACCGCGTCGTTACTGGGATCAGATTATTCTGGCTGATGCAGGTCAGAATTCGGTCCGGGCTTTTCCGGTAGTACCGGATGGTGCCGGTTTTAAGTCAACGGGTATTCTTCCACTGGTTGAAGGAAGTCGAGACAAATGGTTTCGTCCGACGGATGTTTGTGTAGCTCCGGACGGCTCGCTGATTGTTTCAGACTGGTATGATCCGGTGGCTGGTTCGCACAAAATGAGTGATAAAAGCCGGGGCCGAATATTCCGGATTGCTCCTCCTGAAACTCCCTACAAAATTCCGGTTTTTGATTTAACTGTTCCGGCGGAAGCTGTAAAAGCATTGCAAAGCCCTAACTTATCACAACGCTATCTGGCCTGGAATGCCTGTGTGAAATTAGGCATGGCTGCTGAACCTGAGCTGGAAAACTTATTCCGGATGTACAATGGAAATCCAAAACTACGTGCACGTGCACTTTGGGTGTTAAATAAAATTGAAGGCTTTAATCATAGAAACCTGGATGTCGGTTTTCGTGAATTGAACCCAAATTTACGCATCACAACGTTGAGAGCTGTTCGCCAGCGTAACAGCGATCCTACGGAATATATTAAAAGATTAACCTCTGATCCAAACCCTCAGGTTCGCCGCGAATGTGCATTGGCTATCAATCACAATCACACCTACGAAGCGCTGGATGTGTGGCTGCAGCTGGCCCGTGAATATGAAGGAAATGATCGCTGGTCAGTAGAAGCATTAAGCATTGGTGCCATAGGACAATGGGAAAGAATTTTTCCGGCATGGCTGGAAAAAGCAGGTAAAAACCCGGGCGCAACTGATGCCGGAAAGGACCTGATCTGGCTGGCAAGAACAAGACAGGCTATTCCTTACCTGACAGATCTGGCATCCGATACTTCGGTTAGTTTCAAGAACAGATTACGTTATTTCCGTGCATTCGACTTTTTCCATGCCGGGTACGAAAAATCCCAGGCACTGATGCATGTGATGGATGTACCATCATCCGATCGGATTGAGGTAAGTAAACTGGCCTTGTTGCATTTGGATAAGTCTTTTGTCTCTAACTCTCAGCAAGGTTTGACGGCCCTTAACAAACTGCTGAATGAAACTTATGGTACTGCGGATTATATTGAGCTGGTAACACGCTATACACCCGAAACTGAAAATGCAAGATTGTTCCAGATGGCTATCAATAAATCCGGTACTGTACTGGGACGGGATGCAGGCGCTTTATTATTGGAAATTGCCGGCGTTTCTTTTATTACAGATAAGTTAACAGCCTTAAATGAAGCCCAAAAATCGGCATTACTTGCTTCTTTGCAAACAGCGGGAAGTGCAGAGTCAGTTTATATATTACGCTCAACAGCTTTAGATGTAAACCAGCCGGTTTCAGTACGTGCTAATGCAGCGAAATATTTGGGCGGAAGCTGGCCGGGTGAAGAAGCTGTTGTGAAATTATTGAAACAAAACCAGATTGACGGTGAAATTAAGGAAGCCGCTTTGGAAGGGGTAAGAAATGCGTTCAGAGAAGATGTGAAACTAGCATTGGCTCCCTATTTTCCCAAGCCAGTTGAACCCATTGTTGCTGCGGAAGAAAAAGAACAGCCAAAAAGTAAAAAGGAGAGAAGAAGAAAAAAGAGAAATAAGGAATAGAGATTTCACGCAAAGTAAAAAAGTGTAACGCAAAGTACGCAAAGTTAGATCTTAGCGTACTTTGCGCTTTTTTCTTACCTGCTTTGCGTGAAATCCTTAAATTGATTTTTTTACGGTATAAATCAGCAAAAGTTTTCTTTATTTACTAAAACCTTAACAATAATATTAAATCATGCTCCGCAGAAACTTTGTTAAATCATCTCTTGGAATAGCCGGCGCTGCCCTTGCAGCAGAAAAAGCTTTTGCATCTCCATCTTCTAATCTGGCAAAAAATACTTTCAAGCTTAAATATGCTTCTCACTTCGGTATGTTCCAGAACAGTGCCGGAAAAGATGTAATCGATCAGCTGAAATTCATGGCCGACCAAGGTTTCATGGCTATAGAAGATAATGGTATGATGGGACGCCCGGTAGAAGAGCAGGAAAAAATTGCGAAGGAAATGACCCGCTTAGGGATGCAGATGGGTGTTTTTGTGGTGGATAAAGGTGGGAACGGAGCAAATACACTGGCTTCCAATAAGAAAGAACATATTGATATTTTCCTGAATGGATGTAAAAAAGCAGTGGAAACGGCTAAACGTGTTAATGCAAAATGGATGACCGTAGTACCCGGAGATTTTGACCGTAGTTTACCGATTGGCGTACAAACCGGAAATGTCATCGATGCGCTTCGCAGAGGCGCAGAAATTCTGGAGCCGCATGGTTTGGTAATGGTTCTGGAACCATTGAGTGATACACCGAATTTATTTTTACGTACTTCCGATCAGACCTTTGAAATATGCCGCGGCGTGAATAGCAAGTCCTGTAAGATCCTCTATGATATTTACCACATGCAGAAAAACGAAGGCCGTATCATTCACAACATCGATATGACCTGGAGTGAGATTGATTATTTCCAGATTGGTGATGAACCAGGCAGAAATGAACCGACAACCGGAGAAATCAACTACAAAAATATATTCAGATATATTTATAACCGGAGCAAAAAAGAAGGAAAAAACTTTATCATGGGCATGGAACACGGCAACTCTCAAAAAGGAGCGGAAGGAGAAACTGCATTAATTAAAGCTTATGTTGAGAGCGATAACTTTGCAATTTGATTCGCTTTTAGCGGTTAGGAAGTTGGCTTTTAGCTAAGTGAAAAAACATAAAAAATGGCCGGTAGAAAGTTCTGCCCGGCCATTTTTTAAAAGCTAAAAGCTATTAAAGTACTACTACTGAGTTTTCTTCTGCATTGATACCTGCAGGCACATATTTATCTGCTTCCCAGTCGTTTGCCCATTTTTCATTATCTAAAAGATAACGGAATTGGTATTCCTTACCGGCAACCAGTTCAAGGATGGCCTTGAACGAACCGTCCTTTTGTTTTTTCAAAGCAATAGCTTCTTCCGGATTCCATCCATTAAACTCACCCACAAGAGAAACTTTTTCAGATTTTTCAACGGCTTCAGCAGGCAAGGTGAACGTTACTTTTACAACGGGCTTGCTTTTCAGATACTGTTTCGTTAATGCCATAATAAGTAGTGTTTATAATTGATGAGACAAATATACAATCAAAAATTATACAAATTGATGACTGTCAACAGAATAAATTTTTTTTGTCTTTGAATAGTTATATGAAAGATTTGAAAATATTTGTTTCACTATAAGTTTTCAAAGGTTTTAGTACAAATTCATTACTTTTTTTTCTATTCTCTTTTACTCTCCTTTTGGTTTCAAGACCTAAGGACTACTATAAAAAAAATAGAAAAAAAGCTGTAAAAAAACCGTACTAACGACCAGGCATTGTACGGTTTTTCTTCTGTGTTTCTCTAAATAATTATTGAGACCATTCGGTTGGTTCACGATCCCAGCGATGTCTTTTTATTTTTTCCAATGCTGCTTCTGATAATTTCTCTCCGTCACTGGTGGCAATGTTGGATTTTACATGCGACAGTTTTCTCATACCCGGGATTGTAGTATGCACATCTTCATTCGCAAGAATAAAGCGTAAAGCAGCTTCCGGCATCGGCATATTTTCAGGGAGATCAGCCCGAAGTGCTTCGGCATGATCAACGCTCGAATTCAGATTTTCCGGAACAAAATAGGTGGAGCGCCAGTCATCTGCCGGGAAAGTGGTTTCTTTGGTAAATGTGCCGGACAAGGTTCCTTCATCCAATGGTACACGCGCAATAACACCAATATCCAGTTTTTTGCAGAGAGGGAATAAGTTATCCTCCGGAGCCTGATCAAAAATATTATAAATGACCTGAACAGCATCAATCAAGCCTGTCTCCAACGTTTTCAACGCATTATCAGGCTCCCAGCGGTTAATACTAAGTCCCCAGCGTTCTACTTTTCCTTCTTTAGTCAGTTTTTGAATGGCTTCTTTCCACTCATCTTCCTGAGCCCATGCATCTTCCCAAACGTGAAATTGCAGTAAGTCAATGGATTCAAGACCCAGGTTTTTTAAACTTTTCTCAGCATACTCAACAATGTAATCAGCAGGGAAAACGTCCTTTAATAAAAACGTAGATTTTGATGGCCACTGACGGTTTTTTGGCGGAATTTTTGTTGCAGCATATAATTTTTTATCCGGATTCCGGCGGATCAGTTCTCCCAGGATCATTTCGCTTTTTCCCTCGGCATAGCCCCAGGCTGTATCAAAAAAGTTACATCCTGATGCTACGGCAAGATCAAGCGAATCCTGAATTTCCTTGATATCCGAGCCTGTCCAGCCGGCAAGTCCCCACATGCCATAACCTATCTCACTGATCTGCCAGTCACTACGTCCAAAACGGCGGTATTGCATTTTCGTTTATGTTTAGTTGTTTTTTCTTTAAAGGAATTTATAGTACAATTTTAATGCTATTGAAATACATTTGTTTTAATTTATTACATTTAGGTAATACTGTGTTGATTCGTAGTGAAAATGTCATTTAGCTGGAAAGAATTGTTGAGGGGTACCATGAAACGAGTGGTTGGCTTATTATTGATTGTGGGGATGGCAGGGTGGAACACGCAGACAACTCAGAACGAGAATATGCTGAAATACAGCAGCACGTTCCGTCAGATTCAACAGGATATAAGAGATTGTGCTATTACGCCGGATTCGGCAGCACGTGCCTGGAAAGAAAATATTCAGAATATACGGGAAACATTTCGCCGCGGTGATACATGCCGGATGGGCGATTCCACTTATTTCGTTTTTCCAATTCGTGGCTATACACCCGGCAGTTCCATTGGCGGAAGGGGTATGGGATACAGAGCAGAAGGTTTTGACCTTTTTGATATGGATGTCAGAGGAAGTCATCCGGCCCATGATCTTTTTGTATTTGACCGGAACCAGGATAATCTGGACGACCGTACCTGGAAGCCGGTTGAAGTACTGGCTTTTACTTCCGGAGTAGTGGTGGCAGCGGAAAATAACTGGCAGTACGACAGTGATCTGCGTGGAGGAAACTGGATATGGATCTATGATCCGTGTCTGGATGGATTATTCTATTATGCTCATAATAATGTGGTATTTGTAGAGCCCGGACAATGGGTGAATGCGGGAGATAAGATTTCAGAAATGGGCCGAAGCGGATTTAATGCTTTTAAAAAACGGTCGCCAACGCACTTGCATTTGATGTTTCTAAAACTGACCAGCGATGGATTGCCTTACCCTGGTGACACGTACGACTGGCTGCTGAATTCCATAGTTAAACAATAGCCTGAGTGATTACAGAAATTTGAGAAAGAGAAAACGGGCAGTTACAAATACGTTTGAAAATATTTTGATATTTTATATTTCACTCCCTTAACTATTCTCAATTTCTTAATTATGAACAACCGCCGGTCTTTTCTCAGAAAAAGTGCGGCCCTAAGTATGGGCGCATTTGGAGTTAACAGTCTGTTTAACGAATTGCATGCCTCTGATTTTCAGTCTGCTGAAAAATATTGGAAAGAGGATATCGGAAATAATGAAGACTACTGGTCAACCATTCAGGATGCTTACTCTGCCAGTAAAAGTGAAATTATCATTTTGAATAACGGTGGTGTATCACCTTCTCCACTGGTGGTTCAGGAAGCTTTGGAAAAATACAACAGGCAAGCCGCACAGGGACCTTCTTATTACATGTGGCGGATTATGGACAAAGGCCGCGAACCCTTGCGTCAGCGTCTGGCAGCATTAGGCGGCTGCGATCCGGAAGAAATTGCGATCAACAGAAATGCTACCGAAGCATTAAATACTGTTATTTTTGGTTTGCCTTTACAAAAAGGAGATGAGGTGATCGGAATGAAATTCGATTACCCGAATATGATGAATGCCTGGCGTCAGCGTCAGCTTCGTGACGGAATTGTTTACAAACAATTATCCTTTGAATTTCCGGTTGAAAATGATGAGATGATTGTAAAAGCCTACGAAGATGCGATAACACCTCGAACCAAAATCATTCACATCACGCACGTAGTCAACTGGGTGGGGCAGATTATGCCGGTCAAAAAAATCAGTCAGATGGCCCATAAGAAAGGAATTGAGGTTATTGTGGATGGCGCCCATTCCTTTGGCTTGCTTGATTTTAAGATTATCGATCTGGAATGTGATTACTTTGGTACCAGCCTGCACAAGTTTTTGAGCGCGCCGGTAGGAAGTGGTATGATGTGGGTGAAAAAAGATAAAATCGCTAAAATCTGGCCTTTGGTTTGTAATCACGAACCTACCAGTGGAGATATCCGTAAGTTTGAAACGCTGGGAACCAGAAGTTTTTGTATTGAACAGGCAATTGGTGAAGCGATTAATTTTCAGGAAGCTATTGGTACAAAACGCAAGCAGGAGCGCATTCATTACCTCAAAAAATACTGGGCTGAAAAAGCCATGCAGATTCCCGGTGTGAAAATCCACACTTCCCTGAAACCGGAATATTCCTGTGCGATTGCAGGTGTAAGTGTAGACGGAATGAAACCTGGTGAACTTGATAGTAAATTATTTACCCAGTTTAAAATTCACACCACACCGGTAAGCTATGAAAGTGTAAACTGTGTCAGGGTAACGCCGCATGTGTACACCAAAATAAGTGATCTGGACAGACTTGTTGAAGCTTTGGAAAAAATTTCAAAAAAGGCCTGATTAGTAAAAAAATAAATTTTCGGGTCCTTACCAAAGCAGGAATATTTTGCATTGGTAAGGATTTTTAGTGCTTATTGAAATTCGTTCTGGTACCATTTATCAGAGCAGACAATACTAAAAAGTGCTTAAAATATTTATTGTAGCTTATATCAAACCGTTTGACAAATTTGCTGTAGTTACTGTGAAGCAAACCCTTACATTTGATATATTCTTGAACAGGAATTAATTCGTTAAAACTATGACCAAATTACGCAAAGGATCCTTTATTAAAAGAGCCAAAGATATTACACTGAGCAGCGCGCTGACCCTGGCTATATTGTCTGGTACATCTATGATGAGCAGCTGTTCGTCCAATGAGGACGAATCGGATTACAGCTATGAAGAAACGACATATTCCAAAGGTATTCGTTCGCATATTAAGGAAGTAAAACCGGGAGAATTTAAAATTACGGATGAAGAAAATGTTGCTGCCGATAAATCGGTTGCTATTGTCACGTATCTGGACGGACATACCGATTCATTGAGTACAGCTGCATCCAAAGCTCTCATTGATAAAGATGTTAACAACCAGTCTTATGTTGGTCATCATAGCGGGCTTTCGAGCATGCTGCTTTACGGCGGTATGGGCTATATGTTAGGCAGGAGTATGAACAATGGCTATATCAACAACTACCGGGACCAAAATCCTTCCAGAGGAGCGGTTTACAGCAATCCGGGTGTTTTTAATAAATCGCAAAGTGCCGTTCAGTCTGTCAATGCTTCCCGTTCGACTAGAGTGGTAACTTCAAGACCGGCAGGTGGCAGAAGTGGATTTTTCGGACGTTCAGGAGGAAGAAGCGGAGGTTGATTTCAGGAGTCTAATGATAATCCTGTCAATCAAATATTTATTAAATAGTTATGATAAAATTAAAGTCTCTGCCGCAAACACCCGAGGCGGCCCTTCAGAAACTAGGATGGAACTGGATGCTAGGTACGGATACTACGCCATATCTGGTAAAAGACGTCGTGGTCATTGATGAAGATACGGCAACGCAGTACTACGAAGCGGCCGCTGCACTTTATGACATGTTCGTTGAAGCCGGGCAACATGCAATTGATAATCAGCTTTTTTCTGAAATGGGAATTGCTGAAAATCTGGTTGACATGATAAAAATTTCCTGGGAGGAAGACCGTAATGTGCATTTGTATGGCAGATTTGATCTGGCTGGTGGTTTTGACGGACAACCTGTGAAACTGATCGAATTTAATGCTGATACTGCTACCTGCATTCCTGAAAGTGCTGTGGTGCAGTGGGCGCATTTGCGTACCAACAATGAGGATGAATCAAGCCAGTTTAATACGTTGTACGAAACACTTGTCAAACAGTTTCAATACATCAAGCTGGTCAATAACGATATGACTTCGTCTATTCTGTTTTCTACCATGCGGGATTATCCGGAAGATGACACAAACGTGAATATTCTTTCAGAAGCAGCCAAAGAAGCTGGTTTTGAAGTTGCATTTGCTTACATCGATGAAGTTGAATTTTCAAAAGAAGGAATTTTCAAACAGGAATCTTCGGGTTCAGGAAACTTTATCCGGTATGATTTCTGGTTTAAACTGGTGCCCTGGGAACATATCGGCAACGATGAGCCGGACCTTACTTCTTTGCTGACTGAAATTGTCCGTAACCGTCTGGCCGTCATTCTTAATCCGGCTTATACCTTATTATTTCAGTCGAAATTTATTTTGAAAATTCTATGGGATTTGTACCCCTATCACCCGCTTTTACTTCAAACGGAAACGGATGTTATTGCGCATAAAAAATCAGTCGGGAAAGTTTTATTTGGCAGAGAAGGCGCTAATGTTTCCATTATCGAAGAAGGAGGGGAGGTAAGCGAGCAGGTAGAAGGAGAGTATGATGATCAGAAAAAAATTTATCAGGAATATGTAGAATTCCCAACCGATGAGGAAGGATTTTCCTATCAGGCGGGCGTATTTTATGCCGGAGAACCTTGTGCACTGGGATTTCGCCGTGGCGGAAAAATCCTGGATAATACGGCACAGTTCGTCGGACATATTGTTGAATAATTTTTGTGCTGATTTACATTTATGAGGATTTCTATTAGGGTCATATTCTTCTTTTTTCTTTTGCAGGTATTTGCTTATCCTGTTTTTGCACAGAAAAAATCCCAGCCTGTTATTTTTAAAATTGATACAGAAAACAAAGCCCAGGTGATTGAAAACATCGGTGCGGCAGGTTGCTGGTTTTCAGAAGGAATTGGAAAATATTGGCCGGAAGAGAAAAAAGAACAGATCGCAGCCTGGCTTTTTAGCAAATCTTTTGACAAAAAAGGAAATCCTGAAGGTATAGGACTTTCTGCCTGGCGGTTTAATATCGGTGGCGGCACAGCAGAACAGGGAGACAGCAGCGGAATTAAAGATTTCAGAAAGCGTGTGGAATCCTTTCAAAATCCGGATGGGAGTTACGATTGGAATAAACAGGCAGGTTACCTCTGGTTTGTACGGAAAGCAAAGTCGTATGGGGTAGAAAATCTGATTGCATTCTCTAATACACCTCCAGTACAATTTACGCAAAATGGCCGTGGCTTTAAAACAGAAAAAGATTATACATCCAATCTAAAACACGATCAGTATGGTGCTTATGCCGGTTTTCTTGCTGATGTGATCAGGAACTTTGATGCAGAAAATTTACATTTCAATTATATAAGTCCGGTAAATGAACCGCAATGGGACTGGTCAAATAAACCCGGACAAGCCAGTCAGGAAGGAACACCGTGGCGGAATAAAGAGATTTATAAAGTTACTGTCGCGCTGGATAGTGCCTTGACAGCTCAAAAGCTTGATTCTAAAATTATGCTTTCGGAGGCGGGCATGCTGAATTATTTATATGCAGGCTCAGGTCATGCAAACCGTCAGATACAGAATTTCTTTGGGAAGGATAGCAAACTGGAAGTAAGAAATTTAAATCACATGTCTGACTTTATCGGAGGACACAGTTATTTTACAGATAACGGTGATAGCAGTCTGGTACAGATTAGAAAAAATGTAGCAGACACGACGCAAAAATATAGAATAAAATTCTGGCAGACAGAATATTCCATGCTGGCCGATGGGTTTCGTGAAGGTACAAAAGACAAGCGCTCGGCCATTGATTGCGCTTTATTCCTTGCTAAAGTAGTGCATCATGATCTGGCTATTGCGAATGCATCGGCCTGGCAGTTGTGGAATTCTTATGAGCCCGGAAGCCCTGAATTTGATACCCGTTATTTTCTGATCGCTCTGAAACCTAACGAAAAGCATACGGACGGCGAGTATTTTCAAACTAAAGGTCTATGGGCCTTCGGGAATTTCAGCCGCTTTATCCGCCCGGGCATGCAGCGGCTAAACATTAGTAGAAGTGACAAACTCACCGATTTACAAGCAGCTCAAAATATTATGTTGTCTGCATACACGGATGATAAAGGAAAAGTGGTGGTAGTAGCAATTAATTATACAACTACTGAAAAAGTGATTAAACTTGACCTGAGCAATGCGCGTAAATCCACAGCAATGAAAAAATATATCACCAGTGCTGCCAATGAAGATAATCTCAAATTATATCCGGCTCAGAATCCGAAAGACGAAATTATTTTGCCGGCACGGTCAGTGATGACGATGGTTGTTAATTAGTTTAATAAATCGTTTTTTAGCCTTCATTCCGTATCTTTGCCCCAATGAAATTATTCCAGCTCATACTAAGCTTTTACATTCTTCTGCTGTCCTGCTTTCCCTGCGGCGACAGGCTGGAATGTAATGAGAAAAATGAGCTGAAAATTTCTGCTTCGCTGGAACATAAAGCCCACTCCCATGAAACGGAGTCCTGTACACCTTTCTGTACATGCAGCTGCTGTGCAGCTTCTACCGTTTTATATTATTCAAGTGCTTCTGTTAAAGTTCCAAAAGTAGATTTTGCTATAATCCAATTTCCGCATTATGCGGATTCTTTCCGTCCGGAATTATCTTTTTCAATTTGGCAGCCGCCAAAAATTGCCTGATAACAATTTACTTTTTTGGTAAAGTTTGAGGTATAGAGCCGTTCTGGTTTTGTGTCCCATTTTGCCTGTCCGTTATTTTGGCAATTCCATTTTCATGTTAGATAAAATCATTCATTTCAGCATCTATAACAAGTTTATCATAGGCTTGTTTATGCTGGCACTGATCGGCGTAGGAAGTTACTCGCTCAGCAATTTACCTATTGATGCTTTACCTGATATTACCAACAATCAGGTGCAGATCATTACTACTTCTCCAACGTTGGCTACGCAGGAGGTAGAGCAGTTTATTACTTATCCTATTGAACTGGCTGTTAAGTCCATTCCCAAAATCGTGGAACTGAGATCCATCAGCCGGTTTGGGCTAAGTGTTATTACCGTTGTTTTTGAGGAAAGTACGGATATTTACTGGGCTCGTGCCCAGATCTCTGAACGGTTGAAAGAAGCAGAAGATAAAATTCCAAAAGGCCTGGGTAATCCGGAACTCGCACCAATCAGTACCGGTTTGGGCGAGATTTACCAATACGTCGTTTTTCCTCAAAAAGGGTATGAAAAGCAATATTCAGCAACAGAACTGCGCACAATTCAGGACTGGATTATTCGTCCGCAGCTGATCGGAACGCCTGGGGTAGCCGAAGTGAATACCTTGGGCGGAAGTCTGAAGCAGTATGAAATTGCCATTGATCCGGATAAGTTGAAAGCAATGAATACAACCATTGCCGAAATTCTCGATGCGCTTGAACTGAACAATGAAAATACGGGTGGCGCTTACATTGACAAAAAACCGTATGCGTATTTTATTCGGGGTATCGGGATGGTTGACGGAATGGATGCGATTAATAAAATTGTAGTCAAAACAAAAAATGAAATCCCGATTCTAATCCGTGACGTGGCTACGGTACAGATTGGCAGTAGTATTCGTTATGGCGCCGTGACCAAAGACGGGAAAGGGGAAGAAGTAAGTGGAATGGTCATGATGCTGAAAGGCGAAAATAGTGCTCAGGTCGTTTCCCGTGTGAAGGAAAAGATGGAGCAGATTAAGAAATCTTTGCCCAAAGGTGTTTCTATTGAAGCATTTGTTGATCGTACAAAACTGGTAAACAGAGCTATTGGGACAGTAGAACGAAATCTTCTGGAAGGTGCATTGATTGTAATTTTTGTTTTGATAATGCTGATCGGAAATCTTCGTGCCGGATTGATTGTGGCTTCTGTAATTCCTTTGTCCCTGTTATTTGCCGTAAGTATGATGCACTTATTCGGCGTTTCAGGAAATTTAATGTCGCTGGGTGCAATTGATTTCGGGCTGATTGTCGACGGTGCAGTGATTATTGTCGAATCCATTATTCACCGCCTGCAAATTAGTACAAGAGGCAAACTTACCGCTGAGGAAATGAATGAGGAAGTATATACGGCCTCGGCAAAAATCCGGAGCAGTGCTGCTTTTGGGGAAATTATTATCCTGATCGTTTACCTGCCCATTCTTGCTCTTGTTGGCATTGAAGGGAAAATGTTTGGTCCAATGGCACAGACGGTATCCTTCGCTATTCTCGGTGCTTTTGTTCTTTCCCTAACTTACATTCCGATGATGAGTGCGCTGGTTTTAAAAAAACAAACCGGTCATAAAATCAATATCAGTGATAAGATTATTCAGGCTTTTCAAAATGTTTATCAGCCTGTACTTGCCCGTTCTTTACAATATAAAGGACTGATAGTATCCGTGGCAATCGTGTTGCTGATCATTTCCGGATTTATTTTCAACTCCCTGGGAGGTGAGTTTATACCTACATTGGATGAAGGTGATATAGCAACCAATCTGGTGATTGCGTCCGGAAGCTCATTGACACAGGAAATAGAAGCAACGACCAAAGCGGAACAAATCCTGAAAGAGAAATTTCCCGAAGTGAAAATGATCGTCACCAAGATAGGAAGTTCTGAAATTCCGACTGATCCGATGCCAATGGAAGTAGGGGACATGATTATTATTCTGAAAGATAAAAAAGAATGGACTTCTGCTAAAACCAAAGAAGAGCTGATGGAAAAAATGTCGGAAGCACTGGAAGCTATTCCAGGTGCGAGTACTGAATTTTCTCAACCTATTCAAATGCGTTTTAATGAACTGATGACGGGTGTAAGAAGTGATGTCGCCATTAAAATTTTTGGTGAAGATCTGGATATGCTGGTGAGCAAAGGGGATGAAGTTTTAAAATTAATTCAGGAAGTGGAAGGTGTAACGGATGCCAAAACAGAACGTATAGCTGGATTACCGCAAATAACAGTTCGGTATAACAAAGACAAACTGGCACTGTACGGCTTGAACGTCGGGGATCTCAATCAGGTAATCAGAGCAGGTTTTGCGGGAGAAGTTGCCGGTGTGGTCTATGAAGGAGAAAAAAGGTTTGATATGGTCGTTCGTCTTGCTCTGGATAAAAGACAGGATATTTCTAATCTGAAAACGCTTTTTATTTCACTGCCTTCTGGCAGCCAGATTCCATTGGAGCAAGTAGCAGATATTGCTTACGAACCAGGTCCCATGCAGATCAGCCGGGAAGACGGAAAACGCAGGATTGTCGTTGGATTTAATGTTCGTGACCGCGACGTAAAAAGTGTTATTGAAGAAATTCAAAGAAAACTGGACAGGAAATTAAATCTTCCGCCGGGATATTATGTAACGTATGGCGGACAATTTCAAAACCTGGTTCAGGCCAATGAACGCCTTGCTGTTGCTGTTCCTGTCGCGTTGCTTCTGATTTTTGTTCTGCTGTTTTTTACCTTCCGTTCGGTGAAACAATCACTGCTTATTTTCTCTGCAATTCCCTTTTCTGCCATCGGTGGTATTTTTGCTTTATGGCTCCGTGACATGCCTTTCAGTATTTCTGCAGGCGTTGGGTTTATTGCCTTGTTCGGTGTTGCGGTATTAAACGGAATTGTTCTGATCGGTTTTTTCAATCAGTTAAAAACCGAAGGCATGACGGATTTAATGCAGCGGATCAAGGAAGGAACCAGTGTTCGTCTGCGTCCGGTATTGATGACTGCTGCTGTGGCTTCCCTGGGTTTTCTGCCTATGGCATTAAGTACAAGTGCGGGCGCGGAAGTTCAAAAGCCTTTGGCAACGGTTGTGATTGGAGGTTTAATAAGTGCTACGCTTCTGACGCTTATAGTTTTGCCTGTTCTTTACTGGTATTTTGAACAAGCTGATCTAGTGAAAAGGCAGGAAATGCAGCAACCATGAAAAAGTAAAAGCTTCCAATATAAACATCAGGTAGAAATCCAATCACTTTCAGGCTTGGTATCAGTAATCTGAAAGCAACAATGTATAATCAGGCTTAAACCAGTCTGTAAACTTTATTTAATCAATAGCTGAAAAACATGCATAAGAAATTAAAAAGATATATCCCTTTCGTACTCATACTTCTTCTTCTGGCAAGTATATCTTCTTGTAAAAATGTCACGGAAAGTGAAAAGGAAGAAGAGAAGGAAAAGCCTGATACTGAAGAAACAAGTGAAGGCCCAGAAAATAAGGAAGTTGCACTTACTCAGGCTCAATATGATGCTTCGGGTATTGTGCTGGGCACGTATGAAAGTAAAAATCTGAGTGAAGTCATCAATGCCAATGGATATACTAAACTGCCTCCGCAAAATCAGGCAGATGTTACTGTTTTCATGGCCGGCATTGTTAAATCTATTAAGGTGATTGAAGGACAGCATGTTAAAGCCGGACAAACCATTGCGACTCTGGAAAGTCCTGAATTTACCAAAATACAGGAAGCATACCTGATCTCAAAAAGTAGTCTGGAATTTCTGACAGCAGAATTTGAGAGACAAAAAACATTATCGGAAGAAAATGTAAATGCAAAAAAAGTATTTCAAAAGATAAAGTCGGAATATGAAATTGAAAAAGCACGTTTTTACTCGCTTCAAAAACAGGTAAGTCTACTGCATTTCAATGAAACAGGTTCAACAGGCATCGTTTCTTCTGTTTCTGTAACGGCACCCATTTCAGGATATATTACCGAAGTTAATATCAAAATCGGTAGTAATGTCCAGCCCGGAAATCCACTCTTCAGCATTGTGGACAACACCAAAATGCACGTGGATTTGCTGGTGTATGAAAAAGACCTGCAAAAGGTAAAACCAGATCAGACTGTACGCTTTGTGCTGACCAACCAGGATAATGCAGAAATCCATGGCAAGATTTTTAGTGTAGGTAAAGCATTTGAAAATGAAACAAAATCCGTAGCCGTTCATGCTGATATTTTGAATGACAAACAGGTTCTGATTCCGGGCATGTATGTGAACGCGCTGATTGATATCGGGAAGAATAAAGTAGATGCCTTGCCTGTTGATGCCGTAGTAAAGGCGGACGGCAGAGAATTTATTTTTGTTTTGGAAGATGATTCTCACTCCAGTACTCCGGATTCTGCTAAAGAAATGAAAGGTGAGGAAAGTCGTTATCATTTCCAGCGTATAGAGGTAAAGTCAGGAACAACACAGCTTGGCTATGTGCAGGTTACGCCTTTACAGAATTTGACAAAAGAAGCAAAGATAGTTTTAAAAGGATCCTATTATATTCAGAGTCATCTGTTAAAAAGCGAAGGCGGCGGCGGGCATGAACATTAAGTCTATGAGCCGCGTTTGCAGTAAAGCGGAACCATCTTATTTCCGGTAATATTAACCTTGAAATATTATGATTAAGCTTTCAAATGCTAAAGATTCACTATAAAAGAATTACAAAATATCCTTTGTGAAAATATGTACAGTATCATTACCGCCACAATATTACTAGGACTTGTTCATGCACTCATTCCGAATCACTGGCTTCCGCTGGTAGCAGTGGCAAAGGCTGAGAAGTGGGAGCGGCCCGAGTTACTATCTGTGGCTTTCGTCATTGCACTGGCTCATGTGGCCGGGACAGTCGCTCTGGGTATTATTCTTGGTATAATCGGTACCAGACTGGCTGATCAGTATAGCCAGTTTGTCAGCCTTATTGCTCCGGTTTTACTAATCGTTTTTGGGCTGATTTATTTTTCGGTTAATCTTCCGCATCACCATCATGGCGCAAGAGAAGATGTGCAGCTTTATAAAAAATCAAAAACCAGATGGGTTTTAATTTTTGTCGGAATCATGTTTCTATCACCTTGCCTGGAGGTAGAAAGTTTGTTTCTTTCTGCTGGTGCATTTGGGGTAAGAAGCGTGTTGCTATTGGCTTCCGCTTATGCTGTTACCAGCATTGCAGGAATTGTAGGTTTGGTTATGCTGGCGTTTAGGGGAATTCATCTTGTAGATACCCATTTCATTGAACATAATGAAAAACGGATCACAGGGGTAATACTTATTCTGGTAGGAATCGTAACTTTTTTCCTGCATTGAAATAATATCATATGTTAGTATTATATTCTGAAGTAGTTTGATTGGGATTGTGTCAATTTCGTTTCTATTGATTTTGAGCAAATAAATTGGTATATTGAAAATAGGATAAAATAAAATAAGTATAGGCTTGCTGTATCTTTTAAAATGAATAAAAGATGTTTGAAAGTGAATATCAACAATCTTCCTGAATCTAAATTTAGATTTTGATTCAGAAAGATTGTTCTGCTTATCTAAATTATTTTGATCAGTTAACCAATAAAAGTAAGCGCATAATGATAACTAAATATCTGCTGTTTCTATCCCTATTAAAAGCTACCTATAAAGTTCCTGACTTCTGATTACTTTCTCCTTTTGCTAATTAATATTGAAGATGTTTACTGATTTTTTGATCTGCATTAAACCTCTTGAATGAAGGTTGATGATATTACAGGGGATTGATTGAATTACTTATTATGATCATTGGCATAATTATTGCTCGGCAAAAAACAGGGGTTGAAATATTCTATGTCAATCTTCTTCCGGATGAGTAACTCAATCCACAAGAATTCCCCAAAATGATTGGTGCTAAATGCTGGATTTTGTCAGGTTTACAACTCCTTGTTCTGGCATAATTGTTATAAATATCCAAATCAAATCTGACCGGCTATCTGATACGTCTTCCCCTCATCTTCGGCTAAGAAGCTGTTATAAATGAGATGAACAAAGCAGCAGTCTGGTTTTCGTATACACTATATCGCTGAAATATTAACTTTTACTGGTTTTTGATTTAATGTTTAGTATCTGATTAAACCGCAGGACTTTTCGTTAAATCAAAAGTTGAGGAAGACTTTACTTGTACTTTCCTCAAATTCTACTTTCAGTTATATCAGCGATTTGTAACCTAAGGTTTTGTTCGATAATAAACTGATAACTGATTATTTACTTCTTGAATGAGTTAATACTATGATTCAACTACCTAAAAATTTATTGTGTTTTTCGCATTTGCGATGGGATTTTGTTTATCAGCGTCCACAACACCTGATGACCCGGTTTTCAGAATTTACTACCGTATATTACCTGGAGGAACCAATTTTCGGATCTTACCAGCATTCTTTTATTTCTTTTTCACAAAGACTGCCAAATCTTTGGGTTTGTGTGCCGCATTTAAGGCATGGGCTCAATAAAGCTGAAGTTAATAAAGAACTTAAATCGCTTCTGAATATCTTTTTTGTAAACCGGGATACGGAAGAATTTGTGTTTTGGTATTATACGCCTATGGCACTTGAATTTTCTTACAAGTTCGTTCCAGGACTTACCGTATATGACTGTATGGATGAACTGTCCGCTTTCAAATTTGCACCGGATGAATTGAAAGATTTGGAAAGAAGGCTGTTCAACAAGGCTGATGTCGTATTTACCGGCGGACAGTCGCTTTATGAAGCAAAAAAACATCAGCATTATAATATTCACCCGTTCCAGAGTAGTATCGACAAAAAACATTTTGGTAAAGCAAGATCTAAGGCATCTGAGCCTGCGGATCAGGCAGCAATCAAAGGACCGAAACTGGGTTTTTATGGAGTAATAGATGAACGTTTTGATACCGATCTAATCAAAAATATTGCAGATGCCCGGCCCGAATGGCAGATTATGCTTATTGGCCCGATTGTGAAAATCAGCCATGACGTACTTCCTAAAAATGAAAATATACATTATTTGGGTGCCAAAGGATATGATGATCTGCCGCTTTATTTATCAGGATGGGATGTTGCCTTGGTACCATTCTTACTGAATGAATCAACACGTTTTATAAGTCCTACCAAAACGCCGGAATATCTGGCCGGAGGAAAGCCTGTTGTTTCTTCAGCGATCAAAGATGTAGTAAATCCATATGCTAAAAATAAACTTGTATCTATAGGAGTCGATGCTGATGACTTTGTAGCTGCTATTGACGAATTGCTTGAAAATCCTGTAGACGAAATATGGCTGGCTAAAGTGGATGCTTTCCTGGCCGATAATTGCTGGGATAATACCTTTAGCTCTATGAAGGGCATCATGGTCAATGCAATGGAAAACAGAACAGCACAAGTATCATTGGCAAGCGAATAAATAAAATACCGAATATAAATTTTACCAATACCGAATGTATAATCAAGTTATTAAAAACCCATTCAAGTCATTCTGGATGGCAGGATTTGAATGTACAGATCAGTTGAATGCTTTTGGAAACCGGGTTGATTTTCTGAATATCACTTCACATCTTGAACTGATTCAGCAGGATTACCAGGATCTGAAAGCATTTAATATTAAAACCGTACGTGAAGGTTTAAGGTGGAGTCAGATCGAAAAAACTCCTGAAAAATATGATTTCAGTACTTTTCAAATGATGCTGGAAGTAGGTCGTGAAACGGGTATTCAGCAAATTTGGGATATTTGTCATTTTGGCTTTCCGGATGATCTTAGCCCGGTACATCCCCATTTTACAGGTCGTTTTGTTGCGCTGTGCAGAGCATTGGCCTTGTTTTACAAATCCCTCGGGTATGAAGAACCACTGATTGTAACACCCATCAATGAAGTAAGCTTTATGTCCTGGCTCGGTGGCGATGTAGCAGGCACTTCCCCTTATTGCCGCAACAATGGCTGGGAAGTAAAGTATAGCTATATGCGCGCATACATTGCCGGAGTGAAAGCGCTTAAAGAAGTAGATCCTGCCATTCGTATCCTAACTACGGAACCTTTGGTGAATATTGTACCGGACCTGAATGCAACGCCACGGGAAATTCAGGATGCTAAAAACCATCATGAAACACAATACCAATCCGTTGATATGCTTTGTGGAAGAATTTGTCCCGAACTGGGAGGAAAGCCAGAGTATCTGGATATGCTGGGCTTTAATTATTATTACAACAATCAATGGATATTGCGTCCGCATAAAATACTGGGATGGTATGACTCGGTCCCGCATCCCTATTTACGATCGTTTTCCAGTCTAATCCAAGAAGCGTATGCGCGTTACAACAGGCCGGTGGTATTAACAGAAACGAGCCATCCCGGCAAAGATCGTCCGCGCTGGATAAAATATATCAGTTACCAGATACAAAAAGTTCTGAAAGAAAATATTCCTTTCTGGGGTGTTTGTATCTACCCCATTATTGACCGTCCTGACTGGGATCATTTGCATCATCCATGGCACAAATCCGGTTTGTGGGATATGGATCCGGCTCTTGGACTTAAAAGCAGGGTTTTACACCAACCTACGGCAAAGGCACTTTTAACGGGTCAGGAATTAGTATCAGCCACATTAAGCCAGGCGAATAATCAACAAGAATATAGCCTGGTTCAGGAGAATGCTGAAGAGCTTGTTGTCAACTGAATATAGTCTTGGTTTCACAAGAACAACGGCTTGTGTCCCAGAAGTAAACTTTATGAATAAAATATCAGAATTGCACAGCCATATTGGCAAGATGAAAAGCGTAGATGTCCGAGAATTCGGGCCTAGCCTGATCGTTGCACCACATCCTGATGATGAAACATTGGGATGTGGCGGAACAGCAGCCTTGCTGCGCCGGATTGGGATTCCTGTTTACTTTTTATTTGTAAGTGACGGTACCATGTCACATCCTAACTCCCTGGAATATCCTGCATTGAGATTAATGAAGGTCAGGGAAGAAGAAGCAAAACAGGCTGTTGTGACCTTAGGGGGCGATATGAAGCATATAAAATTTTTGAGATTGAAAGATACCCAGGTTCCAAATGAAGAGGATAATCTTTTTATAGAAACAGTACAGGATATTGTAAAGTTGATGAATAAGATTAAACCGGAAACTGTCTTTGTTCCCTGGGAAAAAGATCCGCACCGCGATCATCAGGCGACCTGGAAAATAATGGCTGAGGCCATGAAGCATGTGCAGGATAAACCACGATTTCTTGAATATCCGATCTGGTTATGGGAACTGGGAAACCCGGAGGATCTGGAATTAATTGACCGTATGCAAAAATTTACGGTGGACATAGAAGAAACACTGGATATTAAAAACAAAGCACTTGCAGCGCATGTTTCGCAGGTTACGTCAATGATCACGGATGATCCGCAGGGATTTATGCTGACCCCAGAAGTCATTGCCCATTTTGATATACCAAGAGAATTATTTTTTGAATCTGTTCATTAATTTAAATATGGAAAAGCCGATTAAATCTCTGGATGCTGATTTTTTTAATAGAATGTACCAGAAAAATGAGGATCCATGGGATTTTGAAAGTAGTCCTTACGAAAGGGGAAAGTATGAAGCCACTTTGCAGGCTCTTCCTAATTCGACCTACGAAAACGTGTTTGAGATTGGTTGTTCCAATGGTATTTTAAGTGAGAAACTTGCCCGGCGGTGTAAAAAATTACTTGCTGTTGATGCAAGTGAAATTGCCGTCAGAAATGCCCGGAAACGTCTTGAGGCTTATCCTTCAGTCGAAGTAAGGGAAATGACTATTCCGGATAATTTTCCGGACGAAACTTTTGATCTGATTTTGCTTTCAGAAGTAGGTTACTTCCTGAATAGGGAAGATTTGATAGTAGCAAGAGATAAAATGATAAATGCACTTTTGCCAAAGGGCCATTTACTGCTGGTTCACTGGACTCCATATGTCGAAGAATTTCCTCTGACAGGAGATGAGGTTCATGAATTGTTTTTGGAATCTGCCGGTATTGAAAAAACAAATCCCATAATACATGTTTCGGGAAGGTCAGAAGGACAATATCGTATGGATTTATTCGAAAAGAAAGCGGAACATTAATGTTCCGCTTTCTTTTTTATATTAGCTGATGATCCTGAATCTTACGTTTGAGGTCGATAATTACATCAACAACATCCATTTTGGGCCATCTTTCATTCCAGGCTCCATGTTCGAGCTCTTCTTCAATTTTTTCCCATAACATACCAAAATAAGTCAGAGAAGAAACCTGATCTGCAAGCCATTCCGTATCCAGATGCAGAGTTTCGGCCACAGATGTTAATACGTAGGAATGCTTAGCTTTTTGAATACAGTCATAATTCCAGTACTGACGAAGCATCTTACGTGCTTTTAGTCTCTTGAATAATGCACCAGCCTGTTCTACCATAACAGGATCTCTTGCTTCGTTCATTTCTCCCCATTGCTTTAATTGAATGGAAAAACCAAAATCAACTCTTCCTTGAATACGTGTCGACGTAATTACTTTGACCAGCGGGCTTAAACGAATTTTTGCATCAATCCGGGTTAATGCTCTATGAAATGCCATATCTTCCAGAAATGGAATTACCGGAAGTCTGCCGGATAGATCATAAATGGCACAGGTGACAGCGAAACTTGCACCAAAGCACTGATAATGTCTTGGCCATGGATCATTATCTATCGGATCAAGTAATGTTTCAATCTTGGAAACCAGATGTTTATAGGTTACGTCACGAAGGTAATAGACTCGTGCAAGTGTATTTTCACGACGTGTAAGAATTCTTCCTCCTACAACATCATTCCCTTTTTGTATTTCTTCAATAGTATTATATACCCAGTGTTTATCAACTTCAGTATCGCCGTCTGTACTGGCGATAATACCTTCGGGCTTTTTTAGTAAAGCAAAACGGTTGTATGCTGCATCCATCAAAAGCCTTCGTACTGTACCAATATGAGCCACATCAGCAGATAAATGGATTTCTTCAATTAATAAATTAAACTCAGGATAATTGGCCTGATAATTTTTTGCAAACTCGGCTGAATCATCTGTGCAGTTATTAGCCAGCATCAGTACTTCATAATGACTGAAAGGAACTTTTAAACCGTTGGTGTCCAGTTGATTCCTTAACGCTTCCAATGTATTAAATAAATTATCAACTTCATTTCTTACCGGTAAAATTACCGATAACTTTAAATGCCTTGAAGGTGGTATGGTATCAAATAAAGCCGGTTCTGAAACGGGCTCACACACTACTGTTTCCTCAGAAATAGTTTGTACCATATAATTGTAGACAATTAACTTGAAAGATGTTTGATAATGAATGGTTTTCCCAGTGAAAATAATCCGAGTATTATTAGTAAAAACTATGCCACTATATATTTTCTCTGTAAGCAATAATGAAGGCCTGGACGCTACGTGAATATGGGAATTCAAAGGCACACTTTTTGTCATTCAAGACAAACTTATGACTTGATTTTATGATCGTTAATTACCTGGAAGATGGCTGGAATATTATTACGCAACGTGCCCATGGCTTGTTGGCAGGTCAGATATGTAACCAATGGAAGCAAAAGCTAAGACCGCAGCTCAGGCTGGAAACAATTATTGCTACCATTGAACATGATGATGCCTTTAATGAATTTGAAACAGATGAGCCCTTATTGAATAAGAATGGGGGACCTGTCAATTTCAAGATGAGGGAATTTGAGCAGAATAAAATTGATAAGCTGCTTTATATGGCGCTGACAAAAAGCAGATATATTGGATTGCTTATATCCAGACATATTCAGTTTTTATACGAGGACTCAGAGAATGCGTCTGCAAAAAAATATTGCAGCAAATTAAAAATAACGGATAAGGCATGGATGAAAGAAATAGCTGTAAACGAACAGGAGCTTTCAGAAGCATATGCCATCCTGCAATGGTGTGATGCACTTTCTTTGCTGATTTGTCAGCAAATGATTCAGCCAGAAGGACGTAAGATAGAAATAAGTAAAGGGCCCGGTGGCCAGTGCTATCAGCTTTATTCGCCTAAGGAAAATACGTTGACTGTTGAACCATGGCCATTTGAGTCATATCAGTTTGAAATACATTTTGAATCCAGAACTATCACGCAGCTTGTATTTAAGAATGAAAAGGTATTCAGAGAAACTTTGATTGATGCAGTACCGGTCGTAAATACATATCAGCTGGTTAAGATCTGATTGAAAAACGACAAGTTTTATTCAAATAAATGATGACCTGTATCTTGGCCGGCCCGAAGATAAATCCATACAAAACTTACCGTATCTTTGCCTCGTGAAATTGAGATCCGTAGTGCTTTGAAAAAGAAAACTTTATTTATTACGCCGCCGTTTACGCAGCTGAATACACCTTACCCTGCAACAGCTTACCTTAAAGGTTTTCTGAACACACTAGGCAGAGAATCGCATCAGGCAGATTTGGGCATAGACGTTATTCTGGCACTCTTTTCTTCAAAAGGGTTGCGCCGGTTGTTTGATGAACTTGAAAATTCGGATGCAGAGTTAACGGATAACAGCTTTCGCATTTATTCTCTTCGCGATGAATATATCAGTACAATTGATCCTGTTATCCGTTTTCTCAAAAACAAAAATCCTACACTTGCCCATAGCATTTGCGACCGCAGTTATTTGCCGGAGGCCGGGCGTTTTCAACAGCTGGAAGACATGGACTGGGCTTTTGGTACCATGGGAATTCACGACAAAGCACGACATCTTGCTACCTTATACCTGGAAGATCTTGGTGATCTGATTCAGGAAGCTGTTGATCCGCATTTTGGATTTAGCCGATATGCGGAACGTTTGGGCAGATCAGCAACGCATTTTGATGAAATGTGCGAAGCGTTGGAAATGCCTGACACTTTGCTTACCAATATGCTGGTAAACTTACTGGAACAAAAAATAAAAAATTATCAGCCTGATATTGTCTGCATTACCGTTCCATTTCCAGGAAACCTTTATGGTGGAATGAAATGCGGTCAATTTATTAAAAAGCATTACCCACATATTGCTGTGGTGATGGGCGGTGGTTTTGCCAACACAGAATTACGTTCACTGAAAGAGCCGCGTGTTTTTGATTATATCGATTTTATTTGTCTGGATGACGGTGAAGCGCCGCTTTTATCTTTATTGGAATATCTGGACGGAGAGCGCGAAAAGGAAAATCTGAAACGGGTTTTTGCCCGGACCGATGGAATGGTCATTTATTACAATGGAGCAAAAGAGCGTGATGTGCCGCAGCGGGATACAGGCACTCCGGATTACAGCGATTTGCCCTTACATGATTACCTTTCAGTAATTGAAATCGTCAATCCGATGCATCGGTTGTGGAGTGACGGACGGTGGAATAAGCTGACGCTGGCGCATGGCTGTTACTGGGGAAAATGCTCCTTTTGTGATATCTCTCTGGACTATATCAAAAGGTACGAACCCATGACGGCATCGCTTCTTTGCGACCGGATTGAGGAAATTATAGAACAAACCCAGCAGAATGGATTTCATTTTGTGGACGAAGCAGCGCCGCCTGCTTTACTACGCGATCTGGCTCTGGAAATAATCCGCCGTAAACTGACCGTCGTTTGGTGGACGAATATACGGTTTGAGAAAAACTTCACACATGATCTTTGTCTGCTGCTGAAAGCTTCCGGCTGTATTGCTATTTCTGGCGGGTTGGAAGTTGCTTCGGATCGTTTGCTAGAGCGGATGAAGAAGGGAGTGACCGTAGCTCAGGTGGCCCGCGTAGCGGATGCTTTTACGCAAGCAGGCATTATGGTGCATGCCTATCTGATGTACGGTTTTCCAACACAAACGGCTCAGGAAACGATTGACTCACTGGAAATGGTCAGGCAATTATTTCATCAGGGTATCGTGCAGTCGGGTTTCTGGCATCGTTTTGCAATGACGGCACATAGTCCTGTCGGGCTTCATCCGGAAGAATTTGACGTGATGCGCATAGGCCCGGATCTTGGACAGTTTGCTAATAATGATCTAGAACATCATGATGCTCTGGGCGCCAATCACGACTTATTTGGCGAAGGTTTACGCAAATCGTTGTTTAACTATATGCACGGCGTTTGTTTTGATTTTCCGTTATCGAAGTGGTTTGATTTTAAAATTCCACCTACATCCATTCCAGCAAAATACATAGAGAAAAGCATCAGCCAGTTTCCGGATGCTATTCCGCGTACCAATGCTATGGTAGTCTGGCTGGGCAGCTTACCAGCACTTTCTGTTTTTGAGGAGAAAAAAGGAAAAACTGTTTTTGAAGTTGCTGAGTTAGTATTCTACAATAAAAAACAGGAATGGGCTTTTGAGACCAGCGTTCCTGTCGGCGAGTGGCTTGCGGATCTTATGCCTGAATTACTGATTGGAAAGCATGAACCGTTTCCTTTGGACAAATTAAAAAGCAGGTATGAAGCGCAGGGATTAGGCAGCTTTGAAATTTTCATGAAATCCAAAGTCTGGGAAGATCTGAAAAGCGGAGGATTACTGGTTGTTTAATTCTTAACCCTAATGGATGCTATTCGTTTTGCGTCTATTGCGAAAACCATAGCATCCATTGCGGTTAATATATTCAGTTCAAAACCTCAAATTTCTCTAATTTGTCATCAAAAGTAGTAAATACAGCAGGGTAACCTACGGCCAGACTTCCGATTTTATCAGACAATCCAACTGCAATAGCCGGACGGATCGTTGCCATTTCAATGGCTTCCTGCACTGAAATCCCGACTTCACGAACAGCATTCCGTACAGCATCAGCCAGTGAAATAGTAGCACCTGCAAGATTTCCTTCAGAGTTGTTATATTGTCCGTTTTGAAGATAAGCATCAAATTCTCCCCACTTAAATTCTGTTACTTTTTCCCCAACAAAAAGAGCATCAGAAATCAAAAATAATTTATCTTTTTTAGCCTTGTAAGCAACTCGGGCAGCAGCATAATCGCAATGTACACCATCTATAATAATCGGTGCATAAATCGATTCATCATCGAAAGTAGCACCAACTAAGCCGGGCTGTCTGTGCCCAAATGCTGACATTGCATTGTAGAGATGCGTAACCAGCTTAATTCCCTGATTAAACGCCTGACTTGCTTCCTGATAGGTCGCATTGGAATGACCGGCAGAAACTGTAATTCCTGATGCCAGAAGCATATCAATTTGTTCCGGAGTAAACATTTCCGGAGCAATCGTTATAAGCTTAATCACGTCTTTACCATGACTGATGATGGCTTCAAGTTCTGTATCACTTGGTTTTCTTACATATTCAGTAAGATGAGCCCCTCTTTTTACAGGATTCAGAAACGGGCCTTCCAGATGCATACCCAGCACACCGGATCTTGGATTATTGCGGATATAGTTTCGGGTAGCTTCAATTCCCTTCAGGATATTTTCGAGCGAAGAGGTGATAAGCGTTGGTAGAACGTAGGCCGTTCCGAGGGCTTTGCTGGCTTCGTAAATATCATCAATAGTTTCTTCGTCTGCCTTTTCCGTAAAATGAAAACGCTCACCACCGTTGATATGTGCATCAAAAAGTCCGGCACATATGTTCTCAGCTTTTAGTGCACCTTCAATAAATCCAGATGATTCGATTGAAGAAATAAAACCATTTTCAACAGAAATCAGCTGGTTGTTCAGGACAGAATGGCCGGTATAAACCTTTTCTGCATATATCTGGTAGGAAGACATAAGTAAAAATAATTTTAAAATGGTGGTTTAGGAATGATGACGATTACTATAAAATCGTCATTTGATAATAATGTCAAATTTAGTCAAAAGACCTGCTAAATCAGAAGAAAGAAATTTAGCCTTTTTAACATTATTAGTAGCAGGATCAATGGTAAAATTATGGCAAGTGGTAAAGTCAACACCACTAAGATTTGTGTTGGCAAATACAGAACCCAGTAAATCACAGTTTACCAGTTTGGACTTTGAAAGATCGGCCTGGGTGAAATCTGCACCATTAATTTTACAATTGATGAAAGTACTTTTATTCAGTTTTTTGTTATCAAAATTGGTATAATCTAACAGACACTTTTCAAAACGAACAGAAAATCCAAAATCCTTTGTATCTGAAAAGTTCACGCCAATCAGCTTGCAGTCAATAAATTCAACGTCGTACAATTTACAATTGGTTAGTACTGCATTGCTCATGTTGCAGTTAATAAAAGAACAGTCGGTAAAATCAATACCTGAAATATTAGAAAATATACAGTTTGTGAATTCGTATTGTTCAAAATTATCCTGTTGAAGATCCTGAACAGTAAAATCGATGTTACTGATTGACTCGACGTTTCTTTTATTAAACATGAAAGCGGAATGACTAGAATTTTATAAATATTTACTGATAATGCTTTGCAGCTGATTGGCCTGAACCACACCAGACTGGCGCCACATTACTTTTCCATGTTTGAAAACAATTAAAGTAGGCACGCCCTGGATTTTATATGCTTTGGCAGCAGACGGATTTTTATCAACATCCACTTTAACAATCGTTGCCTTATCGCCCAGACCTGCTTTTAATTCCTCCAGAATAGGCTTCATCATTTTACACGGGCCGCACCATTCGGCAGAAAAATCTACCAGAACGGGTTTGTTGCTGTTAATTAAATCCGAAAATGCTGACATGATCTTATGTTGAATAGTTACATAGGAATAACCAATCTGACGTTCGAATGGTTTATAAATGACTATTAACTTATCTGGATTTTAACAATAACCGGTAGTAGCGATTACATATTAAGCTTCTTTTTAAGAAATTTACCAAGTCGCATCTCAATCCATTCGTACGTGAAATGTGAATAAAGTATGGTCAGGGAGATTGAGGTAATGAGTGAAAGAGCAATCATGGATTCTGTGGGTTCTGCTTTCAAAACCCTGAAAATACAGATGTTTACAAAGATGAGAACAATGGCATGATTGAGGTAAATAGAATAGGATATCTTGCCTAAATATTGGAAAGGGCTACTAGAAAGCAACCGGGTGACAATACCTGATGAATTGGCAAAAATGATAATGCCCGCAGAAAATAGTATTGGGAAAATAAGCCTGAGCAAATTCCATTCGTAATGATGTGTAACATACATGGCTGCTACAAGCAAAATGAGAAAGGGAATTTCCAGGTAAGTAAGTTTGAAAGCTCTGTTTTTCAGAAAAGCAAAAGTGAATATACCCACACAGAAACACAGCAGACCACGCACAAATCCGTAATCGTACACCAGCATGTAATCATTTTTGAATATGATAAAAGCAATGCACGCTATACTCAAAAGTAGAAAGGCCAGGTATTTTTTTAATGGCATAATCAACAAGACTATACCAAAGACGACATAGGAAATCATTTCCGCAGAGATCGACCAGGCGGGATAGTTGATGCCCATCCAGTCACCAAGAACAGGTGTCGAGCCCATAAACGTAAGGGTGTCCAAGCCCGAACGCAGGTAATAGATCAGGGATAAATTGGTTGCATTTTTTAATGAACTCTGATCTCCGAAAAGATTGGCAATAATAAACAGTACTTCAGTATAGAACAGGAGTGGATAGAGGCGGATGAATCGTTTCTTAATAAAAACAGCAAAATCTTGTGCCGTGTGTATTTTTTCAATGTAGTTCATTGCAATAACAAAACCACTTAACACAAAGAAAAAATCGACAAAGAGACTGGCATTGAGGACAAAGAAATTGTTGTAGAAAATGGATTCCCGAAATGCATTGTGATGATGTGCAATGACCAGAATAGAAAAAATTCCTCTAAGTCCATCAAGCTGTTCTACTCTGTCTCTCATGTGTGAATGCTACGCCATTAACCTTAATATTAAAAAAATTAAGGTGATAATCAGTTAATTAGGTGGTCAGGAATTTGCAGCAGCCAGTCGGCTGTGAGGAATTTGACGTGCTATTCTTAATTTATGATAGTAATCAATGCCCAAAAAGCGGATCATTACTGCGTAAGGGAACCAATAAGAAATGTCATAAGGCCTTCCTCCTGAAATCAATAGAACGATCAGGGAAATAAAGAAGTAGGCTAAAAATGTAGAAAGCGGTGTTGTGTTTCTTTTAATTTCCTGAAGAGAATAAATAAAAAGAAAAAAGTTAAAACCATTGAAAAAAAGAAAGCCTATAATACCATGGTTTACCCATGCTTCGAGAATAGGAACATCCAGAAAGCCGCTTTTGTAGCCTCTTCCCAGAAAGACATCCCAGGAGTAAATAGTTTCAAGAAAAGTCCCGAAGCCACTTACCCGCCCCATGGCAGAAGCATCCACTTCTGCTGTTTCTGAAAGTTTTACGCCGAATGAAGTGAAAATTACGTCCGTGATCCGGCCTTCAAAAACATCCCAATAATTTAATAATACATCTAATATGCTGCCATACCTGCTTAGAAAATAGCTTATGCCCAGGAAAACCAAGACCATGAGCACTATATTTTTAAAGCTGAAAAAACGCCCGATGGCTGTAAATACGCTGGTTACTTTAAAATTATAAAACATATATAATCCAAGCATCAGGCCTACACCAAGGTAACTGGATTTGGCAAGCGAAAGTATAATAACTGAAAAGCTGAATATGACAGAAAAATAAAGAAACAACCTCATGATCAGACCCTTATACTGTGGGATCATCACCATGGCTGTTAACAAACAAATGACACCGTTCCGGGCTGTAATGTGCGGGTTTCCGCCGGCCTGGGCACCTTCATTTGAAAAGCTCACAGCAGCACGCATACCCAGGGTCCAGCTTGGATCTGTAAGCAGCGAATAAACCAGCGTCAGGTTAGAAAAGAGTGAAAAGATAAACAGGATAGGTACCAGTGTATCTTTTACATCACTCGGAATACTAAGCAGCAGTATCAGGAAGGCGAAAATGAAAGCATAATTCCCTATATCCGTTACACCCATTCCCTGTGTATTGAAGAACAGAAAATAGTATATGGATATAAATAAAAAGCCAACTCCAAGGTTAAAGAGAACAGGGTTGGGCCTATAAAATTTAAGAAAAAGATTAAACGGAATCATCAGAAGCAGTGCCAGCGCAAAGAAAATTGCTGTAAAAGTGCTACTGGCTGGTCCTATCCCAAGTGTGTCGCGGAAAAAGAATATCAACGGAAATCCATTGAACATCATGGCGATGCCAACAGAGTATCTTAAATAATTAAAATTTTTTAATAGATTGCTTAGACTCAAATTCATCTTGATAATCTGAAACGTATGTATTTGAAATCAAATCGGGATGTAAAATAGGCCACTTTCCTAACCTTGCACCAAAGATACCTGATTTTGTTCAGAGCCGGGAATGTTAACGCAGAATTGTACAATTTTTGTATCCTGATATGTTCTTCTTCTCCTACAAACGCGATTGTGGATGACTTCGCATCCGCATGTACCCGAAGTGCTCCACCCAAGCCTTCAACCTTCCTGATTTTGGTTGAATCATGCAAAGTGTAACGTGTGATAAACTCGTAGTCAAATGCAAACCGAAAGGATTCATCAAATTTCCCAAATTTTTCAACCAGCGCTCTTTTAAAAAATAAAGATTGATTGTGAATCTGCATGCCTTCCAGAATTTGACAGGTAAGGCTGTAAGATGTTGTTTTCAATATTTCTGTCACTTCATCATCTGTACTGATCATGAACAAGTCGCCATATAAAATATCAGCAGGCTGTTTTAGAGCAGCTTTTCCAAAACGCTCAAAAGTGCCTGCAAAATATACATCATCAGAATTTTGAAAGCTGATCCATTCACCGGTAGCACGTTCAAGCGCTTTATTGATCGCATGTACCTGCCCGCGATCTTTTTCAGAAACCCAATAAGTCAGATAAGACTCGTACTTCCTGATTACGTCAACACTGTTGTCAGTAGAGCCGCCATCAATAATGATATATTCAAGATTGGGGTAATTCTGGTTTAACACACTCAATATCGTACGTTCCAGGAAATCTGCCTGATTGTAGGATGGTGTTATAATGGTAAGCTTTGGGAAACGCGCACGTTCAGCAGCACTGAAAGTTTTTACTTTCAATGCTGAGATGAAATCACGAAGTTCGGTTGTACTTTCCTGAAGAGGCTTCATACTTGTTTTTAAATCCTGTGTATTGACCTTAATACTGATCAATGAATTTTGTAATTGCTTTTAACTTGCCCGTTATATTTTTCCTGAGTAATCTCTGATCACTTATTTTCGGAATTATGCCATAACCCGGTTCTTTACCCGGCTGTGTTTTGTCAAATGTTTTGACCTTTTCAATATAGGCTTTGTGTAATTTTTTGAAAACCGGGTTCTGGTTTGCCAATGCTGCATAATCAGACCATATCGGATCAAATTGCATCAGTCCTGCAAAATCTATGGATATCAGTTTTTCATTTTCAACTAGAAAACTTCCATTGCTCTCTGTTAATGACTTGTTTAGAATACTATGCAAACCATAGTGCCAGCCCGGATGACTGGTCTGAACCGTTTTTTCAACCCAGATCGGTGCATAATTCAGCCATAACTGATCCATACACATGCCGTTGCAAAGATCATATTTTGCTCTGTCAATGGTTCGATGTGCCCACCAATCCAGCATTTTACCGGTTGTTTCATTTGGTTTTAGAATCCAGCTGCCGGAATGAAACATGCCAATATTCAAAATTCTTTTATCATCAAGATGATTAGGAACAGTGATAGGCTTGTTAATATTTGGTGTCAGAAATAAGTCAGTCTCGGGATCATTAATTTCCTGCATCGAATCAAAAAGCATCGTCGTCGGCGACAAAAATGTCAGTTGGCTGCAAGCAGGATTATTTTTTAAAATTCTTTTTGCAAACCATGGCCTTGAAGCAGCGACAAGTTCAAAATCATAATACCGTGCACACATTTCTCCCCATTCCGATATTTTAAGTTCTTCAGCTGACAACACTTTAAATCCTTTTGGAACAACGGGAAGCGGAGCTGTATCTACCCAGCCAATATAAAAAATAAAATCAGGGTGATAGCGCAGCACTGAAGTACCTAAAGCCAGAGCATTGGGTAACTGATTTCTGTTGCAAACGGTGAAAACGATATTCATGCTTTTAGTATTCTTTCTTCTTTATCTATAAAAAGGAAGATGATCAATATTTTTTGTTGTTATGCCTGTGACCCCGGTAGGCCATTTATCCCGGTTATCAGGAAAAATCTCCTTTTCAAGACTGATGTTTTTTGAAAACCGGCTTTGTACAATTTCTGTAGGTTTACGTAAATAGGGCCATAAGCGGTTGGCTTCCAACTCCCAAAACAAAGAGTCTTTGTTTTCAAAATTGTTATACTGGCGGTATTGATGCGCTTCTTTTTTCTTGGCGGACAAAGTGCTAATCATACGTTGTACATGACAAAGTTTTAAGCCATCATCCTGAAAACTTTGTCCAAGTACTTTTTTTTGTTCCTCATTCAGACCCAGAATTCTAAAAAAGTCATTAACCAGGCCATTTTTGACGTCCGGGCTTTCTAAAACAGGACTTGTATGCAAATAATCATATCCCTGTTTGCACCAGTAATAAATTTCATCTTTTATTATCCAGCTGTTTAATTCATGGATCAAAATAAAAGTACTCCACGTAAAACGATTGTAAAAATCTTCCATCAGGAAGAGATTTGAAAGGGTTTCCCTGGATTCAAAATATTTTTGTTTGAAAGTTAATACTTCCAAACGGTCATGGTTCATTTCAATATGCGATAAGTCCGCGCCCTCATAGGTAAATAAAATGACCGGATATTTTGACATCGCTTCAAGACAGTGCCTCAGGACCATTTCTTCCAGAACCGTAAGTTCAGGATTCAGGATAGGGATCAGTACAGATACAAGTTCTTTCATTACATGGTATCAAGCTGACCGATTAGATAATCAAATGGCTGTTTTAAATATTTTCTGACACGGAGATAGCGCAAAACCTTAGCCGGTTTGATGTAGGCACAAGGAAATTTTCTGTAATAAGCATTTCCATTATCGATCAGGCTTTTCCTGTAAATCTCAAACAAAGGAATAGCATCTTTACGGTCTGAAAGCTGGAAGCGGTCCTGGTATTTGGATAATACTGCTGGTTTTTCAGGATCATATCCGCTGTAATGAAAAAAGATCAACGGATTGTTGTCATTCACATAAAATACATTTTCACGTTCAGAAAAAGTGCGTTCATGTAAATTCCAGTAGGCTGCATTATAGCCAGGATTTCTCTCAATATGAGTATTTGCTACAAAAACAGGAAGGAAATTCATCCAGTTCTGATCCACAAACAAACCGTTGCATAAATCAATCAGACATTCGTAGCGGAGTTTTTCCTCCCACCAGTTAATAAATGTAGTGTTCACAGCACTTCTTCTGAATGCAACAAAACCCAGATTATAAATTCCGGTATTTAGGTGGTGCAGTTCGTTTGGAGTCTGCCGGTCTTCAATCGGTGTGTTAATGTGAGGTGTTAGAACAGCTTCATGGTTTTTTAATGAATTCAGCAAACCGGTAAGAGGCTGATAAACGATAATATCCGGATCAAAATAAATCACATTCTGAGCCTGAGGATACTGTTTGAAAAAGTAGGTAAAGTAAAAAGGTTTTACCGCCGTGTTAAGCTCTGTGATATTATAGCGGTCTGCCATTTCTGCAAAACCCTGAATACCAATCTTATCAATCTCCACCATGGGATATTTTGGCTGATACGATTGCTCAAAACTTACACCTTCCTGATTATCTACCAAACCGATAACAAAAAGAATTTCGGGGTTGGTGCCGGCCAGGGAATCCCCAAGTGTGCGGGCCTGTGCCAGGTAATTTATAGAACAAATGGTAAAAGCAATGGTCATTGATTGTGTTTTTCAGAGACCTGCAAAGGTAGGTACTTTTGGATTATGGTTTCAATTTTTGAAACACTTCTGTCAGTATTATGACGTTCCAAAACCTTTTCACGGCCTTTCCGACCCATAGATTCCCGCATGGCAGGATCCAGGACAAGTTTAATAATAGCTTCGGAAGCTGCTGAAATATCCATATAAGGAACCACAAATCCGGCATCAGACTCAATCAGTTCCGGAGCTCCACCCGCTCCGTCAAAACATACAACAGGTGTCTCATTCAATGCAGCTTCAAGCACAACAAGAGGATAGGGATCTTCCCGGGAACTAAGCATGAGCACATCAAAGCGACTGATATAATCCAGTGCCTGTGGCGTAGGAGGTATTAAAATAATACGATCTTCCAGCTGCATTCTATGAATATCACTTTTGATCAATTCATAAATTTCATGCTGCGGACCCGCACCAACCCAGACAAAATAAACGGGCAGAGGATTGGTTTTTTGAATAACCCGACGGGCAATCCAGTTAAAAATGTCATTACCCTTGCGCCATTCCGCATTTCCACAGCCGCCTATGACGACAGCATCGTGGGGAATATCATATTTTTTTTCTAAAAGAGTACGCTGTGCCTTCTTAAGTATTTCATCAATATGATCATGATCAATTAACGTGAAAGTACTTACATGTTCTGCCGGAAATCCGTAATCCTGGACATAGTGATTCGCAACGGCATGAGAAACGGCAATAAGATGATTTGCTTTTTTTAATAAAAATTTGAGGTGATCTTCAAAAGTATATATTTTGACAGACATGCCTAGTTCGTGAACAAACAATACGATTGGCAAATGATGCAGGAATTTTAAAGATTCGTAATAAACCTCTGCGTTGGCAATGGAATTGACAAAAACCAACCCAATGTTTTGACTTTCAAGTTCAGCAACAATACGTTCACGATCTTTTTGTTCATTGTGCTGCTCATATAATTTATGCAGCCTGATCCTTTTCAGAATTTTTCCCGACAAGGGTTTTGCTAAAATATTATTCGTATTAAATAACCGGGTTATGGTTACTACCTTGGCAAATTCCTCTTCCAGCTGGCCACCATTGCATAGCAGCAAATGCATGGGAACACCTCGCTCCTGCAGCAAACGCAACAATTGAAGCAGCAGCAGCTGACTTCCTGCGCGGTTCGCGTCATGGCTTATAAATAGTATTTTTTTGTTGGTCATTCAATAAGTAAGTTGATATCCTAAATTTCAGATCTCAAAGTCGCATGGTTCTGTTGCTTAATAAGCTTCAAAACTTTTCTTTCCAGGTACCTTTTTAGCAGGATTTCCAATATAAATGCCCCATTCTTCAGTATCCTTTGTAACGGCTGATGCCATTCCTACGAGGGTTCCCTGAGCAATGGTCAAGTAATCTCGAATGGTACTGTTTACACCAAAAAACGAGTAAGATTCAATCACACAATGACCGGACATGACTACATGAGAAGTAAAGAAAACATGATCCTTGATCTGTCCGTGATGCCCGATATGATTTCCACTCCACATTACTACATTATTACCTACGGTTGTAAAAGGCTGAATGGTGTTATCTTCAAGAATAAAACAATTTTCGCCGATTACTTTTCTGTCCAAAATAGTAGCGTGAGAACTAATGTAGGATATAAACTGATAACCTTTCGCTTTTACCTGATTGTAAACTGCTTCACGGTTTCTGTTCATATTCCGGCCTGTCATTGGCGCAAAAAATGAATAGTCTGAGGGTGGGAAAATATTTTCTACATCTTCAAAAGCGACCAGTGGCAGGCCTCTGAATGATTCTTCCTGTATGTATTCCCTATTGACTGAAAAAGCTACTACTTCATGCTCCGAGTCGTGTTCCAGATAATAATGTGCCAGTTCTGCTGTATCCAGAACTCCGAAAATAATAACTTTTGCCATTCCTATATAAGTTCGAATTCTTTAAGAAGTTTATCAACACTTTCAGCGTCGTTAAACATGAGTATGTCTATAATGGATAGCCAAGGTACGAAAGCATTTTTAAATTGAGGATAAGGACCGGCTGTACTTTTGATAAAATTCAGCTTTATTCCCTCTTTTTCAAATTTATTTTTGTCGTACAATTCCATCCCGCCAATCGGATTGATATAATGAATTGCTTTTTCCTGTTTACAAATATCCAGTATCCTGTCCTGTGCTTTTAATTCTGTATTGTTATAAACAGAGGAAGAAGGTACAATTTCTGTGGTAATATTCATATACCCGCATATCTTTTGTAAAGCATGAAGCGTTAGCTCAGCAATTGTTCCCGCCTCGAAATTTACAATTTCTTCGATCAGAAGAAAAACTTTCTGATAATTGGGCGCTTTCAGGTACGACTGCTGTAAAGTCTTTAAAAACTTTTTCTTCCATGGATCATTCACTGCAAGTTCAACTTCATAAATGAGTTTATTCTGACTTGCATCTTTCAGCGGAATGGTAAAAAGATGTGCCTGACCTGAAACAAGGATATTATTCCGGTTGATCCAGCCTTTGTTTATAAAATTGACATCGTCATAGATCACAAACTTATCAACCGCATCAATCAGTTGAAAATACCCTATATACGGGAATATATAAGGTTGCATGATGGCAATGGTCATAGAAGAGTTTTATAATTAATGCTGAATGTACTATGCTAAAAGCGTATAACAGCTTTCAAATTTTGATTTTGTTAACCAGGAAAAAGAAATCGTGCAATGAGAATTATTTCAGCTTTCTGAGGTAATAATCCTCTCCTTTAACGGCAAGATCCTTATATTTTGCTGAAACAGTATCGCTTCCTAATCTTAGATCAGTCGGTAATGCTTTGATACGGCTTGTATCATTCACAACACTTCTGTCATAAAATAAGTAGTCCGCATCCTCTGGAATCGGTTGTAAACCTTTTTCAAAAGGATGAATTGAAATCAACCTGCGGCTCAACTTTGATCCGTATAAAGGATATTCAAAATCATCATTGATTGTAGCCAGTGCAACCGTTGCATCCTGCGGAACAATAGAATCGTATGTTTTATAGGCCTTGGTAATATCCGGACGGGCAAAGGTCTGGTATTCGATCCGATCCATATTTAACGCTGATTTAGCACCATATGCCGGGAACGGAAGACAGCGGATATTTAGATAAACAGCCATAACCGCCGACGTGCAAGCCAGTACAACAACGACCATTACATACGTTTTCCATACCTGCCGCCTGGGTTTGATGATGGATAAACGATGGTTGGAAAATAAAAGAAGAAGAAACAAAACCCCGAATAAACCCGGTTCTATAAAATAGCGTCCTTTGAAGGGATCATAAACGGCCGAATAGGAAATAGCTATAAAATTCAGAATAAAAGCTACGGCAAGAAACCAGTGAACCCGCGAGGAGAATACCCGCAGAAATACCAGAAAAATAAGGGGCAGTATCAAAGCAAACCCAAAAACACCCCAGTAAGGATTCGCATTGTAATTGTCAAAACGTCTTTGGAATGAAAATGGAACAATCGCATACGTGGTTTCTTCATCCAGACGCATATTTAATTTGTCTTCCAATGCAACAATCGGTCTGCGGATCTGGGTATTTAAGTCATAGCCCCATTGCGCATTTCGAATTCCATCCAGATTGAAAAACTCGTAGCTATATCGAAAGACATTTCTTGTACCTTGTTTTAACAGATTCCGCACCGATCCAAATCGTTCAACGGACTGATGTTTCAAAGCAGTAGGTGGTCCGATAGGATGTCCGAAAACCTGAATATTTTTAACATAACCAGTTGGCAAGGTATAAATCAGTACAGCTAAAATTATTGCAGCAGCTAACTTAAGGAACCGGTCAAAAAATACTTTGAAGTTAGGCGAAATGAATACTGCATAGATCATAATCACGAAAACAGACGGAAGCAAAAAGGCAAAGGTGATCTTGTGTCCAAACACAATACCAAACGCCATACCGGCCAGGTATAAATACCGGTTTTCGCGCGTATTGTAAAAAGTAAATATGAAATAGAGCAGACAGCTCAAGTAAGCAGTCAATACAATATCGGTTTCTGTGGTAACCGCTTGCATTAAAAAGTTGAGGAACATGCTGTAAGCCAATGCACAGAAAAAACTTGCAGAAAGATTTCTGCCTATACGCTGTGCTATTCCAAAAACTGAAACGAGCGTCATCCAGAATGATACATGGTGAATCAGCTTGAAAGCATTTTCTATTTTTCCAGTGATCAGGTAAGAATAAATCTGAATAGCCGTGACACTTTTTGGATAGGTATCCATATTCCAGTTCGTGCCGCCAAAATGCTCCATGGTTCCTCTCTGAATATAGCGGACAGCCCGGTTAAGATGGCCCGTCATACTATCCCATTCGTTCGGAACTGTGAATAATACCAATATCAGGTTTGTAATTCCAATGATGGCCAGTGTACCAAACATCATCAGAAATATAAATTTCAGATAAGGAGATAATTCGCGCGCCCACTGTTTAAAAGTACCAAGCCGATTGCCAACCAATGCCCGTATTGAAAACGCAGGTTTGTTGGGTAGGAGCTTTGACCAAAGTACAAAATGAAGGCCAATAGCAATAAAATTACCCGCAATCCAGGCCGGTTCACTAGCTGTTAGGTCCAATGCTGAAAGCACAAACCCAGTTGGGATTATGCTTCCGACAAAAAGAATAAATGATATAATAAGCCATTCCGTCAGCGAAGGTTGTGCTATTTTTTTTGAAGTATAACCAACACTATAAAGGAATAGAAAAAAGGAAAGTAAATAAAGAATAGTCATAAGACTATGGTGCTATATGATCGTTGATGATTTTACTGATTCGCTCCACATCCGAAAGAGGAAGGCCTACATAAAGCGGCAAACTTAGTACTCTCTCGGACATATCCTCCGATACCGGACAGGATATGTAGGTTGGCATAAATGCCAGTGTGTTAAGCGAAGGATAAAAATATCTTCGTGGTATTATATCTTCGGCGCCAAGAGCCTGCTGTACTTTTTTCAGGATTTCTTCTGATGGAAAAATAACAGGGTAGTACGCATAATTGTATTCAATATCAGGACTGATCTTAGGCTTTGACAAAATGTTCCAGTTCAGAAGGCTGTCATACCCATCAAAAATTTCTTTACGGGCAGCAATGATATCGGGAACATTCGGCAGATTACACAATCCCATGGCTGCATGGAATTCGGAATTTTTACCATTAATTCCTGCAAAATAATATTCTTCATCGCCTTTATGTCCGAAAGCACGTAAAAGATTAAGTTCTTTATCCAGTTCCGGATGGTTGGATATCAACGCGCCTCCTTCTGTAGTATGAAAAACCTTCGTTGCATGAAAACTGCATGTACTTAAATCGCCATAAGAAAAAAGAGAACGTCCTTTGTAAGTAACGCCAAAAGCATGCGCTCCGTCGTAAATTACTTTCAGGTTATGTTTTTTTGCAATAGCTTCGATTTTTTCAACATCACATGGATTTCCATACACGTGCGTTGCAAGAATAGCCGAAGTTTCAGGCGTGATAGCAGCTTCGATCAGATCGGCATTGATGTTGCATGTTTCAGGATCAATATCGACAAAAACGGGCGTGCAGTTTTCCCATATAATCACGTTGGTCGTAGCGCAGTAAGAAAAGGGGGTAGTAATTACTTCTCCTTTTACTTCCAGCGCTTTCATGGCAATCTGAAGCACGATGGTTCCGTTACCGCAAAAGTAAAGATAATCTACGTTAAGATATTCCTTCAGTTTGGCTTCCAGTTCCTGGACTAATGGGCCATTGTTGGTCAGATAACCGCGGTCCCAAATTTCACGAACATATTTAATGTACTGTTCCTGGTCTGGTAAATAAGCTTTAGTGACATTAATCATTCACTATATGTTCAGTTTGACGAATAGAAAAATTAAGATTTGGGCGGATGTATCCAGGCCATTTGCCATACCAGGTTACGTTTTCACGGTAATCTTCGATGTCAAAGATAAGCGCTTCTTCCATGTTGTAAAGTACCGTACTGGTATCTTTTACGATCATCATGGAAACGACATAAGAACCATCATTTAGAAAATGTCCGGGAATTTCACAGGTTCCTGTGACCAGTCCTTTGCCAAATTGCTGTGATGTTGTTCCCACGTTGAATATACATTCACCCGTAAAGGTGTAAAGGTGCATACTTAAATTCAGATTAGCACCTTCTTCCATATTCCAGAATTCAAACTGGAAATTCATGGGTGTGCGTACGTCAATATGAATCAGGTTATCCTGGTAGTCGGCAAGAAGTCTGAAACTTTTGATACGCACCTGATCATTTCCGGGAGCTGAATCCACATTATCCCAATGACGTTCCAGCGTTTTATGCGAAACTTTGCTCAGGTAGTTGGTAACGATATGGGTGGTTTCTCCCTGATCAATCAGCCTTCCTTTTTCAAAGTAAAATGCTTTATTGCAAAGTGCCTGAATAGCGGTAAGATTGTGGCTGACAAATATCAGTGTCCGGCCACTTTCCGAAACGTCCCGCATTTTGCCAAGACACTTTTTCTGGAACTCTGTATCACCAACAGCAAGTACTTCATCCACGATTAAAATTTCCGGGTTCAAATGCGCAGCAATAGCAAACCCAAGCCGCACGTACATTCCTGAAGAATACCTTTTTACAGGTGTATCCAGGAATTTCTCAACACCTGCAAAATCTACAATGGTATCAAAAGATTGTTTAATCTCGCTTTTGGCCATTCCCAGAATAGCACCGTTCAGGAATATGTTTTCACGTCCCGTAAGTTCAGGATGAAAGCCTGTTCCTACTTCTAATAAACTCGCAATGCGGCCATCGATTTTAATCTGGCCGGTACTTGGTTCCGTAATACGGCTTAGAATTTTAAGCAGGGTGGATTTTCCGGCACCGTTGTGACCTACGATACCAATCCGGTCTCCCTGGTCAATAGTAAAGTTCACATCTTTTAAAGCCCAGAATTCTTCTGTTTCATCAAACTTAGATTGCTTCTTTTTTGATGAAAACATTTTGTCAAAAGATTCGCTGAAAACATCACGAATTGTCGACGGACCACTACTTTTTTGTTTGTGGTCAATAATATATTTTTTGCTGATATTTTCAGCTGTGATTACAGACATGGCCAAAAGTAACAGATTCTAAATATGATCAACGAAGGTATTTTCCTTTTTTCTGAAATAAATCAGGGACAATATCAAAATAATAACGGAGATAATTGCAGTCGAATAAAGACTATCCGGATTGAAATAAGATTTATCTCCCAGCAAACACCAGCGAAATCCGTCAATAATTCCGACCATTGGATTCAGGTTATAATATTTTTCGTAAGGTGTTCCATGTGCCAGGCTGCTGCTGTATGCTATGGGACAGATATAAAATCCAACTTGTACAATGAAGGGTATAAGTTGTCCAATATCTCTGAAACGGACATTTAGTACTGCAAAAAAAAGTCCAAACCCTAACGATGTTATAAAAGTCAAGAGAAGAAATGCGGGAAGGTAAATAATATTCCAGCTCAGGGGATAATTAAAAAAGACAATGAATACCAAAAGAATGCCCAGTGTAATAAGGAAGTCAACAAATCCTACAGCAACTGAACTAAGCGGCATTAATAGCCTGGGGAAATATACTTTCGATACCAGATTGGAATTAATAAGGATACTGCTGCTAATCTGTGAAAAAGTATTTGCAAAAAAAGTCCAGATTGTAATTCCACTCAAAACCATTAAAGGATACGGTATTCCAGGATCTCCTTTTAGCTTGGCAACGTTGCTAAATACAAATACCATAATGGTCATCGTCATGATAGGTCTTAAAACGCTCCATGCAACACCTAACAAAGTCTGCTTGTAACGTACCGAAATATCACGCTTTGAAAGTATCCAAAGTAATTGTTTGTTGTTCCACAGATCTTTCCAGTAATCCTTTTCTGATCCTCCGGCCTTAATTGTAATCGTACGCTGCATTGGTTATGCTTTAGGCAATTGTGTAGTATCTTCTAATATGGTTCTGTATATGGTTTTTATATATACATAGATCAGTGCAAGCATTAAGCCCACCAAAGCACCGATTTTTGCTCTTTTCTTACTTTCAGATTTCAGGTCCAAAGGAACTTTTACATCTTCAATCATTGTAAACAGCGGTGCTTCTTTCACAAGGGATACACGCATTTTATCAGCATTAGCCATAGCTTCGTAATAAAGCGTTTGCAAGAAGCTGGTATTCCGCGTTAGCTTGTTTACAGAAATCTGAGCTTCCGGTACAATCAGCTGTGTGCTGTAATCCATTTCCCTGGCCAGCTTATGCTCTGTTTTACCAAGCATAATAGCAAGCGAATCCGCACGTCTTTGTAACAATGACAAAGTGTTACGTGATTTCTTGGTTTGTTTTTCGGTATAAACTTCTTCTACTGTTTTCAATAATGTCTTGGCCCATAAAGCGGCAAGTGTTTCATTCTGAATGGTTGCCGTAAGTGCTATGAAAGAAGATTTACGTTCCAATGTGGCAATTTCAGTTACACCCTTTAATTTGATTACCAGCTCATTTAGTACCACGCGCGAATCCATGTCAAGAGAATCTGCGTTGGTCTGTGTAAAACGAAAGGTGTGAAGATTGGGGCGGCTCTCCCATTCATCATCTTTAATTCCGCTCGAATCAATGACGAAGTTGGCCAGGATCATAGGTTTTCCATGAACAACAACGTTCTTCAGCAAGGCTCGTTCAATAACAGGCCTTGATTCAACAAAATAGAAGAAATTTTCGCCTGTAAATATGTTGGCATCAGTTGCAGAACTCATCCCAAACAATCCAGCAAGATTACCCATGTCGTTGCTCTGTGTACTTCCACCCATGTTAAACACGATGGTAGCCTCATAGGAGTTGGGTTTGATCAGATACACATCCATGGCGTATCCAATCCCAAAACCTAAAATGATAAAGAAGACAATAATCTTCCAGCTTTTTAAAAGAGCATTTTTAGCTGAAGCAATCTTTAATATAACTTCCCGAGGGGTAATCTGTTCCTCAGCAACCTGATAATTCGTATTTGACATTTAGATTTAATTTAAGCTGCGGAATGCCAGAATAGTTACAATTAACGTCATGATCGATCCCAGAACACTGGTTGCAGTAGAAATGGTTTGGACTGGTGTCAAGGCTGGAGCTCCTCTTCCGGGAACAAAGATCTCAGATCCCGGCTGGACCTTTGGATAAACGTTAAAGAACATAAATCTTCTGGTTCTGTCTACCGATCCGTTTGGATATCTGATATAAGAGCTTTTGCGCAATGAACGGGCCGTAAATCCTCCTGAATGAGAAATGTAGTCAGAGAAATTCAATCCTCTGCCATATTTGACCGTGGTAGGATAAAGAACCTCTCCTGTTACCTGTACAGTTTCAAGCCTTTTTGGTATACGGATGATATCACCTTCCTGAACAACCAGATCTTCGAATGAACCCGGGCTTTTCATAATGCTGCTTAGCTTAATGCCGATCGACTCTTCCTTTACATTTGGAACATTGGCTGTACCTTGTCCTTTTTTAATAGTTTCCTGCGTGGTTTCCTCCTCTAAAACGTCCGTTGGCGATTTAACATCCGTTATAAATGTTCTTCTCAGCAAAGTAGCGCCTTCTGGATATGCAAGTTCGGTCAGTCCGCCTGATCTTTTAATCACATCACTGATTTTGTCATTTTTATTGATAATGGTATAAGAGCCCGGTACCAATACTTCTCCTTCCAGAAATACCGATTGCTGCTCTACGTAGTTAGGTGATTTTCTTACAATAACCTGATCAAAAGGAAGCAAAACAAAATTGGATTCTTTGTTGCCTATGGAAAGATCACGGTTTACATTAAATTTAAATGTTTCTGCAATCTGCGCGTTGGCTGCTCCCGGAATACTGTTTCTTTTTCTTCTGATTACTTCCACCTCTGTTGTGAAAGCAGATTCCCTGAAACCACCTGCTTTTACCAGAACATCTTCCAGTGTCATGTTAGCAACGTAGGGATACTTGCCGTCATTTTCACCAAATTTCGGATTGTTTACTTCACCTTCCACTGTTACGATAGCCGATTGTGCCATGTCGAATTTGGATGGAATAACGACCTGGTCAAGACGTGTCAGAACGAGATCCGGAACAGTGCCGTTCAGTACATCGCCCAGATTCAGCTGTATACTTTCGATGGTAAGGTCTGGTCTTGTTCTTAGCACAGAGATTCGGCCTGTAAAAGCATCTTCTCTCAAGCCCTGGGCATTTTCAATCAATGCTTTTAAAGTACCGCTGTTGTCAAGAGAATAATCCCCTCCACGCATCACAGCACCTTCAATGGTTACGATATTCTCGACACGGTCAAGAACCGTTTCCACATCAATCAAATCACCTGTTACAACCTCCGCAGTAGCATACTGATTCTGAGGAACATCTACAATTTTTCTTTCTTTTGGAGTGATACGCTCAATTTTTACACGTGCCTGATAAGCATTATCTGTAAAGCCACCTGCATATTTAATTACATCCGCCAGTTTTTCCTCAGGTTTTAGTTCATAAATACCTGGTCTTTTCATTTGGCCTGTAACCTCGACTCTCTTCTTGTAGAAACCAACAACGATATTGTCATTGTCCTGAACACGAATATCTCCGTCAATTTTACCATTTACAAGATAATCGTAAATGTCCATGTGAGAAATCACTTTGCCTGCACGTACCACGCGAACATCACGGAAAGATCCGATTTCATTAGGGCCGCCGGCCTGGTATAATGCGTTAAAAGCAGAAGCAAGCGATGTAATCTCATAAGTTCCGGGATTGATAACTTCCCCTGTAACAAAGACTTTTACATTTCGTATCTCACCAAGCGTTACCATCAATTTGGTCTTGGCCGTTTCTCCGTTTGTGCCGATCAGCCCCGGAGTAAATTTGGAAAACTTATCGATTAATATCTTTCTTACCTCTTCAATGGTTCTTCCGCTTACATAAACATTTCCTAATCGAGGAATGGTTATGAAACCGTCTCTGCTCACTATACTCTTATAAGTAGCTTCCGCGTAATTGTAAAGGTATATATTCAGGTTGTCACCCGGCCCAACAACATAGTTCGTTGGTGTAGCGATCTGTAAGTCAGGGATCGGATCAAATTTTTTGTCAGCAAAAATAGAATATCCGTAAATCTTCTCGCGCAAAGCCAGTTTTTCCTGTTCAGCAGGGGATAACTCACCTGTAGTTGACGTATTTATCTTGCTTTGATCCGTAGAAGCATCCTTAGGTGCATTAGGATCAGCATTGGCGGCTGCTTTTGCTTTCTCCGAAGCCTGTTGCTGAGCATCAGCAGATTTTGGCGTATTGGACTGCTGATTTGAATTTCCCGGCTGATTTCCTTGTTGTGAATTCTGGGAATTGTTAGTACCTGAAGGCTGTCCCCCTTGTGTTGTTCCTGATCCCGCGCCTGTGGATGTTGGTGCGCTGGCAGGAGCCGCTGTTGGCGCTACGACCTGTGCTAAAGCAGGTAAAGAAATAATCAGGCTTAATAAATAGGGAAGGAAAAATCTACAATTTTTTGCCAACTTGAATGTGTTCATATAATGTTTATTGTACTATGAAATGCAACCGGTTTCTTTATTAATGTGCAATTGAGCTATAATTTAGCATTAAAGTTCACCCGAAACGGAACACCGGGTTTCTTTAATTAAGGCAAAGTAAATTAGATTTTTCTTATTTTTAAAAAAATTCTTATAATCGGTTTAAAACTGATAGACGAGCAAAGGTACAATAGGGTAACGATAAATGACCCTAAATATTAAAATACAACAGTAAAATCATAGATATCCAAAATAGAATATTCATAGATTATGGAAAATACGGTCAACATACAATACGACGAGGATAGTATTAAGTCACTGGATTGGAAAGAGCACATCCGGCTACGTCCGGGGATGTATATTGGTAAGCTGGGTGACGGTTCCTCTATTGATGATGGCATTTATGTGCTTGTAAAAGAGATTGTGGATAATTCTATTGATGAACACATGATGGGAAATGGGAAAACCATAGAAATTAAAATTTCAGAGCATCGTGTGGAAGTACGGGATTATGGCCGGGGAATACCTTTAGGGAAGGTGGTGGATTGTGTATCTAAGATCAATACAGGTGGAAAATACGACTCAGGTGCTTTCCAAAAATCTGTGGGATTAAACGGAGTAGGTACCAAGGCGGTAAATGCGCTTTCCAATTATTTTAAAGTCCAATCGTTCCGGGAAGGCAAATCCAAAAATGCAGAATTCCAGCAGGGTGTTTTGACGAGCGAATCAAAAGAAATTGCAACAAACCAGCGTAATGGGACGCACATTGCCTTTGAGCCGGATGGATTAATATTCAAAAATTTTAGGTATATTCCTCAATATCTGGATAATATGATCTGGAATTACTGTTATTTAAATGCCGGTCTGACGGTAAATTTTAACGGCCAGAAATATATTTCACAGAATGGCCTGATGGATTTGCTCCTAAGTAAATCAGATCCGGAAGCAATCCGTTATCCGATCATTCACCTGAAAGGTGATGATATTGATTTTGCCATGACGCACGGGAATCAATATGGTGAGGAATATTATTCTTTTGTAAATGGCCAGTATACAACGCAGGGCGGAACGCACCTTGCTGCTTTCCGTGAAGCCGTTGTAAAGGCAGTTCGCGAGCATTTTGGTAAAGATTATGCACCTGAAGATATCCGGTCATCAATTATCGCTGCAGTAGCCATAAGGGTACAGGAGCCGGTTTTTGAATCCCAGACGAAAACAAAACTGGGTTCTAATACGATTACGCCTGACCCAAACAGTACAACCATCCGGACCTTTGTAAATGATTTTGTTAAGGAAAGACTTGACAATTATCTGCACATGAATCCGGAGTCAAGGGATGCGCTTAAAAAACGGATTGAGCAGTCGGAACGTGAACGGAAAGAACTGGCCGGAATTAAGAAATTGGCCAATGACAGAGCAAAAAAAGCAAATCTTCATAATAAAAAGCTTCGTGACTGCCGTTTGCATTTTACCGATCTGAAAAATGACATGCGCCATGAAAGTACCTTGTTTATCACTGAAGGAGATTCTGCCAGCGGCTCTATCACCAAATCAAGAAATATTCAGACACAGGCCGTATTCAGTTTGCGTGGAAAACCACTGAACTGTTTTGGGTTGAATAAGAAAATAGTCTATGAGAACGAGGAATTCAACCTTCTTCAGCATGCACTTGATATTGAAAACGGTGTTGAAAATTTAAGGTTCAACCGTATCGTAATTGCTACCGATGCCGATGTTGACGGTATGCATATCCGGTTGCTGCTGATGACCTTTTTTCTTCAGTTTTTTCCGGATCTTGTTAGAAACGGTCATCTTTATGTGCTGGAAACGCCTTTGTTTCGTGTACGTAATAAAAAGGAGACTTTCTACTGCTATAATGATGAGGAGAAAAAAGCGGCTATTGCTAAATTAGGTACCAAGCCTGAGATTACACGTTTTAAGGGGCTGGGTGAAATTTCTCCGGAGGAATTTGGTAAGTTTATCGGAGAAGATATGCATCTGGAACCTATTATTTTACAAAAGGAGACATCAATTCAAAAGCTTTTAACCTACTTTATGGGTAAAAATACACCGGAACGTCAACGTTTTATCATTGACAATCTGAAAATTGAAAACAATGTTGAGGAACTTGCTATTGTAAGTTAGGATTTAATGCGATTACAGCACAGTTTATAAATAAGATTATTTGTGGATTTACAACAACTAAGAGATCGGATTGACACACTGGACGACGAGCTTCTTAACATTCTGAACGAAAGGATGAAGCTGGTTAAAAGCGTTGGAGATTTGAAACGCTCTTCCAAATCAATGATTTATCGCCCGGAGCGGGAAAAGCAAATTCTGGATCGTCTGGAAAAAAGGAATACGGGTCTTTTGACACGCTCGGCCATTGATGCTATTTTTTTTGAAATCTTTGCCGTCTCCCGTAATCTTGAATTGCCGGAAAGAATTTCCTACTTAGGGCCGGAAGGGAGTTTTACACACCAGGCTGCTGAGAGCCGTTTTGGTGGTATGAGCGAATACCTCGTATTACCAACGATACATTCTGTTTTTGAAAGTGTGGAAACCGGGCGGGCTAAATTTGGAGTAGTGCCGATTGAAAATAACCAGGAAGGTATTGTTGTTGAAACCGCGGATTTTTTAAGAGAGAAGGGTCTGACGATTGTAGCAGAAGTGTTACTTCAGGTTCATTTTACTTTTGCCTCCCAATCTGATTCTTTAAAGGATATCAAGCGTATTTATTCAAAAGATATTGCTTTCCGTCAGTGTGGGAAATTTATCGGTGAATATCTGGAAGGATTAGGCGTAGAACTTATCCCGGTAGAATCTACTTCAAAAGCTGCCAGACTTGCCGCCAATGAGCCGGATGCAGCTGCGATTTGTTCATCCATCTCAGCGCATTTATTTGGGGTGCCTATTTTATTTGATAACATAGAAGACAGTGATCAGAACAGAACTCGTTTTCTGATTCTTTCCAAAGATGTACTGAATGAAAAAAGCGGTGATGACAAAACAACTATCATCGCAAACCTTCCGAATACCAACCGCCCAGGCGTATTATATGAATTCCTAAAAGATTTCAATGATCGGGGAATTAACCTTACCAAGATTGAAAGTCGGCCGCTTCGTGGAGAATCTGTTTTCCGGAACTGGTTTCTGGTAGAATTTCTGGGGCACGTCAATGATCCGGGCGTTCAGGAAATCATGCATAAATACGGAACACACCTGAAATGGTTAGGCAGTTATGTGCGGGTTTCTAACCTGTAAATAAATAAAGGCTGCAGTTTACCAAAAACTGCAGCCTTTATTTATTTAGGATCTGATCTTATTTTAAAACTCCGCGGTATAAAGAAGGCCAGTTACCGTAAAGTGATATGAAAGTTTTAGAACCATCGGGTAATCTTACAGTCAGTTTTTTTGTAGCAGTTGGGGATTGAAAACTGTCCACACCAAGCACCACGATTTTATTTCCTTTTACAATGGCAGAAATGAAAGGCTCTTTTTTATCCGCAGAAAGCGCCGCTTGTCCTTTTTTAGGTTCATGCCAGGTGCCGTTCATTTCATAGGCTAAATCCAGGTTCTTTCCACCTGTCAGCACATCTTCCACTTGTTTGGCCATCCAGTTTCCAAGTACATAAAATTCCGTAGGATAATCCCAGTATCGCGGTGACTCTCCGTTTGGCAATGTTCTGTTGAATGCCGAAATATCTGTTTTTGCATTTGCAGGATGCCATTCTTTGCCCCAATCCGTAGACTCGGGTGTAATACGATATGAATTGGCGCCTCTTCCTGCCGGCTGGCCATCATGCCAGATATAATATCCGTCGAAAAGTATTAAAGAAAAAAGGGACATACTCAATGCCTGACTTGCCGGCATCATTTCAAGTTGCCCTAAAATAAGATCTCCTTTTGGATCCGTAGTTTCCATATGCCAGGGAACGGCAGGATCTTTATCCAAAGGCATATAGCGGTTCCATGCATAAAAAATACCTTTATTTTTCTTTTGATATGGAATCAGCTCGTTAATCCGCAGGGCATGAATAGCTGAAAGCAATGTAAAATTATTGGGTGTATTTCCTTGTTCGTCTACCCGGGAAGTAGGACGGGGATACACGTCGGCCGGAGAAACATTGTATACATTTTGAAAGCTGTCGCCATTAGGCATGGCGTCGAAGTTGGAATGATTTGGCTTGGGATTTTCGTAATCATTCACAAATGAACCCGGCTTCTTATCATTGAATGTATTAAAATGCGGATTAGTATATGCACTTCCCCCCCAGTAATCAAACAGATACATATTTGGATAATTTTGTCTTACCCGTTCTGCAAACCAGATCAGCCGCTGTTTTACTTCGGGCGGATAAGCCTGATTCCAGAATTCAAAATCAAAAGCATACACACCAAAACCCGGAACAGTATTGGCCAGAGCTTCCACTTCTTTTCTGGTTAGGGATGCAAACCAGTCTTGATTTTTATCCTGAAAAAAGCCGGGAGGAGCAGTCCAGTGTATTTTTTCATTAGGAATATTTTTCTCCCAGGCAGGCAGGTGTGTAATACCTCGCTTGAAATAATTCTGCGCAGGTACCCAGTTATTAAGCCGGTACTGCATGACCAGCTTACCTTCAATGGGCTGGAATTCCGGAAAATCCGTATCAAAATGAACGTTGATATCTTTGGAAGGTTTGTACCAGGCAGGAATATCAATTTTTGTAAGTGATGTTTCCTCTTTTGGAATAGCCCTTGATCCAATCCAGATATTTTGCTGACGGATACTGCGGTTTTTTAAGCTGTTCCACCAGTCATTGTAAGGTGCATCAATCCATTTGGCTGTAACATTATAGAGATAGCCGGATCTTACTTCAATTCCATTTTCCAGTCCGTTAACCACAATATTATCAATCATGATCACACGCGTGCGGCCATCATTGAAGTTGGAAAAATCTTTTAAATAAATACGGTTATTTTTTACAACAGGTCTGACATCCAGATAATTATCTTTGCTTCCCTGGCGGACCCACTTGGCATCTTCAAGAATTTCTGTTTTTTTTGCGGCATCATACACAAACTCCGCTTTTGTTTCGCATCCGGGTTGTCCCAGACTGGTTACTTTAATCGAAGTTTTTCCGGCATTCAGTTCAATATTTGGTAAAGTCAGCCACATGGCCGTACGGTGCGGTACACTTTCAAACTTCTGTAATTTTCCGTTTTGAATGATTTCAACCCGGTAAGGTGCAAGGCCGCCGGCATTTGCTGCCAGCTCAAACTGCATTTCTTTTCCGATCTGCCTATACCGTCTGATGGTTAAATCACATGCATTAGAGGCTGAATCTATGGTTACAGCCATTGGGAAATCAGCGGGAATTTTTTCAGTAAAGACCTTTCCTTCTGAAGGTCCAAATCGCTGCCATGACCAGATACCTGCTCCTGTCAGAGCCAGAAGCAAGGTGCTGATCCAGATTATTGATGTTTTTGACAAAATATTTTTTTTACTCAAAACTGAAAATTAAACGGCTATGTGATCGCTAAATATAGGTTACCACCACCGGTAAAACAAACCTACCGAGGTGTTCAGGGAAGAGACTCCACTGGTGAGGTAATCATATTTAAAGGAAGTACCTGCATATTTAACACGCACATCTGCTCCGAAAGAACCATCCTTTTTAAATAAAAATTTTGACCCCAGGCCTATACCATACGTTGGACGTATTTTTTGTTTCTGATCGCCAAGGCTTCCATAATAAACCGTATAATCCAGGATACTGGCACCGCCACTGATCTGGACGTAAGGCTGTATGGAAGAATCTTTCCCTAGGAAATGATAATTGGCAAAAGCCTGGATCGGGTATTGCGACAAAGTTCTTGTTTGCACAGCCGAGACCGTTTGTTCACCGGATATATACTGCGCTCTTGGAAGTCTTTGTTTGAAATAGGAATAACCGATTTCCCCACCGACTGAAAATGAATTTTGTAAAACCCATTCCAGGGAAACAGAATAATTTTCAAAGGAGGCTTTATCAATATAATCACTTTTAAAAGATCCTAATGGTATAGCGCTCGTCAGCCGTGCTGTTACCTGATAATGCACATAGCGATCATACGGAGAAGGAAGTGTATACAATTTGGGAGCTGGTTCCTGGGCAAAAGCAGTTGTTATTCCCCCAAGGAAGAAAGCAGCAATAATGAGTTTTTTCATTTTTATTTCGATTAAACACTTGAATTCGTGCTAAGTACTTTTTATTTGAACCGGTTATTTAATGCTCAGATAAGTTGATTGCTTAAAAGCAGAGTCAACCATTTCATCAATGTAATCAGGATTAGCCAGGCCGCCACCACGAATTTGCGCATCCCAGATGACATTCAGATTTTCTGTCGTTGACTTAGCATTTTTTAGATCAAGCATAGAAACAGCCCAGTAACTTTCGCTTGTTTCGTATGTATAATAACTTGGATAGCCGTAGTAACCGCCATAATATCCACCCCAATAAGATGAGTACGGTGTGGAGGCAACATTCAGGTAAGTATTCGTTATTCTCGCAGCAGTAAGACCGACATCCGGATTTTTATTGGCAGCCACATAGGTATAACCCAGATTCTGCATGTTGGTGATGATACGTGTCAGAATGTCCCGGTCCAGGCTGGTCAATGCCGTTCCGGATCTGTTATCCTGGATAACAGTCACAGAATCTGCAATACTAAAAGTTTTGAACGATTTGAAATTGGCACTTTTATCATAGTTCGTTACGAATACTTGTGAGTCAAGATCGGATAAATCACTGATCGGATCTTTAGTGCAGGAAGTCAGCCATAGCGCAGCTGAAATAATTAAAAAGGAAGCTTTTTTCAACATGATGATTTTACGTTTTTAGTTTTTAGATAACGAATTTTAAAATTGATCATTTTATTTTTCCAGTATTTAGCAACCACTTTTTTTAGGATACATATCTTTAAGATGACTATTTAAAAATGTATTTGGTTGTAAGTAATTAAATAAAACATGCCGGCCTCATTCTTATCATTCAAAGAATAGGGTAGTTTGGAACAATGAAAATTTTGCTTCCGAACTTTATTTGATATTGTCCCGTTCGTTGTTTTATTTTAGTATTATTAATTACACAGCCCGAAACGTAAATTCAGGAATCGAACTAATTATATATGGAAACAAAAGAAGAGATTTTAAGGATCATAGATGTACTCAACGATACTTACGAAAGTGAAGAAGCCTGGTATGGGCCTTCGGTAGTAGAAGCCCTGCGTGATGTTACACCAAAAATGGCTGAACTCAGACTAAGCACCAATACGCATTCTATTGCGGAAATTGTCTATCATATGACAACCTGGAGAATATTTGCCGTTCGAAAAATTCAGGGTGATACGGAGTTTGATATCAAAACGCAGGATAAAGACTGGAAGAAATTTCCTGTTGTGGATGAATTTGAATGGGAAGCTATTCAGATGGAATTGAGTTTATCACAGGAAGAACTTGTGTCGGAGCTGGAAAAAATAGAAGATGATAGTTTTCTTGAAGAATTTGTGCCGGGAAGAGATTATTCCTATTATACCATGATTCATGGTGTGATTCAGCACGATGTATATCATGCCGGACAGATTGGCCTGATCAAGAAGGCTTTGAAAGGAATGCAGCTGGAAGAAGAAGATGATTTCGGTTCCTTTGATGACCGTGCCAGTTTTGGTGGCAATGATGATTATTATTGATCTTGCTTATAGAAAATTTTGTGTTTTTATAAAACCGGATACTTATTCTAAGAAAAAGTTATATTTTGCATAATAATTGAATGCTGTATTCTTTTGAATACCATTCTTTAATGGTGTGGATATATGTCAAAAGGCCATTCGTTTATCGAGTGGCTTTTTTTATGAAATGTCTGAAATCTATGCCACATTTGAGGGATTTTCCAGAATAACCCTAATTATATGAAAATATTAGTTGTTGAGGATGAGCCAAAACTGGCCGGTTTTTTAAAACGGGGTCTTGAAGAACAATCATGGGAAGTTGAACTGGCTTATGATGGTCAGGTAGGAAAAAAGATGGCGGCCAATTACCGGTTTGATGTTATTGTTCTGGATGTTAATCTGCCGTTGCTGAATGGGTATGATTTGGCAAAACAGCTTCGGAATGACGGGTTGACAACACCTATTTTATTTTTGACTGCATTAGGCACGATTGATGATAAACTGGATGGATTTGAAGCCGGTGGCGATGATTACCTGGTCAAGCCATTTGAATTTCGTGAGCTGATCGCACGTATTAAGGTATTGTCACAAAGAAACAGTAATCGGGAACAGTCGAGTCAGATACTAAAACTGGCCGATCTGGAACTGAACCTGGATGAAAAAGTAGCCCGCAGGGCCGGTAACCGAATTGACCTGACTGCAAAAGAATTTGCATTGCTTGAATATCTTATGCGGAACCGTGGCAGGGTAGTGTCCAGGGTTGATATTGCAGAGCAGGTCTGGGATATACGGTTTGATACCGGTACAAATGTTATTGATGTGTATATCAATTTTTTGAGGAAAAAAGTAGATAAGGATTATACGACAAAACTAATTCATACTGTGGTTGGAATGGGTTATATTTTCAAGGAAGAATGAACATCAAAACCCGTCTTACTTTATTATTCACCATGTTGGTTGGCTCCATCATGGCGCTTTTCTGTTTGTCAATCTATTATTTTTACGATCAGTATCGGGAAAAACAATTTTATTCTTTCCTGAATGAACGCGGACAAACGATTGCACAATTGGTTGAAGCGAGTAACGGTATTAGTAAGGCGGACATTGCCAAGATCGAAAAAGAGAATAATACGGTATTGCTCGATGAGGAAATAACGATTTACAACGGGGCAGATTCCGTTATTTTCAACAGTGGTTCTTATGAATTTGTACTAACCCGCCAGATGCTTGCTGATGCAAGAAACGGAAAGGAGATTCATACAAAACATGCCAAAAAGGAAGTAATTGTAATCAGGCATATTTTACAGGATCATCGTGACCCCTGGGTGGTCGTAGCCATCGCGAATGATCATCTGGGCACAAATCAGTTGGAACGGTTAAGAGAAATCCTTTTGATTGGCTGGTTGTTATCGCTGGTTTTGGTAAGTGTAGCAGGATGGCAGTTTGCCACAGATGCTATTAAACCTGTTTCTGATATCATTGCACAAGTTAATAATATATCTGCTGGTAACCTGCATGACAAGGTTACTGTGGGGCGGGAAAAGGATGAGCTTGCTTTGCTCGCCCAGACTTTCAATCTTATGCTGAACCGGCTTGAAATTGCTTTTGTGGCACAAAAAAACTTCGTTTCCCATGCTTCTCACGAATTGCGTACACCATTGGCGTTAATCATGAGCGAGGTAGAAGTAACCTTGATGAAGGCAAGAAATGTGGAATATTATGAAGAGGCATTAAAAGGAATTCTGGCTGAAGTAAAAGAAATGAATGAGCTGGTGAGCAGACTGCTTGAACTGGCACGTACAGAAGAACACGCTTTCCGGGTAACATTTTCCAAAATACGGATCGATGAAGTTTTGTGGCAGGCTCAGGCATCGATTCAGCAAAAAAATCCGGATTATCATGTGCATATTAATTATGACCAGATTCCTGAAAATGAAGAAGAATTGCTCCGCTACGGAGATGAAAGTCTTCTGAGAACGGCTTTTATGAACCTGATGGATAACGCTTGTAAATATTCTGATAATCACACAGTCAATGTTTTCCTTGAAGTGGATAAAGATCTGATCAAAATTTCTTTCAATGATGTAGGAATGGGCATTGCCGCTACCGAATTGCCTTATGTTTTTGATACATTTTACCGAAGCGCTACGACGATGAGCAAGGCCGGTTATGGCATTGGACTTGCACTGACCAAACGCATTATCACCATGCAAGGTGCAAGTATCGACGTGGAATCAAAAGTGGGTCATGGAAGTACATTTATTTTAAAATTCCCGCCGTTTTAAGAAGCTTTCCCCTTTTTAACTTGATTTTAATTTTTTGTTAATCTGACTTTAACCAAGCCTGAGGTCATTTGTATTATAAAATTACTCTAACCGGTTTTTTTAGATATCATTGACACTATGTTAAAGGTTTGTCCGACTTCCAGTCAAAGTATTGATTATGAATGCAGCAGCATGGAGACCAGCAGCAGGTTTCAAAGGATTAAAAGAAAACTGGAAAGATGATCTGCTGTCAGGTTTCCTGGTTTCATTAATTGCTTTGCCGCTGAGCCTGGGTATTGCTGGTGCAAGTAATTTTCCGCCTGTGATGGGCGTTCTTACTGCCATTGTTGGTGGAATAGTCGTTGCTTTTTTTACGAATTCAGAGTTGACAATTAAAGGTCCGGCCGCAGGACTTATTGTCATTGTTGCCGGTGCAGTGGATGAGCTTGGTCGCGGAAATGCAATCCTGGGATGGCATCTGACACTTGGTGCTATTGTAATTGCCGGTATATTTCAAATAGTAATTGGTGCTCTTAAATTACCTAAGTTTGCCGATTTTTTTCCTTTATCAGCTGTGCACGGAATGTTAGCTGCCATTGGTATTATCATTATGGCAAAACAAATTCACCTGGCAGTAGGTGTGGCTCCGTCGGAACTGAAAGGAAAAAATTCTTTGGAACTTTTGGGAATGGTACCTCATAGCCTGATGCACATGGAGTATCATATTGCCATTATTGGTCTGGTTGGCCTGATGATTATGTTCGGGTGGCGGTATCTTTCTTTTCTTTTTTTGAAAAAATTACCGCCTGCATTCGTTGTTTTGGTGATTTCAATTTTGTTAGGTCAGGTCTTTCATTTATTTGAACCCACCTATCGGGATTACAAACCATTAATCAACCCGGGAGAATTCAAATTGTCTTACAATACGAGTTTTGCAGGTATGAGTGGTGATCTGCTTCCTGTTTTTTTGAAATATGTTGTAATGTTCGTTTTTGTAGGCAGCTTGGAGTCCTTACTGACGGTTAAAGCAATTGACCTTCTTGATCCTTACAAACGCAAAGCTGATTTGAGCCGTGATGTTGCAGCTGTTGGCGCCGGTAATATTGTAGCAGGTTTGCTTGGTGGTTTGCCCATGATCTCGGAAGTTGCGCGTAGCGCTGCCAATATTAACAATAGAGGAAAAACACGCTGGGCAAACTTATTTCACGGTATTTTCCTGCTGATATTTGTAGTTGCCCTGGTTCCTGTAATCAAAATGGTTCCTGTTGCAGCTTTGGCAGCTATGTTGATCTTTGTTGGATTTCGCCTGGCATCACCGGAAGAATTCAGGCATATCTATTACATTGGAAAAGAACAGCTGATTATATTTCTGGTAACAATCGTTGCGACGTTATGTACGGATTTGCTGATTGGTATTGCAGTGGGTGTGCTAACAAAAATAATTATTCAGCTCTCTTACGGTGTAAAGCTTTCGCACATTTTTGATCTGAAAATTCAAATGGATTCAGAAGGCGACCTGTATTTTATACAGGTGACAACAGCAGCTGTTTTTACGAATTACCTTACCCTTAAAGAAAAACTCGAACAAATACCACAAAGGAAAAAAATTAAGGTAGATTTTTCCGAATCGCCTTATGTTGACCACACGGTCATGGAAAATATAACCCGCTTTAAAAATGATTATGAACAAGCAGGCGGGAAAATGGAATTGATAGGATTTGAAAACTATCAGCCGCTGTCCGATCATCCATTGGCAGCACGTAAGAATCAATGCTTAACTGTAATAAGTTAAATTGAGAGGTGAGTAGTAAGACAAAAAATGGCCTTCGGTTTTCGAGGGCCATTTTTTTCATTAAACCATTTTAAAGCTAAAGGGAATTTATACCATGGTTTCTTATTTTTTTTCTTCAATCAAAAAGCCAGGCAGAGATTCGGGATATTCGTCCCGAATAAATTCAATGATTTTCTCACGTACCAGACAACGCAGATCAAAGGCCTGAGAAGAGTTACGGGCAGACATGATCGCACGAACCACCATAAATTGAGCCTGTGTATCCGTTACCTGCAAAGCCCAGGATTTTCCGTCCCAGAGCGGTGTATTCTGTAAGATCTCTTCCAGCTTTTCGCGCAGCTTCTCAACAGGCGTCTGATAATTTAAATTAAAAAAGGCAGTGCCTATCAGGGAGCTATCGTTACGGGTCCAGTTTTGAAATGGCTTTTCAATAAAGTAGGTAATGGGCAAAACCATCCGGCGTAAATCCCAGATATTCACTACAACATACGTCAGGTTTATTTCCTCAATACGTCCCCATTCGCCTTCCACAATCACAACATCATCAATTTTGATAGGCTGGGTAAAAGCAATCTGAATGCCTGCCAGCAAGTTTCCAAGTGATTTCTGAGCAGCAAAACCAATAATGACGCTGACAATCCCGGCAGAAGTAACAATACCTATCCCAAATTGCCGTACACTTTCAAAACTTAGCAGCAAAATCGTTATCCCAAAAACGATGGTCATAATAATGACAATTCGTTTTATAAACTTGATTTTGGTATAAAGCTTTCGTGCTTCGTTGTTATTCGGGGAGTCAAAATCAAGCGTATCAATCAGCAATTTTTCAATAATGATCACAACGCGTGTCATCAGCCAGGTACTTACGGCAATCAGGGCAATCTTACTGATTACATGTGTAAAGACATAGTGGGGATGCGCTATGGTGTACGTTCTGGTCACAAAAGTTGTAATCAGCAGCGGTACGAAAAAGTAAAGAACTTTGGTTTGTTTTTCGTGAATTGCTCTGACTACCGGCCACTCTTTTCTATGTGCTGTAACCGCAATCAGCTTAATGAAAAAAGCGCTGAGCAGCAAACCAACAACGATGGCAAGTAAAATGAACAGCCAGGGAGAATTTTTATAATCAAGTAATTCCGGCAGATTATCCATTGTTTATTGTTCTGTGAGCCTGGCCACGATCATGCCCGTATGTTTAGGTACGGAGGCTACATATTCGGCTAAGGGCAGGGTAGACAAAATTACTTTCTTACCTGCCAGCGATGCATGTAACAAATAGGCGCGGCTACCAATTTTTGTTATGATACCCATATGATTGCAATCAAGGCCTTCAACGGATGAGGTAAATGCTACAATGTCGCCGTCACGCAGCATCGGTTCTGCTTTTTGGAGAGAAGATTTTGGTATATACGAGTACTCTCTGCTGTTGATAATGTTTTCCTGCTCTTTTATCTTTTCCCAGACTTCAGTATTATCCAGGGCAGGATAAAAGTTGGCGTGATTACTCATGAAATTGATCTCTTTCTTATAAGGAATGCCACCTACTTTTGAAGTAATATCTTCCAATAGCCCCCGTTTTTCATTTTCATACATCCAGTCCAGTACATAATGCAGGCGTGAAGGGTAGCCGTCTATAACGCCGTCTCTGTACCGTATTTTGGTTAGTTCCGTTTTATATCCTTCAAAGTTCAGATTTTCGTTTTTGGCTACGGCCAGCGCAATAGAATTTTCAACCAGGGTAGTACAATCCAGTCCATCAAACCTGCAAACAAGCCTTTCTGTTGGGTTGCCTTCCAGCGTACTTGCTACATAAGGTGTTCCCAAAAAAGATTCGGCCATTCTTAAAACCTGTGTTCCCAAATCTCCGTTACCCGGAAGCTCCATTTTTTGGGTAAATATTTTCTGAGTAGATGCCTGTGCCGATGCATTCACAGATAGTAAAGTCAATAATGAAAATGCCAGTAATGGTAAAAAGGTAATTCTTATTTTCATGGCAGGTAATAATTTACCGCTGTTCATAACGTAGTAGTATTTAGGAAGAAATTATTTTGACAATAAAGTGAAATTTGTGCAATATCTATACTGCCCGGATTAGTAAAAGTGCTCTTTAAAGCAAATTTATTATATTTTTTACGATAATTAATTCTTTGTATACAGTCCCCAATGCTATATACTATCTGTTTATAAACGCTTCCGGAAGCTCATCATTGCTGGCAGCCGGTTCTTTGACCGGGAAAAAGAAAGCGGTTCCATGATGAAAAAATTGCCAGGAAAGGTTTCCCAACAGACTTTTTACTTCATTGAACTTTGCGTTTCTTGATTTTAGCGCAAAGGCAATCGATAATCCAAAGCTGACAAGCACATTCATAATCCCGATACATGAAATTCCAATAATCGAGTTGATCCACAGATCGGTTGAAATATGGCTATGCAAACCTGCGAAAGCCAAACCGAAATTTCCGGAAGCAAAGGTAATGTGACGAATATCTAAAGGTAAGCCCAGTGTAAAACCAATGGCACTGGTGGAACCCAGGAAAAAACCAAGTGCAAAATTACCTGCCAGCGCACCAAAATTATGCTCAAAATAAAGGGCTATCCGATCCAGCTTTTCCTGACCAAAAAAGCGAATCAGGCCGGGATGACTTTTGATTCTTAGCGTGTATTTATCATAAATCCACTTGTTTTCATAATAGCCCGAAATTAAACCGGACACCATCAGATATACACCGGCCAGCGCAGCATGCGGTATGGCAAGACTTTCCCAGACGTTCAGCTCACCGATGAGTTTGATCGCTTTAGCAGCATCTGCAATATGGTAGCCGTGTGCATAATAATAGAGCTTGTCAAGCCCGTAGGCAACTGGGAAAGCAATAATCGCATTCCCAACAAGAGAAATAAACTGGCTGCGGATCAGGCGTATTAACAGCTGTGTTGTCGTTTCCAGCCAGTTAGGATTTTCGCCATTGTTGCTTAGGCTGGCAGCAATGGTTGAAGCCGTCATCGCAGGCTGCTTGGTAGCAATGGTAAAGCCCAGTATGTGGATCAGCATAAAGCCAATCGAATAATTCATGCTGTAGAAAAAAGCTTCCCAGAAAATAGGGAAATGCTGGAAGTACAGCCTGGTTTTATTGCAGCACAGCAAACCTACGATCACACCGCCACCCAGTGCACGGCGAAATAGTTTCCAGTAGCCGGCTCTGTCGGATGAAATATAATGTTCTCCTGTTTTGGATGTATTCTCAATGACTTTAAAAGTCAGTAACTGAAGGTTGATGGAAAAATGTTTCCGTAAGCTGTATTTTGTATTTTCGGCATAAACGAATTCTTTAAGAAGCTGGGTAATGATGAGCCATTGCCTGTTTATTTCAGTCGTTTGAAGCAAATCCAGCAACTGCGTCAGGCGTTTAAGATATTGTACGAGCTGCCTCAGCATGTAAGTCAGCTGAAGACTGATGCCAAAAATATCTTTGTGTTTGAAAATATAATTAACCTGGCTGTTGCATTGTTTGATCATGACCAGAATATGCTTGTAGTCATTATCACGCTCTTCAGCTTTATAGTTAACCTGATTCAGCGTTTTTTCAACATACAGCATTACTTCGCGGTTCAATCCCAAAAATGGAGAATCAAGATCATCAACCCGGGGGATTTTAGAAACGACTTCCGGCTCGATACCCAGGTTTGCAGCCCGCTGCGCCAGAATCAATACAGAATTTAAAAGCTCCTTTTCTATATAATGAGATAGTCCGGAGGGATTGTTTTCGAAGATATCAGCAAAGAAGGCGCACCAGTTTTCATCCGGAATGGCTTGTACCCAATGGTAATCTTTTTTGTAACTGAACAAATGATCGAACTGCGTCCTGAGTTCACTTTCCTCATGTACGGGAGGAAGAAACTTATAACCTAACCGTGCAGAAGCATCCGAAAAAAAACCACGGTTTGCGCCAATTTCTGATTCTGTAAGCAGGGAAACAAATTTTGTTGAAAGCAGGATAGCATTAATTTGTTCAGCCAGGAGATCTTTTTCCTGACGGTCTGTAACGATACTGGTCAGGATCTCAGAAAAAGGCTTGTCCTTATTCGTTTTGGCTGTCCATGAACTGCGGATAATTTCTATAAATTTCCCAATATAATTGATTCCGTTCGGTTCTAAAACGCTATGCATAGTATATAAGAATTTAAGCGTTTATTTTGGGCAAAAATATTTTGGCCAGGCCGTACCGGGAGAAATTTACATCAGCATATAGTATTTGAATTTTCAATCAATAGCAATTTCGTTACAGGCTTAAAGTCAAGGAATTTTGTGCCCTTAAAGTAAATTTAACACTTCTTTTGCTCGCGACGTTTCCATTATGCGAATAGTATAAGAAAGACTTCAAATTTTCAAGTTTCACGCAAAACCTCAAAACAGCTTTGCGTGAACACCAGAATCAATTTTCTATAATCTCGTACACATATACAGAAACCGGCGGTAAGGTGAGTGCAACTCCGGAAGAAGTAATAGGAGAAGGATTAATATTGGGCGTTAGAATATGCAAAGGGAATACCTGTTTAAGCGTGTAGGCTCCGGTGGATTTTAGTTTTAAAGCACCAGTCCAGGCATCCTGCGGAATACGCACATTGGTATGAAAAGATTTTTCTAAATCAAAATTATAGATGAATAGAAGCTTTTGGTTCTCTGTATATCTCAGGTAACTGTACACCCGTGTTTTGTCATAATCCTGGCTTTGCCCGTCAATGTTTACAAATTGCAAATCATAAAAATTTCCTGCATAAACAGCTTCGTTGGAAGCAACAAATTTGTTGAGTTTTTCATAGAAAGCACGCAGTCTTTTCTGGTCACTTCCGAGATTGGCTCCGTCATATTTGCCACCGTTTGCAAAGGTTTGGATTTCGGGAATACTCCAGTAATCAAAGATCGTGGTTCGTCCGTCTTCTCCCTGAAATCCTTCGGATTCTTTTGGATTTACACCCAGTTCTTGTCCGAAATAAATCATCATAGGTCCTGTATGAAGCGTTGCACTAAGTGTCATAGCCGGAACGGCAATCCAGGGATCTCCTGCAAAATAGCGGGAGGCGATCCGCTGTTCATCGTGGTTTTCCAGAAACCGGAGCATATTTTGTGTGATTCCGGGAGTTTCCTGCTGCCAGAGTTTGGTAATGTCTTCAACACTTCCGCTGCCTTCCATTAACTTACGAAGTGAATTGTATAATCCGACCTTGTCATACAAATATGTAAACTGACCCTTGTTTATATAATTATGATATTCAGCAGGATTGTAGATTTCTGCAATGAAAATAATATCCGGGTTCAGTTTTTTTATTTCAGGGATAACCCAGCCCCAGAATTCAACAGGGACCATTTCTGCCATGTCACAGCGAAATCCATCAACGCCTTTATCTGTCCAGAAACGCAGGATATCATACATTTTCAGCCAGGTGGACGGGATCGGATCAAAATGTTTTGTATGCCCGTTGAGGTAATCCACACCATAATTCAGTTTTATGGTTTCGTACCAGTCATACTGGCTTGGCTGTGCCTGAAAAACATCATTGCCGGTTGCTTTTGCCGGACTTTCATGATAAGGTGCGTTAACGTCTACAGGCGGTTTATGTCCTTCCGGAACGATAAAATCCTGATTTGGGATATAATAGAAATTATTGTTCGGACTAAAACTTACAGAGGTATCATCGTCTTCACCAAAATCTTTAATACCGGAAGAACGTGCCGCATCAGAATGGTACTGCCGCGAAACATGATTCGGTACAAAATCGATAATGGATTTTAAACCTGCAGCCTGTGTTCTTTTCACGAGATTTTCAAATTCTTCCATCCGTTTTGTGACGTCCACAGCCAGATCCGGGTCTACATCATAATAATCCTTAACAGCGTAAGGAGATCCGGCCATTCCTTTTACAATCAGCGGGTGGTCATTCAGAATTCCATACTGTGAGTAATCTGTTAAGGTTGCATGTTCAATAACACCCGTGTACCAGACATGAGAAATGCCGAAATTTTTGATTGCTGCAAGCGCTGTATCCGTAATATCGTTAAATTTTCCGGAGCCATTGTCTGTGATTGTCCCGTATATTTTGTTGGTTGTATTTTGATTACCAAATAATCTTGTAAAAATCTGATAAATGGTAAGTTTATCCTGGTTACTAGAAGGCATAGCTGATTTTTGTGTATTATAAAAAATAATAGCCCGCAGGCCGGATGATCGTTAAAAGAAATTGAAACGTTACTTCATGAAGTAAAATTCGTAACAAACTGCTAATCTCAGATATATTACTGGTTATCGAGTTAGTTTTATGAAATATCATTCAATTGCGTGAGCGAAAACGCTCTTTTTACTACTTTGCAAGATATTAAATTATAAATAATATGCCGACTGTTCAAGCTTGCCTTTTCGATCTGGATGGAGTGATCGTAGATACTGCCAAATACCATTACCTCGCCTGGCGAAAACTTGCTAACCAGCTTGGATTCGATCTGACACTGGAAGAAAATGAGCTGTTAAAAGGAATCAGCCGGATGGAGTCGCTTGATATCGTGCTGGGAATTGGTGGTGTGACATTGAGTGAAGAAGAAAAAATAAAACTGGCTGCTGAAAAAAATGTACAGTATCTGGAATTGTGCAAGCAGATTACACCGGATGATGCCCTGCCTGGCGTAAAAGATTTCCTGAATGAATTGAAAGCCGGTTCAATTAAAATCGGTTTGGGATCGGCCAGTAAAAATGCGAGAACGATTCTTACGAACCTGGATATGCTGTCTTATTTTGAAACAATCGTAGATGGAAACCGTGTAACTAAAGGCAAACCCGATCCGCAGGTTTTTTTAATGGGAGCCGAAGATCTTGGGATAGCACCGGAGCATTGCGTCGTATTTGAAGATGCTGTTGCCGGCATTCAGTCTGCAAAAGCAGCCGGTATGATCGGTATTGGCATTGGTCAGAAATCTGTTCTTGTACAGGCTGATATTGTTATTCCGGGCTTTGAAGGCGTGACAGTAAATGATCTTTTCAAAAAATTACAATCATAGTTCAACCAAAAATTCGAACTGCCAAAACTAACTGCTAAAGCTCATAGCTATTAGCTAAAACCAATGAAAAATTATATAACGCACCACGAATGGAATATCGTGGAAGATGGCTTCCACGCGGATAATAACGAAATTACAGAAAGTCTGATGAGTCTCGGCAACGGGCGTATGGGACAGCGGGGTAACTTTGAAGAACAATATTCAGGAAAAACCTTATTGGGAAATTACGTTGCCGGCGTTTATTTTCCGGACAAAACACGTGTAGGCTGGTGGAAAAATGGTTATCCGGATTATTTCGCCAAAGTACTGAATGCCTGTAACTGGATTGGGATTGATATAAAAGTGGGTGAAGAAACCCTGGATCTGAATACCTGTCAGATAGAAGATTTTCGCCGGGTTTTAAATATGAAAGAAGGAACACTGGAACGTATAGCAACCGTCGCACTGGCCAGTGGCAGACGTTTAAAAATATATTCCAAGCGTTTTTGCAACATGGTGGATGATGAATCCGGTGCAATTGAATATTGCATTACCCCGCTGGATTTTACAGATACATTGACCATAATGCCGTACCTGGATGGAAATATCAGCAATCGTGATGCTAATTATGAAGAAACGTTCTGGGATGAAATTCATAAAGAAACCAGTTTTTCGGAAGGGTATTTAATACTGGAAACGAAAGAAAATCCTTATGGCGTTGAGCAGTTTCAGGTAGCAACAGGAATGGCTTTTGACCTGAAAATGAATGGGCTGAAAACAGACTACCAGTCACTGCCTGCCCGTCGTGAAAAATATGTAGCCGGCGTGGTACATATTGAAGTGAAAGAAGGTGCTGAACTGACAATTTTTAAATATGCAGTAAATTTATCTTCAGCCAATTACGAAAAAGATCAGCTGCTCACCGAAGCCAAAAAGTACATAAAAAGAATTGCTGAAAAAGGTTTTGCGCAGCTTTATGCTGAGCACGTTCAGGCGTGGGCAGAAAAATGGGAGAAAAATGATATTACCATTGAAGGTGACGTGGCTGCACAGCAGGGAATCCGGTTTAATATCTTCCATCTGGGACAAACCTATACCGGTGAAGATGAACGTTTGAACATTGGCCCAAAAGGCTTTACGGGTGAAAAATACGGCGGCACAACGTATTGGGATACGGAAGCCTACTGCATTCCTTTTTATCTTGCTACGGCAGATCAGAAAGTAGCCAGAAATTTGCTGGTTTACCGGCATAAACATTTGCAGAAGGCGATTGAAAATGCGGAAAAACTAGGATTTAAAGATGGAGCCGCACTTTATCCGATGGTTACGATCAATGGTGAAGAATGCCACAACGAATGGGAAATTACCTTTGAAGAAATTCACCGGAATGGAGCCATTGCTTTTGCGATTTATGATTATACCCGATATACAGGTGATGAAACGTACTTATCGCACTATGGTCTTGAAGTTTTAATTGGAATTTCCCGCTTCTGGAAACAACGTATTACCTGGTCGGCAGAAAAAAACCAGTACGTGATGCTGGGTGTAACCGGGCCGAATGAATATGAAAATAATGTAAATAATAACTGGTACACCAATTACATTGCCTGCTGGACACTTCGGTACACGCTGGAAACAATCAGTAAACTCTGGGGTTCAGAGCAATTAAATGAAATCATATTTAAAACACATTTTAACCTAAACGTTGAAATGGCCGACTGGAAAAAAAATGTTGAAAACATGCATTTTCCTTACGATACTGAAAGACAGGTTTATTTACAGCAGCAGGGATTTCTGGATAAAGAAATTTTGACCGTAGCCGATATTGCGGACCAGCGTCCGATCAACCAGAACTGGTCATGGGATCGTATTTTAAGATCTTGTTTTATCAAGCAGGCGGATGTTTTACAGGGATTGTATTTGTTTGAAGATGAATTTTCGACTGAGGATATCAAAAGAAATTTTGAATTTTATGAACCCATGACGGTTCACGAATCATCACTTTCTCCCTGTGTTCATGCTATTCTTGCAGCTAAAATTGGTTTAAAAGATAAGGCTTACGAAATGTATGTCCGTACTTCCCGCCTTGATCTGGACGACTATAATAATGATACAGAAGACGGACTGCACATTACGTCCATGGCCGGAACCTGGATGAGCGTAGTAAAAGGTTTTGCCGGACAACGCGTGAAAGACGGAGTTCTTACCCTGAATCCATACATTCCGCAGCAATGGAATTCTTATTCTTTCCGGATCGGGTTTCGTGGCACTTTGCTTCGTGTTCAGGTAACACAGGAAGGTGTATTTGTTGAAAATATTTCAGACCTGGATTTGACAATCATGATTAATGGTGAGCCGCTTTTTATCGCAGCCAACACAACAGAAAGAAAATAATTAATTTCATATAATCAGTATTTTATTGATCCGGCGCACTTGTATGAACCGGATCAATACTCTTTTTATACCATGTCTAAAATTTTCAGATTTACCTGTCTTTTCTTTTTGATAACATTTCAGACTTTTTCCCAAAGTCTGAACACACTTTCTGCACAAGAAAAAAAGGAGGGATGGAAACTGCTTTTTGATGGAAAAGATTATAAGGGCTGGCATACTTACGGAGGAAAAGGTGTTGGTTCGGCATGGATCGTAGAGCAAGGGGCTATGAAATTAAACGTTCCGGAAAGAGCGGGCAACAAAGCAAAAAACGGAGGTGATCTGGTTATTGATGAGGTAATTAACGGAGATTTTGAATTTAAAGCAGACTGGAAAGTAAGCCGGTATGCAAACAGTGGAATTTTCTTTTTTGTCAAAGAGGCTCCTCAGTATAAAAACATCTTTGATACAGGACTGGAACTTCAGGTAACTGACGACAAGATTTATGAAGGCGCCAAAGAAAATACACACCGCGCCAGTGATTTTTTTAGTGTTGCCAATGCAAGGTTAAGAGAAGGGAATCCGGAAGGAGAGTGGAACCAGATCCATTTTATTATCCGGAAAAATAAGCTGACCGTCTACCAAAACGGATTTATGGTACAGGAGCATGACCTGGTCGGCACCGACTGGAAACAAAAAATTGCTGCCAGTAAACTCAAAGATGCACCCATTGCCAAAGGTTCATTTACTGGCCGTATTGGCTTGCAGGATTGGGGAAGCACGGTCTGGTACCGCAATCTGAAATTCAGAAAGTTATAAAATTAAGGATTCGTTTATTGAAGAAAAAAGTAGGACGAAATGACTATTATCAGGTACTGAACAAGTAAATTTTGATATTGTTGTTCATTTATAGTACGTTAGCTACTGCGTATCCTATGGATTATGATAAGGGGAATTGTCCAGTCAGTCTTAATTATTATTTTAGTGATGTTTCTGGTTGGCTCGAAGCAGCCAGCATCAGCACAGGATTTTGGTACCTGCCAGAGTAACCTTAAAGATCTTCTTATCACGTTTAACCGTGCTTTTGAAGAAAATAATCCGGCATTGCTGAAAACACCTGAGTATCAGTATCAGCTTCGTGAACTTCAGACTGAATACTTAAAATACCACAAAGAATCCTTCATGCCTTCCGACTCTGTTCAGTATCTGAACAATGAAGCTGTTATGCTGGCATTATCGGGAAGTTACCAGAAAGCACTGCATATATTGGAATCCCTTGATTTGGGTGAAAAAAATGAACAGGTACAATATAACCGGGGCTTATTTAATTTACTAAGCAGAAAATTTGACGCCGCCCGCTCTGACTTTGCTGTTGTTCCCAAGCATTCATTCAGTGTTGTCAATTCCATTGTAGCCTACGGAAAAGAAAAGAAATATTCAGAAGGATTAAGCTATGCCCGGGAAAACCAGCAGAAGAATTCGGCTGGTAAGTTTAGTTACAACGTGGGGCTGATGAATAAATTTACGGGACTTTTGCCGGAAGCTACGGATGAGTTTTCTTCTGCCATTCGCCAAAAAGATGAAATGGCTTACAGACTTCAGCGCGGCGATATTTACATGCGTACCGGAAACCAGAAAAAGGCAGTCAAGGATTTCGAAAAAGTAGCACGAAAGCACCCTAAGGCTCAAATCCGGTATGCGAATGCTTTGCTATCCTTGAATCAGTTTGGAAATGCAAAAGCAATTTTTGAAAAATATCTGGAAAGTGACGATAAGACATTCCGGGGCGATGCATATCTGGGCATTGCACATGCTTTTTATGGACTGAACCAGATTCGGGAAGCCCAGAAATTTTACCGGCTTGCCTCTACAATCAAACGAGAAACACCTGCTCTGCTCTCCGGGATCGGTAATATACATTTATCAAACCACGATTATCAGTCGGCATACAACTCTTTTGACAGGGCTATCAAAAAGGACACTTCCTATTTGCCGGCTTATCTGGGAAGAGCTGTGGCTCAATATGGTATGAAGCAATTTGAACGTACACTGGCTGATTTTAAGAAAGCAGAATCTATAATGGATCCTGAAAACAAGTTTTTTGCGGATTTGTTTGTAACAAGAGGTTTCACGAATTATTATTTAAAAAAAACAAAAGAAGCACAGGAGGATTTTACAACGGCGATCCGGCTGGATGGTGCACGGTATGAAGCACTGGCCGGTATGAGCAGCATTATGATTGACCAGAAAAGATTCTCTGAAGCAGGTCAGTTTCTAAGTAAGGCCCTGAACTATGAGCAGAATTATGACCGTATGTGGAGTAATTACGGAAATCTGCTTTTACACTTTGACATGTTTCAAAAAGGATATAAAGTTTTCAAAAAAGCAGTTTCACTTAATCGCGAAAATATTAAGGCACAAAATGGCTGGGGTATCGTTTTGCTTGAAAATGATCAGCTGGACAAGTCCATGGCTTTGTTTGATAGTTTGATAAAGGAAAATCAGGATCTGCCGTATTTGTATAATAACCGGGGAATAGTACAGGCTTATTTAGGAAATCGTCATGAACAGCGCAGGCAGATAGAAGATGCAAATATTCGTTATGAAAATGCTTTTAAGGATTTTCAGACAGGTATGCAGGTAGCACCGTCACGAAAATTTTATAACGTTAATCAGGGAAATGTTTATAAATACTGGCAAAAATATGAAGATGCTTCCTTAAGTTACCAAAGCTATCAGGATAAAAGCGCCTTGAACAACACCGCTGTAATGTATGCAGGCCAGCAGAAAATGAAAGATGCAAAATATTATCTTGGAGTAGCCATTCAGATTGATTCTTTACACCGGGTTTTTCAATACAATATGAATGTTCTGGTAAAAGGGAAACAAAATGAAATGATGAAACTGGTAGCTTCTTCAGGAGATTATGGTCCGTTTGCCGATATTGGAATAAAATACAGCCGGGATGGATTTGTTACTATTTATTTGTACGATTACGAATATGATACACTGGCGTTTAAAGGGAGACATTATATGCCATTGCCGGTAGCAGAATATAAGGAAGATTACTTTATTCCGGAATATGATTTAAAGTTTCTGCCTTATCCAAAACATAAGAATATGGTAAAGCCTAAAAGAGGAAAATATAAATCTCAGAAGATCAAGATGCCAGGAAAAAAAGGAAAAAGCGGAACGCATTGTCCTGTGTTCTGATTTATACGTAGTATAAGAAAAGATTTTAAATCGTATGGGTAGAATTCTCTACATATACGTGAGCAACATGCCCAAAACGGGTTATAAGAATATTTCCTTATTTCAGCCTTCCAATTCATGAATCAGGTTTCTCACCTCAACAAAGCTGATTGGTTTATCAAGAAAGTAGTCTGCACCTTTTCTTAGTGCTTCTTCACGTAAATTGGTCATAGCACTCATCATGACAACTTTAGTATTATAGTACTTTCCGTTGTTCTTGATATGTTCAATTTCGTTTATTCCTTTACCGTCAGGAAGATTATTATCAAGAAACACCCATTCCGGGTTCATTTGATTGATAAAACCGATACCTTCAAGAAGTGTAGTAGCTATTTTGACAGTATCAGGTGCTTTTACATCAAATTGTTTAACCAAAAAATTGCGCATCAATATCCCCAAATCTTTTTCATCTTCAATTATTACAATTTTCATGGTTAGCAAAACGATAAATAGATACTCAAAATAGGAATTTGTTGTTGTTTAAGGTTTGTAAAGCCATCTTCAACAATAACCTTGCCATAATTACTACATCCTAAACAAAAAATGTAACATAAGATATGGCCGTATCTCAAATTTCGGAAAGTGGTTCCCCATCTTGTAGAACCCTAGCCCAAATCGTATAGAAACAGTTTTGGTTTTTTGGTTTTTATGATACTCTGAAAATGTAAGTATTACCTGTTAAACCGTTTAAAATGCTATTAATTAATGTGTTAAGTTTAATTAACAGCTTATTGGTAAGTTTCGGGTATGCATTTTTACCAATATGATTTATAGTATAAAATAATTTATCAAAAACCACAATCTAAAAATTGAATCATGGTAAATAGCAAGGTATTTTGGGGAATAGTGACAGCAGCAGCTGCAGGTGCAGTAATCGGGATGCTTTTTGCTCCGGAAGAAGGTACTGAAGTTCGTAAAAAAATCAAGAAGAAAACGAACAGTCTTGCGAGTGACCTAATTGATGCACTTGAAAAAAGTAAAGAGAAAGCAGGTCAGACTGCTGATGATTTGAAAGATAAAGCTGGTGAAACAGTGGATAATCTTAAAGCAAAAGGAGAACAATACAAAAGCGAGTTTAAAGATAAAGCAGAGGAAGTGAAAGAAGATGCTTCTGGTGAATACGAAAAATATAATTAATCAAAATCCGGGTGATAAATCTTATCACCCGGGTCTTATGTCAATTTATTACGAATCATGGAAACAAGAAAAGTAAATAAAGCAGAAGACTCATTCCTTGCATCTTTTTCTTACGTTAAAGATTTGTTCACAACGCCTGCACCTGGAGGAATTACAGGAAAAGGAATTGAGATGGGAGTAGGTGCTGCGCTTGCCAGGACTATAGGAAAGCGTCTTCCAGTTCCACTTAATTTTATTGCTCCAATTATCATTGAAAAAGTGATTTTAAAGCATGGTGTGGAGGAAGGAAGAGAAGTGCTTTTAAAAGGATTAAAGTGGGTTAAAAAGGCAACGGATGATAAAACCCCTTTCGAGCCTATATTCGATAAATAGACTTAGCTATCTCTCCGGCTAAGTCTGTTTATCAAAATAAAATCAGTTTTCACTCTCTCAGAGTATCTCTACAATAAGTTGGTGCGGTTTAAGGCTGCTTATTTACCAACATCAAGTCCTATGCCGGCTCCGGTACTTCATCTCTCGGGAGTAATAATAATTAATTTTCTTTGCCAATTCTTCATAAACCTGATGTTATTGTTACTGGTCTTTACCTGATGTAACAGTATCGTAATGCAGATGTCTAATATTTTGCATTGGTTGCTAAGATGAATTTCCTGAAAATTAACGTATCTATATTCATCTTATTGAAAGTATGTTTTCTGTTGAGGCAAGAGTTTTGTTTATATAACCGGTATCTTTCAAAAATAAATAAGCATTTGCGAAGTGAGTCGTTTTATAAAAAGCAAATGAAACGTCATTAAGTTTAAAAGTTAATTGATGAATATAATTTTCCGTTTAGGTTAATTGATCAATTCCTTGTTAATTATTTTGTAACTATATGACAGTGCAACAATTAGTATGAATGAAGTGTAAGAAATAAATTGGATAATAAAGGAAGAAGACCATTTACTCAGCAACTTGTTAAGAGGAAAAAAGGTAGAAAGTTTTACAGTAATCTGTTAAGTGGAAAGTCTACATTTTGAATTAATGTACTCAGTATGTAGAAATATATACGCAGTACTATTTGCATTTTACTGAATCCGAATAAGTAATTTTAGATAAAGTATAGTAAATTTAAAGAATGTATGCAGTAAGCCAACTATAGGGACCTTTTTGATGCCATCTTCGGAGACCATCCGAAATTTACCAGGTTTCAGTTCTAACGATATCATTAAAGAGAACTTTTAATATACAATATTGCTATATGCAAAGACAAACGCAGACGCAACGACAAACCCTTAAATATTCTCCTCTTCAGATTCAGATGCTGAATTTATTGCACCTGACGACGATGGAGCTTGAGCAAAGAATTAAAGAAGAATTAGAGGAAAACCCTGTTCTGGAAGAGGGAAAAGAGGATACAGCTTCGGAAGATACAACAGATGAATTTCAGAATTCAGAGGATACCGTAGGCTCAGGAGACGAAGATTATCCGTCTGTTCAGGATTATCATGACTGGGATGAGTTCAGAGATGATGATATTCCTGATTATAAAACGTATGCTAATAATCAATCAGCTGATAATGAATTGTATACCCGCCCGATGGTGGAGTCAATAGGATTCAGAGATGATCTCAAACAGCAGATTCATTTTCTACGTTTAGATGAACGGCAGCAGCTTGTTGCAGACTTTATTCTGGATTCTTTAGATGAAGATGGGTTCCTGAGACGTGAAAGTGAAGTGATAGCAGACGATATTTCTTTTGCTAACAGCATGTTTATAGACACGGAGGAAGTTGATCTGATGCTGAGAGTTATTCAGCAGCTTGATCCTCCGGGTATTGCAGCTAAAGATTTGCGAGAATGCCTTCTTATTCAGCTTCAAAGACTTGAAAATCAAGATGAAGTTTGGGGATGGGCTTATAAAATTGTTTCTGATACGTTTGATGAACTGGGTTCACGCAATTATGATAAAATCATGCGTGTGCTCAATATGGATGAAGAGTCTTTGAAAAAAGCAATTCAGCTGATCACCACACTAAATCCAAAACCTGCATCCGGCCTTCGAAATGACACACTTGTCAATGAAAGCATCAAGCCGGATTTCATGCTGCGCTACATTGAAGACAATGAGATTGAAGTTCAGCTTACCTGGGGGAATAGTCCTGCACTGCGTTTAAACAAATTGTTTACGCAAATGGCTGAACAAAAAATTGATAAGGCAACGAATCAGTTTTTGAAAAATAAAATGAATTCTGCCAAGTGGTTTATTGATGCCATTAAGCAGCGTGAAAATACTATGCTAAGTACGTTAAGAGCCATTGTTAAGCTTCAGTATGATTATTTCCAGTCTGGTGATATCAAAAAACTTCGTCCTATGATTCTTAAAGATGTAGCCGAAATTATTGATATGGATATCTCAACGGTATCACGGGTTACTACCAACAAATATGTACAGACACCATTTGGTATTGTTTTGCTGAAAGATTTGTTCACTGAAGGTGTTACCAATGAAGATGGTACGGAAGTGTCTAACCGTGAAATTCAGGAAGCGATTCGGGAAATTGTAGCTGTTGAAGACAAAAGGCATCCTTACAATGATCAGCAAATAACGGATTTACTGTCAGAAAAGGGGTATTCAGTTGCGCGCCGCACTGTAGCCAAATACAGGGAGCAATTAAATATTCCAACCGCACGTTTGCGGGTTACCATTTAATCAAGAAAGCACTTTATTCCACATGAAAAAAATAGTAGTGGTTGATGACGAAGCGGATATTTGCTTCTTATTAAAAAGATTTTTGTCAAAGAATGATTTTATTGTTGAAACAGCACTGACGGGAAAAGACGGACTCGCATTGATCGAATCTTTTGAACCGGATCTGGTTATGACCGATTTCCGTTTGGGAGATATTACAGGTACTGAGCTTTTGAATACTATTAAATCCAAGCGTCCGAATGTCCCTGTTTTGATCATTACAGGTTATTCTGATATTAAAGTTGCCGTTAATGTAATGAAGCTGGGTGCTTATGACTACATTACAAAACCTCTTTTCCCGGATGAAATATTAGTTACCGTTAAAAAAGCTTTGGCTGATGCGGAAGCGGAAAAGAACGGTGAAAATACAGAGTATGTGGCAGGCACAAGTTCTGAACCTGCACCAAAGGCTGGCCGGAAAAGCTCACATAAAATGAAAGCTGGCTATGTAATGGGTCAAAGCGAGATTTCTGATAATCTTTTCCGTCAGGTAGATCTTGTTGCTCCGACTAATTTCAGTGTCATCATATATGGTGAAAGTGGTTCCGGAAAGGAAGCAATTGCACAGGAAATTCACAACCGTTCAAGAAGAAAAGATATGCCGTTTGTCGCTATGGACTGCGGTGCTATATCAAAGGAACTGGCAGGAAGTGAGCTTTTTGGTCATGAAAAAGGATCTTTCACAGGTGCTTTGCAGACCAAAATCGGACATTTTGAAATGGCAAACGGAGGAACACTGTTTTTAGATGAAGTATCCAATCTTTCTTATGAAATACAGGTTGCGCTGCTGCGTGTAGTACAGGAGCGTAAAATGCGCCGTATTGGTGCTTCTAAGGAAATTGAGCTTGACGTTCGTATTATTGTTGCGAGTAATGAAAGATTACTGGAAGCAGCCAGAAATGGTAAATTCCGGGAAGATCTATATTATCGCTTTAATGAATTCACCATTGAAGTGCCGGCACTGAGAAACCGTAAAGATGATCTTTTACTATTTGCTACTACGTTTTTGGAAACAACCAACGCCGAGTTGTCTAAAAGTGTAAAGGGCTTTTCTGAGGAAGTAATGAAGGATTTTGTAAATTATTCATGGCCGGGTAATTTACGGGAGCTTAAAAATGTAATTAAAAGAGCAACACTCTTGTCAGATGGAGATCTGATTGAAGAAAAATCACTGCCTTTTGAAATTGTTAATTACAGCAAGCTCAAAGATCTGGATGAAGAAGTAGCACCTGCGCCGGTTGTAGCCAGTGCACCTATTACCCCTGAGCCTGTAGAAACAGATGATACAAAGCCAAGCTTAAAAACAGTGGCGAATGAAGCGGAATACGATATGATTATGCAGGTTTTAAGGGACGTAAATTTTAACAAAAGCAAAGCTGCACGTTTATTAAATATTGATCGTAAAACGCTGTATAATAAAATGAAGCAATTTGATATATAATAGATTGGATCCTGTGCTGTAATTTTTCGATTATCATTTCAGCAACAGGTTTTCAGAATATTATTTAAATAATATATAAAGGCAGATCCGGATTTGATTTCAATGACATCTTTATAGGATTACCGCAACTCTGATTTAAAACAATGAAGTCGATTTGCAGTAAGCATTTCGACTTCATTGTTTTAAATAAGTTTAAAATTATATTCCAACGCTAGATTATAATGAACAGTAAATTGATTACAGTACTTCTGGTTGATGACGATGAGGATGATTACTTTCTTACCAAAGAGTATTTTAACGATCTTATTAACTGGAAATTCGATATAACCTGGTGTGCTACCTATAAAGAAGCAATTCACGCGATTCAAAATAAAAAATTTGATCTTTATTTCTTCGATTATCTATTGGGCGAACGTAATGGGATTGATCTTATTGAAGAAGCCAGTACGCTGGAATGTGAAGAACCGATGATTCTCCTGACAGGAAAAGGAGATACCAAAGTAGCCGTAGAAGCTTTGCGCTTGGGTGCAGCGGATTACCTCATTAAAAATGAACTGGATTCTGAAAAGCTGGAACGGACCATACGTTACGCCCTGGAACGAACCTCTGTTTTAAAGGCATTGCGCCATAGTGAAAGACGTTATCGAAGAGTTTTTGAAGAGTCTAACGACTTTCTTTTTATCAGTGATCTTGAAGGTGTTATCACGGACTTCAATACATCTGCGTGTACACTAACCGGTTATTTGCCTAAGGAGCTGAAAGGCAAAAATATTCTGGAAATTGTAGATGATCCAAGTTTTGGGCTTGTCTGGGATAATATTGAAGACCGTGCCATTCAGGATTTTGAAGTCAGAATAGCGACCACAGATGGAGAAAAGAAATATTGTGTTTTCTCGGCATCTATGGAAATGGATGAGGATAATCCGTATGTTCAGGGAAGGTTACATGATATTACAGCTAGAAAACAGTCTGAAAGAGAAAGGCTTTTTTCAGAAAAACTGGCAGTAACAAGCCGTTTGGTACGTATGCTTGCCCATGAAGTACGAAACCCGCTGACCAATGTAAATCTTTCTGCAGAGCAGCTTGAAATGGAACTTGTAGATGAGGACCAGAAATTTTATACGCAGATTATCAAACGGAATTGTGCGCGTATAAATGATTTGATTACCAAGCTTTTGCAGCCTTCAAGTTCTTCTGATATCAGTCTTGTAGAACAGTCCGTTCATGATGTTCTGGATGAAGCCATTGCTACTGCTTACGACCGGGTACAACTCAAGAGAATAAAAATTATCAAGGCTTACGCTGAAGGCGATTTTTGTATTCCGCTGGATTCGGTTTCGCTTCAAATGGCCTTTTTGAATCTGATTACCAATGCCATAGAAGCCATGGATGAGGATAAAGGTATTCTCAGGATTACTACCCGTATGCAGGCAGATTCTTTACAGGTTATTTTTGCTGACAATGGTTCAGGAATCAGTCAGGAAAATATGGATAAAGTTTTTGAACCGTATTTTACCGGAAAGAAAAATGGTATGGGACTTGGTCTGGCCACAACCTTAAACATCCTTCATGCACATCACGGACGTATCGACGTACAGTCGGAAGTAGGTGAGGGAACTACATTTACCGTTAGCTTTTCGGATATTTGATTTTGGCTGAAAAATATATAATAAGTAAAGATCCCTTGATGAGAGGGATTTTTTTATGTAGTGACGAAAAAACATAAACGGGTCAAATAACAGAAGCTTATCAATATGCTAATTCTGTTATTATGAAAAAGATTTTTTCTGAGCTGGGATTTTTACTGATTCATGGCAGAATTAATAACATAAGAAGTGATTCTGTTTCTCAGAGACTGAACCTATTTCTTCGGCTATGCATGTTGGCATTATTATTCAATTTGGTTGCTTCTATTATAAAAGTACGTTTTTTTGAATTTTTTAATATTGCCAGGCCATCTAATGTATTTTTTGATTCATTGAAAAAAGAAGCTTTGAGCTACCAATTTGCTCTTGCCTGTCTATATGCTCCAATTGTCGAAGAATTATAATTCCGTATTTTTCTAAAATATTCAAAAATTAACTTTACCGCTTTTCTTGGTATCTGGTTTTATCATCTTGTTAGAGAAATTACTTATGGGAATACTCTATTCGGAGCACATAGTGATGTTTCTGTGTCAATAGGGATAGTTCTCGGCTTTGTAGGATTAGCTTACAGCTTTTTGGATAAAAATAAAGTTGTAAATGATTACTTGGGAAGATTTTGGTCTAAATGGTATAAATCTATTTTCTATTTCTCAATGATTGGATTTGGCTTTATTCACATATTTAATTTTGACACCTGTTTTTCTACACTATTACTAACTCCTGTACTTACTTTACCTCAAACATCTATTGTTTTATTATTAAGTTACATCAGATTAAAATATGGGATTTTATACGCTATGCTGCTTCACTTGGCTTATAATTTTAGCCTTTTTATCATTCAGGTTATAGTAACTTAATTAAGTCAGAAATCCTCCATCGCATGAAAGACGAGGGGTTTTTAGCTTTAATTAAGCTTATTTTTTGCCGGTAAACTGGCAGGAGAAACATAAATAAAAAAATCCCTACTCCGAAATTCAGAGCAGGGATAAAAAGCGTTTCAAAAAATATCAGGAATGAACGCTTTGTTTCTTTTTATTGAAAAACCCATAAATGATCGGGAAAATCAATAAGGTTAGCACGGTTGCCGTTATCAATCCGCCGATCACCACAATGGCAAGGGGCTTCTGCGTTTCAGAACCAATACCAGTTGAAGTAGCGGCAGGGAGCAGCCCTATAGCAGCCATGAGTGCGGTCATGACTACCGGCCTGATCCTTGACTTGACTCCTTCGCGAATGGCATCGTCAAGCGGCATGTGGGCTGCAAGATTTTTATTAAAGACAGAAATAAGAATTACTCCATTCTGGACACACAAGCCGAAGAGCGCGATAAAGCCTACGCCCGCCGATATTCCGAAATTCATATGCGTGGCATGAAGCGCCAAGATGCCGCCGATGAGTGCAAACGGAACATTCACCAGTACCAGACCCGCATCTTTTGCATTGCTGAACATAATAAACAGCAAAATGAAAATACCTACCAGACTGATGGGGACAACCTGTCCCAGACGCGATGTGGCACGCACCTGATTTTCAAATTCACCTACCCATTCAATGGAATAACCCTTTGGAAGATCAGGGAATTTTTCTTTGACACGTTGCTGCGCCTCAGCGATTGTACCGCCAAGATCACGTCCGCGTACTGAGAATTTTACCCCGATAAACCTTTTATTGTTATCACGATATACAAAAGCCGGCCCGGTAACTTTACGGATGGACGATATTTCTTTCAATGGAATTTTTCCGCCGGTTAAGGTTGGTACCATTAACTGCTGGATATCCTGTTCATCACGGCGGTATTGCTGCTGATAACGCAGACGTATATCGAACTTGCGTTCACCTTCATAAAGTATAGAGGCTGTTTTGCCACCAATAGCCATTTCAATCACTGCCTGAACATCAGCAGTACTGACTCCATATTGAGCCATTTTGTGATCATGGAGCACGACACTTATTTCTGGCTGCCCGATATTACGGATCAGTCCAAGGTCTTTGATTCCATTTACATCACGAATGGCATCCATGGACAGGTTTGCATATTTTTCAAGTTCTTCAAGATTGGGGCCAAAAATTTTGATTCCGTTACTGGCCTTGTATCCGGCCACTGCTTCTGCTACATTATCCACAATAGGCTGCGAATAATTGTACAAAACACCCGGATAAACGCTTAACAGCTTGTTCATTTCATCGGTTAGCTGCTCATTGGTTATTTTACGTTTCCATTCTGATTTTGGTACCAGATCCACCTGAAACTGGCAGAAATAAAATCCATTCGGATCTGTTCCGTCGTTTGAGCGCCCAACCTGTGAAAGTACTTGTTTTACTTCAGGGAAAGTGGCCAGATCTTTTCTGATATCGCTTGCCATTTTTACACTTTCAGGCAGTGACATACTCATTGGAAGCTCGGCAGTTACCCAAAGTGCACCTTCATTAAGCTGTGGTAAAAACTCAGTTCCAAGCCAGGTTGAAGAGAAAAGAGACACACCCAGAAATATAGAAGCAGCGATTAGACTGATTTTTTTGTTCCTAAAACACCAGTTGAAACCACCCATGACAATCTTGTCAAAGAAATTTACAATTGGATTATTTTTCTCACGAACATTCTTGTTCAATAAGAAGGAACATAAAACCGGGACCAGCGTCAAAGTATAGAATAAAGCTCCAAGCAAAGCAAAACCAAGTGTGAACGCCAGCGGACTAAACATTTTTCCTTCCACTTTTTGAAAGCTGAAAATGGGTAGAAGTGCTGTAATGATGATTAGTTTGGAGAAAAAGATAGCTTTTCCCATTTCTCCACCCGTTTTTTTAATCAGCCCGAGTTTAGATAGTTTATTATAACGCTCCATTCCGTTTTTATGTGCGAGATGATCGAGGGCTACAAAAATCCCTTCTACCATCACCACAGCTCCGTCAATGATAATCCCGAAGTCAATCGCCCCCATCGATAACAAGTTGGCAGACATTCCTTTCAGTTTCAGGCAGGTAAATGCAAAAAGAAGCGCCAAGGGAATAATAATGGAAACGATTATCGTGGTACGCCAGTCCGCCATAAAAAGGAAGACGATTACCGTAACGAAAATGATACCTTCTACTAAATTATGTTTTACGGTATCTGCGCAAAACTCGATCAGGTTGTCGCGGTCGTAAAAGGTAACCATTTTAACATCCGGCGGTAATATTTTGGTATTCAGCTCATCAATTTTCTCTTTTATTTTTGATAGTACTTCACTTGGGTTTTCTCCCTTGCGCTGTACTACAATGCCTTCTACAACATCATCATTTTTTCCTAAACCAACCTGACCAACACGTGGCAAATCAGATTCATTGACATCAGCGACATCCTTAACCAGAACCGGATAATCCTTGACATATTCGACGATGATGTTTTCAATATCCTGTGTCGATTCCAGCAGACCAATTCCCCTAACCACATATGCCTGTCCGTTTTTTTCAATAACATCACCACCTACATTCACATTACTTTTTGTAACGGCTTCGTAGACTTCAAGCGGTGTAATGTTGTATTTTACAAGTTTCGTAGGATTAACCTGTACTTCATAAATTTTTTCACGTCCTCCAAATGCTACCACGTCTGCCACGCCTGGTACACTGCGAAGCTGACGGTCAATCACCCAATTTTGAAGAGTCAGCAGTTCGCGGCTGTCACGGTCTTTACTTTCCAGCGAGTATCTGAAAATTTCCCCTGTCGGCCCGTAAGGTGGCTGAACTTCCGGATCTACACCATCAGGAAGCGAAACGGTCCTTAACTGATTATTGACTTGCTGACGGGCAAAAAAATCTTCTACATCATCATCAAAAATAATTTTTATAACCGATAAACCGAACATGGTAACGCTTCGCACATTGGCTTTGCGTTGTACAGAATTCATGGCGATTTCTATCGGCTGGGTTACAAATCTTTCGATCTCTTCGGCACTGCGTCCGTGCCATTGGGAAACGATAATAATCTGTGTATTCGTAATATCCGGGAATGCTTCCAGCGGTGTGCTCCGGTAACTGACTACTCCGGCCACAATCATGAGGCCTGTCAGAAAGAAGATGAAAAACCGGTTTTTGAGGGAAAAGCCAACAATTCCCCGAATGAATTTATTCATTAATATCAATTTTGATGATGGAATAATAAATGACTAAGGGCAGAATGTTTTTATCTATCATTCTGTCATTGCACCGGCGACCCGGTCAATCATTGTATTAGTTGTTGATTGCGTTGTAAACCAGAAGCTGGTTTTTAGAAATGACCTGTTCTCCATTTTTAATACCGCTGCTGATATACGCACGGTTTGTGAGTGTACGATATACTTCGACCGGACGCGCTTCAATATTACTGCGGCTATGAAATACCATCACCCAGTTTTTGCTGCGGTCAAAAATGATGGATTGGGAAGGAATCGCAAACATTTGTCCGCCTTCGTCAAAATTCAGACTTACCGTAGCATGCATTTCAGGTTTTAATTTAAAGCCGACATTTGTGAGCTGTATCCGGATTTGCATTGCCTTGGATTCTGGATCGAGTACGTTGTATATTTTATCCACTTTTCCTTTAAAAATTTCATCAGGAAAACTGATTGTACGAACATCGGCACTCATGCCTATTTTAATACGCGGGATATCACTTTCATTCACATTTGCCAAAACCCACACGTCAGCAATCTGTCCAACGGTAAACAGCGCTTCTGAATTATCTGATCGAAGCTGCATACCGCGGTTCACATTTTTTGAGATAATAAAACCATTGATAGGTGATTTTACCGTATAATTGGTAGAGCCTCCCAACCCATAAATCGAGAATACTTCTTTCATACGGTTTACTTCGGCCTGCGCTTTGTCAACCATTTGCCTGGCTGATATCGCATCTCTTTCGGGAACGAGCTTACTTTCATACAGATCTTCGGTTGAAGACAGATTTTTCTTAGCGATCAGTAAATCGGATTGTGCCTGGATCATTTCCCGTTCAAAATCTGCCACTTCACCCGAACGGATGGTGGCCAGTTTTTGTCCTTTTTTTACATTATCTCCCAGTTCTACATTCACATCCTCAACGTTACCTCCCACAAGCGGGAATATTTTGATAACCTGGTTTTCATCCGGTACCACTTTTCCTACCAGGGTTAATTCGTTGCGTACGGTTTCTGTTTTTACGGTATCCAAAGTAATACGGCTCATCATCGTATCCGACAGCATAAATGCTTTTGCTACTTCCTGATTTTCTTCTTTTTTGGTGCAGGAAGAGAACCACAGACCTATAAAAAACAGTGAAAAGAAGTACACAACGCCTTTATATGTACGCGGTTTTCTACCGTAGATGGATGGATGGAATTGCTTTGTTTCAGCTTTCATTAGTAAGTATGTAAGAATTTAAATTCGTTTTTTATTAATTGAAAAGCTCTTCGCCCACGACATAGTTAAGCTCTTCATATACCTTTATACGGTCGGCCTGCAGCCGGTTAAATTCCTTGATGCTTTCGTTGTAGGTTTCTATGAAGTCGATAAATTCAAGGAGTGTGATGTTCCGTTTCTGGAAATTGTCGTAAAAGCCTTTGCTGAGTAATTCAAACTGGTCTGAAAACTGACTTTCGACACCTTTGTATGCTTTTTCTGCTACGAAAACTTTTTGTAGTGCGGCATCTACTTCATTGTTAATGCTGTTTTGCTTGGCAGCCTCGGCAGTTTTGAAGTAAGTAATATTGCTTTTGGCGGCGCGTATATTTCCCTGATTTCTGTTGAAAAATGGTAGGTCCATAGTAAGATTTAACCCGAAATAATTATTGACGTAATTACTCGCCTGATCATAAATTCCACCAATTTGTACATCAGGTACGGCCAAAGATTTTTGTAAGGTGTAGTTGAGCTCCGATTGTTTTGTTGCCGATTCAGCCACTTTCAAATCTGAGCGGCTAAGCAGAGCCCTGTCTTTCAATAAGGCCAGATTATAATTTTTTAACTGGTAACGGCTGATGTCTGTACTATCTACAATTGGTTTTACAGGGCCTTCTGTATTAAGCAGTGTACGCAAATCCCGCTGATTGTCAGATAATTCAAAGATAATATTAGCGCGGTCATTGGTCAGCTGAAAGAGAAGTGCTTTAAGCCGTACCACTTCTTTAAGCGAAATATTTTTCCGGCTGTATTCCTTGTCAAAAGCAGTAACCGTTGTATTCAGCGTTGCAATCTGCGTGTCGTAAAGCGCAATTGTCTGGTTTAAATAGTAGGTTTCAAAAAACATTTCACGCAGTTCGAATTTCAGTGTCCGGATCAGATCGTAGAACTGGAATTCAGATTTTTTGGTAGCCTCCATATCCAGCGCCACGCGTTTGTTCCTTTTTCCTGCGGTGGTAATCAATTGCTGGATGGTAACTGCTTTTTGCCCCTGACGACCCACATCAAATGCTCCCCGTGAATGATTATAGGCGCTTACTTCAAATGAAAGGGTAGGATTGGCCCAGAGTTTATCCTGGATTTCCAGCGATTTGGCAATGTCAATCTGATACTTTTCCGCTAAAATGTCGAGGTTGCGTTGTAAGAAAAGACTATCTGCCTGCCGAATGGTAAGCCGAAGTGTATCCTGTGCATGTAAGCTGAAAGCAGTACAGAGAAATAAGAATAAGGTGACGTAAGTTCGCATAATTCCATGTTAGAAAGATGCGATATTCGGTACTGGGTATTACAGGAGGCTTAGAATAACCTTAGAAAAAAATTAGATTGTCAGATGTGCTTTAACTGGATCTGAAATTCGCTCCCTTTTCCTGGTTCACTGACCACTTTAATACTGCCATGATGCAGATCAATAATACGCTGGCAGATGGATAGTCCGATGCCAAAGCCAGGTACTTCACTGGTGTGGGACGACCGGTAAAAAGGGTCAAAAAGATAAGGGATATCTTCCGGACTGATCCCGACCCCTTCATCCATTACTTTCACAAAACAATCCGTTTCGTTCGTATCAATCAGTACACGTGCTGTATGATTGGAAGAATATTTACAGGCGTTGTCAATCAGGTTGAGCAGCACGCGTTTCAGCAGTTCTTCATTGCCAGAAATAATGGTGTCATTTTCATTTTCAGGGATCGAAATGTAATCGATCAGAATTGTGTAGTTTGGGAATGAAGACAGGATTTCTTCTTTGGCAAGAAAGGCAATGTCTTCAATCCTGACAGGCATGGATTTCATGCTGCCCATATTTTCGAGCGACCGTGCAAGAAAGAGAAGATTATTGGTAATGCTGATCAGCCGTTCTGTATCGGAAAACAGGTTTTCAAAAACTTCTTCCAGATCAGGGTTGTTTTTTGTAAAACGCTGTCCCAGCTGTATTTCAGATTTAAGTGCGGCCAGAGGCGTCCTTAATTCATGCGAAGCATGGGAAACGAAACTTTTTTGTTGTTCAAATGCCTTATTAAGCCGTCCCAAAACAGTGTTAAAATTAATGGCTAGCTGTGCTATTTCATCTTTCCGGTTTCCCTCATCCAGTTTTTGGGCAAGATTATGCGCTGTAATTTGTGAAACCTGCTGGTTGATCAGACTGATCGGTCTTAAGGAACTACTGGCAAAGTAGACTCCTAAGGCAATCGTAAGTCCAATTCCTCCAACAAATCCCCAGGCGAGTGTCTGTAATAAATTATCCAGTTTGTTGCGTCCGAACTTATCAAAGGCAGAGGCCAGCACCACAAGCGGCTCGTCTCCTTCTTCATACAGCAGCCCTATTGTTTCACTGTCATCCTGTAAAAATTCCAGGTCTTTAGCGTGCCTGACTTCTTTGAGCAATTCTTTATGATATGTAATCAGTTTATCATCCACACTGGAATACAGCAGCTCATCCTTGGTATTAAAGATCAATACCTTTTCGTCAAACATTTCTGTCAACGTGTTTTTATCAATGGTTCGTAAAAGATCTTTGTCAATACCTTTCACTTTCACCAAAAGCCTGCATGTGGTTTGCGCTTTACTTTTCAACCGGTCATAAAATTCTTCCTGACGATAGCGCGCGGATACACTGTAAATTGCTACTGAAAAAAGAAGCAAAATAACGGCTACCATCAAGGTGAACTGCAGGGCAATCCGGTCTTTTATTTTCACGGTTGGCTAGGCTTCTGAATGATTGACTAATGAATTTGGAAAAAAATCTACAATCCTGGGTTTGAATAAAATATCGCCCACAATCCCGGGAATAAATTCCCGGGCTACAAGGTCGGTCGTGCCGATGGCACTATATCAAAACGATATAATTGCAATTATATCATCTTTTCAGGATTCTTCTTTCATGATGTAACCTAGTCCGGGACGCGTATGGATCAGTTTTGTTGAAAAATCCTTATCAATTTTCTTGCGCAGATAGTTGATATAAACTTCTACTACGTTCGTGCCCGGATCGAAATTAAGATGCCATACATGTTCAGCCAAATCCATTTTGGACACTACACGTCCGCGGTGAAGAAGGAAATATTCCAGCAAGGCAAATTCCTTGGCGGTAAGCTCAATGGATTTACCTGCCCGGATGACCTCTTTTGTGCCGACGTTCAATTCCAGGTCTGCAATACGTAAAGTCTGGTTTTTCGTTTCCGGATTGTTCAATTCAGCGACGCGCAGAGCTGCATTAATGCGCGCCATCAGTTCCCGAAAATCAAACGGTTTGACAATATAATCGTTCGCTCCCTTGTTAAGGCCTTCAACTTTATCTTCAATCTCACCATAAGCAGTCAGCATGATAATAGGAATGGAGGGTTTGTAAACCCGGATTTGCTGACAAACGTCATAGCCTTTCAATCCCGGCAGATTTACATCGAGAAGTACCAAATCAAACTTTTTGCTCAATGCCAGGTTTTTACCGGTTATGCCATCGTAAGCAATTTCTGCTTCAAATTTTTCGGCATGTAACCCACGATAAATATTTTGTGCAATACGCCGGTCATCTTCGACAATGAGTATAGTTTTCATGTATTGGTCAGGTCATATTTCATACTACGAGGCAGCAAGTTACAAGGAATAAGTATTTCCTGTTCAGCTATGCTGAATTACAATACTTCCAAGGCTTGTTCAAAATCTTTGATCAGGTAATCAGGATCTTCAAAACCTATGTAAACACGGGCTAAACGATGATGCTCAATAGTAGGATCAAAAGCTTCCGGGGCGATGCCTGCTGCCTGCGGCAAAATCAGTGATTCATGCCCGCCCCAGGAAACAGCTACCAGAAAACGTTTAAGCGAGTACGTAAACCGCTCAATCTGATCCAGAGAATTAGCTTTTAACAAAATGGTAAAAAGCCCGCCGGCACCAGTCATCTGTCGATGAGCCAGTTCCAATTGCGGGAAATCTTCATCAAAAGGAAAAATTACCTTCTCAATTTTAGGATGATTTTTTAGATAAGCGATCACTTTAACCGTGGATTTTGAAATATGTTCCAAACGCATAGGCAGTGTTCTCAGTCCTCTCAAAATCAACCAGGCATTAAACGGAGAAATACCGGAACCGGTATTGAGCAGTTGTTCATTGAAAATCTTTTTCATCATTTCCTTGGTACCTGTCAGTACGCCGGCAAGCACATCGCTATGTCCACCCAGGTATTTTGTTCCGGATTGCAAGCACAGATCAATTCCAAAGGCATGTGGTTTTTGGTGTAAAGGCGTACAATAACTATTATCTGCAATCGTAAGGATTCCTTTGTTTTTTGCCAGTTGAGCTACGGCTTTCAGATCCTGCAATTCAAATGTCAGCGTATTAGGCGTTTCCAGATATATGATTTTGGTTTCAGGACGCAGCGCATTTTCAAAATTCTCAATCTTTGTTCCGTCAATATATGTTGTTTCAACACCAAAACGAGGGAGAATATTATCGAATAGCCGTGTCGCCCAGCTATATGGTTTTTCAACAGAAATAATGTGGTCGCCGGATTTAACATTGGCCATCACAGAACAAAAAATAGCCGATGCGCCGCTGTTAAAAACCAGGGCATCTTCGGCCCCATCCAGTGCAGCCAGCTTTTTACTTAAAATAGCAATAGTTGGATTTTTTCCCCTGGAATAAAGAAAGGTAGATTCTTCATTCGTGAAAGCATTTCGTAATTCTTCAAAAGTATCAAATACGAAATTGCTGGTCTGAACAATCGGTGGGGCCACGGCATTAAAATACTGGCTGCGGTCTTCACCAAGTTCATTCAGAATATAAGAAATATCCATTCTCAAAGTTTAATTATTGTTCGGTGGGTTGTTTAAAAATTATTTCGGTTTCAATGGAATGAATAATCGCTTTGTTGCTGTGTGCAAAATAGCAGGTATCAATTCCTCGTTCCTGTATTTTCTTTAAAAGTAACGTTACTTCAGATTTACTTCTTTTTCTGGTCTGACGGATATAAACGGCCCGGATATTGGGAGCATAACTGGAACAGATTTCCTCATAGATTTCGGGATCTTTCTGAGAATCATCGCCTAACAAAATGAACTGCAATTCCGGGTAAAACTCAACAATATTCTGGATTTTACGAAATTTATGGCCATGCGATCCTGCACCGGTCATGATGAAATCATCCAGCCCTGATTTAATTTTTTTTAATTTAAGGATTGCTTTTGGTAGTCCGTTAAGTTCGGCAAAGCGAACAATCATGTCGTATAAATTCCATTCACTACTTGAAACATAAAAGAAAATATTGTTTTGCTGCTTGGGATTAGTGCGGCTTGCAAGCGATAAAAGCTGGTAGTGCTTTACCACATCATCAAAAGGCTTTCTTGCCTGTACATTTTTAGCCAGCAGTACAAAAAGTTTTTTTAAGGAACGACGGCTATGGGAAACCAAAAAGGTATCATCAATATCTGAAATAATTCCATAGGAACTTTCGTAAGGTATAAAAAATTCCTCATGTTCAGTAACCTTATACTGATCTCCTTCAATCTCATCGTCTACACTGACTTCGTAGGGATGCCAGCCACCTTCCATAGGCTCCGAAAATGGAATTTGGAAACGAAAATAGCCGTCTTCTTCTGCACGGGTTTCGGTAACTATGGAACCTACACGTAAAACGACCCTTAAATTTGGTATGGTTTTTAATGAAAATAACTCTATAATGGTACGTGCATACCGAAAACCTGTACGGGTGTATTTGTGATCACCTTCCGGATATTTTTCAACAACATGGCCGAATACAACTAATTCCTTTTTATTTGCGTATCCTCTGTATAATTTTAAATCACATCGTTTCATAATCCGTATTCACTTAAAGTGCCTAATTTAGACAATATGTTTTCAGAACAAAAAGTTTTGTTGGTTGTAAACCCCATATCAGGAGATAAGGATAAACAGGAAATTCTTTTAAAAGTGGCTGCTAAGGCAGAGGAGGAGGATTATGTTTTAAGTATTTTTTCAACAACAGGAATTGATGATTTAAATCAAATCAGAGAGACCGTAAAAAACCTGTGCCCTAGCCGGGTTCTTGTTGCAGGTGGTGACGGAACCATATCCTTGGTAGCAGAAGCAGTGGAAGGTCTTGAAGTGATTTTTGGGATTATTCCGGCCGGTTCAGCCAATGGTTTGTCCGCTGATTTTGGCCTTCCGGTCTCTGTTGACGAATCGATAGATGTAGCTTTTGGTGAAAATTCCATTCATATAGATGCTGTTAAAATTAATGATGATATCAGCCTTCACCTGAGTGACATTGGTTTAAATGCGCTCTTGGTTAAGAACTATGAAAATGGTGATACACGTGGAAAATTGGGTTATGCACTGGAAATGTTTAAAACGCTGAATGAGCATGAAAATTTCCAGGTGCGCATTACCACAGAATTTGGTGTGCTGGAAACAGAAGCGCTGGTTGTCATTATTGCCAATGCAAAAAAATACGGAACAGGGATTAGTATCAATCCTTTTGGCAATATGTCGGACGGTAAGTTTGAGCTGGTTATTGCCAAGAAGATAGATTTCATTGAAACAGCAAAATTTCTAACCGGGAATACAGAATTTAATCCTGACGTGATGGAATTCCTTTCAGTAGAAAAGGCAAAAATTGAATGTCTTGACCGGGAAGTATATTTTCAGATGGATGGGGAATATAAAGGTGAAGTGCGGGAATTGAACGCTACGATTCTGAAAGGATATGTGCGTATTGCCATTCCCTGAAAGTATTTATTGGCATTTAGTAAGTTCTAAGCAGTAGTCTAAACCGGTTAATTGTCTTTTCAGATTATTACACATTTGGTAAATCCTGAAAATGAAAACATTAACCAAGGCTTTATTTTTGACCGCTGTTTCTCTGTCTGTAAATTCTTTTGCACAAAAAGTGGAATTGTGTCAGGGTGCTTACTTTACGGAAGCGCAGGGAAAAGCATTTCTGGACAGTCATGTGCCTGCTTCTAAACAGGTATGGGAAACACGTGCTGGACAGATCAGGACTCAAATCCGGGAAGGTATGGAATTGCTGACGTTGCCAACAAAACCTGCTTCTGCACCCATAATCCATAGTAAACGTGAAATGGATGGTTACACGATCGAAAATGTAGCTTTTGAGAGTTTGCCCGGTGTGTATGTAACAGGAAATTTGTATCGTCCGCTTAAAAAACAAAAATCTTACGCAGGAATCTTGTGTCCTCACGGACACGGAGAAAATCCACATGGCCGTTTTCGTGAGCAAACCCAAAAACGCTGTGCAACGCTGGCCAGAATGGGTGCCGTTGTATTTGTGCCGGACATGGTAGGGCAAGGTGACGCCAAACAAACAGAGCATAAATTTTCCAAAGCTTTAAAGCTTCTGGCAATTAATAATATCCGCAGCATCGACTTCCTTCTGTCTCTTCCAAATGTGGATCCTGAACGTATTGCAGTAACCGGTGAGTCGGGTGGGGGAACTCAGACGTTTTTACTGGCTGCTTTGGATCCGCGTATAAAAGTTTCAGTACCAACGGTAATGGTTTCGGCCCATTTCTTTGGAGGCTGTGTTTGTGAGAGCGGTATGCCGATTCATAAAAAAGGAGAGTATCAGACCAATAATGTTGAAATTGCTGCGCTGACAGCTCCAAGACCCATGCTGTTAATTTCCGATGGCGATGACTGGACTAAGAACACGCCTAAAGTAGAATTTCCCTTTATCCGGAATATTTACGCCTTGTACGGCAAAAAGAATCTGGTAGAAAATGTTCATTTACCAAATGAAAAACATGATTACGGCCCAAGCAAGCGTAAAGCAATGTATGCGTTCATGGCAAAATACTTAAATCTGGATATCAAAGCAGTTTCTGATGCACAGGGAAATATCGATGAAGGTCCGTCAAAAGTTTTGGAACAAAAAGATCTCGAAGTATTCAATGCAGCGCATCCAAGACCTTCAAATGCGCTGATGGGAGATGAGGCCGTTTTAAAACTTTTATAAAGAAGCCAGTCACGAATTTTGCCTGCTTAGATATGAAACATAAAGTATGATCATTGCCATCGTTTTTCTTGCCATTGTTTTTATTGTTCTGAGTTCGACGGTTTTAAAAATGCACCCGCTTGCTGGACTGCTTCTGGCGGCACTGGGTGTAGGTATTTTTGCAGGATTACCCATCGACAAACTGGCTGAAACCATTGGAAAAGGTTTTGGTGAACTCATGTCAAAAATTGGTTTGATGGTTATTCTCGGCTGTGTGATCGGTGCTATTCTGGATCAGTCCGGTGCAGCGATTAAAGTTGCCGATGTAATTTTAAAATTATTTGGTGAGAAAAGACCAGCCTTTGCCATGTCTGTCATCGGTGCGATTGTTGGTATTCCGGTTTTTTGTGATTCCGGCTATATTATTTTACACAAATTAAACCAGATCGTTGCCAAAAGGACGAACAAATCCTTAGCTGTTATTTCACTTTCTCTTTCAGGAGGATTGTTCGCTACGCATACCTTAGTACCGCCAACACCGGGGCCGCTTTCTGCCGCAGGAAACCTGGGCATTGCAGATTCTGTCGGTCTGGTTATTCTGATCGGGTTAATTGTTTCCATCCCCAGTCTTTTTCTGTCAACCTGGTTTGCCGGAAGATATGCGAAAGATGTGAAAATCATTGAAGAAATAAATCCAAAAATTATTGAAAAAGAAGACAGGATATTACCTCCGGCCTGGAAAGCTTTTATGCCGATTCTTTTACCTATTTTTCTTATCACACTGGCATCGTTTGCCAAAATCTTAAATTTCCCAGAAAATATCATACGTTGGACCAGCTTTCTGGGAAGTCCGCTGGTTTCCTTTTTATTAGCGATTTTTTTTAGTTATTCATTATTTCCGGAAAAAGCAGCAGATAAAATGATTCGTTGTTTTAAAAGCGGGATTGAACATTGCGGAACAACGCTGGTGCTGGTAGGGGCGGGAGGTGCTTTTGGTGCAGTTTTAAAAGAAACGCCGTTGAAAGAAATGGTGAGTGAATGGCTGACAAGGAATGAAATGTCAGGCGCTTTTTTATTAATAATTACCTTTTTTATTGCTGCGTTTTTCAAAACGGCACAAGGATCTACGACGTCTGCCATGGTTCTGACAACCAGTATTATTGCTCCTTTGCTGGCAACGCTGGGATTTGTTACTCCCTTGCAAATTACATTTCTGGTGATGGCAGCAGGAAGCGGGGCTATGGTTGTTTCGCACACCAATGATGCCTGGTTTTGGGTTGTTTCTCAGTTTACCGGCATTTCAGCAAAAGATACTTACAGGACACATACCATTTTTACAGGTTTGCAAGGAGTAGTGAGTTTTGCAACTACACTACTCCTCTACTGGCTTTTTGTCTAAGGTTGTTCTAGTTAACTTTCATCATTTTTAAGGCAGAACTTTCGTTCGAATAGTTAACCTTAATAATGTAAAGTCCTTGTATCAGGTTACTTACATCCATAAGATATTGGTTTGAACCTTCTTCTACCTTCAATGGAATCTTTTTGAGTATGGTGCCATTGCTATTCAACAATTCCATTGATCCTTCTCCTTTCCGGGGGGATAAAAAAGAAATGTTCGTTTTATCCGTTGCCGGTACCGGCCATAAGGAAAGTTCTGCAATACTTGAATTATTGACGGATACAATAGAACTGTACGTAAAGGACTGGTCAATATCAACTTGTTTCAACCGGTAATAATTGATACCGGAAAGAGGGTTTTTATCTTCAAAAGTATATTTACCAATAGCCGCTTCTGTTAAGGACACGTTTCCCAACGTTGCATAATCAGCTAATTTCTCATCTGAAAAACGCTCAATTTCAAAATGACTGCCATTTTTATTATCATAAACGATCCAGGAAAGTTCAACCACATTTTGCTTAAAAGCAGCTGTTAAACCGGAAGTATAAATAGGAAGCGGAGAAGAAGTACCTATGGTTGTAAATGCCCAGTTCTGACTGGTGTTGCTTTCGATTTGTTTACTGCTTTGAACAACTGGATTTAACTCATTGAATGACTGGTTATTATTTTCCAATGCAAAATTGTTACTGCTGCTAACAATTCCATAATAACCGGTAATAGGTGAAGAAATCAATTGCCACTGCTGTCTGATATTAACATTATCGGATGAAAGTACCAGCTGGTCAGAACGGTTGTCTCCTGGAGACTGCAAACGCTTTCCGGTTCCCCGGTTCGTGATGATGTAGTATTTGAATCCGTTTACATCCTGACTGATTAGGCTCCACTGTGTATTGGGATCATTGTCTGAATATGTTTTTTGCACCGCTTTGTCTCCAGAAGATGCAAGAACTTTTCCGGTGTTTTTATTTACAATTTTAAAATAATTTCCTTCATTGATGCCCGTGGTAAACTGCGTATCTAGGTAATCAATCCTTTTAGAGACATACGTTCTAAGAAATTCAACATGCTGCGAATATGTTCCGGTGGCTTTTTGCTCAAAGTATACAACCGTGTTCAGAACATCCCAGAGCTTGAAATTTTTCTTTTCTGACTGATCAAGCGTGGCAGCAAAATTGGTAATCGTCGCATCCAGACTGCTTTTGATATTAGCACCTCTTAGTTCTTTCCATCTTTTAGCAAGTGCGGCTTTAAAATTGCTGTCTTCCAGCATCCGTTTAATCCAGATTTTCGGATCATTGGCATAGGTTGACATTCGCTTGTTTGTAGCATCGCCCAAGCGATTATCGTTGTTAAAGGCAATGTCATAATCCCACATGGGGCCAAAATAAATTTTGTCATCACCTCTTTTTTTGAACATATAGGTACTCCAGAATGCATCATTATTACCCGTAAGTTCGCATCCAATGTACCAGTTTATCAAAGATGCCTGGTCTATATATTTCATATAACCTTTCTCAGGATCCTGGAAATCAGCAGAAAAAAGCCTGTCTTCAATCATCTGAAAATATGAACTGATGTATTCTGTCTGAGCTGCTACAATCTTATCATCTTCAGGCGATTTAATTACGAACTTCATTCCCCGGCTTGTAAAGAAGTTTGATTTTTCTGAATCTGCCAGTCCGTTTGCTTCTATGAAATAGCCGCCTGTTATAGCCGGTTCAGCAACATCTGCTGCTTTTATTTCGTCAATATTCACCCGGTTTGGTGCGACCTGAATATAATCTGTCAGGGTATAATTACCAATATATTCATTGTTAAGATACACATCTACAAAACGGTAAGAAGGCGTATAAGGAAGACCAAGAAAGCTACTCACCTCAAAAGCCATTGCATTTCGCATCAGGGTTTTATCAGCATAATTGGCTAGTAAAACCCAGTTTCTTTCCGTAGCAGGCATTCCTAAGAGCGAATACTTGGAAGCAAGCCGCAGGCGGTAAGGCTTTTTGGGCATGGCCCAGGTAGAATTTCCACGTCCTCTGATTTCAATGGAACCACTGTATGCTCCTGCGGTACCATCCGGCGCAGCTATTGATAGGGAACCTGCACGCCACTTATCTTTACTGTCGACGGGCAACTCACTGGTTGTGGTAATGTAAAGAGTGGGAAGATTAGTTAATTGTTTAAGTTGTGCATGGGTTTTGTAACTAAAAGTCAATACAAAGAGTAAGGCCAGGTTAGTGGCAAGCAGAAATTTTTTCATTAGAGCGCTGTTAAGTTCGTTAAAGTTATTTCAATAAGGAGGTAACAGTGATCCCGCAAGTCATTTAAGTCCTGCCGGAAAAGGACAGGATTATTGACCAGCAAGAGCTGCTAAAATTTATTCAGGAAATTGAGGGGTTACTTTTGATGGTATTCAAACAAGCAATGCAGTTGATCAGAAAACATTGCAGAGGAACTGAATTACAAATATTTGTGGTTAAATATATTTGAAAATAAAGTGATTACAACGAATTAAACAGAAATTTTCTGATTGTTTTTGAAATAAATTATGCCTTAAACAGCATAGGAGTAGCAGTATAAGTAACGTTATAAAATTTGTGATTTAGTGTATAAAAAAAGAGGGCAGCTATTTGCTGCCCTCATGATATAAGCTAGAAATTTTAAACGCCTAATTGCGCTAATACTTCTGAAACTTTTGCAGCTGCTTCTTTAAATTCGATAGCAGACTGAACTTTCAAACCAGATTCATTGATGATACGGGCTCCTTCTTCAGCATTTGTTCCCTGCAAACGAACGATAATTGGAACAGGAATTTCGCCGATTGCTTTGTAAGCCTCAACAACACCTGCCGCAACACGGTCGCAACGAACAATACCACCAAAGATATTGATCAGGATAGCCTTTACGTTAGGATCTTTCAGAATGATACGGAAACCTGCTTCTACGGTACGCGCGTTAGCTCCACCCCCAACATCCAGGAAGTTAGCCGGCTCGCCGCCTGAAAGCTTGATAAGGTCCATAGTAGCCATAGCTAGTCCTGCACCGTTTACCATACATCCAACGTTTCCATCCAGTTTCACATAGTTCAGATTATTAGCGCCTGCTTCTACTTCTAAAGGATCTTCTTCATTGGTATCACGCATTTCTGCAAGCTCAGGATGACGGTATAAAGCGTTGTCATCCAGGTCAACTTTTGCATCAACGGCAAGAATTTTATTATCTGATGTTTTTAAAACCGGATTGATTTCAAACATCGCTGCATCGCTCTCAATATAAGCTTTGTAAAGAGAACCGATAAATTTCACCATTTCTTTGAAAGCATCACCTTCCAAACCAAGAGCAAAAGCAACTTTACGTGCCTGGAACGGCTGTAATCCAACTTTTGGATCAATCCATTCTTTCATGATTTTTTCAGGAGTATGCTCAGCAACCTCCTCAATGTCCATACCACCTTCTGTACTGGCCATGATGACGTTGCAATTTCTGCCTCTGTCTAACAGAATTGACAGATAGTACTCTTTTGGCTCACTGATACCCGGATAATAAACATCCTCAGCAATCAGGACTTTATTTACACGTTTTCCATCAGGGCCGGTTTGGTGCGTTACAAGTACTTTTCCCAGAATGTTATTCGCAATAGTACGCACATCTTCAACAGACTTGGCCAAAGCAACACCGCGTTGTTCGCTGCCTACAATTCTGCCTTTACCACGCCCACCCGCGTGAATTTGTGATTTAACCACATACCATTTGGTACCTGTCTGCTGGCTAATCTCACGGGCGACTTCCACCGCCTTGTCGGGGGTGTCGGCAACGAGTCCTTCCTGAATACGTACACCGTATTTTTTCAGGACACTTTTGCCTTGATATTCGTGAATATTCATGAGTATAAAAGTAAATTGGTATTTTCACGGCAAATTAAGGAATTAATCAAAACGGGGGTAGCTTTTTATCTAATTATCTTTTCATAATATGAATTTACTTCGGGCAAATGGAATAAAACGTACCTATGGTGCCTTGCAGGTCTTAAAAGGAATCGATATTGAGGTCAATAGCGGAGAAGTAGTAGCGATTGTGGGAGCATCCGGAGCAGGAAAAAGTACACTGCTTCACATCCTTGGAACACTGGACCGTCCGGATGAAGGACAGGTATTTATTGGCGATACCAATGTTTCTTCACTGGGAGACAAAGATCTGGCTCGTTTCCGAAATGAAAAGATTGGCTTTATATTCCAGTTCCACAATCTTCTTGCTGAATTTACGGCACTGGAAAACGCCTGTATGCCAGGATATATCAATGCCGGAATGAGTGAAAAAGAGATAAAAAGGAGAGGAGAGGAGTTGCTGGAACTATTAGGGCTCGCAGACCGTAGCAACCATCTGCCGTCCCAGCTTTCAGGCGGGGAGCAGCAGCGTGTCGCAGTTGCCAGGGCTTTGCTGAATAAGCCGGCTATTGTTTTAGCAGATGAGCCCAGCGGAAACCTGGATTCAAAAAATGCGCTGGATCTGCATCAGCTTTTCTTTAAATTGAGAGATGAACTTGGTCATACTTTTATTATTGTTACGCACAATGAAGATCTGGCAGAAATGGCAGACAGAAGACTGGTCATGCAGGATGGTAAAATGCTGGTGTAACAAAAAACAGAATATTTTCAATCGTTTGTGACCTTGTTCTGAGAACAGCGTCATAACGGCGAAGTTTTTCATAACGTTGAGTAAAGTAAATAGCCGCCTGGATTTTCCGGGCGGCTATTTTTTTGTATCAAATAAAAATAGTTTAAATAAATTCAACTAGGCTGTGACTTAATCGTTTTAAGTACGTCTATTATTTAAATTTCCTAAGGGTTGGAGATTTTTCATAACGTTGAGTAAAACAAATAGCCGTCCGGATTTTCCGGACGGCTATTTTATTGCCTAATTTATATGACTTAGGGATGAATTACATCATTCCGCCCATTCCACCGCCGTGTCCGCCACCCATTGGTGCAGCACTTTCTTCCGGATCGTCAGCAATTACACATTCTGTTGTTAACAACAGACCTGCGATAGACGCTGCGTTTTCCAAAGCAAGACGGGAAACTTTCTTAGGATCGATGATACCAGCTTCTAACAAGTCTGTGTAAACATTGTCTTTAGCATTGTAACCATAAGCACCAGTTCCTTCTTTCACTTTTGCAACAACAACAGATGGTTCCTGACCTGAGTTAGAAACGATTGTTCTCAAAGGAGCTTCAAGAGCGATACGGATGATGTTGATACCTGTATTTTCGTCGTCGTTGTTTCCAACAAGTCCGTCAAGAGCAGATGTTGCACGAATGTAAGCAACACCACCACCTGCTACGATACCTTCTTCAACAGCGGCACGGGTTGCGTGCAATGCATCGTCAACACGGTCTTTTTTCTCTTTCATTTCAACTTCTGTCACTGCACCAATGTAAAGGATGGCAACACCACCTGACAATTTAGCAAGACGTTCCTGAAGTTTTTCACGATCGTAATCAGAAGTTGTGTTTTCGATCTGTGCTTTGATCTGGTTAACACGTCCCTGGATATCTTCTGAATTTCCAGCTCCGTTAACCAATGTTGTATTGTCTTTGTCGATAATTGCTTTTTCGCAAGTACCAAGGTAATCCAAAGTAACGTTTTCTAATTTGAAACCGCGTTCTTCTGAAATTACAGTACCACCCGTGATGATCGCGATGTCTTCAAGCATTGCTTTACGACGGTCACCAAAACCAGGAGCTTTAACAGCAGCAACTTTCAAGGCGCCACGGATTTTGTTTACTACCAAAGTAGCCAACGCTTCTCCGTCAACATCTTCTGCCAAGATAAGCAAAGGACGGCCAGTTTGAGCAACTGCTTCAAGAACCGGAAGAAGTTCTTTCATTGAAGAAACTTTCTTCTCAGAAATAAGGATGAATGGACGCTCAAGATCAGCTTCCATTTTCTCAGTGTTAGTAACAAAATATGGAGAAAGGTAACCACGGTCAAACTGCATACCTTCCACAGTTTTAACTTCTGTTTCAGTACCACGCGCTTCTTCAACAGTGATAACACCTTCTTTACCTACTTTTTCCATCGCTTCGGCAATCATATTACCGATTTCTTCATCATGGTTCGCTGAAATAGTAGCAACCTGAGCGATTTCTTTTGAAGTAGAAATATCTTTTTTCTGCGTTTCAAGATTTTTAACAACGGCAGAAACAGCTTTTTCGATACCGCGTTTCAAATCCATTGGGTTAGCACCAGCCGCTACGTTTTTCACTCCGATCGAGTAAATAGCCTGAGCCAATACTGTTGCCGTTGTAGTACCATCACCCGCTGAATCAGCAGTTTTAGAAGCTACTTCTTTAACCAATTGAGCACCCATGTTTTCAAAAGGATCTTTCAAATCGATTTCTTTCGCAACAGTTACACCATCTTTTGTGATGCTAGGTGAACCAAATTTTTTGTCGATAACTACATTACGGCCACGAGGTCCCAATGTTACCTTTACGGCGTCAGCCAAAGTATCAACACCCTTTTTTATTTTATCGCGGGCTTCAATGTCAAAAAATATTTTCTTAGCCATTCTAATTTTTGATTTTAATTTTAAAGAATTTAAATACCGGTGGTGTCAGACGACTAGCCAATGATAGCGTAGATATCTGATTCACGCATGATAAGGATATCTTTTCCTTCGTATGCTAGCTCAGTACCTGAATACTTTCCGTATAATACGGTGTCACCTACCTTAACGGTCATAGGCTCATCTTTTTTACCTGGACCTACTGCAACTACAGTGCCGCGTTGAGGTTTTTCCTTTGCAGTATCAGGAATAATGATACCAAATGCTGTTTTTTCTTCGGCTGGGGCTGGTTCTACAAGAACACGATCAGCCAGAGGTTGTACGTTCACTTGTATTTCTGCTAAAGTTGACATAGATATTAAACGTTTATTTTAAGTTGTCAGTATTGATATGACTTGCAACTGTAAAGCACAATCTATGCCAGCCATTTTCGTCTGACATTTTTTCAGGGACGTATGCCAATTTTGTATGTAAACAGGCTTCAATATGAATTTTGTAATAATATACATGTCAGGCAAATACATTCGTTTGCTATATCGGCAGAATTGACTAAATTTTAGCAGGCATCAAAACAACTGAATACTATGGCGAAGCTTCACAAGGATTGGTTGACAGAAGGTATTTTTGATTTTGAATATAAAAAATATGTGTTGATGGCATATTTGCAGCATATTGACGGTGAATTTAATTCCAATCGTCTTTATCCATATTTACAGGAGCTGAAATTGCACCTGGATTCCTGCCAGAATCTGCAGGCGAATAAAGATGCAATCCGAAACTCCTTCCCTAAAAAATTGAAAGGAATGGATCTTTCTGCTGCCAGACTTGTCTATGAAGATACGCTTCATGATGATGCTTATCTTTCCCAGCTAAATTACATTCTGGATTTCGCTATCCCGAGATTTTCAAAAACGATGGAAGAAGGTTCTGACCGTTTTTCAGAAGTCGGTGAAAATATCAGGATCTCACCGGTTGGAATTGTTCCTTTGCGTACGGAAGAAGGCTATCTTTTCTTTTTGAACCATTATGAAAGGATGATCACCATCTTCAGGTACCAGCTGGCATTGTACAACGATATGCGGGAAAGGTGTTTGAAAACGGTATTTGTAGACTCAGTCAGAACCAATGTCGGCACAACTTTGGAACAGATAAAAATCGACCTTACCCGCAAGTTTCAGGGATGGCCAAATCCGGCTACGTATATGGTTGAATCTAAGTACAATTATCCTTTACAGGAAACTTTGCTGCCGGTTGTACAACGGTTGATGGTGAAGCACATGAATGTGGCCTAATGGCTTTCGGCGATCAGCAATCAAATTTCAGCCCAATAAATTTCAACATTACACTACGAACTACTGCATACGAATATAGCTGATAAAGACAGATTAATCCGTCCTTATCAGCTATTTCTAAATCTAAGCTTTGAATTTTTTATTTTGCTGTATCTGCAGGAGCTGCCGGCGTAGTTGCTGGAGCGGCGGCTCCCGGTGCCGGTGCTGATGGCAATTTAGCGCCAGGAATTACTGTGTTTTGTGCTTTTTCAATATTTACACTGTTGATTCCACCTGCATCAGCAGTACCTCCACTGGCAATAATATAAGATGCCAAAGAGATTACAATAATACCAGCTGCCAGTCCCCACGTAATTTGTTCAAGCAAATCAGTCGTTTTCTTAACACCAAACATTTGTGCCGTACCCGCACCACTAAATTCGCTGGAAAGACCTCCTCCTTTTGAATTTTGAACCAAAACCACCAGAATCAATAATACTGCGATAATCGCAACCAGAATAATCAAACCCAAATACATGTCTTGTATATAATATAGAATGAATAAATACGCAATGGAGTAAGTGAAAATTAAGGTCTGCTGTGAATCAGTTCACTTAATTTTTTCGCAAAGTAATCCTTTTTTTCTGGTTTTTTCAAAATCAATTTTTGATAGATGTCAATTGCCTTGTCCGTTTTACCCTGACGAATAAGAATTTTGGCAAATGCTTCTGTCTCAATTGCTCCTCCAAAAGATTCATTAGAATTGGATTGTGCAACTCTTCCGGTAAGATCTAACTCCAGAGGTTCAGCATTAATATCCTGTTTTATTGCACCCATTCTCGGATTCTTTTTAATAAAACCTTCAATAATCTGCTGCTGTTTCTTTTGTAACTCTGATATGCCGGAAACTGGTGGTGACTTTACCTCGTTGATTTCCAGTATGTCAAGAATATCCTCATGGATAGGTGCAGGCAATTCTTCCGTTATAACCTCAGCTTCATTAACTGCCGCAACAGAATCATACGCATTATACTTTCCTTCAACCAATTGCTGTAGTGCTATTCTGCTTAGGGCGTAAGCTGCTGCACGCGGCGTATGGTCATTTAACTGTTCCGTATCCGGTAAGAAAGATGCCTTGGCCAGCAAAGAATAGGAAATCTGGCAATAGGGGAAAGCCTTGATTGTGGCTTCAAGCTGTGGAATTACCGTTCCGTCCACATCATTCGGATATTTTACCAAACGACTAAACGTTTCCTTATCAACGATTGTCATTAACCGCTCTGTTTTGATTTTGAGAAATAATTATTGAATTTAAAACAAATGCGCTTCTCTTACCAGTCTGCTGCCGATTTATTAAAAATCTGCTGCACTAAATTTTCCTGGATAATAGGGAGTAACCTCGATTCATTCTGATTAAGCGTTTGATCCTGAGGGAAATCGGCGTAGTAAGTAAAAGACTGATCAAAGTTCTTTGTTTCGTCTTTTGCATTTGTGAAACGTACCTGTACCGTTACGTTCAAACGGTTAAGTCCTGCCTGGTCATTGGCCGTCGGAGCTGCGGCCAAAACATCATAACCTGTAATAGTACCTTCCAGAAGAAGATCGCCTCCGTTCTGCTGCAAAGTTAAATTTGTGTTTTTCTGAAAATATTCTTTAACCTGCTCTGTCAGCTGCTGTGGTAAATTGGTAGGCCCACCAGCTGTTGCCATATTAAAGTTAATAATAGTAAATGTCTTGATATCAGGAGATAAGCTGGTTCCGGTAAACGAGTAAACACCACAGCCTGAAATTAAGAATGAAGAATTTAAAATCAAAAGCAGCACAAAAATTCTCTTGGCTGTTACAGAGAAATTATTTATTTTTTTCAATATTCTGTTTTCTGAAAAACTCATTAACTATTTCATTTTAAAATACGTCTATTCTTCAATATCGTATTGCTTTATTTTACGATATAACGTACGTTCCGAAATCCCCAATGCACTGGCAGCATATTTTCGCTTATTATTATTTTTCCGTAGTGCCTTGATGATCATTTCCTTTTCCTTGTCTTCCAGAGAAAGGGATTCTTCTTCTGCTGTTACATGCAGAACATCTTCAATTTCTCCCCGTTCGTCTGAATACCTGTCCAGGTCCACGGTTCTGGATTGCTGCGGTGGTGTAAGTAACCGCGTTGGCTCGGTAGTAGGTGCCGGCACGGCAGGTTCAGGATTATTGATAGAACTGAATAATTCCTGATGATCTTTTAAAATATCGCCACCATATTTTTCATTTTCCAAAACATTCCTGACCAGCTTTTTAAGCTCAGTCATATCCCGACGCATATCGAACAGCACCTTATATAGCAGTTCTCTTTCCGAGAAAGAAGTAGAGGAATCATCTCCCTGTCTCAGCGGAACAAGTGCTTTCCGGCTCGAAGGCTGAAAGGGATTAAGGTAATTATTTAGTGTCGTAGCCGTAATCGGTAAATCTTTGTCGGTTTCCAGAATAGTAATCTGCTCAGCGATATTTTTTAGCTGACGAATGTTACCGGGGAATTCATACCGCATCAGCAACTCACGTGCATCTACATCAAGCCTGACCGCTTTGGTACGGTATCTTTCGGAGAAATCATTGGTAAATTTTCTGAAAAGCAATAGCACATCTTCTCCGCGTTCGCGCAAAGGCGGTACATAAATCGGAACGGTATTTAAACGATAGTATAAATCTTCGCGAAACCTGCCGTTGTTTACAGCTTCTAAAAGATTGACATTTGTTGCAGCTACAATACGGACATTGGTTTTTAAGACCTTGGAAGAACCAACACGAATATATTCTCCGTTTTCCAAAACCCGGAGTAAGCGTGATTGTGTCCCCAGAGGCATTTCTCCTACTTCATCCAGAAATATTGTTCCGCCGTTGGTAGTCTCGAAATATCCTTTCCGGGCATCCAGCGCACCTGTAAAAGCACCTTTTTCATGACCAAAAAGTTCAGAATCGATCGTTCCTTCCGGAATAGCACCACAGTTGATCGCAATAAACGGACCGTGCTTTCTGGAACTTATGCTATGAATAATCTTCGAAAATGATTCTTTTCCACTTCCACTTTCTCCTGTTATCAAAACCGTAAGATCTGTTGCCGCCACCTGAACCGCCACGTTAATAGCATGGTTCAACGCTGGTGACGTCCCAATGATCCCGAATCGGTTCTTTATGGCTTGTATCTCTGTTGGATTCATTAATAGCGATTGGCCGTCAGCTTTTAGCAGTTAGCCTTTTGTTGGTTAATGCAACGGATTATTTTTTATTAAGCTAACTGGATGATTTCTTCTCCTACCACTGCTTTTCCCCTTAAGGTAGCCGAGGTAGTATCTGTAATCAGCACATCAACATAATCTCCTTTTTTAAAATTTTCTCTTGGGAAAATAACCACTTTATTCTGGTCACTTCTGCCGGAAAAATCAGCTTCAGAACGTTTTGAAGTGCCTTCAACCAACACCTTCTGTATTGTTCCAATCAGTTTTCTGTTTCTTTCCGTTGAAATCCGCTGCTGCACTTCAATGATTTCGGCCAAGCGTCTTTGTTTAACATCGGCAGGAATGTCATCCCTGAATTTTTTTGCAGCAGGTGTTCCCGGACGTTCAGAATAGGAGAACATATATCCGAAATCAAACCGTACATATTCCAGCAGTGAAAGAGAATCCTGATGTTCTTCCTCCGTTTCGGTACAGAATCCTGCGATCATATCATGAGAAATTCCGCATTCATCACCCAGAATCCTGCGAATACTGTCGATTCTTTCCAGATACCATTCGCGGGTGTAAGTACGATTCATGATTTCCAGCACACGGCTGTTCCCGCTTTGGGCCGGCAAGTGAATGTACTTGCAGATGTTATCGTATTTCTTGATCGTATACAGTACTTCATCCGTAATATCTTTTGGATGTGAAGTGCTGAAACGAACCCGGAGTTCAGGGCTGATCAGCGCAACGCTTGCCAAAAGATTGGCAAAAGAAATAATTTCTGTTTTATCGTTAGGGTTAGCATATTTATAGCTGTCAACATTTTGGCCAAGTAGTGTTACTTCTTTATAACCCTGCTCAAACAAATCCTGCGCTTCTTTCAAAATCGATTCAGGGTCACGGCTGCGTTCGCGTCCGCGGGTATAAGGAACCACACAAAAGCTGCACATATTATCACAGCCGCGCATAATCGAGATCAGTGCTGTAATACCATTGGAATTCAGGCGGACCGGAGAAATATCCGCATAGGTTTCTTCTCTTGATAGAAAAACATTGACGCCTTTCTGCCCTGTTTCTGCTTCTTCCACCAATCGCGGAAGATCGCGGTAAGCGTCCGGTCCGGTTACGATGTCCACCATTTTTTCCTCTTCCAGAAGCTTGGCTTTCAATCGTTCTGCCATGCATCCCAATACACCGATGAGCATACCAGGCCGTTTCTTTTTGTATACGTTCAGCTGTTTCAGCCGCGTTCTTACACGCTGTTCGGCATTATCACGTATGGCGCAGGTATTCAGGAAAACAAGATCTGCATTTTCTGCATCAGACGTTGTAGCAAAACCCGCTTCCCGCATCACAGAAGCTACAATTTCGCTGTCTGCAAAATTCATCTGGCAGCCGTAACTTTCTATGAATAACCTTTTTTTATCCGATATAGGCTCATTTTCCAAAACACGCACGGTTTCACACGCCTCTTTATCCGTCTCAGTTAATATTTTTAAGCTTTGCGCAATTCTATTCTCCATTGTCCCTGGTATTGAAGGATTCATATTCTAGTCCGGAAGTTCTGTAGTAATGGTTTTTAGTCATCATTTGTTCCTGCGACGAACTGCAAAGCTACAAAGAAAACGTCAAAAACTGACAAACTGGCAGAGAATTGAAGGTTAAGAAAAGTTAAAAGAAGCTGCTATAAAGGATTATAAATGACATAATTATTTAGAAAGGATACCCTACACCCAGGTTGATATTCAGAAAGTTTTCCTGTCTCCGGTTAAAAAGCTTATCAAAATGCAGTTTGTCAAGTACAAACTTTTGGGTGTACGGATCATAAACTTTTGTTCCAAAATCAAATCTTAATATAAAGAATGAAAGGTCATAACGAATCCCGAAACCGGTTCCAACAGCAATTTCTTTTACGAAAGTATCTGCTTTTAATTTCTGAGCCTCGGGTGAAGATCTGTTTAAACTCCAGACATTTCCGGCATCAATGAAAAGGGCATAATTAATATCTCCGAAAAATTTGGCCAGATGTCCCCGCCATTCCAGATTTCCTTCCAGTAAAAAATCACCCGGAGCTTCGATAGACAAGTTATTGGAAGTAATACGCGGAGCTGCTGCACCCGGGCCCAGCCGGCGTGGCAGCCATGCCCTCAGACTGTTGGATCCTCCGGCAAAAAAATATTTTTCGTAAGGCGGCACTTTGTTGTTTCCGTAACTATAAATCGCACCGCTGTTTATTCGGGCAATGAAGGAAGAACGCCTTCCGGTAGGCCAGTAACGACGATAATCGACAGTAGCTCTAAAATATTTGTAAAATTGCAGTGTATCTCCAAACACATTTTTAATCCATTTTTCCTGTGCCGGCAGAATATTCAGTGTAGTACCTCCGGATTCAAGTGAAGCCCGGAAATAATGCGCTTTTTTCTGTGGGCCGATAAGGGAGTTTGTATTATGAATAAAAGACAGGTTTACATCCGATACAAAGGATTTGTTGAAGCTGTATTTCAGGTTATTACCCTGTTCAAATAAATCATTTAGCAAAGTTTCAAAGCGGGAATCCAACTTTGTCGTATTGAGAATATTCAGGTCAATGAAAGATAATGTCCACAATGTTTTAACCGTTGGCTGCCAGGAATAGCTCATTGCCATCTTTACGTTTGTACGTGTGTATTCCGGTCTTTCCACATAGTTATAGCCCAAACCAACCTGGGTTCGTGGGTTGTATCGCGACGATCTGTTCTGAAACGATTTGAAAGGTATCAGCAACCGGGGAAAGGTAAGTGACGTATTCAAGCCAATTTCCTGACTCCGGTATATTCCCTGGTTTTCTACAAAACCCGGAACAAGCTCGATTCCACCGCGAAGGTTAGCTTCAAAGTTTTCCAATCCATGAAATACATTTCTGATCTTGTAGGAAAGGTTCGCAAAAGGTCCCGGTGCTCCCTGAAGCTGGATTACATTCAGACCTACATCAGCTGAAACCTGGTATTTTTCCAGTGGAATAGCCTGGTAATTGACTTTAATCTTATGTCCGGTTGAATCGAAATTATAATTAACAAATCTGAACTGATCCGTTAATGAAAGCTGCCGCTGGGTATCTCTTTCATTTTGCTGGCTGTAAAGCTGGCCCGGACGGATCAGGATTTTACTATCCAGGATTCTGGGCGAAAACTTTTTGTCAGCAAAAATATATTGAATGCCTCGTGAATAAACAGTGTCCTTAGTGAAAAGAGAATCGGGCAAACCTGACGGTGGTAAAACTTCAAAGCGTACAGATTCTATGGAATAGGGGACAGGATTTAGTTCTTTTGCTGGCAAATTTACCTTCACATGAACATCGACGGTTTTAAAAATGCTGTCAGTTTTAGGTTTTGTAAGCGTGTCATTAATGATAAAAGCCACATTCTGTCGTGAAAAACCAAAATATCCCTGATTGCGGAGCAACGTTTCGATCCGGATTCTTTCTTCTTCAAAAGCATCACCATCATATCTTTTTTTGCTGATCAGTGCAGCATCTTTTGCTGATGATTCTAACAGGCTGTCAATAAGCTGGTTTCTTACCTGGTAATGGATCTGATCAAGAATAGTCGGGCGGTTTTCTTCAATAAAATATTTGACCTGAATCCGTTTAAAAGTAGTATCGTTTTTAAAGCTAACCTTGCTTTCAAAAAAACCGTTGTTGTAAAGATACTTTTGCATTTTCTCCGTATTCTTCACGACCTCACTTTGAATATAATACACTGGAGCTTCGCCTAAAACGCGCATCCAGAAGTTTCCTTCATCCACCCGCTTTTGAGCCCTGACAATCTTTTTGGCATATTTTCTTTGAACCTTTTCTAATTGTCTGACATTATTTTCGTGTAAACGCGATTCTTTCTGATAATTTTGTGTCACCTCAATGACCTTGCGCTGTCTTTCTTCTCTTTTGTAGAAAAGGAGACCGAACTGGTAAATACCCACCTTTGGGAATATCGGCAGGCTAAGAAACCGGCTGTTAGGTCTTTGCGGAATCAGGTCGTCCAGTTCAGCATCGCTGATCACTTTATTGCCTTTGAACGTAGAATTCCCAAGAAAATATTGTCCTGTTGATGTGCTGGATTTTCGGGCGCAACCCGTCACTCCCAGAAAGAAAAGGAAGAAATATCCGAAATATGTAACCCTACACCTAATAATCAATGCTGTCTAAAAATCGTATAAAATATATTAATTCTCTGAAAATCAAGAAGTACCGGCAGCTCAACGAAGCATTTATCGTAGAAGGTGCTAAAAGCGTACTTGAATTGCTGACCTCAGAGTTTGAAGTTGAATTCGTGTTATCTACTCCGGATTTTCAACAAAAATACTCAAGTATTTTATCTGACCCTAAAACTCTTGTTGAAACTGTTACGCCGAAAGAACTGGAAGGTCTGGGATTATTTCAAACCAATGATTCCTGTCTGGCCGTTGCAAAGACGAAAGATAACGCTTTTTTTAGCGCAGACAGGAAGGAGTATGCCTTGATCCTGGATGATATCCGTGATCCGGGAAATCTGGGAACGATCATCCGCATTGCAGATTGGTATGGTGTCAAAAAAATAATCTGTTCTCCTGACACTACTGATATTTATAATCCCAAAGTTATTGCGGCAAGTAAAGGATCCTTTACGAGAATCAATCTTTATTATACCAGTCTTCCTGAATTTTTAGCTGAACACGCAAAGGACAGAAATATTCTGGGTGCTTTTTTAAACGGAGCATCGATTTATGATCACAAATTTTCAGCTGACGGAGGTTATGTAGTCATGGGAAATGAATCCAATGGAATAGGGCCGGAAGTTGAATCTTTCATCACACACCGAATTACCATTCCAAGAGTTGGCGAAGCGGAATCTTTAAATGTCGGGATTGCAACGGCGGTAATGCTGGACAATATGAGGCGGATTGTGGGTTAAAGGATTTAAACTGTTATTATCAATTGATTTATTGCCAAGCCAACAGCATAAAAGCATCCAATTGGTAATAAAAACACCGATATTATGACTCGAAATATCTTATTATAATATTTTAAATCAGGATATTGATAAAACTCACAAAACCTCACCATCATGTGCAGCATGATGCGCCAGTTCTTCAGCATATTCCTTACCCAGATACCGGTCAATAAAATAATGTGCAACATAGAGCACAGGCGTTAACAAAATAGCAATTGTTCCTTTGTACAAATAGTTGATGCTTCCTACCGAAAAGATCTGTTTTAAGTCCCAGTTTCCAAAAACATAAAAGGCAATTGTCAGTACTACAAAGCTGTCGACCAGTTGTGAAAACATCGTTGAACCCGTTGCACGCAGCCAGATGTATTTACTTCCCGTTCTTCTGCGCAGCCAGGCAAAAACAGAAACGTCCAGGATCTGCCCTAACAAAAATGCTACGATCGAGCCGATCATAATGCCTAATCCCTGACCGAAAATCCTGTTAAAAGCATCGTTGATATTGAAAGGATTTCCGTGACTATCGGTATTGTTGATGTCGAGCCAGAATTGAGCCGGAGGTAATTGCGTGGAAAAGTAGATGGTAATAAAAGTATAAATAATAAAGGCTGCTGTCAGATAGGAAATTCTTTTAACGCCTTTTGTACCAAAATATTCATTGATAATATCAGAAGTAATAAAAACAACCGGCCAGTTCACCACACCAGCAGTCATGTTAAAATCAAGTTTGGTTCCGCCAATCGGTATTTGGGCAGGCTGTAAACCTAAAAGTGTTTCCAGTGAAAATATTTTTATACCGATGATTTCAGCAATAAGGGCATTGGTCAAAAAAATCCCGCAAAGCAGAAGAAAAAGACGCTGTCTTTTTTGCTCTGATACTGATTGTTGTTCCATAGAAAGGGCTGAAAGCTGTTGGCTCTTAGCGGTTAAGCATTAGCTTCTGGCTCTTGATAAAGTTAAGTAATAGTAAAAACTTAGGTAACAGGAAAATCAGAAATTATAATCAAACAGTCAAAAAAATAGCTATTAGCCGGGACAAAGCTAATAGCCAAAACCTAATTGCTAACAGCTAGAAATCATGCAATTATCTCTTCTACCGTACGTGTTGACAAAACACGGCGTGTTTCAAGGAAATATTCCAGCTTGTCCATCGCCTGGTTCAATTCATCTATTGTTGGCAGGAAAACAATCCTGAAATGATCATCGGTAATATAATTAAATCCGGTACCTGCTACGACAAGAACTTTTTGTTCGCTAAGTAAATCGTAAACAAATTTTTCGTCATTTACCAGACCGAATTTTTTTAGGTCAATTTTAGGAAAAACATATAGCGATCCTTTTGGTTTTACACAGGTAATTCCCGGAATAGCTGTCAGCCGGTCATAAATCAGATTCATCTGTTTGTGTAATCGGCCTGTTGGCATAACCAACTCTTTAATACTTTGGTAACCGCCCAGTGCAGTTTGAATCGCATACTGCGTAGGCACATTGGCACATAGCCGCATACTGGCCAAAAGAAGCAAACCTTCGACATACGATTTGGCCTTATGTTTTGCTCCGCTCAAAATCATCCAGCCACCTCTGAAACCAGCTGAACGGTAATTTTTGGATAGACCGCCATAAGACACACAAAGCGTGTCATGAACCATTGTCCCCATCGGATAATGAACAGCTCCGTCATATAATATCTTATCATAAATCTCATCCGAAAATATAATGAGACCATGTTCTTCTGCCATTTTTGCAATGCGCATCAGCACGTCTTTTTCATAAACCGCACCGGTCGGGTTGTTTGGATTGATCAGTACAATTCCCTTGGTACGGGACGTGATCTTACTTTCCATATCTTCCAGATCCGGGTTCCAGTCTGCTTCTTCATCACAAATATAATGTACAGGTTTGCCGCCGCTTAATGCAATAGCAGCGGTCCATAGCGGATAGTCAGGTGAAGGAACCAGAATTTCATCGCCGGGATTAATCAGTGCCTGCATCGAAAGCAGGATTAATTCACTAACCCCATTTCCTATAAAAATATCACTGATTTCTACGTCCGGAATTCCTATGGTTTGCGTGTAATGCATGACGGCCTTACGTGCCGAGAACAATCCACGGGAATCGGAGTAACCTTGTGCATTGCGGATATTCATAATGATATCGTGCACAATTTCATCCGGAGAATCAAAGCCAAAGGGTGCAGGATTACCTATGTTCAGATTATGAATTTTAAAGCCCAAGCTTTCAAGCTCCAGTGCTTTTTCATAAGTAGCCCCGCGAATTTCATATTTGAGATTGTTGAGGCGCTGACTTTTTAAGAATTCCATGCGATTTAATTAGAAAGTATAGCCTCAAATATATAAAAAAACGGGCAAAATTAATTTTGCCCGTTTTGAATTATTATGAGATACCTTTAATTAGAACTTATCCCACCAAAGTTTAGTCGTTGCAAGGTCACCGCCGATTGCCGTAGCTGCAGCAGTGCGACTTGTAGGATTTAATGTTTGTTCAATAATTGGATAGATAATTCTCACTGGAATAGCTAAACCTGCAGGGGCATTCCCACCAGTTGGAGGAAGAAGTTTTGGTGCATCCAGTCTTCTCCATTCAACCCAAGCTTCATATCCACGATTGTACAGCGCAAACCATTTCTGAGTACCGATTTTCATCTTCCAGTCACCTGTGGCCGTTGCATAAGCAACGCCTGGCTGTGCCAGATATGCTGCTGCTTCTGCCGCCGTGCTACCCCAATAGGTGATGGAAGCAGTAACTGCTTTATTATAATGTTCAGCAGCAGTTCCTGTAGTGATGAAACCTCTTTCAACCGCTTCTGCAAGAAGAAACTCAACTTCTGAGTAATCCATTAGCAGTCCTTCCAGTGTAGGGTCAATAATTTTGGTTCCTACGTGGGAGAAACTGGAATAGGTATTTAAAAACCCGTAATTACCACCAATATACTTTCCATCTATATCAGTAAAGTAAGATGATCTTCTTGGATCATTCAATTCATTCATTGGGTTAAGGAAAGTCGAAGAAGCAACATAATCCTGACGCGTTGAGTACAAACGGTTCAGGTTTTGTGCGATTGGATTATAGTTAGGTGGTGTTCCTATGTAAGGGAATGCTGCATTATCAGCATTGGATGTAAAAACGTTAGTTGCTGCTGCGGCAACCAATGTTTTAGCTTTTGCTGCATCACTGTCTGCAATGGTCATAGCCATTTTAAGTTTCAGTGAATTGCCAAACTTAAGCCAGTTGCTCATGTCGCCGTTTACGCTTGTATTACCTGCGTAAATCAAATCTCCAGCAGTAAATCCGGTTCCGGTAGGCTTAATCATTCCGATAGCAACATCAAGACGAGTCAGCAGATCATCATAAATTGTTTTGGCATCATCATATTTAGGAAGCGGATTGTTTGCATCCAAAGCTTCTGTATAAGGTACGTTACCAAAAGTATTTACTAACACTGACCATGCATAAACTTCCATGATCTCGATCTGAGCCATCTGGTTGTTTTTCGTTTCTGCCGAAATAAATGTATCAGCATTTAGCAACCTTTTTGCCTCATGCAAATCCGAAAGAACATCACGATAAAGTGCCGCCCAAATCAATTGAGGTGACGTTCTTGCGGTCAGATTATAACGGGGTTCATCCAGATACGTAGTCGTAGACCACTGCTGGACGTACAAGCGAAAGTTGTTGGTATTCACACTAGGCGTAGTAAGTACATCAGCCAATCCTTTCAACGCGTTAGAGAACAGCGTTACCGGTGGAACCGCAGTAGCTCTTTTTTCATCAACGTTATATTCTTCCAGACTGTCAACACAGGCGGTTAACAGAAGAAAGGGTAAAAACAGAATAATTAACTTTTTCATATTTCGAATTTCTAGAAACGGAATTTAACATTGAAACCATAATTCTTAACAGCTGGATAGGAACCTGTCTGGTATCCACCCGCACCTGCTCCGACACCCGAACCCAGACCTTCTTCAGGATCAGAATATGGGGTATTCTTGTGGATGATCCAAAGGTTACGGCCGATCAGCGAAAGATCTACTGCTTTAAACGCTTTAAGTCTTCCAACGATTGACTGAGGTAAGCTAAAAGTAATAGCCACTTCTCTTAGCTTCACATAACTTGCATCATAAATATACATAGCTCTTGGAGGGTTTGCAGGGTAACCATATGCAGTAGCACCGCCACCATCTACGTTTGCCGCTCTAATCGTGTTTGGCGTACCATCAGCCTGAACACCTGGGAACAATACACCACCACTTTTAGAGTCGTTAGTAATAGGATCTCTTTTAGGATTTCCAAGTTCGTTTAAGCCTGCTGTAACAGGATACATACCCGTTCCTTCACCATACCACTGATCCAGTGACCACACATCTCCACCATGACGAACGTCAATAAGGAAAGTTAAAGCTACTGATTTATATTTCAGCGTGTTGCTTACAGAACCAATCCAATCCGGGTTCGGATTACCAATAATTTTGTCAGATTCTGGAGTTGCCTTATACATACCGTTCGTTCCAACAATTTTCTGTCCATTTTCATGATACTGGAAATCTGTTCCACGAATAACACCAAACGGCAGACCTGTAACTTTACCTGTCTCCTTATCTTTAATAAAACCAGCATTAAGAGATACGCCACCTTGTAAAGACGCAATCGGATAATTTTCAACGTCACCGAATAAGCTCAAGACCTGATTACGATTGCGGGCATAATTAACATTAAGTCTCCAGGAAAAGTTTTGCGTTCTGATTGGTTCAACAAAAGCAGAAACCTCAATACCTTTATTTTCCACTTCACCAGCATTCACATACATAAAACTATAACCTGTAGCAGTTGTAACAGAAACGGGAAGGATCTGGTCAATCGTGCTGCTTCGGTACCAAGTGATGTCTGCACCCACGCGGTCATCCAAAAATGCTGTTTCTAAACCAAATTCAAGGTTTCTTGTTCTTTCTGATTTTAGATTAGCATTGTTTTTTGTATTCGGAATAGAGAAATAGGGAATAGATCCGATACCGGTTGGTTTGGTATATATATCACGAACACTTCCCCATGGCGCATCATTACCTACTTCAGCATAGTTGGCGCTCAGTTTACCTCTTGTCAGCCAGTTTGTTTTTAAAGCAGGCAATTCAGAGAACACAAAGTTTGCACCCGCAGATGGATAGAAATATGTATTGTTTGCTTTTGGCAAAGTCGTTGATTTGTCCTGTCTTGCGGAGAGTTCAAGGTTAAGAAACTCTTTAAATCCAAAAGATGCCTGTGCATAAATTCCATCCACACCAATTCTCTGCAAAACTTCAGTTGGCGCTTCAATCGGATTAACGGAGTTACCCAAAGAATAAAGATTCGGAACCGTCAAGCCACCGTTTGTACTGGCACGGATTGATGTTTCTTTTGAGCGGCGCATATTGCTACCCAATACACCGGTAAAATTCAAATCCCTTGTAATCTGCTTACGAAAGTTAAAGATAAGATCAAGGTTTGTTTCATTGAACGAACGGTTAAACCTTTCATACTCGCCCGGGTCAGAACTTCCGGTGGCGGTTCTTTCTTCCTGCATATCGTTTGTTCCGTTATAAGAAAAACGACCTGTAAAATCTACCCAAGGAGCTATTTTATAGGTGGCTGCAGTATAGCCGAAGAAGTTATCTCTGGTATCATTGGAGAAATTCTGATATCTTGACCAGTAGGGATTATCTGAATAAATAGGATAATTTCCTTCTGCTGAGGTATGATTAGCCCAGTTCCAGGTTATGTTTTGCTGATTACGGAAATAAGCTTCTTTTTGCTCTTTCAGATCAACATTGGTCTGAAACCACTGTCTGAACTGCTGATTCGGGTTTTTTCCGCTGTAACCTGTTCCATAACGTCCTAATCCTTTAACCTGAGAGTAGTTGACATTACCGGTAACAGAAAGCTTTTTATTGATGTCGAATTTAGCTGAAAAGTTAAAAAGGTTTTTACCCAGCTTACTGTTAGGCAATACGCCCTTATCATCAGTTCTTGCGTAACCTATTTTGAAGGTTGTATTGTCACTTCCACCTGTAATATTGATACTTTGGTTGGAAGTCACCGCCGTTTCATAAAAGCTTGCAGGTCCGTTCTGAGCAGCAACCCAAGGACGTGGTTTTCCAAAATTAGGTGATCCAGGATCAAATGTATCCCACTGATAAACCATCAGGCTCGGATCAAATTTAGGTCCGAATGAAGCATCCGCATCAAATACAGCGATGGGTGCTACACCACCTCCTAAATCTGCGGCTTTGTAAAAATCCTCTGCACCACCATATCCTGCACCATATTCTTTCTGGTATTTTACAAAAGTAGATTTGTCAATTTTACCCCAGGTAACACCGGAGTTTACTGTCACGTCAAAGCTGTTTTTACGGCCTTGTTTTGTTGTAATCAAAATCACACCGTTTGCAGCACGTGATCCGTAAAGTGCAGTTGCAGCGGCACCTTTCAATACGTTGATCGAAGCAACGTTGTCAGGGTTAATGTCTGATGCAGCATTACCGTAATCAGCACCGGCTCTACCTGCTTGCTGGTCAGTAGTATTGGTGTTCGCATTAGAAACGGGAATACCGTCAATTACATACAAAGCCTGGTTATTTCCGGTAATGGACTTATAACCACGGATTACTGTACTTGTAGATCCACCCAAACTGTTTGTTTGTCTGATATCCAGACCTGCTACTTTACCCGAAAGGGAATTCATCAGGTTGGTACTACGCGTCTGCGTAATTTGTTCTGCTGTTACCTGCTGAGCAGCGTATACCAGTTCATTACGTTTTCTTTCAATACCCTGTGCCGTTACGACAACTTCCTGTAGTTGACTTACGTCATTTTTCAGGGAGATATTAAGAACAGACTGGCTTCCAACATTAGCTTCTAAAGTCTGGAAACCAATGAAGCTGAATACCAATGTAGCTCCTGATTCTGCAGCGATAGAATAATCTCCCTGGCCGTTTGAAGTGGTACCACGGTTCGTACCTTTTAATGTAACGTTAACTCCCGGTAGAATTGAGCCATCTTCGGCAGTTACACGGCCGGTTACCGTACGATCCTGGGCAAAAACTTGGCCAGTCAAAAGCATCAAGCACCCCAGTAAGGATAATAGAGTCTTACTCATACTTTAAAATTAAGTTAGGTTTTATTAAGAAAATTTAATGTTGCAAAAGTAATTATTGTTTTAACCATTACAAGGTATTTTTCCATTTTATCAAAATTTAGTTTGGTACTACACCTGTTTTCGTAAAATATTATTATAAAACTTAGTAATTATCCAGTACTAAATATGAAAATTGTAATTGTGCATTATAGTAAATTTAAGGCTATTCAATTGCATTATTACGGTATTGTTATCAAAAAAAGATACGCTCAGGGGAACGCTGGGCGAGATACGTAAAGCAGTAATTGTTATAAAAAATTATGATTCGTCTAACAATCAGCCTCAAACGTTGCTAATTTTAATTTGATTTTAATGAAATCATTAAACTTGTATAATCTACGTTTAATGGTATTATTTGTTCTTGATATTGATACTAAACCCACATGAAAAAATGTAATATGAGTTACTTCTCGAAATTTAATTTGGAATAATTATTTTTAAAAGGATAAAAATAATTTTTAGAAAGAGTATTCAATCAAGTTTAATAAATGTAGTGAGCGGTTACTATCTAATACGGAAGGAGAATTTTCTAAATGATAAGTGGAGATTTTTTCTTTTTTACATGATGAATTAATAGAAATGACAAGTGAAGTGCCGAATTAGGGCTTTATCCGGATCAAAAGTCAGTATTTGTAATTACTTTGTAGGAGTGATTCATATTTCTACTTAATTCATAAAATTTCGCTCGTATTATGCACAAATTTTTATTACTGGCAGGTCTTACTTTTTCCGGATTTTGTTCTTTTTCACAATCTGCTCTCAGTACAAAAATTGACCAAAAATCAAAATCCCTCGAACCGAAGATTATTGAATGGCGCCGGGATTTTCATCAACATCCGGAATTAGGCAACCGGGAATTTAAGACCGCAGAAAAGGTTGCCGCTCATTTAAAAAGTCTGGGTATAGAAGTGCAGACCGGAGTAGGGCATACAGGTGTGGTCGGTTTATTGAAAGGTGGAAAACCAGGGCCGGTCGTTGCGTTGCGTGCTGATATGGATGGATTGCCGGTTACTGAAAGAGTAGATGTTCCTTTTAAGTCCACAGTAACGACAGATTATAACGGACAGAAAGTTGGCGTGATGCATGCCTGCGGACATGATACGCACATTTCCATTCTGATGGGCGTTGCTGAAGTGTTGGCTTCTATCAAAAGTGATCTGAAAGGAACAGTTAAATTTATTTTCCAGCCAGCCGAAGAAGGTGCTCCCGAAGGCGAGGAAGGCGGTGCTAAATTAATGATCAAGGAAGGCGTATTGGAAAATCCGAAAGTAGATGCGATTTTTGGCCTGCACATTAATTCCCAGACCGAAGTTGGAAAAATCGGGTATAAGCCAGGTGCTACCATGGCGGCAGTTGATTTTTTTAGTATTGATGTAAAAGGCAAACAAACACACGGTGCTTATCCATGGTCAGGCGTGGATCCGATTGTTACTTCCTCACAGATTGTCATGGGGCTGCAAACGATTGTAAGCCGTAATCTGGATCTTACCAAAGCACCAGCTGTTGTTACCATTGGTGCGATCAATGGTGGTATCCGCCAGAATATTATTCCGGAACAGGTGAAAATGATTGGAACGATCCGGACTTTTGATGAAGATATGCACACGAAAGTGCACAAAAGGGTCACAGAAATTGCTACCAACATTGCCGAAAGTGCAGGTGCAAAGGCAGATGTAAATATTGGAATTTTGTACCCGGTTACTTACAATGATATTCCTTTAACGGAAGAAATGGTAGGTACGCTGCAAAATGTAGCGGGTAAGGATAATGTGAGGCTGATTCCTGCGGCAACGGGTGCAGAAGATTTCTCATATTATCAGCAAAAAGTACCCGGATTTTTCTTTTTCTTAGGTGGAATGCCAAAAGGTAAAGATCCTCTGACTGCATCAGCGCATCATACGCCTGATTTCTTTATTGATGATAGTGGGATGTTATTAGGCGTGAGATCGCTAAGTCGTTTAACAGTTGATTATATGGAGAAGAAGGCGAAGAAATAATTGTTAATGGAGACATGTTCGAAGCATTAGTGAGATCCAGAGAAGTCAACTTTTCAAAAGTTGACTTCTCTTAAGCCAGTAACTTCTATTTTGGCTAACCCTTAACAATTAACCTTTAAAATATTATTCTGGTATATTTTTCCTTACCTGATCAAATAGCAAATCAGGTAAAAACCGCTTTACATAAATAGCAGCTACTTCTTTTAAACCCCCAATGTAAATTTCCTTTTTGTCTTTTTTGACAGCATTCAGAATCTGTCTGGCACATTCTTCCGGTGCAATTCCTTTTTCCTGATTGGAATCCATTTTGCCGAATTTTTCGCCTTTTTCATTAATTGCGTTAACAGAAACATTGGTGCGGATATATCCCGGACAAATGGTTGTTACCTTGATATTGTCATCGTAAGATTCTGCGCGAAGGGAATCGTAAAATCCCTGTAAAGCATGTTTTGAAGCATTATAGCCAGACCGCATAATGGTCCCGATTTTGCCGGCCACACTGCTGATGACTATAAAATGTCCACTTTGCTGTTTGATCATATAAGGCAAAACAGCTTTGGTGATAGCCACAGTACTGTAAAAATTGACATCCATCAATTTCTTATAAATTTCCAGATCCGTATCCTTTATATAAGACCGCTGACTAATTCCGGCATTATGCACCATGACATCAATTCTTTGAAATTTGGCTATTATAGCTGCTGCTGCATCTTCTGCTTTGTCAAATTCGGTAACATCAAAAGGAAGAATTAGTACGGAAGAATCCGGTAAACCTGTTGCCGTTTTAACCCGTTCCAGTTCTTCTTTCCTCCGAGCTGTTAAAACCAGTTTTGCACCTTCTTTGGCAAATGCCAGGGCCAGCGCTTCTCCGATTCCGGAAGATGCCCCAGTGATCCAAACTACCTTATTTTGAAATGTTTCCATTTATATTTCAGCTTTATATAATCGTAGGAGCGGATGATAAAAAGTGAAGTTCTACATCTTCTTTATTTACATCCAGAAATGTATTCATACCGATACAAATCGCACGGTTGTCTGCGACATGCCCAACCGGGAAATTAAACGTAACCGGGTAATCATACTCTGTAACATGCTCATGAATGATTTCGTAAGCGGTTTTTCCATAAGATGGATTTGCGTTGTCCTTCATATCTGTAAACTGTCCGACAATCAATCCTGCCAGATGGCTAAGCTTTCCGGCACGTTTCATCTGAACCATCATCCGATCCAGATTGTACAGATACTCATTAAGATCCTCAATAAAAAGTATTTTTCCTTCGGTATCAATCTGCGTGGGAGAACCGATTAAGTGCGTTAGTAAACAAAGATTTCCGCCTATTATTTCTGCTACAGCGCTTCCTGTCCGGTTAAATTTATGCGGCGCCACCGAATACCCCGGATGTTCCCCGAACAAAATGGATCGTAGTGATTCTGCTGCTTTTTCCGCTCCTTCCAATGTAATGGATTTTGCCATTGGAGCGTGTACACTTGCATAGCCCAGCTGGTATAGCTGAGAAAGCAGTACAGTCAGATCACTGAAACCAACCAGCCATTTCGGCGATTTGATAAAATTAGTAAAATCCAGCTGGTCAACAATTCTGGAACATCCATAGCCGCCACGCGCAGCAATTATGGCTTTAATAGAAGGATCATCCAGCATCGCCTGCAAGTCTGCAAGCCGGTCTTCATCACTTGCAGAATATTGATTGTAAGAAGATTTTAATGTTTTTCCTTCAACAACATTGAGTTTCCATTCGTCACGAAAAAGACTGATTCCGGGAAGCAGATCCTCATAGCGGACCATACTGGCAGGTGCAACAATCCCTATTTTATCACCTGATTGTAAAAAGGGCGGAATTTGTATGGTGGGCATAAATAAGCGTGCAGTTCCTGGTATGCAGTTGGTGGTTGATTTTAGATATTTTAAATTGATTCCGGTATAAACTAGATAAAAACAACATCTTCAACGAGGTCAGATTTCATTTCCCGGTTGATCAATTCGATAATTTTTGATTTGGCACGGATGAGCTCACTGCGCAACGGAGCCGATTCAATCTGAAGAAAAAGGATGCGGTCTTTGATATAAATACTTTTTGTCCTGGAAGCAATGGCTGATCCCATGATTTTGTCCCAGTGTGCCACCACATACGACTGATCGAAACGGCTTCGGAGCTTATAGCGGTCAATCATCATATCTATCGCCTCTTTAAGCGGAGTAATCCCCGGTTTGCGGGAAGATTTTTCTTTGTCGAAACGATAATGCATGGCCATAAAAAATGTACTTTATACAAAGATAGAACAAAGGCAGGAAGGCGGGAAGGAGAAAATAAAAGAATGAGAAAAAAGACTGGAAGAGAAGCTGGCTGAACCCTGACATTATATAGGCCTGAACTAAAATTTGATTCCGATATTTGCTTTTCCCGGCTTCCGGGCTTATTATTGCATCATCAAGTCAATCTGCTTCACTTTTAGCGGTTGATTTATAAAGAAGAGGCGAGAGAATAGGCTCTACGAACCTCTGGCAACCTACTCCTGCGTCGGAGAAAGGTGCTAATTCCTACCTAAGCTGTTTTAGGAGATATAAAATCAAACGCGCATGAACTTAGTAACTATTTCAGCAAGCCGGAGGGCTTTATCCTCGTATCTGTCCTTGATAAGCAAAACTTGTCAACAGGACTTTCATACGTTGTTTTTTTTGGAAAAAACTGTCGATTTTCCCTGAGCTTTTTGTCATAACTAATATTTGCCGCACAAATAAACATTTCAAAAGAATATGTCAGACTCATCTTATAAGTTCGAAACACTTCAGTTACATGCAGGACAGGAACCGGATCCGGTTACCAATTCCCGTGCTGTACCTATTTATCAGACTACATCCTATACGTTCAACAATTCCGAACATGGCGCAAACCTGTTTGCATTGAAGGAATTTGGCAATATCTATACCCGGATCATGAATCCGACAACCGATGTTTTTGAAAAACGTTTGGCTGCACTGGAAGGCGGGGTAGCAGCGTTGGGTGTTGCTTCCGGCCATGCTGCGCAGTTTTTGGCGATCAATAATATTACGACAGTAGGTGACAATTTTGTTTCTACTTCATTTTTATACGGAGGAAGTTTTAATCAGTTTAAAAATTCTTTCAAAAATATTGGTGTTGAAGCACGCTTTGCAGACGGAGACGATATTTCAAGTTTTGAAAAACTGATTGACGACAAAACAAAGGCCATTTATCTGGAAACGATCGGTAACCCGAGTTACAGCATCCCGGATTTTGAAGCTTTTTCCGCTTTGGCTAAGAAATATGACCTGCCGATTATTGTTGATAATACGTTTGGTGCCGGTGGGGCTATTTGCCAGCCAATTAAATGGGGAGCACACATTGTGGTAGAGTCTGCTACCAAATGGATTGGCGGACATGGCACCACGATGGGCGGCGTTATTGTAGATTCCGGTACTTTCAACTGGGGAAATGGCAAATATCCTCAATTTACCGAACCTTCGCCAAGCTATCACGGATTGGTATTTAATGATGTTTTTGGTCTGAACGGACCTTTCGGAAATATCCAGTTTATTATTCGTGCACGTGTGGAAGGGCTTCGTGACTGGGGGCCTTCTCAAAGTCCGTTTAATTCTTTTCTGTTATTGCAAGGTCTGGAAACGCTGACACTTCGTGTAGAACGTGCAAGTGAAAATGCACTGGCCCTGGCCACCTGGCTGGAAGGACATCCGGATGTTGAATTTGTGAAATATCCAGGCCTGGCCGGCAATAAGTACAAAGCACTGGCAGATAAATATTTGAGCAGAGGAGCGGGTTCTGTACTTTCTTTCAAATTGAAAGCAGGAAAAGAAGCAGCGGATATTTTTGTCAATTCCGTTAAACTGACCAGTCATCTGGCCAATGTCGGAGACTCAAAAACGCTGATCATTCATCCGGCCAGTACGACGCATTCTCAGCTTTCGGAAGCAGAACAGGAAAATGCCGGTGTTGCACCAGGATTGTTGCGTCTGTCAGTGGGTATTGAACATATTGATGATATAAAAGCAGATCTTCAACAGGCTTTTGAAGCTTCGAAGTAATAGCTAATGGTCAGGAAGTTGAATTTAACTTCCTGACTTTAATTGTTTTTAGTATTTAAATTTAGTGCTTTGGCACGTATGCAAGCGGAACATAAGATTTTTAGATATCCCTATGCTTATCCTTTGGAGCTGGGACGCGAACTGCCGGGTTTTGAATTATCGTATTCAACATACGGTACCAGAAATCCGGAGGATGATAATATTGTCTGGATATGTCATGCTTTAACCGGAAACTCTGATGCTGCCGAATGGTGGGATGGTTTGGTTGGTGACGGTAAATATTTTGACTCCAAAAAAGATTTTATCATTTGTGTCAATGTTCTCGGTTCGGCGTATGGTTCAACGGGGCCTTTGTCGATCAATCCAAAAACACAAAAACCGTATTTCCGGGATTTTCCTACGATTACGGTAAAAGACATTGTCGGGACGCTGGAAATTTTACGTCAGGAACTTAACATACGTAAAATTAAAATATGTATTGGCGGCTCTCTGGGCGGTCAGCAAGCGCTGGAATGGGCCGTTGAAGTTCCTGACTTATTTGAGGAATTGATTCTGATCGCTTCCAATGCGTTGCATTCTCCCTGGGGCGTAGCGTTCAATGAGTCACAGAGAATGGCTATTGAAGCAGACCAGACCTGGAATGAAAATCATGAAGACTCTGGAAAAATGGGTATGCGCGCCGCCCGATCAATGGCATTGCTTTCTTACCGGAATTATGATACCTATAATTTTACCCAGGCCCGGGACAATCCGGATCAGATCGATGACTTCCGTGCCTCTTCGTATCAGCAATACCAGGGAGATAAGTTTATAAAAAGATTCAATGCCTACTCTTATTGGGCACTTTCCAAAATTATGGATTCGCATAATGTGGGAAGAAACCGTGGGGGAATTGTTCATGCACTTGGATTAGTCAAGGCAAAAACGCTTGTATTAGGTATTAAGTCAGATTTGCTATTTCCATTAACCGAACAGCAGTTTCTGGCGCGCCATATTCCTGACGCTGTTTTTCAGGAGATTGATTCATTATATGGGCATGACGGATTTTTGATAGAATACAAACAATTGACACAGGTAATCCGTGCCTGGCAGGAAACTAACGGGCAGCTGCAAACGGCAAAGATTGGGTAATAAAAACCTGATAAAAACGGCAAAGAGTCCTGTGTAAAAAGCGCAGGACTTTTTGATTTTTGCATCCATTTACAAATGCCGTAGGCATGTCCGACATTGTAGCCGCGGTTTTCAATCCACGGGAAAATAAATGCATTTCGATGGTTATTTCAAAGATCAAAACATATGTAATTTTATTGTTTGTCATTGTGATCAGTGCCGGTATCTTTTTTTTCTTTTCCCGAAAAACCCAGATAAATCCGGTAACTGGTAAAAAGCAGTATATCATTCTTAAGCCGCATGAGGAAGTTGCGCTTGGAATACAGAGCGCACCGGATATAGCAGTAAAATTTGGCGGGCTTTACCGTAATACTGACCTTCAAAACCGGGTAAAAAATATCGGACGAAAACTAGCTGCTGTATATCAGGTCAGTAAAGCGCCTTATCAACTTGATTTTCATGTGCTGGCAGATTCGCAAACCATCAATGCTTTTTCTTTTCCGGGAGGACAGGTATTTATAACAAAAGGACTGCTTGATATTTTAAAAACGGATCATGAGCTGGCTGCCCTGTTAAGCCATGAGATAGGACATGTCATTGCCAGGCATGCAGGAGAAAAGCTGTCAGCATACACTAATTTGCCGGAATTTTCCGATGATACTATTCATATAGGTGAATACAGTTCAGAGGTAACAAACGAATATATTACAGATCTGACTAACATAAACTTTGATGACAGTCAGGAAGAGGAAGCAGATCGTTTTGGAATAATTTATTTGAAAGCCGGTGGGTATAATCCGGATGTTTTACTTGAAATTTTGAGGAAATTAAAAGCAGAATCAGAGAGCCGGCAAATTGAGTACATTCAAAAACATCCGGTTTCTGAAAGCAGGCTGGAAAACATTCAGGCACAGGTTAAAAAAGTTGATAAGAGGTAAGTAATAAGTTGGTATTAGTTGTTACAGTACACAGGAGGTTTTATATCTTTATAACATTAAAGGTTTGAATTTTGCAACTTTGACTTATGCCGGAAATAACCACCGTACAGGATTTTTACAAAGATGCTTCTTTGCTTATTCCTGAAAGGATCCAAAAGGAAATCGGACATTTTAATGTGTTCAGAACAGAAGAAGTATTCGGTTCCAAGCAGGCAAAAATGCCGTATAACCGGAGAGCTTATTACAAGATAAGTTTGATCATTGGACGGAACAGAGCAGAATATGCGGATAAAATTATTGAAATTGAAAATAATGCATTGCTGTTTGCAACGCCACAAATTCCGTACAACTACCATTCGCTGGACAATAATCAATCCGGTATCTTCTGTATATTTTCAGAAGATTTTTTTACCCAAAGCAACACGGGCATTATTATTCCGGATATGCCTGTATTTCAGCCTGGCGGAAATCCTATCTTTTTTCTTACGGATGAACAGATGGACGAAGTGAAGTTGATTTTCAACAAAATGCTTCGTGAGCTGGAATCTGACTATGCATACAAATATGATCTGATCCGGAATTACGTCATGGAGCTTATTCACACCGGACAAAAATTACAGCCTGTTTCAGCACTTAATACAGAAACCAATGCGATCAGAAGAGTTTCATCTCTGTTTATGGAATTGCTTGAAAGGCAGTTTCCGGTTGAACCTCCGCATCAGAAGCTAAAACTTAGATCTGCCAAAGACTATGCTGATCAGTTATCCATTCATGTCAATTACCTGAATAAGGTTTTGAAAGAAATGACAGGCAAAACAACCACCGCACTTATCCTGGACAGGATTGTTCAGGAAGCCAAGATTTTGCTGAGACATACAGATTGGAACATTTCTGAAATTGCTTACAGTTTGGGATTTGAAGAACCCGCGCATTTTAACAATCTGTTTAAGAAACATACCCGTCTTACTCCTAAGTCATTTCGCACTTAGATTTGAAATTTGCAATTCCTGATTTGAAATCCGCAAGAAGCAGTGTTCCTTGTTGATATACCTTTGTTTTATCAAATTAAAAAAAACATACAGATGGAATCAACAAATAAAATTGCTCTGGTAACTGGCGGAAGCCGCGGTTTGGGAAAAAATATGGCACTGAGCCTTGCACAAAAAGGAAATGATGTCATTATCGTTTATCGCAGCAATGAAAGTGAGGCAAACGAAGTAGTAATAGAAATTGAAAAACTGGGAAGAACTGCTGCTGCCATTTCATTGGATGTAGCTGATACCAAAGCTTTCAAAGGGTTTTTTGAAACGGTTTCTTCCTTGCTGAAAGAAAAATGGGGACGTGATAATTTTGATTTCCTGATCAATAATGCAGGAATTGATAGGTCTTCTGCCTTTGCTGATACTACGGAAGAAGATTTCGACGAGTTAATTAATGTACATTTTAAGGGTGTCTATTTCCTCACTCAAAAAGCATTGCCACTTCTGGCAGATGGCGGAAGAATTATAAATTTATCAAGTGGGTTGGCACGATTTGCAACGCCGGGTTATGCTGCTTACGGATCAATGAAAGGCGCTATTGAAGTGTTTACACGTTATTTGGCAAAGGAATTAGGACATCGTGGAATTACAGCAAATGTGGTTGCACCAGGCATTATTCGTACAGATTTTACTAAGCATGCTTTTTCTCATGAAGGTGTGGAAGATTATATGAATTCCATTACGGCACTCGGAAGAGTAGGTGAGCCGGATGATATTGGTGGCATTGTTGCATTCCTTTGTTCGAAAGAAGCTGGCTGGATTAATGCCCAGCGTATTGAAGCCTCAGGCGGAATGAATTTGTAACCAGTGAATTTCAAATAAAAAAGCAGCGGCACTATTCTGAAAGTACCGCTGCTTTTTTATTTTCGGATCCTTATTTCAATAATTCAATCAATTGTTCCGGTTCATTGGTCGTTATAAAATCAACTTTCTTGTCAATAAACCATTGCATGGTCGATTTGTCGTTAACAGTCCAGGCATTAGTTGTTAATTTTTCTTTGTGCATTTCTTCAATATAATTCTCGTTCTTCTTGTAAACGGAATAGTGGTAATCAATACCTGATAAACCTGCTGCAAGAATTTCTGCGGGCGTTTTGTCTCCGTTCAGATATTCTACGTGTGCTTTTGGTGCCAGTTGTTTTACTTTTAGGCAAACATCATAATCGAAGGCAATGTAGTCGGTAATTTTTTCAACGTTCAGTTTTTTCACCATCTCAACACACTTTGCAGCCAAAGCAAGCGAGCGTTCTTTACCGATAGATGACGTCTTAATTTCCAGGATCAAACGTGTTTTTTTTTGTTTTCCACCAGTCTTCAAATAAGATTCCAGCGTCGGAAGCGTTTCGCCATTGCTTAATTTTATTTTTGACAACTCCTCTGCCGTTGCTTTTTCTATATCAGTACCCTGGATGGTATGATCATGATTCACAAACAATACAGAATCTGCCGACATGTGTACATCAAATTCACTGCCATAACAGTTTAGTTTTATGGCATTTTCAAGTGCTGCAATGGAATTTTCTGTTGCACTGGTATTTTTCCAGGCACCACGGTGTGCAATAACTTTTGTTTTATTTTGAGACATACCTTCAATAGTGATCAGGCAAAATAACGAAACGGCTAAGACCAGAATGTTTTTTTTCATTTCAATTCATTTAAACTTTTAATACAAGACTTCCTCCTGCTTTTTCTACCAATCCATATGGTAATAAGCTGAATCGCGAAAGTACTGTATTTTCAGAATGACTGTGTTAGGTATGTGTTAAGAAATGTCTAATACCAATTCCTCCACATGCTTTTTAACTTTCAAAATCACCTGTTTCGAAGTAGGCGTATTGCTTCTGTCGGCCACACTGTTTACAGGAACCAGTACATTCGTTTCGGGGAAATACGTTGCAGCGCATCCTTCCGGAATCGGATAGTTGATAACGATAAATTTGTTCGCAACCCGTTCTATGCCGTCGTGGTTATTAACCAAATCTACCACATCGCCATCCTTCAAACCACGTTTGGTAATATCTTTTTCATTCATCAAAATTACCCGACGTTCGTTGTAAATTCCACGATAGCGATCATTCAAGCCATAAATTGTGGTATTAAACTGATCATGGCTTCGAATGGTCATCATCATCAAATCGTCATCTTCCATCGGTAACGTAGTTACCGCAGCAATGTTAAAATGTGCTTTTTTGGTTGGCGTATCAAAGGTCCCTTCACGATTGCAGTTGGGCAGATAAAAACCTCCCGGAATTCTTACACGTTCATTATATTTTTCAAATCCGGGAATAGTTTGCTGGATTGCTTCACGGATATGATCGTAATGCTGCTCATATTTATCCCAATTTACTGTACTTGTACCACCAAACATCGCTTTTGCAAGCCGGCAAACAATCACTGGCTCGCTCAATAAATCATCCGAAATTGGCTCTAATATTCCTTTGGAGGATTGAATGACGCCCATGGAGTTTTCACAGGAAATAAATTGCTTTTCACCATTAATGGTGTCAATATCACTTCGGCCCAGACATGGCAAAATAATCGCTTCTTCACCGTGTACCAGATGGCTACGATTCAGCTTGGTTGAAACATGGACTGTCAGGCTGCATTTTCGTAATGCATTTGCTGTAAAAGCAGTATCAGGCGTTGCAGAAACAAAATTTCCGCCCATGCCAAAAAATACTTTTTCTTCGCCTGCATGCATTGCTTTTATACTTTTTACTACATCGAGACCGTGTTCTTTGGGCGGTACAAATCCGAAGTTTTCCTCTATTTTTTGTAATAAAGTATCAGACGGTTTTTCGAAAATTCCCATGGTACGATCTCCCTGCACATTACTGTGTCCTCGCACCGGACACGTTCCTGCGCCTGGTTTTCCGATACTGCCCTTCAATAAAAGTAAATTGACAACTTCTTTAATTGTATCCACAGCATTTTTATGCTGTGTCAGCCCCATGGCCCAGCAGACAATTATTTTCGATTTATGCTTTAAAATTTCAACAGTTTCCTTAATCTGAGCAAGTGAAATCCCTGATACCCTGATCAGTTCATCCAGATTCTGCTCTTTGATATGCTGTTTAAAATCTTCAATTCCCAGTGTGTTTTTTGAAATAAAATCAAGATCCAAAACAGAGCCGGGATTTTTCTCATCTTCCTGGATCAACAGCATTTGAATGGCTTTAAGCAAAGCCATGTCACCGTTGATTTTTATATGAAGAAAAAGATCCGTTAAAGCGGTATCAATATCCAACACTCCTTTAACAGTCTGCGGATTGCTAAAACCCATTAAACCTGTTTCAGGCAATGGATTAGCGGAAATTATTGTAGCACCGTTTTTTTTTGCTTTTTGCAAAGCAGTAAGCATTCGGGGGTGATTGGTTCCAGGATTTTGGCCTAAAATCATAATCACTTCCGCTTCATGCAGGTCAGCCAGTTTTACCGAACCTTTACCGATACCCAAAGATTCTCCCAAAGCGACACTGCTGCTTTCGTGGCACATATTGCTGCAATCAGGCAGATTGTTCGTCCCGAATTCTCTTACAAAAAGCTGATATAAAAAGGCGGCTTCATTGCTTGTACGGCCGGAAGTATAAAAGATCGCCTGATTTGGAGAATCCAGACTTTTTAAAGTGGCGGCAATTTTACGAAATGCCTCATCCCAGGAAACCGGCTGATAATGTGTCGCGCCTTTTGGCAGATACATAGGTTGTGCAATTCTTCCTTTGCTGCCAATTTCGTAATCAGATAATTGGGCAAGATCTTCAACAGAATTTTCTTTAAAAAAGGAAGGTATCAGTTTTTTTGCTGTTGCTTCTTCACCTACGGCACGGGCTCCGTTCTCACAATATTCTGCAACAGAAGAACGCTCATCGTCAGGATCCGGCCAGGCACAACTCGGACAATCAAAACCTCCTTTTTTATTAAGGCTCCATAGTGCCTTCATACCTCTGCTAAAACCGGCTTCGCCAATGACTTTCTCCATGCTGGAAACTACCGCCGGAACTCCCGCAGCAATTGTTTTTATCTTGCCTCGCTTCAATCCGGTAAATTCTTCAGGATTTTCAGCTTGGGGGCCGGGCAAATTTTCTGAGTTCATGATCAGCAGGTTTTATTAGGATTTTCGAAATTATCAGATTGATCTTCAGTCACGTTGTCCAGACATTTAAAATCTTTTTCCAGAAGAAGATATAAATGTTCATTTTCGCCAATGCGCATGTTCGCATCAAAGCCGACAATATTATTTTCCGGCCAGTTTGCCAAAAAAAGCTCAGGCACATACATGGTGATCTTGTTATCCATATAAGAAGCTGTGAGTTCTGAAATTTCGGATTTCCTTTGTAAACAATAGCAGAATGAATTGTTGCCAAAGGATGTTTTTTCTTCAATATAACCAATGGCAGAAAGCTTATCCACTTCTGATTTTGATAATCTTATCCGGATAGAATTTCCCTGAATACGTATTTTCATTTATATGCTTTTTGTCAGTTATCCCAGGGTGATTCTTTGACTTCCTGAATAAATATTAAATTTTTCCGTTCCTAAAAACCCGATCAGGGTTATACCAAACTCTTCTGCCAGCTCTAAGGCCAGACTCGACGGTGCGCCGATTGCGGCAACAATCCTGATTCCGGCCATACCCGCTTTTTGAATCAGCTCAAAACTGGCTCGTCCGCTCAGGAGCAGTATCGTATCTTTCAGCGGAAGTTGTCCGGCAAAGAAGGAAGTGCCTATCACCTTATCCAAAGCATTATGACGGCCTACATCTTCACGGAGTAAAATAAAATTTCCCCGGAGATCAAAAATTGCCGAGGCATGTAAGCCGCCTGTATTTTGAAATATTTCCTGTTGCTTACGTAATGTTTGCTGTAATGTATAGAATAAATCTGCCGGTATTATAATTGTATCTTCTTTCAGTTGAAAAGAGGAGACGGTTTTGATTGCATCAATACTGGATTTCCCGCAAACTCCACAGCTCGAAGTGGTATAAAAATTCCGCTCGGAAGTATGAAGCTTTGGAATTGTATTTTCAGTCAGCGTGACAATAACTTTATTCTCATCAAAAAGATCTGTTTCAGCACTTTCAACCTGATCGTGATTGCTGATAATACCTTCAGTAAATAAAAACCCAACAGCCAGCTCTTCATCATTTCCCGGCGTCCGCATGGTGACAGAAATGCTTTTTTTAATCTGCTTTCCGTCCAGCATATACTTTACCTGAATTTCCAGCGGTTCTTCCACTGCAAGCTGGTCTTCAGTTTCGACAATACGGTTTGCACTTACTTTTTTAATGATGATGCTTTTGACTGAATCTTTGAGCATGCAGTTATGGTTTAAAATGACTTTTTCGGGTTATAGAGTCTTTTGCTATTTGATAATCCTCCGGCGTATCCACGCTAATCAGATTTTTGGGACGGAGAGGCTGATATTTACCCGCTTCATTTTCTTTTAAAAAATGCTGTAATGAAAATTCGTTGTTGCTATACATACGTTGAATTTCATTTTTAGATTTATGAGAATACCAAGCTAGCAAAGGTTCATACATTTCATTCTCCTGATTGTAAAAAGCAGAGGCAGGCTTTTCCTGATCAATCGATCTGAAAAACTCCTTTAAATCCTTTGTAGTCACATAGGGATAATCACAGCCGGCAATAAGAAAATCATGGTGGGGATAATAATTAAATGCCGTCAGCAATGCAGCCATTGGTCCAACATTTTCATACTGTGGCAGATCGGTCAATGTGGCATAAGGTGCTATAATGCTGCTTGCCTGAGTACTGTTGCAGGATATAAAAACCTTATCGCAAATCCATTCAAGCATTTCATAGACATAATAACGCTGTGGTTTTCCATGGTAGTCAATCAGGCTTTTATCAGTCCCCATACGTGAGCTCTGACCGCCGCATACGACAATTCCATACAATTCTTTTTTCATCTTAAAATTTGAATTATAACAGGAGTGATAGCAAATAATGAAAAATGGGCTGGTTTTTAAGATTATATAACGCTATAATATTCGGAATGTGATTAACCTCAAACCTTATCTTTCAATATAAAACTTAACTTTATCTTTTGAAAGAAATTTATCAGGCTTAAGTTTCTGACTTTCAGAATCATTTCCTATACCTATAATTAATTGCAGCGATGGAAAGCAACGATGTTAAAATTTCCAGGAAAAAACCGATTTATCCGGTGAGTGTTGAATTACGGAAATATCTTCGTTCTTATCAGCGGGAGGCACGGCTTCCGGTAGGTTACAATGATTTACTGAATTTTTATGAGTCGTTTCCCGTCATTGATAAAAATGGAAAAGATACGTTATGGCAAAGTCCGCTTTATCCGTCGTATGATATTGATAGACTGCATAGTGGATTGAAACGGGCTTATGCCATGTTGAAAGCCTCAGGAAATCTCCGCATTGTGGAGCACAAATACATTGATAAAATTGAATACTGTACTTTTGGTAATTCCAATCCGTTCCGCATAAAAATCGTAAACCGGCTGAATGATATCTACGATTATTTTTATGTGAAAAAAGCGGATGCATCACGTATCTACGGACTTGAACTGGAAGAAATTTTTTCTCCTAATCAGGTCAATTATCTGGTTGACGGTAATTCGTTAATAGAAGAACATATCGCCGGGATTCCGGGTGATGTTTTTTCAAAAACACGTTTGGATCATACCGACTATAATCCCAAACGTATTGCCAAAGAGTTCGTGAAGTTTAATGAACGTTGTATGATAACACTTCTGGGTGATATGCGTGCGTATAATTTTGTCATGCAGATCACGCCAGACTTCGATGATTTTCAATTTCGGCTGAGAGCCATTGATTTTGATCAGCAGTTTTATGAAGGAAATTTGAAAGTCTATATGCCTCAGTATTTCAAGGAAAACCTGCCTTATGTGCAACTGGCGATGGAGCATTTGACAGATAAAACCGTTCTGCAATACCAGCAGGAAGAACAATCTTCGATCGTGCATCAGGTGCGGAGTGAGCGTCACCGGCTGGCGGCCTTGCGTGATGTGTCCAAAAAAGATAATATTTCCACACCTGAAAAAATACTGGAACTGAAAGCAGGCCTGGCCCAGTTTCATAATAATCCGGATTATTACCGCTGCCTTACCATGACGGATATCATTGAATTGAATGTAAAGAACGTGATACGGCAAGTCAGACTTTAATAGTTAATCATTAACCATTAAATCACTATCTTTGAGGAACCAATCAGATATTTTTCTCTGTTTGCATTTTTCAAACTAATCAGATCGGAAGGCGTTCAACCTTCGCAGATTCCCGCAATGAGTAAACACGGACGAATTTTAGTCGCCATGAGCGGCGGTATTGACAGCTCTCTTGCAGCGGTCATGTTACATGAAAAAGGCTACGAAGTTATCGGTATGACCATGAAAACATGGGATTATGCCAGTAGCGGAGGATCGAAAAAAGAAACAGGCTGCTGTTCCCTTGACTCTATTAACGATGCCAGAAGTATAGCCGTCGAATTAGGTTTCCCGCATTATATATTAGATATCCGCGAAGAATTCGGCGATTATGTAATCGATCATTTTACAGGAGAATATCTGGAAGGCCGCACACCCAATCCTTGTGTTTTATGCAATACGCACATCAAATGGGATGCACTTTTGAAACGTGCGGATCGCCTGGATTGTGAGTTTATTGCCACCGGGCATTATGCAAATATGCAGTTTAATGAAGGTCGTCATTATGTTTCCAAAGGCATTGACAGCTGGAAAGATCAGAGTTATGTACTTTGGGGCGTTTCACAGGAAAGTCTGAGCAGGACGAAATTGCCGTTGGGTTATTTACATAAATCGGAAATCCGTGAAATGGCGCGTGAGCGTAATTTTATTGATCTGGTTAATAAAGCCGAAAGCTATGAAATCTGTTTTGTGCCGGATAATGATTACCGTGGTTTTTTAAAACGCAGAGTTCCGGGTTTGGAAGCACAAGTAGCAGGAGGGAATTTTGTGTACGAAGATGGGACCGTAGTTGGAAAACATGAAGGTTATCCTTTTTATACCGTTGGACAGCGCAAAGGTTTAGGCATTGCCCTGGGCAGACCGGTTTTTGTTACCGAAGTTAGAAAAGATACAAATGAAGTTGTTCTGGGCGATTTACCGGATCTGTTCCGTGATGGAATGGTCGTTAGTAAATTGAACTGGCAAAAATATGACGGACTTACAAAGCCACTGGAAACCGTAACTAAGGTGCGTTACAAACATGATGGAACGCCAGCGTTGTTAATTCCGGACGAGCCCGGAAAAATAAAGGTACATTTCCACGATGGTGTGAATGGTATTGCTCCCGGACAAGCTGCCGTTTTTTATGAAGGTGATGATGTAGTAGGAGGTGGCTGGATCATGAAAAACTTTCGTCAGGATAAGGAATTATTTTAAAATAACGTTGATTTAAAGACGACGTTAAATTGCTATAACACAAAAGAAGTCAAGTTTTCAAAACTTGACTTCTTTTGTGTTATAGCAAAACCTCAAAATAAATATTAAGAAACTTTCGCAACAACGCGTTGTCTTACAGCTTCATAAAGTACCACGGAACTTGCAATAGAAACATTAAGCGATTCTACTTTTCCGATTAAAGGTATTTTTGCTCCGCTATCGGCTAAAAGAAGGAATTCTTTCGAAATTCCGTCTTCTTCAGAACCCATGATAATCACCGTAGGAATAGAAAAATCGATATCATAAAGTGATTTATCCGTTTTTTCAGTACAGGCTATAATTTGCAAACCGCTGTTGCGCAGATACAATAATGTTTCATATAAATTTGGTTCGCGGCAAACCGGAAGAAAGTTCAAGGCGCCGGAAGAAGTTTTCATCGCATCGGCATTGATTTGTGCGCCGCCTTTGGTTGGTACGATCAAAGCTTGAACGCCTGCGCATTCGGCCGTACGAGCAATAGCTCCAAAATTACGCACATCCGTTACACGATCCAATAACAATAACAAAGGCGTTTTTCCGTCTTCATAAACCTGTGTCAGCACATTATGCAAAGGCATATACTGAATAGGCGATACAAAAGCGATAACGCCCTGATGGTTTTTTCTGGTTACTCTGTTTAGTTTCTCTACCGGAACGCGCTGATAAGGAATTCCAAGCTCCTTAGCTGTCTTTTCGATTTCATTAAGACCTAACTCTCTCTGAATAAATAAACGTTCGATCTCTTTGCCTGAACGAAGTGTTTCCAGTACTGATTGTGTACCAAAAACCATGTCGGCTTGTGACGGACGAGGGGCGGGCTTTCTTAGCGTATAGTTCCGTTTCTCCATGCTTCTACAATAGGGTACCAGATTGGCTGATATTCGGCATAGCGAACAAGCTCATAATGGTCATCTACGAATTGATTTGTTCTGCGATTAAAAGTAAAATTAACATTCTGTGCATTAGCACGCTGATCATAAGTCCAGACTTCCCGGTCTTTGCTTCTTTGCACTTTATCCGGTGGGCCAAGGACAATAAAGATCATTCCTTTATCTGTTTTCCAGCCTTCTTTATAGGTGGTAAACAATTGATTAGCTTCTTCTACACGGCTGTAAAAAGATTTGATTGATTGCTGGGCCAGGGGAGCGTTTCCGTTCATCAGTGTCAGCCAATATTTGTCCAGCGCTTTTTTAAATTCCTGTGCTTTTTTGATTTCGCCGATTTCTGTGTTGGTACTCATGTAAACCAGTGGTTCAAGTAACAACTCGGGTTTTGTCAGTTTAGGGAATCGCTCATTGACAACCAGCAGGCCTAACCCTTCAGACTGAGTGGTATCAGCAAAAATATTGTATAATCCTTCTTTCTGAAACTGGATTGTCTCATTGGTATTAATCGTAAAGGAACTATCGATGGTCAGGGACTTTGAAACCGATCTTGGAGTTGTGTTCATAGGCGAACCGGCTGCTTCAAAGCTATGTCCGTAATAGAATACATGCAGTACTCCCGGCTCCTGTGTAAGTCTTTTTACGGTAAAAGGAGTATTAACATTCAGGTAATGACGCTGTAAAGGCTCAACACTTGCAGTAGTATAGATCCCGTACAATTCACTGGCGGATTGCTTCTTAAAACGAATAGTCAGATCATTCAGCACTTTTTTCAATGTGCCTGTCTGGCTGATTTCGCTTAATAAAACACCGCTTTCTTTATTTGGGCTTTTAATATCAAAGGCAATGACAATTTTATCGCCGACTCGGGAAACAGTACTGGAATCCAGCTTTATGTTACCGTATCCAAGCCGGTCACGTGTTCCATAATCAGAATAAATGACATAATTCAGATTGTAGAGACGGATAAAGTCAGCTGCACTAATCAGGCTTTTTCCTTTTAAAGCATCAACGTAAAGAAATACACGCGTTTGCGTTGTGTCTTTTAACAGGTATTTGCTTTGTATTGCCAAAAGGGACAATTCCTCAGGAGCCGAAACTGTTTCAGGGTTGGACATGCGAACCTGAGCTTCAGGTATCTTTTTCACTGTTTTTTCGGAGGATGCACATCCTGCAAAAAACAATGCTGACAACAGAAAAAGGTAAATTCTAAAAGTTGTTTTCATATACCAGATATCTTCATTTGTCAAATAACGAACGAAGTACCAAATTTACCCAATAAAAACGGAAGAAAATTATTATTCTGGTTTCTTGCTGCTGTAATTACCATTTTTTACTCATTTTCAATGGTATGAACAGCTTTACAGCTACTGCTTTTTCTCCTTTGAAGTAAAAAATACAAGTTTTAGGTTATGCAAAATAAGATTACTGCTGCGCAAGCAAATACAAGGCTGCCATCCTTACGGCAACACCATTTTCAACCTGATTCAGGATAATAGAGTGTTCAGAATCAGCAGCATCTGATGAAAGTTCTACACCGCGGTTAATGGGGCCGGGATGCATAAGTACAATTTTCTTATCCAGCTCATCCAGCATGGCTTTGTTGATTCCAAAGTAAAGTGAATATTCTCTTAAAGAAGGAAAATACTTTATTTGTTGTCTTTCAAGCTGTATACGAAGTACGTTGGCCACATCACACCATTGCAAAGCTTCTTTTACATTATGCCCGATCTTCACACCAAGATCTGCAAGAAATTTTGGGATAAGCGTGGAAGGGCCGCAAACCATTACTTCTGCGCCTAATTTCTGAAGGCAAAAAATATTTGATAAAGCAACCCTGGAATGCAGAATATCACCAATAATCGCAATTTTTTTTCCTGCAAGATCGCCCAGTTGTTCACGCATGGAAAAAGCATCCAGCAAAGCCTGGGTTGGGTGTTCATGTGTTCCGTCACCGGCATTAATTACGTTGGCAGCAATCCGGCTTGATAAATAATGCGGTGCACCGGGGCTGCTGTGACGCATTACGATCATGTCCACCTTCATGGCCAGGATATTATTGACCGTATCCAGCAAAGTTTCTCCTTTTTTAACAGAACTTCCGGATGCTGAAAAATTTACTACATCGGCTGAAAGTCTTTTTTCTGCAAGTTCAAAAGAAAGCCGTGTACGTGTGGAATTTTCGAAGAAAACGTTGGCAATGGTAATGTCACGTAGCGAAGGTACTTTCTTGATCGGCCGGTTAATTACTTCCTTAAACTGAGTTGCAGTATCCAGGATTGTTTGAATGTCATTCTCGTTCAGGTTTTTAATGCCAAGTAAGTGCCGAACTGAAAGTTTTGTCATTGCGTCTGTTTGGGAAAGTTTTGCAAAGATAATAAGGAAGTGCGCAATGAGAAACGGAACATATGGAAAACTTAAATCAGTGAATATGGATAGTGTGTTTTGTTGCTGGTTATCAGATTCATTCACATGAAATTTTTTGAATTAAATTATGTAATTAACGAGCTGTCAATTGAAGTAAAAACTTATTCTTCTGACTAAATTGTTTAATTATGCATACAAATTAAAATACCCGAAGGATTACCAACATGAATAAAAAGGCATTAATCGATTATATGAAAGGGCTATTGAACGAGCGTATGCAAGTAGCATGGAAAGCAATGGAAGCGGCGCAGGATTCGGCAAATGACCAAAGTAAAAGCTCGGCAGGAGATAAATATGAAACAGCGCGTTCCATGGGACAACTTGACCGGAACATGCATGCCAGGCAATATGAGCAGGTAAGGCAGGAAAGGGTAGTGCTGGATAAAATCGGAGAATCAGAGTCTTCGTCCCGCGGTGCAGTTGGCGCACTTCTGGAAACTTCGGCAGGATGGTTTTTTATCTCCGTAAGTCTGGGGGCAGTAAAATTTAGTGATCAAACCATATTGGCAGTATCTTCATCTTCACCGGTCGGAATTTCATTGCTGGGAAAAGAAGCCGGAGATCAGTTTCAGTTTTTGAATAAACCGCATAAGATCTTAGCAATACAGTAAGGTAGCAATCGGCTGTCGGCTATCAGTTTATGGATAATGAATCAATGACTTATCCATAAACTGACAGCTGATTGCCGAAAGCCAAATGGTTTTTATGCCATATTATGATAGACGCGCTGTACGTCATCGTCATCTTCAATTTTTTCGATCAGCTTTTCTACATCAGCGATTTCTTCTTCACTTAATGATTTGGTATCGCTTGGAATACGTTCAAAATCTGCTTCGACAATTTCAAAATCGTTTTCTTCCAGATAATGCTGAAGTGTACCGAAAGAAGAAAATTCACCATAAATATTGATCAGGTTTGTTTCCTCGTCCAGAAAAACTTCTTCTCCGCCTACATCAATCAATTCGAATTCCAGTTCTTCCATGTCGCGCTTGCCATCATTTTTAACCTTGAAAATACATTTGCGATCAAAAATAAAATCCAGCATACCCATCGTACCCAGGCTTCCGCCCAGCTTATTGAAGTAACTGCGAACATTGGCTACGGTACGTACCGGATTATCCGTAGTACTTTCAACCAGAATAGCTACTCCATGAGGTCCGTAACCTTCATAAACCATCTCTTTGTAGTCTTCCTGATCTTTGGATGTTGCTCGCTTTATAGCACGCTCAACAGTTTCTTTGGGCATGTTGGCAGCTCTTGCATTCTGTAGCAAAACTCTCAGACGTGCGTTTGTGGCAGGATCAGCCGTTCCACCTTTTACAGCCAGCACAATATCTTTTCCAATTCGGGTAAATGTTTTTGCCATTTTATCCCAACGCTTAAACATCCGCGCTTTTCTATATTCATAGGCTCTTCCCATGCGTATTGTACTTAAGTTTTAATAGATTTAAACTGATATAAAATTTTACTATGCTAAAAATGCTAAGTTCGGGTCCTGTTACCTAATCAGAAAAGAATCACATTTGTATCTTTTTCTACTTAAATAGTTGACTGATAGAAATTTAGAATAGGATTCAAGCTAAAACCAATATTTTTTGGTACTGATTAATTTGCAAAAGTACAAAAGCCTGTCAAACTCAGGCAAAAATAAGAACCTTTCAATCTCTTTTTACTTAAATGAATCTAAAATTACAATGGGATCTTAAATCCTTTGATGCACTTTCCAATCATGAACTTTATGAAGTGCTGCGTTTGAGAAATGAAGTTTTTATCGTTGAGCAAAATTGTATTTTTCAGGATCTGGATAGCAAAGATCAGAAATGCCATCACTTGCTTGGGACTCAGGATGGAATTCTGATGGCTTATTCGAGAATTGTTCCTCCGGGATTATCTTATACGGAACCTTCCATAGGCAGGATTCTTACATCTCCACGCGGAAGGGGAAAAATGTATGGTCAGGAACTCATGGGAAAGTCCATAGCGGTATTGGAAGAAAAGTATGGCAAATCCACGATCAGAATCGGTGCACAGCTTTATCTCAAAAATTTTTATGAGTCATTTCAGTTCCGGCAATCCAGCGAAATTTATGATGAAGATGGTATTTTGCATATAGAAATGACCAGAGAGGGTGTCGTTGGGGAATAATGTGTATGTGTAAGGGTCAATATGTAGAATAATTCGACAAATTATAGTAGTGCTATTTTGCTATTTTCATTTTTTCAAAGAGATAACTTGCTAAAACAAAATTCTGAAACTGTTTAGAAGCTTTTAAATAGGGCTAAGGAATTATTTTCTAAATTTTTCACCGTGTTTATGGCTAGTATTAATTTGTGGCATGAAAATTTATGATATAGAAGTCAGTCAAGCAAACTGCAACTCGTATCTGACGCCTGTCAGTTTTACTTTGCAGTTTTGACGAACACTGATAGAGGAGGGTTTACGTGGAATGGCCTACTGTTATGCGGTAGGCCATTTTTTTGTTTTATGGGTTGGTTAGCTAGTGTAAATACTGTTCTTTTGTAAACACTTACTGCAAATTACGAAAACGATTACATGACCAAAGTTACCGAATTCATACGTCAGGCTCAGGGCAAGACACTTTTTACCATTGAGATTATACCACCTGTTAAAGGTCAGAATATAAATGAACTGCTGAATTCTATTGAACCTTTGATGGAATTCAAACCGCCTTTCGTTGATGTTACTTATCACAGAGAAGAATTAATTGATATAAAAGGGCAAAACGGACTGATTCAGCGAATTCCTATCCGTAAGCGTCCCGGAACTGTTGGTATCTGCGCCAGATTAATGGAGCGGTTCAAAGTAGATGCTGTACCTCATGTAATCTGTGGAGGATTCACCAAAGATGAGACTGAAGATGTTTTATTTGACCTGCATTATTTAGGTATTGATAATGTACTTGTCTTACGTGGAGATCCTGAAAAATCTGCTGGTGTTTTTAAAGCAAAAATGGGAGGACATACCTATGCTTCTGAACTGGTGGTACAGGTAAATAATATGAACAATGGTATACTGCTGCATGCTGAAACTGAAGCAGCACATACTGATTTTTGTATTGGTATCGCCGGATATCCTGAGAAACACCTGGATGCGGAAAGTCTGGATACAGATTTTGAACATCTAAAAAGAAAAATTGATCTGGGTGCAAATTATATTGTAACCCAAATGTTTTTCGACAATCAGAAATATTTCCGGTTTGTAGACCGTTGCCGTGCTGAAGGCATTACTGTTCCGATTATTCCCGGCCTGAAACCTCTTGCCACCAAAAGGCAGCTTACCGTATTACCTGATATTTTTCACCTTGAATTTCCCCAGGAGTTGGTTAAAGAAGTTGAAAAATGTGCAACCGATAAGGATGTGCGTCAGCTGGGTGTTGAATGGGGTATACAGCAGTGTAAGGAGCTGATTGCGTATGGTGTGCCGGTTTTACATTTTTATACTATGGGAAAATCGGATAACGTAGCTCAGATCGCCAGCGAAATTTTCTAAGATTATTCAAGGCAGACGGCGGTACCATTGCAGCTTACCATCAGCATAGAACCATTTCCGATGGTTTCAAAGTCGAGGTCTACACCAATAATCGCATGTGCGCCAAGGCGCTGTGCCTGATCCATCATTTCACGAAGGGCAATACTTTTTGCTTCACGAAGGCTTTGTTCATAAGCACCGGATCTTCCGCCTACAACATCGCGGATTGTAGCAAGAACGTCTCTGACAATGTTGGCACCAATGATGGCTTCACCGTTTACCAGGCCAATATATTTGATTATTTTTTTGCCTTCAATGTTCGGGGTAGTAGTAACGAGCATGTAATTTCAGTTAGTTAAGGTTTAAAATAACAGGTATTAACGGGCACAATTTACAGTTTTTTGACGTAGTGATATAATAATTACTACTTTAACGGTTATCAGAGCTTTTATGTAGCATTCAGTTCATTTAAGCGGATACATTAATAAGCAATTTTTATGAATAATGTTACAGATTCCATAAACGAGGTTATACGAACCCGTCGCAGCATATTTCCTCCAAGTTATATTGAAAAGGAGATTCCAAAAGAATTAATTGAAACCATTTTGGAAAATGCCAATTTCGCTCCAACGCATAAGCTTACTGAACCCTGGCGGTTCCGGGTTTTTACGGGTGCTGGATTAGAAAAACTGGCAGATCATATGGGTGAGGCCTATAAAGTAAATACGACGGCAGAAACTTTTTCAGAAGCCAAGTACCAGGGAACGCGTTCTAAATCCTTAAAGTCTGCGGCTGTAATTGCTATTATTATGGAAACGCATTCGGAAAAAATTCCGGAATGGGAAGAAGTGGCGGCAGTTGCCTGTGCTGTTCAGAATATGTGGCTTACTGCAACAGCAAATGGTATTGGTGCTTACTGGAGTAGCCCGAGTGTGACAGACGCATTGCGTACCTTTCTGGAGTTAAAAGAAAATCAAAAGTGCATTGGGTTCTTCTACATGGGTTATCACAACCTGGGAGAAATTCCGGTTCGGCGTACACCGATAGCTGATAAAGTTACATGGATTAATTAAGCTGTCGGCTTTCAGAATTTGAATGATTAAAGTCGTTAAAATTTTCAATATATGAAAGCCGATCGCCGAAGTTAGATTTTCATCATTATTTATTTTTCATAGCCCTTCCAATGCCTGTACTTCGCACCGAATCTGTTTCAAAGAATTTTGATACCAAAACGGTTTTGTCAAACGTTTCGCTGCAATTAAATCCTGGTGAATGGCTCGGTATTCTGGGTGAAAGCGGATCGGGGAAAAGTACATTGCTGCGTATTCTGGGACGATTCATTGATTCTGATTCTGGCGAGGTTTATTTCCGGGAAGCGGTTTTATCGTCTGTCAAGGGAGAATTAATTCCGGGACATGATTCTATTAAGCTGATTCATCAGGAATTTGAGCTATTCCCAAACCAGACGGTTGAAGAAAATATTTCTTATTCGCTGCGTTTTTATGAACCGGATTATAGAAAACAAAAAGTAGAAGAATTACTTAATATTACCGGCCTGACTCATGTACGCAGGCAAAAAGCAAAACTTTTGTCAGGAGGAGAAAAACAAAGAACAGCCATTGCAAAATCAATTGCTGAGCAACCCGATGTTTTATTATTAGATGAGCCTTTTGCACATCTTGATAACCGTAACCGGCGGATTTTGTCACAGGCCATCGAGCAGATGAGACAGGAACAGCAAATGGCCTGTATTTTCGTAACACACGAAGCTTCGGATGCACTGGCGTGGTCGGATAAGATAGCGGTCCTCAGAAATGGAAAAGTAATTCAGACCGGAACACCACAGGAAGTATACAACCAACCCATTGATGGCTATGTTGCAGAACTGACCGGTGATATCAATTGGTTAGGTGAAAACCCTGAACTGAAAAAAGTATTTATACGTCCTGAAAAATTAAAAAGTACAAGATTTGCTGAAAAAAGTAAATGGACTGGTATTGTGGAAGCCATTCATTTTCACGGAAATCATTGGGAAGTACGTTGTGCTAATGAAAAAGGACTACTTGTTTTTTACAAAAACAAAAAAGATTTACAAATCGGCGAACAGGTTTTTCTGACTTATTCCGATAAAGATGTCCGGAAAATCTGAAGCTGATTTGTAAGTTTTACAAGCTGAACCAAAATGAAATCTTTACAGCAAAGGGTGTTACATCAGGATTGTTTTTGTAAGTAAGCCGGTGAATAGCATCAATTCGGCCAAATTTGAAAATATTATCAATGCCGTAACCCACTTCCAGATAAGGCGTACTTCCTATTCTGTTGAATGTTTGAATCGGATTTCCTTCAGTATCAATGGTTGAAGCAAGTGCCAGATTCTGCCTGCTAAGCTGCCCGTAAAATACCCGTCCGGTAGCCAGTAACCTCCATTTTAATTTACGGATGGCAGGAATACGGTTCAGGATAAAACCTTCATCATTGTGTTCAATACGCAGGGTCAGATAGCGGTCGCTGATAAATTCAAAATATCTCATCAGGTTGAATGCATTGTCTACATAAAACAGCGACTGGTTACCCAAAGGCGTGTATAGCAAAGTATAAGGAATGGTAGATGGAATGTAACCAAGCGTCAGATTGTAATGCGTTCTTCCCAAAATACCCAGGCGAAAAGTTTGTTTTACATTCACCGCAAACTTGTGGTAGTTGAAATCACCCTGCAGGAAATTTTTCATACCTAATGTATAGCGAAAGGTAAAGGCTGGAGAATTTCCGGTTCCCATACTGATTCGTTCGTTATCGTTCTGTAAAAAGGTTTCATTACCGGCAATACGGCCTTCCACATTCAGTTCGGTTATATCATAGGTACTTTTCAGAGGTGATTCTGTTCCCAGCTCAGGCTTGGAGCGATAAGCAAAATCAAATAAAGGATCAAAATTCCGGTGACGAAGTTGTACGCTGCCTGTAAAGCCTTTTACAATTTCTCTTCTGAAATACATCGAAACATCTTCCTGCCCGTAAGCGCGGCGGAACGTACCAAATCTGGAAAACGCGCCAAAAATAGTATTCGTGCCAATGGTTTCTGCCGAGACGCCCAGACGTTCCAGATCTTTGGAGTAAGAGATACCGGCCATGGTCCAGGGCTTTCGAGAAAATATATAATCAATACCGCCGCCATACTTAAACTTCTGATCACGGAATCCATAGGCGCCATAACCACTCACAATCCATTTACGGCTGAATCCCGGATCTGTTTTGAAGCCCAATCGAAAGCGATGTCCTTCAATATTATTGTTGGCGTATAAGAAGAGATAAGGACCAATGTCAACATTCCATTTGTCTATTTTTTTATAGCCGTTGACAAAGATGTTCAGGATTTCCGTATATGTTTTTACAACAGGTAAGACTTTCAGCGAATCTACCAGGGAGAAACTCAGGAGTTCTGATTTGGTCAGCGACTCTGGCCGGCTTTTGTTCCAGAAAGTAGAATCATGAACCATATAATCTTCCTTTAACTCAATACCGGTATCAAAGAACTTTGGTGTTTTAGGATTGTTGAGTTTGTAATTGGAATTGGAAGAATAAAATTTCAGCAAAAGCCCGGCTGTTTGCTTCGTTGGTTCATCCACATCAATCAATACCCTTGTTTTGGTAGGAACCCAGGTTTTTTCATCTTCAAAAAGATCATAGGAAGTCTGGATTTTTATCTTTTCAATAAAGTTCAGATTAGCCCTTTTCCCAACATTAGCATCCATTTGTGTGAGTGCATAGGTTTTTCCATCAATCCAGAAAGAGCCGCTAAAGGCAAGATCCTGTTCCTGTCTGGGCTCAAAATCGATCTGATAGTCATAGTTCGTTCCGTTTGAAATACTATCGGCCAGATAATAATCGTAATACAATTTCCAGCTATCCGAGATAGGAGAGATAAAATCTTTTTCCAGTACATTCAGCCAGTTATTATAGAAATTATACTGCTGAAAAGACGAACCAACGATTTGTGATACAAAGCTTCCGTCCGTGAGACCAACTCCGGAAACTTTTGTCTTATTGATTATTTCTTTTTTCTTTTTAGGATCATTGCGGAAATACACGTTGGAAACGGATTCTGAAATAAAAATAGGAATGATGGTTTGTCCGTCTTCACCTTTCACCTCGTCATATTTATCAACAATATGCGTCATTTTCTTAACAGCCTTCCGGTTTCTGAATTTTTCAGAAAGGTTATCGATATCAATCTGGATTTTATTATAACTTTCGTATTCATAAGCATCCAGATTTTCAGAATTATTATTTTTCCGGTTGGCCACGATTTTCCTCATAATGGCCCAGGCGGGGTTCTCACCAGCATAGATCTTAACTTCCCGAAGCTGCAAAGCACCGGGAGTTAGCTGAACATCAATAGTTTGTTGTGTTGTATCAGGTGTTATGGCCTTGCTCCGGGATGTGTAGCCAATGTACGTTACAAGAACAGAATCGGCAGGAGGGGTAAATGTGAGGGTATAAAATCCGTCAAAATTTGTGGTTGTTCCGGATGTAGAACCTTTTATCCCAATATTGGCAAAAGGTACCGCATCGCCGGTAGTCGCATCCGTAATTCTGCCTTTTATTGTATAAGTAGTTTGTGCGTTGGATCTTGTAGAAATTAATATTGTAATAGCAATAAGGAGTAGTCTAATTATCTTCATATCTCATGATCCGGTGAGTAGTATTTTTTTCATGTTAATCAGTTTTTCTTTTTTTCTTAATCTCAACATTAGACGTAACATCCGCATTCGGTCTCAAAATATGCACATCCAGAACCGCTTTTGGTCGTGCAAGATATTCCCTGACCAGGGTTTTTAAAGAATATCCTCCCGGGACATCCTGTGCGGCAAAGGATATAGCATTAATTCCTTCGTTATGTGCTATATAAAGTGCTCTGGCATTATGGAAATTTTGGGAAATAACGGTGAAATTATCCTGATTAAAAACTTCTTTACAACGTACTACCGAATCAAAGGTCCGGAAACCGGCATAATCGAGCGTCATTACATTTTCAGGAATCCCCAGATTAAGTAAAGCCCGCTGCATATCTAGCGGCTCATTGTAATACTGGGAATCATTGTTGCCGCTCAATATAATATACTTGATTTTTCCTTCCTTGAAAAGTCGTGCCGTGGCTTCCATCCGGTACTTGAAAAATAAATTTTCTTTGCCTCGCGGCGTACTGCGGCTGGTTCCTAAAACAAGCGCTACATCATTGGAAGGAAGGTCATTGATTGAAAAATAGTTGTATTGCTTTGTACAATACACTACCCAGAAGTTGCACAGCAAGATGAAAACCAGGCTGGCAAAAAGCAGAGCAATAACTATTTTCAGTAATTTTTTCACGAGCCTCCTTAAAGTTAACCTCTAAGTTGATGTAATAATATTTCAAGCTTATTAAAAATTCACAGTCTGTGCTTTATTTTCTATACGCTTGTCACACGCTATTTCGTTGCCAGCGAATAAAAATGTTTGAATAGGAAAGTGTTCTAAAACACTTTCCTATTCAAACAAACCAAGCTGTGATTTGGGATCAGTACCTTTTTTTGACTCCTTTTTAGGTTTGGGATCATTTGGGATTACCTCTTCCTTTATAATTTTTTGATCACTTTCTTCCTGAACAATTTCAATATCCGTATCCTTTTTCGACTGTTTTTTAGCTTTGGGTTTAATCAAATTTTCCTCCTCTGTCGTCTGTACCAGTTCACTTTCTCCCTGATCAATCCCAGGATCAATATTCTTTTTTGACTGTTTTTTAGGTTTAAGTTTAGTTAGACTTTCCTCCTCTGTCGTGTGTACCAGTTCACTTTCTCCCTGATCAATCTTAGGATCAGCATTCTCTTCAGACTCTTTTTTCGGTTTGGGTTTAATTAAACTTTCTTCCTCTATCGTCTGTATTGGTTCGCTTTCCTGCTGAATAATTTCAGGATCTGTATTTTCTGTTTCCTGTATTGCTACTTTTTCAGCCGCTCCGTTATCGTCATCTTCATGATGAAGGTCGGGAATATCTATAACCAGTTCATCTTCTACCAGAACTGCCAGCGATTCCAGCCAGCGGATTTCTTTATATTTTTCAATGGACAGCTTGTAACCCATTGCTTTCCATCCTCTCACCTCAACCAGATCTTCCACTACAAATTCTTCATGCAGCTGATCTCTTTTTTCATTTTTAGAATGAATGACTTCAAAACGAGGACGTTTATCCGTTGAAGCTAAAATTAATTTGCTGTTTTTGGCCTCACTGATAAAATGAAATTTCTTATCCAGCGACGAAGTTTCAATCGTAAAACGTTTAATGAAGTGCTGTTTCTGACCGCCATCATAGTATAGAGCAGTAACGGGAAGTTTTGGGTCAAACTTTTTGACGAGCAACACTTCATTAGAAACATAATGATTGGTCAGGTCAAAATTGGTCAACTCGTAAGAACCCTCTTTATAAATTACCAGAATACTGTCTGAAGATCCAAAGTTGCCCAGATATTCTCCCCGTTCATCCCGGTTCAGACGCCCGATAATCGGATCAAACCACATATCCACACCGCCTAAGGTAGAGCGTCCGGCTTGTTTCATTACAATTTTACGGATAGGATATTTTGTTAGAATATTACCCATCGCACTCCGGTTCTTGATCAGGAGATCAGCAAAATTGAAATCAAACTGTTTTACTTTTGCTTTGCTTTGCGCCGTAAGGTTAACCGTAATAATTTCAGCTTCACCATTTTCATTCGAAGTGAAATAAGTAATCTTAGACTTGGGTGTACCTTGCGTCAGGTCATATTCACGATCCCGCGTAACGGCTGTTATCTGTGTTCTTTTGATGTAGGAAACGCCAGTCTTCCCATCCAGGTAGACAAGGTTATATACTTTGCGTTCATCATTTTTGAGGAAAACGGCGCAGTAAATAATGTCCTTTCCAACAAATATTTTGTCCTGAACTTTGGTAACCAGACATTTTCCGTCGGCCCTGAAGACAATAATGTCATCAATATCCGAACAGTCCATCACATACTCATCCTTCTTCAGTCCATAGCCGATAAAACCTTCCGCACGGTTTACGTAAAGTTTTTGGTTATTGGCCGCTACAACGTTAGCCGAAATCTGGTTAAAGGCCCTGATCTCCGTTCTTCTTTCCCGTCCTTTTCCGTATTTCTTTAAAAGATCTTTATAATAATCAATAGCAAAACGGGTGATATTGGCCAGGTTATCTTCCGTTTCCGCAAGTTCTTCCTGCCATTTCCGCATTAATTCATCCGCCTTGTAACCGTCATATTTTGAAATACGTTTGATACGGATTTCTGTCAGTTCGACAATGTCGTCGTCATTAATAGCACGGTAAAACTGAGGTTTGTAAGGTTCAAGTCCTTTGTCAATGGTACGGATTACATCTTCAAAAGTTTCACATTCTTCGATATCCCGGTAAATACGGTTTTCAATGAATATTTTTTCCAGCGAACCGTACAGGATTTTTTCCAGCAAAGCCAGTCTCCTGATTTCCAGTTCACGTTTTAACAGATGAACCGTTTGCTGGGTATTGTATCGTAAAATATCAGTTACCCCTACAAAATGAGGCTTGTCCTCAATAATAACGCAGGCATTGGGAGAAATAGAAACCTCGCACTCTGTAAAGGCATACAGTGCATCAATGGTGATATCCGGTGAAACACCTGGTGCCAGATGTACCTGGATTTCAACATCAGCAGCTGTATTATCTACGACCTTTTTAATTTTGATTTTTCCGCCGTCATTGGCCTTGATGATCGAATCGATCAGCGAAGAAGTGGTGGTACCAAACGGAATATCCCGTATGACCAACATCTTTTTATCCTCTTCTTCAATCCGTGCTCTTACGCGTACTTTTCCACTACGGTGCCCGTCACCATAATTGGAAACATCAACCTGGCCGCCCGTAAGAAAATCAGGATAAATAATAACTTCTTTTCCTTGCAGAATATTGATTGAGGCTTCAATTAGCTCACAAAAGTTATGCGGCAGTATTTTAGTGGAAAGTCCAACGGCAATACCTTCAACACCAAGAGATAACAAAAGCGGAAATTTTACCGGAAGTGTAACCGGCTCTCTTTTACGTCCGTCATAGGACAATTGCCATTCGGTAGTATCTCCGTTAAAAACAATTTCTTTGGAAAATCTGGAAAGCCGGACTTCAATATACCGGGCCGCCGCAGCACGGTCTCCCGTACGCAGGTCTCCCCAGTTTCCCTGGGTATCAAAAAGGAGTTCTTTCTGACCAAGGTTAACGATGGCATCATTAATGGAAGCGTCACCATGTGGGTGGTATTGCATCGTGGAACCAATGACATTAGCCACCTTATTAAAGCGGCCATCGTCCATTTCGTTCAATGCATGCATGATCCTCCGCTGAACCGGTTTCAGGCCGTCTTCAATGGCAGGTACTGCACGCTCCAGAATTACATATGAGGCATAATCAAGAAACCAACTTTCGTAAAGACCCGATACGGGTAACTGACTGTGTAATTCGCTATCTTCTACGTTAGGCGTAGCTCCGTTTTCGTCCATAAATTAAGGCGGAAACCAAAGGGTTTAAATGCTGTAAATTTTTTTAGTAAAATCACACGCTTATCGGATTTTCGTACAAAAATAATTGATATTTTCAGGATCAAAATGTACAGGAAAATCCATTTGGCGTAGGTGAAAACACCTGCTAATATACGAAGAAAAGAGTATATTTCACAGTTTTAGAGTTCCAAATCCACCGTGCCGATCACGGTTAGAAGTTCACTGATCATCATGGCTGTAGCTCCCCATATTTTATACCCATTCACTTCATAATGCGGTGCGTTGACTTGCACCCCGCGAACCTGAATCTCACTGGCTCCGATGATGGATACGTCTGAAATTTGTTTGAGTTTTATTTCGAATATATCCTCTACTTCACGGGGATCAGGGTAAAAATCAGGACGATAGGGGATGGTTGCTACAACGGGTAAGACATAAAAATTGCTTGCCGGAATAAAGAGCTCTGTCAGGATACCCAGGACCTTCACATCGTTGAGCCTTAACCCAATTTCCTCCTGTGCTTCACGCAGTGCAGTACGCACCAGGTTTTCATCCGTTTTTTCGTATCGTCCTCCCGGAAATGCTACCTGGCCGGAATGTACGCCATCGTAAGCCGGACGTAATATCAGCGGGAAATAAATTTCATTGATGTACGGATAAAATAGGATCAGTACAGCGCTTTTCCGGGTTCGCTCATTAGGCTTAACAGTAAATCTTAATTTGGAAGATGACTGCATAATCTGATGAGCAGATTCACCAGGAAGCGGATCTTTTAACTTTTGATATAATTCATTCGTAAAAACCGAAAAAGATCCCTGAGCCATAGAGGCGTTTTAAATTAATTTTTAATTGGTGTCGATGTTATTTGGTGCCTGATCTGCTTTGTACAGGACGTATGTAAATAACGTTTCCTGAAGCATTTCGGTTTAAGCAATAATACTAAATTTTTCTATGGAATTCAAATCAGTCCTTTATGCTGATGCATACATACCCACCAGCTGTTCAGCGCATTTTTGACCATCCATGGCAGCCGACATGATACCGCCTGCATAACCCGCGCCTTCGCCACAGGGAAAAAGGCCTTTGACCACCGGATGCTCACATGTTTCACGTTCTCGTGGTATTCTGACAGGGGATGAAGTACGGCTTTCCACACCGATCAGCTGCGCCTCACCAGACAAATAGCCTTTCATTTTTCTTCCAAAATCGGACAAGGCATCTTTCAGCGGAAAGGCAATAGCAGGAGGCAGCACTTCATACATGTCTACCGGCATAAGCCCCGGCTGATAAGAAGTTTCCCGCAATTGTCCGGACATTTTACGGTTAACAAAATCCGTGGCAAGCTGAGCTGGTGCAGTTTGTGTAGCTCCGGCAAAATTGCATGCAGCCTGTTCAACATCTTTCTGAAACTGTAATCCCGCCAGAGCGCCAAATTCCCGGTAGGGCTGTAAATCAACATCTTCAATGGAAACTACAATGCCGGAATTGGCATAAGGTGAATCACGGCGTGAAGGAGACATGCCATTGACAACCACTTCACCTGAAGCCGTAGCTGCCGGAACTATAAATCCGCCCGGACACATGCAAAAAGAAAAAACACCGCGCTGTACGCCCTGATATTTTGTTTGCGTAACCAGGCTGTATGAAGCTGCCGGCAAATAAGGTCCCCGGTCGTTTTCGCAATGGTACTGGATTTTGTCAATCACACGCTGCGGATGTTCGATGCGGACACCCATAGCAAAAGACTTACTTTCAATCAAAATGTTCCGCTTATCCAGCAATTCATAAATATCTCTAGCAGAATGTCCCGTAGCCAGGATTACGCCGATACCGGTATGTTCCGTTTTGTCATCTGTAATAACCCCTTTCAGCGTATTTCCTTCTAAAATGAAGTCAGTGACTTTGGTGTCAAAATGAATTTCCCCACCTGCTTCCAGAATACTTTTCCGCATTTCGGCTACGACCATGGGAAGTTTGTTTGTCCCAATATGTGGATGTGTATCAATCAGGATCTGCTCATTGGCGCCATGGCCCACAAATATTTCCAGAACCCTGCGGATATCACCTCTTTTGTTGGAGCGTGTATATAATTTTCCATCTGAATAAGTACCTGCGCCGCCTTCTCCAAAACAATAGTTGGATTCCGGGTTGACAATATGATCCTTATTGATCGCTGCCAGATCCCGGCGTCTTGCGCGGACATCTTTTCCCCGTTCAAAAAGGACAGGTTTAATGCCTAGTTCGATCAGTCGCAAAGCGGCAAACATGCCGGCAGGGCCGCAGCCAACAATTAATGCTTTTGGGCGATTGCTGACATTACGATATTCAAGCGGCGTTTCTATAAGCGACGGCGGCTGTTCATTGACATAAACTTCTGCCTGCACATTAACTTTTACCTGGCGGCTGCGCGCATCGATAGACTGGCGTGTCTTCCGGATAAAAGGCTGATCGGTAGCTCTTAAATTAAGTTTTTTGTTGATATACTGACGAAAGGCATCGTCGTCCAGAGCAATCTCCGGTAAAAGTGTAAGTTGAAAAGTATGCTGCATTTTTAGAAAGGGATTTATCCTTTAATCATGCAAATATACAATTTTTCAGGATTGAAACCCGAGAGAAAATCCTATAAATTAATATTCTGGTTAGAAGATTTATTTGACTTTTGCCATTTCGCCTGCGTAATTACTTATGTTAATCAAAGGTATTTGAGCATGATAAGTAGCGTTCAAAACCTTTATTACCTCGTTTGCCAATACAGCCTGCCCAATAGCAGAAGGATATAATCCGTCGGATGAAAAGAAGTTTCCATTTGGATAGGAAGGGTCAATTTTAAAGCCGTCATCGGAAACGTAATTTCCAGCTAAAACTTTTTTGTAAACACTATAAAAATCTACAAGAGGCTGATTATATTCTTTGGACCATTTCAGCAAAATCTCATTATAAAATTCAGGCCGTGAAATTTCATCCTTTCGTATTACGTCTAAATCCTGGAAATAAGAGCGTTTGGAGTTGCCATTGTAAACACTAACCACATTTACAGTTGGAAGGAAAATAGTTTCTGCATTTGCCCCCGGCAATGTTGATGCGTCATCGGACTGGATACCAATTGCATTACCCATTTTCTTTGTCATTTTGTCAAAAGTATACCATTTGAAATAGGGAAAATCAAGGACATCGGGAACTGTTGCCAATACAGATTTTGTCCCTTTTTCTTTCAGGTAATTCAGGACTTGAAGTTCCCAGCTAAATTCGCTTCCTCCGAATAATCCTCTTTGACCGCCGCGTAGGTAATTAAGAATGTAAATATCAAATGCCGTAGAAACCAAGGCTACATCCGGTTTAATGGTTTTGGCATAGTCCCACGCAGAATTATATTCCTTTCCTACATACCGGCTAAACAGAGAAGCATTCACATATCCGTTTACCCAAAAATAATTTGTGTTCGAAAGGTAAGCGGGTTGCGGATTGTTTTTGTAAAAATTGACCACATAGGAAAGCTCCTCAGATGGATTTACCGCGAAAATATTTCTTCCGCCAAAAGGTGCAGACAAATTATCCGGAATCGTTCCTGAATAAGGTTTCATCAATGCAGAACCTTTTTCAGTATAAGCAAGATTGTTAATGACTTCGCTGAAAACAGGTACTGTTTCTGAATTACTTTTGACGAGATATCCGGTTCCATTACCATTTTCTTTTTCAAAAAGTGCCTGTTTGAAGTTAACTAAACCCATTTGTCTCGCAACCAGATTCGGATAGGATGTCAGCTGTCCCTGACGATACAAACCACCATCCCGATAACCGGCTTCTACGGCATCACCCATGGAAATCATCGAGGGTTCTGTTGAAGAATTTCCCTTAAGATCGCCCAGGTTAACGGAACCTGAAACAGGAGCCCAGGAAAAAGACGGATCAGCTTTTACCGGAACAGATACTTCTCCTGCCTTTAATGGGTTTTCAACGTCGGTTGGTATAGTCGGTGCCTCATTGTCATCTTTATCTTTGCAGCTTAAAATACTTACTGCAAGAGAAACTGCAAGAATTAATATAAACGGTATTTTCATGGTTTTGTAAGGTTTACGTGAGTAGTATAATTGGTGTATTAAAAGTGACTAAAATTATTATTATTCACAACAGGAAGTTGTAGTTAATTTTGAAAATCAACTACTTAGGAAGATTTAAGTCAAATTTGGATATTGGTGTAGATGAGAAGATTTTCAGTGTGTATGTGTCTGGATGAATAATTTAGAGCAATATTGTATCAAACTAAATTCCTGAATTCTTTATGAAACTTCTTCCAAAACAAAAATGGTTTATTCCGCTTTTCCTGGTTTTATTTCCGTTTCTGGTAGCTGCACAAAATATAAAAGTCCTAACGAACCATGTTGGATATGAAGATTCCAAATCAAAAAAGGCCATTGTTATCAGTGACAAAAAGCTGGATTTGCAAACATTCCAGGTTATTGATACAGAAACAGGAAGAACAGCTTTTTCAGGAAAACCTGTTTTTAGCGGTCCGGTAAGTAAATGGAAGAACTGGATTTTCTGGACCATTGATTTTAGCTCATTTAGCAAGAAAGGTACTTATCTGGTTAAGGTTACAGGCCCGGAGCAAACGGTTTCTTCCTATCCTTTTTTGATTGATAAAAATGTATTGGAACAATCCACGCTTTCTAATGTGATTTATTATTTTAAAGGCCAGCGTAGTTCAGGTTTGTTAGATAAAGCCGATCGTCATTTAATTTTATCCGGTCATCCAAAGGATACCATTGATGCGCATGGTGGCTGGTACGATGCCTCAGGAGATTATGGAAAACACTTATCGCACCTGACCTTTTCTTCTTATTTCAACCCTCAGCAAATATCGCTAACTGCCTGGAGTCTTTTTAAAACTTATGCGCTTTCCGTTAAAAGAAAAGGAACTGACTTTCGTCAATACAACAGAAGATTACTGGATGAGGCGATGTATGGTGCTGATTATCTGGTCAGGATGCAGGCAAAAGACGGATCTTTTTACCGGTCCGTTTCAGCACCGGGAGCAGGGAAATTGGCTAAAGACCGTGTAATCCGGGCAGAAGATCAAAGTTACCGTATCAAGAAAACGGAGGGGCAGGCATTCAGCGACAGTGATAAGTCAGATGACCTGAAAAGTTATCAGGTAAGCTACCGGTCGGGTGGGGGAGTAAGCATTGCTGCGTTGGCTATAGCCTCGGCCTATGATTCTTCAGGCGATTTTACCAATAAAGAATATCTTCTGGCAGCTGAAAAAGCTTTTGCATTTTTGGAAAAGAATAATGTTCAGATGACCAATGATGGCAAAGAAAATATTGTCGATGATTATTGTGCTCTAAGTGCTGCGACAGAATTGTTCAGCGTTACTAAAAAAGATGTATATGCAAAGGCAGCAGCAAAAAGAGCAAACCAGCTGATGAAACGATTGACCTCATGGAATGAGCAAAAAGATTACTGGCGCGCGGATGAGAAAAATCGCCCGTTTTTCCATCCGTCTGATGCCGGATTTCCTGTGGTCAGTCTAACTTATTATTATCCTTTTGCTTCTGTAACGGATCAGGCTTTGATTAAAGAAGTTGTTAAAAAATCGCTGGCTCATGAATTGGATATAACAAAGGAAGTGAATAATCCGTTTGGTTACAGCCGTCAGCTGGTTCAGGATACGCTGGGAAACCGCAGAACAACATTTTTCTTTCCGCATGACAGTGATGCTTCTCCCTGGTGGCAAGGTGAAAATGCCAGATTGGCCTCTATAGCAGCAGCGGCCCGGCTGGCTGCTCCGCTATTTAAAGATGATATAACTTTCAAAAATAATCTGGAAACTTTTGCACTGGATCAGCTTAACTGGATTTTGGGGTTAAATCCCTATGATGCAAGTATGCTGCATGGTTCGGGCCATAACAATGCGGCGTATGGATTCTTTGGTACTTTCGAGTATACGAATGCACCAGGTGGCATAGCGAATGGAATTACCTCCGGACTTACTGATGAAGAGGATATTGATTTTAATTTGTCCTATGCCAAAACAAAAATGGACAATGACTGGCGCTGGGCTGAACAATGGCTGCCACATGCAGCCTGGTATATGCTGGCAATATCGGTCAATGAATAAGCTTTCGGCAATCGGCTTTTAGCTGTCAGATAGATGCTGATGAATTGACAATGGCACCCTTTCAGTATTTAATTTCTTATAAATACTACTTTTTCTATAATATTATCATCCTTTCAGAATTGAAATTTTATTCATGAAGTCTGAAGGACTAACAGTATTGTAGCATAGAAAACTGTTAACTATCACTTACAAACCACGAGGTGGTGACAACATCCAGTATTTATTTTAATGCAAATCCATTTACTTAAATTAAATTTTTCAGGCCATATGCTCACAACTAATCGCCAAAAGCCAAAAAATAACTGTTCTGGTAAGGTTTTTTCATAATTAAAAATGTAACTTTTAAGTTCTTCTCCACTTAATGAATCATACCTTATGCTGACCACAGACTTTTTTCAAATAGAAGAATTACTCACACCGGAACAGCGGTTGATTACTCAGGTTGTCAAAGAATTTACGGATAAAGAAATAAAACCGGTTATTGAAGGTTATGCGCAAAGAGCAGAATTTCCTTTGCAGTTTGTAAAGAAATTTGGAGAACTTGGTGCTTTTGGAACAACCCTTCCCAAGGAATATGGAGGAGGCGGACTTGATTACGTAAGTTTCGGTCTAATGTGTCAGGAGATTGAACGTGGCGATTCATCCATGCGTTCCACGGTTTCTGTCCAGAGCTCGCTGGTCATGTGGCCGATTTTTAAGTTTGGGTCAGAAGAGCAAAAAAGAAAATATTTACCTGGATTAGCTTCCGGAGAAATATTAGGCTGCTTTGGGTTAACAGAACCGGATCATGGCTCTGATCCAGGCGGATTAAAAACGTATATTTCCAGGACGCAGGGAGGTTATATACTTAACGGATCAAAAACATGGATTTCCAATGCTCCTTTTGCAGATATTGCCATTGTCTGGGCCAGGAACGAAGATGGCCGTGTACAGGGTGTTATTGTGGAAAGAGGAATGACTGGCTTTTCTACGTCTACAATTCATGGGAAATGGTCATTGCGAGCAAGTTCTACCGGTGAGCTGTTATTTGATAAAGTGCTTATTCCAAAAGAAAATGTATTGCCCGATGCCTTGGGTTTGAAAGCAGCGCTACAATGTCTGGATCATGCACGTTTTGGTGTAGCCTGGGGTGCCATTGGCGTAGCATTGGATTGCTATGAAACAGCTTTAAAGTATTCCGGAGAACGGTTTCAGTTTAATAAGCCAATCAGTTCATTTCAGTTGATACAGAAAAAGCTGGCCGAAATGCTGACCGAAATTACAAAAGCACAGCTGCTGGCCTGGCGATTGGGAATTCTGATGAATGACGGAAGGGCTACTACCACTCAAATTTCCATGGCCAAACGCAATAATGTGGAAATGGCTTTGATGGTAGCCCGTAATTCCAGGCAAATTATGGGTGCTATGGGTATCTCAGATTCTTTTTCGATCATGCGGCATATGATGAACCTGGAAGCAGTCATGACGTATGAAGGAACACATGACATTCATCTGCTGATTCTGGGTGCGGAAATTACCGGAAACCCGGCATTTAAATAATAATCTCTCCCGGAGATTGCTGCTCTGAAATTTCTTTTTGAAGTTCCTTACTGGTTTGCCGTGATCCATCGGGAGACCAGCCCGGTGCTTTGATCAGGTATTTGAATTTCGTTTTAAGATCAATCGGTTGCTGGAAATCTTTTTTAATTTCTTTCCATTCATGAAAAACGGTTTCAGATAATCCATCTGTTTCTGTTTGCTTGGTTAGTCCGTAACGAGGTGGAACTGCAGAAATTTCTTCTTGGAAAGTGCCAAAAATCTTGTCCCAGATAATAAGGCACATACCCATATTTTTATCCAGGTACTGAACATTGCTCGCATGATGCACTCGGTGATGGGAAGGTGTGACCAGAATATATTCAAGCCAGCCCAGTTTGTCAATATACTCGGTATGTACAATAATCCCGTAAATCTGCGTCAGGGAATACATAATGACAATATCCGCCGGGTTGAAACCGATCAGCACTAATGGAATGAAATAGACAAAACGGTACAAAGGCTGGAAAACCGAAGAGCGAAAACCCGTTGTCAGATTAAAATGCTCAGAAGAATGATGTGTCACATGAACTGCCCAGAACAACCGGCTGTGATGATCCACATAATGCAGGGTATAGAAGGAAAGATCTTCAAACAAAAAAAGAGCAAACCAATAGATATAAGGATTTTCGATAGGCTCAATAATCCGGACATTGTAGAACCAGATCAGTATACCTACATAAACTGCACGGAAAAGAAGATCAATCCCTCCATTCATCAGCATCAACGCAGCGTTTGTAACAGTATCCTTTACGGAATAAGAAATCCGGTGCGACCGGTAGGTAATCAGTATTTCCAGGCAGATCAGGGAAATATAGAATGGCGTTGATATCTTTAAAAGAAAATCCTCAAATGCGTAAGTACCAGGCATATTGTCTGCTAAATTTTTACAAAGATAGAACGGAAGGTTAGTGAAATGAGATAGTCATTCTTTTTTAAGCTTATTTTAATAAACTAACTCTGTAACAGTTTAGTGAATCAAACGCCGGAGTGCTTTTCTCAGTTCTTCATTTTTATGTTTTTTCTGTAAAATGATCGGTGCAGCAATCCTTTCTTTACAATCAAAAAGTGAGCACCTTTCACAGGTTTCATTTACATCCCGGAATGGAATAGCAGGATCGTCCAGAAACTGAATGGTTTTACTGGTTTGTTCGTCCAGGTAAACGCCCATAGAAACACTTACATTCAGATTTGGTGTGGTAGCTGTAGGTTGAGCAAAGCTGATGATCAAGTAATTATCCTGTGTATCAATGTACCTGGATTTCTGTGCTTTGCAAAGAGTTTGTGCGTACGTCTTGTTTTTAACAGCTTCAGCCAGATCATTCAGTACCGTAAGGGCAATCCATCTTCTGCAGTAGTGTTCATCTTTTACCGTATGTGGATTATGTTTGCGGGAGATGTGCATCTCCTTCGTCATTTCAAAAAGATTCTGTCCGGCAAAGTTATTGAACCTTGAAAAAAATATCTGTTTAATACCAAAATGCGTAGGCAGCACATTGCTTAGCCGGTAACAAAAAGATTCAGGGGTAGTATTAAATTCTTCTACCAGGGCAACTAGTTTTTCAGGTTGCCAGCTAGTCAGGGCAAAGAAATCCCTTAACTTTGGAATCAGAAGATTTCTTCTGATAATGATGGCACTGGCAAAATAGGAAGCTTTGAAATTGTTCAGCAATTGTTCAAATGATTCCGCTTCCACAAGTGCAGTGGTGTGCAACCTGTTTTTAAGCTTCAAATACACGTAACCGATTTCGCGCCCGTAAATAAAAGCACGCTGTACTGAAGAAAGATGTACATTGATCAGCAGGCGGTTTCCTTGAGGTCTGGTAATGGTCAGGGATCTTACACTGGCAAATTCCGGATTAATGCGTTCGTTAATATTTTCAATCTTATAATTATATTCTGACCTTAAAACTTCTGCCAGGTACAGTTCGTCCAATAATTTATCTGCAGGAATTTCCCGTTCCCGCATAAACTTTTCTGCTTCAAGTTCAATGTCTTCAAAACAATTGTCGTGCATTTCCTGGTAAGTACGCAGAGCGGAAAAGTAGAACTTCTCAACAGACATGTTATAATTCCGTGCAATTTCAATAAGTGTTCCTACAAAAGCACTGATTTTGGTAGGTGCGTTAGACAGGAGTTCCAGCAAATTGGCCGGATCTATGCCGAAAAGATCCAGCGGAAGTTCCGTAAGGATATTAGAGCTTAATAATTCCGATATTGGTTCGAGCCTCTTGCTAAGTTTTAAAGAAACCAGTGAATCATAATCTACTTCCATTGCGCTGGCTAAAGCAATGATCTTGTCAGATTTAGGATATTTCTTGCCTTTTTCAATTTCATTGATATAAGAAATAGACAATCCTGATTTTTGCGAGAGTTCATTCAGCGACAGACCTTTGTCCAACCGTAGCTGTTTTAATTTCAATCCAAAAACCAGTCTAACGTTGTCAGTATTTAAAGCCACGATAAGGAAGTAAATTGTTTGTTGTGCCTGATCAATATATCTTAAAGCATATTCTTGACATATTTACCAGGCTGCAAAATTACTTTATATAGATCAATTCCCTACTCAACAGAATAAATAAAGCATTATGGTCAGGATTCTACGCATTGGGCAAAAGAAAAAGGACTATTCGTTTGAATAGTCCTTTTATTATTTTCTATGCTTAGGTCAGATCAGAAAATTGCAAATCCCAAAGTAGCCTGAAACAAATTGCTTTTTTTACCGAATTGTGAAGCAGTAGTTGCGTTATCATAGTTGATTTTTACGATATCGTTGAAGTTACCTTCATAACGTACGTCAAGACTTACACGACCGAAGTCAAGTCCTACACCTGCCTGATATCCAAAAGCAAGACGATTGTTGAACTCTGCTCTTGAATCTGTATTTGTAGCCTGGTTAAATGAATCACCAAGTTTTCCATTGCTGGATAAACGGTAAGATGCCATTGGACCAACGTTAATTCTGAAGAATTTAGCAATACGTACACCAAAAAGAACTGGAACATCTAAATTGGAAAATCTTACATCAACTTTACCATCATTTACAGAATTATCAAAGTTGAATTTAGAACCTTTCTGAGAAAGCAATACCTCTGGCTGAACGTAAAAATTACGACCGAAACGGAAAAACACACCACCTGCAAAACCTAATGTACGGTCAGAATTGTCTTTGAAATTAAATGCATTTCCACCTGAGCCAAGAGATAAATCGTTACCATTAACGTTGGATAAGTTAGCTCCTGCCTTAACACCAAACCGGAAAGCCGGGTCATACTGTGCTGATGCGGAAAAACTAATTCCAATTGCGCAAAGTGCTATTAATAATACCTTTTTCATAATTCTGTTTTTGATTAATTGATGATCATACTAGTTAATTATATCGTATAGACAAAAAAGTTATGCCCCTGCTATATACCTTGTATTTATTTGAAATGTGTGCATAACTTTCTACATGGCTATCTTTAAAAACTGGTTTTTTTCATTCACTTTAATGTCTTTCATGAAGTTAACAAACAGGAAATGGGGATTATTAAAGTCACACTTTGAAATTGGATTAAAATAAGATATTGATAAAGTCATCCTTACCCAGTCAGTAGAATAATTACACGATTCTTGAGTTAAAACCGATATGTCTTAGGGGAAAAGAACAACGATTACAATCAAAAGCGTTATTTTTGCAGGCTGTTAAGGCCAAAGTTAATTTTAGACTAAATTGTTGAGAAAGAATGAGTGAATACAGTCATCGGGACATAGAAAAAAAATGGCAGAATTTTTGGGAATCCAACGAAGTATATCGCGTAAAAAACGAGTCGGAATTGCCTAAATATTATGTTTTGGATATGTTTCCGTATCCTTCCGGTGCCGGTTTGCACGTTGGACATCCGCTTGGATATATTGCTTCCGATATTTACTCGCGTTATAAGCGTTTGAAGGGATTCAATGTTTTGCACCCGATGGGGTTTGATAGCTTTGGTCTTCCTGCTGAACAATATGCGATTCAGACGGGTCAGCATCCGGCTATTACAACAGAACAGAACATTACCCGATATATTGAACAGTTAAAAAATCTGGGTTTCAGTTATGACTGGAGTCGTGAAGTACGTACTTCGGATTCTTCTTATTACAAATGGACGCAGTGGATTTTTACTGAGCTTTTTGAAAGCTGGTATAATAATGAAACCCAGAAAGCAGAAAGAATTGAAACGCTGGTTGCCCGATTTGAACAAAGCGGCAACCATCAGTTAAATGCAGCCTGTGATGAAGATACGCCTTCTTTTACAGCAGAAGACTGGAAATCGTACTCGGAAGAGGAGAAGTATAAGATTACGCTTAAATACCGGATCACTTACGTTGCTGATGCAACTGTAAACTGGTGTCCGGGTCTGGGATCTGTTTTGTCCAACGATGAGGTAAAAGATGGTGTTTCGGAACGGGGCGGATTTCCTGTAATTCAAAAACTGATGCGTCAGTGGATGATGCGGATCACAGCGTACGCGCAGCGTCTTTTGGATGGTTTGGATAGTGTAGACTGGACAGAATCTTTAAAGGAACAGCAGAAAAACTGGATCGGGCGGTCAGTGGGCGCACTGGTGAAATTTCCGGTAGCTACTTCCAAAGAGGGTGATGCAGGAGAAGAAACGATCACTGTTTTTACAACACGTGTGGATACGATCTATGGCGTTTCTTTCATGGTGATTGCTCCGGAACATGAACTTGTGGATGTCATTACCACACCGGAACAAAGAGCTGATATTGATGCGTATATTGATGTAACGAAAAAGCGTTCGGAACGTGACCGAACCAGTGATGTAAAAACGATTTCCGGTGCTTTTACAGGAGCCTATGCCGTTAATCCGTTTAACGGTGAAAAAATTCCGGTTTATATCGCGGATTACGTTTTGGCAGGTTATGGAACAGGTGCTGTTATGGCGGTTCCTTCAGGCGATCAGCGTGACTGGAATTTTGCAAAACATTTTGATCTGCCGATTATCCCTATTCTCGATTCACAAAAAGATGTAGACGTTCAGGCTGATAATACCAAGGAAGGAAAATACATTAATTCCGGTATGATCAATGGACTTACTTTCCACGAGGCTAATAAAATTCTGGTGCAGTGGCTCGAAGAAAAAGGTGTAGGTAAAGGAAAAATTAATTACCGTTTGCGCGATGCCGTTTTCAGCCGTCAGCGTTATTGGGGAGAGCCTGTGCCTGTTTATTACAAAAATGACAGCACCGGGCAACCTTTGCCTTATTTACTGAATGAAGAAGAATTGCCGCTAAACTTACCAGCGGTGGATAAATACTTGCCGACTGAAACCGGAGAGCCACCACTAGGACGTGCTGCGGGCTGGCAGCATGAAAGCGGAAATTCTTACGAGCTAAGCACCATGCCGGGATGGGCGGGAAGCAGCTGGTACTGGTACCGTTATATGGATGCAAATAATCCAAATGAATTTGCGTCGAAAGAAGCCATTGAATACTGGCGCGACGTCGATTTGTATATCGGCGGTACAGAACATGCAACGGGCCATTTGTTATATAGTCGTTTTTGGAATAAATTTTTGAAAGACAGAGGTTTTGTTCCGGAAGAAGAGCCGTTCAAAAAACTGATCAATCAGGGAATGATCCAGGGACGCAGCAGTTTTGTATACCGTGTAAAAAGCGAAGAATACAGCAAACCTGTTTTCGTAAGTGAAGGATTGAAATCGCAGTATGAAGTTTCTGCTTTGCACGTAGATGTGAATATTGTTGAAAATGATATTCTGGATGTAGAGAAATTCAAAGCAACACGTTTGGATATTGCAGGAGAAAATGCAGAATTTATTCTGGAAGATGGCAAATACCGTTGCGGCGTTGAGGTGGAAAAAATGTCAAAATCCAAGTTCAACGTTGTAAATCCGGATGACATCGTAACAAAATACGGAGCGGATACTTTGCGGCTTTATGAAATGTTCCTTGGGCCTTTGGAACAGGCCAAACCCTGGAACACGAACGGAATTGACGGAACTTACCGCTTTATCCGCAAATTCTGGCGCTTGTTTTATAATGACGCAGGACAATGGCTGGTAAAAGACGAAGCTGCAAAACCGGAAGAGTTGCGTGTGCTGCACAAAACCATTAAGAAAATTGAAGAAGATATTGAGCATTTCTCTTTCAATACGGGGGTTAGTGCCTTTATGATGTGCGTGAATGAACTTGGAAGTTTAAAATGCAATAAAAAATCAGTTTTACAGGAGCTTGTCATCTTGATTTCCTCTTATGCTCCGCATTTAAGTGAAGAGCTATGGGCTGCGCTGGGAAATGAAGAAGGAACTGTTTCCAAAGCTGCATTTCCGAAATGGGAACAGCAATATGTGGTAGATGCCATATTCGAATATCCGATTCAGATTAATGGAAAAGTCCGTGTGACTTTACCTTTCGCCTTGGATACCGCTGTATCAGAAATTGAAAAAGAAGTACTTGCTAACGAAACAGTGATCAAATGGCTTGATGGGAATACACCCAAAAAAGTCATAGTCGTTCCTAAACGTATAGTGAATGTAGTGATGTAATTTGATGAAGCAGATGTGAGAGGATAATTAAATCTCACATCTGCTTTTTTATTATCATTTGCTATCTGTTCAATTTGACAATACGTTCCACCGTAACATCAGTTACCTGCAAAACTTTGGTTTGCTTTTCTCCCTTACTGGTAATTTCAAGCGTATAGTTTCCGCTTCCCAATTGATTGATATCGATTTCACGTCTTAGTTTTTTAGCATATCTACCTGCTACTTCATGGTATATTGTTTTTCCTTTTGAATCCTGAAGTAAGATTGCCGTAGCTGCATTATTATATTTATCAATGTTGATTTTAATTTTTCCATCTTTTGTGGCATAAATTCCGGAATCAAAACCGGTTGTTTTTTTGACTTCCTTATCGCTTGCGTTTACATTAAAAATGGCAGTTACAGAAAGTACAAAGGCGAAAATGGCTGATTTAATTGAAATTTTCATGGCTAATAGTATTTAAGGTTTAAGTTCTGCTTGTCTGAAAGAACATAACAAATGTAAAGGTTATGCTAGGTACTATGCAATGCAAAGTACATGAATGGATGATTAACGTAATGAGCGGTAAATAGTTTAAAATTGTGGATAGAAACAGAAATTAAGTACATAAAAAAAGCTTATTCAGAATAGCATCCGGAATAAGCTTTTAATTTTAGTGTGTGTAATGATGTACTTAAAGAAAATGTTGATGAAGTGTGTGTAAGTGTGTGAAAATAGATCAGGTATTTATAGTATGTGTACAATGTTAGAATATATTGATTTCTTTAGATTCTCAATATAGACGGATGATAGCAGGCAGCGTCACACCATAAAAGAAATTATTTTATAATGTTATCCTCCCAGGTTAACAGGTCGGTGAGCGACATGCCAAAAAACCGGGCTATGGCTGTTGCTCTTCCAATGGTCAGATTGGTATCACCTGTTTCTATCTTGCTATATGCAGTCTGACTAAGACCGATTTCACTGGCAATAATGCCTTGGTTATATCCATGCAAATGGCGAAGCTTTCTGATTCTTCTTCCAATATTTCCTTGATTCTCTTCTTTCATATTCAGCCTGAATTTATGATCACCGATAAAAGAATAGCATATGCTACATGCGATTAGACTTGCCTGATTTTGATGGGTCACACGCCGGAAATAATTAATGCTCATATTCTTGCCTATTTTAATCCAATAATCAGAATATGATTATATTATTCAGAATTTGATTATAGATGAATTACAGGTGAAGTCCTCTAACCATTCTTATCTTTTCGTACTTTTGCCGGTGTATGGCAAAAAAGAGAGCACAAAGTATTATTGTTGAAAAGCCTGACTATGTAAAACCTTTACCGGCAAAAGGCTGGGCGATCATAGCCGGCGTAATTCTGCTCATTGGTACATTTGTCTGGTGGAAAGACGGCCGGGATGAAAACAAGTGGACTTATATTGCCAAATCGGGTATTAAGCTTCCGCTCAAATATGCCATTCATGGTATTGACGTTTCGCATCACAATGCCCGCATTAACTGGGACAAACTTAAAAATTCGAGATCCGAAGAATTAGGGATTGATTTTGTCTACATAAAAGCTACTGAAGGAGCCACGCACCTAGACCGTGAATTTCAGCGTAACTGGAAGGAAGCCAGGCGTGTAGGAATGAAACGCGGCGCTTATCATTTCTATAATCCCCGTGTTACTTCCCAACGGCAGGTAGAGAACTTCATAGGCCAGGTACACTTACTTCCCGGCGACCTGCCGCCTGTGTTAGACCTGGAAACCGATGCCCGAAAACCAGATGATATTATTGTGAAAGGAGTTCGTAACTGGTTGGAACTGATTGAAAAACATTATGGCGTTCGTCCGATCATTTACGTAAACGAACATTATTACAAAAAGTACATTGCAGGAAATTTTGATGAGTATCCGCTTTGGCTTGCAGGTTATTCAAGAAATCACATTAATGACCTGGCCTCCGATGCTCATGTGCTCTTCTGGCAGCATAGTGAAAAAGGCTGGGCAGCCGGTATCAAGGGCTTTGTGGATTATAATGTCTTTTTACATGAACCGGGGGATTGGGAGGGGTTAGGGGAATAGGAGTGGTATTACTTCTTGTGTCAGCATTCTAAGCTTTTATAGAATATCAGCTTCTCTTACATTCATATTGCAAAAAAAACTCTCCACTTGTGATTTTAATGCTACAACGAGAATATCCAACTGGACTGTTTATTAGCCAATTGGTTGTAAAAATATGTGCTGTTATAATGGGCTTATATATTTATTCTTATAGTTAGCATCTTCACATTATTATTACTAATAATATACATCTTACTTGTAACTGGTACGTAGGAGATAGGAAAGGGTAAAATGCGGGTTTATATGCTTAGAACGCATATTATAAGCAAAGTTTGATTAGAATCAGATAGAATTAATTAGCGGATTACAGATTATAATTTCTACATTGTCTACCTGATTTCATCCACACTAGCCAGCTTATGAACCTTATAAAATACTTTGATCGTTTTGATCGTCTTCACCGTATGATCCGTAGAAAAGCAACCGGATCCCCTGCTGAACTAGCTGCAAAATTACATTTATCCGAAAGAGCTGTATTTGAATATATACGTATCATGCGGGAAATGGGAGCGCCTATTTCCTTTTGCCATAGTCGTCGTACTTATTATTACGAAAGGGAAGTTCGGTTTAATATTGGGTTTCAGGAGTTAAATGAGGATGAAAAAAAGGAAGTGGAAGGCGGGAGTGTGAATATCGTATCAAAGATATTTTACTAAATTATCCTCACTGCAGAAATAGTGCATTAATATATTATAGGTTTATTCTTCACTGTCCAAAACGGTTGCGTTTGGCAGTGAAGACACTGTATCGCACTACTGGAAATTATGAAGAAGACCTTGCTTTTCTACCCTGCCAATATTCAAAGCCATGTAATTCCCGCGATGAATCTGGCCAGCCACTTACAGCATGAGTACGAGATTTATGTATTGGTAATGGATCAAAAGCTGGCTGATATTGTCGTAAGTCACGGTTTTCATCCCATCATAATCAGTTCTTTTAAAGTGGCCATTGGACATGAGGGTGGCTATCTTAAACATAAGGGGAAGAAATTTACAATCTTCAATACTTTGACTGCAATGCTCAAAAATACATTGTATCATGATAAGATTATTGAATTGAGTTCAGTTGCCGGAGGCTTATCACCCGTGGCCATAATCGTCGATATTTTTAATAGTACGGAGTTAATGGCGCTCAATAAAGTATTTCCGAATACCATGTTGATCTGTTTTAACCCTATGCTTTCTACTTATAAAATTGATGGAATTCCGACTGTTTCTGAAAAATCATGGTCAACCGCCAATACAAAAGATTATAAAATACACCAAAAGGGTCAGGTTTTTCAAGGGTGGAATACCTGGATAGGCGCATTATTCAGATTAGTCTATGCAAATCAGCTGAAAACGCTGTTGAAAATTTCAAAGCTGGGAGAAAATAATAAAATGGTTAAAAATGCAACCTATACTATACTTTTTGATAAAATTCCCGAAGTTTTGCTTGCCCCCCTTGAGTTGGAATTGTTACCTGATGTGAAGTTGCCAACACAGCATTACCTGGGACTTTGTATAAATAAAGACCGTAAAGATATAGGTGTAGATGAAATCTTTGAGGAAAAGTTTCAATACATCCTGGATCAAAGAGAGAAAGGCGCCAAAATCATATATTGTAGTTTAGGTACCTTTTACGAAGACTCAAATCCAATGGTTTTGCAGTTTCTGAACAATTTGCTTGCTGCAGTTTCAAATCTTACCATTTTTGTTGAAGTCATATTTTCTATAAAAACTCAGATCAGGCAGACACTGCTTCATCAACGAAAGTTAATGCCGAATGTCCATTTTTTTTCAAAAGTTCCTCAGCTATTGGTATTAGATAATGCTGATCTGCACATTACACATGGAGGTTTGGGCTCTATCAAGGAGAGTATTTATTATGAAGTGCCAATGCTTGTATACCCTTTAGATCTTGTCTATGATCAAAATGGAAATGGCCTTAAAGTCGAGCACCATGGATTGGGATTACGAGGCGTGTTTAATCAGGATAAACCACCTGCAATTTTGGATAAAATTATAAAACTTATTGAAGACGAGACCTTTAAGAATAATATTATCAAGTTTAATCAGGATTTGACAGATAAATATCCGGGAGATTTTATAACACACACTATTACTGAACTGATCAGCCAGCATGAATCCATTTGAACATAACGCCGTAGAAGCATTAATCCAGTTGCTTAAGTTGACGGATATAAAAATTACAAAAAAAACCTTAACGGATAAACTACAACAGCACCCGAATTTTCCAAGTCTGGCTTCTATCAAGGATGTGCTTACGGAATTTAAAATTAAAACAGTTGCCGCAAGAGGCACAATAGATAAACTATCTGTTATGCCAATGCCCTCATTGGTATTTTTAACCATTGAGGGTGGGTTTTTTGCGCCGGTTCGTAAAGTTTCTGATGGTCAGGTAGAGTGGTACCATACACAAAAGGGGTGGCAAAATAATACATTGTACGAATTTGAACAAAAATGGAGTGGTGCCATTTTACTTATAGAGCCAACAACTGACTCCAACGAGAGAAATTATACTCGAAAATATTTTCAGCAATGGATAAAGCATGCGCTCTTACCTTTTATCGTCACAGCAATTTTAACGTTTATTCTGTTGCTAATCGGGAGTAAGTATCCTGCCATTTCTGGTGTCAAAATTTGGCAAGCCAGCTTTCTTCTGCTGATAAAATTAACTGGTGCAGTACTTTCCGGCTTGCTGATTTGGCGAAGCATAAAGCCTTCTAAGCCGGTGATAAGACCAGTGAGCTATTTACTGTATCCAAAAAGAAAAAATAACAGCCTGTTAAATTCCAGAGGTGCTTATCTTTTCAGTTGGCTTTCCTGGGCAGAGCTGGGGACATTCTATTTTACAGGAGGTGCTTTGGGATTTCTGATTGCTATCATCTTTAATGAAAATATAGACAGCTTATTATTTTTTTTGAGTCTTCTGCCACTTCCGTTTACGATTTATCTTTTTTATTATCAGGTATTCAGAGCAAAGGAGTGGTGTCTGATGTGTCTTATAGTATTAGTATCGTTTTGGATTGATTCTTTCATAAGCTATCATTTTACCGAAGGTTTCAGCGCTTCAAGTAGTATTCAGGGATATTGGTTTTTAGGCTCATATCTTTTCATTAGTTCCCTATATGTTTTTATTAAACCATTTCTTAGTTCTAAAAATGAAGAGCAGGACTTACGCAGGGAATTAAAAAGAATGAAGTTCAACCCTGATTATATGGAAGGGATTTTGAAAGCTGAAAGTCAATTGCCGCCGGTTTTTGAAAATATGAAAATAATAGGGATTGGAGATCCGGCTGCGCAACATACCCTGACATTCGTTTACAGTCCAAGTAATCCTGAGTCAGCTACAATACACAATGAAGTGCACAAGTTATTCCGAAATCGGAGCAACCAGTGTTGGCAGATCATTTTCCTTCCACTTAATGAGATGGATATTCAGGTCATTCAGACCATTTTAAACCTCTCGGAAGAAACGGCGCTAAAAGGTTTAGATGATTGGTTTCTGAATATTGAACAACCTGTTGAAAAGTGGAAACAAAGTTTAGGTAATGGCCTTGGTTTATCAGATGATGAGATTAAAGAACAAATCTCTTTTCATGCAAACTGGTGTAACCTGGCAAGAATAACATCGATACCAGGAATTTTTATTAATGGCGTATTAATACCAGCGATCTATCAAACCTATGATTTCCCATTTCTGCTTAATTATCTATCGAAAATAAATCAGCAAAGACAAAATAACAGCCTGAGGTTGAGCCAAAGTATGAAGATCATTACTTGTATAACCAATCAGGAAGAGATTGGATACAAACATGCACTAAAAGCTTCATGTAATTTTTTTAATCTGGAACTGATCACGCTGACGCATCCAGGCAAATGGGATAGTCACCGCCACAAGGATAATTATTTGAAACAATACCTTCTGTCGCTGCCGGGAAACGAAGTGGTTCTTTTCACGGATGGTTACGATACTATTCTGTTGGGTGGCGAAAAGGAAATTATGGAACGATATAGACGCATCGCACCAGAAGGAGGAATTGTCATTTCTGCTGAAAAAACGTGTTATCCGGATCCAAGCCTTGCCAGTACTTACCCTACCAGCGCTACCCCATACCGTTTTTTAAATTCGGGAGGGATAATCGGAACCGCCGCTGATATTCTTGGTGCTCTGGAGACTATGGAGGAAATAAAAGCTACAATGCCGGAAGATTCGTTTTTATACAGCAATCAGTACTTATGGACCCGTATGATGTTGGAAAAAGACAATACAGGTATCAGACTGGATATAAACTGTGACCTATTTCAAACCTTTCCGACGACGATTGAAACGGTTAGAAAATTCCAGTCGGTATCGGAGATAGAAGAAAAAAAAGAAATAGTAATGGCTGAAATGACTAAGATACTCAGGGATTTTCAGGTAAAGGAAGGACTCAATGTTTATAATAAGATTACTGGCACCTATCCATTACATCTCCACTTTAATGGTCCGGTGATGAAGCCGGCGATGTTAGTCCAGCCTTTTTTATCTTTTATTAATAAGGTAAACCAACCAATAAGTACACAAGAAAGGACGAGTGCAGATCGTGTTGCTGTTAAAGAGTAAGCCTATTAATAAACCTAAAAACACATACTTAGCATGATCGTTTATTTCAAATATTTGATGCTGCATTTTATCGGGTTTATTAAAAATCCGAATGCCCCTGATTATGTAGTCGTATCCGCAAGGCAAAAACTGTTGAATGTCTGTTTTTACTATCTGTTTATCTGCTTTGGCATTAGTGTCATCATTTTTGGGCTGCTTCTTGAAATGGCAGAAAAATTAGGATTGTTTGATGAATTAGTAGAAAAGGATGTGAAGATGGGTATAATCACCAAAACAATTACAATCATTATTCTGGCCCCGCTCATAGAAGAAGGTATGTTCCGGTTTTGGTTAGGATATTTTCGTAATTGGAATTATTTCAAATGGTTATATTATATCTCAGCACTGCTCTTTGGAGGGATTCACATTTTCAATTATCAATTTAATAATTCCCATTATTTCTTCATTCCATTCATTACAATGAGCCAAACTTTCGGCGGGTTAATGCTGGGTTACATCCGGATTATTTACGGTTTTTGGTATGGCGTATTGTTGCATGCTTTGTTCAACAGCCTTGTGATTGGAGGATACTTTATTTTTGACTACCACTTTTAAACAGCACGCATGATGATAGCATTCTATTTCAAAAAGATCGGGTATTGGATTATGATTTTGTCGTTGGTCATGTTTTTATACGTCATGCTAAAATTTGACTTCTTTTCACCATTCACTGAGATATGGGTTGGGGTTCTAAAATGGTTTGCCCTTTGCGGTTTGATATTGGTTATTATTTCCAAAGAGAAATATGAAACTGCTGAAATCGAAGGATTAAGGTACCGATGTTTCTTTCAGACGTTTTTTGGAGCATTTACCAGTATCGTTGTGTTTTCCCTGTCTAACTTACTCGTCACGGACGATGTGGTCAGTGTGGATAAAGCCCTGACTTATTTTAAAGACAATGACCTTTTTAAATTTTCAGTTATTTTTCTGACTGTACATTTATTTGCTTTCCGTAGGGAATTGAGAAAAATGGGCAAAATATCTTAAAATTCGTCTAGTTTTTTCAGGAAAATTATGAAGACAAGATCAAACAAAACGGTGCAAATACTTATTTACTTTATAATAGGACTGTTTATGGGTCCCATCGTGTCAAAAACTTATCCTGTCATTAAATGCTACATTATTTCCTTGTTTGAGTAGTGTACATCATCACTTCACCTTGCTTAGTGCCCATGTACGGAGTTGTTCTTACAATACAAGAACACAGATCGCCATATAGCGGGATGTAAGATCGTAAAATCAGCTATTTGAAGGAGTGGTTGGTAAAAAAATGATATTTTTTAAAAATATATTATAATAATATATCAGTGCAATTATAGTGCAGTCGTGTTGCTTAACTTTACAGCATCATCATTTAAATGCTGTTGGCCAACTGAATCAAGTGATGACTTTGGGAAAATTTATTTGTCACTTTAAATTTTGAAGATCATGAAATTGCAAACAATGGATTTGGAAATGTATGGTATGACAGAGTTATCTCTGGAAGATCAGTTATGTATTAATGGAGAATATTCCTGGAATCAATTCTGTAATGATGTGGGTTATGGTGTGGGTTCTTGTGTTGCATATGCAACGAATGCTGCGGATATGGCCAATAGGTTAATGGTGGATATTGCAACAAATAAGTTTTTTGAAGGTGCTTTTAAAAAATAGATTTAATTTTTTTAATTATGAATATTATGAACCACAAACAACTCGATGGGAGTGTATTAGAGGTACTTGATTCAGAGGAGCTAATAAATATTTACGGGGGCGGGATGATTTTGGCCAATACCTCCGTAACAGAATATGTTGCAGGTGTTATGCAATCCGTTTCTCACGGTTGGAGTAGCTTTGTGAGAGGGTTCAATGAAGGGTATGAGAAGAATAGAAAATAGGTATAAATATGTAGGAAGTTTAACTTCCTACATATTATCGAATACTCACTTATGATTAAAGATATCATCATATTTTACCGGAATCCTTACTCTTACTTGAACAAAGGCCAGAGTGATTCTGTAAAAGAGAGAATCACTTTAATGAAAGACGCATTTATGGTCTGCATTGGCTCCACTATGACGATTGTTATACTGATAACAATTATTGAAATGATTTTGAGATATTGTTTCAACACTTCAATTGTTAGAAATTTGAATCATAACAAAAATGAATTTAGATTGGCTAATTCTTCTGGTTGGGTTAGTTTCATGAAGATATGTTTATTGGGGCCATTTAACGAAGAGTTTCTTTTTAGATTATTATTAATAACCAAATCGCAGATTTGGAATATGATTATTTTTTTGATCCTTGTTGCGTACCTGATTTCGAATCTCTTTTATTTGCAAATTTCATTTTTGTGGTATCATGTTATTATCGTATTGATTTTTGTCGGAATTCTGATCAGTAATCGGGTTAATTATTCTGATCATCAACCGATTTTTGAGAAAAAAAACTACAACCATTTGTGTTGGGTATTAATCTTGGGTTTCGGTATGATACATTTAGGCAATTTCGCTCCCCTAAACTGGTCGGTTTTTTATTTATATCCTGTTTACGTTCTGCCGCAGTTTGTATGTGGCATTGTGTTCAGCTATTTGGCCATAAGATATAACTCAATGATATGGCCTTTCCTCTTACATGCTAGCATTAATTCAGCGGCTGAAATTTATAAGTTTTTGAATGATGCCTTTTAATGCTAAGTACTTCACAAAATTAGACATCCATGATAAAAAACATATTTCAATTTTCTCAAAATCCATACACCTGCTTTAACATAGGCAACAAAGAATCTTTAAGAGAAAAGGTGATGGTCATAAAAAGAAGCTATCTCATCAGTCTTGGCGCAAGGGTTGTGCAGCCGCTTTTTATTCCATGACATAATTCGAAAAATACTTTGACCACACGCACCCTCATAAAACAACACGATATCACAGACTGCGGCGCAGCCTGTCTGACTTCCGTTGCAGCCCATTATAAATTGCACTTTCCAATCGCCAGGGTAAGGCAATATGCCGGGACTGATCAAAAGGGTACCAACATGCTGGGGCTTATTGAGGCTGCCCAAAAGCTGGGTTTTCAGGCCAAAGGTGTAAAAGGAACGGTTGAAAATATAGCTAAAATTCCCTTACCTGCTATTGCTCATGTTATTATCAGGAAGGAAACCCAGGCTGTCGCCACGAATGCGGGCACCGGTCTTCACCATTATGTAGTGCTGTATCGTATAAAAGACAAGAAAGTAACTTATATGGATCCGGGTGATGGTAAACTCCACACAAAATCCATTGATGAATTCAAGCAGTTGTGGACTGGCGTTTTGATGATCATGCTTCCTTCGGAAGAGTTTAAGGCAATTAATCAACGGATTTCTGTCATGCACCGCTTCTGGGCTCTTGTCAATCCCCACAAAAGTGTCATGGTTCAGGCGTTATTTGGTGCAGCTGTGGCTACCTTACTAGGCTTATCTACCTCCATATATATTCAGAAAATAACGGATCATGTCCTGCCTTCAGCAAACATGAACCTATTACGTTTATTGAGCATCGGTATGTTGTTTATTTTGCTGCTGCAAACTGTTGTCGGTACGATTAAGACCGTGTTTGTTTTCAAAACGGGACAGCAAATCGATGCGCAGCTTATTTTAGGGTATTATAAACATTTACTCACGCTTCCACAGCAATTCTTCGATACCATGCGGGTCGGCGAAATTATTTCAAGGGTCAATGATGCCGTTAAAATCAGGTCCTTTATTAACGAAACGGTTCTTGACCTTGTCGTGAACGTGTTCATCGTGATGTTTTCCTTTATGCTCATGTTCACGTATTACTGGAAACTGGCGCTGATTATGCTTGCCATCATTCCGTTTTATGTGTTTTTCTATTGGTTATCCAACCGGATGAACAAGCGTTTGCAACGAGAGTTAATGGAGAATTCTGCAGAGCTGGAAGCACAACTGGTTGAATCACTCCATGCAGCAGCTACTATCAAGCGTTTTGGTATGGAAAGTTATGCAAACTATAAAACGGAAACCCGGTTTATTAAGTTGATCCGTATCGTTTCGCGTTCCTTTATGGCTTCCTTGTCTGTGGGCACTGCAAGCGGTGTGGTGTCACAGGGTTTTACAATTATTTTGCTTTGGGTAGGGACTACCTTTGTGATCAGTAATGAGCTGACTGCCGGGGAGCTTTTCTCCTTTTACGCTTTAATCGGCTACTTTACCGGCCCAGCCGGAAGACTCATCGGTGCGAACAAGACGATTCAGGATGCGTTGATTGCTGCCGACAGGCTCTTTGAAATTATGGATCTGGAACGGGAGAAAACAGAACACAAAATAGAACTCACAGCGGATATGATTGGGGATATCCATCTGGAGGAGGTGACTTTCCGGTATGGCACCCGTGCGCTTGTTTTTGAGAATTTAAGTCTCACCATTCAGAAAGGAAAAATCACCGCCATCGTAGGGGAAAGCGGCTCCGGAAAGTCTACACTCATTTCCTTACTTCAGAACTTGTACCCGTTAAAAAATGGCCGCATCAGGATCGGTGACAATGACATTCAACATCTAAGCAATGAAAGTTTACGCAAGTTAGTCGGTGTGGTTCCCCAGCAGATCCATCTGTTTGCGGCATCCGTATTGGAAAACGTAGCATTAGGAGAGTTTGAGCCGGATATGAAAAAAATGCTTTATTATGCCCGAAAACTGGGTATTCACGAGTTTATTGAAGAACTGCCGAATGGATATGCCACAGAATTAACCGAGAACGGAAATAACCTTTCCGGCGGACAGCGGCAGCGGTTATCCATTCTGAGAGCCTTGTACCGGGAACCTGAGATAATCATTTTTGATGAAGCCACGTCATCTCTGGATACCATCTCGGAGCAGTATGTACAGGAAACGATCAAATCATTATGTGCGATCGGTAAAACGGCAGTACTCATTGCGCATCGTTTATCCACGGTTAGGGAAGCGGATGAAATCATTGTTGTGCATAAAGGTAAGGTAATTGAAAAAGGAACACATTTGACGCTCTTGGCAAAACAAGGGCAATACGCATCGCTGTGGGGACAGCAAAGTAATACGGCGTTGCCGGAAGCCAATCACGTCATTTAATTCTGAAATGTATGCAGCAGCAACTTTTTCCTGCCGATGTTCTTGAAAATAGTATAGAAGGGTACCTGCCTCGGGTGGCGGTCAGAAGCCAATGGATTTATGGCATAACAACTTTTGCTATTTTGCTCACCTTGTTTTCTCTCCCTTTTTTATACATTGATATTTCTGTCCAAAGCGGTGGAAGTCTTCGTACTGCAAACGAGAAAACGGAACTCCGTTCGCTTGTCAATGGTGTCATCCAAAATGTAACGGTCATCGAAAACCAGACGGTAAGAAAAGGAGAAATGCTTTACGAGATAAGTTCTCAGGAATTATCTTCGCGGATACAGCTAAATAAGGATCAGCAAGAGCAAAAAAACGCATTTATCCATGATCTGGAAAAACTGGTCAAACTTGATAAGGCTGGTTTGTACACAGAACAGATTTTCGGAACTTCGCTTTATGCACAACAGTTCTTTTCCTTCCAGTCGAAAATGCAGGAGAACCTATTTCATCAGCAAAAAATTAAAAAAGAGCTTGACGCAGACAGAAGACTTTTTAAGGAAAAGGTGATTGCGATGCGTGAATTTGACAGTAAAGAATTTGAACATACGCAGTTGGTTGCTCAGTATGAATCTGTTTTTCGTCAGCAAATGGGGCAGTGGCAATCTGATTTGAGTAGTCAGCGGGCAGACTTGCAGCAATTACATGCCGAGGAAAAACAGCTTGCCGAACAAAAGAAAAATTATGCAGTCAGTGCGCCGGTTGCCGGAACAATGCAGCAGATCTCGGGAAAATACGTGGGTAGTTTTATTCAGGCGGGTGAGTCTTTGGGCATCATCTCCCCCGACGATTCCCTGGTTATCGCCGAATGTTATGTTTCACCGCAGGACATAGGTCTTATTAAAAAGGGGCAGCATGTTTTATTTCGTATGGATGCTTTTAACTATAATGAATGGGGGATGGTAAAAGGTAAGGTAGAGGATATTGCCCGGGATTTTACAATCATGAAGGATCAGCCCGTGTTCAAAGTCAAATGCTCATTGGATCAGAAAAGGCTGAAATTAAAAAATGGTTATCAGGTCCTGCTAACCAAAGGACTAAGCCTCCGCGCTGAATTCATAATTGCTAAACGTAGCCTATATCAGCTTATTTATGACAAAGCGGATGATTGGTTGAATCCTTTGGATGGGTAGATCGTAATACACATCCATGCTTAATCATGTAGCCAGATTCGTGGCTGTGAGGGCTTAGCGGTTACAAGATGAATGACTTTTTTTACCAAAATGCGGATGTCAATATTACTTCTGAAATTTTGGAATAGCTAAATAGCATGTTCCGGAATTCTTATAAAAACCACACTATCCATGCTTAAAATCATACTCGCATTTTACCGGAATCCTTACGCCGTTTTTTATACCGGAAAAAACGATACAATAAAGGAAAGGGTAATACTATTTAAAAATGGCTTTATTTTTTGCCTTTGTTCCTGTGTTATTATTGTTTTACTAATAATAATGGTCATCGAAGAGATCTTAGAATCTAAGTTCAATATTTCGATTTTTGAAGATTTACACAATACTTGGGAAGAATTCCGGGCATCGAAATCTCATTTGGAAGCTTTTTTTAAACTGAGTATTATTGGCCCATTTAGTGAAGAAATACTTTTTCGATTACCGCTGATAACCAAATCTCCTTTTCTCCACCTGGCTATTTTTCTGGGTTGGGTAAATTTCCTGATTCCTGAGCTTTTTAACTTAAAATTTCTGTCGTGGTCATACGGTATCGTTTTACTTATCATTTCAGCAGGTATAATCGTTTCTGAGAAAATCTCTGACAAGAACTTTCAAACCATTTTCCAGAAAAAAAGTTACAATAATTTATGCTGGGGATTGACGATTGCTTTTGGATTGTTCCACATAAGTAATTTCACTCCATTAAACTGGTCATTCATTTACCTTTACCCTTTTTATGTCCTTCCTCAATTTGTATATGGGGTTGTTTTCAGCTATTTGGCTATACGGTACAATTCGATCCTGTGGCCTTTTCTTTTACACGCATCCATCAATTCAATTAGCCAGATTCATAAATTTTTAACGGATTTGTTTTAAGATTAAAAATTAATAGATACTGACTATATGTTGGCTTGTCGAATTACTTAACCTGCGGCTTAAACTACCTCGATAAAATTAGGAGAGCAACCAATATTATGTCATTAGAAAATAACTCACTTAAATCAAAGGAATCAAGTAAGTTTTCCTTATTTCTGGTCCACGTTAATATTAAAACAGCCAGCTAAGACTTTTGCTTAACTGACTGTGCCTTTTTCTTTTGATCAAACCTTTAAATTAACGGCTCCTGCTGGCTTAAACAATGAAAACTCCCTTGTCCCCAGATAATCTCCGTCGCATCCAAAGGAATAATTTTCCGGTCAGGCATTGCTTTTTCTAAAATATCAATGGCGACCTGATCATTAGGATTGTTGAAGACAGGGACGATGACGCCAGTGTTGCACATCAGGAAATTAGCATAAGATCCCGGTGTACGGAAATTATCAATGATAACCGCTTTTGGCATCGGGACTTCAATGATATTAAGCTGTTTTCCATTCAACAAACGCATATCCTTCATCATATTAAGATTCGTCTGCAGGATCTCATAGTTCTCATCATTCGGATCATATTCGACAGCGGCAATAACGGTGTCTTCACTGATAAAACGGGTAGTATCATCAATATGTCCATCTGTATCATCACCGGCAATGCCTGCTTCAACCCATAAAACCTGATCTATTCCGTAATACTCAGAAAGGTATTCTTCAATCTGACTCTGGTTAAGATGCGCATTCCGGTTTTGATTTAACAAACAGGATTTACTGGTCAGTAAACTTCCAGCCCCGTTGAATTCTACCGAGCCGCCTTCCATGATAATTCCCGGTGTTACAAAGGGCAGATCCAGATATCTGGCAATCGCTTGCGGAGTCCGGTTATCATCGTCATAAGGCGGATATTTCCCTCCCCATGCATTATGGCCCCAGTCAACGATCATCTTCTGCTTTGTTTCCGGATTGATCAGAAAAGCAGGTCCGTGATCCCGGCACCAGGCATCGTTTGTAGGTTTGATTACGAATTCTATTTTGGACAAATCAACGCTGATCTTATCAAGTTCCGCAATTATAAATTCTTTCAATTTTTCATCATTGGCAACGATCCCTACATTTTCTCCCTGACTGATCGCTTTGATGAAGGCCAGATACTGAGGATAAATTTTATAAAGCCTGTCACCCTGCCAGGAGGCCTCGTTATGCGGGAAAGTCAGCCAGGTAGCACGGTGTGGGTGCCATTCTGCTGGAAATGTAAATCCTGATGCTTTTGGAGTTGATGGCAAGTTGATTTGTGACACGGTGTTTTATGCTGAATGTAATATTGTACCAAATTTTCTTTTGCAAAGGTCGCAAAGGTTTTCCTAAATATGGCAGCAGATTTGAATAAAGTAGGGGAGAGGTTGCAAAGAATCTTTCAATAGACTGAACTTACCAGATCAAATAAGGTTAAAAAGAAAAAATCCAAATACCTGGTCTGAACAGGATTTGGATTTTTCCAACGTTGGTAAAACAATTAATTATTTGTCCGAAACAATCATATTTTCCACCAGATAAGAGCCCTCTTCCGTCGTCAGATTATAAGCTGTATGTACTTTTCTGGCATTCGTTTGCACCACTCCGACTTTCCATCCGGATACTTCTCCGGTTTCGGGTTCGTAATGATAAAGAATATCATTTTTTGAAAGTTGTTTCATAGTCTTGTTTCCTTTGTTTGTCTGCACCTGATGATGTGGTGTAGCTTCAAGCAACAGAGCAGGAACAAGAGGCCAGGTTTCTCCTCTGGCCATTGTTTCCTCAGCCGGACGAAGGTAAACTGCTGTAAGTGCAGCGTTTGGGTGCGTATACATCTCAACTTCCTTCACTTTTGTGGCCATACTTTTTCCTTTATGGCAGGTTTTAACTCTTTCTCCTACTTTGACATCGCTAATAGGCTTACGGGTCCCATCTGCCATTGTTACGGTTGCACTGGCGCAAAAGTATTTGTAATGTTTTCTGTCTTTTGCGGGTGTCCTGCGCGTTTCTTCCGGTTTCTTGCTTCTGTTATTTTCAGACTGGGCTGTTGCTGCAAAAGATAACAGAGCAAAAAATGAAATTATGATTTTTTTTAGCATAAAAGAATTTAATCACGCCTTGGATACTCTTACAAACATTTTGCTGAACAGATTTGGTAATCCGCCTAAAACAATAAGTACCGCACCACAAATGACAAGAGTGGTCATGTGGGTAAACAGTGCTCCGGTTGAAAGTATACCAAGAATCAGGATGGTTGAAAAAGGCAGGGAAAATGCCAGCAGCAAAACGGCCAGTTCCATATCAAACGTTCTTTTTTCCTTTGCCAGTCCAAGTGCATCTTCACGCAGGTTAAATGCTGAAATATGAGCCAGGGGCCAAAAGCTTGCTGCGCTCAGAGGAATAACAATAGCCAGTAAAACCAGGGATTGGTCCGTAATGTTTAAAACGTAAATCATACCGGCGCTGATCAGCATCGTACTGCCCGCTCTGAAAAGTAAAATACTGGCAACAATACGTTTTTTGCCTTCTTTCAGCTGTACGGCAAGGCCGATAAACAGCAGCACGAGCGGCGTCATCATTGCACTTGTTTTATCAAATATCTCTGTAATGACAAAGGGAAGGGTTGAATAATTAATTCCAAAACCAAGAAGAACAAGGGCCAGAATAATCAGTACGTTGATAGGTTCCTGAAGCATGTTGCCAAAGAGGCTTTTCAGTTTCCCCCCCATCTTTGTTTCGGTATCATGGCTGTTTTTAAGAAACATGTTCATGGCCAGGATATAAAGCGAAATAAGGACAAAAAATTTATTTCCTACATCTGCAAGAGCGGCAATAGCCAGACTTTTTTCACCTAAAAACTCTGCTATAAAAGGAAAGCAGGATAAGCCTGGTGCAAGAGAGGGGATAAGCATCATAAGTGTCCGTCCCGTCGGACTGTTTTTTTCTATCCCAAAAAGTGCGAAAGCAAGCGGAGCTGAAAAAAACATAAGAAAATTGAAGACTAATGTCACGACCGGAATTATGATCATGGATGAGTCCACATCAATTTTCATTAAAGAAATAAAAATTGTTGATGGCAAAGCAACGGAAAGAATGATTTCTTTAATACCGTTGGTTTGATCCTTACTTTTAAATTTCCCTCTTAAAAGCAAACCCAGAGAAATCAGTAAAAGTAAGGTTAAGGTTTTTTGTAAGGCGTCACTCATGATAAAAGCTTTTTTATTGACTATGTACCGGACATGAAAATGTCCGGTGAAATGAATAAAAATCAAAAAGGATAGGCTGGCTTCCCGGGGTCTTATCCGATTTGGATATATATTCCGAAAAACCAGCCATCAATCAGATTACGGCCGATTAGCTAATTGTTCCCAGCGCACTTACGAAAGTTTTCATCTCGTCCATCGTTCCGATACTTACACGGCACCAGGGTTTGTTCTGGATGTCAAAAGCACGTACGGAGATGTTTTTTGCAGTCATTTTACCAAGCATTTCCTTACCTGGAATGTTGATCGGGAAGATCACGAAGTTGGTATAAGAAGGAATGTATTTGTAACCCATTTTGTCCAGATTGGCGTACAAATAGGTTTTTGCTTCGTGGTTCAGTTTGCGTGTCATTACCTGGAATTCACTGTCGTCCATCGCAGCAGATGCAGCCGCAATGGAAGTGTAGGAAATACCCATACCGCCACGTGTGATTTTTTCAATTTGCTTGATAAAGGCAGGCTGTGCAGCCATATAACCTACACGAATACCAGCCATTCCCATGATTTTTGAGAATGTACGGGCAACGATCACGTTTTTATTTTTTTGAAGCAGCGATACCATACTCTCTGTATTGGCACCTACTGCAAGTTCAATATAAGCTTCATCTACAAAAATAGGCACTTTTTCAGAAACGCGTGAACAGAAGTCAAGCAGGTCTTTGCCAGAAGTAATAGCTCCTGTCGGATTGTTTGGGTTACATACGTAAACCAGTTTTGTGTCTTTATCGACAGCAGCTTCCATCGCTTTTAGATCGTGAGAATGATCCTCTGTTACAGGAATTGCTTTCCATGTTGCACCAACCGATTTTGCTACCTGGATAAGAGACATATAGCAAGGATCAGCTGAAACGATGTTTCCACCGTTCATGAAAAGTACTAAAGCTACTTTCTCTAAAAGATCCGAAGAGCCCGGGCCCATCATGATGTAGTCTTTTGAAACGCCTTCTTTTTTAGCGATTTTATCCACTAAATCGTTCATTTCTTTCCATGCATAGCGGTTTCCGCCTGCTACTGAATCGCAAACGGCTTTCTGCGCTGACTTTGGCGGTCCGTATGGATTTTCATTAGAGCCAAGACGTGTCATTTTGGAAAGATCCGGTTTCTTGTCAAGAAAATGCTCGCGGACCATTGGGCTGCGGAAAATACGGTTTTCAGGATCAAGAGATAATGGCATGTTATCGAATGCGCCGCCAAAGCTCATGTGAGGAGCTAGCGTCATACCACCAAGGGCCATTAAGCCTGATTTTAACAAATTGCGACGGTCAATTTTCTGGTTCATTGTTTGGAAAAGTTAAGTAATAATAATGGGAGTGAATGATATCCTAAATTTAAATAAAATATTTTATAATTCCTTACTTTGCTGTGACAGAGGCTTGTGATAATCTTGTAAAGGCTATTCCTTTATAAGTGCCTGACCAGGTAAGCTTTATAAGATCTCCTTTGCGCTGGATAAGATTCCCATCAAATCCAAGTGCTTTGTAAGTTGTTTTGAAGGTTACCAACCCGGTTGCATCCGAAGTAATCTCGCCCAATTTTCCTGTTGTTTTTAATTTTGCTATATCGTAATTGATTGCAATCTGTACATTGGATGCCGGGATTGAATCAATACCAATGGCATTGTTCAGAATGTTGCTTTTATCAAGTTCTACGATTCTGGCTGAAAAAACGAGTTCCTGAGCTGAGCTATCATACGATACAGTTGGTTGTTTTTCAATTGACAAACCATAAGGAGCTCCTATAATATTTACCAGAACCGGAGCTACCGTTGCGTCTACCCAGGGATCTTCTTCTTTGCAGGAAAAGAAGACAGTACTGGCAAGCAGACAGATACCCAGCATTTTAAAGGATTTTTTATATGATTTCATCGTAAATAAATTTTAGTCCAGAGGTTGATATTTTAGTCTTTATTCTACCCACCATAATTTGGTTTTCATATCATCTTTTCCACCTAAAAGCTGAACGCCTGCTTCTACACTTGCTTTGTTAAGAGAGTATTCGTTGGTAGAATAGGTAAACCGGGTAGGCAGTACGCCATCGTTGTTCAATACGGCTCTTACATCCGGTGCCGGAAACACAGGTAAACCTGTACGACGCCATTCTGTCCAGGCTTCAATTCCTTGTCCAAACAAAGCCACCCATTTTTGCTCCATAATGTTTGCTTTGGTGGCGGAACCAACTTTTGAAAGGAAGTCTGCGCTTGGTGTAAGACCATATTGGGTAAAGGAGGCATTGATCCCATTTTTAAAATAAGTTTCTGCACTTCCTGTAATGTCACCATCAGCAGCGGCTTCTGCCAGAATGAAGTTTAATTCGGCAAAGGTCATGATCACTTCCGGCGCAGTAGCTTTAGTAAAATACGAGCCGATGGTAGAGCTTGTCGCCAGGAACGTTGTGGCAATAGCATCAGGAAGTCCATTTGGGTGTCCCTGATAAACACCGGCTTTATTTGGATTTGCATATACCGTAATTCTTGCATCACCCATCGAATTCAATTTATCCGCAAGCGTTTTGCTGATATTCCAGTCTGTCCGGCCATCCTGAACAATGATCTGGTTCCATTCGTTATTACTTGGCAGAACGGTAGAACCATTTAGCTGAGCATTATCTGCATTCGTAGTAAATATAGGATATGTAGTAGCATCTCCGAGAATTTCTGCAAAAATCGCTTTTGATTCAGCCGGTTTTTTCTTGGCCTGACGGTTGGCAAGTCTTAAACGAAGCGAGTTTGCAAACTTTTTCCATTTTAAAACATCTCCGTTATAAACGATATCGCCAGCAATGGCCGGGCCTCCGACAGTCAGCATTGCGTTGGCTGATTTAAGGTCAGCCAGCATAGCTGTATAAATAGCTTCCTGAGAATCATATTTCGGACTGTAAATCGGCGTTTCAGACGTTCCCTGAATAGCTTCGGAGTACGGAATAGGGCCATACATATCTGTCAGTAAAGAAAATACCCAGGTTCTCATCACTAGTGCCACACCTGCATAATTTGCATTGGGGGTAACTCCGTCCGGGGAAGACATGGTAATAATCCTTTGAAAATTAACCTGCGCATCATTGAAAAAGCCTTTCCAGTTGTTGTTCGTTACGGCTACCGATACCGTATAATCATCACCTTCATTGGAGTAAATATTACGGGTAAGGTGCTGCATGTAAAGTTCGGCAGCATCAATATTGATACGTTCAAAACGATTCCTGTGTCCCCAGTAACGGTCAATAGAAGATTCCAGTCCGGAAGTAAGAATATACTGTGCCTTTACCAGCGTAGGGTTGTTTGGGTTGGAATTGATTTCGTCAAAATCCTTTGTACAGCTGTTGATAGAAAATAAGGCTGTCAAGGCTAATACTACGGGTTTGTATGTTATTTTTCTCATAATAATAAAGTCAGTTAAAAGATTCCCAGTCAACAGGAAGAGTTAGAATGAAAAGCTTAAATTAACACCCATGCTTCTTGAACTTGGAAGCTGACCATAACCAAATCCCTGTGCATTGCCGCCTTTTGAATCAAATTCAGGATCTACGTGAGGAGTGTTTTTGAAAATCATCCAAACGTTACGTCCAACCAATGAAAGTCTGGCAGTCTGGAAGAATGTCTTTTTCAGCAAATAGGCAGGAAGGCTGTATCCAAGTGTCAGTTCGCGCAGTTTCACATAACTTGCGTCAAAAATGGCCGCTTCATGATAATTACGTGGATTGTTGTAAGCGTAAAATTCTTTGGCAGGAATAATGATGTCATTTTTTACATAAGTTCCATCTGACATCAGTTTTACTCCATCTCCGATTACACCTTCTTCACGCCCAACGGCTGTTTCTTCATATTGTCCAGTCCAGCGGCCCGTTCCTGTACCTTCATCAAAAATATCGCCGCCCATACGTACATCTACAAGCGCTGAAATAGTTACGCCTTTGTAAGTAAATGTGTTGGAAATACCGCCTGTCCAATCGGGCTGAATGTTACCCAGTTTAATTGTTCCGGCTGCTACTTGAGGTAAACCGTTGGCGTAAATAACTTCACCATCCGGAGAACGCTGCCATCCTTTACCGTAATAGGTACCATAAGCTTCACCCACTCTTGCTTCGGAGGTCATACCGCGTTGCGTGGTAAGGGTGTATGTGGTAAGTCCTTCGGCAAGTGCAACCACTTTGTTTTTGTTTTTGGCAAAGTTTACAGCAACATCCCATGAGAAACCATTGGATAATTTAACCGGATTGGCCGTCAACATCACTTCAACACCTTTATTGGTAATTTCACCTGCGTTCAACACACGACTGTCATATCCGCTGGCTTTTGAAATTTCAACAGCTAGGATCTGATCTCTTGTACTTTGACTGTAATAGGTCATGTCAAGACCAACTTTCCCTTTGAAGAATCTCAAATCTGCTCCAAACTCTGTACCTGTTGTAATCTCAGGTTTCAGGCCGGAATTGGCTATTTTCACCGCTTCCGCAAATTTACTGACACTGCCATTCCATGATCCGTTGGCAGTAAAAGTTTGCTGCAAAGCATAAGGATCAGCATCGTTACCTACTTGTGCCAAGCTTGCACGAAGTTTAGCAAAACTCAGTACATTGCTTTTTACATTAAACAAGTCTGTCAGTACTGCACTTACGGAAACAGAAGGGTAGAAGTAAGAGCGGTCGGTGCTTGGAAGTGTACTTGACCAGTCATTCCTGGCTGTTAGATCCATGAACAGCATATTTCTCCAGCCAATTTGAGCAGCACCAAAAACACTCTGGTTTTCCGACTTCATGATCGTACTTTCAATGGTGTTTAAGCTAGGAATAGAGTTGGAAGCATTGTAAACTCCATCTACGACCAGTTCGCCAACTCTGAAATAATTTCTTTTGTAATAGTTCGTTCTTTTGATCGCACCACCTTGTAGATTCAGCGAAAAGTCTTTGGTTACATCTTTATTAAAGGTCAGGATAACGTCTGTGTTTGTTTCCTGGTTACGCAAAACCTCTTCGGTAAACCTGCCTGGTGTTTTTGTACCATTACGAATTGTTTCAAAATTTATAACATTGATACGGGTATCGTTCCATACATCTGTTCCGGAACGAAGCATGACGCTTAGAGAAGGTAATATTTTATAATTTAAGGCAATATTACCAAGCAAACGGTCTTTATCATTTCCCTGGGGCATTCTCTTTTGAGAGAAGAAAGGGTTGGTAAAGAAAGTGTGCTGCCAGTTTGGTGGATCAGTATCACCTGGAATCTGGTTGTGTACATCCGTATATTGCTCGTAGTTACGTAGTTGTTTCCATGAAACATGTCTGTGAGACCAGATAAATTCTTGCCCCGAAGTATAGCCTCGGTTATCAGCACCGGATTTAATATATTCAGCCGAAAGCGTTACACTTAAATTTTTTGTCAGGGTATAGCCCGAATTAATTTTGAAGTTATAACGGTGAAAGTCATTGTAATAAGCGATTCCTTTTTGTTTGGTATGGCCCAATCCAAGACGAAAATAACCCTGATCATTCCCGCCCGACAAAGCAACACTGTTAGAATAAGTGCTACCAGTAGCCCAGAATTCTTCCCAGTTATTTGGCTGAGGAGTCAGTGGTGCAACTTCATTTCCTGTCCACCATTGTCTCACCAGACGGCCATCCATCGGTGCACCCCAGCTTTCATCTGTTCCTTCTGTTCCTGATAGTGGAGCATTAGGCCCGTACGCTGCACGGTATTGCTGAATTTCAAGAGGACTTGTTATGGCGCCACTCCATCCGTCGTGATACCAGGTTCTGTCTCCATTTCCACCACCGTATGTATTTTGGAACTTAGGTTTGATCCATGGGCGCTCGAAAGTAACATTTGAATTAACTTCCACACCAATTCCTTTTGTTCCTTTTCCTGTTTTTGTAGTAATAAGGATAACGCCGTTTGCAGCACGGGAACCGTACAAGGCAGCGGCATTAGGACCTTTTAAGACAGAGATATCTTTGATGTTGTCAGGATTCACTTCTGACATCCCGCCACCATACTGATTGGTCTGCGAGGTAGCAGAAGCCTGCTGCATCGGAACACCATCCACTACGATAAGCGGCTGGTTGTTACCGGAAATGGATCCGGCACCACGTATCTGAATCGTAGAGCCGCTACCAGGTCCGCCATTAGATTGAATTCTTACACCTGCGATTTTACCGGAAAGTGCATTGGCAACGTTGGTCGACCGCGATTCTGTAAGACTTGATCCTTTTACTTCCTGAACCGTATAACCAAGTGCTTTTCTTTCACGCTCGATACCAAAAGCGGTTACAACCACTTCGGCAAGCTGACGTGTATCTGCATCTAATTTGATGTCAAATACTGCCTGATTTCCGATAGGGATTTCTTTAATTAAAAAACCTACATAGGAAACGACCAAAATACCATCTCCCGGAACAGAAAACTTGAATTTTCCATCCGCATCCGCATTGGAACCCGTGTTGGAACCCTTGTAAATAACAGAGGCACCGGCAAGGCCATAGCCATCTTCAGCAGCAGTGATTGTACCGCTGATTTCACGTGTCTGTGCATGTGCCAGAGAGGAAAAAAGAAAGGCCCATAAGAATAATAGTAAAACTTTACGCATGGGAATCAGTTAAATAGGTTGGTGAGTAATAAGGCAGAGCGGGTAAAAAAGTTATGGCTGTGGTGTCCACGTTACTGTGCGCCGCACACACTTTCGCATGGACATTACAGCACAGCCATAATCTTAAAAAACTGCTTTTCCGGAAAGCAATACCCTCTTAAAACGAGGACAAACAAAGTGATCAGTACCAGATACTATTTTAAAGTACACCTGGTGATAAAATGTTTGTCCACGCAATCGGGACAATAATTGATAAAAAATATATTGTAAAAAGGTAGAACTTCCTGGCTGTGTCACCGTAGCGCATCAGCCAAAGATGATCATGTTCGTACTTCTTACATTCGGATATATTCAGTGCGGCTGGAATATATCTGGCAGTTTGAAAGTTTGGTCATTCGTTTAATGACATTTCAAATATACTGACAATGATGATAAATGCAAGAGAATAAATGCAATAATTAAATTTTTTTGCAATTATAATTGGTATGTAAGTCAATTTGTAAAATTTTATTGCAATATATTCATAATAAATTTAACTAATCTTTCTTTGATCCAATCCACTTGTTGGATAGACTAATGATCCAGAGCTATTTGTCTTATTTGGTAGGTTTAATTTTTACCACTATACGTATATTTTTCTGATTAAATGACTAAAATAGGATTGTTTTAATACGATTTGCATTGATTTTTATGTAATATGTTGAAAAATAAGTTCTTTATTATCTAAAATAAAAAAGGTCGCACATTGCGACCTTTTTGGTAAATAGTGGAATAGTTATATTCGATTGACTTATTTTTTAGTCAATATAACGGCTGAGAATAGGTTTATAAGAATCTACGCGTCGATCACGGAAAAATGGCCAGGTAGTACGGTAATGATCCAGTTTTTGTAAATCCAGCTCTTCGACGTGCACTACTTCCTCAGTGTGCGGAGCGAGGTATAATAGACGACCATGCGGATTGGCAATAAAAGATCCGCCCCAAAACTGTTGATCTGCTTCGCGGCCTACTCGGTTGACAGAAACAACATAAACACCATTGGCCACAGCATGTCCACGCTGAATGGTCTGCCAGGCACCATATTGTTCATCGTTAATTATTGGGTCTGTTTCGTTAGTATCCCAGCCAATGGCTGTTGGATAAAAAAGAATTTCCGCGCCCATCAGACTTGTGATCCTCGCTGCTTCCGGATACCATTGATCCCAACAGATCAATACACCGATCTTTGCAAATTTTGTTTCGAAAGTGCGGTACCCATTGGTATCAGATTCTTCCTGTGAAGCGTCGCCCGGCGTAAAATAAAATTTTTCGTAATAGCCCGGATCATCAGGAATATGCATTTTACGATATTTACCAAGATAAGATCCGTCAGCATCAAGTACTGCTGTGGTATTATGGTATAGTCCGTGTGCCCGTTTCTCAAATAATGAAGCAATGATGACGACGCCTAATTCTTTGGCTAAATCGCCCAAGGATTCAGTTGACGGCCCCGGAATTGCCTCTGCAAGTTCAAAGTTTTTATGATCTTCAACGTCGCAAAAGTATAAGGATTTGAAAAGCTCCTGAAGACAGACAACCTGAGCTCCTTTAGCAGCAGCTTCTCTTATTTTTGTTTTAGCCTTTTCAAAATTGTCTTCAACATCAGCAGAACAGCTCATTTGAACGATTCCGATATTTACTTTTTTATTCATCCACTAATTAAATTAAAATTCTGATGAGTACTTAATGCCGGATTTAAAACGTTATTTATGGTAAGGAAGTTCTTTTATTTCAAAATTGAAAGAGACTTCATTCATACACCTGAAGTGTTTTAAAGGACATTCCTTATAGCCGATTTTAGAACAGGGGCGGCATTCCAGATTGTTATTTTCGATGATTTCAAAGGCAGTTTTATAAGGATACATGCCAAATGCCGGAACGGTATTTCCCCAGATCGAATAAACTTTCTTTTTAAAGGCAGCTGCTACATGCATTAATCCGGTATCATGCGAAAATACGATCAGTGATTGTTCGATTAGAGAAGCAGACTGATTGAAATTATATTTGCCGCACCCATTAAAAATCAGCTCACTGCCAAGTGCCTGTACAATTTCTTCACCCGCTTCAAAGTCTTCTTTGCCTCCGAGTAAAATAATCGGGTAATTAATTTTTCGGCAAAGCTCAACCATCCGATGCACAGGTAATTTCTTGGTAGCATGCTGTCCACCTATGGCAAAAGCTACATAGTTTTTTTGATGTGTCTCAGGAATCCAGTCTCTTTCTACTTTATCTTTATAGGGGATAAAATAATCCAGACCCAGATCATCATTTTTTACACCAAGTGGCGAAACAGTTTCCAGGTAGCGGTCTACAATATGCTTGTCGGGCAAATAATTAATTTTAAACTGTGTCTGGAGCCATTTTTCGACATTCAGTTTTTTAAAGCTGAAAGAAGTTTTAAATAGGGAAAGCTTGATCCGAATGGTACGTAAATTGGTATGAAGATCAATGATATAGTCAAAGTTCTCGGCCCGCAATTCCTTAATCATTTTTCCAATACTGCCTTCCAGCAACCAGATCTTATCAATATAAGGATTGTCTTCCAGAAGAAAACCAAACTTCTTTTTAGTGAAATAATGGATTTCAGCATCCAGATATTGCTGCTTCAGACAACGGACAACGGGTGTAGTCAGTACGATATCGCCAATCGATGAAAAGCGCAACACTAAAAACTTGACAGGTTTATTCACGATTTTTCTTTTACTTCCAATAGTTGATCCCGCTGTAATACTTGCGGACGTTTATGTTTCCAGCGTTTGTGGCTCCAAAGCCAGTTATCCGGTTGTCTGATTATATCTTCTTCCAAAAACGAAATTTGCTTCTGCAGAATAGAATTGGTCGGTTCCTGTTTAGGTGTTTCCGTGATCAATTTAAAATAAAATTTATAAAAACCTCTTTTAAAGTTGTTTCTCATCACACCCATATATAATACCGGGGCATTGAGTTTTCGGGCGATCAGTTCCACGCCTCTGAAAACGCCGGTATCCTGATTCAGAAAAGTGGTCCAGTACGCTTTTTCGGGAGCAGGAGATTGGTCATTGATCAGAATAAACAGGAAAGGTTTTTCGCGGGGAGTCACTGCTTTGGCAAAAGCCTCTTTCATTGGTACCATTTCCGTTCCAAATTGCGTTCTAACATCCTTAAACCAGTTATCAAAGGTCTGATTTGCCAGTTGGTGATAAACGACAACCATCTGATAACGAAATCTTAGCGAGCCAAATAAATTAAGCATTTCCCAATTGCCTAAATGCCCGGCAACAACAACCAGGTTTTTATTTTCAGCGTAGTAGTGATCCAGAATATCTGATTCTGACTCAAACCGGCTGAGTAAATCCTGTTTTGAAATATTTCTTAACTTGATTGTTTCAAGAATAATATCCGTAAAATTCTGGTAATATTTTTTTGCTATTTCCTGAATGGTATCTTCTTTTAACTGAGGAAAGCTGTTTTTAAGATTAGTAAGGATTACTTTCTGACGGTAATGAAAAACATCAAAAATGATGAAACGAAGAATGTCAGAAAAACAGTACAGGCTTTTCCACGATAACTTTGAAAGGGCAGATAAAAGTTTAATTACAATTCGGGTAAGGAAATTTTCCATACAATAGAACTTCTAAAAATGACAGCTTTGGATAAGAATAACCAGACTGCATTCACAAAAGAAGGTATGGAAGTGACCTGTGTTTATATTAAGGTACTAAACTCAGCAATTGTTCAGGTTTAAGACACTCCGGTTTGTCATGTTTCCATCGTCTGTGGCTCCATAGCCAGTTGTGGGGCTGGAGGCGTATATCCTGTTCCAATATCTGAATCTGCTTTTCCAAAATCCCATTTAACGGGACTTCCTTCGGCGTATTGGTTATTGTTGTTATGTCAACATGATAGTACCCTCTTTTGTTCTCAACTTTACTGAATTCTGCATATAATACAGGAAGATTTAATTTTCGTGCAATCGACTCTACACCACGGAAAATAGGTGTATCCTGATGCAGAAAACGTGTCCAAAATGCTGTTTTTGGATTAGCCGACTGATCATTGGCTAAAACGACAACAAACGGTTTTGTGCGTGGCTTCAGCAATTCTTTAAATATTTTATCCATCGGTACCATTTTAGCTCCAAAGCGGGTACGAAGGTTTAAGAACCATTTATCAAATTCCTTGTTTTGCAAAGGCTTGTACACTACAATACACTCATGCGTAAAGCAAAGTGATGAAAACAGGTTAGCAAGTTCCCAGTTCCCACGGTGGCCCATCAGGAAAATGGCACTTTTATTTTGTTTGTATAAGTTGTTGATAATTGTGAGATCACCTTGTAATCTGTCTTTTATTATTTCCGGCGACGCTGTCCTGAATTTTAATGTTTCAAAAAAGATATCAGTGAAATGAATGTAAAAATCACGGGCTATACTTTTCAGTTCTGCGTCTGACTTTTCCGGAAAGCTATTTTGTAGATTCTCGTATATTACTTTTTTCCTGTAACCAATAATATCAAACAAAATCCAGCTAAGCGCAGTTGAAAATCGAAACGCATTTTTCCAGGATAAGCCCGAGAGGGAATTAAGAACAGAAATAGAAAACTTTGAAAGCAGTTTGGTCATAAATCATTTTTTACAATATTACATATAACGTATGTCTATAAAAAATTAGCATTTGTTTTTAAATTTGGTTAGCTTCACTAGTTAAATCAAATACTTTCAGATGATGTTAGAAGGCTTATTTGACATAAAGAATGATCGCCGCCTCAGTATGTATCTATACCGAATGGGTTTTGGTATGTGGCTGATGTATCTTGCGCTGGGTGCGCCTGCCCTGCATGCGTACAAGCATTACCGTATGGATTGCGGAGTATTCTCGATAGCCTGGATGGTTATAGGTTTCTCTGCCTCTATGGTATATGATTACTTTCATAACCGGGAAGCTTATGAATACAAAAAGAAATGGCTCTTTATTAGCTATTTGGTGTTGGCCGGAGTTATTTACTTTTTTATCCTGTAAGTTTTTAGATCAATCCTACGCTCACCAGATAGAACCCGACTTCAATAAAGATTCCTGAATTTTTTTATACGACAAATCAGGTAATGCGGCTACCTTCCCTATAACGATAACAGCCGGTGATTTAACGTCAGCAGCTTGAGCTAACGAAACTATGTTGCTGATTGTGCCTGTCACAATTTTTTGTTCCGGCAGTGATCCATTCTGAATAATGGCAACCGGTTCATCAAATTTATCCAGATCAGCATAAATGTTAACAATTTCCTGAAGCTTATGCGTACCCATCAAAATAACAACTGTTGCTGAAGAGCGTGCAGCCCAGGGAAGATCGGCAGACAATTCGTGGGATTTGGTTGTACCGGTAACTACCCAGAAACTTTCACTTACACCGCGCGATGTCAAGGGAATTCCCGCCAGAGCAGGAACGGCATACGTACTGGAAATACCAGGAATAACTTCAGATTCTATACCATGCTCAGCTGCATATTCGATTTCTTCATAACCCCGACCAAAAATAAAGGAATCGCCGCCTTTCAAACGAACCACTTCGCCGTATTCACTGGCAGAAGCAACAATCAGTTTATTGATTTCATCTTGTCCGCAGCTAACTTTTCCAAAACGTTTTCCAACGTGAATTTTTAAACAATCTTCCGGACAATGATCAAGGATTGAAGGATGCACAAGCGCATCATAAAGCACAACCTTCGCAGCTTGTAATGCTTTAATTCCTTTTAAAGTAATCAGATCAGGATCGCCGGGACCGGCACCGATTAATGTAAGTTTCATGGGAAAGTGGCTGTCGGCTTTCGGCGATCAGCTGTCAGTGGGTTGCAGTAAATAATTTTTTGAAGTTTGAAAGATACCCTAACTTCAAGAGTATTGGAATTTTGAAGAAAGAAGTCAGGTTTGAAAAAATACCAAATCCTGACTTCTTTTATATCTAAGATCTTAAATTCGAGCAGCAGCTAAAAGCTAACGCCTAAAAGCAAACAGCTAATTATGAATCTTTACCAAACGAAAGCTCCTGCAAAACAGGTTCTCCCGTTTCCATTAGTTGCGCTCCGCGTGTGTTGCGAACAAAGTTCAAAAAGTCTTCCGCTGTCTTTACAAAATAAGTAGCAAACTCTTCTGTAGGCTCAAATTTATTAATGCTGAAAGCAAGGGAACGGAAAGGCGTTTCTTCTGAGTCCGGCAGAACAAATTCGGCAGGAATTTCGTATTTAAATTCTTTTCCAAAGTTACTTTCGAAATCGTTGATGATACCGTATTGTGTATTTGTGCTCACATCTTTGGTCATCAGCAATCCCTTTGCACCAGTGATTAAAACATTATATGCATGATAAATGGCATCGGCCCAAATACCGGACTGGAAGTTTTCTTTAGCAAGATTCAATTTTTCCTGTCCTTCAGTAATCGTAGTGGCAACAAGGTCAACTAAAACACTGGCGCATTCACCAACACCAATTTCCGTTTTGAACATTTCATCATGATCCCAGTCGCGGTAATCATCTTCCTGAATAGTAGAAAGATCAGCGATAGGCTTCAATAATTGAAAGAAGTAATTTTTAGTCTGACGATTATAATACTGATTAAAATATTCACCATCAAAAGCATTACTTTCAAAATCATTAAAAAGCGTACGAAGTGCTTCCGGTCCGCGTTTTGTCGGAACTTTAATTACTTTATCACCGATCAGCCCAACTCCGTCACCAGAAAAACCACCGCCTAACAAAACCTGCAGCGCGGGTAATACCAGTTTACCATTTTTGATAGAACTTCCATGAAAACCAATGTTCGAAGCATTATGTTGGCCGCAGCCATTCATACAGCCACTAATTTTGATTTTAATATCCTGGTTATAAATCATTTCAGGAAATTCATCCTTCATGACATCTTCCAGTACACGGGTAATTCCATAACTACTGGTAATCGCAAGGTTACAGGTATCGGTACCGGGACAGGTTGTAATGTCCATAGTACTGTCAAAACCCGGTGTTGCCAGTCCTAACTTTGCAAGTTCATAATAGATTGAGACAAGATCTTCTCCTTTGACAAAGCGAAGAATATAGCCCTGGTTTACTGTTACACGGATATCATCCGCAGCATATTGACGAACAATGCCTGCCAATGAACGTGCTGTATCCGAACTCATATCGCCCAGTAAAACACGAAGCTGCACTGCAAACCAGCCTTTTTGCTTTTGTTCAAAGGTGTTGGTTTTCAGCCATTTTGTAAAGTCCTCAATGTCAGATTCTGCAATTGTTCCGGAAGCAATTTTTATAATTTCTTCTTGGCTTAGAGTAGGACGAGGTGCATGATTGATTGATTCAGCTTCGTTGGTGCCAAACAAATCCTCCGGAATCTGAAAGATTTTATTTTTAACGGCAGTACGTTCTTCAGCTACCTTTTCCATCATTCCTTCTAGGCCAAGGTCGTTCAAAAGAAATTTCATACGCGCTTTATGGCGACGTACACGTTCTCCGTAGCGATCAAATACACGAAGCAAAGCTTCTATAAAAGGAATGACGTCCTTTTCTTCAAGGAATTCAAAAGCAGTTTGTGCTGAGAAAGGCTGCGCGCCTAAGCCGCCACCGATCAACACTTTAAAACCTTTTACCGACTCACCAGCTTCGTTTGTTCCCATTTTGGCAATAAGGCCAACATCGTGAATAAACGCTAAGGCAGAATCTTTTTCAGAAGAAGAAACAGCTATTTTAAATTTCCGTCCCATATCCTGGTTAATAGGATTACGAAGGAAATAAGTAAAAATCGAATGTGTTATTGGTGTAACATCAAAGGGCTCGTCCGGATCTATACCGGCAATGGAAGATGCCGTTACATTACGGATTGTATTTCCACATGCTTCTTTCAAAGTAATTCCGGCATCTTCCAGATCAGCCCAAAGCTGTGGAGAGTCAGAAAGTTTTACAAAATGCAGCTGGATATCCTGACGCGTCGTCGCATGCAGGTTCCCGGTTGCAAATTTGTCGGAAGTATCTGCAATACGTACAAGCTGGTCAGCCGTAATACGTCCGTAAGGCAGCTTGATGCGTATCATCTGAACGCCTGGCTGGCGCTGGCCGTAAACACCACGTGTTAAGCGGAACTTGCGAAAAGCTTCTTCCGGCGTTTCACCCGTATTGAACGCATTGATTTTGTTTTGCAAATCAACAATATCGCGTTTTGCTACGTCTGATACTTTTTCTGAAATTACTAAATTATTCATGGTGATGTATTCTTATAACCTATCGGAATAGTATATATAACTTTATTATGGTAAAAAAGGTGCTGTTAAGCTACTTTTTATTCAACCATACAAGCGCCTACGGTTACGTTTGATGTTTCGTCAATCAGAATAGCAGCACCATTGGCTCTGTTTTCCTGATAGGGATCGTACGCAATCGGCTGTGCTGTTCTTAAAACAATTCTTGCCACATCATTCAATTTCAGACTTTCAACCTCATCCAGTTTTTCGTATGAATTAATGTCAATCTGGTACTCTATGCTTCTAACCGAGCATTTTGTTCTGGCAGTTCCGTGCTGAAGAAGGTATTTATCACCTGCTTTCAATGTTTTACGGTCGTCCATCCAGCAAACCAATGCTTCGATATCCTGACTCACAACCGGTGAATTATCAACAGAAACAATCATATCACCACGGCTGATATCAACGTCATCTTCCAGAAGGATGGTAACCGACTCAAAAACACCCGCTTCAATAATTTCCTGTCCGCCGAATTCAATTCTTGCGATTTTTGATTCTGTTCCTGAAGGCAATATTTTAACAGCCTCACCTTTTCTTAACGAACCACTTTGCAAACGACCTGCATAACCACGGTAATCGTGTAATTCCTCAGTCTGCGGGCGGATTACATATTGTACTGAAAAACGTCCGTCTGTTGTGTTTTTGTCTTTTAAAACATTTACGCTTTCAAGAACCGACAACAAAGTCTCCCCGGTATACCAGGGCATATTTTTCGATCTGTCAACAATATTATCTCCGTTCAGCGCGCTAACCGGGATGATCGTCAAATCTTTGATGTTCAGTTTCTGAGCCAGATCCTGGTATGTTTTAGCAATTTCCAAAAACGCATCCTCAGAATTACCAACCAGATCCATTTTGTTGATCGCCACAACCACGTGAGGAATGCCCAACATCGAAGCAATCAACGAGTGACGACGTGTTTGTTCTGCAACACCGTGACGGGCATCAACGAGAATAATCGCAAGATCTGCATTCGAAGCACCAGTAACCATATTACGGGTATACTGAATATGTCCGGGCGCATCGATCGAAATAAATTTACGGTTTGGCGTCTGGAAATATTTGTAAGCTACGTCAATCGTAATCCCTTGTTCACGTTCAGAACGAAGTCCGTCCGTTAAAAGCGCAAGATCAATTTCTCCGTCGTTACGGCTTTTGCTGGCACGTTCGATGGCTTCCATCTGATCTGCCAGAATATTTTTTGTATCAAAAAGCAAACGCCCGATCAACGTACTTTTGCCGTCGTCTACGGAACCAGCTGTTATAAATCTTAGTAAATCCACTTCTAATTATGAGTTAAAAGTTAAGAGTTTAGAGAAAAAAGTCCTTTGAATTTTAACTCTCTGACAATCCCAACTTCGTTTTTTTATATGAATACAGCACGTTGTGTGCTAAGTAGTGCCAAGAGCTAAAAGACTTTGAACTTTAAACTCATGTACTTTTAAACTTCCTCAAAAATATCCTCCTTTTTTACGGTCTTCCATAGCTGCTTCTGTTTGCTGATCATCGATGCGGGTTTCGCCGCGTTCGCTGATTCTTGAAACGGTGATTTCAGCAATCACTTCTTCCAAAGTAGCAGCGCCTGATTCTACCGCAGCAGTACAGGTCATATCGCCAACCGTACGGAAACGAACTTGTCTGGTTACAATCTGATCTTCCGGATCTTTTTCGATTACGGGTGTATTGTATAACAAACGTCCGTCGCGCAGGATGCACTCACGTTCGTGCGCGAAATAAATGCTTGGAAGTGTAATTCCTTCTCTTTGAAGATAGGCCCAAACATCTAATTCAGTCCAGTTGGAGATCGGGAAAACGCGTACGTTTTCTCCCTTATGGATGCGGCCATTAAAAAGATTCCAAAGTTCAGGTCTCTGACGTTTTGGATCCCATTGTCCGAACTCGTCACGGAAGGAGAAAATACGTTCTTTCGCGCGCGCTTTTTCTTCATCACGACGCGCACCACCGATGCAGGCGTCAAATCCGAATTCTTCAATCGTGTCTAGTAAAGTAAAAGTCTGCAACCAGTTACGGCTAGCGTTTTTACCAGTCGGTTCTTTCAGATTTTTTGCTTTGATGGTATCTTCCACATAACGAACAATCAGTTTCGACCCAGTTTTTTCAGCAAGCATATCACGGTAATCCGTAGCTTCCACGAAGTTATGGCCCGTATCAATATGAACTAACGGAAATGGAATTTTACCCGGAGCAAATGCTTTCTGAGCAAGACGAACCAGGGTTATTGAATCTTTCCCTCCTGAAAATAGTAACGCCGGACGTTCAAACTGACCAGCTACTTCACGCATAATGTAAATCGCCTCTGCCTCTAGCTGATCCAGGTAGTCCGGTTTTCTACGGTCAATGTTTCCTTGGTCGCTAAGATCCGACGCCTCTTTTACTGAAATTGACATACTTCTTATTTTTAGCTTTTAGCTATAAGCAGTTCGCTTCTAGCTCTTTAAATTTATGTAGACTGCAGTATAACTGCATTAATTCTTGCGAATCGGCCTGCTCATTTTAGCAGAAGTCATTTACTTTGCGTGCAGGCCGCACTCTTTTTTCGACTCGTCTTCCCACCACCAGCGTCCGGCGCGGAAATCTTCGCCTTCCTGAATAGCACGGGTACAAGGAGCGCAGCCGATACTAACAAAACCTTTGTCATGCAACGGGTTGTAGGGAATACCGTTTGATTTTACATAAGTCTTAACTTCTTCAAAACTCCAGTCCAGTATTGGATGGAATTTAATCAGATTATGTGCTTCATCTGCTTCAAACTTGTGCATAGACTGACGATTTCCTGACTGCTCTGCCCGGATACCGGTAACCCAGATCTTTGCACCTTTCAAAGCCCTGTTCAACGGCTCCACTTTACGGATAAAGCAGCACTCTTTGCGGTTTTCAACAGAATCGTAAAAACTTAAAGGTCCTTTTGTGCTTAGTAAAGCCTCCGCAGAATCCGTTTGAGGATAGTATGCTTTTATTTTGGTATCATAGCGGTTGTTTGTTTTTTGAAGCGTCATGTACGTTTCATTAAACATTCTTCCGGTATCAAGAGTGAAAATGCTGATATCCAGATTGTTCTTTAAAATAAAATCTGTGATAACCTGATCTTCATAACCAAGGCTCGTAGAAAATACGACCTGACCGGGAAAAAGATCTGCCAGAATTGTTAGTGATTCAATTTCACTTTTGCCTTCAAGGGCAGCGGTTAATGCGTCTATGTTTGTATCCATGGTGATTCGCCTTGTATTGCCTTATGTTTTTAGACAGAGGAAATTGGAGTTAAAAGGAGGGACACGGAGTTTTTTATGTGATCTCTGTGGCTCCGCGAGGCGTCCGCTCGTTATTTCTCTGTGGAACTCCGTCTTATCTTTTATTATGAATATAAAGTTTCATGTAAAGTCTTCATATTCAATACTAATTTTTACTCTAATATATCACTTTTGACTGATACTTCCACGGCATTAGTAAAATCCTCAATCAGATCTTCAATGTCTTCCAAACCTACTGAAATACGGATCAAGCCTTCTGAAATGCCTAGTGCCTGTTTCTCTTCTTTTTTAAGACGGGCGTGGGTTGTTGTGAACGGATTGGTAACAATCGTTCTTGTATCACCAAGGTTTGAAGAAAGAGAAGCAATTTCCAAAGCATCCATAAAAGCAGATACACGCTCAAAGCCACCTTCCAGTTCAATCGTCACAATGGCGCCACCGGCCTTCATTTGCGCTTTGGCAAGTTCATGCTGTGGATGAGATGCCAGGAATGGGTATTTTACCTGTTTTACGTCAGGATGTTTCTCCAATGCTTCTGCCAGAGCCAGCGCGTTAGATGCATGTCGGTCCATTCTTAAACCTAAAGTTTCCAGGCTTTTGGTCAGCACCCACGCATTAAACGGAGACATAGATGGTCCGGTCTGGCGGCAGAAAAAACGCAAATGCTTAATATATTCTTCTTTTCCAACTACGACACCACCCAGAACACGACCTTGTCCGTCCATGAATTTAGTAGCAGAATGTACAACCAGATCTGCTCCGAAATCAACCGGATTTTGTAATGCCGGTGATGCAAAACAGTTATCAACATTGAAAATCAGGTTATGCTTTTTGCAGATTCTTCCAATCATCGCAAGATCGACAAGATCTAAACCAGGGTTTGATGGTGTTTCCAGGTAAACCATCCGCGTATTTGGTAAAACTGCTGCCTCCCAATCGGCTTCACTAGCGTCTGCATCCAGATAGGTATAAGTAATGCCCCATTTGCTGATAATCTGGGTAATGATCTGATGCGCAGAACCAAACAAAGCACGGCTTGCCAAAATGTGATCACCGCTTTTCAGCAATGCAGCCATACTTGCAAAAACCGCAGCCATACCCGTAGCCGTAGCCACACCACTTTCACAATCTTCCAGCAAACACACTTTATCTACAAATTCCTGAACCGTAGGATTTGAAAAGCGGCTGTAAATATTTCCTTCTTCCGTTTCTTCAAACAACGCTTTTCCTTGTTCGGCACTTTCAAAGGTGAAGCTGCTTGTTAGGAATAAAGGCGTAGAATGCTCGCGGTATTGTGTTTTCTTGGTTTGGGTACGTATTGCTTTGGTCTGCTTTTTCATAGGTCACTAGGTGTTGGCTATTAGCTGTTAGCATTTAGCTTTAAATAAATATTTCGTAATTATAAGAGAATAAAAACCCTCTTTTTTCGATCAATTCTAAATTTCAGGATCAAAACTAAAAGCCGATAGCTATCAGCCAACCGCTAAAAAAGAACCATGTAAATTATTCTTAAACTGACAATGATAACAATGGTTCCAACCATAATCATCATGGTCTTTATCGGTAATTTTCGTGATAGATTCGCCGCAATAGGGGCCGCTACCATTCCACCCAGAATTAATCCTAAAACGACCTGCCAGTGTGAAAATCCGATGATTGTTATAAAGGTTACTGAGCTTGCCAGCGACACGAAAAACTCCGCCAGATTTACAGATCCGATTGTGTATTTAGGATGACGGCCTCTTGCAATTAACGTTGACGTTACAATAGGTCCCCAGCCTCCGCCACCGATTGAATCCAGTGATCCGCCGGCAAATGCCAGCCACCCGATTTGTCGTATTGGTCGCTTTTCAATCCGTTTCTTTAACGCTTTCTGGATAATAAGAATTCCCAGTATTAAGGTATATACAGCGACCAGCGGCTTAATGATATAGATATATTTTTCAAGCGAAGTTAAAAGGTAAGCTCCTGAAATGGCACCTATTACACCTGGTATTAATATTTTTTTAAACAGTTTGCTGTTAACATTTCCAAATTTAAGGTGCATATAGCCCGAAACACCGCTTGTAAATATTTCAGACGCATGCACACTCGCACTGACAGCCGAAGGAGGAACACCCAGTGTAAGCAGGAAAGTAGCTGATGTGACACCGTAAGCCATTCCCAGTGCGCCATCAATCATCTGGGCTACAAAGCCACCAAGAATATAGTAGAAAAAACTTTCATTTAATTCAAGATCATTCCACAAGCCGGAAAGACGGTCATATGTAATGTAGGTAAAAATCAAATGGCCGACAATCATCAGCGCAATGGCTGCAAAGACATTTACTCCGATCTCGGTTCTTGTTCTTTTGCGTAGGGTTGCTGCCCATACCTTATCCTGAATAGTGTTCCACGAAAAAGGTTTTTTTGTATTATTCTTGGATAGGTCAGAAACGACATTTTGCTGACCAGTTGTTTGTAGTGTTGTATGGAAACGAGAATCGGATTCTTCCGGTAAATCACGAAGGAACACCGCTTTGCCCTGTTCTCTTGCGATAGCAGCCAAACGGCGATCTTCCTCAGGATCACCACTTGCAATGTAGGCGACCTGTAAAGATTCCCAGGCAGCAGGTTCCTTTATTTCGGATGAGGGTAATGATTCTGATGCGTCCTTCAAAGTCTATCTAGTATAGTAATATGATAGAGTAAAGTAATAATAAAATAGCAAACTAATGTTTGCTAAGTGAGGTGCAAATTTAGTATCAAAATATTAGCTTTCAAAGAATAAAAAAAGACAAAACGCCGGACATGCCATTTTAAAAACGATAATATCTTAATTTTCTATGTCAATCTGTTGCCAAGGATTCGTACCCCTTTTTACTGTAATACCGCTTTGATTAATGTTCATGGAAATAATTCAAGGTTTCTAAACATTAAAAAGTACGTCCTAAATAAGAACGTACTTTTAGAAATACAGAAGAAAATTATGATATAATCTTTTATGCTGTGTACTAGCTGAATACCTTACGGAATAGTTCCAGACTTTTGGGAACAGCAGTTGCAGCACTTTCTTTGCCTTCCATTTCAAGAGAGATATATCCTTTGAAATTTGCTTTACGCAGGATATCGGCTATTTTTTTATAATCCAGGTCCAGGTCATAGTAATGTCCGCCGCCGTAATAGGTCTTTGCCTGAACAATGGTTGCATAAGGTGCCAGCCGTTCAAACTGAGGATAGGGGTCGCCTACAAAATTACCTGTATCTACGTTCATTCCCATTGCAGGAGAAGAGGAGAGAGGCTTATAAATTTCCAGCAGATAATCAATATTTGAAGATAGTCCCCAGTGGTTTTCTATAGCAAGGATAACGCCGGCTTTCTCCGCTGCAACGAGGCATTCGCCATAAGAATCAATGCACCATTTAATAGCATCTTTATCTGTGAAGCCTTCAATTGGCGGCTCAACTCCATTTTTGTAATAAGCCGCATCCCGTTTAGCCGTTCGCCAGCTGCCGGTATTCATCCGGATTGCAGGGATGCCCATTTGTACGGCCAGATTTATGCAGCGTAAAGTATGCTCCACATCTTTTTTACGATCTTCTGCTTTGGGCTGGACAAAACTCTGATGAATAGAAAGCATTGGAAGCGATAAGCCATTGTCAAAGGCCAACCGTTTCAGTTTATTCATATAAGGGATAGTCTCATCGGTCATTTGGCGATGTAAAATCTCTACACCGTCGAAGCCTAAGCGGGCAGCATCTTCAATAATTTTTTCGATAGGGTATTTTTTCTCTTCAAAGTGCCAGTAAGAGTAAGTTGACACGGCAAGAGGAATGCGGCGTACTGCCGGAGCCGCTGTTAAGGGCAGGGTAGCAGCTTGTGCCAGCGGAGCCGTCAGAACAGCCGCACTTGCCAAAGCTGTGCTTTTTAACCAGTTTCTTCTCGATGAAGAAATTTCCTGGTCAGGAATTGTTGATTCTTGCATTGGAAAGAGAGTGTTTAAGAAAAGGAAACCCAGTAATTTAATTAAGGATGGGAATAATAACCAATTCGCCGGATACTTTGCTGTACCCGGCGAATTATTTTTTATTATGGATTTTGTTTCAGGACATTAGAGCCCATGATATCAATTTGTGCCTGTGGAATCGGAAAGTATTCACTGCTTCCTTTTTTAAAGGTTGCACCAGACAGGTACGTTCTTTTTTTACTTTCTTTTGCCAGGTATGCATTCAGTACAACGTCGGCTACACCCCAGCGAACAAGGTCGAAATGACGGTGACCTTCCATAGCCAGTTCAAGGCGGCGTTCAAAACGAACTGCTTTTCTTGCATAATCCTGGCTTGCAAAAGCGGTATAAGGTTTTACGAGATAATTTGCAGCAGGCGTTCCGTCATCTTTTTTCACAAGTTCGGTTGCCGCACGGGTTCTAATCTGGTTTACAAGTGTCAAAGCTGTTGGAAGATCACTTTCTTCTACTGCAATTTCTGCACGCATCAACAGAAGATCAGCATAGCGTATGGCGCGGTAATTGTTGGCATTGGCACGTGGTGATTCAGCACCGGCATTTTCACCGCTTGCAGCGAAAAATTTCTTGAAAGTATAAGGTCCGGCAAAGCTTTGGTCCCGAATCCAGTTTTTACCAGGATGAACTCCCCAGTTAAGAAATGGAATGCCCCGACGCCCAACAGTCCAGTCCAGCCTTGGATCTAATGTTCCGTCATAAGGAGTGAAAGCATCACTGGAAGCAAGACCTTCATCATTTTTTACATCAACATCGTTGAAAGTATCCAAAAGGGGAAGACCTGCTGCATCCGTTTTGAAAGCATTGACCAGATTCTGGGAAGGCTGGTAAAATCCGCAGCATCCGCCAGGGCCAGCACCATAGGGAAAGTTCAGGTTATCGCCCCAGCTTCCGTTTTCTCCGCTGCCGCCGTCACCTACCGACATCTGCACTTCAAACACTGATTCTGAATTGTTTTCAGTAGCAATTCTGAAATTGTCATGATAGTTAGGGACAAGCGAGAACGGACCGTTGGCAATGATGTCAACAAGCAAAGGTTTTGCAGCTGTATAATCATTCTGGTACATATGTACTTTTGCAAGCATGGCTTTTGCAGACCACTTGCTTGCTCTGCCAACCTGTGCCTTTGTAGCAGAAAGATTGTCAACAGCAAACTGAAAATCAGCTTCAATCAGCGGCCAGATGTCTTTATCATTAGGCAGGTTGATATAATCTGTAACGGTTTCATCCACATAAGGAACCATGTTCCACATCTTTTTAGCTTCAAAATGATACCAGCCACGCAAAAACCTTGCTTCTGCGCTAGCCTGCATTTTTTCGGCTTCGTTCATATCTGTTGCTTTTACGATAAGGCGCAATGCATCGTTAGACCGTGATACGCCATCATATACCGTGATCCATTTATCATTGTAAGCGCCAATATCGGCTTGTCCGATATAGCGTTCAATCGTGGTAATCTGCGCCTGGTCGCCGACGTCACTGCCTTTGTAAGCATCATCAGAAGCTACTGATCCATATATCCAGTTGCTTACAGAAGAGGTGAAGTTATATCCTGATCCTACACCATCCAATAAGCTGTACGCTCCGATCAAAACGGAATTGACACCATTTTTGGTACTAAGCAAATCTTCATTTCCCACACCAAGCGGCGTGGTTTCCAGAAATTTATCTTTACAGGAATTCATCATTCCCATGCAAATCAATGCTGTAAATACTATAATTTTCTTTTTCATATTTTCTGATTAAAAAATCCGTGTTGGTTTGTTTAATTAAAATCCGAAGTTGATACCAACCTGATACATTTTAGATCTTGGATAATTACCCTGATCCACACCCAGAACCGTAGTGCCCGGCGTTGAACCAACGGAAGTAACCTCAGGATCAATACCGCTGTATTTTGTGATGGTAAACAGATTTTGTCCCTGCAAATAAATCCGTGCGCTTGTAAGACCAAGTTTAGATAAAGCTTTTGCAGGCAGCGTATAACCGATCGTTAGGTTTTTCATTCTGAAATAAGAACCGTCCTCAACGAAGTAGCTTGATGGCTGCTGACTTCTGCTGTCGTTGGCATCAAGAATCGGCAAAACAGCATCCGGATTTTCAGGGGTCCATGAATCGTTCAGCATGCGAAGGCTCCTGTTACCAGCCTGGTTGTTGAAATCAGTCCAGCGTTTCACCATGTTAATGATTTCACTGCCTTTAACACCCTGGAAAAAAGCAGAAACATCAAAGCCCATGTAACCCAGATTCAGGTTGATACCATACGTGAAATCAGGATGCGGATTTCCAAGGAATTTTCTGTCTGCGTCTGTAATTACACCGTTGCCGTCTGTGTCGTGGTATTTGTATTTACCAACCGCTGCATAGCCCGGGTATGTCGGACCTGCATCTACCTCTGACTGATTCTGGTAAATTCCGTCAATCTGCAAACCGTAGAAAGAATAAAGTGGCATTCCTGCAACCGAGCGCGTCCAGGTATAGCTTCGGATTGTTGGCCCAAGAAGAACAGCAGTAGCACTGTTATTTAATTTAACAACATTGTTTTTATAGGCTGAAATATTTGCACCAATTGAATAGGTAAGTTTTCCATCCAAAGCTTTGTTGTTAAAGTCAATGGCAAGGTCTACGCCTTTGTTGTTCATTTCACCAACGTTTACAAAAGGAATAGTCGCTACACCTTGCGTAGCAGGCAAACTAACCTGATACAACATATCAGAAGTAGTACGATTATACAAATCAAGGTTAAGACCAAACATCCCTTTCAGGAAAGTTGCATCAAGACCGACGTTTGTTTGTGTTGTGGTTTCCCATTTCGCATCCTGATTCCCGAATGCCTGTGTATCAAAACCAGCCTGAACCGAACTGTTTGAACCATCAATAGCGTAAGAAGACTGGTTAAGCGTGGAGCGGTACGTACTGAAACCGTTGTAGTTTCCGATTTCCTGGTTACCGGTTTGTCCCCAGCCTCCTCTTATTTTCAGATCATCAATCCAGGTTGCTGATCTCATGAAAGCTTCCTCAGATAAACGCCATCCTGCACTGAAAGCAGGGAATGTACCGTAACGGTTATTTTGTCCGAATCGTGACGAACCGTCACGTCTTACCGTTGCTTCCAATAAATAACGGTCTTTCAAAGCATAATTCACTTTTCCAAAAATGGAGAACAAAGACCATTGGTAACCAGCTCCTGTATTGTTGATACCTGCCGATCCTGCACTCAGATACATATACTTAGGATCTTCGGAATAAAACGTGGTACGTGTTGCCGAAAAATCTTTACCGGAACCTTTAATCGCTTCTGTTCCAACCAAAGCATTCAGCTTATGCATTGTTCCGAATGTTTTGGTGTAGTTCAATGTATTTGACCATGTCCAGTTCACATCATAGGCATACGCATTAGTCAACGCATTATTAGATTCAATTTCCGCTTCTTCCAGATCCAGCAGGGTATAAGATGTTCTGTTGGCATTTGTAAAGTCTACACCAATGCTTGATTTGGCAATTAGGTCTTTCATGACGTCTACCTCTACGTAAGCGTTACCGAAAGTTCTGAACGTATTAACAGCATTGTCTTTTGTACGGAATAATTGAGCAACGGGGTTTGTGGCAGGCCCAAGACCAGCAGCACGTGTAGCAGCAAAATTTCCCATGATATCATAAACAGGAATAATCGAAGGAATACGGAATCCGTTTCCGATCGGGTTGCCATCCTGATTGTTGGTTGTACTTCCCGTACCGTTATTGCTGTAATAACCTTTGTTTTCTGTATAACTTACTTCCAGGTTTTCACCAAAGCGAATTCTCTTTTTAAATAAAAACTCAGTATTGGAACGTAAGGAATAGCGGTTAAAAGAAGTATTTTTCAAAATACCATCCTGTTTGAAATAATTCAGAGAAAGCGCATAGCGGCCAGTTTCACTTCCACCCGTTGCGCCCACGTTATATTCCTGAATAGCAGCATCACGAAGAATTTCTTTTTCCCAGTCCGTTCCCTGTTTATTTGCTTTTACGATCTGGTAAAAACCGGTACGGTTGTAATTGTAACGTGCCGGATCAACAAGCGCCGCCGCCGGGTCGTTCGGATTATTCGGGTTCAATGTAATACCATACTGCGAACCAGCCAGGATATAATCCGGAACCACGGCGTTTGCACCATTGCCATATTGCTGATGTGAAGGATTTCCGTTTGTCAGTACACCCGCATTTCTGCGCTGTGTCCAGAGCAGATCACCAAATTGCTGCGGATCAATAATCAGATCCAAATTCACTTTTCCGGTTTGTACACCAAAACGGCTGTTAAAAGAAAACTGAGGAGCACCTGATTTTCCTTTTTTTGTCGTAATGATGATAACCCCGTTAGCTGCGCGAGATCCGTAAATCGAAGCAGAAGAAGCATCTTTCAGGACCTGCATCGACTCGATATTATTCGGGTTAATGCTGTTTAGTCCGCCTTTTGTTGGTACTCCATCGATTACATACAAAGGATCGTTGTTGTTTACCGTACCAAATCCACGGATACGGACTGTTGCTTCACCACCGGGAGAATTGTTGGAAGTAACCGTTACCCCGGCAACCCGTCCCTGCAACTGCTGCGCTACGTTTGGTGCAGCAACTTTTGTCAGTTCTTTGGTGTCAACCGTAGAAACAGCGCCTGTAATATCTCTTTTCGATTGAGAGGAGTATCCGGTAACAACGACTTCGGTTAACGATTTTACATCCGACTGAAGTGTGATTTCAATTGTGGATTTATTGGCAATATTAATTTCCTGGGTCATAAAACCAATGGAAGAAACCACCAGTGTAGTACTTCCATCAGGCAATTCGAGCGAGAAATTTCCTTCACCATCTGTTGTTGTACCGACGCTTGAACTTCCTTTAAGCACAACTGTAGCACCCGGAACAGAACCGCCGGTTGCATCAATCACTTTTCCTTTGACAGGAAACAAGGCAGACTTAATCGTTTGGTTTGAAGTAACCGCATTAACAGGAATTTTCTGGTTGTGGTCTTTCGCAAAAGCCAGGTCAGTAAACGGAATGAGTATACACAATTGTACGAGGCTGATCCTCATAATCTTAAAAGGGCTTGGAAGCCATTGTAAGGTTTTTTTCATACTTTTGAATGTTTTGATGGTTGTTAAAAAATCAGCAAAATAATTCCCTTGTCCTTTATTTGAGGACGTTCATCTTAGTGCCAACATAGGTGGGGATTTTTCTTAGGGGTGGATGATGTTGCCGCATCGTTCACCCTTTTTGTTTATTTTCAAATAGTTATAAGGTTTAGGTTAAATAATTATTGACAGTTGTTGCAGGTAATGCTTCTACTCATTTCACAAACCTTTTTAGATGAGCAAAAAACTGGGTTTATCAAAGTATTGAATCATTGGTATGTTTCTCTATTAGCCATTAGTAATTCTGTTAAAGATAAACATCGTAAAATCAAAAATAGGTAAAGGGTGTATTATATAAAATTGTATTCCGAAAATTATTAGAATATCAAAATTAAATTATGCTATTCTGCAAATTTGAGCTAATTGTTATATGCGTTATTATAAAATTTGAGGTCCGAATACAAAATTTCAGTGAAGGGAGTAAATTTTATAAGCACTGACACTTTGTTTAGTATTTATTCTGATAAACTCTGATGACAAGATTAATTTTATTTCTGCTGTTTTGGATTTCAATTTTTTCGGTAAAAGTGAATGCGCAGTTATCGCCTGTGAATTATAAAGCCCGTCTGGAGCAGATCGATAAAAATATAACCACAGTTTTTTATGAGTCCGGGACCGGGCTTTATAAAGAGACAAATGGCAAGAATGATAAACTTCATTCCTATCTCTGGCCTTTGTGCGCGCTGGTTCAGGCCGCTAATGAAGCTGAACAAACAGATCCGGGAAAAGAATTTATGAAACCGGTCTTAGCCGCAATCAGTCAATATCACAATACCAATCCGCCGGCACCGGGTTATCAGGCTTATGTGACGAAGGAAGAAAAGGATTCACGTTTTTATGATGATAATCAATGGATTGCCATTGCTTGTCTGGATGCGTACAATCGGACAAAAGAGAAATCTTATCTGGCCATTGCAGAAGAAATTTATAGATTTCAGATGACGGGTTATGATGAGAAAGCGGGTGGGGGATTGTACTGGAAAGAGGACGAAAAAAATACTAAAAATACGTGTTCCAACGGTCCGGGGATTCTGGTGGCTTTGCAGTTGTACAAGATCACCAAAAAGAAAGAGTATTTAACGACAGCACTTAAATTATACAACTGGACGAACAAAAATCTGCGGGGAGCAGACGGTATATTTTACGATGCGATCAAGATTCCAAGCCTTAAAATTGATTCTGCCAGGTACACCTATAACACCGGAACAATGCTTCAGTCCAATGTTTTGCTTTATTCCATTACCAAAGAGAAAAAGTACCTTGACGAAGCGCAGTTTATTGCCAAGTCTGCTGAAAATTATTTTTACAAAAAGAATAAGCTGCCGGAAAATTACTGGTTCAATGTCGTGCTGCTGAGAGGGTATGAGGAGCTTTATAAAATTGATGGCAATACAAACCGGTTTCAGTTTTTTGTTGATGATGCAGAGCGTATCTGGAAAGAGGAGCGGGATGAAACAGGTCTTCTGGGAAGGAAAAACGTGAAATCACTGATCGATCAGGCTGCGGTGATGGAAATGTATGCCAGGCTGGAAAGGTTAAAATAACCTACCAGTATTTCCCGTTTTTTCGCGCAAACCAAAATCCCCGCCAGAAAATAAGTCCGTGATTCCAGAGTGAAGGGATCAGTCCAAAGTGTTTTTTGAGCACATTGTACCGGTCCAGCAAAGACTGGCGATGATTTTGTATTGATAAACCGCCCATTAAATAACGGCAAAGGACAAAATCCAGGTATTGTGTTTTTTCTGAATTTTTCAGACAGGTAATTTCCCAGTCAATATCGGCACTCAGGTTGGCGTCGTCATACAAAGGAGCGATTTCTTTTTTTGCAATAAAAGATTGATGACAGACTTTCATGCCTAGGGCGAAGTCTTTCCAGGTTAGGTTTTTTGGTAAATCGTGCGGGGTAAATTTACTTCGTAAACCAACTTCACTGCCATCTTCTCTTACCAGCAGGGCGTCGCTGTAATACACATCGGCATTAGATTCAAAAGAGGAAATTAATTGTGCTAAAATGGTTTCATCCTGAACTTCATCGCCGGCATTTAAAAACCACAGATATTTTCCTGTGGCCAGTTTCAGCCCTTTATTCATAGCATCATAAAGACCTTTGTCAGGCTCTGATATTATTTTTGAAATAAATCTGTATTTGTCGGCTATGCTTAAAGTGGAATCTTTTGATCCGCCATCAATAATCAGGTACTCAACAGCCGTTTTATCAGCCAATTTTACCAATGCTTTTTCAGCACTTTTAAGCGTTCGCGGCAGATAGCGTTCAGCGTTGTAGGTAATTGTGATAATGGTTAGCAGAGGCATCATAGCAGAGATTTATAAAGCTGGCTATACTGTTTTGCAACAACATCTTCTGCATAACTGCTCAGTACTTTTTTTCTGGCTTTTTCAGAAAGTTTTCCTTCTGTATTATTTTCTAAAACCCACTGAATGCCTGTTGCCAGCGAGTCGACCGAACGATATTCAGAAAGATAGCCATTCTGCTGATGATCAATCATTTCAGGAATTCCGCCAATGCTGAAACCCACCGCCGGTGTTCCACAGGCAAAAGATTCCATAATAGTGTTTGGTAAATTTTCTTCCAGCGATGGCGTGACAAAAACAGATGCAGCATTATAAGCCAGGACGATCTGGTTTACAACAGACAAATGTCCGAGTTTATGTGTCTTAAAGGGTAGTTTAGCTAACGTTTCGTCATCCGCCTGACCGAAAACAAGAAGCTCGATCATTTCAGATAATTTAGGGTGTTTTTCTGCTAACAAATTTAATGCTTCCTGAAAATAGGAAAAACCTTTCATAGGCGCGTTTACACGCATCGCTGCAAAAAGTATTAAATGTTTGTCTGTAGGTAGATTTAATTTTTGTCTCGCTTCTGTTTTTGAAATGGGAAAAAAAAGATTTGTATCAATCGGATTTGGAATGGATTCAATCCTGAAATCAGTCAGCAAACTACTGTTTTTTGCTCTTTTTGTTAACCAGTTACTGCATCCGACGGCTGTAAAATAATTGGGCTGGTAAGCAGCATTTTTGGCCTGCCAGTCTCTTCTGGAAATATCTTTATCCGATGGATTTTTCAGGAATTTACAATTTCCGCATGCTATCTGGTAATTCTCGCATGCACCGCTATGGTGGCAGCCCCCTGTAAACGGCCACATATCATGAAAAGTCCAGACTACCGGTTTGCCAAGTGCAAGTAATTTTTTGATGGAAGCCGTAGAAAGAAACCCAAAGTTAATCCAGTGCAAGTGAATGATATCAGCATTTTGAACCAGCGGATGCAGACTGATATCTACGCCAACCATCCCGCGATTAAACAAAAACCGGATTTCTTTTGATCTTTCATAAGGCAGAAAAAGAAGTCGCTCTGCTATGAATCTGGCCCAGACCAATTGCTTTTTAAAGGAAGTATTGGCAATACTGCTAACAGCCGGATTTTCTGTTTTTTGTTCCTGAACCAGAATATTGCCTTTTATTGACGTATGTTTTTCAAGCGCCTTTTGCAATCGGACGCAGGCAATGGCTGCACCTCCGCTGTTATCGCTGGTATTGATAAAAACTACGTTCATGCACGGGCTGTTATAACAATATAAGGTGACAATGCTTTGGTTTCGAAAGGGAAAAATTTGGAAAAAACTTTCAAAGAAAACCAGGTTGATTTCCGGAAAGCCTGAACCCAAGCCGGCTGTTTTCCTTCATTTTCTAACCAAAGCATAAAACGTCCGGAGTAGTACACTTCAATATCTTTCAGTCCTAAATTCTCACAGATTTTACGAAGATAGACCAGATCCATGCTTTCAATATAATGTTTGTCGTAATTATCACGGTCAAATGTCTTTTGAAACCAGCCGTTTAAACCCTGGAAATTGGGTAATGAGATAAAAAGAGTGCCATCTTTCGAAAGAAACTGAATATGTTTCTGAATAATTTCAGAAGTATTCTGAAAATGTTCGATCAGGCCGTTAGACATCACGAGGTCGTATTTTCCAACGGGAGTGTAGTTAAATAAATCTGCTTCTATGGTACCAACGGAACCTTCGGATATCTGATTTGCTTTTTCAAGATCGTGCAAAATCTTTGGATGAATGACAAAATCCAGCAAATCCGCTTTGATCTTTAGATTTTTATGTGCCCAGACAGAATAATAGCCGGGAAAGCCACCGATTTCAAGCAAATTATTTACCTGATTTGTCGCTACCAGTTTTTTTAGGAGAGACAGGAACGGGTAATGATCTGGGATACTAAAAACAAGTCCGGTCTTACTTTCCCAATAATTCAACCAGAATTCTTTATCCGTCAGGCCATTCATAGATTTAAAAACAGATTATGCTAATTCTAAACTTTGCAGAAACACCAAAGTTACAATTTCAGAATTAAGATGTGTTTAAAAATATTTGAGCTATCCGGATCAATGCAAAATTTTCGGATCATAATTAATATGTCTAGTTTTATATCCTAGTAATAAAATTTAACAAAATGTTGTCAGAAATTGCTGCAAGTAAAATTGCAATTATTGGTCTTGGTTATGTTGGTTTGCCATTAGCGGTGGAGTTCAGCCGGAAATATTCAGTGCTTGGTTTTGATATCAATAAGGAGCGCGTTTCTGAACTGAAAAGAGGCTACGACCGGACGCAGGAAATTTCATCGGAAGATTTACAACGTGTTCAGGATTTGCAATTTTCGGATGAATTGTCGGCATTGGCATCCTGTGATATTTTTATAGTAACAGTACCCACGCCGATTGATAATTATAAAAAACCGGATCTTGGCCCGCTTTTAAAAGCCAGCAATACGGTTGGGAAAGTACTGAAAAAAGGAGATCTGGTCATTTATGAGTCAACGGTTTATCCTGGTTGTACGGAGGAAGATTGTGTTCCTGTTCTGGAAAGCGTAAGCGGATTGAAATTTAACGTTGATTTCTTTTGCGGCTATTCTCCCGAGCGTATTAATCCTGGAGATAAGGTAAATACATTAACCAAAATCAAGAAAGTTACCAGTGGTTCAACTCCGGAAATTGGCGAGTTTGTCAATAATTTATACGGTTCCATTATCGAAGCCGGAACGCATCTGGCATCCAGTATTAAGGTAGCAGAAGCCTCCAAAGCCATTGAAAATGCACAGCGCGATGTCAATATTTCTTTTGTCAATGAACTGGCACTGATCTTTGACCGGATGGGCATTGACACGACCGAAGTTCTGGAAGCAGCCGGCACGAAATGGAATTTCCTAAAGTATAAACCCGGTCTGGTAGGAGGGCATTGTATCGGTGTTGATCCTTATTATCTGGCTTACAAGGCTGAGTCGCTTGGCTATTATCCGCAGGTAATTCTTTCCGGGCGGCGGGTTAATGATATGATGGGCGTTTTTGTAGCCAATAAACTGGTGAAACTTCTGATCAAAAAAGGACATAAAATTGAAGGCAGCCGGGTTCTCATTTTAGGAATTACATTCAAAGAAAACTGCCCGGATATTCGCAATACACGTGTTGTGGATGTATATAAGGAATTGAAAGATTTCGGTATGCAGGTGGATGTTTATGATTCCTGGGCTTCGGCAGAGGAAGTAAAACATGAATATGACATCACATTATCGGATAAACCTAACGGAAAATATGAAGCCGTTATATTGGCTGTGGCTCATGATTCTTTTAAAGAATTGAATCTTTTGGATTTCACAAATACAAATTCCGTTCTTTTTGACTTAAAATCCACGATGCCAAAAGATTCCGTAGATTCCCGTTTGTAACATTGATCATCAGACGAAATCAGTAAGATCTGATTTCGTCTGATTTTGCCTGCTTCAAGGCATCGTTTCCAATAAGATTTTGATTTCAATTTTCAGCAAAGTCAGCGAAACATTTCTTCCCCTCTTAAAATTGTCTGCGAATGTGTACTTTTGCAGGAATTACCACAAGATTTCTGGCGCATGCGTGTTTGTTTTGTTATGGCGGGGTTGCCGCATTATTTTGCATTGATATTGAATAAAATGGTTTCCGACTACGGAATCGAAGTTATTCTTGTCAAACCCACTCAGCAAAGCAAGGCACTTGGTGCGGGTGTAAAAGAAGATAAATCAGCTGCAAACTTCCGGTTGGTTGAACTTCCCGAATTTACAACGTGGTACGGCAAATCTTTTTTTGAAAATCTTATCCCGACTTTGCAGGAAATAAAACCGGATATTATCGTGATGTCTTCCTGGCCGTATTTTTTGCAGCTGGTACTCAATCCGCCTTTTTATTTCAAATTAAAAAAGATTGGTGCAAAGCTGATTTGCCGGGATATTCCTTTTAACACAGCTTACTGGGGCAAGAGTCAGGAGTACTATTATTCAGGGCAAAACATTACTGAAGATCTTGACGCGAATAAAAAGAACTGGAAAGGCGCGCTTTATTTCCATGCAATCACCTGGCTTCGAAAATTATATTTGCCACTCGCTGACGCGCATATCAACTATTACGATGAAGGCCGCGACATTATAGGAAGTTACGGTGTTCCGAAGGAGAAAATATTCATTGCCGCCAATTCTCCTGATACAGACGAGTTGCTTGCCGCTTATGAAGAAGTTTTAAAACAGCCCGATATTTTGCCCGTAAATCTGCACCGGGTTATACATGTAGGCCGTTTGGTGAAATGGAAACGCGTGGATATGCTGATCCAGTCCATAAAAGATCTGAAGAGATTTTTTCCGGATATTGAGCTTGTCGTTGTTGGTTTTGGTCCGGAAGAAGAAAATCTTAAAAACCAGGCTGAAAAGCTTGGTATTAGTGAAAACATAAAGTTTGTCGGTGGCGTGTATGACGCATTGACACTGGGGAAATATCTGCATGTTTCGTCTATATATCTGTTAGGCGGCATGGGCGGTTTATCCATCAATGATGCTATGTGTTTTGCCAAACCGGTTATTTGTTCCGTCGCGGATGGAACAGAAAGGCGTTTGGTAAGAGAAGGGTACAATGGTTTTTATTTTGAAAACGGAAATCAGGAAAGTCTGAACCTTAAAATGAAAACGTTGCTTCAGGATCCAGAAAAAATCAGGATCTTTGGCACTAACTCCTTGAAAATAATAAAAGAAGAAATTAATATCCACAGTGTGCTGAAAGAATATATGGTTGCTTTTCAATATGTTCTGGCACATTAATCTGTTTAAATTCTGGTTGATTAAAAAATGAAAATCCTGAGTATTGTTGGTGCCCGTCCAAACTTCATGAAAGTGGCTCCGTTGCACCGCGCTTTTTTACAACATCCCGAAATCGATTCGAAAATTATTCATACCGGACAGCATTACGATGCCCGGATGTCGGATGTTTTTTTTAATCAGCTTGAATTACCCAAACCGGATTATTTTCTTGGTATAGGCGGCGGTTCGCACACGCAGCAAACGGCCAAAATTATGATCGAATTTGAGCAGGTCATGCTGGCGGAAAAGCCGGATGTCGTGCTTGTTGTAGGTGATGTAAACTCAACGATTGCCTGTGCGATGGTAGCCGTAAAAGAACATATTCCTGTGGTACACGTGGAAGCAGGGTTAAGGAGTGGTGACCGTGGAATGCCGGAGGAAATCAACCGGATTATGACCGACTGCATCGCCGACGATCTTTTTGTGACGGAACAAGCCGGAATTGATAATCTGAAAAGAGAAAGTATTCCGGATGAAAAAGTGCATTTTGTCGGAAATGTAATGATTGATTCTCTGGTTCATTACCGCCAGAAAGCATCAACGCTTACATTGATCCAAGACCTTGACCTTGAATCAAAATCGTATGTGCTGATGACGATGCACCGTCCAAGTAATGTAGATTTTCAGGAAGGTCTGACAAATATTTTGACAATCATTAAAGAAACTTCAAAAAGTAAAACCGTACTTTTTCCTGTTCATCCGAGAACATTGAAAAATATGGAAACCTGGGGTTTGCTGGACGAACTGCAAAGTCTTGACAATGTCATATTAATGGAGCCGCAGGGTTATCTTGAATTTTTGCATCTGATGGAAAATGCTGCACTGATCATTACGGATTCAGGCGGGATTCAGGAAGAAACAACCTATCTGCAAGTACCTTGTCTGACTTTCCGCGCAAGTACGGAGCGCCCTGTTACTGTCGAATTGGGAACAAATATTTTGCTAAGTGACCTTGACCCGGTTTCGGTTGCTGAAAAAGTACAGGACATTCTGGCTGGAAGAGTGAAGGAAGGTATTATTCCTCCCTTCTGGGATGGACATGCCGCTGAACGTATCGCAGAAATATTGATACAAAAATACGCTAACCAGACTTTATAGTGGGAATTGTTGTTCGTCAGAGCCTTAAAGCTGGTTTGGGATCTTACATTGGGGTTGGGATTGGTATCATCAATCAGATGTATGTTTCTACAAAATTTCTTTCTGTAGAACAGCTGGGACTTTCCCGTTTGCTGTTTGAAAACAGCCTGCTTTTTGCTGCTTTTGCACATTTAGGAACTCCATTTATTGCGGACAAGTTTTTCAGCCTTTTCCGAAATGACGAGGAAGAACATCACGGAATTCTCGCGTTTTTACTTTTTCTCCCGTTTGTAGGGGCAGTAATTTTCGGAATTATTTATATGATTTTTACACCGGCAATTCATGCGTATTTCGCAGAAAAGTCGCCGATGCTACTGAAATATCATTTTTTGGTAATTCCCTTAACAACCTTCTGGATTTATATTTCTATTCTAGAAGCTTACTGCCGGAATAATTCCCGGATTGCCGTTCCCAACTTTATCAGAGAAGTGTATCTGAAATTAGCCAACGTCTTACTGATTTTAATGTTCGGTTTTGGCTGGCTGAGTTTTGAAGTGTATCTTTTTCTGTATGTCGCTTCCTATGGTTTGGCAATTGTTATTTTGCTGGGTTATATCAAACAGCTCGGTAGATTATACTTCCGGCTTCCTGATAAAAAAATACTGACGCGCTCGTTAATTATACAAATGCTAGGTTACGGCGGATTTACCTTGCTCGGGGGAGTAGGCGTGAACCTTATGCTTTTTATAGACAGAACCATGGTTGCAGGAGAAAGAGGACTGGTCAGCGCCGGTATTTTTATTATTGCATCTTACATTGCCGGTGTTATTGAAATCCCGAGAAAAGCCATTGCTCAGATTTCAATTCCATTGCTGGCAGCGTCTTTAGTGAAAGGTGATTATGATCATGTTCGTACCATGAACCAGAAATCGGCATTAAATCAGCTTATTGCTGGAGGCGTCGTATTTTTACTAATTTGGGCCAGTATTGATGATATTTTCTTTCTTATACCCAAAGGCAGTACGTACGGAGAGGGAAAATACGTGGTGCTTTTTCTGGCTTTGGTTAAAGTTTTTGACATCGCCACGGGTTTGAACACGGAGATTATTTTGTATTCGAAATTCTTTAAATTTGGCACCTTATTTATAATTGTCTCTGCCGTATTAGGGTTTTTGCTGAATTTATGGTTGATCCCGCTATATGGTTTTGTAGGTGCCGCTATTGCTACTGCATTTACCACATTGGTATATTCTGTTGCCAGAATGACTTTTGTATGGTCAAAATTCCGGGTACTTCCTTTTACAAATAAAACGTTACAGGTTGCCTTTATTCTGGCTGTCTTATATGCACTTACTTTTTTGATGCCGGATTACAGCAGAACCGTTTTTTCAGCCATGCTGGTCATGGTCTTGCGGTCAGCAGTGATCATACTACTATTTATTTTACTGATTGTAAAATTCAGGGTTTCAGAAGAAATCAACGGACTGGTTCTTGGTTTACAGCGTAAATGGTTTAAATAATTTAAATCATTTCATCTCCCAACTTGATTTTTCTTGCTGTTTTAATGCGGTTTTCAACAAAAGAAAGATCCCGGATATAAATGGTATTTTCAGGATTAGTGTCCGTGATTTGAGTAAGTTTTCGTTGAGCCGGAAAATAATTGTAGGGAACAAAACCCAGGCTTAAAAGCTTGTCATGGATGTAATTCTGGCCAAATTCATATTGGTCTGACAGGCCGTTTGTTTCCATGATGATGATTTTCAGCTCCGGCCTTTCCAGTGTTTTTAAGGCGCCATTGATCACATTGGCTTCAAAACCTTCTACATCGATTTTTAGTAAGTTGATATTTCTGTCAGCCAGTAAGTTATCCAAAGAATTGACCGGAACTTCAGTAACTGGTCCGCCAAAAGTCTTGTCGTTGATCACGTGATTGATGGCATCCAGAGAATTTGAAAAAATTAATGTTTCTTGCTTATCTCCCACACCAAGATTGAATAATTCTGATTTATCCTGTAAGTTGTTGTAATGGATATTACGTTTCAGATTGGCAAAAGTGGAAGGGATCGGCTCAAACGATAAAGATTTTGCACCCGTAATTCCGGAAGCTAAAACAGAATAAACACCAATGTTAGCACCTATATCTACAAAAGTATCTTCAGGCCTTAGATAATGCATAACAAATAGCATTTCTACGGTATCATATAAACCGGTATAGATCTGAAGCTCCGCACTCGACATTCCCGGGTCAACAACAAGTGAAACATTTTCGACAAAAGGGTAGATCATCGGGTACTTATGCAAACGAATAACAATACCTCTTTTAAATAGCGTCAGCAATGCTTTTAGCTTTCTTTTTCTATTTAAAGGATGGTTCAGAACCGTTTTTATTGTTTTTAATTTCATTCTAAGAACTATATTTTTTCGAAGGTAAGGCGAAAATATAGTTCTTAAAAATGTATTTGTCAAAGAGTTTATATTTGGCAACTAAGTATAAACCTTACTTCAAATTTTCCAGCACCCGATGAAATTTATAACAGCATACGTAGGTCCTTATTTTGATTTTCCGTAAGTAATCTTCAAAGATTGCTGTCCTCCCAGATTTTGTTTAAAACGAATAAGCCCCGGCTTTTCAATGCCATGATGATCCAGAGAAATGCCAAGGTCAAGAATACTTATTCCTTCGTTTTGGCAGTACTCATACATCGCTTCACTTAATAACACCATAGGGCTATATTCGTGGTAATCTGCCAGGTCAGCAGGCAGGAAATTGTAAAGCACCTGGGTATGAACAAGAACGGCAAGACTTAGCGCAATGATTTTCCTCTTGTCAGTGACTGCGAAGACCAGATATTGCTGAGGGAAATCTGATAAGAACAGCGCTATTTGTTCACGCGTTAAAGACAAAAAATAATTCTTTTTATTACGGCTGTCCCTGATAAAGTTATAAACGATCTGAACATCGGGCTCTTTGCAGATGCTTGCCTGAAACCCTGCATTTCTGCATTTTAATAATCTTCTACGTTCTGAACTGACAATGGTTTGTTGAAATGGCGCTTCTGCCACATTAATATGATGGTTTACATACGTATTTACCGGTTTATAGCCAGCTGCATAATAGGCACAGACAAGCGCTTCTTTTGCTCCGGAAGGATAACATACAGGTGCTGCCGTAATAAAAATAGACCCTTCATTCTGTTTTGATATCCAGCTTTCTGCGGAGTTTAAAAGAAATTGCAATTCCTGTGCACTGCAATTTTCCGTACACTGTATTCCTCCAAAAGGAACGAAGGAAAGTGAAGTGAAAGATGCATCAGGAGTTTTCGTAAAGTGAATGTGTGCAACAGCTTTATTTTGTTTGTTTTTAAAAAGGTAAAACGAGAAATAATTCCTTTCGGGCTGTTTGTTCAAATACTGTGCAGTATGATAGAGGAGTGGCTCAAAATGACAAGGCAAATCTAACACTGGGTATTGAATGTACAAATGTGCTTCCAGATCATTCTCAAACCATTTAAAATCAGGAGTTTTCAATATCGTTATGTGTGTTAGTTGTAAGTAAATTCTTACCTTGGCAAAGTAACCCTATTTAGCGGGTAAGGTTTAAGGTAATGCAATCAATCCGGTATTTAAAAACTGTTATACTTGATTAATGGGAAAAACAGGCGTGTTTTTTTCTGGATCTTTCATTGATATTAACAGTATTTCTTATTTTAGTATATTGATTTGGCTGATAATTATACTTAAGATATTTTTTTATTTAAAATTATAACCTGTTGTTTGTTAATAAATTAATAACAGATGAAGCTGGTGTAGCAATTTTATTTTTACCTTGTGGCGCCATTTTACTTTTTTTTGTAGATATTTATTGACTTTTTAATCAAATTATCTTGTAAATTATAGCCCCAAAGGAATTATTATCTAAGTAGCACTTAAAAAATAAAGTTGGACGAATAACCAAAGCTTGTTAAATGTACTAAGCAAAACTTAGTAAATAGTATAAAATAAATATTAGGCATTTAATTAGCATTATTAAGTGATTTAGCCAGGAACTTTGCTAATCATAATTTTGATTTTAGACATAATCATTTATTTAATTGGTATTCATTCTGTCTATCAATTGCTTAGAATTAATTCGATAACGTAGCAATTAGATTAATAAATAATTCTAACTTTGAGGTCATACTATTTCTACTGTCATTAGTATATAAATTTTTCATGAAGCACATACTTATTGCCGAGGATCACGCGGTGGTTAGAATCGGAACAAAACACCTCCTTAAATCATTAATTCCGGAATCGCAGATTACGGGGGTAGATACTTTTCAAAAGGTCTTACTGGAATTAGGAAATCAGTCTTTTGATCTTTTGATCTTAGACATCAATATTCCTGGCGGGAATAATACCAAAATGATTGAGACCATCCGGATCAAGCGTCCGGACATTCGGATACTTATGTTTTCAAGTTATGATGAGCAGCTTTACGGCTTACTATATCTTCAGGCGGGAGCTGACGGGTATTTGTCAAAAGATGCGGCAGAAGACGAATTCAAGACGGCTGTTTTGAGTGTCCTTGATAACAAAAAATACATGAGTGCTGACATGCAGCAGATTAATATTAACAGGCTTATCAACCCAAAGGAATTTCTTCCTGATCCGATTGTAAGTCTTTCTCCAAGAGAAAAAGATGTTATGAATCTGTTGAAAGAAGGTTTTGGAACTGCAAAAATTGCTGAGAAACTAAGTCTTCAACTATCAACCGTCAGTACTTACAAGGCTCGTATTTTTGAAAAAATGGGTGTTAAAAATATTGTTGAGTTAATTACTAAAATCAAGCTGATTGATAGTTGAAACATAAAATCTGAATGGTTGAAGAGCAGATGTTCCGGATAATTACCGGCATCTGCTTTTTTGTTAATATCTAAAATAATATATCCCTCAAATCATAACGGATTTTATAAAGTTGTTTTTTATAACTGCTGGCTGTATATACCGAAAGGATAAAAAGTGAAATTTATAAAGTTCATTATAGTTTACTCTGAAGTGAATAATGAAAAAGATTCTAATTGTGGAAGATCATGCCATTGTAAGAATGGGCATAGATATCCTGATTACTGATTTGTTTCAGTCTGTGGAAGTACATCAGGCTGCCAACTTTATAGCTGCCTTGAACCTTATTCAGATTCATCTATTCGATCTGATCATTTTAGATATAAACATTCCTGGTGGCGAAAACAGCCGCATGATTGGCAAAATAAAATTAATTCAGCCATCCGCCCGTATTCTCATATTTTCCGGCCTGGAAGAAGAAATCTATGCGTCTCACTACATTCATTACGGTGCAGATGGATTCCTTTCCAAGGGAGCTTCCGAGGAGGAACATAAGGTAGCTATTCTCGCTGTGATCAAGGATGGTAAATACGCTGGTAATAAGGTTCAGCAATACACGTTGAAAAACATACCGGACAATAATTGCACGAGCGCTAATCCCCTGGAAGGTTTATCCAGAAGGGAACTGGAAGTAATGCATATGCTTATGGAGGGAAAGTGGACAAAGGAAATTGCCACGGCATTAAATCTTAAAGAGACTACAATCAGCACTTACAAAACCAGGATTTTTGAAAAACTTGAAGTAGGAAATATTATTGAAATGTTTAAAAAACTTGAAATGTACAAAGACAAAAGTATGGATGTCCGTTGATTACGGTGTCTTAAATTCCGGGAAAATAAGATATACTTTTGTTCCCTGCACTTTTTCTACCTGTATCTCGATTTCAAGAAGCGAGGATATTTCCTTTATAATTGTGAGTCCCAGGCCGCTGTAATTTAAAGAAAACAATTTTGATTTTTCGAAAGAATCAGACAGTGAAGGCGTGTTGAGCCACAGTATTAATTCATCTGGTATTCCCGGGCCGGTATCAGAAACAATCAATTGTAACTGATCATTTATAATTTCGGTGCTTATTGTAATAATGCCGTCAAAGGAAAATTTATTAGCATTATCCACCAGATTGTGCACGACAATGCCAAGCAGTTGTGGATTTGTCCATACAGTCAGGGACGGATCTATTTCGTTGATCAACCGATTGGAATGCTCCTTAATGACAGGCTTGAAAATATCAAGTTTTTCAGATAGAGAATCATAAAGATTAATGTTTTCAAAAACGATCGAGCTTCCATAGACCTGAGTCTTCACGTAGGTAATCATGTTTTCCAGCAGGTTATACATCTGCACAGAAGAGTGCTCGATCATTTTTCCAAGTTTAATTACTGCATCATTTTTCTCATTGCCCAGCATATTTTCAATTCTGCCGGCAGAGGCAGAGATAAACTTCAGCGGTGTTTTGATGTCGTGAGACATAGCCGCAATAAGTCGGGCCTGGATATATATTTGCCGGTGCAACTCTTTTTCTGATTTTTCCAGAGCCGCATAGGTTTGTTCCAGCTTTTGTGTACGTCTGGCGATTTTAAGTTCAAGCAGTCGGTTTCCTTTTCTTATAAACCAGAATCTCAGTCGGGTAAAAAAATAAATCAAAAATAAGAGTACAAGCAAAGCCACCAACTGAAACCATTTTGTTTCATACCAGTTTAAAGGGACTATTAGAAAGATTTTCTTGAAGGTTTGGGTACCTTGCCCAAAACCGTTCTTTATTCGAATGAATAAGGTATGGTTCCCAGCCTTAAGGCTTTCAATTGAAGTCACGGGATTGGTACCATCCAAATCCCGAAGTAAATGGATCCAATCACATAAAAGGGCAATACTTTTTCCGCTGGTTTCATGCTCTATTAGGATATTTTTAGTATGAAATGCCTCGTATTTTGTGTAGCACATTAAGGAAATTGAATTATTTTCGGGTGAATCCGAATCTTTTGCATAATCCAGTAAATCTCTCTTCGAAAACCGGAAAATGCCTTTATTTGTTTTTATCCAGAAATTACCAAGCTTATCCTCGATAATACTGTGGGAACTAGGCAGGTACTTATGTTTGTCAAGAAGAAGCTTAACCAGTTTTTTATTGATCAGGAGAAAATAGGTTGTCATCCAGATTTCCTGTTGCTTCGAAGTTTTAAAAACAGGGTTGAAAGGTGTTTTTTGAATTATTAAGGATGTTTTGGTCAAAGGCTTATTAAACAACCTTTGTACCCTTAAATTCCATTTGCCGATCCGTTTGTTTCTTCTGACATTATTACAATAAAAGTAGCTTTCGCTTTTATGCCATGTATTTCCCTTTGTTCTTAATGTAACAAAACGCTTCTTTTTCAGCACGAATAAACCTTTTGTTACGCTGCCCGGAAAGAAACGTTTATTGGTCTCGTCATAATGAATTAACTTAATATTGTTGCTGATAAAATTAAAATTATCAATAAGCAACTTGGTAGGAAATTGATTGCTCGGAACTTCTTTTAAGGCATATAATTTCCTTGCTTTTTTGTTGCCTTCTTCAAGGCTTGGCTGAAGTATCGAAAACCGGTTGTAGGGAATAGCAAGATTTGATTTATCATAGGTATAAAAACTATTGCCATCAAACCGTACCAATCCTGCTTCGGTTGTAAGCCAGATAAAGCCTTCGGAATCAGCAGAAATATTTTTTACACTATTTTGAGGAAGCCCGTTATCCTCCGTATTGTAAGATATCGAATAATCAAGCTGATCATTGTTCTGCTGCTGCGCAAAAACAAAGCCATCGTATACGAAGGATAGTAAAACTACAAGGAGTAACGTAGGTTTTGTCAGCATAATTGAAAATACAATTCTTCGCAATCTGAATGAGTTAAGGGTTGATCAGATTGTTCTTTAAGGCAGTATGTATAAAATGCTAATTTTTACTACATAACATATCGGTAAATGTAGTAAACATTCTATTTTAGTCGAAGTTTTTACTATAAATTAGTCGTTATTTTACAACCTGATGGTTTAGGAGTTCTTTGCCAGGATTTAGAAACATCAAAATCCGATATTTTATATATTGATAAATATTCGTTGTAGGTTTGTTATAGGATAGATTTTAGTTATTAAACAAAGTAAATTACAATGCGTAAACTGCTCATTGAGGAAATGAACCGTTTGTCGGTTGAAGAATTTAAAGAATCAGATAAATTTCCTTTTGTTATTGTACTGGACAATATCAGGAGCCTGAATAATGTAGGTTCATTTTTTAGGACAGCGGATGCTTTTCGTGCCCGGAAACTGATCCTATGCGGATATACGCAAAATCCTCCGCACAGAGAAATTACCAGAAGTGCATTGGGAGCGGAGAATTCTGTAATTTGGGAAAAAGAGGAAAATACGTTACAAGCCGTTTTAAAACTGAGAGAACATGGTTATCGGATCTTTTCTGTTGAACAGGCAGAAGGCAGTACGTTACTGCAAAATTTTGAATTAGAACCCGGCGTACCCTGTGCCTTTGTATTTGGCAACGAAGTGGAAGGAGTGGCAGATGAGGTTATCGAGGCTTCAGATGCCTGTATTGAAATCCCGCAGTTTGGTACAAAGCATTCATTCAATGTTTCTGTCTCAGCAGGGATTGTATTATGGGAATTTGTCAGAAAAAATTTAACAGAAATATAACACGTTTTATTTGTTCTTTTGAATTTAATAGACGGTATTTGCAGGTTCAAAGCTGATAGCCTGATTTATGCAATAAGAGGTTGTATTCAAGTATATTAGCAAGCCAGGTGTCTGGTCTTTATTTTTAAATAATTCATAAAATATGAAATCCGCAACTAAAAAACTTACTACCGAAATTGCAGAAACAATTGCTGTAAAACTTGACACGGTAACTGCCGGTTCAAAAAAAATAAAAAAAACGGTTGAAAAAGCTGCTGCTAAATTGGCTAAAAAAGTCTCTAAGTTCATAAAAGACGAAGAAAAGAGAAAGGCCAAAGAAGCTAAAAATGCGGAGAAAAAAGCAAAAGCGCCAAAAAAGGAGTCTAAAAAAGATAAAAAGAAACATGCTGAAAAAGTAGCTTCTTTGGTTGCTTCAGCTTCTTCTAAACCTTCAATTATTCCTCCGGTAAAAACGGCTCCAAAAGCAGCATCGGCTCCGGCACCTAAGCCCGCGCCAGCTCCTGCAAAAAATGCTCCGTCAGAATCAGTTAAGCCGGAAGAAGGGAAGTAATAAAGAATAAGATCGGGATATTATATAATTCAACTCTGCGAAGGGTTGAATTTTTTGTTTTGCCCGGACTTAATTATTTGGCTCTAAATTTTTTGAGGTTAATGTTACCATCGTAGGTTCACTTCGTATAAAACATTCACACCTGTTAAGTGCGGAGGACATGTTTTCTACAATTTCAGCAATCCGATTTTCAGCAGCTTTCCTGCTGGTTTTATGCTACAGCTCTTGTTTCAGTCAGGGCTATAACAGTCTTGTGATTACCGAAATTATGGCCGATCCAACACCTGTGGTCGGTTTACCGAGTGCTGAATATCTGGAATTGTTCAACAGAACAGGACATCCCATTGTTATGAAAAACTGGAAATTGATGCTTGGTACACGGTCAGCACTATTTCCTGATGTTACAATTCTGCCTGGTGAATACGTTATAATTTGTAATCAAGCCAATGAAGCTGTGCTTCAGCCTTTTGGTAAGGTCATCCCTTTTTCTGCTTTCGCTTTACCAAATGATGGAAGTACCGTTTCGCTTTTTCAACCTACCGGTCAGCTTGTGTTTTCGGTTTCCTATGAAGCTGATTGGTGGCCAGCCGGTAAGCGGGACGGCGGTTATTCCGTGGAGATGATTGATACGGATAATCCATGTGGCGAACAAAATAACTGGCTAGTTTCTGCAGACAAGCAGGGTGGAACACCGACAAAGGAAAACAGTGTCAAAGGGAATAATCCGGATCATGTACCTCCGGTTATAGAACGGGTAGATATTTTAGCAGTAACAGAAATAAGGTTAGTTGCCAATGAAAGACTTGATAGCTTAAATGCAGTTGCAGGAGCTATCATTGAATTAGCAGGACGCAAAATCCTGAAAAGAAAACTGGAATCACCTCAATTCCATACACTGATAATCACGATGGATTCACCATTATTAATGGATGAAGAATACAGTTTATTCATTAATAATCTTTCAGATTGTACCGGGAATCTAATGCGTGAAGTCAGTTTTTCAATCGGATTGCCTTCAAAACCAGATTCAGGAGATGTTATTTTAAATGAAATATTGTTCAATCCGCCCGAGGGCGGTGTTGATTTTGTGGAGATTTATAACCGTTCTGCTAAATATATAAGTCTTAAAAACTGGTCTCTGGGAAATGTTAAAAACGGAGAACCGGATGTTTTCAGAATTCTGATTGCGGACGATTTTATAGTACAGCCTCATCAGTATCTGGCATTGACTACATCACCTGATATGATAAAAAAACTGTATCCAACGGATAAACCAAGAAATTTTCTTCGCTTATCTTCCATGCCAGCTTATTCCAATGCAGCAGGTGGCATTATTCTAGCCAATGAAAACAGGCAGGTCTATGATTGGTTTGATTATAATGAAGATATGCATGATCCTTTGATCCATGATAAAAAAGGAATTTCTCTCGAAAAAGCAGACGTGAACCTTCCATCTGAAATTACTTCCAACTGGCACTCTGCTGCATCAACTGCAGGTAATGCTACACCAGGGTATGTCAATTCCCAGGTAAAAACCGAAGTTGAAAAGGATATATTTGAGATTGAACCGGAAGCTTTTATGCCGGGTAACAACGGAATGAATGATACAGCTAAAATCAAATACAAACTTTCACAAACCGGTAAAATCGCAACCATACAAATTTTCGATATCAATGGCCGGTTAATCAAAAATGTGCTTAGAAATCAGCTAATTGGTACCAATGGGGAGATTTTCTGGGATGGAAGAAATGAAAACGGTGCTATTGTTCCGACCGGATATTATCTGGTGCTGATTGATTTGTTTGATCCCAATGGCAACACAGCAAAGTATAAAAAGAAAGTTGTAGTAGTTAAAAACTAGATAATATTTATTCAGTCAAACCGATAGTAGCCAGCATTCTTCCGGTCAGCCCATTTTCATAGCGATAAGAAAAATAATCAGTATTATCCAGTACTGTTGAAAAGGGTGAAACTTCGATATTTTCCGGTTTTATACCCACACGCAGCAGCTGGTCTTTATTAGCTGATTTTAAATCCACAAAAAACTTTTTTTTCTGGTTGTCCCAGCGTTTTAATCCGGAATCAAAATTGTCGGCCACATCTTCACCCACTTCAAAAGAACACTCGTCAATACAAGTGCCTATATAAGCAAGGCAGTCCTGAGGATTTGACCCATATTCTTTTTGCAAAGTAAGAGCCGTTTTCAATACAATTTCCTGCACAGTCCCGCGCCAGCCTGCGTGAATGGCTGCCACAGCTTTTTTTACGGGATCAAAAATTAAAACCGGTGTACAATCGGCGATCGTAACAGCTAGCTGAATATTGGAAATATTGGTAATCAGGGCATCATAACCTTCGTAGCGCCCTGGCTTTGTTACAGTAAGGATTTCTGCACCATGTACCTGATGCGATTTAGCAACTTTTTCTAAATCAATATTCAGGGAGCCAAAAAACCGTTTATTATTTTCCAGAACATTTTCAGGAGCATCTTTCGTAGCTCCGCCCAGATTTAGAGCATTGTAGGGAACCGGGCTTACGCCGCCATAACGTGTACTTTCTGCTGCTACAAGATTGGTGAAATCTGCGAATAGTTCCGGTATGCGGTACAAAGGTTTATTGTCTGAATTTGGCTGATCCTTCACTAAAATAGAATTTGAACTGAGTACTGAAAGCCCAAAAATAATACAACTCCGCCACGAACAAACATGACGGAGTTGTATTATTTATAAACCTGTATGTTAGAACAGCATTTCCTGAGGCGGCTTAACGCCTTTCATGCGGATGTAAACCGTTGCTTGGCCCCGGTGATGTGTCTGATGCTCGAAGTCTTTTTCAAAGGCAGTTTTTACTTTCATATCTTTTCCAAAAACTTTAGTATCTTTTTCAAGATCCGCATCTTTCATATCTTTCAGTGCATTAAGCACAAAATCATAGCTGTCCAAAACGGCTTTGCTCACTGCTGTTTTGGATTGATCAGTCGCTTTCTCAAGTGATTCCTTAAAAGGGCTGGCTTTTCCGGCAGCTGCCGAAATAAAGGCGTAATTGGCATCGGCCAGGTGATCCATCTGCTGAGCGAAAGAGCGTATTTCGGGCGTAGGCTTAAATGCATATCCATCCTCCGGCATAGCATCCAGGTATTCTTTGGTATACGCTTTTGCTCTTGTAAAATCAGCAGTCAGCTTAGCCGTAGCTATTTGAGCGAATAAGGCATGTGTTGTGCACAACAGCATGGCAGAAAGTAGCAATATTTTCATAATTGGGTTTTGTTAGATGAAAAAACCTGTGAATATACGTTTAAGTTAAGATCATTTCAAAGAACCGTAATTACCGCTTGGTTTCTCTTGCTATGCTGGCCTGAATTTTTTATCTAAATTGTAATACCTAAAAGTTTTTACTGCATATGGTAGCGTGTGAATTTTATCTTAACCAATTACATGAAGGAACCCTCAGAAGAACGAACCAAAAAATTTCTTGAATTAGGACACAGTGAAGCAGAAAATCATGCGAAAACCCAGCAGGAACTTTACGAAAAACATGTAAAGGATACCTCTTCGGTCACCAACGTTATTTCCGAATTCTTTAAGACTAATCTGCTGGGTTTTGCCTGGCATTATCTAAAAAGCCGTTTTGGCCCGCGGCATCCCTACCAGGCTTACCCAAGAAATGGAGATACAGGCGTGTACAGATTACAATCATCCATTCCAAGCCGTGAAGAAATCAGTATTGCATTATTATCGGATTGGGCCAGTGACACAGCAGAATCTGACGCAGTGGCACATCTGGTTTCCCGTTATTCGCCTGACTATACCATTCACATGGGGGATGTTTATTTTGTTGGAGCGCCCAAGGAGATTGAAGAAAATTTTACTGCGCCTTATGCTTCCTGGTATTATGGTGCTTCGGGAAGTCTGGCGCTATCGGGCAACCATGAAATGTATTCCAATGGAAATGCCTTTTTTCAGCATCTGCTTCCCGCAATGTACGTGCAGGAGGGAGAAGTCAGAAAGACACAGCAGGCTGGTTTTTTCTGTCTTGAAAATGAACATTGGCGTGTTATAGGAATCGATACAGGTTATACTTCTGTGACTCGGCCTTTTCTTGAAATTGTTTCCCCACCCGATTGCCACCTTAAAAAAGAACAGGTCGAATGGCTTAAAAATGTGGTGAAGCTAGGAGATCCAAATGATAAAAGAGGATTAATCATTTTAAGTCATCATCCTTATATTTCAGCGTTCCGGGAGGAGTACACCAGGCCGGGTTCTCAGCTAAGAGAGTTGATGGGAGATTTCGAACGGCCAATCGTCTGGTTTTGGGGCCACGACCATCGCCTTGTTATATATAATAAAGATGTGAATGGAAAAGGGCCGGTAGCATTCGGAAGATGTCTGGGTCATGGTGGGCTTCCGGTAGAAATAAAATTGCCGAACAGTACATCAGACCTTGATAAAATCCATTTATACGACCGTCGGGTTAGGCTGGAGCTAGGGAAACATCAGCTTGGTTACAACGGTTTTGTGAAACTAAGTCTGAAGGGAAACAAAGCCACAGCGCACTACATTGATCTGGAAGATACCTGTGTGTTTGAAGAAGAATGGACAACAGAAAACGGCCAACTCGATTGGAAGGTTATTCATACGCTTCCCGAATTAGCCGTTCGTTAATATATGACTTCTTTTATTGCATTAGAAACAGCAGAGATTTCAATGTCCGTCCGCTGAATGATCTTTGTAAAATGCAGCAAAAGTTACTACAAGACCGATAAGTCCCAGAATGAAAGTAAAGAGATCTCCAAATACTGCGAGAATGATTACCAACAATAAAAATATAACAATAGATATTCCTGCTGAAGCTCCTTGTGGTTTATTATGTACGTGTACGTCGTCAGTCATGATTCAATAGAAATTAAATAGTATTGATTTTATGGTTGCGAAAATAATAAAAATTAGTGAATGCTGATACCGAAAGGATGCAGATAAAAGGGATTTTTACAGATTTTAAATTATTAGTCTGCAATTCAAAGGACTAAGCACTATAATATAATACATTTGTCTGATCCTAAAATTCAATTTACGCTTCTTTACAATGTCCTTTATAATCGGTGTTGATATAGGTACGACGAATGTTAAAATAACTGCTTTTGACACAAAGACTGCTTCTATTCTTGCTTCACACAGCGAAGGCTATGACATGCTTCATCCGCAGCCAGAGTGGAGTGAGCAAAATCCGGATGACATTTTTAAGGCAGTTTGTAATTCAATCCAGGTTGTAAGTGAAACCTGTAAGCCGCAGGGTGAAACCATAGGTGTGTGTTTCAGTACGGCCATGCACAGCATCATGGCGCTGGATGAGAATGGGAAACAATTAACAAATCTTATCATTTGGGCTGACAACCGTAGTGCGCAGATCGCGGAAAAGCTGCGGGCTTCTGACGAAGGAAAAAAGATGTATCAAAACAATGGTACACCGATTCACGCCATGACGCCACTTTGTAAATTGATCTGGCTTAAGGAAAACGAAAATGAACTCTTCCGGGCTGCAAAACGATTTATCGGCATCAAGGAATACATTATTTACCGGCTTACAGGAAGGTTTGTTATTGATTATTCCATTGCTTCGGCTACCGGTTTATTCAACATTAAAGATAAAAAATGGGATGACTGGACGCTGAAACAAATCGGTCTGGATGAAAGTTATCTGTCTCAGGCCGTTTCTCCGTATCATATTGAAAACTTACCTGTTAACAACGATTTTAAACTGACCCCAGGAATTCCGCTCATTATGGGAGCCAGCGACGGCTGTCTGGCCAATCTTGGAAGTGGGGCAATCCTGCCGGGCACAATGGCCATTACGATTGGCACCAGCGGAGCCGCGCGAATCTGTCTGGATGTGCCTTATCTCGATGCCAATATGCGGACGTTCTGTTATATTCTGGATGAAGATACGTATGTTGTAGGCGGTCCGTCCAACAATGGAGCTGTTGTTTTTCAGTGGTTAAAAGAGACTTTTTTTACTGAAAGCGATTTTGAACAGGTATTTGACGAGGCAGCAAAAATCAATGCCGGTTCTGACGGATTGTTGTTTTTTCCTTATCTGTTGGGAGAGCGGGCGCCTATATGGAGTTCTGCGGTGCGGGGTGGTTTTTTAGGATTGGATATTCAGCATACCAAGGCTCATTTTGCAAGAGCTGTTATGGAAGGTATTTTGCTTAACCTGTATAACATTGGTAAAATATTGCTGGAGACCCAAAAGGTTAAAACCATTTATGCGAATGGTGGTTTTGCCCATAGTGCCTTGTGGGTACAAATGCTGGCCGATGTTTTTGGTATTGAAGTAGCTTTAAATGATACCGTTGATACAGGTACGGTTGGCGCTGCCATGATGGGCTTAAAAGCCTTGGGTATCGTAGAGAAATTGTCTGATCTAAATCATTTTACTCCCATCAGTACCGTATTTAAGGTTGCTGAAAATACGCATCAGGAATATCTTTTAGCCTACGACCAGTTTAACAAATCCTTTATAGGCGTTCTGGCTAATGCAGGAATAAATGAATGAGTTTTCGGCTGAAAAATGAAACGGTTCTGCCAGCAGCAAGTCTGCAGGCAGAACCGTTTATACTGATGGCAGTAGCTAAATTGTATAAAGAATTATCTACGTCTTTTATCAAATGAATAATCGATGCTGTATTTGCCAGGACCAAGAAGTAAGATAACCACATAGGCTAGCAGGTAGAAAAACCCGGAAGACGCAGTATCAAAAATATCTCCCTGATGCGCAACGAAAACGATCACAAGTGTAAGAATGATCAGGGGAATGGTGGCCAGACGCGTAAATAATCCCAGCGCAACAAGTCCGGCACAAAACAATTCTGCAAAAATGGTAAGCGATAATGAAGCAGAACCACTCAGTCCCATAAAGCTCATAAACTTTTCCGATTTTTCGGCAAAACTCATCAGCTTGGCATATCCGTGAGGCATCATCAAAATGCCAAATCCCAAACGAAGTATAAGAAGTGAAAGGTCAACCGAACGACTGGTATAAGCAGTACTGTTTAATTTGAAAGCAGGCATAGTGGCAGTCAGTTTTTTGGTTTAAACAGTGGGGTACTACTAAATTAAAAATATTCCTTTCATCAATTCTCAATTGAAAACGAATGAAAGGAATATTTATTAAAATTAAAATTTGTATGAAATGCTAACTCTGTAATTTCTTGGTGCTTCCGTCTGCCAGTAATAAGAGTTCAGATAGGAATAATATCCACCGCTGTACAAATACTTATCCAGCACATTAAAGACGTTTGCTGTCACCCGGATTTTGCTTTTTTCCCAGAACAAGCCACCATCAAGCTTGAAGTAATCCGGTAAATTAGAAGCAGTATTTGTCCTGCTCCAGTTAGTCATGGCTCTGTCGACCAGATAAGTAAAACCTCCTGAAACACCAATTCCTTTTAATGCACCTTTTTGTATTTTATAAGTCAGCCAGCTGTTTACAGTATGTTTTGAAAAGCCGGGAACAACATCACCTTTTGTAATGCTAGTCACTCCTTCAGTCACTTTCGTTACTTTTGAATCGGTATAGGCATAGTTGGCTACCAGATTCAAACCCGGAAGAATGGTCCCTCTTAAATCAAACTCAATTCCTTGTGCCCTTTTTTGCCCTAAGATAACACTTAAACCAGCAGTTGGCGCACTGTTTGGATCAGCGGTTAATTCATTGTTTTTCATGATCCGGTAGAAAGAAACTGTTGTATTCCAGCTTCCGTCAGCCCAGTCTTTCTTGATACCGAATTCTGTATTATTTCCGGTTATAGGTTTCACATCGCCACTTGCCAAACGACCGGATTGCGGTAAAAATGCCTGGTCATACAAGGCGTAAACAGATGTTTGTTTATCAATAGAAGCACTCAGACCCACACGTGGGGAGAAATGGTTTGCCTTTTGTGGGGCGCCGCCATAGGAAGACATACTTACGTTCGTGAAACGGCCGGCCAAGGTCAAACGGATTTTGTTATCCAAAAAAGCCAGCTCGTCCTGTGCATAAATTCCTGTATATTTCTGGTCCATCAAACCTCCGGCTGCCACAGCCCTTGTTTTCAGGCTTTGACTTCGATCGAAAGCAGGATAACCATTAACAGGCACTCCGTAGTAAGGAGAAGCAGGATTAAATTCTGCACCTGTAGTATCTAAATCATGAGATTGTCCCCAGTCAGCCAGGTAGTCCTTATTGCCATAATCAATTCCGCCTAAAATCCTGTGTCTGATCCCACCTGTAGTTACGTCACCATTCACAAAAGCCTGTCCCAGTTTCATTTCACTTTTAGCATCCCAGTTACCAACATAGCGGATCATGGTTCCATCCGGATTTACTGTTCTTGGCCATAGGCTAGCCCCACGCTGAGAATAGTTGAAATACGCAGCCTGCACTGTAATTTTCCAATTTGCATTCAACTGGTGCTGTAAGTTCAGGAATGCACTTTGGTCCTTGATTTTGGTCGGATCAAGCCCCGGTGCCATGATCGTAAAGTTACGTGGCGTAACCGCATATCCTTTAGGAGAAAAAACATAATAAGATCCGACATTGGACATCTTTGCATACTGCATGGTGTACTCGGCCGTCAGCTTTGTTTTTTCGGTAATCTGATAGGAAATCACCGGTGCAATGCTATAACGGTCGTTGTACTCATATTTCCGGTGTGAATCTTTGTTCTGTGCAGCCACATTCAGACGGTACAGTAACTTTCCATTTTTGCTCAACTTGCCGTCCAGGTCCAGGGTTGCCCGATACAGACCATAACTTCCTGCTGTAACAGAGGCTTCTCCCTTGGTTTGTCCTGTAGGCTTTTTGGTAACCACATTGTATAATCCGCTAGGATCGCCATTGGCAAGCATAAAACCGGCCGGGCCTTTTACAAACTCAATATGATCCACAAAACTCATGTCTTCAGTTAGCGGTCCCCAGGAAGAGCCTACTACATTGAATCCGTTTCTGAATGCCTGTATCTGAGATCCGCGCATGGTAATATTGGTATACAAATCGCCCCAGTGTTCGAGTCTTACCGCACCGCTCACATTACGTATCAGCCCGTCGCTCATGCTGATCACCTGCTGGTCAGACAGTGCCTTGGAAGTAACAACCTGAATATTCTGAGGTGTTTCCTGAATTGGGGTCATCAAACGAAGGCTTGAAGAAACCTCATTCGACTTATATTGACTGGTATTTTTTATAACTACTTCCTGTAATTCATTGGCTGTTTCCTTTAAGCTGAAATTTACCCTGGCTTCTTGTCCGTCAACAACTTCAACCGTTTGTTCCAGAGTTTCAAGTCCGACATAACTTGCCAAAACGGTATAAGTTCCGGGCTTCACTTTGTAGATGGTAAAATTTCCATCTTCACCTGAAATTGCTCCCAATTTATGGCCTTTAACACCAACAGAAACCTGTTGTGCTGGCTTTCCATCGGAGGAAGTAATTTGTCCTTTAATGCTACCTGTCTGCGCAAATGAATAAATGCATAACATTGTAAAACAAAGGGTTAAGTAAATTTTTTTCATTTCGTTATTGTAATTTTTACCTTTTTAATAGGATGCGATTGGTATTATTTAGACTAATTGTAATTAATTGACCAAAAGTAAAAGGAGATTATATAGAATGCAAGAGATTATTTAGAATGCTTAAAAATAAATTATTCGTAGGAATGCTTATCTGAAACGTTTTCAAAAGAAAAGCCTGGAACTAATCCCAGGCCTTTCTGTTTGAAATGATCTTTATTTTATTTATTTCTTAACTGCTTCGACCATTTTTGCCGTTACTATTTTCTTCTCGGAAGAATTGCCCCAGGAATTTAAAATATAATTCATCACATCCGCGGTCTCTTCATCGTCCAAACCAGGAGCCGGCATCATGTTGTCAAACTCCATGCCGTTGACTAGGATTTTTCCCTGCAAACCATATTTGATGGCATGGATTGCTTTTTCAGGTGTCTTAGTGAGGTAATCTGCTTTTGCCAGGGGCGGAAATGTTTGCGGGACTCCTTCTCCGGCGCCCATGTGGCAGGTCACACAGTTTTCCATATAAATGCCCTTTCCTCTGGCAATGCTTTTTTCAAGATCATCGTCCTGACCGGGAAAAACGGCTGAGCAGAATACAATTCCAGAAAGAAGTAATAAGAATAATTTCATTGGATATATGCTTTGATAAATTACCAAAACGGCTTTATCAGATAGCTGAACCTGATAAAGCCGTTTAATGAGATTATGCTTTTGGGCTGATGCGAACTATTTTTCCTGAATTTTCAAGAACAACGTAGATATTTCCATCCAGTCCCTGGCGCACATCACGGACACGGCCCAGTTTTTCAAAAATAATTTCTCTGCTTAATACTTTATTGCCTTTTACTTTAAGATGCTGCAGGTAAGAGAACTTCAAAGAACCTACAATTAAATCCCCGTTCCAGTCTTTAAACTTCGGGCTTGTTACAAAAGTCATCCCGCAAGGAGCAATAGAAGGGCGCCAGAAAATAACAGGTTGTTCCAAACCGGCACGTGCTGTATCTTTTGAAATGATACTGTTGTCATAATCGATACCATAAGTGATTAGGGGCCAGCCATAATTTTTTCCTTTTTCAACGATGTTCAATTCATCTCCTCCTTGAGGTCCGTGCTCATGTTCCCAGATCACGCCCGTTGTTGGATGAATGGTCATTCCCTGCGGATTACGATGTCCGTACGTCCAGATCTCAGGTCTTGCACCTTCTGTTTTCACAAAAGGATTGTCGGTAGGAATTTTTCCGTCTTCATGCAGACGAACTACTTTTCCCTGATCCTTACCTAGATTCTGAGAATTTTCTTTCTGTCCGCGTTCACCAAGAGAAAGGAAAACGTAGCCTTTTTTATCAAAAACGATACGACCGCCAAAGTGTACATTTGCTTTCACATTCGGAAGTGCTTTGAACAATTGCTGAATTTCTACCAAGGCATGATCTTTCAGTTTTGCACGCATCAGACCAGTATTGGCTCCGCCGTCATCTCCTTCTTCACCTTCTTTTTTTGGAGAGGAATAGCTGATATAGATCCAGCCGTTTTTTGCATAGTCCGGGTGAAGTGCTACATCAAGCAAACCGCCTTGTCCTTTATAATATACTTCCGGAATACCAGAGATAGGTGTGGGGTCCAGCACACCATTTTTTACCAGTCTTAATTTACCGGCACGTTCTGTTACCAATAAATCTCCATTAGGTAAAAATGCAGTCGCCCAGGGCATTTCGAGCCCTTTGGCAACGGTGTCCACTTTCAAATCAGATTCTGCCAGTGCTGCTTTTTTCTTCTCCGGTAATGCAAAATTGCTGCTCATCAAACCGGCAGAAGCCAGCAGTAACATGCTTCCCAGCATAAGCGGTACATTCTTTTTCAATGATAAAAAATTCTTTTTCATACATTCAGATGAATAAACGGGTTTGGGGTTATAGTAAAAGCCTGTTAAATTATTGCAGATGCAATGAAAACTTAACAGGCTCTCAATATTCAAAGATAACTATTAGAAGTTAGTTTTCTTATTTAACTAATTCCAATTCATCCAGATTGGTTGTTATAAACGCAATTTCCTCTTCGGACAGGTTAATGTCCATTGTTTTTGCATTTTGAACGGACTGCTCTGCATTACGTGCACCAACCAGGGCAATGGTAATGCCTGGCTGTTCAACCGTCCAGCGAACAACAAGCTGACCTAACGTTGCATGCTTTTCGTCAGCAAGCGGTTTTATCTTGTCTAAAAATTCATTAACACGTTTTAGGTTTTCATCTTTGTAAAAATAGATTTCTGCACGATGATCATCTGGTGCAAATTGATGCCCCGGCTTCATTTTTCCGGTTAGTAAACCTCTTTCCAGTGGACTGTAAGCGATAATGGACTGGCCATAATTCAGGCAATAAGGAACCGTATCATCCTCAATATCGCGTTTCACCATACTATAAGGAACCTGATCTGAAACAAGATCAATATAGTTAGCAGCTTCTTTCATCAATTCTTCGTCATAATTACAAACGCCAGCATAGCGTATTTTTCCCTGTTCGATCAGCATGGAAACAGCTTCCATCGTTTCCTGAATCGGGGTAGTTTTGTCATGCCAGTGAATCTGGTAAAGATCGATATAGTCTGTGCCAAGACGTTTCAGGCTGTCTTCACATTCTTTGATGACACTTTCTTTACCCGCATATTTATAGATATCAATCGCTTTCCCGCTATTGTCTTTACTATGCATTGCCAAATCGCCTTTGGCCAGATCCCAGCGCATTCCGTATTTGGTCAGAATTTGCACTTTATCTCTGGGAATGTCTTTAATCGCCTCGCCAACAATTTCTTCACTAAGTCCCTGTCCATAAATGGGTGCCGTATCTATGGATGTTACCCCGGCATCATAGGAAGATTGAATGGCTTTTACGGCTTCGCTGCGTTCGGTACCACCCCACATCCAGCCACCTGCTGCCCAGGCACCAAAAGTTACTACGGAAAGTTCTAAGTCTGAGTGTCCTATTTTTCGGTATTGCATAAGTTCTTATCTTTTGACTGTTAGCTAGCAGCTTTCAGCCTGTTTGGAAATGAATGAAGTTTGTGGTAAAAAATTATCCACTAAGCCGGGATCTATAAAACAATTATTCCACTTCCAGGCTTAAAAACCCAAAAGTGGAATAAACTTTATTGCCTGAACGATCAAAGTTGATAACTAACTGCTAAAAGCTAAAACCCGCTTATTTCGTCAGCGAGAATGGCGCTGCTTCCGGTTTTATTCCCCAGGCTTTAGAAGGCGAGCTGGTCATATTAAACTGAAGTGTTCCGCCATTTTGAATATCTTTATGTTCAAGATAAGTATTGGCATATGGTTTTCCGTTCATCGTTGCACCATCCACATACATATTGGTATCACTGGTCTTAGGTGATTCGATGGTGAATTTCTTTCCGTCTTCCAGCGTGATCGTTGCTTTTTTGAAAAGGGGGGAGCCGATAACATACTGCGTTGTTCCTGGCGTTACCGGATAAAAACCCAAGGAAGAAAATACATACCAGGCCGAAGTCTGTCCGTTATCTTCATCTCCGCAATACCCGTCTGGCGTTGGCTGATATAATTTTTTCATTACCTGACGCAGCCAAAATTGTGTTTTCGAAGGAGCACCTGCATAATTGTACAAATATATCATGTGCTGAATCGGCTGGTTCCCGTGTGCATAATTACCCATGTTCATAATCTGCATTTCACGGATTTCATGAATTGGGAAGCCATAGTAGCTGTCATCAAAAATCGGAGGCATGGTAAATACGGAATCCAGTTTTTGAACAAAAGCTTCTCTTCCGCCCATCAAACCTACCAAACCATTTACATCCTGAAATACCGACCAGGTATAATGAATGCTATTCCCTTCTGTAAAGGCATCTCCCCATTTGAACGGATTGAACGGCGTCTGAAATTTTCCATCCTGGTTTTTTCCACGCATCCATTTTGTTTTTGGATCAAAAACATTTTTATAATTCTGGCTTCTTTTCAGGTACAGGTCAATTTCAGTCTGCGGTTTTTTCAATTCTTTAGCCAACTGGGAAATACAGAAATCAGCATAAGCATATTCCAGTGTCCGGGCTGTATTTTCATTGATCTTCACATCGTAAGGAACATAACCCAGTTCATTATAATACTCGTGGCCGAAACGTCCGACAGAACTTACCGGACCTGCATTTTCTGTATTTTTAAGGATTGCAGTATATAATTTTTCAATATCATAACCACGAATCCCTTTTACATATGAATCAGCAATCAGTGAAGCGGAGTTGGAGCCGATCATACAATCACGGTGGCCAGGACTTGCCCATTCAGGTAAAAATCCGCTTTCGTCGTAAGCATTTGCCAAACCTTCCATGATATGTGCATTCATGGTTGGGTACATCAGCGTGAAGAAAGGGAAAACAGCACGGAAAGTATCCCAGAAGCCATTATCCGTAAACATATAACCCGGACGGACTTCGCCATTGTAAGGACTGTAATGAACCACTTTTCCTTTTCCGTCAAATTCATAGAACTTTCTTGGGAAAAGCAGAACCCTGTAAAGACAGGAATAAAAAGTGCGGATCTGATCAATATTATCACCTTCTACGTTAATACGCGAAAGTTCCTGGTTCCAGACCTTACGGCCTTTTTCCTGCGTTTCATCGAAAGTATCTTTACCAAGTTCTGTTGTTAAATTTCTCTCCGCCTGTTCGTAGCTGATAAAGGAAGAAGCTACTTTCAAGCCAACTTTTTCACCCGTTTTTGTCTCAAAACGAACCACAGCACCTACGTGATTTGCTGTAATTTCAAGCGTATCTTTTGCAATTTTATATTTGTTCCATGCCGAAGAAAACTTGAAAGCCTTATCAAAAACGAGTACAAAATAATTTTTAAAATTAGCCGGAACGCCACCGCTGTTTTTGGTTGTATAGCCAATGATTTTACGTTCTGAAGGAATAATTTTCACATAAGAACCCCTGTCAAAAGCATCCAGCAAAACATAGGAACTATCCGATTTTGGAAATGTAAAACGAAACTGCGCCGCCCGTTCTGTGGGGGCAATCTCCGTAGTAACATCGTAATCAGCCAGATACACTTTATAATAGTGAGGTTTGGCAACTTCTGCCTTGTGGGAGAACCAGCTCGCCCGCTCATTTTCTTCGATCTTCAAAGCACCAGTAACCGGCATGATAGAGAATTGTCCATAATCATTAATCCACGGACTGGGCTGATGTGTTTGTTTGAAGCCGCGGATTTTTTCGGCATCATACATATAGCTCCATCCATCACCCATTTTGCCGGTTTGCGGCATCCAGAAATTCATGCCCCATGGCATAGCAATGGCAGGGTAGGTATTACCTGACGACAAACTGAATTTTGACTGAGTTCCCATCAGCGGATTCACCAGATCAACAAGATTGGTGTTTGCCGAGGTTGTCTGGGAAAAAACGGTAGAATAAGTTAACAGGGTAAAAAAAGCGAAACAGGAGATAATTTTCTTCATGTTAAGGGAAATCCTTTTGAGTTTATGGTAGCAGTAAAACAAAGATAATGATCAGGCGCTAAATCCTTTTAGTTTTCCTATCAGTTTGAATTAATAGGATTGGTTTAATCAAAATTGTTTTATTTGAACGGCAATTTACTAAAAAGATTTACTTGCAGGGAGCGCTTCGGATTATTTAACTGTGGTATCATTTTTTTATACCTTAATGCGTAAAGATTTAATTTGTTCAGAGAATTTCAGAAACTGCCTGTAAGACGTTTACGCTATGTAGTATTCCTCATTTTTCGATAAGAAAAGCATCTTCTCTTCGTTCAAAGCAAACATTTAAGCTTATCTAGTAAAAGTATTTTATAAATTCACAATGACTGAACACTTGAACCGTCTTACTCCACGACAAATTGTCTTTGAACTGGATCAGTATATAATCGGACAAAATGACGCAAAACGTAATGTTGCTATTGCGTTGCGGAACAGATGGAGGCGCATGAATAGTCCGGAAGACATTCAGAAAGAAATTATACCGAATAATATCCTGATGATCGGTGCTACCGGCGTTGGTAAAACAGAAATTGCACGTCGTCTGGCAAAAATTGCTGACGCACCTTTTGTAAAAGTGGAAGCTTCCAAATTTACCGAAGTAGGTTATGTGGGTCGTGATGTTGAAAGCATGGTGCGCGACCTGGTTGAACAAGCCGTTGGGATGGTTAGGACGCAGAAAAAAGAAGGAGTTAAAATCAAAGCCGAACAAGCTGTTGAAGATATTATTCTGGATGCTTTGATACCGCCAATGCACGGAAATAATCTGGCTAAACCGCGTCCTGAAACGAGCGAAACCAACGGTGCAATTCCGGATGATGACAATGAACTTAACCAGCGTACACGCGAACGTTTCCGTGAAAAAATCCGCAATGGAGAACTGGACGAACGTAAAATCGAAATTGAAGTTCAGCAAAATCAGTCTCCGAGTGTAGGCATGATAGGTGGTGCGATGGATGATGTTTCAATGATGAACATTCAGGAAATGATTGGTAACATGGTGCCGCGCCGTGGTAAAAAACGCAAGGTTACTGTGGGCGAAGCTAAGAAATTGCTGCTTGACGAAGAAGCAGGAAAACTGATTGATATGGACGAAGTGAAAATGGAAGCCATTCAGAAAGCAGAAAACCTGGGAATTATTTTCATAGATGAAATTGATAAAGTAGCGTCCAGCCGGTCGGGTGGAGGAAGCGGACCGGATGTAAGCCGTGAAGGTGTACAACGCGATTTGTTACCGATCGTCGAAGGAAGCGCCGTGAATACAAAACATGGTGTGATCAATACCGATCATATCCTTTTCATTGCTGCCGGCGCTTTCCATGTTGCCAAACCATCAGATCTTATTCCTGAGCTTCAAGGCCGTTTTCCTATTCGGGTCGAATTAAACAGTCTGACAGAAAGCGATTTCTACCAGATACTGAAAACACCGAAAAATGCTCTGACCAAACAATACGAAGCCATGATGGAATCAGAAGGTGTTGACTTACAGTTTGAAGACGGCGCACTTCGTGAAATGGCACGCATTGCTTTTGAAGTGAACAGTGAAGTGGAAAATATCGGTGCCCGTCGTTTACAAACCGTTATGAGCTTACTATTAAACGATTTTATGTTTGATATTCCTGACGTGATCGGGCCGGATTCTACTATCGTAGTTACAGCAGAGATGGTGAATGAAAAACTATCGCATATGGTAAAAAACAGAGACTTAAGCCAGTTTATTCTGTAAGGCTCAAACAACAAAAAAACTCCCTGATGTAAAGCGAAAGCTTAAGATCAGGGAGTTTTTATTTATAAAAAGTTTTTATTCTCCTGCGTACAGCCACTTCAATGCTTTTGGAAATTCTTTTCCCCAATACATTTCGGAATGTTTTCCTTCGGGATCCAAAGAAGTTTTAATTTTGACACGACTGTATCCAAACCCCTGGTTGACCAGCGTTTCCTGTAATTTCTCAATATTAGGAATCATTTCTGCACCTTCCATGCCGCCTCCATACAAATAGATCCGGGTTTCAAAAGGTTCGAAAAAATGGATCGCATCAAAGTAAATTCTACGGGAGATCCATAGAGAAGGGGAAAAAATCATCAGTCTGCCAAATACATGCGGATACATAAGTGCTGCATAAATACTGAGCAAACCTCCCACAGAACTTCCACCAATACCTGTATTCAGGCGGTCTGTTAAAGTTCTGTATTTAGCATCTATATGTTTTTTGAGTGTTTCCGTAACAAATTTCAGGAATAAGTTGCCAAGCCCTTTACCCAGGTTCGGATTATCGTAAGGTGAAAATTCCTGAATACGTTCATCGCCGGCATGATCCATGGCAACAATGATGACATTTGCTTTATCTTCTTTAGCCAACTCTGCAAGACTGCGTTCTATTTCCCAGCTACCAAAACCAGAACCTTCACCAAAAAGATTTTGTGCATCCGTCATGTATAGTACGGGATAACGGCGGTCGGGCTGTTCATAATAGTCGTGTGGTAACAAAACGTGAACCCGGCGTTCTCTTTTCAGCTGAGGAATTTCAAAAGTTTCAGAAAGAACTTCAATAATGGGCATCAAACCTGAACCTCTGGAAGTGTCCTTTTGCCACCGAATGACATAATCCGAAATTTCTGTTTCATCTTCTGTGATAATCCGGTTGCCATAAGGCTTACCATATTGATCCAGTTCTACCTGATCCCAGCCACCGCGGGTATATTTATATTCCAGAGGAAAATTAAAATCAAAGTCTGTCGGGAACTGGTAAGTATACTGTCCGGGACCAATCTTCGTCATTTGAAAATGAGGAAGATCAGGCAGCCATTTACAAAAATTACCTGTGATAAAAATGGGACGGTCGTCCGTATTTGGTGTTGTTAACGTGATTGTAACCGTATCCTTTAACGAATCTATTTCTTTAAGCATTCTTAAAATAACACTGAGGTCGATATAAGTGTCAAATTTACAAGATTTTTATAACGAATAATATCAGTATGAATAGATTAGCAGATTTTTTCTATCATTCCACAGCATTTTCCTATACTTAAAAATAAAGCATAGAAATTATACTTTTTCAAGATCAACAAAGTCAAAAGAGAATACATGCTTCTCGTCCTTCTGATGGTGTGTTTTTTCAATTTCCTTCCATAAATCAGGCTTTTGTATCTTGAAAAATGTATCTCCTTCTGTATCCGTATGAACTTCGGTAATGTATAATTTGTCAGCAATATCCTGAACCTGGTTGTAAATGTCACCGCCGCCAATTATAAAAGCTTCATCAGCTCCTGATTTTTTAGCTTCATCCACCGCTTCTTCCAGGGAATGAGCCACAATTGTGCCTTCAAAAGAAAAATTCTCGTCACGGGTTATAATGATCGATTGTCTGCCCGGAAGAGGTTTTCCAATAGATTCAAAAGTTTTGCGGCCCATAATCATCGGATGGCCAAGCGTTAGTTGTTTAAATCGTTTCAGATCATCCGGTAAACGCCAGATCAATTGGTTGTTTAATCCTATAACGCCGTTCTCAGATACGGCAACGATGATGGAAATAAGCATTTTATTGATTGTACTAGTTAATTTAAACAATGATTTATTGAAAGTAAATTACAAATGAATACGTGTATTCTGTTTAATTTTTACAATTTAGCTCCCCTCAAAAAATCCCCAACCTCCATTTTCTTTTTTCCTTCCAATTGTAAAATCTCAATGGCAAGCCAGGCATTACCGGCACGAAAATGTAAAAAAGTCTTGTGGTCTGTCTTGTATTCTCCGGATTCACCTGCGTCCGTATCTTCTGTAAAACTTGTCCTGAAAATCTTGCATGACAAACCATTTAAAGTCGTCCATGCTGCTGGATAGGGCGAAAGTCCCCGTACAAAATTATGAATTTTTTCAGCTGGCAGCGTCCAGTCAATTTCACAGGTTTCACGGAATATTTTCGGAGCCATTTTAATCTCCTCCGATTCGTCCTGGGCTTCCTGCGGGTAATTTCCTTCCTCAATCGCGTGAACTGTTTTTACCACCAGTGTTCCTCCGAGGTGCATCAGTCTTTCGTAAACAGAACCGGCATCATCGTCTGCGTGAATCGGCTCTCTTTCCTGGAAAATTATTTTTCCGGTATCAATTTCTTTTTCAATAAAAAAAGTAGTGACACCCGTTTCCGTTTCACCGTTGATCACAGCCCAGTTAATAGGCGCGGCGCCCCGGTATTGAGGCAGCAAAGAACCATGTAAATTGAAGGTCCCATATTTTGGCATACTCCATACAATTTCAGGGAGCATCCTGAATGCAACAACCACTTGCAAATCTGCATTTAATGCTTTTAATTGAGTAATAAACTCAGGATTTTTAAGTTTTTCTGGTTGAAGAACAGGGATATTCTGCTCTTCAGCATAGATTTTTACAGGGGAAGACATTTGTTTTTGTCCACGTCCGGCAGGTTTATCTGGCACGGTAATTACAGCAATTATATTAGAATTGCTTTCTACCAGACTTCTTAAACTTTGGACTGCAAATTCGGGCGTCCCCATAAAAATGATTCTTAATTTATCTGGCATAGATTGTATCGGCTTTTAACAATTAGGTTTGTTACCATTTACAAATATTGCTATTTTTGTCGTTCATACTAAAAACAATGGAAAAGATAAAAAGATATTGCTGTCGAAAAGGTAAGGTTTTCTAGTCCTCTACTATGGGTTATAACAAACTCTTGTAGGACGGTCTTTGAACCGTTCTTTTTTTTTTGCCCAAACCACCAATTAAAAATTTAAGAATATTTAAACATAATGATGTCATGGCTAAAATTTCATACTATACTGAAGAAGGATTAAACAAGCTGAAGAATGAGCTGAATGATATGAAAACCAAAGGCCGTACCGCTATTGCTGCACAAATTGCAGAAGCACGGGATAAAGGTGATCTGAGTGAAAATGCAGAATACGATGCAGCGAAAGATGCACAGGGTATGCACGAAATGAAAATTGCCAAGCTGGAAGAAATCATGTCCAATGCACGTGTGATTGACGAATCATCTATTGATACTTCGCAGGTTGCAGTACTTTCCAAAGTAAAGATCAAAAACCGCAAAAACGGTATGGAAGTAACCTATACGCTTGTTTCAGAGGAAGAAGCGGATTTGAAAACCGGGAAAATTTCAGTGGGTTCACCGATTGGAAAAGGTCTTTTAGGTAAAAAAGTAGGTGAAACAACCGAAATTAAAGTGCCGGCAGGTATGATGGAATTTGAAGTTCTGGACATCAGCCGTTTCAGTGAATCCTGATTTATATAAAAAGGATTACCATTTAATAAATTATATCCAAAAAAAGAATGTTGAATTGCTGAATGTTTGTTCATTCACTAATTCAACATTTTTTATTTTAGCATTTAATAAAATTCAAGAAAACCGGTATGAAATTTAAAGGATATCTGCTGACATTTTCTTTCCTGTGGGTGGAAGGTATGGCGCTGTTTCCTTTTATATTTTCCAGGACTAAAATGCCGGGGAAAGTACTTTTATTCCATGAGACCATTCATTTGCACCAACAGCTGGAAATGGGTTTATTACCTTTCTATATCTGGTATTTTCTGGAATACCTGATCCGTCTGATCCAATACCGGAATCATCATCTTGCTTACCTGAATATTTCTTTTGAGCGGGAAGCGTATGCAAATGAACGCGATTTTGAATATCTTGTGGACCGGAAATTCTGGGCATTTTTAAGGTATTTATGACTGGGGAAATTACCGGTTTGTACGGAGGTATTTACATTTCAATTAAAATAGTATGACAGAAGAAAGTAAAACGTTTTTATACAAATATCTGAACAACGCATCTCCGACAGGTTTTGAAGTATCGGGGCAGCAGATCTGGCTGGATTATATCAAACCATATATTGATGAGCAAATCATTGATGTGTACGGAACGGCAGTCGGCGTAATTGGCGGCGGACAGGATTACAAAGTCGTTATTGAAGCGCATTCGGATGAAATATCCTGGTTTGTAAATTATATTTCAGACGATGGATATATTCATGTTCGCCGGAATGGCGGTTCGGATGCAGCCATTGCACCTTCGATGCGTGTTAATTTACATACCGCTAAAGGAATTGTAAAAGGGGTTTTTGGCTGGCCAGCCATTCACGTGCGCGATACCGCAAAAGATCAGGTGCCCAAAGTGCATGAACTTTTCATTGATGTCGGCGCTGCGAAAAAAGAAGAAGTGCTGGAAATGGGCATTCATGTTGGAACCGTAGCAACATTCGTCGACGGACTGGATGAATTAAATGAGAAATTTTATGTTGGCCGTGCGCTTGACAACCGTATGGGTGGTTTCATGATCGCGGAAGTAGCGCGGATGCTGCACGAAAATAATATCAGCTTGCCTTTTACGCTTTATGTGGTTAATGCGGTGCAGGAAGAAATCGGTTTGCGTGGAGCAGAAATGATTTCGCGCAGACTAAAACCGGATCTTGCCATTTGTACCGACGTAACGCACGATACACAGTCGCCGATGTACAATAAAAAGGAGCAGGGTGATTTAAAATGCGGTAATGGCCCTGTAATTTGTTACGGTCCGGCTGTCCAAAACAATGTACGTGATCTGCTGATCAATGTGGCTGAAGAAAAAAATATTCCTTTTCAGCGTCAGGCAGTAAGTCGCTCTACGGGAACAGATACAGATGCTTTTGCTTATTCCACAGAAGGAATTGCATCAGCGCTCATTTCGCTTCCGCTGAAATACATGCACACAACCGTTGAAATGGTGCATAAAGACGATGTTCAGAATGTAATCCAGCTGATGTACGATGTGCTGCTTTCTTTAAAAGGAAACGAAGATTTCAGATATATCAAATAATAAATGCAGAAGTGAAAGACATGGACTTACGGTTCATGTCTTTCCTTTTACAGGTTTATACAAAAAGAAAAATCTACAGACATGGACAACCGGGCGCGGGGAAGAGGAGCAGGAATTAATACGAATAACAAATTCCGGAAACAGGAAATTGAATATACTTCCGAAGACTGGATGCAATGGGAAGAGGCGGAAACAAATCCTAAAACGTTGTTTATAGAGGAAATTTCCAAGTCTATTCTGAGTAAATCGGATAGTCCTGACTTGCGCCATTTTAATTCCATCAATCCTTACCACGGCTGTGAACATGGCTGTATTTATTGTTATGCCCGAAATTCACATGAGTACTGGGGATTTTCTGCCGGACTGGATTTTGAAACGAAAATTGTCGTTAAGAAAAACGCACCGGAACTTCTGGAAAAACTTTTAAATTCGAAAGGTTGGGAGCCGCAAACTATTTTCTTCTCGGGAAATACGGATTGCTATCAGCCTGCTGAAAAAATTTACCAGCTAACCCGGCAGATGCTGGAGATTTGTCTGAAATATAGAAATCCTGTCAGCATCCTTACTAAAAATGCTTTAATTCTTCGGGATCTTGATATTCTTGAAAAGCTTGCGAGACTGAATCTTGTGCATGGTGCTGTTTCAATCACGTCTCTAAATGAAGATCTCCGAGGTGCATTGGAACCAAGAACTGTAACCGGAAAACGTCGATTGCAGGTGATCAAAACGTTACATGAGGCCGGCGTTCCCATGGGTGTTATGACTGCTCCGATTATTCCGGGTCTGAATGATCATGAAATTCCTTCTATCATTCAGGCAGCCGCAGAAGCCGGTGCAATCTGGGCAGGTTATACAGTTGTGAGATTAAACGGAGCAATCGGACCTATTTTTGAAGAATGGATCAATCATCATTTTCCGGATAAAGCAGTTAAGGTTTTAAACCAGATTAAGGATTGCCACGGCGGACAGGTGAATGATACCCGTTACGGACTTCGCATGAGTGGCGAAGGAAAATTTGCGGAACATATCAGACAGCTTCATGCGCTGGCTTGCCGTAAATATTTTGGAGATAAAGAAAGAACAGAACTGGATACTTCGCTATTTATAAAAGGTGGGCAAATGAAGTTGTTTTAAAAGCATTTATTTGTCACTTTGAAAATCTCTACACCGATCATTTATGAAAAAAACAATTCTTTCTCTTAGTCTTTTAGCCTGTGTAAGCAGCATCACAAGCAGCTGTGCCAGTAACTCAGGTAATAAAAGTCCGTTTTTGATTACTTCTGATTCCTTGGAAAATAGGGCGCTTCCTGCTGCAAAAGCAATTATCACCGGCGCAGACCAAACGTCAGAATATCTTAAATACCTGAAAGGAAAAAGAATTGCCATGGTTGTCAATCAGACTTCGATCATTGGCAAAACACCCAGTGTAGATAGCTTACTGGCACTCGGCATCAACATTGTGAAAGTATTCGGACCTGAACATGGTTTCAGGGGAAATGCCAGTAACGGTGCAAAGGTGAGTGATGAAAAAGATCCAAAAACTGGCATTCCGGTGATTTCTCTTTATGGGAAATTTAAAAAACCAACTAAAGAACATCTGGCCGATGTTGATCTGGTTATCTTCGATATTCAGGATGTTGGCTGCCGGTTTTACACCTACATAAATACGCTGGATCATGTCATGGAATCCTGTGCTGAGAATAATAAGGAGCTTATGATCCTGGATCGTCCTAATCCGAACGGGTATGTGGTTGATGGCCCAATCATTGAAGATCATTTGCATTCAGGTATTGGAATGCACAAAATTCCAATCACCCATGGGATGACGATGGGTGAATTTGCTCAGATGCTGAATGGTGAAAAATGGCTTCCGGGTCAGCTTCAATGTAAATTAAAGATTGTCAATGTCGCTAACTATACGCACGATACTCCGTACGAGTTGCCGGTTTTTCCCTCTCCCAATTTAAATTCCCAGCAGTCTATCATACTGTATCCAAGCATGTGCCCCTTTGAAGGCACAATTGTGAGCCAAGGAAGAGGGACTTATATGCCGTTTACAGTTTTAGGCGCACCTTTGCTAAAAGGGAAATATGATTTTTCTTTTATTCCAAAAAGTATTCAGGGAATGAGCGAAACACCGCTGCATCAGAACCAGGAATGCTATGGCCTTGATCTTCGGCAATATGACCTTGTTTCTTTACGGAAAAGCAGACAGATTAATCTTAAATGGCTGATCGAAATGTACAAGGCTTATCCCGACAAAGAAAAGTTTTTTGATATGTCGCAAAGCAAGCAGATGGGAAACTTTGATAAACTTGCCGGTACAGAAAATCTTAAAAAGCAGATTATTGCCGGAACGCCGGAGGAAGAAATCAGAAAAAGCTGGGAACCGGGCTTATCGGATTATAAAAATATGAGAAAGAAATATTTATTATATCCATAAGGATAACGTAGATTGTATTTATAAAAAAACACCTCTAAGACAAAGTCTTAGAGGTGTTTACATTTTACTCAACGAGAATAGATCTTATTTTGTAAGATATGTAACTATCTTTTTGGATTAGATGTGAGAAATATTTTCGTATACATAGAAGAGTATACTAAACTGTTGCCGCTATATACGTTTTGGAATAACTGTTGGATCAATCTAAAAAAAATAATTTAAAATATTTTAGGTATTCAAATTAATAGACTGATATTGAATTATTTACATGTCTTGTCGTAGTACTAGAAGATAAGAAAATATCAGATTTGAGCTGCAAGACATAACTTCCATATGAACTAGAAGTCCGGGAAAGATCAGTTGAATGAAACTACAGATTTTGATCAGAAGGTAGCTCCGATCACTTTTGTATCACAGCCTACTGCACCTTTATTTACAAATCCCACACTGACATCGGTAATCCGGGTGGATTTGCCGGGCGGCAAATCTTTTGTGATCGTAATTACTTTCGTAGTTAAGGCTTCCTGGGTATCAGATAGGTACTTAAATTCGACTTCAATATTTTTGGCGTGCTGATTGGCTTTGTTTTCAATCAAAAGGTTGTGAATAGCGACGCCACCCACAGAATGCCATTCATTTTGGCTAATCTTTATTTCCTCTTGGACTTTACTTTTCAGGACAGCCTTTGCAAGGTTAACAGAATCTTTTTGATCGATGACGGTTGTCACAGATTTAATTTCTTTATCTTTTTTGAAGAAGTCGAGTTGTTTGTAATAATACAGAATATAAAAAAAAATGCATATGGGCACAATTGCACTAATCCATTTGAGCCACTCAATTGCTGCTTTTTTTAATTTGGTGTTTTTTCTTTTCCTGGATGGCATTTTATTCTAATTGCGTTGAGACTTACAAATAAAAGCATCTTAGATAGTAAGAATACTATGTTTCACCAAAATTTTGCAGAAAGCATGCAAAATTATTCTTCGTAAGCATACAGACCAGAAACCTTAACCAATTCAACCTTCGGATACTCAGGTTCATTACTGAATTCGGATTACAGAGGATTACCACCAGACATATTCCAGAATATTATATAATATAAAAATCAGTATCAAAAATGAAACGATCGAAACAACAGTTGTCAACCTGCCCTCAATGACAGGCTGGTCTTCATGTGAATCCTTCATATATAACAAGTAGTGTAGAAGTAATCGTTAGTTTTTCTTTTCTATTGATAAGAGAATCGCCTGTTTAGGTCAATTTAGCGGGTGTATACTATGATCCAGGCTGTGTGTAAGCGAGTAGAGGTGCAAGATTAGCTTTTATGCTAAGTCTTACAAACCTTTAACTAAGTTGTTAATCAATAATTCAATTTATTATTCGTATACAAAATTTAAAATGATAAGCTTTCTGGAATACAGTCAGGCTATTTACAACTTTGGAAAGCCATTGCCGGTAAATGCAAAAAATAGGTAAGCTGTTTATATCATGATTGCCTGAAGTGAGTATACCCGGGAAAAAATAAACAGGTAGTAAACAAAAAAAGTTGATAGCAAATCACAAGATCTGTTATCAACTTTTAAAATTTTTCAGCAAATGGTATACTGGTATTCTTTTATGGCTTCGTTGAGGCTGAATCCGGATACACAACACCTCCTGTTTTGATTGTTCTTTTCCTTTTCCTGACCGTATAACCCGCTGTGGTATCTGCATCCGGGCGGCCGGTACTGCTTCTGCTTCCGTCAACCGTTCCAGTTGTATTCAATTCTCCTTTGTCATCCAAAACAGGTTTATTTTCTTTTATCACCGGATCTTTGGACAGATTTACCCTTTTAGAAGTATCCATGACCGTCACTCGCTTAGAACTTCTTTTTTTAGAGGCATCCTGGCTTTGTGAAAAACACAGGGCAGGAGTCATCAGCAAGGCTATGATCAGAAAATTTTTCAGCGCTTTCATGTATTGGTTGTTTTAGTTCGGATAGATGTAAGGAGGTATAAAAATATTATTCCAATCCTTTACTAACCATGTTTCTCATACATGCTCCTTCACCTGATCAGCGTAATGCTGCACTTCATCCGCTACATTCTGCACTTGGGGTAACTCCTGTTTTTTTGAAATCCGGTATCAGCCAACTTTGACTTAAATCTTAACAAGCAGCCAGGATGAAGACATTATTTATTTTACTAAGTCTACTTTTTTTTACGTTGACAGTCATAGGACAAAGCATTATATCCGGGAAAATAGCAGATCAAAAAGGAGTAATAATGCCCGGTGTCAATATTTTTATCAAAAATACCTACGATGGGACATCTTCTGATGAAAATGGAAATTTTACATTCGTAACTTCCGAAACCGGAAAACAGATCCTGCTTTTTCAGGCAGTGGGTTATAAGCCAGAGGAACGTGAAATTGCATGTTCCGGCCAGCCTCTAACTTTTCAGATTTTACTGGCTGAAAGCATCAATGTACTGACCGCTGTAACGATCACTGCCGGTGCTATGGAAGCGAGCGATACTAAAAAAGCTGTCGTGCTCAAACCCCTGGATATTGTGACTACTTCCGGTGCCATGGGCAATATCACAGCAGCCTTACTTACTCTCCCGGGAACTTCAACCGTTGGGAACGATGGAAGATTATTCGTCAGAGGAGGAGATGCGTCCGAGACCTCTATTTTTATTGATGGCCTTCAGGTTGGAAATGCGTATGGAAGCACAGCCGCCAACGTTCCTACACGCAATCGTTTCAGCCCTAATTTATTCAAAGGTTCGTTTTTTAGCACGGGAGGCTATTCCTCGGAATATGGCCAGGCACTTTCTTCTGCACTGGCTCTAAATACACTGGATCTGCCGCTTAGAAATCAGGGCGATCTCAGTATCATGTCTCTGGGAGGCGGTTATACACAGACATTAGTAAAGAATAATAATGCACTGACAGCCACAGCCAATTACTATAATCTGGCTCCGTATCAATCGCTGATCAGTCAGAAGTTTGACTGGGAAAAAAGCCCTTTGAGCTGGGATACCGAAGTTTCATTAAGACATAAATGGGGAAAAGCAGGTTTTGTAAAGGCATACGCGCATACCGAAGGAAGTAACATGACGATCTGGCAACCGGTTGCGGGGGAGTCGGGCAGGGGAGACCGGGTGCATATCAAGAACCGATACTCTTATGGAAATTTATCATTTCGTCAAACAGGAAAAAACGACTGGTTTTTCTACGGCGGGTTAGCGTTTTCACACAACCGGGATGCCATTAATATGAACTATGTGCCGGTTAGTCAGGTAAATCAGCTGGGTCATGCAAAAATCGTAGCAGTGAAGGATTTCAGCCCTCAGTTTTCATTGAAAAACGGAATAGAATATTATTTAAAGTCATATTCGGAAGAACTGGTCAATGATCATTTAAAACGTAGCATAACGGACAATCAGCTTAATCATTTTGTCGAGACGGATTATTATTTCAGCAACCGGTTAATTTTCAGAGGTGGATTAAGAAGTGGATACAGCACAGCCGCAAAACAATTCTGGATGGATCCCCGGATTTCACTGGCTTATAAACTGAACAATCAGGGGCAGATTTCCATTGCAGCCGGAAAATTTCATCAGCTTCCTGACGAAAAGCTAAGAGTGCTACAAAATAATCTGCAAAATGCTGAAGCCAGCCATTATATCCTTAACTATTTTATTGTCAATAATAACCGGACATTTCGTGCCGAAACATTTTATAAAACGTACAATAATTTATCTACTTACAACGGAACAGATCAGGCACCCGCTGACATCAGGCAAAATGGTTCAGGATATGCAAGAGGCGCAGATTTCTTCTACCGTGATAAGAAGAGTTTTAGGAATACAGACTTCTGGGTTACATACAGTTTTGTAGACAGCAAGCGTCGGTATTCCATTTTTGACACGAAAGTACAGCCTTCTTTTGCTCCAAAACATAACGGATCGGTTGTGCTCAAACATTTTGTAAGCGCTTTAAAATCACAGCTTGGTACTTCCTGGTCATGGAACAACGGATACACCTATAATGACCCCAATGTTGCCGGTGAAATGCAGCGCAGGACAAAAGCGTATAGTGACCTGAGTATCAGCTGGAGTTATTTGCCGAGACCTAATGTGATCCTGTACGTTGCCTGCTCCAATATTCTTGGAAGAAATAATGTGTTCGGCTATAAGTATACATCACAGCCTGATGAAGCCGGTTCTTTTTCAGGAATACCGATTGGGCAGGGAGCAACCCGAATGGCTTTTGTAGGATTGTTTATCACGTTTTCCCGTGATAAAAATGCCAATCAGTTGAATAATCTTTAAAACAGAAATTCTATTATAAACCAGATCGCAAGGATCGTTGTCCAATTTTTAAACCAAACAAATCATGAAAAACTTACTAGTAACTGTCGCCTTAATTTGTTGTGTTGCCCTATCTGCATTCGCGCAGGATTCTCCTTATCAGAAAGCCATGAAAAAGGAAATTGCCAGTTTGAATGATGCCGATTCCCTGAAAAAATTTCAGCAGTCAGCCAATGGTTTTGCACGTATCATCCAGCTTAATCCCAATGAGTGGCAGCCGTACTATTACAATGCGCTCGCTTACATTTACCAGGGACTTGATAATACATTAAGTCTGACGAAAAAAGATGAAGCACTGGCAAAAGCAGAAGAACTGATCAGAAAGGCAGAAGCAATCTCACCCAATAATTCAGAGATCGTCACACTTGAAGGTTTTAAAATCATGGCTGAAGTAAGCGCTGATCCGGCTGGTCGCGGGCAAAGTTTGTCAGGTACTGTCATGTCTGTTTTTTCGAAAGCGATGAAAATGGATCCTCAGAATCCAAGAGCTGCACTGTTACTGGGGCAAATGGAATTTGGAATGGCTAAGTTTTTTCATTCAGGAACTGAAAAAGCATGTGGGTTAGTAAAACAAAGTCAGGCTATATTTGCAGCACAGGATGATGAAGCTTTGAAAGCGAAACTGGCGCCAACCTGGGGCAGACCGCTGGCAAATCAATCGGCAAAAGCTTGTCAATAAAGTATTGAAGCGATACATTGGAAAAATAAACTGATCACATGACACCTTCCATTAAAGGCTCAAAAAAATTCTGGAATTTTTCACCGGCCTTTATTGGTATGAATCTGATTATCGCCGCTGTGCTTACCGTTTTCTTTTGTCCTTCCTGTTTTACCTCATCAGAAGGATTGTCAGATGCAGGCTCCGATTTTTTTTATTCTTTTGTTTTGTCATGCATTCTGAATTACGGCGGTTTTCTGGCGGAATATTATTTCGACAAAAAATTGCCCTGGATTCAATATCCTGTAAAAAGATTGATTTTGGAAAGCATGAGTTATATGTTGTACGTTTTTGTAACCAGCTTTATCATTACTTTTTTGATTGAATTACTGATCAGGAAATCTTTTTTAATGCATCATATTCCCTGGGGAAAGTTGATATCGTACACAAAAACACCTTTACAAATTTCAGTAGTTGTTGCCTTTGTTTTGATCAGCCGTTCCTTTTTACTGGAATGGAAAAAATCTGCGATAGAAACCGAACAACTGAAAACACAGCAATATGCACAGCAGTACCAGACTTTAAAGGATCAGTTGAACCCGCATTTTTTATTCAATTCTTTTAACATTCTGAGCAATCTGGTATATGAAAACCCGGATACAGCAGCAAAATTTATTCGTCAGCTGTCAAAAATTTACCGTTACGTTTTAGAGGTTCAGCAGGAGAAACTCGTCAAGCTGTCCAGTGAGCTTGAATTTGCTGAAAACTTTCTTTCACTACAAAAAATACGTTTTGAAGAAGGACTGCAATATGAGATTAAGGCAGCGTCAAAAACAGATTTTTACCTGCCGCCACTTTCACTTCAGATGTTGCTGGAAAATGCGATTAAGCACAATATTGCTTCTATGGCAAATCCGCTGCATATTGAAATCTTAGTAAAAGGAAGTCAACTGATTGTAAAAAATAACCTTCAGCTGAAAAGCAGCTTGTCCGAAGAATCCACCGGAATTGGTCTTTCCAATATTCGAAAAAGATATGAACTGCTTAATAATGAGCCGGTTTTGATTGATGAAGCAAACGGTTTCTTTGTCGTGAAGTTACCCTTACTAGAAAATCCACAAGTATAAACACTTGGAAATTCCAATAAAACAATGCGAATCCTGATTATTGAAGACGAAAATGGAGCAGCCCGCCGGCTAGTCACATTGATTAACGAAATCCTACCAAATTGTGAAATTTATGGCAATTTGGATACAGTAACATCTGCTGTGGAATGGCTGAATGCGAATCCCCAACCAGACCTGATTTTTCTGGATATTCAACTGGCCGACGGTATCAGTTTTGAAATTTTTGAACATGTAAAAGTTACCTCGCCAATTATTTTCTGTACCGCTTTTGATCAGTATGCGATAAAAGCATTCAAGCTGAACAGCATTGATTATTTGTTAAAACCCATTGATCCGGATGAATTAAAAAACGCTTTGACCAAATTTCAATCCGTACAAAAAGCACCTGAAATAACCCTGGATCAAATCCGGATTTTACTGCAGCCCGTTCAAAAAGTATATAAAAACCGATTTCTGGTAAAAATCGGTGAGCGTATCCAAACCATTGCCCTTGATGAAATCAGCACATTTTACAGTGAAGACAAAGTCTCTTTTCTAATGACCAGACAAGGCAAAAAATTCATTATTGATTATACGCTAGACGAAGTTGAGAACCTGCTTAACCCTGAATTGTTTTTCAGATTAAACCGCAAATACATCAGTTCTGTCAATGCAATAAAAGGTGTTTTCACGTATTCAAACAGCCGCTTGAAAATCCAGCTTGAAAACTGTGACGATAATGATATTCTGATAAGCCGTGAAAAAATGGCTGCGTTTAAGAATTGGCTGGGGCAATAACAGGAGTTAAAATAAACAATCTTCATAGTATCAAAAATTACGCTCTGGGTAAGAAAGATCACTACAAAAGCATTCATCATATTTACTCATTTCCCACTTTTTAAATCAACTTTACAACAACTTTTCGCTGATCATTACACATTCCCGACAATCATTAGTACATTAAAGTGTAATTGATCAGGATCAGAATAACGGGAATAAAAGTTAAGTTTTTTCATCACCGATTGTTACGCTAAGTATATTAAAAAAACTAACAGGTACTGAAATGGCAAAAAAAGTAGCAGAGCAGCTGGCCGATATGCTGGTAAAAGCAGGTATCAAACGAATTTATGCAGTAACGGGCGACAGCCTGAACGAACTGAATGATGCGGTAAGGAGAAATCCGGATATAAAATGGATTCATGTCAGGCATGAAGAAGCCGGTGCCTATGCAGCAGCAGCGGAAGCTGAACTTACCGGTCTGGCCTGTTGCGCGGGAAGCAGCGGTCCCGGCCATGTGCATTTAATCAACGGGCTTTATGATGCGCATCGTGCAGGAGCTTCCGTTTTGGCGATTGCTTCAACCTGTGCTACGGTGGAATTTGGCAGCGGCTATTTTCAGGAAACCAATACCATCAAGCTTTTTGACGACTGCAGTTATTACAACCAGATTGCAACGACACCAGCTCAGTTACCCCGCATGACACAGGCCGCTCTTCAGCATGCCATTCAGAAAAAAGGCGTGGCTGTTTTGGGTTTGCCGGGAGACGTAAGCGCCATGGATGCAGTAGAAAACATGACTGCTGACAAAAATTACTTTTCACAGGCCATAATCAGACCCGGAGATGATGAACTTCAGGCACTGGCCAATCTGATCAATAAATATAAAAAGGTAACTATTTTCTGCGGGATCGGTGCTTTTGATGCGCATGATGAAGTGGTTCAGCTTGCTGCTTTACTGAAAGCTCCGGTGGGTTATTCTTTCCGTGGGAAAATGGGAATCCAATATGATAATCCTTATGAAGTCGGCATGACAGGCTTGCTCGGTTTACCTTCTGCCTATCATGCCATGCATGAAAGTGATCTGGTAATCCTGCTGGGAACTGATTTTCCTTATGTTCCTTTCATTCCGCAGGACAAAGTTTTGGTACAGATCGATACCCGTCCTGAAAGACTGGGAAGAAGAGCAAAGCTGGAAATGGGTCTGCATGGTGATACCAAAACAACCTTAAAAGCACTTTTTCCACTTTTGAAAGCCAAAGAGGATGACAGCTTTTTAAAGGCACAGCTGCATATTTATGAAAATGTAAAAGACCATTTGCAGACGTATGTCCAGGATAAAGGCACAAAAAATGCAATACATCCGGAAGCAGTTGCAGCAGAAATTGATAAACTGGCAACAAACGATGCCATCTTTACAGTAGATACCGGCATGTGCTGTGTCTGGGCTTCCCGGTACATCCGGTCGACCGGAAAGCGGAGTATGGTAGGATCGTTTACGCACGGTTCCATGGCCAACGCCATGCCTCATGCCATAGGAGCAGCACTTGCCTGCCCGGATCGTCAGGTAGTTGCCATGTGCGGAGATGGTGGGATCTCTATGTTACTGGGAGATCTGGCTACGATCAAGCAATATAATCTTCCTGTTAAAGTCGTCGTGTTCAATAACCGATCCTTGGGAATGGTCAAATTGGAAATGGAAGTTGCAGGGCTGCCGGATTCAGAAACCGATATGGTCAATCCGGAATTTGCCTTAGTAGCCGAAGCAATGGGCATAAAAGGAATCACGATCAGTGATCCGGATCATCTGGAAGCAGGTTTGAAAGAAGCATTTCTTTATAACGGACCGGTTTTGATCAACGTCATGACCGATCCCAATGCCCTTGCGATGCCTCCTAAAATTGAAATGAAAATGATGACTGGCATGGCACTTTCGATGACAAAATTGATGCTTGGAGGAAAATTTGAAGAGGTTTTGGATACAGTGAAATCCAACTACAAACATTTGGAAGAATTGCTGGATTAGCAGGCTGCTTGTCACTATTGAGAATGGCCGGACTATCCAAAATTCAGGGTATTCCGGCCATTTAATTTAAAATCACGATTTGCAGAACAGCTACTATCATTGAAAAATTATGACAAAAAAATTCAAAGCTTTATATATAAGCAAGGAAGGAGAAAATTTTAAAAAGGAGATCAAAGCGCTAAATAGTACCGACCTCCCGGAAAATGATGTGCTTATCAAAGTCTGTTATTCTTCCTTGAATTACAAAGATGCCCTGTCTGTTTCCGGAAATAAAGGTGTAACCCGTAAATTTCCGCACGTTCCGGGCATTGATGCCGCAGGGATTGTAATGCAATCAAAAACTTCCAATTTTAAAGAAGGAGATTCGGTGATCGTTACTGGGTTTGACCTGGGTATGAATACCTGGGGTGGCTTTGGTGAACACATTAGCGTTCCTACATCTTGGGTCTTGGCATTACCAGACGGACTTTCGTTAAAAGAGGCGATGAGCTTTGGAACGGCCGGACTAACTGCCGGCTTGTCGGTTGAAAAAATTATCAGTGCCGACATTACACCCGATCAAGGCGCTGTTATTGTGAGTGGCGCAACCGGTGGTGTTGGAAGTATGGCAACGGCTATTTTGTCAAAATCAGGTTTTGATGTCACAGCCATTTCCGGAAAAAATGAAAATGACTTTTTGACTTCGACACTTGGTGCCAGGCAGATTATTAACCGCGATGAATTTATTGAAAAGTATAACAGCAAACCGCTGGCTTCATCCGACTTTGCTGCCGGAATCGATAATGTAGGAGGCCCGACCTTATCCGGAATTCTGAAATCGGTCAAACAATATGGAATCGTTACCTGCTGCGGAAATGTTTCTTCTGCAGACCTGAACACGTCTGTTTTTCCTTTCATTCTGAGAGGCATTACGCTGGCAGGGATTGATTCTGTACAGACTTCGATGGTATTACGCAAGAAAGTCTGGCAACTGCTGGCATCGGAATGGAAACCGTTACATCTGGACAAAATGATTCAGGAAATCAGTTTGGATGAGTTGCCTGAAAAACTTGACGAATTGCTACTGGGAAAAGCAAAGGGAAGGTATGTTTTAAAGCATGATTAAGAAAAAATTAAGGCTGATTTGCTTCCTGTTTTATTGATTGTTTTGCCATTTTTGTATGCCTGCTTTGCCTTAAAAGAAATGCGGGAAAAACCTGGGCTAATGATATACCAGTTGAAAATGGCCGTTTGGTGTCTGGTTTAACGGTATTCCTTCATTAGCACATTTGGGATATCTTTTTTGCTGCATCTTTAAATTTATTGTGTTATTATATCAGGCAGATTACTGCTGGACTGATTTTTTAATCTTCTTCATCCAAACCATTACAGCAACATCATGGAAAACAGAAACCTGCCCACAGATCATATTCCTGTGCTTTTTACGGATACGAATGGAATAAGTCATGAAGGAATTTATAATTCCGCTTTGAATGCTTTTGTTGAAAAAACAGGTGATGAAGGACCGGAAGACAGTGGAATAAGTTATCTGCAGGAGGAGATTTCAGAATGGGAATATCTGGATGACCAGCAAAGTTCTGATCCTGATCTGATGATTATACTCTGAAGCTTATTTGAAGAAAGGAATCATACTGTTTTGGAAAAAACCTCGTTAGAAAAAAAGAAAACAACTGTAAACAGAGCGCCTGAATGGAATTGTCAGATAGGCAATGGGAGTTATTTGATTTTGTGAAAGTGCAGCATGGTGATCAGAAAAGGAAATATTCCGGGCAGCCTTACTGGACTCATCTTTTGTCAGTAGCAAACATTGTAAGTGAATACTCAACGGTAAACTTTGAAGTAGAAATTGCCTTATGCCATGATTTGTTTGAAGATACGTCCTGTACTTCTGCGCAGCTTGAAGAACATTTGCTGGACTTGGGTTATGACAAAACAAGTCAGGAAATGATCGTAAAAGGAGTTGTTGATCTTACAGATAAATATACAAAAGAGGCGTTTCCAAAGTTTAACAGAAAGATCAGGAAGGGTTTTGAGGCACAAAGATTATGGAAAATCGAGCCTTATAGCCAAACGGTCAAATATGCAGACATTATTGATAACACCATTTCCATTGTAGAAAATGACAGAGGATTTGCCAGAGTTTACCTGAGAGAAATTGATTCTTTTATCTGGAAAATTAATAATGGTAATAAGGAGCTTTACACAAGATGCTGTAAAATATTTAGCGAAGCAGTACATCAATTATTGTAGGTTATGAACTCATCGGAACAAAAAGAATACGAATATATTACACCGACCCAAAACGAAATTCAGGAAACTATTGACCTGATCAATAAAAAAATGGAATCGTTGAAAATAAAATCTCCTGGAAATGAAAATGTTATGGAAGGCTATGCCGAGGCACTTCGGTTACTGAATGAAAACAGCAGTTCGTATGATCATATTTCCGCTTCACTACAATCAGATAGCAGCCGGGCAATCGCTGTGCTTGCCGTCGACTATCTCAATGGTGAATGCAGCAGGAAAGTATTAATGGAATTTGGAGGTGAATGATGACCAAAGCCATTGCTATTTTAGGGCTTAATTTTTTTCTTTTACAATAGTACTAATGGTTACAATTGTTTTATTTTTGCCGAAACTTACAAATTGTGAGTTAGGTAGAAATAATACTTATAAGAACTTCGGATATTTCGGGGTTCTTTTTTGTTTTTAAGCTCCTGGTTTCTTTCAAAGGTGATTTTCAGTCATCTTACATCAACAAAATTTCACTTCGATTTTCTTCTTGAAAACAGAGTTTCCGCTATCCTGCCGGCAATATGAAGAGCATGCACGATTACATGAACTGATTGAAAATATGAATAAATAGCTGATTGGCCGAAAAAGTCGTAACTTAAAAAGGAAAATAAAGGATCGAATTATGAAAGTGAAGATAATCACAAAGGAAGACTTACCTGAACCTGGCTCGGTATTGAAATTCAGAATAAAAAATACTACGCAGTGGCGTGTGGGACGCAGAGATGCAGAAGGCAGTGATTTTATAGAAGAGCCGCGTGGAGTTATATACAGGTATTCTTGGAATCAGATTGATGAATATATGCTCTGGGCCATTCCGGAAGTGGAGGTTTAAAGCCTGAAGATTATAAAAAACGGAGGCTTAGGCCTCCGTCTCTGTATTTATTCAATTTAGTCAGGTTTTCGCAGTGGATTATTTCAAATACAAACATTATTGCAGAAGCACTCTTTTTACTTCTGGTTTTGAGCTTCCGTTTGGAATAACATACAAGTAGTACGTTCCACGGGGTAAGTCGCTCACATTAAATTGTGTTTTACTGTTTTTTGGAATGTTGGCGCTATATGCCGTGGTGTTGGAAATAGAACGAACTACATCTGATTTTTCATTATACAAGATAATTTGTTTTGGCTGCAGTTCCACATTTGCATTGCTGTTATAGTCAAAGCTGATCACATCTCTTGCCGGATTAGGATAGACTTTAATTCCTTCTTGTGTACAATCCCACCGGAATGAAATTTGGTTTGTCATAGCTGTGGTACCACAGGCATTTTTTACCGTAGCCTGGACAAAGTGTGTAATTCCACAATTCCCGCTGTTCAGGTCTTCACTGTTTTTTATACCACTCATGGCTAGGTTTCCATCCAGATACCAGTTGTAAGTCGCAAAGGGTACTTCTGTTAGGGTTGCTGTGATTACTCCGTCTCTATTAACCGGATTGGTAGTAAGAGAAATTTCCGGTACACCAACATAAACATCTTTTGTCAGTGTCATAGGCGTACTGCATACATCAATAACAGCCGTAATGGTAACCATGCCGTTTTCCGTTCCTATTCTTTTGGCGATGCCTGTTGAAGGATCGATCGTAAGCAGCGTAGTATTACTGCTCGACCACAGAACAGGAGTTCCCATCAGGTTGCTGCTGTATGTACCGGTAGTACAAATCGAAGAATCGCCCAATATTTCAAAATCATAGTCAGAAGTAAGCAAACTGCTTTCGTTGGCAGCAATCCAGTCATTGATTTCCTGCTTGGAAAAATCAGAAAACATAGGAGCATTGTCAAGACTGCTACACATCAGGGAAGGTGCTTTGGCACTGCATCCGGAAGCTGCGTCGACAGGGTGTGAGGCATTGAAGTTATGTCCGATTTCATGCGCCGTGGTAAGGTATTCATTTTTGGTCCCATAAGTTAGTCCGTAAGCCCTTGATGGTGTTTTACCAACAACGCCTTTACTAGCAATACCCAATGTAAAACCTTCCAGCATTTTGGATGTAAATAAATGGGCTACATCTCTCTTGACGCCGGTATTGTTCTTGTTCCAATAATTGGTAAATTCACTAAGCAATTTTTCCGGGTTTGTTGACGTATAAGGATCGTTAGCCGTTGCATAAACATGCTGATACGTAACCATAATCCGTACATTGAAACTGCTCATATAAATACCCGCTACAATGTTCATATCGTTCAGGATACGTGCATTGGTCTTGGACTTATTATTTTTATAGAATTCATAATCTGCATCGGTAGCCACTTCCAGAATTCTGCATTTCGTTGAAATGCTTGAAGCTTCTCTTGCACTGCTTTGTGCTTTTTCTACCACTTGGCTGATCGATTCCACAATGCCGCACTCCGGATTTGTGGATTTTACATCCTTGGTATTATAAACTACATAGCGGTTATCGGCCAGATCCGACTGGGTAATTCCGGATAATGGTTCAATAGCATAAAAGCCGTTTTTTCCATCGCTGATAATTCCTTTAATCTGATTGTTGTCAATATAAAGTCTTACAAACTGGTCTGGATTGTTGTTTGCATAACCTGAGTACGTATTACAAACAGCCATTTCCGAATCGGCTATTTCACCATTTTCTGTCGTGATAACCGCCTTGTAGCCTGCTGCCCGGATATCATTTTGCTGAATATTTAAGTCCAGGGTCAGGTCATTGGATACTGCCAGCTGCAATCTGGACTGAGAAGGGTTTTTCTTAACATATCGGTTTAGTACTCCGGGTTCAATCGTTAATACATTTAAGGCTTTAACAAATCCATCCAGTTTTAATGATTCATCTTTCGACAATCTCGCCGGAGATGTTAGCGGTTTTAGGTTTTGTGAATGTACAGTGTGGCAAAAAAGAACAATCAGAATTAAAAGATTTTTCATAATGTGAGATAAACTTAACGGATACTGATAGGGAATGATGGTGTAATCCTTCGTAATGAACCGATCAAAAATGCTTTTACAGAACCAGAAAAGGGTTAAATCTAAGTTCTTCTACAAAAATGTGTTTTCGAGTCGTTTTGTAAGGCTTGAAACTAAGTACTATAACAAAACTTAATTTCCAATCAAATTTTGTAACTTTTTTCACAAAAGTATATACAATTCTACCTGCGTGTAGAATTTCTTATTTTGTTGATTACAAGCATTTTAGGCTAGGGTCGTCGTGTCGTAGATCGAAGTGAATGGCAGTAGCTTTCTTGCGATAATAAATTGCCTCATAATAGATTAGTTGGTAATTTATCTCTTTTAAAAGAGGTAAAATTTCAAATGGAGCGCTATTATTTTATGTAAAACGAAATATTGAAATAATGTTCTGTTTCATTTCGGCTGAAATAAAATGGAACCTATTACGGTACTAATTAGTACTATACGCAAAGTCGAACAGTTACCTATATACGTTAGATATTTTTGTGAACTTCTGTGTGGTATGTGTAATAATATTCTGACGTTATAATTAGACAGCGATAGTATGCCATAAAAATACCACTTTGCTGTTTTTAAGAATTCATTTTCTAGATTTCACTACGGAGTATAATGAAAATGTAGTGTACAGCATATCCTGTCTTCCCTTCAAGATGGCAAATACGAAGACAGGCGGCGGCGCTCGACCTTATACTGAATATGATAAGTACTTATTTTAGTACCTGGTAAGAAGTTATTTCAAAAGGATTAGCAAAGATATCCTCTTTTGTCATGCCCGGATAGATAATCAGATAGCCGCTTACTTTCATGTGTAAACCATCTTTTTTAGCCGCTTCCGGAAAATTACAGGCACCCAGATAACCCGTATATGCTTTTTTGATTCCATCAGCATGAAGAATGAACTGGCCGTCGCCAATTTGTTTTACTTCACTGGTGTAATTCGTGAAAATGCTGTCAACGGTACTTCCCTGACGCCATGTGCAGGTGAGTCTTGAATCGATGGGAACAGGATCTGTCCTGGGAATATCCGGAAGTGTATTTCCTTTTTCGCAGGCAGCAGCGCTTAGCAATAATACCGAGATTACTGCGGGATAAATTTTAACAAGTTTCATAACGTTGAGGTATAACTAATTTCTAATGTAAAATTAGAAGAATAGTAAAACAATACAAGCAATGAACCAGGAATGGGTCACATAACAGGGATAAAGAAATTGTGCCTGTCTATAACTTTCATTAACAGGAAAAAATCGTTAAATGGATATAGCCAATTCTAAATCTGTATAGGTTTTTTTCTTGAATTTTTAAATAAAAAGGTGCAGTTTAGAACAAGAAACAGGAAGAAAACTAAATACGAAAATAATGGCAGAGTCAGCAAATGAAGTAGTAACGATTGAAGCGAAAGATGAAAGTTTTATAGTTGTAAGAAGTAAAATGTGAAATGGGCTCTGGTACAGACACAGTAGCCCGTTTCACATTTTACCTCTTATACTGTTTCTTTTTATTTGTCAGAAGACGGAACCAGTTTTGCTTTCAGGTCCGGATCTTTCATGTCTTTGTCCAGAGGATACATCGGATGCTGTATTCTTTTATAGCCAAGTCTGGCCAGGTTCTGATCTACTCCGCCAGGCGTTAAGGCCAGCAGCCAATCTGCACGCATGTTGTAAAGCTCGGGTTCAAGGTAACCGATTTTTACAACCACAATATCCGATTTGCGTGGGTTAAGTCCCAATCTTGTAAAATCAGCTTCTTTGTGGTAGGGTTTTCGTTTTTTTGTAACGATCACGTGAACACTTCCTACTTTCACCACCACTTCGGTCTCTGCATTCAGGTCACCATGCTGAATGGATTCTACGGTACCTACCAGCCTGATCGGAGGGGCAAAACGGGCATCCACAGCCGCGCCAGCCAGAGCATCCACTTCTCCGCCAACACCCGCTTTGATAGCCGCTTCCACCAGTTCAGGTCCGGGAATAGAAGCATAGATAAGAGAAGGTCCATCAGCTGATTTAAATTCGGGGCGTTTCAATATTTCTGTCAAAGTCCAGGTTACATCACCAGCACCGCCAGCTGTTGGATTATCTCCCGAATCGCTGATAAAAAAGGGATGTTTCTGGCTTTTTACCGCTTTGTTAAGTGCTTCATCGAGGGTAGCGGTAGGTGCCACAAAGTCAAATTCCGACCGCACTTTCCAGAAACTACCAGCCAGTTGTTCTGCCGTTTTCGTAACTTTTTCCTTATCATCACCCGTCACCATGACTACGGCATGGTTACGCGGTTCGTCTGCCCAGGCATAGCCAATCCAGATGGCAGCATCAATAATACCCGGTTGTAGGGAAGCGGGTGACACGGCGGAATATAATGTTTTTCCAGGTTCAATTCTCGTACTGGTCTGTTCTCCCGGTAATAATATCGGTACAGGAATCCAGGCTTTATACGCCGGTTTTCCTTTGCCTGATTCAAGTCTTGAAAGCATGTTAGCAACAGCACGTCTTTTGGTAGCCATTGCATCTTCATGCGGTGCCATACGGTAACAGGTAATCAAATCGGTATTCTGGGCCAGACGCCATGAAACATTTCCATGCAAATCCATGGACGTGGAGATCAGCGGTTTTTTGCCAACTACTTCACGGATTCTGATCAGGAAATCACCTTCCGGATCATCCATGCCCACAACACTCATAGCTCCGTGAATGTCATAAAATATCGCATCGTAAGGAAGATTTTTTCTTAGCAGATCCAGCGATTGTTTTACCATTGACTCGTAGGCTTCCTTGGTTACTGTACCTCCCGGTAGCGAACGGCCCATGAAAGCGGGGAGCCAGTTGGCACTTTTACGAAGGACAGAATCAGGAGAAAAAAACGGATACGATGTGAATATCTGGTCGCCGCGTTTGGGATGAAAAGCTTCTTCATGCGTACGTGCCGGTGAAAATGTACTGGATTCGATAGCCAAACCGACTATCCCAATACGCGGAAGCGGTTTTTGCCGTGCATCTGAGATTGTCTTTTCGGTAACTTCACCAGGAGTTTCGATATCTTTTGCAGATACCGGTAAAATTGCCTGAGTGAAGGTCAGACATAAGGAAGTGAATAGCAAAAATGTTTGTTTCATATATAAAATTTGGTTCAGGAAACATTTTAAGAAATTTATTAAATGTAATCAACTTTATGTTTCTCCGGCAACTTTGAAACGAAACTTTCACAGGTTGGCTGCAAACTGCTATTTAATAGTTGGATAATGTAATTAGAATGACTTGATCAGGGATTAAAATAGTTTTCAATACAAGTAGTATGAGAATAATCATCCTGTTTATTTAATTCGTTGAAGCATTGTGATGCGATTCCAGATAGGTCGGCTTTTGGCTGCATATTTTGTATGCTTCTGCTAATGGAATAGGCTGATACTTTCCTTTCATTTTGAACATATGATCTATTCCAACATCCAGTGATTTTCCTACATTTTGGAATGATCCATGTACGTGGCCATAAAAAAGCGGTACATCGTGATGAGACTGGTGCCAAATGGACATGGGGTAATGGGAGCAAACAAATTTCAAGGATTCTACCTGGTAAAATCCGATTTGGGTAAATTCAAGAAAGCTGCCGTTGTCTACAAATTCCTGAGAAATATTATGGTCATGGTTTCCCTGCAGGAGAATAATGTTTTTACAGTTGATAGCCTTTCTGAACCTGACTATATTTTTATAGCCTCCAAAACTCCAGTCTCCGCAATGGATCAGCAAGTCGTTTGGTTTGACGAGCTGGTTAATTCCATCTACAATAGCATTGTCCATACTGTCCAGTGATTTGAAGTCCCGGCATCCGGCATTGTTGGGAGTGCCCCAGGTACTGGTTGCTTTACAGATATTTTTATGCGCATAATGGGTATCAGAAGTAAGAAATACCTGATCTATGTCAAAAGGAAGTAATCTAAAGGGTATCATATTGATTATTCTTTTTCATAATGGCTATCCAATTTTATGCCAGATATTATTTTGGCAGTCAGCTAACCGCCGCTAGCTTCTATTCTCAGGCATAGCTTTTTTAGAGTAGATGAAAAAACTACTAAAAACAGCTATTTATGAATCCAACAGAATTTAAACCATTAACGGCTATCGCAGACAATTTAGAGGCTTGTCAGGAAATTTTTGACTTTGTCTGCGAGAAAAAGGGTACATCATTCAATACCAAACATACTGAAGACGGAGAAGGCGTTTCTATCTTCAATAATGATTTGAAACTGGTCCTTTACAACAGTGGTAAAATATTTTTTGAAGCTGAAGGAGATTCCTGGGAACTGCCAAACCCGTTCAGATTTGTAGATCTGGTACGTTCACACGGTTATGATATCAGCAGAAATTAATTTCATCTGCGCGTTCGTTTCTTATAAAAACTTTTTCAGGATCTGAATGCAATCATCAATACTGCTGGTTGTAGTGTTTACCGCAAGGCTGTTTTGATTATAAGGTTCATATAAATTGGTATTTGTAACTTTAAACAGTCCGATGGTGGGCGTTTCAACTGCACTGGCCAGATGCATCATTCCACTATCAGCTCCAATAAAGACATCCGTATTCGCTATAAAAGAGCCGATAATACGGATGTCTTTGTTCGCATAATTCGGGACTTTAAAGCCAAGCTGCGACGTATTTTCAACCGGCAAAACTTCAATGATATTGTAATCCGGAAACTGGATTTTTAATTTTTCATAAAACTCTTCCCACCACGATTCCGGATAAATCTTTGTACCCGTCGCATTGGTAAACAGACAGATTGTCTTTTTATCATTTTGAACCAGGTTTTTCAATAAATGCTTTCCGTTAGCAAGCTCCGTTTCGTCCAGGTTAATGTTCAAAGTAGGTACAGGCCGTTTACTTTCAGCAGATCCAAGCTCGCTTAAATAATTCCGAAAAACGTAAACCGGATATTTTGCCATGTGGTCATGGTCTTTGTATTTGGATAAAAATTCCTTGTCAGCATCACCAAAAAACTTGTAGCGGGCATTAGCAAACTGCACGGAAAGTCTTCCGGATGAAGAGGTGCTGTCTACATTGACAACGATATCATATGGATTTGTTTTAATTGAAACCCAGCCCTCAAGGTACCTGAATAAATCTTTAAAGGGCTTTTTAGGAAGCTGAATAATCCGGTTAACAGCCGGGAAATTTTTGAAAACAACAGGTGCCAGATTCCCTTTCACAAACAGATCAATTTTTGCATCAGGAAGTGTTTCAGAGATTTCGCGTATGAGAGGGGTCATCAGCAGAAGATTTCCCAGACGGTGATTTGGCCTGCTCACCAGAACCCGGGTAATCTTATTTCTGCCAGCGGCATCAATCCGTTCGCTGACTTTGGAAGTACCAATGTTTCTGGTTAGCCTCCGCATTACATTGGCTCTGAGTGTATTTATTCTTTTCTTGATCGTCATGCTGCAAAAATATACTTAATATCTGATAAACGGATTGATGTATGTGGTTATCAGATACCGGAAATATCTGTTGGTGTTACTTTGAACCGGAAAATATTCTTTTTACCAGTTTTTCAACAGGTGTCAGCGTGTACCTGCGCAGTTTTTTCCGGAGGCTGCGCAGAAATATAAACCGTCGGGTATCCGCCCAGTACATAGCCACTGCTGCTTCCGGCGACTGACCGTTCAGTACAGCATATTCCCGGATCAGGTTGTTGAGATCATCCAGCGGGATTTCGATTTTACGAAGATTATTCAGGCCCTGGCGAAAACTCATTTTATGAAACCGGACCCGGTTAAGATCTACCATAGAAAATTCATAACCATCTGCTGTAGGTATGACCAGAATATTTCCCAGTGAAAGATCCATTTGATTTACATCCGCACGGTGCAGTTTCATCACAAAAGTCAGCAGATGGTTGTACAAGGTTTTTTTGTAATTTTCGTCACTTGCATGATCAACCAGATGTTTCTCAAATGTTTGATGAGGAGAATACAAACAGATATAATAACTTTTTTCAAGCAGTTTCCATTTATATGTATCGAGCCATCCTACATTGGGAGGTGTAGCTATTCCTTTTTTGTTAAGAGTTGCTGAATTTAAGTAAGATCGTTCTGCTTTTGATTTCCTGAAAAAAGAATAGGCAACGCGGTTAAAAAAATACATGCCCTTAAAACTTTTGATCACCAGTGTATTTTGTGCTGTATCTACTTTCCTGATAACGTTTCGGTTATCCTTTATTACCAAACCCAGGTGATCAAAGGCGACCGGAAGATTTACTATAAATTCATTCAGTGCTGCAAATTCATCACTGATCTTGTAATATTTCATGTTTGATTTTTGAAAGTAAGCAAGTAAATAAAGGTTTACTTTATGTTTTGGTTCCCTGAGTTTATGTTGCTAGTTTTAACTTCATACCAAATCCCGAAGATACCAATTAATCTTAGTGTCGTGTCCTTTGGAGCAAATTATCCCATGACATTCATTCCTGACCCATTAATGATGCAACATCGTCCTTCGTCTGACCAACTGCTGGAATTTTTTAAATCGGATGTTTTCCGGCAGGAGCATGCGCTTCGGGGGGATTTTACACAGGCGATTGCAGAATTTTACAAGCGGTTTTATCCCGGACAGGACCAGTCCCGATACAATGAAATCGGAATTCAGATCAATCGTACCGTAAGGAAACCGATTATTATAGAAGAAGAAAATGATTCTGAAAGTCAGGTTCAGGCTGCGGATGATGCAGAATACAGGTCAGATATTTATTTTGAATACCTGCAAAATCCTGGTCAGGAGCTGTCTTTTTCCCTGATCGGTCATAGTGAAGAACAGGCTTTTTACAACGCTACCAAAGCAGAACTGCTGGATTTTTTTGTATTTAAATTCAGAAGATACAGTAAACTGTTAATTTATTGATCTTCATTAGAGGTTTCAAATTCCGGTTTAGGAAAAAATTCGTAATTTCCCAGGTATGAAACAAAGACAATAGAGACAACTCAAATTTTTTCTGAACATTCCGTAATCTCTTTTTCTAAACTTCCCGTATGTATGTCAGATTCCACTTCAATAACTGAATACAATTAGGTAGTTTGTAATTATTAGAACCTCATGAATCCTGGGGTTCTTTTTTATTGTTACTACTTCGCGTACATTAAGTTGATGACTTCAAAGCTAAATTACCTTCATGAGCAATTATTTACTTGAACTGGAAAAAGAAATTACCCTAAGGTGGCCCGGCACTTATGATAAGCTGAGAAAATCACAGTCGGATCATATTATTACATCCTTTGGTATCTGCATCAGAAGCAGTCCTTGTTGGTATATTTATGCTGAATATGATCAGACTGTGATCACGATAGATCTTTACGTTATTGAGAACAGAGCTGATTTCAATCAGATCCTATGGTCTCTCACTTCGACCGTACCTCCCGATGTAAAAGGTGTAAACCATATTCAAAGGTATTGGGTGAAGCCAGAGGAAGTATTGTCCGGTTATGAAACCATTCATTTCAAACCGGGCGATAATCCGGATAAGGAAAGGATTTTAATCATGACGGCCAGGGAGGTAGCCGGGCATATAGCAAAAGCTTTCGGAGGTTTTCCCTGGCTTGATTAATCAAAAAAGTCTCGCTCTACTAAATGCCATAGCGATTTTACAGTATTGTTTTATAGATAACAGAAACGGCTAATCCATTTTCACTCGTGAAAGCAGATTAGCCGTTTCTGGCAAAAAATAATCGGGGGAATATGTTTAATGAATTAAATGCAGCAATCTATTCTTCATCTGCAAGGTCCACTATTGGAATTGTAATCTGATTTTCTGCATTAAGACCAATAATCTTATCCAATACAGACCTTGGTGAGTCAGCAGTAAACCTCACAACATGTTCATATACGTTGTCATCGTCTCCAATATTGTCGGTTACTTCATATTCCGTAGTTAAAAGTTCGTCGTAGGTAACACCCAATAACTCGGCTAGTTTTTGTTCAAATTTTTCCGACTCATCGTCGTCTATAAAATCCGATAGTGACATATTTCAATTATTTTGTTGTGATAAATTAAAGATATTTTTCGTATTAGTTTCATGCCAGCCATGCACTGGTACTGTATTGTTAAATCAGGCTTGATCATGCCTTCTCAGGCAGGAAGCAATCGAATCTTTTTAAGAACAGTCAATAATAAAGTGAGGTCAAAAATTATTGGGAGCAGCGCATTTTTTCCAATACTCAATCATGACCTTGATTGTTTCCTTAAATTCATCAAACGGACCAGGCTTTACAAAAAATCCCTGTGCAGAAGTACTGTAAGCATCAATAACTGCCTGTTGATTGATTGCTGTCGTAAAAAATACATAAGGGATACATTTAAGACTAAGCTCGGCATCTGTTTGTAGTTTTTTCCTAAGTTCCATTCCATTCAATTTTGGCAGATTTACATCAGAAATGATGATAAACGGAAGTTCCTGTGTGGTATGAAGATAGGCCAGGGCTAATTCACCATCAGAAAAGTACATTCTTTTGTTTTCATAACCCAGTTCTCTAAAAACTTCTTCTAATACATACTGGTCGTCCGGATCATCTTCGATGATAATAATTGCTCCGCATTTATCCATACTGATTTAAGATTTGGAAATCATATTCCTAATGTAAAAAACGATGCCAACTATTATTCAGATTTCAGTATATTGTTATCCTTTTTTTGGGCAGACTGACAATTTGCCACCAAAACATGCAGAAATATTGAAGGTAAGAAATGGAGTAGGGGATATCTGTTGCTTTGGTCATAAACGCACTGGCACTATGCTGATAACTGGCATCAATATCTTCTTTATCGTTGGATGCGCTGAACACAATAACCGGCACAGGTGTGAGCCTTTGTATCTTAAAAAAGTAATGAATCGAATCTAGTAAATTCAGCCCTTCACGGCGCGTGGGCAGATATAGATCAAGCATTATCAGATCTGGCGGACTTTTTAAAGTATTCCAGGTATTATTTAAAAAATCCAGGGTGGCGCTCGAAGTAGCGAGCCTTAAAAGTGTAATACCGGGCATGCTTCTGTTAAAGGAACGCTTAACGATTTCCCACTGGTCATCATGATCTTCAATAATCAGAATGCTTTTACTGGTAAAGTCTTTATGTGTGGGCAGCTTCTCTTTTAGTGCATGATTATTCAAAAAGCATATGCTTATTGCTTCGGCCATTTGACTATACGCAGCAATGGAAACAGGTTTGGTAAGAAATCCACATGTGCCATAATCATAAGCCTGTATGATCAAAGAAGGATCATTGCTGGTAGAAAGCATGATCACAGGAATCTGTTGTGCTGCCGGAATGGATTTTAAAATGGAAAGAGCGTCAAGCCCGTTCATCCTGGGCATATTCACATCTGTCAGAATCAGATCAGGCATTGAGCTTGCCGTTTGAAGACTGATCAGCTCAAGAAGCTCTTTTCCATTTCCCAGTTCTGTAATTTGGATTTCATTGTCTACATTTTCCAATGCTTCTTTCAATAACATCAAATCATCTTCATCATCATCAACAATGTAAATAGAATTTTTCTTCATGATCTCAGCCGGGTCAGTATAATGCAAGGATTAGGTATAAAGCTAACAATTTAATTGTTCATTTCTTAGCTCTATCCTCACTTTAGAGGTTCATCCTGTCGTACCTTAATAATGCCTGTCAGCAAGCATATTATGTACAAAGAAAATGCATTTTTTTATGGAAGAAATCTCTAGTGGAGTTTCAAAAAATGTGCCTATGATGAATAATTCATGCATTGAATGCACTGATTGCCTGCTGAATCGAGATGTTGTCCTACCGCATTAATCATATGCTCTTCTAAAAACAGCTTGTCATGATATACTAGGGTGTTGACAGCAATTCTGTAAGCCTTTTTCTGGGCATCCATGTTCGTAGACAAAATAAGTATATTGGGATGAAGTGTACATGTGCTGGCTGCTTTGGCTTTAAGAATAGACAAGCGCGCAGTATCTGTAATATATTCTTCGAAGTTGTGATTTATGACCATGCTCGTTTGATTATTTAAGCAGGCAAGGTAAACAATTACCCTGAATGGAACCCGATCTATAAAATGAAGCTTTGATTAAGGTTTGAAAGGATTTTTTCTTGCAAAGGAAATACAAGCCTGAGTCAACAGCTTTATCGGATAACGAAGCTATGTTTTATCATGATAAGGTTTTGTACACAGTGGCGTCGTCATTTTATTGGTGTATTAGCTCTTGGATTGCCAGTGGATGACTTTTGAAGCTGCCGGAAATTTTCCAGGTAAGCTGCGATCATTTTATCCCAGCTGAAATGCTCTGCACTATAAGCTCTGGACTTTTCTCTTAAAACCTGTATAGGATTGGGAGCGGCTATATAATTATTTAAAATGCCGGCCCACACTTTTTCATTTTCGGGTGGCAGCAAGGTTCCATTATGATCCGGATGAATGGCATCAGGTATTCCGTCAATCGCGGAGGCAAATACCCATGCACCGGACAAGCTGGCTTCCAGGCCTACCAGTCCAAAGCCTTCCATATCTCCTTCGACACGAATATTGGGCATTACTAGAGCATTAGCCGACGCTAACATCTGGCTAAGCTCATCAGCAGGTAGTTTGCCCAGGTGAACTGCTTTATTTTTAAAGCCAGGCTGGTACAGAAGAGCTCTTATCTTATTTTCATCATCAGGATAACCCAGGAAAAGTGCCAGGCGTTGCTGAGTCTTATCAGGTAGAAAACGGAACAGCCAATCCGCAACTGGCCTTGATTGATGATAAGGCCCAACAATTAAAAAGATAAAATTTCCAGCGAGTAACGGTACCACATGGGCAAGAAACCAGGAGATTCCTTTACGCTTAACGGGTCTTCCCAGTGCCAGAAAGACTGTTTTACCTTTGATATCAATTCCATGTTTCTCTTTAAATGTGTCAGCGAAATGGGCAGATGGCTGTGTTTTCAGAAGATCATGATCCACTCCGTTGGGTATGACAACCACTTTTTCCTTCCGGATTCCCCGTTCTATACAAGCTTTTGCCGTAGCCTGGCTTACGGCAATAATCAGATCAAACCGGTTAAAAGCAGGGAGAATATGTTTTTGATAAACAGTGCTTGGAAAAACGACGTCCAGCCCATGCACGGTAACAGTCCGGTAAAGATGACGATAGCTTTTATGTCTCAGACACACCGAAGCAATCAGCGCATCGTTGAAGTGAATGACACCTATTGCTGGAAATCGGGTCAGTATCTGGCTGATTCTTTTTTCAAGGGAAATGAAAAATCGTATCCGGCTTTCTTTTCCGCAGTAGACAAGCGAATGCACTTTGGCAAATTTGCTCATACCGTTTATCAACTCATAGCTTTGCTTTTCCATGCCTCCGACAGCGGGCGGATATTTGTGGCTGACGAATAAAATTTCCATACTCAGATACCCGGTTTTAATTTTTTAAAAGCAATCAGATAAGCAGCCAGTCCGAAAAACAGCCAGAAAAGCTGGCGCAATCGTCTAAGGATGGAAACCGTAATCCATATTTCCGGACTCCGAAGTCCAATAACATCTAGCATCACTTTGTTGGCTAATTCTTCCACCCCGATCTGGCCCGGAATAAAAGCGCCGGCTGCTTTAAAGACGATAATGCCCATATCCGCAAAAAGTACTTTCAGGACACTGCTGTCAATATCTATAAATTTCAGTATGAAGTAAATTTCCAGTGAGCCTGCGATCCAGTGCAGTGAAAAGAAGAAAGTACAGAGCAGAAGTCTTTTTTTGTCGGTCCTGAAAAAGAAGCCAAATTCTTTAAACACCTGCTTTAACTCCAGTTTGTCTGCCAGCTTTGCCAGATAGCGGCCAGGCTGTGAATTTTTTAACCTGCTTTTTAGTGAGTTATCCCAGCGGAGGAAAACAACCAGAGAAAAAACCAGCAGCAGTAAACCAGCATATGCAGTAGGATTTGACGGTACAGAGAAACCAAAGTTCGTGCCGCTTAAAAGTAGAAGTATCAGTGTCAAAAATAAAAGTAAAAGCTGTGTGAGGATCATCATCACTCTGGAAATAAGGATGGACGCCGTTAGGGTTGTTTTTTCAATGCCTTTATTTTGTAAAAGATAAAGTTTGACAGCCTCACCGCCAATCACGCTTGCAGGATTAATAATACTTACCATTTCGCCGATGTGCCGGATTAAAAAAAGGTCCAAAACAGGAAGTTTCTCGCCCTGTTTTCCCATGCAGTATTTCCAGCCCAGTGTAGCAAAAAAGTATGCGGTAAACGTAATAAAAATCAGCGCCAGAAAATTAAAACCAATACGGTCAACCAGGTGGATTACCTGATGCATATCCGTAGCTTTGACAAACAGGGCTAAGGATAACAGGATTACACAAATAAATACAGCTTTAAAGATCTTCATGCCGGGTAAGGAGTATTATTCGTTAATTTGAAAAACACCCGTCAGATTTTGAAGCTCTTCAAAATAGACATCCGCCAATTTGTTCCAATCCAGGTTCAGGCTATAAGCTCTTCCTTCTGCTGAGAACTGTTCTCTGAGTTCATGGTCATGCAGAAGGAGTTTTATTTTACTGATGTAATCATCTTCCTGCTGAGGATGACATTTAAACCCGTTTACTCCCTGGGTAACCACATCACCTGAGCCGCCGCCATCCGCAATAACACAGGGGAGTCCGCTTGCCATTGCTTCCAAGACAACGTTGCCATAAGTTTCCGAAATGGAGGTAAAAAGAAAAAGGTCCGACGAAGCATAAAGCTCCGAGAGCGTCAGATGATCCAGGTTACCGGTGAAAACTGCATTTTTCATCTGTTTCTGGCAGTCACTTTTTGCTGTTCCGTCACCGGCAATGATAAAATTATAAGGCAGCTGCTGTCTTTCACATGCACTGTATATTCTGATAAGTACTTCCAGATTCTTTTCCCATACCAGCCGGCTGGCAAAAAGTATGTTCGGATTATTATTTCCTGTCAGCGACCGGATCGAATCCCGATTTCTTTTTTCCGGAGAAAACAGCCTGGTATCAATTCCCCTTTTCCATATTTTGATTCTTGATAGCTCAATCCCCATGGTCTGCATCTGCATGGCGATGCTTTCCGAAGGGACATAGATGATGTCGCACTGGTTGTAAAAAGCTTTTTGGCTGGCTGCTATTTTGGTCTTGGCAAAGTCAATCAGAAAACGCGCTTTGCTCAAATAATAATCCACATAGGAGATGAAGTGTGTATGATAAATGGTCAGTACGGGGATTTTCCGTTCACGGGCATATTCCAGTGCATAATTACCCAGTAGGGAAGGTGTAGCAATGTGGATAATATCCGGTGAAAATGCTGACAGTTTTCGTTTTAGCTGGGTATCTGCCAGATGAGGTAAGGCCATGGTATACCTTTGATTGATCGGCAAAGTAATGGCGGGAACCGGAAAGCACTCAAACCCCGCTATTTCGGAAGGCCCTGAGCCGCAGATAAACAAAAATTCAAACTGGTCCGGCCGGATCCTGTTGATGAGCTGGAACATGGTCCGTGATGCTCCATCAAAATCTTCTGTCAGGATTTCTGCAAAAAAAGCTACTTTGATCTTTTTCATTTACCGCCTTTACAATGTTGAGATAAGGATAAATATAGCTTCGGTCTGGTTTGAAAAATGATTTGTTGGAAATATTCACAATAATTTAATACCGGAATCCATGCCTGTGGATAGATTCGGTGAAGTAAATTCAGAGGGGAAACAGAGACTACGGTTTAATCTTAACGGTATGATACTGCTTAGACCTACCTGTTCTGATTGGGAAATTCAGGCTATACAAAGGATAAAATCCTTTGTTTTCACTTTCCTGATGAGCCCGGAAGTAGTTTATAAATTTAACAATTCAATAATATTTTACAGTAATCCTGTTCATATAGGTGTGGTAGTTTTGCTTATCACTCAGAACAATCAAAGATGGTACCTGTTCAAAGAAAGCTTCGGAATCTTGTCGTATTATCATTGTTTCTATTCGTCTTTTTATGGGCATCCACAACATCCATCAGTGGTTCGGCTGTAAAATTGAATTTACTTCCTAAATCATGGAGCATGCCTGATTCCGGAAAGTTTTCTGTGATTACGTATAATGTTGCAGGTTTGCCCGGTTTAATATCCAGTGCCGTTACCAAAAGATCTACCAGTATTGCCCGGATAGGAGCACTCCTAAACGAATATGATATTGTCCATGTTCAGGAGGATTTTAATTACAATAAACATCTTTACCAGGATAATGCACATGCCTTCCGTACGAGCACAAAAGGAAAGGTACCTTTTGGTGATGGTCTTAATACACTTTCCCGGTATCCTGTTCACCATGTGAAACGGATTGCCTGGAAAGACTGCACCGGAGCAGACTGTCTTACCCCCAAAGGTTTTTCTTACAGCAGTGTCGAGGTGGCTAAAAATGTGTTTATAGATTTTTATAATGTACATGCCAATGCTTTTAATCACCACGAGGCCGCAGCGGCCCGACGAAAAAATATCAGGCAGCTTTCTGATTATATCAAAGAACATTCTTCAGGACATGCCCTGGTTGTGATGGGAGATCTGAACGGACATTTCAGCTACTTTTATGATAATCTGACTATGCTTTGTATTGAAAATAACCTGTCTGATGTATGGCTGCAGCAGAGTTGCCAGGGACAGTTCCCCGAAATAACCAAAGGATTTCCGGATGATAACATTCTTAATTTATCAGACTCCTGTGAAACAATTGACAAAATACTTTACCGCAGCAGTCAGCAGATTGAGCTTGTCCCGGAGCATTACAAGCTCGAAAATTTTACCTTTTCAAACAGCAAAGGTCAGCCACTTTCCGATCACCATCCGGTCAGTGCAGCATTTTCCTGGCGTTTGCTGGACAAGAGACAGACTGAACAGGTTATTGTTTTGAGCAAAAATTAATAAAACTTTTTCCTCAAAAACGCATGATTTAACAGGAAGGTAAAACTGGCTTGATCTTAGGACAACATACCCATGGTACTTTTATGGACTTCACTTAAAGTTCACCATTGCTGTATGAAAAATAATACTACGATTAACAGAAGGAAATTTTTAGAAAGATCTGCCCTGACTGCTGGCGGATTGATATTTTCTACCATCCTGGTGGGAAGCTGTACAGACCATGCGCCTGAACCGGGCAATACAGATCAGGCGGGCAGTTTTGATTATGGTGTAGCCAGTTTTGATCCTACCGACAGCAAAATGATCCTTTGGACTAGGGTAACTCCTGCCAATTCTTCGGTACCCAAGGTCAACCTGACCTACCAGATAGCCACAGATCAGGGTTTTACCAATGTGGTGAAAACGGAGCTTCTGGATGCTTTTGCATCCGATGATTATACCGTAAGTATGGATCTTAGTGGGCTGAAATCCAATAGCCGATACTATTACAGGTTTATGATCACCAACACGTCAATTGCTTCACCGGTTGGAGAAACCAAAACACTTGGGAAAGATCAGGAAGTTTCAGAAATTAAACTGGCCGTTTGCTCTTGTTCCAATTATCCCGCCGGCTTGTTCAACGTATATGGTGCCATGGCCGAATCGGATGCTGATGTCGTGCTGCATTTGGGCGATTATATTTATGAATATGGTGCAGGCCAGTACGGGTCCAATCCGGATACGCTTGCCCTTGGACGTCTTCATAATCCGGCTAATGAAATTATTACCTTAAACGATTACCGTACCCGGTTTAAACAATACCGAAGCGATGCACAGCTGCAATTGGTGCACCAGAAAAAACCTTTCATTTGTGTCTGGGATGACCATGAAGTAGCTAATGATGCCTATAAAGACGGGGCACAAAATCACAATGCCGGAGAGGGAAGTTTTCAGGAACGCAAAGATCATGCGATCAAAGCCTATCACGAATATATCGGCATCCGGACGGAGATTGATGCAAAAATTTACAGAAGTTTTTCATTCGGTCAGGTACTGGATTTGCACATGCTTGACACCCGTATTATCGGACGGGATAAACAGCTTTCCTATGCTGATTATTTAACGCAGTCCGGTATCAATGCAGCTGCTTTTCAAAAAGACTGGTTGGATTCAACCAGGACTATTCTGGGTGCTGAACAACTGGCATGGCTAAGTACTTCCATAGCAAATGGAAAAGGTGCCTGGCAGGTATTAGGCCAGCAAGTGTTGATGGGGAAAATGTACGTCCCCGCAGAACTACTGGTAGCGATTGTTCAGATTGTAGGGGAAGTCGACGCAACCGGATCTGCCAAACCTGCTACATTTATGGCATTTCAGACACTGATTGTGCAGTTGACCCAGATCAAAGCACGGCTTTTAGCAGGTGATGCCAGTCTTACTCCTACGGAGCGTGCACGGGTACAAACCGTACTTCCATACAACCTGGATGCCTGGGACGGATATCCGGTTGAACGCGAAAAAGTATACGCAGCTGCTAAGGGTAAAAAGTTAATAGCCCTGTCGGGTGACTCTCATAATGGCTGGTTTTCAAAGCTTACCGCGAACGATCAGTCGGTATCCGGGAAAGAACTGGCTACTTCTTCTGTCACTTCTCCGGGATTTGAAGAATACCTGGGTGCTGATGCGGCTTCACTGGCAGGTTTTGAACAGGCACTTGCACTTTTGGTAGATGATCTTGATTATTTGGATGCATCCCGACGTGGTTATGTAATGGCAAGCTTCACAGCCAGTCAAATCAAGGCAGAATGGCGGTACGTATCAACGATCACAACCAAGACTACAACAACTACTGTCGGCCATACGGAAGTGATTAATAGTTAGTATATCCACTTATATCATTTGTTCCGCTACCTGAATGCTCTTTTAGACATTCGGGTAGCGGAATTTTTTTATGGCTAAAAGCCCCTCATCAAAAGAATCCTGAAATCTTTGTCAATCTTACAGGATTGGATCGTTTTATAAGACTGACCTTCCGGATGAGGAATAGAACAGAATTCAAACAAATCATGTGGCCGGCTGTTCTCATTGTATACCTTATAAAAAAGGCATAAAACACCGCCAAGCATAGGGTCTGATTAGATACTTTCGAATTTTGAAGGACTTTATGTCAAACCAAATAAAAAAACGGATAAAACTTAAAGTAGAAAAGGTTTAGATCTGCATAAACCCAATATCACAACTTGAAGTTGTACTTGAAACCTTTAAGTAGGTATAATGCTAATACTACTTGATTGTAATATAATTATTACTATTTTGCCCAGCTATATAGAGAATAGTGGTGTTTTATATTCTTGTAAGTATTATTTAACACTTGATCAAAACCAATGATCCTATATTTGAATTTCAATTGATTTTGAAAGTGTAGAATTAAGCGAATCAATAAACATAGCAAAATCATGGCAACACTACTTTACGATCCAAGACAAAAGAGATCTGTAAATCTGGATCATGTGGATTCAATCCAGCTTAAAGATGATGAAAACGGAATTAAAATACTTTTTGAGAAAGTAATTGTTTTCGATGAAAAGGATTTTCATTTGGTAATAGATCGATGGGAATACAAGAATATAGCTGAAAGAGACAGTGTTTATGGATCTATCATCAGGGATCATGGTAAAAGGGTCGGGTAAAATGATTCGGCAGGAGAGTGATGATAACCGCCTATCGGAGTAAGCTCTGGATAGAAGGACATGATATCACAAAAAAGCCAGGAAATAATTTTAATTAAGGTTTTCGATGATAGCTTTGTTAATTTAATTTAATCAAATCTCCATTATTATATCAGCTTTCTCTTTTTGATAATCATATAGTTTGTTCATGCCATTCTGATTAATAGACTCATATTCAATAGATAAAAAGTTTAAATGTCCATAATCAGGGACACAAAAAAGACTTACATAGCTCTAGTATGTAAGTCTTTTTTAATATTCCTTCTTACTAAAATTGAAAACGATATTTCTTATACACTATTAAGGATGTACAATAATGTATTTTATATGATCCTGAAACTTCAAAATTATATGCTTCATTATACAATTTGAAGTTAAGATAGAAGTAAGAAGTGACCATTAAATTTTTATAACCCTTTTTATGTTAAATGACGGAACACAGAACAAGAGGGCCTTTCGCGAAAGTTCTTGGGATAGTGCAAAGGAGGTGAAGACTGAAACTAAAATGCCCCATAATGACAATGCAATGTTGTAGGGCGTTTTTCTATTCATCAATGTCTTCAAATGTTAATTCGTTTCTGGTCTTACTTATTGAAATTCGTCTAAATGTTGGTGCGTATCCTTCTCGTCCACTCGGCTGGAAATATTCGCGCACATAAGCATTTTCTGTTTCATAATTTTGTGTCATTTTGGGTCCAAAATATCTTTTGTCAGAAAGATATAGCATTTGGTCGATAGAGTTGTCGGCTTTGAAATTGTCAGCACTTTTAATTTTTATAATTGCGTTTTGTATGTCACGCTCTGATAATTTTAGTGTAAATGTGTGATAATAGTCTCCAATTGCTGACATTGATTTATTTTCTTTCAATTCAAAATTGTCTTGTAATAAAATCTTTTGTTCTTCTACAAGTTCTTTCGCATTTCCCTTTGTAAAAAGTTGGTCTTCAAAAACAGTCCATAAAACAATTGTCAACACAAGAACTCCAAAGATTTTTGTCAAATACTTTCCTGTCTTCGAATAGCCAAGTTTTTTTGGAATGAAATATAATAAGCACCCAATTCCGATTGGAAGTCCAACGAATGTCAGTAATAAAAGTCCTATGAATAAAAATTCGTCCAATTGTTTATTTCTGTCGGTTTAGCATGTCGTTTTAAAATGTCCTATAACTCGCCGATTGACGCATGTTCAATATAAAATACGCATTTTGTATTGTTGTAGAGTACGTATGTTAGGAATATACTTGTGGGGCTTTTAACAAACTCACAAAACGTCCATTTTCTGGGACTAGCCCCGGTCGGGATTTGACCGCCTAAAACTGCCCAAAAACTGTATCAATTTGTTATCTCACAAATCAAAATATCATTTTGATAGCTGCCTGAGTTAGTGAGCCACCGGCTTATTTTCCCATTTATTCCGGATCTGCTGCGCACCAGGTACAAAATTGACAAAGCAGTGCATGTACTGCACTGCTTTGTCTGGCCGTATGCAGGCGAGGAAGGTGAAGCCATTTGACAGCACTTCCCTTATTTAGATAACGTTGAAATGGTACCGGAAGCCATGAATGTGGAAAGCTGTTTTTCAAATTGCTGCATTTTCGTTTTCAGGGACTCCGTTTCAGTCTTCATGGACGCCTCTGCTTGTTTCAGGGTTTTGTTCTCTGCTTTTAAAGCTTCTACTTCCTTGATCAAAGCCTGGATCGCGATCAGGTTCACACCATCAAAATCAGCCTGGTTGATGGATTTATCTTCTCCGATTACTCCCAATTCGTCGCGGCCGAAAGCTGCAAAAAAGTCCTGAGCCATCGGACCGTAATGACGGTATTGCTTCACGTCCTGTCCTTTATAGTTCCAGCTTCCCAGCCGCATATTGCTGATCTTTTTAAGAAACAGCGCTCCATCGGTAGTACGAAAGTTTTCTTTTCGTGTAGAGTCGGATATCACTGACCATGCATTAGCATTGGGTTGAAGCGCTATTCCGGACGGGAAATTCTCCTGGCGGGCGTTGCTGGTATACAAAACATAACCACCTGCAAAATGCATCATCATCTGGTTATTAGCTGTAGTATTGTAAGTGCAACCCAAACAATTACTATCATCACCAATGATAAATGACCCTCTGTGATCTGCTCTAACAGAAGAACCCATAGCCGTAGAACGATCCTCACTTGCAGTTGTAAAAAAACCAAAGGCAGTTGAGCTTTCCCCGCTTGCTTGTGTGCCTTGCCCCATAGCCGTGGAATAAATCCCGTTAGCTTTGGTCATAGCACCGCTGGCGAAGGAATACCAGCCTACATTCGCGTTGTCCCAATTGGTATAGTGAAATTCGCTACTAGAAACCGCGCCGGCCCGAAAGGCACCCTTGCTGCCATACCAGATCAATTTGGAAGTCCATGGCCGGTTTGGATCCTGTGATTGTACACCTGCAGTATCGGCTCCGAACAGCACTGTTTTTCCTTCCGCAACGTTCAAAAAAGCTTTAGGTTCTGTTACACCGATCCCTACCTGTGCATATAGACTGGTAGAAATCGCAGTGAAAAGAAAGGAAAGTAAGGTTTGTTTCATAATTTTTGCTAAAAAAGTAAATGGATAAAGTTGTATTTTTTTGGATTGTTATTGTTTCTAATGTGGGTGTTATCTTCTTACTGTTGCGGCTGATTGCAATGCATAGCTGCCCGCGCCCACGATAATTTTTACGGTGCGCCGTGCTTTGTTGAGCGTTGAAATCCGGAGTTAAGTAAATAAACTATTGTTTGATGACTTTGGCTGCTTCTACACTTCCGTCATTCCATTGCAGTTGCACTACGTATAGACCCGCTGGAAAATCTTTCATGTTGATTTCTTTGACTAAAGGTTTTTTGTGCGTTTCAAAAAGCGTGTTTCCCTGCGCGTTCAAAAGTTTGACAGCGGCAATATTCTCCCAGTAATCCATGTTGATCCGGACTTTTTCAACGGCTGGATTAGGGTAAAGTTCAATCTGGTAAGATTGCTCAAAGTAAAGCGCACGAATTTTGCTGTAAGCATACGACTGATCTTTATCCACCATTTTGAGCCGGTAATACGTAGTGCCTGCTGCCGGAGAACCATATGAGAAACCATAGTTTTTCAAGCCACTGCTCTGATTAGCTGCCGTTATCTTTGAGAGCGTATTCCAATCTTTGGCATTCGTGCTGTATTCTACGTTGAAATAGTCACTGTTCGACTCGTACGTTGTTGACCAATTCAGACTGGCAGCGGCTCCTTCCTTTTTAGCCGTAAATTCCAGTAGCGTTACCGGAAGAGCACCAGGCTGAGCCGCTGTTATGGCACTGAATGTAACCGGAGCTGATAGATCATTATAGATGTAATGCGCGGTAGTATTCACCACGCTGCCGGTAGTAGTAACAGGCGCTGAATTTTGATAAGCCACCTGCAGCATCGTTTCAGTGTTCCCGTTAAGCTCTGAGGCAAGATAAAATTGTCCGAGCCTTCCTGCATAGGTAATAGGTGAGTTAAATGTGTAAACGCGTGTTATACTGGGAGGACTTCCCGGCAGTGCAGATGGCGAGATTGTCAGAGTATTGTTCTCGATACTAAAAGTGGTCGTTGGCCGTAATGTGAGCCCGTCAATAGCTACATCGGTACCTGCGGAGATGTAAAAGCCCTCGTTACCTGAAGTAAATTGGGCCTTAGCATCAAAAGAACATAAGAGAGCCAGCTGGCAAAAGAGTAAATAATGCTTCATAAGCAATGCGTTATTGGATAAAAAAATAATGGGGGTAATACTTAGACAAAATTCGAGTTCAAAGATATGGATTTGTAGAAATAGTTTTATGGTTCTGACAGATATAAAAGGTATATATCAATTCGGAACTACTGGATAAAGCCTGAGGGGATAGGTTTTGGTTTGAAACTTTGCCAGTACATGGTCCGATAGTATTGATGATACTAGGTTTGAAGATACGATGATCGGGGATACTATTGAATACTTTGAGAGGGCCGGAAAGCTTGCCTGATTAATGATGCACCGGTTCGATACAAGACAATGGAAGTTTTTACTTTCGTAAATTGTGAGCGAGTTTGAGTAATTCAAAAGATGAAGGAACCTGATATTGCCAGATATATTTCTTTTAATAGTTTTATAATAAAAAATCCATTAGATGGCCAGGTACTTCGAAAAGTTAATTGCCGTAATTTTTGTTGCTTTCTCTATTTCGATTGTTTCATGTAAAAAGGATCACACGGAACCCATTATAGAACCTATTATCGAAGATGGAGGCGAAATTGTCTCATCAAGTAAAGCAAAAGGCAAGCTGGATACTGGCTTTATCACCTTGAGTTATAGCGAAGGAAAGGTGAATGGGCTAGTGATTTATTTAGAGAGTAAAAAGGGTACGGGGCCGTTTAGCAATATTGATATTGTTTACACTAATATTCCTGAGGATACGAAGATAATTCCCGAAGGAGAGTTTACTTTCTCTGGCACTGACTTTTTTCATTACAGTATTAATAATAGTGAAGACTTTGCAGGACATCAAAAAGATTTGAAGTTTTCCCTTAAAAGAATTTCAGGTATCAGATACTCTATCAAATTTAGTGGTACAACAAGTACGTGAAAATCTATTACCGGATTTTTCAATAATGACCTGGGGCCATACTGGTAATAACACTTTGTCAGCATAGATAAGTCATCAATGGCGAAGCGAAGCAGATCTAGGATACAAAGGTTTGGACATGGCACACAACTCGTTACTGAGCATTTACGCCACTTGATACTGTGATAAATCAGGTAGCTATCAGTAATTCATAATTACACCAATGAAACTAACCTGGACATTTTACCCAAAGTACGAGCCGAGGATTACACTTTCCATTATTTATGTTCCGGAAATTGACAAAATCGGCAAGTGGGGGTTTCTTCACGTAGAATCAAATCAGGCTTGGGTATGCTGGGACTGCTTCAAAGTATTTGACCGGGGTGATGTAAAGGCAAAGAAAGACGCATTTAGCCGCCTGATCAGAAATGAATTCATCAGTAATGAAAATATTGACTTTAAAGTATTATCTGGACTGTTATAGATGTACTTTTTGCTGAAGCTTTTTCGGCTCCCTTTTTTATAACTTTCATACAAATGAGCGTGCTGTGCTTAACAACCTGAATAGATAACACGTTACAATTGAAACAATAGTCTTGAAATATTTCAATTCTGATGATTCCTTTGGATTGTAGTTAAAATGCTCCTTTGCAGTGAAAGAGCAGTGTTAGAATTGCGGAGTTTAAGCAAATTTTTCTCCCGGGTAATCAGGCATGCAATCAATTTAAAGTGCAATTTACAAGCCGGTAATCTCTTTTCCTCGGGCGGTAGTATGTATACCAAAATCTCACTTCAAAGATTTAACACAATTAGGTAGGAAATATTTGTTATAACTTGGGAATTCCTGTGTTGTTTTTTATTGCATATTCAACTCACTTTATTGAGATTACTTCCATAAAGTATGCGTAAAAAGTAGTTCTTCCTGATCTATCTTTATTTAGTCAGCCATGGCGATTGTGTATATCAAGTGTTATGTAATTTTGTACGCGTAACTTATCGAACGGTTTTAAATACTTAGATAAAAATATAATATTAGAGTATTCTAATCAATAATCTTTATGAGCATACCTGTCAGATGTTTACTGTTTTCAATACTTCTTTTATCCGGTTTATCTGCTTATTGCCAAAAGGTTAATAAGAAACCGATTATATTATTGTTGCATGGCCGTGGGCAGGATGCAACAGATCAAGACGGCAAAAAAGCGGCTACTTTATGGGAATCATTTTTAAGGAGTGGGCTACTTAATCAAAGTATAACGGCTCAGGATTATGATTTAGAGTTTGGTTGGTATGGGGATCTGCTTGGAAAAGAAGGGATAAATTTTTGTACACACCATGAATTTTTACCGCAAGAAAGGTTAGATCAATATCATAAATACAAGCATACTGCAATACAAACAGTGTTTAATGCATTAGATAATTTACCCTTTGGGAAAAGTTACTTTTTAAGCCAAGTAATGCCTGATGTCAAAATATACCTTTCTGATCAACACAATCAATGTGCTATAAACGACCGGGTAGAAAAAGCTCTTGAGAAAGTTGTAAAAGAAGAGAGGCCGGTAATTATTATTGCACATAGTATGGGATCTCTTGTTGCTTATAACATATTAAATCGAGATTCAAGAATAATGCCAAGAATCAAAGACATTGAATTGATCACAATTGGATCAATGCTAGGTATGGTAGGAGTGCGTAAAGCTCTCTTGGGTGAATACATGACTTTTGGTATAGTGGTACCTTCAAGTATCCTTAGATGGGCCAATGTTGTGAATATTAAAGATTATTTGTCATTCTCACTTAACGGAAAAATGTTTAGTCAAAATGATCTAAATTTACCTATTGACCATCGTGTTAGTTTACAATCTGGTCATGATGCACTGGGTTATTTATCTTCTCCCGAGGTTGCAAAGTTAATAAAGGAGGCAATTAAAAGATAAAAATCAAAGTATGTAATTAGGCGTTTAACGCTATTGAACATTGCTGTCATGCTGGTAAATTCAATTTCGATATTAAATCTCAATATACCTTATCGGTATTATAAGCCCAATTTCCTTTTCAATGTATCATTAATATCCAATGCTGACAACGTTTGATTTTCAATACTCCTTTTTAGTAACGCCTTCAAATAAGTTTTAGTAAATCTTCTGACGCGATCGCCCCTTAGTTCTATAAGTATAAGATCTTTTACTAATCCCATTTTGGAATAAGTAAGATCACATATATCTCTATGGGTGTCTATTAAGCTTTTAACGGGGGTATCTCCCGGCGTATCTTGTAGCTCAAGTTGTTGCTCATAAATCTTAGCCTCGTCAAAGATTACAACGTCAAACGTTTCATGGTTATCCTGTTTGGCGACCAAGGCTAAAATAGCATTATCTAGCTCTCCTTCGTTATTAACTTGCCAAAGCGATAGTGTATTGTTTGTTGTTTTTAGATCATTTGTTAATGCGTCTGCACTAATGTCCGAGGAAGCTAAGAAGTCGATGTGATTCCATTTTCCTTTATTTATTTTTCTAACCAGCAATGGCATACTCTGACTCTAAATCTAAGGTTACTTGGTCTATATAATCTTGAACCCACTGCGGTTCGACTTTGATAGCCTTCAAAATTGTAAGGCTGTTCATTGAACCCCAATTTTCAAATGCCCTTACTCCTAATTCTTTAATTTCAGCGCTTTTATGCACAATTGCTGCCAGTGCCATAGTTTGCCCGTGTGGAAAAATGTCGTTCTCCTCAAAGCGTCCTAGAATGCGAAGTATGCCAATCAAAATGGTTTGATTTTGGAAATTCTCTATAAATAGCTTGTTCAGCCAATTTCGAGTTGCTAACGCGTTTATTTTAAGTTGTTCTCGAATCAATAACTCAGTGCTAGAGGTATAGCCAAATTCAAAAACTTCTTCTTTAATTAGCTTGAGAAATAGAGGACTAATTTCTGTTTCTAATATATGCTCTCTATTGTCATTAATTTTATTCTCGAAAGAAACTTCCCTAGCCTTCGTTTTTACACCTTCTTCATTGATCGATTCAGAAGAAGTGTTTGTGAATGCGAAGTAAAAGGCGTTATAATACTGATTAAAAGCAGCGTAATCCGGGCTATTTAGATCAGCGGTCTCATAATCTTTATGTACTGATCCATCATAATAATACGTGGTTGGAGTTGTTATGGTAGATTGGCTGCTGATTTTAGGCCAAGATAGAAAATAGTCAATATCAGTCATAAGGCTAATGCAGAATTAAAGTTTTTAACTATTTCGTCATGAAACTTTTGTGCTTCTAAAATGAAAAACGAGACATCTTCAAAATTATATTTATAGAGTGAGTCGCCCTGAAATGTATTTATGTCAATATGCAATGAAATCCCATTCATTGTACTAATTGATAGCCCACTTCTAAATTCCCCCAAGAATTTATTAATCTCGTATATGATATTAAAATTATCCTCCTTTAGATTTAGGTTAACGGGATTTTAATTGCTGAGCGATTTTTCCATTCAACTATATTTTTCCCTTCAAACAGGTTTAATGTTTTAAAGAACTTAGAATACATAGCGTCAGTTTCTTCTTCTCTCTCAACTTCAACTAGGTAATTTACTAAAAATGCAAGTCTCACATATGATTTGGCAAATTTATTATTGATCGTTTCTCCAATTGTATTTATTCCTTCGAAAAAATTAATTATCAAGCCACTATTGTAATTACGTCGCTGATTAAAATTTAATATAATATCTATTCGATTTGAAGTGATATTTAAGGACCAGGAATTATCAATTGATTTCATTCCAAAGCGATTAACAATACCATCTGAACCTAGTTCCTGTATTATTGTAGGCAGGAGTTGATAATCTTTCAAAGCATCTAAAAAGTAGCTCACAATATCCGAAGTTGGAGATATGTCTGCAAAGCTCCCAAAGATTGAAAATTAATAGTTTACTACCGACGTAATCATATATAAAGTATTTATAAAAGAAACTTATAAATAGGTTGAGCAAATTTGTACAACCTAGAACGACAATTGTAGTAACAAAGGTGTTTCTAAATGAATATACTCATTAAATTATTCAAACCGACTGAAAGCGTAACCAAATAAAAACAAAAGAGCGCAAACAATTGAATTTCAATTACTTGCGCTCTTTAAATGTACCCGGAGCCGGAGTCGAACCGGCACGAGTGTAACCTCATTGGTGTTTGAGACCAACGCGTCTACCAATTCCGCCATCCGGGCATTGTGTTGTGTTGGGAGTGCAAAAGTAGGGAGAAATTCAGATTAACCAAGTATTGTTTAAGAAATATTTCTATAAAATTTTCCGGATTTGAATTGTTTTATAATCTCCGTAGCCTTTACTCGTAACGTAATGCTTCGATAGGGTCTAGGCGTGAGGCTTTTATGGCCGGGTATATGCCGGAAAGCACGCCTACTACTACGCAGACTACGATACCCAAGGCCATCCATCCCCAGGGAACGACAAAGGAACTTTCAGCGCTGATGGAGTTTGAAATGACGTTTCCGATCAATATGCCAAGAAATAAGCCTGCGATACCGCCGATAATACAAACCACAATGGCTTCTATCAGAAATTGGAAACGGATTACGCTCGGTGTCGCACCCAGGGATTTGCGGATACCAATTTCCCTGGTACGTTCGGTCACGGAAACGAGCATGATGTTCATTAATGCAATGGAAGCGCCAAGCAACGTAATAATACCGATGCCAAAACCGCCGATTCGGAGATAGCCCGTGATATTTTCAAAATCCTTCGCCATAGCATCAGCCCGTTCTACGACGAACGAATCTTCACTGCCCAGCCTGTCATTACGGATACGGCGCATTAATCCTCTGGCTTCTTCCAGAATAATATCTCCATCCGAAATTTTGGAAGTAGACGCGGTAATGCCATAGGTTAAGGTTCGGTTGGCAGCCAATCCCCGCCCGTTATCCAGCGGAATGATCATGATGCGGTCGGCATCGTTGCCGCCACCCATGGAACCCTTTTTTTGCAACACACCGACCACTTTGTATTTTGATCCCATGAAGGTGATTTCTTTATTCAGCGGATCCAGGTTGCCAAATAGATTTCTTGCAATTTCCTGTCCTAGTACCACGACATTCAAGGAGTTTTCCATGTCGTTCTTATTCAGGTTCCGGCCAAAATCGATCTTATAGCCATTGATCCCTAAATACTGTTCATCCGTTCCGATCACATTGCTGTTTGGGTTTGTCTTCTTAGACTGATAATTAACCTGAACAGCTCCTCCTATACTGGAAGACAGTGAAACGGTTCCGCCAAATTCATTCCGGAAGCGCTCCGAAAAATCACTGGCTTCACGGTAATTAATGACCGGATATCGTTTGCCGCGCCGTCCGCCGGAACGAAAATTATCTTCTTCGTGATTTTTGACATTAAATGTATTGGCCCCCAAATCGGCAAAACTGCTGTTTACAGAATTCTGGATGCCTTCAATAGCCGTCAGAATACCCACCAGAGAAGTAATTCCAATGGCAATAATCAAGGCAGTAAGTACAGTCCGGAGCAGATTAGACTGTATGGAACGCAAGCCTTCGTCTACATTTTCCCTGATATTCATGGTATAGTTATGCGTTACGTATCCTATTTTTATTAAATTACATTAAATCAGACGAAATATGAGCGTTGAAAGAATATATTTCGTTATGAATCAAATGAATATTATCCTGTTAAATTGAAATAGCATTTATTCACTTAAAATGATTTTCCGGCACAATAAGGTCTCAATCCGGAAAAGTTAAAATTGTTTTTATTAATACGTAAAGCTGCACATGATGCGTGAAAGAATCAAACCAATGGTACGGCTCTTTGCTCCGTTTATCATTTTTTTAGGGATTTCTGCCCAGAGTTTCGGGAACCGGCTGCTGATTCCGATGGATGATTCCCAAAAAAACCATTTGAAAGCCTATGGAATTGCTTACTGGATTCTTAAAAGCTATGAGATGGAAATGGACTGGCTGCTGAACTATCGTGGCGGAAGTTTTATGGTGGCTTATAATCAGCAATTTGCTTCTGAAATGACGGTTCGGGGGGTAAGTTATGAAGTGATTTCAGAAGGACAGGCAGGTAAAATCCTGAATGATATCAGTGCTCCGGATGTCAATATGGATGCGGTAAAATTGCAGAAGGCACCCAAGATAGCCGTGTATTCTCCTAAGTCAAAATCGCCTTGGGACGACGCCGTGACACTGGTTTTGACCTATGCCGAGATTCCATATGAAGTGTTGTATGACGACGAAGTTTTAACCGGAAAACTGCCGGAATATGACTGGCTGCATTTGCATCATGAAGATTTTACCGGACAGTTCGGTAAGTTTTTTCAATACAAGGATTATCCCTGGTACCGGGAGCAAAAACGGGAAGCAGAAGGTATTGCTGAAAAATTCCAGTTTGCCAACGTGCCGCAGATGAAGCTGGCCGTAGCCAAAAAAATCTCAGCCTTTGTAACAGGTGGCGGCTATATGTTTGCCATGTGTAATGCTACGGATACTTTTGACATTGCGCTGGCTGCGGAAGGTCTTGATATTGTTGAAGCAATGTATGATGGAACGCCGGCAGACCCAACGGCAAACAGCAAGCTGAACTATGAAAATACATTCGCTTTCCAGAATTTTAAAACCATTCCTTATCCTTACGAAATTGAGTTTTCAGATATCGACAGCCAGGTAGAAGAGCGGGGGCTTAATGAATCAAACGACTTTTTTAGCCTTTTTCAATTTTCAGCCAAATGGGATCCGGTGCCTAGTATGCTGACACAAAATCACCAGACGGTTATTAAAGGTTTCTGTGGACAAACAACTGCGTTTAAGAATCGTTTTGTAAAGCCGGAAGTAGTGGTACTGGCAGAAAATAAACAAGTTCAGGAAGCACGATATATTCATAGCACACATGGAAAAGGGTTTTTTACTTTTTACGGTGGTCATGATCCGGAAGATTATCAGCACCGGGTAGGAGAGGAACCGACAGATCTGAACCTGCATCCAAATTCAGCCGGTTATCGTCTGATTTTGAATAATATTCTTTTTCCTGCGGCGAAAAAGAAAAAAATGAAAACTTGATAGTACGTTGATTTATCTTGTTCGTAAACACACAAACCGTGCGATGTCGCACGGTTTTTTCTTTGCTCAAAATACATTAATGTACTGAAATATAGATACTTATATTTTGGCATAATCTTGTAAATAAAAAGGTATCGTTAGCCATGAAAGAATAAGTATATCTTAAAATTTACAAAATGGATCGGGAAGTTGAGCCGGATTATGTTAAAAAACAAAATAGCCGTCGCTGGATTATTGGTATTACAGTCCTTGTGATTGTTGCTGCCGGAATTTATTTTCTACGCAGATCTTTACAGGGAACCATAGAATCTTCCAGGATCAGGACGGCTGCGGTGGAAGTAGGTGATGTTGAAAATACGATTACAGCAGCCGGAGAAATTATTCCTGCTTATGAGCAGATTATTACAAGTCCGATCCGCGCAAGTATCCGCCGCGTTTTAATTAATCCGGGAACGCCGGTAATACCCGGTCAGGCCATTATGGATCTGGATAAGTCGCTGACTGAAATTGAACTTGAAAAATACCAGGATCAGCTTGCTTTAAAGCGCAACAGCATTGAGCAGTTGCGGATGAAACTGAACAAAAACCTTTTTGATGCAGAAATCAGTGATAAGATAAAATTGCTCAACATTAATAAACTGCGGGCTGATTTTGAAGATGCCAAACGCCTGCAAAAAGTTGGAGGTGGTACGGGCGAAGATATTACCCGGGCTGAAAATGAGCTCAAAATAGCAGAGCTGGAAAAGAAACAGCTTGAAAATGATCTTTCCTATAATCGTGAATCCATGGATGCTAGTCTGAAAGAAACAGAACTGGGTGCACAAATTGAAGGAAATAATTTAAAAGAACTTTCGCATAAATTGAAAATGGCTGACATTGTCGCAGATCGGAAAGGCGTTCTGACCTGGGTAAATGACAACATTGGTTCAGCGGTAAATGAAGGTGAAATGCTCGCCAAAGTGGCAGATCTGGGAAGTTTCAGGATTGACGGTTCTTGTTCCGACGTATATGCGGATCAGGTGAAGCCAGGTTTGCCCGTAATTATTAAACTGAATGAAACGATTTTACGCGGATCAATTACTCAGGTGAAACCTTCCATTAAAAATAGCATTATCGAATTTATCGTGCAGCTGGACAATGCAAAGAGTGAATCGCTCCGGCCCAACATGAAAGTAGAGGTTTTTATCATTACCGATCGTAGTACAAAAACGCTTCGTGTGGTTAACGGACCCGCTTTTACAGGAAAAAGAAAACAATTTATTTATGTAGTAAAAAACGGAATTGCTTACCGACGGGAAGTTGAGATTGGTTTATCCAATTTTGATTATGTTGAAATAAAGGGCGGATTACAAAAGGGCGAAAGTATTGTACTGACCGACATGAGCCAATTTGAAAACATGGAAGAAATCTCAATTAAATAGCGATGAAAATGAGATATTTCTACTTCCTTCTACTGGTATTTTCGATTGAGTTTTCTCAGGCACAGATTCAGCGCGTGTCCCTGGCTGAGGTTGTACAGCTGGCAAGAGAGCAGTCAGTTGCATCCAAACAGGCCATTACAGCGAAGAAAACCAATTACTGGCAATACCGGTCGTTTATGGCTGATTTCAAACCGCAACTTAGCCTGAATGGTACAGTTCCTGGTTTCACTAATTCCTATATTCAGGTGGTTCAGCCGGATGGTACTGTTTCCTTTCAATCCGTTTCTTACAATAATTCGCTGGTGAGTCTTTCTTTGGATCAAAGTATAGCACTTACCGGAGGCACTATTTACGTGCAGCAGCAAATGCAGCGTTTTGACAATTTTGCGGGAAAGACAACCAGTTATAATGGTATTCCTTTCGAATTTGGGATTACACAGCCCTTATTTCGTTTCAATGCGATGAAGTGGAACCGGAAAATCGAGCCACTGAAATATCAGGAAGGAAACCAACAATATATAGCTTCTTTGGAACAAGTGGCTTTGGATGCAACCGGCTTGTATTTTGATCTTCTGGTAGCACAGGTCAACTTACAGATTGCGGAGAAAAACCGAAGTAATAACGATACGCTTTATAAAATTGCAGGGCACAAACTCGAATTGGGTAAGATTTCTCAGAATGATTTGTTACAGCTTCAGATGGGCTTGTTAACAGCACAAAAAGATCTGGCTTCGGCACAACAGTCGGCAGCTGTTTCCTCGCTCAAACTAAAAATGTTTTTAAGTTCAAGAGATGAACGGGAGCTGGAACTGGAAGTGCCGAATGAAAAGGAAGAATTTGGTATTAACCCGCAACTGGCTTTGGAGCAAGCTTTTACTAACCGGTCTACGTCCATCTCTTTTCGCAGGAGGTTGCTGGAAGCAGAACGTGATGTTGTAGAGGCAAAAAAGGAAAATGGATTGAATGCTTCACTTAATGCCACATTTGGGTTATCAAACCAGGGAGCAAGACCCGGAGATGTTTATATTAAACCACAGGACAGGGAATTTGTAGAATTAAAATTTACACTTCCGATCATGACCTGGGGAAGAAATAAGGCCCGAACGGAAGTGGCTAAGGCAAACCAGGAATTTGCGCAGCAATCGGTAGAGCAGGACAAACTGACTTTTGAGCAGGAAATTTTCACGCAGGTGACGCTTTTGCAAATGCTGCAGAAACAGGTGAAACTTACCAAGCTTGCCGACCAAATTGCCGCAAACCGGTATCAGATTGCACAGGAAAGGTTCATATTAAGTAACCTGAGTGTAACTGATTTAGGTATTGCCATGCAGGAAAAGGATAGGGCAAAGCGGGATTATATTCTGGCATTGCGTGATTACTGGCAATCATATTACACCTTGCGATTGCTGACCTTGTATGATTTTGAGAAAGATCAGAAAATTTGATTCGTCGGGGCGACCCTCGTGGTCGCCCTTTCCAGAAATTGGGCCGCCACAAGGGCCGCCCCGACAGTCCGAACGATTAAAAAATAATTTAAAATAAAAACAGCCATGATCAAACTTCAAAATGTAGAAAAAGTCTATCGGACGAGCTCCATAGAAACCCTTGCTCTGAACAACATCAATATTGATGTAAAGAAAGGAGAATTTGTATCCATCATGGGTCCGTCCGGTTGCGGCAAAAGTACACTGCTCAACATCATCGGATTGCTGGATGCGCCTTCAAAAGGAAGTATCGAGATTGACGGACGTAAGGTGGAAAATTTTCACGACAAAGAACTGGCACATTTACGAAACCAAAAACTGGGATTTATTTTCCAGAGCTTTCATTTGATCAATGATCTTTCGGTTGTTGATAATGTAGAAATCCCTCTTCTTTACCGGGAAAGTAATGCGAAACAGCGCAGAGAACTGGCTGAGGAAGCACTTGAAAAAGTAGGTCTGGCTAATCGAATGAAGCATTTTCCCAAGCAATTATCAGGCGGACAAAAACAACGTGTTGCCATTGCAAGAGCTATCGTTGGAAAGCCGGAAATTATTCTTGCCGATGAACCTACCGGAAACCTGGATAGCGCCATGGGGAATGAAATAATAAGCATTCTTCAAAACCTGAATGAAAACGGAGCAACGATTGTGATGGTAACACACGATGATGCCATGGCAAAAAGAACACATCGCCTGATACGTCTTTTCGACGGCACGCAAGTGCTGTAAGGCTGCTGCAATTCATTTAATTATTAAAGCTAACCGCTAAAAGCTCATAGCCAAATGCTCATTAACTATATCAAAATTGCCTGGAAAGTTTTGCTGCGGCATCCTTTCTATACCTTTATTACCTTGTTTGGCATTACGCTTACCCTTACGGTGCTGATGCTGCTGACGTCCTTTCTGGATCATTTGATCGGATCACATTACCCTGAGACGAAAAGAGACCGTACGCTCTATATTGAAAGAATGATGCAGTCCGATTCGAGCAAAAATTCAATGTCGTCAGGGCCCATGAGTTTTAAATTTCTGACTGATTATGCCAAAACACTTAAAACCGCTGAACGTGTCACAATATTTTCCTATTTCAACGGGTCAAATGCCTATGTCGGTTCTCAAAAAATCAAACTGAATATAACTTTCTCCGACGCAGATTTCTGGCAGGTGGCAGATTTTGATTTTATCGAAGGAAAACCTTTTAACGAGCAGAATATTTCAAACGGCGATTATGTAGCAGTCATTACAGATCGTTTTAAAAAGCACTATTTTCCAAATTCAGATGAACCGGTTGTCGGTAAAAATATTGTAATAGAAAATATTAACTATAAAGTAATTGGCGTCGTAAAAGGCAGTCCGATTACGCGTCCTTTTACCCATGCCGATGTTTATTTTCCTTATACCACACCCAAAAGTAATTATCAGAGCACAGGTTTCCGTGGTAATTATATAGCGATGGTGCTGGCTAAAAATGCAGCTGATGTAAAGGCAGTGCAAAATGAGTTTCAAGGAAATATAAGCCGAATTCCTTTGCCAGGCGTACAGGATGGTTTTACATATAATGTTCTGGAAGTCAGGAGTGAACTGTACCTGGATAATTTTATAATGACTGTACTTAACGGCGGACCAGGTCTGAGGACCATTTTGTATGGTGTTATAGGTTTCATTGTGCTGATGCTCATGGGTTTGCCTGCGATAAATCTGGTAAATTTAAATGTAGGGCGTATTCTGGAAAGAGCTTCTGAGATTGGTGTAAGAAAGGCATTTGGCGCACCCGTACGAACCCTGATGTGGCAGTTCATCGTAGAGAACATATTTATCACTTTTATAGGAGGGGCTATTGCGCTGATCACAACTTTTCTGCTGATTCTGATGATTAATAATAGTGGCTGGATAGCGTATGCTGATCTGACTATCAACTTCAAAGTTTTTTCAGTCAGCATATTAGTTTGCCTGCTATTCGGACTGTTATCGGGTGTCCTGCCTGCACTGCGCATGTCCAGATTAAGCATTATCGATGCACTCAAAGCTTAACTCAAATTTTTAAATTACTGCTCATGATACGTCATCTGTTTAAATTAATATGGAATAAAAAGAAATCCCATAGCTTGCTGATCATTGAAATATGGGCTTCGTTTATGGTTTTATTTGGCCTGGCTTCTCTGATTATCTATAATGTCCGGAATTACATTCAGCCACTGGGGTTTGATTATGAAAATGTCTGGACAATAAATCTGAGTAACAATCAGGATACGCTTGCCGTGCAGGAAAAAATGGAAACAATCGTACAAAAAGTAAAGGGCTTTGCTGAAGTTGAATCTGTTTCGCGCATGAGCAACTACCCTTTTTCTCATAGCAACAACAGCCATACCGTAAAATATAAAAATAGTAGTACTAATTTACATTTTATAGTAGCTGACGAAAATCTTGCCAAAACGATAAACATGCCGATGGTCAGCGGACGGTGGTACAAAAATGTAGATAGTGTAGGGAAATATACTCCTGTTGTCATCAACCGTATGGCAGAAAAAATATTATTTGAAGACCAGGCTGCTGTTGGTAAGGTACTTTCAGATCATACTGGTAAACCAATCTGGATTGTTACCGGCATCATAGACTACTATAAGGATAAAGCAGAATTTATGGAAAACAAACCTACTATGTTTGAACTGCTTAAGGTTCAGGATATCTGGAATAAAACCTTGGTCATTAAGGTAAAACCCGGTACGGACGCTATTTTTGAATCTAAACTGGTAGAGAGTATTGCATCTATTGGAAAGGGATGGAGCTCGGAGGTGATTTATCTTACGGATGCCCGCAAGCAACAGCACGACATTACACTTATTCCGGTGCTGATCTTTTTGATTGTATGTAGTTTTCTGTTAATCAATGTAGCTTTGGGGTTATTCGGAATCCTGAATCTTAGCATAGCCAGAAGAAGGGGAGAAATTGGATTGCGCCGGGCCATGGGAGCTACGGAGGGAAAAGTAACGACCCAATTTTTAGGTGAAATATGGGTTTTAGCGACTTTTAGTCTGATCTTAGGTTTGTTATTTGCCGTGCAGTTTCCATTGATGAATGTTTTTGATGTGGCTAGTGGAATTTATGTTACAGCCATTTTTACAGCAATCGTAATTATTTTCTTCATTGTAACGCTTTGCGCCTGGTATCCGAGTAGGCAAGCTTCCAGGATTCATCCGGCGGTTGCTTTGCATGAAGAGTAAAGGATTTCAGAGAATTTAATGATTTGACGCAGAGCAAAAAAGATTTTACTTTAATCCGTGTGAAAATGTTAACAGCAAACTATAATATAAATGATCCTCATCGTTGACGACGACTTAGCCATCCGTACTTCCCTTGCACTCCTTTTAAAAAAAGAAGGATTTGGTGTTAAAGGCGCGGGCTCACCAGAGGATACATTTAAAATTTTGAAAAGCGAAATTCCGGAATTAATCCTTCTGGATCTTAATTTTTCCATCGAAACTTCCGGTGATGAGGGAATGGAATTGCTGCAAAAAATCCGGCACTTTAATCCTAAAATACCGGTCATCCTGATTACCGGCTGGGGGACGATTGATCTGGCGGTTAAGGGGATGAAAGAAGGAGCAAGGGATTTTATTACCAAACCCTGGCAAAACGAATACCTGCTTCAATCCATCAACACCATCCTGAATCTGGCGCATCAAACAGCTCAATCAGCAAATCGCCGCAAACTTGAACAGAAATATCACTTTGAAAACATTGTAGGAGAAGATTCTAAATTGCTGGAAATCCTGGAATCTGTGGGCCGGGTTGCTGCAACGGATGCACCGGTATTGATTACCGGAGAAAGCGGAACAGGCAAGGAATTGATCGCAGAAGCCATTCACCATAACAGCAAACGGAAAACTAATCCTTTTGTCAAGGTAAATCTGGGAGGAATTTCTTCCACTTTGTTTGAAAGCGAATTATTTGGCCATGTTCGTGGTGCATTCACGGATGCAAAAACAGACCGGGCAGGACGATTTGAACTTGCGCATCAGGGTACTATTTTTTTGGATGAAATTGGCGAGCTTGATCTTTCCAGTCAGGTAAAACTGCTTAGGGTATTGCAGGAACGTACTTTTGAGCCATTAGGTAGCAGTAAAAGCCGCGTTGTCGATGTTCGGGTCATATGTGCTACCAATCGCAACCTGGAAGAAATGGTAGCATCCGGTACGTTCAGAGAAGACCTTTTTTATCGTATTAATTTAATTACCGTAAAATTGCCTGCACTTAGAGAACGTCCTGGGGACATTCCGATTTTGGCTGAATTTTTTATGAACAACCTGAAAGTTATTTATGAACGTCCGGGTTTGCAGATTAGTCCGACGGCGTTAAAATGGCTAAAAACATTACCGTTGCCAGGAAATATTCGTCAGTTGAAAAACATTGTAGAACGTACAGTTTTACTGGCTGGCGGAGAGGTTCTGGATATAGAAGAATTTAAAAAGCATATAAGTACAGACACGCGTTCAGTTGCTAAAAATGGCTTACCGGAAGTGGGCGCTATTACGCTGGAAGAAATGGAGCTTCAGATGATTACCCGCGCCATGGAATTTCATCATCAAAAAATATCCAAGGTAGCACGTGCGCTGGGCATAACCCGTTTTGCTCTGTATCGCAGACTGGAAAAGTACGGGATTTCCTATGAATCTGAAAACTGATTTCTATTCATGAAAATTCCCCTTCGGTTTCGCTACATTATTTTTATCGGGATATTACATTTCGTTTTGATAGGGATGGCTTTCCGGCTGCTTGGCGAGAATAAACTCTATTTTATTGCTTCCGAAGTTCTTATTCTTATTTCAATTCTTCTGTCATTCCAGATTTACCGTGATTTTCTGAGGCCTATTGAATTTGTACGTTCCGGTATAGAAGCCATTAAGGATAAGGATTTTACGATAAAATTTGTCCCGACCGGGAAAAGTGAAGTAGATGTTTTGATCGAGGTTTATAACCTGATGATCGATCAGCTGCGGCAAGAAAGGATTAAGTTAAATGAGCAGCATTTCTTTTTGGAAAAATTGATTGAAGCTTCACCCATTGCTATTCTGATCATGGATTTTGATGAAAAAATCGCATCTGTAAACGAAAAGACAAGAAAACAGTTTAATATAAAACAGGATTCCTGGATTGGTAAAAAGCTGGAAGAACTCGATTTTCCATTACTTAGTCAGTTGAGCGATTTGCCGGATGGTGAGTCAAGAACGGTTAAAATCAACAGTGTTGAAACCTATAAAGTACAGCGTTCTCATTTTATGGATCAGGGTTTCCGCAGATCGTTTCTGATGATCGAAGAGTTAACAGCGGATATTCTGGAATCAGAGAAAAAGTCTTATGGAAAAGTGATACGCATGATGGCGCATGAAGTGAATAATACGCTTGGCGCTACGGATTCTATTTTACAAACAACAAGAAACTATTTAGCAGAAGATTCGTTTCTCGATTTACGGGAAGCGCTCGGCATCGCTTCTGAGAGAAATAAAAAACTAGCTTTATTCATGCGGAATTTTGCAGATGTAGTACGTTTGCCCATTCCTTTCAAAGAAAATACAGACGTTGTTCAGCTGCTGAAAAGTGTGGGAGTGTTTATGCGGCCGTCGGCTGAACAAAAAGGTATAAACCTTGAAATCAAATTATTAACCACGGTTCCGTTCTGGGTTCAGATGGATGCCGGACAAATGGAGCAGGTGTTTGTCAATGTTATCAAAAATGCGATTGAAGCTTGTGAGCCGGGAAATACTGTAGAACTTCTGATCTCTGATGGAAACATTCTTATAAGAAATAATGGAAAGCCTATATTTAATGAAGCGGCAGTCCAGCTATTCAATCCATTTTTTAGTACTAAAAAAGATGGTCAGGGTATTGGGCTTACGCTGACTAAAGAAATTTTATTGAATCATGGATTTTCCTTTTCACTTAAGTCGGATTCAAATGGCTGGACGACCTTTTCAATTTTCAAACTAAGCTGATTTAACGCTACATTTTACGCTTTTTTATTGTAAAAACCTGGATAGGATTTTTAACCAGTAACTGGTTTATGTCAGCTTCTGTAAATCCTTTTGCCAACAATAGGGCAACCAGTTTATCCGGTATTGTTGTAAATCCTCTGAATTGCCCTCCATTTTCTTCGCCAGGTTTATACCAGCCGGCATCATGAGAAATAAGTACTTTGTTAAGCATATTTTGTGCTTTCATGAATTGAAGTAAATTTGTATTTTTCTCCAATGTATCTTCATTAATTCCATCTAAGCTTACCCAGATGCCCATTTTTGCTGCTTTGATAAAATCATTGTTATCATCACTACTGGCATGTACCCATACAAAGGCATCTGGATGGACACCTTCCTTTTTAAGTATTTCAATTTCTTCAAAAGCCGGAAGGGAAGGTCCGGTATGTGAGTAAATTGTCAATCCGGTTTCCAGGTGTGTTATTGCTGCTGCACGTACCAGCTTTTGGTGAATCAATGACAACGAACCTGGATTTACGCTGATTTTTATAAAGCCTGGTTTAATTCCCGTACCTTCTATTCCATCTTTAAATTCCTTAATCCAACGATTTGCCAATTGCTCGGAATTTTCCTGAAAAGCAAAAGCAGGAAGGTATTTATTATCAGAAGCGCCGTAATAACCCGTATTGGTCAGGATATGAATACCACTTAAGGTAGAAATCTTTTGTAAAAGCAGAACGTCACGTCCCAGATAAGCAGGAGTACAATCAGCCAGGCTATTAATTCCTTTTGCTTTAATTTCGAGAAGATAAGGTAAAGCTTTATCAATCACCTTTTGGTGATCCCAACGGCTGGAGTTGATTTTATCGGCACCAATAAAATCTACAAGAATGTGTTCGTGAACCAGAGTTTTGCCTAATTTGGAAGCTTTTATTTTCCCATTGACCGTATTTACCAATTCGTTTTCGTTAGGAAAACTACTTAAAAGAAGCGGAGATATCAGACAGGATTGAAGAAATTTACGGCGTGAAGTCAAAACGTAAAGTATGAATTTACTGTAAGTTAATTCTTTTGAATGTATGTTGAATAATAGATTTGGGAAAATAAAGATCAGGTCCTTTGTAAGTTAGGAATAATGCCGGTGTGTTCATATTCCTTCAGCCAGCTTTTACGTTTTCCCTGAATGGTCAGGTAGAAATCATAAACCGGTTTTAAATCTTTTATGAAATCTCCCGATAAATAAAGCGGTTCGCTGATGACCAATGCTTTTCGGGGATAATCAAATCCGATTAATATCAGCGGTACTTTTGCTTTCAGGGCCATGTGATAAAAGCCGGTTTTAAGCCTTTCTACATCTTTTCGGGTGCCTTCCGGTGTGATAGCAATGTGCAAAGTTTCCTTTTGTCCAAACATGGCTGCTACGGCTTCTACCAAATTGCCCGATTGATTCCTGTACACCGGATAACAGCCCAACGCTCTGAACAACCAGCCGGAATACCATGTAAAAAGCTGACTTTTAGCAAGAAAACCAATATTGATCTTCATCTCTCCGCGTGCTCCGAGACAAACCATAAAATCCCAATTAGAATTGTGTGGTGCTCCGACCCAGATTGCCTTCTTAATTTCATACGGCGGCCTTCCGATAATTTTCCAACCAGCTATACGAAAAAGGAATGCAGCAAAAGCATTTAGCATGCAGGAAAAGTTAAATAAATTATTTATGGTTAACCAAAAATCAAAGTACGATAAAAGGTTGCGGGCTGAATGAAAGAATGAAAATAATAAATGCCATGATACCCAGTATCATCCGTGCTGTTCCAATGGGTTCATTTTGTTCTGTCTCCGGATGACGAATGCCGAGGAAACGGCCCAAAATAAAAATAAATGGAAGAAATCCTGAATAACCTTCCCACTCGGGGCGTACGAAGGATAAAGCAAACTGACCCACAACGATCATTAGGCTGATCATCACGGCATTGGATGCGTTGTCGCTAATACGGCGCAAACAGATATAAAGAAAATAAATGTAGATAAAAAGCGAAAGCAGATGCTCATAAAAAGCAGAATCACTGCTGATTGCAAACTCTTCCGCTCTGAAAAGCCCTAAACCGGCATAAAAAACAAATACCACAAAAATTGCCGGTGCTACCACATCAAATTTCTTTTTACCAATCATCCCGTATAAAATGTGCCCGCCATCAAGCTGCCCGATTGGGATCAGGTTTAAAGAGGTGAAGAACAAAGCGAGATAACCTGCAAATAGATAAGGATAGTGAATAATCTCGTATGCATGCGGTAAACGTGCAGGATCTGCTACAAAGTTTTTAAATAACCAGAAAAGAATATTATCACCAAGGGCAAGATTGCCGGCTGAGTTTTCATACACAAATTGTGGGTAGCTTAGTCCGTATCGCGCATATTCCGGGTGGATGGTGAAGATGTAATCAGCTGGTGGCAAATGAGTAAACCCATACCACAAAACAGCCAGGGCTGCAAAGAAACCTGCCAAAGGCCCGGCAACGCCAATATCAAAGAATTTTAACCGGGAACGGACAATAGAAGTGATCTGGATGAACGCACCCATCGTACCAATACTTTGTGAAATCCCAAACCATAACGGAATGTAGTAAGGTAATGTTACTTTGACCTGATGGGCTTTGGCAGTAAAGTAATGCCCGAATTCATGGATGGTCAGGATAGCCAGAAAGGGAATCGAAAATTGAAATCCCATGAAAAATTCCGCCCATCCCATGGGTTTTCCGGTCATAGGTACTTCACTTCCTGACATTCTTTCAGCCAGAAAATGAATGAATGTACTTACAAAAGAAAAGATATTACCAAACATCCACTCGGCTCCTGCCATGGTGGTGGTAATAACAGTTGCAATAAAAAGTAAAGCCTGAATCAGGTGCGTACGTGTACTAGGCGACATAATCTTTAAGATAGTCCAGAATGGTAACAGGCTTTTGGACGAGAATTGTGTCGATGCCTAATTTTGAAGCTGCTTTTATATTGTCAGAATTATCATCTAAAAATAGTGTCTCTTCTGCTACCAGACCTTGTTCTTCCAAAACCCGCAGGTATATAGCCGGATCTGGTTTCATCAGTCCCATCTCATAGGAGAGGTAAACTTTTTCAAATAAATCATCCAGTTTTTCTACTCCGGAAGCAGCTTGTAAAATTTTGTTAACCTGCGTAATGTGAATAGAACTGGTGTTGCTCAACAGAAATAGGCGATATTCCTTGCCCAGTTCTTTAATCAGTTCTATTCTTGCTGGCGGAATATCCAGTAACAAGCTATTCCATGCCGTATCAATAATTTCACTTGACCAATCCGGATATTGAAGCAATTCCCGAACCAGGTTTCTGAATGCATCTTCATCAAGCAGCCCGGTTTCGAACAGACGAAAAAGCTCTTTCTCCTTGAAAAGCGTAACGATTTCATGCTCTTCCTTACCACTTAACTTCCCGAAGGAGCGAGAAGCAACAGGAACGTCAATGTTTAAAATGACGTCACCAAGATCAAAAATGATATTTTTTATACGGCTGTTTTTCATGAACGATAGTAAGCTTATTTATTCAACAACGACACCCATTGCACAGAATTTATCAATACGCTGATCAATTCTTTTCTGAGGAGATATGGATGCAAGTTCTTTAATATTGCTGAGAATTACTTTTTTTAGCTCAGCAGCCATCCATGCATGATCCAGATGTGCACCACCAAGCGGCTCGGCAACGATTCCATCAATCAACTTATTATTTTTCATATCCTTGGCCGTAATCTTCATTGCCTCGGCTGCCTGCTCTTTGAAATCCCAGCTGCGCCAAAGAATCGTTGAGCAGTTTTCTGGCGAAATTACAGAGTACCAGGTATTTTCAAGCATCAGAACACGGTCACCAACCGCAATTCCAATTGCGCCACCGGATGCACCTTCACCGATAATAATACAGATAACAGGTACTTTTAGCAGGAACATTTCCTTGATATTACGTGCAATGGCTTCCCCTTGTCCGCGTTCTTCAGCTTCCATTCCCGGAAATGCACCTGGCGTATCTACCAAAGTCACAATAGGTACATTGAATTTTTCAGCCAGTTTCATCAGCCGCAAAGCTTTGCGATATCCTTCCGGATTGGGCATACCAAAATTCCGGTGCTGACGCTGCTTTGTGTTTCTGCCTTTTTGCTGACCAATGATCATACAGGTTTGTCCGCCAACGTTGGCCAGTCCGCCGATCATAGCAGGATCATCTCTAACCTGACGATCACCATGAAGTTCGATAAATTCATCGCAGATTAACTGGATATAATCCAGCGTATAAGGACGATCCGGATGGCGCGAAAGCTGGACGCGCTGCCAGCTTGTAAGCTTTCCGAAAATTTCCTTACGAAGTTCAGTAATATTATTTTCCAGCAGGGAAATAGCGGAGGAAACATCAACGTTGTTTTGCTGCGCTAATGCCTTCATCTCTTCGAGCTTACGTTCTAGCTCGGCCATTGGTTTTTCGAAATCAAGGTATGTTCTCATGTTATATTTCTTCGTTATGGCCAGGGGTTAAAGTTCATAGGATTTTCCCCGAAGCGGTATTTCAACCGATTCATAGCCGAATTCATGTATTTTAGTTTGGAAATCAGTCATGCTTTGATGCTCGCCATGAACCAGAAAAACGGTTTTCAATTTTTTCGGGTCCTGCATTTTCACAAATCGTATCAAATCATTTTGATCTCCGTGGCCGCTAAATACGTCAATTTTTTCAATATTAGCCAAGACAGGCAACTTGTTTCCACGAATTGAAATACTATCCTGGCCATTTAAAAGCCTCCATCCCAGTGTACCTTCTGAAGCATAACCGATCATCAGGATGGTTGCATACGGATTTCCGATATTCGCTTCAACATGCTGCTCAACACGTCCTCCCTGCACCATTCCTGAGGAAGAAATAATAATGCAAGGTTCGTTGTAATTGGAAACGGCGCGGCTGGCATCTGTACTTTCCAGATAAATCAAATTATCAAAATCAAACAGAATGTCATTATCTGCATGGAATGTCCGCGCTTCTTTATTCAATAACTTGACATATCGCTGATAAACTTTAGTACTGCTATGTGCCAGCGGACTATCAGAAAACACTTTCAGGTTAGGAAAAGCGTGATCTGCGTAAATTTTGTTCAATGTAAAAAGTAAAGCCTGCGTGCGGCCGACACTGAAAGAAGGAATAATCAGTCTTCCGGGAATGTCAATGCAGGTACGTTTAATTACATCTGCCAACGCTTCGGAAGGTGAGGTCGTATCTTCATGCAGACGGTTTCCATACGTGGATTCGCAGATCAGATAATCAACCTGAGGGATTTCCTGCGGGTCAATCAGAAGAGGGTAATTGCTCCGGCCAATATCACCTGAAAAACAGATTTTTTTCTTTTCCCCATTTTCAGTGACTTCAACCACAATATGGGCTGCACCTAATAAGTGTCCGGCAGCATAAAAGGTAATGGCTACGTTATCAGAAATCCGGTAACGTTGTCCAAAAGAAACTGGTACAAAATTATCCAGTGCCTCCATTACATTCTTTTCTACAAAGTAATCGCGCGGAACATCTCTCTTTTTTTTGCCTCGTTTTTTATTTGAAGAGCTGTTATGTGCATTTAGCCTTTTCTGATGCAGATGTGCAGCATCTTTTAAAAGGAGTGAAGTAAGTGCCAGCGTAGGTTCCGTACAAACAACTCTTCCTTCAAAACCTTCCTTAAATAAATTAGGAATATTGCCGGAGTGGTCAATGTGTGCATGCGTCAGCAGCACTGTATTTATTAAGCTTGCGTCAAAAGGGAAAACACTTTTTTGTTCATCATAGCGCGCTCTTCTGTCTTTATCATCTAAATCAAAGTCCGAGCCACAGTCAATCAAAATCCGGTAATCGTCTGTTTCCAGCAGAAACATACTTCCGGTAACTTGTTGGGCGGCTCCCCAAAATGTCAATTTCATGTTTTATGTAATACCGTGAATATCTATATTGCGATTTTTCCCTATCTGTGAAAAATCAATATTATTTCGAATCGTAGAGTCTAATCAATGGATTAAGTTCTGGTAAAAAACGGGTAGCCGGATAATGCTTGTATAATAACGGCAATTGTTATGGAATATCATCAATCAGGCTCAAATATTTAAATACAAAAGTATCAAAAAAGAGACTTAGAATTGGTGAAGTCTGTATAGTTTAGCATAAGAATATTGCATTTTTTTAATTAAGGATGACCAAAGAAATTTATATGAAATTAATATATACCTTTTTCTGCATGCTTTATTTCCTTGCAGGAAAGGCACAATCCATTGATAGTTTGGCTTTAACGAGTTTTAGCGATGCCGTATTAGAGCTTCAAAACAGTGAGCTGATCAGGAATGGAACACTGTCTGTCAATGTCAAAACAGTAACCGATAAAAAAACAATTTTTGCAATAAACTCTGAAAAATCACTTCCTTCTGCTTCTATTCTGAAACTGGTTAGTACAGCAACTATTTTATCCGTGCTGGGCGGTGATTTCCGTTATCAGACTTTTCTGGAATATGATGGATTTATCAACAAAGATACGCTGACTGGAAATATTTATATCCGTGGAACCGGCGATCCGGCGCTGGGCAGTGAGCGATTTAAAGATTATCCATCAAGTACTGCACTAATCAACCGGTGGACGGCAGCCATTCAAAAAGCAGGAATAAAATATATCAAAGGAGACATTCTTTCAGACGCTTCCTATTTTGATAGCAATACGCTGGCTGACAGCTGGATCTGGGCTGATTTAGGGAATTATTATGGAGCCGGTGTATCAGGACTTAACTTTAACGACAATCAGTACAGAATAAAATTTAAGCCCGGCGTTGATGAAGGAGATCCGGCTGCTTTTTTAGGAATAGAACCGGCTATCCAATATTTGACTTTTGCGAACCGTGTGACAACCGGAGAAAGAGGTTCCGGCGACAAAACGATCGTTTATGGAAATCCATTGAGCAACAATGTTATTCTGACCGGAACGGTGCCCAGAGGTGTTCCGGCATTTTCTGTTAAAGGGTCAATTCCTGATCCTGGAGCGTATGCCGCTTTTGCGCTAAAGCAAAATCTGGTGAATGTCATTCCTGTCATTTCTGAAACTTTGGCTGTAAAAGAAACAAAACCATCCATGATGCTTACAGCGAAAACGGTATTGGATGAATATAAATCGCCACCGTTAAAGGAAATCTGTCAGCAGGCTAACTTCTGGAGTGTTAATTTATACGCCGATGCCTTTTTGAAAAAATCAGGAAAAACACTGGAAGGAAAATCAGAATACAATGATGCTGCAAAATCTGTAACGAATTATTGGATTAACAGAAGTGCAGATATGCGTGGTTTTTTTATTAAAGACGGTAGCGGACTTTCGCCTTCAGGATCGGTTACTACAAACAATATTACAGATATTCTAAGTCTTGCGACAAAAGAAGCTTCCTATTCTGATTTTTATAAAAGTATAGCCATTTTGGGAGTTAACGGAACAGTCCGGAATCTAGGAAAAGGAACAAAAGCTGCCGGAAATGTTCGTGCAAAAAGCGGTTCGTTTGAAGGAACTAGGGCGTATGCAGGATACGTCACAACGAAATCAGGAGCGGTATTGAGTTTTGCTATAATCGCTAATAAATATCAGCAGGAAAGCAGCAGAATAGTTTCGGAAGAGCTGGTTAGACTTATGACTTTATTGGCAGAACTATAATTTTAAAAGGGAATGGAAGTGGTCTTCAAAAAAGCTTCATTGGAGGAAATTCTGCCAATCCGGCATAAAGTGCTTTGGCCTGACAAACCATTCGAATTTGTAAAAGTGGATGGGGACGAAGAGGGAATTCACTTTGGACTTTATGAGGATTCTAAACTGGTAACTGTTATCTCTCTGTTCGCAGAAGGAAAAAATCTACGATTTAGGAAATTCGCAACCTTACGGAAGTATCAAAACCGTGGACTTGGTAAGCTGATGATTTTGAAAGTAATTGACTATGCCCAGGAAAATAATTTCGAAAGATTGTGGTGTGACGCAAGAACGGACGCATTGAATTTTTACGAAAGGGTAGGTTTCAAAAGAAAATCTGAGCCGTTTTTTAAAGAAAATATCGAATACTATAAAATCGAAAAGATTCTTTAAAATTTGGAAGCAGCTGACTTTTCAACCGCTTCCAAATAAATTTATTGAATAACTTTTTCTATAACAAGATTGTGGTTTGTATATATACAAAGATCAGCCGCTACGGTTAATCCTTCACGAACCATTTCCTCTGCTGTCAAATGAGTTGCATGTTTTTTCAAAGCCTGAGCTGCTGACAACGCAAAGTTTCCACCGGAACCGATTGCTGCAATTCCATTTTCAGGTTCCAACACGTCACCAGTTCCTGAGATTACCAAAATTTCATCTTTGTTGGCCGTGATCATCATAGCTTCCAACTTACGTAAGTAACGATCAGTTCTCCAGTCTTTTGCCAGTTCGATCGCGGCGCGCTTCATATTGCCTCCATAGGCGTTTAATTTTTCTTCGAAGCGTTCAAGAAGCGTGAAAGCATCAGCTGTTGATCCCGCAAAACCTACAAGGATTTTACCCCCCATGAGTGTCCTGATTTTTTTTACATTGCTTTTCGCTACTGTATTACCCATCGTCGCTTGTCCGTCGGCACCAAGTGAAACAGTGCCATTATGAAGTACGCCAAGGACGGTGGTTGCATGTATTTTTTCCATAGAGTAATTGTGGATTCTGAATGTGATCTGCCAAATGTGCAGAATTTAATCTCTCATTAAAACAAAAGTGCCAGGCTATAAAACCTGACACTTTTGACATTATTGTATTTTATGAACTGAGGTTATTTTTAAACCAACATGCTCATCGGCTCTTCCAAAAGCTTCTTCACAGTGTTTAGGAACTGAGCAGCAAGTGCTCCGTCAACAACACGGTGATCAGCTGAAAGTGTAACTTTCATGATGTTAGTAGGATATACTGTTCCATCATCTTTGAAAGCGGCAACTTTCTTAATACCGCCAATTGCAAGGATGCATGAATCCGGCGGGTTGATGATCGCTGTAAATTCATCTACACCAAACATACCCAGATTCGAAATCGAGAATGTATTTCCTTCCCAATCTTTAGGCTGCAATTTTTTATCTTTTGCTTTACCAGCGAAATCTTTTACTTCTGCCGAAATGGTAGAAAGATTTTTCTTGTCAGCGTCACGGATCACAGGAACTAAAAGTCCTTCGTCAACCGCAACAGCAACACCGATATTTACATAATTGTATTTTCTGATTTTATCTCCCAACCACGCAGAGTTAACCGCAGGATGTTGTTTCAATGCAATTGCGCAAGCTTTAATCACGAAGTCATTAAACGAGATTTTAGCCGGGCTAACTTCATTCAACTGAGGACGTAATGCCATTGCTTTGTCCATTACGATTTCCATCGTTACATAGAAATGCGGCGCGGTGAACAAGCTATCGCTCAGACGACGTGCAATCGTTTTACGCATCTGAGAAATCGGTGTGTCAACAAAATCTCCGTTTGCAGGTACAGCAGCAGGTTGTGCTTCTGGTTTCGCAGCAGGCGCTGTTGATTCGGCAGCTTTTGCAGGTGCTGCTTCTGTTTTGGCAGCAGGTTTAAATTCATCGACATCACGTTTTACAATGCGGCCGTTATCACCGCTTCCTGAAACCTGATCAATGCTGATTCCTTTTTCTTCCGCCAAACGACGTGCAAGAGGAGATGCTTTGATACGTTCTCCTGAGTCAGCAACCGAAGTTGTTTTTTCAGTTTCCGTAGCAACGCCGGCTTCTTCCGTTTTAGCAGCAGGTGCTTCTTCCGATTCAGCTTCTCCATTTTCACGGGCAAGCAAAGCATCAACGTTAGCTCCTTCTTCACCAATGACAGCGATAATTCCATCAACAGGAACTGCTTCGCCTTCTTTGATACCCACATAAAGTAAAGTACCGTCTTCATATGCTTCAAGTTCCATTGTGGCTTTGTCGGTTTCGACTTCCGCCAGAATATCTCCTGATTTCACTTTATCTCCAACTTTTTTCTGCCATGAAACCAAAGTTCCTTCTTCCATCGTATCGCTCATTTTGGGCATACGAACTACGGCAGCATTGATTTTTTCAGTAGATTTTGCAGCAGGTGCAGCAGCTGGTTTTTCAGTTGCCGGTGTTACAGTTTCTACGGCTGCTTCTGGTTTAGGTTCTTCTTTAGCTGCTTCTGCTTTGCCATTAGTGGCAGCAGCACCATTCCCTCCACCTTCTTCCAGCAATGATTTATAATCTTCACCTTGTTCACCTACGATCGCCATTACGCCGTCAATAGGAACAGCATCGCCCTTTTTAACGCCTATATAAAGAAGAGTACCATCATAATACGATTCAAGATCCATAGTAGCTTTGTCAGTCTCGACTTCCGCTATAATTTCACCGGATTTGATTACATCACCAACTTGTTTGTGCCATTCTGCAATAACACCTTCTTCCATGGTGTCGCTCATCTTGGGCATACGGATTACTTCTGCCATATCGGTATTTGTCGTATTTTAGTTTCTTGGGTATTACAAATAGATTCGAGTCAAATTTACAACAAAAGGCTTACGAAGCACTTTCTTTTGTTATTAAATTATAACGCTGTATTCAATTTAATTAATCTTCAATACAGCCATAAATGCTTCCTGCGGTATTTCTACATTACCAACCTGACGCATACGTTTCTTCCCTTTTTTCTGTTTTTCAAGTAATTTACGCTTACGCGAAATATCACCCCCGTAACATTTTGCCAATACATCCTTACGCATTGCCTTTACCGTTTCACGGGCGATAATCTTCTGACCGATAGCTGCCTGAATTGCAATTTCAAACATTTGGCGAGGGATTAACTCACGCAGTTTTTCGCAAAGTTTTTTGCCCCATTCATATGCTTTCGTTCTGTGAACGATTGCTGACAATGCGTCAACCGGTTCACCGTTAAGCATCACATCCAGTTTCACCATGTCCGATTCTTCGTAGCCTGCCAGGTCGTAATCCAACGAAGCATAACCTTTTGAAATGGTTTTCAGTTTGTCAAAAAAGTCAAACACTACTTCTGCAAGCGGCAATCGGAACTGTAATTCAACACGCTCAGCAGTCAGATAAACCTGGTTTTTTAACATCCCGCGTTTATCCATACAAAGTGTAAGGATTGGGCCGATGTAATCTGATTTTGTGATGATCTGTGCGTTGATATAAGGTTCCTCAATCCAGTTGATAAAGTTTGGCTCAGGCATTTCCGAAGGAGCACTGATATTGATCAACTCATTTTTTGTATTGGTAATCCTGAACTGCACCGACGGAACTGTGGTAATAACCGTCATGTCAAATTCACGTTCCAGACGCTCCTGGACAATTTCCATGTGCAGCATTCCCAAGAATCCGCAACGGAAACCAAATCCAAGCGCCGCAGAGGTTTCCGGTTCCCAAACCAACGCAGCATCGTTCAGCTGAAGTTTTTCCATCGCATCACGGAGTTCTTCAAATTCCGTAGTATCAACCGGATAGATCCCTGCAAAAACCATTGGTTTTACTTCCGAGAAACCAACGATAGATTCAGATGCCTGGCGGTGTAAGTGTGTAATCGTGTCACCCACTTTTACTTCCTTAGCCACTTTAATCCCGGAAATAAGATATCCTACATCACCGCATTCAACAACCTGTTTCGGGATTTGGACAAGGCCAAGTGTACCGATTTCATCAGCAAAGTATTCTTTACCGGTGTTCATGAACTTTACCTTATCACCTTTTTTGATACTTCCGTTTTTGATACGGAAAATTACTTCAATACCGCGGTAAGAATTAAAAACCGAATCAAAAATAAGTGCCTGCAAGGGAGCTTCCGGATCACCAACAGGCGCTGGAACGCGTTCAATAATAGCATCCAGAATTTCTTTGATACCAATTCCTTCTTTACCACTGGCCGGAATGATATCATCGCGTTCGCAGCCAAGAAGGTCTACCATTTCATCCTTGATCTCCTCAGGTCTTGCACCGGGCAGATCCACTTTATTAAGTACCGGAATGATGGTCAGGTTATGATTTATTGCAAGATATAAGTTTGAGATCGTTTGTGCTTCTGTTCCCTGTGATGCATCCACAAGCAATAAGGCACCTTCACAAGCCGCAATAGAGCGGGAAACCTCATAAGAAAAATCGACGTGTCCCGGTGTATCAATAAGGTTCAGTGTATATTCTTCTCCCTTGTAAAGATAAGTCATCTGGATTGCGTGGCTCTTGATGGTGATACCGCGTTCGCGTTCCAGATCCATGTTGTCCAAGAGCTGAGCCTGCATATCACGATTAGAAACCGTTTTGGTAAATTCCAACAGACGATCCGCCAGCGTGCTTTTTCCGTGATCAATATGGGCAATAATGCAAAAATTACGAATGTTCTTCATGAAATAAATTATATAGGCTGACAAAATTACATGCCTAAACTTTCAAATCCTACATTTCGCTAGCACAGTGCATCATAAGTACTGAAGATCGCCTGTATATAGCTGCTCCTGATTTAAATGTATTCAGAGTAAAACAAGTAATTTTTGGGTTTTAATAAAATAGTACAGTTTCCTAAACCAATATAAATCTTTCGATGATTAGACTAATACACAGAAAAGCAGGATTCGGAGGCCTGCCTTGTAATCAATATATCCATGGTAGCCGTTCTTCGGTTGTTATGACGGCTACTTTCTTTTTGCTCTTTGTTTGTTTATTTTCAAATGCTTCACTGGCACAAAGCGCAAATAAATTTTCTTTGACAGGAAAAGTAGCGGACACCCAGAACAATGCACTTAGCTATGCTAGCGTTCGTTTGTTTCAGTCTTCCGACAGTACTTTTGTAACAGGTGCTATTACAGATGAAGCAGGATCTTTTGTCATTGAAGCGGGTGCTGGTTCGTACTATGCTTTGACAGAATTCATTGGTTATAATCCCCAAAAAACCTCCGGTATTATCATCAATGCTCCGCTTATCCTCAATACCATTAAATTGACAGCCTCAGCTAAAACGCTGGATGAAGTAGTGGTGCAGGGTGAAAAAAGTACGATGGAACTTGCCCTGGACCGAAAAATATTTAATGTCGGCAAAGATCTGGCCAATGCCGGAGGTACAGGTGTGGATATCCTGACCAATATTCCTTCCGTAGCCGTCGATGTAGATGGCAATGTCAGCCTGCGGGGAAGCAATAATGTACGTATTCTGATTGATGGAAAACCTTCCGGCCTGGTAAGTTTAAAAGGCGGAAGCGGCTTACAGCAATTGCAAGGCAGTATGATCGAGCGGGTGGAAATTATTACCAATCCATCTGCCCGCTATGAAGCAGAAGGGATGGGCGGAATTATCAATATCGTTTTGAAAAAAGAACGGAAAGAAGGATTTAATGGCTCTTTTGATATTATTACGGGTAATCCTACCAATTTCGGTGCAGCTGCTAATGTTAATTATCGCCGTAAAAACCTTAATTTTTTCATTAATTATACAGCCTCTTACCGCAACACTCCCGGTAAGAATTCGCAATACCAGGAATTGTACCGCAATGATTCCACCTTCATCACCCAGAAAAATATGGAGAGTCGTTTGAAGGGGCAGAACAACAGTGCACGGGCCGGAATAGATTATTATTTTAATGATAAAAATGTATTGACAGGAGCCTATACCTACCGCCTTAGCAAAGGAAAAAGGTTTTCTAATATTGATTATTTTGATTATTTGTCAAACCTTAATAATCCCCTAAGTATTACAAACCGTACACAGAACGAGACTGAAAAAGAGCCAAATTCTGAATATTCATTAAACTACAAAAAAACATTTAACAAGAAGGGCCGGGAATTTGTAGCCGATGTGCGGTATCTTGATAATTGGGAAGATTCTGATCAATATTACAGGCAAAAAACGATGAAGCCGGATGGAAGTGCATCTGATATTCCATCTACTTTGCAGCGTGCCGTAAACTATGAAACAGAAAATCAATTTCTTGTTCAGGCAGATTACATACATCCGTTTGGAAAGGAGGGTAAACTGGAAGCCGGGCTCAGAAGCAGTACGCGGAGAATGACAAACGATTATACCGTAACGCAAGAAAATAATGATGGAAGTTTCAGCCCGATTCCCGGCCTGACCAATGATTTTTTGTATGAAGAAAACATCAATGCGGCTTATGGAATTATGGGGAACAAGAACAAAAAATTTTCCTATCAGGTCGGTCTGCGGGCAGAGTGGACTGGCGTTACCACCACTTTGAAGCAGACAAACGATGTGAATAAAAGAAATTATGCTAATCTTTTTCCCAGCGTGCACGTGACGTATGATCTTCCACGGCAAAATGCGCTACAGTTAAGTTTTAGCAGACGTGTCCGCCGGCCGCAGTATAATGATTTGAGCCCATTTATGACCTATAGCGACAACCGTAATTATTACAGCGGGAATCCGGATCTGAATCCCGAATTCACTAATGCTTTTGAAATCGGACATATCAAGTATGTAGAAAAAGGTTCTGTAAGTTCTTCTCTTTATTACCGTCATACCAATGGTAAAATAATCAGTATTCGGCGCGTGGAGGAAAATGGAGATTCTTACACCCGACCCGAAAACCTCGGAACAGAAAACTCATACGGTGCAGAATTTACAGGTTCTTATAGTTTATTTCAATGGTGGAAAATGGACGGAAGTGTTAATTTTTTTCGTGCCGTTACCGATGGAACCGGGTTGGATGAGGAATTTAAAAGTGATACATACAGCTGGTTTGTAAGGACAACTTCACGCTTTACTTTATGGAAAAGTATAGATTTGCAGCTACGCGGAAACTATGAAGCACCGCAACAAACACCACAGGGAAAACGAAAATCACTGGCAACACTGGATCTGGCAGCAAGCCGTGATGTATTTAAGAATAACGGTACTTTGATTCTTAGTGTAACCGATGTTTTCAACTCACGCAAATACCGGTCTGTTCTGGAAGGTTCTAACTACTATACGACTACAAGCTCGCAGGGCAGGTTAAGGCAGATCAATTTAACGTTGAATTATCGTTTACACCAGGCAAAAAAGAAGAAAGAACTGAACGTAGGTGAATATTAATTACATCAATACGGTGTAACAGCCATGTTATTTTAATCAAAACTTAATAAAATTCTTTTTGTGATTTCACAAATTTATATTTATTTTAAAACAGATCGTTTTGTATAAACAGGTATTATATTAAAAAGTAGCATTTGTAACCGGTTTAAAATGTTTAGTGAATTAAGGTATGGCAGATAATAGTAGAAAATATATTTTCCTTGCTGATGACGATATAGACGACTGCATGCTGTTTGAAGATGCATTGAGAGAGGTAGATGACAGTACTGAACTCAGGACAGCAAATGATGGAGCTGAATTAATGAATATTCTTAAAACCACAATTCCTCCTACACCTGATGTTATCTTTTTAGACCTTAATATGCCTAAAAAGAACGGGTTTGAATGTCTGGCGGAAATCAGAAATTCTCAAAGATTCAAAAATATTCCTGTCGTAATTTTTTCAACAACCGGGGAAGAAGAAGCAATCAACCGTTTATACGACCAGGGTGCTAATTATTTTATAAGAAAGCCTGGTTCTTATCCCAAATTGAAAATGGCTATCCAGAAGATCCTGGCAATAGACTGGCCCCCCCAAAATGTTACTACTTTCAAAGAAAATTTTTGCTTTCGGTTTTAAATAGCACTTGTTATATCTGATGAAAAATGGCAGTATCTTAGCCCTATCTTTGCAGATGAGCATTTAGAATTAAAGTATGAATTTACTTGAACTGGACTTTGAAAGGGCCAAGGCAAAACATCTATTATTTAAAACACATCTCAGGTCAATGCTCTATGGTATTGACCTGAACGATTCTTTAGTAACAAGTCATACAGAATGTGAAGTAGGAAAATGGATTTATAGCTATGCTTTGGAAAAGTTCGGTCATCTTCCGGAAATGCATAATCTTGAAAAAATCCATCATAAAATTCACGAATGCGCTAATGAACTGATCGGACTATTTAAAAAAGGGGAAATAGAAAAGGCCCGTGAAGGATTGACAACGATAGAATTGATGGCGGGCAAGCTGGTTGCTTTGTTATCCGTAATTGAATTGAAAGTCAAATCAGATCAAAATGTCAAGGATAAAGAAGAATTTTCTGATCAGCTGACCATTAATTATAAAGAGCTGCTTCAGCTTCACGAAAAACTTCTCACGCTGGACGAACGCGTAAAAATAGAAATTGAGAATGCAGCAGCTGCTAAAAAGCAGCAAAACGATAGCGGAGCAAGATTTCGCAATACGGTGATGCAGGCTCCGGTCGGTATGGTCATTCTGCGTGGTGAGGACATGGTTGTTGAAATGGCGAACGACACCTATCTTCAGATTGTTGACAAGCGTGAAGATGAGTTTGTAGGAAAACCGTTGTTTGAATCTCTGCCTCAGGTAAGAGGAGCCGTTGAGCCTATTATTCTTAAAGTCTTAAAGACAGGTATTCCGTTTTATGGCAATGAATTTGAAGTTACGTTGTTGCGCTCCGGTAGCAGCCAGCTTGCCTATTTTAACTTTGTTTACCAGCCGCTGCTAGAAGACGGGGTGATCGATGGCATCTTCGTTGTGGCTACTGAGGTAACTGCACAGGTAAAAGCAAAACATGCCCTTCAGCAAAGTGAAAACCGGTTTAGGAATCTGGTAACCCAGTCACAATTTGCCAAAGCTATCTTTGAAGGTGAAGATATGGTGATCAGTCTTGCCAATGAAGCTATGCTGAAAGAGTTGTGGAAACGTGAATTGCATGAAGTGCAGGGGAAGAAGTTATTGGATGTTTTTCCTGAGCTGATTGACCAGAAATTTCCACAGATTTTAAAAGACGTTTATACCCGGGGAGTTACCTATAAAGAGAGCGAAGCACTGGCTCTTGTTGCTACTTCTGATGGGATGAAGACATATTACCTTGATTTTCAGTATGCGCCTATGTTTGAAGTAGATGATTCTGTTTCAGGAGTAATGGTATCTGTTAATAATGTAACGGAGAAAGTAGAGGCCAGACAGCAGCTAAAGGATGCAGCAGAACGATTAAGCCTGGCTACCGAAGGAACACAGCTAGCTACTTGGGACCTTAATCTGCTGACCAGAAAGATCGTATATTCATCCAGGTTAAGTGAGCTTTTTGGGCAGTCGGAAAACAAGACCATGACACATCTGAGTATGCGGGATCAGCTATTTCCTGATGATAAAGATATTGTAGAATCTGCCTTTGAACTAGCTCTAAAAACCGGTATTTACCAATATGAAGCCAGGATTATTCGTCCCGATGAGTCGATGATATGGATCAGGACCCAGGGCAAAATTATTTACGATGAAGATCAGCGGCCTGTGCGGATGCTCGGAACGATGAAGGATATTTCCAAACAAAAACATATAGAAAAAGTCATTACCGAAAGTGAAAAGCGCTATCGTGATCTGATTGAAACACTGCCTGTTGCCGTTTATACCGTCGATGTGAACGGTTTTGTTAATATGTACAACAAAGCTGCAGTCAGGTTATGGGGGCGTGAGCCGGAACTGGGAAAAGATCTTTGGTGCGGTTCTTATGAAATGTATACGCTTGACGGTGAGTTTCTTCCGAATGACGAATGCCCTATGGTACCGGCGCTTAAGGAAAAACGAGCGCTTACAGCCGAAGCTTATGTAAAAAGACCCGACGATTCGCTAAGACATGTCATTGCCAATCCGCAACCTATTTTCGATAGTAACGGAGATTTAACCGGTGCGTTAAATGTAGTCATCGATATTACGGACCGGAAAGAAGTTGAGTTTGCACTGAAAACAAGTGAGGGGAAATTCAGGACTTTGGCAGACTCTATGGCACAGTTTATCTGGACCAGTGATATTGATGGGAATCTGCATTATTTCAATAAGTCCGTTTTTAATTATTCAGGATTACCGTTTGAGCAACTTGAAAATAACGGATGGCTTGACATGATACATCCTGATGACAGGGTACAAAATATCCTTTTATGGAAGGAAGCAATCAGTACAGGAAAAGAATTTATATATGAACACCGGTTCCGAAAACATAGCGGAGAATATCGCTGGATGACAAGCAGGGCCATTCCGCAGACAGATGCGGAAGGAATCATTCATATGTGGGTAGGGACGAGTACGGACATTCATGACAGTAAGCTTTTTATTGATGAACTTGAATCTAAAGTACAGCAGAGAACACGGGAGTTAACGGTTATAAATGACGAATTGATCAGGACTAACATTGAGCTTGGACAATTTGCCTATGTAGCCAGTCACGATTTGCAGGAACCTCTTCGTAAAATCCAGACTTTTGCGACCCGGATTATGGAAACGGAGAACGAAAATCTTTCGGAGCGTGGTAAGGATTACTTCATGCGGGTGCAGTCTTCCTCAACCCGAATGCAGCAGTTGATTGTAGACCTGCTGGCTTTTTCAAGGACAAATGCCGTTGAGAAAAATTACGAGATTACAGACCTTAACGATTTATTACTAAATATAAAGGAACAGTTACAGGAAAGTATACAGCAAAAACGTGCAGTGATCCACGCTTCACCATTGCCTGTTTTGAATGTCATTGTTTATCAGTTTGAACAGCTTTTTACAAACCTGATTGCCAATTCATTGAAGTTTGTCAGGAATAATGTGGCACCGGAAATACATATCACTTCCGGAATCATTTTGGGTAAAGAAACCGGGCTTGCAGAAGCTATACCTGAAATGAATTATCATTTTATCTCTTTTGCCGATAATGGCATAGGCTTTGATCCGCAGTTCCGTGATAGAATTTTCCAGGTTTTTCAGCGTCTTCATAACAGGAAATCCTATGAAGGAACAGGAATCGGTTTAGCGATATGCAAAAAAATACTCGACAACCATCATGGAATGATTACGGCTACAAGCAAACCCGATGAAGGCGCTACTTTCATTGTTTATCTTCCGATACATTAATATTGATCCATTACAATTCCCTCAAAAGCCTCCAGTTTGTCAACTTTGAATTCAAGAAAACCTTCTTTCCATGTAAAGAAGATTGGTTTTTTAGTAGACATGGAAAATAATTTTACAGGTTTAAAGTCAGACTTTATTTTAAATTTCATCTGATAAACCGGCAGGGGAGCGAAGTACGTATTTCCACTAAATCCGGTAAGGTTTACCAAATGCAGTATCATGCCATTTTCTTTACTGCCTGCATTTACCTTCGGAACATTTTTCGTGTATTGTTGAAGAATTACCTCCACCCGTGCAGGTACATTTGTTTGTATCGTTTGAGTCGCTTCCGGATAAATATAGTTAATCATATCAAGCATAATATGCTTATGTTCCTCATAGCCATGCATATAATAAAGCCGGCCGATATTGATCGGTATTAAAACAGCTTTGCTTTTCGGATGATTTTTAATTCCGATGGCAAAAGAACCAGTTGGATCATGCCCGCCGATAATCTCCGGTGGACCGGGTCTTCCTTTGGCAAGAACAGGAAGCAAAGTCTGGTCAGCTGCTTTAAAATCGTACAAACCCAGATTAAATTTCCAGGAAATCATTTTCTGCTTTGTAAAATGTTTGAAAATTGCCTTGTTCTCGGGATTCAGATAATTTCCGGCTCCGTCATTGTCCATCGTTACAATTTTAGCTCCAAACAAATCCATTAATGTTTCCGGGGAATCAAAGAATGCTTTGTTGGTAGCGATCAGGTTTGTCCCGTTCTGTGATGCTTCGCTGATTACCTGAATAGAAGATTTGCTCAGATAAGTAATTTCAGGAAGAATGATCAGTTTATAATTTTTGACTTTATCTTTCTGATTTTCAATTTGTGCATCTTCAATAATGTCAAAAGGAATATGCGCTTCTTTCAGCATCAGAACAATTCCGCGGTACTCCTGCATCGTTGGTCCGCTTGGCCAGGAACCCGGCGCGATCACAGCAATTTTGGCTACTGATTTATACTTCCCAAAATACAGTTCATGTTTTTTGTGAAACGCATAAACCGTCCTGATCACATCATAATTTCGCTCATCTTCATAGCCGCGCATATCGCCCATCATGCTGATATCCAGTCCCGAACCATTTGCAATATTTTCATACAAACGTATTCTTACTTCTTCCGGCTCTACCGCATTAAAACGTGACTGAAAGGAAATCTGTTGAATACTGCTATTACTAATGATATGATCGGGATAGGAATTAACGGCATTGTTGACGTTGTCTGAAGCCGTGTAAGGCCAGTAGGGCAAAACCGTACTGCTTTGAGATTCGTGACGGATAATATCCACATACTTGTCAAAATAAGTGCAGATTGCAATTTTGTTATTTTTAGACTTAACCAGCGTATTTAAGCGGTGCGACCAGTCTTCAACCGTAAATTTTTTAAATGCAAGATACTTTTGGTATAATGGATCCGCTTTGTTTTCTTCGGTTGGCAGAGCTTGTCCATTGCTATACTCCGCGAAACGTTTTTTATCATATTCATTCTGATCAATGCCGTGATATTTTCCTTCGTATGGATTGTTGACCTGATAACCCGGCATATTAAGGAAAATACCGTCAACAGGAAATTTGGATATTACTTCTTCAATGATTTTAAATGCTTTGTCCTGTACATAAGGTGCGTTGATCGAAACCACGTACATGTCGGTATTGATGATCCTTTCACCTTTTGGCGAAATATAGCACCAGTCGGGATGCGCTTTAAAAATACTTTCATGCACCCGGCTGAAATCAAAACGAACAATGACACGGATGCCTTTTTCATGACATTTCCTAACTACATCAGCCAGCATGTTATTATTTTTCAGGAATGTATTGGTATAATGAAAATCAAGTTCAGTAGGGTAGAAAGCCATAATTCCGCCGGCATTGATTAGAAGCGTATTGGCAGAAAAATTTTCAAGATCCTTCAGAAGTGAATCGGGATTAAGCGTTGCTGCTTCATAAGCCGGTAGATTGGTCTGGATAACACGGAGATTATTCTTTTTCCACCAGGAAGTTGTATCAGTTGTTTGTGAAAAACCAATGGTTGTTATAAGAAAAAAACCAGTCAAAAAACTTAACAGCTTACTTTTCATTTGCGCTTTATTTCTTTAAAAAAGAGAAGAAGGAGTAATTGTAATAAAGACGCTTATTGTTGAATATACTTGTTTGAAGGTTTATTTAACCGCAATATGCGCTATGGTTTATTGCAAGGGATGCAAAGAAATTTTGCGTCCATTGCGGTTAAGAAAGGTTTTTCTTTTTAATAAAAGTAATTCCAATGCCAATCAGAATGACAATACCGCCAACGATCATTTGTAACGAAATTTTTTCATGAATAAATAGCCAGGCTATTAATCCCGTTACAACCGATTGACTTAATAAAGCCAGAGAAACACGTTGCGCATCCAGTTTTTGAACAGCATAGCTGATCGTAAGCCAGCCTAGCAATTGACAAATGATTCCCTGAATACCTAGCACTCCCCAGACAACAGGTGTGAAATTCATTAACGATTCACCGTTCAGCACACAGAGGATAAACAGATAAATACTGGAAACAGACATGCTGTAAACCATAAAACTGACAATTTTCATTCGGTTTAAAACCCTCTTGCTGACAATCATATAAGTGGCGTACAGCAGTCCGGAAGTAAGTGCCATGAGAAAACCTTTATCAAAATGCATTTGGGTGAAAGTGTCAACTCCCATCAGGATGACCATGCCTGATAATGCCACAACGGTTCCAATCCAGAATTGTTTACCTGGCTTGTCATAAAGGAAGAGTGCGGAGGCAATACCAACCCAGACAGGCGACAGATTGGTGAGTAAGGTAGCCTGGGTAGCATTGGAATAATGGATAGATAAATTCCAGATTGCAATATCACTGCCAAACAGCATACCACAAACGAAAATCGGAACCCATAAAGATTTATCAGGTTTTTGAAGCTGATTCTTTATTAATACATAAGGCAGCAGGAAAATAACTGCAATAAACATTCTGTAAAAAGCAGAAGTCAAACCTGAAACGGGAGCCCATTTTACCAGCACCGGGAAAATACTGATCGAGATAACGCCAACAATCAAACAGATTCGGGGATTGAGCATGGAAGAATTCTTTTACCCAATGATTTTGACCCGTCCGACTTCACCTGTCATCAGTCTTACTTTAATGCCATGTGTATGTTTAGGCGCACTGGTCAGAATATCTTTGACAATTCCCTTTGTCAGTTTTCCTGTGCGCTGATCTTGTTTTAAAACGATGGATACCGAAAGTCCGGGTCTTATATTACTTCGTTCGGTGCCGGTTAGCTCATTCATATTCCCTGAAATAAATTATTTTCTTACATTGAAATTTTTCAAAATTAAGATAAATACATTTCGATCCATAATCTGCTTAACAATCATTCATTTCATTGTATAAAATTATACTATTCTAATTTTATATGGCTGTTACAAATGTTATGTAACCAATATTTAGATCTAAGATTCAAAGAAGAAGTACATATATATTGAATAAATCCTTTCTGGTCTTTAAATGTTTAAGTAATTGTAAAGAGTAAAAATATGCAAATTATTGAGATTGAACAGTTTTTAGAATAAGCGCGTTACCTTTCGTATAAAAATATAGTTGTATCCAGTCGCTTTTTATTTAATCGAAATTAAAGTCGGAAAATGAATTTCAGCTTTAGCATAATTTAATTAAACCAAGATCGACGGATAGGAAATTTTACTTTTAAGAATTTATGAAAAGGAGCGTATTAACATTGACACTGGGAGGTTTTGGTATCGGGATGACTGAGTTTGTGATCATGGGAATTTTACCGGATATCGCCAAATCACTTCAGATCACCATTCCGGAAGCAGGCCATCTGGTTTCAGCCTATGCGCTCGGTGTAGTCGTAGGTGCTCCTTTGTTAATCGGATTTACAGGCAGCAAACCGCCAAAGATCATATTATTGCTTTTAATGTGTTTGTTTACGGTTTTTAATACCATTTCTGCATTTGCCCCCAATTATCACATGCTGCTGCTTTCCCGGTTTTTCTCAGGAATGCCGCATGGCGCATTTTTTGGTGTTGGTGCGGTAGTAGCGGGCAGGCTTGCTGATTCGGGTAAAGAAGCACGTTCTGTTTCTCTGATGTTTGCAGGATTAACAATTGCTAATCTGATCGGTGTGCCGCTGGGTACATTCATCGGCCATCATATCAGCTGGCGGATTACTTTTATGATTGTGGGTGCAATAGGTTTGCTGACAACGACCAGTATTAAGATCTGGATGCCTTCTCTTTCCGTAACGAATACAAAAGGGTTAATGAATGAGCTGAAATTTTTTACCCGTCTGGATGCCTGGCTGATCGTTTTGGTAATCGCGGTCGGTACCGGCGGATTCTTTTGCTGGTACAGCTATATCGCTCCTTTACTGACTGAGGTTACTGGTTTTAATGAAGATTCCATTATGTATATTCTGGTTCTGGCCGGATTAGGAATGGTTGTGGGCAACTTCATCGGAGGCCGGCTTGCAGACAGGTTTTCTCCATTATATACTTCCGCAGCATTATTGCTCGCTATGGCCTTATCACTGACATTATTATATTTCGTTTCCCAAAATCAGATTCTTACCCTAATATCAACCTTCATTACCGGGGCCATTGCATTTGCCATGCTTTCTCCTTTGCAAATGCTGATGATCAACACGGCAAAAGGCGCAGAAATGCTTGCTGCTTCGGTGAGTCAGGCCAGCTTTAATATTGGAAATGCACTGGGTGCTTATCTGGGCGGATTACCGATTGCTGCCGGTTTGGGTTATAATTCTCCTGAATGGGTAGGAGCAAGCCTGGCTATAGGCGGTGTTCTGGTTTCTTTGGTACTCATGTTTCATCTGAAACAAAATAAGCAGATCCGTATGCAGACCGTAGAAGCTTAATCAGACTTTAACGGTTATCTTGTTTAAGATTTTTATTTCATCAATGGTGATCGTACTGATCAGTTCGAAAAGACCATTGATGGTTTTGAAATCAGATAAGGCTTTTCTTGCAGGTGACTGAGCGGATTTTTCAATGCCCATTTCTTTTAATTCTTTCTTACGGGTTGACAAAAGTTCGATCAGTTTCTGGTTTTGCGGCAGCGATTCTTTGATTACTTCAGTTCCTATATTAGTCTCACCATCAAGTACCTTGATGGCCGTTTCAAACTGACGGTCAATTTGCCGGATCATCGGTTTAAATTCTTCCGACAAATAGCTTTGTCCAACCGTTTGTGCATACGTGGATAAAGAGGCAATGTAAGATGTCAGCATATGACTTGTGGCTACAAACTGATGATGTTCTTCCATTTTTACCTGCTGTTTTTTAGGCTCGGAAAGCATACGCTGAAAATTATCAGAAAGATTTGCCATTGCAATAATGGCTTCTTTCCGGTGCAGTTTCAATTCGCTGATATTCATGGAGACACCGGTAAAGATCAGGGAAACATTATCAAAATACTTGCGGTTGGCATCCAAAGCCGCTTTCATGTATTGTTTGATCTGTGTATGTTCCCAGACCGGAAGCACGTAAGAAGAAACAAAATAAGCAATGATGGATCCAAGAACTGTATCAATAACGCGGTCCTGCAAAACGGCAGTAATATGGTTTGGATTAAGAAAGTTAAACCAAAGTAAAACGTAAAGCGTGATACCAGTGCAGGCAACAAAATAATTGATCTTCAAAAAACTGTATGCGCCAATCATGGCCAGCATCATGACAATAAAAATAACGGTATCATCTTTTACAAGATAAAGGGTCATAAAACCAATAAATGCACCCAGTATCGTTCCTCCGATCCGGTATATATTGCGCTGTTTGGTAATGCTGAAAGCCGGTTTCATGATCGTCAGGATTGTCAGCAAAATCCAGTAACCGTGTCCGACATCAAAAAATAATGAACCCAGAAAACCGATGATCAAAGCCAGCGTTACCCGGAAAGCGTGCCGGAAATGACTTGATTTGAAAGAAAGATTATCAAGAAGAATGCCCGGCGAATACTCCTGTTTTGCTATAAAATCACTAGTTTTCACATTGGGTTTATAGTCTTTACTTAAATCCACATCGTAAGCTGTGGCTCGGTGAAGCTTTTTAATTCGTTCGGTAATATCCTGAAGGCTGTTCAGAATCTGGCGTAACATGATATAATCTTCCACATTGTCGTGTGTCATTTTGCTCTCGCGAATCCGCTCAAAGGCCAGCTGGCATTTGTTAAACGCATCATCCAGATCATGTTTGGGACGGGAAGGAAAACCACCTTGTACAGCAAGTCCAATATGCTGAATTTCACTGGCCAGCCAGGTAATGTAGGTTCCAAAAAGGCGAAGGATTTTAGAATCTCCAAAGGCTCTCTGTAAGTTTGTATAATTTTGCTGAGAATTCAGAATCCGTTCCATCAGGTCCACACTATCCAGAAACATCAGCATCAGAATCCGGCTGGTATTGGTAGATTCCGAAACTATTTCACGGGTTTTAAATAATATTTCGCGTAGCGTTTCATGGTTTTCTCTGAGAATAACCTGTTGATGGATCATCTGGTTAAACAGTTCCTCATAATCCGGTTTGGCAAAATAATATCCTGCTTTTACGGAAAGCAGTTTTCCAAGCTCCACAAAGTTTTCTCCAAGTAATTGCTGTATAAGCTTGTAAGGACGGATTTTTTGTAAAACCAGAAATAAAATCAGATACCAGATGCCTCCGGCTGAAAAAACCAGTGCGTTGTGCAGCACCATTTCTCTGCTGATATGATCATCTATATTAAATACAAATACCAGCAAAGCAATTAAACCAATACTGTTTGCACGGTTTCCATACACGCCGATCAGCGAGAAAAACATGCCAAAAACAACAATTTCGATCAGGGAAAATAAATGTATATGCCTTGTGAAACCTGTTATGCAGGCTATAGCGAAACAGATTGCAATCGCTATCATCAGGGAATTTCTTCTACGATGTACCGGACCCGGATTATCAGTGGTACCAATAAGTAATGTGCCTAAAGGAAAGGCAATCAGATTGTTTAAAATCCCGTAATGATGAAAGATAAGGCACGGAATTACAGCTCCTAATGTCAGGCGTATGCCTGTAGATAGGTAATGGCTGGAAATAAATTTCTTAAACTCATCAAGGTAATTCATGCAACTGGGAAACGATGGCTGATACTATACTTCCAATATCCGCTTAATGTGTGACAAAAACGATACCTGAGAAGAAGAAAATAGCGAAAATTCATTATATAAGAATAAAATCGGATTTCAAAATGCAATGTATGATTAGTTGGAATCTACAATTTAATGACGATCTTTTGAAATTCTTTTACAGTAATTGGAAAATCGTGAACCCGTACTGGCTTGATTCTTATCCTTAACAGGTCAGCACATGTTTTTTATATTAATCAGCGTATTTTATGAATATCAGAAAGGCAATTGATCAGGACCGTCATGAAGTATGGGAAATATTTACAGCAGTCATTCAGACGGGTGATACCTACGTTTTTGAAGCCGATACAGCAAAGGAAGATCTGGATAAACATTGGTTTTCGCCCTATATGGATACCTATGTATTGGAAGAGGATGGAGAAATCCTGGGTACTTATATTCTTAAACCTAACCATATTGATCGGGGATCGCATATTGCTAATGCAGCTTATATGGTTCATCCAAAAGCACAGGGAAAAGGAATCGGGAATATGCTGTTAGAACATTCTCTGGCAGAAGCAGTCAAATTCGGATTTATGGCCATGCAGTTCAATCTTGTTGTCAGTACCAATGAAACCGCTATAAAGCTTTGGAAAAAGAACGGTTTTGAAATCATAGGGACAATCCCGGATGGCTTCAATCATCAGACGTTGGGTTATGTTGATGCGTACATTATGCATCGGAAATTGTGATCTACGATGACTAACTAATTTCCAATGCTTACATTTAATTTTGACATATTTCCGGTTCTTGAAACAGAACGGTTGATTCTGAAAGCAATTTCAATGGAGTTTGTGGATGAAATCTTTCGCCAAAGAAGTAAGAAGGAAGTCATGCAATATATAGCAAGACCCCTGCTTCAGTCAAAATCTGATGCCCAGGATCTGATTAAAAATTATGAATTTTTATTTGAGCAGAACATAACAATTTCCTGGGCAATAGTATTGAAAGAAAAATCACAGATGATTGGAACAGTAGGTTTTCCCAGGGTCAACAAAGACAATCACAGGGGCGAAGTAGGATATTCCCTTGATACGGATTATTGGTACAAAGGCTACATGAATGAAGCCTTGAAAAGAGTCCTTGCCTATGGATTTGAAGAATTACATTTTCATAGCGTTGAAGCAATGATCCATCCGGATAATAAATCTTCCTCAGATCTGGTCAAAAAACACGGATTTGTGAAAGAAGCTTATTTTAAACAATACACTTATTTCGACGGTAAATTTCTGGATGTAGAGGTTTATTCTCTCTTGTCAAAGAAATAAATGTGATATCTAAATACAGAACCCGTCTGCACCATGCAAACGGGTTCTTTTATATCAAATAATTTACTCTGCCGAATAAATTATTCGTTGGTAGTTGTTTTCAAAGTTACTTCGACATTACCGCGGGTAGCGCTGGAGTAGGGGCAGACTTCATGTGCTTTGGCAATTAAATCATCTGCTACGGATTGTTCAACGCCGGGAATGTTAGCTTCCAGAGTTACAACAAGCCCAAAACCATCTGCTTCATTCTTGCCAATTCCAACATGTGCCGTCACAGTTGTTGTACCTGTTTTGATTTTACTACGCTGAATGACCAGGCTTAAAGCACTGTCAAAACAGGCTGCATAACCTGCTGCAAATAATTGTTCAGGATTGGTATAGTTGTTATTCGCACCGCCCATTTCTTTTGGAATACGTGTTTCCAGATCAAGAATTCCATCTGATGAGGTAACTTTTCCGTTTCTTCCGCCGGTAGCCGTAGCCGTTGCGGTATATATTGCATTGATCATCCTGGTTGTTGATTTTAGTTGATTATTGATTTAATTACTGTGTACCGTTTCAATCTTATTTATTTTTTCCAGCAAGCCGGTTGCCAGAGCTTTGAGTTCTCTCAGCTCTTTATCTGAAATTTCCAGACTGCATTTTATTTGTTCCGGAATATCGGCAGCGTTTTCTTTTAGATTTTTCCCTGATTCAGTTAGGGAAATGATTACAACTCGTTCGTCTTCTTTAAGTCGTTTACGTACGACAAGCTCCCGATCTTCCATTTTTTTTAACATGGGAGAAAGTGTGCCTGAATCCAGCATTAATTTATGACCAAGCTCCTTGACGGAAACCGCATCTTCTTCCCAAAGCACCAACATCACCAGATATTGAGGATAAGTTAGTCCAATCTTATCCAGTATAGGAAGATAATGACTTGTCATTTTCCTGGATAAGGCATAAAGCGGAAAGCAAAGCTGATTTGATAATTTTAACGTTTCCATATTTTATTATTAATTGCACAAAACTAAATTGTACACAATTGAAATGCAACTATTAAGCGAAATATAAATTTGATAATAAAAAAAGCTGCATCAATCACGATGCAGCTATCCATATAAGCCTAAGCTTTACTTTACCTTATTTTAATTCTCAGAACCGATTTTCAAAATGGCTTTGTCAATGTCATAACGGCCTGTTCCTTCTTCACCGATTACGTCAAAAAGCTCGATTGCACGACGTGCATTATCTTCTTCTTCAACCTGCTCGTTGACAAACCATAACAAGAAGCTTTCTGTTGCGTAATCTTCCTCGCGACGGCTTTGTGTTACAATACGGTTGATGGATTGTGTCACGCTGATCTCGCTTTGAAGTGCCGTTTCAAATACACTTCTGAATGATGCATATTCTTGTTTAACAGCAGGAATTTCCGGTGAAACAGCGGTACCGCCAACCGTCATGATGTAGTTGAAAATTTTAAGCATATGTCCGCGTTCTTCATCGGACTGTTTCAGGAAGTAAGCAGCGCTGTTTTTAAAACCGTTACGATCGCACCAGGAAGCCATAGCAAGGTATTTGGCAGAAGCTTCTGCTTCCATCTTAACCTGGTTATTCAATAATATTTCTATTTCTTCTTTAAGTGAAGTACGGGCTCTCAATAAATCTCTCATGCTAATTGTGTTTTATTATGTAAACTAATAAGCACAAAGATCACAGGAAAGTTCATCATTACAAGATGAAGCTTTAAATTTGGAATTGGTCTAATATGAAGTCGGTCAGCTATTTAGACTAATTCTGGTTCAAGATAAAGAATAGAATGAAGCAGAGAATTTAATTCTATAGCAAATTGTGTTCCATTAACCAGTTCTCTAAGCTGGATTAGCTCACACAGTGTAAGTTTCTGATTGATATTTAATTGGGGAGCTTCTACGAATTCAAAATCTGATTCGTCAGAAAGATCAAACAGCCTGCTTTTTATGTCAATATTGTTAACCAACCGGCGAAAGTTCAAAAAATCCTGAATACGGAAAGAAGCGATCATTTCACCAAAATGAACTACAATTCTAGAACTTTTATCGCACTGAAAACTGAAACCTTTTGGGGTACTGAACAATTCATTCGGGATATTCACTGCAGCTGACATTTATAGGACCTTAAATCTTACACAAAGATAAAACGTAACTTCTGTCCATCCAAGTATTATTTAAAAGCAATCTAATTATATAGAGTGATTAATTGAATATAATAAGTAGAAGAGAGAATTATTCTTTTGTGATTTTTGTACGGAAAAAGCCATTAGCCGCGTGTCTGGTTTGTAGCTTTCCATTGATTTCAATAATACGAAATTCAACTGAGCCATAAATACTATCTCCAACCACATATTTAGGTTTATTTAAAGTTAAGTTCTGGGAAAGTATTTTGTAAGTCGGCCTGGTTTCGTTTTCCAGAATAACGTCCCTATAAGTATAGAGTTGAGTAATGAAATTTCTATCAAAATAAGTTATGATAAAACCACTGCCTGAGAACCAGGAATGAAGTCCGATGTCAATGAAAAGTGTATCTGAATGATTTAGATTGGCACTGCATACGAAGTTTTCAAAAGTGTTATCCATATCCAGATTATCCGTTTTGTTGAGATCTTTCTCATTATATCTCACACTGTTTGTTTTTCTTACTTTTGGATTATCGCTAAGACTAACAAATCCCTCTTCATCCATTTTTGAATAAGTCGGATTGATGGAAATCTTATTATCAAAATCGACCTCACTCCAATACTGATCTTTCTGCTTTTCGCATGATATAAATCCTAAAAACAGTAGCACGAATGAGAGCTTTTTCATTCAATTAAGTATAACAAATTTAAAATATATAAGTAAATTTAATATATGGAATTTGCTTATATATTACAATTAGAAACAAAAAACGTCGTTCACTTTTTTAAGCAAACGACGTTTTAATAAGTGGAGTTATAAAAAAGATCTTCTAGTTTCTAAAAAATGTGTTTTAATTGGGCAAAGCCAAAAACTAACTGCTAAACGCTAATAGCCAAAAACCTACTTTTCTCCAGCCTTCGCCCAGTTATCACGCAATGTAACCGTACGATTAAAAACAGGTTTTTCAGCAGTTCCGTCTAGGTCCGCAGCGAAATAACCTTTTCTCAAAAACTGGAAAGATTCGCCCGGTTTTGCTTCTGCCAGAGAAGGTTCAGCATAGCCGGTAATGATGTTCAAAGAATCAGGATTCATATATTCTTTGAAATCTCCTTCTTCGGAAGCTACATTTTCAACAGAAAACAAACGGTCATACAGACGGACTTCAACGGGAATGCCATGTTTGGCAGAAACCCAATGCAAAGTGCCTTTTACGTTGATGCCTGTGGTATCCTGTCCGCTTTTACTGTTTTCGATATAAGTACAGTGTACTTCAGTAATTTCTCCGTTTTCATCTTTCACTACTGAATCCGCCTGAATGATGTAAGCTCCTTTCAAACGCACCATTTTACCGGGTGCAAGTCTGAAATATTTTTTAGATGGAATTTCCATGAAATCTTCACGCTCGATAAAAACCTCTTTTGTGAAAAGAATCTCACGCATTCCGCTCGCAACATCTTCGGGATTATTCTCCGTCGTGCATGTTTCAGAAAGATCTTCCGGAAAATTGGTAATAACCAGCTTCAAGGGATCAAGCACTACCATTCTGCGCAGGGAAGTTTTATTCAGATCCTCACGGACACAAAATTCCAGCAGCCCCACATCAATCATGTTTTCACGGCGTGCAACACCAATACGGTCACAGAATTCACGAATACTTGCCGGTGTATAACCTCTTCTGCGTAAGCCGCTGATGGTTGGCATACGCGGATCATCCCATCCATTTACATGTCCATCCTGAACCAGCTGCAACAATTTTCTCTTACTTGTTACGGTATAATTCAGGTTACGGCGTGCGAATTCATATTGATGCGATGGATATATTTCAAGTTTCTCGATCAGCCAATCATAAAGTTCACGGTGAGGGATAAACTCCATCGTGCATAACGAATGCGTTATATTTTCAATTGAATCACTTTGTCCGTGTGCAAAATCGTACATGGGGTAAATGCACCATTTATCACCCGTGCGATGATGATGTGCATGTTTGATACGGTACAGGATCGGATCACGCATCAGCATATTCTGATGCGCCATGTCAATTTTCGCACGAAGTGTACGGCTTCCGTCAGGAAAAGCACCGTTTTTCATCTGTTCAAAAAGCGCCAGATTTTCTTCAGTTGTGCGGTCACGGTAAGGGCTATTCTTACCTGGCTCCGTTGGTGTACCTTTCAGTGTCGCGATTTCCTCAGAAGTAGAATCATCTACATAGGCCAGGCCCATGTTAATCAATCTTACCGCATACTCATATAGAGTGTCAAAATAATCCGAAGCATAGAGTTCATTTCGCCATTCAAAACCCATCCAGCGGATATCGTTTTTGATGCTTTCAACATACTCTGTGTCTTCTGTTGTCGGATTGGTATCGTCAAAGCGCAGGTTAGTGTAGCCTGGAAATTTCTTTGTCAGGCCAAAGTTCAGGCAAATGCTGGAAGCGTGCCCGATGTGAAGATAACCATTAGGTTCCGGAGGGAAACGGGTAATAATTTCCTTGTACTTACCTGCCTGCAGGTCTGCCTCAATGATCTCTTCAATAAAATTAAGGCTCTTCTCTTCTTTTTTCTCTTCCGTAATCATACAGTACTGGAAATATTTTTCAATTGTCAAAGTTAACGTTCTTCACGTCAACCCTGAAATAATTTGTGTTCTTTAACTGAAATCTACAATTAATTCAGCATTGTATGATCAAATTTATATAAGCAGTCCTGAATTTAGAACAGTACAGATCTTTTTTAACATAAGTTTTTATGATCTGATGTCTTAAAATATGTTGGATAAGATCTTGTTTTACTATCAAAAAGAGAAATTCGAGACTTTCCCTTACTTTTACGGCATGCGTTATTTTATTGAATTCAGCTATAAAGGGACAAATTACAGCGGTTGGCAGCGTCAGAACAATGCTATCTCTGTTCAGCAGAAACTGGATGAAGCACTTACACTGATCCTAAGAGAAACGATTGAAAGTGTTGGGAGCAGCAGGACCGATACAGGCGTTCATGCAGAACAGCAATATGCCCATTTTGATACGATTAAGCCAGTTAAAGATGGCGAGCTGCTGACTTATCGGCTTAATAGTTTATTGCCTTTTGATATAGCCGTTCACAGGGTTTTTGAGGTGAAAGAAACGGCTCATTCCCGTTTTGATGCAACGCATCGCCGGTATGAATACCGGATTATCAGACGAAAAAATCCATTTCTAATTAATGAGTCTCATATTTTCCACAAACCTCTGGACATTCAGCGGATGAATGAAGCGGCTGCTTTATTGTTGAAATACAAAAATTTTGAAAGTTTTAGTAAGATCCACACGCAGGTTAATAATTTTCTTTGTGATATTACTGAAGCCTACTGGTTTGAGAAGGAGGATGTCATTGTTTTTACCGTTAAATCCAATCGTTTTCTCCGCGGCATGGTACGCGCACTGGTAGGTACGTTGCTGGAAGTAGGAACAGGCAAGAAGACGATTGCTGATTTTGAAAAAATCATTCAGGCTCAGGACAGGAGTAAGGCCGGAGCTCAGGCACCAGCAGAAGGTTTATTCCTGGTTGAGGTAGGGTATCCGGAGTGAGAAAGAGAGAAGTCTTCTTTTCAAAAGAAGACTTCTCTGAAGGCCAAAACTGACTTCTTTGACTATTCAATCCTTTCTATATAAAAATTGCTTTTACTTAATCTTCTCTAGAAGTCCTTCAATCTGCCAATCGCCAAAGCCGTAAATTCCTTCCCTTTTACCAAACTCCTGGAAAATTGTTTTAAAATCAATTGTTTGCTTTTCTTCCATAATCTGTTTTAAAACATTTTCAGGTCTGTTATTTTTCCTGTCAAGCTGAGCCTGGACAACTTGTTCAAGAAATGGAAAATTATCAGATTTGATTGACGCCAGATGTGTTAATTTCTCACGATCATCACTTTTATATGCATCCCAAAGATTACTTAGCAAGCTTATGTCTGTCAGTGAAAGTTCCTGCCGGTTCAGGTAAGCTTCTGCCATAGTATGCCTGTCCATCCAGCCAAATCCCCGCCAGTCAGGCAGATCTGCAAGTAGTGGTGGTTTGATCACGTAAACCTTAATGGCATGAGCAACAGGCATTAAAAGTGAAACACAGAACCAGAGATTAACCTGACAAAACAAGTCATCTTCAAACCAGAAATTCACTTCCGAGTTAGCCGGAATTGCTTTTATTTTATCAAATTCTGTAACTACTTCGTTAAAGTAAGCTTCCCGTTCTTCGCCATAGGTTTCCTGAATAAAAGCAGCCCGGGTTTCCCAGAATTCTTCCGGGTTGCCACCACTTACCGGTCCGTCTACCAGACATTCACGGGCAATGATGATTTCACCAGTTAGTAATTCCGATGGGAAAATGTCCAGCAAGGCATCACCATTGAGGATATGAAAGGTTTTCGTTTTAAGTGCGATCATGAATGGGCTTGTTACGTCTTAAATGGATTTATTGGTTGTTTCATTGTTCACCAAACGGAAAATCCCTAATGGATTAGCATTTTTCAACTCAACCGGAAGTAATGAATCATCCCAATCCTGAAACGATTGCGGACGGACGAACCGGAGAATGGAATGCCGGCCTACGGAAGTAAATCGTGCATCCACTGTTGAAGGAAATGGGCCGCCATGATGCATGGATGGACAAACCTCCACGCCTGTCGGAACGCCGTTCATAATAAAACGTCCGCAAATCCGGGACAGACTTTGGATCAAGGCCGGATAGTGCGAAGCTTCACCAGGATCAGCCATTAAAGTGGCCGTAAGCTGGCCTTTTAAATGCGAAACGGCGGCCAACAATTCGTTAGTATCCTTACAAATGACTAAAAGTGAAAATGGGCCGAAAACTTCTTCATGAATTTTAGGATTAGCAATAAAATCTTTTCCGCTAACCCTGGCGACGGAAGCTTGTGATTGATTTTCCTGATCGGATTCAATACCGGAGAAAGCAAGTTCTGTCACACCCGGTTCCGCTACCAGTTCACTGCGGAGTTTATAGAAATTCCGGTTAATCCCAGGCGTAAGCATCGTTGCCGGAGCCACTTTTAAAATCTCATTTTTGTAAGATTCTTCAAAAGCATTGACGGATTCAGATTCGGTAATAAATACCAGACCTGGATTGGTACAGAACTGGCCTGCACCTAAGGTTACGGATCCTGCCAAGGTTTTAGCCAGCTGAGCCGAATTTTTTTCAAGATATTCCGGTAAGATAACGATCGGGTTAACACTTCCCATTTCTGCAAAAACAGATATAGGCTCTTCGCGCTCTTGTGCCATTTTGTATAAGGCCATTCCGCCTTTGATTGATCCGGTAAAACCAACCGCTTTACTGGCCGGATGTTTCACTAAAGCAGCGCCTACTTCGTAGCCATTATCATACAGCATGGAAAAAACACCATCCGGCATTCCGGTTCTTTTTGCTGCTTTAACAATGGCCTGAGCGGTAAGATCACTCACACCCGGATGTGCTTCATGTGCTTTAACCACCACCGTATTTCCTGCTGCAAGAGCCGGGCCGGTATCTACACCAGCCACAGAATAGGCAAAGGGGAAATTGCTTGATCCGAAAACAATAACAGGCCCACTTGGAATCAGCATTTTACGGAGATCCGGTTTTGGAACCGGCGTTCGGTCAGGAATAGCGGTATCAATGCTGGCTTCTACCCAGGAACCTTCGCGTATCAGATCAGCAAATTGTGTAAGCTGATTGATTGTACGTGCACGTTCTCCTTGTAAACGAGCCATTGGCAATCCGGTTTCAAGGCTTGCTCTTTCCAGCAAGGCATCACCGATGGCCATGATTTCTTCGGTAATCGCCATTAAAAAGTCTGCACGTTTAGTGGCCGGCACTAACAAATATTCATAAAAAGCCTTTTCGGCCAACTCCATCGTCCTCGCTACTTCCTCCTGCGTAGCTGCATGGAACTCTTCCGGCAAATCGATATTTTGAGCCGGAACGTGCGATTTAAATGTATGTTCGTTTTGGGATGAAAGCGAATAACCTATATAATTTTTTCCCTGGATTGTCATGGTTGAAATTATGGTTTTAATGTTGAAGAAAATTTGTAATACCCATAAAAGCAAAAAATTGCGTTGATATCCTTTACAGACCAACGCAATTTTGTATAAATTAAATTCTGATTTCAGTTAAAGAAGGCGGGCGATAATATCGTCGACTGATATTCCTTCCGCTTCTGCTTTAAAATTCCGGATAATCCTGTGACGTAAAACCGGCAGTGCGACAGCCTTTACATCTTCAATATCCGGAGAATATTTTCCTGATAACAATGCATTACATTTTGATGCAAGAATTAAAGCCTGTGAAGCCCGGGGTCCAGCACCCCATTCCAGGTAATCGCTTGTATCTTTGATCGCCAGAGCCGATGATGGCCTGGTTTTATGCACCAGTTTTACAGCATATTCAATCACATGATCCGTAACTGGAACGCGGCGGACAAGATGCTGAAAATCCATGATCTCTTCGGCTGTAATTACTTCCTTAACCTGATATTTAGAATCATTGGTTGTGTTTTTTACAATGCTGACTTCTTCCGCATAGGTTGGATAATCCAGCTGGATCATAAACATAAACCGGTCCAGCTGCGCTTCAGGCAGCGGGTACGTTCCTTCCTGTTCAATCGGGTTTTGTGTAGCCAGTACAAAAAACGGACGTGATAAAGCATGTCTTTGTCCGGCAATGGTAACCGAATATTCCTGCATGGCTTCCAAAAGTGCTGACTGCGTTTTTGGAGGCGTACGGTTTATTTCATCCGCCAAAATAATATTAGAAAAGATTGGCCCCTGAATAAATTTAAAATTGCGGTTCTGATCCAGTGTTTCAGATCCCAGAATATCCGAAGGCATTAAGTCCGGCGTAAACTGAATCCTGTTGAATTTTAAATCGAGCGACGATGCTATGGTTTGAATTAAGAGTGTTTTTGCCAATCCCGGAACGCCAACCAGCAAACAATGTCCCTGACAAAAAATAGCTGTAAGCAATCTTTTAATCACGTCATCCTGTCCAACGATCACTTGTCCTATTTCACTCCGGATTTTTTCATAGGCCACTTTCATGGCCTCAGCTGCTTCAACGTCAGATTTGTAATTCACAGTGAGTCAATTTTCAATTTTGGGAATCTTAAATTTCTTCAATCCTTTGTTCGTGCATCTCAGGAATCGTTTCCTTGCGACATGCCTAGTATTTTGCAATTTTTGTACTCTGGTTCTACGCTGATGAAAACGTCTCCCTGCGCCTTTTTGAACCATTCTTCAAGCGCATGGTTTCTTTTGTTGCTTAATACAATCTGTGAGATTTTTTCATAGTCATCACGCAGGTTAGCTGTATGCGGTTCTGATCTGCTTTTATACCAGAGAATACGCATGGCACTGCTTCCGTCTTCTAAACGATAAGAAACAGGCACACTCAAATCTCCCACTTTCATGGTATCAATAGCAAAGTAAAGAGCAGGGTCCATAGATGCATCCAGGGTTAGTTTACCCAGCTGGGTATTTCTGTCCTGGATAATTCCACCTGTTTCTGCAGTTTCTTTGTCTTCTGAATTATCCAATGCAGCTTTTGCAAATTTTAAAGTATCAGATTTGATTAGTACACGCAAACTATCCAGTACGCGTAAAGCACTGGTCATATCGGTACCTTTATTGTAATCCGGTCTCAAAAGGATATGGCGGGCGTGGTATTCAGCTCCGCGTGTCTCAATCAGTTTTATTAAGTGAAAGCCAAATTGTGATTCCACAATGTCTGACATTTCTCCCGGTTTCAAACCTAACGCAGTTCCTTCAAATTCCGGAACCATCGCGCCGCGTTTGGCAAAACCCAGATCTCCTCCGTTTTTAGCAGATCCAACGTCTTCAGAATAAATTGTAGCCAGCATAGCAAAATCTTCACCTTTCTCTGCACGCGCTTTTAATTCAAGCAACTGGTTTCTTAACTTTTCTTTTTGTTCTCTGGTTATCGTTCCCTTCCGGACGATATGACCAATTTCCACTTCTGAAGGAATGTAGGGAAGACTGTCTTTTGGAATAGCATTGAAGAATTTACGTACGTCACTCGGGGTAATCTTAACATTACCGGAAATCGTACGCTGCATTTTTTCGACTACCTTTTGTTCCTTTACCTGCGAGCGTAATTCTGTTTTCAGGTTTTCAACGCTTTTTCCGTATGCTTCAACCAGGTTTTTTTCTGAGCCGAAACGCTGGATCATGTAGCCCATTTTCCCATCCAGCTCATTGTCTACATCCTTGTCATCAACGGTTACGGAGTCAATTTCTGCTTTTGCAAGAAGCATTTTGTTGATAATCAGTGATTCTAGGATCTGGCATTTTTCCGGAGCTTTCTGACCGTTTGCAGCATAGCTATTGTACATTTCTTCCAGCTCAGAATTGAGGATATAATGATTATCCACACGGGCAATAATCTTGTCAATCATAACACCTTGCTGCCCTTGTCCGAAACTTGTCAGACTTAAACACAATGTGCAGAGTGCAAAACATTGCATTACGATCAATCTATTTATTTTCATATAATTATTAATGTTCCTCAGTTTAAATTGTAGGGTTTGTCGGGGCTGTTTGTTAACAAAAAGGGAATCAACAGGTTTCCAAAATGCTAATTTACATTTAACGCTTAATTTTTTCTAATTCTTGTTCATTCACTTTTACTGGAAATTTCTGCTGCAGCTTTTCCATCCATTGTTTTTCAAGCACTTTCTGGTATTCGTTGATCACACTTCCTCGTGCTTCTGCAAATGTTTTAGGTCTGGAAGGTTCAATTTTTTGTATCTGCACCCAATAGGTTAAACCATTGGAAGTCAGGGTTTGTTCACCTACTTCCCATTTTGCCTGACTGATCAGCGCATTATTTTTCTGAAAGTAACCGTCTTCAATGATAACGGCATCCGGTGTTTCAGAATTATAGACTTTCTCCACATCTTTTTTGGATTGACTATAAAACTGAAAACTTATTCTTCTGTTACGCTCGTTTTCGGCAGATTGACGAAAAGATCCGTAATCTTTTTCAAGAATCCGGACAATCGATATATTTTTGGAGCTTAGATACTGAACTGTTTTTCTGATTCTTTCCGATGAGATAGATTCAGCCTCAGTTGCCGATCGGTAACCGGCGACTTCAACGACATAGTCCGGATTTTTCTGTAAGATCACATATACATCATAGAGTTTGTCAATCTGATCCTTGCTCAAATCACTTATTCCTTCTTTAAAAGTCAGCTCTTTAGCTTTCCTTTCCAGCAGATAAGGTGTTTTGGACAATGTGTTTCTAACCGAATGAAGTGTAGCTGTATCCGGAGCTGTAACAATCGTTCCGAATGCACGTTCCGGATAACGGAAACGGTCTGTATTTTTTTCATAGTAGGCCCGTTGCCCGGTGGAATCGTTTAAAGAACGCTGAAGTACGTTTTCTTCCAACAGCTGATTTAACAAAACGCCCTGACGAACCTCGCTGATCTGACTTTTGAATTCTGGAACTGTTTCTTCGAGATGTTCTTTTTCATATGCCAAAAGACGTTCCGTTACATAGTCATTATAGAAGTGCTTTAAAATTACTTCCGGTGATGAATCTTTCGGACGCGGCTTTTGCTGCGTTTTTACATAATCCAAAAATTCCAGTGTATGATAGGGCTTTGCCTCAATGGTGAATAAGGTATTCGCAGACCAATCCGTTGATACCGGTTTTATGTAATCCCAGGTACCCAGAATCAGTGTGCTGTCAATTAAAGGAGTAAGCAATGTAAACTGGTCAGGAAATTCCTTCACCGTATATTTAGTACGAAGACGATTGGCTGTCGATTGTTCCAGTAATTTTCCGCGTGAATCCGTAGCCACTTTTTGCCTCAATGACGGTGCCAGAACACTGTACGTTTCCAGATTCTTTTTTTCTATTAATTTAATAATATGCCATCCATAAGGAGAAAGTACAGGAGCGGCGTAGGCATTTGGCCTTGTCAGAGCAAAAGAAGTTTCTTCTACTTCCGGTACCATTTGCCCTGTTCCAAAAGGCGGCAGCAAACCGTGATTTTTACTTGATTGTTTATCATCGGAATATATTTCTGCTACTTCATCCCATGACTGACCACTTTGCAGCTTTTTATACGCTTCGTCTATTTTATTTTTAGCGACATTTTTCTGAGATTCCGTGGATTTTTTATCCAGCTTCACCATAATATGGGCAATCTGCACGGTTCCGCGGCTTGCTCTCCGGTCGTTTACTTTAATGATGTGATAACCTGTTCTGCTACGAACCGGCTGCGATAATTTTCCGACAGGTAATGTATAAGCCGCAGTTTCAAACGGGTATACCGTCTGAAAAACGGTAAAATAACCAAGATCACCTTTGTTTTGGGCGGCTGAAGGGTCTTTGGAAAAACGGGCAGCCATGTCACCAAAATCCGAGCCATCTTCCAGTCTTCCTCTTAAGGCAACAGCTGCATGATAGGCATCCAGGGTATCTTTGGGAGAAGCATCTTCCGAAACCGCAATTAAGATATGAGAAGCTTTAACTTCCTGCTTCATCCGGGCATATGCTTCAACCGATAGTTTTTCTACCAGTGCTTTATCTACCAGAAAATTTTTAGCCAGCTGGTCATAATAGGAATTTACTTCCTCTTTGTAGTCGCTGGTTGTATCCCGTCCTTCGCTTTTTGCTGCCAGGATTTTTACTTTTTCATTCTTATAAACGGCTAGATATTCCTCGGGCGTCAGCTCTTTTACCGAGTCGGATGCAAATTTGTTTTTGGTGTACGAGTCTAAAAAATCGGTTGCTGTGAATTTTTCATTTCCAATTTCTATGAGTGCAGGCGTTTCAGGAACTGCTTGGGTTTTGGGAGCTGATGTCTTACAGGAATTTAATATAACTGCGGAAAGCAGCGGAATTATCAATCGGTATTTAAGCATAAATGTACACAATTCGTAAATCAGAGATTGTTCATCTCATTCTAATTTAATCTTACTTTGATATGTTTCAAATTTGTATTCAGCCCAAAGTTATGTCCTTTAAGCAGAGTATAAAAATAATAGCCCTGCGGAATACATTCCTGTCCGTGGGATTCTCTGATTTTTGAAGAAACAAAACAGGGGAATCCGGCTACAATTAAACATATTTTCAGGATAAGAAATTGTGAACAATCCGGTTCTTTTATAAAAATAAATTTAATCTATATGGTTTAAAGAACAATATCGGTTTTACAGCTGTTTTTGTAACCGATAGGCATAGAATTTGTGCAAATGAGTGGATACCTTCACTTGTACCGTTATGACTATGGAAGATTCCAAAACCGGAGAATTTGTTCTGAATATAAGCTCTTTATGGAATGAACATAAGATTAGGGAAGTCTTGTATCTCGAAGCTTTGAAAAAAGATAGTATGGGGCCTTTGAGGAAAATACTTACTCAGGGGCATTTCAGTGCTTTACTCTTCCAAAAGGAAATACATTGGATTTACGATTATTTCAAATGTTTTCTGACAGATAAAGATCTTGTCTCAGACAAAAAGGTAAATCTCATTACCATATCGGGAATGTGTGACCTGGAAGAAAAGGAAGAAGTAGTGGGGTATTTGAAAAAGACAGAAGGTAGAATTTTGCAGTCATACAAATCGTTATCAAAATACCTTGATTCAGATTTGGAAATCCGCAGCGTTTTAAATGAGCATTTGGACAGAATTTCCGAATTCTACGAAATTCTGTCCAAACAGGAAAAAGTGAAAATAAAGGAGTTCAAGCATTTTCTGGCTGCCTGATTAATCTTCAGTCAGGTATTTGTAAATAAACCCAGCTACTAACGCCCCGCCTATTGGAGCAGCTATAAATAACCAGAGCTGTTCCGTTGCCCATCCGCCTACAAACAGAGCCTGGCTTATACTTCTTGCCGGATTTACAGAAGTATTGGTAACCGGAATACTGATCAGGTGAATCAATGTCAAAGCCAAACCAATGGCTATTCCGGCAAAGCCGCCCGGTGCGTTTTTATATGTGGATCCAAGAATAATAATCAGGAACATAAAGGTCATTACAAACTCTGTTACAAAAGCAGCCTGCATACTGTATTTTCCGGGAGAGTGCTCTCCATAACCGTTTGCTGCGAAATCGCCTATTGTACTTCCGTTGCCCGTAACAATAATGGATAAAACATAGGCTGCTAACAACCCGCCAAGAATTTGTGAAATAATGTAAGGAATAAGATCTTTTCCGGAAAATCTTCCGCCAATCCATAATCCAACCGAGACTGCGGGGTTAAGATGTGCTCCTGAAATATGTCCAAGAGAATAAGCAATGGTTAGAACGGTAAGTCCAAAAGCAAGAGATACACCAAGCAAACCTATACCAACTTGCGGAAATGCTGCTGAAAGAGCCGCGCTTCCGCAACCGCCAAGAACCAGCCAAAATGTACCAATAAACTCTGCTGCATACTTTCTCATGTGTGTGTTGTTTTATTATATTATTAGAGATGTAAAATTGTTTTATGCGTTATAGACGTAAAAGTAGATTTGGCGTCACTAACATCTCTAAAACAAAAAGCCCTGAAGTTCAATGCAGATTGAACTCCAGGGCTTTTTGTCTCTCCGTTTTCACTATACTTCGTAAAGCTCTATCGGTAAATCATCCGGATCGGCAAAGAAGGTGAATTTTTTACCTGTATATTCATCAATCCGTACCGGTTCAGGATGTATATCTTTTTTGACAAGTTCACTTATGGCTTCTTCAATATCATCAACCTGAAATGCAAGATGACGAAGGCCGGTCGCTTCTGGTCTTGATGGTCTTTGCGGAGGGTTCGGAAAAGAAAATAATTCAATTACGTAGTGGCCGTTCAAAGACAGATCCAGTTTAAAAGATTGTCTTTCTACCCGGTTTACTTCACGGTCAATCGTGAAACCCAGTACATCCGTGTAAAAGCTTTTTGATTTTTCGTAATCGGATGCAATAATCGCGATGTGGTGTATTCCCTTTAAATGCAGCATGAGGTATGTGTTATATTTTTAAGATAACAAAGATTAATAAAAATCGGTATTGATAACTAAAGCCAATAGGACGAATATCTTTTTATTGAACTGGTAAGGAAAATTAAACCCTGATAAAAAGCTTTTTCTTATACATCCAGTACAAAATCCAAAATTCAATCAACAGGATAATAGTACCGCTAACCAAAGAGCGGTAAGCTTCTCCAAAGATCAGGTCGTAATTCGTACTGATATGTATCCGGAAGGAATTATCTATAAAATCATTAAGCGTGTGCGCAAAAATGTAAGCGGCAATGGAATTAGTACCAATGACTATGAGCGGTAAAAACCAGGATTTATTTTCTTTTACGTCCACTACAAAATAAAATCCATACAGTAATAAAAAGCACCAGCCACCACTAAATAAAGTCCACGCAGGCGTCCAGATCCGTTTTACAATGGGATTGATACCTGTCAGATTTAAAATAATGCCAAGTGCAAAAAGTATTATTGCCGTGATGGCAAAACGTTTCAAAAGCCATGAAGAAGACTCTGTGTTTTTCAGCCACTTGCCGGCAATCAATCCCATGATCATCGTTCCCAAAGTTGGAATGAAGCTAAGCGTACTATACCCGCCATCGTTAAACCTGAAAGGGCTTTCTCTTGGAAAAAGATTCATAAACCAACGGTCAAAAGCCCAGGCAGCATTTGTGTTTTTATTCCAATGCGCGGCAAAGCCACTCAGATTATGTTCCCAATCAGCCGTAGTGCCGGTTTCTGCCCAGTCAAAATAAGGGCCTGGCAATGGGTAAGCGGCAAAAAATATTCCGTAGGTCAGGAGAAGAATAACCAGAGCTGTCCACTGAATACGTTCTGAACGAAAACCTAAAGCAAAAAGAAGCGGATAGCCTAAGCCAATTTGTGTCAGTGTATCTTCAAAAGTAAAGTTAGTTTGATCTGCATGCATGGAACGTAAAAATATTCCAAGCAAAACCAATATTAAAGAGCGTCTGAGGGTATGAAACCACATCATGCCGGTACTTTGTTGCCTGCTGGCTTTACTGGCCATGGAGTAGGGCAGGGCAATACCTACCAGAAATGAAAATGACGGTTGTATTAAATCATGTAAAGAACAATTTGCCCAGGGAACATGGCTTTGCTGCGTAGCTAAAAATGCCAAGAATCCACTAGCCGGGAGTACTTTAGAAACATGGCTGAAATTCAGTACTTCGCCCATCATGAGCAGCATAACAAAACCGCGGTAAGCATCGACGGATAAGACTCGTTGTGGAGGATGGACTGGCAGAGGAAAATCTTTCAATGTAAATTGAATTAGGGTTCAGGAAGTATGATAAAGGTTACTGCCTGAAAAGTAGAATCCCTGCCGGATTTACCCGGCAGGGATTTTAACCACTCCACTATCTGAAAACGATTTTAGATGTTCATCTTTTTAAGTTCTTTCACAGCATGATCAGCAGCACGCGCTGTCATCGCCATGTAAGTAAGAGATGGATTCACACAGGACGCCGAAGTCATAAATGCACCATCGGTCATATAAACGTTTTCTGCGCCCCAAACCTGGTTGTTTTTATTCAAAACAGAGGTTTTAGGATCGTTACCCATACGGGCAGTACCCATTTCGTGAATACCAATTCCAGGGTGTTTTGATTCGTCGTTATATTTTTCAACGTTTTTAAGTCCTGCTGCTTCCAACATTTCGGCTGCATCATTCATCATATCAACGCGCATTTTCTTTTCGTTTTCACCATAGGCAGCGTCAAAAATAACTACCGGAAGGCCCCATTTATCTTTCTTGGTTTTTGAAAGTGTAAAACGGTTCTTTTCATCCGGTAACATTTCGCCAAAACCACCCAGGTTCATACTCCATGCGCCAGGCTGAGAAATTTCTTTCTTGAACTCAGCACCAAAGCCATCAATGCTGGCTCCGCGTCCCCAGCTGTCACGGCTCGCACCTCCCTGATATCCGAACCCTCTCAGATAATCACGTTTGTCATCACCCCAGTTACGGTAACGGGGAACATATATACCATTGGCACGGCGTCCAAAATAATATTTATCTTCATAGCCATCCACATCCCCACGTGCGCCTACGGCAAGATGGTGATCCATGATGTTACGTCCAACCTGATCACTGTCATTACCAAAACCATTCGGAAATCTTTTTGAAGTTGAATTCAAAAGAATTGAAGCAGAAGCAATGGCAGAAGCATTAAGGAAAATTACTTTTGCAAAATATTCCTTTACTTCCATGGTGTTCTGGTTCATCGTACGAACGCCGGTCGCTTTGCCCAGCTTGTCGTCGTAAATGACTTCAGTTACAATTGTGTCTGGAATCAGTGTAAGATTACCAGTCTTTTTTGCAGCCGGAAGTGTAGCAGCCTGCGTACTGAAGTAAGCACCGTAAGGACAACCACGCATACACATATTACGGAACTGACAAGCTGCACGGCCCAATTCTGTATGAAGTGCCTGCGGTTGTGTCAAATGCGCAGCACGTCCCATAATGACGTGGCGGCCAGCAAATTTCTTTTCGATTTCAGTTTTAGCGTCTTTTTCAACACAGTTCATCTGCATAGGAGGCAGATAATTACCATCCGGCAATACATCCAAACCGTCTTTTGCTCCACTGATACCTGCAAACCGTTCTACGTAATCATACCAGGGAGCAATTTCGTTATAACGAACCGGCCAGTCAATAGAAATACCATCCTTTGCATTGGCTTCAAAATCTTTTGGGTTCAGACGGTAGCTCTGACGGCCCCACAGTAGTGAACGTCCGCCTACGTGATAGGCACGGATCCAGTCAAATCCTCTTGTTTCTTCGTACGGATTTTCTTTGTCGTTTTCAAAAAGATACCTGTGTTCTTCGTTAGCGGTATAGCCTGTACGCATTCCGGCCCAGTATTCTTCCTTTGCAACCGTAGTCACGCGGCCTCTGTGTTCAAGTTCCCACGGAGCCAGCGTAGCTGTTTTGTAATCTTCAATATGTTTGATGTCACGCCCGCGTTCGAGCATAACCACTTTAAGTCCCTTTTCAGTTAATTCTTTAGCAGCCCATCCTCCGCTTATACCAGAACCAACGACGATAGCATCGTACGTTACTTCTTTTTGACCTTTTAGGTTTAAATTCATGGTGAAATGTTAGTATAAAATAATCGAAAATTACATTGCCCAGGCTTTCTGTCCTGGTTTTAAATCAATACAGCCATCGTAGCGGCCTGGTACGGCAACATATTCCAAAGCCAGCGTAGCGCCAGGTTCAGAAGTAAAATAACCCAGCAAGGTGAGTTCTTTGATCAATTTAAAGAAAGGAACACCCTGATCGTCCGTATATTCCTTGCCTGCTTCTGTATATTTTTTTCTTTCTGCAGTAGATTTATCGGCATCTGCCTTAGCAGAAGCTTCCATTTCTTTCAATATTTTTGTCTGATCTGCCGGAGAAGCTTTTAAGAAATCTTTCTTTTCGAGCTCTTTCATGCCTTTTTCAAAACTATCCTGATCCTTTGCCGCATAGCATTCTTTCAGCATTTTTTCAATAAATTCACCTACTTTGGCGTCCTTGGCACCGGGAGTATCTGTTTTTGGAATGATTATTTCAGCCACTTCTGATACCAGATTCTTTTGCTCCGCCGAGAAAGGAAAGCTAAGCGATGCCGACGATGTTTCAGTCGACGACTTACAGCCTTCCAGAAAAGCCAGCATGGTCGGGACGGAAAGGGTTCCACCCATCAATAGTGCCACACGGGCAATTGCGTCACGTCTTTTCATTTTATATACTTATAAGGTTAACAATCCAAAGTGTAATTATACATTCGATTAGTACAATTAAAAACAACCCGGCTAATTTATGAAATATTCTCTGTTATTGACTGGTTAGAACAATTCTATATAAGAAGAATTGAAGCTACATATTTGTCAATCAAGGAGATAAGTCAGTGATTAAAAAGTGATTAATATTAAAATGCTTTGTGAAGGAACAACTTTGCTTACTTGGAATTTACAAGGCATATAACGATTTACAGAACGAGTAAATTGCATCCCCTAATATCAGAATTATCAAAACGCCCCATTACATAAAACGTACCGGATTCTGAACCAAATCTGCCCAGATCCTGTGTTTCTATAAAAGAGCAGCTATCCAGGTTTGCCAGATCGATCACATTGATTCCTCCTGTCTTGGAGCCGCCTAAATTATGATCATAAACTGAAAAAGGATCGTTAATGTCACGCAGTAAAACCCGCATAGTAACTCCATGCTGAAATAATCCATTTCCCTGTGAATAACTCTGGGAAAGCAGTTCAGTCATTCCATATTCGGAATGGATTTCTGAAACACCAAAATTGCTGGTCAGTATATCATGTACCTCTTCACGAAGCAATTCCTGACGGCGACCTTTCATCCCTCCCGTATCCATTACTTTCAGATTGGGAATATTTTTCAGAAAGGAAAGATCAATAGTACTCTCGGCTAAGTCCAGCAATGCAAAGGTGACACCCATTAACAGAATGCCGCGGCCATCGGGATTTGCTGCCAGCTTCTTAAGCTGTTCAATCATTTCATCCGTATTATGCAGATAAAAACCTGACAGCCGGGAATTTGCCTGATCAATAAAATGCTGCATCATATACACCAGAGACGAGTTGTTTCGTTCAAGGTAGGAAGGTAGCAGAACAAGCATATGGAAGTCTTCCAAATGCCCGTAATTTTGCTCAAAGATGCGTGTAGAGACTGATTTGTAGAGAGAGGCATCATACAGGGCATGGCGGCTGGTAGCAATACCGGTAGTTCCGCTACTTTCAAAAATAACAGTCGGTTCCGGAGGATTTCCAGATCTAATTACGTGATGTTTGAAAAACTGTATCGGTAAGAATGGTATTTCTGTTAGCTTGGTAACCTGATCCGGCTGGATAGGTAAATGCGAAATATATTCTTTGTAAACCAGATTGTTTTCAGCCTGATATTGAAAAATACGCAGCGCAAGTAACTCAAAATCAGAGGGGTTTAAATTTGTAATTTGCCGGCGAAGTTCCTGACGTATTTCCAAGGAAGATTTATTGCTTTGAAGTTCCAATCGTAGTACTTTCGTAAATAGAAAACAAAGTTAAAAGTTAACTGGCAGAAGTTAACGGCTTGCGGTTAAAAATAAAAAGAATTGTGAAAACAATAGAACTTTAAGTGAGTCTGATTTAAATCAACTGAAATATAAACCTGATCTATGAAACTTAAAATATTACTTTTCTTAATAACAGCCGTTGTTTTGGCAAGTTGCGTTGATATCCCTGATTTTGATGATACGCCAAGGATCTTTTATAATAGTATCGATACACAAACCGAATTGGATGAGAATGGTAAAAAAGTACAGGAAAATATAACAGTTACCATTGATTTTGAGGATGGGGACGGTGATTTAGGCGCTTCAGATGCTGAAATTGCGGATTCGGTCAAATATAGAGACTGGGGTAATTATGAGCTTGTTACTTCTACATTGACCAATGGCAAATGGGTAGATCAGATCTATACGATTGATAAGTTCAAATGGTTTCCTGATTTAAAACCTGATGGAAAATCAGGGCCTATAAAAGGTAAACTGGATCTTCATACGACGGCTCTCTATTTTAACAGCTCAGTTCCTGTTACCATTAAGTATAAAGTGAGGATTCGTGACAGAGCATTGCGGGTTAGCAATCAGATCGAAACAGATAGCATTAGCATTCCTGGTTTTCAATAAAAGGATAAATTTCTGGAAAGACATTGGCTGATATCAGATTTGATATCAGCCTTTTTTTATTTTAATGATGATTAGAATATAATCTATGCTTTGTTTTCCAAAGTTTGTATCATTACAAACGGAGGCAAAAACCATAAAGAACCGTATATTTAAGCGTTTTATTAATGGCTTATTTATGCAGGGAAAATTTACCAAAATACATAAATCGTTATTCTCCTTTTTTCTGACGATCTTTTTTGTCAACGCTTCCTATGCACAAAAGAATTCCTCTGGCGACAGCATAACCATTGCCATTGCTCCGGAATATAATACTGTTGGTAAAACACATCGTTTTTTTCTCGGGGAGAATTACCGTAAACTTTGGGCGATGCCTGTGCCTATGCGGATTCTGGACTTGGAAAAAGATCTTGGCGGATTGAAAATCGTAAAACTAGGCGGAGGTATGCAAACCCGTTCGCTCCGCCTGAAAGATGCTTCGGGGAAAGAATGGGTATTAAGAACCATACAAAAGTACCCGGAACGCGGACTGCCTGAAAATCTGAAACCCACTATTGCTAAGGATATTATTCAGGATCAGGTTTCTACCGGCCATCCCTTTGGTGCGTTGGTAGCTCCTTCGCTGGCTGAAGCATTAGGCTTGCTGCATTCAAATCCTGAAATCGTGTATGTCGGTGATGATCCCGGATTGGTGGAATACCGGAAAGATTTTGCGAATGCGGTCTATCTGTTTGAAGAACGAAATCCCTTTGAAACGGAAAAAACGGATGCTACGGATAAAGCCCAACGTAAGGTTCAGAATAATAACGATACGCATTTTGATGAAAAACTGACGTTGCGGGCACGGCTGCTGGATATGGTCATTGGTGATTGGGACCGGCATGAAGACAACTGGCGTTGGTTTCCTGAAAAGTCAAAGGGTGAAACTGTTTATATTCCTGTTCCAAGAGATAGAGACAAGGTATTTTATAAAACTTCCGGTTTTTTGCCCTGGTTTCTTTCACATCAATGGCTCAAATCCAATCTTCAGCCTTATAGCGCAAATATCCGTGATGTAAAAGGATATAACTTCAATGCCCGTTATCTTGATCGCTACTTTCTGAATCAGTTGGATGAGGAAGACTGGAGAACAGAAATAAAATACATTCAGGAAAAACTTACTCCGAAACTGATTGACAGTGCCATGAAGTCGCTTCCGGATCGTGTTTATGCAGATACTACTACTACTGAAATTATAAAATCCCTTAAAGGCCGGATAACAAACTTACCGGTTTATGCATTTGAATATTTTCGTTTTCTGGCTGAAATAATAGAAATTCCTGCTTCGGATAAAAAAGAGTTTTTTGACATTCGTCATACAAAAAACGAGGATATTGATCTGACAATCTACAACATCAGAAAGGATGGGACGAACGGCAGGAAAGTTTATCACCGGAAGTTTGATCATAACATGACGAAGGAAATAAGATTATACGGCTTTGGTGGTGAAGACGTGTTTTCTGTTACGGGTGAAACGAAATCACCCATTCTGGTGCGCATGGTTGGAGGAGATGATGTGGATAAATTTGAAATTGACAAAAACCTTAAAAATAAGCCTAAGCTTTACGTGTATGATCGTTCAGATCAGGAAAATGTCCTTCCCCCGCCATCGTTGGCAAGGTTAAGATTGTCAACCGATACGTCGGTCAATCAATACGACAAAAGAAGTTTTTTATTTAACAGGCTAGGTCCGCTTTTCAGGGCTAATTACAATATTGATCAGGGAATTCAGCTGGGTGCCGGGATGATCTTTGAGAAGCAGGGTTTCAGAAAAGAACCTTATGCTTTTAAAAATGAATTCTGGGCGAATTATTCAACCGGCAGGAAATCCTTTATTCTGGATTATGTAGGGGATTTCAAAAAAGTATTTGGTCTGAATGACCTGGAAATCGATGCTCATTTACTAGGTCCCCATAATTTGAGTAACTTTTTTGGCATCGGCAACAATACCAGGTTTCTTAACCGAAATGACAGAAAAATGCCTTATTTCAGAAACCGGTATGATTATCTGACACTTGATTTTAAGCTGAAAAGAAAAATACAGAATTACCTGACTTTGTACGGAGGTATTACAACGGAATACTATACCAGTAAGGAAACAAATAATCTATCCCGTTTTCTGTTTGATTTTAATACAACGAATCCTGAATACCAGGTTTTTCCGGATCGTGTTTATGCTGGTCTGTTGGCGGGCGGGATCTATGATTCTCGGGATAACATCACCATGCCGTCAAAAGGATTATACTGGAACACTACTTTTTCAGCAAAAGAACGGCTGAATGGTTCATCACAGTCATATGGCAAACTCGCCACAGAAATCAGGTATTATGTAAGTACTAAAAATGCTGACTTTGTCGTAGCTAATCGTTTGGGTGTCGGAACAACGGTGGGAGATCCTGCCTTTTTTCAGAAGATGCAATTAGGAGGGGTACGGAGTTTAAGAGGGTACCATACCAATCGCTTTACCGGAAAAACCATGGTATATCATAATCTGGATCTGAGACTGGATGTGTTGCATTTTACATCCTATATTATTCCGGGAACGTTAGGGGTTATTGGTTTCAACGATGTTGGAAGAGTCTGGGAGCCTGGGCAATCGTCAAAAAAATGGCATGATGGATATGGCGGAGGATTTTACATCATTCCTGCCGAAGTAGTACTTCTTCAGTTTGTAATGGGTTTTTCAAAAGAAGGAACATTGCCTTATATTTCTCTAGGTTTTAGTTTTTAAATCAGTTAGCTGGCAGTATCCTGATCTTCTTCAACGACAATCTCTTCCATAATCCGGGCAGGGATTGTAATTCTGAAAGTAGTCCCTTTTCCAATTTCCGAGCTTTTTACAAATAATTTCCCGCCATGATAATCTTCAATGATCCGTTTGGCAAGGGTAAGCCCTAATCCCCAGCCCCGTTTTTTTGTACTAAAACCCGGATTAAAAATTTTATTGGCATTCGCTTTTGACATACCCTTTCCGGTATCCATAATATCGATCAGTATGTCTTTGCTATGGGGAGGAGCCTGCAGCGTTACATGTATTTCGCCGATTCCAGCCATGGCATCCACTGCGTTTTTACAGATGTTTTCTACTACCCATTCAAAAAGATTTTTATTCAGCGAAGCGGTTTGTCCCTCTGCTAATTGATCGTGTATAAAAAAATGAACTTTGGAAGAAACTCGTTTCTGTAGATAAGTAATAAAATTGGAAACAATTTCTGAAACAGATTCTGGCTTCATGGTAGGAACAGAACCTATGTTGGAAAAGCGCGTTGTGATCATTTCAAGTCTTACAACATCCTTTTCAATCTCATCTGCAATGGATGAATCAATATTGGGATCACTGCGAAAATATTCAACCCAGGCCATAAGTGATGACAGGGGAGTACCGAGCTGATGTGCCGTTTCTTTTGCCAGACCTACCCAGACACGGTTTTGTTCTGCTTTTCTGGCAGCACTAAAAGCAAGATAGGCCAGATAGCCAATCAGCAGCATAACAGAAAGTTGAATAACCGGATAATACCTGAGCTGGGTAAGCAAAAATGAATTGCTGTAATAAATATAGCCAAACTTACCCTCTCCAACCTGAACAGCTACTGGCGGATGCTCTTTTTTCATTTTCAGAAGCTGTGCCTCAACTATCCGCTCCTTTTCACGAAGTGACGCATTTTGTGGAAAAGGAATATTGATACGCTGACTTGGAAAATTATTTTCATCCACATAAATAGCCGGTATCTGGTAGAAGTTAACAGCATCCTGAATTACACCCATGATGACGTTAAAATTCTCATCATCCGGACTATTGATAATATATCGAAGTCCTTCACCAAACACTCTTACTTCTCTCTCTTCCCGAGCCTCTAATTTATCAACCAGGTCATTGGTGTAAAATAAAGAGGCGATACTCAGGATTAGCAGTACAATACCTATAAAATATTTCAGGTTGCCTTTTTTCTCGTAAGTTTCCACCAATGATCGTCTCAGGCGGTCGCTGTTTAGCAAAGCTACCGGATGCAACCGGAAACGTGGTTTATTTTTCGGGGTTTCAGCGATCATGTATAGTTTGGACGCTTAATGAAATGAGCCTTTTGGTAATCAGCATTACAAATAACGTAAAATAATCGTGCTTAGTGGATTTTCTATGGATTTTCCTTTGTTCTCTTTATCATGAATAATCATGACTAAAATCATTTATAAGCACCTTTATTCAAAGGAAATTTACAAGAGTGAATATCTTTTTATTTATATGTTTTCTAAATAAAGGTGTGCTCTTTACATAGCGTTCCTATTGTAAATTTTGTGCTGTATTTTTGTGAATCGAATTAGACCTAGTGATGTATAATCATTTCAAATCAATAAGTTTATCACATCGGAATGCCCCACTTTCTATCAGAGAGCAACTTGCTCTGTCTGAGGAAGGAGCAAAAGGAATCATGCTTCGCCTGAAGGATTTCTTTGAGATTTCGGATGTTCTTGTCGTTTCTACCTGTAACCGCACTGAAATATATTATTCTTCCGCAGAAGACCTGAATGAAGAAATCATAAAACTGCTTTTAATAGAAAAAGGAGTTTCTGACACGGAGCCTTTTCTTGATTATTTTGAGCGTTTTTCTCAGGGAGATACTGCTGTTCAGCATTTGTTTGAAGTAGCTACGGGCCTTCATTCACAGGTTGTTGGCGATATGCAGATCCCCAATCAGATTAAACATGCCTATCAGTGGACTGCTGATCTGAATATGGCAGGCCCGTTTTTACACCGACTTTTACACACCATTTTTTTTGCCAATAAGCGTGTAGCTCAGGAAACATTTTTCCGCGACGGGGCTGCTTCGGTTTCCTATGCAGCCGTTGAACTGCTTGATGGTTTGATGCCTAATCCGAAGATTCTGGTCGTTGGCCTGGGAGAAATCGGAACAGATGTTTGCCGTAATCTTGCGCAGAAGACGGGTGTTGATGTTACTTTGATAAACCGTACTAAGAGCAAGGCTGATGCTTTGGCTCAGGAACTTGGTTTTAAAGTAGCTGATTTTGAAACCATTGAACACGAAATTTCGCAAGCTGATATTATTGTTTCTTCCATAGCGCGTGATGAACCGTTTTTTACCAAGGAAATGATGGTTCGTCTGCGTGGCATGTCTTTCAAATATTTTATAGACCTTTCTGTTCCCCGCAGTGTTTCTCCGGAAGTGGAAGAAATACCAGGTGTTATGCTTTATGCCATTGATTCTATCCGGTCAAGAGCTGATGAAGCACTTTCGCGTCGTCTGGAATCTGTTCCCCGCGTAAGGGAAATTATTGGCGAAGCTGTTCTGGAATTTAATGACTGGTCCAAGGAAATGATTGTTTCGCCAACCATTCAGAAACTGAAAGGTGCTTTGGAGCAAATCCGTAAGGAAGAGTTAACCCGATTTACAAAAAACCTGAGCGATTCTGAACTTGAAAAAGTAGAGCGCATTACAACCAGCATGATGCAAAAAATTCTGAAATTACCGGTTTTGCAGTTAAAAGCAGCTTGTAAAAGAGGAGAAGCAGAAACGCTGATTGATGTTTTGAATGATTTGTTTAATCTGGAAAAGCAAAGCGAAACGCACTGAATTATTCACCATTGATATATAGTAATCCTGCAAACCTTAACAGTTTGCAGGATTTTTTTTAATCTGATTATAAAAAGAACGGGACGCTTTTGCGCCCCGTTCTATGCATTACCTTACCCTCCACAATATTTTAAATAACTATTTTGCTACAATAAACGGTGTAGCAATTGCAAGAACCTCAGCTTTTGTCAATGGTTCATCAAATGCTTCTGTAATGGTAGCAAAAGAAATCTTTTCCAGTCCTTCAAGACCTGGTAGATTTACTCCTCCTTGCAATACAACACCTTCACCGGCGTAAACTGCTGGTGGGAAACCTTCGTCATTTGTAATCCAACCTTTAACTTTTGTATCGTTGGTTAGTTTACCAAGAATTCTTCTTGCAATAGAAGCATGACGAGCTTCTACTGAATGTATCTGAAGCGCATATTCAAGAAGTGGCTTGTCTTCTGCAGCCATTAGGTTACCAGCTTGTCCTTTATAAGCACGTACTCCTGTATCTTCAAATGCTTTTGATAATGTTACAAAAGTTGGGAAATCAGTAAATGCTTTGAACATACCACCTGCTGTAAAGTCAAAATTAGGCTTTGCAACAGCTGCCGTACCCAATGCAGCTAAAAGAAAATCAACGTGGGCTTTCTCATGTTTACCTATTTGTGTAAAAACCTCTTTATACATCGAAGGAATAATGCCTGACGCATTACCCATCATATAAAATTCGTTTTCAAGGTATTCCAATGTAAGAGCGTAGTTTAACACTTCAATTGCACCAGGAGTAAAAGCATATGCTTTGTTGAAAACTGCTCCAAATGCAGTAGGAACAGCAGCAGCAGCAAGTGTGCTACCAATACGGTTCATAAATACGCGACGAGATGCATGCTCCAAACGGTTAACTGCATCGCCATCAATCTTTTGAATGCTATCTATTAATTTAAAAATATTCATGTCTTCTTGAAATTAAAAATGTTGATGATTAAGATGGCAAATTTGCACCACTGATTTTGTCCATTACAAACGGTTGTACTGCTGGTAAAATCACTGATGGAGGAACAGCACCGTCAAGTGCTTTTGATGGTTCAACCACATCATCACCTGCAAAGAACATAGTATTTGGCATCAATAAATCACGTATTGCAGAAGCATGACGAGCTTCAACTGAAACAATTTTTCCAGCCAAAAGCAAATAGTCAGGGCTAGCTATAAGTTTACCAGCTCCATTGTAAGCCTGAACTCCTGTATCTTCAAATAATTTGGCAGCACCTAAAACGCTTGCACGGTCATTGAAATTAATAGAAGTAAAGTTTGGTGTTAAGCCTTTAATAGCTTTTGCTCCCAAAGCAGCTTTGAAAAATTGTCTGTGAATGATTTCGTGGTCACGGATATCTTCAAGGATTTTCAACTCATCAAAAGACATATTGGCATAAGGCGTCAGCAAAACTTGTGTGTAGAATGCAGCTTCTAGTTGCTCAAGCGCATAAGCATAATTTAAAATACCGATATCACCTGAACCCAGATCAACAGTTTGGTCACCTTCAATGTCGTGGTCAGTACATGCACCCAAAATAAATGCACCAGTTGCAGCTGCAACACCGGCTGATCTTAGGAAGTAGCGTCTGTTTACCATTGATAGCATTTGCTTATCCTCGGAAACTGATGGTTCTAATAAGGTTTTTTTCATAATCAATTTTGATCTAAAACTCGCGTTTGTTGTATAATGTTGAATTTTGAAATACTTACGGAGAAGAGATTAAAATAGATTGAAAAGAATAGAAAATATTTTGTCCTCAACCGGATTAGCAAAAGTTCATATTGTATTCTAATTATATTTCACCTAAAATACAGATAGATTTATAGGATAATAGACAGATATTGTTAATACTAAATATTGAAAAATATTTTTTGCAGTAAAAATCTAAGCTTTGTGATAATGACCTGATTTATTTTAGCTGCTGCTTTAATATCCTATCATAATTTAAATGATTGAAATCTGATATTACCAGTTCTTCATATTGGAAATCATCCGGTTTTGCAGTTCTTACGTATATTTATAAATAAGAGCAGGCAATAAATTCATACACCTTTACCAGTACATCATATGGCGTTTCTTTACGCTCAAAGGAAAACAGGTTTACGTTTGTTATATATATCGGATGCTCAACATTATTTATATGTTGTCCGGGGCGCATTCGTACTCTGTTTACTCTCTTTTGCATGTAGTAATGCCCTTGCTCAATCACAGCACTGGAGTCCTTCGGCGGAATTAGGAAGTTATATTGGAACAAGTTCCACTGCCCCCTTTTGGTTGCGGGCGAATCAGTTTGGCACAGTACCACTTACCATGCCGGCATTAACCGGACGTGTTGGGCTAACGTATGAGTCGCATATCTATGCCGATACGACTAAAAAAACAAAACAGGCTAAAATTACCTGGGGAGCAGGTGCAGAAACTGTTTTTAACCTTGGGCGAGGCAACGAAAAAATCCTGCTGCCAGAAGCTTATTTGAAAATAAGATGGAAAAAGCTCGAACTGTGGGGAGGAAGAAGAAAACAGATCTTAGGAATTGTGGATACAACATTAAGTACCGGATCTTTCACATGGTCCGGAAATGCTATGCCGGTACCTAAAATACAGCTTGGCTTCCCAGAGTATGTTCCTTTGAAATTTCTTAAAAATTACGTTTCTATCAAAGGTTTTTTCTCACATGGCTGGTTTAATACGCCTTATATTCAAGGCGCCTATCTTCATCAGAAAACCCTGCATGGAAAATTTGGTAAGCCGGGAGGTAAGCTGAGTATGCAGGTAGGCGTGGTACATAGCGTAGTCTGGGCGGGGCATGCCGATTACCTGATTGACAGTCCTCTTGCTATCGACGGGCATCTTACCTCCAATTTCGGAGATTACTTATGGGGCGTAGTTATTGGTAAAATTCCCAAAGTATACCGGAACAAACGTTTTACCAATTTCGATGGTGAAAACAGGGTAGGGAATCATGTCGGGCAATATGACCTGGCATTTGAATATCAGCTGAAAGATTCAAAGCTGCTGCTTTATCATAATCATCCGTTTGAGGATGGTTCGGGATTGCAGTTGCAGAATATTCCGGATGGATTGTATGGGTTAAGCTGGAAAAGAGCAGCGACGTCAAATTCTTTTGTTCAGGTAAGAGGAATTCTGCTCGAATATCTTTTTAGTAAAGATCAGTCCGGAGCAGGGTTTAATCTGGCGGATTCTCATTTTAAAGGGAATGATAACTACTTTGACCACGCTCAATATAAGGAAGGCTGGTCTTATTTCAGCAAAGGAATGGGAACACCATTTTTACCTCCAAACAGCGAACTAAAAGAACAGTATCATGGAGAATTTTTTCCTGACAATCGTGTGATCGTGTATCATGCAGGCTTGGAAGGAACAGCGGGGAGGTCCGTCCAGTGGAGAACCAAGCTGTCGTATAGCTCAAACTTTGGTACTAATAACCGGCCCTTCAGCCCTGTAGCAAAACAGCTTTCCTATCTGCTGATGGTCGATGCACCTTTGTTTAAATGGGGAAATACACGCCTGGTTACCAAACTGGCTTTTGATCAGGGAGATCTTTATCCATCTTCTGTTGCCGGGTATGTCGGTTTCAGGTCGACAGCCTGGGGAAAATGGAAATAATAATTTTTTAAAATAAAACAAGAAGGTGACAGATTGTTCCGTCACCTTCTTGTTTTATTTTTTTGCAGCCCGTTTAATCGGACGGCCATATTTCTGCATTTTTTCTTTTGCGTGATCTCTCCGCACATTGACTTTTTTATTTTTATCAATTTTCTCATGAAAGGCTGCACCTACTGTTCCTTTTTTAGGTAACTTGATATCAACGGATTTCATGAAAATGTGTGGTTTTTCATTTTCAGTCAGGATATCCGAGATTTTCAGGGTTTCCGGCAATGGCAGCATTGGAATTTCATAATTCATCAATGCTTCAATATTTTCCTGAAATTCTTTTTCCTTTTCCGTCACAAAAGTAATAGCAATTCCTTTTTTATCCGCACGACCTGTCCGCCCAATCCGGTGTATGTAGTTTTCAGGAACTTCTGGAACGTCAAAATTGAAAACATGTGAAACTTCGGCGACGTCCAACCCTCTGGCGATAATGTCAGTCGCGATCAGTAAGCGGTAGTTGCCCTCATGAAATTGTTTAACACTGTTAAAACGGTGATTTTGTTCTTTATTGGAATGAATAACACCAATCCTGTCAGGGAATTTTCTTTCAAGCTGTCCATAAAGTAAATCTGCCAGGTGTTTGGTTGCCGCAAAAACCAGTACTTTGGACATATCCTCGTTTTCACTTAAAAGAAGTTCAAGTAAATTTACTTTGGTATAAAAGTTAGGAACATCATAAGCCATCTGCTCAATATTTTCCAGAGGCGTACCAATAGGAGCCGCTTCAATACGAACGGGATTGTTGAAATAGGTCTGCATCAATACTTCGACTTCCGGGATTAAAGTAGCCGAAAACAAAAGATTTTGCCTTTTTTGCGGCAGTAAGTCTAGAATATTTTTCAGCTGTGTACGAAAGCCAAGATTAAGCATTTCATCCACTTCGTCAATAACCAGTTTCTTGATATTTTTAGTTTTCAGCGAGCCATTCATGGCTAAGTCAACAAGGCGTCCGGGCGTAGCAACTACTACATCTGCACCGTTTTTCAGCTCAGCCATCTGCACTTTTATGTTCCCGCCGCCGTAAACACCCACAGCAGTCAAAGTCATGTAAGCTGCCAGTTTTTTTACTTCTTCCACCACCTGAACCACAAGCTCGCGCGTAGGTACAATGATCAGGAGCTGAGGTAAACGATCCTTGTCAAACTGTATCTGGCGAAGTGTCGGTAAGAGGTAAGCAAATGTTTTTCCTGTTCCCGTTTGGGCAATTCCACACACATCTTTTCCGGACATCATCACAGAAAAAACCTTTTCCTGAATCGTTGTCGGTGTTGTATATCCAAGATCCGCTAAAGCATTCAGTAACGGTTTGGTAAGATTTAATTCTTCAAAAGTCATAACACTACTGCTAAATAATCCGCAAAGGTAATTCTATTCTGACGGACATGACGACTTTTGCCGGGATATTGATCAGACAATCCCTATCAGATAAGAATTTAGCGAGAAAAAAATAGTTGTAAAGCTACATTTTAGTATACAGCCATGCCCACCAGATCAATACAAATTGTAAAGGAAGACGGAGTAAAGCAACCCATAAATAAGGATTATGTTCTTTGAAAAAGGTAACTGCCATTTGAATATTTGCCGGAAAAACAGCGATCAGTAATAAAATTAAAAGCCATGCGCCAAGATGTCTGGTAGCAGGAATTGCCAGTAATAGAGCGAACAGAATTTCGCAGGCTCCGCTCAGATAAACCAGTGCAAGAGGAAAAGGCAGAAATTTGGGCATAATACCCAGGAATGTTTCAGGGCGTAAAAAATGTAAAATGCCCGCTGTGATGAAGAATGCGGACATTAAGTAGAGGAAGAAGTGCTTCATGTAAAATGTTATTTGCGAAAGATAGGTGAAATAGGATGACTGCTTTTGGCTGTGCCCATCTTTTAATCAATCCCTAATAAAAAATATTCTCCGTCGTCCGATTCTCCTTCCGAGATAATCTTCCAGTTTTGAGATTCATAAAATTTAATTGCTTTTTTGTTAGCCTTTAAACATTTCAAAGTTGCAGGCCTTCCGGTTCTTTGTAAACAAGTTTCTAATAAAGATTTTCCAATACCTTTTCCCACATATTCAGGATCAATAAACAGAGAATGAATAAAATTATCTGGTAGCCACCAGGCAATGAAACCCATGGGAGTGTTTCCGCTTAGTGCAACCAAAACTTCTTCTTCCCGGATAACTTCATCAAAATCTTCAAGCTTAAAAAAAGCCTGGTCTATCCACGGAAAAGCGACTTTACGGGAATCAAGGTAAATACTACGTAATCTTTCCGTATGCTCTGAACTGTATTCAACAATGGTCCAGGAAAATGCAGGATTGCTTGTGTTTTTCAATGGATTGTCAAACTTGTGATATGCATAATCAATATCAATGTTAACCTATTTTTTTTGAATTATGCTACAATTTCAACATTCCAAATAAAGCCTTGATTTCTGATCCATTCCTGTTTATTTAAGCTAGATTTGTGCTGTACATTCATCCCGGAAAGGAAAATCCATAATCAGTAAACAAATATATTGGATCCCTAATATATTTTTGGATGCTTTTCCGGAACATTTAATACACAGAAAACCTTTATAATCTTAAATTGCAGCTGTACCCTTGTGAGGAGCCGTCGCAACAGATTTTTATTAATAAGCATAAAATGAAACTTGTCGGACAATTAAACCGGGTAGTAATAACCGGGCTTGGCGCTTTGACTCCGCTGGGAAATAATACCCATGATTTCTGGAATTCACTTGTTAATGGTGTGAGCGGTGCAGCGGCCATAACAAAATTTGACACTACGAATTTCAAAACGAAATTTGCCTGTGAAATAAAAGGTTTTAATCCTCAGGATTTTTTTGATAAGAACGATGCAAGAAAATATGATCCTTTTACGCAATATGCACTGGTTTCAGTAGCAGAAGCATTGGAAAATGCGGATGTTAATTTTGAAAAACTGAATAAAAACCGGATCGGTGTAATCTGGGGAAGTGCTAATGGCGGAACGTCTACATTTCAGCAGGCTGTTGCTGAATATTCTACCGGAAACGGTATTCCCCGCTTTAATCCTTATTTTTATCCTAAAATGATTGTTGACATCGCTTCCGGTGTCATTTCTATTAAATACGGTTTACGGGGCGTCAATTTTACTTCCGTTTCTGCCTGTGCCAGTGCTAATACCGCTATTATAGAAGCATTTAATTTTATTCAATGGGGCAAAGCGGATATGATTATTACCGGCGGCTCCGAAGCTTCTGTTTGCGAAGTTTCTATCGGCGGATTTAATGCAACCAAAGCATTATCTACCAGCAATACCAAATCAGCCTGTAAACCATTTGACCCGGATCGTGATGGTTTTGTGATGGGTGAGGGAGCCGGAGCTCTGATCATGGAAAGTTATGAACACGCTGTGAACCGTGGCGCTACTATTATTGCAGAAATTGTAGGCGGAGGGATGACCGCAGATGCATTTCACTTAACCAGCACGCACCCGGAAGGTGAGGGGACATCCATTGCCATGCAGCTGGCCCTGGAAGAAGCCGGAATTGCAGCAGCAGAAATAGATTACCTGAATGTGCATGGAACTGCTTCATCCGTGGGTGATATCAGTGAATTGCATTCCATTAAAAATGTTTTTGGTCTGGATTCAAAATTGAGTATCAGTGCTACCAAATCGATGACGGGACATTTACTGGGAGCAGCAGGCGCTATTGAAGCAATTGCCTGTATCAAAGCAGTTGAAAATAACATAATTCCTCCGACGATTAATACCCAAAGGATTGAGCCGGAATTTGAAGGGCGGCTGGAAATAATTCTGGGTAAGGCAAAAAGTAAAAACATTACTTATGCCATGAATAATACACTGGGTTTTGGAGGCCATATCGCTTCCAGCATTTTTACAAAATTCAGAGAATAAGCAAAAAAACGTACAAGGCATGCTTCTTTACAGGGTGCACGTTGACATTATTTCAATTCAGATCTATGAAAAAACAGAGTTACGAAAACCACGTCCGTTTCTATCCGCCACACCATTTTGTATTTTATCCTGTACTGATGGTCCTGATGGGTTTGAGTACTTATTATATATTTAAATATGAGGATCAGTCTTTAGTCTGGACTTTTATTACACTGGCTTTATTCATGCTTGGCTATGTTGCCTTTATGCTGCGCCAGCATTATGCACTTGGTAACCAGAATAGAATTGTCAGGCTGGAACTCCGATTTCGGTATTATGTGCTAACACAACAAAGGCTGGAAAATGTGGAAGATCAGCTTTCAGAAGGACAGCTGTTTGCTTTGCGTTTTGCTTCGGATGCAGAGCTTCCCGGATTGGTACAGAGAGCGATAAGTGAAAACCTTTCAGCAGATACTATTAAAAAATCAATAAAAAACTGGTTGCCGGATCACATGCGTGTATAGCACTTAAAAATTAAAGCATAAAAAAAGCATCCATTTAGGGATGCTTTTTTTGTTTATCGATGAAGTGTAAAATTCTTAGCGTGTTCTCAAACGACCGCTTCTTTTATCGTAAGTTCCCAAAGGAAAGCTTAGACCAAGGTTGATTCCGAAGTTACGGTTTTGGATACTTCCGGGAGCTTTCGTTACATCCAGCAATCCCAGTCCGTATCTCACATCAAAATTAAGCCACACTTTTTGTGTCAACTCATAATTGAGTCCTAAACCTCCTGTAAGTCCTAAGTCAAAAACATTAAAAACACGGCTGTTTGATGTTCCATTGATGTTATTGCCATCTTTATCTTTCGCACTAACAAGAAAGTTTAAACTTGGCCCTAAAAATATTTTTGGGCGTAGACGATCACCAAATTCTCCAAAAAAGAAAGTGAACAGCAAAGGCACCTGGACGTAGTTCAAATTGATTTCATTTGTCTTGTTAAACACCTGAGCACCAAGCTGTGTATACAAAACCTGACCGCTAAATCCATATCCTTTTTTTGAACTATAATTATAAAAAGCACCAATGGTCAATCCTGGCTTTGTATTGGTGTTATCAATATCTCCGTGGAAGTTGGCAAGAGATACTCCTGCGATTGGTCCAATAGAAACATTCTCCTGGGCAAAAGCAGATGGTAGACTTAATGTTAATGCTAAAAGTAGAATAATACAATTTTTCATGTAGATACGTTTAAGTTAATTTTAAACGTATTGTTCAAATAGTATTCCAGAAAATACGGTTTATTTGTATTTTAACTTAGTTGGTTTATTATCAGCAACATTGATGATAAAAGAAGATTTAATAATAGTGGATATTATTGGAATAATGGGGTAAGTTATCTACAAATTATACCAAAACTTCCATTATTAAAAATCATCTTCATCCTCAAATATTGCTGTATTCGGTATTTCATATGTCTTTAGAAAAGCTTTCAGTACACTGGGTTCACTCCATCTTTTTAAGGTTAGTTTTATTTCCTTAATTTCCGCTTTTACTTCATTGATGTTTGTATTGAGTTTTACAATAGCGGTTGTCATCGAATTGACATGCTGCGGATTTAAGCCGCACAGATAAGAAATCTGCTGCTGAATTTCTTCCTTCTCTTTTTCCAGCTCTTCAACCTGCTCTTTTAATACAATATTGTAATAAGTAAGCTGCTCTTTCCCCAGATTTTCAAGATGATCCTGATCAATCCTTTCAAATTCAATTTGCAGTTTCAATAATTCAAGCAGATTATTTTCCTGATACATCTGCGTAACACGCTGCATAATTTCCGTTTTTCTGAGTTTTTCCTCTTCATCCTTTTCACGATCCGGATGGAATGCTTTGACCAGATCCATATAAACCGTTCTCACCGATTTTGTAGTTTTTTGTCTGGTCAGGAGTTGGCGGGCTTCTTTAGTCTGTTCTGATGAAACCTTTGCCTTTTCAGCTCTTAATTCCTCTTTAATACGTATTTGCTCTTCTTCATCCAGCTCATGAAAGTGCTCGGGAAAATTATTTTCATCCGCACTTACATTTTCCTCTGCCAGCAGTTTACTATCGATTAATTGCGAATCTGCTCGTTTTAACTCTGTCAGTGCCGATTCAAAATCAACTTCACTGTATTTGTTGAAAAGAGGAATCAGCTCTTCAAAATTATAATTGACGATCAGATCAAAAGAAATTTCTGAAATAAGGTAAGCAAGCTTGGTTAGGTACGCTTTCCGGTATAAATCTTTTTCATACGTCCGGTCCATCAGTTTAACCAGCTCCATACGGAAAGACTGATATTCCATGACAATCGGGTTATATTCCTGTTGTACACGTTCAATGAGCACATAGTACGTACTACGTAACTCCGGAATCAGTTTATCAAGCTGTTCAATTCTTTCGGATAACTGATTGAATTCTTTCTGACGTTTGTTTAAAACGGTCTTTGGCTGCCCGATACGCAGCACACTTGATCTTTGCATAAGTATATTTTATTTTTAACTGACGTGATAGCCAGTTGTTAATGTATTGGCTGAAATTTAATTCTTTGGTTTTATTAACGGGCGACAGAAAAGCCGTCCGATGAGATAGCCAGTCTGACGGAACGCCTAAAAACCTAATTCCTGGTAGGAAATTAACAAAATGGCTATAACGGCCAGAGCCAGACCAGCTCTGTTCAGGTTATTCAATTTTTCTTTATACAATACCCAGGCTGCCAGGGAAGAAACCAGCATACTTAAAATATTGTAAATCGGGAAAACAAAAGCTGCACTGTTTCCAAAGGACCCCAATGCCAGAAGTAAAAAATAAAGAGAAAGAAAATTAGGAACTCCCAGAATTAATCCGCCGATTACGCTTCTGAGGACAAGCTTTTCTCCTCCAAAAATTATTTTGTATAACAAGACCAGTGTACCAATGAGTAGAGCACCGGAACAGGCAATGATCATGAAAAGCGTGGTCTGTTCGGGACGGTAATAGTGCATAGTCAGGTAATTGATCAGGGTGTTATTGGTACCGCTGGCCATAAAAGTAAAGACAGGCAAAAGCCAGGCATAGGAAAGTACTGAAACTTTCAGAGGCAGCCCATCTTCAAATTCTGTTGTTTTTTGCTGTTTTTGAATAGCACCCAGGGCTAGTGCAGCCAAGGCTACAAACAGTCCAAGATAATTCAGGGCAGTAAAATCCTTGTTTGTATTCTTGAAAATAAAAAGTCCGAACAAAACCGGAATGACCAGCGACATATTTCCAGCCAGTGATGCGGCCGTTACGCTTACTTTCTGCGCCGTCAGACCAATCGACATAAAAGCAATGACGAACAACGTTCCTAATGCTAAAGTCAATAACGTTCCTTCAGAATTCCATTGAATTTGTTCAAACGCCTTTAAATCCGGCGTCAGGAAAAGTCCCGTGACCACGCAGGAATAATAGTTGAAAACAACCGCATGGAAAGAATTGACCTGATAACGCGGATAAGCCCGCATGATCATGTACAGTGCAACAGTAAATAAAACGGCCAGTAAAAAGTATAACATAGGCTTATAACTTAGTTCAGTTTGGAAACCACTTCGTCTACAACGCGCGGGAAATGTTCATGTTCCAAAATCTGTACTTTCCGGGCAACATCATCTGGAGTGTCTGTTTCTGTTACTTCACAGGATGCCTGGAAAATAATATTTCCCTCATCGTAATTTTCATTTACAAAATGGATGGTAATACCCGATTCTTTTTCACCACCGGCAACCACAGCTTCATGAACAAAATGACCATACATGCCTTTTCCACCAAATTTTGGTAGTAAGGCCGGATGAATATTAACCATTTTTTCTGAATACTTTTCCAGCAGAGAAGCAGGAATCAGCATCATAAAACCAGCCAGCACGACCAGATTAATATGATTATTCTGTAAAATTTCTACAATCCGGTCTGTATCGTAAAAAGTCTTTTTGTCAAAAACGATAACCGGGATACTATACTTGCGTGCACGCTGAATGACACCAGCCTGAGGATTATTTGTCAAGATCAGGTTAACCTGCACATCGGTACGATCTGAAAAATAGGCGCAGATTTTCTCTGCGTTGGAACCGGAACCTGATGCAAAAATGGCAATACGTTTCATTATATATAATGTGAAAAAGGAAAGATGAATACGGTCACTACCTTATATTTCATTTTTCCGGGATGTTTTAATAATCCGCAAAGCTATAAAAAGAACGGCTTCCGGAGGTCATTCCGGGAGCCGTTCTTTTATGTTTTTACAATTTGTTCTGTATCTTATCAATAGATTTTGGCAAGCTCAGTTCTGCCGATAAGCTTTCCTTTACGGTAACTTTCACTTTTTACATCCCACAAAACGCCTGGAGCGCGCCAGGAAACAGTGTTGATGTCTATGGTCATGCCTATTCCCATTTTTGTTTCCATCTTCATGTCAGATATAATTTTGAATGCGTCAAAGTCTCCGGCAGGTACCGTTACTTTTTCCTGGCTTTCAACATTTCTGTTTGATATCAGCATGTTAATATTAATATTCAAAGGGCCCGAAGAGCCTGTACCTTTCAATGAAGCATCTTTCAGTTTTTCGCCCACCGTTAATTTTACAGGATATTCAATATCAGTAGAAGTAAATTTCATTTTAAAGTTCTCAAACGATTTCATTTGCTCCTGGTTGATCAGCGTACTGGCGTCTACCATCATGGTAGTTCCGTTACATTTTATCTGATAAGAATTTTTTAACTCCGATTTTCCTTTTGGGTTAAATACTTCCATTTCCATCGTCATGACGGACATATCTCCTTCAGTAACAACCTTTATGATTTTGTAAGAAATAGTCCCGGAGAGTTTCCCCTTTCCATCGTAAGAATTCATATCAAAACCATTTCCTACTTTCATCGTTGCACCCAGGCAATTCTGTGCCTGTGCGCCAACATAATTTACGATTGAAAGTACGAGTAAAAGTAAAAATTTGCCTTTCATATATAAAACAGTTTAAGTAAGTAATCAATTGGGCAAAGATATAGATTTTGCCGGTATGTGTATGAATCACAGTGATATACTGATTGAAAGGCAATGGTGGAATTGATTTATGTCCAGAGCATCGTAAGGAGTCCCAGCAGCATAATTATTTTGCATAGCGTGCTGATTTTTTTAAAATCCCGGCGGGTATCAGAATGGCTCAGGGAATAAACCAGCCAGCCGATTGGAACTAGTAAAAGCAGAAACAATACAGCAAGAACATTATTATTCAAGGTATCTGCCATGATAAAAAGCGTAGTAACAAAGACGGAAATAATTCCGTATAGAAAATATTTTGTCCTTCTAATCCCCCAAACTATCGGAAGTGTACGACAGCCGTGCGCTTCATCTCCACGGATATCTTCCATATCTTTTACAATTTCCCTGATTAAAGAAATGAAGAAAGAGAAAACGGCATAAATAAGAACAAGACGACGGTTTGCCGGATAATTCAGCGTTAAAATGAGCAACGAGAACCCGGTTAAAAGGGAAACAATCAGGTTGCCAATAAAGGGTGCCCGTTTATATCGTTCGGAATAAAACCAGAGCAGCGTAATGGAAAATACATTTACGAGAAAAACCCAGACCCCAAGCAGTAAACCCAGAGCAGCACCCACAACATTCAGAACCTGATGAGCGCCCATAGCCCAGCGCCTTTTGAGGTAACGTCCTACAACAACACGTTCCGGTTTGTTGACGATATCAATTTTTATATCAAAATAATCATTAATTATATATCCTGCCGCTGCTATACACACGGTGGAAAGAGAAAGCACAAAAAGTTTTGGATCACTGATGATCTCCCGCCATTCGTGTCGGGGGCCGATCAGTAATATTCGTGTAAGGTATTGTGTAATAGCTACAATGAGCAAATTGCTCATACGAACCAAACGCACACTTCCGGCCAAAAAGTCCCAAAATCTTACCTTCGGTCTTACAGACACATTCATGGAGGTTATTAAAATAAGCAATTTTCGACATTAAAATTATTCATTTTATATCAATTAAGGAATTAATAAAATCTTTCTCCCGGGATTTGGGATAAAAAACCTGTGATTTTGTGTTAGCTATAAAATTACCTGTCTGTCTAAGGAGTTCGTCTCGCTTAAACTTTAATTATTTCACTCAGAACAAAGAAACATAGATTATGAAAATAGGCATTGTATGCTATCCAACGTTTGGTGGAAGCGGCGTTGTCGCTACCGAACTTGGGAAAGCGCTTGCAAAAGAGGGGCATCAGGTACATTTTATTACCTATTCCCAACCTCAGAGACTGGATTTTTTTAATGAGAATTTATATTACCATGAAGTAAATATACCTGCTTATCCATTGTTTCAGTATGCACCTTACGAATCGGCTTTGTCAAGTCATATGGTGCACGTTGTTAAAATGGCCAAACTGGATTTGCTGCATGTGCATTATGCCATTCCACATGCCTCATCGGCTTATCTTGCCAAACAAATCCTGGCTCAGCAGGGAATCCATATTCCGGTTATTACCACGTTGCACGGAACTGACATTACCCTGGTTGGGAAAGATGAATCCTACGAACCGGTTGTAACATTCAGTATCAATCAGTCTGATGGTATTACGGCTGTTTCAGAATCTTTGAAAAATGATACGTACAAGCATTTTGCTGTAACGAAAGACATCGAAGTTATTCCTAATTTTATTGATCTGGATCGGTTTAACAGACAGAAGAAAGATCATTTCAAACTGGCCATTTGTCCTAATAACGAAAAACTTATCGTTCATACCTCTAATTTCCGTAAAGTAAAAAGGATTGATGATGTGATCATGATCTTTCATCAGCTGCGGGATATTACGCCAAGCAAACTTTTGCTGGTAGGCGATGGCCCGGACCGTGCGCGGATAGAGCGTTTGTGCCGTGATTTGAATATGCTTTCGGATGTACGTTTCCTTGGAAAACTGGATGCGATTGAAGAGGTACTTTCGGTTGCTGACTTGTTCCTGATGCCTTCCGAATCGGAAAGTTTTGGTCTGGCTGCTTTGGAAGCTCTGGCTTGTGAAGTTCCTCTGATTACTTCGAATGCCGGCGGGTTGCCTGAATTAAATATACCTGGTGTTACCGGCTTTTTGAGTGATGTAGGTGATGTCGATGATATGGTTAAAAATGCTGCGTACATTTTGAGAGATGATAACCTTCCGAGGTTTAAAGAAAACGCGCTGGCACGTGCGAAAGAATTTGATGTGGCCAAAATCTTGCCGCATTATGAATCTTACTATGAAAAAGTTGTAGAAAACAGTAAAGCTGCTGTATAAGTCATTGTAGGTATGGTATTTGTAGGCGGCAATTGTCAACTATAAATACCATATCATGCTAGCGAACATACCATATACCAACCATAAAAGAATTGTAATTATCGGAGCTGGCTTTGGCGGATTATCCCTTGGAAGGGAATTGGCCAAACGCGATGATTTACAGATCGTCATCATTGATAAAAATAACTTTCATCAGTTCCAGCCTCTCTTTTACCAGGTTGCTACGGCCGGACTTGAACCAAGCTCCATCTCTTTTCCACTTCGGAAAGCATTTCAATCCAAGAAAAACGTTCATATCAGAGTTACCGAAGTTACCGCTGTTCATACAGACCGGAAGTCGCTGGATACGCCCTTAGGAGAAATAACCTACGATTATCTGGTTATTGCCACAGGTGCTACGACCAACTATTTCGGGATGAAGGAAATTGAAGAGCGGGCCATTCCCATGAAATCCGTTTCTGAAGCACTGGCATTAAGAAACAGAGTACTTCAAAATCTGGAAGATGCCTTGGGTGCTGAAACAGAAGATGAGCGTGAAGGATTGCTGAGCATTGTAATCGTAGGCGGAGGGCCGACTGGTGTTGAATTATCAGGATCGCTGGCGGAAATGAAAAAGTATATTCTTCCTAAAGATTACCCTGAACTGGACTTTTCCAGTATGAAAATTTATTTACTGGAAGGTATGGATAAATTACTGGGAGTGATGTCTGAGCAATCATCTGTAAAATCGAGAAAATACTTGGAAGAAATGGGTGTGGAAGTGCTGACAGGACAGGCTGTTGCCGGCTATGATGGAAAGTATGTAACCACAAAGCAGGGAATGAAGATCCGCACGGACAATCTGATTTGGGCAGCGGGTGTAAAGGCAAATGCTCTGAACGGAATAAACCCAGAGGTGCTGGTAAGAGGCGGCAGGATAAAAGTGGATGAATTCAACCGTGTGCAGGGATATAGTGATATTTTTGCGATAGGCGATGTAGCTTCCATGAGCGAAGGCAAGTTTGAAAATGGTCATCCGCAGCTTGCGCAACCTGCCATGCAGCAAGGAAAAGCATTGGCTAAAAATATCTGGCTGGCGCTGGATGAGAAGTCACCCGTACCATTTAAGTACAACGATTTAGGTTCTATGGCAACAGTGGGCAGAAATAAAGCCGTGGTCGATTTACCGTGGATCAAATTTCAGGGTTTTTTAGCATGGCTTACCTGGATGTTTATTCATTTGATCTCTATTGTAGGTGTTAAAAATAAAGTACTCACTTTTATTAACTGGTTCTGGAGTTATGTTACCTTCGATCAGTCATTAAGATTAATACTAACGCCTAAGGAAATTGCTCCCGGGTCTGTCGAAAAAGAGGAACATCTTGAAAAAGCGGCTGGAGATTTATAAACCATAAAGTTACCGTCCGTACAGAAGTTGCACCATTCTTCCAACCTATTGGATGATTTGATACCTTTTCGTTATATTCGTGTGTTATTTTTTACGGATTCTACGTTATAGTAGAGATATAAACCTTTGAAAGATGAAAATTGTATTTAATGTTCTTATCATATTTTTCCTGTTGATCGCTTTTGTACCGGTTTTTCGTCGGTTTATCTTCCATTTACTCGTTGGAAGGCAATTGGTAAAGGAGCAGCAAAGACAAGCAAAAGCATACGAGCAAAAGACTAAATCAGGAGTTCGTGTGGATACTACGCCACCGGATATGAACCAATCACGCTTTCGCGGAGGAGAATATGTAGATTATGAAGAAGTCAAATAGCTTAAAAAATATTTTTAATTAAATTTTAATAAAGCCTGAAATCCAAAGATTTCAGGCTTTATTGTTTATAAAAAAGCCCGGCTTTAAACCGGGCTTTTTCTGATACTATACTAATAGAACCCTATCGGCTCAGATACAAATTTCTTTCGCTGTAAATCTTTTGGAAGAAATCATCCTGCAAGTCATCGATAAAGTAAATGGCTTCTCCAGTTGATTTCATTTCAGGGCCTAATTCTTTATTTACATTCGCAAATTTGTTGAATGAGAACACCGGGATTTTGATAGCCCAGCCTTTTTTAACAGGATTGAATGTAAAATCACTTAGTTTCTTGTCACCCAGCATCAGCTTAGTTGCATAATTAACATAAGGTTCCTGGTAAGCTTTGCAGATAAACGGTACCGTACGGGATGCTCTTGGATTTGCTTCAATCACGTAAGCAATGCCGTTTTTAATCGCAAACTGAACGTTGATCAATCCTTTCACACTCATGGCCAGGGCAATTTTTCGTGTATATTCGTTGATCTGGCGGATCACATCGTCCGTAAGATCAAAAGGAGGAAGAGCTGCATGTGAGTCACCGGAGTGGATACCGGCAGGTTCAATATGCTCCATTACACCAATGATGTATGCATCTTCGCCATCACAGATTGCATCTGCTTCTGCTTCCAGCGCACCTTCAAGGAAGTGATCCAAAAGAATATTATTATCAGGAATGTCACGCAGAATTTTCACCACATGCTGTTCCAGTTCTTTTTCGTTGATCACAATTTTCATGTTCTGACCACCCAGTACGTAACTCGGACGAACCAGAAGCGGGAAGCCAAGTGAACGTGAAAGCTCAACCGCTGCATCCGCAGTTCTTACCGTTCCAAACTTAGGATAAGGAATTCCAAGTTCTTCAAGGAGCGGAGAGAAACGTCCGCGATCTTCGGCCCAGTCAAGAGAATTGTAACTTGTTCCGATTATCTTGATTCCGTATTTATCCAATTTCTCCGCCATTTTAAGGGCAGTTTGTCCACCAAGCTGAACAATCACACCTTCCGGTTTTTCATGTTCGATGATGTCATACACATGCTCCCAGAAAACAGGTTCAAAATAGAGTTTATCAGCAATATCCGGATCAGTAGAAACTGTTTCGGGGTTACAGTTGATCATGATCGTTTCATAACCCGCTTCTTTGGCAGCCAATACGCCGTGCACACAAGAATAATCAAATTCAATGCCCTGCCCGATACGGTTTGGCCCTGAACCTAAAACGATAACCTTCTTTTTATCCGATACAATAGACTCGTTGTCAGGTGTTTCCTGAGAAGAGTTAAAAGTGGAGTAGTAGTAAGGTGTTTTTGCCTCAAATTCAGCCGCACAGGTATCTACACATTTGTAGACACGCTTAATGCCCAGTTCTTTACGTCTGTCGTACACTTTACTTTCTTTTGTTTGAAGCAAATGTGCAATCTGACGATCTGCATAACCTTTTTGTTTGGCTGTCAGCAATAAGTCTTTTGGAAGATCAGACAGGTCAAATTTTTCAATTTCATGTTCCAGCTCGATCAGTTCTTCAATCTGGCGCAGGAACCATGCATCTATTTTGGTAAGAGTCTGGATTGTCTTGAAAGATAATCCGATTTTGAAAGCATCATAAATATGGAACAAACGATCCCAGCTTGGATGCTGCAGACTGTATTTAATCGCCTCCTGATCGCGTAGTTCGCGGCCATCTGCTCCCAACCCATTTCTGCGGATTTCCAACGACTGACAGGCTTTTTGCAAAGCTTCCTGGAAATTACGTCCGATTCCCATAGCTTCACCCACTGATTTCATCTGCAAACCTAAGGCGCGATCCGCACCCTGGAATTTGTCAAAGTTCCAGCGCGGTACTTTAACAATTACGTAGTCGATTGAAGGTTCAAAAAATGCCGAAGTACTGCCTGTAATCGGATTAATCAGTTCATCCAGATTATAGCCTATGGCCATTTTAGCAGCAATTTTTGCAATCGGATATCCTGTTGCTTTTGACGCAAGGGCAGAAGAGCGTGATACACGCGGGTTAATTTCGATGGCAATGATCATATCATCCACCGGATTAACAGAGAACTGAACGTTACATCCACCGGCAAATTTTCCGATTCCGTCCATCATCTTGATCGCGAGGTCACGCATCTGCTGATACAAGGTATCAGGAAGTGTCATGGCCGGTGCTACCGTAATACTATCTCCGGTATGCACACCCATCGGGTCAAAATTCTCAATGGAACAAATAATGATAAAATTACCCGCTCCGTCACGCAGCAGTTCAAGTTCATATTCCTTCCATCCATAAACGCTTTGTTCTACCAAAACTTCATGGGTTGGAGAGGCATGCAAACCATTATTTAACGCCTGATCAAAATCTTTTTCATTTTCAACAATACCGCCGCCTGTTCCACCCAAGGTGAACGAAGGACGGATTACCAAAGGAAAACCTATTTCCTGAGCGATCTCTTTTCCTTCCAAAAACGATCTGGCGGTACGTCCTTTACATACGTTGACATCCAGTTCAAGCATTTTCAGACGGAATTTTTCCCTGTCCTCAGTAGTCTCGATGGCTTTAATGTCAACACCAATAATTTCAATATTATATTTTTTCCAGATACCTGCTTTGTCGCAGTCAATAGCTAAATTTAAAGCAGTCTGACCACCCATGGTTGGTAAAACGGCATCAATCGGCTTGCCAAGTGCTCTGTGTTTTTCAAGAATCTCAATGATGTATTTCTTTTCCAAAGGAAGCAGATACACATGATCAGCACTAATCGGATCCGTCATAATCGTTGCAGGATTCGAGTTGATCAGAACAACTTCTATACCTTCTTCACGAAGTGAGCGGGCAGCTTGTGTACCTGCATAATCGAACTCGCATGCCTGACCAATGATGATGGGACCAGAACCGATAATTAGAATGGACTTGATATTCGGATTTTTGGGCACAGTAAATGGTAATTTGTAGAATTTTGGGAATAACTTTTAATAACTTCGGAGCGTCCCTGCTACTTTTTAGTCTTGATTAAAAGGGTACGTTCAAAAATTCCACAAAGCTAATTGAAATAAAAATAAAAAAGATATGTGGTGTATCTTTTTTATTTTTATATAAGGGGTTACTAGAAATAGCGAGTGCAGAAGCATGTTTGGTAAATTGACTTGTTAAGAAAATTAAGATGGGTGAAATTGATAATAAGTTATTATATCGGCTTATTCCGGGTTTTATTGCAGCAACGATTATTGCTACGATTGTTCATGAATACGGACATTTTTTTACTGCAAAATTTTTGGGCTATGACGCCCGGGTAAGTTATGGCTTTACAACCTGGGCAAATACCGGTTATCAGGACTTTTTCGACAGTCTGACACGTGATGAACGCATTAAGATCAGAACGAACGAGTTTTTCTCACGAAAGCAGGATTATGAAAATTTGATGAAAAGAATAAAAGACGAAGCTTTCCTGATTACACTTGGAGGACCAGTGCTGACTATGCTTATCGGTTCGATCGGGGTGGCTCTTGCTTTTTATAACAAGCAAAACTTTAAACGGGAAGAATTATCTCTAAAACAATGGCTTATTGTTTTTACGGCTCTTTTCTGGCTTCGGGAACCTGCCAATTATGTGATTGATTTATTGATTACTATGCAACGCGGACGATTTCCGAACAGAAATGATGAAGCTATTTTGTCCCGTTATCTGGAAGTGGATTCGTGGCTGATCTCATTTATACTGGCAGTAATTGGTTTGATACTTATTATTCTTGTTTACCGGAAGTTTATTCCTGATCAGGATAAAACGACTTTTTTACTGGCAGGTTTGACGGGAGGTCTGGGAGGATACCTGTTGTGGCTTTTTTTCTTCGGACCTGTTTTAATGCCCTGATTTTAATATCATTGAAGCGGTACGATAGAAGGGGCAGCAATGTCAAAATCACGTAATCTTAAAGGTGTGTTTCCTTCAATACCATACCGCATGGGGGAACGGTTTTCCGGGATATTGGGGTAAAAACCAAACCGGAACTGAAGGGTATTAATAGAAAGATTTTCGTTCCTTAGCCTTAACCCAATTCCGTAGCCCTGATAAACCGGTGTATTCCATAAATGCTGTTTATCACTGGTCACCAAACCAAAATCTGCAAAAGCATAATAAGCAATACGGAAACCCAGGATACTTTTTTCAGAAAAGTAAACTGTTTCCATACCAATCGTAAATCTTTTTGTTCCGATCAATCTATCACTGCTGATACCACGAATTCCATTTTCACGGCTGATATTCAGATAATCCAAAGGGTCGCGCCGGATACCACGTGTATAGCGCACAGTCAGGAATTGGCGGAAATAGCTGTACCGGAAAGGAATCAGTTTGCTGATATAATTGGTCTGGGCACTGATGACACCTTGCTGGGCAGCGCCTTTTTTAAAGTATGATCCGGCATTGATCAAACCATAAAGATACCCTGCATTATGAGGAAGATAATTTCCGGAAGCGTACTGAATCCCTGCATAGCCTCTTTGCCCGAATTCTGTGTTTTCATTTCCCATGGTAATGGATAAAAGATTACCGATCGGAACGTCCTCCGTCCGGCCAAATCCGTAGATCAGTACGTCGCGTTTGTAGCTTCTGTTGGAGTAGCCCAAGCTGATCAGCGTGGCACTTCTGTCCCAGTAGATGGTATTCGTATCAAGCCGTACTTCCGGACGTTGATTATAACTGAATTTGTTATGTCTTAAGGCGACCACCAAACGTGACTTTTCACTAAGGGAAGAATTTTTGAACGGAAATTTAAAAGACCTTCCCAGCCAGACATCATAGAAGTAATACGACGTCTGGTATCTGTATTCCTGATCAAGGCTGTCCAGGTTCCTTTTATATTGCCTTAGTTTCGCATGGCCGGCTTCGAAGGAACCGGCATATTTTGTTGCCGTAGTAAGAAAGGACCGGGAGAAAACAAGTGATTGCACTTCCTGATCTCTTTCAAAAATAAGATTGGCCTGTCCGGTTATAAAGGTTTTGCCTATGTAGGGAATGGTATAAACTGTCCGGAACTGAAATTTTTTTATCGTATCACTGGCATTGTACCGGATTCTGGTAAGCTGTGAATGTGTGGTTCCGTTTACATTCGTGTTATTCAACCCTAAGGTAAACCTTGTAAAGGAGCTTGGACTTGCTGATATGTTCCACGACCAGGAATCCTGAATGAGCACTACAATATCCGCCATCCAGGTTACATCGGTTCTCGGAACCACAATGATCCGGGCATCGGTTATTGTTCCGTTTCTTCTCAGCAGACGTTCATTATCGCGTAATACACTGGCCTGAATTTCATCTCCTTCTGAAAACCTTAAAAAAGATTTCCGGATGATGCGTTCGCGGGTATTGGTATGGAAGTTTTTGCTTAAAAACCGTTCAATCTGCTTTCCTGACCGTGAGGTATCATATACGGATTCTCCCAGAACATCCAGCTGTTTAATAATAATCTGCCGGATCACCATTCCTTCATAGGGGGTGAAAGGGTTGGTTTCAATGGCTTTTACTTCTCCCTTTTTACTCTGATTATATACGTCCCTGAACAATAATCTATAAACCGATCTGGAAAATTTTGTTTTGGACATACGGATTTTGAGATTCGTATACCGCACGCTGTCCCTGTTCACTTTACCAATACTAAGGCTGTCATTTTGCTGAGCCAAAGTTGCAGTGGTTATAAACAGAAAAAGCAACAAATATCTAAACATGGGCACATAGAAATGAACAAATCATTGAACAATATATAAACGTACGAATGTAAGATGTAGTAAGATTAGTATTGGGTTTTAATAGTTCTGAAACAGAGAAAGCACGGAAATAATAATATATTATTTCCGTGCTTTCTGAATTGCTTTGGTAACGAGCTCGGTCTGATTAGGACCAGGTGCTTTCTTCGTTTCAAATTTTCCGTTTGGTTTCATGATCGCATACGTTGCGGCATCCAGCGGATTAAGTTTTATTAGCAGATCAATCAACTGATTACTATTTACAAACATATGCACGCCTTTTAGCTGGTGACGCACAATATATTGTTTTACCAGATCATATGAAACAGGATTTTCATCAGCAGGCAAATGAAGATAAATAAATTCTACATCGGTTGGCAGCTGAGCACGTAAAGAAGCTGCATATTCCAGGTCATCACGGCTTTTCTGATCGTCAATGTTCCATTTAAGCAAATAGAGCGTTTTGCCTTTGTACTGATCCGTAATACTGTTTAGCCATGCTCCGCCCCGGCCATCCGATTCTGCAAGCCAATACTCAGGAAGTACTTCGGTGGGTATTGCTTTAATATTTCGAAAAGCAAGCATTTTATTAATACTGGCTGTATCACTGACTTCCAGGCGAACAATTTCATCCAGCGACTGACGGAATTGTGGTGACTTAAGACGTGTCTGAATGTACTTGTTTAGAGATAGCTGATTCTTATAGGAGAGTTTATAAAAGTTTTTAGGCAGATAGCGTGCATTCAGGAAGTCGGTAGCTGTGCTGTCAAAAAGAGTCTGGTTAAACCGATTTTCAGTTTCAAAAGCAAAAATCAGATCCAGTACAGCATTATTTCTTTTGTAAAGTGCGTTCAGGAAATCCAGTTCGATCTTTTCTGTTTTTCCTCTTACAATAATTCCGTTCAACTTACTTTTTTCATCATCAGACAGATCTACGGCATTTTCCTTGATCATGGATGCCATAAGCCGGACGGGCAATGAATTCACTTTGGTATTGCCGGTACTTAAAGAAACCTGCCTGTTCAATTCCGCATAGGCAGAAACGCGGCTCGCCAAAGATACACGTTGTGCCGTCAAAGGTGCTTTGGCAATTCTTGACATATCGACAAGCCAGCTCTCTGATTTTGGGATTTCAATTTGATTACTCAGCAAAAACTCATACATGTTCTGATACCTTTCGTCTTCTGCTACCGCTTCTATCCACTGTGTAAGTGATTTATCTGTAACATTAATATTATTTTGAGAAAGTGCCGCAACCCGTAATGCAGATCGGTTGGAAGTTGCTTTTGATGCATCGGAAAAACTTTTATCCCAGAATGAATCATAAAATTTGGTGCCTAGAACACTGTTAGAGGCCAGTGCTTTATTCAAAGAAGCAAGATATTGTGGATAGGCGTTATTTGCTTCCGCATTGACTCCGGCAAAATAAAAAAGTTTTTTTGCTTTCAGTAAAGAATCTCCGTCAAAGGTAATTTCTACTTCGCCCGGTGATCCTAGAAATGTGGTGAAAGCTTTGCCACTGTAATCCAGATAAAATTCCTCACTTGAAAAAAGAATAGGCAGGGAAACGCGGAAACTTCCATCTGACTGTAAAAGAGCCTGTTTGCTTAATTCCGATTGTGGCTGTAAAATATTATTGCGTGAGAATGTAATACTTGGAGCTTGCCGGTATAAGCGTCCCGTCAGATTTAATATTCTTCCTTTGATTATTAATGAGTCAGTGACAGCAAACCCGGAATAGGATGTGCAAAAGAATATAACGAGAATGATCAGGGGTAATTTAGTTCGCATGTTGGTCAGTTGTAATACAGCTATATTTTACTTTTCGTAACGTACTGTAATGCCGTGGTATTTTTCCTGTTCACTGTAATCCCTTCTTAAAGGATGGCCTTCCCAGTCTTCCGGGAGCAGGATACGACGCAGATCCGGATGATTTTCAAAGTGAATCCCCATCAGATCAAAAGCTTCACGTTCGTGCCAGTCGGCCGTACGCCAGATATGACTTACTGTAGAAACAGAGGGTAGCGGCTGGTCGGCTATGTTTCTCGGAAATATAATTTTAAGCATCAGACTATGACCGTAAGGAATAGAATTCAGGTTATAGATCAATTCCATAGTAGCCAGACCCGGACCATTGTCAATGGCCGTAATACAAGCCAGGTAATCAAAATATAACCGTTCATCTTCAAAAAGAAACTGGCATATTGCTGCAATTTTTTCGGCCGGAACGGTAATAAAAGACTGAATGCTTTTATCATCAGCCATAATATCCTCATCAAACTTTATAATGAGCAATTGTTTTATTTCGTCAAAATTCATTCTCGTAATTTAAAAAGAAAGAAGAAAAGGATACAAGGTATTGACCGGATAACCTATCCGGTCAATAATCATTCCTACATATTATACAGTCACAGCCTGCTCTTCCATTTCAAGAAACAGTTCAGGAGCAAGGGGATGTTCTCCGCGGATTTTTTCCTGTAGACGCATAAATCCTCCGATTAAGGCTTCCGGGCGGGGAGGACAGCCCGGGACATATATGTCAACCGGTATAATCTTATCAACACCTTTCACCACATGATAACCATGCTCCCAATAAGGCCCACCACAGTTTGAACAGCTTCCCATGGAAATAACATAACGCGGCTCAGGCATCTGTTCATAAAGCCGGCGGATACGATCTGCCATTTTGAACGTGACGGTACCAGCTACAATCATCACATCCGACTGGCGTGGAGAAGGCCGGGGTAAAATACCAAAACGTTCAAGATCATAATGGGAAGCATAAGCCGCCATCATCTCAATAGCGCAGCAAGCCAGACCAAAACCCATAGGCCACAGTGAAGAAAGCCTAGCCCAATTCATCAGATCTTCTGCATTGGTCAGTATGATACCACCATCACCTGTTTTAATTCTTTCACTCATAATCTATAACTTAACCTTAGTTACCTGGTACAATATTTGTTCTTATTCTTCAGATCCCTTTTTGTACAAAAGTAATCATAATTGACAACAAACGGACTTCATCCTGTTTAGACAAAAATCACATCAACTTATTGCTGACATGAAAAACAAATTACTTCTTATTCTTTTTTTATCTGCTTTTTTTATTAACAATTCCAATGCACAGGATGGTTCTGATACCGCTTCTGTAACTAAAAAATATCAGAGCGGACTGGCTGTATATGCCGAGTTCGGCCTTTTATCAAACAATAGTTTTAAGTCGATCAGGGAGCAAATGAAAGCGTTGAACATCAAACCTTTCGAAAATCTGATGGCATCTGTTGTATTGGCAAAAAGAATGGAAACAGAGAAATTTTTTGCTGAGAGCCGTTTAATTCTGATGAACAGTACAAAGCCTAATACAGATGATAATGTGAGCAAAGGCATTTTCCGGGGAATTGGTATCGGAGTGGATGCAAGTCCAAAGTTCGTAAATTCAACACACTGGAATGTGCTGGTTCCGATTGGATGGGATTTAATGCTGTATCAATTGAAAGTCAAAAATGATCAGACAGCAAGTTTTTCTCAGGTGGTGGCTAATCCAAATGGCTACCGTTCGGTAAAGCTGCACACGGGAAGTTTTAATCTGCATGCCGGAATCGGAGTGGACTATAAGATGAATTTGTTCCCGAAAGTTTATGACAAGATCTATATCAGTAGTAAAGTAACCTATCACCTGCCTGTTTTTCGTATGGGAAAATGGAGGGGTGATGATGTCAAAGTGGATGATCTGGCTTCTTTCAAACCCAATCAGCTATATGCACAGATCGGGTTAGTGTTTTTTCCAAAATATAAACCTGGTATGTACGGCATGGGTATGCATAGCAAGTGGGGAAGAAGACACAAAAATAATATGTAGTTGAAAAGGCTTTCTGAAAAGAAAGCCTTTTTTGTTTTAAATGAGTAAAGTAGGAGAATAGCTGCGAGATTAAGCCTTGCGATATTTTTCATTCACCTGCTTATACAAATCTGCAGGAACAGGTGATTTTATTTCCGGGATCTTTGGTTGCGGCCGGACCCAGTCCAGATAGCCTTTTACCCAGGAATATGCTAAGCCAAGGATTAATATCAATACAAAAACGGTCATTTCTGCCATGGCAAACCAGCCCCATTGTCCATTTGTCTGCGCTATCAGATCTTCATTTCCAAAAACAACAGCCCACGGAAAAAGAAATAATAATTCTATTTCAAAAAGTACGAAAATTAAGGCAATTACATAAAAACGAACATTGAACTGCACATTGGCATTTCCAAGCGGATCTTCTCCGGACTCATAAGTCGTAAGTTTTTCTTCATTCGGACGGCTGGGTCTAAGAAACCGCGCAATTGTAAGCATTAACCCGATGAGGGAAATTGCAGCAATAATAAAGAGAAGTATATAACCAAAATCACTAAGCATACGGCGGGAAACGAATTTCTGCAAAGCTAAGGAATTTTGATTTATAGCTAAGTAAAAGAGCTTCGGAAAGAATCAGAATCCGTAATCTGCAGTGAATGCGCTGTTATAGAATACTAAGAATGATGGTTCTTAAACTCAAACCGATTACCAGAATACCTACCATCAGCATCAAAGGTTTACGTTTTATTTTACCCACCAGTACAGCACCAAAAGGTGCAGCAATAACGCCGCCAACAATCAGTCCCAGTACTACCTGCCAGCTATTTACACCATGAAAAATCAGGAAAGTAATACCGCTGGCAAAGGTAACAACGAACTCGGCCGCATTTACAGAACCAATGGTATAACGGGGATCACGTCCCTGACCAAGCAGTGTGGAAGTAACGATAGGTCCCCAGCCGCCGCCGCCGATAGAATCCAGGAATCCTCCTGTGGCAGCAAGGACTCCAATGCGTTTCGTTTTATTTTTAACCAGATTTTTCTGAATCGCTTTCCGGATAATAATGATACCCAAAATCAACATGTAAAATGCAATGTAGGGTTTGATCATATTGCCATCAATTACATCTGAAAGTAAGTAGGCACCGGTTACAGCACCGATCACGCCCGGAATCAGTAGTGACTTGAAAAGCTTTTTATTGATGTTTTTAAATCTGAAATGTGAAATGGCGGACGCGCCGGTAGTGAACATTTCTGCTACATGAACACTGGCGCTGCTTACGGCCGGGGTTACACCCAGGCTTAGCAAAAAGGATGTGGATGTTACACCATAGGCCATTCCCAAAGCTCCGTCAACCAGCTGGGCAGCCAGTCCAACTAACAAATACAAAGCAAAATCACTGGCCAGAAACGTTCCTAGTCCTTCCTGAGTAATGGAAATCGTACCATTCAGAAATAAAATTCCGGTGAAAACGACAATCAGAACAGCTGATAATATATACCAGATCGGTTTGGTAGGAAGTTTGAGTGAAAGGACTTTGTCTAACATAATAATCGTATTTAGTAGCGCAGCATTTTATAGCTGTATACAAAACTACTAAAACTATTAAGTCCACCAAATTAGTAGAGTAAATTTAATTTAAAATTAATACTTATGTATTTATAAGAAGCACTTGAATTACCAAGTGATTTTTATAAATGAAACGGCCTGGCGTGGTAATGGAAATGGCATGGTTAACGTACCATTTTCTACATTTACCCATTCCGGAGAAGTTAAAAGCTGGAGCTGTCCTGATTTTTCCAGCGTGGTAATCTGTTCGGCAGTAGGCTTTTTTGGAGATCCCATTTTTTTCCATGTTTCATAGGAATTACTATGCTGCTGGTCAATACGAAAGTGCTGGATTAAAACTTTTTGTGCTGTTATTCCTTTGATCTGAACAGTAACCGGAGAATCCGGAGCCGATTTGTTATCATCATGATAATTCCAAACCATTACAGCAGCTGATTTTTCATTTTTGGAAGCGAATGCATTAATATCAGGCTCACCACGGACACTTTCATTACGGACTTTCAGGTAGTCATAGGCAAGATTTTGTCTGACCTCCACACGGTTTCCCTGCATCATCCCAAACATTCTGAAAACATTCAGAACCGGTTTGTCAACCCCGTTGGTGGCCAGATCCCGGAATCCCCGGAACCAGGCCTGGTCTTCAAATTCAAACGCCCAGGTTACTGCGCCTACTAAATTGACACCGTGCGCCGTCGCCAGATCCGATTTCCGGGCAAAAGATGCAGCTGTATAACTGGAATACATGGTTCCGTTCCGGTAAGCATTTTGCGGGCTTAAATCTTCAGAGCAGGCAGCGCAGCCTTCCGGATCAGATTCTCCGATAATGATCGGCAGTTTTTTCAAAGTTGGATACGTTGATACGATTTCAAATCCTTTGTCCATATCACGCAGCTGTGTTCCCATATCCATCCGTACAAATCCGTCTACTAATTTCGGCGCTCCTTTGGCATGAAAAGTAAGAAAGTCGATGGGAGAGCCTGTCTTTCCGGTCACATAATTTTTTCCTTTGGTGACATGATCCAGAAAAGCTCTCAGGAATATTGCAGAATCTTCCCAGTTTGGCCCTGTTACTTCCGGACCTCCGATTTTTGCAGTAGGCAAAGCACGTTTTACAGCGTCGGCAGAGTAGTCATATAATTTGATATATTCTTCCGTAGTGCCTTTCCAGTAATTAATATTGGGTTCATTCCACAGTTCCCAGTACCAGCTTTCAACTTCTTTTTTACCATATTTTTCAACCGAATGTTTTACCCATTGATACACCAGCTCTGCGAATTTTGCATAATCTTTTGGTGGATAAGCCCAGCCGGTATAAATGTCATTGTAGTCGTCACCCGGCTTCCAGAAATGCCGGTAGGGTTGAGGATGAGACGATAAAGCTTCCGGCATAAACCCGATTTGGGCAATCGGCTTCATGCCGCGTTCAATGTAGGTGTCGAATATTTTGTCAACAATTGTCCAGTTATAAATTGGTTTTCCATCTTTGTCTTCGGTATAGGCATTCGTAGATCCCCATTTTAGAGCGGCTACACCATCGCCGGTTACAAGCATGCTGTGAGCCCGGACATAAACCGGGGCCTTGCTTAGTTTTGATAATTCTGTAAGCAGTTTTTTTCCATCTTTCATGTATGTATAATTTGGCTCATCATAGCCAAACCATGACCAGATCGGCTTTAACTCTCCTTTTTCTTTCGTTAAATCAACTTCAATGGAAACCGGCTTTTCTGTGGATTGAGCCAAACCTTCAAGAGTGAAAAAAAGACTAAGAATTAATAAGGTAAAAGCAGGAAAATAAAACCGGAACTTAGCATCTAATCTAGTCATGTGGATTGTTGTCCTTAGGATTTAATAAAAAAGTAGCCACTAAATCAGTGACTACCTGAATATGATAAGAAAGAATTCCTAAGAATTGCTTTACTCTATTCCTGCAGATTATCTGTCAGCTAAACTGTTGTTATCTTTTGCCAGCCAAACCACTTTTTGTTCCGGCTTGTGCTCCTGTCCGATAATATCGCGGTATAAATCAGGTCGACGAGCTTTAATATATCTTGATCCGCCGGCACGTTCCAGTTTCTCTGGAGTTATTGTGGCTATGGCAATAGCATTATCAAGTTCCCGACACTCCGCAATGATATCCCCGTAAGGATCAAGAATCATAGCGCAGCCGTTTTTTACCTGATCATCATCCATACCAATCGGATTGGAGAAAACGGCATAAATGGCATTGTCATAAGCCCGTGCCGGTAGCCATTTCATAAGCCATCCGCGGCCTTTCAGACTATCAAATTCCTGGCGGAGTAAAGTTGGATCTGACTCTCTGTTTTCCCACAAAACAGGATCAACAAAGCCTGCACCTGGCCGGGTAGACGGCGTACACATGGTCACATGCGGCATGAAAATAATGTCGGCTCCGAGCAGTTTGGTAGCTCTTACATTTTCAATAATGTTGTTGTCATAACAGATCAGAATACCACATTTCCAGCCAAACAAATCAAAAACAACATATTTATCTCCGGGTGTCAGATGCGGGTTGATGAAAGGATGAAGCTTATGGTATTTCGCAACCAGGCCGTCTTCATTGACACAGACATAACTTTTGTAGATTTTGTCTTCTGAATCTTTTTCAAAAAGGCCTGCTAAAATCGTGATGTGATGTTCTTTGGCAATTGCTATAAGTTTCCGGAAACTTGGGCCATCGGGAACAAATTCGGCAACATCCAGTAACTGTTCTTTGGAGAGATGTCTTGCAAAAGTATAACCTGTTACAGAACATTCATGAAAAGCAATGACTTGTGCTCCTTTGGCAGCGGCCTGACCAGATAGCTGACTGATTATTTCCAGGTTATAGGCTTTATCCCCGCTTCGGTTTTCAAATTGTGCCGTAGCAATTTTAATATTTTCCATCGTTTGATCCTGTTTTGTTAAACAGATCAAAAATAGAAGATGGATTGCCCAAAAAATTGTACAAACCCGACAAGGATTAATTTAAATGGAAATTGGTAATAAATTGGCAGCTAGTAAAGCAGTCTGAGCCGCATATTGCCCCGGAGTGATGCCGGCAATATTTTTCATTTCCCTGATCATGTGTGCCTGATCGTAAAATCCGCAGTCATAGACGAGTTCAGTCAGCGAGGTTTGCGCAGAGTTTTTGCGCAATAATTTTAAAAAATACTGAATTCTGACTATCCCTGAAAAACGTTTTGGAGTAAGTCCGATATGCTCTTCAAATATTCTTTGCAACTGTCTTTCATTAATCTGTAAAGTGTAAGTGAGTGCCATAACAGACAGATTACCATGCTGTTGATTAATTAAGTGAACAGCATCATTTGCAAGTTTACCCTTGTGAGTCTGAGGTTTTAACTTACTGATCAGGAAATTTTCTACAACTTTTATTCTGGAAATAGTATGGGATTGATGCAGTAGGTTATCCAGCAAGATTCCGGTTTCATAAGGGTAAAAACAGCCAAGATCAAAAATCTGGTTTTTTAATTCAACAGCCGGAATCTTTAACAATCCGGATGCGCCAAAAGGATGAAAAACAACGATCAGCATACCTATTCTGCCAACAGAAATAATATTCTGAAAAGCATCGAGCTGACCATACATAAAGCTTTTGGGCAGGGTTTCAGCAACTGAATTTTGCTGGTGTAAAAGTGCATCTCCATAATTAAAAACTATCCCGGTGTTTCCATCTGAAAACATTCTGTGCTTTACCTCAATAGTAGAAGTATTCTCTATAATCAGAAAATGTTTTACAACAGAAGCCAGAACAGGCGAGGGAAGGAGCTGCATAATTGTTGTTTACTATGTTTTTTTTACCCAGAAACTCTGACCTTCAAATCCGCTTTTTGCTAACAAAGTAGCTGCCATCCGGCTTCTTTTTCCTGTAGTACAATAAAAAACGATGGTCTTATCTTTCGGGAAGCTGGAAATATTTTCAGGTATTTCTGACAAGGGTATATTCAAACCACCAATGAAATCTTCTTCAAATTCATAGTTTTCACGCACGTCAATCAGGTACAAATGATCGGATTCTGCTTCCAGGCCCACTTCCATATCATTAAAAAACATTTCCTCAATCGTAGCAGGAGCAGAATTTTTTACGGCAGATTTATCTTCCTTAATTTTTTTTAAAGGAAAGGCATCTGATCGTTGAAAACTGAATATATTACTGGTATTACCAAGTGCATTTAATACCAACAATTTCCCCGAAAGAATTTCGCCGATTCCACAAATTATCTTGATCGTTTCATTCGCCATGTAGGTACCAATTATTCCTGGTAAAATTCCGATCACACCGGCCACTTCACAATTATCTCCTTCTTCGGCTTCGGGAAAAAGACAGCGATAGGATGGGCCCCCTTTGTAATTAAAAACAGAAACCTGTCCTTCAAATCGTAGAATGGAACCAAAGACCAAGGGTTTGTTCAGTTCTACGCAAATGTCGTTGGCAAGATAACGGGTAGGAAAATTATCGGATCCGTCGATAACCAAGTCGTAATTTGAAATAATTTCAGCCGCATTCGATTCATCCAAGCGGACGGGAATGGCAGTCAGCTTAACAAAAGGATTCATGGCTGTCAACTTCCGCACAGCTGTTTCCGCTTTGCCTTTACCGATATCATCCGCCGAATATAAAATCTGCCTGTGCAGATTGGTCACATCAACGGTATCATCATCCACAACGCCAATTGTTCCAACTCCTGCTGCAACCAGATATTGCAAAACAGGACAGCCCAAGCCACCCGCGCCAATCACGAGCACTTTCGCAGCTTTCAATTTTTCCTGACCGGCCATACCCATTTCTGGTAAAATGATCTGCCGGCTATATCTCTTTCTTTCTTGTGGTTCCATCTTTTTCTAATTAAACAGAGCGATCACCGTACGGTTTTACGGAGAAATTAAGAGATTCACAGGTAGCGTGTTATGATCAAAAAATCTCTGTGGTTCTCTATAACTCTGTGGTTCTCTGTATCACCTAATTTATTACTCTGTCCCAATCTTTCCAAACCGGCTCGTATCCCTTTGACCGGATCATGGCCGCAATCAATGCAGGGCTTCGTTCGTCTGAAATTTCGAACTGTTCCAAAGATTCGGGTTCAACCGCATATCCTCCCGGATTTGTTTTTGAGCCTGCGCTTATTGACGTAATTCCCAACTGCACGCAGTGATTTCTGAATTTTTCAGATTCCCTTGTTGATAACGAAATTTCCACTTCTTCATTAAACAAACGATAGGCACAAATCAGTTGCACAAGTTCGCGGTCATTCATTTCTACCTTTGGTTCCAGCCCGCCTGAAAAGGGGCGAAGCCTTGGAAATGATAAGCTATATCGTGTTTGCCAGTATGTTTTTTCAAGATAATTAAGATGCAGTGCGGTAAAAAAACTATCCGTGCGCCAGTCTTCCAAACCGATCAAAACACCCAATCCCATTTTATGAATACCTGCTTGCCCCAATCTGTCTGGGGTTTCCAACCGGTAATTAAAGTTAGATTTTTTCCCTTTTGGATGATGCTTTTTGTAATCTTCTTTATGATATGTTTCCTGATAGATCAAAACTGAAGTCAATCCGAGCGGAATCAGTTCGGTATATTCTTCTGTATCAAGAGGCTGTACTTCCATCGAAACCTGGGCAAAATAAGGACGAATTAATTTTAGTACTTTCTTGAAATAGTCGACATGTACGGTCTGATTTGCTTCTCCCGTCACCAATAAAACATGCTCATAACCTAACGCTTTAATAACCTCAACCTCTTTTAAAATTTCTTCGTCTGAAAGCGTTTTTCGTCTCACTTTATTATCCAGACTAAACCCGCAGTACGTACAAATATTCGTGCATTCATTGGAAAGATACAATGGAATATACAATTGAATAATTTTTCCAAAACGCTTCTGCGTCAGCTGCTGACTAAGCTGCGCCATGGGTTCCAGGTATTGTGCTGCGGTTGGAGAAATGAGCGCTTTAAAATCTTCCAAAGTTCTTCGGGAAGTATGCAACGCATGCTCCACATCGGTTTTAGTTTTAGAATAAATACTACCTTTAACCTCGTCCCAGCTGTATGATTCAAATAAATCTTTAAAACTCTTCATCTAAAAAAGCGGTTAATGGGCTGCTCGCCACAGCGTAATTTCCCTTTTTTGCCAGTCTCGCGTGAAAAGCCATTCGCCCGGCTTCAACGGCCATTTTGAAGGCAATCGCCATTTGGACAGGATCGCCCGCAACAGCAATAGCCGTATTTACCAAAACCGCGTCGGCTCCAATTTCCATAGCTTTGGCAGCATCGGAAGGAGAGCCTATTCCGGCATCTACGATTACCGGAACATTGCTTTGTTCAATAATAATTTCAAGAAAATCAATGGTTTTTAATCCTTTATTACTGCCAATCGGAGAACCAAGCGGCATCACAGCTGAAGCACCAGCATTTTCCAGACGTTTGCACAAGACCGGATCGGCGTGAATATAGGGAAGAATTATAAAGCCGAGTTTTGCCAATTCTTCTGTAGCCATCAAGGTTTCGATGGGGTCGGGCATCAGATATTTTGGATCAGGATGAATTTCCAGTTTGATCCAATTTGTATCCAAAGCTTCCCTTGCCAATTGCGCAGCAAAAATTGCTTCTTTGGCCGTTCTGACGCCTGATGTATTGGGTAAAAGATTAATTTTGGGATGATTCAGATGTAGTAGAATATCGTCATCCTGGCTATTCATATCAACGCGTCGCAATGCAACCGTGACTAGTTCGGAGCCGGATGCAATTAATGCCTCTTCCATTAATTTCGACGAACTGAATTTTCCGGTACCTGTAAACAACCGGGACGAAAATTCTTTGTCTGCTATTTTTAACATAATATTTTATTGATTTTGGAAATCATATTTTTTGGATCTGCAGCACTGATAATAGATCCTGAAATCGCAACGCCGTATATACCTATTTCGAGAATTTCTGGAATATCGTCCTGCATAATACCGCCGATTGCAATAAGCGGAATAGAATGTTTCAGATTTTTAAGCGATTCAGTCAGGTTCTTATATCCGTCCAAACCCAAAATCGGGCTTAGGTTTAATTTGGTAGATGTAAACCGGAAAGGACCTAAGCCAACGTAGTCAGCACCTTCTTTTATATGGTCAAGAATATTTTCCAACGTATTAGCAGTTCCGCCGATGATCATTTCTTTACCGACGATTTTTCTTGCCGATGCTATCGGCATGTCGTTTAAGCCAAGATGTAAACCGTAAGCATCGATTTCTTTGGCGATTAACGGGTAGTCGTTGATAATGAGTTTTGCCTGATATTTTTCAGTAAGATTTTTTGCTTCGATGGCTGTTTTCAAAACTTCTTCGTAAGGTTGATCTTTTACCCGAAGCTGTATCCAGCGACAGCCTGCCTCTAATGCAATTTTAATGCTGCCCAGGTGTGTGAGGCCCTTTGTTTGGTTTGATATGAACTGGAGTTTATCGATCATGGCTGATTAATTAAATAATTGTTATGGATTGTTCATTTATTCCGAAGTCCCAGGGTAAAAACCCCGGGCTAAGATATGCGACCCCGTCAGGGTCGTTGGAAACACGAAATCCTAGCTCAAACTAAATCCGGAAACACATGGCCATCGGCCTAGGGCAAAAGCCCAACGGGCTTACATATTTTAGAATCGCGCATCGCCCGGTTATGCGGCGGTTGGTAGTTTCCATGTTTATTCATGGTTTTTGTGATGTATTATGATTTTCGTGGTTGTCCATAACGTCCATGATTGTTTACATGTTGATTCAAGACATTAATCTCATTCCATAATTCCCGAAATTTTACAATCACATTTTCCGGTTCATTCCATAATGTTCCCAGAACCGCGGCCCCGTCAAAATTCATAGCGCAAACTTTTTCAAGATTTTTATTTGAAATTCCGCCTAATCCAATGATAGGTATTTTCTTAATTTCAGATCTGATATAAAAATCATCAGGCAACATACTTTTATAACCCGTTTTCGAAATGCTATCAAACACCGGTCCTAAAAATGTATAGCTAAAATCCTGCGAAAGATTATCCACTTCCGCTAACTCATGAATGGATGTGCTGAGAATTAAGTTGCTATTTTTAAAGGTTCTGAAAATTTCAGGATCAGTCATTTTTCTGTCTTTTTCAGTGAAATGAAGTCTTTTGATTCCAAATTCCTTCGCAAGGTTATGGTACTGATGAACCGCAATTCTGTCTAGGAAGTCAGGTTCGATTTGAGATAATAAATATGCGAAATCATCTTTGCTACTTCCCGTTTTTCGTATATGTAAACACACCAATCCTTCCCTGAAAAGACTGTTGATTAATGCAGCCTCATCAGGGATAAAATCAGGATTGGATATGGCTAATAGTTTCATTACAGATAGATTTCGCTGCCTTTGTTGGCAAACTCTCTTGATTTTTGCTGCATGCCTTCTTCCAGCGCAGCTTCTTCCATCAAGCCGTTTTCTTCTGCATAATCCCGTACATCCTGAGTGATTTTCATCGAACAGAAATTCGGTCCGCACATGGAACAAAAGTGGGCTATTTTGGCACCTTCGGCTGGCAGTGTTTCGTCGTGAAATTCTTTGGCAGTATCCGGATCAAGCGAAAGATTGAACTGATCTTCCCAGCGGAATTCAAAGCGAGCTTTGCTCAAAGCATTATCACGGTACTGAGCGCCCGGATGTCCCTTTGCCAGATCGGCTGCGTGGGCTGCAATTTTGTAAGTGATCACGCCGTCTTTTACATCTTTTTTATTAGGCAAACCCAAATGCTCTTTTGGTGTGACGTAGCAAAGCATCGCAGTTCCAAACCATCCGATCATGGCTGCTCCGATTGCTGAGGTAATGTGATCATAGCCAGGAGCAATGTCCGTTGTCAATGGTCCCAAGGTATAAAAAGGCGCTTCATGACAATGCTCCAATTGTTTTTCCATATTCTCCTTAATCAAGTGCATCGGTACATGACCAGGACCTTCAATGATGGTTTGGACATCATGCTTCCAGGCAATTTTGGTCAGCTCGCCCAACGTTTCCAGTTCTGAAAATTGAGCGGCGTCATTGGCATCGGCGATACATCCCGGACGTAATCCGTCACCCAGTGAAAATGCCACGTCATATGCCTTCATGATCTCGCAGATTTCTTCAAAATGCGTGTAAAGGAAATTTTCCTTGTGATGTGCCAGGCACCATTTCGCCATAATAGAACCGCCGCGGGAAACAATTCCGGTAATACGCCGGGCAGTTAAAGGAATATATCTTAACAAAACGCCGGCATGAATAGTGAAGTAATCGACGCCCTGTTCTGCCTGTTCGATCAAAGTATCCCGGAATAATTCCCACGTCAGATCTTCAGCCTTACCGTTGACTTTTTCCAAAGCCTGGTAAATCGGTACGGTACCAATCGGAACCGGAGAATTCCGGATGATCCATTCCCGGGTTTCATGAATATTTTTTCCTGTAGAAAGATCCATGATGGTATCTGCGCCCCAGCGACAAGCCCAAACTGCCTTTTCTACTTCTTCTTCGATGCTGGATGAGACAGCAGAATTACCAATATTGGCATTTATCTTTACTAGAAAATTCCTGCCGATGATCATCGGCTCACTTTCCGGATGGTTGATGTTGACCGGAATCACGGCTCTTCCGGCAGCAACTTCCGAGCGCACAAATTCCGGTGTTATCAGATTTTTTGGCGTGTTCGCTCCAAAACTATGTCCGGCATGCTGGTGACAAAGTGTATTGGCTTTTCCATTTAATTCTTTGTTCTGTTCTTCAATCCGCTGGTTTTCGCGAATGGCGATGTATTCCATTTCAGCAGTAATAATTCCCTTTTTGGCATAATGCAGCTGCGAAACATTCTGGCCTGCTTTGGCGCGAAGTGGTTTGCTGATGTGAGCAAATCTTAGTGAATCCAGACTCGTGTCATTTTTTCGTTTTAGTCCATATTCTGAAGAAATTGAATCCAGCTGCTCTACATCGCCACGGTTCAGAATCCAGGAAGTTCTTAAGGGTTCGAGTCCTTTTTTTACATCAATCTCAATATTCGGGTCTGTAAAAGGACCGCTTGTATCGTATACGGTGACGGATGGATTTTTTTCGATTAAACCGGCTTTTCCATGCACTTTGGTATCCGTAAGCGCTATTTCACGCATCGCAACGGATATGTCATGCAGTTGACCTTTCACATAAATCTTAGTGGATTTTGGAAAAGGTGTACGGGTAATGACTCCGGTATCAGGTGTTTTTTCAATTTTCATGGATATAATGGCTTTTAGCTATTAGCTGTTGGCTATTAGTTCGGTGGATTAGGGGAAGTTTGTGGAATGCTGTAATCTGTTTTGGACTATCCGCCCTGAGTTGCTTTGATCAGGGTTATCTTATCTTCGGGATGAAGAATACGGACAGGCCATTCTGTTTTTGGAATGATGGCCTGGTTGATGGCAATGGCAATTCCTTTTTTTGAATCTGCGTACAAAAAGGACAAAAGCTGTTCGACTGAAAAGCATTCGGGAATTTCTGTACGTTGCTGATTAATGCTGATTTCCATTCTGAAAACTGTTTTATGAGAAAAACTTCAGGAATGGACCTTGCGAAAGATTCATTAAGATACAGTAGCAGTATCTCTTACTTTTCCCTATCGGCAGTACAAACTGCATCAGGTTCAAAGGGTATTATCTCAGTCCGCATAAGGGACACCCCTAAAGTTTCCGTAAAGCTATTGGAAAAATCGGAGTTTCAAAAAAATAATACTTTAAACCTGATTTTTGATGATTGGGAAACTGTGAAAGTTTTGTTAATTATGAGGTAATTTTGAAATACTTAAATAACACCAAACCGAATTTGCTTTTTAATGGATCTTATTATCAGAAATGCCGCTCCGAAAGACTTGCCTGCAATATTGGAAATTGTAAATCAGGCTATTTTAGAAACTACTGCCATTTATGATTATGATGTCCGGACATTGGAAGAACAAACAGCCTGGTTTGAAAAAATGATTATTGACGGGATGCCCGTAATTGTTGCGGAGTTCAAGAAGGAAGTAATCGGTTTTGGCTCTTATAATATTTTCCGGCCTAAAATCGGATATAAATTCAGTGTGGAGCATTCTATTTATTTGAATGACAAATCGCGGGGAATCGGGGTAGGAGGAAAGCTTTTAGAGAGTTTGATTCAGCGTGCCAGAGAGTCAGGATTGCACACAATGATTGCGGGGATTGATGCCACCAATCGTGGCAGTATTAAATTTCATGAAAAGTACGGCTTTGTAGAAAAAGGATATTTGAGAGAAGTAGGCTATAAATTTGATCAATGGCTGGATCTGGTTTTCATGCAATTAATTCTAAAAGAAGACTAACCTTAGCCCTGAAAGGGCGCCATACCTTAGAATTGGGCGGCGCCCGATTGTTTCGGATACGGAATGCCGACCCAAATTCATCGGGCGATGCCCAATGTAAAATATGACGCCCATTCAGAGCTAGGCGTCATATTTTTAATTTCAATGCGCTCTCCCCGTCTCAACATACGTTTCCTCATCACCCGTAGGTTTTCTATGCCAGTAAGAGGCCAGGATTGATCCGGTGATATTCATCAAGGGTCCGAATACAGCAGGTGCCAAGCCTACCGTAGCCATTTTCCCCATTTCCTTAGCAATACCGGAAGCCAGTCCGCCATTCTGCATACCTACTTCAATGGCAATGGTACGGCAGTCACGCTCACTCATTTTAAATAATTTTCCAGAGAAATAGCCCAGCGTATACCCTAAAAGGTTGTGAATCAATACAAGCCCGATCAGTGCAGGGCCAATGGTTAGTAGACTGTCTCTGCCGGCAGCGGTGATGATCACAATAATAAAAGCAATACCGGACATCGAAACCAGTGGCATCGCATCGTCAAGCCATTTGGCTTTTCCGCTAAATAATTTATTGAAAATCAAACCCGCTCCGATGGGAATAATGACCATTTTGATAATATCCCACATCATGTGCAGCATATCAATCTCAATAAAGGCACCGGCGTACAGCTTCATCAGCATAGGCGTCATTAAGGGAGCCAGCATGGTCGAAATGGCTGTGATCGTAATGGATAAGGCAAGATTCGCTTTTGCCAGATACGATATTACATTGGAAGCCATACCATTGGGCGAACAGCCGATCAGAATAATTCCTGCTGCGATTTCTGCCGGGAACCCGCTGATGGTGGCCAGCGTAAAACCTAAAAGCGGCATAATTAAAAAGTGACTGACCACACCGATGAAAACACCCCGTGGCATTTTGACAACGCCCACGAAATCTTCAAAACTCATCGAAGTTCCCATTCCGAACATGATGATCTGGATCAGCGGAGTTATCAGAATCGCAAATTTAAAACCGTTAAATTCCTGGAAATATCCGGGATAATATAAAGCCGTAGTAACAGCAGCAAAAATAATAGTTGTATATGTAAAGCCCTTTAATGTTTCCAAACCTCTAAAACTTATAGCCAGAGCAATAAAAAAGCCGATAAAAAACGGTCCTCCCTGTGCCAGATTTCCGGTAAAAGTCAGGTAAAGCGCTACAACCAGACACAGAATAGCAACGCCGGAAAGAAGCTTGTAAATGTTCATAAACTTATTTTAATTGTGCAATTTAAAATGGGATACAGACAGAGCAGGAAAGAAACAGGTAGGTCATCTTTTCTGAATAGATTACCAGGTTCTTTTTTTCATATATTCGTCAAGCTCAGAACGCTTCATCGGAATTTCTTTTGGGTTTTTATCCAGCCATTCAAGAAAATCCTCTTTCAGTTTATCGGACCATTGACTATCGATTTGCCCGGGGGTATATTTTCCTTCTTTCAGCATTTGAATTCCGAATTTGTCGCGAATACCAATAAACTCAGCTGTAAGAACCACTTTTTCAGCCAGATGTGCTGGAATGAAAATAATCCCTTCTCTCTTGGCAAGAACCAGATCTCCCGGTAAAACGATAGCTTTTCCAATGCGAATAGGGGTATTTAATCCCATCAGTACGACATCTTTGAGATACGAAGGGTCCCATTCACGAACAAAAGCATTGAATCCTTCAATTTTTGAAAGCCCTTCGAGGTCGCGTGATGAGGCATCAAATACAACACCGTTACCCGATTTTGCATAAATCGAGTTTCCAAGGTTATCACCGATCAGGGTTCCCTGTGCAATTTTCCCAAAACCGTCTGCCACATATACATCACCTTTGGAAAGCTGGTCGATCGGCCAGGAATTAGTATTTCCGATACGGCCATTTTTTGCACCACGCTCCTTGATGCTTTTTTCTACATCCGGTCGGGAAGGCATGAATTGTGCCGTCAAGGCACGACCTGCAATGGGCACGTCCTGGTGGATCATTTTCCAGTTTCCGTCAAACTGACAGTTGTAACCTTCATTCTGAAGAACCACCCAGGCTTCTTCAATAGCAATTTCTTTCACGCGGCGAACCAGATCATCCGGCACTTTGGGCCTTCCGTCAGGGAAGCGTTCACCTTTCCACTCAGAAGTTAGGAAGATCAGCTCTTCTTTAGAGATGGTCTGGGCCTGCAGGGAATTGAAATAATTAAAGCTTAAAAATAATGCTGCGGCAACAAGGGTTTTAATTTTCATTTCAATAGGATTGCAATTTTGAAGGGCCGGCCAGGTTTAAGTCCAGAGTATAAAACAATCTAGTTACAGACAGGTTTATAGCTTAATTTACCAAAGGCAGGTGATCCCGGATTTTACTAGATTGTATCAGTTTGTTTTTGAAGCAACGACCATAGGACTTACAATACCGTTCAGGTCATAAACCACTTTTCCGGCACGGATCGTAAGTTCACATTCCAGTTTTTCTTTACCGGTTATTTTTTTTCCGGTATAATCAAAGAAACCAAAGACACCGGTATCATTCATACTGAAATTACCTTTAAGCACACGTAAAACCGCAATATCTGCCAGGCCTCCAACGGTTAAATTCCCAAGCTGTTCCCTGTGAATTGCCTGTGCCGGAGCCCATGTACTTGCTTTAATTACGCTTTGAAGGTCCATGCCCATAGCAAGAAATTTTGACATCACATTGAGCATATCTTTCATGGCATTGTTCATACTGCCTGTGTGAATATCCGTACTGATGGTGTTAGGATAAAAACCGCTTTTGATTGCAGGAATTGCCTGAGAAAAGGCAAAACTGATCCCGCCATAACCTACATCGAAAAGAATACCTTTTTTACTTGCCTCGTAAACAAACGGTTTGATTTTTCCGGTTTTTACGTCCAGAATCGGTTCCCGGCTGGAAAGCTGTCCGAAGCAGTGTGTGAAAATATCACCCGGACGAAGATGCTGCATGAATAATTCTTCAAGGGAAAGAACGGGAGTACTTCCGCCAAAATCAATCATCACCGGAAGGCCTGCCAGTTTACCGGCTTCTACTGCTTTGTTCGTTGGAGTCCAGTCATGCCCGTTGAAATGAGCCAGTTTTACACCCACAACATAGTCCGGGTTTTCTTTTGCAACACGTGCCGTATTTACCGGATCCATATCAGCAATATTCTGCTCGAATGTTCCGCCGCGCATTCCTTCTCCTACAATGTTCAGGAAAGATAAAACACGGGTTTTTGAAATATCAATGGTTTGTTTTTTGAAGTCGGGGAAGGATTTCCAGCCGGCACATCCCGCATCAACAACAGTCGTCACGCCATTGCGCAAGGTAAAACCATCGGGCGGGAGCGCATTGGGACCGTTGCTGTAAGTCTGGTCCATTTTGGTTCCGTAAAAATTATGTGAGTGCATATCGATCAGCCCGGGTGTAACATACAAGCCTTTGGCATCTACCACCTGGGCAGCCAGTTTCGGGTCAATATTTTTGGCTACACTTTTAATGGTATCGCCGTTCAAAGCAATATCCATAATACCATTGATATTGTTTTTCGCATCAATGACATGACCACCTTTGATGATGATCGTATATTTCTGAGCATTCGCGGAAATGCTGCAGAAGCCTGCCAAAAGGCCGATAGAAAGAATGATTTTTTTCATTTTTAAGGTTTAGGAACAGGGTTATCAAACTTACTGTTTTGTTGTTGCAATACGAGCAGCCGATTAAGAAAAAGGCTAAGGGAAGAGGAATACGTAAACAGAAAAAATATCACTGGTAAATCAGAAGATCTTCCCAGTGATATTTTGCTTTTCGGCTAGATATAGGCGATACAATCTATTTCCACGAGTGAATCGCCGGGTACCCCGCCATAGACGGCAACCGTCGTACGAACCGGTGGTTTATCGCCAAATCTGCCTTTGTAAGCTTCGTTCATAGCCTTGTAATCGTTCAGGTCATGAAGAAAAACACTTACTTTTAATACTTTTTGCATGGACGAACCTGCTGCAATCAATTCTTTTTCAACTTCATCCAGCACATGTTTTGTATGTGCCGTAATATCGCCCTCAAAATGGGCTCCTTTACCGGCAATGAAAACCAGATTATTGAATTTGGTATGTCCTGAAAACAATGGTACATCCTGATGATTCACAACATTCCCGGCTTCCTTTTCAGGTGCGGCTTCCACAGCTTTTGCCTGTGAAGATGCCAGGCCCAGACCTGTCACACCAGCTACCGAGGTGAATAATTTTTTAAGGATCGATCTGCGTTCTGTTTTCATGCGGCTGTTATTGGTTGAAAAAATTGAATATGCGGCAATTATTTATCCCACCATACTACACTGGCAAGGCTGTTGGTACCGCCTTGCCTGGTTCTTGCTTCAATGAAATTTGCTTCGTTGTAAGTACCTTCCGAGTCCGGGATCTGGAATCTTGTCGGAATTTTACCACCTGTCAGGTTGCCAGGATAATTGGTTGGCGTCAATTTAGGATATCCCGTACGTCTCCAGTTAGAGAAAATTTCATATTCATCTTCCAGGAATAAAGCCACCCATTTTTGTGTGCTGATCTGCTCAATTTGTTCTTCAACCGATCCGGAAGTTTTATATGGATTAGCTGAAATGTATGCGTTTATTCTGGCATCAGAGATGATTCCTGCATTTCCAAATAAAGACCATTGTTTCATACCCGCCGTTACAGCACTGTTATATTCTGCCTGTGCGGTTGTTGTTGTATACCAGCCTCTTACAGCAGCTTCTGCCAGAAGCAAGTGAACTTCGGCACTTGTAAAGACTAACAAAGGAGCATTGTATTTCAGGATTGTGTTCGGGTTTGGTTCCGAATAAGAGTTGAAATCCGCAGGCAAACTGTTGAAAGCAGCATTGGGCATTCCTTTCTGTAATGCTGTCGTGGTATCAGCAGTAAACGTCTTACCGTCGGCAGAAGGTACCCATACGATGGATATTACGTTCAAACGGGGATCTCTTGTAGTCTTAAGATGATCGATCAATGTTTTGGCTAATTTTCCACCTTCCACGTTATCACCGCCTGGTGTAACATAGTCCGTACTGATCAGGCCGCTTGCAATAAAGTTCCGGCTGGCAGTTACCGAACCGTCCACATAAGCGATGGTAGCAATATCCGAATCACTGATGATCACGCCACCGGCAATTGCTTTCTGTACCCAGGTTTTAGCCATAGCAGGATCTACCTGTGTCAGGCGTATTCCCAAACGAAGCATTAAAGAATAACCGAATTTTTTCCATTTCGTTACATCACCGCCATACATAAGATCGGAGGTTCCGAAAGTAGGCTGTGCAGGATCGAAAGCAGCCGTTGCTTCTTCAAGCTCTTTCAGCATATTAGCATAAATAGCAGATTGTTGGTCATACACCGGGGTGTAATTTTTATCAGACAATGCTTTTCCAGCCTGGCTATAAGGAATATCACCATACATATCTGTCAGTCTGTGAAACATATAAGCTCTCCAGATGCGGGCTACAGATAGCTTATTTATATCTGCTGGGGCAGTATTGACAGCGCTGATTACCTGTTCGATATCAATAACGGACCCTTGTGTGGTCATATCCGTTCCACCATACATGCTCCAGCTTCCTGTGGAGTAGGTATAATTAAAATACTTGTCACCCGCAGCAGGTACTTCCTTGTAGGTCGAAAAATGCTGCATGGAACCGCCAATCGTGAGGTAAGCTGCACCGGTAAAGTTATTGCTTACAGTCGACAGCTGTGCTCTTGTGAAAAGGAAACCCGGAACAACCGCTGTTGAAGCATTGGGATTCACGTTCATTTCCTCAAACCCATTGTCACAAGCGGCAAAGAGCAGGGCCATTGGGGCCAGATATAATAATCTTAAAAACTTTTTCATATTCACTAAAATATTTTAATGATTAAAATTTCACCATCAGGTTTACGCCTAGGCTTCTTGTTCTTGGCACACCAAATGCTTCAAGACCTTGTGCGTTACCATTGGTATAGCTTGATTCCGGATCGAAGTAATTATTCCTTTTGTCTTTGTAAAGAAGCAGAAGATTACGTCCAACCAGCGAAACCGAAGCAGACTGTAGTTTCAGGAATGGGAGTTTGTTAACCGGCAGGTTGTAGCTCAAAATAACCTGACGAAGTTTGACGAAGTCATTATTGAAAGTAAACATCGACGTATAATTTTTGTCATTGTCGTAGTATGTATCCACATCCGCCTTCGCCCATGTTTTGGTAAACGGAGCACCTTCAGGGGTTACACCAGTTACTGTCAAACCATTGTCACGACCAGGAAGTGTTTCCTTTGGCAAACCGAAACGGTACGCATACTGATACATGTTGGAGTAAACGATACTTCCGAATTTACCATCCACAAGAATGTTCAGAGAGAAGTTTTTGTAACGGAACGTGTTGGTAATACCCATCGTAAGCGGAGGTATACCTCTTCCCAGTTTTTCAAGGTCGCCTCTTACCGCATAACCACTGGCTGAGTTGTATACTACATTTCCGTTATCATCCGTCTTTTTCTTATAACCCCATACTTCACCGTAAGAGCCGCCTACTTTGTTGTTGATAACACCACCGCCAACACCTGTTCCTACGGTAAGTGTAGGGAGGTTTTCCGCTAACTGTATGATCTCACTTTTGTTGTAAGCCATGTTATAGCTAATGTCCCAAGAGAAATTTGTCTTTTTAACCGGTGTAGCGGTTAGCAATAATTCAACTCCTTTGTTGCTTAATTCTCCTACATTCAATAGCGCCTGCGTATACCCGGATGAACCAGCGATATCACTTTTTACGATATCGTTAGTCGTTTTACGGTTATACAGTGTAACATCAAGCCCTAACTGATTATTTAGAAACCTTGCTTCAAGACCTGCTTCGTAGGTAGTGGAAGTTAACGGTCTCAGGTTTGGGTTTGGTACAAGCGAAGAATTCAATTGCTGAACAGGTCTACCATTATGGCCGCCTTGTGCCATTGCATAACTTTGGTAAATGATATAAGGGTCTACCGTAGCACCGCCAACTTGCGCCCATGATGCACGAAGTTTCGCGAAACTAACTGCCTGAGGCAGTTCAAATGCTTCTGACAGAATAAAAGTACCGCCAACAGCTGGATAAAAGATGCTGTTACTGGCAGAATTCAAAACAGAGAACCAATCCTGGCGTCCTGACATAGTAAGATAAGCCAATCCTTTATACCCTAAGTCAACCGATCCGAATAAAGAATTGATACCGGTTTGTGCATAATAAGGCGTGGTTGTAGAAGTTGCCAGGTTGGTGAAACTATAGAAATAAGGTATGGTAAATTCCGTTCCCCTATATGTTGTTTCATCATAGATACTTCTTTGCATGTTACCTCCTGCCAGGGCAGAAAAGCTAAGGTTTTTAAACAAATCAGTATTGTAATTCAGCGTTAACATACCGTTCGTTTCCGAAGAGGTTGTAGACCTGGATTCATAAGTACCTAAGGGCTGGTAAGCGTTGTTTGTAGGAACAATAAATTCATATTTGAAATTATAGTAATCCTGGCTTACACTACCTTTAATGAATAAATTATCAAGGATGTCATATCGTATATTGGCCTGTCCAAGAAAACGATTTTTCTTATCATCATTTTTAAATTTATTGATCACCATGTAAGGGTTTGGTGCCGCTGGTACGGGATTCCATTGAATTTCATTTCCAGATGCATCATATCCGGGTGCAAGGCTTCTGATATCAACAGTATTTGCAATCAGATATGTTGCCCAGTGTGGGTTGTAGTCTGCATAACCTACCTTTGGACGATTGTGGCCTTCTTCAATGTTGTACTGAACTACCGTTTCAATACTCAGTTTTTTACCAAGATTTGCATTTACATTTAAATTCGCAATGCGCCTTGTAAAATCAGAATTCGGTACAATCGCGTTTGATTTTGTATTATTTAAGCCAAAACGGAAGTTTACTACCTCATTACCGCCGGTAAAAGCTACTGAGTTGATATAATTGGTACCAGTTCTGTAAAAGTTTTTCAAATTGTCTTTTTGAGGAGAATACGGATGCATTTTGCCATCAACCTGAATAACATCTGTTCCGTCCATTTTCGCACCGTAAGACAAACGTCCTGTGCTTTTTGCAATCGTTAGGTTGGCGGGTTTAACACCATCCACACCTTGCCCGTATTCATATTGCCAGTCTGGAATGATCGACAGATTATCTGTCGTAAAGTTGCTGTTTACTTCAACTCCGATCCCTTTTTGTGCTCTTCCTTTTTTTGTGGTGATCAGGATAACGCCATTGGAAGCACGTGCACCGTACAATGCTGCTGCGGGTCCGCCTTTCAAAACGCTGATCGATTCAATATCATCCGGGTTAATACCACCAATACCATCACCACGGTCTGTGTTGTTACCTTCACCGTTTGATGCATTTCCACCACCCGGTACGCTGTTGTCCATCGGCATACCATTGATTACATACAAAGGCTGGTTGTTACCGCTCAAAGAACCGTTACCACGAATGATAATACGGCTTGATCCGCCAGGACCTGTTGACATACCCGTTGCATTGACACCGGCAATTTTTCCAGTCAGTGCATTGGCTACGTTGTTTTCACGAGCCTGTGTAAACTCACTTCCCTTTACTTCCGTTACTGCATAGGCCAGTGCTTTTTTCTCTTTAGAAATACCAAGAGCTGTTACTACCACTTCATTCAGCGCTTTTGCTTCCGGTGCCAACTGTACCGATACATCACCTTTGCTGCCTACGGCTACTTCCTGCGAGGTATAACCTACAAAGCTGAAGATCAGCGTTGCCGCAGAAAGTTCAGCATCCGGAATATCCAGAGAATATTTTCCTTCTGCATTCGTAGAAGTTCCGCGCTGTGATCCTTTTACAAGCACACTGACACCGGGAAGTCCTGAACCTGTTTCATCGGTAACTGTTCCGGTCACTACTTTTTTAGGAGCCTCTTTCGGCGCATTTTTTAACTCGGAGGAAGCTTGTTCACGCTTTAAAATAATACGGTCCTGAACTACTTCATAAGTAACATGATGCGGTGCCAGAATTTTTCCAAGAACTTCGGAAAGTGATTCGTCCTGAAATTTGAAAGAACCTTTTTGATTATTAAAGATTTGAGGATTATACATGAATTTCACTTTCGTGACATTTTCGATTTTATCCAGTACCTGATCGATTTCGGCATTGGATAAACGTAAGGTTACTTTTTGCTCAAGCACCTTTTGTCCGTTCACGTCCACAGCGTGAACCAGCGTAGTGAAGATCACCGCAAGTATGGCTTGATACAGACTCATGCGTATGATTTTCTGTAAAGCATGTTGATAATGTATTGATTTTGACATATTTTTGTTTTTGTCGGGTTAATAAATTCGGCAAAATAATTCCCTTGTATCCGCGCTTCGCGGAAGGTGTAATGAGCTTACAAAACGGGGTAATGGATAGTCGGTGATGTTGGCGCATCATCGACTTTTTCTGGAGTCAGAGACAGTGTCTTGTCATAGGCTTTTCATTCAGTGGGTTAAATCGTTATAGGTTGCTTAGTATTCTTACGTTCTTATTGATTTTGGATTTGTTGGGATGAGTATAAATCTGACACGCTATCTTTATTGACTTTCAGATGGGTAAGAGCATCCTTTACTGTAAATGATAATACTTGCATCAAGCTGTTCGTGTTGCGCATTGATGGTCCGGCAGATCAAATCTATTTTTTCAAACAAAGGTTCGTCTGACAGGGAGGCTGTGAGGAAGCAGTTTTTCATCACTTCAGCATCAAAAAGGATTTTTATACCATATGATTTTTCAAGGGCTTCGAAAACTTCCTTGATCGGTGTTCCCTTAAAGTTAAAGGACTGTTTCTGAATGGGTAAATCAAGAAGTGCAGGATCGGCAATCAGACTTCTGGTGAATCTTAGATTCATAGGAGAAAAAACAATCTGCTGATTGGGTGTAAGTACCATTCCTCCCAGTTTATTATCAGCTTGCTGTGTCTGCAGATTTTCATCCGTTAATGCAAAAACAGATACTTTGCCTGTCTTTACGACCACTTTTACGTCTTTTTCAGTATCGAATGCACTGATGATAAAACTTGTTCCCAGCACTTTGGTAACCAGTCCGTTCGCGTAAACAAAGAAGGGCTGCTCCGGATTCTTCGCTACTTCAAAAAATGCTTCACCATAAAGAAAAACCTCTCTTTTTGTTCCTGTGAAAGATTGCGGGTAACTAATCCGGCTTTTTGGCTGTAAAAGAACAGAACTTCCATCCTGTAAAGCGACAAGTTTTGGCTTATCTGTATTGTTAACCTCCTGAATAAGGGGTTCCTTAATCTGGCTGATAATTCCTTTATAAAGTGAGTTTGTTTTTTCGGCAGGAGAATTCTTGCTGATAAACCACCAGCCGAAACCAATAACCAGCAAGACAGAAGCGGCCATGCTGTACCATTCAGGGCGTAACGTAAATCTTTTTACTTTTGCATTTTTCTCTCCGAGTGCGTAGGAAAGGCGGTGAATTTCATTGGTCACTTCTTCATCCGAAACCGTATTGAAGGAATTAAAAACCGTATCTAATAGATAAGAGGCTTTGTCAACCAACGCTTGTTTATCCGGATTTTCTGACAACCATTGCTCCCAAAAAATACCCTGATCCGCATCATTGGATAATTTCCAAAGACGAAAAGAAGGGTCAGCAGCTAAATCTTCAGGTTGAAAGTTTCTGTAATCGGGTATCATAAATCAAGCGTAGTATTGCGAATTCAAATAAAGGATGCGTAAAAAGTATGTCAATACTCTTTTTTGTAAAATTAATTTTTGATTTTTTTTGGAATGGGGAAATTAACTATTGGGTGAACCGATTGTCGGTAAATGAAGAATATTAAAAAACCAACGTATAAATAATTAATATCCAGTGGCTTAGAAGAGGTATCTGACTTTTCAACGTTGTAATTGCCTTGAATAATAAATTGGCAACAGACTGGCGGTTTACCTGCATTAAATCTGCAATCTGCTCATTTTCCAGACCTTCATAAAATTTTAGGAAAATGGCTTCTTTCTGGCGCTTGGGAAGTTCCTCAATAGCGTTTCTTACTTTGCGCTGACTTTCCAGATAGCTTTCCTTTTCTTCAATCTGAGTTTCAATGGTATGATTATCTGTCATTTCTTCGATCTCGTCCAGATCCAGATAAGGATAATTATTTTTATTCCTCCGGTATTCCTGCAAAATCTGATTACGCAGCGATTTTAAAAAGTAGATGGTGACAAACTGAATCGTAATAGTCTGTCTCTTTTCCCAGATATGTATCATCAATTCCTGAATGGCATCTTTGATGTACTCACGATCGTTGGTAAAACTTGTAGCGTAATTGAAAAGTGTCCGGTATAATTTGTCGGCTAGCTGGCAAAATGCAACACTATCTCCGGCTTTTGACTGCTGCCAGAGGTCCAGTAGAACTTCATTTTCTAAAAGGATGCGTTGTTTTTTGTCCAAAAATTTACCGGGTTATTATGTAAAATAACAGTCAAAATATGTAAATAAGAAATTTAAGGTTAATAAATTATTAATTATCAGAATTATATATGGATTATTTATAAAATGTCAAAATAAGGTATAATAATTTATGTCCATTAAAAACGTAAAAAAGTATCATCGCATCCGATAGTAGGACTGTTAATGATACTTTTTAATATTTTAAAAATCGATTACTGCCTAGATATAAGCAATGCAATCAATCTCAACCAGTGAATTTCCCGGTACACCGCCATACACTGCAACTGTCGTACGAACCGGCGGTTTGTCCCCAAACCGTCCTTTGTATGCTTCGTTCATTGCTTTGTAGTCATTCAGGTCATTCAGAAAAACACTGCATTTCAGCACTTTACTCATGGATGATCCGGCTGCGATCAATTCTTTTTCAACTTCATCCAGTACATGTTTGGTATGTGCCGTAATATCACCTTCAAAATGAGCTCCCTTTCCTGCTATAAAAACCATATTGTTGAATTTGGTATGGCCAGAGAACAAAGGAACATCCTGCAAATTCGTGATATTGCCAGCTTCTTTTTCAGGCGTGGCATCGGCCGCTTTGGCAACAGTTCCCAAACCTGCAACACCAGCGATGGATGTAAATAATCTTTTGAGGATTGATCTTCTTTCCGTTTTCATCGTGTAATTAATTAATATTCGTGTTAAGAATTGTTTATGCTTTTTTTATTTTTTTCAAAACTTTGGCATCACCGGGCAGAGTAATTTTCCACAGCATTCCACCTGATTTTGTACCGCCCTGTTTTCCGCCGTATTCGATAATATACATTTCATTACCAATCAGCAAAGCGTCCGTCGGGCTCGTAAAATTATCGACAATCCGGGTTGTTTGTACTTTATAATTGTCAGCCTTCTTGTCGTAAATCAAATGCAGATGAAGCAAATCTTTTCCTTGCCGGCGTAAAGCATTCGGGTTTGCCGCACCGGCTTTGCCTCCTCCGGCATAACGCATCACAAAGCCATCCCCTTTAAACTCTTTGGAAAGTGCTTTATCCTTGTCAAAAATCAAAGCAAGCGGTGAGGAATGTGCATTGAATGTACCGACGGTAACTCCGGTTGTATCTCCATCCATGACAATACCGGTTTTACGGTCGCGGTACTCATTGGCATCAGGGCCAAGGTTTTGAACAGCGGGTGTAAAAGTCACGCCGGCCGGTCTTTTTGGAAAATCAGGATCGTTGTGGAAATATTTCATTAACCACGCGAAAGCAAATTTGCTCAGGAACGGATCCGTATCAGGGTTGGGCCGCCAGTCAGGATATTGCTGCGGATTATCAATGCCGCCCATCACCCAGGGAAAACCGTAGTGATGTCCCTGGCGTACCCAGAACATATCTTCCGGATGATCATAATCGCCGGAGTTTGATACAGCAAAAAGATTTCCTTTTCCATCGTAAGCCATGTCATAGGCATTGCGGATACCTTCAGCAAAAATAAAGCCCTGTTCTTTTAGTTTCTCGGTATCATCTACCAGCAGCAGATCTTTGGAATGAATTGGAAAACGGTAGATCTTAGTAGTAAGCGCTTTGTCACGGGCATTAGGGTATATTCCGCCATTATCCTGCACTTCACCATGATCCGTTCGTGCACCGGAGTTAACAACGATATATTTCCCGTCCGGACTGATTTCCAGAGCATTCCATCCATGATCAAACGTAGTTTTGTTGGCGCCATATTCTACCGTATTAAAAACAACAGTCATATCCGGTTTTTCATCGTTAGGTTTCAATTCATAACGCACCATTCTTCCCTTGTTGCCTTTGTTGTTATTCACATTGATATTTCCGGTAAGAAAAAGGGTATTGTTATGAAAAGCGGCACCTTGCAGACGGGTAATCCCGTGATCGGCTGCAGTCAGGATTTTAACGCTTGTTGGCTGTCCGTCTTTTTTTACAACATGAAAAACATCACCTTCAAAACTGGTATAGTATAAATCGCCGCTTATCAGATTCTGTATCAGTCTTACCGCTTCCGGCTCTACTTTCATGTAGGCTTCCACTTTGATATCATCCCGAAGCGGATGCGGGATTAATGTGGGCTGATCTCTGTCGCCCTGAGCAAAATTCAGATAGGGAAAGGCTAAAATGCCAAGAGCAACGAGGTTAATTTTTAAAGCAGGATTCAGGCAATTTTTCATCTTACAGATATAGACTATTCGGTCACGGATAATTTGCGTAGGTAAGCTACAAGCTGCCATCTTTGTTCGGCAGTAAAAACATCCTGGAAGGGAGGCATATTTCCTCTGCCATTTGATATCTTCCAGAACAGTGCACCATTCGTCTGCTTTTTGACTAGTGAATCATGAAAATTGGCAGGTTTTTGTCCAAGCGCTCCACCAGCAGCACCGTCGCCATAGCCACTTTCTCCATGACAGGAAGCGCAATACAAACCAAACAGTTCTTCTCCGTTGGCTAATGTGAGCGGTTCATCGTGATGAGGACTTATCAGCGTATCAGCCCATGCAGGAGCAACCCAGCGGTCCTGAACATGCACCGGCTGTTTGTTTCCGATAAAGGAAGACAAGCTGACAAAACCAACCCCTGAAGCAATTAAAAAGCTGGCGATTATCTTATTAGTTAAGATCACGTAAAAAATTTTATAAAGGTTTAGGTATTTTACTTCATCAATCGGCTGTATTTTCCGGCAATCTCCTTCTTATTTTAGTTCTACGATCATTTCAATTTCAACAGGAATATTTCCCGGAAGGGAGCCCATCCCAACGGCTGAACGTGCATGTTTTCCGTTTTCTCCAAAAATTTCAACAAGCAGATCTGAGCAACCGTTGATTACCATTGGATGCTGTCCAAAATCCGGTGCGGCATTCACCATGCCCAGGAGTTTTACAATTCTTTTTACTTTGTTCAGATCGCCGCCCAGAAATCCTTTTAACGTAGAGATTAAAGAAATTCCGGTCAGACGCGCCGCTTCTTTTCCTTGTTCAAGGGTTAGTTCAGTTCCCACTTTTCCTATCATTTGTCCACCCTCCGGTTTGTCAGGACCATGACCGGATAAGTAAACCAGATTCCCGACCTGAACGGCTTTTACATAATTTGCGATCGGAGCAACCGGCTTGATCAGCTGGATGTTTTTTTCTTTAATACGCGCATTATAATCTGTAACTGCCTGTGCTTTTGTGATAAGCGATAAGATCAAACAGCAAAAAGTTAAAACCAGCGTGGAGATAGAAAAATTAGAGATCTTTTTCATTTAGTGAATTTATGTAATTGAGTGAGTTGTTATTGTTTTATTTTGCTGTTTGAAGAGCAATTCCATTCAGATCATAGACAATTTTTCCACCCATGATCGTCATTTCACATTCCAGCTTTTGTTTGCCTTCCATCTTGTAACCTGTACGATCATAAAAGCCGAATCTGCCTTCACGTAAAGAAAAAACAGCTACGTCAGCAATGGCATTTTCAGAAAGATGACCCAGATTTTCACGTTTGATCACCTGTGCCGGAGCCCAGGTACTTTCTTTGATTACAGTAGGAAGATCCACACCCATAACCAGGAATTTGGACATGATGCTCAGCATATCTTTCATAGAGCTGTTCATGCTTCCTGTATGTAAATCCGTACTGATGGTATTGGGATAAAATCCGTTTTTAATCGCCGGAATAGCCTGCGAATAATTAAAACTGGCTCCGCCGTAACCTACATCGAAAATAACTCCTTTCTTGCGTGCATCCAAGGCGAAAGGTTTTACTTTTCCTGTTTTTTCATCTACGATCGTTTCTCTCACATTTCCTTCCAGGTTGGTATAGGCATGTGTAAAAATATCTCCGGGACGAAGATATTTTGTAAATAAAGTTTCCAGAGAAAGGGGAGGATTATTACCCCCAAAATCGATCATTACCGGCATACCAGCCAGTTTGCCGGCTTCTACAACGCGTTGAATCGGCGTCCAGTCCGGGCCGGTAAAGTGTGCTACTTTAAACCCAACTACATCGTTTTTGTTTTTCAGAGCAACGGCTGCGGCTAGTTTAGGGTCCATGTCGCTGGTGTCCTGCTCGTATTTTCCACCACGCATTCCTGCGCCGACAATGTTCATGAACGACAAAACCCGTGTTTTGGCATTCAGGATGACGTTTTTCTTAAATTCAGGAAAAGATTCCCAGCCTGCACCACCGGCGTCAACAATGGTGGTGACACCAACCCGGAACGTAAAACCATCCGGAGGCAGGGCAACCAGGCCATTACTTAAATAATGGTCTGGCTGAGTACCAAAAAATACGTGTCCGTGAATGTCAATAAGGCCGGGCGTTACATACATGCCCTTTGCATCCACCACTTTGGCCGCTTCTTTTGGATCAATATCCTTAGCAATTTTTTTAATTTTCCCTTCAAAAATCCCGACATCCATAAGCTGGTTGATGTTGTTTTTCGGGTCGATGACGGTACCGCCTTTGATCAGAATGCTATAAGTCTGAGCATTGACGGCAAAAGTGCTCAGACAAAACAGACAAATAATTAAAAAGGAATGATGCTTCATGTTAAGAATACAGGCTTAGAAAATAAACGATGCAAAGCGGGTTTAAACCACAGCTTTCGATAATTCTTCTTTCAATCGTGCAGCCACTATTTTCTCTTCGCCGGATTTCAGCATCCAGGAAGTAATGGTCAGTGAATTTCCGTCTGCTGGCATTATTTCAATGGAAGGATTTCCGTTACGCAGGTTTTCCTGCAAGGTTTTGACAGGAATATTCACTTTTGCCAGTTCCCAGGATACTTTCAGGGTAGGGGTATGATTTCCAAGTTCCGGAACAAAAGTTTCCACGTTGACGCCTTTTACACTTTTAGCAGCATTACTGATCAGCGCAATGCGGTCTTCCCACATTTTCCATTCCTTTTTATGATCCATTTTTATGAAATTGTCCAGTGCCACATACATGCCCAGGATTTCTTCCTTGTTTATTTTCATTCCGCGCCCGATGGTAGATCCGCGCGGAGGCATGCTCAATCGTGCTGCTTCAATCAGGTTTTTCTTACCCATTAATATACCGGCGCTTTGCGGTCCGCGCATTGCTTTTCCTCCTGAAACACAAACCAGATCAAAACCCATGTCGTTAAATTTCCAGAGGTTTTCGACAGGAGGTACATCCGCTGCCATATCGATCATGGTTGCAATGCCTTTGCTTTTTGCTATCTCAATCCATTTTTCATGTTTGATCTGGCCCTGGTCTGCCTGAATATTGAGAAACCACATCAAAGCCGTTTTTTCATTGATTGCTTTTTCAAGATCTTCCAGCGTTTCAACCGAAACAATGGTACAGCCTGTGTTGGTCAAAGCATGCGAATAACCAATGTTATGGCCTTTCTGGATAATGACTTCCGACTTCATGCCGGTGCCTTCCAGATGCGGCAGCGCTTCCACTTTTTTGGGATCCATTCCGGTTAATACACCGGCTAATCCCAGCGTCAAAGCAGAAAAGCAACCAGCCGTTACGACGGCAGCCTCTGCATGTGTAAGTGCGGCAATTTTTTCGCCAACTTTGGTCTGTACTTCATCCAGTATCATAAATTCCTTTGCTGCGCCCTGAATCGTTTCCACGACTTCATCCTGCATCAAAGAGCCCGTCATAAACGTGTAGGTACCCGCAGCATTAATAAAAGTACGAATGCCTAATTCTTTTGCCAGATTCCTGACCGGAAGCTTAGCTGTCTGGCTTAAAGGATCAAGGCCGGATTGCCCTAATATTCCACCAAGAAGAGGAAAAGTGGAAAGCTGCTTGATTAAATCTCTGCGGTTTATCATGATAGAAACGTAACGGGAAAAGGTGGTAAAGGTTTGTCAGCACTTAACTGACAGATGAACATGAAAAGGATGCAGAAAATACCTGATCATACTCTATTCGGTATAAGTATTTTTTTAGAATGGCTAAATTAGGGAAATATAGTTTGGTGATAATGTATTTTAATGATTTATTATTTTGATTGAAGATTGACCTGGATAATGTCTCTTTAATGAGGCCTTAAATACAATAAACAAATGGGGAATTATCGTATGCACAGGTATAGGATTAAACAGACAGAAGCCAGCTAATCCGATCTTCAAATCGTTATTAGCTGGCTTCCTGTAATGCAATTTGTTCTTTTTACTTCAAAAATAACTGCTTCACGCAGACTGGTGTCGGAATGGAAATTTCCTTTTCAGTATAAGTCAGTAAACCTGTTTCTGCATTTCTTTTAAAGAAAACAACATTGTTATTATCACGGTTGGTTACGATAACCAGTTCGCCCTTTTCGTCCACCATGAAATTTCGCGGATGTTTTCCGTGGGTTTGAGGAAAGCCAGCCGGAGTAAGTTTTCCGGTTTCGGCGTCTACTGCATATACAGCCAGACTTTCATGTCCGCGGTTGGATGCGTAAAGAAATTTCCCGTCAGGAGAAAAATGAATGTCTGCCGCAAAACTTTTCCCTTTAAAATCCTTGGGAAGCATACTGACACGTTCCATCGGAACCAGTGCACCCGTATTTTTGATAATTTGAAACGAATTGACCACCGATGTTAATTCACAGGCGGAATAACCAAAATTTCCATTCGGATGAATCGCAAAATGGCGTGGGCCATCGCCGGCTTTTACTTCGGCATAGGGAACGGCTCCCGGTGTAAGTTTCCCTGTTTTCGGATCTACCATGTACACCATAATCCTGTCAATACCCAAGTCCGAGGCATAAATAAACTTTCCGTCCGCTGAGGGAATTACCGAGTGCATATGCGGTTTTTGAGTAGCTGATCCTTTGTCCTGAATCTGGTCTGCAAGCTCACCAATACTTCCGTCCTGGTTTAGCAGATAGACAGCCAGTAATCCGCTGCCATAATTAGAAACATAAATAAATCGCCCCTTCGGATCTACGCTTACATGACAAGGGCCTTTTCCAATCGAGGATTTCTCATTGATCGGGGTAAGTTTTGCCGTTATAGGATCAATCCTGTAAGAGGAAATTGTACTGTTGTCCTCATTTGCTGAATAAATGAATTTTTTATTGGGATGAAATTCAAGAAAAGAAGGACTTTTTTTATTGGTAAGAACCTGTAATTCCTTAAAAGACATCTTATTTCTGTCAAATTCATACACATAAATTCCTTCACCTTTTTGGGTGTAAGTTCCTATGTAAAGTATCTCTCTGGTTTTCGGTTCTTGTGCAAGGGTCATGGTCGCGACGAATAAACAGATGAATGTAAGGATGTTATATTTCATGGGGTGGTTTAATGGGGTTAAGTTATTCAAAGATGAGTGTGCCGAATTTTTTAAAATCATGAAAACTGCCGCTGGTTTTTTGCCATGAGTAATAAGTTGTTTCCTTATTGTCATAATCAATGCGGTAAAAATTTCCTTTCCACTTTTCACCGGATTTAGGTGGTGCCTGTACAATCGGATTCATCAGGACATAAGGAATGAAAAACTCAGCCTGCCAGCCTTCCACGGATGCCATACTTTTCTTCTGCCCGCCTTGTGCGCTGGTTTCGTGCTGTACACGGTTTTGTTCGTCATAAAACCAGGGCTTCCAGCCTTGCGGCCTTCCTTTAATATTCGGAACCAGGATAGCCAGTTCATAATTCAGAGGTGAGACTTCATACTCCAGATAAATGGGCACGGAAGTATCCGGCCAGAGAAATACTTCCACGACGTCTTCCTTGAACAAGGCACCGAAATCTTCCAGGATGGTCGAGGTCAGCTTTTTATCCGTACAATCAAAAAGAAAGTAAATTCCTTTTTCAGAATACATGATTTTGACCCTGGTTGGAAACTGTTTTCCCGGAGTAGTCTGTTTTGGGCCATTCTGAACTGTAATGTCGAACCAGTTGGCAGAGTTCCAGTTAGCTGCCGTCCCTTCGCCATTTACTTTGAAGTCACTGGTTTTTTTTATAAGAAGTGTGGAATCTGCGACAGTGGCATTTGCGCCATAAGGGTAAATAGCTCCGGCTATCAACAAGAGCAGAAGCAATGTTTTTCTGAGCATTTTAAAGTAGTTTAGGAGATTCAGGAAAACTTAAATTCATGTGAATCTAAGCTGGGAAGCAATTTCAAGAGGTTTTCAGATATTACCAAATCTGAAAATTAATTTCTCCCTGAATAGTGAAGGACTTTTCTTAAGCAAAACATATAATTTATGCAGAAGTTTTTCCTGCGTTTATCTTCTACAAAAACGGAAAAATTTCTACAATTAATTTTAGATGAAGTATGAAAAATTACAGGAATGATTATTTCAGTACCGCTATCAGAATTAGCTTAATAGTCAACCTTTAAACTAAAATTATCATGATATCGAAAAGAAAAGATCCCGAAATTATAGATACAAGTAAGTCATTGCTGGAGCCACCGGTTTATACAAATCAAGAGAGTGGAAAAACGCTTGGAACTGATCTGCCTAACGAAAACCCTGATCTGTTGCGGGAAGATTATAGCGTTGATGATGTAACCAATAAGACAGACGATGCAACTGTAATCGATCTTGAAAATGAAAATGATGAAGACGATTTAGATAAATAGCAAGTCAATAATAATATAACAAAAGTAAAAGCCTTCCAATCAAATTGGGAGGCTTTTACTTTTGTTATGAGTAATGAAATTGATTTTATGTCTTATTCACCTAAATAAGCAGATACTGGATTACAGGAAACAATTTTACTTTCAATACTTACCTCTTTTTAATTCATGAGTACAGCCAAAGATCCTGTCACACAGAGCATCACCAAAGTCATTGCAGCTTCCTCGCTCGGAACATTGATTGAATGGTATGATTTCTACATTTTCGGAAGTCTTGCCGTGATCATTGGTAGTCAGTTATTTCCAAGCGACGCAGGTGCATCGGCATTAATCAATACACTGGCTATTTTTGCCGCAGGTTTTATTGTGCGGCCATTCGGTGCTTTGGTTTTTGGCCGTCTTGGCGATTTGATCGGCAGAAAATATACCTTTCTTCTAACGCTCGTGCTGATGGGAGGCTCTACTTTCCTGATTGGCTTGATTCCATCTTATTCCAGCATAGGTTATGCCGCTCCTATATTGGTTTTGATCCTCAGGCTTGTACAAGGATTAGCATTGGGTGGAGAATACGGAGGTGCAGCGACCTATGTGGCTGAACACGCACCGGCGGGAAAAAGAGGATTTTATACAAGCTGGATTCAGACAACGGCTACACTGGGTTTGTTCCTTTCTCTGGGTGTTATTGTAGGGACCAAAAATATTTTGGGCGCTCCGGCTTTTGCCGATTGGGGCTGGCGAATTCCCTTTTTGTTATCGATTCTGCTGGTCGGTGTTTCTATTTACATCCGTATGAAAATGCACGAGTCTCCTGTTTTTTCAAAATTGAAGGCAGAAGGTAAAATCTCAGCCAATCCTTTAAAGGAAAGTTTTCAGAAAAAGGCAAATTTTAAAATGGTTTTGTTAGCTCTCTTTGGGGCAACAATGGGGCAGGGCGTCATCTGGTATACCGGGCAGTTTTATGCGCAGTCTTTTTTGGAAAATACCTGCAAACTGGATTTTAATGAGTCACGCTATATTCTACTTTGGGCCATTTTATTTGCCACACCTTTCTTTGTAATTTTTGGTTCATGGAGTGATCGGGTAGGAAGAAAATGGATTATGCTCTCAGGCATGCTTCTGGGGATTGTATTCTACCGACCAATTTACCAGTATTTTATAGATGCCACTAATGTTGGTGAATTTCAAAAAACAGAACTGAAATTAACATCTGAGCCTGTTATTACAAGAGAATTTCTTGCTGACAAAGCGGACTCACTGATTATCTCAACCACCCTGAAAACACTGAATAATGGAAGCACCTTTAAAGAGATAAAGGTAGTTACGCTACATGCGGATGATACCATTCCGGTGTCCGAAAAAATTTCTTATGCAGATGTAACCTTACCTGCCGGTACGTTCTGGATTATTGTGGCTCTGGTATTTTTTCAGGTATTGCTGGTTACGATGGTATATGGCCCGATCGCTGCATTTCTGGTTGAACTGTTCCCTACTCAGATACGCTATACTTCCATGTCGCTTCCTTATCATATTGGTAATGGCGTTTTTGGTGGGTTAGTGCCATTTATTGCCACTTTGGTTGCATCCTTTCAGGGATCTACGCCATTATCCGGTTTGTGGTATCCTATCGGGATTGCTTCCTTGTCTTTTGTTATCGGAGCAGTCTATATCAATAATAAGGGAGACCGGAATGTTGCGGATTAGCAATCTGACGATTCCAATAGTTTATTGGTGATTATTCCATAAAAACAAGAAGAACAAGTTTTCAGAATTTTAAAGCGATGTCTGTTTACCAAAACATAAAAATACCTATGAATATTTTAAAAAGGATTTTAGGCGTAGTGTGGATCATCATGGGGCCGGTCATTATCCTGTTTTTATTTATGCAGGCAACGGAGAAAATTGCAGCCGCGGCAGCGGGTATAGCGCGGACAAACACAACCTTACAGTGGTCGATCATTATCATCATCTTCATTCCTATTTGTGCTGGGTTAATGATTTTCGGTTATTATGGATTGAAAGGTGAATATGATCGTTTGCCGGAGCATTCTGATGATCTTTGACAGGGCATTTTCTTTGCGTAAGTAATGGGTATCAGATCAATTTGAGTATTACTTTCTGGTGCTGAATCAAAAATAGGTACAAGAGGTATGCGGCAGGTTAGCTAATAATTTAGCTCAAATAGGTTGCACAGCGGGTTCCGGCTATTTGATTGGATTGTACGTACAGGCATAAAACAATGAAATATTCCTTATTTCGGGATAGGTCTGTTATATTTAGTGTTACTTTAAATAGTGTTCTCGAAAGAAAACGTATTATCAGTAACACATTATCAAAGCCTAAAACATGAAAGAAGAAATTTTCATCCTTGCTGCTGCCCGTACACCCATTGGAAGTTTTGGTGGTTCTTTATCTTCTGTACCTGCCACCAGGCTTGGTGCTGCTGCCATAAAAGGTATTCTTGAAAAATCGAAAATAGATCCTTCCTCTGTTCAGGAAGTGTATATGGGAAATGTTATTTCTGCAAATCTTGGACAGGCTCCTGCGCGTCAGGCGGCTATTTTTTCCGGATTACCTTCCAACGTGATCTGTACTACAGTTAATAAAGTTTGTGCTTCCGGCATGAAAGCCATTATGCTTGCTTCCCAGGCGATTCAGCTTGGCGATGCAGAGGTAGTAGTGGCTGGCGGGATGGAAAACATGTCCCGGATTCCCTATTATCTTCCCAAAGCCCGAACCGGATATGGATATGGAAATGGTGAAATTATTGACGGTTTGGTACAAGACGGACTTACCGACGTATATGACCAAAGTGCTATGGGCCTGTGTGGTGACCGTACTGCTTCTAAATACGGAATATCACGTGAAGAACAGGATGAATTTGCCATCCGATCCTATACATTAAGCGCATCCGCAACTGAAAACGGGTATTTTAAAAATGAGATTGTACCGGTAGAAGTTACTTCTCCAAAAGGCGGAGCGTCTGTTTTTGTGGAGGAAGACGAAGAATTCAAGCGTGTTAAATTTGAAAAAATACCAGCTTTAAAACCGGTTTTTTCACCAGAAGGGACCGTTACGGCTGCCAATGCTTCAACCATAAATGACGGAGGCGCTGCGTTGCTATTAGCTGGTTCGGATACTGTTTTAAGATCCGGATTGAAGCCGGTCGGGAGAATTGTTGCTTATGCAGATGCTGAGCAGGACCCTGCCTGGTTTACTACAACGCCTGTGCTGGCAACACAGAAGGTATTAAAAAAGGCAGGAATGACGCTGGGGGATATCGATTACTTTGAAGTAAATGAAGCCTTTGCTGTCGTTGCTTTATTCTATATTAAAGAACTTGGACTTAATCGGGAAAGGGTGAATATTTTTGGAGGTGCCGTTTCTCTGGGACATCCGCTTGGTGCTTCCGGTGCACGGATCGTTACGACTTTGCTTTCTGTTTTGGAGCAAAAAAATGCACGCTATGGATTAGCTGCTATATGCAATGGAGGAGGTGGAGCTTCTGCCGTGATCGTAGAGAGACTTTAAAGACATTTCTGCCACGAATACACGAATGGTTTATTAGCTGTGTATAATTGATACCGCCAGATACCTTATTGGGGTAAGAAATAATATAAGTGGAAATTCGTGTATTCGTGGCTACTCTAAAACCTAGCGGATCAGTACTTTCAGACGGTTGTAGAAACCTGTGCTTTTGAATGTAAAAGTTTTGTGAAGAATGTAATTGCTGATAAAGCTGAAACCCATTCCGACAATGTAGCAAACCATTTCATTGACATTTACAAACTTTTTTGACCAGGGAAGCAGGTAATTGTATTGCTCAAAATAGTTGTCTGAAATATAGTAGGCACCGGTAGAAAAGATATACGTTACAAATCCGGAAAACACAGCTACCATTAAAAATTTTACCATTTCCCGCTGGGTCTGGTTGGTTTTTCGCGCATTAAATGCAAATAACTTGGTAAGTGCAAAACCTACAACAAAAGATGCAGCGTAAGCCGGTAAAATAGATTGTTGAAATGTGAGACCAAACCAATCTTTAAATAAACTGCTGCAAAGTAACTGAACAACGGCCCCAGTTCCGGCTACAAGAAAATAGGCTATTAAGTCTTTGGAATTAAAGATTTTACTCTTTGTCTTATCAACCACAGGGCTAATTATTAATTTAGAAGAATCAAATATCGGGTCAATATTAGAAATAAAATGATCCTGAAACAAAGACCGTCATATAATTTGATCCAAAGAAAACAATATATACCTTACCTTCACAGGCATATATGTGACCAATTTACTACTTAGTCGTACCAATAAATATTCGAATTTAAGCATTGGTTCGATTTTTATTCATTTAATGGAAAGATGAGACAGTTCTTAAAAAAAGCGAAAAATTATATTTAAGTTATATTAACAGAAAACACGTTTATGAAAAGATTCCTTTTACTTTTTGCATTGATTTTTACTTTTTCGTTAGCCCAGGCTCAGCCTGAAAAATGGGCCATAGGCGTGAAAGCAGGAGAGCCCACTGGCTTTGTTCTTCGTAAATATGGAGACAGAAACGCGCTGGATATCACTGTTGGTACGTATTCCAGCCTATTGAAAAAGAAAGCTTACCGTGAAGGCGAATATTCAAGTATTGGCTTTATGCTGAACGGATCTTACCTATGGTTTGTCCCCATGTTCAATGACCGGATGATTGCTTATGGTGGGGTTGGGGTTCAGATCAATTCCAGGAAGTATTATCCTAATACCAGAATTAGGGAAGTACATACCAACAACATTTCTACCGGGCCTTCTTTCACCGGCGGGCTTGAATTTTTCTTTGCACAGAAACCAACATCCTTTTTTATTGAAGGAGGGGGTTATGTTGAGCTTCTTCCCAAAGTACTTTATTTCAATCCCAATGTAAATATTGGATTACGACACAACTTTTAAATACAAATGATTATGCGTCGTACTTCTGTTTTAACCGGAATACTGCTTACTGCTCTGCTAAACTGGTCCTGTTCAAATCTTAAAAGCAGCCTGAGTAAATCGGACACAGTAGATTATAACAAACAACCAGCTTATACTGGGTCCTCTGTACAGAGAGATACAACCAACGTAATTAAATCCAGAACTTCTTATAACACCGGAAATAAGGATCAGTCTGAAGTTACTTACAAAAAGGATTATTCGAAATCAGGAAGCAATTCAGATGTACGTTCCGGATCCGATTTGCGCAACGACTCTGACTCAAACACCCGAACGAATCAGCAACTGCTTGATCAATATGCGGAAATGGATAAGTTGGGTGATTTGGTACTGTACGAACTGGATATTGTAGAACGCCGCAAAGATGTATTATTGAACAAGTATAAGTCCGCATCTTCTTCGGAAAGAGAGACTTTAGAGAATGAACTTAATACCTTAGATAATAATCAGGTCGCTTTGTATAAAGCTTATGTAAAAGTGTACAAAGAAGGAAAAACCGACTGGCCTGCTGTTCATCAAAGTGTGGAAAGTACACTTCTCAGTCTGAGAGGTATCGGGAATAAATAGTATGCACGGATCATGTGACACCACATGATCCGTACTACCAGTTGGCTCCTTTTGTGTTTGTTTTAATACGGCATAAATATCCGTCGACAGTAATGTAAAGCATGGATCCGTCATTTCCCCAGGCACAATTGGATGCATTTTCACCGGCTGTCTCAATTTTTCCAAGTAATTTTCCTTCCGGCGATAAAATCAATATTCCACCCGGACCTGATGTCCAGATATTTCCTTCTGCATCCAGCTTTAAACCGTCCGGTAATCCCTGCAGGCCTGTTTTGCTCATAGGTGTTGCATCAAACAATATTTTTCCTTTCCCAACGCTGCCATCTTCCAGTACCGGATAAGACATGATAAAGGCTTTTTCGGGATCGGATTGTGCAACATAAAGTGTTTTTCCATCCGCTGAAAAGGCAAGTCCGTTTGGCCTTGTCAAATCTTTAATTACAAGTTTTGTTTCTCCTTTTGATGTTATCTATTAAACACCAAAATAAGGCGTTTCGCGGGTTGGATCATTTTCATGTTTTGCCAGTCCATAGGGCGGGTCAGTAAAGTAAAAACTTCCATTAACCGGATGTTCAGCTACATCATTTGGACTGTTAAAACGTTTTCCATCAAAATGATCCGATAAGGTGATTTTTCCTCCACCAATCAGCGGCATAGCAGAGATTCGCCGATCACCATGTTCACAGGAAATCAGTCTTCCTTTTTTATCAATCATCAATCCATTGCTGCCAGGCTCATCACTGTAAACTCCCAAACCGGTATAGCCGGAAGGTGTCAGGAAGATTGATAATTCATTTTTTTCATCCCACTTGTAAACCGTATTTTTCGGAACATCAGAAAATAAAAGGAAATTGTCATTTCTTACCCAGACAGGACCTTCACACCAGACAAATCCGGTTGCAATAACTTCCAGTCTGGAATCTTTTGGCAATAGCTTTTCCAGCTTAGGATCGTTGTAAACAATTTTTCCCAATGTCGGATATGCTTTTTGGGCATAGCCGAATCTGGATAAAGCAGAGAAAAGCAGAAGAAAAATAACAGGAAAAGATAATTTCATTTCAATTAAGGTTAATGCTGATTTACAACCAATCTTTAATAAAGAAATGTGGATGATCTAACTACTGTTTCTTGACTTGTAATGGATATTTAGCCTGGAAATGGTGCCAGTATAATACTGCAAAAAGGATTCAGTATAATCCGGTTTGTTATTTCAGAAGTGGAATCGTTGGTAGACCAAAGAATTTGTATAAAATTCTTTTTGCTTTCAGGAAGTTCGATAGACTTACTTTCTGCACTCAGATTATGGATGATTAGAATCGGGTCACTACTATGCGTTCTGACATATGCGATAATTTCATTGTCAAGTGATTCAACTTCTTCCAGATTTGGTTGGATAATCTGCGCCAGAGCCGGTGTATTTTTTTTTAGAAAGATCAGTTTTTTGTAGTGGTTATAAATGGAGTCATCCTTTTCCATCTGGACTGAAAGCGGAGTTACGGTTTTCAGGGTAGTAAATTCGGCCGTTTGCCAGGATGTCTTGTCCGGATCATCGTCACAGTCTGTCCATAAAAAAGGTTCACGGATGTAAGGATCAGGCTTTGTTCCCAGCATTCCTATTTCTTCTCCATAATAAATATAGGGCTGGCCGGGGAGTGTAAGAAGGAGCGCTGCAGCCAGCTTAATCTTATCCACGCGATGATTCACGACACTTCCGATACGATCCTGATCATGATTGGTTAGCATAATCGCATCGATAAATTCCGGATTGTAGCTTTCAAACTGTGAATAACTTGCCAGAAGCTGCTGCACAAGATTTTCATCTTTTTCCTGGATTATGATTCGCTGTAAAGCAAAACTCAGGTCAAAATGAAAGGTGGCGTTGAGGCTTTCCAGGTACGGCGCAACTTCCCAGGTTTCTGCCCAGACTTCAGCTACGGTATAGGTATCAGGTTTTGCTTTTCTGACTATTTCATTGAAATATTCCCAAAAACCATGATTTTTTTCTTTTTCCCAAATAGGGAAAATATGCCTGGCAGCATCCAGACGAAACCCGTCGATACCAATATCAGCAAGCCAGTAAGTAATGATTTTTGCTAATTCCTCTTGAAGTGGCTCTGAACTATAATTAAGGTCGGGCATTCCTTTATAAAAAAGCCCGTAGTATTTTTCAGAATCTCCCGGAACTTCGTGCCAGGGATATACTTCATCCGAATCATCAGAAGTTTGTCTTTCGGCAATACCTAATTCTTCAATTTTTTCTGGACATAGCCACCAATAGAAGTTCCGGTAAGGATTTTCCGGTCCTTTAATGGCTTCCTGAAACCAGGGATGATATGTGCTGGTATGATTGACAATTAAATCAAGATAAATAACGATATTTCTCTTGTGCGCCTCTGAGAGCAATCGTTTAAAATCTTCCATGGTTCCAAATTCCGGCTCAATGCCGAAATGATCTACGGGGTCGTACTTATGATAACTCGGAGCCGGGTTAACGGGCGTAAGCCAGATTGCCTCAATACCAAGATCTGCCAGGTAATCCAGTTTAGAACTGATCCCGTTCAAATCTCCGATCCCATCCCCATTCGAATCGCAGAAGGAGCGCACGAATATTTCGTAACAAACGCGGGGAATGAATTTTGGAAGTTCAGGATGCATCCGGCTTTGAAATGTAAATGTTCGGGTAGCTGACTTTCAGCTTTGTACTGAAAAATATGGTTTTAAAAGCTGGTAAACAGTATGAACCGGCAGTCCCATGATGGTGTAAAAAGAACCTTCAATACGCTCAATACCCACCATCCCGATCCACTCCTGGACACCATAGCCACCTGCTTTATCAAACGGTTTATAACGTTCAATATAGTAGTTTATTTCGGTTTCCTCTAATGTCCGGAAGGTAACGAATGCTGAATCCGAAACCGTCTGAATTTTATCATCAGATAATAAACTAACAGCTGTTGTAACTTTATGCGTTTGACCTGATAGCATTGTCAGCATTTGGAAAGCTTCCTGCACGTCGGCAGGTTTATTAAGAATTGTGTCACCCAGGATTACCACGGTATCCGCAGTTAATATTATTTTTTCCGGATGCCGGTTTCTGAAGACTTCTGCTTTTTGAGAAGAAATATAGCCGGCAACTTCATGGGCCGGCAAACTTTCCGGGAACGATTCATCTGTTGGTATTACTTCTACCTCAAAATCAAAGCCTGCCTCCCTTAATAACTGCTTTCTGCGTGGAGAGTTGGAAGCCAGGATCAAGGGCTTTACTAATGTCAGCATATACTTTAATAAATTTATTTAAATGTAACAGTCTTTTAGTAAGCTGTTTAGCTTCAATAAGATTTTCCTTTTAAAAAAGATTTTTAAATACTTTTTAAAATCCGGAACTTAATCTGATCAAATACATGTTCCAACATTATATGTATATACACGGTATTGCATTTCAACAATTTAAGCTATGTCTATTGAAACCGATATAAAACAAAAAAAATTTCGAAGCCCTTATCAGCGCATGGGACTCAACCTGGTTTATACCAGCAACTGGATCCAATATCAGCAGATGGAGATATTTCGGGAATTCGATATTACGTCACAGCAATATAATGTTTTAAGAATTCTGAGAGGTCAGCATCCAAATCCTATTAAGGTAAGTGACATTGCTGAAAGAATGTTGGATAAAAATTCAAATACTTCGCGATTAATTGATAAGCTGCTCGTTAAGAAGCTGGTTGACAGAAAATCCTGCCCGAACGACCGCCGCGCCGTGGATGTGATTATTACAGAAGCGGGTTTGGATCTTTTGAAAAAACTTGATCCGGAAGTAGAAAAATGGGAAAACAATATGGCCGGAATCACACCGGAAGAAGCTGATCTGATCAGTTCGTTACTGGACAAACTTCGTAATTCTAAAAACAACAATTAATACAAATAACAAACAACTCAATTTAAACAAAATCATGACTACAATGAATTCCCTAAAATCGTTCGCAGCTTCGGTTGCAGTTTCTTTGTTCGCATTTACAGCTGTTTCTGCTGCTGACGGAAGCAAAGTGAAGGCTACAAACCTTAAAGTTGATGTTGCTAAAAGTGAATTAATCTGGACTGGTAAAAAAGTAACCGGTGAACATACAGGTAAAATTGCCTTGAAAGAAGGTACTGTGATCATGGACGGCGCAAAATTATCTGGCGGTAAATTTGTTGCTGACCTAACAAGCATCACAAACACGGATCTTACAGATAAAGAATATAACGGAAAGTTGATCGGTCACTTGAAATCAGATGATTTCTTTGGTGTTGAAAAACATCCGACTGCTACTTTCGTAGGTACAAAAGCGGTTGCAAAAGGAAACGGCGTTTATGACGTGACTGGTAATCTTACAATCAAAGGAGTGACAAATCCTGTAACTTTTCCTGTAACCGTAAAACCAACGGCTACAGGTGCTGACATTACTGGTAAACTGGTCATTGACCGTTCTAAATTCGGTATCAAATACAACTCAAAATCATTCTTTGATGCTGCTGCTCTTGGTGACAAAATGGTTAATGATGATTTCACATTAGATATCAAATTGGTTGCAGTTAAATAATTGTTGTCTAAAATATTTGGATAACCCTCTTTGAAAAAGCCTGCCGACAGATATGTTCGGCAGGCTTTTCTTTGTTATAATAATCCGATTATTACTGATTCCATTCCCTGTAAAAAGGAAAATCATCCAGAAATTTAACCTGACCATTTTCAACCTTAAAACAGTAATGGCTCATGCCGTTGGTGACAGCAAGATAGGCTGGCTGTAAAGTAAAATTATAGCGGCTGATCTGTGCAAAAGTAAGCTCATTGACAGGAATAAAAGGTGCTTTACATTCTACCAGAAGAAAAGGGAGGCTATCTTTGGAAAGTATCATAATGTCGGTTCTTTTGGCCAGCGTATGATATTTCATTCCTGTTTCAATAGCAAAAAGCGACTTGGGATAGCCGTAATGGTTTATTAATAAATGAATAAAATGTTGTCTGACCCATTCTTCCGGCGTTAGAGAAACAAATTTTCTTCGTATCATGTCGAAAATATAAGGTTTCCCATTAACGTCTTTAACTTTGTAACCGAAAGCAGGCAAATTTAATGATTCCATAGGCGAAGATAGTCATCACGGGTACTGAAGCCAATAAACACGGTAAAATCATGACAACGAAAGAACAAATTGTAGAAAACTGGCTTCCGCGTTACACCGGAACTGCGGTAGAAGATTTTGGGAATTATATTTTGCTGACCAATTTCTTCAATTATGTAACCATGTTTGCAGATAAATTTGGTGTGGAGGTCAAAGGTTACGGACGTGCCATGCAAACAGCTACTGCTCATGACATAACCATTATTAATTTTGGTATGGGAAGTCCGATGGCCGCTACGGTCATGGATCTGCTTTCGGCTATCAGTCCCAAAGCTGTACTGTTTTTGGGAAAATGCGGTGGATTAAAGAAAACGCAGGTAGGGGATCTGATTCTTCCCATTGCAGCCATTCGCGGAGAGGGAACCAGTGATGATTACATGCCCAGTGAAATTCCTGCTTTACCTTCTTTCCGATTGCAAAGCACGGTATCTGCCAGTATTGCCAAACACAAGCTGGATTATTGGACGGGTACGGTTTATACCACCAACCGCAGAATCTGGGAGCATGATGACGCTTTCAAGGAATATCTTCGTGACATCCGGGCTATGGCCATTGATATGGAAACGGCTACCATTTTTATAGTAGGTTTTGCCAATTCTATTCCGCATGGTGCATTGCTGCTCGTTTCGGACAATCCGATGGTGCCAGAAGGAGTAAAAACAGAAGAAAGCGATAAAAAAGTAACAACGGATTATGTCACTATGCATCTTGAAATTGGAATTGAATCGCTGACAGAACTGGCAAGGTCAGGCGAATCCGTCAAGCATCTGCGGTTTGAATAAACATATCCGAATTTTGAACTATGGAAAATGCATCATTATATGACCGTATAGGCGGAGAAGAAACATTGAGCATGTTAACAGATCGCTTTTACGATCTTGTCTTTTCACACGAATTAATATCCCGTCTTTTCAAGAGCGACAAAGAAGAAATTAAAGAAAAACAACGCCTGTTTCTCACTCAGTTTCTGGGTGGGCCATCATTGTATTCAGAAGTATTTGGTCATCCACGGCTCAGGGCAAGGCATATTCCACATCCTATTACCGAAGAAGATGCTATTGCCTGGCTGACATGTATGGATAAAGCAATATCATCGCTTACGATCTCCGATGAGCTGAAAAAAGAATTATTCAGCAGATTTCCTCAATCCGCTCTTTTTATGGTTAACAGTTAGTCTTAAAAATTGGTTATCTTAATATTATTCAATAATTAATTTATTTAATCTATTGCAGATTAAATGTCTATATTTCAGTGCCTTATATGCATCCTGATTGTGTTTACTTTAATTAATTACAAGTAAAAGTTACTATTTCAATATTTTTTAGACTAATATTGATTTTATTTCCTTCCTCTTCGATCTGATTCAAATCTGAAAACGTATATGCCAATGTACGTTTTCCCTAGTTTGTATTAACCACTATTTACGGTAGATTATCCTGTCTGTATGAGTATACTTTTAGAGTTTGTACTACGTGTTTTTATCGGAGCGATCTGGTTTGCAGCGCTGATTTTTACAACAGTTTTGTTAGCTCCCGTCCATTTCATGATCTTACTGTCCCAGGCACTTTTACCAAAGACCAGTATGAAGTCACAATGGGTATGGTAGACTCAGCATACAATCATTTCAGAAATGGAGCAAATTCTGAATCAATCTGAAAGTAAGGAATTCCTAAAGATTTCATTTTTTCACAGTCTCTCTTTGCATCTTCATAGGGCTTAGAGGCACTTTTATAATGATATTTGTTAATCGCAGCAACAATCATGATTGAATCTCTTTTTGCCTGATCGACATCTTTCTGAGAAAGATTGGCCGGGCGGTCAAAAAGAAAGTAATGGTCAGATTCATAATTCTTTCTAACCTTGTTCTCTTCCAGCTGTTTCATCGTGCAGCTAAGTTTTATCTTTCCTGTGAAAAACTCCGTAGATTCTTCCGTGCCAATCATCAGCGCGTTTTTACGAAGATTGTAGCGTTCAAGTAAGTTTATCACCTGCGTAAATAGCAGCGTGTCCAAACCTTCAATTTTATTGTCGAGCATCACGTTCATTCCATTTTCCTGGCAAAATCGCAATACGGTTTCAAGTTTTAGCGGTGTAGTGTGATCCAGTTTGCTCGTCAGGCTCCTGATCTCAGACCAATTCATATCCGCAACCTTGCTCTTTAATCCATAATAGCGTTCAAAGGTGGCATCGTGGTTGGCTATCAGGATTCCATCTTTGGTAACACGCATGTCCGTTTCAATATAGGCATATCCATTCTCAGCTGCCTTTTTTAATGCCGGCAAACCATTTTCAGTAAAAGTACTGTCAACCACACCGCCCCGGTGTGCAATAAGGTGTATGAGGGATTTTTGTGCGTATGTTAAATTTGGATACGACAGAAGAACGGCAATAAACAGGTTCCGAAATATAGAAATGAAGGTCATGATGCAGGTTCAGGTTTTATATAAACAAGAACCAATATCTTCTAAAATTTTGATTTAAATGTGAAGGCTGTATGAAGATTTGTTAAAAATTTACCGGAATTGAAAGTGGTGTAAAATTATTCTTGCTTACCACTGGCATAAATTTGTTGCGGAGGTGAAATTCGTTGATAAATGTAGAGAAGAAGAATTGCTTACCTTTGCGGCATGAATTTTAAAGAGCAGCTGATCAATTATCCAATACTGGAAATAGTAGCCCGGGCTTCGGCAGAGCTGGGTGTTGAAGCATATATCATTGGCGGTTTTGTCCGTGACCTTATATTAAAAAGATCGAGTAAAGATATTGATATTGTTTCCATAGGAAGCGGAATTGAACTTGCCGAGCTTGTCGCGGGGCAGCTTGGTCCGGATGTACATGTAAGTATTTTCAAGACATTTGGAACGGCACAAATCCGTCAGGGAGATCTGGAAATAGAATTTGTAGGTGCCCGGAAAGAATCTTACAGCCCTGATTCCCGTAAACCAGCAGTAGAAGACGGCACTTTGCAGGACGATCAGAACCGCCGGGATTTTACCATCAATGCAATGGGTATCAGTTTGAGCCGCAGCAACTTCGGAGACCTGATTGATCCCTTTGAAGGTGTAAAAGATCTGCGTAAAAAAATTATCCGTACACCACTCGAACCGGGAATCACGTTTTCTGACGATCCGTTGCGCATGATGCGGGCAATCCGTTTTGCTTCCCAGCTGAATTTTGACATCGAACCGGATACTTTTGATGCGATCATCAGCATGAAAGACCGTATAGAAATTGTTTCAAAGGAACGGATTTCGGATGAACTGAATAAAATTATTTTGTCGCCGGTACCGTCTTATGGCTTTAAACTGCTTTATCATGCGGGGCTTTTGGCCATAATTTTCCCGGAAATGATCGAATTATTAGGTGTTGAAACCATTGACGGGAAAGGACATAAGGATAATTTTTACCATACATTACAGGTTTTGGATAACGTTTCTGAACATACGGATGATCTCTGGCTTCGCTGGGCTGCAATATTGCATGACATTGCTAAACCTGCTACCAAGCGTTTTGACAAAAAAGTCGGCTGGTCGTTTCATAACCATGAAGAAATAGGTGCGCGCATGGTGCCGGTTATTTTTCGCCGGATGAAATTGCCTCAGAACGAAAAGATGCGTTTTGTCAAAAAGCTGGTGCGGCTTCATTTACGTCCGATTGTACTTTCCCGTGAGGAAATTACCGATTCGGCGATGAGACGGCTGCTGGTGGAAGCGGGTGAGGATATTGAAGCCTTAATGAAACTTTGCCGTGCGGATATCACTTCCAAAAATCCTGATAAGGTGAAAAAATTTCTCCACAACTTTGATATTGTGGAGCAAAAACTGAAAGACCTGGAAGAACGGGATAAGCTCCGGAGCTTTCAGCCTGTTATAACCGGAGAAATCATTATTGAAACCTTCGGTCTGAAACCTTCGCGTGAGGTCGGTATCATGAAAGAAATGATCCGGGAAGCAATTCTGGAAGGCATAATTCCTAACGAGTATGAACCCGCCTATAATTTTATGGTGGAAGAAGGAAAAAAAATGGGGCTTACCGTTCAGTAAACAACGATAATTCTATAACTGGCTTATTGGATAAACTTTTGTATTCTCTACTTTTGCTTACCTGAATAATCAAACCTATTACATCATCTATCAATTATAATGGAAAGTACACAGTTTAAACGTTTTTTTGGAGCTCTTCTGACTTTATTGGGAATTGCCGTTTTGTTGTTTGCCTGTGTTGCATTTCTTTCTGAAAAACCGGTACTGGGGCTTACCGTTTCCAAATGGGAATCCGTAGTTCCTTTTCTGGTCGGTTCTGTATTTTTATCAACGGGTGTAAACCTTGTCAGTCGGATCTAAGCGGAACGGACCAGCGCAGCACCCACAATACATTCCAGACATTTCTTCTTTGTGCAATACTGATTATACCATTCGATCAGGGACTGAGAATCGGCTGCGGATTTTACGACCATACCCAAGGTTTCCCATTCCCGGATAATCCGGTTGTTTTCTGACGGAATTTCTGACAACCAGTTTAATGCCTTGTCCAGAAGTTCCGGCTGCTGCCGCTGTTTGGAATAAGCTACCATCAACGGAACGGCTGCATTGATAATCAAAAGATTAATAGCATCTTTTCCCATAAAAGGTACATTGGACTTTGAACGTTTGCCAAACTGAAAATGATGTAGCCAGTAATCGGACTGTTTTAAACTGAACAGTTGATGCAGATCTTTTATGTTTTGGGAAGAAATTAGTGTTGAAAAAAGAGTACTGTTTGTATTCAGCAGACTGGCAAACTGAGAAAGCCGTATCGTTGGAAATCCTGCCGGACGAAGACGCAAAAATTTAAATTCGTGTGTATTCATCTGCAAATCAGTAAGCTGGTATTTATTCGCCAGAAACTGATATTCTCTTCTTAACTCCGTGATATAGGATTCTTCAGGTTCATCGTTTTTGGGTTTATCGGGAATTAATCCCCCACAGCCAAAAAGCAAAGCTTCAAGCTGAATCAACTGATTTCTATGTTTTTGCAAAATTCTTAACGGAATAATCTGGGTCAAACGTAAAAATGCCGGATCATTCAGTTTAAAACCAAAATGCTGTCCCAGCCATTGATAAGCCGTTTCTTCCCAGTCCTGCTGATTGGAATGATACAATTCTAATACCTTTGACGCCTTCTTATCAAGCCTTTCCAGTAAAACCCTGTCCAGCATAGAGAATTTTTGGAGTTCGTTAATGGTGGAAAATTGTTCCCTACAAGGAATTCCGGCAGGCTCATACGTAAGCTGAGCATTCATCAGGGCAGCATATCTTTCCAGGATAGAAAGCCGCACCAGGCCTTTAAGCGCCAGGACAGGGAGAAGCGTTCCATCAGGCCGGTAAATAGGAGAATCATTTTCCCAGACTACATGCAACACGACACTTTCATACGCATGATCATCACTATGCTGGTGCAGCTGCCAGTCGGAAGATTTCGTATGAATTTCAATAGAGCCAGCCCATTCCACACCACCGATACGGATCCGGGCATCTGAAAAATCGGGGCCGGCATTGGTGTTGAGATAACCCGTACGAATAATCTGAATCCTTTCACCTGTTTCCGTGCGCAGGTCAGAAGCTTCAAAATATTGGAATCGCCATATAAAACTCAGTAAATCTTCATTCATGGTAATTTTCGATAGGGTGTGTAGAAAAAATATGTAACCTCGGTAAGAATAATCTTTGTCTAAACCTGAATAGTTTCTGTTCTTTGTACGTGTGTTTATTGGTTTGGTTTCTTATCCTGAGGAAATAATTATTGTATGCTTCGCCGTTTTCTGTTTTATGCGTTTAAATTTCTTATTTACTTTTTTGCTGTTTCAATTATCTGGGTTGTCGTTCTGAAATTTGTTCCTGTGTGGGTTACACCTTTTATGATCTCACGTAAAGTGGAGGCGTTCAGGGCAGATGAGGATACGGAAATCCATAAAGACTGGGAGTCATATGATAATATTTCCAAAGAGGTAGCGCTGGCGGTAGTCGCATCGGAAGACCAGAATTTTCCAAAGCACTGGGGTTTTGATTTTGATGAAATTTACGATGCGATGACAGAAAAACGAAAACGTGTTCGCGGAGCCAGTACCATTTCCCAGCAGGTGGCCAAGAACGTATTTCTATGGCATGGAAGAAGTTATATCCGCAAAGGTCTGGAAGCGTACTTTACGGTTTTGATTGAGCTGATCTGGGACAAGCAGCGGATACTGGAAGTATATCTCAATGTAGCAGAAATGGGAAAAATGACATTTGGCGTAGAAGCGGCTTCTCAGCGTTTTTACAAGAAACAAGCAAAGGACCTGACGCGCTATGAAGCAGCAAGAATAGCAGCGGTTTTGCCAAATCCGGTTCGGTTTTCAATAAAAAATCCTTCTGCATATGTCAACAAACGAACCAATCAGATTGTAAGACAGATGAAATATCTGGGTGGGCGAAATTATATTGCGGATTTATAAAGTTGTCTAATCAGAAAGAAGTTTAACCCAAGGAGAGGCCTTGGGTTAATTTAACTTTTAACTTCATTTACCAGTTCTTTACCACTCTCAAAATCCAGCAGATTATTCAGCGTAATCATCGAAATTTCTTCCAGTGCTTCTTTGGTGAAAAATCCTAAATGACCTGTTATTAATACATTGGGGAAAGAAATCAATCGTGCAATTACATCATCCTGAATGACACTTTCGGAAAGATCCTGAAAAAATAGATCTGCTTCCTGTTCATAAACATCAATTCCCAGGTAGCCGATTTTCCCCGTTTTTAATCCTTCAATTGCATCCTGCGCATTAATCAAAGCACCGCGGCTTGTATTGATCAGCATCACTCCGTTTTTCATTTTACCAATCGCATTCTCATTGATTAGATGGGCTGTTTCGGGGTTCAGCGGACAGTGCAATGAGATGATGTCACTTTGAATTAATATTTCATCCAGACTTTTATAGTGTACTCCCTGTCCTGTTAAGGTTTCAGATTCTTTCACATCATAAGCCAGGACTTTACAGCCAAAACCCAGCATGATTTTACAAAAGGAAGCGCCAATCAACCCCGTGCCGATAACGCCGATTGTTTTCCCGAATAAGTTAAAGCCGGTCAGATTCTCAATAGAAAAATTTCCCTCTCTTACCCGGTTATACGCTTTATGCGTTTTTCTATTTAAGGTAAGTATAAGTGCAGTGGCATGTTCAGCTACGGATTGTGGCGAGTAAGCTGGTACTCTGGCTACTTTTATCTGGTGTTCTTTTGCCGCTTTTAAATCAACATTATTGAATCCGGCACAGCGTAATGCAATCAGTTTTATTCCGTTTTTACTAATTATTTTTATAGTTTCCTGATCCAGCGTATCATTTACAAAAACACATACAGCATCAAAACCGTCAGTTAAGCTAGCTGTCTGCCGGTTTAAAGGAACTTCGAAGAATGTGAGTTCATGCAGATTGTCGATATTAAACCGGGTAAAATATTCTTTATCGTAAGACTTGGTACTGAAAAAGGCAACTTTCATAATTGAAGTTAGGGGATGTGGATTTTTTTTAAAAAGATTTAATTTCTTTAAAGAACTCTCATTTCAACTTTCTTCTCATAAATTTCTTTGGGAACATAGTCCATAATTCCGGTTTTAAGCGCATCAATCAGGCGTGTTTTCATTTGTTCCCTGTTCACTACCAGGCAAACTTCGCGTGCGGGTTCCGGCCATTGAAAGTGGCGGATGTGTTTTTTGCGTTCTTCAGATAATTCCAGAACGGCAAGTTCCGGCAGAATGGTAATACCACCATTTTTCTCAACCATGCGGATCAGCGTTTCAATACTTCCCGAACGATAGTGGAAACTGTTTCCAAACTGGCTGCTGCGGCTCAGTTCACACAGGCGCTGAATTTGTGTGCGAAAACAATGTCCTTCTTCCAAAAGCCATAATTCATTCGGTTCAATCTCGCCCGGAAGAATATATTCCTTACTATATAAATCTGTATTTTCAGAAACGAAAGCGTAGAATATTTCTTTATACAAGGGTATTTCCTGCAGACTGCTGTCACCGGAAAGTGAGGCCACAATCCCTACGTCCAGATTTCCCAATTTAAGTTCTGTAACAATCCGTTCGGTAATCATTTCGGAAACATGCAGGCGGATATTGGGGTAATTTTCAATAAAGGGTTGTACCAGGTGCGGCAGCAGATACGGCGCAATGGTAGGAATAATTCCGATACGCAGTTCACCGGATAAGTCGCCGTTAAAATGTCTGGCAATTTCTGTCATTTGCCGGGCTTCGGAAAGTATCGTTTTAGCCTGATCAATAATAAGCCTTCCGATGGCTGTTGGGACAATAGGCTGTTTAGTACGGTCAAATATTTTTACGCTTAATTCATCTTCCAGTTTTCTGATCATCATGGATAACGTAGGCTGCGTGACGTTACAATGCTCTGAAGCTTGTACAAAATGGCGGTGATTATCAACGGCTACTATATATTCTAACTGCTGTATGTTCATGAAATTAAATAAGCCAGGTCTGCGTGATCAGTTCAAATAGTACTAATCTTACCTTAACAAATGTGTTAGTAATTATAAATTATTTCTATGTAAAGATAGAAACTATCAGTTTGATTTATGGTAAGTACTATTATTTATTTGTAGCATAATTTTTCTTAAAGGTTACTTTTGGCTGAAATAGATCAAATAATGAAACCTTAAAGAACCTGTTTGCTTACAAAAATAAAAATTGATTAAGGGAATATATGTGTATTGTGCAAAGTCCTGGGGAGTTTCCGCAGGACTTTATTTTTGTTAAAAAGCGATTAAATTTTGAATGAAATAATTGACTTTTAGTTTCAAACACGGTGGAAGTTGAAGCAGAAAACAGATAAAAAGTACATTCTGTGTTTCAAAATCAGGTTTTTGATCATAAAAATTGTTCTTCTTAGTGATTAAGCTGTATTACCATTTTAATCAGGTTTTTAGAAAGTTTTATTGACGAATAATTTTTTGTACAAATTCGTATATTGCCGGTAGTTCATTACAATTTCACACAAAAACAATCCTAAAATGAAAAATTTAAAAGCGATAATGATCGTTCTGTTCATGGTTATTTCAGGTGCAGGATTCGCGCAGACTGCACAGACCGCTACACCGACCACAAAGACAACAGTAACGAAGAAGAAAACGGATAAGGCGGCCGGTGATGTAACCAAAGTCGACGTTAAAACAGCTCAGGCCCCGGGTGCCAAATTGAAAAAAGACGGTACGCTGGACAAGCGATATGCTGAAAACAAAAACCTGAAAAAAGACGGAACACCTGATAAAAGATTTAAAGCAGCTAAAAAGGACTCTGTGAAGGTTACTGTAAAACATTAATCAGGGTAATGAGGGAAAGTGCCTGGCTGATTGTCATTCATTGATTAATCAAAGCCAGGCACTTTTTTTATTTATCATATTCCTTTTCTACATAATTTTCGGCGATAAATCTGCGTGACAAAACAATGTTGATGATAACGATCATTTAGATCTTCAGAGTTTTACGCAGTGCTTTTAAAATAACCCAAGTAAGGATTGATAAGCAGAATAATATAAAATTGACCGTATATTTCGGCATGAACCGGATTTTTACTCTCTTCAAAGCCGTTGTATTGCTGACAATTTTTGGGTTGCTCTCGCCACATTGTCAGGCTCAAAAAATGCTGAATCAGCCTATTTCAATCCATGTCAAACAAAGGCCCGTTGCTGAAGTATTAAAACTGATTGGTGAGCAGGGGAAATTTTATTTTTCCTATAACAGCAATCTGATTCCGGAAGATAGTCTGGTGACGTTGAATGTGCAATCCAAATCAGTTAGTCAGGTACTAAATATATTGCTGGCAGGTACCTATCAGTACAAGGAAACAGGGAATTACATTATCATTCAACAGGCTCCCAAAGAAAAATATTACTATCTAACAGGGCAGATATTTGATGACGAAACTGATAAAGAGGTGGATTATGCAAGTATTTATTCCACGCAGCAGCTTGTCTCTGCACTATCGGACGATCAGGGATTTTTTCGGCTGCGGTTGCGGGATAGAAAATTTCCGCTGAGCCTGACAATCAGTAAAATTGGCTATGCAGATACCACAGTTGTGATTAATTCTGAGAGTGAAGCCAATCTTAAAATTACTGTTTCTCAGAAGGCAATAGATCTGGATCCGCTTTTTGTCAGGTACTCAGAAGGAGAGGGAAGCTGGCTGACAAGGCTTTTAATTTCGTCAAAACTACGGCTGCAAAGCAGAAATATCGGACGCTTTTTTGTGTCGCTTCCCTATCAGGCTTCTTTAACACCGGGTTTGAGTACCCATGGCAAAATGAGCTCTCAGGTGGTCAACAAGTTTTCTCTGAATTTAATCGGTGGATACACGGCAGGTGTAAAAGGAGCTGAGATTGCAGGGATTTTTAATATTTCGCGGCAGGATGTTCGTTATTTTCAGGTAGCGGGTTTGTTCAACTTGGTAATAGGCGATGTACATGGCTTGCAGGTTGCCGGATTTTACAATCACGTACAGGATACACTCCGGGGCATTCAGGTTTCAGGATTTGGGAGTCAGATCAACAAACAGCTTTCCGGCGCTCAGATATCCGGTTTTTTAGGTAAAGTATCGGGGACTGTCCGGGGTATTCAGCTGTCCGGTGCCGGAAATATTGCCGGGGCCAGCATGAATGGCGGACAGGTCAGTGGAATATTCAATACAGCAGCAGGGCCTGTAACAGGCTTTCAGTTTTCAGGCGTGTTCAATCATTCTAAAAATAATTTTTCAGGCGTGCAGGTTGCCGGTATTGGAAATATCAGCCGGAAAGAAACGGCAGGATTACAGCTCGCAGGGCTTAATTATGCAAAAAACCTAAAAGGTGTTCAGATTGGAATAATCAATATTGCGGATAGTTCTTCGGGTTATAGTATAGGACTGATTAATATTGTAAAAAAAGGAAAAGGAGCTTTTTCTTTATATGCCAGTGAGGTGCTCCCTGTTAACATGGCGTGGAAGTCGGGCAACCGGAAATTATATGGAATCTTTACTGTAGGTACCGGCGTAGGCCAAAGCAACAAAGCCTATGCCTTTGGCTTTGGTTTTGGAAAAGAAGTCAGGTTGAACAATACGCTTTCTGTAAATGCAGAAATCACCAATCAGAACTTTTATCTTGGAGAATGGAAAACGCTCCCTGTTCTCTATCGTTTGCACACCGGACTAAATATAAATCTTACCAAAAGAATTTCCCTGTTTGCCGGCCCGGCCTTTTCGATTTTTAATTCCTCACAAAAGGAGTTTAAAAAGGGCTATGATTCTTTTTCTGATAAAGGTTTTTCCCGTTTTAAAATCAACAGTACAACCCATGCCTGGTTAGGCTGGCAAGGTGGGTTAAGCTGGAATTATGGCAAGCTGCTATGAAATATACTGACTGTCAGATTTTTATATGCTGAAAAGATATTTGTATCTGGTTCAAAAAAAATTATTTTTAAAAATTTCTTCCAAAAATTAGGGTGTCGCCCATTCCGGTTGTCCATAGTATACATACGGCAACGGAAGAGAATTGAAGGCCTGCAATTTTAAAGTCCAACGCTGTGTGTGGTTAAATTTCTATTTTAATTCATATACAATGAACAAATCCATCGCTATAAAAAATGTTTTATTGTTAAGCATTTTATCACTTTGTTTTTCCGTTTACACCTTTGCACAAGAGAATCGTACAAGCGCTGCACATATTGGATTGATTTATCCGATCAGTACCCACGGTACCAATGCAGGTTTGTACACGAATACTTTTTCATTACATGCCATAGCCGGATTATCCGCAGCAGAAAAGGGCGTTGCCATTTCAGGTTTTTCACTGCTGATAAAAGATAAGGCAGAAGGTGTACAGATCAGCGGCGTAAGCAATGTAATATTAAATACAGCCGAAGGAGTTCAGGTTGCGGGCGTGACCAACATTATCAAACATGAAGCGCAGGGTGTTCAAATTGCCGGTTTGCTGAATGTAAGTGAAAGTGCAGGAGCCATGCAGATTGCCGGATTGACCAATATTACGCATCAGGATGCAAAAGGATTACAGCTATCCGGATTATTAAATAAGTCTGAGAACGTAAATACACAGATTGCAGGACTTATTAACATTGCTAAAAATGTAAAAGGTATTCAAATGGCAGGTTTGATCAATATTGCAGATAGCAGTGATTATCCGATCGGTATTTTAAACTTTGTTAAAAATGGCGAGAAATCAATCAGTCTGACCGTTGATGAAACGGCGACCACACTCGCTTCTTTCCGCTCGGGCGGCAGGGTTCTTTATGGTATTCTGGGAATAGGTTATAACCTGAAAAGTGATAATAAATCGCTGTATGCACTGGAAGCCGGACTTGGTGCGCATATTCCCGTCGCTGATAAATTCAGGATTAATGCAGAGATAGCCGGATTAAACCTGACAGACTTTAAGAGCGGAAATTACTTCAAAAATACGTTGCGTATACTGCCCGCATTCAAACTTGCACCTCAGTTTGAGATATTTGCAGGACCTACATTAAATTATGTCACTTATTCAAAAGAAAAAGGTGCCGGTTTAGTAGATCATTATCTTTGGAAAAAGACAGGATCAGAAGACTTCAAGGGATTATATCTGGGCTTTAACGCCGGTGTACACTTCATACTTTAAATACAGATGTTCGTTCACGCTGTTGAGGTAAAACTCAGGCAAAGCCGTTTTGTGAATATCAATATTTGTAAAGCGCTGGTGGTTATAGTTTACGGGGCGTTGGCAGATCTGCTGTTTATACTTTTGTCAGTAATTTTGAGATACCGCACGGGAGTGATCCGTAAAAATCTGAAAAATTCTTTTCCGGGAATTTCTCAGCATCAGGAAGTACAATGGCAACGTGCCTATTACCGGCATGTCGCTGATCTGGTCATAGAACCTTTTCTGGTAAACAGCCTCAGAAAGGAAAATATTCATGATTTTATTCATTATGAAAATATTCAGCTGCTGAATGAGCTTTTAAGGTCGGGTAAGAGTATCGTTCTAATGACCTCTCATTATGCTAACTGGGAATATCTTCTTTCATTACCGCTGATAACGGAATATGAAGTATTGGCTGCATATGCTCCGATCTCTAACCCTTTTCTTGATAAGAAGATGAAAAAACTCCGGTCGCGGTTTGGTGTTAAACTGATTTCCAAGTGCGCCTGGTACCGCACTGTGGTGAATAGGAAAAATGAAAAGCCAACCATTTTTTTGATGGTTGCCGACCAGCGGCCTGTACCTCCTTTTAAAACGGCAGTTGATTTTCTTGGACAAAAGACATTTGTCCAGACAGGAAGTGAAAGAATTGCCCGGAATTTGAACTGTGCTGTAGTTTATGTGGATGCTGAAAAAACAGACAGGCATTGTTATAAATACCGTTTTATACTTCTATCAGATGCCGCTAAAAAGGAAAGTCCGGGCCAGATTATGACCCTGTATTATGCTGCATTAGAAAAGACGATCGCCAGGCAGCCGGCGCTTTGGCTCTGGTCACATGACCGATGGAAAAATCATTCTTTTTAAAGGTATCAAGACGCTGGTTCTAAGTATATAAGTTGATTTTAAAACCATAATCAGGTAATAAGCAAAAGCCCGGATCATTCAAAACGATCCGGGCTTTTACAATGCTTTATACTATATTCTTTAAAATAATCCCTTTGCTTTTTCCAGTGCTTTGTCCAGGCCGCTGGCATCAGAACCGCCCGCAGTTGCAAAGAAAGGTTGTCCACCACCGCCACCACGGATTTCTTTTGCCAGATCTTTCACGATCGTACCGGCATTTAATCCGGAACTCTGCACAACATTTTCTGCGATGAATACCGATATCTGAGGCTTTCCGGCGATTTCGGTGCCAAAAACAGCAATCAGATTTTCTACCTGTTCACGAAGTTCATACGAAAGCTGTTTCAATGACTCTGCACTGGGTACATTTACTTTCTCAACAATCAGGTTGAAAGTCTGGTAACTTTTTACCTGATCCAGCAATTGTATTTTCAATGCCTGAATTTGATTATTTTCTAGTCCTTCAATTTGCTTTTGCAATTGCGCACGTTCAGCCAATAAATTCTCAACGGCCTTCACTACATCTTTCGGGCCTTTTAAAAGATCTTTCAGCTGGTTCAGTGTATCTTCCTGCTGACGCATAAGTTCCAGCGCTTTTCCTCCGGTAACTGCTTCCACCCTCCGTACACCGGCAGAAACCGAGCCTTCAGAAATAAACTTGAAAACCCCGATTTCACCCGTTGAAGGAATGTGTGTTCCTCCGCAAAGTTCAAAAGAGAAGTTAGGATCAAAAATAATTACCCGTACAAAATCACCGTACTTTTCTCCGAATGTAGCCGTAGCGCCCATATCTATGGCTTCCTTAATCGGCACATTGGTCATTACTTTTAACGGAATATTCTCACGTATCTTTTCATTAACGCGGTCTTCGATTTTCTTTAATTCCTCATCGGTAACTTTCGAAAAATGTGAAAAGTCGAAACGTAATAATTCGTCGTTCAGGAAAGATCCTTTCTGACCGATATGTGTTCCCAAAACTTCCCGCATCGATGACAACATCAAGTGTGTCGCAGAGTGGTTCGCTTTTATTTTATTGCGGCGGTCTTCATCGATATGCGCTACAACAATGCCGGCTTTCTGCAGTGCTTCATCCAGATTTTTGTCCCTGGAAATATGAACAAAAAGATCATTTTCCTTTTTTGTATCGACAATATTGACAACTTTAGAAGTGCCCTCTACATTAAAATGTAATGTTCCGGTATCGCCCACCTGGCCACCCATTTCCGCATAGAACGGCGTACGGTCCAGTACAATATGGTACTCATCTCCGGTCTTTGTTTTTGTCTTGCGGTATTTTACAATATGGCTGTGCGTTTCTTCAAAGTCATATCCTAAGAATTCCACTCCATCCGACTCACGCAATTCGATCCAATCCGTTGCTTCCTTGGTTGCATCCTGGCGCGAACGTGCTTTTTGCTCAGCCAGCGCCTGCTGGAAACCAGCTTCGTCAATAATGAAATTTTTCTCACGGGCAATCAGTGTAGTCAAATCCACCGGAAAACCAAATGTATCGCTTAGTTCAAAAACTTCATTTCCGGCAATCACATTGGTTTCTTTTTCCTTTAAAGTCGTCATGATGTTGTCAAGACGTTTCAATCCGGATTCCAGTGTACGCAAAAAGCTTTTTTCTTCTTCCAGAATCACACGGGTAACAAATTCTTCCTGTGCTGTAAGTTCAGGAAAAACATCTTTGAATTGTTCGGAAAGTACTGATACCAGCTTATAAAAAAATGGTTCGGAGAATCCTAAATAGGAATAACCATAACGAACTGCACGACGTAAAATCCGGCGGATTACATACCCTGCTTTTACATTAGAAGGCAATTGCCCGTCCGTAATCGCAAAAGCCACAGCACGGATATGATCCGAAATAACACGCATGGCAATGTCTGTAAAAGGCTCATCGCTGCCATATTTTTTTCCGGATAATGTTTCCAGAACCTGAATCGTATTTTGAAAAACATCAGTATCGTAATTGGACATTTTGGCCTGAACAGCCATACAAAGGCGTTCAAAACCCATTCCTGTATCTACGTGTGTTGCAGGAAGAGGAATAAGCGAACCATCTGCCTTACGCTCGAACTGCATAAATACCAGGTTCCAGATTTCCACAACCTGCGGATGGTCATTGTTCACCAGTGATTTTCCGGAAACTGCATCCACATCTGCCTGCGGACGAAGATCGATGTGTATTTCGGAACAAGGTCCGCATGGACCGGTATCACCCATTTCCCAGAAATTATCTTTTTTGTTGCCCAGAATGATCCGGTCTTCACCCACAATCGGCACCCACAGATCCCAGGCTTCCTGATCAAAAGGAACACTATCCTTGGAATAACCTTCAAAAACGGAAACATACAAACGCTCTTTTGGCAGCTTATATACTTCTGTCAGCAATTCCCACGCCCAGGTAATAGCTTCCTTTTTGAAATAATCACCAAAAGACCAGTTTCCCAGCATTTCAAACATGGTATGATGGTACGTATCGAATCCAACATCCTCTAAATCATTATGTTTACCAGAAACACGAAGGCATTTTTGAGTATCTGCAATACGGCGTGACGGAGGTGTATCGTTGCCCAGGAAAAAATCTTTAAACTGTACCATCCCCGAATTGTTAAACATCAGGGTAGGATCGTTCTTGGCTACCAAAGGAGCGGAAGGAACTATAAGATGCTCTTTACTGCGAAAAAAATCCAGAAAAGACTGGCGTATCTGATGCGAAGTCATTGTATGTAAGTTGGTATTAAGCCTCGGTGAAAATGTGCGCAAAGTTAGTGAAAAATGCAATTTGGTCATTACTAACAAGCTATTTTAACATACATGGAGTGGATTGGTATGTTTTAGCTATGTTTTAACAATTCTAATGGATGGAGTAAGCTCTGAAAAGCCACAGGATAAAAGTCTCTGCGCTATCAGAGAAAGCATGCAGGGTTCTTTTAACTTTCCGTAGGTTTGCAATCCGCTTTATGGATTAGAGTATAAATTTAAAAGAGCAGTCTTTTTTACATAATCTGCAAATGAGGAATATTCTCGTGCAAAGTTTGAAATTATTGCCGGTCATGATTTGATTTTGTTAAAAACAAACATGGCTTTTACATTCTTAATCTATCATTAATGAAACCCTACTCGGAGTATTCAGCCGAAGAGCTAGCGATGGAAAACCTGTTTATCAGGTGGGTCCGGTTTCCTAATGATCCGCCTATACGTTCTTTTTGGGAAAACTGGATAGCAAAATATCCTTACAAAAAAGATACTGTTGATCAGGCGCGCGAGCTAGTACTGATTACATCGGAGTGGAAGCCTGAAACACTTTCTGGCCAGGATGTAAATTCTATATGGGACCGTATCCGTAACTCTCTGGAAATAATTAAGGAAAGAGAACCGGGTGAATCTGTTCAGGATCCGTTACCAGAAATAATAAAGTCTAACAATATCCTTTTAGGTATTATTTCAATGGCCTTGCTGGGCTTGCTATGTTTTATTTTACTGATATTGATCAGGTAATTTCTTCTTCATTTATATCCCTTCGCACGATTAAATCTTTTTAAACTCACCAGAAATTCTTTTTGAAAATAATCCGGCCGGATGTACTTAGTACATTATTCTCAATAATCTTCTACGTTTATTCTTTTAAGTTTTTTGAAAAGCAGCAGTGATTTTCTTCCAAATGTATACTGAATTCTATTTCCTGACAGTATCATTCAAACTCTGTAACTCCTGATAAATATAGATATAATACAATTTGATATTGAGTTAGACTTCTTAAACTTTGATTTATAATCACTGTTATTGTAGATATTTTACAATAAAATATTTGATTGTGCCAAGATTGGCAACGTTCCCGATAACGATTGCATAAATAAAATTGTCTTTTCATTTCCAAATGTCTGATGCTTTCCATAATCTCAATTGGAAATTCATTATTGTACTTTGCTTTTAAAAAAATAGACTTATTGGATTTATTCAAAATTCTCGTAATCGTTTTTGTTTTAAAATCAAAGAGTTATAAAATTAGTAACCTATTAGCCCTGATAAGAGAGGGCATTGTAACCTTTAAAATACACTATGAATATTACAATAAAAATTTATAATAAATGTAGTGGTATGTATTGATTTCCTCGTCTGCATCATTGAGTTTAAAAACTTCTAAATTTCAAAAGTCATAATACAGTATGAAAAAAAACTTTACTAGCATCAGGCAATACTTATTGGGTTGCGCTATGGTAAGTGTAATGGGACTGTGTTTCTCAGCCCATGGTTCGGCATTGGGATCAGGAACTTTATCCAAAGAAACAGCAATCGACAAGACAGTATCCGGCCAGGTTTTATCTGCTGATGACAATACTCCGGTTCCAGGCGTATCGGTCGTTTTGAAAGGCAGCAGAACGGGAACAAATACTGATGCAGATGGAAAATTTAAAATTGATGTACCTGATAATGCGGCAGTACTCGTTTTTTCATCGGTTGGTTTTACAACACAGGAAATTGCGGTTGGTGCCAAAAGTACAATCGATATTGTACTTGTCAGTGATATGAAAAACCTGAGTGAAGTTGTTGTGGTAGGGTATGGTACGCAGAAAAAGAGCCAGACTACCGGTGCCATTTCATCCGTATCTGCCAAGGAAATTACGGAAATGCCGATTACTAACCTTGGACAAGCCTTACAGGGTCGTACTGCCGGGGTAGATGTTAGCCAAGCCGGTTCAAAGCCGGGGGCAGCACCAAAGATTTTAATTCGTGGTCGTCGTTCTTTCAATGCTGGTAATGATCCTTTATATGTAGTGGATGGAATACCATTGTCGGCTGGTTATGAAGATATTAATCCGAATGACATCCAGTCAATGGAGGTTTTAAAGGACGCAACAGCCACAGCGATTTATGGTGCCCGCGGTGCAAACGGGGTTGTGATCGTAACTACAAAACGTGGTGGCGTTAAAGGTAAAACAACAGTAACCTATGATACCTATTTCGGGCAATCAGAGGCACTCAACAAGATAAATCTTTTCAGCGGTGCCGAATTTGCAGAGTACGTGAGAGAAGCATACCGGTCTACTAAAAACAGCAAGGGTGAAATTATCTATACGGATGCAAATGGTCAGTATGTACCAAGCGGTAAATCAGATCCGGCGGCAGATGCAAAAATTGCTGTATTGGGTGGTGATCCTAATGTAAAAGCCGGGATTGAGGCTGGGAGAAGTACGGATTATCAGGATCTGATCTTAAAAAAAGGGTTTCAGCAAAATCATACGCTTGGTGTTCAGGGAGGAAATGAGAAAACACAGTTTTATATTTCAGCAGGTGTTTTTCAGGATAAGGGTATAACACAAGGCCTTGATTTTACGCGGACATCCGTTAGAACAAACATTGACCACAGTATTAATAAGAGACTAAAAGTGGGTATTTCATCGTACCTGATGTATAGCAACCGGAATGGAGAAACCCTGAATCCTTACAGCTTTACTATCAATCAAAACCCGCTGGGAGCTCCGTTTAAAGAGGATGGAAGTCTTAACTTCGCCCCAACCAATGATGCCTTATTAACCAACCCGCTTGCGGAAATAGTTAAAGGGGCGCAGGTGGATAACACAAAAAGATACCGGATCTTCAATAGTATTTACGCCGAAGTACAAATCCTGAGTGGCTTAAAATACCGGGTTAATTTTGGGCCGGATATTACGGTTTCCCGTATGGGAAGATTTGTTGGCAAACAAACAAATGCACGTAAAGGCGGTGATGCTCAGGCCAGCAATCTGAATCGTTTTGGTTTCAACTGGACACTAGAAAATATCCTGACTTACAATAAATCCTTTGCTAATAAACATAACCTAGGCGTAACACTGGTTCAGTCCGTTCAGCGGGATAGATTTGAAAACTATGGAACGCAAGTACAGGGTGTATCGGTAGAGTCGCAGCAGTTTTACAACATGGGAGGTGCAAGTACCATCCTGCAAACGGTTAGCGGATTAACAGAATGGACAATCAATTCGTTTCTTGGTCGTATCAATTACGACTTCAACGATAAATATCTGGTAACACTGACCTTACGCCGCGATGGTTCAAGCCGTTTTGGAGAAAATTCAAAATGGGGTAATTTCCCCGGTGTCGCTGTGGGATGGAACATTAGTAATGAGCCTTTCCTGAAGGGAATTTCATGGCTTGACTTACTTAAATTAAGAGCAGGCTGGGGTAAAGTGGGTAATCAGGGCGTAGCTCCTTATCAGACTCAGGGTTTGCTGAACAGAACCGTGTATGCCTGGGATAATACAGGAGCATTTGGTTTTAGACCAGGTACTATCGGAAATAAGGATTTGCGTTGGGAAAGTTCGGCTTCTACGAACATTGGTGTCGACTTCAGTCTTCTGGCGGGTCGTGTTCAGGGATCTGTGGAAGTGTATCAGACTAATACAACTGACCTTCTTTTGTCTGATCAGCTTCCAGGTTCAATCGGATTCAGCGCCGTGACACGTAACGTAGGAGAAACAAGAAACAGAGGAGTTGAAGTAGGGATTACAACCACAAACATGAATACCAAAGGTGGGTTCAAATGGAGTACGGATTTGCAATTCACAAAAAATACGGAGGCGATCCTTTCCTTATATAATGGAAAAGTGGATGACGTAGGAAACAAATGGTTTATCGGACAACCTCTGAACTCTTTCTTTGACTACAAAAAAATAGGTATCTGGCAGGTAAGTGAGGCTGAACAGGCAAAAAAATTCTACCCTGGTGATCAGAACAATGCTTTGGGTGCAGGTGTAGGTCAGGTAAAGGTTCAGGATACCAATAATGATGGTATTATCAATGCACAAGATCGCGTATTACTTGGATCAGATGTTCCTGATTTCAGTATGGGATTGACCAACCGCTTTTCTTATAAAGGATTTGATTTATCTTTATTCTTCTTCGGACGCTTCGGGCAAAAAATTATAAGCGGTTTTCATCAGGATAATAATGCTCTGGCAGGTCGTTATCAGCAGATTAAGGTAGATTACTGGACGCCTGAAAATCCGAATGCGCAATATCCAAGGCCATTCAGCAGCCAGGAGTTTCCTCAGTATAATACCACGCTTATATATTTTAACGGATCCTTTATTAAGCTGCGTAACATTAACGCCGGATATACTTTTACAAACAATGTCACCAAGAGATTGGGCTTAGAATCGCTACGGATTTTCACCAGTATTCAGCAGCCTAAAATCTGGTCGAGCTTTATTTCCAAGTATAATGGTGTAGACCCTGAAACGGATGGTACAGCTGTTAACAACGGTGTTACACCGGCTACCCGGGTTTGGACACTTGGTTTAAATGTTAAGTTCTGAGAAAAGTTTCTAAAAAAAGTTTGTAAAATATTAATTGATTAGGACATGAATTTCAACTATATAATTAAACCTGCCAAAGTTGTTGCCATAGCGGCTTTGATGCTATCGGGGCAGGCCTGTAACAACTTACTGGACGAAGTAGTAGTATCAGGAATCGATAATAGCTATCTGAATACTCCAAAAGGATTTGAAGATGGCGTTAACGCGGCATACTCTGCTTTGCGTATTTATTACGGAACGCAGCCAGGGCTAACGATGACTGAATATGGAACTGATATATATGCCACAGGAGCTGATGGTGGATATAAAGGTTTCCATTTTTATGACACCCAGATGAACCCGACTGTTGATTATCTCGCGATTATATGGGATGAGTTTTATCGCGGCATCAATACTTGTAACGCTATTATTGACAGGGCTCCTAATGTTGTGGGTGTAACCGATGAAATCAAAAAATTGCGAATCGCTGAGGTGAAATTTCTTCGTGCTCATTATTACTTTATCTTATTTCAGCAATATGGAGGGGTAGATTTACGCCTGACTGAAACAGTAATCGCAACAAAGGAAACCAAGCGATATTCGGATGCAGAAATGTACGCGGCAATTATTAAAGACATGAATGAAGCGCTTGCTGATTTGCCCGCAACTTCAGCGCAATATGGTCGTATCATCAAACCCGTTGTTGAGATGGGATTAGCAAAGGTTTACCTGGCAAAGGCTTATTCTGCACAAAAATCTCCTGATGATTTTGCCAAGGCGGCTGACCTTTGCAAGAGCGTAACAACCGGTTATGGCTTTAAATTACAGGACGATTTTGCAAGTGTGTTTGACGAGGGAAATCAGAAAAATTCGGAAATAGTTTGGGCGGCTCAATACACTTCTGACCCACTTACAAACCTTACAAATACTATCGGAGCAGTAAATGGAGGAAATAACCTGCATCTTTTATTTGGAATGCAGTATGATGTTCAGGCCGGTATGCAGCGTGACATATTGAACGGACGTCCGTTTAAGCGCCTCAGACCAACCTCATATCTTACAGAGGTTGTTTTTGGAGACAGAGTTAATGACTCGCGTTATAAAAAGACGTTTAAAGATACGTGGCTGTCCAACAAGCCTGGAACGTATAATACAGCATTTGATGACTCAAAAAGCAGCGTAACTTTTGCCAGCGGTGATACAGCCATATTTATTCCCGGATTTGAAATGTCAAAAGAGGACAGAGCAAAAAAGAAGTATCAGGTATTAGTGCCAAGCAAATATTCTGAAGCATTGTTTCCTACTTTGAAGAAGTTTTTTGATACAAAACGTCCTGATATGACCTATGAGGCAGGGAGCCGAGATTATTTCATATACCGCCTGGCGGATACCTACCTGATGCTTGCTGAAGCTCAGTTGGGTGCAGGAAAAGTGAAAGATGCAACAGATGCCATCAATGCAGTGCGCGTAAGAGCAGGTTGGGCAGGTAAGAAAGATGCTATGGCAATCAAGGAGTCTCAGATGACTTTTGAATTTTTGATGGAAGAGCGGGCAAGAGAATTGGCAGGTGAACAAACACGCTGGATGGATCTTAAACGCTGGGGTAATTTAGTGGATCGCGTCAAAAAATACAATCCGCAGGCCGCAGCAAACGTATCAGAAAGACATCTGGTGCGTCCGATTCCTCAGACTCAAATAGACCGCAGTGCCAAAAATGCTGAAGGCGTTTCTGTTTTTGCTCAAAATCCTGGCTATTGATTTACTGTAATCCTATTTTCAAAAGAGTTTTTCAGCTGAAAATATTTTACCTCAATAAACTAAATACGTAAACAAAAAGAAGGAAAAGCTCCCACGGTGGGGGCTTTTCTGCCTTAATGTCGTCCTTGATAAAAAGATAATTTCTAAATCAGACTTAAAAAAACGGTATGAAAAATATGGAATCCAAAGACCGAAGACTTTTTCTTAAAAATATTTCTTTTGCAAGTGCTGCGTTATTAACCTCTTCTGCCTGGGCGGATGCATATTTGAAAAAGGGAGATGTAAAAATCGGGTATTCTGCTATTACCTGGGGTGGTAAAGATGAACAGGCCATAGCAGATCTGGCCGGATTAGGTTTTAAAGGTATTCAGCTCAGAGCCAATACTTTTGGTCCTTACCGGAATAAAGTTTCTGAATTAAAAGATTCATTAGCCAAGCATAACCTGACCTTATGTATGTTTTCAAGCGGAAACGTGGAAATCGATCCTGCCAAGTTTGAAAGTACTGTAGATACCCATGTAGCACATGCAAGTTTTGTAAAAGCCCTGGGAGGCAGTGCTATCCAGCTAACCAATAGTCTTCGCCCGAAAGACCGCACCCCTTCAGCTGAAGAATTGAAAAAATTGGCACAGGTCATGAACGAAATCGGAAAACAAACGGCAGATCTTGGCGTACAGGCTGTTTACCATAATCACATGCATCAGCTGGGCGAAACGCCCGAAGAAGTGGATATGATCGTGCAGGCAATGGATCCGAGGTACGTGAAATTACTGCTTGATATTGCACACTACAAACAGGGCGGGGGAGAACCTCAGGAAGCCGTTATCAAATACAAGGATATGATTCATTCTCTTCACCTGAAAGATACAAAACCAAGCGATAGTAAAAGCGGATATAAATTTGTGGAATTGGGACAGGGGCGTGTCAATGTGCCTGCCGTATTTGCATCCCTGGACAAAATTAAATTTAAGGGCTGGGCAGTTGTAGAACTGGATGGCATTCCTGATCCGGAGAAAACACCACTCGTATGTGCCGAAATTAATAAAAAGTATATTACAGAAACTTTAAAATATCCTTTGGGATAAACCTGAAGATAAATTGTAATGAATCAGTGAAATACTATTTCTTATCTAATTTTTTCGAATAAACGCTTTTGTAAGGGTAATGTTCCAGAAAAGTCGTTATGATACAGATAAGACTAAGATTCAGTATATTTTAGTCTTCCCATCGTTTTTATTTGATTATCAAATTGTAAAATCACAATGAATAGATTAAAAATTTGCCTGGCAGTATTATTTCTGACTAACGTATTATTTACGGCTAATGCACAAAAGTCCAAAGATGGCTGGCAGGATCTGTTTAACGGAAAGGACCTTACAGGCTGGAAGCAACTGAACGGAAAAGCTAAATACGAAGTAAAAGACGGCGCCATTGTAGGAACTTCCGTGGCGGACGAACCTAATTCTTTTTTAACCACAGAAAAAAACTACGGTGATTTTATATTCGAGTGTGATGTAAAAGTGGATAACAAACTGAATTCCGGAATCCAGATCAGAAGCCTTTCTACACCGGATTATCAGAATGGGCGTGTACACGGTTATCAGGTAGAAATTGATCCCAGCGATCGCGCCTGGTCGGGTGGCTTGTATGATGAAGCGCGTCGGGGATGGCTTTATTCCCTGGATATTAATCCGGAAGGAAAAAAAGCGTTCAAGAAAGATGCCTGGAACAAGTATCGTGTAGAAGCCATTGGAAACTCAATCCGGACGTTTGTCAATGGAATTCCGGTGGCTGATGTAGTAGATGATATGACGCCAAGCGGATTCATCTGTTTACAGGTGCATGCCATTGGCAATAAAGATAAAAGCCTGGAAGGCACACAGGTAAGCTGGAAAAATGTTCGTATCAAGACTACGAACTTAAAACCAAGTCCTGCAACGAACATTCGTATCGTAAACCTTATTCCGAATACACTAACCGATGCCGAAAAAGCACAAGGATGGAAATTGCTGTATGATGGAAAATCAGTTGATCAGTGGCAGTCTTACAGCGGTAATGGATTTCCTGAAAAACGCTGGACTTACAATGACGGGACAATCACAATCTCAAAATCGGATGGTTCTGAAACAGGGAATGACATCGTAACTAAAACGCTGTACGGACCTGCGTTTGAATATCAGTTTCAGTTTAAATTAACAGAAGGAGCAAACAGCGGCGTAAAATATTTTGTAGATAAAAAATTCAACGCTAATGGGAAATCAGGTGTGGGACTGGAATATCAGGTGCTTGATGATGCCAAACACCCGGATGCAAAAATGGGAAAAAACGGTAATCGTACCATCGCTTCTTTGTATGATCTTATCACGTCAGACAAGCCTTACAATGCCATCAAAAAAATCGGTGAGTGGAATATGGGGCGTATTGTCGTGTACCCGGATGGTACCGTTCAGCATTTCTTAAATAATCATAAAGTGGTAGAGTATGTCCGGGGATCTCAGTCTTTTAAGGATTTGGTAGCAGAATCAAAGTTTAAAAACTTTGAGGGATTTGGTCTTTCTGAAAAGGGGTATTTACTATTGCAGGATCACGGAGACAATGTTTCTTTCCGTAGCCTGAAAATAAAAGTATTGAATAAATAAATTTTAGTCTTTCAAAATTTACATATAATTATGACGAGTAGAAGAGAATTTATCAAAAAAACAGCTTTGGTTACGGCAGGTGCTGCGATAAGTATTAATTCCGTAAATGCGTCGAGCTATCGCCGTATTCTGGGAGCCAATGATCGTGTACGTGTAGGCATTATCGGATTTTCTGACCGCTTTCGCAGCTCGTTAGCACCCAGTTTTGCAGAGCATTCCAAAGAAATGAACTTTGAGTTTATGGGTGTTTCCGATATTTGGAACCGTCGTCGTGATGAAGCTGAAAAGTTTATCAAAGGAAAAGGCTGGTCAGCCAGTGAATTTGTTAAGGCACGTAATAATGAAGAATTATTGGCCAGAAAAGATGTTGATGCAGTCATCATCAGTACCGCTGATTTCCAGCATGCGCTGCATTGTGTGGAAGCTGTGAAATCAGGCCGTGATGTATATGTAGAAAAACCGTTTGCCGAATCTTTGGCTGATGGAAAGTTGGCACTGAAAACGGTTGAAGGCTCTAAACAAATTGTTCAGGTAGGCTCGCAGCGTCGCAGTGCACCTAATTATCATGCGGCTAACGACTATATAAAATCCGGCAAATTTGGTGATATTTCCATGGTTGAAATGACCTGGAATGTAAACCAGCCAGGACGCTGGAGAAGAAAAGAACTGGTAGAGCAAATCAGAAAAGAAGATACAGACTGGGATCGCTTTTTGATGAACCGCCCCAAAGTAGCGTGGAACCCCCGTTTTTATCTTGAATTCCGTCTTTTTTATCCCTACTCATCCGGGCTTCCGGGACAATGGATGTCGCACCAGATTGATACCGTTCACTGGTTCTCAGGCTTGGAAGCACCGCGCAGCGTCGTAGCTAATGGCGGTGTGTATGTCTGGAAAGATGGCCGTGTGAATGCAGATACTTTCTCGGCAACATTTGATTACGGTCCGTTTGATAATCCGGATAAAGGATTTCAGGTAATTTATTCAGCCCGTATGCACCAGGCAGCCGGTGACGTAAAGGAATATTACTACTCTAACGGGGGAATGATCAACCTGGATACTAATAAAATTACTTCCGAAGGCGGGCTTAAAGAGAAGGATGCAGCAGCAATGGGCATGAAAGCGAACTTACTTGCTGAGCAGTCTTTAAAAACAGGTGAAAAAATATCGACGGATGCCAACACCGGTTCTGACCCGATGACTTCCCTTCACATGCGCAACTGGATGGAATGCGTACGCAGCCGTAAAGAGCCAAATGCTCCGGCACGTGCAGGTTTCAACCACTCAGTAGCTAACATTATGTCAACGCAAGCGCTGCATACAGGTAAAAAAGTTACCTGGGATCCAAAGAAAAGTGACATTGTCCTAAGTTAAATATTTTTTAAACGCAGAGGTAAGAGGAGTTTTTCGCGGAGTTACACAGAGTTTTATTTCTTTAATACCTCAGCGAAACTCCGCATTTAACTCATTTTAACTCTGCGTTTAACCTTAAAGAGATATACAGTGAATTTTAGACATACCAGCATTGCAATTGCCGCTTTTTCACTGGCGATGACCAACTTTGTTCAGGCCCAAAAGGTGGACCTGACGGATAATAAAAAGGATAAAAAAGTTGAGGTCACTATTGACGGAAAGCCATTCACATCGTATTTCTATCCGGGTGAAGATGTCTTGAAAAAGGCTGTTTTATATCCGGTCATGACAGCTAAAGGTACATTGGTAACACGAGGCTGGCCGCTGGATCCACGCCCGGGCGAACGCATTGATCATCCGCATCATGTGGGTATCTGGCTAAACTATGAAAATGTAAACGACAACGATTACTGGAATAATAGCGACGCTGTAGATCACGTCAAGCATGCTTATGGAACAATCAGGCATACCGGCATCACTTCCATGAAAAGCGGAAAAGATAAAGGTGAGCTGAGCGTAACTGCTGATTGGGTCGACCGAGACGGGAAACTGACTTTACAGGAAAAAACAACCTATATTTTCGCCGGTAAAGGAGATAACCGGACTGTTGATCGTTTGACAACATTAACCGCTGTAATCGATGCAGCTATGCCGGATGTAAAAGACGGAATGTTTGCAATCCGTGTGGCAAGAGAACTGGAACTGCCTTCGACCAAACCGGAAATATTTACAGATGCGAGTGGAATTGCAACCAAAGTGCCGACACTCAACAACGAAGGCATAACAGGAAATTATCGCAACAGCAACGGCGTCACCGGTGAAGATGTCTGGGCTAAAAGAGCAACCTGGTGTAATCTGACAGGCAAAATAAAAGATGAGAACATAAGCATTGCGATTATTGATCATCCAAAAAATGTCGGTTATCCGGCTTATTTTCATGCACGGGGTTATGGTTTATTCGCTGTAAATCCGTTGGGGCAGAAAGCTTTTAGTGATGGTAAAGAAGTACTGAACTTTAAACTAAAAAAAGGAGAGTCCACTACTTTCCGTTACCGGTTGGTTGTAGCTTCTGAAATCCTGTCTGATGCTTCCCTCAATGCAATGGCTGCTGATTTTGCGAAGGTTAAGTAACCTTAAGTTTTTTTATTTTTTTATTCAAAATACTATTTTAATTCATCAGTGTCAGAAAGCCGTGGAGAAATCCATGGCTTTTTACATTTTTGTATTTTGATGCGTATCATGATGACTGGCACACTTATTCTATGATGCAACCCATCATCCTAAATACTTCTGATAACAAAATGTGTAACCGTATCTGTACATTGCTATTAACATTAATCAGCCTTGCCGGGCTGCTTAATGAGGCTTTTGCACAGTCGGAAAATTATCAGTTTGTACGATACAGTGCCGAAAAGGGTTTGTCTCATAATCAGGTAAATTGTTTTTTTAAAGATCGGAAGGGATTTGTCTGGATAGGAACTGCGGGCGGACTCAACCGGTTCGATGGTTACTCATTCAGAATATTTAAACATGACAAGAAGGATTCTACATCCATTGACGATCATCATATAAACGACTTGTTTGAAGATGCAGAAGGTTATTTATGGATCAGTACCCGTTTAGGATTTAATATTTATGATCCCGTAACCGAAAAAATTGATAAACATGCAGATAAAGCAGCCAGACGGTTCGGGTTGCCCGATGCTAATTTTACGAGAGTATACAAAACAAAATCCGGTGACTATTGGATTTATCATAACCGATTAGGACTGGTAAAATATCTGCCTGCTAAAAAGCAGCTTCTGCGTGTAAAACCGATAGAGCATGTGAAAATGTCCGATTTTAGAGAAGATTCCCTTGGCAACTTGTGGATTGTCTATGAAGATGGATTACTAGCCCGGCTTGATAGCAAAACAAATAAGATATCATATCAAAATGTTTTATTACGAAACCAGAAGTCAGGGAAATCTATCAATCACCGGATTTTTCTTGATTCTGATAACGAGCCTTGGATTTATACTGTCAAGGATGTTAGCGGTATTTCCTACCTGGATTTAAAAAATAACCTGTTAATTAACGGAAGCACTTCTTCTGCTGATTATAAGCTGAGCAACAACATTGTAAGTGCCGTCATTCAGGGACCTGATGGCAAAATATGGATTGGGACTGATCATGGTGGTATCAATGTCGTCGATAAAAAAAAGAAGTCAGTTTCTTTGCTGCTATACAACCGGAATGATCCCAGGTCTATCAGCCAGAACAGTATAACTTCCCTGTACAAAGATTCTTCCGGGATGGTCTGGGTTGGAACTTTTAAAAAGGGTTTTTCTAATTATCATAAAAATATTTTCAAATTTTCGCTGATCCAGCATCAGCCGGCAGATCCGTCGAGTTTGCCTTTTGATGATGTGAATGTATTTGCAGAAGATCGTAAAGGAAATATCTGGATTGGTGCTAACGGGGGAGGGTTAATTTATTTTAACCGGAAGAAAAATACATTCCGGCAGTACAAAAATATTCCCGGTGACCCATCCAGTCTGAGTAATAATGTGGTCGTGAGTATGTTTTTAGATCAAAGTGATGTGCTTTGGATAGGAACCTATTTTGGCGGGCTGAACAGCTTTGACGGACATACATTTAAACGCTATCTGCATAGCCCGGCAGATTCTGCAAGTCTGATTGATGACAGGGTCTGGGAAATATTTGAAGATTCCAAACGGAGACTTTGGGTAGGAACGCTGGGAGATGGAATGGACTTGCTTGACCGAGGGAAAGGTACATTCACCCATTATCGTCCTTTTGTCCCTAACTCCATCAGTTCGGATTACATTGCAGCCATTATTGAGGATAAAAACAAAGATATTTGGATCGGTACAGCCTATGGAATTAATGTTTTGCAGCATTCGACCGGCAAGATCATTCATTATTTGCATGAAAATGGTAATCCCAATAGTCTTAGCAGTGATGCTGTTACTTCCCTGGCCGCAGATCGTTTTGGAAATATCTGGGTTGGAACTTCCGAAGGACTTAACTTATTTGATAAGAAAACCGGCACCTTCATTTCCTATGATTCCAGACATGGCTTCCCTGACAATTCCGTATTAACCATTGTAGTGGATGCCAGACAAAATCTGTGGCTGGGAACTCCTAAAGGATTGGTGAATTTTAATATTACCAAACGGAAAGAAAATCGTCCGGCAGCCTTCGCCGTAAGAACCTATAACGAAGTGGATGGTCTTCAGGGGCGGAGCTTTAATGAAAATGCTGCACTTCGTCTTCGTTCCGGAGAACTCGTTTTTGGAGGTGCCAATGGCTTTACTATCTTTTCTCCTGATGCACTGGAAGGAGAAACTGGAAATTCTCCGATTGTATTAACAGATTTTCAGATATTCAATAAGAGTATAAAACCCGATGAGTTACTGGATGGTAAGGCCGTGCTGAAAAAAACAATTTCAGAAACCAACCAAGTTACCTTAAAACATAGCCAGAATGTGTTTACGATTGAATTTGCTGCCCTCAATTTTCTTCATTCTGAAAAAAACCATTATTTATATACCCTTGATGGATTTAACGATCAGTGGTTTGAAGCGGATAATAATACCAGGAAAGTAACGTACACGAACCTTGATCCGGGAGATTATATTTTCAAAGTAAGGATAAAAGATAACAAGGCTCCGGAAAGTGAACGAGTGCTTAAAATTACGATCCTTCCACCTTTCTGGAAAACTCCTTTTGCTTATATTTTATATGTTTTCCTGATTATCGGCGCGCTGGTTATTGCCCGGTGGATCTTGCTGGAAAGGGAAAGAATGAATTTTAAGCTGGAACAGGAGCGAAGAGAAGCGCAGCAGATTCATGAATTGGACATGATGAAGATTAAGTTCTTTACCAATGTAAGCCACGAATTCCGCACACCTTTAACTTTGATTCTGACACCTCTTGAAAGTTTAATAAACAGTCTTCCGGCTGAGTATAGCGTACGTAAACAACTGACACTTATTCAACGAAATGCAAGTCGGCTTTTAAATCTGGTTACGCAGCTGCTGGACTTTAAAAAACTGGAAATTGAAGAGACACAGTTTACACCGGAAAGAAGTGATATTATAAATTTTGTCCGCGAAATAGCACATACTTTTTCTGATTTGTCAGAACGTAAGCATATTGACTTTTCTTTTAAAAGCAATGTGGAATTACGCTATTGCCTTTTTGATCCTGAAAAATTATCCAGGATCATGTATAATTTGCTTTCCAATGCTTTCAAATTTACACCTGAATATGGCCAGGTATCGGTTGATATCAATATTTCGAAACACGATGATTCTGAAAATATTGAAATACGCGTTGCAGATTCCGGTATAGGTATTCCATCGGAAGCACAGCAGAAAGTTTTTGACCGTTTTTATCAGCATGCCCTGCCGGATCACATTTCTAATCCGGGCAGTGGAATTGGACTTTCCATTACTAAAGAGTTTGTTAAACTGCATGACGGAACCATTTCAGTAGAAAGCACCGAGGGAAAGGGAAGCGTTTTTATCATTCTTTTACCTTTACGTGATGCTCAGGGGAATCCGTATTTACGGGAACCGCAACAAAAATTGCTCTTGGTAGAAGAAGTGATCGAGTCAGAATTGATGTCTGAAAATTTACAAAAAGATAAACCGGTTCTGCTTCTAGTAGAAGATAATGATGAATTCAGGGAGTATCTTAAAGAGGTGCTTAAAAAAGACTATCAGATTTTGGAAGCAGCAAACGGGAAAGCAGGACTGGAAATAACGTTGGATAAAATTCCTGATCTGATTGTCAGCGATGTGATGATGCCTGAAATGGATGGGATGGAGCTTTGCCGGATTATTAAATCAGATAACCGGATTTCATACATTCCGGTGATTTTGCTGACCGCACGAGCAGAAGACGAACAGCAGCTTCAGGGATACGAAACCGGTGCTGATGCATATGTAACTAAACCTTTCCGTCTGGATATTTTGCAGGTACGTATCAAGAATCTGATCAGACAGCGGGAACTGTTCAGAGAGCAGTTTCAGCAGCATATAAAAATCCAGCCGGAAGATGTGGCTGCACACTCACTGGATGAACAGTTTGTCAGCAAAGCGGTTAAAGTGGTGGAGGCTAACATGTCCAATGCAGATTATACCGTTGAAGAATTGAGTGCTGAAATGGCGATGAGCCGGGTTTACCTTTACAAAAAACTCTTGTCACTTACGGGAAAAACACCAATAGAATTTATACGGATCATCCGCCTGAGAAGAGCCGTGCAACTGTTGGAAAAAACACAACTCACGATTTCAGAGATAGCCTACCAGATAGGATTCAACAATCCGAAATATTTTGCAAAGCTGTTTAAAGAAGAGTACAAAATGCTGCCTTCGGAATACCGAAAAAAGGAAGTAACCAGTGCCTAGGAAATCCTAAAATGTAGGAATAACAGTTCATTTATCAGGATTAAATTGCATGTAAAGAAGATAATTGTATTGAAATAATACAACATAAGTACTTCAAATTTTTATTGCAGGCAAAGGCCGGTATGATCTTTAGGCTTCTGCTTTTTTTACTTTGGCAGGCAACACACTGCGGGCGCAAGTAGATATTTTCCCTTATTATTCATGTCAATTTACAAATGGAGCCCTATTTGTAAACATTTGATACCCCTCATGTATCAATTTATACTTCACATTTGTCCAATAATAAGTTCGATTTGTACCATTGTAATGATGCATAGTCTCCAATATTGGAATTGTATAACTCGGACGGATTCGAACATAAAGCATAATTAATTAAAAAACATGCAAAAAAACATGTACTCAAACAGATGGGTGAAGTGGAGCTTGTCTACCTTATTGAAGTCTATAAGTATTCCTCTAACATTGGGGATCTTTTTAGTTTCATCAGTAAGTTTTGCACAGGGACAAGAGAAGAAAACGGTAACGGGTACAGTAGTATCTGAAAATGACAATGACGGATTGCCCGGTGTAAGTGTTGTAGTTAAGGGAACTTCCAACGGTACAACAACCAATACTAAAGGAGAATTTTCTATTGATGCCGCTGCGGGAAATACGTTGGTTTTTTCCTTTATTGGGTATGAATCACAGGAAATAAATGTAGGTAACAAAACGAACATTGAGGTCAGAATTAAAGAAAGCATTGCCAGCCTGAATGAAGTGGTTGTAGTAGGATATGGGGAAATGAAGAAAACTGACGTATCCAGTTCCCAGGTGACTGTATCAGGCAAAGATTTAAGCAAAACCATTAATACTTCCTTAGAGCAGGGTCTGCAGGGAAGAGCGGCGAACGTGATGGTACAGCAAAATTCCGGTCAGCCGGGAGCTGCTCCTTCGGTTTTGATTCGTGGTTTGAGTTCTCTTACAGGTACTACACAGCCTTTGTATGTAATTGACGGTGTTCAGATCAAGCCTGACAACATGAAGGATGATCCCAACAACCGCCCAACGGGGTTTTCCAATATTCTGTCCAGCATTAACCCGGACGATATTGAAACGATCAATGTTTTGCAGGGACCGTCTGCTACGGCCATTTATGGTGCTGTGGGAGCGAATGGTGTGGTCATGATCACAACAAAAAGAGGAAAAGCAGGAGAGTCCAAAATCACTTTCAACTCTTTATTAACCTTACAGGCTGAGCCAAAGCATATTGATGTGATGAACCTGAGCCAGTACGCACAGTTTAGAAATGAACTGGATGCCCTTGGCGGTACCGCAACGGACCCTGAATTTGCCGATCCTTCAGTACTTGGTAAAGGCACGGACTGGCAAGGTGCACTTTTCCGCCCGACTACTTTACAGAAATATTCTTTGGGGTTAAGCGGTGGAAATGAACGTTCTACTTTTTACCTGTCAGGAGAATATTTCAACCAGAAAGGTATTGTGGAAGGCTCCGGATTTAAACGGTACAATTCACGTTTGAATGTTGACAACCAGACCAGAAGCTGGCTGAAAATCGGCGCCAATCTGAATGTCGGTATTACAGAAGAAAAAGTAAATACCTCGAATGGCGGTATTATCCAGCTTGCTCTGGATCAGAATCCAAGTGTACCGGTTACTAATCCGGATGGAAGCTGGGGTGGACCTGCGACTACGCAGTTCCAGTTCTCAAACCCGGTCATGATCTCCAAAATTAATAATGACTACAACCGTCGTACTTCCATTCTGGGAAATATATTTGCTGATGTAAAACTGGGTAAAAACCTTACCTGGCATACGGAAGCGAGCGGAAGTTCGGAGTTTTTGAAATATTATTCCTTCCACCCGTCGTATACCATTGGCGGTTATGTAGTTTCTCAGGACGCTGCTACATCAACACGTTCTGTGAATACCAATACCTGGTGGAGTGCACATACCCGTGTGCAGTACGATTGGAAACACAACCAGCATGCCGCCAACATCATGGCTGGTCATGAAGCACAGTCATTCACGTACGAGTCGCTAACCGGAACCCGGAGAAAATTCATCAGCAATACGATTGAAGAACTATCCGGTGGTGACGGATCTGTTATTTCCAATGTAAGCAACAACAGCGGTAAAAATACAGGATCAAGAGAATCTTATTTTGCCCGTCTGAATTATAGCTTTAAAGACCGTTATATTGTACAGGGAACCTACCGTATGGACGGATCCTCTGCATTCCGTGAAGGACGACGCTGGGGAAATTTTCCTGCTGTATCCGTTGCATGGAGAGTTTCGGAGGAGCCGTTCATGAAAGGAATCGAGGAAATCAATGACTTGAAATTCCGTTTTGAAATAGGTAAATCTGGTAATCAGGGCAATGGCGGTAATGCTATTTACTCTACTTTGCAGAGCGTGCCAACAGGCTGGGGAACAGGATTCCTTGCTTCTAATTTCGCCAACGAATTCCTGACCTGGGAACAGGATAAGGTAATCAATGCCGGGATGGACCTGCACATGCTGAACAACCGTGTGGAACTGATCGTGGATGCTTACATCAAAAACATTGAAAGTCTGATCACGGTGAATTCGTATCCGTTCAGCTATGGTGGTGATATCGCGTACTCACCGGGTTATCTGAGCTGGCCGTCAGTAAACTCCGGATCGATGCGTAATACCGGTATTGGGTTTACACTGAATACTGTGAATATTGATAAAGGCGGGTTTTACTGGAAAACAGGTATCAACTTATCTTTCGACCGTAACAAGGTAACTTCTTTGCTGAATCCGATCACGCCGATCTGGAATGCCAGCACCGTTGGTTTTATTACAGAAGTAGGACAGCCTGCCAGTATGCTGACCGGTTACATTGCAGAAGGAATTTTTCAGAATACCGAAGAAATCAGAAATCATGCGATCCAGACTTCCAACAATGAGCTGACGATCAATCCGACAACGGGTACATGGGTGGGAGATACTAAGTTCAAGGATCTGAACGGCGACGGTTTCATTGATGCCGAAGACCGGACGGTGATTGGTAATCCATGGCCAAAGTTCACACTGGGTTTTAATAATAACATTACGTATCGCAATTTTGACCTGAATGCTTTCATTACAGGAAGTTTCAAGAATGATGTATTAAACTATCCCCGCTACCGTGCAGAAGTTCCCGGCGTTGGCGGAACCTATGGTAATCAGTGGTCTTCTGTTGCCAACTATGCCCGACCAAGCAGCTACAATGCAGGCGATGCAGAATCGGTTACACTGACCAATCCGGGCTATAACATTCCACGTATTTCGCCGGGTGATCCGAACGGAAACAGCCGTATGAACACCAATTTTATCGAGGACGGATCTTACATACGTATGAAAAACATAACCGTAAGCTACAATTTCCCTAAAAAGCTGTTGAAAGACTTTTTCATCAAAGGGTTGAAAGCTTCGGTTGGTGCGCAGAATGTATTTACGATTACCAAATACAAAGGATATGATCCTGAAATCGGGATGGTGAGTTATGGCGGAACGGTCATGGCAGGCATTGACACCGGCCGTTATCCTTCAGTGCGTATGTACTCTTTTGGACTGTTAGCTGATTTTTAAGCCGGTACGTGTTTGCGGTATTCCTCACACTTTAACAATCAATTTTCAAAAAATGAAACTAAGCATAAAACTTATAGCCGCTTTTGGGGCAATTTTGCTGATGCAGGGATGCAAAGAAGATTTTCTGGACCGTCCGCCTGTTGATGCTTTGACTTCCGGTAATTTTTATAAAACCGATGATGAGATCATGGCAGGCACTGCGCCGCTTTACAATATTGTCTGGTTTGATTTCAACGATAAGGCCAATATGGCTTTTCAGGAAGCAAGGGCCGGAAATCTTAATTCCAATGACCGTACAGCGTATGTCAAACATGCCATTTCCTCTACGGATGCCGGAACTTTACTGCCAGGCTACAAATCTTTTTATAAAATCATTGCCCAAAGTAATAATGCGTATAAAGCCATTAAAGAAGCAGCGGGAAGCACTGCTTCTGCTGCAGTAAAAAACCAGGGACTGGGCGAATGTCGTTTTATGCGTGCTACTGCTTATTATTATCTGGTCAGTAACTGGGGTGCAGTTCCTATTGTTTATGACAACGTAAGTCAGATTAACGAAGCGCCTGTCCGCAACCGGATTGAAGATGTCTGGAAGCTGATCATCCAGGATTTCCGCTTTGCAGCAAGCAATTTACCAGCTTCTGGTGTGCAGGGCCGCCTGACAAAATATTCTGCTGAAGGAATGCTGGCACGTATGTATCTGATGCGTGCAGGCCTGAATCAAAATGGAAGCCGTAACCAGTCTGACCTGGATAGTGCTAAATATTATGCGGAAGATGTCATCACCAAAAGCGGTCTGACACTGGCCCCAACTTATGCAGAATTGTTTATGAGTGCAAATAACAACAGCTCTAAAAATAATCCTGAGAGTTTGTTTTCGCTGCAATGGATGCCATTAAGTTCTCCTTGGGGAATTAATAATTCGTTCCAGGCTTACTTCGCCTATGAATCAGCCATTACAACAACGGGTGACGGCTGGGGTGGAGCGCAGGGCGTTTCGGCGGATCTGGTGAGGTATTTTGTCAATAATCCGGCAGATTCACTCAGAAGAAAAGCAATTGCTATGTTTGATGGTGACCATTATTCTGAAATCAATAAAGCGGGCGGTGGATTAAATTACAACAGACCTGCTGCACTATCAGCGATCAAAAAATACATCATCGGTTCTCCGGCAGACAATGGTGGTTTGGGTGGATTTATGGCGGCTAACATTAATTCTTACATGTTGCGATTAGCTGAGGTTTACCTGATCTATGCCGATGCAGTTTTGGGCAACAGTGCCACAACCAGCGATCCGAAAGCACTGGCCTATGTCAATGCCGTGCGTAAAAGAGCAGGGCTTGCTGAAAAAACTTCACTGACTTTTGAAGAAATATTTCAGGAAAGAAGAATTGAAACCGTTTTTGAAGGAAATTCATGGAACGAGATCGTGCGCTGGTATTACTTTAATCCTGCAAAAGCGATGGCTTACACTGCAGCTCAGCACAAGGAAAATTATACAATGACCTATGTACCCGGATCTGCCAATCCTAAAAAATATACCTTAACGTATTCAGAGCCTGAGTTTTACCCACTAGCGGCAAGTACTTTATATCTGCCTTTCCCGGAAGCAGAAATTATCAATGCGCCAACGTTAAAAAATGATCCGGTCGCTTTTGATTTCAGCAAACTGGTTGATTAATCCTTAAAATTAAAACGAATATGATTTTTAAAAATATAGTAAAAGCAGGTTTTGTTCTGCTGGCAGCGCTAAGTGGTATAGTGTCCCTGCAAAGCTGTAATGACGACGATGATGTAGACGCTGCACCGATGATCACCAATGTACGCCTTTTAGATCCTGTTGCAGCGGACAGTGCTATTTCGGGTGCAATCCCGGGAACGCTGGTGGTTATTCAGGGACAGAATCTGGGAAGTGTTCTAAAGGTATATTTTAATGACTTTGAAGCAACGTTCAATTCTGCGTTGGGTAGCAATACAAATATTGTTGTGAACATTCCGCCAACGGCACCTACACAGGCCGTTAAAGCAGATGTGACTAATAAAGTCAGGGTAGTGACAAAGGGTGGAGAAGCAATTTACGATTTCAGCCTGACCTCACCAGAGCCGCGCATCGACGGACTTTATTCTGAGTTTGTTAAGCCGGGTGGTACGATTGTCATTAACGGAAATTATTTTTACAGTATTAAATCGGTTAAGCTGGGAACAACCAATCTGGAAATTCTTAATAGAAGTGAAACCGAATTAAGTGTAAAAATGCCAGCAATGGCAACCATGGATTATATTACGGTGGAAGGGGATTTTGGCACAGCAAAGACTAATTTCAGACTGAATGACACCACGTTCCACATGATCAACTTTGACGTGCCGGCGACGTCGTGGGGAGATGCCGTTTGCTTTGGTGCTGCTCCGATTTTACCTGCTACTGATCCAGATGCTATTTCAGGCAAATATTCCAGAATTAAGCAAATAAATCTCCCGTCAACCGGTTATGAAGATAAATGGGTTCTTTCTACCTGTACTTTCGATTTCAAACTGGAGGCAGGTTCAGCATTGGACAGACAATTTAAATTTGAACACAATGTAGTAGAAGCGTGGAAGTCAGGTCAGTATGATTTCACCATTACAGCAGATGGAAAAGAATATACATATGCCTATAAACCCTGGAATTCTACTTTATATCAATCAACAGGCTTTCAGACTAAGGGATGGAACACAGCAGTGATAGAATTAGGAGAATTTAAAAGCAGTGATGGCAGCTCCATTGCAGATGTCTCTAAAATTACGGATCTTAAAATTTCCTTTAATACGGCTGATGCAGTCATCGCTTCCTTCAACACCAGCGTTGATAATTTCAGAATTGTAAAAAAATAAGCGATTTAATGAAAAAGAAAGCGGGAGGAAACAATTTGTTTCCTCCCGCTTTCTTTTTACACATTGTGTAAAACACAAATTAACCCCTGGTGGGTAGCACTGTTTGCAGCCAATTATTCACTTATTTTTTCATAACCCTGAACACAGGATATCTCAAATATTCCTTTTCCCGGTAAGGTGAATTTTCATAGATAAACCGCAGCTGTGCATCGCCGTTTTTTGCAAAAGCTTCATCTGATTTTCTTTTCTCTTCCAGTTGCTTCTGCAAATCCGGTGACTTGCTTAAAAGTTCAGCAGCCAGATCTTCAAAAACATAACTTGAATAGCCTTCTTTCGCCTGTAAAATGGTATCAAAGAAATTCCATTTAAAGAAAGAGTCCACACCTTTTGGTTCCAGTGTTTCAACGATATATCGGTTTGCTGACTGATTCACAGGAATATACCAGTCACCTTTACGGAAACTTACTTTTTTCTTCTCTGTACGGAGTTCTGTATTCATGTGCCAGTAATGGCCTTCAAAAGGTTGCTTAGGTGCATCGTAACTTTCAATATAGTACACTTCCACTTCCTGTTCTCCGTCTTTTTCAATCTGTGTCATCTGCACCTGATTGAGCTTCAAAAGGTCAATTACATTAAACCAGCCCTGTGGAATAATGTATGCTTCCGGTTTTTGAACAACATCCAGAGGCTCATACGTATCATAAAAAGGCGCTTTCACGTTCAGCGGTTTTGAACGGTTATAGTGCAGGCGATCCTTTCCGCTTATCTTACTTGGATAATACTCCGGCTCATAACCTTTAAAGTCGATTTCTGTAAATTTGTCCTTATTGCTTTGCCAGGTTACTGCAAATTTTTCCTGCGTTTTTACGGCTTCTTTGGTATCCTTTCTCATTTTCAGGATCGGCTTTCTATACTGGGCCAGCACTTTCAGGTTTCCATGCAAATAGGCATAAGTTGATCTCACACGTTTGTCATACGATTTCAACATATGCGTTTCTGTCATCACACCAATGGTATGAAATAATGCAGCATATCCGGTTGAATATCTTGGCCAGTCAGGAAATTGAGTAAAACCCTTGTCCGGCGTTTTTCCCCAGGAATTTACATAGGGCGTTGCTTCATAACCGGCTTCTTTCAAATGTTTATACATGAAAGGAAGAAAAATATCCTTGTGAAATTTTCCGAGTGAACCTCCCAGTTTATCTTGCTGCGTATAATCCAGCGTCATTACATACTGATAGTCAGCACCATTGCTTACATGCGTATCAGCAAAAAGATCCGGGTCCAGCTCGTGAAAAATGGCTGCAAAGCTTCGTGCATTTTTTGTATCGCTTTTGATAAAATCGCGGTTCAGATCAAAGTCGCGTGCATTTCCACGAAAGCCGTACTCCACCGGACCATCCTGATTAGTACGTGTGGTACTGTTACGGTTTAAGGCACCGCCAATATTGTAGAAGGGAATAATAGCCAGTACAATGCTATCCATCTCCGGAAATTTTTCAGGATGCAAAGCTATGTCACGAAGCAGAAGCATAGAGGCATCAACACCGTCCGGTTCGCCGGGATGAATAGCATTATTGATCAGGAAAACAGCTTTTCCCTGTGCTTTTAACTTTTTAAGATCAAAGTTTTTGTTTTTGGAATAAAGTACCAGACTTAATGGTTTTCCACTATCGGTAGGGCCTTTTTCAGTAATCTGAATCTGGGGAAAATTTTTGGCTAAAAGCTTGTAAAAAGCGATACCTACTTCGTAAGTCGGTGTTTCTTTTTCACCGCTTTTTTCAAAACGTGTTTCGTACTGAGCCGAAGCGAAGGTAGAAATCAGGAGTAAAAGGGCAAGTAGTTTTTTTTGCATCGTCATAAAAAAATTGCATATCAACAATTTTACTGATAAGACTGTCGATATGCAATTTCCGTGACCATTATTTGCAGGTTTTATTCCGCATCTTCAACTAATATATCTGCATGAGAAGTCGCTTCATAACTATCCGCATATTTTATATCGTCCAGCCAATAAGATGAGCTAACGATATCAAACAGAATTTCATTGGCTTTTTTCTCAACTGTTTTAAGCTGCCAGATAATATTCTTGGCTTCTTCAAAATTTGTTCCTTCCATCTGGTCTCCGAATAAGCGGTTTACCAGATTATGGTCAGACATACCTTGTGCCAGAATCCTGACAATCGGAGCTTCCGGGTTTTCATCAAAAATGGCTAGACTTTCAGGATTTTCAGCAGTTACTTTCAATTGAAACTGTACAGCCTCAGCTCTTGGGAATTTTCCGTTATAAGCTTCATATAATAACTGCGTTGCTTTGAAAAAACTAATATGAAGATCCAGTTTCGGATTTTCTTCCCATAGCTTTTCTGTCAGCATTTGATGCGAAAGATTTTCAATTTGACCATCAGTTAATTCATCATCCTCAATCAGATATTCCAGAACCAGTTTGGCTGCTTCAGCAGGTTCCAGGTCAGTGATTGACATCAGACACATTTCTTTTAATTCTGCCTGGTTAATTTCATCCGGATTGTCGTAGTCCATCTTCACCAACAAAGCTTTATAGTCACTGTTGGTCCATGAACCAGGGATTTCTTTAATGGGTGTAAAGTTTAAAACTTCGGCTGCAAACTTATTCTTGTCTTCCATAAATCTTTTTAAATCAAATTTTTAATGGATCAGATCTGACACTTTTCTGAGCTTTATAAGGTATCCCCAAAAATGGGAATGAAGCTTTCCAGCCAGTCAGACACGATATCCAGGATTAAATAATCTCATAATCAAAGCAAGGAAAACTGTGCCAGCAAGTTTAATTGTTATCGCTTATGCCTTGGCGACATCGTCTTTTTAAAGAAAAAGGCAATAGGGAAAAGCAGTGATATCATAAAAAGCGGCAAAAATAAAGAGCCAAGTCCTTTGCTTAATCCATCGACAACCAGGTTGGTAACGATAATAATATAGATAAAAGCCAACATGACGATTAGCTTTAAAAACCTGACTATCCGGATGGCAAAATCAAAATTTTTGCTGGGTGCAACCGTTCCTTTTGCCGGATTGAAAACGTATTTCACGCATAAGGTTATACCCAGAAAAATAAAAGCGGCCACTGCAAACACAGCGAAAAGCATGGCTTTATTTCCATAACGATCGGCATGGCCTATTACATTAAAGTGAACCGGGATTACATCCGGTACGCGGAAATAGGTAAAAACGGTTATCAGGCCTAATGCAATAAAGGCGAACCAACCGGCAGATTCCAGAAATTTATCCATTCCCGAAAGGCCGGATTTTGTAACAGTCGTTTTTGTAATTTTAGATTTTGCCATGGGAAATATTTTGAGCGCAAATCTACTGTTTATATTGATCGATCAAATATAAATAAGGCCCTAAAAGATGATGAACAAATACATCGGTTTTAGAATCGGGATACAGTTTGTAATAGGCATCGTTTCCCAAAAGCGTAACGGTTGGTCCGATTCTCACAAAATCTGCCGTATGGGCATAAACCGGAGGCTGAAATTCCGGTAATGTCTTTCTTACCATTTTGGATACATAGCCGCCAAGATATTTTTCATACCTGCGCTGCGCCTTATCACTAGGTTTTTTAAGTTGTTTGTAGGCATGACGGAGCGCTATTCTGGTAAAAAATTTCTGCTTTTTTAAAACACCGTTGACGTTTCTAAAAGGGTTTGTCTCATTAAAATCTGCTAATCGCTGTACAGAAAAAGGCGTTTGCGGCACCCAGTCGGCTCCGTTGACAATGTTAACTCCCCAGCCGCCATCAATCAGTTTTTCATATTCATACGCATAATATACATTTCCTGCTTTTGGTGCAGCGCTGCAGTACGTTTTAAAACGGATGTCTTTTGGCAGCATATTCTGCTTTTGCAGGTTATACAGGTGAGACGTCATCAGGTAAGCCAGTGCGCCGCCTTGGCTGTGTCCCATTATGATAAATTCTTTAATACCGTTCTTATAACAGGAATCAATTTTCGGAACAATGTCTTTGGCAAGATAGGCTACACCAATAAGCCAGCCTACGTGCACGGCAGCGCGCGGATTATCCGCAAGATGGTACTTGAAAGTAAAATCATTGGAAAGTTTAAGTTCACCCTGCGCCGGAACCATGGCCGAATAAAAGTTTTGCAGCCAGCTAACCGGATTTTGTGTAGTTCCTCTCAGATTAATTACGGCCAGAGTGGATTCTTTACTTTTCCACAGATCCCAGCGATTTTCCATCCCGACTGTTGGAGAATGATAGACGGACCTGAAATGTACAGGATAAGGAATTTTATTTTTCGTCGTATCATAGAGCCGGGCGTGCATTTTCATCAGTTCAATATATTCCTGCTTGTCAAACCCTGGTTTTAAGATGGTTCTCTGAGCATTTGCCGGAACAAAGGAATATAAAATGAAAAGGATAAAAATAAAAACCCGACCCGGCATTCCCGGTTTTTTGAATAGTAGATGAAGTAAGATCATAAGGATAGTTGAATGTCTTATAAATATATAAATTAGTGCAGTTAAAGTGTATCTGACATAACCGTAAACTAGGTTTATGCAGATATATTTTGTCTAAAATCGTTTTTGATTTGACTTTTTCTAATTATTAGAATACCCTTAGAGTTGGTTTTAATAAGCATTTTTATTTTTATGGCTGTTGTTAATTTTTTATTTTAGCCAGTCTAAAAAATATTTTCATGGAGTTATACTATTCATTTTCTGTTTTAATTGTCATATCTGCGGTCTTTGCTTACCTCAATGCACGTTTCTTGAAATTGCCTGCTTCCATTGGTGTAATGGTTATTGCACTCCTGGTTTCTCTGGGTTTACTTGCCACTGATAATATATTTCCCCACACATTCGACAGGGTCACAACGTTGCTGAGCAGTATCGATCTGACCGAAATTCTGATGGGTGCAATGCTTAACTTTTTACTATTCGCCGGAGCTATCCATATACATTTGGAGGACTTGAAGGAACAGCGGATACCCGTTATGGTTTTTTCCACAGTCAGTGTGGTAATTTCAACTTTTGTGATCGGTTTCATGATGTATGAAATCCTTCCCTGGCTTGGATTGGGGATTCCTTTCATTCAATGTTTGGTTTTTGGTGCACTGATCTCTCCAACCGACCCGATTGCAGTACTTGGAATTTTGAAACAGGCAGGTGTTCCTAAGTCTCTTGAAACTAAAATTGCGGGAGAATCCCTTTTTAATGATGGAATGGCCGTCGTGGTATTTATCATCATGCTGGCTTTGGCCAGAGGTGAGGAAGTGAATACTTCCTTTATCGGTATATCAACCTTGCTGGCTAAAGAGGCCCTGGGTGGAATTTTACTAGGCGTAGTACTGGGTTTTATTGGTTCTCATGCCAATAATAAGGTCGATGGTTACAATGTTCATGTGCTTATCACACTCGCTATTGTTATGGGCGGGCATTTGGTAGCAGAAGCTATGCATATGTCGGGCCCATTGGCAATGGTGGCAGCCGGATTGATGATCGGGAATTATGGTAAAAACCTTGGGAATATTACAGCAACCGAGCAGGATTATCTGGATAAATTCTGGGAGCTGATTGACGAAATCCTGAATGCACTTTTATTCCTGATTATAGGCTTTGAATTATTGCTGATCCCGGATCTGAGACAATATGTCTGGATCGGAGCAATCACGATTGCCGTAGTATTATTTGCCCGGTTCATATCCATCTATATCCCGGTGAGGATCATTCCTTTCAGAAAACGGTTTGGCAAGCAATCCATTATCATTCTTGTTTGGGGAGGTCTGCGCGGTGGAGTATCAATTGCACTGGCATTATCTATTGACGACGGTCTGAACAAGAACTTATTATTGGCAATTACCTATTTCGTTGTACTATTCTCCATTATCGTTCAGGGACTTACGGTTGGAAAGTTAACAGGGAAAATTGAGAATGTAGAGGATGCCATTATTTAAAATAAAATAACACAGGATTAATTGATTTCCTGTGTTACTTTTTTAATCATCGCATTTGTCTTGGCAAGCCATATATCCTGTGCCTGGCAGGTCCAGTGAGAATCACCTTTTAGATAGGCTTTTTCTTTTAATTTTCTGAAATCCGGTAAAACATCAATGTAAGGAACAGTAAGCGTTGGCTGGGCATAAACCCGGCTGATCAGGTTATTATACCGGCCATATTCTGGCATGAGCACCGAAACTTTATTAGGTATAACAGACAGGATTACATGATCAAAACCAAGTTTATGCGCAATGGCTTTGCTTTTATTTAAATTAGTAATCATGGTATCAACCTCCACATCTTCAAGATCTGTAAAAGAGGAAGTAAGTTTTGGTGTGTCCGTATCCATGTAATAAACAATGTCTCTGTCATTATTTACCAAAGTCACTTTCTTATCGGTACGGTGGAATAAATGGTAGGTAAAGGCGGCTTTCATCTCTTTCAGTTTCAGCATCAGATCATTCTGAAGAAAGGCAACATCCAGTCGTCCTTCTGTTGGATCAGAAGCAAAAGCATGATCCAGTTGATGCATAAAGGAAGGTTCAGATCCTTTGGAAACATACGTGGCGGAACCGGGTACCAGATTATGTATCGGAGCGACCATCTTTTCTCTGAAATGTCTTTCAACCGATTCCAGTAAAAGAATATTGACCGCCGAAGTATCCGGTTTAAAATGTAAAATATGATCCCAGTGGACATACTGATACTGATCTACGGCAAAATCTTCCTTGCTTACACGTTCCTTTTCTGTAAAACTGTCGCCTACAATATATAGGTGTATTTTTTTTGCCCCATTGGCTTTTTTAGTCTGAACCTGCTTTGGGCAGATCTTTACCGGATCTTTAAACTGAGGAAGGTTGGACAAACGGTAAAGATCGCCAAACTGATAGCCATCTTTGATTAAATTCCATTCTCCTAATTTGGCATAAAGAGCAGGACTTAGTCCCACCAGCCAAACCAGAGAAAATAATATTAAAAACAGATATTTGATATATTTCATAAACTAGCGCAGCTTAATTGACCATACCTGTACTTTCTTTTCAGAACGGCTGAAAATCAGTAGCTTGTAATAAGAAGGTAAATATGTCAATTGGACTTTCATTTCAGAAGGAATCGGTTTGTCGCCCAGGCGTTTTCCGGTCATATCAAAGATAGTCGTGTAATTGCCAGACCGGATGGTAATAAAACGGTTATCTACTCCAAAGAAATGATATTGTATACTGGAATTTGGCAGCAGGTTTTTAATCTCGAAAAGCTCTTTTCCTTCCTTGGTCAGAAAAGCAGCTTTATTGGTCGAAGTCCTTACCAGAATCCAGTCCAGCGAATTCCTGTCAAATAAAGTTTTAAACTGACAGGCTGGTTCCGGTCGCAACAATTGGGTTTGTGAAGTAATTTTTCCATCCATGCTGATCCGGATCAGCTCACCGTAAACACTTACTCCAACGAGCTCTGGCTGACCAGTAGCCGTATTTTGTGTCCAGGTAAACGGACTTTCGGTACGTGCCAGAATATCCACCGGAAAACCTTCTTTAACAGCTCCGGTTGTTTTTAAAAGAAATATTTTCCCATTTTTCTGCGTGACAATGTAATTCCGGTTGCCGATCTGGTTCAGCGCTACAACCGGTCCCTGAATATTTTCAAATTCCGTGGTACGGTTTAATTTTCTGATCGCTTTCATGACGCTATCCCAGATGTATAGCTCGCCATAGGCATCGGTGATGATAAACCGGTTACTTCCATCTTCTCCGCCATCGATCATATTCAGCGCAGTAATACGTGTGGCAGAAGGCAATCTTTTGGAAAAACTGGTGATCACATGGGTGGAATCATCTTCATCAATGGCATAAACAGCACTGGAAGTAGCAAAAATCCGCTGCTGTCTCCCGATATTCAGAAAATCGACTTTATAGGCTGCGGTAACGATCGGACCGTTTAATTGGGTAATGGTTTCGGTCTTTCCTGTTTTAAGATTATTGACCCGGAGCAGATTATTGTCTTTATCCGTCAGCAAAACTTCCGAGCTTCCATCAATCGGATTTTGCAGAGCAGTTAATGAAGAGTCATATAACACCGGCCATTCCACGTCTATATTCAGGAAAGTGCGGTTAAGTACCTTATTGGCTGTCTGTCTTTTCTTAGGGTTAAGCGTAATGCCAGGATAGGCATCACCATCATTATAGCGGCATTGCAGGACTACGGATTCGATCTTGGCCGTCAGGTCAGAATAGGATTTTGTATCGGAACCTTCACCGCGCGACTGGGCTTTGCGTAAATTAACCACCAGAGAAAGCTGTGCATCTGATTTTTTACTGGTTAAAACGCTATCGTATTCCGGCGATTGTTTCCAGGTAAGCTGGTTTTCATAATCAACAATATAATTCTGAAGAACCTGTGAATTGTTGCTCATCACCAGATAAGGCGCTATGTAGGTGATGTACGTACGCGGAAATCCGGAAAACATAGGTCCGTAGATACCGGCAGGGAGCTCGGGAATAGCAATCGAATAAACATCATAACCCTGAAACTGGTCGGTAGAAACATTGGATTCAGGCGTGGAAAGTTTAGCCAGTTTTTTAAGGACAGGCCTTACTTTATCATAATTCGAAAACTCAGCCAACAGGATTTTTCCGTCTGTGATGCTGTTATTTTCTTCAAGCTGACATAACATGAGCTCTGATCCCAGATTGTCCAGAAGCAGATTACTATCTTCGCCAATATGATAAACAAGTTTATCCCAGGCTTCTGATTTTAGCCTTCTGTGCCATTTTAAAAACTGCTTTTGAAAATCGGATTTATTCTGTACTGCAAAACGGTAAAAGTAGGAGGTTTGCTGTGAGATGTGTTTGTGACCTTTAAAAGGAAATCCTGCACTGTTTTTCAGCCATTTGGTAATGTAATAATCCGGAGAATCCGTACCGCCTGAAACAATACTGAGCTTGTTTTCTGCTTCAGTATTTTCAACATGAAAATCCTGATAATCCGGGAATGCCTTCGCAAATTCTGAAAAATTATTACTCTGATTACTGGTTGGGACAATCGACCTCCAGGCATTGTCTTTCAGGTATAAGCTTGTTCCATAATTGGAATCATCACTTTTTGAGAATTTTGACCGAAGGTTAGCTGTGGGAATATGCAGGGATGAAGCACGAACCACATCTTCAATCAAATCTCCGTAATAACTCAAAATCAAAAAATTGTCTTTAATGACATATGAAAATAAGGGCCGCGAATGAGTGTCATTAATATCGGTAATCCTGTTGTTCTGAAAAGTATGGTGCAGTACGCGGATATTGCCATGATGTGGGTTTTCAAGCCATTGGGAATCTTTGTCACCTTCAACCGGAATGTACATTATGACTCCCCATTCCGTTTTGGTCCTTGGATGGTAGGAATAGGAAATATTTTTTCCTTTCAGAAAAGCGTTTAATTTTTTTTGATCCGGTGAAAGCAGGTTCAGCAGCGACAGATTATCGCTGGCAATATCGAGCAATGGCAGTCTTTTCAGATCAAGATTTGCGTCTGTGGCCTGGTAGACAGAGTCCTGCAAATGCTCACTTGTGATCACGACAACGGCATTGGAAGGAATATATTTCCAGGCCGCTGAAGAACCGCGTGATGATTTGTATAGAAAATATCCTGCCGGAACCAGGATGGCCGCCAGCAGGATAGTAATAATCAGTCTTTTCGACACGGGCTAAATTGAGTAAGCAGTTTCAGGTAAAAACGTCTTAGAAACTGTATTATTTTTAACTATAAAAATACTCAGTATGAGCTGTTTGTTCTTTCAGGCACGGATTGCTTTTACGTGCTTGTTAAGTTCAAGACGGAAGCGCAAAAGTTCTTTAAAGCTGCGGATACAAACCTTCCAAAGATTCCATTTTACAATGGATACTTCTCCGGTTTCGCGGTCTTTGTGTGTAATAGGTATATCAAATGTTTCCTGCCCTGATTTTTTTGCCATCACAGATAAGAAAATATTCGGAGCAAAAGGTTCCGGATCAGGAAGCTGGTTCATCAGTTTTTGAAGGAACGTACCCCGGATTAACCGGAAAGGAATGTTGCTGTCAAGAATATAAGTACCGTAAACAAAAGAAATTGTGCCTCTCAAAAATTTAGTAATAAACAGACGCACGCCCGCATCGTGACGCACTTCACGATAGCCTAATATAAATTGAGACTGATCTCTTTTTGCCCACAACTTATCAAAATCATCTGATACAAACTGATCATCGCTATCTGTTTGAAATACATATTGTGAATTCAGTTCCAGCGCTTTACGGTATCCATTGACTACGGCATTACCATGTCCGCCGTTTTTCTGATTGATTACAGTCAGATGCGTTACTTCTTTTTCCAGTTTATCCAAAAGCAATTTTGTATTGTCTTTTGAGCCGTCATTGATAACGATCAGTGTAGTATTCTCGTTCGGGAATTTATTTTTAAGGAAACTGGTCCAGTTATGTACTACTTTTTCGATACAATCTTGTTCATTGTATGCCGGCATTACTATACTAAGAAACGTCATGCAGAGAATTATTTGGTATGTTGGTGCAAAATTAAGCAAAAAAGACTGTATCAGAAAATTGGATATTTTTTATTAATGAGCGTACCTGTCTTTTAGCGAATTAATAGGTTTTTCAAAGAAGAACCAGGATAGAGAGGCAACCATAATGGTAAGCAAAGAAAAGAGACAGGCTTCAAAGGTCAGAGAACCTTCCAAAGCAGGAAAATGCTGGTATATTTTATGGATTAATCTGACAGTCGGATGATTGGGGCCGCTGTGGTAATGATTGTAAACAAAGTTATGATACAGGTAAATACCGTAACTGATCTTGCCTAAATAAACGCTCACCGGATTTTCCAAAAAATATTTTGTTACTCCGCCGTAACCTGTAACGGCTCTTCCTATTAAGAAAAAGCTGAAAACAGAAGATACTAAACGATCGATTACTACATCGACAACATTGTGAATATCCGCATATGTTTTGTTCCAGTACTGCATCAGAATCCAGCCAGCAAGTGCTAGTACTACCGGCCAGGTCTTGTCAAAAAGTTTGAGAAACCAATCTTTCTTATAAAGCTGTAACCAGGCCATTAGTCCTCCAAGCGCAAAAGAATCCAGGCAGGCAGGCATCGTAACGTAAGAGACACTCCAGTCTTTTCCAGAAAAGAAAAAGTAGAAACGAAGCATAACGGCGAAAATTCCCATGACCGCAAGCCAGGGAATGAGGTTTTTTCTGGAAAAGAAAAATATCAGAAACGGGAAGAATAAATACACCTGCTCTTCAACAGCCAGCGACCACAAGTGATCTGAGGAGCCTAACCATGTCTGGTAAACGGCGATGTAAATATTGGTACCGTAAAGCGCCAGCCAGGCAAATTTCTCACGAACCGGCGGAACGTTCAGAATAAACAGAACAGCCAGCAGCAGGTAGTAAATCGGAAAAATTCGTATGGTTCTTCTGATCAGGAACTTGCGGATGTATTTTTTAAATCCATCAGGTTGGGTAATATACTGTTCTTTGCTTTTGAGCAGGATCCTGGAAATCAAAAAACCACTTAAAACAAAAAATATTGTTACGCCTAATTTGCCATAAGGAATGATGTTTACGCTCGCATAAAAATGGTCAATAAGTACGAGGGCAACCGCTATAAAGCGGATTCCGTCCAGTTGTATGATATGTCCTTTTTCGGTAGCGTGCATGATTACCAGTTTACTTTTACTTTATTTTTCGTCACATGATCAACAGAAATTTTATCCTGCTGAAATAAAATTCCTGTTTCGTCCCCTTGTTGACGAATGATTCCAATTTTGTATTCGCCTTTTTCTATTTCAGAAAAAGGAATATCAGCGTGAAATCCTGGTGCAAAATAGTACTGTTTCAGAAATAATTCTTTGCGATTATTATTGCGGCTTCTATGTGTTGGGAAAACGTAAAAGCAGTTATCAGAACTTAATAAGATGTAAATTCCGCTATCCTGAAGGCGCTGACTAACATAGCTGGCATTATCAACAATCAACGATTTGCCGGTTTTCTCAAATTTTATTGAACCATATAACTCTGTTAAAGCACGTGAATTACCGGCATATTGCTGTCTGTCTGCAACATCAATATGCGGCAGCCACTTTTCATAAAACACAGGTGTTTTTGATACAATAGAACCTGCAAATGAAGTATCAATTACTGGTTTTAAATCTTTGTTGTTGTATGTCCAGTTAAACTGACTAGTAATCAAATCCTTTCTTAAATTATAGGCATCCACTAAATGATAATGATAGCTAAATATGTTGAAAGTAATGGCTAGAAAAATAATTGCAGTAATATAAGGCGACAAAAAACTGCCACGTATCGGGATAACAACGTATAGATATGCCACCATCAAAAGCAAGACTGAATATATTTTGTAGCGACTGGTAATTAAAAACTCCAATCCAAAACCTGCACGACTGTAAACAACGATTACAGCAGTTCCTAAAATAAACAAGATCGTTCCAAGGCAAAAAAGATCTGTAATTTTTTCAAATTTAACAGCATATTTTTTTGTTGAAATTCTGAAAAGAATGGCAGAAGCAATGGAAATAGCAACCAGAAACAAAAAAATGCCCATAAAAACGCAGGCGCCAAAATGATCTTTTACCGGAATTGATTCTGCAAAGCAACCAAGAAAGGCCATATATCCTTTTGCAAGCTGGAAAAGTGAAGCTTTGGAAGCAGGATTTGATTCAGGTTTTGTGTATGTCCAGAAATAAGCCAGAATCCCTGCTAAACTTAAAAAACACCAGGCAGTTAAACGCTTACGATCACCGGAAAGAAAAAGCATAACCGCTCCAACCGGAAAAACTAGTATCCCATTTCCACTTGTTGAAATGGTTAGCAGTGCTAGAATTAAAGATAAAATGAATAAAAATGGCTTAGGCTGAACACATAAATAAAGTGTCCAAAGTAGTAATGTGATTACGCCAAAGTTCTGAATGGCAGCCATTCCCCAATACATATTTTCATAAAAGGCAAGCGTAAGCCAGATGAATGGAATGGGTACAAGTGCAAATAGTGGTTTTTTATTATTTTTCAGAAGTACATACCACAGCGGAATTACTCCCAATAATAAAAGATTCCCAATCACCATGAGATGTCTGTAATTCAACTTGCCAAATATTGAAAAATCCAGCCATGCGAAAAAACGATCCAGAGCGATACGGTGTTCATTATGCTGTTTGAAAAGAGCTTTCAGTTTGTCCTGCCAGGTTCCGGCATGTACATATTCGACAATAAACGCTTTGAGCGCATGATCATCCCACTTCGGAATATTAATTGCATAGTAATCCCAAGCCACAAAGTAAATACCAATGGGGATCAGGATAATCAGGCTTATCAGCAGCGTTAAAGCCTTTTTACTCATGCAGGAATGATTAAGTTTTGAATGTGCGCCGTAAGCGAAGCCGGATCCAGTTCCGAAATTTTCTGGTGGTAGGCCTGGCTTCCGTATAATCTATTAGGATATCCTTCTGCTTTCAAACTTTTAAAGGAGCTCATCTTTACACCTCTTTCCAGAAGCTGTACAGAAAGCTGCTGCGCCAATCCGCCTGTACCAACATGCTCTTCGGCTACAAGGATCGCAGGTGCTTTTTCAATCAGGGAGACAAGATCGTTTGTAAGTTCCAGAGGAAAATGCAAGGCGCTGATCACATTCACTTTGGAAGCCAGCTCATTGGATTGTGCCAGGGAGGTCATGACATTATTAGCAATAGGGCCTAAGGCAAAAATGGTCATTTCCGGAGCGTCTCCCTGGTGAATCACCTTGAAAGAACCGGAAGCATAGCTGTTTTCAGGAGCATTCTTGCCAAATCCCAAACGCAGATAGGCAGGGCGTCCATCCGAAACAATTTGCCTGATCACCGGATCCACTTCGTCAGCGAAAGCAGGTACCCAGACATTTGCATTCTGAAGCCCGCTCAAACAAGCGATATCTTCCAGCGTATGATGACTGCTGCCCATAATTCCGTAACCATATCCGCCACCATTTCCTACCAAAAATACCGGAAGATTATGAAAGCAAACGTCATTGCGGAATTGTTCAAGACAACGGTAAACGATGAAAGGAGCTATGCTGTAACAAAAAACTTTATATCCTTTATGTGCAAAACCAGCTGCCACACCGACCATATTCTGTTCGGCAACACCTGCATTGATAAATCTTTTTCCAAGTTTGGCCTGTAAATCTTCCAGTGCCGCATAGCCAAGATCACCGGTTATGAAAACGATCGAATCGTCTTCTGTCGCCAGCTGCTCCATTGTGGCTGCAAATTCTTTTCTCATTTTCTCAGTTGTTTAACCAAAGTCCTGATTTCGTCTGCCGTTCTGTATGATTTAGGACCGCGTCTGATACGTGTACGAATATATTTTGGCCGTTTTTTTGTCTCTTCAAAAATCTTGGTAATGTATTCTCCCAGAAATGAAATTCCTAAAATGGTCAATCCGCCGAAGAAAGTGATCAGCACAATGATCGTACTAATTCCCTGTGGTGTATCCGGAAAGAAAAATAGTTTTGCAAGAATCTGCCAGATAATACCTAAAATCGATAGTCCTGTCAGGGTAAATCCTGCATAACTCATCAGTTCCAGCGGTACAAAACTAAACGAGAATATGGCTTTTTTAGCCCACCAGATATTTTTTGTCCAGTTGTTGGTCGATACCCCGAACATACGTTCAGGACGGACATAGGGAACGCCCGTTTGCTTGAAACCGACCCAGGCGCGCAATCCTCTTAGGAATTGTTCTGTTTCGGGCAGATCAATCAATTCTTTTACTACTTTCCGGTCAATCATGGAGAAATCACCAGCGTCGCGCGGGATTGGGATATAACTAAGTCCCTGGAACAGTTTATAAAAAGTCTTATAGAAAAAGTGAATGTGCGGTTTCATTTCACGCTGCACACGTACACCGTAAACCACATCATTTCCTTCCATCCACTTTTCGTAAAATGCAGGAATAATTTCCGGCGGATCCTGTAAATCCCCATCCATCAGTACCACGCAGTCGCCGGTAGCGATTTCCATCCCGCTTAAAAAAGCGGATTGAGAACCAAAATTCCGTGAATGGCTGATGCCAACCACATTCGGATCTTTATCACAAATACCATTAATCACTTCTTCCTGATTATCAGGCGAGCTGTCATTAACAAAGATAATTTCGTAACGGACTTTAAGCTCATTAAACGTTTTTACCAGTCTTTCGTACATGAAAGGTATCGCCTGGGCATCTTTGTAACAGGCAATAATGGCTGTAATAACCGGATTTAATTTCGGGTTAAGAAAAGCGGGAAGAATGGTTTCTTCATACTTCAGAACATCTTGCCAGTTTTTAGTTTTTGCCAATCCGTCTTCCAGTGAAGTTTTCGCTTTCCAGCCAAAATCAGCTTCAAATGCATCCGGATCGCCATACCATTCTGCCAGATCCCATTTTCGGTTTGACATACTTCCCCATTTCGGCTCTTGTTTAATTCCAAAGGTCTGACGGGAAGTTTCAACCAGATCACCAATCGTGGTTTTTCTGCCTGTTGCAATGTTATATGATCTTCCGGCTGTTGCACTGGTGATTTTCAGCGCCGCATCCAGAAAAGCTTCGACACAATCTTCAATAAAAACAAAATCCCGGCTAATATCAGGAGAAACCAGTGAAGGAAGTGCGCCGTTTCTTACACTTTCGATCAGTTTTGGGATTAGTCTGTCTGGTTCTTCCCAATAACCGTATATGGAATAAAGTCTGAGATTAAGCGTTTTTAAATTCAGAACTTTTGCATAATATTCAAGCAAATAAGCCGATGAAACTTTGGAAACAGCATAATGACTATTCGGTTCTACACGATCCGTTTCTTTAGGCGCAGTACAGTTAAATCCATATTCAGAACTGCTGCCGGCATGAATGTAAACCGATTCCTGCGTGCAGTTCTGTAAAATGTTAGCCGTACCGATTACATTCGTTTCATAGGTGAGATTTACACTGCTTTGCTTACTGTAAGCACCGTAAGCGGCCAGATTGAAAAGTGTCTGCGGTTTGTATTTTTCAAATATTTCACGAACAGAATTATCGGATGTAATATCGCAGTGGACAATATTTTCAAACGGAACATTCAATAATTTTAACCGCCATGCTTTGGTTGCATCGTGGGTCAAAGCGTAACAATCTTTTCTGACTTTTAAAATATCATTGAAAAGATTAGCACCGATAAAACCACTGGCTCCAAATACGAAAATCGGTCCTTTAAGTTGTTCTATTTTATCGCTATAATGCGGTAAAGAATCAAGCATTGATAAGTTGATTAATGTAGCGTTCCGTTACTTCCAGACTGGCCTGTGAATATTGCTCTTCACTCATCGGCAGGTAATGCCATTCCAGTTTGTTTTCCATATAGGATACCCCTTTCCCTTTTACCGTGCTGGCGATAATGGCTTTTGGAAGTCCGTTTTTATGGGTTTTTAATTCTTGTATAGTCTGATGAATGGCGAAGATATCGTGACCATCCACTTCAACGGTTTCAAATCCGATGGCACGCCATTTTGCAGGCGATGCCGTTTCTCCTAAAACCTTATCCGTAAAATCAAATCCCTGAATTCCGTTTTTATCTATAAACATAAAAAGGTTATCCAGCTGGTTTGCTATGGCATAATGCGCCGCTTCCCAGGTTGTTCCTTCATTGGTTTCGCCATCAGAAAGCAAAGCGAAAGCATAGCTTTCTTCATCACTGATTTTGGCGGCATGTGCTATACCGGTAGCAATTGGCAAGCCATGTCCAAGCGATCCGGTCGCAAAAGGAATTCCTTTGTACTGACGCGGAGCAGGATGTGCAGGTAACGTTGTACCATCCTGATAATAGGTAGAAAGGTCTTCATCCGAGATTTCTCCCAGCACATTCAGGCAGGCATAAAGTGCTGCCGCTGCATGTCCTTTGGATAATATAAATGTATCTTCTTCTGATTTGTTCAAAAACAAAATGGCGATCATCAGATCGATGCAGCTCAGTGAGCAGCCGATGTGCCCGGCATTAGCCTGATGATAAAGTCCAAGTATTTTCAGCCGTAACTCACCGCTGATTTGTCTCGGATCATTTAGTATTTCATTTATGGTCATGATAAAATGATATGTCGGTATTTGCTATCAAGTCAGCTACAAAGTAACGAGCAAATTGTATTATTAAATGCCAAATCTACAAAATCTTATTTGACTGTTTAACTAAAATAAGTCACCTGATTTATTCAGATCCGTAGCGTAAACCTTTTAAGTTGATGATTTCCAGCGTATCCTTTTGTATTTTTCGTTTAATTAAAATCCTGTCAACCTGAGTCGTGTCCATAGCCTGAATATAATTTAACCTTTTTAGCAGGTATAAATTCGTGAGCTGCGCATCCTGAATAGAATAGGGCAGGAACGTGCGGTCCATTTCCGACAAAATCGGAAGCTTGAAAGCGGGATAGAGGATCGTATCGCCTTTCTGGTATAATTCCTGAATTTTATGGGCAGCTTTTTCGTAGGGATTCGGAACCCGCGCAGTAGCAAATCCTCCGTATTTTACCGAGCGGTCTTCATAAAATTCTTTTAGCCGCTGTCCGACAAAATAAAACTGAATGGCAAGAAAAACAAAGATCAGGTATTTAAATTCACCTCTTAATTCTGATATATACTGAAGAAGCAAACTGATCAGAATGATGACATAAGGAAAAGAAAAACCGGAATAACGCTGCTGAATCCCACTGGTATGTCCGCCTTTAAAAGCCATCACAATCAGGAATAACGTGGGTATTAGTGCCATTAAATAAAGCAAAACCATTCGCTGCCGGTGCAACGTATCGGCATTTTTATACACATCATATAAAAATGAAAGCGCAAAGATCACAACGGAAAGTACGCAGAACTGAATCTTATTACTTGTATAAACCAGAGCGCTTAGGAGAACGATAATATAAGGAATGCGCGGGACAAAAAATTCATGCAGTTTGATCCGGTCTTTAAAACGGTACCATACAATCAGCAGAATTCCTACAAGAACGGAAATGATAAAGTTACGCTTTCCAACCAAGGTTTCTGCCATTCCGTTTGTAAAGATCACCAGATCGGAAAACATTGGAAGTGATTTTTTATAAACATTTGCAAAAGTAGCCGGGACAACGCCAAAGGGATTATTTCCGGGCTTCGTTTCAGCCATTCTCCTATACAGATCAGCCTGATACCCTAAGGTATAGAACGTATATTTTCCTCCGCCATATAACAGCCACCAGGTAACACCGGATAATGCGGCGACGGCAGAAACCGCCATTTTAATCCAGCCATCAACGGATCTTAAAAATAACAGTGCATACAACCCGTGGACTAACAATACCGAAATGGTCAGAAAATGGGAGAGAAGTCCAAGTCCGGCTGCCAAAACATATCCTATGTAAAGCCAGACACTGTTTTTTTTGCCTTTACTGCCTTCAATGATCTGCAAAAAGAAATAAGTGGAAAGGAGTGTCAGAAAAAAAGTAAGGGAATAATTCCGTGCCTGGTGGCTATAGGCTATAAAAAAGGGTTCTATAGCAACAATTCCTGCTGCAATCAATCCTGTATTTACTGAGAAAAAGCGTCTTCCAAAAAGATAGGTAAAGCCAATGATAAGGACACTGAAAAATACGGAGAACAACCTCGCCGAGAAATCCGAAATGCCAAAAATCTCCATCCATAGATGCAGCAGCAGGTAATAAAATGAGCTGTTCCCTATATCACTCCGGGTCATCGCCTCGTAATAATCCGCCAGCGTTTTAGGTGCCCAGAAATCAGCAGGTGTAAAGGCACGCGGTGAAAATGTTTCGGTATAGGTAAACGAACGCAAAACCTGTGGGGGACGGTAACTCAGTGCAGGTGTTTTCCAAAATTCAGGAACACTTAGCTTACGCGTTGAAAAAACTTCCTTCTGGTTCGCTCCCTCCAGGACAATTCCCTGACTTACAACCATTGTACTTTTCTCATCAAAAAAGATGCTGTAAGAATCCAGGTGATAGAGGCGTAGCGAAATACCAATGATCAGTATGACGGCGAGTGTGATCCAGGATTGAAAACTTTCCTTCTTGTATGCGTGCAACATGTGGATTGTCGGAAGTTAAAGCCGCGAAATTAAGGAAATTTCCAAGGATTCGGCACTTTTACATTTTAAGGATTGTAAACTCCACACGACGGTTTTTCTGGCGCGTTGCTTCAGTCTGGTTACTGGCGATTGGTTTTGCCGGTCCCCAGGCTTTGGTCTGAATCCGGGAAGAGCCGATTCCTTTGGTGACCAGATATTTTTTTACCTGCAAAACCCGGTCTTCTGAAAGTTTTACATTTTTCTTTACATCACCCTGATTATCAGTATGTCCTTCCAATAAAATTTCCATTTCGGAATATTCATTCATGATCCCGACAATTCGGTCCAATTCCTGAAAAGAGGTGGTGGTAATGTTAGCACTGCTTTGCGTAAACATGTTATTAGCTAGTCTGATCTGCTGTCCCGGTTTGACCGGTTGCAGATAAAGATTTTTATGGATCGTTCTGAATCCCGTTTCATCTGTCAGCTCAATATCTTCCGAAGTAGAAAAATAGTCTTTTTGATTTGCGGTAATGCTATATGATTCTTTTAAAGGCAGAATCAGCTTGAACTCACCCGTTTCCCCTTCATAGGTCGTTTTGCTGAATGTTTCACCTGTTTTAAGGATTTTGGCCGTGATTTCTGCTTTGACAGGCGTTGTCGTTTCAAATTCAAAAACGGAACCTGTTACCGTTGCGATAGGATCTGGTTTGATGGACGGAGTGAGGCGAATCCTGAAAATATCGTCTCCCAATCCATTACCTTCTGAAACAAAATAACCATAATCCCCCGATGCAGGAATGTTAAAATATGAGTCTTGTTTAGCTGTATTAATTGTTGGCCCAAGATTTTCAGGTTTAGACCAATTGAGCCAGGTATCATCAAGCCGACGTGATAAAAATATATCTCCTCCGCCATAACCACTTCTACCTGACGAAGCGAAATATAACGTTTTGTTGTCAAGTGCTAAAAATGGAGCGTATTCTTCACTTGCGCTATTCAATACTGTTCCCATGTTTTTCGGCTCTGACCAGCTTTCATCTTCCTGAATGAACGAAACATAAAGATCTTTTTTTCCTTCCGTGTCATTGCGCTGTATTGCCATGATAATTACATTTCCATGTGGTGAAACGGCATATCCGGAAAAATCATCACGGTTGTAGAAATTTTGGATTTTCATTTCTTTCGGAAAACTCCAACCGTTTTTTGTGTAAAACGATTTGGATAGTCCATTGATAAGTGTGCCGCTCGGAAGATAAACATTAATAAGATACAGTGTCTTTCCGTCTGCTGATATGCTTATAATTGCATTGTCGCCCGCTGTATTTACGGGAGGGCCAAGATTAACGGCTGGCGTCCAGTTGTTATTTTTATCCAATGTCGAAACCCATGCATCCTGTTTTGCAGGTGAACCAACATTTCCATCGAAATCTGCTCTTGTAAAATACAATGTTCGTCCGTCGGCCGAGATAATTGGATTGATTTCCTGCGCCTTGGTATTAATAGCCTTTCCCAGATTTTCTTTTTTTTCATCCTTTAAAATTCCGGAAGCAATATTAATCTGTGCTTCTATGGGCTCTGTTGCGGTAGAAATGCCAATGGCATCAATCTGGTTGAAACCTGCAACTTTGGCCGGGTCCAGAATTAATTTTATTGCATTTGCAATCAGGTTTTCTTGTTTAGGAAATACCCTGAGCATCCGTCCTTTGGCAGGAATCGGTGCTGCTTTTTCGTCATAAATCAGAAATTCTTTGCCGGAATCATTATAGGCATAAACCCTTGTTACTGATCCAGGGTTGAAATTTTCGGCAATGGCAACCTGTTTTAGTGCGATTGATTTTTCAAAACCTACCTTAATCCACTCCTCATTTCTATTATCAGGGGTAGCTGGCGACCAGGCACAAAAACTATTTCCAAAATCAGGCAGTTTGTTTGGCTCATTGAGAATTTGCTTTGAACGGAAGCCGTAGCCGGAATCTGTGTTTCTGTATTCCGAAGAATAACCCAGAATTTTGTCAGCCCAAAGAACCTGCTGAGCGAATAATTTTCCACTAAATAATAGGATGAGGGTAATTAAAACACTCAATTTTTTTCTTACAGGACTCATTCGGGGCGCACTTGCTTGTTGTGTCATTCAGGTTCTATAAAAGAAATAATTGTACCTGATTAATGCGTACCATTATTTCCTCAATCGTATTTATTCTATATTAAATTAAGTCGTGAATATTATAATAATTAAAGGGAATGCCAAAATTAAATAGCTTGCGGCAGGCTCAGATTGTGTCCAGATATAGCATCAATTTTTAGAACCAACCAGTAAGATCCAGTCCCATTCGGGTTGAGGGTCCGGTGGCTGAATGGTTGCCAGTCCGGCACGTTTCAATGCTCCGCCCGCCCATCTTCTACCGGTACGCGGACTGTACCAGACTGCACTGAAGTCTTCTCCGGTAAGCTGTGACAGATCAATCCCAAAGGATCGGTATGTAGGAATATACATCATCACCATGCGTCGGTTTGTCAAAGCAGAAACGGATATCTCCGTAGCTTGCGTTGTATCCTGAACCATATTCAGTGAAGCCGCAGGTTCCAGATAATCCCAGGGAAGGCCTTTCAGGATTTTGACCAGATACTTCATGTATTCTCCGCCGTCTTTGGTCATATTCGACTTCCAGGTCGGATTAAAGTTTTTTATCGTACTCATGTGACAGAAACCGGCAGCAGAATTCAGCAAAGATTCGTAAGCCTGCTTACGGATTAATGCAGACTGATCTTTGATCGGAAATTCGGAATTGGCAATCAGGAAAGGGCTTTTCATGGACTTCCCAATGTTTTTCTGCCAGGTAGCCAAGGAGGCATATTCTGAATCGGTAACAGTGGAATCCGGGACAAAGACTTTCAGATCTGTATGGTATTTTGTTAAAGAATCCGGTGGTGTGCAGGTAGAAAGGGAAGCCACCAGTTTATTTTCAGATGATTTTTTTAATGTTTCTGTTAAAATCCGGGATAAAAAGGCTTTCTGATTTTCCTCTTCACTGACAATCCAGAAAATATTGGAAAGTTTAGAGAAGCGATTACTGATATATTCTCCGAATTTCCGGCAGGCTTCTTCTCCCTGTGTTTCAAAAACAACATTCCAGCTTTGCCGCGAAACGACCAGTCCGACTACCAGATTGCGTTCCTGCGCTGCCAGAACTACTTTTTCAAGATAATCAAAATAGGCCTTATTGGGATTGGTAAGATCATTATCCCCTTGAAATGGGGAGATTTTATGGAAGTTTCTTTGCGTAGGCAGCGAAGGCAGCACGTGTACCAGAACGGTATTGAACGACTGTCCTTTTCGGATATCCAGATAGTGAACGGCATCGGTATAGTCCAGTTTTCGCAGTAATTGCCAGGCCACGTCCGCCACAACCAGAAAGGGCGTATTTGTCTGATCGGTCAGATGTTTTCCATCGGCACTTACTTTCAGCGGGTACTGGTAGATCAAAGGCGGATTTGCTGGCTTATCGGATGCGCAGACCATTGTTCTGATTAAAAACAACAGGCTCATCGCCAGAAAAGTACGGATCATCATAAGCTCAACGTGCTATTGAACTTTCGGCTAATAGGGGTTAAAGTGAAATTATTATTCATGCAGAAATCAGTATGGGTTAAATTAATTTTTCCTTAACTCAGCAATTGTTTCAGATGGATTTTCGGAATTAAAAACAAAACTTCCGGCCACTAAAATATCAGCTCCGTTTTCAACGAGAAAACGTGCGTTATCATTGTTCACGCCTCCGTCAACTTCAATCTTAAAATTAAGTCCGAGCTCTTCGCGCATGCAGTTGAGCTTGTAAATTTTCCGGTAGGTATTCTCAATAAATTTCTGTCCGCCGAATCCGGGATTGACCGACATGATCAGTACCTGGGAAAGATCCGGCAATATTTCAGTAAGCATCTCTACAGGCGTATGCGGATTTAGAGCAACACTTGGCTGTATGCCTAATTCTCTGATTAACTGAATGGTACGGTGCAAGTGCGTACAGGCTTCATAATGTACTGTGATAATAGAAGCGCCTGCTTTTTTGAAATTTTCAAGGTAACGATCCGGCTGTTCAATCATTAAATGAACATCCAAAGGTTTTGTTGCATAGCGGTTTATCGCCTCACAAACAGGAAAACCAAAAGAAATATTGGGGACAAACATGCCATCCATGATATCCACATGAATATAATCTGCTTCACTTCTGTTCAGCATTTCAACATCACGTTGCAAATTGGCAAAGTCAGCGGCAAGTATGGAAGGGGCAATAGCAGCCATAAAGACAAGTCAGTAGTTTATAAATCCGGACGAATTTAAAGAATTTCTGCTGTAAGATGAAAATAATGCACTATACATTTGATAATGAGATTGTTGTGTAAATAGTTTAAGAAGAAGTGATAAGGGTATATAAAAACGTTATACGCTTCAACCGCACTAAAAAATATAATTAACTGTAAATTTGTGCACCCGAGACAAGATTGAAATTACATTTCATCCAAAATAATTTAGTATCAAGCCGCTAGCCCGTAATACCATGAATCCGGAAGAACGCATTCACGAACTGATCCAACAGATTGACCATTACAATTTCCAGTACTATCAGGAAAGCATTTCGGAAATTTCAGATTTTGATTTTGATCTTTTGTTAAAAGAATTGGCTAAGCTGGAAAACGAATATCCGGAGTTCAAACGAAGCGATTCGCCAACGCAAAGAGTAGGAGGTACAGTCACCAAAAATTTTAATGCAGTGTACCATCGTTACCCGATGCTTTCGCTTGACAATACCTACAATGAACAGGAGCTCCGTGATTTTGACGAGCGTGTGCGCAAAGGGCTGGACGGAGAGCCTTATGAATATATTTGTGAGTTGAAATTTGACGGTATTTCTTTAAGTTTTACCTACGAGAATGGCGTTTTGGTTCGAGGTGTAACACGCGGCGACGGGACGAGAGGCGATGAGATTACCAACAATGTTAAAACCATTAAATCACTTCCTTTACGCATAAAAACAGATAAAATTCCTCCGGTTTTTGAGATCCGCGGTGAAGGTTTTATGCCTTTTCAATCTTTTCAAAAGCTGAATGAAGATATGGAAGCATTGGGTGTGAACTTATACGCTAATCCAAGAAATGCTGCTTCCGGTTCTTTCAAATTACAGGATTCTGCGGAAACTGCACGCCGTGGGCTGGATTGCTATATCTATTCTTTTTTGAGTGATGAAACAGTTTTTGCCAGTCATGAGGAAAGTTTGCTTGCATTGAAATCCTGGGGATTTAATACGTCTCCGGGTTGGAAAAAAGTGACTAACATTGATGATGTAATCGCCTACATCCACGAATGGGAAGAAAAACGTACGACACTTCCGCTTGCTACGGATGGCATTGTTATCAAAATTAATTCCTTTGAGCAGCAGCGTGAACTGGGTTATACAGCAAAAAGCCCCCGCTGGGCAATATCTTTTAAATATAAAGCAGAAAATAAACCGGCTGTGCTGCGGTTTGTTAATTTCCAGGTTGGGAGAATAGGAAATATTACGCCGGTGGCAAACCTGTGCGCAGAAAGCGAACGCACGCTGCCGTACAATAAAGTAAAGGGTGTGCATCTTTCAGGTACCTATGTGAAACGTGCCACGTTGCATAATGCCAATGAACTGGAACGTTTAAGTATTCAGCTGGGCGATACCGTTTTTGTGGAGAAAAGCGGAGAAATTATTCCCAAAATAACCGGCGTGGATTTAAGCAAACGTGAATTGTTTGTGACAGAGCCAATCGTTTTTCCAAAAAACTGTCCGGAATGCGGTTCGCTTCTGGCCCGGAATGAAGGCGAAGTCGCTTACTATTGCCCGAATGACAGTGCTTGTCCGCCTCAGCTGAAAGGCCGGATTGAACATTTTATTCATCGGAAAGCCATGAATATTGAAAGTCTGGGTGAAGGGAAAATTGAATTGCTTTTTGATACGCACCTGGTTAGGACACCCGCGGATCTTTACGACCTTACTTATGAAAAGCTTTTAGGTCTTGAAAAAAATATTGTGAATGAAGAAACCGGAAAATCGAAAAAGATCAGTTTCCGGGAAAAGACTGTTGAAAATATTCTGAAAGGTCTTGAATCATCTAAATCCGCTCCTTTCAAAAATGTGCTGTTTGGCTTGGGAATCCGCTTTGTAGGTGCTACGGTTGCCGAAAAACTGGCTGCCTATTTTAAGAATATAACAGCACTCCGGTCAGCAACGTATGAGGAACTGATTGCGGTTCCTGAAATCGGCGGAAGGATTGCGCAGAGTGTCGTGACTTACTTTTCCATTCCGGAAAACCAGATTGTGATGGAGCGCCTGGAAAAAGCCGGCCTGCAAATGACAACGGATGAAAAACCGGTAGAAATGGAAAGTAATCTGTTGGAAGGTAAGACTTTTGTCATTTCCGGAGTCTTCGCCAACTTTGACCGGGATGAACTGAAACATAAAATTGAGTCGAACGGAGGACGGATTTTAAGCGGTGTTTCGGGAAAACTGAACTTCCTTCTGGCAGGCGATAATATGGGTCCTTCCAAGCTGGAAAAAGCGAGAAAACTGGGTGTGACGATTTTATCAGAAGAAGAATTTTTAGGAATGATTCAGAAATGATGAAGTAAATTGAGTCAGGTAACTAACTTTGTGTTTTAAAATTAATCATTATACAAGAAAAAATGCCATTGGACGAACGTTTCAAAGGAGTCGGAGCAGCGCTGATTACACCCTTTGATGAGCATCAGGAAATTGACTACGCTGGTTTAAGAAAGTTAATCGAATTCGTATCTGAAAAAGGAGTGGACTATCTGGTCGTGCAGGGCACAACGGGTGAATCGCCAACCCTTTCATCAGAGGAGAAAGATGAGATTCTGGCATTTTCAAAAAAGCATAATACAAAAGGATTGCCGATTGTATATGGTTTGGGCGGAAATGATACCAGAGCCGTTTTGGAAACAATCCGAAAGACTGACCTCAGCGGGGTAGATGCTATTTTATCCGTTTGTCCATACTACAATAAACCAACGCAGGAAGGTATTTTCGCACACTTTACAGCGATTGCCGATGCTTCTCCTGTCCCGGTTTTGCTTTACAATGTTCCTGGCCGTACGGTGATTAACATGAAGGCGGAAACAATCCTTAAACTTGCTGAACATCCGAACATTATCGGAATCAAAGACGCAGGCGGAAGTATTGAACAAAGCATGGAACTGGCTGCTCATGCACCGGAAGATTTTATTTTGCTTTCCGGTGATGACAATCTGGTAACAACGATGATCAGCGTAGGCTGGCATGGTGTTATTTCAGTAATTGCCAATGCATTTCCGCGTGAATTTACAGATTTGACCTGGCATGCACTGGAAGGAAATTTTAAAGATGCAGCAACTTTACAGCTTGCTTTTTTAGAATTTGATACTTTGCTATATATTGAATCCAACCCGGTTGGAATTAAAAAATGTCTTGAAATTAAAGGTATTTGCAGCTCTGAGGTACGTTTGCCTTTGCTGAAAGCATCGGCTCCCTTAGGAGAGAAACTGGAAAAAGCGATGGTTAGGGAAGGGTTTATGTAAGTTCCTAATCATCATTAGTATTGAAACATCATAGACCAAAATCTATGATGTTTTTGTTTTAGACAGATTCATTTGATTACAGATTAAAATCGCAGATCATGATCACCTTCTATCCAGGCCCGTCAAAAGTATATCCGCAGATTGAACAATATTTGTCAGACGCGTATCAAAGCGGAATTTTAAGCGTCAATCATCGCAGCGAACCGTTTATGGTAATGCTGAAAGAGACGATTGAAACGATGAAATTGAAACTGGAAATCCCGGCGGAATATGAAATTTATTTATGTTCCTCCGCTACGGAATGCTGGGAGATCATCGCGCAATCACTTGTTGAAACGAAAAGTCTGCATGTTTACAATGGTGCCTTTGGAGAGAAATGGATGGAGTATACTCAAAAGATAAAGCCGGCAGCAACGGGTATTTCTTTTGATTTAGCTGAACTTCCCAAAATATCGGATATTGTTGAGGATAGGGAATGCGACGTGATCTGCCTGACCCATAATGAAACTTCAAACGGAACGGCATTACCCGATTCATTTTTTGTTGATTTAAGAAGTCAGACGGAGAAAGTTATTACTGTTGATGCTACTTCTTCGATGGCGGGCGTCGTTTTTCCCTGGAAAGATGCCGATGTCTGGTATGCTTCGGTACAGAAATGTTTTGGTTTGCCGGCAGGTTTAAGTGTAATGATTGTTTCCCCAAAGGCTGTTCAACAAGCTGAAAAAATTGGCGAGCGCGGTCACTACAATAGCTTACTTTTTGTCCGTGATAATTTTTTGAAATTCCAGACACCTTATACACCGAATGCCCTGGGGATTTATCTGGCCGGACGTGTTATGCATCAGGTTGAATCCTTATCCCTGATTTCTGGCAAGGTTAAAAAAAGGGCTGAAAGCTGGTACCGGTTCCTGTCCGAAGCTGGTTTTAAAATCCTGGTTGAAAATGAGGAAGTGCGTTCGGATACTGTAATTGCGGTTGCAGGAGAAAAACAAAACATCGCAGCTATAAAAAAGGCGGCCAAAGAAAATGGTATTTTGCTGGGAAACGGATATGGTGCGTGGAAAGAAACCAGTTTCCGGATTGCTAATTTTCCGGCCATTACACCGGATGAAATTACCCGGCTCAAAGATTTTCTAAAAATGTATTCAAACGTTGTGCATGAGTAGTAATACAGAACCTTTGTATTTATTACTTAAAATGTCTTTACCCAAATTTCAGGAATACCATCGTGTTAATAGATATGTTGCATCAGTACCAGACACAAACAAAGTGTCTGGTAGCGCTCGATTCCATCATTTTTGGATTTGACGGACAGGAGTTAAAATTATTGCTGGTTAATCGTGGCATTGAAGATGAGCACCATACCTGGTCTTTAATGGGCGGATGGGTGCAGCCGGATGAAAGCCTTGAACAGGCATCCAACCGTATTCTTTTTGAACTGACAAGCCTTACGGATATCTATCTGGAACAGCTGCATACGTTCGGAAACCCCATGCGGGATCCTGTGGAACGTACGGTTTCTGTTGCCTATTTTGCTTTGATCAACGTGAAAGATTACGATCATAAGATTTCCAAAAATTTCGAAGCGCAGTGGTTTTCCATGCAGGAATTGCCAAAATTGCTCTTTGACCACAGTGCTATGGTAGAGATGGCCATTGAACACCTGCGTTATAAAGCTTCCCAGCATCCGATTGGTTTTGAACTGCTTCCGGAAAAATTTACAATTCCTCAGCTGCAAAAATTGTATGAAGCGATTTTTGGAACAGAACTGGATAAAAGAAATTTTAGCAGGAAATTATTGTCCACGCATCTGCTGATTAAACTGGATGAAAAGCAGAAAGGATTTTCTAAAAAGGGGGCGTATTATTATAAGATCAATGAGGAAAAATATAAGAAGCAGTTTAATACTTTCCTGAACTTCCTGCCGAATGGCAACGTATAAACCTCATTTATTCCTACGGCTGGTAACAAAAGGTTTGTGTAAGCAAGCGGTTTTGTTCAACTTTGCGGCTTAACCCCCGAATGAGTGTCGCAATGTTCAATGTCAAAGAAATACTTTCTGTTACGCTGATTCTGTTTTCAGTAATCGACGTTTTGGGCTCCATACCCCTCATTGTTGATTTTCGCAAAAAGCTGGGGAAAATTGAATCTGAAAAGGCAACGCTGGCAGCGGGCGGGATCATGATTGCTTTTCTGTTTCTGGGTGAAAGGCTTTTAAGCCTTTTTGGTGTAGACGTAGCTTCCTTTGCGGTAGCAGGTGCCATTATTTTGTTCTTGCTGGGTCTGGAAATGATACTGGGAAGAAACATTTTTCATCATGACAATATCAGTGTCAGCGCCGCTTCCATTGTTCCGATTGCATTTCCGCTTATCGCCGGTGCCGGCACGATGACCACGCTTCTGGCTTTGCGTACAACGTATCAGATCCAGAATATTTTAGTAGGCGTATTGCTCAATTTATTTTTCGTTTACCTCGTTTTAAAATCTTCCTACTGGATTGAAAGTAAACTTGGGCAGGGAGGAACGGACATTCTCCGGAAAGTTTTTGGGATTATTCTGCTGGCTATTGCCATTAAGCTTTTCAAAACCAATCTGGTACTCTAATAATCAACTGCTGTGTAAGTTGATCATCAAATTATTAAAATATAAATATCAGTACAACAATGCAACAATTAGACAGTCTTAACCAGGTCGCTGAATTTCATAAAACGTTCAAACATCCCATTCTTGACACACCGACAATTCCGTCCGAAGACCGCAGCCGTCTGCGCGTTGCCCTTTTGGCCGAGGAATTAAAGGAACTGGAAGTAGCCATTCTTGAAAAAGATCTGGTAGAAATAGCGGATGCACTGTGCGACCTGCAGTATGTGCTTTCCGGCGCGGTGCTGGAGTTCGGATTAGGTGAAAAATTCAGAGCCCTGTTTGATGAAGTGCAACGGTCCAATATGTCGAAAGCCTGTGTGAGCATCCAAGAAGCAGAAGCTACGGTAGCACATTACAATGCAAAAGGTACCGAATGTTACTACAAGGAAGACAATGGTAAATACCTCGTTTACCGCACTGCTGACGATAAAACACTGAAAAATATCAATTATTCTCCGGCAGATCTTTCCGGGATTATTGCTTCATAAAAAATACAAAACCAGTTGTTTTCATTTTAACCCGAAATAAAAATGTCTTCCGTTCTTAACCGGTTTCTTAGCTATGTTCAGGTTGATACGCAGTCTGATCCGCATTCCACAAGTTTTCCCAGTACGGAAAAACAACGTGATTTAAGCAATCAGCTCGTTGTTGAATTGCAGGAGCTCGGGATTGAAGATGCACATCTGGATGAGCACGGGTATGTTTATGCAACGATCCCGGCTAACACAAATAAAGAAAATGTTCCGGTCATCTGCTTTTGTTCGCACGTGGATACTTCACCAGACGTAACCGGCGCTAATGTGGAACCGATTGTGCATCAGAAATGGAACGGGTCTGATATTGTTTTGCCTGATGATAACGATCAGGTGATCAGAATGTCGGAACACCCGGATTTAAAAAACCAAATCGGGAATGACATTGTAACGGCCAGCGGAACTACGCTTTTAGGGGCTGATAACAAAGCCGGTGTTGCTGAAATTATGGCAGCGGCAGAATATCTGATGGGTGATCCAAGAGTGAAACACGGAGTAATTAAAATACTTTTCACCCCGGATGAAGAAGTGGGACGTGGTACTGAAAAAGTCAATCTTGTAAAACTTGGTGCTGATTATGGCTATACCGTCGATGGTGAAGCCGTAGGCACTATGGAAGATGAAACGTTTTCAGCGGATGGCGTAAAAATTACCATTTATGGCGTCAGTACCCATCCGGGTTACGCAATTGGCAAACTTGAAAATGCGCTGAAAATAGCTGCTGAGGTTCTGGCAGCCTTGCCAAAAGACAGTCTTTCTCCGGAAACAACAGAGGGGAAGGAAGGATTTATTCATCCGGGACATATCGAAGGCATTCAGGAAAAAGTGACGATCGACTTCATCATCCGTGATTTTACAGAAGCCGGTTTGCATGAAAAAGAGGCCTTGCTGGAAGGAATTCTGAATCAGGTTATGACAAATTATCCTAACTCGAAAAGTGAATTCAAGGTAACACAGCAATACCGGAATATGAAGGAAATTTTGAAGCAGCACCCGCAGGTGATTGATCATGCTATGGAAGCCATGAAACGTTCGGGTTTGAATCCCGTAACCAGGAGTATTCGTGGTGGTACGGACGGATCGAGGTTATCTTTTATGGGCTTACCATGCCCGAATATCTTTGCAGGGGAACATGCCTTTCACTCGCGTCTGGAATGGGTTTCTGTTCAGGATATGGAAAAAGCAGTGGAGGTTATTGTAAACCTGGCCCAGATTTGGGAGGAAAGAAGTTAGTTAGAATTAATGGCAAAAAAGACAAAATATTACGTCGTGTGGCAAGGTAGACAAACAGGCGTGTTTACCGACTGGAAAGAATGTGAAGCACAGATTAAAGGCTTTGAAGATGCACGTTACAAATCTTTTGATTCGATTGAAGAAGCAGAAAAGGCTATCCAGCGCAATTACTGGGAATATGTGCAGAAGAAAGAAAATGCTGCCAAAGCAGTTGCCAAAATTGCTCCGGCTAGTATCGGTCAGCCGATAAAAAACAGCATTGCCGTCGATGCAGCCTGGAATACAGCTACAGGCGATATGGAGTACCAAGGAACGTACCTGCAAACCGGTGAGCGGATTTTTTTACAAGGTCCGTTTAAAGATGCCACTAATAATATCGGTGAGTTTCTGGCCATTGTTCACGGACTTGCATACTTGCAAAAAAACAACAGTGATATTCCGATTTATTCCGATTCAAGAACGGCGATCAGCTGGATTAAGAAAAAACATGCCAATACCAAATTGCAGTTAACACCAAGAAATAAGCCCGTTTTTGAAATGCTGCAAAGAGCCGAGCGCTGGTTAGCAAGTAATACTTATCCGAACAAAATCCTGAAATGGGAGACAGAATACTGGGGTGAAAACCCGGCAGATTTTGGAAGAAAATAAGTGATGCATGGCCAGAAATTCGTTTTTCCAATTCAAACAATTTAAAGTCAATCAGGATAAAAGTGCGATGAAAGTCTGCACGGATGCCTGTGTATTAGGCGCCTGGGCTGAGGTTGAACAGGCAGAAAACATTCTGGACATTGGTGCAGGAACCGGATTGTTGTCTCTAATGGTTGCCCAGCGAAATAGATCAGCCCGGATTACTGCAGTGGAGTTAGAGGAAAATGCTTTTGCACAAGCCATTGAAAATGTAGAACAAAGTCCTTTCAATGATCAGATAACAGTTTTACACTCCGCTATTCAGGATTTTAATCCGGATGAAAAATTTGACTGCATTATCACCAATCCGCCTTTTTTTCAATCTGATTTAAAGTCGCCGGATTCAAAGATTAACCAGGCCCATCATTCCGAATCCCTTACTTTTGAAGATCTGCTGATTGCCGTTGACAGTTTACTGGCACCAGACGGAATCTGGAATGTACTCCTTCCAGTGAATGAAGGTATTATTTTTCAGAATAAGGCTGAGAAAACCGGCTGGTTCATGAGCCGTAAACTAACTTTGTTTCACCAAAAAAACAAGAAACCTTTTCGTTTGCTAATGAGTTTTAGTCGCAGTAAACTTACTGATAATGATTTAGTTAATACAGAATTATATATTTATAAAGAGGATGGGGAAACCTATAATACTCCATTTAAAAAATTATTGCAAGACTATTATTTGATATTTTGATCAGGAAAACACGAACTTTGCACCTTAATACGGGTGTGTAGGTATCACCCTTGTACATGATTCATGATTAATTCAGCCGTTCAGATATCCGTTATTGTCCCGCTTTTTAACGAAGAGGAGTCTTTGCCAGAGCTTAGCGAATGGATTGCGCGTGTAATGAACGAGAATAAATTCACATACGAAGTTTTGTTTATTGATGATGGCAGCAAAGACCGTTCGTGGGATGTTATTGTGGACTTGTCATTAAAGAATCCGAATATAAAAGGACATCGGTTTGTTCGGAATTATGGTAAAACAGCAGCCTTGCAAACTGGTTTTCAGGCAGCGCTTGGCGATGTGATTATTACCATGGATGCCGATTTGCAGGATAGTCCGGATGAAATTCCTGAACTATACCGGATGATCAAGCAGGATCGGTATGATCTGGTTTCGGGCTGGAAAAAGAAACGATACGATCCGATCACAAAGACGATTCCTACCAAAATATTCAATGCCGCAACCCGTGGTATTTCTGGTGTTAACCTTCATGATTTCAACTGCGGGTTAAAGGCTTACCGGAAAGAGGTCGTCAAAAATGTTACTATTTATGGGGAAATGCACCGGTATATTCCCGTAATTGCTAAATGGAACGGTTTTGGTAAGATAGGAGAAAAAGTAGTCCAGCATCAGGCCCGGAAATACGGCTATACCAAATTCGGCCTTGAAAGATTTGTTTTTGGCTTTCTCGATTTGCTTTCGATTGCGTTCGTCAATAAATTTGGCAGGCGTCCTATGCATTTGTTTGGAAGTTTGGGTACATTAATGTTTTTTCTTGGAACTGTCATCGCATTTTGGCTGCTGGGAACCAAGATTTATAAAATTTATGTCCATGAAGCTTATCGTAACGTAACGGAAAATCCTTTGTTTTTTCTCGCTCTGGTTGCGATCATGGTGGGGTCGCAGTTATTTTTGGCCGGGTTTCTGGGAGAATTATTTGTCAAACAATCTATATCAAAGTCGGGTGATTACCTGATTTCTGAAAAAGCAGGGCAGTAAAAATCAAGTGTTAAAATTAAAAAAGGATCATATACTTATTACCAAATAATGAACGCAAACGTACACAAAGCTCATCCCTGGCATGGAATTCCGATGGGAGAAAATGCACCGGAACTTGTTAATGCATTTATTGAAATCGTTCCTACGGATACTGTTAAATACGAAATTGACAAACAGACGGGTTATTTAATGATTGACCGTCCTCAAAAATACTCTAATATTGTTCCTGCTTTATACGGTTTTATTCCTAAAACGTATTGCGCAGACAAAATTGCTGCACTAGCCAGAGAAAGATCGGGAAGAGACGTTACCGAAGGTGATGGTGATGCTTTGGATATTATTGTTTTGTGTGAAAAAATTATTTCACATGGTGATATCATGTGTCAGGCAAGGCCAATCGGCGGAATCCGTCTGATTGACGGTGGTGAAGCAGATGATAAAATTATTGCTGTTTTAAAAGGTGACGAGGTTTATGGTACCTATTCTGATCTTAGCGAATTACCTGCGGGTATTGTTGAGCGTTTGAAACATTATTTCCTTACCTATAAAAATCTTCCCGGCGAAAAAGCGCATATTGAAATTACCAATGTGTATGGCCGCGAGGAAGCACACGAAGTAATCATGACTTCTGTGGAAGACTATAAAGATTCTTTCTACTGAATACCAGAATTACCCCAGGTAAAGATGAAGAGTAAAGCTTAGGATAAAACCCAGGCATACTGATCATTAATAATATAGCCGCTCCGGATACGGGCGGCTATGTTTATTTGTATCTTTGTGGAAAATTCGGAAAAAGAAATCCCCCGATACCCGTTGTATTCAGTCGTTTATCTGATTTTGACATATAAGATTCAGCTGGACAGAGAATTTCAATAAAAATCGTGGGCTATAAAAAATTGTAATGAGTAACATAGAAGAAATAAAAAAACGCCGCACGTTTGCGATTATAAGTCACCCGGATGCAGGGAAAACGACATTAACGGAGAAACTTCTTCTTTTTGGAGGAGCGATACAAACGGCAGGGGCGGTTAAATCCAATAAAATCAAGAAAACAGCAACCTCCGATTTCATGGAGATTGAAAAGCAGCGTGGTATTTCGGTAGCTACTTCGGTAATGACCTTTGAATACCGTGATCTGCTGATTAATATTCTGGATACGCCGGGTCACAAGGATTTTGCGGAAGATACCTACCGTACACTTACGGCGGTAGACAGTGTTATTCTGGTGATTGACTGCGTAAAAGGTGTGGAGGAACAGACGGAAAGGCTGATGGAAGTTTGTCGGATGCGTAATACACCTGTGATTGTTTTTGTCAATAAGCTGGACAGGGAAGGGCGTAACCCGTTTGAACTTTTGGATGAACTGGAAACTAAACTTGGAATCCGTGTTCGCCCGCTGACCTGGCCTATAAATATGGGTGCAGACTTTAAAGGTGTTTACAGTCTGTTTGAAGAAAAACTGTATTTCTTTAAAATCAACAAAACCAAAATTGAAAGTAATGTCGTTGAAATTAACCTTGGTGACGACAAGCTGGAAGAACTTCTTGGTCTGAAAGATGCTGTTCAGTTGGTTGAAGATGTGGAGCTGGTTGATGGCGTTTATGATAAGTTTTCCAATGAGGCTTATGCAAGCGGAGAACTGGCTCCGGTCTTTTTTGGGAGTGCAATCAACAACTTTGGTATCAAAGAACTTTTAGACACCTTCTGCGAAATATCTCCGCTTCCTCAGCCTCGCCCAACCGATGTTCGTGAAGTGGAACCGACAGAATCTAAGTTCAGCGGATTTATTTTCAAGATCCACGCCAACCTTGATCCGCGTCACCGCGACCGGATTGCTTTTTTAAGAATTTGCTCAGGCAAGTTTGAAAGAAGGACTTTTTATCATCACGTTCGCCTGAATAAAGATGTCCGTTTTGCAAGTCCGTTCACTTTCATGGCTTCGGACAAAAGTGTGATGGACGAAGGTTTTCCGGGAGACGTTGTTGGTTTATACGACACCGGAAATTTCAAGATAGGCGATACACTTACCGAAGGTGAAAATCTGAATTTTGCCGGTATCCCAAGTTTCTCACCTGAGATTTTCAAGGAACTTATTAACCTTGATCCAATGAAGTCAAAGCAACTGGAAAAAGGAATTCAGCAGCTTACTGATGAGGGAGTTGCGCAGTTGTTCAATCTTGATTTAGGTAACCGTAAAGTTGTTGGAACGGTTGGAGAACTTCAGTTTGATGTAATCCAGTATCGTCTGGAACATGAATATGGCGCCAAATGCCGCTGGGTTCCGATGAACATTACCCGTGCTTGCTGGCTTACTGCGGATGAAAAACCCGCTATGGATGAATTTATACGCTTGAAAGGAAACCAGATTGCTTTTGATAAAGACCGTAATCCGGTATTTTTTGCAGAATCAGACTGGATGATCCGCATGAACCGCGAAAATAATCCGAAAATACATTTCCATTTTACTTCTGAATTTAAAACGGAAGTAGCGCTTTAAGTCCCGATGGGTGATAGAAAAAATAAAAAAGCGTCTGATTCGGAGAGGAAGTTGATTTTCCTTTATGAATCAGACGCTTTCTATTTGTATGTTACTTTCTTGGACCTCTGCCCATCCCGCCATTTTTCCGTCGTTCTTCCATAGTTGTTTTGTATTTTTCCTGTTGTTCAGGTGTCAGAACTTTCGACAGTTCTTTATTATAACCTTCCATAGAATCCTTCATTTTTGACCTGTCTGCATCCCTGGAATTTCTCATCTCTTCCATTTTCTGAGCACGTGTCAGATTCAATGTGTAGATTTGTTTCTGCTGCTCTTCTGTCAGATTCAGATTTTTTGTTAATGCACGGGTTTGATTTTCTGCACGTGCTTCCGGCGTCATTTTAACCATGTCACGTTGCGCGAAGGCAGTCATACTTGCAAATACCATTAGTATGGCGATTATTCCTCTTTTCATTTGGTTTAAAGTTTTAGTTACCCGAATTAGAGAGAAATGACCGGAAAAGGTTTAATTCGCAGGACAATTAAATTTCTATTAAAACGAAATAACCTGTTTTACAAAAGAGACTCTACCAAAAATTCCCATTCTTCCTTTAACGAACCTTTAAAAACATCTGCCCCGGCTCGTCTGTACCAGTAGCCTGCATTCCAGGTATCGCCTTCCACACGATGCAGATAGGCATGAAGGCGGTCATAGGCTTTTGTGCCTTCCTGGCTTTGGGCAATATCATGCGCAGCTTCCCAGTTTTTGTTGGCATCATACCAAAGTGCCTGTAAAATCACGGATATCCCTTGTGGAGGTTCGGACAGAGAAAGACTGGATTTATATTGATCGTAAGTCATAGAAAAGTAGCAATGTGTTAATTGAGGATGCAAAAAAACAAAGCAATGTTGAAATTCCAAGTACAGATTGTATAGTTGCTACATTAAAGGATTGCCGGACCCATCTTTATTCTTTTCCTTGTATATTGTCTTAACATTCCGGTAACAGCTTTAAACGTTATTCTTTTCTTAAACTCCTATTTCTATGATGAAAAAATTATCAACGTTAGTGTTTGGGCTAACCCTTACTTCGTTGTGCCAAGCGCAGGAGACATTTCCCCGCAATGGTACGTACGATGAAAGAACAGGGCGATATGCCTTTACAAACGCCACCATTGTAGTCGATTCAAAAACAACGATCCCGAACGGAACATTACTGATTGAGAACGGTATCATCCGCGAAGTAAGCAAGCAGGTAAAAATTCCTGCCGGTGCTGTCGTCATTGACCTCAAAGGAAAGCATATTTATCCATCGCTGATTGATCTGGATTCGGATTACGGAATGCCGGAAGTGAAAAATGAAGCACGCGCACGCGGCCGTCAGACTCCGCAGCTGGAATCCAATAAAAAAGGTGCTTTTGGATGGAACCAGGCCGTTCAGCCGGAAATGGATGCAAGTCAGGTTTTTAGTCCCGATGAAAAAAAGGGAGCTGATCTGCGTAAAATCGGTTTTGGAACGGTACTTACCTATTCGCATGACGGAATTGTGAGAGGAAACGGAGCCGTTGTAACATTGACCGATGAATCAGCCAATAAAGCCTTACTGAACGGAAAAGCCTCAGCGCATTTTTCTTTCAGCAAAGGAAGTTCCGGTCAGAATTACCCATCATCTGGCATGGGTGCTGTAGCCTTGCTGCGTCAGAACTATTACGATGCCGACTGGTATGCCAAAGGTGGAAAGACAAAAGAGGTAAACCTGTCACTGGAAGCTTTTAATCAGATCAAAACATTGCCTTCCTTTTTTGAAACTAGTGATAAGTATAGCTTGCTCCGTGCAGATAAAGTGGGAGATGAGTTCGGTCTGCAATACATAATCAAAGGCGGAGGAGATGAATACCAGCGTCTTGAAGAAGTTAAGGCAAGCAAAGCTACGTTGATTCTACCTCTGGATTTTCCGGCTGCCTACGATGTTACCGATCCCTGGGATGCAGATGTAATTACCGTTGCCCAGCTAAAACACTGGGAAATGGCTCCTGCTAATGCTTCTATCTTGACTAGAGGAGGCGTTACGTATGCGTTTACAGCAGCGGATTTAAAAAACAAATCTGATTTCTGGGGAAAGATTCGCTCTGCCATAGAACACGGGTTGCCAAAGGAAAAAGCACTGGAAGCTTTAACCACAACGCCTGCACGTCTGATCAAGGCCGATGGACAGGTAGGAAGTCTTAAATCCGGAATGCTGGCTAATTTCCTGATCACTTCGGAAGATTTATTCAGCAAGGACAATGTAATTTATGAAAACTGGATTCAGGGTAAGAAATTTATCCTTGCCCCGATCGATGCGCCTGATCTTCGCGGAACCTATTCTTTTTCAGTCAATAAAGCGGCAGCAGGAAAAATGGAAATATCAGGTTCTGCTGCAAAACCTGAGTATAAAATTACGATAAAGGATACGGTTAAGATTACACCCAAGGTGATGACGGCCAATGATCTGCTGACAATAACCTATCAGCCGGACAAGAAAAATTCGGGTACGATACGCCTGACAGGCTGGATTGCAGGAAAAGGTTTGGCGGGTAAAGGCGTAATGCCGGATGGTACTCCGCTGACATGGAGTGCCACGTTAACAGAACCTTATAAATCAGAGGTTAAAAAAGATACAGCTGTTGCCAAAACAAAGGAGATCGGTCCAATACTTTATCCCTTTGTTGGTTTTGGCAATGAACAGCTTCCAAAAGCAGAAACTGTATTTATAAAAAACGCAACGGTCTGGACAAATGAAAAAGAAGGTGTTTTACAAAATGCGGATGTAGTTGTCCAGAATGGAAAAATTGCAAAAGTAGGAAAAGGATTATCTGCTCCTTCAGGCGCACGCACAGTTGATGGAACCGGAAAACATTTGACGACCGGTATCATTGACGAACATTCTCATATTGCTTTATTTGCGGTGAATGAAGGTTCACAGTCCAGCTCTGCAGAGGTTCGTATGAGTGATGTGATTAATCCGGATGACGTCAATATTTACCGTCAGCTGGCTGGTGGTGTTACCACTTCTCATTTGCTTCATGGTTCTGCCAACGCAATCGGCGGGCAAAGTGCACTGATTAAACTGAAATGGGGAGCGACACAATCAGAAATGCTAATGCCGGAAGCAAAAACGATCAAATTTGCTTTGGGAGAAAACGTGAAACAATCCAACTGGGGAGATGTAGCACGTGTTCGTTTTCCGCAAACCAGAATGGGGGTAGAGCAGGTTTATTATGATCATTTTACCCGCGCCAAAGAGTATGCAAAAGGCTGGAAAGATTATAATGGTTCTTCAAAGAAATCCGGAGCAGATGTTCCTCGCCGTGATCTTGAACTGGAAGCTTTGGCTGAAATTCTGGATAATGTGCGCTCGATAACCTGCCACTCGTACGTGCAGTCGGAAATTAATATGCTGATGCACGTGGCAGATTCGCTGAATTTTAAAATCAACACGTTCACGCACATTCTGGAAGGTTACAAAATGGCTGACAAAATGAAAACCCGCAATATAGGAGGTTCTACTTTTGCCGACTGGTGGGCTTATAAAATGGAGGTAAAAGAGGCCATTCCGTACAATGCCGCTTTGATGTATCACGAAGGCGTTACGGTCGCAATCAATTCGGATGATGCTGAAATGGCCAGAAGGTTAAATCAGGAAGCAGCGAAAACGGTTGTTTTCGGCGGTGTTCCGGAAGAGGAAGCGTGGAAAATGGTTACTTCAAATCCTGCCAAATTACTGCATGTTGACAACAAACTGGGTAGTATGAAACCAGGGAAAGATGCTGATCTGGTACTTTGGAATACGCATCCCTTATCCATTTATGCCCGTCCCGAATTCACTATGATTGAAGGGGCTGTGTATTTTGACCGCAAGGAAGATGTTGCAAAACAAACTAAGGTAGCTGCAGAACGTGAGCGTTTGATTCAGAAAATGCTGAGCGATAAAACCGATGGGAAACCTACGCAAAAAGCACCTATGACCCAGCCGCGTATGTGGCACTGTGAGGATATTATCGGTATTCACGCAGAACATGAGGAAGGAAAATAAAAGGTTCTCAAATTATCTCTCCATCCTTTATCCATTCAAAACGCTATTATGAAAACAAAAAAATATATAAAGCTGAATTCCTGTTTGTTAAGTCTGGCTGCTGTCTTTTGCTTGACAATAACAGGGTTCTCTCAAAATCCGGCGCCGGCCAAACCACAGGCTAAACCGATTGTACTGACGGGTGCAACCATTCACCTGGGCAATGGCCAGATTATAGAAAATGGTGTAATTGCTTTTGACAAAGGTATTATCACGCAGGTTGGCACTTCCGGCTCTGCTTCAACAGATACTAATGCTGAAGTGATTGATGTGAAAGGAAAGCACATCTTTCCGGGACTTATTTCCATGAACACAACTGTTGGTATTCAGGAGATCGCGTCGGTACGTGCCACGCTGGACTATTCCGAAGTAGGTGAAATCAATCCGCATGTACGTGCTTTAGTAGCTTATAATACAGATTCGGAAGTTATTCCGACTTTGCGCAACACCGGAATTTTATTATCCCAGGCCGTTCCCCAAGGCGGAATTATTTCCGGATCTTCCTCCGTATTTTATACAGATGGCTGGAACTGGGAAGATGCCGTTTTGAAAAAAGATGACGGAATCTGGATGAGCTGGCCTGCCTTTCTTTCCACAAGTTTTAATTATGAAGATTTTTCAGTTGCGCTGAAAAAGAATGAAAAGCGTCAGGAAACGATTGATAAATTCAGAACAACATTTGCAGAAGCAAAAGGATATGCGGCAATAAGCAAACCGATGTCCACGAACATTCGTCTGGAAGCAATGAAAAATATTTTCAATGGAACTGCAAACCTGTATATCCGTGCCGATTATGCCAAAGACATGATCGAAGCGGTGAAATTTGCTCAGGAATTTGGTATCAAAAAAATCGTAATCGTTGGCGGAGATCAGTCTAACAAGATCACAGGATTTTTGAAGGAAAATAACGTTTCTGTTGTTTTGAACCAGACGCATCGCTTGCCTAATGCTACGGATGAAGATGTTTATCTACCCTATGAACTTCCTGGAATCTTAACCAAAGCAGGTGTAAAAGTAGCTGTGAGTTATGCTGATGAATGGTGGCGCACACGTAACCTGGCATTTCTGGCAGGTACAGCGTCCGGATTCAGTGATATCAAACCTGAAGAAGCATTGCAGTTAATCACAAAAAATGCTGCCGAGATTATGGGTATTGACAAATATGTCGGAACGCTTGAAAAAGGCAAACAAGCTTCTTTAATTGTAACAGGTGGAGATTTATTGGATATGCGTGGAAATGAAGTCTCTATGGTGTTTATCAAAGGAGGTAAAGTAAACCTGGATAACAAACAGAAAAGACTTTACGATAAGTACAAAGAAAAATACGGTCAGTAGTAGTAGTAGGTTTCGCAGAGGGACATGGAGCGGACGCCGTGCGGATAAAAAGAGGGCCACAGAGAAATTAAATCTCTGTGGCCCTCTTTTTTTCTCCTATAACTCTGTGTAACCTAGAAAAATTTAATCTTCTCCCAAAGTATAAATTCCGTCTTCTGCAATGCGGATCAGTCCTTGTTTGTACAAACCTCCGATTGCTTTTTTAAAGACTTTTTTACTGATTCCTAATTGTCTGTTGATATCTTCCGGAGCACTGCTGTCTGATAAATTCAGGAAGCCGTCATTCTTTTTCAATTCATCCAGAATACGCTGAGCAGTTGGTTCTACAACGTTTTCATACCCTTGTTTTTCCAGGCTGATATCCAGTCTGTTTTCATCTCTGATCTTTTTGACATACCCTTTCAACTGGTCGCCAATGCTAATAGGTTTGAAAATTTCATTAGCATAAATCAGTCCTTTATGAAACTGATTAATTACAACATTGTATCCTAAATCTGTTTTTTTCCAAACCAGCACATCCACTTCGTCGCCTTCTTTAACCAGTAAACGTTCGTTTTCCAGGTATCGGTCAAGCTTGGTTGTTGCAATCAGACGTGAGGTCTTCTGGTCAAGATATAAGAAAACCACATGAGATTCACCAATTTCCATAGGTGTGCTTTGCTCTCTGAAAGGAACAAAAAGATCTTTTTCCAATCCCCAGTCCAGAAATGCACCATGGTCAGAAACATCTTTTACTTTCAGATAAGCAAACTGGTTCCGAACAATTTTAGGTGTTTCTGTGGTAGCAACCGGACGGTCTTCCGAATCATTATAGACAAAAACCTTAATGACATCATCAATCTGCATGTCATCTGTTTTATATTTATTGGGAAGCAGTACTTCTTCACCTTCTACATCACCTAAAAAGTAGCCTACACTGGTATCACGCAGGATGGTGAGGTGGTTATATTTTCCTATAAAAAGCATTCTCTTTTATTATGTTTACTACAAAGATAGCGGTATTAACCCGTATTTGCATGGTATTCTGACATGAAGCGTAAGCCACATCTACTTTATACAGTAAATAAAAAACATCTTAAAACCGGCTCTGTTTTAAGATGTTTCAGATGTTAAATAGTTAATAACAGTAAATTCTGTATCGTGAATCTTACTTACATCAGGGTATTGGTTAACCTTTTTAATTCAATTTCAGAAGATTTTGCAGCATAGTTCAGATTGATCAGCCGGTAGCCTGCTTCTTCAAAACTGCGCTGCGCTTCTCTTACATCAATAATGGTTGCCTGAATTAACTGGAAACGCTGCAGCGTTAAATCCAGAAGCTGCTGACTAAGCCTGTAATTTGCTTTCTGTGTTTCCAGCTGCTGAAGCGAACTCTGATAGGTCTGGAACATTTTCATGGCCTGGGCTGAGTAATCGCGAATTAACACTTGTTTTTGCGATTTAGCAGATGATGTATTGATTTCTGCAACCTGCTGCTGGCGTTTGAAAGTACTTCCGTTATAAATTGGTACGGCCAACGTAATACCTGCACTGGGCGCAGTTACTTTGTTTAACAATGTAAAACCCGCTGTGCTTTGGTTTCTTATATAATTATAACCAAGGTTGAGGCGAACGGTTGGATAGCGCAAAGCTGCTGTTTCCCGTACAATTAATTCAGAAATCCGGATCTGATTGTCAGCTGCTTTAATGTCTGCATTAACCGCCAGTTTTTCAAGAACGTTTCCAATATTAATGGTTTGATCTACCAGAATGGTATCCCGAACTGCAACCGGCGATTTTGGATCTAATGTCAGCAATCGCAGCAATTCCGATTTGGCAACATCCACAGCAAGCTGCTGATTTGTTAATGTCTGCGTTAAGGTATTTAAGTCAATCTGAGCCTGAAATAAATCTGCATTATTAGCCATTCCCGCTGTCTGTCTTACCTGAATAATTTCCAGCCTTTTCTGGGAAGCTAATATTGAAAATCGTACCGTATTCATATAGCTCAGCTGACGAACCACATCATAGTAGCTGGTCATAACGGCTGCAATGGTGTTCTGAATCTGCGAGTTCAGCACTTCGCTGCTTTGGTACTGCAGCTCTGCCAAACGTTTTTTAGTAGCAACTACGCGTCTTCCATTGTACAGCAGGATGCTGGCCGTAATACCCGCATTGGTATTATTTCCTTCGGCACCTCTTCTATTGGTACCAGTACCTGTCTGGAGTTCCTGGGTAATATTCTGAATCTGTTCAACATTGGAAGCAGTAGCAGCGATCAGCGGTAATCCACCAGCAACACCATAATTGTTAAGCAGCGTATTGGCTTCCACATCGTTTTTTGCGATTTGTATTTCCAGACTGTTTTTTAAAGCAATGGAAATCGCATCATCCAGCGTAATCAGCGAATCGCCAGCTACCTGCTGGCTCATGGCAGAACTTCCTGTCAGAAGAAGAAAAAGTGCTAGTTTAAAAGTGATATTCAAATTTCTTATCGGGTTCATGCAAAACCTATTGACGTATGATTAAAAATTTAGGATTCAGACTGTTGCCGCTGCTTCTTCTGCAACTGCTGTTTCTTCTCTATGTTTGTTGTGCTTCGGCGATATGAAAGTATAAATCGCCGGAATAACAAAAAGCGTAAGTATCAATGAAAATGTCAGACCTCCTACAATAACAACTCCAAGCGGTACACGGCTGGTGGCTGCTGCACCAAGGCTCAATGCAATGGGTAATGCTCCGAAAGCAGTTGCAAGACTGGTCATCAAAATAGGACGAAGCCGCTGTGTTGCTGATTCAATAACAGCCGGCAATCTTTTCATGCCATGTTCCCGTTTCTGATTGGCAAACTCTACAATCAAAATACCATTTTTCGTTACAAGCCCGATCAGCATGATCATTCCGATCTGAGAGAAAATATTAATCGTTAATCCGAAAATATACAAACTCAAAAGCGCTCCTGCCAAAGCCAGAGGAACCGTAATCATGATGATGAAAGGATCTGTAAAACTTTCAAACTGACCTGCCAGTACCAGATAAACAAGAAGTAAAGCCAGTCCAAATGCAAAGCTTGTATTGGAGGAGCTTTCTTCAAAGTCACGCGAAGGACCGCTTAACGAAGTCTGGAAAGTTTCATCCAGCAATTTATTGGCGATTGTACGCATAGCCAGCACACCATCTCCTACGGTTTTTCCCTGTACAAGAGAGGCCGAAATCGTAGCGCTTTTGTAGCGGTTGTAATGATAAAGCGTTGGCGGACCGCTTTGTTCTACCATGTTCACCACAGCGGTCAAAGGAATATTTTGTCCCCGGTTATTTCTTACATACAGTTTTTCTATATCAGCGGGCTTGTCGCGGTCTGCACGTTCAACCTGTCCGATTACCTGATATTGCTGCCCGTTCCGGATGAAATAGGCAAGCCTTCTTCCACTGAATGCAGCCTGGATCGTTGCTGCCACATCGGTTGTTGAAAGCCCAAGATCGCGGGCTTTTAAACGGTCAATGGTAAGCTGAACTTCCGGTTTGTTAAATTTCAGGTTGACATCCACATTCTGAAATACCGGATCTTTGCGGGCTTCTTCCAGAAATTTTGGCAATACCTCCGAAAGTTTTGCAAAATCAAGATTCTGAAGGATAAACTGAACGGGGAGTGCACCGCGTGAACCTATACCTACGGCAATGGTCTGTTCCTGAACCGCAAATATCCGCGCTTCATTAAATTGAGGCAGTTTTTTATTGATTGCCATGGCAATGTCGTTCTGGCTTCTTCTTCTTTCTCCTGCAGGTACCAGACCAATACGTCCGGAAGATGCATTCATGCCGCCTCCGCCAAAACCAGGCGTAGATGAAAATACAAACTGGCGCTCCGGAACGGAATCATTCAGGTAATTGATCACTTCATCGGATATTCCCTGCATTTTATCATAGCTGGTTCCTTCCGGTGCCGACATGCTCAGACGAACACTGTTTCTGTCTTCCATAGGAGCCAGTTCACTCTGCAGATGCGTGTAAGTAAACCAGATCAATCCAACGCAAGCCACAACCAAAACCCAGGCCATCCAGCGTACTTTGATAAAACCAGTCAGCATCCGGTTGTAGCCATCTTCCATTCCTGTAAAAAAAGGCTCTGTTTTATTATAAAACCAGCCATGCCCTGAATCTTTGCGATTAAGGAAAACATTAAGTACGGGTGTTATCGTCAGCGATACAAAAGCAGAAATCAAAACCGCTGAAGCTACAACAATACCAAACTCCCGGAATAAACTTCCAACAAAACCTTCCAAGAAGATTACGGGTAAGAATACAACGGCAAGCGTTAGCGAAGTAGAAATAACGGCAAAGAAAATTTCCTTGCTTCCTTCCAGTGCTGCCTGCCGGATAGGCAGTCCTTCTTCGAGTTTCCGGAAAATATTTTCGGTAACTACAATACCATCATCCACCACAAGTCCGGTCGCCAGTACAATTCCTAAAAGTGTCAGGATATTGATCGAAAAGCCAAACATGTACATGACAAAAAATGTCGCTACCAGCGAAATCGGTATATCGATTAATGGCCGGACGGCAACCAGGAAATTACGGAAGAAGAATAAAATTACAATTACCACCAGACCGAATGAAATGATCAGTGTTTCTTCCACTTCTTCCACAGACTGACGAACTAATCGGGTATTGTCGATCAGTACATTGAAAGTAATATCTGATTTATTTGATTTAGAAATCTCTGCCAAACGCTTATTGAACTCATCAGAAATTTTTACATAATTAGCTCCCGGCTGTGGAATTACGGCAAGACCAACAGCATAAACACCATTATATTTCCAGCTTTGTTCTTCGTTTTCAGGCCCAAGTTCTACTTTAGCAACGTTGCTAAGGCGGACAATTCCGGTGCTGTCATTTTTAATAATCAGGTCGCTGAATTCCTTTTCAGAAGTAAGCCTTCCCATGGTCCGGATGGTAAGCTCTGTTTCGTTACCGTATATTTTACCTGCAGGCAATTCTACGTTTTCGGCACTTAATGTCGTATTGATATCGTTGAAAGAAACACCATAGGCACTCATCTGATCTGGATTCAGCCAGATACGCATGGCATATCTTTTCTGACCAAAAATATTGATAGCACTTACACCGTCAATAGTCTGCAGGCTTTGCTGTAAAACGTTTTCGGCATATTCACTTAATTCAAGAAGACCTTTGGACGGACTTTGAACAGCCAGAAGTAAAATAAAGTCACTATTTGCATCCGCCTTGGCTACTACAGGAGGAGCGTCAATATCCTGTGGAAGATTGCGTTGCGCCTGACTTACTTTGTCACGTACGTCATTAGCAGCAGCTTCAAGGTCGATTTCAAGGTTGAATTCAACGGTGATATTACTCGATCCGATCTGGCTGGATGAGCTTATACTTTTAATACCCGGAATACCATTGATACTTTTTTCGAGAGGTTCGGTAATCTGGCTTTCAATGATATCGGCGTTGGCACCGGTATAGCTGGTCCGGACATTTACGATAGGAGGGTCAATGGCAGGATAATCCCGCAAGGACAAAAAGTTATAACCCACCACACCGAAAAGGATGATCAGCAGGTTCATAACAACGGCAAGTACCGGCCGGTTGAGTGATAGTTCCGAAATATTCATAAAATGGATGTCAAAAGAATGGTCACTGGAATGCGATTATTCTACTAGCGTTGATTTCAGGTTTTTTACGGCCCTCACTTTCACAGGCGCATCGGGACGGGCAAATAATACTCCGGAAACTACAACGGAATCTCCCACATTTATACCACTGGTAACTTCCACAAAATCAGCCTTGCGTACGCCGGTTTGTATACTCGTGAAAACTGCCTTTCCTCCTTTTACAATAACGGCTTTTTTATCTCTTGACTCCGGAATAATACAGTTGGTCGGAATCATGATGCTGTTCTTCTGAGCTCCTGCATTCAGATAGACCTTTGCAAAAGATCCCGGGCTTGGTGCTCCTGCACCCAAAGTAGCCCTGACCGTTATATTTCGGGTCGATTGATCTACCTGCGGTTCTGTGGCAATAATCCTTGCTTTTTGAACGGTTCCTTTCTGGTCAACAACCACATCTACAGAGCTTCCTTTCTGAACAAAAGACTGATACACTTCCGGTACGGTAAAGTCGATCCGAAGGTTATTCAGCTGTTGCATAGTAGCAATCACAGTCGTGGGAGAAACGTATGACCCCGCACTCACTTTGCGCAAACCTACCACACCGGTGAACGGTGCCCGGATAATGGTTTTATCAATCAAAGCCTGGGTATAGGCCATATCCGCTCTTAAAGAATTGGAATTGTTAACAGCCAGATCGAAATCAGCCTGATTTACACCATTGATGGCAATTAATTTTTTCAATCGGTCTTCAGTGACCAAGGCCATATCCAGCAGAACTTTTGATTTATTCATCTGAGCTACCAGATCAGCACTGTTGATTCTGGCAATGACGGTACCTTTCTGAATGGTTTTTCCTTCCGGAATATCTAAAAAAGTAAGTAATCCGCTTACTTCCGGACGCAGTTCAGCAAATTCGTTGGCAACCACCGTGCCATTTACTTCCACTTTGTCGCTTACACGCTCCTTTGCAGCAATAATTACATCAACCGTAGTAGGAGCAGATTTGCCATCATTTTTTTTAAAGGTATCTTTTTTTTCTCCGCAGGAAAGAAGGAAAGTGCTGAAAGCAGTTAAGAAAAGTGCAGGAAGAAAAAGTTTGTTTAAGTTAGATCGACATGAAAAATCAGGCAAGGGAACAATACGATTCATAGAGTAGTACTATTTCAGGAAATTTTTAAATTATTAATCTGTTAGGAATAGATAACATTCAGAAACCGTGATGGTTTCGTAATGTTCATATAAAGGTAATACGGCTTGGATGGTTTTCTACTATAAAAGTTTAACCGGTTATGGTAAATTTTTAAAATTCTGCACCAATAACCTTCAGAAGTGTATCACATTTGAGTTCAGTTTCTTCCCATTCCCGTTCAGGGACGGAATCCTCAGTGATGCCGGCACCGGCATAAAAGGTAGCAATACCGTCTTTCAAACGAACTGTCCTGAGATTAACAAACAGATTGGAATCACCATCAACCTGAACAGGTCCCAAGAAACCACTGTAAAACGAACGATTATACCCTTCCATTTCGGAAAGAAATTTTAAACTGGGAATTTTTGGAACTCCGCATATTGCAGACGTAGGATGAAGCAGGCGTAGCATGACAGATGACAGTTCAGGGAAGTTAAGCGCATGTGTATCCACTTCAAAATCAGTGCGGAGATGATAGAGATTCCCTGCCAATACTGTTTTGGGGCCGGTTTCCAGGTATTCTCTTAAACGGATCTTTTTAAAGCACTCCACAATATAGCGGCTTACCAAAGCCTGTTCTTCAATTTCTTTTTGTCCCCACCGAATATCATAGCGCGGCAGAAGATTCCCATTTTCATCAACCGCTTTTTGTGTTCCGGCCAGAGACATGGTTCTAAAAGTACCATCAGCTTTTTGCTGTACCAATGCTTCCGGACTTGCACCAAGCCAAAGTTCTTTCTGGTCCGGCAAATTTACCAGCGAAACAAACGCATGGGAATATGCCTTTGCCAGTTTCTGAAATGCTTTTGCCGGCTGAAAATGTTCCGTATAGGTCAGTTCTTTTGTCCGGGACAAAACTACCTTGTGAAATTGTTTTTGTTTAATCGCTGAAACAGCAAGTTCTACCGTTCTTTCAAACCTTGCTTTAACATCATGATTGGGTATATGAGGCAACAATGAAGAAGCATGGTTTTCTACTTTGTTATTTTGCTCCTCCCTGATTTGAGATGCAGTACTGACCAGTTTTTTTATTTCAGGATGTTCTTCTCCGGGTACATTGTCCAGTTTTTGCAGCTGGCCGCTTTCAGAGTAAACCGCAATAATATCGCCCTCCATGAATAAGACATCATCATGCTCTTTCCACTCAAACGGACTGATCATAAAACCGGAGGAAAGTTTCTCCAGATCAGGCTGGCCATAGCGGATCCCTTCTCTGATTGAAACCAGCAACTTTATTTCATTAGAATAAGGAAGTTTCCATAATGCGCAGGGAAAACCCAGCTCTTTTGCTGCTTCCCAAATTTCTTCTGCCTGAAAACGTTCTAAAATGGACTGAGCCGTTTTTATATGTGTCGAAATCATTTACTTAATCTTTAACAAGCCTGAGCCCGCTTTAAAAGCACATTCACAAGTGTTGAATCAACGGTCTGCATTCACAATTGCAACGGTTAGCCGGCTAATACAAACCAGCTTGTTTTCTTCATTGGTAATCCGGATGTCCCAGATGTGCGTTGTCCGTCCAACATGTATAGGAGTAACACGTCCGTAAACAAATCCGTTCTTTGCAGGCCTAAGATGATTTGCATTAATTTCCAACCCTACAGCATGCTGTTTATCGGGATCTTTCAGGCAAAGAAAAGAAGCAATACTGCCCAGCGTTTCTGCCAGAACAACCGATGCACCGCCATGTAAAATTCCAAAAGGCTGGTGGGTACGATGGTCAACCGGCATCCGCGCCACAATATAATCTGTTCCTATTTCAAGAAATTCAATACCAATATGATCGGCAATTGTGTTTTTGCTAAAAGAATGAATGGCATCAATCGAAATGGATGTTGTGAACATATAAAAATTATATAAATTTGTACACGCTATATTAGTCAAAAACAAGGTATTTGCAAAAATAATATTTAAATAATACAATTATTTTGAAAAGAAAGTCTATCTATCTCATTCGCCACGGTGAAACTGATCTTAATCGTAAAGGAGTTGTACAGGGAAGTGGCGTAGATTCTATGCTAAACGAATGGGGTGAGGCTCAGGCTGCTGCTTTCTATAATGCGTACCAGCACGTGCCTTTTGACAAAATATATACTTCGGCCTTGCAGCGGACGCAGCAATCCGTTCGCGGTTTTATCAATCAGGGCATTCCGCATGAAAGTTATGCGGGGCTTAACGAAATTTCCTGGGGTCTACGCGAAGGAAAAGAACCTAATACAGGCGATACCACGTACTACCGGGATCTTGTTATGGCCTGGCAAAGCGGTGATTTTGATAAGTCAGCAGAAGGGGGTGAAAGTCCTTTAAAAGTACGTGAAAGACAAATTCCTGTCATAGAAACCATTTTATCCCGCCCTCACGAGCGGAATATCCTTATTGCCATGCACGGGCGCGCCATGCGTGTGCTGCTGATTACGCTTTTTGATCAATCCCTGATGCATATGGATGATTATGAGCATAGCAATTTATGTCTGTACAGGATCAATTATTCTTACGATACAGGTCTATTTGAACTGGAAGTCAAAAATGATACAACCCACTTGCTTTCCCTTGAAATTCCTCAAACCTTGTAGAAGACCGTTTGTGTAGAGGCAATTCCTTTGATGTATTTATAACGGAAAGCTGGTAACGGTTCCATACTTTTGTGGCTTAGTTATCCGCTGTAACCTTTAACGCATGTCCAAAAGGAGAATTTACTGGACCTTACAAATTGTGGGCTGGACAGTGCTCATTATGTATGAGTTCGTGCTGTATACGCTTGAATACGGATTTGATCTTACCAATTTATACAGCAGTCTGGCCAATATTCTTCTTGGTATCACCCTAACCCATCTGTACAGGCTTGTGATCAGGCGCTGGAACTGGTCTACGCTGCCGCTTCCCCGTCTAGCGTTACGGGTTGGTTGCTCCGTACTTTTTCTTGGGCTGATCATGACGGTAGTTAATCTTCCTCTTGATAGAAAAATCCTGGAAGAAAATCTGATGAATCAGCCTTTTGTCTTCTGGAATTATTACGCCGGCTGGTGTAAGAATCTGCTGGCATGGATACTTTCTTATACGGTTTATCATTATGTTGAACAAAACAGACTGACTGATTTCGAAAAAATCATGCTGAAAACATCGATGCGTGAAGCCGAGGCAAAAGTGTTGCGTTCGCAACTGAATCCGCATTTTACATTCAATGCACTGAATAGCATACGTGCGCTGGTGTATGAAGATCCTTCAAAAGCACAGATCAGTATTACACAATTGTCCAATATTTTAAGAAATTCGCTTCTGGCCGACCGGCGTAAAACGGTTGATTTGCAGGAAGAACTAAAAACAGTTGTTGATTATCTTGAACTTGAAAAAGTACGTTATGAAGAGCGGCTGCAATATACTATCGAATCCAACCCACAGGCTGTTTACTGGCAGGTGCCGCCTATGATGCTTCAGACGCTGGTGGAAAATGGTATTAAACATGGTGTCTCCAAAGAAATGGGTGGAGGTTTCCTGGAAGTGAAATCTGACATTGAGGAAGATATTCTGATTATTCAAATACGTAATACAGGTAATCTGGCCGGGACGTCGAGCAACTTAGAAAACTTGGATTCCGGAGGGGTAGGATTAAAAAATACGGCTGAACGCCTTTCAATTTTATATGGCAAAGGAGCATCATTCAGAATATTTCAGGAAAAGGACGGGGTTGTTTGTTCAGAAGTACGGATCCCAACGCTTTCTGATCAGGTTCAGGTATTGCAGGTTGAGTAATCTGCTATCTTTGCAAGTCACCGATCATTCCTATGAAGTAACGATTCAAGATTTTTATTCAATAAACAATTCCCGAAAACTGCCATGAGAACTCTTATTGTTGATGATGAACGCCTAGCAAGAAATGAACTGAAAAGATTACTGGAACCTTACACCAAAATCGAAATTGTAGGCGAAGCAGCCAATGCTGAAGAAGCCTTGGTCATGATCGAAGACCTTCAGCCCGAATTATTATTTCTGGATATCCAGATGCCGGGTAAAAACGGTTTTGAACTTCTGTCTTCTATTGAAGGAAAATCACCGGAAGTCATTTTCACAACGGCTTATGACGAATACGCGATCAAAGCTTTTGAATTTAACGCACTGGATTACCTGTTAAAACCGATTGATACTGAGCGGTTGAAAGAAACCATTCACCGTATTGAAGAAAATCAGGCACATACGGAAATACCGGTTTCCAACCATGAAAGAGTGGAAAAAATTCTGGGAGAAAACGACCAGGTTTTTGTAAAAGATGGTGAAAAATGCTGGTTTGTAAAACTGGGGAAAGTACGGTTGTTCGAATCTATGGGAAATTACGTCCGTCTGCATTTCGACGATCAGAAGCCCCTGGTACTTAAATCACTTAATAATCTGGAAGAAAGACTTGATCCGGGTACTTATTTCAGAGCCAACCGCAAGCATATTATTAATCTGCACTGGATAGAAAAAATAGAACCCTGGTTCAGCGGTGGGCTCTTGGTAACGCTGCAGGGAGGAGATAAAATTGAAATTTCCCGTCGTCAGGCTATACGTTTTAAGGAGCTAATGAGTTTATAGTTTATAAGTCTCCGTTCGACGGTTCTTCCTACCGTCGGACGGATCAGGAAAAGTCCCGCAATGTAATCTAATCGGGCAGACACAACATCGTTAACATATAAAGATAAAAGCCTACTCATCAACAAAAACTCACTATGCGTATCTTTCAAAGCCTTCTGGTACTAAGTAATATTTTAATCTACATTGCCTGTAATCCTTCTTCAAAAAAAGAAGAAGTTCAGAAAGTAAGTAAAGTGGGGAAATTCAATAAAATAGCATTAGGAACTTGTGATACTACGGGTAAAGGCGGCGTTACGTTAAAAGTAAACATGTGGGAGCCTGCCGGAACAGATTCTGCTTCCACCGCTATTCATGATTTTCTTAGCACAAAAGTGATTAATCGGATCAACGACAATGCGGATTTGTCCGGTATTGACAGCAAAAGTTTAGCAAAAGCCAATGAAAGTATAACGTCGGCTTATACACTTTTCAATGCTAATTACGTGAAATTCAAATCACAATTTCCGGAAGCGCCCGGTTGCTGGGAAATTGAACTGAAAGGAGATACCGTCATGATTTCTACTAAAATCATTCAGTATCAGCTGGATCATTATGCTTTTCTGGGCGGTGCACATGGAAACAGTTTTCGTTCGTATTATGTATTTGATCAGCAAACAGGAAAAGAAATAAAATCGAACTTTTTTATTTCAGATACCGTGGCTTTGCTGAAAAAAGCAGAAATGGCCTTTAAGAAAACAGAGAATCTTGCGGATACGACTAACCTGGAAACTGCAGGCTATTTTTTATCCAATCATAAGTTTTTTATTTCTGCCAATTATGCTTTTACGCGGGAAGGGATTTTCTTCTATTACAATCCGTATGAAATTGCGGCTTATGCACGCGGAGCTATCACTTTTACAATTCCCTATTCAGAGCTGGAAGGAATCGTAAAAAAAGAACTGATCTTTTAAGGTCAGAATATCCCCTGATCCACGAAGCTTAGGTATCCTTTGTCCGTGAAAATAATATGATCAACAACGGGAAGATCCAGGATCTGGCCACATTCCTTTAATTGTTTCGTCAGATTGATATCAGCTTCACTGGCTTTTAATTGTCCGGACGGATGATTGTGTACCAGGATAATTCCGCTTGCCATATTTTCCAGAGCATATTTGAAAACCATTTTTGGGTCACATACAGTACCGGAAATCCCGCCAATGCTTACTGCTACTGATTTTATAACTTCATTGGCCCGGTTCAGCAAAATAATCCAGAACTCTTCATGGGCTTTATCCTGAAGATGCTGTTTCATTTCATCATAGACAGACTGTGAAGAATTAATTACGCGGCGTTGATTTTGAATGTGATCTGTTCTTCTTCTGCCCAGTTCCAAGGCCGCCAGGATGGTGATGGCTTTGGCTTCCCCAATACCCTTGTTTTTCATAAGGTCCTTAATACCCTGACGGGCAAGATCGCTGATATTATTACTGACAGAATTCATAATTCCTTTGGCAACATCCACGGCCGATAATTTTACGGTGCCAGAGCCAATCAGAATGGCAATGAGCTCTGCATTCGATAAAGCGGATTTGCCTTTTAGTATCAGTTTTTCGCGTGGCCGGTCTTCTTCTGCCCAGCTTAGTATTTTACTCGGATTGTAAGGATTATCTTCTGACATAAGAATTTTTACTTTCTATGACGCAAAGAATGGAATTTAGTCATGCAAAAATCCTGATGAATAATTATTCTCCGAGTTCCGTTAATGCTGCTTTGGCTTTATTGTCTATACTATTTTTGTACTCATGTTTTTTGTAGGACATGGCCTTTTTGAAGTAGCTGACCGCCAGCGTATTCTGTTTTTTATCCCGTGTGATATAGCCCATCTGCAAGGCAGCCGAGGCTCCAAAGGTTAGCGGAGTATCCTGGGTCAGGAAAATCGCACGGTCATAATAAGGTATAGCCTTGTCAATCTGATTCAATTTTTGTAAAATCCGGCCATTGCGGTAATTTAGTTCTGCTTTATCACTTATAGTATTAAATGATTTTTCAGTATAGTTATCAATAAAGTCCCAGGCTTCCGTCAGGTATCCGCCATCGGTTGCATAGCGTGCTTTAAAAAGGACTTTTTGTTCCGGCAGTATTTTTCCGGCAGTATATTCTTCGGACATTCGCTGGGCAAATTTGTCTCCTTCCACAATTGTGCTTCCTTTATTTCCTGCCAGCTTAATGTATTGAGCAGCATCGCTGTCCCGCCCTGCCAGCCACCGGCTCATAAAAAGTTTTAAATTGCTGTCCTTGATAAAGTTAACACCCTTATATTTTTGCTGAAACTTTGAATAGAAGAAAAATGCGATGTCATATTTGCCTTTTTGCAAAGCGATTTCTCCTCGCAGATAATCCAGAAAAGGAAAGGGGAGGTAGTCTTCACCACCGGGTGCATAATTCAGATAATAAAGCGCTTCTTCACTTTTACCTTCTTTCATTAAAATGGTGGTAGCAAAGAAGTGCAGCAATAAATTATCCGGCTGGCTTTTTGGAAGCTGTTGTACCAGTGTCTTTTGGGTATCGCTGAGCTGTAAGACATAGGCGTGAAGAAGTAAATCGATAAGCTGTGCTTCCTGCTTGAAAAAAGGCTCTTCGCGTTCTACAAACTGGATTTCCTCAATTCCCTGTTTTATATTTCCTTTGAGTCCCAAGACTTTTGTTGCCCAGGTATAATTATCCGGAACTGAACCGATCAGAACGTGTATGAGCCCCAGCGTCTTTAGTGTAGGATTAAAAGAAGGGAATTTTTTTCGGTTGTCCTGCAGCAAATGATACGCTTTGATAATTTCCCAGGACGCGCTTCCTTCATTTCCGAATTTCATTTTTATGAATGCCCAGTGCATCCGTATTTCAGCCTGAAAAAAACGTTTATAAGGAGAGGAATTTGAAAGTTTGGTTAGGTCAATTAAGCGGCTGTCTTCTTTTTTACTCCATTCCCTGAAAGCAGTTTTGTCTTCCGAAATCAATAAATAATGCAAATCTGCATAGTTGTCGAGATAGGTGATAAAGGCATTGTTAGGATCTGCTTTTCGTTCTTCCTCAATCAATGCCCGTGCCGGTTCGATCCTTAACTTCTGAATTTCAAAGTATGCTTTTTGTAATTTAGGTGTAAAGCGCACATCATGCGTTTCCGAAGCTTTTACCTGTAAAATGCTAAAAAACAGAGTAATATAAAGAAGTAAATAGCAGGAAAGTTTCAATTTATAATCGTTGATAATTTTAAAATTTTTCACTGGGTTATTGTCGGAGGAAATTTGAGCCGATTCTGCAAATTTAAGCACAGAATTTTATCCTATACTACACAGTTGGAAATCTACACCATAAAACATAAAAAAAGGGTTGTCTTGGAAAAGACAACCCTTTAAAATTATAATTATTAAAACCTAGCGACGTTGGTGAACAGGTTCAACGCTTTCTACATCTGCAAGGATACGTCCGCAATGTTCGCAAACAATCAGTTTTTTACGTTCACGGATATCCGCTTGTCTTTGCGGAGGAACAATACTGAAACATCCGCCGCAAGCACCACGCGATACATGTACCACAGCCAGGCCGTTCATTGAGTTATCACGTATTTTCTGATATGACTTCAACAAACGTTCTTCAACTTTCTTGATATGTTTTTCACGTTCACCTAAAAGTGTTTTCTCTTCTGATTCGCTTTCGCTTGTGATCAGGGAAAGTTCTCCTTTTTTAGCTTTTAAATCTTCATTTCTTTCATTCAAAGTAGATTCTGCACGGTTGGCATCATCTTCAATCAATCTGATACGTGCCTTGGCTTCATTTATTTTTTTGTCAGCCAATTGCATATCAAGTTCCTGCAATTCAATTTCCTTGGTAATAGCATCATATTCGCGGTTATTACGAACATTCATTTGCTGATCCTTGTATTTTTTGATCAGTTTTTCGCCATCCTTCTGGGCTGTTTTAAAGCTATCGATTTCTGCATTAAGCGCAGCGATTTCACTTTTAAATTTTCCAATTCTTGTTTCAAAACCAATGATTTCGTCTTCCAGATCTCTAACTTCTTCCGGAAGATCGCCACGGGTTTTTCTGATTTCGTCCAGGCTTGAATCAATTTCCTGAAGTTTCAGGAGAGCATCTAATTTTTGAGCGATTGTATTTTCCATGTATGTCTTTAATGGACTTGTTTCAATGCGTATTACTATGAGTGGGACTATGTGCTGAATCTCTTCCTGTCACTATTTTTAAAGTACTAATATGCTCAAAAACTTCTTTTTAGGCAAAATACCGTACCGGATTAGTATTGACATCTGACAAACAGAGTGCGAAATTAGTAAAAAATCCTGATAAATAGTTGTATAATAAATCTTTCGTAAACACTTCACTTTCAAAATGGCCTATATCACAGATCATAATGCGGTTATCAGCATCAAAAAACTCATGATATTTATAATCGGCCGTAACAAAAACATCGGCCTGTGCCCGGATTGCATCCGGTAACAAAAAACTTCCGGCTCCTCCACACACAGCAACACGCTGAATTTTTTTATTTAAAGGTATCGTATGTTTGATCAAAGAAGTTTGCATGCGATCTTTCAAAAACTGTAAAAATGCTTCCGGTTCCATGGCTTGTTCCAGTTCTCCGACTGCTCCGGCGCCTACTTCCTGGTTTTCGTTTTCTAATGTCTGAAGATAATAAGCAACCTCTTCATATGGATGGTTCTCCTTCATAATCTTTAAAACCGTCGATTGCATGTAAGCCGGAAACATTACCTCGATCCGGTTTTCTTTTACTTCTTCATCTTTGCCTTTTGTACCAATAGCTGGAGTTGCCTCGTTGCCGGGTTGGAAAGTTCCTGTTCCTTCCGTGCGGAAACTGCAATTTTTATACTGGCCTATTTCACCGGCACCTCCGGCAAATAGCGCATTTAATATGGTTTGCGTATTTTCAACCGGAGAAAAGAAAGTTAGTTTTGTGAGAAGTTGTTTTTTTGGAGATAATACTCTGACGTTCAAAAGACCAAGTTTCTCTGCAATCTTCCAGTTTACGCCTTGGGTAACATGATCCAGATTAGTGTGAATCGCATAAATTGCGACATCATTTTTGATGGCTTTAATTACAGTTCGTTCAACATAATTGCTTCCGTTGAGTTTTTTTAATCCTTTGAAGACAATAGGGTGGTGTGCTACGATAAGGTTACAGTTTTTTTCAATGGCTTCTGCGACCACAGCTTCGGTAACGTCAAGAGAAAAAAGGATTCCCGTAACTTCGGTTTCATAATTTCCAACGATTAGCCCGGCATTATCATAACCTTCCTGATAAGAAATCGGTGCAAGTTTTTCAAGCTGTTGCGTGATCTGCTTTATTTTTGTCATTTTTTTTAATTTACAACTATTTGATAGCCAGAATATATTTGGTTTTCAGAAAATTTATTTACAAATTAACTGATATTTTATTTGCATGAGGTATTGTATACAAGAATAATAATACTAGTTTTGCACCACAATAACCCGGAACGACGGGCGAAAGTTAACTTGGTTTGGTAGTTCAGTTGGTTAGAATACATGCCTGTCACGCATGGGGTCGCGGGTTCGAGTCCCGTCCAGACCGCCAAGTTTATTGAAAGATTGAAGCTATTGGTTTGGTAGTTCAGTTGGTTAGAATACATGCCTGTCACGCATGGGGTCGCGGGTTCGAGTCCCGTCCAGACCGCAAAAAGCTCAGAGAAATCTGGGCTTTTTTTGTTTTAAACTTAAAAATCCTTGTTAAAGTACATGTCTTTCAAGTATGGGATCGTGGCGATTCGCCGTTGCGATTCGAGTCCCGCCGGATGGCCGTACCCCCAGACCGCACATTTTTTTTGCAAAATTTAAGAAATCCTGTTAAAATTCAATTTTAGCAGGATTTTTTTTGTGCTTTTGATCTTCAAAATGTTCAAAACCGCTCAAAATTGAAAAGCGTCTTTCAGTGCGTCTTTTTATTTTTCAAAAAGACGCACTGAATTGCTTGTAATTAATTTTGAGTCAACCTGTTAAAGAGATTTACATCTTGTGTTTTTTGTGTAGCAATTCGACATTTGTTTAACCAAAACTTTTTACCAAATGATCGAGAAGAGCTTCGGGTTGTTGTTTTTTCGAAACAATCCAAACATCAGAAAGTCGCTACGTATTCCTTGGAATCATCGTAAATGGCAAATTCAGGGAATTTGCTCGGTCAACTTTAACAAGATAGGAACCCTGCCTAAGTCATACCCGTTCTTTCATTAAGACTAAAATACAGGAAGAGAGATTTAGAGTTAGAGGATTTAAATTTTGAATTTATTTCAGAGTTTTCCTTTTTGCTAAAAGCTGTACGTGGCTGTGGCCAAAACGCAACAGTGAAATACTTAACGAATTTTAAGAAAATCGTTATCAGTTGTGTACATAATGGATGGATTCAGCGAGATCCTTTCTCTGGATTCAAACTTTCAAATAAGGAAGTGCAGAGGGATATATTGTACAAAGAGGAACTTCAGGCTATTGCCGATAAGAAACTAAATCTCTACATAGTCAGCAAACGTGTTTGAACCTCCAGCTTATTTTGATTTCAATGGAACCAGTGAGTGGCAATGTTGAGAATATCAGGTGAATTCATAAGAAATGATAGATATGCTTTACTAGACATTTATAGATTATTTCCCTTCTCCACAGATATTAAAAATAATTATTTTTAATATCTTTTTATGATTAATTAGTATATTATATTAAGTAGCTAATATTAAGCTAAATGCTTTTAAGTAAAATATTTTATTCTTGAAACGTATTTTCAATAAAAATGTCTGTTTGGTCAGTATTTTTATTTGGTTGATAAAGGATATGTGAATTATATAGCTTGTAAAATAATTGTTTTGTTAATATTTATTTTGCTATTTTTGTGTACAGAAAATAATATAAAATATTAAGTATTTATTTATCGCTTTTTTCATAGTTAAAGTATATCAAATAGTTTAATTAAAAAGTTATATGATCCAGACAGATGCATTAATTAGCCTTTATAAAGATTGCCTGCTGAATAATGTCATCCCCTTTTGGATAAACAAATCAGGCGATGAGAAGTTTGGCGGGTACTTCTCATGCCTGGATCAGCAAGGTGAAATTTTTGATACCGATAAATTTATATGGCTGCAGTGCAGGCAGGTATGGTGTTTCTCAATGCTTTACAACCTTGTTGAGCAAAAGGAAGAATGGTTGAGTTTTGCTATTCAGGGAGCTTCATTTCTTGAACAACACGGAAGAGATAAAAATGGAAATTGGTATTTTTCACTAACCAGAGAAGGAGTGCCGCTTACACAACCACATAATATTTTTTCAGATTGCTTTGCTTGCATGGCTTTTGGACAGCTTTATAGAGCAACGGGAAATGAAGAACATGCCAAGATTGCAGTAGACACTTTTCACGGAATACTAAGAAGGAAGGATAGTCCGAAGGGGGATTATGCTAAGGGCTATCCCGGAACAAGACCTCTTGAAGGTTTTGCATTGCCGATGATTCTTTGCAACCTGGTTTTGGAGATTGAGCATCTTTTAGATCCTGATTTAGTTGAAAAGATGATCCAGTCCGGGATTGATACAATAATGAATAAGTTTTACAGACCTGAGTTTGGACTGATACTCGAAAGTGTAACACCCGATGGAGCGTTTTCAGATTCTTTCGAGGGACGGCTGGTAAATCCCGGGCACGGAATTGAAGCAATGTGGTTTATTATGGATCTGGCTGAAAGAACAGGCAATAAGATGCTCGCTGAAAAGGCAAAAGATATCACGCTACAAATTCTTGAATACGGTTGGGATAGTAAGTATGGGGGCATTTTTTATTTTCTGGATGTTAAAGGCCATCCACCGCAGCAACTCGAATGGGACCAGAAATTATGGTGGGTGCATGTAGAAACGCTTATCAGTTTGTTAAAGGGCTATCTGCACACTGGCGACGAACGATGCATGGAATGGTTTGAAAAAGTGCATGATTATACTTGGAGACATTTCCCGGATAAAGAAAATGCGGAATGGTTTGGTTATTTGAACCGGCAGGGAGAAGTATTATTACCTTTAAAAGGGGGGAAATGGAAAGGGTGTTTTCACGTCCCGCGCGGACTTTATCAATGCTGGAAAACACTTGAAGCCATCAATGCTAAAAAGACGGAAGACATTGCATCTGGTATAACGATATAATATGGCAAATATTCCTGTTCAAAATATTAAGGTTTCAGGCACGACTCTGGGAAACCAGAATTACACGCCTGCACTGATCACACTTGGTGTGTTGTATTTCATGATGGGTTTCATTACTTGTCTGAATGATACGCTGGTTCCATTTTTCAAAAAGGGTTTTACACTTTCCTATTCAGAGTCTTCTCTTGTCCAGTTTTACTTTTTTTTAACGTACGGTATTGCTTCCATCCCGGCCGGAAAAGTGGTCGAAAAGGTAGGGTATAAAAAAGGGATGGTGCTTGGTTTTGCCATTGCAGCCTGCGGTGCGTTGCTGTTTTTTCCGGCTTCTGTCTTGCATCAGTACACATTATTTCTGGCAGCCTTGTTTGTAGTTGCTATTGGAATCGTGCTTTTACAAGTGGCTGCCAATCCATATATTACTATTTTAGGGCCTGCGAAAACGGCTTCTTCCCGGTTGACTTTGATACAGGGAGTGGGCTCACTAGGCACAACCGTTGCTCCTCTTTTTGGTGCCTATTTTATACTAGCTCCGCTTCAAAGTGCCGCTTCCAGTGATGCCGTAAAATATCCTTACCTGTGTATTGCCGGATTGCTGATTGTGATTGCCTTGATTGTAAGCAGGTTGTCACTCCCGGTTATTCGGTTGGTGGATGACGGTGCGGAAAAAAGTGTGATGTCCGCAGGAGGCATATTTTCATTTAGAAACCTGAACCTGGGCGTGATCGCTATTTTTGCTTATGTAGGAGCGGAAGTTTCAGTCGGGACCTTTTTGACGAATTACATCGCTGAGCTTTTGAAGATTACAGAAAGTAATGCAAACAGCTTTGTAGCTTTTTACTGGGGGAGTATGCTGGTTGGCCGGCTAATCGGTTCGATTTTGTTGAAATCGGTAAAAGCATCTGTCGTACTGAGCATTTGTGCAGCGGCAGCCATTTTGTTGATTTTCGTTTCGATAAGTTCAATGGGTTATATGGCTGTATGGAGTATGATTGCAGTAGGTTTGTGCAACTCCATTATGTTCGCCATCATTTTTTCTCTTTCTGTAAACGGCCTGGGGAAATACACCACACAGGCTTCCGGGTTGCTGTCAACGGCCATTGCAGGAGGTGCCATTATCTCTTTTTGTCAAGGACTTTTAATTGACAATTCCACCTGGACAGTGGCATTTATGCTGCCGCTTGCCTGTTACATCTACATCCTGTTTTACGGTCTGAATGGTTATAAATCAAAATTTAGCAGAGTATGAAAAGGATTGTTACTTCTACCTTTATTCTTCTGATTATCAATATCTTCATATGTGAAGCAAGAAATCCGGCATTGAGGCCAAAAATTCTGTTTATTCCATTGGATGCTCGTCCGCCTTGTCTTAAGATGACTGAAAAAATGGGCCTCATCGGTAATGCTGAGATAATTTCTCCTCCCATGAAGATGCTGGGAAATTTTCAGGAGCCGGGACAGTCAACGGAAATTAATGCCTGGATTTTAAAACAGGATCTGCAATCGTTCGACGCTGCGATTGTAGTGTTGGATATGATCGCTTATGGCGGACTGGTTGCATCCCGCAAGTTCCTGATCAAATCGCCGGACGCGTTGGCACGAATGGAAGTTTTAAAGCAGATTAGAAAACGTGCACCAAAGCTCAAAATTTATGGACAAAACGTAATCATGCGCCTTGCTCCTAATTCAGACGGAAAAAATGAAGTGTATCGGGAAAAACTACATACCTGGGCGAAGATTTCATCGGATACCGATGAGAAAGCAGAAGCAGAAATTTTGAAACTTGAACATGAAATTCCTGCGGAAGCACTAGCTGATTATAAAATGGCTCGCTTACGAAATTACAATACCAATTTGAAAGCTATTGATTTTGTTAAAAATGGTTTAATCGATTACCTGATTTTATCTCAGGATGATGCAACGCCAAAAGGCGTGCACCTGACAGACCGCCAGAACCTGATCGCAGAAGTGAACCGGCTTGGGCTTGCTGAAAAGATTGCTGTACAGCCGGGTGCGGACGAGGTTTCTATGCTGCTTTTGGCACGGGTACTGAATAAGCATTTTAATTATTCACCAAAAATTAAAGCGGTTTATTCGTCTGATAAGCTGCGGGTTACAACCATGCCTTTTGAAGATCGACCGTTGGATGTAACGGTAAGTCATCATATTAAATCGACAGGTTCCCGGGAAGTTGAAAACGAAAATGAGGCGGATCTGCTTTTTTACATTTTTCCTTCAAGGCAGGAAGTAGGTGTGGCTGAGAAATTTGCAAAAGAAATTGAGCAGAAGATCAAGGCTGGTAAACGGGTTATTGTAGCGGATATTGATCCCGTTGGTGATGTGCAGGGAGGGGACGCAAAATTCACCGAAGCGCTGGAAAAACGTCATCTGTTTTCTGAACTGAGTGGCTATGCTTCCTGGAACACGGCCGGAAATACCATTGGGACTGCACTTCCACACGGCGTAATATTTTCTCTTGCCAAAGCAAAACTTTTGAAAAACGAATCTATTGCAAGCAAGGTTTGGACAGCACAAAACTGGTTTATGATCAACCGTGTGATGGATGATTACTACTACCATAATCTGGTCAGGGCAAAAGCCAATGCATTTCTGACCGGGACAAACAGGAAAGCAAGCTCGACTTTGATGTCTGATACGGATACTGAAAAGGTGGAAGGTTACAGCCTCGGGTTGCTGCAAATGCACCTCAATACATTTATGAAAAATTACTTTGAGAAACCAGGTAACAGTTTGCAGCAAAAAGTAACGTGTGGCGAGCCTTCCGGCCTGCATTTCGATCTGCCCTGGAACCGTACTTTCGAAGCCGATATTGATTTTGATATAACCTGCATTGCAGGAAATTAAAAAATATTATTCCTAAACCCTTTTACATTTTATCCTGAATCCGCGTGCCTTTTGGAGTTACATCTGGAAGTGAAACCTTTTATTAAACCCAATTATAAAACGATGCAACATTTTTCCAAACAACGACGTCAGCTGGGCTGGTGGCTCATGATGCTTATCGCTATGTGCCAGCCATATCGGGCTGCTGCACAAAACGGAGACTTACGAGGTAAGGTGACAGAAAGTACCGGAGGAACATTGCCTGGCGTTACGGTACTGATCAAAGGCTCGTCGACCGGGACCACAACGGATGCTGAAGGAAATTATAAACTGGCGCTGAGCCAGCCCTCGGGAACGGTTGTATTTTCATTTATGGGCATGATCAGTCAGGAAATCAATTTTACTGGTCCGGGTGAGGTTAACGTCTCGCTGGTATCGGACAGTAAAACGCTGAATGAGCTGGTCGTAGTTGGTTACGGAACACAGAAAAAAGTGAATCTGACGGGAGCAGTTTCTGTCATTGACGGAGAGCGTCTGACGAACAGGCAGGTGGCTTCCACTTCCCTTGCGCTGCAGGGCGCCGCTCCGGGCGTTACCATTACGCAGCAGTCGGGCGTACCCGGAGGTGATGCAGGAACAATACGTATAAGGGGGATCGGTTCTATAAACGCAGGTCAGAATCCGCTTGTGCTGATTGATAACGTGGAGATGAGTCTGGATGCAATTGATCCCAATAATATTGAAAGTATATCCGTTCTGAAAGATGCTGCAGCCGCAGCGGTTTATGGTTCACGTGCTGCGAACGGGGTTATTCTGATTACCACCAAACGCGGTGCAAGCGGAATCAATGTGAGTTACAATGCTTATGTGTCGGACCAGAGTCCTACGGATTTGCCTAATAAAGTAAATGCGCTGGAACATATGAAATACTGGGACATTGCGCAGGCGAACAGTGGTTTGCCGGCAGCATTTACCCAGCAGATCGCTGCATATGAAGCATTCGGACCAAATAATTACACGATTTTTAATACCGATTGGAAAAAGCTGGTATTGACCGGAAGCGGATTGATGCACAATCATAATTTGAATGTTTCAGGAGGTACGGATCGTATCAAAATATATGCGTCCGGAAGTTTTCTTGATCAGAATGGTCTTACTGCAAATACCAACTACAAGCGAACGGATCTGCGTTTTAACACGGATGTTGCCTTGACAAAAAAGCTGTCTGCATCCATGGATCTTGTTTTGAATAAAAGCAATCGCTTATGGCCCGGCCAGTCTACGCCACAGTCCATTATCCGTCAGATGCTTGGTTTTCCTGCAACTGCTCCAGGTCGTTATGATGGCGGTGAATGGGGAGAAGGATGGTCCAATGCCAACCCGGCTGCGCAGGCTGAGGATGGTGGTTTCAGCAGAGGGATTACCAATTCCAGGATTATTAAAGGAACCCTGACTTACAAACCGATCGAGGCACTGGAACTTCTGGCAACTTATAGTTCAAATTTTTATACGACACATAGCAGGAATTTTACGGATCAGTACAAAATTTACGTCGCCGATGCTGCCAACAACACGCTTTTGTTGGCGAGACCATGGCCTGCCCTGAATTCGCTTTCGGATAACATATCAGAAAATACCCAGAATCTTTTCCGTATTCAGGCCACATTTACCAAAACGTTGGGAAAACATAATTTCACGGCTTTGGGCGGTTTTACCACCGAAGATTTTGAAACTTTTAACGTAAATACATACCGTCAAAACCTGCTTTCTCCTGATCGTCCATATCTGGACAGCGGTGATCCGTTAGGACAAACCATCAGCGGCGGAATCAGCAAATATTCCATTGTATCAGCATATGGGCGTTTGAACTACAATTACAATGAAAAGTATTTACTTGAAGTAAACGGACGGATGGATGCATCATCCCGTTTCAGACAGGATAATTGGTGGAAACTGTTTCCTTCGGTTTCGGCAGGATGGAGAATGTCACAGGAAGGTTTCTGGTCTGGTATCAGCCATATTATCAATGATGCCAAAATACGTGCTTCATACGGAACCCTTGGTAACCAGAACCTGATCAGAAGCGGATCTTCAGATTACTATCCGACTTACTCTACATTCTATTCAGGGACGGCTTACAACTACTATTTCAACAATGTAGTAAATGCAGGTTATGCGCTGACAACAGCTGCCAACCCGAACATCAAATGGGAAACTTCAAAAATTCTGGATATTGGCGGTGATTTTGGTTTGCTTCGTAACCGCATGACAATCACGGCAGATTATTTTCGGCGTGATATTACGGATATATTACAGCTTGTTCCCATACCATCATACGTGGGCCTTGCCTCTCCGTTTGTCAATGTGGGATCTATGCGTAACACGGGCTGGGAGTTGGGTATTGGCTGGAAAGACAAAATCAAAGATTTCAATTACCAGGCACAATTTAATATCTCAGATGTAAAGAATAAAGTACTTAAAAACGGCGGTACACCAATTATCAATGGAGCCAATATTCAGCAGGAAGGTTACGCATTGGATTCTTACTACGGGTACATTGCTGATGGCCTTTTTCAGACTCCGGAGGAGGTTAAAAATGCACCCTTTCATTATGGAAACACAGCTCCGGGAGACATACGCTATCGTGACATCAGTGGGCCGGACGGTTTTCCGGATAATAAAATTGACAGCTATGACCGGACCATTCTTGGTAATTACTTCCCGCGTTATGAGTACAGCTTCAATCTGGCTGCACAATACAAAGGTTTTGATGTGACCGCTTTCTTTCAGGGAGTAGGCAAAAAGGACAATTATCTGGCAGGAACAGGATCACAGCCTTTCTATTCTGCCAATTTCCAGGGTTCAATGTATGAGCATCAGAAAGATTTCTGGACGCCTGAAAACATGGATGCAGCTTATCCGCGTCTGACGGCCAATGCTATTCCCAACAACTATGTAACGTCTTCATACTGGGTACGTTCGGCATCTTACCTCCGTGTCAAAAACCTGGTTGTAGGATATACTTTGCCTAAAACTGTGACCGGTAAGATCAAGATTAAATCTGCAAGAATTTACCTGAGCGGCCAGAACCTGGTAACATGGAGTAAGTTCTTCCCTGGCTTTGATCCTGAACAGCGCGATACAGGCGGAGAATTCTATCCGATCATGAAAACCTACACTGTTGGTATCAATATTAATCTTTAAGAAAATGAAAATCTTATATATAGCAGGTCTCTGTCTTTCTTTACATCTTTTTTCAGGCTGTACCGATTATCTGGAAGAAGCACCTCTGGATGCACCGGCCACAGGACAGTTTTTTAACAACCAGACAGAAATGAACGCAGCTTTAAATGCTGTTTACAAATCGGTCTACTGGAACACAGGTACCACACCATACCAGTCCGTGTTTGACGGTTGGACAGACATTGCTCTGCTGCGAGCCCCGGATCTGGGTGAGGGTAATTTTGATGTTTTTAATGCCAATTCAAAAAACATCTGGACCATGGCTTACACGACGATTCAGCGTGCAAATACGATGATCGAGGGAATGGAGACCGTGAGGGCCAACGTACCTTCAGCAGTATACAATCGTATGGACGCCGAGGCGAGATGTGTACGCGCATTTGCTTACTTTTACCTGGTCAATATGTTTGGCGATGTTCCGCTGATTACCAAACCACTGCTTCTTTCTGAATTTTATAACCAGAAACGTGTACCGAAAGCAGATGTGATCAAATTTATTTACGGTGAATTGGACACTGCTGCCACCGGCCTCGACTGGGCTCCTGTAGACCGGGGGCGGGTGAGCAAAGCAGTGGCTTTAGGATTGAAGGCCCGTACTGCGTTCTATAACAAAGAATACAAAATTGCGGCTGATGCAGCTAAGCTGGTGATTGATGGCGCTGCTTTGGGCCTAAACCCTAAGTTTCAGGATTTGTTCACCAAAGCGGGGCAGACTCCGAATACAGGAAAAGAAATTATGTTTGAAATCCTTTACACCGATGCCGATGCGAATGCGATCACGTATCTACCTTTAGGAAGTATTTCAAGAGCTGCCGGCGGACAGTCCGGTCGTTTTCCGCAGCAGCGGCTGGTGGACATGTTTGAGGCAAAGGATGGAAAACGCATTGACGAATCAGCTGTGTATGATCCGAAAAACCCGCGTCTGAACAGAGATAATCGTTTGAAATACACAGTCGCCATTCCGGGCGATACGATTTCGATGAACATGACTACTTTGGTTTATGATATTTACAAAAGCACAACTTCTTTCAGAAATGCCGACGGAACATGGTCAACCAAAGCCAATGCGGACTATGACAATGCTTACGGACCTTCTAAAAGCGGTGTAGGTTTGCTGCACGCCAAGTATACCATGACTGCGGAAAATGCATTTTCTGCCAGGGTCAATTTTATTCTGATGCGTTATGCTGAAATTTTGCTGACTTACGCAGAATCAAAAATTGAACTGAATGAAATCGACGCATCGGTATTAAACGCGATTAATCTGGTTCGGAAAAGGGCGGGACAGCCCGATGCTGTTACAGGAGATCAGTCTCAAATGCGTCAGCTGATTCGCCGGGAACGCACGGTTGAGCTTGCTATGGAAGGTTTCCGCTGGTTTGATATCCGTCGCTGGGATATTGCTTCCATTGTAATGCCGCAGAAGGTGATGGGTATCGCCAAAGATCCGGCGGTTGTACCCGCCAGGCCTAATTTTAAGCTGACAGCAGTAAACGATCTCAACAATATTCCCACTTATGCCGAAAGCGAAAGCGTGCGCATGGTAAGGGAAATTCGCTATTGGTATTCCAAACTGAATCTTTTGCCCGTTCCGCAGTCTGAACGTGATATTAATCCCGGACTCACACAAAATCCTGAGTGGTAATAGCCCGGAATTTAATTTATAAAAGACCTGCCGGATTTGCAAAGCTGGCAGGTCTGTAATAGTATATAGTAAATTTGAATTATGAATCGTAGAAATTTCATTGAAAATCTGACATTAGGCAGCGGAGTTCTAGCCACGGCTTCGTTAATATACGCACCTGCGACAGGGCAGCCGGTAAAAAAAGAAGTGGTAAACGGGAAAACCATATTAACCGCTGACGTTGTCGTGGCAGGAGGTGGTCTTGGTGGCTGTGCGTCAGCAATGGCGGCTTTGAGAAATGATCTTTCTGTTATTTTGACAGAAGAAACGGACTGGATAGGCGGACAGCTCAGCCAGCAGGGGGTTCCACCTGACGAGCATCCATGGATTGAAACGCATGGAGCTACACAGCTTTACCGTGATTTCAGAAACGGTGTAAGGGATTATTACAAATGCAATTATCCGCTTACAGATGAGGCAAAGGCACGCAAAAATCTGAATCCCGGAGATGGCTCAGTCTCTAAACTTTGTCATGAACCCAGGGTTGCCGTTGCTGTGCTGAACGACATGTTTGCGCCTTACCTGAGTAACGGGAAACTGAAACTTCTTCTAGAACATAAAGTGACAGGAGCAGAGGCTAGAGAAAACCAGGTTAAATCGCTGGAAGCAATAAGTTTAAAAAGTAAGCAAAAACTGATTTTATCGGCGCCGTACTTTGTGGATGCGACAGAACTTGGTGATCTGCTACCGCTGACAGGTACCGAATTTGTAACAGGAGCAGAAGCGAAAAGTGAAACCGGAGAGTTGCATGCACCTGAAAAGTCAAACCCTGAAAATAATCAGGCGTTTACTGTTTGTTTTGCAATCGATTATGTTCCCGGTGAAAATCATGTCATTGAAAAGCCAAGGGAATATGAATTCTGGAAAAATTTTGTTCCTAAAATGTCAAAACCCTGGTCTGGGAAATTACTGGATCTTTCCTATTCTAACCCTAAAACCCTGGAGCCCAAAATGCTTGGCTTTCATCCGGAAGGCATTAACATGGGAGAAAAACTGAATCTATGGAATTACAGAAGAATTATTAATAAAGAAAATTTTAAAAAAGGAACCTACCCGGGAGATGTTACGATTGTGAACTGGCCTCAGAATGATTATTTCCTGGGTAATCTGTTGGGAGCCAGTGAGAAAGATTTTAATAAACATTTCGAGCGTGGTAAGCAGTTGAGCCTTTCTCTTTTGTATTGGCTTCAGACCGAAGCACCACGTCCCGACGGTGGAAAAGGCTGGGCGGGAGTAAGGTTGAGAAAGGACATTATGGGTACCGAAGATGGACTGGCAAAATATCCCTACATCCGTGAATCACGAAGAATTAAAGCTGTTTTTACCATAAAAGAAGAGCACGTTGGCACAGAAAACCGCCGGATGGCTACCGGTAAAGAAGAAGGAAATAAAGCAGCTGAATTTTACGACAGCGTCGGTGTAGGATATTATCATATTGATCTTCACCCAAGTACGGCCGGAGACAACTACATTGATTTTGGTTCGCTGCCGTTCCAGATTCCGCTTGGAGCACTTTTGCCGCAAAAAATGGATAATCTTCTTCCCGCTAATAAAAACATAGGTACTACACACATTACCAACGGTTGTTACCGTCTGCATCCGGTGGAATGGAGTATCGGTGAATCGGTTGGTTTGCTGATAAAATATGCTTTGGACAAAAAAGTAATTCCCAGAGTAGTTCGTGAAAAGCAGAATCTTCTTACCGATTTTCAGAATTTCATCAGGAAACAAGGCATTGAAACGGAATGGCCGAAGTAAATGAAAGTATATTATCAAATTAACTATGTTGTTGCATTTCTTCAGAACTTTCTAATTTATTGAAAGAAACAACATTTTACTTTTGGAAATTGTAAGTAAAAAAAAGGCATTTAATTCCTTAAAGTAAGTAAGTTTGAAGGAATGATCAGTTATAGAAATATATGAGTCGGACGATTCGATTAGTGGGTGTAGGTGGTAAAAAGAGTGATCCCAAGAAAGTACTTCTAGGGCATTTTGCAAACAATGGAAATATGACAATTCCGGATCTGAGTAAGGATCTCGATGTGAGTGTACCAAAGATCACTTCTTTGGTCAGCGAGCTTATTCAGGAAGGGCTTATTAAAGATTACGGAAAAATAGAGTCAACCGGCGGAAGAAAGCCGAATCTTTACGGAATTGTACCGGATTCGGCTTTTTTTATTGGTGTGGATGTAAAGCAGAGCCATATTAATATCGGTTTGTCGGATCTGCAAAAAAACCTGGTACGGATATCTGAAAAGCTGCCTTTTAAATTGGATAATACGCAGGAGTCGCTGGAAGCACTTTGCGTGTACATCCAGGATTTTATAGCACAGCTTGAAGTTCCGGCTGAACGTGTTTTGGGGATTGGGCTCAATCTTTCCGGGCGGATCAATTATACTACCGGGCATAGTTACAGTTTTTTTCATTTTGATGAAAATCCGTTAGCGGGCGTTATTCAGGCAAGAGTCGGTATTCCTGTATTTCTGGAAAACGACTCCCGCGCTATGGCTTATGGCGAGTTTTGCGCAGGTGCGGTGGAGGAAGAAAAAGACGTTCTTTTCCTGAATCTGGATTATGGGATAGGCGTTGGTATTCTTTTCGACGGGCAGGTTTATTATGGTAAATCCGGTTATGCCGGAGAGGTCGGTCATATGCCGATTTTCGACAACGAACGTATTTGTCATTGCGGCAAAAAGGGCTGTCTGGAAACGGAGGCATCCGGCTGGGCGCTTACCCGTATGTTCAGAGAAAAACTGGCAGAAGGTTCGTCATCAGTGGTTACATCAGTGAAACGGATAAATCCCGAAGACATTACAATGGACGATATTATCGAAGCGGCACTGAATGATGACGTACTTGCTATCGAACTTATTGCCAGGGTGGGAGAGAATCTTGGAAGGGGTATTGCTGCATTGATCAACGTTTTAAATCCCGAACTGGTTGTACTGGGTGGAAGTCTGATCTCGACGGGCGATTATCTGTATCTACCAATCAAAACGGCTTTGAACAAATATTCACTCAGCCTGGTCAATAACGATTCACAACTAAAAATGTCGATACTGGGAGAACGTGCCGGCATTCTGGGCGCTTGTTTGCTGGTAAGAAACAGGCTGCTCGAAATTGAATAGTAAGAGTAATGTATGCAAAATGCAATATTAACAGAATGTTATTTCCTTGAAGTATTTTGTAATAAAAACATGAATTACTGAAATTGCGTACATTACAGCTGCTAGACTTGCATGGTACAATTTCCGGACAGTATTTATACCGATGAAGAATTATTAACCTTGCTGCAGCAGGGTAGCAGGGATTCTTTTGAAATTTTGTATAAAAAATACTGGAAACAGCTTTTTAACTCCGCTTACAAAAGGCTGCAATCACGTGAAATTGTTGAGGAACTGGTACAGGACATCTTTGTAGATCTATGGTCTAAAAGGGAAATTATGCAGATAAATTCTTCTCTGCAGGCTTATCTTTTTACAGCCCTCCGATATAAATTGTTCAGCTACTTCCGGTCTCAGCTTATCAGAAAGCGCCACGTTGACTATATTCTTCATCATTCGGAAGGTTACGAGAATTTTGTTGAAGATCAGCTTTACTATGAAGAACTCGCCCATGCATTGGAAAAAAGCGTGGGAAATCTTCCTGAAAAATATCGGACCGTTTACCGGCTAAGCCGGAATGAGAACCTCACTTACAAAGAAATTGCCGCGCATCTCAACATACCCGTTGATACGGTTGAAAAGCAAATGGGAAAAGCGCTGAAACTGCTGCGGATAGAACTCAAAGACTATGCTTGGGTAGCCATTCTCTGCGCAGGGCTGAGTAATTAAATTTTACTTTTTTTATTTTTAAGCTTCTTATTATCAGCTATATGTTATTTGATTAGCCTTCAAAAGAAAGTATTTCTTATTTTTTTTGGCGGTAGTATCCGGATAAAGCGACTTAGCTTTTTAGAAAACATTAACGCAGTGAATTGAATGTCTAAGGAACGTTTACAATATCTTCTTAATCAACATCAGGCAGGCTTAGCAACGCTTCAGGAAATCGCTGAGCTCGAAAGCTGGTATCTGGCTTTTGAAGAAAAGAAAGACTTTACCGATACGCTCAGTGAAAGCGCAAAGCTGGCGGCGGAAAAAACGTTGTTTAACAAAATCAATTCAAAGATTGATGCTGAAGTTCACACAACTTTTGAATTTGAAAAGCCTGATGAAAAAATTACTTTCAAGAGCAGGCTTTTGGGAATTGCTGTTGCATTGACCGCCCTTTTACTAACTGGTTATGCTGTTTATCAGTTTTATCAAAAGCCAGAGCTGATGCATCAGTCAACTGCATTTGGTGAAACGCGTACGGTAATTTTACCTGACGGTTCAACGGTAATTTTAAACGGAAACTCGGAGATCACATATCCTTCAAAATGGAACGATGGAGAGAGCCGGAATGTGTCGCTGGATGGAGAGGCCTATTTTCAGGTCATTCATACCAAAGATCACCGGAAATTTACAGTTAAAACCTCTGATGATTTCAGTGTACAGGTACTTGGTACCAAATTCGTGCTTTCCAGGCGGAAAAGTGGTACACGGGTTGTTCTTAACGAAGGGAAAGTACAATGCAATCTGGGGGAAAATGAAAAGGATACGCTTATTCTCCGGCCGGGAGAGTTGGTTGAGTTCAGTAAAAAGTCATCGCAATACACACGGAAGCAGGTGCAGTCGTCGCTATACTCTGCCTGGAAAGATCATTTGTTGGTCTTTGATAATACCCCTTTAAAAGATGTAACGACTATTCTTGAAGAAACTTATGGGTTAGTTGTAAAAGCAGACCATCAGAAATTGCTGGAAAGAAAGATCTCCGGTTCAGTGCCGACGGGCAACATCAGGATCTTACTGGAAGGTATTTCAGAAACATGTAATGTAAAGGTTCGTCAGGAGGATAACAACATTTATATATCTGAAAACGACTAAATAACTTTTATCGGTTCAAACTGGAATACTGGCTATAAACATAGCCCTGCGTAAGCTTTGCCCAATTTTATCCCCAAACCATTCTTTGCTTTATGAAACATTATATTTACCGGTTTTGTATTTTAATGCTGATTGTCTGTCCGGTTCTGGTGCAGGCCCAGCAAACTTCGCTGGAAGGTCTGGTGATCGACAAAAATCAGGTCACGCAGAAAGCAGCACCTTTGCGTACGCTTCAGTCGCAGATCCAGGAGCTGGAAAAACAGTTTTCCGTTTCTATTCTTTACAATTCAAAAATACTGAATGGCAAGAAGATCCAGGTAAGGAAAAATTTTAACTCATTTGAAAAGGCGTTGGAACATTTACTAATTCCCAATGCACTGACCTATAAGAAGCTTGGAGATAATTTCTATGTTATTTCCGAGCCGGAAAAATCCGGTGTAGAAATCAGAACGGTTGTGCCGGTTCAAGAGGTTTTACAAAACAGTCCTGCATACAAATCCGCCAGCATAGAAGGTTTGGCCTCCACAGAGTCGGCAAGAAATGTTGCACTGTATGCTGATATAACTGTAAAAGGTAAAGTAACCGATGCCGTAACGAAAACGGTACTTCCGGGAGCCAATGTGATGGTAAAAAATACACCAAACGGAACGACCACCGATGCGGATGGAAATTTTCAGTTAAGCAATGTAAAGGAGAGCGCAGTACTGGTTTTTTCTTTTATCGGTTATGAACCTTTCGAAGCCGCTGTCAATGGCAGGCAAAAAATTGAGGTAGCACTGAATCCGTCGAATGAAACGCTGGAACAGGTGCTTGTAGTCGGTTATGCCGAGCAAAAGAAATCAACACTAACAGGTTCTGTGGCACAAATTACTTCGGATCAGATTAAACAAGCGCCTCCTTTGAATGTTTCGAACGTACTGGCGGGAAGGCTTCCGGGCGTGATTGTAACGCAATCGTACGGACGTCCCGGCGCAGATGACGCAGCCATTAATGTCAGGGGAATCAGTACAACGGGTAACAACTCACCGCTTGTTATTGTGGATGGGGTTGAAAGGTCTTTCACGACGATGGATCCCAACGAAATTGCCAGTGTAAGTGTGCTTAAAGATGCTGCTTCGGCAGCGGTGTACGGAGCACGTGCTGCAAATGGGGTTATTCTGGTTACAACCAAACGCGGAAAATCAGGCAAGCCGGTCATTACATACGAGACAAACTTCTCGCTGAACAGCAACACCCGTTTTCCCAAATTTCTGAATGGGCCGGATTACATGTCGTGGTACAAAAAAGCAGAAGAGATGGATAACGAGTATCTGGTATCTCAGGGCAAAACGCCTTTTGCGCTTACGTATTCACAGGAAGAGATCGACCGCGTTAAAAGCGGTAGAGATACTTCCGGTTTTTATGGAGACACGGACTGGTACGGTTTGATGACGGATAACAGAAGCATAAGCCAGTATCACAACCTTTCGGTGTCCGGTGGTTCCGACAGAATACGCTATTTCAGTACTGTTGGATTCTGGGATCAGGATGGCGTGATGAACAATACAAATTACAGAAGATATAATGTGCGGGCCAATGTGGATGCAAAGATCAACGAGATCGTCTCAACCAAACTGGACTTGAGCGTTCGTATGGAAGATCGTTTACAGCCTTCGCTGGCACCAACCGATCAGAATTATCAGAACCCGTACGTGCTTGCTTCCAGAATGCAGCCTAATTTACCAATGTATGGTCCGGGAGGTATGATGGTAGGAGCAAACTCTGACGCAGGCGTAGGTAATCCGCTGGTCGCTGTCAATGACATTGGTAACCGTACCGCGCAGACTTCAACCTTCAACGGCAATATCACTTTTAATGTAAAAATTCCTTGGTTAACCGGTCTGCAGGCGAAGGTGATGGGAGGTTATGACAAAGGATTCACGGAATCGAAAACCTGGGTTTCGCCTTATACACTTGCCATACGCAACCGCACCGCAACTGGTTGGACCTGGACTACCGCACGTATGAGCGCTTACAGTGTCAATCAATTGTTACAGGATTATGCAGGAAGCAACCGCATCACGTTTCAGCCGTCCATAACTTATGACAATGCCTTTAACAAACATGCCATCAGTTCACTGCTTCTTTATGAGTATTCTGGTTATAAAACCAATGGCTTCGGAGCGCAGGCACGTAACTTTGCTATTGACGATTTGAAAGAGATCAATTTTGGAAGTAAAGGAGTGGATGATCTCAGGGCAGCTTCGGGATCAAGTTCAGAAACAAAGCGTGCCGGATATGTAGGCCGTTTCGGGTATGGTTATGATGAGAAATACCTCGTTGAACTTGCCGCGCGCTATGATGGTTCGGTTAACTTCCCGACTTCGAAAAGATGGGGTTTCTTTCCATCTGCTTCTGTGGGCTGGGTTGTGAGCAAGGAATCGTTCTGGCAGGGTTTGGGCTCAGGAATTAATTTTCTTAAAATCAGAGCTTCTGCCGGGAAAATGGGGAATGACCGGATTAATGCTTTTCAATATCTGAACACCTTTCAGTTACGTCCGACTCCAATCGTCGCTATTGGAAATGCACTTACACCGTCTGTTTACAGCAATGCGCCGGCCAATCTTAATATTACCTGGGAAGAAGCTAATATGTATAACATTGGTCTGGAAACAAGTCTGTTTAATAGCAAACTGGGTATCGAAATTGATTACTTCTATAAGCTAACGAAAAACATACTTGATACGCAGAGCGGTGTTTTTGCACCGTCTGTGGGTGGAAATTTTCCGGGTACCGTCAACTCCCAGAAGGTTGATAACCGCGGAATTGACCTTCAGTTGAACTTTAATAAAAAGTATGAAAAATTCTCCTACAACATCATCGGAAACTTTACGTATGCACATAACCGTATCCTGAAAATGAACGAGTCTGTAAATGCACCGGCAGACCAGAGAAGGGTCGGCCACAGTGTCGGATCCAAATTCGGGTTTATGGTTGACGGCTTGTACCAAACCCAGGAGGAAGTAAATACCGGGCCAAGTTTCCCTTATGGACCAGGTGCGCCAGGCTATGTAAAATACCGTGATCTGAACGGAGACGGAAAGATTTCTTTTGAACAGGATGTGACTAAAATAGGGAAAAGCAATACGCCGGAAATTATGTACGGATTAAACCTTCAGGCAGCTTACGGTATCTTTGATTTCTCAGCTTTGCTTCAGGGAGCAGCCAGATCCAACGTCATCCTGGCCGGTTTGTACAACACAGGCGTTCAGTCGAACACGGTTTATACGCAGACTTTTTCCGGAAACGGTAACAGTCCTTACTTCCTTGTGGAAGATGCATGGCGCCCTGATAATCCGGATGCAAAGTTTCCAAGACTGACGGCTAACAAAGCAGGGTTGACCAACCAGAATGGTTATATGAACTCGTTTTTTCTGCGCGACGGCGGATATCTGAGACTAAAAACTTTACAGGTTGGCGTGTCGCTGGGCAAAGCATTTTTGAGCAAGATTAAAGTACAGGGATGGCGTTTTTATGTGGCAGGATCCAATCTGCTGACATGGGATAAAATAAAATATGCTGATCCTGAAACGCCAAGTGTGGTACAAGCCGGTTTCTATCCGCAGCAGCGTGTGATGTCCATAGGTACCAACATCACTTTTTAATATCACGATATAAAGCATAAAAAATGAAAAAGACAATCCTATTTATAACGTGCTTCAGTGCCATGGTTTCGGCATTATTGGGTTTGCAGTCCTGCAACCTGGATGTTACGCCTACGGACCGTTATACCGATATTACCGTTTGGAGCGATGTAGAAAATGCGAAGCTTTATCTGTACGATCAATACGCTGTGCTGAATACTTTTTCCTTCGGCCGCTTTCCGATCGGTTACAGCAATTCAACCGATGCGCTTACCGATCTGATCAAATTTACCTCCACGCTGAGTGGAAACGGAACGGCTAACATGATCGCCTTCAACCCGTCAAGCATTACTGCGACAAGTCCCACGTTCGCTTATTGGGCTGATGGTTACAAGAATATTTTTGCTATCAATAACTTTCTGGACGGCACGCAAAAATACAATACATTCGCTGATAGCACGACAAAAAATCTATATCATGCAGAGGCGCGTTTCCTGAGAGCCTATGTGTATTTATGGCTTGTTAAGCTGCATGGAAGTGTTATTCTGCTGGATAAGCCGGTTTTCGATAACAACAATCCACGATCCAGTGAAGACGACTGCTGGAATTTCATTGCGAATGACCTGGCTTTCGCAGCCAGGTATTTACCGGAGACACGGCCTGTAGCAGAACTTGGGCGTGCTACAAAAGGGGCTGCATACGGACTTCTTGCCCGCACCTGGTTGTATGCAGCATCCATTGCGGAATATGATAAAAAGCAATTTAACAGTGATCCACTGACCGGGGTGCCTGAAACCAAAAAAGCAGCCTATTACAAAAATGCAGCTGATGCCGCAGAGGCCGTTATGGCGATGGAAGGCAAAGGGATTTTTCAGCTGCTTCCAAAGTATTCCGATGTATTTTATACCAAAAATAACAAAGAAATTATCCTTGGTTTTAACTATGTACGTCCTTCGCTGACCCATACCATTGACAGGGATTTTTCTCCGCCTTCCGACATTCCGACCTATGGCGCTATGGGCGTTCCAACGGCTGAGCTTTCCGATGCATTTGAAATGGCCGACGGACGAAAGTTCTCATGGAATGATCCGGCGATGGCTGCTAATCCATATTCCGGCAGGGAATCCCGTTTTTATGCAACGATATTATACAACGGCGCCAGCTGGAAAGGCAGGCAGATCAATACGGCAACGGGTTTTGAAGGTTATGTTGACTACGGTACACAAACTGAACCGAAGAAGACAGTAACAGGATATTACATCCGTAAATACCTTGATTCAACAAACACGGATGCGCTCAGAAACGCCAGCGATCAGCAATACATTGACATCCGGTATGCAGAAGTTTTGTTGATCTACGCCGAAGCAGCTGCGAAAATAGGACAGTTTGAAAAAGGAAAAACAGCGCTGGATAAGGTTAGAAAAAGAGCAGGCTTACCGGCGTCCACAGTAAAAAACGCAACGGAATTGATGGCAGCTGTAGAGCATGAGCGTATTGTTGAACTGGCATTCGAAGGTCACCGGTACTGGGATTTGAGAAGGTGGCGTAAAGCACATATCGTGCTGGACAACATGCGGGTACACGGACATAAACCGGTCGCGGATGGTAAAGGTGGATATACTTATCAGTTGGTTGACAGCGATAAACAAAACCGCTATTTCGCTTCCAATACCTATTACATCCCGCTGCTTGTTGCAGAAATTGTAAATAATCCGAAACTGACCCAGATTCAGGGCTGGTAATCATTCAAAATTATTATTCAAATGAAAAATATATTTTCTGTATTCCTGATCGCTGTCGTTTTTGTTTCCTGTGATTCGCCTGACCAAAGGCCGAGGAACGATGATAATACACTTTCGGCTATTTGGGTGAATGTACCCGGAGCAGATGAAAACAGTGCCCGCTACAATGGTGTTTTTAATGCTAGTAAGGACTCTGTGTTTATTCAGGTTCCATTTAAAACGACAAGTGGTATAGATATTAATTTAAAGAAACTGAAATTCCGGGGTTCGATTCCGTCCGATGCTACGGCAATTCCCGCTATGGGACTGACGGATATGAGTGCGCCTGTCAGAATTGATGTGATCTCAGGATTGCAGCATGTGAAGTCTTACATCATTAAAGTGACACAGAAATAATAGTAAAGCATTGGTTATTTGATGGATTACATACCCGAGATTCCGGCTCCGGGTTGTACTGAATTCTTATAATTTATCCTGCTCCAATTACATTTTCAGATTTTGACACAAAATGAAAAAAGTACTCGTCATATTCACCTTTTTAGGTTTTTTGATTTCAGAAGGTTTTGCTCAGCAAAATGACAAGTCACCTGAGCTGAACAACCCTAAATCATGGAGTTTGATCCTGATGCCGGATACGCAGAATTATGTGAAGTTTGAAAGGAATCAGCCCATTCTGGATATGATGATGAATTGGATAAAAGAGAATCGAAAAAAACTGAATACGGAGCTGGTTTTATTTGTGGGAGATCTGGTCGATCAGAATAACAACGCTTATCCCGACGGAATCAAAGGCGACCAGACAAGTACGCAGCAGTGGAAAGCCGTTTCACGTTCATTTGGCAAATTGGATCATCAGCTTCCTTATATTCTTTCGACCGGCAATCATGATTACGGCATGAAAAATTCTGAAAACCGGTATACGCAGTTTAATTCCTATTTTCCGGTAGAAAGAAATCCGCTTACTTCAGCTTTGCTTGTCGAAATGGCACCGAACGCTTTTGGAATTCCTACATTGGAAAATACCTGCTACGAATTCAAGCCACGGCATGGACAGAAGCTACTGATATTTTCACTTGAATTTGCGCCAAGAAAAGCCATTATAGAATGGTGTAAAAAACTGAGCAGTCAACCGAAGTATTCCAATTATTTCTGTATCGTGCTGACACATAGCTTCATCCGTTCTATGCTGAAAAATAATGTTCCGATTGACACGGAACCTTATCCGCTACCGGATGCTACTTACGGCGAACAATTATGGAAACAGCTTCTGTATCCTTCCGACAATCTGAGGCTGGTTTTCTCGGGCCATGTAGCAGATACCGACGAACACAAAGGCCATGTCGGATTTCACAGAGAAAATAATGCAGCCGGAAAAACGGTTACCCAAATGATGTTTAACGCCCAGCGAGAGGGAGGTGGCTGGAACGGAAACGGGGGCGACGGCTGGTTACGTATTCTTGAATTTTTGCCGGACGAAAAGACCGTTCAGGTAAAAACCTTCTCGCCGCTGTTTGCCCTTTCGCCTGCTACCAGGCATCTGGCCTGGCGGACAGAATCTTATGATCAATTCAGTTTTGACCTCAGATAATACAAAAAGACAAGTTTGACCATTTAGATTTTAGATCTGATAATCAAGCTATCTGTTGAATTTTACTTGTTTTCTATGAATATTTTTAAAAAATATCAGTCTTTCGGAATAATAGCAGTTCTGGTTTCAGGTTTTGCAATTTCAGGTTTCTGTTTCTTTTCTGATAGGGAAGACTCTCAATCCGGAAAAGTAAATAGTAGTCCGCTGACTATCTCGAAAGCCGTACTGAAAGATAAAATTAAAGGAGGCTGGGCCGGACAAACCATCGGCGTGACCTTTGGCTGGCCGACAGAATTTTTGTACCGCGGTACTTTCATCCAGGATTACCAGAAAATAGTATGGCACGATGACTACGTAACCGAAGCAATGCGCGTCTTCCCGGGACTGTTCGATGATGTTTACATGGATCTGACCTTCGTTGATGTATATGAACGTTATGGTTTGTCAGCACCGGCAGATTCCTTTGCCTTGGCTTATGCCAGTTCGGGTTATGAACTCTGGCATGCCAACCAGGCCGGGCGATACAACACGCTCCACGGGATTTCCGCATCAAAATCAGGGCATTGGCTCAATAACCCGCATGCAGACGACATTGATTTTCAGATCGAATCCGATTTTGCAGGGTTGATGAGCCCAGGTATGCCCAATGCTGCGTCGGCGATTTCGGATAAAATCGGTCATATCATGAACTATGGCGATGGCTGGTACGGAGGTGTTTTTGTGTCCAATATGTACGCGCAGGCTTTTGTAAATGCCAATATAAATAAGGTCGTCAAAGAGGGATTGAAGGCTATTCCTAAACAAAGTAAATTTTATCAATGCATTGCAGATGTAATTGCCTGGCACAAAAAATATCCCCGCGACTGGAAACAAACGTGGTTTGAAATTCAGAAAAAATGGGCAGAAGAAAGAGGTTGCCCCGAAGGTGTTTTTCAGCCGCTCAACATTGATGCAAAACTGAATGCAGCTTATGTGGTGCTGGGTTTGCTTTACGGTGAAGGCGATTTTACCAAAACGATGGAAATTTCTACACGGGCAGGCCAGGATTCGGACTGCAATCCGTCTACCGCAGGAGGAATTTTGGGAACGATGATCGGGTATGACAAAATTCCTGCATACTGGCTGAATCCTTTGAAAAAGGCGGAGAATACTAATTTTAGTTTTACCAATCTTTCCCTGAACAAAGTATATGAGCTTAGTTTTAAGCATGCGCTGCTGAACATCGAAGCAAACCATGGCAAGGTCCATGACATGTTTGTGGAAATCCCAAAACAACTGATTAGAACAGTGGCCTACGAAGAGAGCTTTGCAGGACATTATCCGAAAGAAACGGTTGCATATAAGAAGGTAAGTTCGGAGAAATTGGAATTCACTTTTGATGGTATAGGATTTGTTTTGAAAGGTCATGCGAGAAGAAAAAATAGTAGTGTTCCGGATTCATCTATTAAGGCAGAATTGATTATCGATGGACAGAAAATGGAAGAAATAGATCTTCCTACCAAACCGGCCATCCGCAGAACGGATCTTTGCTGGAGATATGGGTTATCAAAAGGGAAGCACCGGGTAAAATTGCAAATACTCGGACCTGATTCGGGATATGAACTGGTTTCAAATGATTTCCTGGTTTATGATAATATCGTTTCATCTCGTTAAAAATGGCAACAAAGTGCAGGATACTACACATCTTAAGATTACTTAATAAATTTAAATTTTATTTATCATCAAGAAAATAAAATAAAATATCAAGTTTTACTATTTTTACCATATATATTTCTAAACCTTTAATCATATTACCTATTGATCTCATTTAAGCTAATCGGCGGGTTGTTTTTCACAGGTGTTTTGGCATCCGCAACCGTGTTAAATCTTTTTACAGATAAAAAGTCCACGCATACTTTCCCTGAAAACAAAGTTTATGTCCAATCTGATCAACAGGGTGTAATAAGGTATAAGAGCAAAGCAACTGCCGATACCTTTGCGCCGGACAGAAGCCGGTTTACGCACATGATGCTTGCGCAGGGACTGGATGAGCCAATGGAAATGGCTATTCTGCCCAATCTGAATGTAGTGATCGTGGAGCGTAAAGGAGCCGTAAAGCTTTATAATGAGAAAGAAAAACAGATCAAAACAATTGCACATTTTAATGTTTTCAGTGGTATAGAAGATGGGATGCTCGGCGTTGCGGCAGACCCTGATTTTGATAAAAATCATTGGCTCTATTTTTATTACGGCGTCGGGGGAAACAAAAATGTGAGTAATCTGGAGCGATATGAATTGGTAGATGACCAGATTAATTTGGCTTCTAAAAAAGTATTGATTGAAATTCCAACGCAGCGTACTTATTGCTGTCATTCAGCGGGTTATCTTACTTTTGGAGCTGATGGGCTGTTATATCTTTCAACCGGGGATAATACGAATGCAGAGGAAATTGAAGGCCACAATCCAACGGACGAACGCCCTGGCAGACAATTGTCGGACGGCCAGGCAACCACGGCAAACAGCAAAGATTACCGCGGGAAAATACTGAGAATCAAGCCGGAGCCGGATGGTACTTATTCTATTCCGGATGGCAACCTTTTTCCCAAAGACGGCTCAATTGGTCATCCTGAAATATATGTAATGGGATGCCGCAACCCGTTTCGGATGTCTGTGGACCCCAAAAATAATTTTGTGTACTGGGGTGATGTGGGACCGGATACTAACGTACCTGCGGAGGAGAATTTTTTAAGTTATGATGAGATCAATCAGGCGCGCAAGCCGGGATTCTTTGGTTATCCTTATTTTTTAGGTAATAACGAAGGGTTTCCAAAATATGATTTTGAAACAAAAAAAGAAGGTCCAAAGCAGGATCCGCTTTATCCTGTAAATAATTCGCCTAATAATACGGGTGTAAAAAAACTACCTCCCGCGCAGCCCGCAATGATCTGGTATGGAAAAGGAGAATCAAAACGCTGGCCCATGGTAGGTAAAGGCGGCGCAAGTGCAATGGCAGGGCCTGTTTATTACAGCGATTTGTACCCGAATGCAAAATACAAGTTACCGGCTTATTACGATGGTAAACTGTTTATCTATGAATGGATCCGGAAATGGATTATGGCCGTAACGCTGGATAAGAATGGTAATTACGTAAGCATGGAGCCTTTCCTGCCACATTTGAAAGTCGTTGCACCTATGGATATGAAGATAGCACCGGATGGAGCTATTTACATGCTGGCTTATGGCACCAACTGGTTTGCCAAAAATACGGATGCCGGTCTGATCCGTGTGGAATACTCTGAAGGAAACCGTAATCCGATTGCCGATATTCAGATCGATAAGCAATATGGAGCCGCTCCTATGACCGTTTTGCTATCGGCAGAGAAGTCAAAAGATTATGATCCGGAAGATAAACTGACTTTCGAGTGGAAAATCGGAACAAAAAAAATGTTAGGATCGAAAGTGAAACATGTTTTCACAAAAGCTGGTATCTATGACATTTCGCTCACCGTTTCTGATTCGCAAGGTGGGAAAGGTGTTGCAACAGCACAGATTAAAGTAGGGAATACACCGCCTTTTGTATCGGTAACGAGTACTGCCAATAAGAGTTTTTACTGGGACAATACGGTTTTTGATTACAAAATAAATATAAAAGATGCAGAAGATAAAGTGATCGACAAGTCGCGCGTGACAGCTTCTTTCAACTATCTGGCTTTTGGGAAAGATCTGGCCTCGGCATTGTCAGGAGCAAGCCATGGCAACATTAAATATGCGGCAACCGAAAAACTATATGCGTCTCTTGACTGCAAGGCTTGCCACACGATGGACACAAAATCGATTGGGCCGGCTTTGAAGGAGATTGCCAAACGTTATGCAGGAAAAGAAGGGACGGATCAGAAACTTGCTGATAAAATTATTAAAGGAGGAAGCGGAAGCTGGGGAACTTATCCGATGCCGCCACATATGGATTTGCCGGAAAAAGACGCCATCGAAATTGCCAGATACATTCTTTCTCTTGGAGAACAAAAAGCACAGCTTCCGCTGAATGGCAGTTTCACACTGACAGAGCACATCGGACAGGGTAAAGAAGGCGCATATGTACTGCAGGCGGGTTATATTGACAAAGGCGCCAATGGCATCGAGCCGCTAAAAAGCAGTAGTCACCTGGTGTTACGCAATCCGCTTGTCCAGATGGAAGATTATGAAGAGGGTAGTGCCAATGTGGTTATTGCTACTTTAAACACCGGCTATGTTTCATCGATCTGGGGCAGAAACGGTAAATACGTGAGCTTCAAACAAATTGATTTCACACATATTAAAAAAATAAATATTCGTCTTCAGGAGCAAGGAGTGGGTGGTCTGATCGAAGTACGGCAAGGAAGTGATAAAGGTGCTGTAATTGGTAGTTTGTCCGTAAAGGCCGGCCAGCCCAAAGATGTAAAAACAGACTGGAAGGAATTTGAAATCAGCCTGAAACCAACCACTGGCATCCATGATCTTTACTTTAACTTTTCAAACCCTGACAAAAGTAAGACAGGTCTGTTTTTCCTGGATTGGATCTATTTTGAAAAAATGTGAACATGTTAAATGTAAAAAGTGAAATGTAACTCTGCGAGCGACAGCTCACTGCCAGAGAAGCAGCATCTATCATTTTTCGTCTAACTATCTATTCCTGAAACTGAAATGAACAACTGCAACAGAAGAGATTTTTTAAGAATGACGGCATTATCCGGAGCTGGTCTTAGTATAACCAGTGTTTCTGATACGTTCGCTTTTCAACCTGTCGCTGCTGAGGGGAGGCGGATTGGTATTATCGGACTGGATACTTCCCACAGTGAAGTCTTTACCAAAATGTTTAATGCCGGTGGTGCGGAAATGGGTGGTTACAAAGTTGTAGCTGCTTATCCTCACGGAAGCAAAGATATTGCTTCGGCTTTGAAAATGAAATCTGCCATTACAGACGCTGTCAGAAAAGAAGGTGTGGAAATTGTGGATTCTATTGAAGCACTGCTGAAAAAGGTAGATGTCGTTTTATTGGAAAGCAATGACGGACGACCGCACCTGGAGCAGGCGCTTCCCGTATTTAAAGCGGGTAAAAGAATATTTATTGATAAACCGATTGCTCCTTCATTAAGCGAGGCCAAAGCCATTTTTAAAGCTGCTCGGGAATACAATACACCGGTTTTTACATCCTCAGCACTGCGTTTTGATACAAACGTCCGGAAAGTGGTTTCCGGTTCCATCGGTAAAGTTACCGGCGCCGACGTTTATACGCCTGCAGAAATTGATAAAAACCACATGGATTTGGCGTGGTATGCCATTCACGGTGTTGAAATGCTTTTTACTGTCATGGGACCCGGATGCAGGAAAGTTTCCAGAGTACATCAGGAAGGAACTGATCTGGTAACCGGAGTTTGGGAAGATGGCCGTATTGGAACCGTTCGTGCCATAAGAAAAGGTGCTGCAGGTATTGCAGGAACCGCATTTGGCGAAAAGGGAATTGCCCAGTTAGGACCTTTCAGTAGCTATCAGCCCTTGATTTCAGAAATCATAACATTTTTTCAAACCGGGAAACCACCGGTAACTGCTGAGCAAACTTTAGAAATATTCACGTTTATTGATGCAGCTGATAAAAGTAAACGTAAAAACGGAGCAGCCATTTCGATGTAGTAAATCTATTTTTATCTTATGAAAAAAAATATCTTGTTGCTATTGTCAGCTTGTTTATTGCTGTTGTCAGCCGAAAGTTACGCTCAAAAGCAAAAAAGTAAAATCAAAGTAATCGCTCACAGAGGTGCATGGAAAAATACCGGTGCAACTGAAAACTCTATTGCTGCCTTGAAAGCGGCGATTAAAATGCGTTGTTACGGCAGTGAGTTTGATGTACATATGTCATCCGATTCTGTTCTGTTTGTACATCACGATCATATCATTCAGGGGAAAAATATTGAGAAAACCGCGTCAACGGAGCTTTCGGTTTTAAAACTAGCAAACGGAGAAAATTTGCCTACGCTGGAAAATTATCTGAAAGCTGGTAAAAGGCAGAAAAAGACAAGATTAATCCTTGAAATAAAACCTTCTTCTCTGAATAAGGAACATTCACTTGCCTTAGCTGAAAAGTGTGTTGACTTAGTCAAAAAGATGAATGTGGGAAAATTAACAGATTATATCAGTTTTGATTTTGACGTTTGTAAAAAAGTGAAAGCGCTGGCTCCCAAAGCGGAAGTAACTTACTTAAACGGAGATAAATCACCGGAAGAAATTTCCTTAGCGGGCTTATCTGGCATTGATTATCCTTATCCGTCATTTCAAAAAAATCCTCAATGGATTAAAGAAAGTCATGATCTGAAGCTGACCACAAACGTCTGGACAATAAATGATAAGTCGATGATGGAGTGGTTTATTGAGAAAAAAATCAATTATATAACCACAAACGAACCTGAGTTGCTCATGCAATTACTCCGTTAAGGCCAGTGCTGCTTAACTGAATTTTATGTAATTACCCACCATGTTTTTCCTTTACTCAATAAGTGGGAATATCAAATTACGTCTAATTAGCGCCTTTTCTTTTCCTAATTGAATGCTGATGGCCATAACAGTCATTTTTGTTTCCAATTTTCAAAAGGCAATTTACTGCCCGATTTTATTCTTCGAATACTACGAAATTATACCAGACTATTAATGCAATTCTTAGGGCAAGAATATTATTTGTGAGCAAAATAACGCTGACGATACCTCGTTCCCGAAAAGCTTAGTACTAATATTCATTTCCGTATATAAAGGCATATAGGCTAGCCCAGCTACCTTCAGGTACCGTCATTTCAGTACCGGTGATCGAAGATTTTCATGGTCACCAGTTTTGGCATCATCAATTTTCTGTCTTTAAACCTAACTATTAGTAGTGCTCTGGTGGTTGGTAATCAGATATCTTAATTTTTCTTAGATAAAGCAAGGATTAAATGTGCTAAAACGCCGATTTTGCAACATTTCCAGCTTCTTCTGCAACATCTCTCTCCGTTATTCTCTGTATCAGACGCTTACTTTACACTCAATAATAACTGTATTTTTTGTGGATAAAACTTAATCTAATTAAGTCTGATAAGGCTAGCTCGATTAGTATTTCAGACTCACTCTCTAAATCTTTTTTATATGCGTTTACTATTATTCTCAATCTTGTTTTTAAGTACGTCAACATGGCTGCGGGCGCAGCAGCTTTCCATTTCAGGACGCGTAACCGACGGTGGGCAGGCTCTGCCGGGAGTAAACATTTTATTAAAGGGATCATCAACCGGGACTTCCACGGACAGCGAAGGTAAGTACACGATTCAGGTTCTGGCAGGGGAGCAGATTCTTGTTTTCAGTTACATCGGCTACTTAAATAAAGAGGTTCCGGTTAATAATCAGACCGTAATTAATGTTGAGATGACTACGGACTCCAAGGCACTAAATGAAGTGGTTGTCGTGGGTTATGGTGAGCAAAACCGAAAATCTTTATCCACTGCGGTCAGCTCGGTTTCCTCAAAACAATTAAGCAATATTTCAGTAGCCAATCCTGCACAGGCTCTTGCCGCGCAGGTATCCGGCGTGAACATCAGTCAGGCGGGTGGACAACCTGGTGCAGCCCCGGTGATCCGGATTCGGGGTGTAGGTTCGCTGGGTGCAGGAAATTCTCCTTTGTACGTGGTGGATGGCTATCCGCTGGCAGGTGCTGATAATTTCAATCAGATCAATCCGGGTGATATTCAATCGATCGAAGTATTAAAAGACGCTGCAGCGGCGGCTATTTACGGTTCAAGAGGAGGAAATGGCGTCATTTTGGTCACAACCAAACGGGGCACACCCGGTAAAACCCGGATCAGTTTTAACACGTATGCCGGTTTTCAGGATATATCCCGAAAAATTTCGGTGATGAACAACGAGCAGTTTATTGATTATTCCAAAGAGTCGGCTGTGAATGCCGGTCTGAAATACTATGCTTTTTATGATGCTCCGCCTTCTGATCTTCCCCAAACCAACTGGCAGGATGAGATTTACCGCAAAGCTTTTATGACCCAGCAGGAACTTTCGGCTTCGGGAGGCAGTGAAAAAATACGCTATCATATATCTGCTTCTTATTTAAAACAGGATGGAATATTAAAATCCACCAGTTTTGAACGATATACCCTGCGTGCCAATCTCGAAGCTCAGGTTTCCAAACGTGTGAAAGCCGGGCTGGTACTCGCTCCTTCACTTACCAATACGCGCTATCAGAATATTGCAGGAACCAATGATGCGGGTATTATTGCCGTAGGTACTGATCCGGTGGCAGCTGCTTTGGTTATGCCCTCACTTTTCCCTGAGAGACTGCCGAATGGCGATTTTGCCAATACCAATAATTATCCACTTACACAGGGTGCCAATTCCATTTCCCCTAACTTCCGCGGACCGACCGTACAGCTGGACCAGTATCAGGATCGCGGCAACAGTCCCCGGTTTTTAGGTAATACTTATCTAGAATGGGAAATTATCGAAGGGCTCAAAGCCAGAACCAGCTTTGGAACAGAATACAACACAGATACCCGTAACCAGTTTGTTCCGGCAACCATGCCATCCAACACGGCGCCAACAGCCAATCTGAGTAATCCGCTTGCCAGTAATATTGCGGCGGCCAAGCGGATGAATACCGGTTCAAACTGGCTTTGGGAAAATACAGTAAACTACAACAAAGTGTTTGCCCAGGATCATTCATTTAATTTCCTGGCAGGATATACAGCCCAGTCGGCGGTGAGCTCTGGGAATGTCATCACAGGTGTTAACGGCAGTTTTGTGAATGATCTGATCACCAACATCAGTGGCGCGGGAAATACGGTAAGCACCAATGCATATTCCAAAAACAATCTGGTATCGCTGCTCGGGCGTGTCAATTATAGCTACAAAGACAAATATATGTTTTCAGCAGCTATTCGCAGAGATGGTTCCTCGCGTTTCGGATCCCGCAACCGGTATGCAACCTTCCCTTCCGTTTCGGCAGCGTGGCGTTTGTCAGAGGAAAATTTTATGAAAAATGTTGTATGGATCAGCGATCTGAAAATAAGGGGAAGCTATGGATTAACGGGTAATAACAACATCGGGAATTATTCTTCACAAAGTTATGCAACCCAGGCCAATTATGTTTTTGGTGCCGGATCCGGCGGAAGGGTTTACGGTTATGCCGCAACCAACATCGGCAACCAGTCGCTGACCTGGGAAACCAACCAACAATTTGATGCAGGTTTGGAGCTGGGTGTTTGGAAAGACCGTCTGTATTTGTCGGCCGACATTTACAAAAGGTTGACGACAGGACTTCTGAACAACCGCAACGTGCCCGCCCTGGTAGGAACTGCCGGCAGTGTGCTTGAAAATATCGGAAAGATTGAAAACAAAGGTTTTGAATTATCGATTACCTCCAGAAACGTCAGAGGAGAAAATCTGAGTTGGACAACAAATGGTAACATCTCTTTTAATGCCAATAAAGTTGTTTCTTTGGTCAATGAAAAGCCTGTTTATTACAGCGCGGGTGGTTTTACAAACTATGTGATCATTCAGCCCGGACAGGCTTTGGGTGAATTTTACGGATACCGCCAGACTGGTGTTTTTAAAGATCAGGCAGACGTGGACGCAGGTGCAGTCTGGGCCAGTGGTGGTTCAAAGCCGGGCGATATCAAGTATGAGGATATGAATCAGGATGGTAAAATTGATGCATCCGATCTTACTTACCTGGGAAATCCGCTGCCAAAATTTACTTACGGACTAACCAACACATTATCCTACAAAGGTTTTGACCTGAACATGATCCTGCAGGGTTCTCAGGGAAATAAGGTATGGGCGCAGTGGCTTCGGACCGGCTATTTTTTTAACGGGAATGCCAACACGATCACCGATGTAGATAACCGCTGGAGATCGGCAACAGATACCGGCAACGGCTGGCAACCGCGGGTGACTACTACACCTTCGGGAGGAGCAAACAACCCTTCAAGCCGTTACGTATATGATGCTTCGTTTTTACGTATTCGTACGCTCTCTGTTGGTTATACCCTTTCTTCTTCTCTTACCAAACGCTGGAATATTGAGCAGGCGAGAGTTTATGTGAGTGGGCAAAACCTTTACACCTTTACCAAATACATCGGTTATAACCCGGAAGCGAACGACAACGGGAATACGACAAGTCCGACCTATGGTTACGATTCCGCTTCTTACCCGTTGGCACGTACCATTACCGTCGGCATCAATCTGGGTTTTTAATAATCAAATATTTAGAGCTATTTATGAAAAATATCGTTCTCTTTCTTATCATTTTAACAAGTGCTTTGTCTGCTTGCCAGGACAGTTTCCTTGAACTGACTGATCCTACTAAAATTCCAACAGACAAATTGTTCACTTCCGCATCGAATGTAACGGCCGCAGTGAACGGAGTTTACAGCCAGCTTGCGCCGGTTTATAACAACAGCTATTTTGTATTTGGTGAAATGGCATCCGACAATGCTTATGAACCGGTATCTGCCAATGCACGCTATTTCTTTACCATTTTTGGTGTGGAAGAAAACAATCCCAATCTGCAGACGATGTGGACGGATTCATACCGGTGCATCAGCCGTGCCAATATTGTACTGGAAAAGGCTGGTCAGGTAGCGATGGACACCACGCTGAAAAACCGTTATCTGGGTGAAATGAAATTTATCCGTGCACTGAATTATTTTAATCTGGTACGTATCTGGGGAGCGGTGCCCCTGGTAACGCAAAATTTAAGTGACGACTACCAGCAGGCTTATGAATTTGGCCGTTCTTCGGTTGATCAGGTGTATACGCAAATTGAAAAAGATCTGACCGAAGCAGCGCAGGTGCTTCCTGTCAGCTATCCGGCGGCGGATCTCGGACGTGCTACCCGAACCGCTGCAAAAGGGCTGCTGGGCAAGGTCTATATCACCCAAAAAAAATACCAGTTGGCTGCTGAAACACTCGGTGAGCTGAACGAAGGAACACCCACGGCAGGCAATCTGGCAAAAGTACACGGGTTGGTAAGCACTTCTTTTGAAGATGTTTTTTCTACCAGTAATGAAATGAACAAGGAAATTCTTTTCGCTGTCCGATATATTTCGGGCGGTTTGAGTCTTGGGAGCGGTTTTGCCAGCAACTTTCTTCCAACCTATTCCGGTACTGACATTATCAAGGCAGGGCTTTCGGGCGGTCCGGTGGTTCGTCAGGATCTGGTCAATGCGTTCCCGGAGGGCGATCGCCGCAAAGCCGTTTCTGTCGGATATTATACAAAAGGAAACAGCGCGTCAACCTCGGATTACTACACCCGCAAATACATTGTGAACGGCGCCCCTTTTGCCCGAAATGATGGTGATAATGACTGGATCGTGTTACGTTATGCAGATGTTTTATTGCTATATGCAGAAGCACTGAATGAAATGGGTAAAAGTACGGAGGCCTTGCCATACGTCAACATGGTCAGAGCACGTGCGGGCCTGACTGCTTTAACAGGTCTGAATCAATCCGCATTAAGTCTGGCTATTGAAAATGAAAGGCGTCTGGAACTGAGCTATGAAGGCCACCGCTGGTTTGATCTGGTACGTACCGGCCGCTTACTGACGGTGATGAATGCGTTTTATCAAAAATACAAAGCCATTCCAAGTACCGCGCAAAACCCTAATAATGGACTTTTTGTAAACAGTGGAGGAAGCCAGGTTCAGGTACAGCCATCTCAGGTTTTGTTTCCGTTACCATTGGCAGAGCGGCAGTACAATCCTAAGCTAACACAGAACGAAGGATATTAAAAAGTAATACAGGAAGGGCGGTTATCAGTCCGCCCTTCTTTTTTCTCTCAATAACCAGTATTTCTAAATTTCGGGCAAATGAAAATACGTTATATCATCCTGATGACCCAGCTGCTTTTTAGTACACTGGTTTGTGCACAGGTCAATTACTATGTTTCTGAATCGGGTTCGGATCAAAATGACGGACTAACCACCAATACACCGTGGAAAACGATTGACAAAGTCAATGCGATGGCTGTTACTTTTCAGGCGGGCGACAGCATTTTATTCCACAGAGGTGATGTTTTCAGAGGTGAAATCCTGCCGCAGCAATCGGGGACTCCTGCTGCCATGATCTCATATAGTGCATACGGAACCGGTGCAGCGCCGGTGATCAATGGTGCCAGCGTAATAACCAACTGGACGGTCCACAATGGAAACGTATGGGTGGCAGATTACCAGGGTTCACTCAGCAACATGAACAACTTTTTTATTAATAATAAATCCAGCCAGATCGGACGTTATCCCAATGCTGATGTAGTCAACCAGGGTTATCTGCGCATACAAGGCGGCAGCGGCAGTACGGTTTTGACAGATAATTCGCAGGATGGTAAAGACTGGACCGGCGCTACGGCCGTCGTTAGGGTTAATCTATTTTTGCTGAATAAACCCGTTGTTCAGTCTCATATAGGCAGTACGTTCACTTTTGTTGCACCCGGCGTTGGAAATTACACGGTCAATGCCGGATACGGCTATTTTCTGCAAAATCATATCGCAACGCTTGATCAGCAGGGCGAATGGTATTTTGACAAAACAGCCAGAAAGCTTTTTCTGTACTCAGAAACAGATCCAAACAATCTCATCACCGAAGCGCCGGCAAGCAATAACTGTTTTTCAGCAAGCGGCAAAAGTTATCTGAATATTGAAAACCTGGCCTTTAAAAATGCAAACGAGTATGGTGTAAAAATAGACAGCACCGCAGGTTTTCTAACCCGGAATATCACAATCCGGAAGTGTATCTTTACCAACAGCCATAATGCTTTGCTGGTAAACCGGGGTTTGCAGATAGCAGTTCTGGACAACGAGTTCAGAAGCACCAACAATAATGCCATCTTTCTCACGGCCAGGGAATCGGTATGCAGCCGAAACAAAATCATAAATACGGCTTTACGTGCAGGCATGGGCGAACCGGCCAATAATCAGTACAACGCCATTAACCTCGTCGGACGTGATGCGGTTGCTTCTGACAATTACATCGACAGTGTGGGATACTGTGGTATCCGGTTTGAAGGAACCAGACTCCTGATAAAACATAATCAGGTTTCTAATTTTGCAATGGTAAAATGTGATATTGGAGGGATTTATACCTTTAAAGGATTCGCTCCCGCAACTTATGGATATGGCAATAACCGGGTGACGGGCAACATCGTCAGGAAGGCACAGCCCAATTTGTTTGGTACCACATCGCAAGTAGTCAATCCGAATTACGCAGTCGGGATTTACATGGACGGCAATAGTTTGGGCAATCTGGTTGATAGCAACACAGTTTACAAACTGGCAGGAGCAGGGCTGCTGCTGAATGTTACAACATCCGGCCATACCGTTCGCAGTAATACCTTTTTCGACAATATGGTTGGGTTTGGGTATTTTCCGGATGCTAAATCAGGTTCAAGAAATCACCGCGTTACCAGAAATATCTTTTATTCCAAATCATTGAACCAGCAGGGCGGAGTCATACAAACGGCCAATCAACATAACCTACCGTCTATTGGAACGATTGACAGTAATTATTACAGTAATCCATTTGAAAAAGACGCTGACTTTGTACAAACGATCACGACGGTGCCAAGTCCAAGGGTTATCCGGTCACTAAATCTTAGCCGGTGGAGGGCATTGTCGTACGATCTGCATGGTGTGGTAAGTAATATTTATCAGCCTCCTTTTACAATCCAGCAAACAGGCAGCAACCGGATCACGGTAAGCAACAATAGTCAGTTTGGCACAGGCCTCACAACGGCAAGTACCGCTTACACGATTTCGCCTGTGTCCGGCACAAATGCACCTGCCTGGGACAACAATGGTCAATTGGATGGTGGATCACTTCGCCTGGCTATGGATGATACGACCATCACCAAATCGTCGCGGGCCTTGATTAATATTGGTACATTAACACAAGGGAAATATTACAAACTTAGCTTTTCGGCCAAAGGCAGCGTGGACAGTGTACAGCTTCAAATAGCGCTTCTGGCAGCAACTACTTCCAATTTCGGGGTTACTAAATTCAAAAGCGTAACACTTAGCAATTCCCGTAAGGAGGTTGAAATGCTGCTGAGCCCCAATTTTTCCAATAACAATACGGTCCTTAGCTTTGCGCTTTATGACCATCAAACCAGAGCCTGGATTGACAACATTGTTTTTAGTGAGCTGGAAATCAACGAAAATAACCCTGAAAACTACCTGCGCTTTGAAGTGAATACCGACAGTGTTAGCAAATCCGTGAGCCTGAATGGTCAGCAGTATACGGATGTACAAGGCACTGCATATTCCGGTACATTTTTATTGCCTGCTTTCAGTTCCGTAATCCTGCAAAAACAGGCTGATTCCCCTTTGCCTGTTGAACTCACTTACTTCTCGGTAAAACCTCAGCAATGCAATGCTCTGCTTGAATGGCGTACTGCTGCCGAAAAAGATGTAGATCATTTTTTGATTGAGCAGAGTGTCGACGGGCGTAAGTACTTTGCTGCGGGCAAATTGTTGCCGGAGGCCAAAATATCAAATAATTATAAAACAGAGATTTCGCTGCTGGATGGAAACAATTACTTTAAGCTAAAAATAATTGATAAGGATGGTAGCTTTGCTTATAGTCAAATTGTATCGGTTCGGAACGATTGTGCAGGTTCTGCAGCCGTGATTTTGTATCCTAATCCTGCGGGGGATTTTATCAACCTAAAATTTCCTGCTGCTATGCCATCTTCTTTACCTGTAAGTATATATGATGTAAACGGAAGGGTTGTTTTGCAAAATCCTGTACGATCACGAACAGGAGAGAACACAATACGTCTGCAGGTTGATTCCTTGATTCCAGGTAAGTATTTTATCAGGTCGCAAACAGAAAAAGGGACGTTAATTAAAGCTTTTGTAAAGTAAAATAGAAAATCCTGTCCCGAATTTTAAGTCTGTGATGTAGGAAAGATAATATACAAAGCAAAGGCTACGAATTTTTAATGTTTGTAGCCTTTGCTTTGTGTTTTGAAATGAATATCAGCTTTAAGTAAACATACAGAAATGGTTTAATAGCTCAGCTCAAAAAACTGTCTTAATGCATGGGCAGGCGGTCCGGCAGATGAAATTTTTGCATGGCATCAGGATTTAAATCAACCGGAGAAACGCCTTTTGCTGGTAGTTCACCCATTAACACTTTTGCAACAGCAAGATGCATTTCGGGATTATTGGAGTATGCGTTGATGCACGTATTAACCCTTTCAAAATATTCGTTAGCGATGTAGGGGCTCCCGAAGGAAACTACAATCACTTTATTTTTAGGCATTGAATTGATTGCCCAGGCCGTCTGTGCCTGATCATCCCAGAACTGTAAAGGACCGAATGGGGCATGTGGTGTACGCACCGCGGCAAAAATGATCTTATCATATTGACTGGAGACGGTTTCCTGCCAGCCCTGTGTTTCATATAATAATTCATGCTGAAAATCAGTATCAAATCCTTTCTCTTTAAGTATTTTCTGGAAGTTTTTTAATACCTCTAATCCGCCGTCACCACCTTTCCGGCTTTTGGGAGCCATGGCAACGATCAGGATCTTTTTATTGGTTACCGGGCTGATAGGCAGCACTTTTTCACGGTCTCTTACAAGTGTTACAGCCTGTTCACAAATGGCCGTGGCCGTGTTTACAGACAGACGTTTCTCCTCCCGCGTCATTTCCCGGATCAAAGCCGCACCCGGCTCAAGCAATCCAAAGCGCTTTTTCATCGTCCAGATCCTTTTTACGGCATCGTCCAGCCTGATCATCGGAATTTGTCCACGGATAATTCTTGCTTCCAGTGTGTCCATAAAAGCATAAGATGGCCAAAGCAACACATCTACACCCGCTTCAAAACTGGCGATTTCACCTTCCAGCTGTGTGGGGTACCAGCCTCTGAACCCACCCATGGTCATGGCATCGGAGACGATCACACCGTTGAAGTGCATTTCATTTTTTAGCAGTTGTGTAAGCAGTTCCTTTGATAAAGTGGCCGGAGGATAGAATCCGTTCAGCTTTTCTTTCTGATATGCTGGTAAGGTAATGTGGCCCGGCATGATAGCTGCCGCACCGCTGTCAATCAGCGACTGGAAAACTTTGCCGTGGTATTTTTTCCAGTCTTCCAGACTGAGCATATTGGTGGTGGTTGTCAGGTGCTGATCTCGGTAATCCACACCGTCACCGGGAAAATGTTTGAGTGTAGCTGCCACTCCCTGATCTTGAAGACCTTTGATTTGCCGGCTGAGTAGTCTTATGGTTTTATCCGGAACATCGGATATACCACGGACGTTGACAATCGGGTTGAGTGGGTTCAGGTTCAGGTCGGCAACCGGATGAAGCACCCATTTAATGCCTAATGAAAGTGCTTCCCGCGCAAGGCTTGCGCCGTAATCATAGGTTAATGCAGGAGAGTTTGCAGCGCCTAATGCCATTTCACGGGGAAGCGAAGTCATGCCAGGCAGCGAGATTCCGTTCTCATAGTCCTGCTGGAATATCAGCGGCTGTTTGCTTGCTTTCTGATAAGCCTGTACAGACTTTTTTAAATGGCTTATCCGATCTTTTTCATCGATTCCCACAAATAATTTCCAACCCATAAAAAATCCTGTAACCGGGTAACGCTTGAAAAATCCGCTGAGGCTTCCGCCTCCCAGTTCCAATTCCATTTTCTCGTCGGGCAGCATGAGCATGGTTTGCCCAATCTTCTCGCGGAGGCTCATGCTTTTCCAGGCGTCCGCACGGTCGGCAACCTGGCAATTCCCTTGCAGGATGGGCAACAGTAATCCAATCTGTATACATAATACAGTTCTGTAACTTTTGAACATAAAAAGATTAATTGGTGATAGGTGCTGTTTTTTTGTCAACAAACTGGTCTTCATTGGCTAAGTCTCCGCCCCGGCTGCGGTTTACAAGGCCACCCGTCACTTTTCTGTCAGGCAAACTCCTGCGGTAGACATCTTTATACAAGCCGATTTTAGGGAAAAACTGATTCAGGTTTTGAATTTTGGACAAGATCAACGGGTCCTTCGTGCGCAAATCCATTTCCTGATAATTGTAAAAACCTGCACGGTCAACAGAATCGACCGATACATTTCCCGTAATCACTACATCGCCTTTTTGCGGGCTTACGAATGGGCCGCTGTTTATGGTTACATTATCCTGCATACGGCAGCCGTTAGGATATTCGGGATGCCATTCGGGTTGCAGGATATCGGCCCATAAGTTATGCTTTAAGCCAAATTGTACGACTAACTTTTTGCCATAAGACTTCCATGGTTCCTGCATGGGATTCATTTGCAGCAGACCTTTTTCATATACCGAACCTACGGAATAACCTCTGTTAATTCCACGGTCATCAATATTCTGGCTTTTACTGTTGATAATTAAATTGTTACGGGCAATGTTGTCGTGTCCGCCGCCAAATTTGATGGCCTCGATCGCATCGTGGATGATATTGTTGTGAAACAGATCGCCGCTGTCGCCGTCATCGCAGTACAAGCCGTTGGAGCGGTTGATGTGGTGAATGAAGTTATACCGGAATTTATTTCCATACGTAGACCAGCCTCCGTAATTATAAAAAGCCCCGTTATCGCTCTCCTGTAATGCGATGTTGTGGATTTCGTTGTATTCAAAAATACAATTGTTGACCGAGTCGGTACGGATCGCACTTTTGGGAAGATCGTGAAGAAGGTTGTGGGAAACGTTCACGCCGACACTGTTGCTGATCAAAATTCCTTCTGTGAAGCTCAGGTTTCCGGTATGGTGAATATAATTATTGATCAGGCTGCTGGAAGACGAAGTAAGCGTCTGTCTGTTTCCCTGACGTATCATTTCAATACCAGCGGCACCTGCCTGAAAGATGGTATTGCTCTGCAACAGGTTATGATCGCCACCAGATATTTTGATTCCACTTCCGCCTACATTGTAAACTTTACAGCCGGAAATATTTATGTACCTGCTGTTTGTAAGTCGGATTCCATTTGATAAACTGCCATTGATCCATAAACCTTCCAGGTGTACAAACTGCGTATTATCCAGATGAATAACAGGCCCGGTTTGTGCAGCAATGCTTAATTCCAGTTCATTTAAAGACTTTGGCGGATAATAGTAGATTTTTTGATCCCGAATGTCAAGGGCCCATTCTCCCGGCATGTCTATTTCTTCAAGCGTATTGATCAGCTTCCAGTTTTCCCTACCGCTTCCTACACGCCATGGCGGATCCGTACCGGCCACTGCCGAATATTTGGAACCCATCCCGCCGGGAGGCTGATCATGAAGTTGGATGCTGACAGAATCCATGCTCCGGACGCGTGATGTAACAGCGCCCCAGGGCACTCTCCAAAATCCTTTCAGCCAAAGCTCATGGCCCGACTGTAATGCATTTTGCCAGCGCGCCGAGCGGCTTGCTTCATCAAGATCCGGTTCGTTGGTACTGTCGTGATCCTGTGGATTTCCGCCACTAGCAAAATAAAAAGAGGCCGTATCTTTTGCACCATTGGCTGTGGCCCAGCCGGGGTCATTTTTTTGGTGAACGATCTGTGTTGGATTTGGCCATTGGGAGATAGGTTGGCGCTGATTGTTGGCGAAAAGATCAATGGTCGGCCAGCCTTCCATGAAAGAGTTGATAGCAGAAATTTGCCTGGCCTGAACAAGTCTGAGCGGCGTTACATCCAGTTCATAGACATCCGCCGCATTAACTTTGGGATGCAGACGTTTTCTGGCAGATGAACTTATCGGTTTCCAGTTTCCGGCATCCAGTTTCAGCGTACTGGATAGCACCACTTTTTCACCCGGATAAGCGGCTATGGTAAAAGGTGCATTTTTACTTCCGGAATCTTCCGCCGATAATGAAAATGTTTCGGACAGGTTATAATTTCCTTCTCTTAAAAAAATGGTAATCGCTTTCCTGAAATCCTTTGATTTGCGTAAGTCCCTGGCTGCCTGTTTGGCTTTGACAAGCGTTGCAAATGGTTTTGCTCTGGTACCTATATTCCGATCGCTTCCTGATGGGGATACATAAAATAGGTGAGCAGATTGTCCGCATGTCAGCAGCGGAGGTAGTAACAACAGAGTTAAAAGCAATCGAAAATATAAGGGCATATAAAAATCAAATAGTCGATACAAATCAAAGGATTTATAACATCAACATTTAGCAGAGATGTTGCACAAGACGTCCTGTTTGTTGCAGATTGATGCTTTGCAACATAGAGCCATGTATTTGACCAATAAGGGACGGCATTTTATGACTGTGTACTGCAACTTTGTGATTTGAATCACATGCGTGTCCCTGATGAAACCTCCAAAAAAACAAAGCCTTGTTATACTGATTGCCGCCTATGCTACGCTGATAAGTCTGATGGTTTATCTGTTTCTGTTATTTTTATAAATAACCGTCATTTAATCAGGGTAGTTAAGCTTAGGGGAAGTCTTAACAAGTAAATTGACCTGTTAAGAATGAAAATTTGGACGCTGTTGCTGTGGGGAATTATCTTTGTTTTTGATCTCAAAGGCCAGGTTCTTTCAGAGACAAGCTCTGATTTTTCTGTGGAGGAAGGGCTTATATTCAGACGATACGGCAGTGCCGACGGTCTGCCCGACAACAGGGTAAGGTCTTTTTTGCAGGACTCCCAGGGTTTCTTATGGATTGGGACCATGAATGGTCTGGCCAGATACGATGGGTATTCGTTTCGGAAATTTTACAAAAATAAAAATCTGCTTCCGGGTAATTGGATCAATGATCTGTGCGAGGACCAAAGTGGGCTGATCTGGATCGCTACCCGGGAAGGCCTTGGTTGTTATAATCCTGCAACTGAAAGTTTCAGAAGCTTCAAACATGATCCGAAGGACAGCACCACACTTTTCAGTAACCAGGTAAATACTGTAATGGTGGACGTGCTGCAAAAGCTGTGGATAGGTACGCCTCAGGGAGTAGCAGTATACAATCCCGCAACACATCATTTTACGACCTTGTCGTCTTTTCCGTTTAATCAGCCGGTACGTAAAATAATACGTTCAGAAGGTAATTTTCTTTGGATCGCTACGGATGCCGGGCCGATCAGGTACAACGCCAAAACCGGTGCTTACAAATTTTATCCTTTCCAGGCAAAACCCAATGCCTATGGCGACCGATACTGGTCCATGATCGAATCTGAAAAGAATCTGTATTTAGCGACTGGCGGAAACGGACTGCTGCGTTTGCCCTACTTGGCTGATATTAAGGAGTACGGGACAATGCAGACCATCCAGGCTGGAGGCGGTTTAAAGGATAAGCAGATTTTTGATCTTTGCAGATCTGGCGATGGCTCTTTCTGGCTGGCAACAGACGACGGGCTTGCTCATCTTGAAAATCCGGATAAACCCTCTGCGACTTTAAAATGGTATCGGAACAATTCCCGCAATGTCCAGAGTCTGAGTAATAACATGGTGTACAAGCTGCTGATTGACAAAACCCAGGTGCTGTGGTGCGGCACCGAATCTGAGATCAGTCAGCTGGATTTGAGCCTGTTGCCATTCCGGCATTATACTTTTCAATCAGCTCCAATGGCCGATCAGGTGCGGAGTATTGCTGCCGGTTCGGATCAGATGATATGGCTGGGAATGGGAAAATCCGGTCTTTACCGCCATTCTTTAGTAAACGGAGAAACCACAGGTTATAAAATAAAACCTGCCCTGTCTTTCTGGAATGAGCACCGCTCGCTGCTAACCAACAGGGAAGGAAAACTTTGGTCCGGTACATTGGGCGGCGCTTTATATCAGGGAAATCAGCGATTTATTCCCAAAATCCTGGAAGGTAAAGCAGTTTTTTGTATGCTGGAAGACCCGGATGGCGGGGTTTATTTTGGAACTAATCACGGACTTTTTTATCAAAAAACGGGTGGTGAAATCAGACCGGTTTCTCTTGGACTAAAAGGTGCTGATTTTGTCAGGTCACTGCACAGAGATCACCGGGGATATATTTGGGTGGGTTTTGATAACGCCGGCCTGGGCAGGCTTGATCCCGACAGCGGTTTGTTCATCCGGTTATCAGCTACGGGAAATAATCTGTTGGGGAATGCTATCTATGCCCTTGCTGAATTTCCGGCAAATGTAATCTGGGCAGGTTCAGAATCCGGTTTGCATCAGTTTACAACGGACCGCTCAGGGCAATTTTTGTTAAAAACTTTTACGGAAAAACAAGGCTTACGTCATCCGTCTGTTAACAGCATTCAAATAGACCAGAACGGCTATTTATGGATTGGAACCCTCAAAGGATTACAACGTTTCGATCCACGCTCGGGAAGTTTCCGTACCTATCTGACGACCCCCGCTATTAGTTACAATGCAACGGCAAGTCTTTCAGGACGGGAATTGCTGGTAGGGCTTAGCAATGGCTTTTTACGCTTTAACCCTTCGGATCTAAAACATGTAAATTCCCTGCCTGCTGTGCGGTTGACCGATTTTCGTCTTTTTAACGAATCCGTAGGGATTAACGATGTAAGCAATGGGGATACAATTCTGACCCGTTCATTGGCATATACCAGAGAAATTACTTTGAACTATAAAAACAACGATTTTACTCTGGGTTTTACCGCCCTTCATTATACCAATCCGCAGGGGAACGTATTTGCTTACCAGATGGAGGGGTTTGATGCAGGCTGGATCAACGTGGATGCAGAACACCGCTGGGCAACTTACACCAATTTAAATCCCGGAACCTATTATTTTAAGGTAAAAGCAGCCAACAGTTTTGGTGAGTGGAATGCTAATCCCACCGTGCTGCGGATCAATATTCTGCCTCCACCCTGGAAAACCTGGTGGGCAATCATTATTTACGTTCTGCTCTTCAACGGCCTTCTGTTTGTAGTCATCCGGTATCTGCTGATCCAGGCCCGGCAGCGTGATGCGCTGGCTTTGGAACAGTCTGAAAAGCAACAGTTAAAAACACTTCATAAACTTAAGGTTGATTTTTATACCGACATTTCACACGAATTCAGAACGCCGCTTACATTGATGTCGGGCCCGATCGAAGACCTGATGACTGATCCTGAAATCCAGGGTAATACACGCGAAAAAGTGGGTTTTTTACAGCGTAATAGTCGCAAACTGCTTGAACTGATCGATGAATTGATGACCTTCGAAAAACTGGATCAGGGTCAGCTCCGGCTTCGTGTAAAGCAGCAGGATGTATCTGGTTTTGTCAGTGAAACAGCGAAAGATTTTGAGTTATTGGCTAAAAGAAAGAGCATTGGTTTTGAGGTTAAACTTCCTGCTGTTCCGGTTTTAGCTTCTTTTGATACCAGGCAAATGCAAAAGGTTCTGGGCAACCTGCTGTCGAATGCACTCAAATTTACACCGCCTGACGGACTTGTAACCGTGAAGGTAAAGACTTCCGGAAACGAGGATGCAGCGGACGGGGTTTACATTGAAGTGCAGGATACCGGAAAAGGCATGAGCCCGGAGGAAATTAAGCAGCTTTTTGAGCGTTTTTACCAATCAGAGTCTTCTCAGGGTGGGACGGGCATTGGCCTGGCACTTTCTAAAAAACTGGTTGAGTTACATGGCGGACGCATTGCTGTACGCAGCATACCAAATCAGCTGACCACCTTTGAAGTATGGCTGCCATTGACATTAAATATTGAAAATCAGCATGCTGAGGTTCCTTTGCTGAACCGTACATTACCTGACGATACGCTGCCAGATATGCCAACACGGGAAAGCCAGCTTGCCGAGATTTTACTGGTTGATGATAATGAAGAAATACTCGATTTTCTTGAAACAATCTTTGACGGACATTACCAAACCAGAAGGGCGGTTAATGGCAGCGATGCATTGATTAAAATGAAAGAAGCGGAACCTCAGCTGGTGATCAGTGATGTGATGATGCCGGAGATGGATGGAATGGAACTTTGTAAACAAATGAAATACGATTTGTCTACATGCCATATTCCGCTTATTTTGCTGACTGCCCGCGTCGGGGTGGAAACGGAAATTGAAGGACTGGACCTGGGGGCTGATGCGTATCTGGCCAAGCCGTTTCATCCGGAGGTATTACGGGCTTTGGTGCGTTCGATGCTGGAGAATCGTCAGCGTATGATTCAGCGCTACGAAAAAAGCGATGAAATTATACCACAGGATCTTGCAAGAAACCCTTTGGACGAAGAATTTCTCAAAAAGGTGATTGCCGGTATTGAAAGCAATTTAAGCAACGACGAATTTAGCGTGGAAGAGCTCAGCAAATATGTATGCATGAGCAGAAGCAATTTGTTCCGCAAACTTAAGGGGCTCACTGATCAGACTCCGCTGGAATTTATTTACTTTATACGTTTAAAACACGCCAGGGAAATGTTGCTGGAAAGAAAACACAGTATAGCGGATATTACGTATGAAGTAGGTTTTAAAAATCCTTCTTCTTTTAGTAAATCGTTCCGTAAGCAATTCGGAAAAGCTCCGACAGAATATCTTCAGGATTTAGTGGCCCGGCAGCAAGCCGAATCTTTGCAATAAGAAATTAATTGGTGTAAAAATATGCCCTGAATACTGTTGGTTGGACTTTTAGCCATATATCTGCAACATCTCCTGTCTGTACTTTTGTTTGTGAGTAGTTAATTTGCAATAGTTAAAATATTAAGGAGGCAAGAAATTCGTAACGCATATCTGCAGTCTCTGGTTTCCTTATCTGATAAACCATCAATTTATGCGTCTATTAAAAAGTCTGTGTTTGGTTTTGCTGTTTTGTCCTGCGCTTTGCCAGGCAGGTTTGGATTCACTTGAAAATGCCCGCTTGCTTCGGGTTCGTGATGGGTTGCCATTTTTTTTCAAAAAAGTCCTGTCCGGACAATCGGTTCATGTAGGTTACCTTGGCGGCAGTATTACCGAAGCTTCGCAAGGCTGGCGGGACCAGTCGCTGGACTGGCTGCAAAAGACATATCCCCAGGCCAAATTTACAGGTATCAATGCAGGAATAGGAGGGACAGGATCCGAACTGGGTGTTTTTCGTGTACAGAGCCAGGTTCTCGACTTGAAACCTGATCTTGTTTTTGTAGAATTTGCAGTTAACGACAACGGGAAAAATACAGAACAGATTTACAAAGCCATGGAAGGTATTGTTCGTAAGACCTGGCAGCAAAATCCACAGACAGATATTTGTTTTGTTTATACACTAACAGCAGATATGGCTATATTTTTCCAAAGCGGCAAGCTGCCGGCATCAGCACTGGCCATGGAACAGATTGCTGAACATTACGGAATACCAGGTGTGTGCCTGGGCCTTAAAGTGGCGGATCTTGCCAAAGAAGGCAAACTAATTTTTAAAGGAAAGCAGCAGGACTATCCGGATAAAATTGTCTTCTCTGCTGATAACGTTCATCCCTATCCTGAAACCGGTCACCTGCTATACACACAAGCGCTGAGTGAAGCCCTGCAAAAAATGGTTTCCCATAAATCAAAAATAAAAATACATGTTTTACCTGCACCTTTTCGCTCTGATAACTGGCAACAGGCCCGGATGATACCGGTAAGCGAATTAAGCAAACAGGGGCAATGGAAGGAGTTAACGCCACAAACGGATACGGTCGCCAATCTTCTTAAAAACAGATTTTCAGGATTATTAAAATCTACGCAGCCAGGAGATTATCTGGAAGTAAAAATGAAAGGGCAGATCTGTGGCTTATACGATGTAATGGGGCCGGGATGCGGACAATATCTGGTGGAGATTGACGGAGAGGACAAGCAGACAGTTTCCCGATTCGACGGATACAGCACTTATTACCGCGCCAACTTTTTTGTAATTCCGGTTTCACCCGAAGGCATACATACGATACGTTTCAAGGTCTCATTGCAACGTCCGGACAAGCAGGCTATCCTGAAAACCAGAAATCAGATTATAGATGATCCGGCACGCTATGATAATGATGACTGTTATGCCGGAAACCTGCTGCTTGTTGGAGAATTGCTCCGCTGACAATACTTCCAGCGCCGCGTTTATACAGTTAAACTGTACTTGTGAAACAGTTAAAGAGAATCTGGTTTTAATCGCCGGCGCAAACCTGTCAGTTACACTCCAGCGAATATTCACGAGGATACTTGTATGCTAAGTATTGCAGTTTGCAAGCTGCAGTGATAGAAGGGACGGCAGTAGCAGTATTGTCTATGGATGCACAATGACTAAGGTTTGTCGTGAACATCATTACGAAATTACTCTGGAAAGTAAATCCGCTTCTGCAAAAGGAATAATCACGTTGTTTTTACAAAACCAAATTTGCAAGTTATAACAGTGTTAATCCCTCACAATGGCGCAATGCCCCTTTTTCGAGTGCGTGGTAATAATCCTTCCTGTCACTTATATGCTGGTTGACCTGTTTCAAATTATTTAACCTATGCTGATCTTTGTAAGCACTCGGATATTAAGAATGATAACAGATTTTTGTTAAGTTCGGAAAAAAAATATTCCATAATTGAGATTAAAAATAAATTATTATGGCACCAAGTCTTGACAGGATGCAATGGTTTAATGAACCCCATAGCTGGGAAATTATAGATAATGCCTTGACAATGATTGTAACGCCCCAAAGCGATTACTGGCGAATCTCCCATTATAATTTTACCGTGGACGACGGCCCCTTTTTTTATACAACCTACGGCGGGGAGTTTGAGGCAAAAGTTAAGCTCACTGGTAACTTTAAGGACCGTTTCGATCAAATGGGATTGATGGTTCGTCTGGATCATGAGAACTATATTAAGACCGGCGTCGAGTTTGTAGACGGGCAACTTAATGTAAGTACAGTAGTAACGAATCATACAAGTGACTGGAGTGTTCTTCCGATGGATAGAATCCCACCTTTCATCTGGGTAAAAGTAATAAGGCGGCTCGACGCGCTAGAAATATTTTACTCTCTGGATGATCAAGCCTATACTATGACCAGGATAACATATTTGAAAGAAAACCAACCCCTTATGGTCGGATTAGTGGCAGCTTGCCCTGACGGAAATGGATTTGAAGCAAAATTTGAGCATTTTCAGGTTAAGCATCTCCCAGACCAGCGGCGTGCTGAGTGGTTAAAGAAAAATAAAGAGTAAGGAGTTGCTATTTTACAAAAATAGCAACTCCATTTCACACCCGTTTGAAAATTAATAATAGCCAAAATGACTAACAAAACAGAAAAAGAGAAGATGCTGGCCAAAGAATTGTATCTGGCTTTCGATACTGAGCTTTTTGAAGAGAGGCAGCTTGCCATGGATCTGCTTTATGAATTCAATAATCTTCATCCCCGAAAAGCCCAGGAAAGAAAAGACCTTTTAAAAAAGCTATTTGGTTCTCTTGGAGAGAATTTTTGGGTAGAGCAGCGCTTCCATTGTGATTATGGTTATAACATCGAAGTAGGAGATAATTTTTATGCAAATGTTGGGTGTACGATTCTGGATTGTGCACCGGTAACTATCGGAAACAACGTGTTACTTGCCCCTGGTGTGAGCCTTTACACAGCTGGTCATCCGGCAGATACCGGGCAAAGGGTTGCGGGCCTGGAATATGCATACCCGATAAGCATCGGAAATAATGTTTGGATTGGAGGAAATGCTATTGTGCTTCCGGGTGTAAGTATTGGAGATAACACCATCATTGGTGCGGGGAGTGTAGTAACAAAAGATGTGCCGGCGAACGTCATTGCTGTTGGCAATCCGTGCCGTGTGATTAAAGATAACAATACCGTTTAGATGGTAAGCGGGCAGAGTGTGATTGAACTAAAAAATATCTTTCTCATGTATTTTTAATTAGGTATTTAAAGCCAAAGCTCTCTATCTACAAAGTAGATAATGGGCTTTGGCTTTTTGAGTTAGCCCAATGGTAATATTGTGCGTTGTTTAAACTAAATATAGCGTTTCTCCTAGCTATAACATCTAACCTCCATCAACGAAACAGGGACATTTGGATTTGAACCCGAAAGGCGTATTTTTAATTGCTGCGTATTTACAGGTTTTTCCAGTGTTATGGTTCTTCTGCTCTGGTGATTATTGCTTATTGTACCGATAACCTGATCATTGCAGCTGGTAACTTCCACGTCCGTCACACAAAACGGCATCACTGTTTCAGGATGAACGTAAATCACATTTTCCATCGGATGATCATAATCTGTGTCAAATACCAGTTCAATCCGTGAAACATTAGTAGGCTGTGCCCAGCTGATGGTTAGCAAAGGACTGCGGTCGTTCAGGTCGGCAGCCCATGCATTTGGGTGTGAAATTGGCCTTTGATGGCCGTTTGTCAGGTTTTTTGTGTCAAATACTTCCAGTGGCTTTGCAATTTTCATGGCTACATTACGGCCTTCAGGACGGCGCTGCGGACACCAGAATTCGAATGTATCTACGCCGATATCATCCATCGGCTGCTGTTTGCCATAATTGGAAACGGCGGGATTTGTGGCATTAAAAAGTGAAACAAGACCTGATATCCGCGTTTCAGAATATTGGAGTTTTACATCTGCGTTTTTCATAAAACAAACAAATGCATAAAAAGGCTCATCAAAACTTGTATCCCAATCAATGCTGATTTCCTGTTTTCCTTTTGCTATGTGAAAGTGCTTTGTTTCTAAAATTACATCAGGCGTGTGATTAAATGACTTGCTGCTTTTTCGCAGTTGCACCTCAAAATCTGTTTCATTTTCAGCTTCTATCCAAAAAGAAACAACAGGCATGCTCCCGATGGTAACAGGAAGCATTTGTGCAACTGAATCCTGAATAGATGCCCAGAAATCAGAAGGAGAAAGTTCCTCAATTTTCAATGTAGACGAGGCGGTGATTACAGCCTGATTAACCAGGTTTTCCGGGTCTGATATTTTAGTTTGGGGCATGTACTGTCCGGCACGCCAAAGTTCCAGCTGAAGATCTTTTAAATGCGATTCACCGAGTTCGCGCGGAGAACAGTTTAGTTTTTTGCAAAGCGCTGCGGCTATACCAACGGCTTGTCCGCCGGCAGCGGCCGTTGCCATAACGCGTGTAGAGGCAAAGGCGACGTGCGTAGCACTGATAATGCGGCCGGCAATGAATAGGTTATTGATATTTTTGCTGTAATAACATCGGTAAGGAATCGCGTAAACGCCTTTGCTATGCCATTGATTACAGCCAGACTGATCACTGTAAACGCCATCTGCGGGATGAAGATCAATGCTCCATCCGCCAAATGCTACTGTATCTTCGAATGCTTTTTGCTCTACTATATCCTGTTGCTTCAGCATATAGTCACCTTCAAAACGACGGCTTTCCCGCTTACCCGGAATGGTGCCGACCCACTCCAATGTCATGTTTTCAGCTTCGGGAAATGACCCTGAATTTTTAATATAATTCCAGGCGCCGTACACAACCTTCCACAGTTCCCATTTAATTTTTTCTGTATCATGTACAGTATCGAGCCTTCCGCCATATTCCAGCCACCAGAGCCGACAGCCAAAATCTTTGGGATTGAAAGTCTTGTACCGGGGAATTTCGGTGATGTCCTGCAAAGCAAAAGACGGTGGAATAAACTTGACCGGCCTTCCTGCATCTTTGGAATAAAAGTACATGGAATGTCCCAGCAGTTCGCCGTAGGATTTATCTGGAGCAAATTTTTCACTAAACTCTTCAGCAGATTCAGCGCCCATGCGAAAGGCTGCACCGGAAAGAAACCCAATAATGCCGTCACCTGACGCATCGCAAAAAAGAGGAGCAGATAACGTATACTGTGTACTGTTCTGGCTGCAAAATGCATGTACAGCTTTTATAATATCCTCGTCAGGGCTGCCGACGGGATTTTTATCCAGGTCGTAAACACTGGTATTAAGCAGAAGCGTGATGTTCTTTTCTTCTACGATTTTTTCAAGCAATACCGTATCAAAAATGAGGGGATTGCCGTCTGGATTCCGGTAAATATTTTCCAGCATGATCTCGTCGATCACGCCGCTCTCTCGTGCCCAGCGGTTATTATTGCCCATGTGTGAGGTGGCGCCCAGGATCCATAATCGGACTTCGCTGGAACAGTTGCCTCCCAGAACCGGCCTGTCCTGAACCAGGATTACGTTCATGCCCGCTCTGGCAGCAGTAATTGCCGAACAGGTTCCTGTCAGTCCGCCGCCGACGATAACCAGGTCAGCAGAAAGTTTGATCGTTTTAGGTGTTCTTTTATAGGTGTATTTTTCTTTTATCATGATTACTTCAAATCTAAAATCTCGTCAACTACTTTAAAACCAGTCGGTTTGTATATGCTAATGTGAAGGTTTTTATCAAAACCTGTTGTTGGAATAGCTATCTCTTTGCTTTCTCCCGGGTTCAGATCAGCAATCGGGATCATTTTACCTGAAACCATTAAATAATACCCTTTAATGGCATAGGAAGGGAAATCCTTGCGGACGGTCACGCGCACGGTAAGTTGCTGCCTGCCCTGATCACTTGCTTTTAAACTCACTTTTTCCAGGGTTACCGGCGACATTTCCTGCTGATGCGTTCTGTATGCAGGTCTTGGCTCACGGTCCGGACGTACAATTCCCCAGGGCCGGTAGCCATTTGGATTTGTACCATGAAACCGGCTTCGGTAATCATTGTATGTCCACCAGGAAGCGCCGATCACATAATTTCTCTTCCGGATTTCGGCTGCGATCTCAGAAATGTGTTTTGCCTGATTCAGCTCACTCTCACCAAAATGATGTTCTTTCAGGTCATTGTTATCCAGCCAGTTTTCTGATTTATTGTCTGCCCGTATGCCCCATTCGCTGATCAGGATTGGTTTTTCGGGGTAAAGCGCATGTATGTGGTCGAGTGCTTTTGCATGATTTCCGTAAGTGTTGGTTGAAACAAAATCGACGTATTGACTGGCTTCATCTTCAGGCTTTTTTGGCAAAATATTAAGTCGCATACTGGCAAAAGTGTAGAGCCGCGTGGCATCCAGTTCGCGTGCATAAGCGATCATATCTTTCGTCCAGCGCTGACCAGCGGGTTGTTCTGACAAATATTCATTACCGACGCTGTAAGCGATAATGCTTGGATGGTTCCAGTCACGCTCAGCCATTTCACGGAACTGCGACCGGAACTTTGTCCGCATTGAATCGTTGTCCATCTGGTTAGGTGTGAGTTGCCAGTTGCCTGCTTCGCTGATGATCAGCATACCATATTTGTCGGCCAGTTCATAAAAATATTCGGAAGGTGTGTAATGCGTCAGCCTTTGAAACTCCATTCCGGCTTCCTTCATCAACCTGAAGTCCTTTTCAATGAGCCAGTCTGGTTCAAGCGACCCCAGGCCGGGATAATCCACTACACGATTTCCGCCAGCCAGCCTGAGTGACTTTCCATTCAGCAGTAGCTGGGTGTTTTTAATTTCTATTTTCCTGATGCCAAAGTTGGAATTGATCGTATCAGTTCCCACAAAAGCCTGCAACTGATAAAGATTCGGATCGTCCAGATTCCAGAGTTTAACCTGGGCCGCAGTCAGGGTGGTTTCGGATTCGAGCATACCCGTTTGTCCGGCTGGAATGCTGGCTGATCTGCTTTTCCAGTTCAAAGAAACAGGCTTATTTCTGAATGAAACAACATGGTTTGACCTGGCTGAAAATGCCTGTTTAGAAGCATTTCGAACACGAATTTTTGTTTTTAATACCGCAGTTCCTTTTTCAAGATCAGGCGTTGCCTCGATCTTGATATTCTCAGCATACACTTCGGGTTCAACGGTCAGGTATACCGGACGGACCAGACCGCCGTAATTGACCCAGCCCATAAATGCATCATTGACCTCGTTGTTGTCTTTTGCGCCCGGAATGGTGCCGGGTTTCCAGGTATTGTTGTTCACAGATACAGCCAGCAAGTTATCACCGTCTTTCAGAAAGTCGGTGACATCAAAACTGAACGGCGTATACCCGCCTTCATGATCGCCCACCTTCTGATTATTCAGCCAGATATGGGTTTTGTAATAAGCTGCATCAAAATGCAGAATGACCCGTTTGCCGCTCGTTGTTTTCCAGGTAAAAGGTTTTCTGTACCAAACCGTTCCGGTATAAAATTCATAACGCGGATCCACCGAAAAACAGTGCGGAACTGTTACTTTGTCGAACCGGCTGCTTTGCGCCACCTTATCCATAAACCATTTTCCGGGTACGCCCATATCAGCAGGATCCAGCGCAAATGACCATTCTCCATGCAACGGAATGGCATTTTGCTGCCGCATGGCGTATTGCGAAAACGTAGTTTGTGATAGACAAAAAGTCAGAATTAAAATCAGCAATAATGGAATTCGTTTCATATAGGATAAGCTCAAATGGAAAATTTTTCAGGCATTAACAATTTCTGGTTCCACCTTAATCTTTCGTGAAGCGTGGTAAGGGATGATGGTTGCGAAAAGGACAACTGTTGCGATGATGGCCGTTATCATGGCTCCGGATGTTGCAAATGTGCTGAGGATGTAGAGCATTACGGCCGTAAAAAGCAGCGCAGCAGCAATAACGCGCAAACCAAACCGGTTTTGCCGTCTTATTTCCATGGCCTCTTCCACGCTGGCTTCGATCAGGTTATCAATCCTTTTTTGTTCTCGGGAAACCAGATACGTCCGGTATTCTTCCGCAATGATTCCTTTTGAGCGGGCCCAAAGTTCATAAGCCAGTAACAGCAGCAGAGGAAGCCCCACACCTACAATGGTTTCCATACCTCTGGACAATTTGAAATCAAGCAAAAGGGGAGCCAATACTTTAAAAAACAGATTCACCGTCAGTCCAACGCAGGTTACCCAGAGCGTCACTGTACTATTCAGCCTTTTGGAAAACAGCGCCCATAGTGGCGGAGCAAGCAGCGGCCCGCCGGAAATGGCAGAAATGCTGAGCACAACTTCCACAATCCCGCCAGCCGCCGGCACCATCAGCGCAATACCGATCATTCCCAGACCAAAAAACCAGGATGAGGTACGCGCAACCGTGATCAGCTGCTTATCTGATGCGGCAGGGTTGATCATGCCTTTGTAAATGTCATTGGTAAAAACAGCCGAAACAACGTTAAGGGCGGTGTTGGCACTGGCAGAAGTAGAGAAATACATACCCGTTAACATCAAACCCAATAAGCCCGGAGGTAAAACCAGTTTGCAAATCATCAGATAAGCATTTTCGGTATCCAGGCCGGTCAATGCCGGATTTATGGCTTTGTAGATCATCGGCGGGAACATCCAGATCACCGGACTGACCAGATACAATCCTGCAAATAGAAAAGCAACTTTTCTAGCTGATTTTTCACTGTCGACACTGGTGTAGCGCTGCACCATCGTCCAGTTTCCGCCTATGTAACAGATGTGGTAAATGATAAATGCCAGCACAAAGCCAAAGGTGTATTCGCCGTTCAGCAGATTAAAAAAATCGTCGGGGACGTTCTGGGTGAAGCCTTCCCAGCCTCCAACCCGGTCGAAGGACAGGGGCAACAAGATGAAAACGGCTGCGCACAAAACGACAAATTGCAATATATCCGTCACCATCACAGCCCAGAGTCCGCCCACGGCAGTATAGGCGATCATAAATAAACCCAGTCCGATGGTGCAGGGAACAAGTGGCAAATCCAGCGAAGCGCTGACCAACCGGGCGACCGGATAAAGAACCGAACCCTTGATAAATACGGAAACGAGCGTAAAAATAAAGATGTAAGTTTTCTGAACAGGCAGTCCAAGCCTTTCCCGGATGAATTCAGCAGCCGTAAGTGCACCGGTCCTTTTCCAGCGCGGCGCCAGATACAACCCCGTTACAAGCGCACCGATGCACATTGTCCATTGAATGGTAATGGCCACCCAGCCGTGTTTGTAGGCGATGGAACCCCAGGCAACGAAAGTGCCCGCCGAGAAGAAGCTCATAAACAGGGAGAGCCCGCCAATAAACCAGGGCACGGCTTCGCCTCCGGCAAAAAACGATTTCAGATTTCGTCCTGTTCTGGCAAAAAGCAGCCCGATAGCCAGTACAAAAGCCGAAAAAACAACAATTACAATCGTGTCAATAGTGGTATTCATAAGTGGGGTTTAGCTCTTGGCTGGTTACTTTTTATTCAAAAACGACGCGGTAGGTTTCAATACCAAACTCATTTAACTGAAAGGGAATCGGCTGGTTTGCACTTGCTAGTATTTCGCCAGATCCTGCCCGTGTGATCGATTTAATCTTTTTTCCTGACTCCCATCTTTCCGGGTTGAAGGAGATTTTTCCGTCTGTGGGCTGAACCCGGCTGTTTAAAATAATTATAAAAGCCTCTTTACTGTCTATACTTTCTGCCAGGATCACATCCGTTACCGACGGATTGCCGGTTGCAAAGCCATCCTTCATCACCAGCTTTGCTTTTTTACCGTAAATAGTTCCGGGATCAAACCCATATGTCTGATGCGGGCCAACTTTTGGCGTCACAAAACCTCTTGGAAATATTATTTTGCCACCCGATCTGAGTTCGGCTTCAGCTAATAAATAGTCTGTGATCCAGCCGACCTGCCACCAGGCGTGGTGCGGATACGGCCCGGCTCCTTTATTCATTGCTGCCCAATAGTAGGATGCAACACTGGTTTTACTGTCGACGAACGCATCCCGGCCAATAGCGGTTGCTCTGGCCATATCAGCAAAAATGGTCTCTCCGGTGATTTGGAACATCCTGATAAACATTCCCGCGTGGCTGGCTAACAAGATCGGCCCCAGCCTGGTGGCTGATCCGAAAATACCTCCATGTTCAAAACTCAAACCGGCCTGGCTAATTTCCCAATCTTGCAATTGCCTGCCATTCATAGTTTTGATCTTTTGACTGGCAATCGGATGCGTGTAAATAGAGGCTGTGTAGATTTTAGCGCAGGTAATGGCTGCTTCCTGGTATTTCTTGTTTTTGGTAATATCAAAGAGATCTAGAAAAGCCTGCGCCGACTGTCCAGTTGCAAAATCCGGAGCATAACGGGCATCTCCGCATACACCAAGGAAAGCGCCGGTTTCAACAGCATTCTTAATCATCCAATCTGCTCCTTTTTGTGCTGCTTTCAGGTATTTTTCATCTTTCAGGATCCTGTAAGCGACGATCATGCCATAAAAAGTAGGACGGACGTCTTTGATATCTTTAAATATTTCCTGCTCGGTTTTACGGTCATAAGCGACGGCCCAGCTGCCATCTGAATTTTGCCAGCTTAATAATTTTTCAGCACCAAGTCTGAGGCGTTCTTTCAATTCAATGTCTGTCGGGTTAAACAAAAGCATATTGCCCATGTCCAGCATCACGTAATAGGTCAAGGCAATCGGCTCGACGACCTCCCCCCATTCTTCGACAAATTTTTTTCTTTTGGCCAGATAATACTGTCCTTCTAAGGCTCCTTTGAAAAAACCGTTTTCAGTCTGCTGCTGAACCAGCTTAAAGTTTTCTGCTGGCGGCAGTACTTTTTGTGTTAGTTCAGGATCATTCGTAACATTTGCCAGCATCCACATGGCACCGTAATCCGAATTTTTCATCGCATCTTTATTGGAGCCGACCACACCACCCAGGTAAGATTGCGCGCCGATCTGTTTGCCTTTAAATTCCTCAATATTCCACAGCGACGTTTTCGGATCGGTCAGGTAATGATGCATTTTTTCGATGCGATCAGTCAGGGATTGCTTGTTCTGACGAAGTTCAAGTGTTTCTTTGAATTTGTAAATATCATAAGCAGCATGTTTGATTGCTGCAAACCAGTCACCAGCAATCAGGCTGTAACGGAATGAATAACTGATTTGCTCCCCAATGTTCCTTTCAGATTTTTCTTCTCCCAGCACCGGATAGTACAGCGTAGGCGAGAGATCTGCTTTCCGGTTCATGTGCGACAACCCCAGATGCCACTCCGTCTGCGTGATTTTGTCTGATTCCCATGGATCACGCGTCAGGCCGGGTTCTGGAATCACCGAAATCGTAATGCCATTTTTCGTGCTTACCAGCGGGCTTAATGTAGAAGCGCAGCGCTCTCTGTAAATCGCAGGCCGGTTCGGAATGCCATGCCCATAAGCATAAGCCAGCGCAAAGTTCTTTTGTATAAAATTTCCCTGAAAGTATCCTGGAACCGAGGCCCAGGCCATGTTTTCAGAAGTGACAGAAGCAAGGGTAGGAGTAGCCAATGAGAAGAAGCCTTTCTTTTTCGGGATTAGGGTCAGTGTAACTTTGATATCGGAAGAAAAGTCAGGGTCCAGTTTCCAAATAGCAATCACAGTTGCTACTTCCGTTTCATTTCTGAATTCCAGTTCATTCTTTTTGATCAGCACAGCAGAAGGAAGAAAATGATACGCTTTCCCGGCTGTGTTCAGTGGAACTTCGGTAGTGCTTTCCTTCCATTGCGCCTCCTGATAGTGGTAATTGTCTTCCGGAAACTTGCCGCCGGTTATCTTTTCAAATGTTTCTTTAGGTTCTGAAGAGGGTTTTGTTTCACTATAAAGCAAAGTGTATTCTCCGGAAGGAGCCGCGAGATTAACCCATTTTCCATCTTTTTTTACTTGAACCTGATTCACATTCCAGCCGCGCTTGTTGGAATTGGACCAGCTTACATGAATATGATCATTCTTAAGGCTGGCAGGCAGAAGGCGCTGCGCAGCAAGCGGTGCTAGGAAAACGATGCATAGTAACAGGGTAAGGTGTAATTTCATAAAATCAGATTTTTTATTCCATCAGTAACATACGTATTGAGCTTGCCGGCATCATCGGTGTAAACCATATAAACATCAATGTCTTTTTTGCCAGCAAGAAATTTTTTGGTTTCTTCAAGTCCCATGACAAAGAAGGCCGTGTCATAACCATCCGCCGTGATCGCGTCTTTGGCAAATACCGTAACGCTCAGCAATGCACTTTGCTCCATAGAACCCGTTTTTGGATTAATAATATGGTTAAAAATCTGGCCGTCTTTTTCAAAATGATTCCGGTAATTTCCCGCAGTCGTCATGGCCCGGTTTGTTAGTTGGACGGTGGAGATTAGCGAACCGGGTTTAAGCGGATGCTGTATTCCGGTAACCCAGGGCTTACCATTATTTTTAAAACCTTTGCAAAAAATTTCACCGCCTATTTCGACCATAAACCGGCTCACTCCCTGATCCTCCAGGAACGCACTGGCGACATCAACCGAGTAACCTTGCGCAATCCCGTTGAAATCAAGCCTTACATTCATATTTTTTTTATGGACTGATGTCGAATCAAAATGAATGTGACTGAATCCCACCAGCTTCAATAGCGAATCAATATTGACATTTTCGGAGTGACCGGTCTTTTCTGGACCAAAACCATAAGCCTCAACCAACGGCATAATCGTAGGATCAAAAGCGCCATTTGTGGCCTGATATACTTTCTTTGATTTTTCCAGGATCGGATAAAAATACGATGAAACAAACCGGTGCGAACCAGAATGGTTAAGTTGTGAAAGCTCAGAATCATTACGGTACAGGGACAAACATTTGTCAAAATTCATCAAAATCGAATCAATGGCTGATTTAAAATTCCGCTGATTTTCATCGAAATATTTAATGCTCCATGTCGTCCCCTGCGCCTCACCGCTCAGGCTGATCATAGGTATATCATCAGGAACAGCCATTCCGTTTGATGCGGATAGCAGTTGCAGTATGATAAGTAGCCAAAGAGTTTTGTCCATAATATTTTATTTGATTTGCCTAAGGTTGTGGAGCAAGCGTTTCGCCTTTCATGATTGCTACCAGTTCGGGTAAATGATGCTGGTAAACTCCTCTTGGCGTCGTTTTGTATTTGGCAGCCAATGATGCTGCAAACCCGACCACTTCGCCCATCATTCCGCAGGTACGCATGACGCGCGTACTTCCGAATGCCACGTGCGTAGTGCTGATATTTCTTCCTGCCATAAACATGTTCTGGATATTTTTGGAATAAAGACAGCGATAAGGGATCGTGTAAGGCGCCACTTTAATATGTTTTGTGCTTGCAAAAAACTCCTGTCCTTCGAAGTATTTACTGTTTTTAGCATCCGGAAAATGAAGGTCAATTGTCCATGTTGCTGTTACAGAACCATCCGGGTAAAACTTGCCCTCTTGGATGTCCATCTGGTTTAAAATGTGGTCCCCGATAATCCGTCTGGATTCTCTTTTACCACCGATGTAAGCAACCCAGGCCAGTTTCGATTTGGCATATTTTTCTTTTTTATGGTTTTTCAGATAAGACCAGTTTCCGTAAATCGCACGCAGGTTATGGTCACGGATCTGTTCGGCCTGTGTAATGGTGTTAAAGTTTCCAAATCCTGTTTCCCATTCCCAATCGGCTTTGTCTTTGTCGATGTGATATTCGTCCGAAAACTGCAAAGCCCAGGGCGTTTCCGGGAAAGACGATACGCTGTCTTTTTCCAGTGAAGCCCACAGGTTTGATGTGCCCAAAGTAAAATCATCTGCTTTTTCAGCAGCCAGCGATTCACCCGTTTCATCCCTGCTTTCCCGCCCCATCCTAAATTCGGCACCGGCCAGGTAAGCCAGGGTTCCGTCGCCGGTACAATCCGAAAAAAATGAACCTTCAAAACGCAGTTCCTGATTGGTCGCGATATTACGGCCAATTACCGCTTTGATGATGTCATTTTGCTTTTCAACTTTGTAAACATGCGTATTCAGGAACATTGAAATGTTCTTCTCATCTTTTACAATGGCGGTTTTTCTGTCATCCCCGTATTCTTTTGCATCCGGATTTCCGTTTCCGGGATCTCCATTGTCCATTTCTCTAACGATCCGTCCCAGTTTCGGATAATGGTTTTTATCCACATCACCTTTGAGGTGCACGCGGATTTCAGAGCTGTTATTTCCGCCTAAAACTGGACGGTCCTGAATTAAAGCGACTTTTAAACCCAGGCGTGAAGCTGAAATAGCAGCGCAGGTTCCGGCAATGCCGCCGCCTACAACCACCATATCAAACTTTCCTGCTGATGAAGGTGTGTCGGTCAGGTTAAGCAGTTTTTTTCTGAATGCGGTAAGCTCTTCGAGTTTATTGGGCGGCGTGAATTTAGGTGCATCTGTGAACAGAATGGCATCGCAGCGGCCATTGAAACCGGTAATATCCTTAATGGCTAATTTTACCTGATCGCTTTTGATGTCTGTCTCGCCTGCATCATACCATTTCCATTCGTCCGATCCGCTTTCTCCGAAAATCTGCTTGATCGGGTTACCATCTATGGAAACCTGGAATTTTCCCGGCCCCTTCGGAAACGGTGCCCAGTCTTTGGTGCGAACCCATACGTGATACTTTCCCGTTTTCGGAAATCTGACAGTCGTCGTCGCATCTTTCACTGGCTGGCCCATGCCATGCGCCATCAGGTAAGAGGAGCCCATCACTACAAAAGATTGCTGATCGATCACCCATCCGCCTTTGTTTTCAAAGGATTCTGTTTCTACAAAAATGTGATTTTGAGCAGAAAGCCTGACACTGATCAGCATCAAAAGTGTTAATAAGATATTGATCTTCATTAAGACACAGGGTTTAGTTAGTACTTGATTTATATCGTTGCATTCGCTTCCTGATTTCATGATCGCCGGGCTTTTGCCTTTCCAGAAGGGTATATATTTTGCCCGTATAATCAGCATTTTCATGTTCTAGTTGGCTGGCCAGTACTTTCAGAGTCCGGACTGGTAAATCGGGCTGTGCTGCAAGCAGGTTGAACATTAATCCGGATTGTTCCTGATTAGACTTAACCGCTTGATCCGCAATTTGCTCTGTAAGTTTGTTAGTCAAGGGAATGCCTGTCAGTTTTTTGAGAATAGCGATCTGCAAGGGGTAGGAGGCCGATTGAAATACATTCCAAAGCCAGACTTGCTTCTTTGAATTTGTAAAAAAATCACTTCCTGTTTGCTTCAATGCAGTCCGCGCTATAAATATGTTCTTGCTGCTGATCACCTTTTCAATATCCTTTTCAAACGGTTTTCGGACCAGGCCATTCCTGATCACTTTTTCCATCGCCCAATACTGATAATGATGGTTGCTGCTGGTCAGGAACTGATGCAGCAGTTCGTCAGTAGTGTAGGTTTCCGTAATCTTTTTCATCTCGTTAACAGCGCTTCCATAGGCAATTTTCCACAAGGTGAAGCAGGTATAAACGGCTCCATCAATTACTTCATTTTTAATGGTTTTAAGCGTGGCTCCCGTTTTTGCATCCACCGAATCGGAAAGGTTGTCCGTGCCTTCTGTGATCAGATCCTTCATTTCCAAATCGGCAAAAATAGAGTTTGGCCTAGCCAGGATATCCTGAAGCTTCTGGTAATCTTCCGGCCTGAATTCGTCGTGGTCAACCTTGGTCAGGATTTTGCCTTCCGGCATTTCGTACCTCATGTAATTTCCGAGCAAATCCCAATAGAAATTAACATGCACCGGTTTGCATTCATTGGTGTAGCAAACCGGTGTGAAAATGTTCCTGAAAAAGTAAAGCGGCTTTCCGGATTCATCCAGTGCCAGTTTGATCATGTAGCTTGTCGTATCATTTTCCCTGAAAAAGAATTCCTTCACTTTCATGTCCGGGACTACCACTATGGCGTAGGATTTTACACCTGCCAAAGCAATACAGACCAAGGAAAAAATAAATACATGAAGCGACCTCATCGACTATTAGTTTATTTTCAGCAGATACTTTCTTCTACTTCCAATCCGGATTTTGTTCCAGCTGTGGGTTGGCATTAATCTCGTCCTGCGGGATCGGGAAATACTTGTGTTTGGCCTGAACCGGACGTTTAGGATATACCGTATTGACCGCTTTTGGAATCACAGTAAGGAATTTGTCCGTTCTTGTCAGGTCATACCAGCGGTCACCTTCTGCAAACAATTCCCATGACCGCTCCTGAATCACCGCGTCAATGAACGCATCTTTGCCGAGCCCTTTGGTTAGCTCCGCCAGACCGGCTCTTGTGCGGATTGCGTTGATGTATTCGTAAGCTTTTGCAGATGGACCGTTCAAGCGTGCTTCTGCTTCCGCAGCGATGAGGTAAATATCAGCCAGGCGAAGGATTGGTATGTTTGGGATCAAGCCTGTGCTGGAAACCGGGTCCTGGTATTTTTTGATCAGAACGGCATCTGTAGTGATCGGTGTAATACTTTTTTGCGGAACCCATTTACCCGATTTATCAAGAAAAGTAGTATCCATCAATTGTCTGCGCTTGTCTTTTGGATCAAAAGAATTGAAGAACGACATGTAAGCGAACATCGAGCCGTAGGACGTCTTGGCATATTCCACCCCGGCACTTCCCACCGGACCGGCAAGGCCAACGAGCTGATGGCTATTTCCTGGTGTAATAGGGTCAGCTTCAAAGGCCCAGATATTTTCCTTGCGGGCCTCATCTTCTTTTAAATAACTGAAAACATCCATCACATTAGGCATAAGCGCATATTTTCCGGAAGTGATCACGGTCTGTGCCTTTTCCAGTGCCTTGGCCCAGTCTTCATTATAAAGTGCCGCTTTGGCATACAGTGCATCTACGGCTTCTCTGGATGGACGTCCTTTTTCATTAGCCGGATAAGAAAGCAGACCCGCCTGGGTAGCCTGGTCTAAGTCACTGTAAATTTGCTTGTAAACATCCGCTTTCGGGCTTTTTGGAAAATAAGCTTTGGCTTCGGTTACGCTTGGCTCTGTTTTAATAACCACATCTCCGAAGTTCTTCGCTAGCGTCCAGAAGTAAAAGGCCCTCAGAAAATAAGCTTCTCCGATGATCTGCTTTTTGCGGGTTTCATCCATCGTTGCGTCCGGAACTTTGGTAATAATCCAGTTTGCTTTTTCTATGCCGCTGTATGAAGAGATCCAGAGCTGCTGAGGCGACTCGTTGGTGCGGCCTGCGCTTTTCTGAACGGTATAAGTCGGTTCATCTGTAAACAGTGTCAGTGAGTTACGTCCCACAACACCTCTTGGATATACCTGATCTGCACTAAAATCGGGCACCATCGTCGCCGCCGGGCCGCCATATAATCCACCTAGTGCATCGTAAACCGCTAGTAGTCCTTTTTCGGCGTCGGAAGCTGTTTTGTAAAAGGATTCTACAAAGATCGAGGAGTAGACTTCTTCGTCCAGCTGGCAGGAGCCCATCCCGAATGCCAGCGCAACCAGGGGGATTATTTTGTTGAATGATTTTTTCAAAAGTGTCATATTTCAGATGTTTTAGGGCTGTTAGAAAGTAAGCTGAATACCACCCAGGAATGATTTCGACTGTGGATAAACCAGATTATCAATACCTATAGTCGTGTTTGAACTTGCATAGGTATTTACCTCAGGATCAAAACCGGAGTATTTCGTGAATGTGAACAGGTTATTGCCGCTCACATAAATCCGTAGCCTGCTTATCCCCTTTATGCTCGGAAGCGTGTAGCCCAGCATCAGGTTTTTAAAGCGCAGGTAAGAACCATCTTCAACAGGATAGGAAGAAATCGGCAGACGGCCGGCTACGGCTGGGCTTACGTATTGATTGCTCGGATTTTCAGGTGTCCAGCGGTTTTGAACGCCTTGAAACAGATTGCGCTGGCCCAGTGGATTTTCAAACGAAAGACGGCTGATGTTGTAAATATCATTTCCCTGTGTTCCCGAGAAAAATGCGCTGAGGTCAAAGTTTTTGAACGTAACATTTGTCGAGAAACCGTAGATGAACTTCGGATTAGGATTGCCTGTAATTACCTGGTCTTCTGAATTAATTGCACCATCGTTATTAAGGTCCTTTACTTTATGTCCGCCTAGCCGTCCGTCGTAGCCCGGAACAATTGCCTCGCCGGTCTGGTTGATGCCATCGAAAACGTACGTCTTGAACACACCAAGCGGCTGGCCAACCTTCAGAACAGTATAGTTGGTAATAAATCTTTCAGTGGTCGTACCTCCGTCCAGATCGAGTATCTTGTTCCGGTTGAAGGTAATATTACCATTGATGCTCCATTTCAAAGGGCCGTCCAGCAAATTGGCATTGGCTGCGATTTCAAGTCCTTTATTTTCAAGAGAACCGTAATTTCCCGTAATGCTGCCGTAACCCGATGAGAGTGGCAATGTTTTGATATAAAGAAGATCGTCAGTCTTTTTGATGTAGTAATCCACGATCAGTGAGATGCGGTTGTTGAGCAGACTCGCATCGATACCAATATTGGTCTGTGTTGACTTTTCCCAGCGAAGATCCGGGTTTGAAATCCCGGAAGGACGGATGGCTGTGAAGTAGGTATGGTTGATGTTATAACTGCCGCCAGATTCCACTGTTGCGAGAGACTGATAAGGAGAAATTCCGCCTGCATTTCCTGTAATTCCGTAACTGCCACGAAATTTCAGGTCAGAAAGCCAGGAAACGTCCTTCATAAACGGCTCCTCGATGATTCGCCATGCTGCCGAAACAGCCGGGAAAAATCCGTATTTATGGTTTGCGCCAAACTTGCTTGAACCATCCACGCGGCCGGTAACATCAATAAAATACCGATCCTTAAAACCGTAATTGATACGGCCCATATAGGAGTCAAGCCGCTGCATGTTCCTGTTACTCGATATGGTCCTGTTCAATGCAAGCTGAAGTGCTTCGTTTTTGGTCGCATCATTCGGAAAACCGGTCGCATTAATCTGGTTGTCATTGTATTTCTCGGTCTGTGTTGCAAACAAACCGGTGAATTTCAGACTGTGGTTCGTAGCGAATTTAGTACTGTATGAAAGCACACTCTCATGCAGAAGACCTAAGAAATTAGAATTGAACTTGGCAGCAGTTCCCGAGTTATCGTTACGGTCTTTTATAGCAATGATTGAAATCGGAAGATACGTATCATTAAGTCTTGAATCGACATCCGCATTGAAAGATGCTCGGTAAGTAAGGCCAGGAAGGATGGTGTATTCTCCATAAATGTTAATCAGAGCCCTTTTAATGTTGCGCTTGCGCATAATGGATGTGTAATTCAGCGGATTAATTACTTCCCGATACTGACCATTACCTTGCTCCGCAAACGGAAAAACAGAGCCGTCTTCTTTATATGGCTGCAGAGTCGGCGGAGCACCTACGGCTGCACCGAGCACACTTCCTGTTACAACACCGGCATCGCCAACGGTTGTACTTCCAGCCTCAATCCCGTTATTATTGGAAAAGCTGCCCATCACACTCGTACCTACACGAAGTCTTTTACTGACGTTGTGGTCAACATTGAGGCGGTATGTAAAACGTTTAAAGTCCGAATTAATAATGACCCCATCCTGATCGAAGTAATTGGCAGAAAGAGATAATTGTGTTTTTTCAGTACCGCCGCTGATCGTAAGCTGATGATTTTGGATCGGGGCTTTTTGAAAAATAAGATCCTGCCAATCAACGCCTTCACCAAGACTTGCCGGATTGGGATAAGCGTTGTTTTTAAATGTTTCGTTTTCCAGCTGGGCAAATTCCGCAGCATTCAGTACATCCAGTTTTTTGGTAACCTGCTGCACACCATAATAGCTTTCCAGCGACACATTGGTTTTACCTGCTTTTCCGCGTTTGGTCGTAATCAGAATGACGCCGTTGGCCGCCCTCGCTCCATAAATAGCCGAAGCCGAGGCATCTTTTAAAACTTCTACAGACTCAATATCATTTGGGTTAATGGTTGACAGCGGACTGACGTCATTAATTCCGCCACTGTTTGATATCTGGATTCCGTCGATTACATAAAGAGGTTCTGCGTTCCCATTGATCGAGTTCGTACCACGGATCCTTACGCTGATATTACCGCCTGGAGAGCCTGAGTTCTGACTGATCTGCACACCCGAAACACGGGATTGTAATCCCTGCGCAACATTGGTAATAGGCAACTGGGTAAGTTCATCTGATTTTACAGAAGCTATGGAACCGGTGGTCTCAATTTTCCGCTGAGTACCATAACCTACTACAACCACTTCCTCCAGGGCTTTGGTATCCGATTTTAATGTAACATCCACTTTGGAGCGGTTGTTAATGCCAATTTCTTCCCGTAAATAGCCTACAAATGAAATGACCAGCGTGGCAGAAGGTGCGACATCGAGTGTGTATATACCTTCAACATTCGTAAGTGTGCCCTGCTGAGTGCCTTTTATGGCAACACTTGCTCCGGGAATTCCTTCGCCTTTTTCGTCTGTCACTTTACCCGTGACGGTGCTGTTCTGCGCTAAACATTCATTTACCAGACCCATTTGCAGGGACATAAGTAAAAATAAACCAAGTATTTTTTTTAGCATAAATAGTAAGGATAAAGGGTTTTTATTGGAATAGTACAAATTTTATTTAACATCAGCCAAATGTTTCAATTTCAGCTCACAATTAGAAATTGGGCTAAATAGCTGAATTAGCTAATAACTGTATGGAAGATACTGTGGTATAAATAGCTTGTCAAGGGCAAATAAAGCCAATTAAGTCCAAGATTATAACAAAAACTATCGGTAACGTTTGCGGATACGTTACCGATATATGGTTATGAGTATTTTAAATATAAAAATATAACTATTGTGTTTTTCGTTAAATTTGTAAACCGGTTTTATTGAAATTCTTTAGATATTAAAAAAGTACAATGATAAGCTGTCCAAAGTGTTCGGATGTAGGATCCATTATGAAGGCTGGTTATGTCCGAAATAAGCAGCGCTATGTCTGTAAGGATTGCAATTATTTTTTTACGCTTAGCAATCCGCACCATCCCGATTCACGCCAAAAAAGCAGACGGCACCAAACAACGATCATTGATATTGCGCGTTCCATTGGCGTGTCAAACTCAACAGTTTCACGGGCTTTACACGGACATGCGGATATTAGTCCCGAAACACGCCAGGCCGTGCTCGATATGGCTTCCAAAATGGATTATCAGCCCAATCAGCTGGCTTATAATCTGGTAAAAAGCAGAACGAACACCATTGGGATGATTGTCCCGGAGTTTCATAATCCATTTTTTCCCAATGTTATTATTGGTGCGCACAATGTGTTGACTGAGGCGGGTTATAACCTCACGATCATGCAGTCTAATGAGTCATATCCGGTGGAAGTGTCAAATACCAGGACGATGCTTGCAAACCGAATTGATGGTTTGTTAATTTCTCTGACGCAGGAAACCAATAATTTTGATCATTTAAAAGTTTTTGAAAAAAGAGGAATTCCACTGATCCTTTTCAACCGGGTTTGTGACAACATAGCAGCTCCCAAGGTGGTAGTTAATGATTTTGATGCCTCATTTTCGGCAGTTGAGCATTTGATTTTAAATGGTTATGAGCGCATTGCACATTTGGGAGGGCCACTTACGTTGCTGGTCAGTCGGGAGCGTTTACGGGGATACCGAGCAGCAATGGAAAAATATGGAAAAACCATTGAAGAAAACATGATTATTCAGGGGATGTTTTCACAGCAAAAAGCCAGGATTTATGGTAAGTATTTACTGGAACTCGAAAACCGGCCGGATGCCATTTTCGCTGTAAACGATTCCGCTGCCATTGAAATCATGTTAATGGCGATGGAAAAAGGAATCAAAATACCGGAGGAGTTAGGCGTGGTAGGTTTCAGTGATAACCCGGAATCAGTTTATATAGGTCCCGGGCTCACTACGATTCGTCAGCCTACCATGGAAATTGGAATGACAACGGCAAAATGGATTTTACAAATGGTGGATTCAGATGCTGACATTTCGCTGCCTTTGGAGAAAATACTAAATACGGAGTTAATTGTGAGAGGATCTTCGAGGCGTATTTAAAACAGTATGGATCCGGAATAAATGAAATTATATATTATTTTCAAGTCTTTAAAAGAACAAAACAATTGTACAAATTTATAATTATTATGCAAGTGTTAAATTGCACCTCATGTCGGCAACCTGAGGCCGGTCGGCCGCTTCCATCGTGACCCGCGCATAGCTAATTTTCACTTTTGTATACCTTTATGTATGTAAGGCATCAAATAGGATGTACTATGATTGCTGTACAAGTTTATTTTACTAGAAGTAAAGGAAAGTAGCTGATTTGGATACTTTTTGCAATTTGTCGGGAACGTGAAAAGTTGTATACTTTGAGCAACGTTTTAGAGTAAAGAGGAACGGTTGAAAATAGCGGCAATTTTGTCAATAGCTTAGTTACCCCTGTAAGTAGAATAACCATATGCAGAGAGTGTTATCGGTACGTGATAATGTTTGTTGTCTTTAATTTCAAAGACAACTTCGATGAACGGATAAAAACTTTCTATGTTCTGGTTTTTAAAATAATCTGCTGTTAAGAAGGTTAATTTGTAAATTCCCTCATTAGACCTTTCATTGCTAAGAAAGTCTGGGATCCGACCACTGGCATCCGTTACTTTTTCCTCTATTATCGACCATGTTTTTTTATCCGTTTCTAACTTCTCAAGCCGGATACGTACATCTGATGCAGGCATACCTTTAGAAATATCAAGGATATGACTTGATAACTGGAACGTTTTCGACTGGGAGTAGGTCAACGTAGTACTCAGGATTAGGCCTAGGGCAAGAATTAAATGTTTCATTTGTATTAAAGTTAATTAGGTTGTGTAAATATTCCCGCTTCCTGAATGCCAGCGGATTTTGCGATTAAATCGTCATTCTCAGGACTACCACCACCTGCAACGCCAATAGCCCCGATCAGCTTACCTTCAAACCACAGGGGGCAGCCACCTCCAAGTAGCAGGAGTTCGGGAAGGCTGGCCAGATTTTCAGTATCAGGATTAGATCTGGCACTTCTGGATAAAGCTAAGGTGGGGGTTCTGGTCGAAACTGAGGTATACGCCTTTCTTCTGGATGCTTCCGTATTGTGAGGACCAACATTTTCATGGCGGCTGATGAGAATCACCTGACCATCTGCATTTAAAATAGAAATGGTGACGGATTTGCCCAAATCATTTGCGAAAGCTCTTGCTTTTTTTGCAAGTGTTACGGCAGCGTCTAATGTTAACTGATAGGAGGGTTTGAGATAGCTGGTTGTTTGAGCAGACACCTCTTTGCCGGGATTGGCCGCCTGTGCAATCAAAACAGTTGGTAATAAATAAATTAATATTAACAGATTGATTTTCATTGTAATTTTTTTTACAAAACTACAATCTGGATCTTTCGTAAGTGTTGCTTTATGTCAACGTTTTTAAAGTCTTGATTTTGTCCGGCTTAGTGTAGATGGAGAAATTCCCAGGTAGGAAGCGGCCATCTTGTTGGATACCCGAACCAAGAATTTAGGCTGTGATTCGATCACCCATTTTACTTTTTCAAGCGCATCAAACCCCTGAAACCCGTAGATACGCTTTTGAGCATTCACAAATCCTATTTCGAGGATTTCCCTGTAAATGTGACTGAATTCAGCTGTAGTGTCCACAAGGTCAAAAAAATCCTTCCGGGAAATTGCAAGCAGTTCTGACTTTTCAATGGCCTGCAAATACTCTAAAGCAGGCTTTTGGTCTATAAAACTTGGAAGAGCAGTAGCAAACATGCCTTCAAATGCAAAATAACGGGATGTTTCCATTCCTGCGTTATTTACTGTAAAAAGTCGTAGAGAGCCCGTATTGATAAAATAGTAAGTTCGGCAAACCTCATTATAATTTAATAGAACCTGTTTGCGTGAAACTTTTATGGGTTGAAAGCATGATAGAATCCTCTGTAACTTTTCCTGATCAATTTCATATCTACCCATTAAATAAGATGCAATAGGCTGATAGGCGGCAGGTAATGTATTGATAGATTGCATTATCTTGAATAATAGATATGTGGAAAAATAATGTTGTTGATCACATACACTATTATAATGCGCATTTAGAGTATATGTATTGTAATAGAACCAGTTATTTATTTTTCACAAAGCTATCACAATAGCTTAATGAATTCTAAATTCAGAGTGCACAAAAACGATGTTATGTATACACCGATAAATAACACAATGGTAGAGGAGTGATTCTTATTCTGTATACTTTAAAGTGTTGCCGGCCCAAACCTATGTACGTTTTACTGCATAGAAGATATTGATAAAATGATAACAAAATGATCAGCGTGATTTCAGTAGTCTTTGTCAGTACCAAGAAACGGCTGTTTCAAAATTTATTCTAAATCATATTAAACAGAAAAATCTATTTCAAACAACTATTACGCCAGGAGTGAGGTTTCTGCGCTTTTAGTTTTCTGCTTTTCCATTTTCTTATCTCCCCATTCCTTTAAGTAGGTTATAAATGGAATTAGCTCCAAGCCAGTTTCCGACAAAGAGTATTCAACCATAGGTGGAACCTGGTGATATACTTTCCGAAGAATTAAATCATCCTTTTCCAATTCCATAAGCGTTTGTGTCAGCATTTTAGTTGTAATATCTGCTAAAATTCTGCCCAGTTCTCCAAATCGTACAACCTTATGCTCATTTAAAGACCATAAAATCCTGCCTTTGTATTTCCCTCCAATTCTTCTGAATGCATAGTCAACTGAACATGTTGGCGAATCAGAACACTTTTTTTTCAATTTATCCATTTTAATTTACTTATAATCAGTTTACTTATTTTTTAGTAACTACAATACAAATAAGTAGGTACTTGCCACACCCAACAACCAAAACCTTCAATTTTAATACATGAGGTTTATCAAGAAAATATAGAGCATCGGCTTACAGTATGCAGACCAACTGTAAAACCATTTTCCAACCAAATGGGAAGAGAGTTAGAATGTTATTGATCTTCCTTTTTTATGAGTCAGGAAAAACGATGGTTGAAAAAGAGATCCAATCCCTGGATTGAGCATATGGAAAAAAGAAGAATACAGTTTAGGTTTATTATAGCACCATCATGACTATACCATATTGCGTTTGCTAGGCTTGTTGACTTAGCACATTTACTACATGGAAGCAAAGCTTTAAAAATATTGCAGTCGATTGCCTTAAAAAGGCATAAACAAATGCTAAAGCAAACGATGATAAAATATTTAATAAATATATTACCTTTGTTAACCAACTGGTTAGTTGACGAAATTAGTATTGATACATTATGACTACAGAAGACAATATACTACAGCATGCACGTGCTATTTTTTTCCGTAAAGGTCTTGCAGGTGCAAGGATGCAGGAGATTGCAGATTATGCAGGCATTAATAAAGCCATGCTGCATTATTATTTCAAGACAAAGGAGCAGCTATTTGAAAAGGTATTCGGGCAGGCATTTGAAGTTTTTGCCGGAAAGCTTGCCGAAATATTTAGCGGCGATGTAAATCTTGAAGAGATGATTACTGCCTACGTAAACCATACAGTGGATTCCTTAACTGAGAATCCGGGTATTCCTGTTTTTGTGATGAATGAGCTCAGCTATAATCCCGCGCGGATAACCCAACTGTTTGCAGGAGAGGAGAAGATCAATCTGGGTAATTTCAAAGAGCTGGTAGAAAAAAAGACTCAGGGAAAAACGGATGCAGAGGCTTTGTTTATAGATATGGTCGCATTGTGCGTATACCCATTTGTAATAGCTCCGGTGTTCACGAAACTGCTCCATAAAACAGACCAGCAGTATAAACATCTGCTTCAATCCAGAAAGGTGCATGTGATCAACCAGATACTAAGTAGGCTATAAAAATTTTTAATCAAAGAACGATGCAAACCCCTAAGAGGATTCAGTATATAAGTATGGCAGCTGCTGTGCTATTTATTACAATTGCCTGTATTCAAGGTTACCGTACTATTGGTTTGCCCCCTGTCATTATTGTCGGCGGCTCAGGCATTATCGGCTTTATAATGTGGTACAGGACCTATCTGAAACATCCGGTTGATCCTAAAATTATACTGCCATTGTTCCTGCTTACCGTAGCTGCTTTAGAAATACATATGTGTGAGGAGTACCTTACTGGTTTTGGCCCCTCAATGAGCCGCTTGTTCAATATTACCTGGACTGAAAAGAGTTTCCTGCTAATATTTGCTTTCATCGGTCCTGTTCTATATACTATGACTGCCCTTGGCTTATATTACCGAGTCCCCATAGCGGGCTTTGTTGCCTGGTTTATTTTTATCGGACCGGGAGTAGCAGAATTTACACATTTTATTTTTCCGCTGCTCAAACCGGATATTCTGCCGGATGTAACCCAAAGCTTATCCCAGGAAGTAAAAGGGGTTTTTGTATCCGGTATGCATAACTACTGGCTTAGAGCTACGGGCCATTATTACTTTTCAGGGATGTATACTGCCGTCCTCCCTATGGTGCCTGGCATCTGGGCAATTTGTACCATGATCAAAGCCGTCAAAAAAGGTATCAAACATTAGGTTTGGTTCTGTCATCTCATGATTTGCAACCAACAATTAAATGTTGACGATTTAAATAACGGTGGTTAGTCTTGGACTTACAATAGCAGTTGAGCATACGAGCAATGTCTCACCAACGAGGTTTTAAGAAATCATTTATGATTAATAACCATTTTTGTGTTAAGTGACATAACACAGAACAAGAGGAAAACAGCCCGTTGGTGAAAGTTCTCGGGATAGTACCAAGAGATGAGCAGCAATTATTTCGTTTGACGTTTATACTAATATTTATACTCATCTTCAATGTACTATGCTCACCTTTCTAACCCATTCTCTGCTTTCATTTTCCCTGGATTCAATCTGCATTTGAGGTCACACAGACAATGTTGGCAAAGCAAATTTAAATCTTATTCTGTCAGCATATCGTGTTGGTGTAGTATAAGCTTACATGAACAAACACCGCTTTCCTCCAGGTCAGATTTATATCAGCCGGAGCGGTTCGAATGCACCGGTTGCAATGAATGATATGGAAGAAAACAAAAGTAAAAACCGCCGGGTAGAGATCCAATTAGTACAGAAAATACAGGAAAAATAGACTGAAGCTTAAGAGGGTCAAAACGTTATGACTTGCCTTTTTTTTAATAAATTCCACGTAGTAGAACCAAGCAAATGGCCGAAAAATGTTATGCTTTGTCGCAAATAACGTCGATTTTATTGTCCATAAAAACGAACTATTCATAATTGACTTTGATCTTTGATATTATTCTAGATTGATCGATGGCTTCTAGATTAAGAAATATTGCTATGAAAATACTTGCCGTATTCACTATTCTTTCAGTAATGTGTTTTAGTTGCTGATACTATGAAGAGAAGGTTTCATTGCCTCTTTGTTTTTGGAATTCATCAACGCAATGATTGAAAGAGACAACATTCCTGAGGCAAGCCAAAACAGGTCGGTCCCGGCAACATAATAATTCCCTCTTGACCATGATATCCAGAACCAGTCATTGGTAACGATACCATTTATGATAGGTACAATAACGGAACATAACCCTCCCAACAACAAATAAAGCCGCGTTGACCCGGCTTCTGTTTTGGCAAATAACCCTGCAATCGCGAGTACCAGCCAGGAAAGGAAGAAAATAGTCCGTACCCAAAATACATGCTTTTCTATACCTGGTACCAGAAGCTCGGCTATGAAAAGGATGGCCACTGCCGGGAAAAGACTAAAACTGATTGCCAGGTACGACATCGTAACTTTGTAGTGAAACCGTTTTTGCTGGTCTGTATAGCTTTTTTTGTTGCGGGCCTCCTTCCATAAAAGTACGCCGCTGATGATCACAAAACAGGTGACAAACGTCAGGAAAAAGTAAACGATTTTAAGCGTCAATCCGCCGAAAGTGGCAAAATGCAGCCTTGCAATACCGGGCAGGATAGATTGTGCATAACCTTTTTTACCGGGCAGGTTATCAGATAAAATGCTTCCATCACGCAATCTGAATACTATTGAACCGCTTCCCGCAAATGTTTTGCTGTTTTCCAGCGCCGCCGATAGCATACCGTCCTGCCGGTCGTAATGTTTGATCTGTAGATAATTTAACTTCAAGTCTTTATGCTGATCTTTTAAATGGTCCAAAAGATTGGTTATTTTTAAATTATTTGTCGTCAAAGGTGCATTTTCGCTATTCGTCAGTACCCGGTCCGGCAGGATCACCTGCAGTGCTTTCTGCTGGTTTCCTCCAAAGAATACAACTACAACCGGAAGCAGGACCAAAAATGAAAGCATATAATAAGCTCCAGTGATGGCGTACATCAGTTGAAACGGAAGTCCCAGTAGGCCGAAGACCGTGTGCGAGCTGGTCCAGATATTTTTTAATGAACCTTTAAGCGAAAAGCCGTTGAATTTAGTGAAGATGTTTTGCCAGTGGATCATCAGACCTGTGACTACTGCAAATGCAAAAAACAAGGCAACAAATCCCGAAAGGTACCTTCCAACCACGGGGATCTGATCAAAAAAGTGGAGCCGGTAAAGCGTTTCGCCGACGGTTGTTTTTTCCTCCTGGCTGAAAGTTCCCGTTTGTGGATAATATGTTGTGTAATAGTGCTGCTCGGGCTTTCCTTTCGGCGTGATCAGATGCCCGTAAACTTGCACCAGTGGTTTTTCAACAGTTTCCGTGCGGATAGTAATGTCTTCAGAAAGGTCAAAGGAAGGGTTAAGCTTCTTTAACTTCCCAAGAATTTCATCGTAATCAACCGCTTTGGCCCGGGATTGCCTTGCAGCCGGGTTTTCCCATTGATAAAATTCATCTTTAAAAAGTGTGAATGCACCTGCGAAAAAGATCACATACAATGCAAAGCTGATCACAATGCCGGAAACCGTATGGGTATGGAAAGTGATATTGTAGAGTCTAGAGGATAAACCTTTAAGTTTCATTATTATTTAAGAAAAAAGACAACGGCGACACAAACCAAAATGCTGAAAAGATAAATTCCCCAAATACGCCAGCCGCTCCGGGCCAGGAATGCAACGATCATTAAAGCCACCCAAAGGATGAATACGGAAAATGCGCCTGTAAGTATGACTTCGGTGCGGTAGGGGACCAGCACGCTGATCATCATCTGAAACGCGACGGCCAGAAAATATCCGCCGATCAGTCCGGCGGTGATTTTCAGGGCCCTTTGCCCTTTGGTGGCCAGGTATTCTTTTTTAGCGGGCATAGGAAATCAATTGAATAAGTACCAGGCAATGGACCAGAGCCATCAGTCCGTAAAAATATCTTTTTCCCAAAACTGCAAAGAACTGGATCATCACCATCGCCAGTGAAGCCCCGGCCAATGTCATCAAAAGTCCCCCTGCCAAGCCATCTGAAAGGATAAAAATGGCAGAGCCGGTCAGTAAGAAAATAAGTCCGGCCCAGTTTGAACCAGCGAAAAGCGGTCTGAATATCGCTTCCGGAAAGTATTTTGACCTGGCGTAATACAGGTATGTCCCAAGTAATATAAAATAAAATGACAGCATTATAAACTTGTTTAGCTAGCGTTGAATGTCAATGAATGGAGTACCCAGCACTCTTGACCTTTAAAATTTAAATGAAATATTGGCTAAAAACTGCCTTGGCGACTGCGGATCAAAGTTCATCCCCCAATATTTCTTGTCGGTCAGGTTGTTTAGTTTAAGACCGAAACGGTAGCGCGGCTGATCATAGAAAAGGGTTGCATCCCAGCGCGTATACGAAGGAATTGTCAGCGCGCCCAGTTCATTGTTTTCATAGATAGTGCTTAGGCGGTTTCCTCCAAAGCCAACTCCCAGACCTTTCAATGGAGATGATAGCAGCCGGTAGCTGGCCCACAGGTTGGCTGCATGTTTCGGGAAGCCGTATTTCAACCCCTCGTTGGCGGCAGTTGATTTTTTGTATTCCAATTCATTGTAACCATAACCCAATACGACGTTCAATCCATTGACCGGGCTGATGGTAATATCGGCTTCGACACCTTTACTCACACTCGAACCATCTTGGACGGAAAATGCGGTATTGGTTGGATTGGGACGGATTACATTGGAGATATCAATGTTGTAATAACTCACCGAACCAACGATCCGGTTGTTCCAAGAATTCAGTTTTGTCCCCACTTCCCACTGGTTTCCATACTGTGGTTTGGGTATAAAAATGGATTGGTCTGGCTGCGTAATAGGCGCGATGTTCTGGAAGCCATTCATATAATTGGCAAAAATTGCGACTTTGTCTTTCACCGGCTGGTACACCAGACCCAATTTTGGGGAAACTGCGGTCTGCTCATAACCTCCGTTACGTTCGCCGCCATTAGTGGCCGTTCCCTTGTTGTTGAAATGGTCCACGCGCAAGCTCACCATGGCCATCAGTTTGTCGGTTATATTAATTACGTCTGAGAAGTAAGCGCTGAGCGTCGTTTGTTTGGATTCTGTGATATTCACCGATCCAATACGCGCTACCAGTTCGTCGATTCGGGCAAGAGACATCGGTTTGATGGAACGCCTAACATTGATCGTATCGTAGGTGATTGTTCCATATGCCTGTGTTTTATTGATCAGGCTATACACGTCCACACCGGCAACAATGCGGTTTCTGAGCCTTCCGATTGCAAAATCACCCGTGAAATATTGTTGAAACTGGGTAGAAGTACTGAAACTGTTGCGGGCAGAGGATAGCCTGCGTACCACCGTGGAATCGCTTGTCCACACAGCCGGATAAAAATAGTTCACGTTGTCGTAGCGAACGTTTCCGAGTGCATACTGTGTGGTGGAAGTCCAGTTTTTTGAAATTTTGTACTGCGCCTGAATATAAGCATTGGATGAACCCATCTGCAGCAGCGGATCATTGCTGTTGATCGACTGGCGGTAGCCGAGCGGCATGTCTTTGATGTTTTTGAAAGTCACATTGGCGAAAGAATTAGACGGCATTGTGCTGCGCTGCGTACGGTAAAATTCGGTTTCAAAAAGCAAAGTAAGCCGGTCGCTGGCCTTATAGCTCAGGCTTGGCGCTACAGTCACAGCCCGTGCCATGCCGAATGCCTGAAATGAATTTTCACGGTGTCCGGCTGCATTCAGGCGAAAAAGCAATGTTTTATCTTCGTTAACAGGAGTATTCACATCCAGTGTGATCCTGTTCAATCCCCAGCTGCCCGCAGAATAGCCGATCTCGCCTGCTGCTTTCTCGAAAGGTTTTTTGGTAACAAGATTGGTAAAGCCGCCAAAAGAAACAAGGCTAGATCCGAACAATGTTCCCGACGGCCCTTTGATGGCCTCTACGCGCTCCACGTTCACCGGATCAATTCCCGCGCTGAGCTGTGCCGCCATACCATTCCGGATTTGGCTGGTTACCCACGATCCCCGCATAACCATATACGTGATACCGTTATTCACACCTCCGAAAGAAACCGTGGCACCGGGTACGTTCCTGAGCAGGTTTTTGTAGTCTACCGCAATCTGTTCGATGGCAAGCTCCTTGGATACCACATTGTACACCTGCGGATTTTCAAGATTTTTTAAAGGCATCCTGGCCACATAGCCGCTTTCTTTTTGTCCGAACTTATTGATATTACCGCTGATCGTAACTTCCTGCAAGGTTTTTGAATCCTCCTTCAGCCGGATCGTTTCGACCGTCAGGGTTCTGTCGTCATTGGTTTCAATATCCAGTTCTGCAGGTTCAAATCCTATGATGCTTACAACCACAACATGTTTGCCGGCAGGCACATTACGAAGCTGGTAATCGCCACTTTCATCAGTAACCGTTCCAAACTTTGTATTTTTGATCTGTACTGTTACAAATGCGCCTGGCTGGCCGTCGCTGGTCATAACGTGACCTTTAATATGAGATTTTGTCATTTGCTGTGCGGCCAATCCGTTGATACACAACAAATAAATTAGAATAGATAGAAAATGTTTCATATGGGGGTATGTTAAAATTATATGTTATAATGACTTGGATATGTCCAGGCCTGTGAGGTTTCAATGAAGTAATGCAATCTTTTTCCTTGTTGAAGCTGTCCGGCTTAATTCCGATCCTGTAACCTGGCTGGCCTTAAAAAACAGTGCACCTATCAAGGTATAGGTCCGAAAAGGCCTTTGCTGCCAGCGACTATCTGGAGGTATTTTATGCAAACCATTAGGACTAGAGCGACTGGATGTCGTAGTTAAAGAGCTTGCTTTCGACATTTAAGTTTGCGCAACAGGGCCCGCTGACAAAAGGAAGAGATTAAAACCAACGTATAGTTTATTCATAGGTTACTATTGGCATGGGCTAAAAGGTTGCTTCCAGACAAAAACAGCAGTGCATTGAGAGAAAAAGTATTTTTCATTTAAGTGGAAAAATTAAGATGGAAATAGTTGGTAATTAACTTTGAGAATACGGGTTTGTGTATTTAGACTAAATATAATTAAACAAAAGTATATCTCGTAAGTCACCTTTGCAACATTTAGTTAGAATTTTTCAAATAAAGGGTGACAAAGTCAATGGAATTATGGCAGTAGGAAGCCGGTGGCGCAGCCATATTTTTTGCAAGATGTAAAGAAGCAGAGAATAGTATTTGAATACTTCCGCCGTTGACAAAATGCGTCTTCTTTGTTTCATCGGATATGATCACGGTAATGTCATTTATTCCAATCGGCTCTGATCTACATTAAGTTTTGTGAAGATTAGATAGGTTTCTTCGTTTGAATTTCTCGTCAAAAAGCCAGACAGGTAATATCAAAATATTACAATCTGGTAATATTTTGATATCTCTGGCTTAACAGACGTAAAATACCTTTGTGATTTCTATTATAAGGCAAGTAGGGCAGTTAGTGGAAATATACTAAATGCTTAATCTTGTTTTTATTCAATTTTAATAGGTATTATGAATAAATTATTTTTACCCGTTATTTCTGTCATTTTAACTGGTATTTTAGTCTTTGTGCCTGAAAGTTCTCAGGCATCAGAACTGGTCCTTAAGCCGCTGGCGAGTTCTAAGAAATTCATGAGCAAAGCCGATCCGGTTACCGCTTCCGGTAAAGTCTCAGATGATAACGGAGCACCCTTAATGGGGGTCACGGTCTTAGAGAAAGGAACCAACAAAGGTGTCACTACGGATTCGGAAGGAAGTTTTTCCATGCAAACCACCCAGGGAGCAATCCTGGTGTTTTCTTTTCTTGGCTTTATTGCACAGGAAGTTACTGTCTCCGGAACCCAGCCTATAGTGGTCACTTTGAAAGAAGATGCTTTGATGCTTAGCGAGTTTGTAGCAGTCGGCTATCAGACCATGCGGAAAAGTGATTTGACCGGAGCTGTTTCCAGTGTCAAAGCAAGAGAGTTAAACCTTTCTGCGCCGACGATCGGGCAATCTCTGGTTGGCAAGGTGGCTGGGGTACAGGTCTCTCAGGTCAGTGGTGCGCCCTATCAAAGCACAAAGATCCGGGTTCGTGGCATTGGTTCGATCAATGCAAGTTCAGACCCGTTGTATGTGATCGACGGCTATCCGGCAGGAAATGACGTTTTTATTAACCCAAATGATATTGAGTCGATCGATATCTTGAAAGATGCCGCCTCAGCTGCCATCTACGGTTCACGGGCATCAGGCGGGGTAGTGCTGATCACAACCAAGCGCGGTAAAGATGGTAAGGGAAAACTGGAATATGATCTGCAGACCGGTTTTAATCAGGTTAGCAAGAAGATTAAACTGATGAATTCTTCCGAGTTTGCACAGCTTGTGATTGATGGTAGAAATAATTCTTACCGTGACTTTGTTGAAAATTCAGGTGCAACCTGGACGGATGCCATGAAATCGGATGACAATGCTACCCGTACCAAACGGGTAGGCAATGGCGGCAGTATCACCATTCCTGAATCCATCTACAACTTTGCTACCCAGCAGATGATCACACCGACTGTCGATACCGACTGGCAGGACGAGCTTTACCGTAACGGATTTTTTCAAAGACACAACGTTTCGTTTTCGGGTGGTAAACAGGATCTCAGATATTATCTGAGTGGAGGTTACCAAAATCAGGATGGTATCATTGTTGGAACTGGGCAGAAAAGGATTAACCTGAGAGCCAATGTTGACGGCAATGTGAATGAAAAGCTTAAAGTAGGAGGTAACTTTTCTTTTACGCAGAACGAAAACGAGGAAATACAGGAAGGCCGTTATGACCACAGTCCGGTGATGGCAGCCCTTTTATATGCACCTTTTCTTCCTTCCCATAATGCGGATGGCAGTATAGCTAAATTCGGGATGGGTGCTTTGTCTGCCGGTAATTTTGGTATACAAAATCCGGAAAACCCGGTTGCACAGGCAACAGAAACCAATATCCGCCGCAAAGGTCTCAGAAGCAGCTATAACGTCAATGCAACCTACCAGATCATCAAAGATCTTTCTTTCAAGGTCAATTTAGGCATGCTGACTTACAATGAAAAGTATGATTATTATTTGCCTACCAGTCTGAGTGCCGGCAACTTTGCTCCCTATTCCGTTCAGGCGCAGACTGCTGCTAAAGCCACTGCACAAAACATCACGCAGATTGATCAGTTAGCTGAGTTTACATTAAATTATAACAAACAGTGGGGTAAACATCATGCCGATGTGCTGGCAGGATATACTATCCAGAAAACGAGCAGTGACCTGATCAGCGTTTCCGCGCAAGGTTTTACCAACGACCGGATTCAGGAAATATCAGCTAAAGGAGCGGACGCAACCTTTTTCTATCTGAACAAAGCGGAAAAATATGTTTATTCGCTTCTATCGTATCTGGGACGCGCCAATTATAACTATGATAACCGCTACTTTTTAACTGCTACTTTCCGGACAGATGGCTCGTCCCGTTTCGGTGCGTTAAACCGTTATGGGTATTTCCCTTCAGTTTCCGCGGGCTGGAGTATTTCGGATGAATCTTTTTATCATAGTTTCCTGGGTGCTGAATCAACGGTTAAGCTTCGTGCAAGCTGGGGACTAAGTGGAAATAATAACATTGGTAACTACAATTCCCAACAGGTAATGGCTTCACCAGGCGGTGTGGTTTTCGGAAGCAATACGATTGCATCAGCGCTTTGGGCAGGTGGCGTGAAAGATCCGAATCTTGGATGGGAATCTACCTCGCAGTTCAATGTGGGAACGGATATTACGCTTTTGAAAGGGCGCCTGGGATTGATGGCTAATCTTTACCTGAGTAATTCCTATAATCTTCTTTTTAACCAATCCATTTCAGCTGTATCAGGAAGCTCCTCAATTCTTACCAATCTGAAAGATTCCAAAATACAAAACAAAGGGTTCGACTTTCAGGCCGATGCCCGGGTAGTATCTGTCCATGATTTCAAGCTAAATGTAACTGGTAATATTTCATTGAACCGCAATAAGGTCCTGAATATGGGCGGTGCGGGAACAATCATTACCAACGGAGCTGAAAGATCTTATAAAACACACATCACCCAGCAGGGTTCTTCTGTAGGTATGTTCTACGGGTTCAAAGTACTTGGCATGGTGACCCCTGAAAACATTGCTGAGATTGCACCATCGACGGCCACCAGTCAGAAACTAAGGGTAGGCGATCTGTATTTTGAAGATGTCAATAAGGATGGTGTCGTTAATGATGCTGATAAAACAGTGATTGGAAATCCATATCCTAAGTTCACCTATGGTTTGGGGCTGACCAGCAGTTATAAAAACATCGATTTCAGTGCATCTTTCAATGGTTCTTATAAAAATGAGATCCTGGATGGTCAGGATTATTATTTATTCAACCTCGAAGGATCAGGAAATCAGTATACTGAGGTTAATCAGCGGTACCGCTCTGAATCAAGTCCTGGAAATGGTTCTGTTTTCCGTGCTACCAGAGGTGCTTCACAGAGCAACAGCACCCGGTTATCCACTTTTTACATTCAGGATGGGACTTATTTCCGGTGTACTGATATAACGCTGGCTTACAATATTCCCAACCTGCTGAACGGAAAACTGGGAATTTCCTCAGCCCGGATTTATGCCAGTGTGAACAATGCTTTTACCTTGTCGAAATACAAAGGCTACAACCCTGAGGTAGATTATAACAATGGATCAAACCTGACTCCTGGCGTTGATTATGGTGTTTATCCGCTTGCTCGTGGATATAATCTGGGTATTAAACTGGTTTTTTAAAATATTAAAATTAGAAGGAATGAAAAGTATATATATATCGGGTATTTGTCTGATGCTTGTGATAGGAATCACTTCCTGCTCAGATGTTTTAGAGCAATCTGATCCAAATGCGGTTACAGTAGATGATTATTTTGTGTCTGAAAACGACGTTCAGCTTGCTGTTAACGGCATATACCAGTCTTTAAGAAGCTCTGATGCAGTAGGCGAAAACAGTGGTCTTTATACGGATGAGCGTTCGGACGATACCGGTACCAACGACAATCAGTCCAACTCGGGAGAGCCGTTTCAATTTAACAATTTCTCTTTGCTGCCCAGCAACACCTGGCTTAAAAATCATTGGGTAGCGCTTTATCAGACGATTACCCGTGCCAATATTGTTTTGTCAAACATTGATAAGGTAACCTTTGCCGATGCAGATACTAAATCAAAGCTATCGGCTGAAGCCAAATTTCTGAGAGCCTTTACCTATTTTCAGCTTGTACGTAAATGGGGAGATGTGCCTTTGGTAACGCGGCAGCTGAAAACGACTGCAGAAATTACTGAATTCACGGCAAGAGTGAAAAAAGAAGAGGTTTACAATCAGATTGTAACAGATTTAAAAGACGCTCTCGGTTCATCGCTTGCCAATCTGCAGACAGGTGCAAATGTAGGAAAGGTTTCAAAAGCAGCCGCTAACGCGCTTCTGGGACAGGTGTATCTGACGATGGCCACAACGCTGGATCAGTCTGATAAAGCAGCAAATCTTGCTAGTGCAAAAACATATCTGGAAGCGGCATACGGAATGAAAACTTTCGGGTCGCTGAAAGAAATTCCGTACACCGATGTATTTGATGTAAGTAAAAAATCAACTTGTCCGGAGCTCATTTTTCAGATTGTAAATAAGCAGGGAGATCTGAATTATTCTTCTTCCATTGCCGCCAATACCCAGGCAAAAGGGGAAACAATTAATTCATTGAAACCTTCGACAGGAACCGGTGCCATTGTTACCCATGATCTTGTAAACGATTATGAATCAGGTGATTTAAGAAAAGATTTCTCCATTAAATATGCCAGTGATGTGACGGTGCAGGACTGGTTTATTACCAAATTCAGAGATGCGAGCACAACCGCAGGCGTTAATGGCTATGGAGGAAATGACTGGGTTTTGATCCGTTACGCAGACGTAATTCTGATGCTGGCTGAGGTAAATATGTACCTGGGTAATGAAGCAGCAGCCATCAGTTATCTGGATATGGTCAGGGAAAGAGCCCAAATGCCTTCCTATGCAATCAGTAAAACGGATGCTGCTTACAGCAGCAAATACCCAACGTTAAAACTGGCCATTCTGCACGAAAGGCGTGTAGAACTTGCCTTTGAGCATCACCGCTGGTTTGATTTGCTAAGGACTTTCACAACCCCGGAACTGGTTAGCTATATACAGTCAAAAAAACAACTGGATTTTGGAAATGCCAAAGTAAGCAACTTTACAGCCAAGGACCGGTACTATCCGATTCCTTTTGATGAGAACAAGCTTGATCCGGTTAAAATGTACCAGAACGAAGGTTATTGATTTTTCAGAATTACTTAGTTAAAGACAGGCAGCACAACTTTGATAGGCTGCCTGTTTTCCTGGTCATGGCGCATTTAAGATGGTGAATATTAATGATAATTTTATGGAAAGAAGATCAGTACTTAAAAGCATTGGCGGATTATTTTTAACACCGGATTTACAGTCTGCACAGCCGGTTGCTGACCGGAATCCTGTGTTGCGGATAGCACATCTTACCGATGTCCATTTGAAAAATGAGTTTGATGCACCGGCAAAGTTTATCAGATGCCTGCATCATGTGCAGAAGCAGATGCCAAAAGTGGACATGATCCTGAATGGTGGAGACATTGTGTTCGATATGAACAAGGAAAGTATCAGCACCATCAACGATCAATGGAAACTTTATAAAGGCATTATGAAAGAAGAAAACAGCATCCCTGCTGTATACTGCCTGGGCAACCATGATATCTGGTGGAATGAGAATAACAAAGGGCAATCCGTGTATGGAAAGCAGTATGCGCTGGACCAGCTTCAAATGGCCAAACCTTATTACAGCTTTGAAAAAAGCGGCTGGAAATTTATCGTTTTAGACAGTGTTCACCTGGACATCGATGATACCTGGTACATTGGCAAACTGGGCGCTGAGCAGTTTGCCTGGCTGGAAAACGAGCTTAAAAACACCCGTTCAGACATGCCGGTCATGGTGTTGTCCCATATCCCGATCCTGACGGCTACGCTGATGATTGAAGATAATATTGTCAACAAATGGGAAATGCTTGGCGGAGACATGCACACGGATACATCGAAAATCATTAATTTGTTTTATCAGTATCCGAATGTTAAAATTTGTCTGAGCGGGCATATTCACATGCGCGACAAGGTCGAGTACAATCATGTAACCTACATTTGTAACGGTGCTGTCAGCGGGGCCTGGTGGAAAGGAAACAGAAGACAAACCCTGCCGGGTTACGGTGTACTGGATTTGTTTGCCGATGGAAGCTTCACTGAGAACTATATCAACTATTGATCATTTTTCTGTGACAGAAAAGCATACACACTTTTTATGAAATTTTGGGCCTAATAAAGAATTGTTGTTTTTTCTCCCAAGCAGCAGCTGAACCGAGTACTTAAATATGAGAGTTAAAAAAGTTTAAGAAAATACTTATCGTATTATTGCAATGAATTATATTGTTTTTATCTTTGGTACATGGGAGTTACAAAGACACAAGTTTTTACGGATAAACAAAACCGTATCGCTGATCTGGCCAAGGCACTGGCGCATCCGGCACGGGTTGCCATCATTCAGCATCTTTTAAAAGAGAAATCCTGCGTTTGTGGTGATTTGGTAGAAGTGCTGCCACTTGCTCAGGCAACGGTATCACAGCATTTGAAAGAACTTAAAAATATTGGTATCCTGCATGGAGAAATCAATCCGCCGCGTGTTTGCTACTGCATTAATGAAGATGTTTGGCAGGAAGCCAAGGAGATTTTTGGAGAAATTTTTGAAACTGAGATTACACCGAAATGCTGCAGTTAAGTAGCATTTATAATTATTTTTAATTAATCGTAACATAGCAATGAATAGTATAGATCCAATGAACTGGCAAGCCTTCAAAAATACACTTTTGGAAAATCCTGATAAAGTTCTTCAATTCCAATACGCGGAAGGTCAGTATGTAGATGTATCTTACCACATTACTGAAATCAAGCAGGCTCCGATTGTTTCTGTCGACTGTGGTGGCATGATGAACAGCTGGACGGAAATCATTGTACAGCTTTGGGAGCCATCCGTGGCCGAAACGGACCAGGCCATGAAAGTAAGCAAAGCGCTATCCATTATTAGCCTGGTGGAAAAATCACTTCCCCTTAATCCACTGGGTGTGGTAAAAATCGAATTTGGTAATTCTAAATTTGATACCCGTCAAATGTATCCATCGGATTTTATTTTAGAAGGAGATTTGTTTACCATAAACCTGGCAGCTGATTTTACACAGTGTAAAGCAATAACCCAGGGACAAAGCTGCGGCACTACACCATCCGGTGAAGATTGCTGCACACCTTCCGGCACGACGGTGGCTAACGTGAAACAAGTTCAGATACTTGAAGTGGCTGGAGCTGAAAATCAAAGTTGCACGCCAGGCGGGGGGTGCTGTTGAAGGTTGTCAGCTATTAGTAACCGGGTTTCAAAATCTGGCATTTACATAGAAAATTTAAATTCATATGGTCTTGATACGAAATTAAGCACCTGTTGATTTGCCGGCTGTCCGTAAGATTTATTTAAAAGGTATTGCTGCCGGTGGTTGATCGGATACGGTGAAAAATTGGAAATTTATGGCGCAGTGTCAACCTTTTGAAAAGAAGAAGTAAAATAACAGTAATAAATTAAGCAAAATGAAAAAAGTATTAGTGCTTTGCACCGGCAACAGCTGCCGGAGCCAGATAGCTGAAGGCTACCTTAGAAAATTTGCAGGAGAGAAAGCCAGCGTATATAGTGCAGGGGTTGAAACGCATGGAGTGAACCCGAAAGCTATTTCCATCATGGCAGAAGATGGGATAAATATTTTAGACCACACATCTAATAATATTGACGAATACAAAGACATTGACTTTAATTTTGTGATTACAGTCTGTGATAATGCCAAAGAGCGCTGTCCCTATTTTCCAACAAATGCAGAGAAATTTCATTACAACTTTCCTGATCCTGCTAAAGCAACCGGTAGTGAAGAGGAAATAACAGAACAGTTTCGTAGTGTACGTGAAATGATCAAAACGTACTCAGAAAATTTTGTCAACGAGAATCTTTAAAAATAATTTATGTCTGCAACAAACTGCGCTCCGGCGGCCAGCCGAAAAAAGCTAGGCTTCCTGGACCGTTACTTAACGTTATGGATTTTTCTGGCCATGGCCATTGGTGTAGGACTCGGTAATTTTGTACCTTCGATCTCTGCATATATTAACACTTTCTCAAGTGGGACCACAAACATTCCCCTGGCCTTTGGCCTGATCCTGATGATGTACCCGCCACTAGCTAAGGTGAAATACAACAAAATGGGGGAGGTATTTAAAAATACCAGAGTGATGACGGCTTCCCTGGTATTAAACTGGATCATTGGCCCAATACTAATGTTTATTTTAGCTATTGTGTTCCTGCCCGACCATCCTGATTACATGATTGGATTAATTCTGATAGGCCTGGCCAGGTGTATTGCCATGGTTTTGGTGTGGAATGAACTGGCAGAAGGAAGCAGGGAATATGCTGCCGGGCTTGTAGCTTTAAACAGTGTATTTCAGGTGTTGCTTTACAGTTTTTATGCTTATTTCTTTATTACGGTATTACCGCCTTTGGTAGGACTAAAAGGATTGGCAGTTAATATTACCATTTCAGAAATTGCAGTCAGTGTAGGCATTTACCTGGGTATTCCTTTTGCTGCCGGAATGATCAGCCGTTTTGGGCTAACTGCCCTGAAAGGGGAAGACTGGTATGAGAAAAAATTTATTCCCATAATATCACCGATCACTTTGGTCGCGCTTTTAACTACGATCATGCTCATGTTCAGCCTGAAAGGGAAACTGATTGTTCAGCTGCCAGGCGATGTACTCTTAATCGCTATCCCACTGGTTATCTATTTTGCAATCATGTTTTTAGTCAGTTTCTTCATGGCAAAATCGCTGGGTGCAGACTACTCACAAAATGCTTCGATAGCTTTCACGGCGGCAGGCAATAATTTTGAACTTGCTATTGCAGTAGCTATCGGCGTGTTTGGGATCAATTCCGGTCAGGCATTTGTTGGTGTAATCGGCCCGCTGGTAGAAGTACCGGCATTGATTGCCCTGGTTAATGTCGCTTTCTGGCTGCGTAATAAATATTATAAAACTGAGCCTTCTAATATATGAAATTGGCAGAATAGCGATGATTGTGGATGTGCTTACAAAACTCTAGCGACTCTGGTCAACTTAAAAAAAAGAGCCGGGATAACTCCGGCTCTTTCGTGTCTTACACAAGCAGCATCAGGGGACGACGACAAAGGAATCCACGGCCAGATTCTGCTTACCTTGAACTTTAATGCTGTATTTACCAGGCGATAGACTTGGCAAACCAATATTTAAATGCTGCTGATCAGGTGAGGCCGTTTGGTTGTTATTCTGATAAACGGTGTTGCCTGCCAGATCGTAAATAATGAGTTCCAGCTGCTCTGAGGACTTCAGGCCACTGACCTTAAATTGCAAGGTTTTAGCCTGAGAAGGATTAGGAAATGCAGTTACACTAAATATTGAATTTGATCCTTTTACAGCAACAATGGAGCTGTATTCATAGCTTCCGTCAAAATCGACTTGTTTAAGCCGATAGTACGTGTATCCGGAATTATCGTTTAGGTCCGTGGTCTGATACTTTACTGTTGACTTAGAAGAACCAGCCCCTTTAACCTGACCAACGATCTGAAAGCCAACGCTTGGATTAACCGTTTTTTCAATCTGAAAATAATCGTTATTAACCTCTTCACTGGTTTGCCAAAAAAGCGTGACATTAGCCTCATCTGTACGCTCAGCCGTAAAGCTTATCAAGGTGACCGGTAATGGTGTTTTTACGCAAGGTACAATCATTGAGCAGGGGTCCGTGCTTAATACAGCTTTTCTCAACGTTCGGTTAGCAAAAGAACGGGAAGTTGTCCTTTCCACCAGGCGTCGGACAGTCAGGTGTGCCTGGGTTTTGGGAAGAGATTGTGCCCCGGCAACGCTGGCTGCTAAAAATAAAGCCAGACAAAATAGAAGTCTCATAGTTGATTTGATTTAAAATATTAAACAAATCAAAAATCCTGTTTCATCGTCGAAACGTCGAATTCGAATGGATTTGCATTTGCAGTTGGTGCGCCCGTTTTAGGATCAAATGAATAGGTCGTAATTCTTATCGACTTATATACGAAATTAACGCTTTCGGCAAGTATTCCGCAATCATCACATTGTGCACTTGCGTCTGAGATTTTTGTTACAAAGACATCTTGAAGCTCGATCTTATGCGCCGCCCGTTGCTCTCCCTGACTATTCCTTGCTGCTACGACAATTTCAATAAGTGGAAAGGATTTGCCAGTGGCAATTGATCGCAATAGTTCGTTTGATAATTTGTCTACGCTTTTGGTAATTGAAATGGCATCGAAAGTTGGTTTTCCGATAGCTGCGCCAGTGCCTTTGGTGAAAGAAACCTCCGCTTCAGCACCAAACTGCACGCCGGAAATTTCCACGTAATTTTCAAAACCTTTAACCGTAGTGCCTTTAAGCGTAAATTCGCCAGCTTTTAAATAGATGTTTTGGGCAAAAGCAGCACCTACATTTAAGAACAGCAGGGATAAAAATAGTAAAAACGAAAAGGAAAATTTTTTCATAAAAAAATGATTAAACGATAATTAAAATGATTAATTGATTGTACACGACATTGCAAGGTTAGCCACAGCATACACCTGAGCAAATTTAGGGTTATTGGTCAGATTTTTAATTTTATAAAAAAGCGGACTGGGATTTTTCTGGGAAAGATTCAGAATCTCATTTTTATAAGGTAAATTCAAAGATAAATATAATCTCGTGCCCTGTTTTTGTAAATGGGTAAAAGTTAGTTAACGGTCCAAAATTCAGCATGACAGGCAAATACGATGTTAGTCTTTTAGGGAAGTTATAGGAGCATCTTCTTAGACTTCCTTTCTTCCAGTCAAGGCAAAAAGCTGGCAGCTGATTCCTAATTTACCTTTTGAGATAATTACTTCTGAAATGGACACAGCCATTTTATTCATAGCAACTCCTTAAAAATCTGATTAAGTATTCTACTGCTTTATCAGCAAGCTACCTGCATTATAAGCACCAAAACATCCCAGTCCGCCAATAATGTTGGTGTAAACCAGTGCCGGTTCGACAAATGGATTATCACTGTTTCCGTTATCCTTTATTGTTTTACAAAATTTGTAGTAATTCTCATCCATGTTTAGAATTTCAAAATATACAGCTTTGAGAATCGGATCGGTTGGTACAGTTTGTGGTTTACCGTTTTTGTCGATATAGTTTATATTTCGTTTATAAAGAGAAACATTGTAAACCGGGGAATTAAAGGTAATTCCATCAATATTGGTATCGGTATACAGGAAATCTTCATAGCTAAAATTAAAAACGCTTTTAGTTATTTTGGTTGTTACTTTTACTTCTTCCCCGGTAGCGTTAAAGGCCAAATCTTTCTGTTCAATTTCCGCATAGCCTCGCAATGCATAATAATTGGGCTCGCCTTTGATGTCTTCCCAAGACATTTTTACATTGACTAAGCTGTCCCCCGGATACCGCGGTTTTGCTACGGGCTGAATTGCGTAATTTTTTACCGTTGGCGCAGTAGCCGGAACGGTGCAACTTGCCTTTACGGTACGCTTTCCATCACTGACCACAAGACTGTATTTCTTACCGGGTTCAATTTTAAATTCACTGGCTTCGATAACATAATTGTTTAGGGAATCTTTATAAGGAATCGTGATTTGGCCGGCATCACCTGAAATAATGACACTGGCGTTTTTGATATAAACCGGTTCGTAATTAGCTGGCCCGAATAAACGCTGCGGTTCGGTAACTATTACTTTAATCTCGTCCGACTGGGGTGAAATATAACATTCAACCACAAGTTTCGATTCGATTTTTGGCAGTTTGTCCTCGTCAATATCGTTTACCATGCTCTCGCAGCTGCTTAATAAAACACAGCAAAACAGGATCAGGAAATATATTTTATAATTCATTTTGGTCGATGATTGAATTTAAACAAAATCAAAACTTGAAATTATAACTAAAAGAGGGAAGCACCGGAAACAAAGAAACCCTTGTCAGCACATTAACGCGCTGCCCGCTCTTATCCTTTTTATCCTGAATATCATAAAAGAATGGATTTTTGCGGTTGTAGGCGTTGTAAAGTCCAAACTCCCAGGTTCTTTCGTGCCTCTTTTTCATTTTATGAAACTGAATGGCAACGTCCATCCGGTGATAAGCTTCTGCCCGGAAGGAGTTCTTTTTACCGTATTCGGTAGTGTTGGTTCCAGAGTACCAAAAATTAGTCTGACCGTTGGGGTCGGGCCTGTATGCATTTCGGAAGGTTGTGTATTTTGACACAGGCAAGGTAAGAGCGTTTCCGGTACCATAAACCCAGGTACCCGACAGCGTAATGCGTTTGCTGATTTCATAAATTCCCACGATAGAAAGGTCATGCCGGCGGTCGTAGCGCGGGTAGAAGGTTTCCCCAAAATTCAGTTCGGGAAATTTCCATTGTGTCCAGGAAAGTGTGTAGCCAACCCAGCCAGAAAGCCTTCCTGTTTTCTTTTGCACCATAAATTCCGCACCATATGACCAGCCTTTTCCGGCTGTCACATTGTTCTCCCAATTGATTTCATTGGCGTTTTCACCATCCAGATTGATAAAAGAAGATCCCTCTTTGTAGCTGATAATGTTATTCATACTTTTGTAATATCCTTCCAAGGTCAAAGCCAGACCTGGTTTTTCAAGATCCTTTGCAAAACCAAAAGCGACCTGGCTGGATTGCTGAGGCGCGATTTTGTCAGTTGTTGGAACCCAAAGATCGGTAGGTAAGCCAAGTCCTGTGTTGCTGAGCATGTGTACGTATTGGTTCATCTGTGCAAAAGATGCTTTCATTGAAAAGTCTTCTGCCATTTTCAAAGCAGCAGAAAACCGGGGCTCGGGCCGGATGTATGTTTTGGAAGGCGTTTGAAATACACTCAACCGGAAACCTGCATTTATCTTAAGCTTTTCAAAAGGTTTCCAGGTATCTTCTCCATAAATGCCGCCTTCCACACTATTAATTGGCTTGGCCTGCAAGTCGATATTATTATCAAAAAATTCTCCTGCCACAGCCAAGGCAGATGGGACAAACCGGTGGGTGGTTGCCTGCGCGCCAAATTTGACGGCATGTTTTGTGTTAGGGTAAAAGTCAAAATCCGTTTTTAAACTGAAATCCCGAATAAGGCTGTTGTAATTCAGGCTAAATACATCGGGTTCCTTACCTTCATTTTCATCCCTATCATAAGAAAAAATATTAAAATTGAAATGACTGTAAATCAGCGAAGTATTGACAAAAAGTTTTTGATTGATTAGGTGGTTCCAGCGCAGGGTTCCGGTAGCATTTCCCCAATTCAATCCCGATCTGTTTTCACTGTTAGAGCTTTTTTCTTTAATACTGAATTTATCCTGGCCAAAATATCCGCTGAGGTAAACCTTGTTCTTAGGCCCGAAATCGTAGTTTATTTTCGCATTTAAATCATAGAAAAAATAACCAGGCTTCACTTTGTTGTTATCCCCCGCCTGCTGTTGGGCAATTAAAGGAGCAGCAAGTACGTCAATGTAAGTACGTCTGGCAGAGATCAGAAAAGAAGATTTCTTTTTTGCCAAAGGCCCTTCCAGTGTAAGCCGTGATGAAATTAGTCCGATCCCGCCTTCGCCATGTAACTTTTCTTTGCTACCTTCTTTCATATTCATTTCCACAACGGATGAAAGCCGTCCGCCATACCGGGCAGGAAAACCGCCTTTGGTAAGCTCCACACTTTTAAGCGCATCGCCATTGAAAACGGAGAAAAAACCAAAAAGATGGCTTGCATTGTAAACGACCGCATCATCCAGGATAATCAGGTTTTGATCCGGTCCGCCGCCGCGCACGTACAATCCGGTTTGCCCTTCTGTACCTTTCTGAACACCAGGCATGAGCTGCAAAACACGGATTACATCCTTTTCTCCCAGAAATGCAGGTAACTTCTTAATTTGTGAAATGGGTACTTCAATCTGGCTCATCTGCACGGATTCACTTACTTTTTCATCCTGCCGCTTTGCCGTAACGACCACTTCATTGAGCTGATTGACTGCCGGAAGTTCAATACTGAGTTCTCTGTTTGCAAGTGCGCTGATCCTGGTCTGCTGTCTTTCATAGCCTACAAAAGAGTAAGAAATGGAAACAGAGTCGGTCTTGGGAATGGTGAGTGAGTAAAACCCATAGGTATTCGTGACTGTTCCTGAGGATGTGTTTTCAACGTAAACGTTAACACCGGGGAGCAACTCACGACTGCCCTTTTCGCGGACAAAACCGCTGATTGTAATTTGCTGCTGTGCCAGACTCTGAAATGAAAAACATAGCAGAGATAATAACAGGTAGAGGGTCTTTTGCATGTTGGAGAGTAGTTTTGAATACCGCTAACGGGCGGCCATGATTTATAGTATATTATTTCTTTAAAATTGTGTTTAATGGTGACATTTGGTGCGGATTTAAACTCCTCGGCCATTTTTGGCTACTAAGTCAGATTTGCATAGGGGAAAGTTTCTTAGCTCATATTCCCAGGAATAGAAAGCGTTAAAGCCTTTTATGTTAAAGCCTTAGAACCTAAAACACCAATGCTATAGGATTTGCTTTCAAAACCTAATTGTTGATAATTGTTAGAATAATGCATTTTCAGTATATACGCCAGTTAATAAGGGTGCGTGGCAAAAGATTCAAATGCATTTAATAGCTATTGAGTATAGATTTTGAACAATATGGTGAGAGCCATTTTGTAAACAAAATTCAGAAGGGAAGGTGAAATTCAAGTTGTTCGATCAGAAAATAGCTAATTTTCTTACGAAAAAAAGGTAGAGATATCAGTACATGTCTTAGGACATATTTTAGGACTTGTCCATACAGATGCTGATTAGGATGCAAAATATATCAAGCTTTCTGATGCTACTTTTCAAAGCAGAACACCTGCCAGAAAATTATTTCTATTAAGAATATGTTACTGAACATTCAAAATGATACTATCCGATTTAAGGATAAATCGGAAAGCTATCATTTTTTAGAGCCTCATCCTTTGACAAGGCTCTAAAAAAATTCAGGGTGATTACAAAGTTGCCATATCAATAACAAACCGGTAACGGACATCTCCTTTTTCCATACGTTCATAGGCTGTATGAATGTCTTTCATATCGATCATTTCTATTTCGGAAACGATATCATGCTCTGCACAGAAATCCAGCATTTCCTGTGTTTCGGCAATCCCGCCGATACCAGAGCCACCGATACTCTTTCTGCCACCCAACAAACTGAATGCAGCTATTTCAGCTGGCTTTGGCGGAACACCAACGCAAATCAGTGTACCATCTGTCCTTAATAAAGAAAGGTACATGTTGAAATCGTGCTCAGCGGAAACAGTATCCAGTATAAAATCAAAAGTACCCATGGCAGCCTTAACCTGGGCCTCATCTGTGGTGACAACAAAATGGTGAGCACCGAGTTGCCTGGCATTTTCTTCTTTTTTAGGCGATGTACTTAATACTGTTACTTCAGCACCAAAGGCAACACCAAATTTAACGCCCATATGACCTAAGCCGCCAAGACCTAATACGGCCAGCTTATGTCCCTTGCCTACTTTCCAATGCCGTAAAGGAGAATACGTAGTAATACCCGCACATAGTAAAGGAGCTACGGCGGCCAGGTTTAATTTCTCTGAAACATGGAGTACAAACTCTTCTCTGACAACGATGGTATTGGAATAGCCTCCGTATGTCGGTGTCTTACCGTCACGTTCTAAACCATTGTAGGTTTGGGTATTGCCTTCCAGACAATACTGTTCAAGGTCTTTTTTGCAATTTTCACAAATCTGACAGGAATCAACCATGCAACCGGTTCCGGCCAGATCACCTACCTTAAATTTCTTTACCTGATCTCCGACCTTACTCACGCGGCCTACGATTTCATGGCCTGGAACCATAGGGAATATTCCCGGAAACCACTCATTTCTAATCTGATGTAAATCAGAGTGGCATACGCCACAAAATAAAATATCAAACTGTACATCATGCGGACCAACTTCCCGGCGCTCAAAAGCCCACGGGGCTAGATCGGTCGTTGGACTCTGTGCAGCATATCCTTTTGTTTCTGTCATTTTATTAGTTTGTTAAGTACTGTATAAAGGTAGAAACTTGTAGAAACAATGATTTGCAAAAATCAAACAATTGTTGAATTGAGTGATATAAGACTACTTAGAGGACAAGTTATAATCTTAACAAACTGGTAACATCAGCTTAATTTACAGGATAGAGTAATCAACTTACTTTGTGAGTATTATAAAATTACTCACCATGCTTACGAAAAAACTTTTACTTCCATCCACAACGCTGCTAAGCCTATTATTGCTGGCCGGTTGTGAAGATCACCGTATGTCCGACAGTCCGGATATTACAGTTCAAAATCGTTCGGTCACACCGGTTCTGGCTAAATTTCTTCCTGGTGCTTCCAATGGACGTACCGGTGCAAGCGGCCTTTCCATGTATTCTTTACTGAGCAGTGATGACGTTTTAGAACAATCACCTAAGTATGTTTTCGGCGGTTCAGCTGACGGCGCCGGCATTTTTCAGAATCCGGATGGAAATTATACCATTCTGGTGAACAACGAAGATAACTTTGCTGTATCACGCATTACGCTTGACAAAACCTTCAAACCGGTAAAAGGTGAATATGCACTCAACTCTGACGGAGGAACCTGGCGTCTGTGTTCGGCTACACTTGCAACTCCTCTGGAACATGGGTTTGGACCAGTATTTCTTACCTGCGGCGAAAGCGGACAGGAATCCCGCACACATGCACTTCGTGTTGATTCGGATGTAAATCAATCCAGCATTTCACGTGAAGTAGCAGGACTGGGCCGCTGGAGTGCTGAGAATGCACTTCCTCTGCCTAAAACAGCTTACCCGGGTAAAACGATTATCATGATCGGCGACGATGATTCTGATGTTAATGGTGGTCAGCTTGCCATGTATGCGTCCAACACAGTGGGTGATCTTGAAAACGGAACCCTTTATATGTTGAAGCGTAAAGATGACAATCAGAAGGAAATGGATATGAAAGCAGGCACAATTTATGACGTTGAATTTACTAAAATTGAAAACCATAAAACGCTGACAGGTGCCCAGATCAATGCCAAGGTAAACGAGCTTAAAGGAATCAAGTTCGGCCGGGTAGAAGATGTGGATTACCGTAAAGGAGGCGGAGTGAATGGACGCGAAGTAATATTTGCGGTAACAGGACAGGATAATTCAGGTGTGAATGCCGATTATTCACGTTCTAAATACGGTCGTATTTACCAGCTGACTATGGATGCAAATGATCCTACCAAAGGCAGACTTGAAGTTTTGCTTGACGGCGATGACCGGAACAGCAGTGCAAAAACCTTTCAGGATCCTGATAACGTATGCGTAACTACAAACTACGTATACATTATGGAAGATCCGAATGGCTATGGCGATGAAAAACATGATGGCTATGTGTACCAATATAATTTGAATACCAGACAACTTACCCCGGTTATTGAAATTGACCACCGCCGCACCGCTTCGGATGCTGCAAAATATAATGTTGGAGGTACTTCCAAACTTGGCTCATGGGAGTCAAGCGGAATGATCGATGTGTCAGATGTGACTGGCCGTCCTAATACATTTATGCTTGGTATTCAGGCGCATACATGGAGAGGTGAACGTTATAAAGGCGTAGATGGAGGTTCTGTTCGTAAGAACGAAGATCAGGCCAGCCAGCTTATACTTATTGAAGGTTTGCCACGTTAAGCAAAATTTTTGCCAAAGTGCCTGGCCGGTTTACTCCGGTCAGGCGCTTTGCATTTTCCTATCTGATATTTTGTTTCCTGACTATATGATTTTTATGCTGGTGCCGGCTTATGCCAAAAGTGCTGTATGGCGTGTATGTACAATCCTGCTTGTTTGTGTTCTCTTTTCTGCCTGCAGCTCATCTTCTGATTCTACACAGGAACCATCCAGAGCGCAGCTGGTTAAAATATCTTTTATGAAAGATATTAATCGTTTGGATAGTGCGGTAAGTCAGCTTCAACGTACGCTGAAAACCAGACAGCCAGACACAGTTGTTCAGAATGCATTCCGGAAAGCCAGACTGGCTTATAAAAGGACGGAGTTTATTTATGCCTATTACAGTCCTGAAACAACTAAAGCATTAAACGGGCCTAATATTCCGGAGGTTGATGATGATCTGCGTGTCAATCCACCACAAGGATTTCAGGTTCTGGAAGAGCTGATTTTTCCTGCAGTAGATTCATCTTCCAAAGAAGAGGCAGTACAAACGGCTGATGTAATACGTTCCAATATTAACCGGCTGCGGAAAATTTCAGAAAGCAACGAGCTTACCGACAGCCATGTTTTTGATGCCATGCGGCTGGAAATATTCCGTGTGCAGACACAGGGAATTACCGGGTTTGATTCGCCTGTAGCTTTTCACTCGTTTCCCGAAGCGGCCAGTGCACTTGACGGAGTACGGCAGCAATTAGCTGTTTACAAGCCTGAAAATCAAAATAATATTTTGTGGAAAAAAATAGATTCGGCTTTTGAAAAAGCTATAGCCGGACTTAGCCAGGCACACAACTTTAACGCCTTCGACCGGCTGGAATTTATCCGGCAGGATGCCAATACATTAAGCAGCCTTTTGCTGGATGCTCAGAATAATCTTGAAATTCCTGTTTTCAAAGAAAACCGCCTTTTATCTGCTTCGGCAAGAACACTGACGGATTCGAATGCTTTTAATGCTGATTATTTTATTAACCTTGATGAACAGCGCAGTACGCCGGGAAAAATTGCATTAGGCAAAATGTTGTTTTTTAATCCGGTTCTTTCGGCAGGTGCCGGCCGCAGCTGTGCCAGCTGTCACCAACCGGATAAGGCTTTTACCGACGGAGAAACCAAGAGCTTTGCCATTGGTGCTGACGGTCGCCGCATTACCCGCAATGCGCCGACACTTTTAAATGCAGCTTTTCAGGCTGTGCAGTTTGCAGATTCCCGCGTGGCTTTTCTGGAAGACCAGGCCACAGATGTGATTCAAAATGAGCAGGAAATGCACGGCTCTTTGCCACAGGCTGTTCTGGCTTTAAAACAAGACCACCAGTATGCAGCCTTATTTGCCGAATCGTATCAGGATGGTATCACCGAACATTCCCTAAAAAATGCGATAGCAAGTTATGTAAGATCCCTGAAAGCCCCTGAGTCCAGGCTGGACAGCTATCTGCGGGGTAAAACCGTGACCCTGACGCTGGAAGAAAAATCAGGGTTTAATGTATTTATGGGAAAAGGTAAATGCGCTACCTGTCATTTCTTTCCTTTATTTAACGGTACAGTACCTCCTTCTTTCCAGGAAACAGAAAGCGAAGTCTTGGGTGTACCGGCCACAATCCAGGGAAAAAAGGTGGACCAGGATGTTGGAAAATTTGTACTTACAAAGCGCGAACCGCATCGTTTTGCTTTTAAGACACCAACAGTCAGGCAAGTATCAAAAACTTCACCTTATATGCACAATGGTATTTATAAAACGCTTGAACAGGTCGTTGATTTTTACAATGATGGGGGAGGAAATGGCCTCGGTTTTAACCTACCCAACCAGACGCTACCCTTTGACAAACTCAATCTGACACCCTCAGAAAAAAAAGCACTGGTTGCTTTTATGAAAGTTCTCTGATTTTTAAGGCCAATAAGGTATTAACCTGAAAAATAGGCCGTGCCATTTTGCTGGGACACGGCCTGTTTTCTGTTAAATTTATCTATCGGATTATTTTACTACTGTGGCTTCAAGCTCCACTTTTAATGTTTCAAAAAGGCTTTTCACTTCCAGCATCGTGACCGCAGTTTTGATGTCATGCTTAGCAATCCATTCCTGAAAAATAGTAAAGTGAGGCCAAAGCTCTTCGGTCGAAGTGGTGTAGATATTTAACCGGACGATACCTTTGCATGCATATCCGGCTTCGCTTATCACTTGTTCAAGATTTTGTATAGCCTGAATTAACTGAGATTTCATGTGCTCATTACTGGATATTCCTTCTGCGCTTATCGCCGTCTGACCAGAGACATACAGCGTACTTTCTACATGTTTCACTTCTACCGCCTGCACATAGCTGCGGCTATCCTGCCATTGCCAGGGGTTAATGATTCTTTTTTCCATACAAACTTTGAAATTTATGCCTATGCAGGCATCATGATTAAATTAACATGACAAAGTTGTGGATTACACCTGGGACCGGACATTGACAAACCTCACGATTATGAAGTGAGATTTGTCACACTAGCGGGATAATCTGCTAAGTGTTTCACGGGAGACTCCCAGATAGGCGGCAAGCTGACTTTTGGGGACGCGTTGAATTAGGGAAGGATATTGTTTTAGGAGCTGTTCATATCGCTCTTTGGCGTTTGAAGTCAGCCAGGACAGGATTCGCCGCTGCGATCCTAAAAAACCATAGTTTGCCTTTTCAAGAAAGAAACGCTCCATCTTTTGTAAATCCGTGCACAACTTTTTATAGCCTTCCAGTGAAAGACAATAGACCTCGGTATCCTCAATACATTCCAGCGACATCGTTGCTTCTGTCTGTGTGTAAAAGGCATTAAAGTCACTTTCCCACCAGTCTTCCATCGCAAAAGATACAATGTGCTGCTTGGCTGTATCGTCTGTGTACACAAGTTTTAAAAGCCCGGAAACGACAAAGTAATGATACTTCACAGGTTCACCAACCTGAATAAGAAATTGATGCTTCTTGTACTTTTTTGTAACCAGATTACTAAGCACAAATGAAAACTCATCATCGCTGAGTGGTATTATCTTTTCTATATGTTCCCGAAGTTTTTCCTGCATAGGATAAAAAGAATGAGCCAGTAGTATGGGAATTTAATTCTTATAAAAATGATAGGATAAATGGAAAATGTTTTTATTTCCCATCACCAAACAGCTTCAGTGCTTCATCATCCTTGTATTGAACAATCAGCGTTTTTAACTGTTGTTTCAGACTTTTAATGATAGCTTCATTCGATTTTTCTGCATAAACATTCCTAACCTCGTGCGGGTCTTTTTCAAGATCAAATAATTCCCAGGTGTTGATTCCACCATAAAAACGAACCAGCTTATACCGTTTTGTTCTCACGCCAAAATGGGGGTAAACGTGGTGCGGTTCCGGAAATTCGTAATAATGATAGTAAGCAGCTTCCCGCCAGGGAATGTTGGCTTTTGCATTTTTATCCAGTAAGGGCAGGAATGATTTCCCCTGGATTTCTGCCGGAATTTTTGCTCCTGCCAGATCCAGCACGGTAGGTGCCCAGTCAATATTGGAAATCAATTGTTCCACTTTTGTTCCGGGTTTAATGACGCCGGGATACCGGATTACAAAAGGCGTTTTAAGTGATTCCTCATAAATAAATCGTTTGTCAAACCAGCCGTGTTCACCCATGTAAAACCCCTGGTCAGAAGCATATATTACCACCGTATTTTTAGATAAACCGGTTTTATCAAGGTAATCCAGGATTTTGCCAATATTACGGTCAAGGCCGTTTGCCGTAGCCAGATAATCTTTGATATAGCGCTGGTATTTCCATTCGGTAAGTGCTCTGCCGGTCAGCTTTTTATCATCAAATTCTTTGGTGATTTTATCATAATAATCCTTAAAGATTTTCTTTTTTTCATCCGGAAAAAACGTGTAGCCCGGGACCTTGTCATAATCCAGATGCACTTTCAGATCTTCTTTTAAGCGCATGGTTTTTTCAATGCTCATGTCCTGGTCTTTTGCCGCAGTTCTTCCTGCATAATCATCATAAAAAGTTTCAGGCAAAGGAAAATCAATATCGTCATAAGCGCCCAGATCCTGTAAATCCGGGTGCCATTCGCGATGAACTGATTTTTGACCCACAACCAGAAAAAAGGGTTTTTTCTCATCCCGTTTGTTGATCCAGTCCAGCGAAGTTTCTGTAATAATATCGGCTACATAACCTTGTTTTCTGATGGTATCGTTTGGAGCGGTAATGAATTGAGGATTGTAATAAATTCCCTGTCCTGGCAGAATATTCCAGTAGTCAAAACCGGTTGGCAGACTGTTGAGATGCAATTTTCCAATCCAGGCCGTTTGATATCCTCCTTTCTGCAGTAGGTCAGGAAAGAGCTGCTGGGTAATGTCAAACTTCGTACTGTCATTATTTTTATAACCATTGATATGACTGTACTTTCCTGTCAGCAAAGTAGCGCGGCTCGGTCCGCAAATGGAATTTGTTACCAGATTATTGGTTAGCAAAGCGCCTTCACGGGCAATCCGGTCAATGTTGGGCGTTTTAGCGAGCTTATTTCCGTAAGCACCGATCGATTGATAGGCATGGTCATCAGAGAATATGAAAATAATATTCGGGCGTTCTTTTGTTTGGGCAAAAACGCCTGACGAAAGACTTAGCAGGCAGAAGAAAATGAATATTGTTTTTTTCATGTTTAGGAATTTAAAAAACGAATTAAGCAAAAATATCATAAGTTATCAGACCTTGTCATGAATATAAATACAGGATTATTTTTATAGGGACTGTCAGATCAAAATAAAAAGCCATCCCTGAATTTCAGGGATGGCTGTAAAAGGACAAAAATTCGGATTAGCTGACAGGGACTTCCTGGGCCGGTTTATTGGTTTCCGGGTTTTTAGGTAAGGTAACAATCATTACTCCATCCGTATAAGCGGCACTGATCGTGTCGGTCAGTACCTTTCCGTTCAGCTGGAATGAACGCTCAAAGGAGCCCGGCTCATATTCCTGGTGACTATACCGGCTCTGGCGGGTTTCGCTGGTATTAGGCGCATTGTATGCGATGGTCAGTACATCATTGGTAACCGATATCTTAAAATTATTTTTGTTCAGACCGGCAGCATACAGTGAAATGATAAAGGAGGAGTCATTTTCTTCAATGTTGGCTGCCTTGCGGTTGGCAAAAGATGCATTAAACATTTTTCCCCAGGGAGATTTACCTCCAAACTTGTGTCCAAATCTTTTGCCAAATGGCCCGCATCCGTGGTTTTTAGGTTCAAATCCTTGTTGATTTTGTGAACCCGTTGTTTCGTGATTATACATGGCTTTTAATTTTTTAATTGAATGAATGGTTTGTTTTTAGATTAACCGGATCAGGTTAATTATTTTAATTAATGGGTACAATAGTAGTATGATTCTGAACCGGAACGGCACGTATGCCTGTCTGATTCGCTCCGTACTGGTAATGGTTCATAGACCCTAAGCTGATAGGTTGCATAGGGCCGTATTCATTATTTTCCGGCATATCCCCAGATCTGCCTGCGAAGCGTTTTACCAGTACAAAGACACCGCCGATCAGCACCAGACCTAATAATAATTTGAATATTGTGGTGATAATTAATGAGGCCAGGCCAACGATCAAGGTTGCGCCGATCAAGCGGGGGAATATGAAACGAAAGTTATTTCTCATGGTTTCTAAATTTAATGGTTGTTTAAAAAGATGACGTTTGATTTGAATTTTTACTTTATTAATTAGAAAAAAACGGTGTAAATTTTAAAGATGATGGCTAATGTTTCTTTCCGCTTTAAGTGTTGGAAAAATGTTTTGTTGTTTTTGAAGGATGACGTTTCTTTTCAAGGTTTTACTTTAAGCACCGGAAAATATTTTAACACGGGATTGCAAATTCTTATTTTCACTTCATAAACTATCATTTTTCAAGCAGTTCCTGCTGTGTTCACCGCTTCCTTAATAGTATGTTTCTAAATAAGTTAATTGTGTCTTTAGTGGTATGATATTAATGCAATTCCCCTACTATTGGTAGGAGGCCGCTTTGTACATTCAGCAATATTGATATGGCTCAACCTGTGAAACATAAAAACATGTTATGGGAAATAATAACTCTTTTGACGAGCCTGAAAATGATGGCTTCAAAAATTCCAGACGAAACTTTATAAAAAATTCTTCCCTTCTTACGGCTATTGCAGTTGCGCCTATGACGGTCGTAAAAGCAGCAGAATATGATCTGGATGAAAAAATTGCAACCGCATTTGAAACAGTACCTGTAAAAATGGAGATTAACGGTGTTCAAAAGCAATTATCCGTTGAGCCCCGTACCACAATGCTGGATATGCTGCGTGAACAACTGGATCTGACCGGCACTAAAAAGGGATGTGATTATGGACAATGCGGAGCTTGTACGATCCATGTAAATGGTCAACGTGTACTTTCATGTCTCAGTCTGGCAGTCATGCATGAAGGCGATAGCGTCACTACCATTGAGGGACTTGCAAAAGGTGACCAGCTTCATCCGATGCAGGAAGCATTTATCAAACACGACGGTTTTCAGTGTGGCTATTGTACGCCCGGACAAATTATGTCTGCAGTGGGATGTATTAATGAAGGACATGCCGAAAATGATGCAGATATCCGGGAATTTATGAGTGGTAATATCTGCCGGTGCGGTGCTTATCCAAACATAGTAAATGCAATTAAGGAAGTTAAAAACGGGGGAGGGAAATCATGATACAATTTCAATACGAACGCGCTTCAACGGCAAAAACAGCAGTAAGTGCATTGACAAATAATTCAAATGCAAAGTTCATTGCCGGCGGTACCAACCTGATCGATCTGATGAAGCGGAATATCACAGCACCAACAAAGCTGGTTGATATCAATACGATTCCCCTGAAAAAGATAGAGCAGCAAACCGGAAAAGTAAGCATTGGCGCTCTGGCATTGAACAGTCAGGTAGCGGATGACAAAATAATCTTGGAAAAACATCCGCTGCTTTCACAGGCTTTGAATGCAGGCGCGTCAGCGCAAATCAGAAACATGGCAACCGTAGGCGGCAACATGCTGCAGCGTACGCGCTGCCATTATTTTTATGATACAGCCCTTCCCTGCAACAAACGTGAACCCGGCAGCGGCTGTGGTGCTTTGGAAGGTTTCAACCGGATGCATGCCATTTTTGGTACAAGTGATCATTGTATTGCCGTACACCCCAGTGACATGAGCGTTGCTCTGGCGGCCTTGGATGCTATGGTACTGGTAACAGGCCCGAAAGGAGAAAGGCGTATTCCTTTCTTGGAATTTCATCGTTTACCGGGCGATCATCCTGAAAAAGACACTACACTGCTGAGCAACGAGCTGATCACTGCAGTGGAAATTCCGGATAATGCTTTCAGCAAAAATGTACATTATTATAAAGTTCGTGACCGTGCTTCTTACGCTTTTGCGCTGGTGTCGGTTGCAGCAGCATTGAATATGGATGGAAAGGTGATCAAAGAAGCCGGACTTGCCATGGGCGGCGTAGCGCATAAACCGTGGCGGCTGTCAGAAGCGGAAAAATCGCTGGTCGGAAAACCGGCAACAGAAGAAACTTTTCGACAGGCTGCACAAATAGCAATGCAAGGTGCTAAAACCTATCAGTATAATGCTTTTAAAGTAAAGTTAGGGTCCAATGTAATCGTTGAGGCGCTGAAAAAAGCAGCGGGTATCGTGTAAGCAAATTCTAAGAAACCATTGAACAAAAAAGCGCATGAGCGAAGCATTTTTCGATAAAAAAGACTTTAAACCGATCAATCGGGTAGATGGTCGTCTGAAAGTTACAGGTGCTGCAAAATATTCTGCGGAATATGTGATGCCAAATATGGCTTACGCTGTGCTCGTAGGCAGCACCATTGCAAAAGGCACAATTAAAAGTATAGATTCAAAAGCAGCAGAACGTGCTCCCGGCGTTATAGCGGTTATTTCTTATATCAATGCCATTAAAGTTCCGGGGTATAAGTCTGAAGGAGGCCATCCTTCCGAACCACCAACGAATGGACAGCCTCTGCGTGTTTTTTACGATAATAAAATTGTTTCCAACGGTCAGCCTGTTGTCGCCGTTGTAGCCAGCAGCCTGGAAAAAGCGCAATATGGTGCATCGCTGGTGAAAATTCAGTACAACAAAGAACAGCATAAGACGGATTTTAAAGCAAACGTTCAGAATGCAGTTTTACCAGCCCAGGCCAAAAAAAATCCTAAATCTCCCACAGCAGATTATGACCGTGGGCAGACGGATGCTTACCAGACAGCTCCATTTAAAATTGAGGTTGAATATGAGCATCCGAATGAAATGCATAACCCCATGGAGCTTCAGTCTATCACGGCACATTGGGAAGCTGATGATAAACTGACCCTTTATGATAAGGTGCAGGGAACAAAACCCACACAAATGAATTTTGCCAAAGAATGGAAAATACCGGAGCAAAATGTAAAAGTGATAGCAACGTTTGTTGGGGGTGCTTTTGGAAACGGGCTACATAACTGGCCTCATGAAACTGCCGCTATTATTGCTGCCAAACAGGTAAAACGGCCTGTGAAACTGGTGCTGACCCGGGAACAGATGTTTACCATGGTAGGCTACCGTCCGCATACCTGGCAGAAAATACTGATGGGAGCTACAAAGGATGGAAAACTGGTTGCTATAAACCATGAATCCATCGGGCAGACTTCCAGCTATGAGGAATTTACAGAATCTACCTTGCAGCAAACCCGGATGATGTATGCTGCACCCAATGTCAGTACACGTTACAAGATATTGCCGCTTAATGTGGCTACACCTATATGGATGCGTGGTCCGGGCGAAGCTACCGGTGCTTTTGCACTGGAATCGGCTATGGATGAAATGGCACACGCCATTGATATGGATCCGATTGAATTCAGGCTGCTTAATTATACCGATTCCGATCCTGATAAAAAACTGCCCTGGTCCACTAAATATTTGAAAGAATGTTATGAGGAGGGAAAAAAGAGAATAGGATGGAAAAAGCGTAACAATAAACCAGGTTCTGTACGTGACGGTGAATGGCTGGTAGGATATGGAATGGGTACCGGTACTTTCGGGGCAAACAGAGGTTCGGCATCCGTGAAAGCGACGTTGGATACAGATGGAAATCTGGTGATGCAATGCGCAGTAACAGATATTGGTCCGGGAACAGGAACGGCTATGGTACAGATTGCGTCCAATACTACAGGGATTGCTCCTGATAAAATAATATTCCAGCTGGGTAATTCTGAATTTCCCAAAGCTGGAAATCAGGGAGGTTCCTCTACGGTAAACAGTGTTGGCCCTGCGGTACAAGCCGTCTGCAATGCCTTGAAACAGCAGCTCATCAACATGGCAGGAAAGGATGGGAGCAATACCGCTTTTAGTACTGTCAAACCGGATGATATCACGATTGAAAGTGGAAAACTTATTCTTGCCGGCAAATCTTCAAACATTTCGGTCAGCGATTTGTTCAAACAAAATAATGTACAAAATATAGAAGCTACGGAAGAGGCCAAGCCTGATGATAATCGAAGTAAATATTCTATGTACGCCTTTTCCATGCACTTTGCCGAAGTGCATGTGCATCCGTTTACCGGGCAGGTGCGTGTTAAAAAAATTGTATGCTGCGCTGATGCCGGTACGATCGTCAGTCCGAAAACAGCAGCAAGCCAAATGATCGGCGGTGCAACCGGCGGCATTGGAATGGCTCTGACAGAAGATGCCGTTATGGACCATCGTTATGGACGATATGTAACCAAAGATTTTGCAGATTATCATGTGCCTGTACATGCCGATGTTCCGGATATTGACGTGTTTTTTGTTAATAAACCTGATTTACTGGCAGATCCGGTAGGCAGCAAAGGTCTGGGTGAAATTGCAATTATTGGTGTTGCTCCGGCCATTGCCAATGCAATATTCAATGCTACAGGCAAACGAATCCGGGAGTTGCCGATTACGCCTGATAAGCTGATTTAAAATAATGTGCTAGTAACGAGGTAATACAAAAAGAGGAAACAGCAGACAATCTGATGTTTCCTCTTTTTGTAGTTAGATGGCTATTTTATTTATGCAGCCTGATCATTGTAAAATAGATAAACTTATTTCAATACTTCTTTGGTCAGCAGTTCTTCTTTCACTTCTCCTTTATCCAGCGAAACAAAATAGGCATTGCTGGTCTCATCCAGCGCTACTACTTTTTTAACTTCGTTATCTTCAAAATAAATTCCCGCTTTGTCGTCACACGCATATCCTGCTTTATACTCTTTGCTTTTAATTTTTGACAGGTACAAGGGCCTTCGCTGGGGTTCTGCATGGTAATGCGGACAGTGGCTGGTAGTTATAAAACCCAGACAGTCTACTCGGGATAGCTCTGTTGGCCTGGAATCTGTGGTGCCATGTTCAAACCAGCATAGAGAACCGGCACTTCCACCGCCAAGAACAATTCCTTTCTCCCAAGCTTTTTTCAGTATTTCATCTATCTTATGTGCTTTCCAGATCACCATCATGTTGAGTGTATTGCCACCGCCCACAATAATTGCATCCATACCCAGCAGCACGGTTTCAAAGGATTCTTTCTGATTGTAAGATGAGATAAACATGCGTTGCACATACGGTCTTATGGGCAGGTTAGCGCAGGAATCAAACCATCGCACAATGGTCACGAGCGAATCGCCGGTGGCCGTTGGAAAAAAACATATTTTAGGATTTTCTTTCCCTGTCAGAGAAGCTATGTACATGATAAATTTACTGTCCATAGACCCGCCCGTGATAAATATCTTTTTCTTGATCTCTTTCGGATTAAAGGCGGGCTGTGCTAAGGGAAGGTTTGCAGAGATTGCTGTTGTGGCGCTCAATTGTACAAATTTACGTCGGTTCATCATGTGAATAGGAGTTGTCAGGTATTTGATTTATCATTTCAATATAAGAATTAAAAAGCATTGATTCCTATATTCATCAAGTTACCACAATAACATGCATTCCTAATCTAATTTTGGAAGATTATTCAGCTGACAAAAATTTGCCTTCTTATAACCGGGATACTGGTTACAAGAAGGCAATGATATTAGATCTAAAAATATTCTAAGTATTAAGCAGGCAACTAATAACTTTTGGTTAAGGATTTATCAGCTTTCCTTCAATCGAATCGTCCAGTGTTTTACCCATTACAGCTCCGGCTATCATTTTCGCAAATGCAACAGTATTACCATGTTTGTTATCCCAGTAATAACCATCTTTTGCTTCGATTTTTAATATCGTAATTCTCTGGTCATCCACACCATCTGTGAACCAGGTTTTCAAAATGGGATCCCACAATTCAGTAATGATTTTTTTGTCTTTCAGGATTTTTGCAGTACCATAAATACTCAAAAAGTCAGAATGCTTTGAGCCTTGAAACAGAAGCTGAACGTTGGGATCAGACTGGATTTCTGCATTTTTGTTGCTGTCTTCCGAGCTTAAAAACCAGAAAATTCCGTCGTCGTCAACTTTTCGGATGGACATAGGTCTTGTTGTCAAGGGATGTCCGGTAGTGATTTTAGTACAAAAAAAACATGATTCGGCACTTTCTGCCAATTCTTTAATTTTTTTTCCGGCTTCTTGGCCTATAAGGTCCTGATGGTTTTTTTCTTCCTGTTGTTGATTGATGCTATCCATAACTTACATTAAGATTAGTTTTAGGTATGTATAAACAAAGATCGTTCCAGGTAATTATGATCTATCAGCATACATCGCCATTTAGCACTAATATCTTTTTATTGATAAAAGAAGTAAAACCAAAAGCCAGACACATTACTAAATACGTCCGGCTTTTGGTTTAGCTGTCCAAAGTGTTTTGAATATTATTTATCAATCGGGCATCTTAATACCATAACGGAACGGCTTTGAACCTGAAGTAAACTTCCGGATTTAAATTCTCCCTCTTTTTCACCGATAAAGCCATCACTGCTGTCTATGACAATGTGCCACTTATCGTTACATTCCAAAGCGGGCACCGTAAACTCCACTGCATTTTCACTGGTATTAAAAAGAAGCATAATATGATCGTCTGTGATTCTTTCACCGTCCCAGTCTACACACCGTATTCCCTTACCATTCAGAAAAACACCGAAAGATTTTGCAAAGTTATTTTCCCATCCATCGTCCGGAATATGAATACCATCCGGCTGAAACCAGATAATATCTTTTATTTCAGAACCAGTCACAGGCAATCCCTGAAACCAGCGTCTGCGTCTGAACGTAGGATGCTCTTTACAAAAATCAAGGAGTGATTTAGTATATTGAAGCAGCTCCTGATCGGCTTGTTCCCAGTTAATCCATGAAATTTCATTGTCCTGGCAATAGGCATTGTTGTTGCCATGCTGCGTCCGTCCAAATTCATCACCAGCGACCAGCATCGGAACTCCCTGCGAAAGAAATAAGGTAGTCAGCAGATTTCGTTTCTGCTTGTTGCGAAGCGCAATTATATCTTCCTGATCCGTAGGCCCTTCTACACCGCAATTCCAGGAATTATTATTGTTCTCCCCATCCTGGTTATCTTCTCCGTTGGCTTCGTTATGTTTCTCATTATAGCTTACCAGGTCATTAAGCGTAAAACCATCATGTGCCGTTAAAAAATTGATACTGGCTGTCGGACGACGGTAATCACCCTGATAAAGGTCAGGACTGCCTGTAAACCGGTTGCCGAATTCCGACAATTTTATTTCACCTCCACGCCAGAAATCACGTACATGATCGCGATATATGCCGTTCCATTCACCCCAGCCTACCGGAAATTTACCAACCATATATCCTTCATCACCAATATCCCAGGGTTCGGCGATGAGTTTTACCTGCGATATAATAGGGTCCTGATGGATAATGTTGAAAAAAGAACTTAACGTATCTGTATCATTCAGTGTCCTTGCCAGTGCTGCTGCCAGGTCAAAACGGAAGCCGTCCACATGCATTTCTGTAATCCAGTAGCGCAGACTGTCCATAATTAAGGTAAGCACATTGGGAAGCTGTACGTTCAGGGTATTTCCGGTGCCGGTATAATCCATATAATGTCTTTCATCGTCTTCTACCAGCCTGTAATAGGAAGCATTGTCCAAACCCTTAAATGAAAGTGTCGGCCCCATATGGTTTCCTTCAGCGGTATGATTGTAAACTACGTCGAGTATTACTTCAATACCTGCTTTGTGAAGTTCTTTGACCATATTTTTAAACTCAACAACCTGTTGCCCCATCGTTCCACTGCTGCTGTAACGTGCATCCGGAGCAAAAAAACCGAGCGTATTATATCCCCAATAATTTGTCAGACCTTTTTCCAGTAAATGCTGATCATTTACAAACTGGTGAATGGGCAGCAATTCGACTGCAGTAATTCCCAGATCCTTCAGATAATTTATACTGGCCGGATGAGCCAAACCTGCATACGTTCCTTTAATCTCATTCGGAACTTCTTTATGCAGTTGGGTAAATCCCTTCACATGTAACTCATAAATAATACTATCGCTGTATGGAATGTCAGGCTTTGTATCATTTTCCCAGTCAAAGCGGTTGTCTACTACAACAGATTTTGGGACAAAGGCCGCACTGTTCCGATCATCAAAGCTGAGATCTTCTTCATCGCTTCCTATTGTATAGCCAAATAAAGAATCATCCCACCTGATTTCTCCGTCCAGGGCTTTGCAGTACGGATCGATAAGTAGCTTATTAGGATTGAAACGATGACCATTTTCCGGATCAAAAGGGCCCGAGACTCGATAGCCATAAAGCTGCCCGGGTTTAAGACCAGGCACATATACATGCCAGATGTGATGTGTGACTTCTTCAATTTTTATTTTAACATATTCTTCCTGATCATTATCCGGCCTGAACAGACAAAGTTCAACGCCGTCTGCATATTCTGAAAAAACAGAAAAATTAACCCCTTTGCCATCCCAGGTTGCACCAAGCGGATAAGGTTTTCCCGGAAGTGCCTTAACTTCTTGCGATTCAGTAGAAATTATTGTTTCATTTTCAATATGAAAGTTCATAAAAGAAATAGTGATTAAATTGAGGGATGAGTTCAAACATGTGCGTTAGCAGACACACTATTTTTCAATAGAACCGGAAGTACTTTTTCTCCAAAAGCTTCGATGAATTGCTCTTGATCTGTATTTACATTATGAAGATAAAGATGAGAAACTCCGGCCTCAATATCTTTTAGCAGCCATTCAGTATGCTGGTCTGTACTGTCGGAAACCCGGACTCCGGACATAACATCTTCCGGCTTGACCATCGATCCGGCTGCATCAAAACCTTCCGGAGCACGTATGTCAGACAGCAACGCAGAAGGGAATACATTATTTTTCCACTGTTCATGCGCACCTGCCAATGCTTTGTCAAAAGTATTATGATATGAAAGCTGGACTTTCAGGTATACGGGTTTGTTTTCTCCGCCACCTTCACGAAAAGCATCAATCATCTTTTTCAATTCTCCGGGTTCGCGTGAGGTCGTAATCATTCCGTCTGCCCAACTTCCTACCCACCGGGCAGTCGATTCTGTCAGAGCAGCTCCAATCACATTCGGGATATAATCAGGACGGGTGTATAATTTCGCCTCACTAATTTTTATATGTCCCTGATGTGATACCATTTCACCGCGCCAGAGTGCACGCATAATATCCACACTTTCTTTCAGGCGTTCGTTTCGTACAGACTTCAGCGGCCATTTTTCGCCATTGATATGTTCATTCAAAAATTGTCCGCTGCCAACCGCTATCCAGAATCTGCCTGGGTTCATTTCACAAAGTGTGGCAACAGCCTGCGCGATAATGGCAGGATGGTAGCGTTGTCCCGGCGCATTGACAATCCCAAATCCCAGAGACGTAGCCTGCATGGCCGCTCCAAGCCAGCTCCATGCAAATCCGCTTTCACCCTGGGCTTCGCTCCAGGGAAAATAATGATCAGAACTAAGTGATTCGGTAAAGCCTGCTTTTTCAGCCTGCTGTACCAATCTTAATAATTCACTTGGTTTAAGTTGTTCGTGAGATGCGTGATAACCAATTTTGACTTTTTCCATTTGACTTAAAGTAAAACTTTTAACATGACCCTGATAATTTTTGGCAACACACGTGATTTCCCCGGCTTGTAAATTCTATGCCAGCAGATTTCAACAATTACAGTTTTATGGTAAACTTTAAATCGACTTAGATTTATGCTGTTTGGTCTACGTTGTTGAGATTGCACCAAATATTTTATAGTTGGATGTAAGTTGCTTATGATGAATTCGCACCACTGGAACAGTTTTTATGAAATGCGGAAATCTTACATCACATCTGAACATTAAGAAATATGAAAACTTCAAAGATTGGAACTATATTTTGCTGTACATTCTTGTTTTTGAGTGCCTGTGATAAAAAAGAAAATACGGAGCAGCAAAAAAATATTGACACTTCGGTCGTTGGGAAAGATAACAATCCTGCGGCAGTCCGGAGCGATATTGAAATGAGTGACGAAGTCAAGCAATCTGTTCCCGGGGTAACAGGCGATACCCTTAAATCGGGTAAGGACAGCCAGAAAGGAATAAAAAAACTTGGACATTAAGCCAAAATAGTATTGCCACATCTTTTTCAAAATTTTCAATACTAAAGAAAATTTTCTGTAAGTGATAAAGGACCGGTAAAGGAGCCGGTCCTTTTATTTTGATAAAATGTAATTTTACAGGGAGATAAATATTATTAGTTCAAATAGAAGACGTACTTGCTTTCCTGTCTTTACGATCATTGTTTATGAAAATAGCGACCTATAATGTTAATGGAATTAACAGCCGGCTACCTGTACTGCTACGGTGGCTTGATGAAACAAAACCGGATGTTGTCTGCCTTCAGGAACTAAAAGCACCCGATGAGAAATTTCCGGAGGAAGCAATAAAGAATGCAGGTTATGAGGCTATTTGGCTTGGCCAAAAAAGCTGGAACGGAGTAGCGATTCTCACACGAGAATTACCCATTCAGGAAGTACGCCGTTCACTTCCTGGAGATCCGAAGGATAACCAAAGCCGGTATATTGAAGCGATAGTAAGCGGAATACGAATCGGATGTTTGTATCTGCCTAATGGAAATCCTGCGCCCGGGCCAAAATTTGAGTATAAACAAAGCTGGTTTGAACGGCTGCATGCGCATGCGGCTTCTTTACTTGCAGAAAAAATCCCTGTGGTTTTAGCAGGTGATTATAATGTGATCCCAACAGAACTGGATGCCTACAAACCGGAGCGCTGGGTAAAAGATGCGCTTTTCAGACCGGAAACGCGGGAAGCGTTCAAAGTGCTGACCGAACAGGGATGGACAGATGCGCTGCGAAAACTGCATCCGGAAGAGCGGATTTATACATTCTGGGATTATTTTCGGGATGCTTATGGACGAGATGCAGGTTTACGGATTGATCATTTTTTGCTTAGTCCTCAAAGTGCCGGTCGTCTGATGGCTGCCGGAGTTGATAAAAACGTGCGTGGCTGGGAAAAATCGAGTGATCATGCACCTACCTGGATTGAGCTGGCAGAAAAATAACAAGAGCTGTTTTTTTAAAACACACAATCCTTAGTTCCACTCTTTTTCTCCCTTACCTTTGTATATTATAAATCTTTACTCTAAATCCGGAATCAAACCTGATAACTTTTTCAGGCTTCAACATTTATGAAGAAATTAATTACACTCCTTTTACCCGTTTTTCTGGCTGGTACTCTGCAGGCCCAACAAGCGGCTGTTACGACAAACGATTATCAGAGGGCAGAAAGTTTTTTGTCAGCAAACACCCAAAAGTATATTGATAACGTTGCCGGCAAACCGACCTGGCTTTCAGGGGATCGTTTTTGGTACCGGACTTTAACAGCTCAGGGAAGTGAATTTATTATGGTGAATGCATCAAAAGGAAGCAAAGCCCCTGCATTTAATCAGCAGAAACTGGCACAGGCGCTTTCTTCTGCCAGCGGTAAAAATTATACTGCTTTGATGCTTCCATTTCAAAGTTTTACTTTTTCTCCGGATGAAAAATTTATTCTGTTTTCAGCAGACGGCAAGCAATGGAAATGTGATCTGAAAACCTATCAGGTAAGCCAGGATACTTTTGCAAAAGCAAAAACAGAGGAAGAAGCAAAAAATGAAATGTTATCTCCCGATGGTAAAAAAGCAATACTGATTAAGGATTTTAATCTTTGGATACGTGATGCTGCATCCAACAAACTGACTCAGCTGACTACGGATGGTGTTAAGGACTTTGGTTATGCGACAGACAATGCCGGATGGCGTCACAGCGACAAACCGGTTTTGCTTTGGTCTCCTGATTCAAAAAAAATATTTACCTATCAGCAGGATGAGCGGAAAGTAGGAGATATGTACCTGGTTACGACCAATGTTGGTCATCCAAAACTGGAAGCATGGAAATATCCGCTGCCTGGCGACAGTTTAGTAGCGATGCTTCACCGGGTGATTATTGATGTGGAATCGCCGAAAGTGATCCGCTTACAAATACCTGCCGACGTACACCGGTCTACGATGGGTGATGATATAAGCCGAGGTGGTGTTCTCAATGATGCCGCCTGGAATGCAGATGCTTCGCAGCTGGTATTTGTATCTACTTCCCGGGATCATAAGGAGGAAAAAATCAGGATGGCGGATGCTAATACCGGTGCTGTCAAAGAAATATTTGAAGAAAAATCTGCTACCCAGTTTGAATCCGGACAAAGAGGGATTAGCTGGCGTTCTTTACCAGCATCCAATGAGATCATCTGGTATTCAGAAAGAGACAACTGGGGTCATTTGTATTTGTATGATGCAACTACAGGAAAACTCAAAAATCAGATTACAAAAGGGGACTGGCTGGTGACACAGGTGATTAAAGTTGATGAAAAAAGCCGGATAATCTATTTCATGGCAAATGCCAGCGAAGCTGGTAATCCGTATTTCAGCCATTTTTACAAGATCAATTTTGACGGAAGCAATCTTGCGCTGCTCACTCCCGAACCAGGAATGCATACAATTTCACTGTCCACTTCTGAAAAATATTTCATCGACAGTTATTCTCAACCCGATGTTGCGCCGGTGATGGTACTTCGAAAGATGAATGGCAAACTTATTTCAGAACTTGAAAAAACAGACCTGACCCGTTTGAAAGCAACGGGCTGGAAAGCACCTTTACCTTTTTCAGTAAAAGCACATGATGGAAAAACGGATATTTACGGTTTGATGTATACGCCAACGAAACTAGACTCTGCAAAAAAATATCCGCTTGTGGATTATATTTATCCGGGTCCGCAGGGTGGTAGCGTAGGTTCATGGTCGTTTGCTGCATCCAGAAGGGATAATCAGGCACTGGCAGAACTTGGATTTATTGTCATTGAGCTTGAAGGTACCAGTAATCCTTTGCGTTCTAAAAGTTTTCATGATATGAATTATGGGCAAATGGCAGAAAATACATTGCCTGACCAGGTTTCGGGTATTAAACAGCTTGCTGCAAAATACAACTGGATCGATACGAGCCGGGTAGGTATGCACGGACATTCCGGAGGTGGATTTGCTACGGCCTGTGCTATGTTTACTTATCCTGATTTCTTTAAAGTGGGAATATCTGAATCAGGCAACCAGGACAACCGGAATTATGAGGACGACTGGGGGGAACGTTATATTGGTTTGCTGAAAAATGACGCTAATGGAATATCCAATTATGAAGCGCAGGCTAACCAGGTTCATGCAAAAAAACTGAAAGGGAAACTGATGCTGGCGCACGGAATGATGGACGATAACGTGCCTCCATACAACACCATGTTAGTTCTTGAAGCACTTGAAAAGGCAAATAAGGATTACGATCTTATTATTTTCCCAAACAGCCGGCACGGTTATGCAAATTTTGCGCCGTACATGATGAGGCGGAGATGGGATTATTTTGTACGTCATTTACTAGGTACAGAACCTCCGAAAGAATATCAGCTTCAAAATGTTTCTGATCCAAGAAACGTGAGTAAGTAACAAATTGTAGTGATTGCAGAAATCATAACGCATAATTGCCTGAGCAATTATGCGTTTTTTTGTCATAAATTTTTAAAATTAGGTATCTCTTTAAATTTTCTATATTCACAGCCAAATTAGAGCCGGTGCCTGTTCAGGCAAAGCAATCTTTATATCATTATTATCAGGAACCATTTGTTTATGAGTACAGATGAAGACTCTTTAAAAAGGAAGAGTTCAGAAAAAAAATCCATCCGTTTGCCCGAACTTGATACCCTGCGTGGCCTTGCTGCTCTGGGCGTTATGCTTTTTCATTATACTTATAATCAGCCCGGAATAAATTTACTTTTTGAATTCCGAAACGGTGTTACAGGTGTTGACCTGTTTTTTATGATCAGTGGTTTTGTGATTACGCTCAGCATATCTAAAATAGCCAGATTAAGGGATTTTATCGTACACCGGTTTTCCAGACTTTACCCGACTTACTGGATTTGTATACTGATCACATCTTTGTGTATATTAATTTACGATCCGGCTACACTGTCTTTTAGGAATATACTGATCAACATGACCATGGTCCAGCCTTATTTTGGCGTAGAAGACCTGGATGGTTCTTACTGGACTTTGCTTGTTGAGCTCATCTTTTATGTATGGGTAATCTTTGTTTATGTGCTCAAAAAAGTAACCCGGATTGAGGATGCCGGCTTTCTTACGCTGATTGCCATTCTGGCTTATCATTACTTCAGTAACTTATATCCGGAACTATATGCATTTATTCAGCGGATACTTCCTATTGCCAACTACTTTCCGTTTTTCTTTTCAGGGATAATTTTCTATCATATCAAGTTCAGGGGAGTCACATTTAAAAGAGTCTTCTTCTTGTTTATCTCACTGATTTCTGCATTCTATCTGCATGATAAAGGAGGCAGGTCTATGTACCTGATATCCTATGTACAGCACGGTATCACCATTGTATTTTATCATGCTGTCTTTATTTTACTTGTGCTTGATAAGTTAAGGTTTATCGTTAAGCCTTATTTCATTTTTCTTGGAAATATTTCTTACAGCCTCTATCTGCTGCATCAGTATATTGGGCGTAATATTATTCATACATTGGTTTCCTATGCGCATTTGAATCTTTATGCAGCCATACTGATTACGATCTTATTTATTATTTTGTTGGCCAGCGGTGTTACGTATTATGTAGAAATACCCATAATAAAATATATAAGGGATCGCTATAAGAAATATGGACAAAATAAAGAATCGGGACGACTGGAACTGCATTGAATCCTGATCATTGTAAATCTTCCTTTTTGACTACAAACTGATATTCTGTCAAACCGTATCCATATTGATCTCTGGAAATTATTTTAGAAATCCATTGTTCATTTGTTACAGGTTTTATGTTTAATACCAGTGTTTTCTGTTCGCCTGCAATCCTGTAAAATCTCATTTCTTTAAATGCATGAGAAGGTATTGGATTAAAACCAAAGTTGCTGTCTTCAAATATTTTTAGGGTTGTCTGATGCGGAATCTGAATAATACTATCCACTAAGATCATTTTGTCAATGGTTCGGTCATAAAATGGTATTGGGAACTCAGCTAATAGATCTGAATCTGTTTGATTTCGGACATAATAATAGGAACTTCCAACAGGCCCATCCATGAGCTCATTGCTATGATCAGCATTTTTACATCCAAAAAGCCATGTTGAAAAGAGAAGTAGAACGATCACGCTTAATCTTGTCTGACGCATAAGGGTTTCAGTTTTAATGAACGATATAGAAAGGACACCTTTTTATGAAAAGGGTTGTATTTACTGTGAATGAATTTGATAATTCTGCCCGATACAGAATGTAGAAAATTGTATACTGTACACGCTAAAACACTTCCTAACAGCTTTTTTGTAATGATAATTTACTGGCTTAATTTTTATATGTAGGACTGTATAAATCAACTAAACTAAAAATGGCAAATCAAGATCAGGAAGCGTTTGATAAAGACGAAAATCTGTCAAACCAAAACCAGGAAATTAAAGGTGACAATACTATAAAAGATCCGGATGAATGGACGACCGGAGCTGAGCCAATGACTGGCGCACAGCATTCATATCTGAAAACGCTTTCAGATGAAGCGGGAGAAGAATTTGACGAAAATCTGAGCAAAGCAGATGCATCAAAAAGAATTGATGAACTGCAGCATAAAACAGGCAGGGGATTAAACAGCTAATATTTACTGTTGAACAAAAAAACGTGGCTAAAAGGAAATAATTTTTCCTTTTAGCCACGTTTTTTTGTTCCTATATAATTTACTTTGTGATCAAGCTTCAACAGTATTGAGCTCCTGAATAACCTGCGAAAAGAGCCGGTAAGATTCAATTTTCGCTTTCTGATCGAAAATATGAGAAGTTGCCATTACTTCATCTACTTGCGTTTTTTCTAAGAAAGCGGTCATTTTCTTCTTTAATTTTTCAGGACCTCCGATAAAGGAATAGGCTAGCATTTGATTTACCGCAGCTTCTTCCTGAAAATTCCAGATATGATTCATCGTATCTACTGGCGGCTGGAGGAGTTTTCTGCTGCCACTTACCACACCTAAAAAAAACTGAAGTACGGAAGTGGATAGGCGGTCTGCTTCTGCATCGGTATCAGCTGCTACCACATTGACGCAAGCCATTACGTATGGTTTGTCCAGGTAAATGGAAGGGCGGAAATTTCTGCGGTATAAAGCTATGGCTTCCAGAAAATAAGCCGGAGCGAAGTGACTTGCAAAAGCATAAGGCAATCCCATTGCCGCTGCCACCCGTGCACTATCCGGGCTTGAACCCAGAATCCAGATGGGTATATCCAGTCCTTCACCAGGAATTGCACGGACATTACTGTTCTTATTATCTGCGGAAAAAAACTTCTGGAGCTTTTCAATATCGCTGGGGAAATTATGTACGGCATTGAAATTTTCTCCCCGGATCGCTCTGGCTGTAACCTGGTCTGTGCCGGGTGCACGGCCTAAACCCAGATCAATTCTTCCCGGATAAAGTGAAGCAAGCGTGCCAAACTGTTCCGCAACAACCAGCGGTGAATGATTAGGTAGCATAATGCCGCCCGAACCCACACGGATTGTGGAAGTACCACCGGCAATATAACCGATCAATACCGAAGTAGCAGAGCTGGCAACGCTGATCATGTTGTGATGTTCTGCAAGCCAGTAACGGTTAAAACCAAATTTTTCTGCTTCCCTAGCCAATTCCAGGCTGGTTTTAAACGTATCTGCAGGCGTTGTGCCTTCAATAACCGTAGCCAGATCCAATACAGAATAAGCAATATTTTTTGATTCTTTATTATCCATTGTTAAGCCTTTTTTATCGTAGAATAGTCTGTTGAAGACGTTCATAATTCCTGTTAATATAAATTGAGAACTCTTCTTACCATGAAGATGAATCTATATTTTGATTATTATAACAATAGAAAAACCGGGATAGTTGAATAATCGTTCAAAAATTATATTGCTGCCGGAAAAAAGTTTTACTAAGGCGTAAATTCAGTTTTGGCTTGTTGAAAACCTTGGGAGCATTTTATTATTAATTAAATTAAAATCACTTTTTCTCTTCAATAGGGATAAATTTTTCCAAGACAGCATTACGAAGCAGTGCTGGTGAAAGTAAACCCTGCGATAAAATAAAATCGTGAAAACGTTGTGCATTGAATTTTTCTCCAAGTGCCAGTTCGGTTTCTTTTCTCAATGCAATCATTTTAATAAAACCGTAATAATAGCTGTTTGCCTGGCCAGGAGCACGCAGTGTATAGCGTTCCACCTCCTGTTGAGCAAAAGCTTTGGACTGAACCACATCTTTCATTAAAATAGTCAAGGCTTGTTCCGGCGTGATTTTTCCTGCCTGTAATTCAGGATCCAGAAAAGCCCGCGCTGCCCTTAACAACCGGTAGTCCAAAGAAATCAGCTGACCTTCCAGGGGCATATATGGTTTTGTAATGTATTCGGAATATAATCCCCAACCCTCTGCATTTGTTGAATTGAAAGCATAAAGTGAACGGGCCTGTGAAACACCTTCCTCCACCATTTTATCAAATTGCAGTTCATGTCCCGGACGGGCTTCATGCGCCGTGATGGTCCAGGAGGCTGCATCAAAAGTAAAATCATCATACTTCAGCCCTTCTTTTTCTCCTGGTGCAGGCGGCATATTCAGGGGCAGAACGAAAACGCCGCGCTGTCCTGTATTGTTCAGGAAAGGTGGCGGAACCATGTGCGGTGCGGGGCTTTGTGCTGTTTCAGCAACAGTAGCCAAACGGATAATTGCAGGCCTGCTGGGCAATGTTACCAGCTGATGTTCCCGGATAATACCTTCAATCTCTTTTAAGCGCTGTTCATATAAAGGGATGATTGAATCACCATGGATTTGTTTCTTTTTAAGCTCTCTGACTACATCCCGATAATCGGCAGACGGTAAGTTTCTTTCTTTTGCAATTTGTTCCGCAATGGATTTCATCTCATTCTGGATATCTGTAAAACCGATATGTGCAAGTTTAGCCAGTTCGGCCGGAGGAATATCTACTCCGTAAGCTTCCAGAGCCAAGGCATATTCCTCAGGAGGAAGACGAAAATCCGTTCTTGCTTTTGTTAAAACTTGCGTACGTATCCAGCGGTCGTATGCTTCCACCTGCTTTTTTAACTGTAAATAAGGAACCTGCCAGTCTTTGAGTTTATATTTTCTGCAGAGTTCTGCAATGCCTTCGATAATACTTGCATTTCTGGACAGATCCGTTTCCATCTGCTGCTTTGAAGGGTAGATCATATTTTTTCTGGCGATCTGGCGCGCAATCCGCTTTTGTAGAATAGTAGTAAGGGGTTGGTAGCCAATCTCCAGACCAGCATACTTACGCATCCGAGTTACAACTGCATCCCTGCGTTCTTCTGATGTCTGGTCATCCAGTAATATCTCCAGTCCACTGTAAATAGTAGAGGCTGCATTAAGATAAGGAACCTGCCGTGTTATTTCAAAATCCTGCTGACGAAAACCAAGTTTTAAATGATTGATCAAGATGTTCAGATCCTGAATTACGGCAGGATCTTTTTCTATTTTCAACGCCGCATTATATTTGGAAAGGAGTACGTCCTGATCTCTACGCTGTGCCAGAAGATTGGCCAGCGTAGGAATGGAAATCTGAGTGTCATATACTGCCAGTCCCTGGGAAGAACCTTCTTCCGGCGAATATTGAATATCCACATCGATCAGCATCTGGGTATACTTATTAGACTGTATAACCCAATTGTTGCTTTGGTCGGCAGTTATAGGTTGTAAGCGGGCGGAAAAAGGCAGGAAACAAAAAAACAGCAGGCCGAATGTCGGAAAACAAAATACTTTCATTTAATACTTCATAGTTGTTGAGCAGCAGCAAAGATAAAAGGCAATTCATATTGATCGTGAATAATCAGATAGAAATCATATTAGTCTCAGGTTCGGTTTTTGATCTGTTGATACAATAAGAACAGTGTACACTCAGAGAAATTGATTATTTTCTGTTACGATCTGTTCGTTAGAATTGAACTCAAATGTTGCTTTTCATAACATTATTATAAACAAGAAATGAGTAAAGGGAATAAAATGATAAGGGCAATCATCACCGGGGCCACCGGAATGGTTGGAGAAGGTGTCCTGCACGAATGTCTGCTTGACCCACAGGTAGAAGCTGTTTTGATCATCAACAGGAAACCCAGTGGTATAACCCATCCGAAACTGAAAGAAATTATTCACCGGGATTTTTTTGATTTCTCTGCAATAGAAAACCAGCTGACAGGTTATAATGCATGCTTTTTTTGCTTGGGAATTTCCTCTATAGGAGTTAAAGAGGATGTATATTTTAAAATGACCTATACACTGACTATACACGTTGCTGAAACTCTTAGCAGGCTTAATAAGGGTATGACTTTTTGTTATGTTTCAGGCGCAGGAACGGACAGTTCAGAAAAAGGCCGTTCGGCTTGGGCAAGAGTGAAAGGTAAAACAGAAAATGATTTGATGAAGTTATCCTTTGAACAGGTTTATACATTTCGTCCGGGCTTTATAAAACCTACAAAGGGACTTAAATATGCACATACGTTTTATGACTACATTGGCTGGTTATTTCCGGTAGGGCGTGCCATCTATCCTGCGGGTTTTTGTACCATGAAGGAATTAGGAGCAGCCATGCTCCATGTTGTAAAAAAAGGATTTGGAAAGAAAGTTGTTGAAGGCAAAGATATAATTGAATTAGCAAAACAAGAATCAACTTTTTAATCGAAATAATTTGATAGATGGAATAGAATTTTTTTGTACTATTTTGTGTAGCCGATGTATACAAAGTTAACAAGATTCAGGTCCTTAATAAACAGGGTATAAGACCGTAAATAATATATCTAAACACCTGAAATCCTGATTAAGCATCATTCAGCTTAAAATTTAAGAAGGAAGCAGCAGAATATTAAAATAGCCTTCAATCTTACATGATTGAAGGCTATTTTAAGACTTAATAAGATATTGTCAGTTTTACAGAGAGCTTGAAGCAGAATTAGTATTCATAATGGAATCCGAAACAGCGAATTCGACCAGCTGAATTCGAAAAGGCAGAATACTCTTCTTCTGAGCCTTTGCATATATAAGCTGAGAAGCTGCTTTGCTGTCAGCTTTCTGATTAACAGCACTTTTTTCTTTAAGATGTTGTGCCAATATAGCTTGCTGTTTTGCCTCTTTTTCTAACAGACAAAGTACAAAAAGTGATATGGCAATTAAGGTTGTAAATAACGATTTCATAGCTGGAATTTAATTTACCGACGTAAACTCATGCAAATCTAATACAAAGAGTGTTAATGAATGTAAAAGGTTGTAACGGAAATAAAGAAATATTTAAAATAATTATTAAAAGGCTTGTCTAAAAAGACGAAATAGGATTATAACAATATTTAAATAGTTGATATTTGCAGGAGATTATTCAACGCCGATATTAAAATCTCCATTCATGACGAGCTTTGCATCGATCGGAGCCTGGCTTCCGGGAATCAGTAGACCTTTAATTTTGGTCGTTTTGCCTTTGCTCAGTAAATCAAAAACATGTTTATCGGTCAGATTTTTACCCATCAGTTCAAAAGGGATTTTAAAGCCGCAAACCTGGAAGTTCGCGCAGCCATAAGCAGTCTTTCCTTTTTTTAATAAGTGCTCTTTACATTTGGGACAGGTTAATGTCTCAATAGAAATTTCTTCTTTCGGTTCTTTGGGTTTGACTTCTTTTTTTATTTTTTCTTCCTTTTCAACAGAGGCGGGAATATCCTGCGCAATGCTGATCATGCCGCCACGATTTGATAAGACTTCTTTGGTCAGGTCAACTACCATCTGGATGAGTTCCTGCTTGAACGTTTCCATAGAATATTCGCCCTTCTCAATCAAACGCAATTTTCGTTCCCAGTTTCCGGTGAGTTCTGCGCTTTTCAAAAGTTCGTTCTGAATGGTATCAATCAGGTCTATGCCTGTTTGGGTTGCCACCAGATTTTTCTTTTTCTTTTCAATGTATTTTCTCTTGAAAAGTGTTTCAATAATGTTGGCACGGGTCGATGGCCGGCCTATTCCATTGTCTTTCAGTATCTCACGCATTTCTTCATCTTCCACCTGTTTTCCGGCTGTTTCCATGGCGCGAAGTAAGGTCGCTTCTGTAAAAGCTTTTGGCGGAGATGTTTTTCCATGATGAATTCTGGGCTCATGAGGTCCGCTTTCGCCTACTACAAAATCGGGCATGATCCTCTCTTCGTCCGCTGCTTCTTTTTTGATACTGGCATCATTCGCATAGACTTCCCGCCAGCCCGGTTCAAGAATTTGCTTGCCGGTTGCTTTAAATTCAACCAGCCCGACTTTTCCCAAAACGGTTGTGTTAGCTACTTTACATTCCGGGTAAAATGCAGCAATAAATCTTCTGGTAATCAGATCATAAATCCGTTTCTCATCCTGACTGACGTGATTTGGAAAAACACCCGTAGGAATGATGGCATGGTGATCGGTGACCTTTATATCATCAAAAACGATTTTTGATTTCGGAATTGGCTTTTCCAGCAGCACTGCTGTTAGGTTGCTGTAAGGCTTTAAATCCTGTAAAATACCAGCAATTTTCGGGTGCAGATCTTCGGAAAGATAGGTAGTGTCCACTCTGGGGTACGTTACAAATTTTTTCTCGTAAAGATTTTGTATATGTTTTAACGTATCTTCTGCCGAGTAGCCGTATTTCTTATTCGCTTCCACTTGTAAGGAAGTCAGATCAAATAAACGCGGGTTTCCTTCCTTGCCTTCTTTTCTTTCAAAGGAAGTGATTTCAAAAGGATGTTCCTTTAAGTAAGCCAGTCCTTTTTCAGCTTTTTCAACTTTTTTGATCCGGTCAATCGTGGCCGTAAATTCTGTTTCGCGATAAATCGTTTTCAATTCCCAGTATTCTTCGGAAACAAAGGCATTAATTTCTTTCTGTCGCTGAACGATGACGGCCAAAGTAGGTGTCTGCACTCTTCCGATGGACAAAACCACTTTTCCTTGTCCAAATTTTTTGGTAAAAAGACGTGTCGCATTCATACCCAGCAACCAGTCACCGATTGCTCTGGCACTGCCGGCAGCATATAAGTTATTGTATTGATCGCTTTCTTTCAGTTTCTCAAAACCTTCACGAATCGCTTGTTCCGTCAGAGAAGAAATCCACAGACGTTTTACCGGAACGGCACACTTGGCTTTCAGTAAAACCCACCGCTGGATCAGTTCTCCTTCCTGTCCTGCATCACCGCAATTGATTACTTCTTCACAGTTTTTGACAAGATATTCAATCACGCCAAATTGTTTCAGTGCGCCAGGATTGTCAATCAGTTTAATGCCGAAATTGGAAGGAATCATAGGAAGATCTTCCAGTCGCCACGATTTCCAGCGCTCGTGATAATCGTGCGGTTCTTTTAAAGTACAGAAATGGCCGAACGTCCAGGTAACCTGATAGCCGTTTCCTTCCCAGTAACCATCTTTCCGCTGCTTCGCTCCGAGTACTTCGGCAATATCTTTCGCTACACTTGGCTTTTCAGCAATGCAAACTTTCATATTATAGAGTTCAGCTTACCTTATTAATGTCGGTAATCTGTAAAATTCTTTGTTGTAATTTCCAGTCGTTTGTGAATGCAAAGATCGTTAAATTTTCTGTGGGTTTCGTATTGATCAACGCTATCAACGATTTGTAATCGGTACTAGCCCGCGCAGCGTTGTATGGTTCAGCGTATTGAATCTAATTCAGCCAGATTCATTTTTAATTCTTCTGTATTTACGTCAGGCAATTTTTTGAAAAATGAATTTGCCAAAATGAACATTGTCAAAACGATAAAGGCAAAAAATACGACCATCAAAGCCGATTTAAATAAACCATATTTTTCAAAATTGCGCACCATTAATGATATAATAAACAGAAAACCAATGCCTACGCTGATCTTCCAAACAGTATTTGTTATCATCTTAAATCTTTCCTGTAGCGCTATTATTTTCTGTAAACTTTCACGAAGATTGCTTTGGGTCAAGGTGATTTTCTGAATTGATATAATTTCCTGCAATATGATTTTTAACGTCACAAAAACCAGAGATGTATATAAAATCGCAGGAATAAATTCGTATAAAGAAATGTAGTCAAAAGGGTTTCCTGCAAGAATTGCGGTAAATACAATTAATAGCCCGATGAAAAAAAATGAAGTTCTTTTAAGCTTGTTCTGAATTTTAGTTACCGTACTTTTCGATTGCTCCTTTATCATGGAGAAAACCATCTGCTCCGTTAATTTCTGTGTTGCAGATAATTTACTATCCAGCGATTTCCAGTTCATTTTTAATTCATCTAAATTCATGATTAATAGGGATTTAATATTGGAAAGATTTAATTATTTTTTCAAGTTTCGCTTTTATTCGGTTCAATTTGACGCCCACATTTGATTTAGTGATTCCGATAATTTCTGCCATTTCTTCATAACTTTTATCATCCAGATATAGCAGAACCAATGCTTTCTCAATTTGTGATAGCTGATCAATAGCTTTATAAAGGGGTGCCGTTTCGATAATGAAGTCATCGGTTTCTGAAAGATCGGGTAGGAGATATGGTAGGTTGGAAAACGAGACCGGCGGCTGTCTGGTTTTTTCTTTCCGGTAATTGGAAATGGCAGTATTCATGCCGATCCGATACATCCAGGTACTGATATTAGCCTCATACTTAAATGCCGGAAAAGCTTTCCATAATTGCAGTACAATTTCCTGAAATAAATCCTGACGGTCTTGTTCCTTTTGACAATAGATTTTACAAATTTTAAAAATAATCCCGCGATGTTGATTCAGAAGACTTACAAATTCTTTTTCCATATTTTGGTGGACTAATGTTTGGGTAATTAGTCGCGGGATCGATTGCAATATTACATGAGTTGGTAAATTTTAATTGTAAAGATTATAGAAGGTTGAATAATATAACCTTAGCAAAACTTACGGAAAATAATGATTAACGATTATTTGTATAATCAACGCTAACACCAATTTAAAATCGGGGCGGGCATAAACAAAAAAATCCCGGAGTTTACAACCCGGGATTTTAATCTATTTAAGAATTTCTTATAACAAAGCGCCCAATGCTTCTTTGGAAAAACCTACGAGCTCATCTGTTCTGCCGTCTTTTATTTTTTCAGCCCAGTGTGCATCTGCCAAAATAGGACGGCCAACCGCTACCAGATCAAAATCTCCTCTGTCGAAACGACGTACCAGTTCATCCAATGAACTTGGCTGAGAACTTTCTCCTGCAAAAGCAGCTAAAAATTCTCCTGTCAAACCGATAGAGCCCACAGTAATCGTTGGCTTACCGGTAATTTTTTTGGCCCAGCCTGCAAAGTTCAGGTCGGATCCTTCAAATTCCGGTTCCCAAAAGCGGCGTTGCGAGCAATGGAAAATATCAACGCCCGCTTCTGAAAGCGGAAGCAGCCATGATTCCATTTCCTCAGGCATTTTAGCCAGTTTATAATTGTAGTCAGCCGGTTTAAATTGAGAAAGACGTAAGATGATCGCGAAATCTTCTCCCACCTGCTTTCTTACTTCCTTGATCACATCAACCGCAAAACGCGTACGTTCTGCCAGTGTTTTTCCGCCGTATTGATCCGTACGATTATTGGTAACGTCCCAGAAAAATTGGTCAATAAGATATCCGTGTGCACCATGAATTTCCAGGCAATCAAAGCCCAGTCTTTTTGCATCTGCTGCTGCGCGTCCAAACGCCAGAATGGTTTCTTCAATATCAGCTGTAGTCATGGCACGGCCATTTTTAAGTTCCGCACTGGCATATTCTGACGGACCTTCAAAAGGAACAGATGGAGTCCAGCCGGAGTAATGATTGGCCATAACGCCCATGTGCCAGATTTGAGGCCCAATGCTTCCGCCTTCTGTGTGTACATCTTCAACTACGGTTTTCCAACCGGCCAAAGCCTGTTCACCGTGAAAATGCGGTATGTTTTCGTCGTTGGATGATGAAGGACGGTCGATTACCGTTCCTTCTGTCAGAATTAATCCAACTTCTCCTGCTGCTCTTCTGCTGTAGTAAGAGGCAACATCATCTGTAGGAATGCCTTTTGGCGAAAAAGAACGCGTCATTGGAGCCATCACAATGCGGTTTTTGATGTTTAATGATTTCAAGCTGAAAGGCTTGAATAGTTGTTCCGAACTCATATTTTCTTAATTAAAACAAACATTAAATGTCAGATCCGATCAATTTGCTCAAAGCAGCAAAAGCCTCCTCATTTCTTTTATAATAAGTCCACTGTCCCGTACGCGTGGCTTCAATCAGCCCCGCCCGTTTAAGAATGGTGAGATACTCCGAAACGGTCGACTGCGTAAGTCCGGCTTTTTCCTGAATACTTCCTACACATACACCGGCGCAATTGCGGTGTTCTTCGGAAAAATGCAGCTCCGGATTTTTTAGCCAGCCCAGAATCTGTAATCTGGTCTTATTGGAAAGTGCTTTGAAAATTTCTACCTGATCCATCACGCAAAGGTATATCGGAATTTCCCGATATACCAATAAGTTGTTCTGAAATTGTAAACTATTTAAAAAATAGCTCTGGAATAATCTTCTATTATCCCTTTAAATCAGTTTTTTAAAATATTTTAAAAATATTTTAAACTTTTTTTTCTTAGTTCTTCCTGGAAATGGATGAAGCCATAGAATATTCTGATTTCAGATCAAAATATGCAATGTTCCATGGTTGTATTAAGAACAAAAATCGAAGTTAAATGGATATAAATAAAAGACAGAATTAAGTTACATATCGAACGTGTCTTAATTTAATTATTTATAGCTCTTATTATTGGATTTGTACAATTATAAATAATTCTAGTACTTTAACTTTTAAGCTCATTTTAATATGGTGAACAGAATTTAATTTTGTTATAATGTACATTGAACGTATCGTATCAGAATATTGTATTATATTTGTGCACGAATTAAGAGTGACACAATCCAATTTAAATAAACACAGATAACAATGAAAAATACAAAAAACATCTTGGTTGCTGCAATGATTGCTATGACCATCACAACTTATGCTAATGCAACTTCAACTATAGTAATGAACGAAGATAAAGCAACTGTATCTGCAATTGGTAAATCGTTGCCTGAGTCAGTTCCTGCAATGGAAACACCAGCACCTCAGAAAGCAAACGTTGCTCAAAATAAAAATTATACTGCACCTCAAAAAGCAAACATTGTTGAGCTTAAATTGAAAAGTGATTCTCAAAAATAGTTTTGGAAAATTTCTTCGGAGAGAAGAAATGTAAAGTATCAGGGGAAAAAGAAGGGGGATATATGTCTTCCTTTTTTTTGTTTTGAAGCATCGTAAAACACGGGAAACAGATCATTCCATATTTTACTTTAATCCGGTATCAGCACCATGTTCAAAACTTTACGGTAAAGAGAAGGTTATTCCTCTAGTAACATTTTTATCCAGGAATTATAACCTGGAAGTTTCACTAATCTCCCTTTTTAAACTTTAGCTCAACCCGGGTCATTTGAGGATAATTATACGCAGTGCTTTGCGTTTTCATGCTAAATGAATCTTTATACACATCTTTTGGATCAATAGTCCATTCTCCGCCTTTTGCTGCTGCCGGATCTGCTGAAAAAACAGTAATGTTTTTAGCATTGATTTGCCACTTTAAAGTCATAGGTTTCGTTTCTCCTTTGAAATAGCCTGTGAACAAACCATCTTTGGTAAGCCGGACATTTTCCATGTATCTTTCAATTCCGGGAGTACCAAATTGTTCTACCAGCTTGCCATTTTTGAAGACAGGCGCATCGTTCGCATATATTTCCGAAATAACCCACTTGTTTAGGCTGGTTAATCTTTCCGCAGCCTCTTTGCTGTCTCCGGATGAATTGTTACAACTTACAACACTGAAAATAACGAGTATGAAAAGTATTTTGTTTAGGTAATGCATGAGTTCTTTTTCTAACAATGTAACAAACATAATCTGAATTCTTTTCTGAGCTTTTCTAAAAGAAAATAGGAGCTGCATAATAAAAGGTATAAAGTTAGTCAGGCTATAAATTTACCTGATTCAATGCGCTAAAAAGTCTGAGTTATAGTCAGCCTGTATGCGTCCAGGTATAACAACTGGTTTTTACAGATCAGGCATAATTTTAATGTGATCATAATAAATATTGTTACCTTGATTTAAAAACCTATTAATTAAATTCCCATGAAAGCAACCTGGAACCATGAAGTAATAGCTGAAAGTAATGATACGATCGTGGTTGAAAATAACCACTACTTTCCGCTTGAATCGGTTAACAAGAGTTACCTGATTGAATCCGCTACGCATACTACCTGTCCCTGGAAAGGAGAGGCTTCTTATTATACTTTAGAAGTTGACGGAAGATCAAATCCGGATGCCGCCTGGTATTACCCTGAACCAAAAGAAGCTGCTCAAAATATAAAAAATTATGTTGCCTTTTGGAAGGGTGTTAAAATAGAAGCCTGATCTCTCAGTAAACTTATTTATGAAATACGACGCAATAGTAATCGGCTCCGGCCAGGCAGGAACACCTCTGTCAAAAAAACTTGCTGAGGCAGGACTTAAAACGGCATTAATTGAAAAAAGATGGGTAGGGGGAACCTGTGTAAATGATGGCTGCTCACCCACCAAAGCCATGATTGCTTCTGCTAAACTGGCCTGGTCTGTTGCCAACAGCGATGTACTTGGTGTTCATGTAGGAAGCTATACTGTTGATCTGCGGGAAATTCTGGAACGTAAGAATGAGATTGTTCATCGCATGCGTGGTAATTCTGAAAAAGGAATTCTGGAAACAGACAACCTGGATCTTATTTATGGTACCGCATCTTTTACGGCAGAAAAAGAAATTACGGTAAAACTTAATACAGGTGAAGTACAGGTTCTGACTGCTGATAAATTTTTCCTGAATGTAGGAGAGCATCCCATGATTCCGGATATTGAAGGTATTAATGAAGTTGAATACCTGACTTCTACTTCCATTATGGAATTGCAGGAAATCCCTGAGCATTTAGTGATCATCGGAAGTGGTTATATTGCTTTGGAATTTGGACAAATGTACCGTCGGTTTGGCAGCAAAGTGACAATCCTTGAACAATCAGAGCGGATATTACACAGAGAAGATGAAGATATCGCAGCTGAAATTGTAAAAATATTTACGGAGGAAGAAATTGAGATTATTACCGACTGCAAAGTTGAGTTGATTAAGAAGGAAGGTGATAGCTTAAATATTTTTGTAAGTGTAGATGAAGCGGCAAAAAATATTTCTTGTTCTCATGTTCTGGTGGGTGCCGGAAGAAAACCGAACACAGCTGATCTGGGACTTGCTGTTGCCGGCGTACAAGTGGATGAAAAGGGGTATATTCAGGTAAATGACAAGTTGGAAACGACAGCCGAAGGAATTTATGCTTTGGGTGATGCCAAGGGCGGACCTGCTTTTACACATATTGCGTATGATGATTATAGGATCATCAGGAAAAATGTCATTGAAAAAGGAGATGCCTCTATAAAAGATCGTCTTGTGCCATATTGTATGTTTATTGATCCACAGCTTGGAAGAGTTGGGATTACGGAACAGGAAGCCAAAGAAAGCGGTAAAAATATTATTGTGGCTACCATCCCGAATACCAGCGTTGCCCGTTCTATTGAGACAGGGGATACACGGGGTATGATGAAAGCAGTAATAGATGCAGACACCGGAAAAATTCTGGGAGCATCCGTATTGGCACCTGAAGGCGGAGAAGTCGTGACAATCCTGCAAATGGCTATGATGGGCGGTATTACCTACGATCAGATTAAAGAAGGTGTTTTTGCCCATCCAACGTATGCTGAATCATTGAACAATTTGTTCATGACGCTGGATAAATAAATTTCCCCGCTTTCAAGCCTTAATTTTAGTAAATTAACTTTTCTGAACTTAACAGATAGTTCCTTAACCTGACCAGATGATCACTGCCCAAAATATCAGTAAAGACTTTAATGGTATCCATGCAGTGAACAATATTTCTTTTAAGGTTAAGGAAGGCGAAACAATGGTTTTTTTGGGAACCAGCGGATGCGGAAAAACGACCACGCTGAAAATGCTGAACCGTCTGATTGAACCTTCTTCCGGGAATATCACGATTAACGGGCAAAATATTCTTTCTTTAAAACCGGAGATTTTACGTCGCAGCATTGGGTATGTTTCACAGAACAATGGTCTGTTTCCGCATTACACCGTAGCAGAAAACATAGCTATTGTACCGTATCTGCTGGGTTGGGACAAGACAAAAACCAAAAAGCGTTCAGATGCATTATTAGAACAACTGAAACTGCCGGTTGCAGCATATGCCAATAAATATCCGGATGAACTAAGCGGCGGACAAAAACAAAGAGTAGCGCTGGCGAGAGCTCTGGCTTCTGATCCGCCGGTTTTGTTGATGGACGAACCCTTTGGAGCACTCGATCCAATTACAAGAGCAGGAATCCGGAAAGAATTCAGAGAATTGCCGGAATTGAAAAGCAAAACCATTGTGCTGGTAACGCATGATGTGCAGGAAGCTTTTGAATTGGGTGATCAGATTTGTCTGATGGATAAAGGTTTGATTATTCAGACAGGCACACCGGAAGAGCTGATTTTTAAACCCATTCACGATTTTTCCAAAAACTTTTTCAATCACCAGCGTTTGCAGCTTGAACTAAGCGCACTTAAATTCGGAAATATCTGGAATGAACTGGCAGATGCTAAACCTTCTGCCAAGGCTGTATTAACCAGCAGCCAAAGCCTCTGGGAAGGAATGGAAGTGCTGTCTGAAAGAAATGAGGAAATGCTTGCAGTTATTCATGAAGAAGATAAATCGTTAAAGGAAATCTCAATACAGACCATTCAGTCTGTTTACCTTGAAATCAAAAGAAGCCGATGACGGAGCAGCAAAATCTCTGGCAGTTTATGATGCAGCAATCAGATAAATTGTTGTCTCAAACCATGACACACATCGGCCTGACCTGCATTTCACTTCTTATCGCCGTCGCCGTTGGTTTACCCCTTGGTATCTGGATTTCAGAAAAGAAAAAAGCGGCTTGGATCGTTTTAGGTATTGCAGGAATTCTACAAACCATACCAAGCATCGCTTTGCTGGGATTTATGATACCGCTGTTAGGCATTGGCGCCTATCCTGCGATCGCTGCACTTTTCCTTTACGCCTTATTACCCATTATAAGGAATACCTATACCGGAATTACCAGTGTTGATCAGGCTATTACCGAATCAGCTCGTGGGATGGGAATGAATCGCTGGCAGATTTTATTCAATGTGGAACTGCCGCTGGCTATGCCCGTGATTCTGGCAGGAATCCGGACTGCAACGGTAATTAATGTGGGTGTCGCTACATTGGCTGCGTACATTGCCGCCGGTGGCCTGGGAGAATTTATTTTTGGCGGCATTGCGCTCAATAATACCAATATGATTCTGGCAGGCGCTATTCCATCGGCATTGCTGGCCATTTTGCTTGACTTTCTTCTTTCCTTATTTCAGAAAGCAAAGCTGAAAACCATGCGAAAGGTAGCCGTTGTGCTTCCGGTCATTCTGCTGTTATGCTCTTCCTTCTACATTATTCCGCGTGCCCAGGTAAAAGTTCTGGCAGGATTTACACCAGAATTTATGGGCCGTGAAGATGGATATCTTGGTCTGAGATCAAAATATAAACTGGATATTCCTACGGTTGTGATCAGCGATGCGGTCATGTACAAAGCGGCTTTTGAAAATAAGCTGGATGTGATCAGCGGATACAGTACTGATGGCCGTTTGAAAGCTTATGATCTGGTGACTTTGCAGGATGATAAAGCCATTTTCCCTCCTTACTATGCAGCACCGCTGGTACGTCAGGATGTACTTGCAAAATATCCTGAACTGGAATCTGCGCTTAATCTGCTTTCAGGTGTGATCAATGACTCGGTAATGACGGAATTGAATTACAGGGTTGATTACCTGAAACAAATGCCGGAAAAAGTAGCGCTGGATTTTATGCTGGAAAAAGGCTTGTACAAAAAACCTCAAAGTGCTGATAATAAAAATGTGATCAGACTAGGATCGAAGATTTTTGCCGAACAGTACATCCTGATCAACATGTATAAAATGCTGATTGAAGGCAATACAAAACTTAAAGTTATAACCCGGACCGGTCTTGGCGGAACAAAAATTTGCTTCGATGCATTAACCAACAATGAGATTGACATGTATCCGGAATATACCGGAACCGGTTTGCTGGTTATCCTGAAACCCGATAAAAATACGCTTGAAAGTATGATTGACAGCCGGGATAAAGTTTTCAGTTACGTGCAGAAAGAATTTTCTGATCAATATAAATTAAGCTGGCTGAAGCCGGTTGGTTTTAATAATGCCTACGCATTGATGATGCGCAGAAGTCAGGCACAATCCTTGAATATACATACCATTACCGATTTAAAACTTTATTTGTCTAATGAAAAACACCAGCATTAGGGAAAGATATAATGTGGTCAGAAAGTATACTGAACAGCTTTGTCAGCCTCTTGAAACAGAAGATTACGTACCTCAGCCCGTTCCTTTTGTAAGTCCTCCAAAATGGCACCTGGCGCATTCTACCTGGTTTTTTGAGACTTTTATATTGAAAAACCATTTGCCTGGATATCAGGTTTTTGATGAAACTTTCAACTACCTTTTCAATAGCTATTACAACAATGTCGGTGACCGTGTGCTGCGGACGGATAGGGGAAATATTACGCGTCCCAAAGTTTCGTATGTGTATGCTTACCGTCAGTATGTGGATGAGCACATGAATCAGCTGTTGCAAACCCTAAGTGACGAAAAGTCTCTTGAACTGCTGGAACTTGGACTTCATCATGAGCAGCAGCACCAAGAATTGCTGGTAACAGACATCAAGTATATTCTGGGTCATAATCCTACTTTTCCGGTGTATATGCAAGGCCATAATTTGGTTGATGATGTTAACAAAGAGTCAGGATTTGCACATGTTACCGAGGGTGTCTATGAGATCGGGCATCAGGGAGATGGTTTTTGTTTTGATAATGAACAAGGTAGGCATAAGGTTTACCTGCAGGATTTTGAGATTAGCAAAGCACTGGTTACCAATGAGGAATATATAGAATTTATTGAAGCCGGCGGATACCAGGATTTTAATTTATGGCTGGATGAAGGTTTGTCATGGGTAAAAGAAAATGAAATTGATTCGCCCATGTACTGGCATAAAATAAAGGGAGAGTGGTTTTATTTTACGCTTAGCGGATTACAAAAACTGAATCCAAAAGCAATACTCAGTCATGTAAGTTATTACGAAGCCTGGGCTTATGCGCAGTGGAAAGAAATGCGTTTGCCAACTGAGGCTGAGTGGGAGATAGCGTCCGACCAGTTTTCCTGGGGCACACGCTGGGAATGGACCAACAGTGCGTACCTGGCTTACCCGAATTTTACCAAGGCAAAAGGTGCAGTAGGAGAATACAATGGTAAATTCATGATCAACTGCATGGTATTGCGTGGCGCTTCGGTAGCTACATCACCGGATCACAGCCGAAAAACATACCGTAACTTTTTTCACACCAACGAACGCTGGCAATATACCGGAATCAGACTGGTGAAATAGCTGTTTGCAATTAGCTTTTAGCGATTGGCTAAAAACGCTAAGATGCCAATATTGCTAATCGCTAATGCCCAATCGCTAATAGCCAGCCCATCAACCTACTTAACTATGGAAACTACTACAGCCATTAATACTTTTACTTTTGAACAAGACATTGACGAAGGCTTAACGGCTCCGTTGAAAAATATTTCTTCTAAATATTTTTATGACGATTTAGGCAGCGTGATTTTTCAGGATATTATGAAAATGCCTGAATATTACCCAACGCCTTGTGAGTTTGAAATTTTATCGATTCACGGTGAAGCCATTATTCAAAAACTTGATTTCAATGAGCCTTTCAATATTATAGAATTTGGTGCAGGCGATGGTATCAAAACCCGCCAGTTGCTCAAAAAACTGGTAGAGAATGGTGTGGACTTTACGTATGTTCCTATTGATATTTCGCAAAAAGCTATTGACGAACTGGAAGCCAACATGCTCAGTCATTTACCTGATCTGAAAATAAAATCTTTGGTGGGAAATTATTTTTCCATGGTGGAAGAATTATCCGCTTTGCAGCAGCCGGGTTTGTTTTTGTTTTTGGGAAGTAATATCGGGAACTATCCGGACCAGGAAGCCCATGAGCTTTTGGAACAGTTTAACAGCCACATGAAAAGCGGCGATAAGCTGCTGATCGGGTTTGATCTTCAGAAAAATCCGGCAACGATCCGTAATGCCTATGACGATAGCCAGGGTATTACCAAAGCTTTCAACATGAATCTGCTGCAGCGGATTAACCGGGAACTGGGTGGAAATTTCAAGAAAGAGTTTTTTGACTTCTATTCACATTATAATCCCGTAAACGGCGAGGTGAGAAGTTACCTAGTCAGTCTGAAACAACAGGATGTCTATATTTCCAAACTGGATAAATCGTATTCCTTAATGCAGAATGAGCTTATATGGACAGAATTATCTAAAAAATATACTATTGCTGAAATCGAAAATCTGGCAGATGCGAATGGTTTTAAGCTGATCAAACATTTTTTAGATTGCAAACATTACTTTACGGATAGTTTGTGGACTAAATAATGATAAATTTACGTACCGATTACATTGGCTTTGCTTTATAGTGAAGCCATATTTGTTAAAAGGATTTTGTTAATTGAATAGTGGTAAAAATATCCGGCACTTTGCCTGGCTTTTTTTTTGTTTCTTTTAAACAAGCTAATTTTCCGTAAACCAGTCTTAAAATAATTGTCATGGAAGCCGCTATAAAGGAAGTTACCGTACAGGATCTAAAAGCCATTGAGGTGTTAAAAGATGTTCCTGATGATCAGCTGCAATGGTTTATTGATGAAAGTGAACATAAAGTGCTGGCTGAAGGTGACTTTTTTGCGAAAGTCAACGACCCTATTGTGCATACCAATATTATACTGCGGGGTAGAGTTGAATTTTACCGTTTGCAAAACAACAATAAAACAACGATCTCTGATCTGTATGCAGGCAGTATCACAGGACTACTGCCATTTTCCAGGGCCAAGAATGTTTTTGCCAATGCTGTTTGCATTGAAGAAACAGAAGTCCTGATGCTCCCAAAAGAGAAATTACGGGATCTGATTCATCTTCACTATGAACTTACCCAGGTTCTGGTTCATGTGATGGCTTCCCGCATCAAGGAGTTTGCAGAAATGGAACAGCAGAATGAGAAAATGATGGCACTCGGAAAGCTTTCGGCTGGTTTGGCACATGAGCTTAATAATCCGGCTTCTGCTATTGTAAGAGGTTCTGCATCCCTGGAAAAGCATCTGCAATGTCTTCCGGATGCTTTCAAGCAATTGATCTCTATACGCCTGGATCCTGCTGATATTGACAGTGTGAACAGTAAAATCCACAAGGCACTGGACAACAAAGAGCGCCCTGTGCTGACCATGATGGAAAGAGCAGACCGGGAAGATGAAATTACAGACTGGCTTGACCAGCAGGAAAATATTAAAAACAGCTATGATATGGCTGAAAACTTTGTAGAGTTTGGCCTGACTATCCAAGATCTGGAAGAAATTAAAAGCTATATACCTGATGGGAAATTATCGCCATTGTTAATCTGGATCAACAACAGTTTTACAACCGAGCGCATGGTTTCAGAAATCAGTATTGCATCCAAAAGGATTTCTGATCTGGTTAATTCGGTAAAAAATTTCACGCATATGGATGGCGGAGGCGACAAGGTATTTGCGGATATCCGTACCGGAATTAAGAATACCATGATCATGCTGAACCATAAAGTCAAAAAAGCAAACATTACTGTAGTGGAAGATTTTGATGAAAATCTGCCGCCGGTAAAAGCCATGATCGGTGAATTAAATCAGGTCTGGACAAACCTGATAGATAACGCGACCGATGCGCTTGAAAATACCGAAAATCCTGTATTGACATTAAAAACCCGGCAAGACAGAGAATTTGTCTGTGTATCGGTTATTGACAACGGAGCAGGAATTCAGGAAGAGATAAAAAATAAAATATTTGATCCGTTTTTCACAACCAAGCAAATAGGGCAGGGGACCGGATTAGGGCTGGATGTTGTCAACAGGATTGTAAAACAGCATAAAGGAACGATTTCAGTAACTTCGGAGCCTGGAAAAACCGAATTTATTGTATGTTTTCCAATCAATGGATAATTAACCTTCACTTACATAAATAATACCATATGGGGTTGCCAATTATTTTTTCAATTGACGATGATGCGCAGGTTCTAAGAGCCATCACCCGCGACCTGAAAACAAAGTATCGCGACACATACCGTGTTTTAAGTACTGATTCCGTAAAAGAGGCGCTGGAAAGTTTGATTGATCTTCAGAACAAAGGAGAGGAAGTAGCAATTTTTATTTCCGATCAGCGTATGCCGGAAATGCAGGGTGTTGATTTTTTACAGAAAGCCAGGAAGATTTTTCCCGATGCGAAGCGTGTACTGCTTACGGCTTATTCAGATACGGATGCGGCTATAAAAGCGATCAATGATGTGCAGCTGGATTACTATCTGATGAAACCATGGGACCCACCGGAAGAAAAATTATATCCTGCTATTGATGATCTGTTAAACGACTGGCAGGCTGATTATCGCCCGGATTTTAAGGGAATCAAAGTAATAGGATACCAGTTTTCACCTAAATCACACCAGATCAAGGATTTTTTATATGGAAACCTGATTCCATACACCTGGATGGACATTGAATCCAGCGACCAGGGAAAGCAGATCTGTTCCATCAATAATTTTGAAACAGCTGATTTTCCTGTCGTTTTTCTCGAAGACGGAACGATGATGAAAAATCCTTCAGTACTTGACATTGCAAGTAGAATCGGGTTGAACGCAGCAGTAAAACAGCAGGTCTATGATGTGATCATCATCGGTGCCGGGCCAGCTGGATTGGCGGCTTCGGTTTACGGTGCATCGGAAGGACTAAGCACGTTATTGATTGAACGAAAGGCACCTGGCGGACAAGCAGGTACAAGTTCAAGGATTGAGAATTATCTTGGATTTCCATCAGGTCTGAGTGGTGCTGACCTTACCCGAAGGGCTGTAACGCAGGCAACACGGTTTGGAACGGAAATTCTTTCTCCGCAATCAGTGAAAGAAATAAAAATCAAAGACAGATATAAAACGATTGTATTGGAAGACGGTACTGAAATTAATGCAAAAGCAGTAGTGATCACTACCGGCGTAGATTACCGTAAACTGGAAACACAGGGAATCGAAGATTTTACCGGAAGGGGGATTTACTACGGTGCAGCCAATACAGAAGCTTCTTCCTGTGGCAATAAGGAAGTGTACATTCTTGGCGGAGGCAATTCGGCCGGACAGGCTGCCATGTACCTTTCCAAATTTGCCAAACATGTTTACATTATTGTTAGAAAAACGGATCTGAGTTTTTCTATGTCATCCTATCTGATCGACCAGCTCAGTACCGCTGAAAATGTAACCATTCTGGGCTGTACGGAAATTTTGGAAGCTTGCGGTGAAAATCATCTGCAAGGGCTAAAACTTATTGATCTGAATACGCAGGAGCAGCGTTCGGTAGCGGCAGACGCATTATTTATTTTTATCGGAGCAAAACCTTATACCGACTGGATTGGTTTGGAAATCATTAAAAACAGCAAGGGTTTTATTGAAACCGGCCGGGAAATGAATAATTATAAGGAATTCAAAAGAGTTTGGAAAGTGGATCGAGACCCTTATCTTTTGGAAACAAGCTCTCCCGGGATTTTTGCAGCAGGTGATGTACGGGCAGGTGCCATGAACAGGGTAACGTCTGCGGTAGGGGAAGGTTCTATGTCAATTAATATGGTTCATCAATATTTAAGCGAGATCTAATGGCAGAGCAATTATGCAGTCACATCAGTGCAATCACTGAAATCAAAACAGCTAAAAAGCGGGAATGTGGGGAATGTGTAAAAACGGGAAACACGTGGGTGCATTTGCGTACCTGTCAGACGTGCGGCGTTACACTTTGTTGTGATGACTCTCCCATGACACACATGACAAAACATTTTCATGCAACGGGCCATCCGGTCATTATTTCATCAGAACCCGGTGAGAAATGGCTTTGGTGTTATGTGGATGATGCTTTTGTAGAGTATGATTGATTGAAAGCTGGAAATTATAAAAACCAGTTCGAACGCATCTATAAAATAGCTGTTTGAACTGGTTTTTATGTGTGTTCAATCATTTAAAGCAATTGTAGCAAATCGTTTTTTGATAATGATTTCAAAATCGAAGTATCTGTTTTTACCAGATCATTTGCCAGGTCCCTTTTTGATTCCTGCATCTTCATGATTTTTTCTTCAATCGTGTCCGGGCAAATCAGACGAACAGCAACTACATTTTTCTTTTGTCCGATCCGGTAACTCCGGTCAATGGCCTGATTTTCAACCGCCGGGTTCCACCAGGGATCGACCAGATAGACATAATCAGCTTCGGTCAGGTTAAGTCCGACGCCACCAGCCTTTAAGCTGATCAGGAACACGCGGACTTCTGCATTATTTTGAAACGACTCAACCTTATCAGAACGGTTCCTGGTTTGTCCGGTCAGATATTCAAAGGAAATATTTCGGGCTACCAGCTCTTTTTTGATCAAATCCAGCATTTTTACAAATTGTGAAAATACCAGAATTTTATGCTGGGGCGCTTTACTTTCAATTTGTTCAATCAAAACTTCAATTTTAGCAGAAGCATCACCGTAATATTCCTCATCATTAATCAGCGCTGGAGAATCACAGATTTGTCTCAGCTTGGTAAGTCCGGCCAGGATGTTCATACTTTCTTTGGGCAGATCTCCCTCCTGATGCGTCAGCAGGAAATTTCTGAATTCATTCGAATAGGAATCATAAACATTCCGCTGTTCGGCTCCCATTTCACAGTAAATTACCATTTCAGTCTTATCCGGGAGCTCGGTAGCTACCTGCTGTTTGGTTCTTCTAAGAATAAAAGGATTTATTTTTTTCTGTAATTCTCTTGCCCTTTTACTGTCTTCAAAACGGTCGATGGGGATAGCATAATGATTTTTAAACTGAATTTTACTGCCTAATAATCCGGGACATGCAAAGGAAAGCTGGCCGAAAAGATCAAAGGTATTGTTCTCAATCGGTGTACCAGTCAGCACAATTCTATTTCTGGAATGCAGTAAACGCGCAGCTTTGTATCGTTGCGATTCCGGATTCTTAATCGCTTGTGATTCGTCCAGAAAAATATAATTGAAATGATATTCCTTTAAAAATTTAATATCTGAAAGCAGCGTTCCATAAGAAGTCAGAATGATCTCATACTGGTCAAAATCCTGATGATCTTTCACACGGTTTGATCCGTAAACAGTATGTATTTTCAGCGATGGAGCGAACTTCTCTACTTCTGCCTGCCAGTTGAAAATGAGCGAAGTCGGTACAACGATCAGGTTGGTATTCTGATGTCCTTTATTTCTTTGTGAAAGGATAAAGGCGATGATCTGGATGGTTTTTCCTAACCCCATATCATCCGCCAAACAACCGCCAAAACCGAACTCATCCAGAAAATTCAGCCAGTTCAAACCTTCTTTCTGGTATTCCCGCAGTGAAGCGTTTAGTTCACCTGGCACTTCTACCGCTTTTATAGATTCAAAATCAGCGAATTTTGAAGTGTACAGCAGCAGCTCATTTTTTACCGGCTGGCTCAGCATTTCATCTTCATACAATTCCAGAATACTGGTAAAATTGATTTTTGGTGTTCGGATTACTTCTTCCACAACCTCACCGGATTCAAAGTATTTTGCAAATTTTGCCATCCATTCTTCCGGCAGAATCCCTAGCGTTCCGTCACCAAGCTGTACAAATTTGGTCTTATTCCGAATGGATTTATGCAAATGTCTCAGCGTAGCGGTTTCTTTCCCGAACTTTACCTGAATGCTGGTATTAAACCAATCTGTCCCACTATTAATGGTTAGCGAAACGGTTGCTTTATTCTGATTTAATTTGTTGTTTTTTAATTCATTAAATCCAAGTATAGTAATATTCTGGTTACTCCATTCTTCAAAAGCATCCAGAAACCAGCCTTCATCCAAGAACCGTTCCTTGCTTAAATAAAAATGGTCGGTACCCAGCTGGTCATAAAAATCGGGATGCTGTCGTAGTAAAGTGGCCGTAAACTGCACTTCCAGTTCATCATCACGTTCGACCGTAAAAGGTTTCCCTTTGCTGTCGGTAGAATAAATCTGCTTTTTGGAAAGAACCGGAATTTCAATATTTCCATAGCGCATCACTGGCGTAATCAGAATATAGTTTTCCAGATCAGACAAATAAATCAGCTTTTCATTTTCTCTTTCAAAACCATTTTCTTTCAGCTGTGTCTGCGTTGCCGGTTTCAGATAAGTATAAGTAACCCGGATTTTATCTTCAACTTTGGAAAGTATCGTGTTCTGAAATTCTTCAAATTTGGTTTCGTGGACGAGAATCCTGTTATTATTTTGTTTGAAAAAATCTATAACCCGGAACACATCCGGATTATCAACCAAGTGCATGGTATCATTGATCATAACAAAATAATTGTATCGGATCTTTAAAACTTCAAGCGGAAAGGGCCTTCCATCGACAATCAGCTGACCGGAGACTTCATGAAATTTATCTTTAACATCAACCAATAAAGTAAGATCAACAGGCAAAATCCGCATTTGAACAGGTACTAATGAAGCGGAGGAAATATTTTCAGAAACTTTAGTATCATGGTAAAACACTTCCAGTCGGAGCGGATTTTTGACCAGCGATTTCAAACCTTCCATATCCGAATCAGACTTTCCGGAGCGGTACTGATTGTTGAATTTGGAAACACCGGTATAGAATTTCAACTCCTCCGGATTTTCCAGCTTCCAGATAAAATCAAGCGGACTGACTGAAATTAACGGATTTTTTAATTTTCCTTCTCTGGTTGTCTGTGCTTCAAAAAGTTCAACATAAAAATGATCATAGTACTTATGCTGTCCAAAAACGAGAATCTTTTTCGATGTATCTTTTGCATGTGTTGATTGTGGTAACAACTGATTTTTTTTAGGAATCAAGTTGTCTTTCAAATACGCTTTTGTACTTTCATTTACCGCGAAAAGGTGTTTTATTTTTGGCTTTATATCAACGCTTTTATCAGTATGAGAAAGCTGAAAATAATCGTCGAGCTGATGTTCATTCTCCAATCCGTAATCTTTTGCAACCAGTTTTATCTGGTTATAACGCAGATTACTGTCATAGAAAATCCGAAGATCCCTGCGATCCATGAGGTTGTATAAAACCTGAATTTGGTGTTCGCAAGGTGATTTTTTTTCAGCAGCGCAAGGACAGGAAAGTATAAGCGAACTTTCCGTTTGTCTTACAGAAACAACCGGGGCATCATTGAACCCGGAAGGAATCAGAAATGTGCCGAAATTAACTTCAATGACCTTTGGCTGAACGTCAAAAAAACCTCTTCTGCTAGTTTCAGTCAATGAAGCACTGTACTTTAAAATAAAATTATGAGTAAGTTCGGATACGTTGAAGTCCTCAAAAACATAATCGTTTTTATGATGTTTCAACACACGGATCTGCTCGCTCATGGTTGGTTTTTTTAGCATTCCTTTTACAATTCCGGAGATTAAATATGCCTGGAAACTTGGTTCCAACCAGTGAAATTAACTTTATTTGAAGTGTGTTGGTGAAAATTTTAACATTGCTTTATGAAATTTATTAATTGTCATCTGTTTTATAATATCACGTTTGTCTTCCTTTTTATTTGTCAACTTTCTAATGCTCAGCAGTCTGGCAGTGATAGTTCATCTGTTGCCGTTGCCGATTCTGTTGCCAGCATTGCTCCTGATACACTGGTTACACCTTCCTTCATAAAACTGGATACGTTGAGTTACCGTTTTATCGGAGATGGAAATTTTACACGCGGGAATGTAAACCGCAGTCTGGTGGTATTAAGAGCAGAAATTATCCTGACTGGTCCTGTGATTTCCATTGCTACCAATCCGCGTTTTACCTATGGAAAGCAAAGTGGCATCCTCGCTGAACGTGACTCTTACATGGATTTGTTTGTGGACGTTTTCAAAAAAAGGAGGACGTATGTCTTTGGTTTGGGAAATCTTGAAACCAGTAATTTACGTGGAATTACACTTCGGGTTGTCGGAGGTGCCGGTATAGGTTTCAGGGTTATTAAAACAGATAAAAATACGATTCTTCTTACCAATGCCATTATTCACGAATCTACCAATTTTCGGGAACGTCCTACCATCAGTATTCAGCGTAACTCATTCCGAATGAAAGGAAAACATTCTTTTGCTAAAGACCGGTTCAGGATTAATCATATTACTTTTGTCCAACCTGCACTTACTGATATTTCCAATTTGCGTTGGAATACAGTTATTTCTCTTGAATCCCCTGTCAACAAATGGATTACATTAAGAACGAGTTATGAAAATTCTTACGAGAGTATCGTAGAATCAGGCCGGAAGCGAAATGATTCACGGCTTACATTTGGTATTTCCATTGGAAACAGACAGTAAGATGAGCGACTGAATCGTATAAAAAAGGAAAGTTTTTGTTAATCAATTAAATTCAATCTAAACCCTGTTAAAATGAAGTCTTTATTTCAAAGTTCAAAGGTCTTAAAACCTTTGTTATTTCTTTTTGCCGGAGCTCTTTTGAGCTCTTTTTTAATTTCCTGTGCTCCTGAAAAGAAGGAAGCGGCAAAGAGTACCAAGCCGGTTGTGATCGGATATGTAGGTGGCTTTCATGGGTTAGTTGATACGGATATCATTGAAGTTAAAAAACTTACGCACATCAATTATGCTTTTGTCAATATTGAAAACGGGTTGGCTTTTCTGACCAACGAAAAAACAGATTCAACAAATTTTCGTAAGCTGAATCTGCTGAAAAAAATAAACCCGGATCTGAAAATTTTAATTTCTATTGGAGGATGGGGATGGAGCGGACGCTTTTCAGATGCGGTATTGACAGAAACAGCCAGAGCAAAATTTGCAAAAAGTTCTGTTGACATCATAAAGAAATATAAACTGGACGGCGTTGACATTGACTGGGAATATCCTGCTATGCCGGGAGATTCCGGAAATGTATATCGCCCGGAAGACAAGCAAAATTTTACACTGATGTTTGAAGCAATCCGAAAAGAACTTGACGTTCTTGAAAAAGAAGATGGCCAGAGAAAACTCTTAACAACTGCTGTGGCAGGCTGGGAAGAATTTATTCCAAACTCAGAAATGGGCAAGGCGCAGCAATATCTTGATTACGTAAACCTGATGACGTATGATCTTTTTTCCGGCGACACCGTGGTGCACCATGCAGGCTTATATGCGACAGATCGTTTTAAAACAAAAAGATCAGCTGATAATGGTGTAAAAGCATACTTGAAAGCAGGCGTTCCTGCCAGTAAAATTGTACTTGGAATTCCTTTTTACGGACGTGCTTTTACATTAGCCAAAGATTCAAAAACCATATTGGGCGAAACGTCAGTAGCTAAGCAATATATTGACGGCTATTCCTACATCAAGGATAGTCTGGTAAATAAAAAAGGCTATAAAGAATATCGTGATGAAGCTGCAAAAGCACCTTATCTCTACAATGAAAAAACCAAAGTATTTATCGGTTATGACGATGAAAAATCTGTTCGTGAAAAGTGCAAATACGTTTTGGATAACAAGCTTGCCGGTGTGATGTTCTGGGAATATAATTCGGATCCAAAAGGGTATTTGCTGGATGAAATCAATAAATCGCTATGAAAGTTTTGGCAAAAGGATCAGCGCCTTTCTTCTCTTTTTTTCTGATTTTATTTTTTAGTTTGAATGTAGCAGCACAGACTAATACGGTAACTTTTAAAGTGCTTGCGATTGCAGAAAATGGCGGGCATCATATTAAATATTCCGAAGCAGCGAAAGTCTGGCTGAATAAACTGGCAGCAGAAAATAAATTTAGTATTGATTATATCGAAAATACTAACAAGATCAATGATGCTTTTTTAAGCCAGTATCAGCTTTTTATCCAGCTTGATTTCCCACCATATGCCTGGACGCCAACGGCCGGAGCAGCTTTTGAAAAATACATAAAGGAAGGAAAAGGCGGTTGGATCGGTTTTCACCACGCTACTTTGCTGGGAGAATTTGACGGTTATCCGATGTGGAGCTGGTTTTCTGATTTTATGGGTGATATTAAATACAAAAACTACATTGCAACATTTGCTTCGGCAAAAGTGAATATAGAAAATAAAAATCATCCGGTTATGAAAGGTGTTCCGGCTTCTTTTATAGTTAAAAAAGAAGAATGGTATATCTACGATAAAAGCCCACGCCCAAATGTGCAGGTGCTTGCAAGTGTAGATGAAGCGACTTACAAACCGGATTCAAAAATTAAAATGGGCGATCATCCTGTGGTTTGGTCTAATACCGGAATTGCTGCAAAAAATGTTTACATTTTTATGGGACATTCACCGGATTTATTTCAAAATCCTGCTTATACAATGCTTTTCAAAAATGCAGTTTTCTGGGCTGCTCAGAAATAAATTTTGATAAGCTAAACGGGCTAGGGATCAATTATAAATCTAAATCATAAGTATAAAGGCATGGTTATTTTAAGAATGCTGTAAAGTGAGTTATTGCAGTTTTAAATTGAAATACCATGAAAAAAACATATGATCCGGCAGATGCCACCGAAGATGAATCTGTTGTAAGTCAGGGACATCAGTATCCTGATCCGATTAGTCCACAGGAAACACCGCCCTTTGATCCAAGACCAGAATATCCTAATCCTGAAATTCCACAGGAAACGCCGCCATGGGAGAAGGAGCCTGAAACACCGCCGGTAGTGCCCGAACCTGAATTGCCACCTTATACTCCGGATGCTCCGGAAATAAACCCTGAGCCTCTACCAGGGCAGGAGCCAAATGAGCCTTTACTTGTAGGGCTGTCCTGATATAATAAAACGAGGTCATAAAGTATTAGCTTCATGACCTCGTTTTATTAATGAATATTATTTCAAAAAACAGGAACCTGTCCTTTAAAGATCTGAGGATCTTTTGTAGCGGACGACTGAAATTTTTTGGTAATGAGATTCATAAATTGATTATCTCTCGATTCGGCAGAATCATACTCCCAGATACCCACTTTTATTTCATTGGAATAAAAAGTAATAAGATATTTCGTTGTTACTCCCTCTTTCGGATCTTCTTGAGATCTTATAAAATAATCGACACGATCAATATTGAAAGCGAAGTTCTGGCCTTCGAGATGAAAAAAGTTAGGCATAGCGGATTAATATTAGTTTGATTTATTAACGTTTAATATGAAATGATATACCAATATTATTCCTGCCGGACCTAAAAGCCATAGAAACAGGATTATAGGTTTTAACCAGCAAATCAGGCATTTGATTTTCCAGCGATATACTAAATGTACAGTGTTTTTAACTGGTATTTCTTATATAATTTTTTAACAACAAAGTACTCCTGCATAATTGGATAGTAACTTTTAAACGTGTGTATATTATTTCACTTTGTGGGAAAGCAGCTTTATCGTAAATGATACCAGATTCGCAAGATTACTTATTACAATAGTTGATGTAAACATACATGTACAATATTAAATGCTGGTTTTGTTGTGTGTTAGAAATATTTTTGTAAAATTGTAGTATTTATTCGAGTGCGCGTTATGCATTATTTATGGACAAGAATCTGAAAAAAATAAAATATCAGGAGCTCTTCTTATCAGAGCTTAGAGCTGATTTTTTTGCTGAGAAGAAAATCGAGGAATCACTCCGGGAACTGGAAACAAAGGAAAACATGAAAAAACTGGCAAATGCGCTTAAAAACATCTGGAAAAAAACAGATGAAAATATTAAAAATCTGGAAAAAGCGTTTAAAAAGTCAGATGATCAGGAAGTAGTCATTCAGGATCCGGTAGTTGCTGTTCCGCAAAATCCAGTTATATCAAAGAAGTTGGTTGAAAAAGAATCTATGAACATTGTTCCTGACGTTGTCAGATCAAAAGACGCTTTTCTGGAATCAAGGAAATTGGAGACCTATCAGGTTTTAACTTATGATAATTTAATAGCACTGGTAAATAACCTGAATAGTGAACAAATAACTCAAATTCTGGAATCAGCTTCTACCTCTGATGTGAAAAACCATCATTATCTTACCAAAGTAGCCGAAAAACTGGTGAATGAACGGGGTTTCAGAGCATAACTTGCCTCTTTACTTATATTTCAATACTCATACCACTCAGACCACCACTGCTGTAATTTCCTGCGGATTTCTTCTTCACGGGCATTACTGCCTGGTTCGAAGAACTTTTTCCCTTTGAGTTCGTCGGGCATAAAATTCTGCTTTGCGAAGTTTCTCGGAAAATCGTGCGAATATTTGTATTCTTTTCCATATCCGATCTGCTTCATTAACTTCGTTGGCGCATTGCGTAAATGGAGCGGAACTGGCAAATGAGCCGTATTTTTTGCGATTTCCATCGCATCATTAATGGCTAGATAACTGGCATTGCTTTTGGGTGAAGTAGCAAGATAGATTGCCACCTGAGATAAAATAATCCTGCATTCCGGATAACCAATCACGTTCACGGCCTGCATACAGGCATTCGCCATGATCATCGCTGTAGGGTTTGCGTTGCCAATATCTTCCGAAGCCATAATCAGCATTCTTCTGGCAATAAAAGAAGGATCTTCACCTGCCACGATCATACGTGCCATCCAATATACCGCAGCGTTTGGATCACTTCCACGCAGGGATTTTATGAAAGCGGAAATAATATCATAATGCTGTTCGCCGGATTTATCATAACGGGCAATATTTTGCTGTGCTACTTCCGTTACCCATTCATCGGTTATCTCTATATCCTGAACATCGCCTTTTGCAAGGACAACCAGTTCAAGCAGGTTAAGTAATTTTCTTCCATCGCCTCCCGAAATTCTTAACAAAGCATCATAGGATGTAAATGTTATTTTCTTTTGTTTCAACCATTCGTCTTTGGTCAAAGCGCGGTGAATTAAAGCTTTCAGCTCATCCTCGCCAAAAGCTTCCAGAATATACACCTGACAGCGGGATAGTAAAGCTGAATTGATTTCAAAGGACGGATTTTCTGTCGTTGCACCAATCAATGTCACCTGTCCTTTTTCAACAGCACCAAGCAATGCATCCTGCTGGTTTTTGTTATAGCGGTGAATTTCATCAATAAAAAGAATAGGAGGGAAAAGACCAGAGGGCCGGGCCAACACTTCACGTAATTCTTTAACCCCTGAATTAATAGCACTTAAATTATAAAACTGCCTCTTGGTTGCATCTGCAAGCATAAGTGCCAGCGTCGTTTTTCCTACACCGGGAGGGCCCCAGAGAATCATGGAAGGAATGGTATTCTGCAAAATAGCTCTGCGCAGTGATCCGTTTTTACCCAATAGTTTTTCCTGTCCTATGTAATCATCCAGGATACGAGGTCTTAATCTTTCCGCAAGAGGCGTAGCAGCCGGTGATATCATAAATAATTTAAGTTTTCAATTGATGCTTACATAGATAACACATCCTGTTCATGAACCATTCAATCCAATATACAGCATGCTTTTAATAAATTGATACTCTTTGGTTTTATTTTTGGAATGTTTGGAAATGAAAAAAGCGTAACAGATTGTTACGCTTTTTTTTAATAAGTAAATATTTTCTCAGATCAAAAAGTAAGTCGGTCTAGTGTCATTTGTTTTTTTAGATTACCCAAAGCCCCAAATACCAAATTATAGACAGACTGAATATTAATTTTCATCAGATCTGCAATTTCGTGGTTATTCAGGTTCATGTAAAATTTCAAAAAGATGGCTTCGCGCTGGCGGCGTGGCAAACCGTTTATCGCTACGTTAAGGTGTTGGTTTGTTGAATCAAATTCCTCCTCCGAAATCATGTGATTTTCGTGTGATGAGGTGTGGATATGCCAGTATTCAACAGGGATATCTTCGTTGCTTGTATGCTTCTGCTGTGCATTCAGGTGGCGTACCAGTTTTCTCTTGATAGATGCCATAAGATAAAACCGGACTGAAGTGGTGTCACCCAAAGTTGTCCGGTTTTTCCATAACTCCACAAATAAATCATGAATGCAGTCCTTAATCAGTGGCTTGTCGATTGTAAACTGTGAGCAGTACTGATAAAGGATGTGAACGTACGAGCGGTAAAGGCAGGCGTAAGCATTCTCATCACCTTTTCTGAACTGATCCCAAAAACAAAGTTCTTCTTCTTGTTTGTAGCGTAAGTGAGCCATTGTTTGGTTAGAAATTTAATTGGGGTTAGGAATAAAAAATTAATAAGGGTCATTTTTACACTTGTAAATATATTTATAAAAAAACGTATTAAAAAAATATTTTCCAGAAAAAATTACATCCATTAGTTTTATCATGCTATTATCCCCAATAAGTATCCTATTTTACGAGCATAGGCACAAATTCAAATTTTTCTCCATCAAAAAGTCCGCGGTCACTTAATTTAATATAAGGAATTACTAATAAAGCCATAAAAGATAAGGTCATATATGGTGACTTCAAAGTTGATTTTAACTTTGTTTTTACAAAACGGTCAATTAAAGTGTATGAAGCCGCTACTTCGTATCCGTCCACATCCGACATTAATCCTGCAATAGGCAGAGCCAGTCTATGTGTTTCTCCGAGGCCAACAGCTGAAACTCCGCCTTTTTCTTCGATCAATAAATTGACTGCTTCGCAGATACTTTTATCATCACAACCTACGACAATGATATTATGTGAATCATGTGCTACGGTCGAAGCAATTGCTCCTTGCTTTAACCCAAAGTTTTTAATAAAAGCAACAGCCGGAGCAGCAATCTGATAACGGTTAACGACCGCAATTTTTAGAATATCCTGATCTGTATCCGAAACGATAAACCCATTTTCTGACTTAAAATTTTCAATAAGAAGCTGTGTAATCAGTTGTCCTTCCAAAGCCTCAATCACTTTTATTTTCTGATCCTGCACAGGTGATACCGGAACAGCAAAATCTGCAGGTATTTTCGCTGAACAATTAAAGTGATTGATATGAGGGCTTCGCAAATCCGGTAGCAGGGATTTTCCATTTTCTGCTACCAGTTCTCCATCCAGATAGGTTTGAAGGATGTTAAAGTCTGTCATATTATCTATGACGATAAAATCTGCGGCATCCTGTACACGAAGTTGCCCAACAGCTAAATGATAATGTTCAACAGGATTCAGACAGGCAGCCAGAAGGATATTCCAGATATCATGCCCGAGGGCAAGTGCCCGTTTGACAAGCAAATTGATATGGCCTTCCACAAGATTGTCCGGATGTTTGTCGTCTGAGCAGAACATAATCATTTCAGGAAACTCCGCCAGCAGTGGAATTAATGCATCAAAATTGCGGGCCGCACTGCCTTCACGGATCAGGATTTTTACACCATATCCGATTTTTTCTTTGGCTTCGTCGTATGTAAAACATTCATGATCCGTGGAAATGCCATGATCTGCGTATTGCTTTGCCGCTTCTCCGCGAAGTCCGGGTGCATGTCCGTCGACCGGTTTATTATAATGTTTGGCCCAATTAATCTTAGCGATCATATCCGGATCATTGTTCAGAACACCAGGGAAATTCATTACTTCTGCCAGATAGCCGATGTCATCACTAGCCAGTAATTTTTTTACATCTTCAGGATCAACCACAGCCCCTGCCGTTTCAAAGATGGTGGCAGGTACGCAGGAGGGTGCACCAAAACAAAATTTAAACGGAACGCGTTTTCCATCTTCAACCATATATTCAACACCCTGAACACCCATGACGTTGGCAATTTCATGGGGATCAGAAACGGTCGCTACTGTACCATGAACAACAGCTAATTTTGCAAATTGCGCAGGTGTAAGCATCGAGCTTTCTATATGTACGTGTGCATCTACAAATCCCGGTAATATATAAGGTAGGGCAGGATTCTCTTTTCCTGTGACAAGAATGTATGAAATTCGCTTATTCTCAATGGTTATTTCAACTTCCTGAATGGTCTTTTCAAAAATATTAATATGGTTGGCTTTCATTGGTTTTTAGCTGTTAAGTGATAGCGTTTGGCTTTGATGGCACAAGGTAGATATTATATTATACTTAAAACTCACAACATCACCGGACTGCCCCGGTAGCCCTTCTGATATTGCAGCGGACTTTTTCCGGTATGAATTTTGAAATACTTATTGAAATTGGCAAAATTGTTGAAGCCGCTTTCGTAGCAGATCTGGGCTATGCTCAATTTCCCGTCAATCAGTAATTTGCAGGCATGGCCGATGCGTAATTCGAGTAAAAACCGGGAATAGGTTTTCCGGCTCCTGCTTTTAAAATACCGGCAAAATGAATGTGGGCTGATATTGGCTACTTCTGCAATTTCTTCAATCGTGATTTTTTGCTGAAAATGATCAAGGGAATATTTATAAATCTGATTGATGCGATCGGTATCATACTGATCATATTCTTCCTGATAATGGCTGTTGGACAGCAATTCTATATCCTTGCTATGCGCAAGCGTTTCTAAAATCTGGAGTAAAGAAATAAGTGGATTTCCATCGGTCTGGCTTAGCAGGTTTTGCAGGAGTACTTTTACCTGATGGTTTTCCTGACCTGAAAGTTTCATTCCAAATTTTGCTTTGTCCAGCAATTCATTGATCGCTTTATTTTCCGGCAGGTTCCTGAAAACTTCTCCGAATAGCTCGGCTGAAAAGTGTAAAACGGTGGCTTGTGCGTACAAACTGGAATTTCCCTGAAAATATTTTTCATCACAACGCCAGTAATGCGGCAGATTCGGTCCTATCAGCAACAGATCGCCGCTTTGAAAATGCTGAATATTATCACCTACAAACTGAGTTCCGGATCCTTGTTCAATATGGACCAGTTCAATTTCAGGATGGTAATGCCAGCGGTTGTAGAAGTATAGAACAACATCTCTTCGGATGCTAAACGATTGCTGTAAACCTTTGGGAACTTTAAGTAATTGGGGTTTCACAGTTATAATGTCAGGATGTAGTCTGTTTTAATTAACTTTATGCCAAAATTATTGAAAAATATGCTAGTATAGTGAAAAACAGTCTCTAAATATTTCTATTCATTTGTAATAAAATTCAATAGACACTATTGAAATTTTTATTTTGGACACCTTCATATACTATTTCGGTTCGTACGCAGTATATATTTAAGGCAGCTGCTTTTGGTAAACCGGGTAAAAGCTGATTATTTCGTCTGTACAAACAGCAGTATGAAATTCTCTCTTTATGAAAGTTGTTTCAAATCACCATCATGAACATTATTAATATCTATTTCTTTTGAACGTACTATGGCGTCTAATCTTTTAAAAATTCACCCTGCCGATAATGTTATTGTAGCGTTAAGGGATTTGCCGACCGGTGCGGAAGCACAATGGAACGGGGTGAGCTATCAGTTGCCATATGGCGTATCCTCCAAACATAAATTTGTAACCGAAGATATTGATACCGGAGGTGCAATTATTATGTACGGTGTTTTGGTTGGACGGGCTAAGCAGCCGATCAAGCGTGGAGAACCGATTACTACTTTTAACATCAAACACGATTCGCAGGATTATAGCACAGCTAATCGTATGCCTTATTTATATACCCAGCCGGACGTGAGTCGCTGGGAAGGGAGAACCTTCAAAGGATATCATCGTGCGGATGGACGAGTCGGGACCTATAATTACTGGCTGGTACTTCCGCTTGTTTTTTGTGAAAACCGCAACGTCCTGATTATGAAGGATGCTTTTGAGCGTGAACTGGGTTATGCACAAACGGATATGTACCGTGGACAGGTTGCTGAATTTCTGAAAGCATATCAGTCGGGTGATATGTCAAAAATGCAAAATCTGGGAGGTTTTTCTGAGCCGACAAAAGAACAGCAATTAAAAAGCCGTCCTTTTCCGAATGTAGACGGAATCAAGTTTCTGACACATGAAGGCGGATGCGGCGGTACACGTACAGATGCCAATACCTTATGTGCATTGTTTGCAGCCTATGCTGTTCACCCGAATGTGGCCGGAATCACAGTACTTAGTCTCGGTTGCCAGAATTCAGAATTACAAACGCTGGAAGATGAAATCAAAAAACGTGATCCGAATTTTGATAAGCCATTTTATGCATTCGAACATCAGAAAGGAACAGAATATTCGCTGGTATCCGGTGCTATAAAATCTACATTCTTGGGATTGACTGAGATGAATAAACAAGTGCGTGAAGATGCGCCTTTGTCTAAACTTTCGGTTGGCTTGAAATGCGGTGGTTCGGATGGGTTTTCCGGTATTTCAGCAAATCCGGTTCTAGGTCATTTATCGGATATTGTTGTCGGCCTGGGCGGACAAACCTTACTAGCAGAATTTCCTGAGCTAAATGGCGTAGAACAGGAATTATTGAACCGTTGTGTAACTGAAGAGAAAGCAGCAAAATTTGAAAGATTAATGCGCGAATACGCTGGAAAAGCAGAAGCGGTAGGATCTGCATTTGCCTTCAATCCTTCTCCCGGAAATATAAAAGATGGTCTGATTACGGATGCAATTAAATCTGCTGGTGCAGCTAAAAAAGGAGGTAACGCCTATATTTCTGATGTTTTGAATTACACGGAAAGAGCAACAGAACCAGGTCTGGCTCTTGTTTGTACACCCGGAAATGACGTAGAAGCAACAACCGGACAAACGGCAGCAGGAGCTAATATTATTCTATTTACAACCGGTTTGGGAACACCTACCGGAAACCCGATTTGTCCTGTTGCAAAAGTAGCAACGAATACCATTCTGGCTAACCGTATGCCTGATGTGATTGATTTTGACTGCGGTCCGGTAGTGGATGGTTCCCAGTCCCTGGAACAAAATGCCGATCATCTGCTGGAATATGTGATCAGAGTAGCCAGCGGTGAATTAACCAAAGCGCAGCAATTAGGCCAGGATGATTTTATTCCATGGAAAAGAGGTGTTTCTCTTTAAGTTTAGAATCTGGTTATCTGATATTAACCTAAGGATTCCATTCTTTGGATTTTGAGTATAGTTGTAGATCAGAAGTCTTTTTAACCTGACCGCTGATTCAATATTTAATTATAAAATACATGTTTGATTTAACCGGTAAAGTAGCATTGGTAACCGGAGGCGCCAGCGGAATTGGTCTGGCAATTTCTAAAACCTTCGCAAAACAAGGTGCACATGTCCATATTCTGGAACTCAACATTGACCTTGCGAATCAGGTTGTAGAAGAAATTATAAGCGAAGGCGGAAGTGCAGAAGCACATGCCATTGATATTTCAAAACAAACAGAAGTAGTGCAGGTTATCGATGCCATTGCAGAAGTTCAAACGATCAATATTCTGGTTAATAATGCCGGTATTGCACACGTAGGCAAAGCGGATAATACAGCTGAAACGGACTTTGACAGGATCATTAATGTGAATGTAAAAGGTGTTTACAACTGTTTATTTGCCACAATTCCTCACTTGAAAAAAGCAGGTGGTGGTGTTATTTTAAACATGGCTTCTATCGCAGCAACGGTGGGTATTCCGGATCGTTTTGCTTATTCTACGGCTAAGGGAGCAGTTTATTCGATGACCTTGTCGGTAGCAAAAGATTATCTGGCTGATGGAATTCGTTGTAACAGCGTTTCACCAGCCCGTGTGCACACTCCTTTTGTAGATGGTTTTATAGCAAAAAATTATCCGGGGCAAGAAGCGGAAATGTTTGAAAAACTTTCCAAAACACAACCGATCGGTCGCATGGCCAAGCCGGAGGAAATCGGTGCGATGGCATTATACCTATGCTCTGATGAAGCTTCCTTTATTACAGGCTGTGATTATCTGATTGACGGAGGATTTGAGAAATTAAATAATTAGTTTTTTTTAACTGTTAGCGATTGGCTTTTAGCAAGTGTCTGGTGACGAGAACTTAACAGATCAAATTCTTATCGATCTCAAAATTAACAAAAGAAATATTTTAATACTCATAAAACGGCACTTGCCAGCAGCTAACCGCTAAAAGCTAATCGCCAAAACCTGATACCTATGAAACTTTTCCGCTTTGGCGCATACGAACAAGAAAAACCGGGTGTAGAATTGACAAACGGCGAACTGCTGGATGTTTCTGCTTTCGGTGAAGATTATAACGAGAAATTTTTTGCAACAGACGGTTTAAATCGCCTTTCCGACTGGCTGACTACTAATTCTGAAAAATCGCCGCGTGTAGAAAAAGGTTTTCGTTTTGGTTCTTGCATTGCCAGACCGTCAAAAATCGTTTGCATCGGAATGAATTATGCAAAACATGCATACGAATCCGGTGCCACTGAGCTTCCTAAAGAACCCATTGTTTTCTTTAAATCCACATCAGCTTTATGTGGTCCGAATGATCAGGTAATTATTCCCCGAAACTCTGTTAAAACTGACTGGGAAGTAGAACTGGCTGTGATTATTGGTAAAAAAACCAGCTATGTTGAGGAAGCTGACGCACTGGATTATGTAGCCGGTTATGCAATTCACAATGACTATTCGGAACGTGAGTTTCAGCTGGAACGTGGCGGACAATGGGTAAAAGGAAAAAGTAATGACACTTTTGCTCCAATCGGGCCGTATTTAGTGCCGGCTTCAGAAGTATCTAATGCCAATGATCTTAACCTTTGGCTGTCTTTGAATGGGAATAAAATCCAGGATAGCACGACTTCGGATATGATATTTCAGATTCCTTTTCTGGTTAGCTATTTAAGCCAGTTTATGACTTTGCTTCCGGGCGATGTCATTTCAACCGGAACACCAGCTGGCGTTGGTTTAGGCATGAAACCGCCATTTTATCTGAAACCAGGCGATGTAGTGGAATTGGGTATTGAAGGTTTAGGTGAACAAAGGCAGGAAGCCATTGCCTGGAAAGCAGTATAATTTAGAATTTTGGAATAATGATTCGAAAACATTATTCCAAATCTATCATCAAATATAAAAAAATGGTAATCGATTCGCACCAGCATTTCTGGGTTTATGACGAGGAACGGGATTCCTGGATCACGCCGGAAATGGAGAAAATACGTAAAAATTTCCTGCCAGCAGATTTAGAGCCTGTTTTGAAAGCAAATGGCGTGGATGGCTGTGTGGCAGTGCAAGCGGATCAGTCGAATCAGGAAACCGAGTTTTTGCTGCAACTGGCAGAATCCAATGATTTTGTCAAAGGAGTAGTTGGCTGGATTGATTTGCGTGCTGAAAATTTATACGACCGTCTCGAAGTTTGTTCTCAGTTTGAAAAATTAAAAGGTTTCCGTCATGTGGTACAAGGCGAGCCGGATGGATTCTTAGAACAACCAGATTTTATTCGTGGGGTAAGGCAATTAACAGCGTTCAATTTTACATATGATATTCTGGTTTATCCAATGCAGCTGGAAGCCAGTTATACCTTTGTAAAACAATTGCCGAATGTCCGTTTTATCTTGGATCACATGGCTAAGCCTTATATTAAAAAAGGTGAAATCGAAATGTGGGCTGCTGATATTAAAAAGTTAGCGGAGCTTCCCAATGTATCCTGCAAAATTTCCGGCATGGTTACCGAAGCAGATTGGGGAAACTGGAAGAATGAAGATTTTGAACCTTATCTTGATGTTGCCTTTGAAGCTTTTGGAACTAACCGTTTGCTTTTTGGGTCAGACTGGCCGGTATCTCTGGTGGCTTCGGATTATGGAGCAATGAAGGCTATTGTTGCCGGATATATTTCAAAACTTTCGAAAACGGAGCAGGAAAAAATTTGGGGAGCTAATGCGGCAAAGATTTATGGGCTGGATTAACTCTATTGGTATAAATAAAATAGCATCATGAAAAAATATTCTTTAGCGCTGGATCTGGTCGATAACCCAGATATGATTGCTGAATATGAAAGTCATCATAAATCGGCCCGACCTGAAATCAAAAAAAGTATTCTGGATGCAGGCATTACGCAAATGGAAATTTTCAGGATTGAAAACAGGCTTTTTATGATCATGGAAACGGAAGACGATTTCAGTTTTGAAAAGAAAAATGCAATGGATCTGGCAAATCCCGAAGTGCAGGAGTGGGAAAAATTTGTATGGAAATACCAGCAGGCTCTTCCTTCTGCAAAGGAAGGGGAAAAGTGGCTTTTGATGAATAAAATCTTTGCTTTGACCGATTAAAAGCCTGAATTGATTATATTGAAGATGAAAGCTGCATTTTGCGGCAGATTCTTAAAAGCATTACTCAACATAAGTTAGTGAAAAGCTTCAAAGAATTTTACCTGTCTCGTTTCAGGTCGATCAAAAGAAGTTGTTTACTTAACTGCCCGATAAATTGAAGAAAACAGGATTAATTTTCAGCGTTATTACACTAATCTTTACTCTGATATCCTCACAGCCACGGCGGCCATTTGAGATCAAAGTAATGAGTTTCAACGTTCGTCACGGTCTGGATTTGAATGAAGAATCCAATCTGATGGGGATTTTGAAAGTAATAAAAGAGAATTCGCCACAATTGGTTGCTTTGCAAGCCGTGGATAGTTTGAAAAGCAACGGAAAAGTCCAGTTTCAGTTGCGCCAACTGGCTGTTCAAACAGGAATGTATTATGCTTACAGCGTTGCAGACAGTACAGAACATGGTTCGCAGGGTGTAGGTATTTTGTCCAAATGGCCTTTTGAAAAAACACAGAAATATAATTTGCCCATGACGAAAGGTTCAGATGCAAGAGTTTTGCAATGCGGACTTATTCATCCAACCCAAAATCTGACATTTCGTTTTTGTAATGCACGTCTGGAATATGCCTCGGTAGTAGATAGAGCTTTGCAGGCTGCTTTTGTGAATCAAATGCTGGTAGGAAGTATTCAACCAGTGGTTTTAGGAATGGACATGGGAGCCAGACCAAATGAGCAGCCTTATTTTTCTTTTCGGAAAAAGTGGCAGGACGCAGCAAGAGGTTCGCAAATGGAAACCTGGAGTGAAGGGCTGCCGGGCGACAGGCTGGATTATATTTTTGTATTGATGAATAATAAAGTACGGGTGAAAAAATACAAGGTGATCAAAAATTACCCGGATATCTCAGATCACTATCCTATAATGGCCACCATTGAATTCTGGTAAACACATGGATTATTCTCATTGGAAAATCGGATTATTTATTCCCTGTTACGTCGATCAGTTTTATCCGCAGGTAGGTATTGCTACATTGGAGTTACTGGAAAAACTAGGCTGCAAGGTAGGTTTTCCTTTAAATCAGACTTGCTGCGGCCAACCTATGGCAAACTCGGGGTTTGAGCATCTGACACAGGATTGCAATCATCTTTTTTACGATTCCTTTGCTGCATTTGACTATGTAGTAGCACCTTCCGGAAGTTGCGTATTGCATATTAAGGAACACTTGAAGCTGGATAACCGTGCTGATGATTCTCTTAAAATGCGGAAAAAAGTATATGAACTGGTAGAATTTATTACGGATATACTTCAAATTGATGAGATTGAAGCTACTTTTCCGCATCGCGTAGGGTTGCACCAAGGTTGTCACGGCCAGCGTGGACTCCACCTTTCTCAGATGTCTGAGTTAAATGCTGCACCCTTTTCCAAACCGGAAACTTTGCTGAAAAAAGTGCATGGTTTAGAACTCGTTGATCTGGATAGGAAAGACGAATGCTGCGGATTTGGCGGGACTTTCTGCGTCAGTGAAGAGGCCGTGTCTGTGAAAATGGGTAAGGACCGGGTTTCGGATCATATCCGTCATCATGCGGAATATATTACCGGATCTGATATGAGTTGTCTTTTACACTTGGAAGGAATTTTAAAAAGAGCCAATTCTGCTGTTCAGGTAAAACATATTGCTGAAATTTTAAACAGCACTGTAAAAAAACAAATACCGGTACCCAATCATTGAGCACCGGCATTTTACAAAGTTTACGGAATCCAGAATCTGAGAAGCGTCAGTCGTTTTTAGTTGATTGAAGAAACGACGCGGCTCGTTTTTGTCAGAATATCAAACGATTGTGAAACTTTCTCTTTTCCGTCCGTAACTTCGAATGTGTAAGTACCATCCAAAAGAGTCGAAAGGTCAAAATATTTCACATAGCTTGATTCAGGACGTTTGCTTTCTGAAAAAAGAACATTTTTATCTGTGTCCAGAATACGAACGTTGACAAGATTTGATTGTGCATTTATATAAGCTACCCGGAATTGCATTGGTTTAACTTCCAGTACAGTCAGTTTGTTGGAAACTGATGCCGTTTTATCTGAAGTTACGATGTTGGTCTGTGCATTTGCAGTAAATGCTGAACCTGATATAAGCATGCCAATCAAGGCAGCTGTAAATAGAGTGTTTTTGGCTTTCATAAGGAGTGAAAATTAAAATGTGTCTAAAAAAAGTTAAATAAAACTTTGATCAGACTCTGTTGCCCCGATCAAAAAACTTTGTGATTCAAAATTATAACATATTGCATTACAATAAAATAGCCTTTTCCCGATTTTGTAAAAGTTGTTTATTAAACAATTTGCAAACTTGGAATAATTCAATGAATGTGAAAAGTGCAATTCTTATTCTTTATAAAATACTATTATCAAATTGTTAACGAAACCATGTCGAAAGCTGTAATTGAACATGCCGAGGCCGCAGAGACCTTTAATAAGGATGAATCGTACGTAGACTGGCATGACGAGACACTTTGGTTTGTCCGAACAAAACGGGATAAATCTTCGAAATTATTACCTGAATGGGAGGATCTGCGGGAAACTGCTTCCCAGATCAAAAACTATGTGCTTTCTCACATGGATGATCTGCTGGTGCAGTTTGAGAAAAATGCCATCGCCAACGGAATCCACGTGCACTGGGCGGCCGATGCGGCTGAGCATAATGAAATTGTACTCGGCATCCTTAAACAGCATCAGGTAGACAGGATGATAAAAAGCAAGTCCATGCTGACGGAGGAATGTCACATGAATGAGTTCCTGACCAAAAATGGTATTGAAGTTATTGATACGGATTTGGGTGAGCGGATTGTGCAGCTTCGTAATGAGCCGCCGAGTCATATTGTTTTGCCCGCTATACATTTAAAGAAAAAAGATATCGGGGACCTTTTTCACGAACATTTGGGAACGGACGCCGGAGCAACAGATCCGCAATATCTTACCGAAGCAGCCCGGCAACATTTGCGTGACAAGTTTTTGACCCGTAAAGCAGCGCTGACCGGAGTTAATTTTGCCGTAGCCGAAACCGGTGGTTTTGTCGTGTGTACCAATGAAGGAAATGCGGATATGGGTGCGCATTTGGCGGATGTACATATTGCCTGCATGGGTTTTGAGAAAATAATTCCTACGCAATCGCATCTGGGTGTATTTTTAAGGCTCTTGGCCAGAAGCGCTACCGGACAACCGGTAACGACTTACAGCAGCCATTTTAAAAAACCGCGTGAAGGTCAGGAAATGCATCTGGTCATTGTGGATAATGGAAGAAGTGCGCAGCTAGGCCGTGCCGATTTTCGCAATTCCCTGAAATGTATTCGCTGCGGTGCCTGCATGAATACCTGTCCGGTTTATAGAAGAAGTGGAGGACACAGTTATCACAATGCTGTTGCCGGTCCGATTGGTTCTATTCTTGCACCAAACCTGGATATGACTAAAAATGCAGATCTGCCTTTTGCGAGTACGTTATGTGGCAGTTGCTCCAATGTTTGTCCGGTGAAAATTGATATTCATGACCAGCTGTATAAATGGCGGCAGGTTTTGGTAAAAGGCGGGCATGTTCCTCAAGCCAAGGAAATGGGTGTAAAAGCTATGTCTGTGGTTTTATCGCATCCAAGATTTTATCAATGGTCGGGCAGGTTGGGTCGCTCGGTCATGCGCACTTTGCCTTTTGTGGTAAATAATTCTTTGAACCCGTGGTTTAAACAAAGAGAAATGCCTGAGCCGCCAAAGGAAAGTTTCAGAGACTGGTATGTTAAAAACCGAGAATAAATTCAGCATTAAAATACTATGAGCTCACGTGAGAGAATGCTTCAGCAAATTAAACTGAACAAACCTTTTGAAACGGCTTTGCCGCTTCAGTATACATTTGACAGCGGTTATGAAGATACAGAAGCAAAGTTTAAGGAAATATTAGATGCCATTTACACCGAAGTAGTCGTAGTGGGCTCCCTTGTGGAGCTCAAACAGAAGGTCGAAGAAATGTACGCCGGTGTAGTCAACAAGGTAACTACGATTCCTGAACTGGCTGATTGGGCAGATTTCAGTCTGAAAGTAGAAAATCCGCATGAGCTTGAATTAATTGAAGTAGCTATTCTTCAGGCTGAATTCGGTGTAGCAGAAAACGGTGCGGTCTGGATATCCGATGATTATCTGACACACCGAGCTCTGCCTTTTATCACGCAAAATCTTGCCTTTGTAATTCCGAGAAATGCGCTGGTAAATAACATGCATGATGCTTATGAAAGATTGACTGAAACAACGGGATGGGGCTGTTTTATCGCCGGTCCGTCCAAAACGGCCGACATTGAGCAATCCCTGGTGATCGGTGCGCATGGAGCAAGAAGCATGGTTATCTTTTTAGTAGAGAATCAATTATAAATTAAAGGGTACGCAGTTTTCAAGTTCGTAGATAAAAAAGTTAGTCTGCCGCTTACTTTCTTATACTTTTGCAGGTAATATTAGTTTGCATTTTGACTTTGGCTTCGCAAAAAAGCCAGATAATAAACTTTGAAAAGTATGCCCAAAATAATTGTTGCGATTGACGGCTATTCAAGCTGTGGCAAAAGTACCACTGCCAAGCAGGTTGCCAAACAACTGAACTATGCCTACATTGACACGGGTGCTATGTACCGTGCTGTAACATTATTTTTTATTCAAAACCACGTTTCCGTTTCCAATCCCAAAGAAATTCAGCAGGCGCTAAATGACATTCATATAACATTCCGCAGAGACAAGGTAAAAAAAAGCAATGATACCTATCTCAACGGGCTTAATGTTGAAGATGAAATCAGGAGAATGTATGTTTCAGATCAGGTAAGCACGGTTAGTGCCATCGCAGAAGTACGCCATGCGCTGGTAGCACAGCAGAAGCGTATGGGCAAAACAAAAGGCATCGTGATGGATGGCCGTGATATTGGTACTGTTGTATTTCCTCAGGCTGAACTCAAAATATTTATGACGGCCGATCCGCTTATTCGCGCACAACGCCGCCAGCTGGAACTGATGGAAAAGGGAGAACTGATAGGTTTGCCGGAAATAGCGGAAAACCTTAAAATGAGAGACCATATTGATACAACACGTGCTGAGAGTCCTTTAAAGCAGGCTGAGGATGCCATTTATATTGATAATTCTATGATGACACTGGATGAACAGGTAGAAATGGTTGTTCGTTTGGCGGATGAAAAAATAGGTCTGGCACTTCGCAGTCGTGAAAATAAATAGCAATTCATGACTGGAAATATTCATAATTCTTATGATTATCTGATTGTAGGGCAAGGTATTGCAGGAACTTCGCTGGCCTGGCACCTGCATAATTCAGGAAAAAAAGTACTACTGGTTAATGATGCGTCATTACCTTCTTCTTCAAAAGTGGCAGCGGGTATCTTTAATCCGCTGACAGGCAAAAAGCTGGTGAAAACCTGGCTGGCAGACGATATTTTTCCCTATGCCCAAAACTTTTATTCTTTATTAGAAAAAAAACTGGATGCACCTATTCTGCATGAGGCTTCGATTTTTCGTCCGTTCAGATCTATTGAAGAGCAAAATTTGTATTTATCCAGAACCTCTGATCCGGGCATAGCTGCCTATATCCAGGACACAAAACAGGAAACTGTACCGTCACATGTACATACACCTTATGGTGGCATGGAAGTTATTCAGTCGGGCTGGATTGATCTGCCGGTTTTGCTGGAAAAAAGCCGGGAGTATTTTTCAGGAATAAATCAGTATCTGGAATCATCATTCAATGCAGAAGATTTAAAATTTTCTGATGAACATGTAATTTGGAAAAATAATACGTTTGATAAAGTAATTCTTTGTCAGGGATATATGGCTGGTGAGAATAGTTTTTTTAACTGGCTGCCATTTACTCCGGTGAAAGGTGAAATTCTTGAAGTAGAGATCGAAGAACCAGCTGGTACTCAGATTGTAAATCAGGGCATTTTCATTCTTCCGGTTTCAGGTTTAAAATACAGGGTAGGAGCCACGTATTCCTGGGATAATCTGGATTGGGAGATTACTGAAAATGCAAAGAAAGATCTGGAAAGTAAATTGCGGCCCTTATTGAAATCACCTTATAAAATTGTCAGTCAAACGGCGGGTATTCGTCCTTCCTCTTTTGACAGAAGGCCCATGCTGGGTCTTCATCCTAAAAATTTTAGACTGGGTATTTTTAACGGATTGGGTACAAAGGGTGTTACACTTGCTCCGTTTTTTGCGAATCAATTTTCAGAATATCTTGTGCAGGACAAAGAATTGGATGAAGCAGTGAATATTAAGAGGTATTTTTCGTTATATTTCCGTTGAAGTAAGCAGGAGAAAAATGAGCAAAAAATTTATACACAAACTAGCTATATCGGGTACTATTTTCACGCTTCTTCTGATAAGCGCAGAAAGTATGGCACAGCGTTATCCTTCTCAGGAAACATTCGGTAAAAACCGGGTTCAAAATAAAACCTTCAACTGGAAGATTTTCAGAACGACTAATTTCGAGATCTATCACTATCAGGGCGGAACTGCACTAGCTAAACTTACTGCACAGTATGCTGAGAATGAGTTTGATAGAATAACGGATGTTTTGGGGTGGACGCCTTACAGCCGGGTGAAAATTTTCCTTTACAATTCTCCTCAGGAATTAGATCAGAGTAACATGGGATTGTCAAAAATTGATAATCTTGATGACAAAAAGATGGATCTTGGACAATCCCGCGTTGAGGTGGCTTACACCGGCGACCAGATTGGTTTCCGCAAAACGCTTGTCAAGGATATCAGTCTTCTTTTTGTATACGACATGCTGTATGGCGGAAATATGAAAGAAGCACTGCAAAGTTCTCTTCTTCTGACATTGCCTGATTGGTTTATGTCTGGTGCCGCTTCTTACATTTCAGAAGGCTGGTCTCCTGAACTTAATGATTACATGCGTGATTTTCTGAAAAACCGTAATGTAAGAAAACCAACGCTGCTTACAGGAAATGATGCTACGCTGATCGGACATTCTATCTGGAACTACATCGCAGAGAAATATGGAAAAGATAAAATGTCAGACATCCTGAATCTGACCCGTATAATCCGTACAGAACAAACCAGTATTACGAGCACACTTGGTGTTCCTTCTTACAACCGGTTTTTAAGGGATTGGCGTGCCTATTATCTGAACATTAATAAAAAGGCAGAGCAATTTTATACAGATCCGGCCCCTGCCTGGAAGTATAAGTTAAATGAATTAAGTGCCTCAGATGCCAATGCTGTTATCAAGGTTTCTCCTGATAAGAAGTGGACTGCCGTTAGTGAAATGAAAAATGGCCGTTACCGGGTTTATTTGTTTAACAGTGAATCAGGATCGAAGAAAATCATCCGTCAGGGAAAGCTGGATATTATAGGAGGAAGACTTAAAACGCAGCCGCCTCTTCTGGGATGGTCAAAAAATAATACGCTGGCTATTCTGGCAGCTGAAAATGGCCGTCAGAATTTTTACCTGTATGAAAATCTGGATACAAAAAAAATTAAGATAAAACTGAAAAGGGTTATTCGTGGACTGGACCAAATCAGTGACATGGATATTTCTGCGGATGGAACCATGATGGCCGTAAGTGCAGACCGGAACGGACAAAACGATTTATTTCTTATCAGTGTTGCCCGTGCTTCCATTATCGGACTTACGGCTGATTTATATGACGATGTATCGCCAAGATTTGTCCAGGGGTCTTCACGAAGAGTAGTATTTGCTTCAAACCGTCCTACGGACTCGCTTGGTACTGATAAGGGGAATTTTAAGACGTTGTCTTCCGGCCTCTCTATTTTTGAACATGATGGTTCGCCAAGAGCCGGTGAATTAAAAAGACTTACTCCTTTAGATTCGAAAAATAAAGTAACACCGATTTATGCAGACGAGAATGATGTTTACTATTTATCTAATGTAAAAGGGGTAAATAACATTTTTAAATACAATAAGGCATCTAATGCCAGCGCGCAGCTGACCAATTTTATTTCTAACATCAGAAGTGCTGATATTACGTTGAAATCAGGCGGAGCAATTGCTTATACTTACCTTAATGACGGGTATTATACTGCGGCATTTAAAAATGGATTTGATGCTAATGTGTCCTTGCAAACACCTTCCTTAGTGAAGGGTGATGTAGTAGATGGCGGTGAAACCAAGTCAGCGGTTAACGTTGCCAAGACTGATTCTGTCTCTGCTCCTGAAAAAACTGAAACTCCGAAAATTGCTTTAAAAGAAGGAGAGGTAGATACGGACAACTACGAGTTTGACGAAGAAATGTTAAAAGCTTTTGAATCGCGTCAGAAAAGGAGCACTTTCCCATCTACAACTTCTGCCCTGACAAGAACGAGAGCAATACGTGAAAATATTGCGATCAAAGGTCCGTATAATTATAAAGGATTATTTATTACCAATGATGCAAGTTCTGACTGGCGTATCGATCCTATTCGTGGATTTGGCTATGCGCAGACAATTTCGATGAATGATCTGCTGGAAAATCATGTGATTAAAGGAGGTGTATTTATTTCATCCAATTTCCGCAATAGCAATCTATTTGCAGAATACAATTATAATGCACGCCGGATTGATTTTGGTGTTAGGATTGACAGGCAAGCTTTGTATGTCGATTCAGAAGTTGCTCCGCAGAAATATCGTTTTAATCAGGTAATGCTTTCGGCTTCTTATCCTTTTTCTACAACGAGCAGGTTCACACTGTCGCCGATATTTGCATCCACCAGAAACATTGATCTGATTTTGACCAATCCGGATTTGAAATCAAATTACGGCGCATTAAGAATGGAATATGTATTTGATAACAGCAGAGCTACCGGATTAAATATGCGTGTAGGAACACGGTTCAAGGTTCGTTACGATAGTTATATGGGATTATCAAACAGCAATGAAAGCTTCAACCGAGTCAGCCTTGATTTCAGGCATTACCAAAAAATACACCGGGATCTGATTCTGGCAGTTCGGGTTGCAGCAAGCCACTCGGGTGGAAAAGCGGCCAAACAAAGTGTTTTAGGAGGTATGGAAAACTGGATCGGCAATAAAAAGGATTCCCGTACAACAGGTGTAAATGCTCTGGATTTCAGTAAGGATAATCGCGATATTTTCTTTACAGATTTTGCAACTAATCTTCGCGGGTTTAACCTGAATCGCTTGTCAGGCACCAGCTATATGCTGGCAAACGCCGAACTTAGAATTCCACTGATTAAATACCTATACCGTGGTGCCATAACTTCTAGTACCATTCGTAATTTCCAAATTGTCGGATTTGGTGATATCGGTACAGCCTGGACAGGAAAAGGGCCATTTAGTGAGAAAAATAGTTTGAATACAGAAATTATCGGAAGTGTGGAAGATCCTTTTACAGCCGCAGTTACCAACTACAGGAATCCTTATTTAATGGGTTATGGAATTGGAGCCCGCACGACTGTTTTTGGCATTTATGTTAAATTTGATTATGCCTGGGGTGTAGACAATGGTTCGGCTAACAGAAAGGCCACTCCATATGTAACTTTAGGATATGATTTCTAATTTTTTTATCTGAAGAATATTAATAATAAATGGCAGGAGATCATTCTCATGCCATTTTTTTGTAACACCAATCTTTAAAGTACAAATATGATCACACCTTACCAAATCCGTGTATATTCCAGCCTGTTGATTATAGCGTTTTTGTTTTTTCTGTCTCCCAAAGTATTTGCGCAAAAAGAAGTTTTGTATGAACAATATTTACAAAACCCTATGGCCATTAACCCGGCTTTTACAGGTGTACGTGGTGCATTTAACATGACAGGTATTTTTCGGCGAAAGTGGTTTACGATTCCAAATTCTCCTATAAGCCAGACCTTTGCAGGAGACGGAACTATTGCAAATGGTAAATTCGGAATTGGATTTCAGGCATTAAATGACCAGACAAGTTATTTCACAACAACAGCTTTTTCTGCCTCTTTTGCCTATCATTTAGGTCTTTCAGATACATGGAAACTGGCATTAGGCGGGCAGGGTGGCATAAATGTTTTACCTGTTTTTGATACAGGAACATCCTTTAACAGTACGAACCGGGCTCTGGGGAGTTTTGGTTTAGGCGCATGGCTGCATTCAGATGATTTTTTTGTTGGCGTTTCAAAACCGGAAATTTTAGCTCAGCAGTTTGGTCAGCAACAGATATCTTCCTTTTATCGCCGTCCGCTCTATGTTATGGTGGGTGGGAGCACTGAATTGACAGAAGATGTTATGCTTTTGCCTAATCTGCTTATTGTTCAGGAAAAGGATTACAAACTGCGTGTGGATATAGGCGGTCGTGTCTGGTTTAGTGAAAAAGTGGGCTTGGGTGCTACGTACCATGCAGGGGGAGCATCTACTTTTGGTGGAGATAATATTAATTATTTACAATTATCAGCAGAGGCACAGATTGGGAAAAACATCAGGCTGGGATATTTTTACAGCACGCGGCAAGTTGAGCAAACTAACATCGTTTCCAATGCGCCAAAGGGAATACATGAACTAATGCTGAAGTTTGTTCCTAACCCGAATGGCTTCCAGAAGTATTGAAATAAACGAATAATGAATATCTGTGAACATGTTTAGTAAAAAGGAGATTTTTTGCTTAATGTTTACATAACTCTCGTAACTTTGCGGGGTAAATGAAATAATCACATTTGTGATGGATAAATACACATATATAGCAAATTCCGACGCCGCTTACATAGAGGAATTATACAATTCCTATAAGCAAGACCCAACTTCCGTAGACGCAGGTTGGCAAAAGTTTTTTGAAGGGTTCGACTTTTATCAGAAGTTCCCCGCTAACGGCAACGGACATGCCAATGGCGCCACCAATGGAAAGCAAGCTGCACCTGCCGGAAAGGTAGACGCATCGCAGATCCGAAAGGAAATGGAGGTGGTTCATTTGATCCGCGGATATCGTTCCAGAGGCCATTTACTGGCTACCACGAACCCGATCCAGAAGAGAAAAGACCGTCAGCCACAACTTGAACTGAGCGATTTTAGTCTTGGACCAGAGGATCTTGATTCTGTTTTTGAGGCAGGCACCGAAGTTTTTGGCCGTCCTGCAACATTACGTGAAATTGTAGATTCTCTGAAAAAAATCTATTCAGGAAACATCGGATTTGAATATCTCTACATTCGTGACCGTGAGCAAAAAAACTGGTTGCGTAAGAAAATTGAAAAAGAAGCATTAAACATGTCTTTTTCAATTGATGAGAAAAAACATATTCTTTCAAAATTGAACGAGGCAGTAGTTTTCGAAAACTTCCTTCATACAAAATACCTTGGTCAGAAACGCTTTTCGTTGGAAGGCGGAGAAACGACCATTCCTGCTCTGGACGCAATGATTAACAAGGCGGCGGAAATGGGTGTAGTTGAAGTAATGATCGGTATGGCGCACAGGGGACGTTTGAACGTACTGGCTAATGTAATGCAGAAAACCTACGGTCAGATATTCAATGAATTTGAAGGGAATTTGCCTGATCAGGTTTGGGGAGATGGTGATGTCAAGTACCACATGGGTTATGCCAGCCAGATTACGGCTGAAAACGGAAATCAGGTACATCTGAAATTAGCTCCAAACCCTTCTCACCTTGAAGCAGTAAATCCGGTAGTAGAAGGATTTATTCGTGCAAGAGCAGATGGTATGTATGAATCTGATTATGATCGTGTTCTTCCTGTCATTATTCATGGTGATGCAGCAGTTGCCGGTCAGGGAATCGTATATGAAGTTACACAGATGTCTGGCCTTAATGGCTATTATACAGGTGGTACCATCCACTTTGTAATCAACAACCAGGTTGGTTTTACCACTGATTTTGTTGATGCACGTTCAAGTATCTATTGTACGGACATTGCGAAAATAGTTGATGCACCTGTGCTTCACGTGAATGGCGATGATCCGGAAGCCGTTGTATTTTGTATGCGACTGGCTGTGGAATACCGTCAAACATTCAACAAAGATATTTTTATTGATATGGTTTGTTATCGCCGTCATGGTCATAACGAAGCCGATGAACCTAAATTTACACAGCCGGTTCTTTATAAATCCATCGAAAATCATCAGAACCCACGTGAAATCTACCAGAAAACACTGGCAGATCGTGGTGATGTGGATGCACAGCTTGCAGCCAATATGGATAAGGAATTCAAGACTCTACTTCAGGAACGTCTTGATATGGTAAAACAAAAAGCATTGCCTTACGTCTTGCCAAAACTGGAACAGGAATGGCATAGTCTGAGAAAATCAACTCCGGTGGATTTTGAGAAATCTCCTGAAACAGGTGTTCCTCTGGAAATTCTTGAAAAAGTTGGAAAAGCCATTATTAATACTCCGGAAGGTTTTCAGAGATTAAAACAAATCGATAAACTTCTTAAAGATCGTGAACAAATGATTTTTGAGAAGAAGGAAGTAAACTGGGCTACGGCTGAGTTGCTTGCTTACGGATCTATTCTGGTTGATGGAAATATTGTTCGTCTAAGCGGTCAGGATGTTCAGCGCGGTACTTTTTCTCATCGCCATGCCGTTCTGCATGATGTTGAAACCAACTTTTCTTACAACAATTTAGAACATATACAGGAAGGCCAGGGACCTTTCATGATCTATAACTCTTTGCTTTCAGAGTATGCAGTTTTAGGTTTTGAATTCGGTTACTCGATGGCAAATCCTAATGCTCTGGTAATTTGGGAAGCTCAGTTTGGTGATTTTGCCAATGGAGCGCAGGTAATTATCGATCAGTTTGTTTCTTCAAGCGAAACAAAATGGGATCGCTGGACCGGCCTTGTAATGCTTCTGCCTCATGGTTATGAAGGTCAGGGACCCGAGCATTCCAATGCGCGCCCGGAACGTTATCTTCAACTTGCTGCTGATTACAATATTATCGTAGCTAACGTAACGACACCAGCGAATTTCTTCCACATGATGCGTCGTCAGCTGGCGTTCCCGTTCCGTAAACCTTTGATCGTGATGTCGCCTAAGTCGATGTTAAGACATCCGCTTTGTATATCTCCGCTTGAAGATCTTACAAAAGGCAGTTTCCAGGAAACCATCGGTGATAATTTTGTTGATCCTAAAAAAGTAACAAAAGTGTTGTTATGTACAGGGAAGTTATATTATGAACTGTATGAAAGACAGCAGAAAGATAACCGTGATGATGTAGCGATCATTCGTCTGGAACAAATGCACCCGTTCCCGCAAAAACAAATTGACGAACATCTTGCACTTTATGAAAATGCGAAAGTATTTTGGGTACAGGAAGAGCCTTTTAACATGGGTGGATGGACTTTCATGCTTCGTATGTATGCTGGCAGCAAACCATTAGAGGTAATTGCCCGCCGTTCAAGCGCGTCACCATCAACAGGATTTTCGAAAATCCATGCGCAGGAACAGGCAGAGATTATTCGCAGAGCATTTGAATAGGTATTCAACTAGTTATAAAAGACATAATTCGTTCATCATATTGCTGATAAAATGGCTGAAATTGAAATAAAAGTACCGCCGGTTGGCGAGTCAATTACTGAGGTTACGATAGGGAACTGGTTCAAGAATGATGGGGATTTTGTGAAATTGGATGAGGTAATCTGCGGACTGGATTCAGATAAAGCGACTTTTGAGCTTACTGCGGAATCAGAAGGTGTTTTACATATTAAAGCACAGGAAGGCGATACTTTAAATATAGGTGAATTAATCGCTACGATAGATCCTGCCGGTGCCGGCGAATCTGTTGCGCCAGCTCCTGCTGCTGCGGCAGCTCCGGTTGCAGAGGCGGCTCCTTCACCTGCTCCTGAAAAAGCAGAAGAAAGCGCTCCTGCTGCAGAAGCAGCTGCTGAAAAAGCAGCTACAGGAAAAGTATATGAAATGAAAGTTCCTTCAGTAGGAGAGTCTATCACAGAAGTTACCATTGCTTCATGGAGCAAAAAAGATGGTGATCATGTAGAAATGGATGAAATTCTTTGCGAACTGGAATCAGATAAAGCAACTTTTGAATTACCATCAGAAGCTGTGGGTACATTAAGAATTGTTGGACAAGAAGGTGATACCCTGGCGATCGGTGCGGTAATCTGTACCATTGAGGTAGGTGCTGCAAGCGCTGCATCTGCTCCTCAGGTAACTCCTGCTCCTTCGGCTAATGGTGCTGAAGCTTCTGATAAAGGCTATACTGAGAAACATACTTCTCCGGTTGCAGCTAAAATACTGGCTGAAAAAGGAATCGATCCTAAGGATGTGAACGGTTCTGGTTCTGGTGGAAAAATAATGAAGGATGATGCATTAAAGGCAGGTGCCAAACCAGCAGCGGCTCCTGCACCGTCACCCGCGAAACCTGCTTCTGCAACTTCAGCACCTGCGAAAGTGGCTGCTTCAGGTGAACGCGGTCAGCGTCGTGAAAAAATGTCTTCGCTTCGTAAGACTATTGCAAGACGTCTTGTGGCTGTGAAGAATGAAACTGCTATGCTTACGACTTTCAATGAAGTCGATATGAAGCCGGTCATGGATCTTCGTAACAAATTCAAAGATAAGTTTAAAGAAAAACATGAAGTAGGCTTAGGCTTTATGTCATTCTTTGTTAAAGCAGTAACGGTTGCTTTGAAAGATTTCCCGGTTGTGAATGCATATATTGATGGCGAAGAACTGGTCTATAATGATTACGCTGATATTTCCATTGCCGTTTCTACACCTCGCGGTCTGGTAGTTCCGGTAATCAGAAATGCAGAAGATCTTTCTTTCTCAGCGATTGAAAAAGAGATTGTTCGTCTGGCTGTTCGTGCACGTGACGGAAAGCTGGGTATGGATGAAATGTCTGGCGGAACGTTTACGATTACAAATGGAGGAACTTTCGGTTCGATGCTTTCTACTCCGATTATCAATGCGCCGCAATCAGCGATTATGGGCATGCATAACATCGTTGAGCGCGCAGTAGTTGTAAATGGAGAAATTGTGATTCGTCCGATTATGTACCTTGCACTTTCTTACGATCACCGCACTATTGACGGAAAAGATTCTGTAAGCTTCCTGGTTCGGGTAAAACAATTACTCGAAGATCCAATGAGATTGTTACTGGATATGTAATCCTGAATAAATTATTAAATAAAAAGACTTCGAAGATTAACTCTCCGAAGTCTTTTTATTTAATAATGTTTTTAAAATTGATTAGCCTAATTTAGGATTTTCTTTATGGCGTTCCTTATCACGTTCCGTTTTTTTAGCCATATTTTTCTCAAAAGCTTCGGTTAAGTTAATTCCGGTTTGATTGGCCAGACAAATCAAAACCCAAAGTACATCGGCCATTTCATCACCCAGATTCTTATCTAAATCCGATTTTTTGAAAGACTGGTCTCCGTAAGTCCTGGCCATAATACGGGCTACTTCCCCAACTTCCTCTGTCAGGATCGTCATGTTGGTAAGCTCAGAAAAGTATCGAACCCCATACGTTTTTATCCAGTGATCAACTTGTTGCTGTGCTTCGTCAAGAGTCATAGTTGATAAATTATATTCTGTTTTTAGAATCAATAATAATGGTAACAGGCCCGTCATTAAGCAAAGCCACTTTCATATCTGCGCCAAAAATTCCGCATTGAATCGGATTACCCATTTCTTTTTCCAAAAAAGTAATCATGTCCTGGTATAAAGGAATGGCAATTTCGGGTCTTGCTGCCTCAATAAAAGAAGGTCTGTTTCCTTTTTTCGTACTGGCATGTAAGGTAAACTGGCTGATCAGAAGAATATTTCCATTAACCGATTTAATGTCCAGATTCATTTTTCCTTCTTCATCACCAAAGATCCGCATTCCAACTATTTTCTTACCCAGCCATTCAATATCTTCCCGGGTGTCTTCATGTGTAATGCCTAATAAGACTAAAAAACCTGCATCGATCTGCCCTTCTATTTTCCCTTCGATGGTAACGGACGCTTCACTTACACGCTGAATTACTGCAATCATATATTAATTATTAAATAAAATGTCATCAGAAGTTTTTCCTTTTGACATACAAAATCTTAGGCCGGCAAAATAATAATAAATTAAACAGGAATTCTTCACAGCAAATTTTATTTCAAAATGAAAATGAACAGGAAATAATCCTGCGTATGTTGAAACGTTGTGTTAAGAGATGTACCTTGTTATAGAGAACTACCTTAACAGAATAAATAATCATCCAATGATTGTAACAGATAAATCAAACATTGCAAAACCAGCTGTAAAGGAAGAGCGAATATCTGTTTTTGATATTTTCAAGATCGGTGTCGGGCCATCCAGTTCACACACGCTTGGACCCTGGCGGGCAGCACAGTTATTTGTAAAATTGTTGGAAAGTATAACCAGTCTGGATCAGGTCATATCCATTAAGATTAATTTATTTGGTTCGCTGGCTAAAACAGGAAAAGGACACGGAACAGATCTGGCGGTTCAGTTAGGACTGAGCGGTTATGATCCGGTAACGATGGATACCAAACAAATTGACAGTATTAAATCCCGGATTTCTGATATGCATAAACTTCATTTGAATGGCAGCCTTGAAATCGATTTTAATCCAAAAACAGATATAGTCTTTCAAATAAAAGAATCATTGCCCTTTCATCCCAATGCGCTGACCTTTATTGCTGCGTTAAGGGAAGGTGAAGACATAAGTGAAACCTATTATTCGGTTGGCGGAGGCTTTGTAATCAAAGAAGAAAATAAGGAAGAAACGGCATTGCCCAGTGTCAAATTACCTTATCCGGTTGACCATGCTTCTGATTTATTAGACTGGCATCAGGAAACGGGGAAATCAATTTCTGCTCTTATTTATGAGAATGAAAAGGTGTGGAGAAGCGAGGATGTTATAAAATCTGAATTGCTCAACATCTGGAAAGTGATGCGCGAAAGCATTTATGAAGGCTGTCACAATGAAGGGATTTTATCAGGTGGTTTGCAGGTAAAACGAAGAGCAGCATCTTTAAATCATACACTCTTGAATGGCGCTGTTTATTCGGGCTATGAAGAATGGATCGCCGCCATTCGTTCTGGTGGAAGCGGTTTCAAATATACTCTCGATTGGCTAAGCTGTTTTGCGTTGGCAGTCAATGAAGAAAATGCCTCTTTCAGCCGGGTGGTGACGGCACCGACCAACGGTTCAGCCGGGGTAATTCCTGCCGTTTTACAATATTATCTTATTTTTTGTAACGGTAGTGAAGACGACATTATCCGGTTTTTGTTAACTGCCAGCGAAATCGGGTGTATTTTCAAAAAAGGTGCTACTATTTCAGCCGCTATGGGTGGTTGTCAGGCAGAAATCGGTGTATCTTCTGCAATGGCGGCGGCCGGATTAACGGAGGTCTCAGGCGGTACTGTGGAGCAATGTATGATGGCGGCTGAAATTGCGATGGAACATCATTTGGGAATGACTTGTGATCCTGTAGGTGGGCTGGTACAAATTCCTTGTATTGAAAGAAATACCATGGGTGCTATTAAAGCCATTACAGCTTCCCAGCTGGCAATGCAGAGCAATCCTGAAAATGCAAAAGTCTCTTTGGACAATGTGGTTAAAACCATGTGGGAAACCGCACAGGATATGAACTTTCGCTACAAAGAAACTTCTGAAGGCGGATTGGCCATCAACATTCCGATCAGTATGAGTGAATGCTGATCCGGTATTTTGTGTGTAAATTTTATAGATGCAGTAATAAATGCGCCAGGCCAAAATAGACTCCGTAACCAATCAGGTCATTGGCTGTTGTAATAAAGGGGCCTGATGCGACAGCCGGATTAATGCCAATTCTGTCCAGCACGATTGGTGTCACGGTTCCTGTAAAGGAGGCTAAAAATACCACGGATAAAAGTGCAGAAGAAACAACAAGTGCTAGTTGCAGTTCATTGCCAATCAATAAATTAAAACCAAAAACGATACCGCTGATAATTAATCCGTTGATGGAAGCTACGGCGAACATCCGAATCAACCGGCTCCATACACTGATATTCAATCCGGTTTTATCGGCGATACTTTGGAGGATAATCGATGAAGTCTGAATACCTACATTTCCACCCGTTGATCCGATAATGGGAATAAATGCAGCCATTGCCGGAATGATTTTCAAATCTCCTTCAAAGAAACTAATAAATTTTGCAGCCAGAATACCTCCCATCATACCGACCAGAAGCCAGGGTAAACGTGCTTTTGTTTGCTGCCAGATGGTATCATCTTCTTCAACATCTCCGGTGATACCGGCCATGGCCAATGTATCAGAATTGGCCTGTTCGGTAATGACATCAATCACGTCATCAATGGTAATTCTTCCTAACAGTTTTCCTTGTACATTGACAACGGGTAACGCATCAAGGTCATAGCGCTGCATCAGTTCTGCTACTTCTTCAGCCGGACGGTACGTTTCAACAAAAATGACATCCTTATCATACAGGCTTTCAATCTTAGTGTTTTTGTTAGCCAGTACAATTTTTTTCAGGGAAAGTATTCCAAGCAATATCCCATTGTCATCAATTACATAAACCGCATAAACTTTTTCAACATCTTCGGCCTGTTTTCTTAACTCCTCAATACATTGATTTACGTTCCAGTTGACATTGGCTTTTACCAGTTCCTTCTGCATCAAACCACCTGCTACATCTTCGTCGTAGTGCAGCAGATCAAGGATAAAACGTGCCTGTTCCCGGTCTTCCAATAAGGCAATAACCTCTTCACGGACACGGATTGGCTGTTCATTCAATAAATCCACGGCATCATCCGAATCAAAAAGATTGACATAACGCGAAATTTCTTCCGAAGTAAAAGCTTCCAAAAATTCACGTCTTTCATTAGGATCTAATGCAGCCAGAATTTCGGCTCCCAAAGGCGTATCCAGCTGATTGATCAGGTACCTTGCTTCTGTCGTATCAAGTTCATACAATAAGCCGGTAATATCTGCCGGAAAAAGCTCAGCCATTTTGCTGCGAATGGCTTCGGGATTTTCCGTAGTGATCAGTTCCTGAACATCTTCAACGTATTCTTTGGTTAACTCAAAATTCATATAGACTTACTGGCAAAGGGGATTATAACAAAGAAAGTAACTCAGCAAATTTTAGTTTTGCTGAAAACGCATTTAAAGCGATTGCGGGATCAGGATATTTGCTGATCATTTGCCTTAATTACGCTTTCCGCCAGTAATGTAAGTTCTACAAAATCAGCAACGCTGAGCTGTTCAGCACGTTTGGTCAGCAAGGGATGTTCGTTGAATTCACCAATGGGTTTCAGCGCATTTCGCAGTGTTTTTCTCCGCTGATTAAACGCCGTTTTCACAACCCTGAAAAATAGTTTCTGATCACAGGCAAGTGCTTTGGTCGAATTTCTGGCCAGACGAATGACGCCGGATTGCACCTTGGGAGGTGGATCAAAAGCACCTGGAGGAACGGATACCAGATAGGTAATGTCATAGAAAGCCTGTAATAAAACACTCAGTATTCCGTAATCTTTATTTCCCGGAGGAGATGCTATACGCTGGGCCACTTCTTTTTGAAGCATACAAACTAATTCCTGTACCTGATCCGGATTTTGCAAAACCTTGAAAAATATCTGGGAGGAAATATTATAAGGAAAATTTCCAATAATCGCAAAAGGCTCCGGAAAAACCTCCGAAGTATCGTATTTCAGAAAATCACCTTCAATAATACGCGGTGTCAGTTCTTCATAATGTTTTTTCAAATAGACTACTGACTCGGTATCTATTTCAATAACATAGGTCGTATAAGCAGGTTTCTGCACCAAAAATTGTGTTAGTACACCCATCCCTGGACCTATTTCCAACACTTTATTATATCCGCCATGCCCGCTCAGACCATCCACGATCTTGTTGGCGATATGCATGTCTTTCAGGAAATGTTGTCCCAAATGTTTTTTGGCACGAACTTTCGAATCGTTCTGATTTTTATAATTTATTTTCACGATTCAAAATTACGTCTTAATTCGTAGATTTATCGAATAAAGAATAGGAAGTAATCTTAAAATTACGGTTACCGGCAAACTATGGAAATGATATCATCACTGACTGACTGGCAGTCAATACACGCAACACTACAGCATTTGAATCTCATTGGGGTAACTTTTACACCGGATTTCATCATTCATGCCATCAGTCCTTATGCGATAAAAAAAACCGGCTGGCTCGAATCAGATCTGATCGGTGAAAGTATTTTTGACAAACTGGTTCCGAAAGAAGATGAAGACGAAATAAGCCAGATGCTGGAAGAAGGGATTCAGGGAAAACGGAAACTTGAACAGCGGGAAGTGCCCTTTCTGGCGCAGAAGGGAACCCTGCGTACTTTTTCCATTAACTCCGTGCTGATCCAGAACGATGAAGACAAGGTTGTATATATTACTCTGGTAGGCGACGATATTACAAGGAAGCGGAGAATGGAATCGTCTATTACTAAATCCAATACGCAGCTTCAGGATCTGGTAGACAACACAAGTGATCTGATTCAGCTGGTAGCGCTGGACGGAAAATTTATTTTTGTCAATAAAGCCTGGCGTGAAGTATTAGGTTACCGGCTGGATGAAACCGCATCTATGCGTATGCAGGACATACTTCATCCGCAGTACAAAGAGGCAGCTATTGCACAGCTTGATTTAATCCGGGAGGGAAAAGACAATCCTAATTTTGAAACTGTTTTTTTAAGTAAGGAAGGAAAGAAAGTCTTTGTTGGCGGTAGTGTCAATTGCCGTTTTGATAATGGCAAACCAACGGCTTTCCGTTGTATATTAAACGATTATACTGAAAAGATCAGAGCTGAGAAAGCACAGAGCCTTTATTACAGTATTGCTAACTGGACAGTAAACACATCAAATCTGGATGATTTTTATCATACCATTCACGAAGAACTGGGGAAGATTATTGATGTAAAAAACTTTTTTATTGCACTGTACGATCAGAGCAAAAGTTATTTGTATTTTCCATATTACGTTGATCAGTACTTCAAAGGAAATGTGCGTTTTACAAGGCGCAGGTTAGGAAATGGTGTGACGGAATATGCTATTGCTTCAAACAGGCCGCTGTTTCTTTCTGATCAAGACATTAAAAATCTGGCTAAAACCAATAGTCTTCATCTGTACGGTGTAACACCCAAGCTGCTTCTTTGCGTACCGCTTCGCATTGGCGACAGGGTTACAGGAATTATCGGTGTAAAATCCTATGATGACCCGAACATGTTCGATGCACGCGATCTGGAATTACTGGAATTTATTTCCGGCCAGGTGGCTATGGCCATTGCGCGTAAGCAAAGCGAAGAAGAATTAAGCAAATACGCAGCAAGGTTAAATGCAATTTTTGAAAGCAGTTCTCATTTAATCTGGTCTGTAAACAGAAGTTTGCAGCTTACCTCATTCAACCTGAATTATGCTGACCTGATCGAAAGCCAGGTGGGATTCCGCCCTTCATTAAGCATCAATGCAGAAAAATTTGGCTGGCGGATGGTGGGTCAGAAAAACAGGAGGGCTTTGGAAACCAAATACCGTCAGGCACTTCGCGGCGAACCTCAGTACTTTGAATTTAAAATTGATAAGACGAATGGAGGCGAAATGTGGCTGGAATTTTATCTTAATCCGATTCAGTATTCCAATGGTGCCATTGAGGAAGTATCGGGAATAGCCCGTGACATTACCAGGCGTAAGGAAGCAGAACTTTCACTGCGTCATAGTGAAGAATTGTTCCGTGGAATTTTTGAAAACCTGCAGGATATTTATTGCCGTATTGATCGTCAGGGAAAAGTTTCGATGATTAGTCAGTCAGTATTTAAACGGATGGGTTACACGCCGGATGAAGTGATCGGGCATGAAATTACTAAATTTTTCAAGGATAGAAAAAAAATACATTCAGCACTGATCAGGCTTCGGAAAACGAAAAGTTTAAGAAACTTCGAAATCAGTATGAACCGGAAAGACGGAACAGAACGCCAGTTTATGGTGAACATGCTGATGTTTACTAATGAAAAAGGCAAAACGATTGAAGTAGCTGTTCTGGCCCGCGATATTACAGAATTAAAACGAAATGAGCTGGAATTGCTAAAAGCAAAAGAACATGCCGAGCATTCCTTAAAAGTAAAAGAAGGCTTTCTGGCTAATATGAGCCATGAAATCCGGACTCCTATGAATGGCGTGATCGGGATGATTGATTTGCTGGGAGAATCTAACCTGAATCCGGAACAGCGGGATTATGTCATGACCATCAAGCGCTCTTCGGAAACGTTGCTTGACATCCTGAACGATATTCTTGACTTGTCAAAAATTGAAGCAGGTAAAATGGTGCTGCACGAAACACCGGTTGCCATTGAGGAACTGATGGTAAAACTGGTTTCGTTGTTCGGACAGACTGCCAAAAATAAAGGAGATGAACTGACGTACCATATCGCGCCGGATTTGCCGCAATTTATTATAGCCGATCAGACAAGGCTGTTGCAGATTTTGTCAAATCTTACCTCCAATGCAATAAAATTCACCGAAAAGGGAGCTGTAAAAATATTCCTTTCACTGGTTAAAAATGAAGGCAAGCTTTATAAGATAAAGGTCGAAGTACAGGATTCCGGCATAGGGATCAGTGCTATTGATAAGCAGATTCTGTTTACGTCTTTTACCCAGCTGGACAATTCATCCCGGAAATCTTTCGGCGGAACAGGTTTAGGATTAGCCATTTCAAAGCAGCTTTGTGAGCTCATGAATGGAGAAATTGGTGTGGAATCAACGGTAGGTGAGGGAAGTACGTTCTGGTTTACTTTTGAAACGAAAAGTACTTCTATTGCTCAGGTAAGTTCCGGTGCACCCGTGGAAGAAGTACCAATTGAAAATGTTTTTTCTGATTTCCATCCGGTGATCTTGTTGGTGGATGATAATGCAGTGAACCGTAAAGTAGCCAATGAAATCCTGAAAAAATCCGGCTGTCTGGTTGATCTTGCAGAGAGTGGGTTTGAAGCAATCGAAAAAGTGGAAAACAAACTGACACTTTCAGGCGAAAGCTATGATATCGTTTTCATGGATATCCAAATGCCTGATATGGATGGGGTTGAAACCACACAGGAACTGAAAAAGCGTTTTCCGAAACTAACTTCCCCGATTGTGGCCATGACAGCTTATTCGATGAAAGAAGACCGGGATCGGTTTATGAGCCAGGGAATGGATGATTATATTGCAAAACCGATTCGGGCACAACATTTAATCTGGAAAGTAAAAGAACTGCTGGGCAATGTGGAAGGCAGAAAACTGGAATCCAAACAGAAAGAGATTGCTCAGGAAATTTCCTTACCAGTGCTGGACAAGGAAATTATAGATCAATTGAAGGGTATCGGCGGAGCTGATCTTGTGTTTTCCGTTTTTGAAGATTTTGTTGCGGAATCGGATGAATTGGTGGAAGGAGCCGTAACTGCCTATGCTACGGGAGATATTGCTACTGTAAAAAGCAATTTGCATACATTAAAAGGAAGTGCCGGAACAGTTGGTGTGTCGCAGGTTGCGGAAATTGCCAAAGACGCAGAATGGCGTTTGAAATCAGATGATACCAGTACGCTAGCTGTTGCTTTACCACAATTGCAGCGTGCTTATCGTAAGTTTTTGGATAGCTATGAGGCTTTGCTGAAAGACTGGTTAAAGTAAATGTTTTGGTGCTTTGTATCAGAGTTCAGAGGTACAAAGCACCAAAATATTTGTAGTATCATGTTAGATAATGGTTAAAACAGATGCAACGCACCGTAGTAAATATATTCTCCTCCCATTATTCTATCGATAAAATCCTCCTGATCATCGGTTGAAAGTGCCCGTTTGCAGATCAGTATAGATTTGCCAAAGTGTATGGTTAAACTATTCAGGGAAATGGTGCTCTAACTGCCAGAAACCTTTATTAGAAACCATGAAAACTATAATTTCTTCCGTCTTCCTTATCATCTGCATGGCATTGCCGGGCTTTGTTCAGGCACAAACAGCTCAGATCACAGGAACTGTACTTGACAGCACAAGCCGCACACCGGTTGTAGGGGCGTACGTGGCAGTAAGCCGCAACATGCCCGACGCAAAACCGGAATATGTGACGACGGACGTAAATGGAAAATTTTTATTGTCAGGATTAAGCAATGAATCATACCGGGTCAAAATTTCTTATCTGAGCTATCGCGACTCAGAAAGAATAATTAAAATATCCGATGACCTTCAGAATGCAGGAACATTTCTGCTTACAGAAGCCGTATCTACTTTGAAGGAAGTGAAAGTAGTGGGTCAGGTAACGCCCATGGAGCAAAAAGGGGATACCACTCAATTCAATGCTGCGGCTTATAAAACCAATCCGGATGCGACAACCGAAGATCTGATCCAGAAAATGCCGGGAATTACGGTAACAAACGGGACTGTAACGGCGCATGGCGAAACTGTTAACCGCGTTCTGGTGGATGGAAAACCTTTTTTCGGTGATGATGCGGCACTCACGTTGAAATCTTTACCTGCCGAAATTGTCGATAAAATTGAGGTTTTTGATAAACTAAGTGATCAATCTGCTTTTACAGGTTTTGATGACGGAACAGGTCAGAAAACCATCAATATTGTGACCAAAGCGGATCGGAAAGTAGGTCAGTTTGGAAAAGTTTTCGCAGGATATGGTTTGGATGATCGCTATCAGGCAGGAGGAAATATCAGTTTTTTCAATAAAAACCAACGCATCTCGGTTATCGGGCTTACCAATAATATCAATATGCAGAATTTTTCAAGCCAGGATCTGCTTGGTGTTTCAGGGAGCAGCAGTGGCGGAGGAAGAGGCGGCGCAGGTGGAGCTTCCGGTAATTTTCTGGTCGGCAATCAAAGCGGTTTAACGGGTACCAATTCCTTCGGATTGAACTATGCCAACAAGTTTGGAAATAAAGTAGATGTAACGGGTAGTTATTTTTTTAACAGAACCAGCAATAATAATTTTCAGAATACAAGCCAGGATTATTACGGCAGACAGCTGTATAACGAATCCAGAACATCCGGAAGCACCAATATCAATCATCGCCTGAATTCTCGGATTGAGTATGCAATTGATAAAAAGAACATGCTGATTTTTACGCCCCGGCTTAGTTTTCAAAGCAATCAGTCAGGAACAGTAAAAAACGGTTTGACTACTTCGGCAGATGGCAGTTCCATAAACAGTGCAGCAACTGATCAGTCTAATAAAAACAGCGGATATAATTTCACCAATGATCTTTTGTTTCGTCATTCATTTGATAAAAAAGGTCGTACACTATCCTTTAACTTTAATACACAGATCAACGATAAAGACGGAAATGGTCAGTTGTATTCTCAAAACAGGTATTTTACTAATCTGGAAATGCCGGGTGATACGATTGACCAGCGTAATTACACTTCATCTGGTGCAATAAGTCTGGGTGGTAATCTGGTATATACCGAACCGATCAGCAGTACAGGGCAGTTGCAATTCAACTATGGTCTGACAGTAAGTAACAGCAATTCGGATAAGGAAACATACAACAATGTGTTTCCGGATGGAAGTTCTTATACGCAGCTGGATTCTTTATTGTCCAATAGTTTTGATAACCGTTATACTACGAACCGCGCAGGAATTGGATATCGCTACCGTAAAAATAACTGGTCGGGAAATGTGGGTATAGACTTTCAGAACACAGGATTGTACAGCCAGCAACTATCGCCGGTCAATGAGAAAGTAGATCATACGTTTACCAATTTTTTACCGAATTTAATGCTGACATACCGATCGAAATCAGGAACTCAATTCCGTACACAGTTCCGTAGCTCGACCAATCAGCCGTCGATTTCCCAATTGCAAAATGTTGTGGACAACAGCAACCCGCTTTCATTGACTGCCGGTAATCCGGATCTTAAACAGGAATACCGAAACATGATGAACATGCGCTATTCCATTGCAGGAGCCAGCAGATCGTTTAGTTTGAATGCAATGGTCTCGGTTACACAAACCAATAATGCCATTGTTAACTCGACTTACATTGCGCAGCAGCCAACAACTTTGCCTAGCGGAATTGTATTGGAACAGGGTGCAAAACTGACAGCACCTATCAATATGGACGGAAGCTGGAATGCCAGAACACTGATTGCTTACGGAAAACCGGTTTCAAAATTAAAACTGAATGTGAACCTTACTTCCGGATTCAACTATGTGCGTGCTCCGGGCATGATCAACAATATTACTAATTTCTCCAATACTTATGCATACAGTCAGGGTTTGGTACTAAGCAGTAATGTGAGTGAAAATCTGGATTTCACGGCTTCGTACGCAGGAAATTATAATATTGTCCGCAACTCGATTCAGCCAAATTTGAATAATAATTATTTCACGCAAACCCTGACTGGTCGTTTGAACTGGATTTTTGGAAATGGATTCGTATTTCAAACCGATGTTAATAATCAATCTTACAGAGGTCTTGGGGCGGGTTATAACCAGAATTTTACACTTTGGAATGCTAGTATCGGTAAAAAATTCCTGAAAAATAATGCAGGCGAATTAAAGCTGACTGTGTTTGATATCCTGAAACAAAATAACAGTATTGCCCGTACAGTAACAGAAACTTACGTGCAGGATGTTACGAGCCGGGTGCTGACACAGTATGCGATGCTGACATTCACCTACACATTAAAGAACTTTGGAAAAATGCCGGCACGCAATTCAGGAAGAAGCCGTGAAGGTTTTGACGGAGCAGGTGGAGGTTTCCCTGGTGGGGATAGAGGTGGAAGACCAAGCGGTTTTTAAAACAAAGCTCGCCACGATTATTATCATGGCGAGCTTTGTTTTTTGGCATTTTAAGTTTTTATCTCCTCGTAGGGAAAGGAATAACAAGTTCTTCCCCACGGCTGGCCAGATCTTTTGTTTTTCCGTTAGCTTTCATAATAGCTTCTTTACCCACACCATATTTTCCGGAAACCACTTTAAGAATATCTCCGGCACCAACCGTATGCACGGCCTTTACGCGAATTTTTAATTTATCTCCTGATTTTAATTCTTTGATGGAAGGATTTAAACCCTTCAATGTTTCAGTAGTAAGATTATAACGGCTGGCAATGGAAGAGAAAGTTTCTCCGCTTTTAGCTGTTCGAGTAATTTCTTTCCCGCCAACTCTGGAAGCTATAACTTTTGGATCTTCTGTTTTCTTGTCTTCTTCCTTTTTTTCTTTCTCCTTATCGGTTTCTGTTTTCTTGTCTTCTGATTGCTTCGTTTTATCTTTAAAAACAGGTTCTTCTACCTCTGCTTCTTCCTCGGATTGTGCGGCAAGTGATTTGTCTTCTGTGGTATCAATTACTGTGGACGTAAGCTCTTCAGAGTTTGTTGCGTCGTCTGAAACGTATTCATAACCTACATAGAGCATTGCCAAAACCAAAAGAACTAACACAAACAAGGTAATAACCGGCAGATTGGATTTTTCTGTTGGACGTATATTTCTCTTTTTAGGATTTTCCTCTTCCATAGCTTAATGATATTTCAATTGACTGATGACTTTACTTAAGTACGAAAATAGTGTACCAACGTTACATGGCAACTTCATTTTTTAATTCCTTGTTCATCGCTGCAACTTTATCTTTTAATCCTTCTTTAAAGATATCCAGCCGGTTAGCAACTTCTGTATCACTTGCACCAATGATCTGTGCAGCAAGAATTCCTGCATTTCTGGCACCGTTCAAAGCTACTGTAGCAACCGGAACGCCTGACGGCATTTGCAAAATAGAAAGAACAGAATCCCAGCCGTCAATAGAATTGCTTGATAAAACAGGAACACCGATGACAGGCAATGAGGTCAGCGATGCTACCATCCCGGGCAAATGGGCTGCTCCGCCAGCTCCGGCAATGATCACTTTTAATCCCCGTTTCCTGGCTGATGCTGCATAGTCCAGCATGCGTTCAGGTGTACGGTGTGCAGAAACAATTTCCATTTCAAACGTTATTCCGAGCTCTTTTAGTGCTTCAGCTGCTTCCTGCATGACCTTCCGGTCAGACAGGCTTCCCATGATTATTCCTACCATTTTTATTTTATATTTTTAGCAATTACCACGTTATTAACTATGATAATTATTGTTTTACAGATTTCGTACTGCTGATTACTTTTATGTTCTTTTTGACAAAATCAACCTTCGTTTTTAAAGAAGCAATATCATGATCCATAATCGTGATATGGCCCATTTTACGGAAGGGTTTAGTGATTGCTTTCCAGTACAAAAAAGGAAAGACGCGTTCCGTTGCCAGCAATTTCTCCATTCCTTCATAGATTGCCGGACCTTCATAATCAGCTTCCCCAAGTAAATTGACCATGGCAGAAGGTGCATAGGCTTCGGTACTTCCCAAAGGTAAATCCAGGATTGCCCGCCAGTGCTGTTCGTACTGCGAAGTAGCATTGGCACGGATCGTATGATGGCCACTGTTATGCGGACGCGGTGCTACTTCATTAATCAGTACTTCACCATCAGCAGTCATAAATAATTCGACGGCCAGCAAACCTACGATTCCAAACGATTCAGCTGTTTTTTTTGCAATTTCCTGTGCTTTCTCATTAATAGCATTACTGATTTCCGCAGGGGCAAAAAGATATTCTACCAGATTAAGTTCCGGATGAAAAACCATTTCCACCGTAGGAAAACATTTGATTTCTCCCGATGGATTGCGGGCAACAATCACAGCCAGTTCTTTTTCAAACGGAACTGCTTTTTCAAGTAATCCGGGCTGGTCAAAAGCTTTGTCAATATCCGCTTCCGAACTGACACGCTGCACACCGCGGCCGTCATAGCCGTCGCGCCCAAGTTTATGAAAAGCTGGCAGGAAATCTACAAAATTCCGTACATCTTCTCGGTTTTCGGTTAATACAAATTCGGCGGTTGGAAGCCCTTTTTCCAGATAAAACTGTTTCTGGATTCGCTTATCCTGAATTTTCCGGATTACCGAAGGCTGCGGATAAATTCTTTTTCCTTCTTTTTCAAGCGCTTCCAGTGCTTCTACATTTACCTTTTCTATTTCTATGGTAATGACGTCAAGATCTTGGCCAAACTGGTAAACAGTATCATAATCCTGTAATGAACCTAATGTAAACTTCGGGGCGATTTTTCGGCAGGGTGCTTCTGCGTCAGGGTCTAAAATATGAATATCAAGGTTCCAGTCAACAGCCGCCTGCAAAAGCATAAGTCCTAACTGACCACCGCCAAGAATACCTATTCGGGATGAAAGCATTTAATAGTTCGATTGTATTTATTTGTGCAAAATTGGTGGAAAAACTGCGAACTTAAAACTGTTTGGGGCAATAAACATGATATGTTCAGCCAATTTACACTTGCTTTTCAACTATTTCATAAACCTGATCAATCCAATTTCAACCAGTAAAAAGAAAAGTGCAGCATACAGAAAATACTTCCAAAGGCTTGTTCCAAAGTTCTGCTGCTGAAATTCCTGAGCAAAAGCATCGTCATCAATTTTGTCAAATACCTGAATATTTTTTCGTCCGGAAAAAATATTTCTTAGCTCCTTCGGTGAGTAATAATCAAGCTTTGACTCTGCGTTGTTGTGATTCAAAGCAATTAGCTGTTCAACCTTATCTTCTTTTACGAGTTCAAAATAACCCGCTTCCAGGCCATTCCCGAGCTGGTCGCCTTGTGGTATTTCCAGCAAAAGCTGATTGCCGACCGTTTTTTGTGCAGGAATTAATTCAGTTTTGTTTCTTCTCAGTTTATAAACGGTATTTAGTTTTTCGTTATTGACCGTTAAAGCAATTGGATTTTCATCAAAGGTAAAGGCCGTACGTTGTGCTCTGACGCTCAATGCAGCCATTTTATACATGATCGGAACAAAAATCGCATGTTGGGCCATGGACCCGAATTCAGGATTCAGGGACGCAGCAAATAAATAGATTTTTCCCTTTCCGGCAGATATCTGGTTCAGGTAAGGTTGTCCGCTTCGCAAAGACAATAGTGGCTGTCCGGCATTTGTCCAGGTCCAGGCAGGTGAGGCAGAAGGCAGATTTAAATTAATTTCCTGCCTTACAGACTCTTCAAAAACATCACTGAAAAAAGGATTAGACCGGTTTGGTGCAGCAATAGGAGTTAGTTCTTTTATACTATTTTTTTCAGAGATTAATCCGTTGATGCCAAAACTTTGAAGCAGCGAGGTGTAACTATTGGCATTGGGCAGGGAAGGAGGAATTACAGTAAGACTTCCTCCTTTCCGTACAAAATCCTGAATTTCCTGAGCCAGCGTACCGGTAGGTTGTTCCACACCTTCCAGCACAACCATATCAGAATTTTTGATAAGACCAGGATCCACGTTTTGCGCAGCGTAACTTTGCAAAGCAAATAAACTGTCATTGGCGTAGACGTTATTAATGTAGTTTCCCTCATATTTTTGTCCGTAAATGTGAAGGATGCGGATCAGCGGTGAAGCATTTAGCACAAAATAATAATCATTGTCAAAAGTGACCGGAAAATCGTCAAAAGTAATTCTTCCCTGTTTGTAACCTTTTCCTTTCAGATTGAAATTGAACTTTGCAATTGCACTTCCATTGGCCGGCACATTGACGGATGCTGTTGAGGATTGCGTATTGTCCAGATTTAACTTTAACACCATTTTTTTTGCTTCCTCACTTCCCGAGTTACTGACTTTGACAAAGAGAATATTGTTCTGCAATTCACGGATAAAAGGCGTATTTAGCCAGACTGAATCAACAAAAACGTTTTTCTCTGCAACTGCCTGAACCGGTACAAGAAAAAGCTGATTGATGGTATCTGTCTTTAACTTGGCCAAATCACCGGAAGTACTTTTCTGAAAGTCAGAAAACCAGAAGAATTGATTTTTGCCAGCCCGCTGATGTTTGGATACCAAATTTTCCTGACGCTTGTAAACCTGCTCAAGGGTACGGGGCGTATGCGAAAGACCGATCGTTGTAAAGCGGTCACGGATTTTTTCGGCTGGATACAGTCCTTGTTCCTGGGAAGAGAAATCGTTGGTAACCAGTTGCAGAGAAGAAGCGTTCTTAAAAAGGCTCAGCAGATCATTCAGCTTTGTGGTGGCAATATCCAGGTAACGTTTGCTGTTTGCCTCATTTTGCATACTGTATGAATTGTCAAGATAAAGGCTGGTAATGCCTTTCCTGTCAACCGCTGTTTCGTTTTTGCCCGGTAAAAAAGGCTGTGCAAAAGCCAGTACCAGACAAACAATCGCCAGGCTACGTGCGATCAGAACCAGCCAGTGTTTTATTTTTCGTACCGAACGCGTCTGAGTTTCTACCGCTTTTAAAAAAGCTACATTGGTAAAATAAACCCGTTTGGTACGCCTGAAATTAAATATATGAATGGCTATCGGAACGGATACAGCCAGTAAACCCCACAAGAATGACGGAAAAAGAAAACTCATTTAGGTTAGTTATTAGGCGTTAGCCATGAGCATTTTGCTGTCGGCCATGTTTCCAAATTTTTTATTGCAAAATCCTGATAATTCAAATTGTTACAATTGACAATCAACCTATAACTCAAAGCAGCATAAATTTAATAACTACTTTTCGCAAAAGGTGCCTTTAACTTAGGCTAATAGGATTTCTATATCTTAAAGAACGTAAATTTTTCAAATATCGGATGATAAACTTTTGCTTTTATTACTAGTGCCGCAGCTAAAAGCTAATTACTAACGCCTTAAAGTTGCACACGCTATTTATTTCGGCCGCTTTCTGATAAGTCAACTGCTTTTTTCTAACTTTGTACTTCATTTAATGACTGCTAAACAGCCGCAGCATCCGGCAGTCTTTTGTAAATAAAGAAATTGATTAATTTTTAAAGAAATTATGGCCAAAGTATCGGTGAACAAACACCAGCCTGTTTATCAAATGCCTACGAACCCGGCAGCAGTTCGTACAAAAAAGTATGCGTTGCCAACCAAAAAGTATATCACCCTGGCGATGAAGCATTTTTTCAAGTCGCAGATCAAATGGGTGTTATTGCCTGTAGCTTTGCTTCTTATCAATGCCATTATAAGTTTTACAGGCGTTTATCCTAATTACTGGATCTATATTGTCATTTTTGTTGCGGTAATTCTTTACGTTCTTTTCTGGGTCGTACAGTTTACAGGAATTACACAGCTCGCTCAGTATAAACCCATGTTTGAGAAATTTTCATATGAGATTGACAATCGTCAGATTCTTATGAAAATGAATGCAAAGGAAGGCAGCATCATGAAATGGGAACAAATCCAGGAAGTTTATAAAGATGAAGAATCTTATGTGATGATTATTTCCAGAGGGCAATTTGTACATCTTCCCTTTTCCATCTTTACATCGGAACATGATATCAAGGTTTTTGAAAGAATATTGAAACAAAAGGAATTGTTGAAAGAAAAATAATCCTTTATTTCAGTATAGTGGAAAGCGGAAGTTGGGTTTTTGCCCGGTTTCCGCTTTTGTTGTTTTATGGGCATGTTGACATAATGTGGCCGCAAAACAAACGATTTTCCTTCATCTTGAACCAAAGCTATTTCAAATTCGTAAAACCAGTATGAAAAAAGCCTATTTTTACGGCTTGTGCTTCAATAAACTTAATTGATGTCAAATTAAGTTTTTGAACGAAACCATTAACAGGTAACTTTTATGACAACAAATAAAAGACCGCCAGCCTCAATACTTTTTATTTTTGGAGGAAGCGGGGACTTAAATTACAGAAAATTAACGCCTGCACTTTACAATCTTTTTCTGGACAACTGGATGCCTGAAAAGTTTGCCATAGCCGGTATCGGCAGAAGTGCTTTCAGCAATGAAGAGTATCATACGCATTTGCTTGATGGAATAACTAAATTCTCCAGACGTAAGGATGAACAAAATGATCATTGGGATGATTTTGGAAAACATGTTTCCTACCTTCAGATGGATGGGGATGATGCGGGAGCTTACCATAAAATCACGGATCTGGTCAAGGAAAAAGAAACGGAATGGGGACAGCATCCTAATGTGATTTTTTATCTGGCCGTAGCTCCTCAGCTGGTTCCGTCCATTGCAACCAAGATTGGTGCGCTTAACCTTTGTAAAGATGTTCACTGTACACGGATTGTGGTTGAGAAACCTTTCGGACATGATCTGAAAAGTGCGCATGAATTGAATACACTGCTTGCCGGCATGTTCAAGGAAGAGCAGATTTTCCGTATTGATCATTACCTGGGTAAAGAAACGGTTCAGAATATTCTGGCTTTGCGATTTGCCAATGCCTTATTCGAGCCTTTGTGGAACCGTAATTATATTGATCATATCCAGATTACAGCTGCTGAAAGTGTTGGTCTGGAAGGTCGCGGAGGTTATTTTGAGAATTCCGGTGCTCTGCGTGACATGGTTCAGAATCATATTCTGCAGATCCTTTGTATGATTGCCATGGAAGCTCCGATTTCCTTTGATGCTAATGAAATCCGTAATAAAAAAGTGGATGTGTTGAATGCAATCCGCCGTATTGAGCCGGATAAAGTGCATGAATACGCTGTACGCGGACAATATTCTGCCGGTTCAAAAAAAGGGCAGGAAGTGGCAGGCTACCGGGAAGAAAAAGGTGTGAATCCTGAATCAGCTATTGATACGTTTGCTGCTGCCAAATTCTATATTGATAACTGGCGCTGGCAGGGAGTCCCGATTTACGTTCGTACGGGAAAATACCTGAACCAGAAAGCGACGCATATCACATTGCAGTTTAAATCAACACCGCATAATGCTTTTCCATCAGAAGCTGAGGATATCTGGCACTCTAATAAGCTAACCATCAGTATTCAGCCGGAAATGCATATCAGTTTTAGTCTGCAGGTGAAACGTCCCGGTCAGACTATGGCATTGGATCCTGTCGAAATGACTTTCAACTACGAGGATGCATCCGGAGAACACGCACCGGAAGCGTATGAAACCTTGCTTCTGGATGTCATGGAAGGCGACCCGACATTGTTTATGCGGGGTGATCAGGTGGAAGCTGCATGGAAAGTAGTTATGCCTATCCTGGAAAACTGGCAAAGTCATAAACCTGAAAGTTTTCCAAACTACGCACCTGATTCGTGGGGACCGCAGGCAGCGGATCAGTTAATTGCACGAGAAGGACATACCTGGATTAATAAACCATCTGTATAAAAAACAAAACTATGGGACAACTTCATATTGCCAAAGATACCAGTCAGTTAAGTAGTGACTTGGCAGAGTTTATTGGTAACTATATTCAGGAAGTATTACAGAAAAAAGACCGGTTTACATTTGTTCTTTCCGGTGGAAGTACGCCAAAGATACTTTATACATTGCTTGCTGCTGTACCGTACAATGAAAGTATTCCGTGGGAAAAACTGCACTTTTTCTGGGGAGACGAAAGAGCTGTTCCCTTTGAGGATTCCCGTAATAACGCTAAAATGGCTTATGATGAATTGCTGGATAAAGTAGGTGCAAAAGCTGAAAATATTCATGTGATGCGTACTGATATTGAACCGGAAGAATCAGCGGCGGAATATGAAAAAATATTAAAACAATATTTTGAAGGTGAGGAAACCACCTTCGATTTTGTATTGCTGGGCATGGGTGATGATGGACATACTTTATCTCTGTTTCCCGGAACATCTGTGATTCATGAACAGGATGCATGGGTGACTTCCTTCTTTTTGCCCGCCCAGAATATGTATCGGATTACACTGACAGCTCCGGTTGTGAACCATGCTGCCTGTGTAGCTTTTTTAGCAGTCGGAACGGGAAAGGCGGAAACGTTAAAGCATGTGCTAGAGGGAGAATTTGCACCTGAAACGTATCCTTCTCAGGTGATTAAACCTTCGAAAGGACAGTTGCACTGGTTTATAGATGAAGCTGCCGCAGGTTCTTTGAAAGACGATTTAAAGGACACTGACGGAAGTAAGGCGTAACAACGGGTATTCACATGTTGAGTTGCTGCACCAAATAAGTGCGCTAAGAATTAATATCAATTGTGAAACTAATTATTTATTTTTGTGTTAAACCCTACAATATTAGTAGATTATGTTTCATTTTAAACTTATTTAGTTATGTCACTTCGATTAGGAGATATTGCCCCGGATTTTGAGGCAAATACTACACAAGGACCTATAAAATTTCACGAGTGGTTAGGAACAAGCTGGGGTTTGTTATTTTCTCACCCTTCGGATTTTACACCGGTATGCACCACTGAACTTGGTAAGACAGCACTTTTAAGCGGTGAGTTTGAAAAGCGTAATGTAAAGGTTTTAGCAGTAAGTGTTGATGATATTGATTCTCACAACCGTTGGATTCCGGATATTAATGAAGTAAATGATACGGTTGTTAATTTTCCGATCATTGCTGACGAAGGACGCAAAGTGGCTGAGTTGTACGACATGATCCACCCGAATGCCAGTGAAAAATCAACAGTTCGTTCTGTCTTTATCATTGGACCGGATAAAAAGATAAAGTTAACACTTACGTATCCTGCTTCAACAGGACGTAATTTTAATGAAATAATCCGTGTTATTGATTCGCTTCAGCTGACGGCTGATTACTCCGTAGCAACGCCGGCAGACTGGAAAGATGGTGAAGATGTGATTGTAGTTCCGGCTGTAAGTACAGAAGATGCAGAGAAGAAATTTACAAAAGGTTTACGTATTGTGAAACCCTATCTTCGTTATACGCCTCAGCCGAATAAATAATATTTATTGAAATTGGGAAACAAAAAAATCCTCAAGTTATAGTCCTTCTAGTAAGGATATAATCTGAGGATTTTTTATTTAATACTTAATTCAGTTTTCCACGGCTGATTTTTAAATCTTTTCCGGTTCAATATACGGAGCGCCATAGTACGTCATATGCCTGGCTCCCTGATAATAGTACCAGATGGAAGCCGCCATGGGAATATGGCTGATATCATTGTAGTTAAACCAAGGGCCAAAACTGAATTTGAGTGCATGAAACCCTGCAGCCAAGGCACCCAGACCAGTTGCAATAAAAATGTTTACACTTCCCGGATCCTTCCTCTTTTTATAAACGTATACCTCGATCGTAAAGAGCATCAGGAATAACCCGTAAAATGCGTGGATTTCTACAACTACAAAGTTCAGGGTTATAAAGGTCAGAACGAAAAAAAGAGTCAGCTCAAAATAATTCAGATAGCCAAGCCAGGAACCAAATTTGGGTTTCAAAAGCGGCTTGATGTGCCAGATCGCTGCCCTTTCAAATAAAGCAACCGCAATCATGCTGGCAAACCAGCCGGGGATTTTTCCGCGCTGTCCTGTTGCATATAAAAATCCATGGCCTAATACACCACCGATCACTGTAGCAATTCCCATAAAAAGGAAAAAATAACGGATCTGGCTATACATCCGATGTGCCCGGGCAAGCCTTCCTAAATGTACAAAAGCATAAAAGCAAACGATGGCCATCATCAGACTGGATAGTACAGTCGAAGGTTCGAGAATGGTAATACCGAATAATTTGATTTGATGAACTTTGCTGAAGTCAATGGCAATGTCATTCATTAGATGAAAATCTTTATGGCAGTAAAATAACCTGAGTTGGAATATATCTTTTCAAAAGTAAGAACAAATGCTGTGTCAATAGCAGCATTCAATACCTAAATCTCTATTTATTAATATTATGCCAGTAAGGATAAAGTCATATTTGTATAATTTGAATTATTGCATTTCTCTTTTGTGTAATTAGTCAGGCTAAAAGTACTACTCATAGATAAAATCGAGTTGCTGGTCTATTTTCAAAATGGATGTGATTAAGATAGTATTCCTTTGTATCAGGAAATGTGTTCAAAATTAAAAATACCCATCCTGATCTTTACTAATCCAATCATGAAGAATTTTCTCCGGACCAATTTTAAATCTATAATGCTCGCTTGTGCCTTGTTTGTACAGGTATTTTCAGTTCAGGCACAAGCGCCTTTGGCACCAGCTCCTTCACAAACCTTAACTGCACCTAAGGGAAATTCTAAAATATCCGGATCTGTATTGGATTCTGTTGCTTCAAAACCGGTTGAATTTGTCAGTATAGCTTTGGTGAATTTCACTGACAATAAAGTGATTGACGGAACCGTAGGTGATGAAAAAGGAAAGTTTGAGCTTACCGGAATTGCAGAGGGAAAATATAAACTGTTGTTTTCATTTATAGGGTTTAAAGATAAGTCGGTAAACGTTGTGGTTGAAAATGGCAAAAATGTTGATCTTGGAACCATCAAAATGTCAGCCAACACGAAGACTTTGGATGAGGTGACGATCACCGGTGAAAAATCGATGGTAGAAGAAAAAGTAGACCGGTTGGTTTACAATGCTGAAAAAGATATTACATCCAAAGGAGGTGATGCTTCGGACCTTTTGCGGAAAGTACCTATGCTGTCAGTCGATTTGGATGGAAATGTTTCTTTAAGAGGCAGTTCTAACATCAGGGTTTTGATCAACAATAAACCTTCGACGATCATTGCCAGTAATGTAGCCGATGCTCTGAAGCAGATTCCTGCGGATATGATTAAATCTGTGGAAGTCATTACGTCGCCATCAGCCAAATACGATGCGGAAGGCTCAGGAGGAATCATTAACATTATCACCAAGAAAAATAACCTGCAGGGACTGACCCTGAATGTAGATTCCGGAGTGGGTAACCGTGGTACGAACTTAGGTTTAAACGGAAGTTACCGTAAAGGAAAAATGGGTTTTACGTTGGGTGGTTTTGGCCGGGCATTTTATAATAAAGCTACTTCGGCACTGGATCAGGATACAAAATCAGGCAGTGATATTTTTTCTACCAGACAAAATTCAAACGCAAAAGACCGGGGTTTATTCGGACAGTATTCTTTGGGCTGGGATTATGATCTGGGTAAAAACCAGGCGCTTTCTGCCGGTGTCCGCTATGGTACCCGGAATTTTATTCAAAAGCAAAATCTCTTCATCGATCAGTTTACCAATGCTGTTGCTACCACCAGCTCTGAACGTAAAGTGAACCGGAAAGATCTTTCCGGAACGGTCGATGTGAACGTAGACTATGTACGTACTTTTAAACCGCAGCAGGAGTGGAGCTTTTCGACACTTTTCAGCAGGACCAATTTAACCAACAATTTTGATACGGATATCTTAAACACAGAAGGTAACACAGGAAGCAGGCTCAAAAATGTAAATGAAAATTACAATACGGAATTTACACTACAAACCGATTATCAGACACCTGTTAAGAAGAACCAGATGTTGGAATTTGGTGCTAAGGGAATATTCAGAAAGGTAAACAGCGATTATAAATATTTGATGGCAGGCGAATCGGGAGATTTTACAATTAACCCTGATAATCCTTCCGGAACCTTAAACTACAACCAGAATGTTGCCGCCGGTTATGTTTCTTACTCTTTAACGACTAAAAATAAATATACAATTAAGGCAGGAACGCGCTACGAATATACGGGCATCAGTGCTGATATGGGTGATAAAGGAAAAGTTTCGATTCCAAGTTACGGCAATCTGGTACCAAGCATTAACTTGTCAAAAAATATTACGGATGCTACTACGATAAAGCTGGCTTATAACCGCCGCTTACAACGCCCCGGTATTCAACAGCTGAATCCAAATGTCAATATTTCCAATCCGCAAAGCATCAGCGTAGGAAATCCGTCGCTGAGCCCGGAACTTACCAATAATTTTGAAGCCGGACTAAGTACCAACATTAAGAAAACCTACCTGAATTTTTCAGTTTTTGCGCGAAACACGAACAATTCGATCACACAGGTACGTACCACACTGGATACGCTTGCGGGTGCTATCGTCACGACGTATGAAAACATTGGTAAGCAGAGTGCTTATGGTGCCAACGTTTTTGCCAATGTATATCTTACCTCCAAATGGACAGTGAACGGAAGTATTGACTTGCTGCAAACCTATCTTGAAGGACAGACGACCAGTGAAGATGGCACTTCAGTTCCGGTTACCAATTCAGGATTTAATTATGGCGGAAGAATAATGTCTCAAGTATCCTTGAAAAAAGGCTGGGGGCTGCAGGCTTTCGCATTTTACAGAGGCCGGGAGGTTCAGCTTCAGGGAACACGAACCGGATTTTACATGTATTCGCTTGGTTTCAAAAAAGACTTTAACAATAAAAAAGGAAGTATAGGCTTTGGTGCTGAAAACTTCATGACAAAAGGTGTGCGGTTTACTTCTGATCTTAAATCGCCAATTTTTGCTCAAACCAGTCAGACGCAGCTATACAACCGGAATTTTAAAATTACTTTCAATTATACCATTGGAAAGATGAGTTTTGATGCACCTAAACGCAAAACGCGCTCAGTTTCTAATTCCGATGTAAAAGGTGGAGGAGAGAGTAATCAGTAGTCTTTAGATAAGCATCAAGTAAAAACGACCAATCTTAAGCTGTTGTGCTTGAAGATTGGTCGTTTTTTATTTGTGAATGCTGTTATTGACCTACTTTACGGCCTTTTAAAGTTTCACGCTGATTGCTTACTTGTTTCAGCAAATCTTTGCTAACAAATAGGCGGGCACCATTTCCTGCCTGAAGATCAAATGTGCGGTCTTTATAATTATATTTATTCCCTGGCAAAATATCCAGAAAATACTGCTGTCCGCTCAGATTAAATTTCATCCCCTTTTTATCTGTTTGCGTATCATCCCATGAAACAGAAATACTTTCACTTGTTGACCCAAGAGAAACACCAGGCGTGAAAAGACGTACATTAATGGTCTGGATACTTTTTCCATTATTGATACTGATTTTCCCTTCCGGATTTACCTTAATATCATTGGGATCACTTACTTCCCGGCGGATTGTAATTGGTTTGTCATTGAAAAACTGAACCTTACTTAATGGAATGCCCGCACTCTGAAGATCCTGGCGTAGGTCTTCCGTGAAAACAGTATAGTTTGTAAAAGGTATTGAGTTGCTGGTAGTACAAGATGATACAACTGCAAATATAGTCAGACCAAAAATTAATTTTTTAATTGTATTCATGGGTTGTAATTCGTGTTTTGCTAATAACTGATTGTCAAAATAATTTTCTTTTTTCAAATGTAGAGAATGCAATATTACTAAAAAGCCTAGCAGTTACCAACTTCTGGGCTACATCTCCGGCATGTGGTCTGCTGCTGACAATCTGTCAGACTGATCTCGTCATAATTCCTATTGGAACGCAAATTTTTATACAGTATTGCAAAGCAGAAAATAATTCTAAAATATAAATTCAATAAACAGAAAAATTATGGAATCAGTGATTCAGGAAAAAGGAAATCTTAGCATTCATACCGAAAACATATTTCCGATTATTAAAAAATTCCTTTACTCGGACCACGAAATATTTTTGCGCGAATTAGTTTCTAACGCTGTTGATGCAAGTCAGAAAATTAAGAAGTTAGCCTCTTACGGAGAATTCAACGGCGAACTGGGAGATCTGAAAGTTGTTGTTAAACTGGATAAAGAAGCCAAAACCATTACAATCAGTGATAATGGTATTGGTATGACAGCTGACGAAATAAAAAAATACATTAACCAGATCGCTTTTTCAGGCGCTACTGAATTTGTTGAAAAATACAAGGACAAAGGCGAAGACGGAAAAGGAGATAAGGGAATAATCGGACATTTTGGTTTGGGTTTCTACTCTGCGTACATGGTGGCGGAGAATGTCGAAATCATTACAAAATCCTATAAAGAAGGTTCAGAAGCCGTTCGCTGGATATGTGACGGATCGACCGAATATGAATTGACATCAGCCGAAAAGGCGGAACGAGGATCAGACATCATCCTTCATATTGCTGCTGATTCAGAGGAATTTTTGGATGAAAGCCGTTTAAGCGGAATTCTTGAAAAATACGGAAAATTCCTGCCAATACAGATTGAATTTGAAGACAAAGTGATCAATAATCCATCTCCGATCTGGACTAAAAATCCGTTGGAACTGAAAGATGAGGATTACATTGCTTTTTACAAAGAGTTGTATCCGTTCAGCGAAGATCCGTTGTTCTGGATCCATTTGAATGTTGATTATCCTTTCAACCTGACCGGTGTTTTATATTTCCCTAAATTAAAAAATGATTTTCAGGGTCAACGTGAAAAAATCCAGCTATACAGCCGCCAGGTATTTATTACAGATGAAGTAAAAGACATCGTTCCTGATTTTCTTCAATTGTTGCATGGAGTAATTGACTCTCCGGATATTCCTTTGAATGTATCAAGAAGTTACCTTCAGGCAGATGGAAACGTGAAGAAAATCAATGGCTACATTACCCGTAAAGTAGCAGATAAACTTTCTGAAATTTTCAAAAATGACCGTGAAGGATTTGAGCGCAAGTTTGATGACATTGGATTGTTTGTTAAATACGGTATCATCAGCGATGAGAAATTCTACGAAAAAGCAAAAGATTTCTGTCTGCTTAAAAATGTAGATGGCAAATATTTCACTTTTGAAGAATACAAAGAAGTAGTGAAGGAAAACCAGACTGACAAGAATGATATGCAGGTTTGGTTGTATACAACAGACGAGAAAAAGCAGGACGCCTTCATTCAGTCTGCAAGAAAACGCAGCTATGATGTTCTTACCTTTAACAGCGTAATCGATTCTCATTTCATTAATGCGCTGGAACAAAAGGTTGAAAAAATCCAGGTAAAACGTGTTGATGCAGATACGCTGGACAAACTGATTGAAAAAGATGTGACGCTGGAAAGCATTCTTTCAACAGAAGAATCTGACAAGGCGAAAAAGTTATTTGAAGAAGTAGTAAACAGCAAAACCGGAAATGTTCAGATTGAAGCAATGCCGGTTGATGAATTGCCTGTGGTTATTACTTTCCCTGAATTTATGCGCCGTATGACGGATATGCAGGCCTCTTCCGGTCAGCCTTCTATGTTTGGAAACATGCCTTTGATGTACACGATTTCTGTCAATGCCAATCACCCATTGATCGGACGTATTCTTCAAACTGAAAATGAAGAAGAGCAAAAAACACTGGCTAAACAGGTGTACGATCTTGCGCTGTTATCACAGGGACTTTTAGTTGGAAGTGATTTAACTCAATTTATTCAGCGCACAGTAGTTACTTTGTAATTTTTGTACGAGGTGTTTATTTTATCATAAAAAAATCCGCTTTCATATTGAGAGCGGATTTTTTTATGATAATGGCTAAGTTGTTATTGCCTACCTGCCAGCATTGTATCTTTTAGTATTTTAAGTTCATCCCATTTTTGCTCATGAGCCAATTTGGCTTGTTGAGGCCAGTTGCTCGGATTGTGCATTTGAAAACGCGGTCCTGCATTTTTAAGCAAATTGGCTATTCTTATCGGATTGGTATTAGACAATTGTTCGTAGGTGTGAATACCTTCCTTATTAATGAGTTCTTCAATTTTAGGACCAATTCCTTCAATAATTTTGAAGTCGTCCGTTTTTTCGGGAGCAAAGAAGTTTGCGGGCATACGTGCAGGATGAATTGTTTTAGAAACTTTGGCGGTTAACGGCAATTGAGTAGATGTAATTTTCTTCTCTTGTGCCTGAAAAATGGCAAGTTCTGATTTTTTTACTGAAATATGGTTATTCAGCATACTTATACGTCGATAAGCAATGATTTTTGCTATAAGCCAGCCTACACAGGCTGCCGCAATAAGTATGATTAATATTTCAGATAACGCAACGGGCTTACTGAAAGGATTAAGCTGTAAAAATAGCATGAATGTATATCGTTATCTTAAAATAGAACTCGTTTGTTATAGGGTACGACTGCGTTTAAGTACTTCATGCTGCATTTCCAATTCTGCCAGTTCATTTTCCAGATGAAGAATGGTGGATTTTTCTGTAAGGTAGCAGATGACATATCCCAGAATAATTGCTCCGGTTATCATCATTAAATGCTGCCACAAAGCATCCGGATCTGCCAAAGGATTTAAGTCAAACATATTATAATATGGTTAAATTATAAAATTATTGGACAATAATCGATACACGACGATTGGCGCGTCTGCCTTCGGGTGTTTCATTAGATACTTTGGGTTCAGCTTCTCCTTTGCCGAATGTTACAATTCTGTCTACGGGAACACCGAGAGAAACAAATTTATGTTTTACGATTTCTGCTCTTTTTCTGGAAAGTTTAAGGTTCCATTCTGCACTGTCTTCACTATCAGAGTAGCCTGTTAAGATCAGTTTCTTGTCCTTATTTTCTGATAAGTACTTTTTAGCTTCTTTCAGAAATTTCTGATTTTCAGGTGTACGAATATATCCTGTACTTGCTTTTGGAAAGTAAAGATCCAGGGGCTTGAAGATACTTTCATATTTCTGATAATTTGCCAGATCATTTTCAGCAGAAAAAATGGTTTGCGTATCCGATTTGGCAGGTGCAAAGTTTTCGGGAGTTTTTGAGTGCAGCTGTGCTGTATCTATATGAGGTAACGGTGCGTCTGCAGGAGTCGTTTTAGGACCAAAGGTAATAGAAGAAACAAGCGGAGCATCGCAGAGCTGCTTGATTTTACAGGTATGCCAGTAAGCAGAGGCAGCTATCCAGCCTATAAGTACGACCCACCAGAATATTTTGTTATTTGACATCATGTGTATAGAGGTAATTCTTATGGACTGAAAAGTGGATTCAGCCACAATATAAATTTCTCTACAACAGTATGCAACAAATCGTTAACCAAAAAATAACCCGGATGTTTCTGGCATCCGGGTTGTTTTTTTATCGGTTCATTGAGATGAGGAATTCTTCATTATTACGGGTGCCTTTCATGTGATCCAGCAGGAAATCCATTGATTCCATGGCGTTCATGTCCGACATATGTTTTCTTAAAATCCAGACCTTTTTAAGTGTTTCTTTATCCAGAAGTAAATCCTCGCGACGCGTACCGGATGCCATTACGTCAATGGCAGGGAATACACGTTTGTTTGAAAGCTTACGATCCAGTTGTAGTTCCATGTTACCGGTACCTTTGAATTCTTCAAAGATTACTTCGTCCATTTTGGAACCTGTATCAATCAACGCAGTAGCAATAATGGTAAGCGATCCGCCATTTTCCACATTACGGGCAGCTCCGAAGAAGCGTTTTGGTTTATGCAAAGCATTTGCATCCACACCACCGGAAAGAATTTTTCCGGAAGATGGTACAACCGTATTGTAAGCACGGGCCAGACGTGTAATGGAATCCAGAAGAATCACTACATCATGTCCGCATTCTACCATCCTCTTCGCTTTTTCCAGCACAATACTGGCTACTTTCACATGGCGGTCTGCCTGCTCATCAAAAGTAGAGGCAATAACTTCGGCACGTACACTGCGCTGCATGTCTGTTACCTCTTCGGGACGCTCATCAATTAAAAGGATCAATAAAAATACTTCCGGGTGATTGCGGGTGATTGCATTGGCGATTTCTTTCAGAAGGACCGTCTTACCTGTTTTAGGCTGGGCCACGATCATTCCGCGTTGTCCTTTTCCAATTGGGGCAAAAAGATCAAGAATCCGTGTTGAATATTGATCCGGGCGCGTGCTCAATCTTAAACATTCTTCCGGGAAAAGAGGAGTAAGGTATTCAAAAGGAATACGGTCTCTGATTTCTTCGGTAGTTTTACCGTTAACCGTTTCAACACGAAGTAAGGCAAAATATTTTTCGCCTTCTTTTGGAGGGCGAATCTGACCTTTCACAGTATCTCCGGTTTTAAGTCCGAACAATTTAATCTGTGAAGGCGAAACGTAAATATCATCAGGACTGGCCAGATAGTTGTAGTCGGCAGATCTTAAAAAGCCATAACCACCATCCTGCATAATCTCCAGAACACCTTCATTAATAATCAGACCGTCAAATTCACGGACATAATTATTATAGTTACGTTTGATTTTATTGGATGGATCTTCTCTTGGAGAAGTGTTATTAGAGATATTTCTTTCTGTATTCTCACCTGCCTGCTGAACCGGTCTTTCTTCAGTAGTAGCCGTGTTTTCAGGTGCACTCTGAACCGTTTCGGTATTATCGGCCTGGTTAGTATGATCCGTTTGTGATGTTCTGTCTGATACCGGAGCAGATTCTTCATGCCCAAGATCATCCAGTGTATCTTCGTCAGAATCCAGCTCACGAGCTGAATCATTATTTTTAGGATTTACATTCTGTTTTTTTGCAGGCGCATCAAATCTTTTTACAGGGGTCTCGGGCCTTTGAGCAGGTTCATTTACTGGTGTCGGTGTTTCTACAACGGCAGCAGGTTCTTCTGTTTTGGGGGCATTATTAAAAAGAGGGGCTGATGCCGGAACAGAAGTGTTGTTTTCTTTTCTTGGTTTGTTGGTGCGTGCATTCAGCGGCTTGGCAGAAACGGGTGCCTCAACACGTCTCGCTCTTTTTTTCTTAGGCTCATCGCCTAGGGAAGAATCTTCAGCATCATCGGATTTTTGAGACTCCTGCTGAGTATCCTGCTGTGCAATAATTCTGGAAACTAATTCTTTTTTAGGAAGTTTGGCATAATCTTGAATACCGCTTTTTCCTGCTATTTCTTTCAGCTCAGATAGAAGCTTAAGGTTCAATTCATCAATTGTAAGCATACAAAAAATATACAGTAAAGATAACTTTACCAGATGATTAATGGGATAACGAATATGGATATTTGATAGGAGAACGCAGGTCTCGGATCACGTGATGGTCATTAATGCGTAAAATAATTTTGCACAAGTCTAAACAAAAGACGTGACAAATCAAGTAAACTAAGATGGATCAACCAGGAAATTTCGCAATTTAATAGAAAATGTAGTGTGTAATAATTTGTTTGAGTATTTTTCGCGCTAGTTTTGAGAGCTAACGGACGCTGGACTTAACGGAACAATACAGGGGTTTTTTACTTAAAACGAAGGTACAAAGTGTTTTTCTGATTTACAAATATTTTTTTTGCTGATTTTACAAAAGAGGTCTATATAATTCATCTAAGCAATAATTATGGTCTTTTACAGAATGTTAGTATTTCTGACAAGAAAAGAAGACTTTTGTGGGAATATGAACATTGTCGTTGATTCCGGTAATACCTACTCTAAAATTGGTTGGTTTTCAGGAGATAATCTAATCCGTTATGAAATGCGTCTGAGTTTTTTGGAACTCATTCAAATGATTCAGCATGAATTGCCGGAACATATTATATATTCTTCTGTAAACCGTTCATTGAATGATTTTTTGGAAGCTCTGGACAGAGATATTCCGGTTTTGAACCTTACGGGAGAAACTTCCGTTCCGGTTAAAAAAAATTATGAAACTCCTCATACGCTTGGCGCTGACAGAGTTGCCGCTGCCTGCGGTGCTTCCTGGATGTTTTCTGGTAAAGATATACTGGTGATTGATATGGGCACCAGTATAACGTATGATCTTGTTGACAGTAAAATGGTATTTCAGGGAGGATTAATTTCTCCCGGTGTAAGGATGCGATTTAATGCGCTTCATACGTTTACAAAAAGGCTCCCTTTGTTTGATCCTGAAAAAGATCCCGGGTTTATAGGGAAAAGTACAAAACTTGCCATTCAAAGTGGTGTGATGAATGGTACGCTGGCAGAAATTGAAGGAATAATTGAACGGTACCGACACGAAATACCATCTTTATGCGTAGTAATATGCGGAGGAGATGTGCCATTCTTTGAAAGTAGCCTGAAACCGCCCATATTTGCAGTGCCAGAACTGGTATTAATAGGACTGAACAGAATTTTAATATATAATGTCGCTCTACAATAGAATAGGATTACTCACGATAGCAATTACGCTCGGATGCAATTGGTCGGTCTTAATATCAAAAGTTAATGCACAGGGACTAGGGAATTCACCTTATTCTTCTCTTGGAATGGGTGAGCTTTATACAGACGCATTTGCATCCTCTTCCGGAATGGGGCAGGCCAATGTTAGTTCTTCAAGTGGTTTTGAAATCAATAATTTAAACCCGGCCTTATGGGTAAGAAATAAATTTACTACACTGGATTTCGGAATTATAGGGCAGTATAAGGGCATTAAGTCAGGTTCCGACAGTCAGCGCAATGCCGGAGGTAACCTCGGCTACGTAGCTCTGGCTTTTCCGGTTGCACCCCGCTGGACTTTAGGGATCAGTATCAAGCCTCACAGTTTTGTAGATTACCAGAATACGGATCTCAGAAACGTAGGAGGAACTCCTTTAACAGCTTATTATATAACCAGTGGAAAAGGTGGTATTAACAAGGCTTCCTTTACCAATGCTGTACAGATTGGAAAATATCTTAGTGTCGGACTGGAAGCATCTTACTTCTTCGGTAATGTCAGGACAGCCTCTGAGGCAGTAATAAATTTTAATGATGGTGCTAATGCTGATTATCTGGTCAGTGTAAGCGACCGTACGGTTTACAATGACATTGCTTTCAGAGGCGGAGCTGCTTTAAAGATTCCGATTAAAAAGAATAACAAGTTGAACCTGAACCTGGGGGGAACATACAGTATTGGTACCAAATTGAATGCACAAAGAACCACTACATTTGAACTGCTACAAAGTTCATTCCCTGTAATTACACCGGATACGCTGGTTAAGAATAAGAAGGGAACAACTACACTGCCATCACAATATCAAGCCGGATTCAGTCTGGAATGGCCTTACAAACTTACCCTTGCAGCGGATTACAGCCATGAGTCCTGGTCAGGTTATAGAAATTTTGACCGTTTAAAAGGAAATGACGGATTAAAAGACGTTAACCGTCTGCATGTGGGTGCGGAGTATACCCCTAAGTTTGGTTCATTGAGCTATCTGGATAATGTCAGGTACCGTATCGGCTTCAGTGCAGGAAACTCGCCTTATGTGATCAATGAAAAAAACATGAAGGATAACAATGTCAGTCTTGGATTTACCTTGCCGATGGGACGTGGATATCAGAATTTTATATCACTTTCCTTTATTGGAGGACAGCGTGGAGTTGTTGGAACAGGTATGTTACGTGAACGTTATGGACGAGTCGTACTAGGTCTTACGCTACGAGAAAGATGGTTTGAAAAACAAAAAATTGATTAACAATAAGCCTATACGCATGTTAGGTACTCATGATATATTGAAATTTTTACAAAAAGGAGATAGATTCATATCTCCTTTTTGTATTCTGGTGCTCACCGGATTTGTATTTTTTGCATGTGAACCAAGCAAGAAAAAAGCGGGTAAACCTTATACAGGTCCTATCGAAATTATTAACGGTGTAGAAGTAAAACACAGTGAACAGGGACTGCTGAAAGTTTTTCTCCGAACACCTAAGCAGTTGCGTTACCAGAACCAGGATCAGATTTTTCCGGATACAGTCAATATTGATTTTTATGATCAGCTCGGAGGCAAGGTTATTACCACATTAAGAGCTGATTCGGGGCATTTTGATCAGCGAAAAAATATCTATACGGTCAAAGGCAATGTCAGGGTCGTAAAATCCGAAACCAAGGAGCTGCTTACCACAACGGAGTTGATGTGGAGCCCTGATACCCGAAAGGTATTCACGGATAAGTTTGTTTCTGTAAAAAATATTGTAACAAAAGATGTTATAAATGGGAACGGAATGGATGCTGATCAGGACTTTTCACACATAAAATTCAGAAAAGGTACTTTCAAAATGAAGTTTGACCAACTCTAACGTTCTGCACAAGCTTCCAGTGCCTTGGAGACGGTAGCTATAGACGTGTAGACACTATCCTGCCCCCATTTCATATTGACATAGGTAATAATTTCAGCAATTTCCAACTCCTGTAATTTTGCATTGGCTGGCATGGGACGGCTGAATGGTTTTCCATGAACCATAATAGTATCCTTCAGACCATATCTGATGATACAGGCCATAGCTGCCTTGTCCCGTATTATTTTTGATCCGGTTAAAGGAGGATACAAATTTGCCATTCCTTTGCCGTCGGCCTGGTGACAGTTGGCGCAGTTCGTCGTGTAGAGCTGATAACCTTCTGCAAAATATTGCTCGCTCTTTAATTCCTGTTCGCTTTGGCAGGAAAAGAGAGTTAAAATAAAAAAAGCAAATACTAGTTTTTTGATCATGCGTGTACTATGCCGCAAGACATGCTATTGTTTATATTCTTCCAGTAACGAATTGATTCCCTGCATCAGCTTTTGTGTCCCCTCCTCCGTGGTTCCGTCGTACATGCCACGGATATGCTTATCTTTATCAATCAGGATAAATGCGCCGCTATGCAAAAATCCACCTTCGGCTGTTTTATCTTCTTGTGCAGCAGATAGATAACTTTTCTGACCAATCTCATATATTTTTTCTTTTGGTCCGGTCAAAAACTGCCATTGCTTTCCTTCAATACCCAGATCCTTAGCAAAGGTATTCAGTACTTTTGGCGTATCATGTTCCGGATCAATGGTATGAGAAAGTATCATAACATCCGGATTATCCTTGAATTCTTTGTACACTTTCAGCATCTGTCTTTTCATCACAGGACAAATGGTAGGGCAGGAGGTAAAGAAGAAATCAGTAACATATATTTTCCCCTCTACAATTTTCTCAGTAACCGTGTCACCATATTGATTGGTAAAAGAAAACGGAGGTATCGTATTGTAGATCGTATCCACTACTTCTTTACCATCCACTTTTTTGGTAACCCAGTCACGCTCACCCAAAATCGGAAGTTTTTTGCTGCCACTATCGCAGCTTGTCATCAATCCAAGAACAATAAAAAGAACAAAAAAGCTACTGTAACTACTGTATTGTAAACGATACATAAATTTTAATCTAAAAATGTTTTTGCTTCCTGAATGTTTTTGGAAGTGATTTCTTTTACTTCAATGATTTTTTTCTTCTGCGCTTCAAAATAGAGAATTGCCTCCTGAGGTTTTAATTTTTTAGCAGAATCACCACGATATTCATGCATCCAGTCCATCATCAACTTATCGGATTCATTAAGTTTCTGATTAATTTCTGTGGCTTTGATCCGTTCTTCTGCAATCGTATTTCCGGCAACACCTTCATTTTGGAGACTGTCCATACGTAATATTTTCTTTGACAATTTTGATTTCAACGTCATAATATCGTCCATTTGCGGCATCACATCGTCGTGAATGGTCATCACTTCTCCTTCCAGTTCCAGTACTTTATCGGCGTCTTTATTACAGGCTAAAAAAGTACAGGCAATTGCCAGCGCAAGTATATATTTTTTCACAGTTTGTAGGTTATAAGAAGTATTCATTACGTTAAATTATCCTTTCGATATCATCTCCCGGGCATTATTGATTACAGATTCTGTCGGGTTATGCCCGCCAATCATTTGTGCAATTTCCATGACGCGCTCATCAACAGACAGTTTTTTGATCTTACTTACTGTTTTTTCTGAAGAATGATCTTTGTACACAAAATAATGCGCTTTCCCGCTGCTGGCAATCTGATGCAAATGGGTAATGGCAATAATCTGATGGTTATCAGACATTTTAATCATCATTTTTCCCATTTTTTTAGCAATTTCTCCTGAAACACCAGTGTCAATTTCATCAAAAATAATCGTTGGCAGTTTGCGCCGGTCTGCCAGAATATACTTGATAACCATCATCAAACGTGAAAATTCTCCACCCGATGCTACCTGCCTCAGTTCCTGCAAAGGTGTACCTTTGTTACCGCTGAAAAGAAAAGCAATAGAATCAATTCCATCAAAAGTCGGTGGAATTTCGGTAATCCTGATAGACAAGGAAGCATTGGGGATACCAAGTTCAATCAACCTTTCAATAATCAGTGATTCGATTGTTTTTGTTACCTTCTGGCGTTCTTTGGATAAAGCTGCGGCACTTTTTAGCATGACTTCCTCCGTCTTCTGAGCTTGCTTTTGTGCTTTGAGCAAGGCTTCATCAAGATTTAGTACCGTCCCCACTTTTTTGCCAAGTTCTTCCTGAATAGCCAGAAGTTCATCAACGGTTGTGGTATGATGCTTTTTTTGTAACTGATAGATTAAATCCAGACGTTCATGGATGATAGCCGTTCTGCCTTCATCAATTTCAACAGAACTGCTTACGCTATCAATTTCATCCGCCAGGTCGCGAAGTTCAATTAAGCTGCTTTGTGCCCTTTCACGTAAAGTTTCATAGGCCGGAACAAGGCGGCTTGCCTGGGAAATTGCACTTACAGTGCTTTTTAAATAGTCCAGAATAGAATTTTCCGGATTGTCAAGGTATGAATAAGCAAGCTGGAGTTTTTCCCTTATTTCTACAGCATTTTCAAGAATGACAAGTTCCTGTTCCATCTTGCTTTGTTCCTCACTATGCAGATCCGCGTTGCATAGTTCCTGATACAAAAACTGATCGTAATCAAATGCTTTTCGCAGCTGAACCGCTTCTTTTTTTAAGGAATCGTAAGCTCGTGCCGCTTCTTTGTACGCATTGAAATGTTTACGGTAAGTATGCAGCAAACCATAATTTTCAGCATAAGTGTCGACAACCTGCAACTGGAATTCGTTGCTGCCCAATAAAATGGAATCGTGCTGCGAATGGATATCCAAGAGCTGGCCGCTGATTCTTTTCAGCGTATCCAGATTGACAGGTGTATCGTTAATAAATGCCCTTGATTTTCCGGCAACAGAAATTTCTCTGCGAACAATACATTCCTCCGAAAAATCCAGGTTTTCTTCTTCAAAATTAGGTGCCAGATCATAACCTGACAAATCAAAACTTCCTTCGATAATACACTTTTCAGAAGGATCATAAAGTGATTTTACGTCGGCACGGTTTCCCAGCAAAAGCCCAATCGCACCCAGCATAATGGATTTACCTGCGCCGGTTTCTCCGGTAATTATATTTAATCCAGGATCAGGCGACATTTCCAGTTGCTTGATCAGGGCGTAATTTTTAATAAGTAAATTTGAGAGCATGCCTTTGTAAGCAGATTGTCAACGTTGGTAAGAACCAGTCAAAAAAATAAATCAGACTGCTTCGTCTTTGACACGAATATAGCCATGTTATGAACAAATAGGAAATAGAAGTAGTTCTGAACTTTTTTTATTCGGTAGGAGAGAGGTGTATACTAAGGTTTAATTATCTTAATGGCTTTAAACTATTTTGTCCTTGAAATCATAAACAACTTCATATAAATCCCGGATAGCCAGCTGATATGTATGCTGCCGAGTATCCTCCAAAGTAAGGTATTCGTCAGTAAGCGCAGTTAATTTTCCATTATACGTTTTTCCTGTTTGTAATACTGCATTAAGTTCAAGACCTACGTGATTGTTTAATTCTATCACTATATTTTTGTTTGCGATACGAACCAGGCGTTTACTCATACAAATTGCAGTTAGTCATAAGTCTTAAATGGAGAAAATTATTGTGTCAGCTGCTGGTAAAGCTGGGTTTTGGTCGGGTCTAAACTTACCAGAATTGTTTGTGCTGTCTTTTTTTCTTCCGGAGTTGCTTCTTTCAAAATGCGGTAAATTTCATCCGATTTGGAATCAAAAAAAGAATTTACTACTACACTTCCCGGTCGTAGCTGTGCAGCTGTCTTAATAGAATTCAGAAGTTCCATTGTTTTTGAACGTGTCTGACCAGGGTTTTCTGTCGCAACATCTAGTCCATGGCGGTAATAAGCGTAAAGTCCTTCGCGAAATGGTATAAATTGCTGACTCATCAGATTCTCAATCAGCCAGTACCGGTTTCTGGAATCTGCACTTTTTCTGGTATCCCAGCCTTTTCCCGGAGAAGATGCGTTTGCAGCAAGATTTGCCAGGTTGAATGCTCTCTGCAGGTAAGGAGATCCGCCTAATTTGCTAAATGAATCGTAGTCAAAAACCAGTGCTGTATAGGCATAAAAAGCTAGAATAAAGGGTAGTTCATCGGTATAGCTGTTTTCATTGAAATACAACTGTGCTGTCGGCAAGTAATTAAATATAAAATTTCGGTCTACATAATTGAACAATACGGTTTCATAGTTTGAATTAAAAACCGGGCGGGCAATAACCAGCTGTGCGGTTCCTTCGTATGATCCCTGCGACGATGAACGGATTAAGTTGATATTTAGCTTACATTTGATTTTCTCATCCTTTGTAAATGTCTCTCGGGTCCAACTTGTGTTGTTCAGAAAATCGCTGATATACGACTGAAGCTTAGTCATGGAAGCAGGATCTGTTTTCTGCTGTGCAACCAGCTGGTCATAGTTCAGGCTTACTGTAAACTGAAGTTCTTGCGCATAAGTGCTGCCTAAAAGAAAACCGTTAAACAAACAAATAAGAAAAATTAACCTTTTCATACTTCGCTCCATCTATTCAATATAATATTTAAAATGTCGTGTGCTACTTCCTGTTTTGACTTTAAAGGAAAATGATAAATGTTTTCCAGTTTATCAATAACGGTAATTTTGTTTGTATCGTGTGCAAATCCGGATCCGGCATCATTCAGAGAATTAAGGATTATATAATCCAGATTCTTTCGGCGCAGCTTATCTATGGCATAATCCAGTTCATGTTCCGTTTCCAGTGCGAATCCAACTAAAATCTGTTCTTTCTTTTTCTGCTGACCTAATGTTCCAGCAATATCGGTCGTTTTAACCAGGTCAAGATGCATTTCCTCACCTTGTTTTTTTATTTTCTGATCTGCTATATATCTCGGTGTATAATCCGCGACGGCTGCGGTAAAAATTACAAGATCATATTGCGAAAAATATTCCTGAGTAGCGTCAAACATTTCTTTTGCCGTTTCAACCCTGGTTATTTCAATACTTTCATCGGGTACCGGCAAATGTGTAGGGCCGCTGACTAATCTGACATGAGCACCAGCCTGAGCAAAAGCCTTTGCAATAGCATACCCCATTTTTCCGGAAGAACGATTGCTGATATAACGAACCGGATCGATTGCTTCGGCCGTAGGACCTGCTGTGATCAGAACCTTTTTTTTCTTGGCGACAGGTTTTGCCGCAAAATGTTTTATAATAAAAGCCAAGATTTGTTCAGGCTCCGCCAGTCTACCTTCTCCAACCAAGCCACTGGCCAGTTCTCCAAATCCTGCCTCAATAATTTTGTTTCCAAATCCTCTGAGACTATTAATATTATTCTGCGTTGATGGATGGTGGTACATATCAACATCCATTGCAGGGGCAAAAAATACCGGGCAGCGTGCAGAAAGGTAAACAGCTGTCAGCAGATTATCGCAAATTCCGGTTGCACATTTGGCCAAAGCCCTGGCAGTAGCCGGGGCTATGATCAGCACATCAGCCCATAAACCCAGTTCGACATGATTATTCCAAGTGCCGTTATCTGTTTGTATAAAAGAAGTGTATACCGGTCGCTTTGAAAGTGTACTCAATGTAAGCGGCGTAATAAACTGTTGTGCAGATTCGGTCATTACAACCTGCACTTCTGCACCTTCTTTCACAAGTAACCTTACCAGTAATGCTGATTTATATGCAGCGATGCTGCCTGAAACGCCAAGCAATATTTTTTTGCCTTTTAGATCCAACCTTTTAAATGCAAAAGCACGTTTACGTTAATAAGCATTATCCGACAACGGTTAGTAAACTACTGACGAATAACGTATTTAATAAAAAAACCAGCCGTAACAACAAAATTAATGTTTACGGCTGGTTTGTTGTACAAGAAATAAATCTTATTCTTCGGTAGTATCTCTGTAGCTGTGATACGTTTTTCCATCAATAAATTCATCGATAGCCATGCTGCCAGCCTTAGGCATACGCTCGTAGAACTTAGAGATTTCAATTTGTTCACGGTTTTCAAAAACTTCTTCCAGATTGTCAACTCCGGAAGCGAACTCAGCAAGCTTGTTATTGAGTTCCTCTTTCATTTTACTTGATATCTGACGTGCTCTTTTTGAGATTACCGATACCGATTCATATAAATTCCCTGTTACGTCAGCTATTTTGTCCGTATCGCGGGTAATGATGGATGGATTCGTTGCCATGCTTACTTAGATGATATAGTTAAAATTCTTAATATAATACCGGAAAACCGGCCATTCTAATCCTATTTAGGCTCAACAGCTGTAGAAGCTGTCACTTTCGTTGGCTTTGAACTAGAGTCTGGTTGAGTCTCTTGCAGTTTCTGACGCTCTTTTTCTGCTTTTGCAATAATTTCAAGTTCCTTCATGCTGTTGTCATACATCCGTTCAGCATCGCGAAGGTATTTTCCAGTTGGATATTTATCTACAAGTTCTTTATAAAACTTAACAACATCCGTATACCTGTCTTTTTGTTTTAAGACTAAGCTATTACTGGCAAGGTTATATTGTGACTCTACTTTTATAAAAGCCAGTTCTTCATTGTATTGAGAATCAGGAAAGTCTTTACGAAAGTTGTCAATAGATATTACTGCTGACTTAAGTGACATCATGTTGAACTCACTAACTTTGTAATAGAGCTTTGCCTTCTCATATGCCTTAAGTTCCAGTTTTTGACGTAGTTCAAGGATATAACGCGAACACTCATCACGGAAAGTACTTTGAGGATAGGCATTAATGAAGTCCTGCATAGCCGAAATAGCTGTGAAGGTACTAGCCTGATCTAGGTTATGCGGAGCAGAATCTTTGTACAAAGAAAAAGCATGCATGTATAATGCTTCCTGTGCAAAATCACTTCTTGCATACGTATCGTAAAACTTCTTAAACAAGAATTGACTTGTGTTGTACTGTCCCTGCTGATATTGGGTATAAGCATAATAGAACTGCGCCAGTTCGGATTCATTGCTTCCCTTCAGCAAAGGAATAAGTTCTTCAAACAAAAGCCCTGCACGGTAGAAGTCGCCCTTCTTATAATAAGTCATGGCGGCATCGTATTTTTCTTGGTCGGTACCTGTTTTCTGTAATCTTGAGAACTTACTACAGGAAGTAATGAAAAGTACGGCAAAAATCAGCAAGAAATAACTTGCAAAGTTGTTTTTAAGCATATAGCTGCAAAGATAATAAAAAAAGCTACAACATCTTTAACGAATGTGTAGCCAGTTATAGTATTGTCAATTTTATTGTTGGTGGCGAACAAGCATTTTTTTTGTTGCTACTTTCTTTCCTTCAAGAGCCAACTGATAAAAATAAAGTCCTGTAGACATTTCTCTTGTATTAATGCGAAGTTTTGTGTCATTTTTCATTAATGGATACTCAGCCATCTGTGAACCTAAAACATTGTAAACAATCAACTTTGCATCTCTTAACTCTGGAGAAATTGAATAATCAACTTCCGCATATTCACTTGCAGGATTAGGATAAATATTCGACACTGTTATTTTATCGCTGCTGTATAATTGTTCTTCTGCCCTTGAATTTGATTCAATTCCGGAAGGACGTTTATCAACGCTTTTTTCAACAATTTCAGTATTAGAAACAGCAGTACTTTCAACAACAGCTGTATTGGAAAATAGTAGTGTTCTGTAAAAACTATTTAAAGCCATTGGCTTTTGCAACGAAAGTGGCTTATAATTTAGTACTTCCGGGACGTTAGAAAATTTCATTTGCCCGGTTGCCATAGTTTTCTTTTTAGGCGCCATATTTAAACGGCTACCGTTTGCAGTAGATTGGGCTTGAATTCCGGTCCAGGCAAAAAATATGAATATAATAAAATAAAGTATAGTTCTTTTCATAGTTGTAAAACGGATACCTTTAACAAATTCTCCTACGTTTATTGAAAAGTACGCTACAAAAATATAAAGAAAAAACTGGAACATCTAAATATATTGTGTGAGCAAGCACTTTTATTTTCGCATTTAAAACAATCATGCCTAAAATTTTAATTATGAACCAATTGTGATTATTCTTGCCATATTGTTTGTAATCGTGTTGGTTTGTCTGTAATTCGCCAGTTAAATCCGTCTAACTGCCTTTCAACAGGTTTAATTTGCCTTGGAGGAATCAACTTTCCATCAGGTTTTGTAATAAATGCAATTCTATTTACACGGTTATCTACAAAAAGCAGGTTCATTTTTCCACACTCTACACGATTTAACCCAATCATCTTTTCCTTATCATCAATGGCGTAATAAGCACTTTCGCCGTTTCCATCTACAAGTACCTGCCGCAGTTTACTTTCTGCCGCAAAATAGGCATTGATGGTACGCCCTTTTACCTGATTAAACTGCGAAACTAAGGTGTCTTCTGTAATCACGAATGCTTTACTTCTAAGTAACATCCTGTGAATCGCATTGTTGACCAGAAAAGCACTGATGGTGTCACCTTCCATCTGATAATGCTGGTTGCTCCACAAGATTGGTTTTTTGAAAAACAAAATGGTGGAATCAGCTGTATTGTAACTTATTGAATCACACTTACCCTGAAAATCTGACTTATAGATATACACGTTTTTTTCTCCTACCAGCCTTCGTGTACTATCTCTTTTATTTTCAAAAGAATATAAAGTATCTGCCCGGATGTACAATGTATCTTTTGATATGACATTTCTGACATACGCATGCCCATATATTTTTGAAAAACCTTCTGCTTTCCGGTAAAAGCCGTGATCTCCGTTTAAGATCGTATTGTCTTTCTTGGCAACCATTACGACATTGCCCTTGCCCTGACCATTATTTTTTTGTCCTTCTACAAAAAGAGAATCTGCCGTTAGTGTATAAGTGTCGTTGTCAACGGTTGTTCTCGTTTGAAAAAGAGATTCTCCTGATTGAGAATTATACTGACCTTTGTTGCTTAATAATGTTCCGTCCTTGTTGACAATTTTACTGGGACCATTGAAATAGGACCACTTTGTGACGGAATTATAAAGTAAAGTATCGGTGGTCAGCGTATATTTTTTATTAACCAGCTTTACTTTTTTATAATACCTGAATTCCTTTGTGTTAGTATTATACGTTCCTTCGTTACTGGTCAGGATATTTTCTACATCAACAGTTCGCCCAGGCACTTTGTAATAAGCCATGCCATTAGCCATGTCATATTCAATCTTACGGGTAGTTAGCGTTTTTTTCTTGTCTGTTAAAACGGTTTTTCTGCCGCTTACGATGGCGTATCTTGTATTCCCAAAATAATGCAGCGTATCACCCGTTACCGTAATCGTATCGCCCTGTACGATTTTGACATTTCCATAAGCCTCTATTATATTGGTACTTACGTTTTGAATAGCCAAGTCGCTATACATCATCGCACCTTTATGCCTGAAAACTCCGTTGGTTACTTTACGGCTGTCTACACCATTTTCACTAATCAGTTCCAGTTCATCCGACTTTAAAAGTTCCACGATATCAGCCGTTTGTCCAGGTTGTATAACCCTTTGAGCCATCAAATAAGGCGAAACAAATATTAAAGTAAAGAACGTAAATCGTATGATATGGTCTTTGATAAATATGACGCGTAAAAGTTTAAAAGGGTTGCAAACTTTTATAAATATTTTTTTCTTCATGTTGCTATGGTTTCTTTTACCTTTGAAACAGGTAATTGTACCGGATTCATTGTACTGGCGGTAAAAGATATCTGTTGATATTTTGCCAAAAATACACCAAATACATCTCTTCAGATCATGTTGGAGTCTTTTTTAACTTTTATTAACCAACAAAAGTTGGGCATTTCTGAAAAGTCAATACTTTTAACAGTAAGCGGAGGAGTGGATTCTGTGGTTATGGCGCACTTATTTTATCAGGCTGGTCTTTCTGCAGGGATCGCACATTGCAATTTCGGACTTAGAAATAAAGAGTCAGATGGCGATGAATTATTCGTACGGCAACTTGCTGAACGATACGGTTTTCCTGTTTTTGTCACACGTTTTGATACCAAAAAATTCGCAAAAGAACATGGTATTTCTACACAAATGGCAGCCCGGAATTTGCGCTACCATTGGTTTGAAGAAGTAAGAAAAGGAGAAAATTATGACTATGTTGCGACTGCGCATCATGTTAATGATTCCATTGAAACGGTTATCCTTAATCTGGCAAGAGGTACCGGTTTGGCTGGTTTGCACGGTATTGCAGTAAAAAACCAGTACTTGATTCGTCCGCTTCTGTTTGCATCCAGGCAGGAGATAGTAAACTTTGCAGTTGAACACCAATTGACCTTCCGTGAGGATAGTTCAAATTCCAGTAATCATTACAAGCGAAATCTAATAAGACATGAAGTTGTACCGGTTTTAAAACAGCTGAATCCCGCTTTGGAGAAAACCTTTGCGACAACTTTAACGCGGATTAAAGCAGCAGAAGCTTTACTTGAAAATTCTTTGAATGAATGGCAGGACGAAGTAGTGGAGATACAAAATGGAGATTTATTGATTCCAATTGAACCATTAATGTATTTGCCAGAACCTGTTTATCGGCTTTGGTTTATTTTGCAGCATTATGGATTTAGCTATGGCCAGGTAGAAGATCTGTTTGAATCTGTTGACGGTATATCCGGCAAACAATTACAATCGGCTTGTTACACTGTTTTAAAAGATCGTCAATCCTTTATTGTTTCAGAAAGGAAAAGGGAAAACACGACAGAAGAATTGATCATTGAGGATTTGAAGGGAACATACCCAATTAATGATCTGACTATTTCCTTTGAAACAATCATCAAAACAGTCCATTTTGAGTTTGAAAAAGCAAATACCATAGCCTATTTTGACATAGATAGATTAATATTTCCGTTAGTAATCCGCAATTGGGTATTAGGTGACCGGTTTTTCCCTTTTGGTATGAAAGGAAAAAGTAAGAAAGTAAGTGACTTATTGATTGATCAGAAATTAAATTTAAATCAAAAGAAAAAAATAAAAGTGCTTTTAAATGGAAACGAAGATATAATCTGGGTTATAGGTTTAAGATCCGATGAACGCTATAAAATTTCGGAAAACACGAAAGAGATTTTGACAGCAAGAATTAGTCATTCCAGCTAGTCTATTTTACACTCGTATAAAAATATTTTTTTGGTAAGAAGATTTACTAAGCTGTTAGTAATTAAAGGATTAATAAAATATGTGCTTTAATGACATAGTTTATTAGAAAAAATAATCCCACCAGTACTTGCAGGTAAAAGATATTTTTCTACCTTTGCACCACGTTTCGCATACGCCAAAACACAGAGAGATGGCAGAGCGGTCGAATGCGGCGGTCTTGAAAACCGTTGTAGGGCAACCTACCGGGGGTTCGAATCCCTCTCTCTCTGCGGAAGTAAATAAAAACCCTTAATACATCAAGTATTAAGGGTTTTTGCTTTTTACATGTACTCTAATTGTATCCGACAATTATGCTTAGCTTAATTATCAATTCTTTAATGCATTTAGGTAATATTAGTTAATTGAAATAAATACTACTTGGATAGTTGCAATTTAAACTAGTAAATTTATAAAATATTCATTGCTATTAAATAGTCTGTTATTAAGTTAATGTAAGTGATTGAAATTTATGGGATCTAGCTTTTCAAATACAAATTCTAATAATAACATTCTTATAAGATTATCAAAGATTGCAATGTTTGATGAACAAGTTGTCTTAAAAAACCAGTACCAAATATCTGATTCTGATGAAGATGGTGTTCACCAAGTTCTTTTAGATTCTATCAGATTACTGAATAATTTTATAAAGCTTGATGAAAATGGGAAAACTTTAGTTAGGCTGGAAAGAATCCAACTTATAAAGGTCGTAGAGAAGCTATTTAAAATGAACACAGTTTTCCTTGCTATTTTACAACCGGATAATAATGAGGAAAATAGAGAGGTTGAGGAGGTCGAAATAATTAACTTTAGTACTAATTTATATTTGTTATTAGAAGAACTTGTCATTCTTCTAAGAAGTGCAATAAATACAGCACTCATAGCGAAAGCTATACCTGATTTTACTAAAATTGTTGAGCAACGATTGAATATAAGTGATTACAATGAAAAAATTAAGGTTTATGCAGATGAAGCAAAAAGAATAGTAGATGATATTGCATTGTTGCCAACTAAGCAGCAGGTCTCTAATTATTCCCAAATGTTTGAGATTGATGCTACCAAATTTGGAAAGGTTTCACTGAGATGGTTGATAGGTACGTTCCTATGTTTACTTGGGATTATTATAAGTGCCTATATTATATTTCAGGTATCGGGATCTGTGATTTTTAACCCCATAACTGGTAATCCAATAATAATTCCAATTAACCAATTAATAATCAATCAAATAAGCAGATTATTATTAATTTCATGTTTGTTTTATGCACTTGCGATTTGTAACAAAAATTACAAATCCAGTAAGCATAATGAAATATTAAATAAGCATAGGGCTAATGCACTTGCCAGCTTCCAAGCTTTTGTAGAGTCTCCTAGTGCAGATGCAGCTACGAAGAATGCTGTTCTTCTAGAAGCTACTAAAACTATCTATGGTATCCAACAAACAGGATATGTACAGACTGAAAATGATGATTCTCCTAATAAAATTATTGAAATGATTCAATCAGTCCAGCCTAAATAAGACTAAATGTAATTTGCTACATTTATAGATATTGATTTGGAACATTCATGAATTAATGGGCTAACCACTTAATTTACTGGACTAAGATTTTGAATTTTTCGTCTAATTAAATAGATCTAAGCAGGCCGGCATTAGAGCACAAGAGGTATATGCTTATTATATTAATTTGAAAAAGACATAATCCGTAAAAATTGAAAACACCATTTTTTAAGAGGCGTATAATTAACATTATCACTTTCCTAACCCTAATAATGGTTTACGGAGGTGCTTATTTTAAGGTAATCGGTTTTACCATTATTATTTATGTAGCTGGTATTACTTTGGGTTTAATATTTGGAGCTTCATGTCTTTATTGGATGAAAAAAAATCATCAGTTTTGGTATGGTATGTTTGAATTTATTTTTGCTGTTTTAAGTGGTTTTATTTCAATTTTCAATTTTTATAGTGTTCATGTGTGGAGTGATATGACTACAACCGAAATTTTTATACGCACCGCAGCATTTTATCTTATTGTGAGAGGAATTAATAACATGGATGATGGTTTAGGTAAGCCATTCTTTCAAGATGTATATATTAAAACTAAATGGCGGGTTTTAAGTCGATTACTCTTTAACAACAATACACACACGCTTTAATACCTACAAAAATCTTTATACATGGATACTTTACCAAGGAACAAGCATATAATTGATCTAGCAGAGGAAATTATTGACAATATCGAGTTGTCACAGATTGAAGTTGTTGCAGTTTTATTTAAAGCATCACGGCTGGCTAGATTTGTAGATAACGAAGAAATAAGAACTTGGCTGAAATACGAATTAAATGGCTATAAAAAAGATGAGCCACTCTTCGAAAAGCTAATGAAAAAATCCGGTAGGATATTCATAATTGAGGGAGAAAAGAAGGAATACATTGCGGCTCTTTCTTTTCTCGAAGCGAACATTACTTCAAGTAAAGCTAAAATGCAGCAAATAGCTGTGCCATCCAGTTTAGCTGGTGATCATGCCCTAACCACTGCAAGGCTAGTTAGTAATACCATAATAGCAATAGCAAACCAAGCTGTTTATTCAGAAGGAATCAAAAGCAGGGTGCTCGCACAAATACATGAATTCGCTACAAGTATTTATTACGAAAGAATTTTTGATGGATTTGCGGAAAATATTTTTGACTCATATAAAAAACAGATTGACCTTCTTATCGCAGAAAATTTAGGGACGGTTATCGAACAAATTCCTGTTGTAATATCTCGACTTTCTGATAATAGTCCAGAGTCTATAAGTCACGCGCTTACAACATGTCGGAGAATAATTGACTCCTTTGCTGATCACATATTCCCAGCGCGTCCAGAGCCAATACAGGTTGGTGGAGTAGAAATTTCACTTAAACAGGATAAAGTAGTAAATAGGATTGAGACATACGTTAGGGAAAATTGCACAAGTGATTCAAGAATAACGAGAATACGGCAAAATCTAAAAAATCTGTATGGCAGGGTCTCAGCAGGTGTTCACAGTGAGGTTGACGCTTACGAGGCTAAGAACCTTTTTTTTAACGTCTATTTAATATTGGGTGAAATTTTAGGCTTAAAAGGAAAAGTTCTCGCAACGGAAGATGAAGTTAAGATTGACATAATCTCATAAACCCCCTTGCAAACCCCCTGACAAACCCCCTTACAAACTCCTACGGCATTATTAAAAAAGCTTATTTTCAACGAAAAACTGTAATGATTTATACCTGTCCTTCTTTATTCTGGGAGTTGATAAGGAAATCATTAAAGTCTTTACTATTTGGATAGATCAGTTTAGACCAGTCTTTAATTTTAAAGCCATAACTTAACAGCTTTTTTACGACATTTTCCCCGGCTTGGTCATTATCAAGATAGCAGTTTATTGTTTTACAATTACGCAGCATTGGCAATGCCAATTTTAAATTATTGGTTGTATTAAGAATGATTGTAGTTGCAGATGGTTTTTCCTTTTTGTAGTATTGTAAAGCGGAAAGAAAATCAAAGCATCCCTCAAATAAGTTGATTGACGATGTATTATTCAGAAAAGTTGTAATATCATTATCAGTCTTACCTTTAAATCCAAGTCCGTTTCTTAATTCAAAACCATCACTATCATTTTGAAAGCCGATAGCAAAGTAATTTTTGGATTCAACTTCATAATGAACTTCGCTTAAATAATTAAAAGCATTGTTAAGAAGAATTCCTCTTTTTGTGACATATCTAAGTAAAGCCTTGTTTTGTAGCTTCTGGACGGTTTTAACTTTAATTCTGTTACTACCACAAGAATTTAAATTGGTGCCGCTAAAAGAAAAGGAAAGTGCACTAGAACAATCCGTTTCTAAAAGGATGTTTACCGCATTTTTAAAGCTGCATCCTTTTAATTGCTGCACCAAGCGAATAGAATCACCTCTCATCTCCTGTGAACCTCCAAAGTCATTAAAGCTGTTTTTTTTAGAATTGACATAAAAAGATGGTGTGCTCTCTGTTCTTAACGGAGAGATGTAAACGAGCTCACTACCGATCATGTTAACCGGCTCTATATTTTGGCTTTTGAGGTATCCTACAATAGATTTATTCTTTGCTTCTGATATTTGCTGACTACTAAGCATAATTGTATAATTTAAACATTTAGGTTTTTGAACACTTTGAAAAAAATAAGTTTTTTCTTTTAGCGGCTTTTCTATTACTATGAAAATAAGTGTATTTGTGAGTTACCTCCTGAATTTTGGAACAATGGAACAAAATCTATATTTATGGAACTTTGAACACTTTCGGAACAATTTTGGGACAAGCTAACTGTTTACATATTAAGAAGTTATTATTATTTTGTTCCATTGTTCCAGAAAAGATTTCAAGAAATAAAAACTATGCTTTACATATTTCATAGTGCTTTTTTCGTTCCAAAATGTTCTGTTTTCTGTTCTAAGTATGTTCCATTTTGTTCCAAATTAGGCTTCTAAATTTCTGAGAATCGATCTTTGCTAAATTCGTAAACTACATTATTCTGACCAATAGAATTAGGAATTTTCAAATCATTCTCTGCTATGAACACGTTAAAATAATTGTAACGCATTTTGTTTTTCGGCATCAACTGTAAATCTATTTCCAAAGCTTTTTTTATTTGCGCTCTATCAGGTTTACAGTATTTCAATGTTGAGAGTTGTTCCAATAAGTTACTTACCGAGTAATGCAGTATTTTTTCATCTGGGAAATGAGAAAAAGCATGGTTTAGAAATGCTTGTATTTGTCTAGCGACATAAGATTTACTTCCTTCATAGTATATTTCAAGCTGCTTAGTATAATAGGCTTCCTTTGGAAAATATGTTCTACCACTCTCCTTATAGAATAAATCTCTATTTAGCAGATAAAAAATAAAAGCGGGTACTTCATTCCGTATTGCAGTCTCTATATTTGGAATGTCCTTAATTCCGGCTTCCTCAAAAGTTGGGACCTTGAAAACAGCAAACCGAGTATCGCCCTTTTCTATTGCAAGGGCTCTACCTTCCTCATTGCTCATGAAAATGAATTTACCTATGAAGTCTATTACAACTTGAGCTTTATTTTTTTCATTTGAAGTGGTGCCGCCCGTTTCAGTAGTTAATCGTTTGATCATTGGCATAATCGTTGTTTTATTTAATGATGTTTCATCGACGATAATGCAAAGACTACTAATATATATAGCGTTGAATTCACTTTCTAAATCACTATTTCCTAGCTTGATAGCATTGTTCTGGAATATTTGTTTTAGAAGATTTCCAAATGTGCTTTTGCCCGAATTCTTTTCATTAGATTCAAGTAGAATAACTGGTAATCGCTGCGTTGGTTTTGTATATAGGAGTTGAATATAATCTAGTGCAAAGATTATTTTGTCAGCAAATACGTGATTCAAAATACTACTTATAGTAGGGAAATCTCCTTTAGTTGGAACATGGTTTAGTTGATGGTATTTGTTGAAAAATCCCGATACTACTTGTTTGTAATTTGTATGAGAAGGAAACATTCCAAAGCCTTCATACGTTGGGATGTATCTTAATGCCGCTGGTCCTAAATCAAAGCTAATAGTTGATTTTAACCTATCTTCATAAACTAACCTTGTATTGCCATAAATGTCAGGTCGGTTAATTCTTTTATAAAATTTATCTGCTACGCGTATATAGTCTCTCTGAGCAATCTCCCTGTTTTTACGTAATCTCTCTTCCTTTGCTTTGTCTTCTTTTTTAGTATTTGCTGATTCTTCAAATTCATTGCTTAAATCGTTGAATTCCAAACCGTCTTTATCTTCAAAATATTCAGGTTTATTATTAGCCGTATTGCCTTTAAGTTTCTGTTTATCAGGTTTTATTTCCATATTTGCTTCTGATTAGTAAAGTCTTAATCTTCTAATTTTAAGCGTCTATCTTCACCTGCCATGCTGAGATAGACGCATTTTAATTTTGTTAATCTTGTATAGTCAAATCTGTATATGCCTTCGACATAAATTTGTTTAACTATTAAAATTTATAGGTGTTTTTTTGGATCAAATGCTATTGCTTGATGCGCGTAAAAGGGATTAACATTAACCTGAAAAAGAACATAATCTCCTTTGTCATGCCTTGTAGTTAAATTACTTTTTAGAAGTGATTCAGCGATTTCATTTGGAAGTGCCATTGCTCTTCTTTTAGTAATTGACTTAGAATAAAATACCCAGGTTTTCGTAATTCTAGAATATTTTAAGCAGCTCACAGACAATTCATATTCGAATTCCTGATCAGTAGTTATTTTTAGAATCATAAGGAATTTATTTAAACTAAACTTCAAATTGCATTTCTTCATCAATTGACAAATTACTTATTGCAGCATAATGCTTTATGAACTTTGTTGATGTATGACCCAGTACTGAAGCAACTACTTCCTGCCTCATTTTTAAGGTGTTTAAACAGTAATCTGCTAATGTTTTACGTGCAATTTTTGTAGTTAAGTGAACCTTAACTTCGGTATGAGTTGCAATCTTTTTTAAGATCACATTTCTTTTTACGTTACTGCGTTTTGGTAGCCGATCTAAACTTCCATATTTATCTATAACAGCTAAGGCTAGGGGATGCAAGGGAATGGAATATGGTTTGTCCTTCTTTCCTCCCTTAGACTTTATCCTAAATCCGGTTAACCAAGTTCTACCATTGTATTGTTTTAATTCAAAAAGGGCAGATCTATAATCGGAATGATGTAGCCCGGTGTAACAAGTAAAAATAAGAGCGTCCCTTTCTTCTGATAGTACTTTGATCGTTTCTTCTGGAAGGTCCAGTTTATTAAAATTAAATTCTGCAATCTTCTTTACTTGTACTTGTGATAAGTGGGTTGTATCGTAATTTCCTGCTTTTTCTAATCTTATACTTGTTAATGGATTTCTATCAACCATGCCCTTTGAAAAGGCATAAGTAAAAATGGACCGGAAGAACTGTACATTTTTAATTGCGTAATCATGAGAATATGCCTTCTTAAACCAAGAAAGCATATCAAGCATCGTCTTTTCCGATATATCTTGAAGTACAATATTCTTACTTCCATTCTTTACTAAAAAGGTTGAAATATTACGGTGATATTTTTTATAGGCCTGGACTGTACGAGGGTGTAAAGTGCTGGTAATTTCCTTTTCAATGATAAACCTGTCAAAGGCATCTTTAAATGTATTGTAGGTTGCCTTTTGACCAAAACCTTTATCTTGAACTTTCCTTGCTGTTATCTGTGAATCGGTTTGTTGTAGTATCAAAAAGGCTTCATATAATTTTGCTTTCACCTGATTGAGCCTAGTGTTATATTTTTGGGATTCAACACCTGTGGACTTAACAGTTTGAGTAGTATGATCCCAATCTGATTTTAACAATTTTATGTTTAATGATTTTTCCGGCGCACGCTTTCCGTTAATTGTTGTTCTTACATATAAGATGCTGCTCGCTACATCTGCGTGAGTATGACGCATAAAAAACCTTATGCTTAGAACATAATGGTGGTTCTGTGTACGATATTCATTAACTTCATTAAAAATGGGTAACTTTGTCATTGATTTACTAATTTAATATTTGCGAATTGAGATAGTAATACATTTTGTCCGGCACTATTTCGAGTAGTTGCCGGGCCTTTTAACACAAGCTTTCAAGGGGAATTTTGAAAAAGTCTGAAAGTTTTTTTGCTTCAAAGCCCATGACTTGTTTATCTCCGCGCAATAGCTGACCAAATCTTTTTGGATTAATTCCAACTTTTGTATAAAACCTGGTGTCTGGCTTAAATCTCCCTCCAATACTATCCTCATACTGCATTAGGGCTTTTTGAACTGGTGTTTCCATATCATTAAAATGGTTTATTTTAAATTTGAATCATTTTGATTTGCAATATTAATCATATTGATTTTTAAAAACAATCAATATGATTAATAAAACAAATAAAAATTTTTTTTATAAATGAATTATCTTTGTGCTATGACTATTCAGGAGAAAATAAAAGAGACTCGAGAGGCGAAACGGCTATCACAATATGATATGGCAGACAAGCTTGGTATTAGCCAGTCAGCATATTTACAAATAGAGAAGGGAAAGACGGATTTAACTATAAATCGTTTATACCAGATTGCCGAAATTTTGGAAGTTAATCCACTTTCTTTAATGGGTCCACAACATTATGCAACGGAAACCCAAATGAAAAGCATTGAGGAGCAAAATGCCAAACTAGACAAACTGAGTGACCAGAATCAAAAATTGATGCAATACCTTATGTATTTCATCAAATTAAACATGGCAGGAGAAGAAAACGAAGGTTTATGGGGTGATTTTAGAAAAGAAATAGAAGAAACAACTAAAATTGTGAAGGAAGAATTAAAAAAGAAAAATATTTAAAATAAGGTTTAAATGAAGTCGGATCTGTATTTTGATTGCATGATTCAATTAAATTTTCAAAATCTATGGAGTAAATTTAGGATACACTCAAAATAGGTTAAGTTTATAATTAAGCCACTGATAATAAGAGATTTGTGGAAAGGGTATTATATAATTTGAATCAATATAATATCGCATTTTAGAGTACATATAGTATTTTAAATAAGCTAATTGCCTGTCTTTTAGAGAATTGAAGGTTATAATAAAAGTCCCTCTCTCTCTGCCAAGTACAGTAACAAAAAGCATCAAAACCCTGTAAATTAAACATTTACAGGGTTTTTTGTTTTCTGAAAATGACCAAAAAATGCATATATTCTCAATAATGTGGTGAGCATCTGGTGAGCACTTTCTAATGATAAAATTGCTCACCAGAATGCTCGTAACATTCTGAATATAAGCCTGTTCAAAGGATAAACATCTTGATTTTTGAAGGACTGCAGTTGTATTTTTAATCACTTAAAAACGCAAATGTTATGCTTACAAAAAACTTTTCACTGCTGTTTTACCTCAAAAGACGCAGTAACTATGTCAGCGGAAAACTGCCTATCTACATCCGCATTACCATCAATGGCCAGCGCGTGGAGCTTACCGCTCAGCGGGAATGCGAGCCAGAGAAATGGAATATCGCCGCGGGGCGTAAAATTGGGACTAAAGAGGAGGTGAGGATTTTGAATGCTTTCTTGGATACGCTACAGGCAAAAATCTATGAAATACACCGAAAGCTCGTAGAAGCCGACGAAGAGATCTCCGCCGAGATTATTCGTAACCATTTGAGTGGTAAAGCTGCAAAATCTAGAATGGTCATTGCACTTTTCCAGCAACATAATGACCGGGTTGCAAAGCTTATCAATAAAGATTATGCTCCGGGAACGTTGACCCGATATAAGACCACTCTTGACCACAGCCGCGATTTTATCCGCTGGAAATACAAAGCCGAAGATCTTGACATACTAAAACTCAATTACGAGTTTATTACAGATTTTGAATATTGGCTTAAAAGCGTGAGAAATATCGGCCATAATACAGCGATTAAGTATCTGGCCACTTTTAAAAAGATCGTGATCATTTGCATTAAAAACGGCTGGCTTCCAAGAGATCCTTTTCATGCCTACAAAATGAGCAAAAGAGAGGTGGATAGAACAGCGCTCACTTCTGAGGAACTTTCCAAAATTTTAAAAAAGAAATTTGATCGTGAAAGGCTTAGTCAGGTGTGGGATATTTTTCTGTTCTGCTGCTACACAGGCCTTGCCTACATCGATGTATACAAGATGAGCCGCTCTGAAATTATAACCGGGATTGACGGAGAGAAGTGGCTTGTGATCAAAAGACAGAAAACTGATTCCCCTTCGCGAATCCCGCTGCTTCCCCAGGCACTTTGCATTCTTAAAAAATATGATAAAGATCCTCAGTGCGAAATCAAAGGACAGCTTCTGCCAGTACTTTCCAATCAGAAAATGAATTCTTACTTAAAGGAGATCGCGGTGCTCTGCCGGATCAATAAGGTGATCACCTTTCATTTAGCGCGGCATACATTTGCCACGACGGTGACGCTGACCAATGGGGTTCCGATGGAAAGTGTATCTAAAATGCTTGGCCACAGGAATTTGAAAACTACTCAGCAATATGCCAAAATCGTTGATGTGAAGGTGAGTGAGGATATGAAAAAGCTCAAGCAAATTTTAAAATAGCTTCATTAAAACAGCGCCGGAGTTTAACTCCGGTGCTGCTCTTGACATTGGTGTGGATGAATAAAAGTTGGGCCTCTTTCGAAGGTGCTCAAGACTAATAGTCTCAATATGTGAAAAGTAAAAGTTAACATATTTTGTGAATTTTTCGTATCTTTATATATGTTTGTTCAAGACAATAAAACTAATGGAAAACATGTTGTAGCCGTTCGAGGTGTAAATAAAACTGAGCTTATTCTTCATAAGGGATTTAATTTCAAGTGGGAGATTATTGATCCTCAAAAAGTTTTTAAACTGACGTTGGCTGAAAATAATGAAGCCATTGGCCTGATGGCACTCGAGTTATTTGATTTGGAACAAACAGTCGAAATAAAACTTATAGAATCATTAACTGGAAATATTGGCAGGGATAAATACTACGGTAGAATCGCAGGTTGTCTTTTAGCGCACGCAGCAAAAACTGCAGTTACCAATTATGGGGCCAGGGCGGCAATTTCGCTTATTCCCAAAACGAAACTCATCAACCATTATATAGGCGAATATGAATTTCAATTTGCAGGTAAAAGTCTTTTCATGGAAGGTAAGTCGTCGATTAAATTAATAGATTATTATGGCAGATGATAAATTGTTTGATGATCTTTTGAAGCAGCATGGCGCAGAAGTGCTTGTTCAAAGTCATGTTTTTCCGGTAACTCTTGATGCCAGGGAGGAGCAGGAGACAAATGCATCTTTACAGGAAACACTGAGTCTGAAAAGATCGTTGATTACTTCAGAAGATGAACTTAGGTTGAGTTTGATGCAATTACGTTTTCAGATTGAAAACTATTTAAATGAAGATAACTATGATCCAAAAAAGACAGTGGGTTTTTTCTTGACAGAGTATATCCGGAATTTAGGAAAGAAACAAAAAAGTCTGGCTTCGGAAATTAATGTTAGTGCGACGGAATTAAATCAATACGTTAAAAACTCAAGAGCCCTACCTATGGAAATAATGGTTAGGCTAGAGTTGCATAGCCATGGTATCATACCAGCTGAAGATTGGCTGGCACTTATTTCAAAGGAAAAATTTCATTTTTTGAAAGCAAATGAATCGCTTAGAGAGCAGCAGAAGCAGTTTGTCATTATTTAAGCTGCACTTGCTAAGTTTAATGATGCGTTAAGCCAGTACCTGGCGGTTGAGGCCGGACGGCCGGTGCCGTTCGAAGTCCGTCTCCCTCCCATTTAGAAGTTTTTAAAATCAACAAAACGCCTGTAAATCAATTATTTACGGGTATTTTTGCTTTCCGGGATATCCCAAAATATGCAAAAATTCCCATCATTTTCAGCGTCATTCGTGTAGTTCGATGAAAAACGAGAAAAAGACGCTGTGGATTATTAACTTATTGATTTTTAAGGTGTTATTTTATTGCACATCTTGATTTGAAAGCGCAGCGGCTCGATATTTATCACTTAAAAGCTAGCGTAATGTTGGAAAACAGTTTCGGTATGTTGTTTTTTTCCTAAATCAATCAATCTCTAAATTATCTCTTTTCCCTCTCGTAATACGTGTTCAGGCATACGTACCGTACTATTTAAATATTCCTCTATATGGCTTCAAATTTTTAAGAAAAGATAAGAAATATGCTATTCTACCACTAAGTTCCTTTTGAGATCTAACCAGTTCTTAACGAAAAACTTTTATAGCAGTAAATGTATTTTGCTAATCTTTCAGTACCCTGGAATCCAGTGCTACAGCCAATATCCATCGGCAGCAGCGATCTCAATAGATATGGTCTGCAAAATAGCAGCCAGTGCTGAGGGATCTTCGGCATACTCAAAGGGTCAAAGCTTGGTCCTGATTTCAGTGTCAAGTTAAGTGGCTTTGATGGTCAAATGAGCTATCATGATGGAGGCGGGGCGTATCGAATCACGGTAGGTCTACTGTAAATACTCTTTCGACCCGGGTCCAGTCTTGCACCCATTCCCATTTCCGGTTGTCATTTGTGCTGAGCAATTGAAAGCTGGGAAATTCCCTAAAAGCATCGACAAAAGCATCTAAGCGATTACGCCTGGTGTCATCTATGTATGGGCTTACAATCACAAAGAAGTTATGCCCGCTGAATCTGTTTTTTACCAGTGCAATTAAATTTGCCAGGGAAAAAAAATGAACGTCAAGAATGTTTGAGAACAGATGTAGACATGTTTTTCCATATAGAAAGTCAAAGTCAGGCACGACAAGTGCATCGAGGTCCCGATTAATTGTACTTACCGATACTTCCGGATCGAACTTTCGCAAATGAAGCACTCCCCTTTTCAAAGCAAGAATCGACGGTTCTATCAAGAGGGTGCGGTAGTCGGCCAACGGCATCTCTCTGTCTTGACAATATTCCAGAAGTACCATTGTTGCCATTGCCTGCCCACAACCCCAATCGATAATATTAAGCTGGTTTTCGAACAGTTCGACTGGCAAGACGCCGATGGCGTCCCAAAGTTTTCGGAAATGCATAGGACCGAAACTATTCATGTAGGCGAAGAGTTGGCATTCTTCCGTCAGTATTTCGACACCTCGATGGAGGGAATAGTAAACGGCATCGCTTCCGCACACCTTATATTTGTTCACCGAAATTCTCCGAATTTGATCGAACTCTGGGTCAACTTCGTCTACAAGTTGTGCGTATTCTGTTCCCTGTTCTAATAGCTGGCCATTCGCGCGTTGCTGAGTAGTCTTATCCTTCTGCAAGAAAGCTTCCAGCCGTTGATGAATGTGTGTCACGGCAACATCGACATCGGCGATATTGGTATCCAACATATCCCAAATTAATGGACGGTTCAAAAAACAGTTCTCGTTCCCGGCAATGGTTGCCGTTATTTTTTCTCGAATGGTCTCGGCTACTCCTCGATTAAATGGGAAATCCGCTATGGCTTTCAGGTAGTAATTTACCACAGTAATCAGCACCTTATCGATGGAATCCTCTTCGCCTAACGCATTATCTAAGATCTGGTATACATCTTCATAACAAGCGATATAGGCCTCGTCAGTATTAGCTCCAATCAGAAATTTTGCTGAAGCACCGAGCCGTGAGTTTACCTGAAACCCGTTTTCATTGAGGAGTTTAAACAAATAGCCAAAAGCAGATGAAAAGCTGAGTCGCTCAGCTACTTCTAGAAGTAACGCTAAAAAGGCCAAGTTTGTCTGTGTGGGTGAGAGCGAAGTCAATAGGCTTCGCTTCCGAGACATGTACTGCTTAATAAGTGGCAAGTCACTGGCGAGGTCTTCGTCAGTACGCCATGCAAAATAGTCATAGACACTGGGGAAACTTTCACTGACATAATGTTCAAGGGTCTCCTGGTCAGACGATGCGGCATCTAGCTCTTGAATCATGGGAATTCTAATCTATTTATAAGCTATGGTATTAATGCTTTCAATTTTTTCCACGAGAGTTAAGAAATCCTTCAGTGTACCTTTCATCGTTTTAGGAATAGTAATCCCCTTTTTAGCAGCCAATTTTTTTAGTTCCGTCCAGGAGTAGTTCTCGTAATCGGCAATAGCTAGGGTATAGCCGGAAAAATTCAAATCCAGTTTGCCTCGACCCTCTTTTGAAGTCTTTAAAGCTTCACCTTGATCGGATTTATCTTGTGAGCCTACTTGCGATGGTGCCTTAACATCGGCAGAGTTCAAGAGAACTTTGAGTTGATTACCAAAACGATCTTTTAAAAACTCCGTTGCCCTTTGTAGCATTCTTTGATCCGTGTCATATGGCACGCCCCATTTATATATAGCTCGGGCAATGTCCTCAAAAAAGAGGTCTGTCAAAGTTGCATCAACAATTACTGAGTTTCGAAGAATCGCTTTTGACGTTCCAACGGTATCCAGGATCAGGAATTGATCTTCGGATAGACCTGCGGACTGAACGATTTCCTTCGGCAAAATTGGCTCCAAGTGAGAAAAGCTTGTGATGAAGTTCTTTCCATAAAATACAAATTCAAAAATACTCTCAACAATCGTGTAGTCCAGCTGGCTTTCAAATCTCAATTTAACGTCCAATTGATTTCCTTTTACCTTGTACGTGTTACGTAAGTTTTTATAACCCGTCTGCAGCCCAAACAACAGCGCTATCTCCTCTATCTTCGGCTGCCCTAAATCACTGGCAAACAAAAAGCTCACAAGATCCTCCAGGCTCTTTTGCTTGTTCTCTCCATAGATCGCCAACAAGACCATATCATAAAAGAGGGTATCCGGGCTCAAACGATCCATTTTAAAACCCGAGAGGGACTTAACTACTGGGATACCTTCTCTGTTTGCAAGTTCCTCGACATGGCTAGCATTTATCCCGCGATAGATGTAATTCCGCCATTTCGACCATTCACTTTCCTTCACGGTGAACAGATCGATATAACGATAGTTAAATTCAATATGCTTGTTATCTCTATACCACGCGACACGATTGGCTATCCCAGCGTTAAAATGACCAAGTGTTGCAAAAAAGTTCTCTGCGTACTTATAATTTCCATCATAAGCGAGCCTCATAAAAGACAACCCGCCTAAGATTACATTAAACCGATTAACTTTCTCAACTAGCTCATAGGGCTCTTCCTTTTCCGAAAACTCCAGCTTAATATCGGGAAGCCTATGCCTCGTTTCCTTAGCATCAGCCACCTTTAATAGGCGTTTAGGCACAAAGGCTGCCCCCCGATTAATATTCCAGACGGTCGTTTTGAGTTGTTCTTCAGTGCGAAAAAAAATATTTGCTACGCGCGTGATAGGCAAACAAGTCCGAAGCACATAAGTTTCCTGCCGCAGTTCAACAAGTTGATCAATCTCCTCCTGCATGAGAACGAGCTCCAACGAACAATTCTCGTTGTGAGAGAACAAACTCTTAACTAGGATCAGGGCATTGGGAATAGTTTGCGTTTTCTCGATAGTTGTACCGAATAATCCTGGCGGCATGATCAGCCCACTCCCCCAATAATGCGGTAAGCTCGTAGTACTTATAGGTAAATAGAAACGATTCGAAGTCATTATAATCTCTTTATGTCAAAGGTTGAAGCATTAACCCATAGTTGGTCGGTGTTGCTGATGAGGAAAAGGTTTCGCCTGGCTCGAGTGAACGCCACGAAATAGTCGTTCTCCTCGACGACATAGTGGCGACGGATGTTTTGCCGCCACAAATCAAAATCAGGCAAAATAACGGTGTCAAATTCTATACCTTTTGCCGACTTAAAAGTGGTTACGTGAATATTTTCAATCTCATCAATTTCCCGTCCATTGTGAAAGTAGCAGCTGCATGCAATACGATTTTGCTGCAAAAAGTTATAGACGTTGCTCACATCACGCCGACGTGGCACCAGAATTCCTATGTTATGCGCCTCTCCCTGGAATTCTGCAATAATTTCCAATAGCGCGTTGTCTTTCTTAACCTGACTATTGGCGAGCATGCATATGGGCTTTATGCCTGAGGATCTTTCTGTCCTCAATAATTGCATCATTACTGCTGAAATGCGCCGGTTGGGAAATGCCGCTTGGGTAAAAAGCATAATCTCGTAAGTATTGCGAAAGTTCTCATCCAATGGATGTGGCACATTGGCGGGGAACATAGTCGCTAGTTCAGCTTCAGTCGTCGCTTCATTCGGGTAAAGAATCTGCTGATCATCTGCACCGTAGGATACCATATCAGCAAGCCGCCTCAAAATCTCATAGTTAGCATGATTGATATCTTGGGCCTCATCTATGATAATCTCATCGTAGCGCCGGGGTCTGAGTGAACTTAAATAAGGCAAAGATCGCTTTACGGCGTTCCCGGCGTTTTCATTTACCGGTGTAGCACAACTCCGCAAATATACGGTTAATGTCTTGGCATATGTAATCAATAGACTATCTCTTATCCCCAAATCGTGGTTGCGGATATGACGCCACAAGGAAACAACGCTTTTGCCAGTTCCCGGGCCACCCGAGATAGCAACGGGACCTGTTTCATCAAGGACAGCCTGTTGCGGATCTGTCATTTGCGTGACCAGAGGGAAGTTAAATACGTAGGGCATTTTAGGGCTTACAGTAAAACCCTAAAAGTAAGATTAATTCTTTCATTTACATACTTTGCAGTCTTAGGGACCTGATGCTGCCAATGGTGTTGCATAGCGCCCCGCATAATCAGTAACGCGCCGTTACCGAGCGGAATATCTATTCGCTCTTTGGTTTTTATGTGCCTGATCTGAAAAGTTCTCGTTGCACCAAAATTTACCGAACTAATAATCGGGTTAACACCTAGCTCCTTTTCCGCGTCAGTATGCCAGGAAATCGAATCATTACCATCACGATAAAGGTTGAGTAAAACGCTATTAAAATGTGCTCCGGCGATGGGTTCTATCTTCTCCCTTATTTTCAAAAGGTCCTTTGTCCAATCACTCGGCTGCAAAGTTAACCCTGAGAAAGTATAGGGCTTATCCTTATCTCCATACCAGGCGGTTAATCTCGGAAAGGCGATTTTTTTCCCGTACAGCGACATCGACTCCTGTCTCCATTCCACCCCTGACTTCAACTGGTTAAAAAAAATACGGGATTCCTCCTCAGAGAAAAAGCTAGGATAGAATAAAAGCTGCCCATCCCTTATACTGTTTGAGCCAGGGATGATTCCACCGGGCAATCGGTTTTCCTCTAAACCGCCGAAAATGTTAAACTGGCTCATTATTAATAATATTTAGGTACTAGCTCAAATAACTGTTCGATACTTATCCGCCAAGTAGAGAATCTGCAAATTCTAAGAATCTTTCCAAGATTTCACCCACGATCAATACAACAGAATCTCCTCCTCGACTCACCACAAAGGTAGAATTTATGCTTTATCTGATTGGCATGTAAATTATGTGGCATAAATCTACGCACTTTGAAGAACTAGTACAATGACTTGAACTTCTATCTTCGCAGGTATCCGAAACTTTACCTCAAACGTCCGTTTGAATCGTTTCAAGTTGGTTTTAACGGATTGTCTACAAGTTTTACCTCAAGCAGCGAAAGCCAGTGCAAAACGTTCTCTTCAATCCTTGCACGGTTTTGCTGTCATGTATTTTCCTTCAAAAAGGTCCTGAACCCTACCTACCACGCGATATTGCCAACAGCACAGAGCTCACAGAATTTTCAAGATAAGGTTAAAGCAAAATATTCGAATCTACAGCTGGATATCATCTTGAAGCTGATGCATTGTTTCCCTAATAAGAAATATTAGTTAGCCACGAGGGCATTAAACAGGGTGTGAGGTGGCTTGACTTGCCGGACGCTCGACTTGACCATTAAACTGACCACATGCTTTAAGCGACCCTCACGACAGGGTCGCTTTTTTGTAATCGCTAGTCCGAGATGTCACTCACTTTAAAGATACAACCAACCTTGAGTATCACAAGAGATTAATCTCCGACCGCAGGCAAATTGACCTTTATCGCGCAATTGTTTACGCAACCTATTCACTTACAAAAACGCAACTAGTATCTTTGTAACTCAAATGAATAACCCAGCACCCTTATTGCTTGAACCCTCCCTACGGAGGGCTTTTTAGATATTATTTAATCCCTACTCAAAGAACAAGGATACGACTTGGAACAATTGATCTGTCACTTTCGACGCACATACCTTAGCCACCAGTTACTGCCAACTTTAAAAATTCGAAAATAGCGGAGGAAGCCAACCCCTCCACGATAGGAACCCCGTGCCGAATAGCAAACTCGTTCAATTTTACGCGCACTCTTTGGGCCAGTTTAGGTGTTTCGGTTTCTGGCAGTGAAATCGCTACCACTTGCCGTAGTTCCTGAACTTCCTCCGGATCCAGCCTGAGCAAAATTTCCTTTATTTGCTGTCTCTCCCGCTGCGACAGCTGATTGGAAACTGGATTAAATTCGATCTTATCAATATTTTCAGCGATGTTCACCTGGCTATTCGGCTGAGCCACTACTTTTCCAATTTTCATTTCATTTATTAGATTTATAGTTAGTTGAATTTGATTTGCACGATCATGCTCATTGTTAAAGCCAATCGCCTTGACAATTTCCCAGATCGTTTCCTCAGGCAAAAGACCATGTTGTTGAAGCATGGACATCTTCATCATTATAGCCATTTTCCCAATGAAGCTATCCACTTTACGCTTGATCTCATCCGGCTCTTTATCGTCTGGCCCAGGTGCTCCCGAAGACCAATAGGACACCTCGGCCATTTTTAATCGTGTCATTAACTCTTCTAAACTGATGTCCTCGTCGGTAAAATAAAAGAGTGTAATCCTGGAAATCGTGTTATCGGTAAACTCTACGCCAAGGCTTTTGCCCGTTGAGCTGACAAAATAATTGGTAAAGCTTTGAGCTAGTTCACGCGCAATGTTCTTGTTAATATCATTGGTCTCAATGGATACGGGCGGCGTCTGAACCCGGTACTTAATGCAGCCTGATCCAATGGTCACCTTATTCTCTCTTGCCAGTGCCATCAATTGCTCCCTGTCTTTTCCGGCAATCAGGAAAAAGTTAACATTGTCAAAAATCAGGCGTCCCTGGACCTCACTATCCGGATCGCCAAATGTGAACCGGACATTGTCATAGAATACCTTATTTTGCCCGGTTGATGTGAATTGAACATTATCCTCGTAGAAGTTTCCGCTAAATTCAACGGTTGAATTGAACCGGGCATCTGAAAAATTCACCAATTTCTCAAACTGGCATTCCTGTATTTCCACGTCACCATGGAAGGTGCATAGATTGAAATCAGCCTTTCCCAGGAATTCAACGTTTTCGAAAACAACCATCTCACATCGGAAGTTGCTGCTGCTAAAAAATGTATCGGCTTCAAAATGACTATTACTGAGCTGAAAAATATTACTGACGATCATGCCGCCGAACTCACCATACCGGCTCAGCTCGCAATTATTGACAATTAGTCCGCCATTGAGCATCGTGTTATTGAAGCTCAACTGGGTCAGCGCACAATTACTGATAAGCATCTCACCATTGAGGGTGGTATGGTTAAAACTCAGCTCTACACCAGGGATATTGCATTGTTCAAAAACAACCTTACACCCGAAGTAGGCGTAATCTAGTTGGATCAGGATGCTTTCTTTTAACCCCAGATCACGAAACCGTAATACCGTTTCCATCGCGCCGCCCCTGAGCTTCGACTCTTTAGCGACCAAAAAAACACCGGAGAGGTCAACCCGCTTTTGGTTGTTCCCCGTAGGGGACAGCATAAATGGAGTCCTATCCAACCATTCCAGATAGCTGACCAAGTGCTTTATCCATTTGTCTAGCTTATTTTTCAGCTTCCAATCAATCTCGCGGCTATGAAAAATACAAAGTCCAGCTTTGTCGACAGGTAATTCAGGAAATATGAGGGGCGAATGGCCCGGCTGGGTGGTTCGTGATGCACGTTGGAAATATGAAGCCATTTCGCATGGCCGGGAAGGATGGCTTTCATCCAGAACATAAGTACACATATATTCGGTATTTAAGGGTATTTCTGACAGGTGACAGTTCGCTGCCTTTTAAAGATATGGATTCCTATTCATCTGGCGAGCAGGTGATCAACCTCAAAAATTCAAGGTTTGTTACTTAACCGCTATCTTGCGAGCGCTTCCGGCATCGCTAAATTCTAGCCCTTGCCCATTTTGCCAAGAGGCTAACCGCTCTTTAAACTGTTCATCGGATGGAAAAAGCGAGGCTGCTCCACCTAGGATTTCAACAGGTACCAGCTGTATGCTTCGATCGTTGTTGGCCATCTTCGCCTCGAAGGTTACAAAATCGAAAAGTATAAATGGGGGCTTTTCCCTGTACATTTCCCTACGTTTCTGGTTGATGATCTCTGAGACGGACTTCTTATCAGCCTCGCTCATTTTGGCACCCATAATTATTCCGACTAACTGAGTCGGTTGGTAGTGAAAAAGACGTTCATGTGGGGAATAAAGAATCTCTTCGCCGAAAAGCCATTGGGGCGGTGATTTGAGAACAATTCTGTACTCATGCTCATACTGCCATGACTGCTCTTTTTGCAAAAAATGACTGTTCTGTTCTTCTCTAAGTTGCCAACGCTCGTCGTCAGATAACTCCTCGCTATATACATGTTGGTTCATGCAACGAAAAGCGTTGAGAGGCTCTACCGCTCCTGCGTAACTTATCTGTTGAAACTCGAATTCTGTCGGCAACGTGTAGCTCATATCCGGTGCTAGTCCGTTCCTGGTTTTCCTGCGGACTTGCTTCGCCGATAGCACTCCGTGCTGTTTAAGCTTATTATCAATGGCCTGGAAAATAAGACAAAACCCTCTGTGATGGTTTGCGTAATGCGACCACATCAGGAGGTTCTCTCCGCTCGTGGAAAAGCATGCGAAATGTTGCTTTTGGGGAATATATTGCCTTACAAAACCACGTACGTTTCTTTCGACATCTTCAAGTGTCTGCGAATTTACTACTTCGCTTAACGGAAGTTCGTTGAGAAATGCTTTGCTCATAAGATCAGCAAAGGAAATTGTTGGTTTTGAACAGATATGCGCTACGAGGACATCAAGTAAGCGGGATTTTAGTTTTTGATCAGCTATGTCAAAGGATTGCTCCAAGAGTCTTCGCCACCGCAAAGAATCGGCTGGAAATTCATAGAAAGCCATACTGTCATATGGATCGTTACACTCCTCTGATGAGCCGAAATAGATTTCATTGTACAACAATTCCTTGAAACTTAAAATACTGCCATGCCTGTATCTGAAATAATGCATGCTTAAACCGATATTGGAGTTTATTTAATTTAGTGAGCGGAAGTTGAACGCAATATACTAAATAAAGCATTTCTGAATCCTCTTAGACTGAGGCCTTCGGGAAGGTTAGATTCATCCGGGCTGACATTGGTGCTATTGATTTGTGATCCTCTGTTACCATTATTTTTAAAAATCAGCCTTTATTACTAGCAGCGAACCGTGCTCAGCGGTTCCGGGTACTGATGATGTCAAAAGATGCAAAAGAGAGTTACAGTTCTAGACACCAGCCTGGGAAACCGTGTTCCTCTCATATCTGGCTTCTTATCTAGGGACTACACAATCGATAAGCAGGATAAGAAGAGTATTTGTTAACAAATAGATTCAGAAGTAAAAGCAAACTGTTGACGATTTTTTGTCTAAGTTCCGTTTAATACCGCAAGAGACTTTTTCAACTTAGCTCATGAAGGATATTAAGTCCGTTAATTTTGGAATACTCTTGAATTTAATGTGACATGGGATATAACTCATTATATAAATTAACCATTTCAACAATGTCATTTCCTTCCTCCTCAATCCATTTATCACTTTCAATTAATTCCTGGATTAGTTGTTGAGCAATTACTGGAAAGTCATTTTTCTCCAAACCAGAAAAAGGTTTATCAAAACTCCAGGAACTTTTATGAAAATCAGTATTTGTTTTAAACCTTTGAGCATCAGGCAATGGTATGAGTAAATGAACTTTATAATCTTTAAGAATTCTTTTGATACGTGAGAATATTGCTAAACCATGGAAATCCCAGTCACAAGAATAATAAAGAGGCAATTCCAAGTGCCTTGGTCCCAAACGTTCTAAAGGTTTCGTATTTCCACCTCCTACATGACAAAGCTCAATATTGTTCTCAAGTGACCTTCCTGGTAATTTCAAAATATTAAGATTTTCGCACAGAACAATACATTTTGCGGTTGGACAATCAACAACAAACCGCCACTGATTCTCTTTTGGGTCATCTGATGGAAAATTATCAACTCCAAGAATTTTCAATACTGCTTTCTTGAGTGAACTGTGTTTCAAAAAGTATTTTGATTCTCTCTCTTCATCTATTGCCTTTTTAAAAATCTCTTTGAGAAATGTACGTTCAGAACTAAGACCATTCATAACTTCAACACGGTTGTTCCGTATAAATATTAGGGTCGCTATATCATCTTCTTCATAAGGCTGCGATGCTGAATGTGGAATTTCTTCGTCGGTGAAAAAATCAAGAAAATACTGAAATTTGTCTCTATACCAGCGTAAATAGAATCGATCAAAGCTTGCTGTTGGTAACCACACAGGAATTTTCTGCCCACCACTTTTTTGTTTTATCCATTTTCTTAGGATCAAAAAATTGTAAATAAATGGGTCTAACGAAAGTCGCGCAGTACTTCGGCGCTTAACGTATAGATCATTCATTAGTTTTAGGGTTGCCCAGTTTAATTTCTGCATTTTTTTTGTATGTTAATAAGTGAGCATCTTCGGTGCTCAAAACTGCAAATGGTGGATAGTTTATTGGCTCGTCAAATGATCGATTTTTATGTAACATGTAAATATGTTGTTGAGCTTCTCTGAATTGTCCTATTAGACCGATTGCCATAGTAATAATTTGGTAGTCGTAGGTTTTTGCCAGTTCTACCAACATATCGAAATTAGACCCTAATCCTTCCGCTTCATCTATCGGCATTATTCGTAAACCTAATTCGTTATTTTTTATATCCCCCTCAATGATAGAAAGTCGTGCAATATTTAGCAAAGCTAATGACGCATAAACTTGTCCTGTACTTCCTTTATTTAATCGTCCATGTTCTGATTCCATACAAAACCTGAGACTGAAGTATGACATTGGATTTAAAAGCTCTGAAGCAGAAGCGATTCTGCCACCAGACTGTTGTGTAAAAGCCTGTTCTAACATTTCCTCAATGCTCACCAACTTCCTTAGTTTTTCTACGTCGGCATCTATAAAAAGTGGAGTATCAAGTTTTCCAGCTACTTTGAAAAACTTCTCCATCCAGTCTTCATCTAATTTGCCCTTCTCCCAATATAATCTGACGTTATAGGTCTTGGATATAGGTTTATCTTGTTTTTTGAAAAAATCCTGTGTGTCTTTCCTGGACTGTTTCATTCTGCTAATTGCTTTACTAAGGTCATCGACAATAGCCTCAACTTGTCGAATTTTGGTGTCAGCAAAACGACGAGTTTGATCATTTATTCGATTTAACTCATTGTTAACAGCGTCTATCACATCTTCCTCAGAAATCACCTTGTCTCGAAGTATGCCTGGTAAGACTTCAGTAGCAAGCTTTAAAAAATCATATTCTTCGTCTTTCACTAAATAGGTTTGATTTGGTAAGTATTCATCTGCCATATTAGTATAGCTAGACTTATAGGTCCCCAACTTAATATCAAATTCGCTTTTCAGTGTTGCAACATTTTCAGAAGATATTATTAAAGATAAATCTGGAAGAGCTTGGTTTTTTTTGAAGTATTCCAGTTTAGCTTCCTTATAATCGATAGTGGAAATACTCATGTCTTGTAGAGTTTTAATCCAATTCCCTGGCGTCACTTGATTTTGCTGCGCTCGTCTGATTTCGTCGTAGATCATTTTAACTGATTCATTTTCTATTCGGGCTCCTGTTTGATCCAATTCCAGTAATAATTCTGTATTTAGAAATGATAAATTTTGCACAGTATTGTTATAATCGGTCAATTTTGGCCACTCAGAGAGAATTTTATCAATATCTCGTAGCCAACCTTTCTCCACGCCGAAATGAAGGAAATTTTCCTTTGAAAGCTGGGTTAGAGCAGAAGATTGTTTTAACAATTCGTAAATCGTCTCCTTGTATTCGCTGTATGAAGTCAATAAGAAGGTAAATTCTTTTTCTGTTAGTTCTTTCCAATCAGAATAATTAAGAGAAAATTTTGAATTTGACTTTTTTGAATATGCCAACAACAAATCACTAATACCATCTGTTTTTTGAATGAAATCGAACAAGCGAGTTAGTTCTTTCTCTTCCTCTTCAAGAGCGAAAAGATCAGTCTTTAAGCTCTCGTTCCATCCTTGGATACGAATAGAGAGAGTAACATGATCTGTTGTGTCAAATAGTGGGTTCAATACCCGGTTAACGAATTCCTCAACACCATTCAGGTTAATCCAAAATCCTTCTCCTGATTGCCGTGCTTTTAAGTTGGTAAACAGTGTGTCGGCCTCAAATAAGAACCGGTGTCCGGGCTTTTCTTCGGGTTGTTGGTCAAATTTTTGAAAATAGTGCAATGCGCTTTCTTCTTCAATACTAAGAGGACGATTAAGTTGAACAGCCCAATTTTCCAGTGATTTAGAGTCTGTTAAGTTTGAGAATTGAGATAATAATTGCTTTTCTTGGATCTTTTTATTAAGATCTTGCAATTTCTTGGCATGTTCCGTTAAACCTCTTTCGTAACCATATATCCATTCCGATTGTTCAAATACATAAGTTAGTCCATGTTGTTTTAGCGATATTTGTAATTTCTCAATTAATTCTACCTGGCGCTGGACTTGTTTTTCATTCTGAAAGACTGCCGTTAATTCTGAGATGGAATTATTATTAACTCTTTGAATTAACCAATCGTCCATGATATTTACCTCATTTTGAATTTTGACCAGCCGCTGATTCTCAGCCAGAGCTTTTGAATAATCAGAATCTGCATCATTATATCTTTGAACCATGATAGGCTCGCTGGACTCGACAAATTGACGAATTCTTTCTAAGCGATTAAGGATTGTATTGATGGACTTCTTTACTAGAAATGTCTCATGTACTTTCTGTTCATTAATATTATGACAAAGGATATAATTAGTTGTTAGCCAATCGGTTTCGGCATTGGTGTAGTCAATGAATTGAGATCTTAGTTTTTTAAATTTCTCTAGTTTTTTTGTGAGTTCTACTATCGTCAAAATATTTTCAGCATGTGAACTCATTGTTTTTTGATAACTTAAGTTAATTTGTTTCAGTTTTCGATAAAGATTATATCCGTCTTCATTTCCAAATAGAAATTGTTGTAGCTTGCTAGAATCGCTTGATTTTAACTTATATCCTCTTGAAAAAGAACGTATTATTCGTGCGTAGTTTTCGAGTGCGTTATTGCTTTGAGTTATTTGAATCGGTATCAGTCGATTTTCAGTTAGAAATTGATGATACTCTTGAAATCGCTCCCATGTTTTAGCCCCGTGACCCAATTCAAAGAAATGTTCCGTCAACTTGTCGATAGGAATAATAGCGTTATTATCTATAATAAATTCAGTGTAAGAAATGGGCTTAGCTATTGGAGAAAGCAACTTGCCTAACGTGAAATCGTATGTTTCTTGAATTATAAACGCTTTTGATCGAGTATTTCCACTTTCAATGTAAGTACCGATTACTATAAATTTATTAGCGGAAACTTCTATGTTTAGAAAGGCATATGCTATACCATGTTTGGCTGATGTTTCTGTTAGTACCATTCCATCAACCGTTCTCTTTTCTCCACTTGTTTCGGTAGCGGACTCGTATTGATCTGAACCTACAAGTATAAGTTGCAGCAAATCGGCGATCATACTTTTGCCTGAGCCACTATCACCGACAAAATCCGTTCTTAGGGGGTGAAAAAAATAGTCATAATCCTGATGATGGATAATTCCAACTGTAGACAAACTATAAAGACGAGGGAATTTTTTCATACCTTAAGATATTGATCTAAATTTTGTATAAAGGGGTAATATGCATCAATTAATCTTTGAAAGGCAGGAAGTTCGTCAAACTGATCTTCTTGGGTTTTAATCCATTTTATTCTACTAAATAATTGAAAGGCCCCATCGACCAAGACGTTAATGGATTCATTATCATTTGGATTACTATTTTGTCTATTTGATCTAGCCATTCTATTAATTCCTGGTCTTAATTCTTGGTAATCCTCTCGTAGTAGACGTTTAAATTCCTTGATTGATCGCAGTTCTATATTTCTATCTAATTTCTTAACTCGATATAGTAAGAACCCGACTAGTAGATGACTATTGTCTATTTGTTTGTAATGACCACTTAATTTACCTCGACCACTATCAGCAAAAAAATCAAGAAAAAAATAGGATTCAGCTCCTTGTCCACGATTCAAAAGTTGCAGTGACCAATATTTTTTGTAATAGGCAGTTAAACTTATTTCGTATTTTCGTATGAACTCCCACCAGCTAGGATCACAAATAAGTTGAATATAAACTCCATCTCGTAATGCAGTGTCAAATTTGGCAAATAAGGATTCTGCTTCTAGATCAGCAAAAAATAAAAGTTCTATCGGGAAATGATTACGTTCCATAACTGAATATGTTTGTGAGGAGACGGTTTTAGTGGAGTATGAAAAGTGATGTTCCAATCAGAATGATTGGTGTATTTTTGCAAAACAAGATATACAAAGCGAAGAGCGATTTCTAAACGGGACCAGTCGTTCTGAAATACTTTTGTAAAGTAATCAAGCAGTATTATTTCTTCTTTTTCTTCAAGATCCTGATCTAAAATATCTAACCATTCCAACGCCTCATTTTGTCGCCGTACATTTTCTGTAGCTTCCAGAAAGGCGGTGTCACGATCCTCAGTGTTATATACCTGAGTTGTTCGAGGTTGAATTGGCCTCGGAAATGGACTGCGACTTGTATCAAAGTATTTTAAATGAGAAGTCTTGATTTGTAAATTAAAGGATGGAATATTCGGGGGTAATACTAATCGGTTCTTTACCAAACTGCTTTCTGATAAGAGGTAATTAGTAAACCGATCTATTTTTGCCCCAAAATTACCTTGATTGAATACTCCGAAAAGTTGTTGAATTTTTGGCTGTATACGACCAAGTCTCTCGCTAATGGCGTTCAGTTGCTTTCTTAATAAGTCAAAATAGGTCAGTGCTTCTTCAAGAATTTCCCTATCATCGTCACCAACACCTTTTTGAAAGTCGAGGAGTTCCGACCGTATTACCTTAGTTTCTGAATAAGCCGATCGAAGTTGTTCATACTCTTCTAAAATCCGTTTTAAATGTTCGGATACAGACTCAAGCATAGTTAAAACCTCGGTGTCCTCTAGCTTCTTATTTTGTAGATCACTTATTAGCTTATCAATTTTATTATCTAGTAAATCTAATTGTTGCTGGAGAGCGGAACGATTTGGATTAAAGACAACATTGTACCATTCTTTGAAACTGTTGTCCTTGATTTTAATTTGTAAATCATGGCGTAGAGTTCGGCATATTTGTTCAACAAGCGTTGGATTAAATCTTGCCTCTAGCAAATCATATACCATTTTCCCAAAAACGATAGCGTGATCTCTGAGATGGTATTCATTTTGGAGAACACTATATGTTAAGAAGTATTTTTTTAATTTTTCAATATCATTCCTTGCATCCTCTTTCTGTCTCCTTTCAGGAGTATTGTTAACTTCCCAGTAGATATCTTCAATATCTGAATGCTTAAAATATTCGCTAAGTGTTTTTTTCTTTTCGGTTAAATCATATAAACGTAGAATAAGAAGGCCCAATTCACGACTCGGAATTATTTCTTCATAGCGCCCGAGATTTAATATTTCTTCCCAAAAGATAAAACGGCTAGTATTGACAGACATGTTGTTTGGTAGAGGTAAGGTAGGCTCATATTACGAAAAACATACTATTTCTAAAAATAAAAATAAATAAATATTATTCTTGAAAGATCCAATCAATCTCACCGAGGATGATTCTGACATTATACAAATTGGGAGTTTAACTGATTCGAATTGTAACGAAATTTTTTAAACTTTCCAAAATTCCAGTGCCTTGCGGCATCCTATATCTGTTTCCGTCTCTCACTCTGCAGGTACGTATCCGAAAATACTGCCACCGATTGTTACATGGCCCGCCGGCCTCGGCTAAGGCCCAACTGCAACCGCCTCTCGGAAATTAAATCCGTAGACTAGGCATCTTCCTTCCACCATATTACAGCGGATTTTTATAAAACATGGCAGTTACGCTGTTTACAAACTCAATTTGCATGGTTTTAGCACCAACGCTTTAATATTAGTGCAGCTGCCAGTATCCGTAAATTGTATGGTTGGAAATTCTCTTTCAGACTTGAATTTATGACAGTCGAACGATTTATAATATACGTTTATTGAGCTGTATATTCAAAATCCAAATATTCTTTGGATGGGGTTCGATAGTTTTATTAGAATTTGAGCTGTGTGCGTTTAACTTTTATTTAAGAACTGTTTAAGAGGTCTGACTTTCTTAAATGATCGGGGTGCGACAGAAGATTCTTTGGAAACTCAAAGGAGATCCGCTATTGAAGCATTTTTTTTAAAGCCAGTACTGCGAATGAAGTTACGGTAACAAAGAGGCCTATCAACCCGCCAAGATCGTTAAAGAAGGAGACAAAATCTTTGACGGTATCGAATGTCATAAATCTGATATAGTTATAGGGTTTACGCTGGATTTTTGGGAAAAGTTCAGTACGGATCTTAGGCAGTTACCGAACTTCGAAAAAAGAGTTGGAATTACTGTGCAACAACCTACGGCTTACATGGGATTTACGCTGGAAAATTGCTTATCCAAAAAGTTTTAAATCATAGGGGCGAATGGATTCCATTCGCACAATACTTTATAGGTAAAGGATATACTAATTTCTACCATAGATCTAGGCTAAGTAGATAAATATGAATAATTTTAGGATTTATTAAATATTTCAATAAATTCATCTATTCAAACACAGAATCCAACATTCCTTATGATAATATCACAAATTCGATTAGCTGGATTTAGAAATTTTAAAGAGGCAACCATCAATGTAACTAATAAAACCCTTATCATCGGCTCGAATGATATTGGTAAAACTAATCTTCTGTATGCTTTAAGAATTTTATTAGATAGAGGGCTGTCCGACTTAGACATTGAACCCAAGGATAGCGATTTTTTCTGTCATGAGGACACCTCTCAACTTGAGATTATTGTCAAGTTCGAAGAAGTCACTGATGACTGCGTCGTTTCTAAACTCCCTGGCAGAATTAGTGATGATGGAATACTTTATCTTGCTTACCGCGCTTGGCGAAAATCGCATGAATATAAATTTTATGCAGGGCATTCAATTGATACTTTGGAGGAGATTCAGGAGAGATTTTACAGGAGAGTACTGCATTTGAAATATATTAGTAGTAATAGGGATTTAAATAGCTACGTAAGAAGAGAGAAGCGAAATTTATTAAAAGAGGCCAAGGATAAACGGACCGAGAAAGACATTGAAGATGATGATTCAAATCTGGCAATCATTGAAAAAGATTTGTTAAAAACTAATAAAGACGTTTCCAGCTTAAAATATATAAAAAGCGCTACGGAGGTTATAAATTCTGAGCTGAAAGAATTATCTATTCACCATTCGGATCACAACATAATTTTTGACGTAGGTGTTTCTGATTTAAATTCATTCATTGAAAATTTACATTTATCCTCTCAAGTAGGTAATTCAAATTTAGCCGTTGGTGGTGACGGGCGCAACAATCAAATTTTTCTTGCACTTTGGGCAGCTAGAAATGAGATACAAGATGTGAATCCATTGGAGGTGGTTTTTTATTGCATTGAAGAGCCGGAGGCTCATTTGCATCCTCATCAGCAAAGAAAACTAGCACAATATTTAATCGAGAAACTTAGAGGACAAGTGTTTATCACTTCTCATTCACCTCAAATTGCTGCTGAATTTTCACCAAACTCGATAGTTAGGCTTTTTCAGGACGGGAAGAAAGGAGCTAAGGCAGCCAGTAAGGGATGTAGTAACATTATCGAGAAATCGTTTCTTGATTTTGGATATAGGCTGAATGTCGTCGCAGCAGAGGCTTTCTTTTCGAGCGCAGTTTTCCTCGTAGAAGGAATATCAGAAGTAATATTTTTCAAAGCGTTAGCTAAACAATTAAATATAGATTTGGATAAGCTAAATCTCAGCATTCTCATGGCTGACGGGGTTGGATTTGAGACATTTACAAAAATCTTGACTGCGTTAAATATAGAATGGGTTGTACGAACTGACAACGATATTTTTAAGGTTCCTAAGAAACCGGAATTTCGAATGGCGGGCGTTCAACGAGGCCTCGCTATCTACGAAGCTCATTTTGACATTTCAGAAGATGAGGAAAAAATTATTCAGGCGAATCGCAGTCTATTAACAGGGTTCTCCACTGGGACACCGCCAAGTGAAAATCAAGTAGCGGCAGTAAGAATAATCGATATTCTTGAAAATGGATACATTTATATTGCTGGAAAAGATTTAGAGACCGATTTAATGGATCAGGGTTTAGAGGCAAGTCTAATCGATTTTTTTGAAACAGATAGTAAAGCGGACGCTTTGGCTATAATGCAAAAAAAGAAGGCAACACACATGTTTAATTTCATTCAGAAGAAGCATGAATCGTTAAAGGCTTTAAAGGACTCTGAGATTGCTAAGCAATTAAGAGCATGTTGCGACCTAATTACTAATTGATAACGATGAAGCCAACAAAGGAGCAACAGTTGATACTTGATTCGCCAGGAAACCTAGTTATTATCGCTAACCCTGGAAGCGGTAAGACTTTTGTGATATCTGAAAAAATCAAGCAAGTATTACCTGACTTATTAGAATATAAAGGTGTAGTTGCCATCTCTTATACAAATAAGGCATCTTTGGAATTGCGGACACGATGTTTGTCAAATGGGATTCCTTCGAAGGCTTCATTTTTTGGGACAATGGACAAGTTCTATCTGTCGGAAATTATAATCCCTTTTGGTAAGCAGTTGTTTGGTATTCCGAGAAGTGAAATAGTTATAATACGAGTATCAGATTTGGAGCTGGGCCAGGCACATGAACTCATTGGGGAAGATGTGGCGGGATTTGATCCCCTCAATTCGGAAAACCTACTAATATTAAGAAAATTGTTTACGCGCGGTAAAATATTACTTGAAACGATTGGGGTGCTTTCCCTTTACATTTTCGATAACTCTCTTGCATGCAGAAACTACATCAAGGCAAGATACAGTCACGTATTTATTGATGAATACCAAGATTGTGGAAAAGAGCAGCATGATCTGTTTTTGAAAATTCGAAATCTCGGTATTACTGCTATTGCTGTTGGGGATGCCAACCAGTCAATATTTAAATTCTCTGGGAAAAGTGCGGAGTTCTTATTGGATTTGGCTGTAAAACTTCCAGATTTTAAATTGTTCCCGTTGAATTACAATCACAGATGCCATCCCTCAATTATTAATTATTCTCTGCTTCTTCTAAATGAGGCTGCCATAACTCTTGATAGCGAGGAACTTAGAGTTTATGAAAAGTGCGTTGACGGGTCAGAGGAAGCCGTTGGGCGATGGATTGAGAAGATGATACCAAAATTTGCGGAAAAATTCAAAATTCGGCAAATGAATAAAGTTGGAATTCTAATCCGGGGAAGGCGTACAGGTCTAGCAATCAGTGAAAATCTAAAATCACCACATAAATTTTTTGAGCCTACCGCTTTGGACGAGGATTTTACACTCTGGTCAGATATTTTTCGACAGCTACTAAACATCATCTTCAACAGGCAATCTTCTAGAACTGAATTTCTTGATAATTATCTCGACACCTCTAATGAGAAAACGAAAGCAAGAAAGGTCTTAAAGTCAATTGAAAGTTTAACTGTTGCCATAAAACAAGATACATTTGACCTAGCTTGGTTTATATCAGAAATGGAAAGTGTAGCATATTTGCTAATTCCCTCGGGCTTTAGTGCGAAGTCAATCAATCTACTTCGTGATGTATTAACTAATGAGAGCCGGTTAAATTCTTACAAGCCTGCAGGTGCGGATGAGATTCAGATCATGACATTGCATAAATCCAAGGGTTTGGAATTTGATATAGTTTTCCATCTAGATTTATATCAGCATATAATGCCAATGTATGCAGGTGATCGCACGCAAGATTTAAATCTGCATTATGTTGGGCTAACAAGAGCCAAGGAATGTTGTGTTTTGGTACATAGTACCAAAAGAACCAAATCCGGTGGGCAAGTTGTAAGTGCTTCTTCATCTGATTTCTTAAAAAGCACGGTTTTGACACAGAATCGAATCTTACTCCCTATCAAAAAATAGTAGAACTACAAAGTCTCGTCGCCTAGCCCGATTTCCAGTTTGACTGTCCAAGAATTGGGAGGCCCTCAATAACAGCTCCGGTTCTGCCTGTTCTGAGAAATCTTTACGTATTCCGAAGCTCCATCTATCCAGATTTTTGGCAATCGTCCACGCACTGCAGACATTTAAAAGCTATACTTTTTGCGGTCATAATCCATTATATACCAACCATGTGTCTATGATTAATATATGATACCGCCACTTAATTAAAAAGTGAATAATATTAAGGCAAGAAATGATAAATTAATTATTTAATAACATTTCTAATAAAATTACAAATGTTAAAACTTCTTTGCTATTTTTAAATTTTATTACCCTCAAAAAACTAGAAATGACTAGAGACGAAGTTTTAAACAATGGAATGGCTTTTGAAAATGTTATTGAGCATTTTCTGATTAGTACTAGGCCTGGTACGACGTATTGGGCTAATTATTTTCGTGATCAATTCAGATCAAGAGCATTATTATTTGCGGTCTGTGCCCAGGAGGCATCTATCAACAGAGCAAATTATACTGATGATGAGTTAGCGCAGATAGAAGATTTTCAAAACCGTCTAGATGATGTTTTTGTAGATGAGCAAGTTAGACAAAATGAAAATAGGGTTGCCTTTTATGATTGTTTATTGTTCTTTGTCAATAAGATTAATGCTTAATCATAATGGGTGCAATATCATATTTTGAAGAACAGGTTATTAAAGACCGATCTGGACAAAGCGAAGACATATCTTTTCAAATGGGAGCATCGAATTTGGATATTGGAAATAAATTAGGATGTATCTTTATCAAAATTGACGGGAAAGAGTATTTTTTTGATGATGAAACCGGTGAAAAATTAGTCAAAGCATTTAATGATGCGGGTTCTTATCTTGGATATAACAAGTAGATAAGCAAAATAATATTTTGTTCAGCTTGTCGAAATTTGACCAGAAGCTTGCAGACTCGGAGCAGATATAAATCTTTTTTGCCATTTCGACGGCCATATCTTTGATGCCGGCGAAATAATATTTTGTTTTGACTTTTTTGTGTACTTGCTATATGGTTAAGGAAATTAACCTTAGAAGTCCGTGCTCTGCGGCAGCCGAAAGCCTTACAACCAGCCTAATTATATTAATCACTGATAAGCCCCTAGTGGGCTTTTTTATATGGAATCAGAAAGTGTTAGGGGATTATATAATAAATTTCGGGAAATGCTTGATAAAGTCGCTCAAACTGGCTCTGATCGCTTCTCAATAATGGCACACGCTAATGATTTAATATCATGTAGCAGTGTTATAAGCGATATATTTTTAGATGAGTTTAAGTCTGAAATTGAAACTTATCTTGATCAAAAGCCTTTTGAATCAGCCCAGCACATAGGCAATGATTTGCGTAGGCTGATAAATGCAATCAACAAAGAATATAATTTCAACTGATTTATTCGATCACTAAAAGCATGAACTATACCGATCTTTATTTTATCAATAGAATTTCTAATAAAAATTTTGATGTCAATAGTTCGTATAAAAGGGAATTTATAGACAACATTTTATCATCAAAAAAACCTAGTGGATTAGAAACCAAGAGTGCTTGCGTTTTTAAAAAAAATAGAGATGGAATTATTATAACAATTACAACAGTAATGAAATTTGTACTTCCGCAAGAAAGCAAGGAATTAATTAAAGCTTCTTTTGCAACAGAATTTCATATTTTGAACAGTGATTTGATATTTAGCGGTTTACATCAAGAGTCAGCTAACTTTATGAGACATCTTTTTTTTGTAGCCCAAACGAATGCGCAGGGAATTTTTGCGAACGAGTTAGAGCGCAAAAAACTACCCGTTACCCCTATTCAATTTGTTCCTGTGGATAGTTATAAACAAACGATTATCGATTTTTTGAATGCTCATAAGGGAGATAGTATTTAAACCAAACTAAAAACCAAATAATACAACAAATGAAAGATTTAAAAGTTAGAGTGAAAAAGGATAGCAACATCTTTTATATGACTATGATTAATGTAGTACCAATAGCAAGAGGTTTTGGGGAAATTGAAACAATAGCTATATGTTACGATGAAGTGGGAGACATTTTCACTTTTGATATAGAAAGCGTACAAGTGATAGTAGATGCGGAATAATTAAAAGACAGAAGTTTATTTTATAGTAATACAGGTTTTTAAACATTGCCTGCAATATTTTGATACGATTAGGATGCCAGTAGACCCCTTAAAGAGAGTTCGAATAAGATTAACTCAAAATGAAGACAAATTAAAAATACTTGCTGATGCACTAAAAAACCATACTGATCGCCCTCAAATCCATATTGGCCAGCGGGAAGTATCATTAAAGAAAGCTGTAATCAATCCAGACCTGATATCAGAAACAGTACTTACTGACTCTACATGGAGCTATGTTGAAATATTTTTGAAACAAGATAACGGTTCAAAAGCAAAAGAAGCGTTGTTTTATTGGGAGCAAGCAAAAAACTTTTATGATGCATCTAAGGATTTGTCATTGATTGCAAAGCCTCTTACAATGTATTATTGTTTTTTAAATGCAACTAAGGCATTACTTCATTTTAAAGGCATTAATTTCAATCTTAAGCATGGTGTATCTGGTAAGAGACAAGATGGACATTATCTTTTACAAAACGAAAGTATATCGCTAAAACCCAAAGGAGTTTTATCTGGACTTTGTAATTATTTAGGAGAGCCCATTAAGAATAATGAGCCTGATTATACTTTAAAAGATATTTTTTACAATCTTTCTTTTATTCATAGAGCATTTCAATTAACTTATCAAAGTCCTGCATACCCAGATTTATTCACTCCCATTATTAGACCAAGGTTTGTATTTGATAAATCAAGAAAAGTAGGTTGGTTTGAAACACAGCTTGAAAAAGAACATTCGACTAAACGGGTATTAAGAAATATAATTGGTTTTGGTGTTGATAGAAAATATGATAACCTTAGTTGCTATACAATCCGTAGAAACAAAACATTCACATGGGATTCTCGAAGCAATAAACCTACGGAAGCGAGCCGAGCTGACTTTAATAGGTATCATTTAAAAATTAGAAGACAGCTAAGAACTATCTATGGTCCCAATAACTTATGGTATATCAAAAGAAGTAATTTGAGCCATATTATTGATAGGAACAATCTTGTTTTGATTTATGCAACAATGCATAGGCTCAGTGAAATGGCAAGATATCAACCTCAGGGCTTGAAAAAACATCTTGAAAAAAATCACAGTTGGATTTTAACAGAGTTTATTAATAAGTCACCACTTCAGTTTATAGACGAAATTTCCAGCGAAATGACTGGTAAAGACTTTAGAGTTACCGGATTTCGTGACTAACGTATATTTGGCACAAAATGGTCGACTTACTATTATCCATTTTAATAAAAAATATTATATGCTTTGTTACTATATAAACGTCCGTATACTTATTAACAAATCACCCATTTTCTTTTTGAGCAGTCATGAAAGCCGTTGCCTATTACCACGTATCAATCGACAAGCAAGGCCGCAGCGGCTTAGGGCTGGAAGCCCAGCAAATGACAGTAGAGCACTTTGATCATTGGTTAGATGCTTTTATAAAATTCATAAATTTTGAAGAGCAGGGTTTCGCAAAAGGATGGGTACAAATTTGTATTCACCTTTTATTTTTGTGTAGACAATAGTTCGCCCCAAGAATTGCGGCCAGCTCGTGCAACCATTCACTTATTGTAGATACTACAAGCATGGTTCAGATACGATCAGCCACCATTGGCCGTTTTTAGTGTAAGGTTAATAATAGAATACTGTATTTGGCATAGGAAAGGTTGCGTAACAAAATATTATTTGGTATACTGTTAAATAACGATATGAAACAGAAATGAAATTATCTGACTACCTGTTATGTTAAGTAGCTTGTTATAAAGCTAACCAGCCGCACGTTTACCAGTCAGTGCAAACGAAAGTTACGAAGTGAAAAATGACGGCTTCAAGCCTTCACTTCGTCAGTCGGCTATTTACCGCGTCTGGGCGCCGCTCCTTAAACCGCCGTCTGGGCTTTGAACCCAAGGGGATAAACCCCGTCATTTTTCATTCGAGTGGGACATGCGATTGCCCTTTGGCACAGAGCCGGGCTTAGCTACTTCAAATGTCTTTCACTCATGAAAAATTCAAAAAACACTCCAAAGATTTACGTAGGAGCTTACGGAATGTACAATTCCGGATCGCTTTTCGGAAAGTGGTTTGATCTTTCAGACTATTCAAATGCAAAAGAGTTTTACAAAGACTGCTATGAATACCATAGGAATGAATTCGATCCAGAACTTATGTTCCAGGACTGGGAATATATTCCGTCTTTTCTGATCTCGGAATGCAGTTTGCACGAGGATACATTCAAATACTTTGAAGTAGTTTCTGAAGTGGCTGATGACAGAGCGGAAGCTTTTGAGATTTACTGCTCAGATATTATATCCTGGCCAGCCAACGGAAATGATCTGGAAGAAACACTGGAAAGATTTAATGAAGCTTATCAGGGATATTATGGAGGAGCTTTCAAAGATCCGAAAACAGAATTTACCTATCAATATGTAGAGGATACCGGAATGCTTTCGGGGGTACCAGAAATTCTTCAAAGATATTTTGACTTTGAAGCTTTCGGAAGGGATCTTTTCCTGGAAGGATATACCGAATACAACGGTCATGTTTTTATGGACATTTAAATGTTTTTCAGGAGTCTGATAATTTTTTCAGACTCCTGAATTAAAAAAACGCTCAGATGGCAGTTTGGATGTCACATGGCAGAAGATTAGAATCAAGCGGTTTTTATTACTTTCTGGCCTAGTATTGAGTCGTTTGATTTCACCAGTGAATTGGAATTTTTAGTATCTGCTCGTAACTTAATTAAAAATTCGTCTTGGCATGATAAGATCATACTTTAAAATCAGAGGCAGATTTGACTTTTCACCGCACCGTTTTGAGATCGGAAATCCGTTGATCCAAAGCTGGCATTTTAACCACAATCACCTCTTTAAGAAAATTTACAGCCTGCCTGCTTCTGATTATAACGCCTTCTACGATTACCACCTTCATTATTTTCTCAGGCCCAGCCCCGATCAGGATCAGATCTTTTTTGAAGAACTTTCAAACTGACATCCGAGCGGATTGCCCTATTATAAAATGTAGGACCCGTTTTCTTCTAGGCAGAAAACCTATCAATCGAATCTTATCAAACTTGAATCCTTTCAATCGCTTCTGCGCTCAATCGATCAGTGGCACGTTTCCTCCCACTTGAGTCGGTCATCGAAGAAAAGAACCGTTTGATCGATCAGCCTTCCGGGAAAACGTGCGGTTAAATGAGCAGGTTAAAGCGATGGAAGGATTCGAGACGAGTTAAAAGATTAGCATTGTAGAAAACCACCTGGGTACTTTCGTTGATCTTCTTATGCAAATTCCGGAGCTGACCCTGCCTGTGGAAAAAAAACACTTTTCAGGGTACAAGGTAAAAGCGCCTGGTACGAACTGCTCTCCCGCAACTTCTTTTACGGCGGATATCCTGTTCCCTTATAGATTGACCGTAACTATTTCTCAGTGAATGCTAATTGAAATTCAATCAGGGCATAAAAGTCACAAAAGGTCATAAGCTATTTATAGTCAGCTAAATAAGTACAAAAAATTAGTTGTGTTTGCCTGACCTAGTACTATTTTAGTCACTATTGTTTGAGATTCCCATAGTATGTTTGCTTCGATGATTTAGGGCGGTGGTACCCCGTCAGCGGTCACGTTTATGTTCCATTCTTAAACAAAAGCAGTCATGCATGTAGAGCTGATCACCAGGGAAGACTTGCAACAGTTTAAAACTGAACTTCTCACTGAATTTCAAACTATTATTTCAAAGACAAAAACCTTGCCGCAAAGCAAGTGGCTTAAAAGTGCCCAGGTACGTGAGCTTTTAAAGATCTCACCAGGAACGCTTTTGACCCTCCGTGTCAATGGGCACCTTCGTTACACCAAATTAGGTGGCAGCTTTTATTACCAGTACGAGGATATCGAACTCATGCTGGCAAACGGACCTTCTAAAAAGCGATAATGTAATTAAAGTATCTGAGACAAAGCTTACTAATCCGGCGGGAGCCGGGTCGGTAGAGAGGGTGTGGGATGATCCCATACTCCGTGCTGAGCGGTCAGGATAAAGAGCTTAAACAAATAAGACAATGGATAAAGAACTGTTGATAGCCATGTACGAAAGGAAAGATCCCAAGCGAAGAAGAAAGCTCTACGAGTTTTTTCAGGAGCTCTTCGTGCAAAATCTTTCAGCGGCACTTACTGTCGAGATTATCAATAAAGAGCTCGGCGCCGACTTGGCCCGGCTCTATGATGTCAAGTACATCCGCGCACATGCAGCGAAGTGGATTAATCCGGAAGCGATCAGAAGAACTACTGTTGAGATCATACCAAAAACTCTCAAAGAGGACATTCCCTGGTCAGAACCCGACGAGTTAAGAAAACGATCTTTTAAAAGCTCTAAATTTAGTAAACCATGAAAAAGTTTCATTTTATAACCCAGTCCAAAGGCGGCGTGGGTAAATCCCTTTTGATGTATCTGTTCGCTTTGAAGTACGGACATAAGAAAGATACCTTGTTTGTAGATCTGGACTCTTCGACTGAATCCAGTAAAAGCCAGCTTTCGTTCATCGATCCTGACAATTTTGATATGGTCTCTCTGAGTGATGAGAAGGAAGCACTCGTGCGCGACCAACTGGTCAGCTACCTTGAAGAACTCTCACTGAGCCATTTCGAAGAGGTGTATTTTGATATGGGTGCGCCTGAAAGCGCACAGCTTCCAGCACTGATCAGGTATGATCTTCCCATGAAAGAGTTTGCAGATGAGCTTGGTTTTGAAATGGTCTTCCACGTCGTCATCGCTGGCGGAACGGCCTACAAGCCCTCGGTAAGTTATCTGACCCAGATGGTCCAGACAGCCGCAGCTGATTTTAAGATCATTGTCTGGAAGAGTATAACTTCATTCCGTAAGTTTCCTGAGCTTGCAGATGAACTGGAAGCAAACTGCCGGAAACTGAATCTTGAATTCCGCCAGTTTGGTGATTTTGAACCTGAGTCAGAGCTGGGAGGAAAGATCCTGGATGGAGCCAGGCTGGGCTTTGGTTTGAAGGATTATCAGACTGGTCCAAGGATGAAACTTAAAGCACAGCTTCAAATGCATTTCAGCCATGAATGAAAGAAAAGAAAAAGTGGCCCAGGTGCTTGATTATATCAAAGCCCAGTACCAGATTAAATATGGCATGGAAATGGATGACTGGTCAGCGGTAAACCTTGCAGAAAGCCGGGAGCAATTTGAGACGATCAGAAAGCACCTGGATGAAAGCCTGAAAGAAAACAAAAAGCTGCAGCAGACTTTCAGGGGGCCGGTAGTAACCGTAGCGTTTTCTTCCAGCTGGCAATCATTTGCCCATGGAGCGGGCAGGAGCCTTCCACATGCCGCCTGTGCTTTGATCCTTGGAATGCTTTGCTACTTTTATCTGAGAACCTTTCAGCTCTACCAGGGGATCAGCAGCTTTGTCAGTGAGACGGAAAATTTCGAGTCTTACAAAGAGGTGATCCGGGAAGGGATAATCAGGACCGAAAACGGAGTGGAGTTCTTGATTCTTAAACCAGCAAAGACTCAAGATTACTACTTTGGTAAGGTCTTCGAGTTCGATGAAAAAAGAAGAGAGATCCGGGTTCCGCTTCGGAGGCTAAATTGATCCTTTTAAATCCAATTAAGGCAATTAAAATCTTTTTGGATCCAAGAAAGGTAATAAAAAGCCAGAAGAATCATTTTAGATCAGTTTAAGTCAGCGTTTAATCATTTTTAAACCGTTCGGGTCCTTGCGATGGTTTTCTCCATAGCCAGCTATCGCCGGTACGTCGCAAAAAAGCGACGACCGGCGAAACTGGCCATGGGGAAACCCCTGGACCCCAGCTATTCGCCTCTGGGCTCATAGCTTAATACTGAAGACTTATGGAAAAGAAACAAAAGGGCAGACCGCCGAAAGGGGAGGGGACTGCAAAAAGAGAACATTTCTCAGTGTGGGTAAGTAAAGAAGAAAAAGAAATGATTAATCAAAAGATTGAAAAAAGTGGGCTTTCAGCCAGTCAGTTTTTTTTGACCCAGGTGCTGGATGTACCCCTGAAAAGACCACAGATCAAAACGCTGCCGGAAAAAACGGCAGAACTCTATAAAGTGCTACGAATGCTCAGTGGCCAATTTGCCGTAGCGGTGCTACGAGCAAGTCAGGCCGATATGCTTTCCAGACAGTGGCAAGAGAGCAGCCAGAATATTTCACTGATCTCAAAGCTTCTAATGCAGTGGGTGTATGAGGATTTCGAAATCCGATCCTTTCGGCAGACGCTGACGGAAATCAGAGATTGGACCAGGCAGCTGTATGTTTATCAGCAGAAGATGCTCCCAGAAGAAGAAAGTAAAACTGCAACGCTTGAGACGACATCCAGACTTTATCATAAAAGCAGGGAGCTTCTTGAAGCGTATGAAGCGCATTACCTGAAACAGGAGACGCCAACCGATCTGGCCGTTTGGCAGGAGGATAAACCGGATCCAAGAATTCCGGTTCATGATGTGATCAGAGAAACAATGGAGAAGCTTTCAAAACACCGAGGGTCATGATAGGGAAGGTAGGACTGGGCAGGTATGCCAAAGGGCTTTTGAATTACTGCTACTATGATAAGCAGCTAACGGCAAAACAGATCAGTGAGCTTGGGCCACAGGACGTGAGAGGGGAGCTTGTTTACATTCAGAACCTGGCGCTTCAAAAGCTTCCGGATGGAAGATTTGACATCAACAATCTTTCAAAGCAATTCTTAGATAACAGCGATAAGAACAGAAGACTTACCAAATTCATCTGGCATCAGTCGTTTAGTTTTCCGCCAGGCGAGAATCCAGGGAATGATAAGATCACCCGGATCGCCATGGAGTTTGCAAAAGACTTTGGATTTGAAGACAACCAGATGGCTGTGTTTCTTCATACGGATAAAGCACATAGACATTTTCATATCGCTGCAAACCGGATCAATTACAACGGAAAAAATACAGCTGACCATTTTAACAATTATGCAAGGGTTGGTAAATTCTGCCGGAAGATGGAGCTGGATCTTGGACTTGTGATCACACCGGAAATGCATCTGACGGCTGAGAATAAAGAGGAGCCTCGACAAACGGCTGACCAGGCACTTCTGAAATTGAAGCAGGCAATCGACAGTATTCTACCGAATGTTTCCAATATGCAGCAGCTTAGCACTAAACTGCAAAAGCAAGGCGTGAAAACGTTCATCAAACGGGGTGTTACCTTCATTAATAAAAAGAATGGAATGAAAGTGAAGGGCTCTGATATTGGCCGTGACTATTCACTTGCAAATCTTGAAAAACGCCTAGGCTTAACTCAGGGTATAGAACTCGGTCAGTCACAGGAATTAAAGCCAGCAAAACAGCGAAACAAAGGATTGAGTATCTAATTGAAATTCTAATAACCAATAATTTTTCACTGCCTTACTAGCAAATTGGTAAGGCAGTGAAATACATGACAAATAGTTGCCCGGTCGCAAGCTGATCTTAGTTGTATATGCATAGATTCAGCATTTAATCAAAGCCATGCTGGCTAGGGCTGCACAAGCATTCTTAAAGTTTCTTTCTGCTTAAAAATAAGCTGAACCCAGTTGTATATGTCCTTGATAGACATTTAATGAAACTATCCAAGTTTCATCCTACGGCTTTACAAGCAGCCTCTAAATAATTCATTCCACAATTACATTAATGCCCACGCCAGCTGCTTTCCGCTGAATCTTTTGTTTCAACCCTCCATAACCCCAATTGCGGAGAAGAAAGGGATCCTGTAATGCCTGCGCTTCTTTTTCCTGCTGATCTACTAGAAGCAGCGTCGCTGCCTGGTTTTTCAGACAAAGGTCTATCAACCGCCTGCTATATACGTGTTGCTTTTGATTTACATACCGTTTCTCTGCACTTCGCAGATTTTCGATCGTGTTTTCTTTAAATCTCTTTTTGGTCTGGTTATTCATTAACGACATCGCATTCTGCTTTCTTTGAATGGCTGCTTGAATGGAAAGTCTTTTATAAAGGAATTCGTCTTTGTTTCCTATGGTATACCTGGTTTTGCCAATTGTCAGCATTATCGGATAATCCAGTGTGAGCGTAGCCTCCGCAATAATATCTTCATTGAGCATTTGAACCATATTCTCTGACTCGAAAACGGCCATCATAAAAATCTTTCCTTTTTCAAGTACCAGTGAGCTCGTGCAAAGCTTGATTTCCTTTCTTACAAGGCGGTGCAGCAGATTCTTCTTGTCTGAAAAATCTTTTCCTAGGTATGTTTTAAACGGTATATCGAAGAGTTTAAAATGAAAGACATTGCTTTCATTACTAGTTATCAGCGATTTTAGATCAGTTCCCTTGAAGGGTATTGGTAAATCTTTTTTAAAATTAGGCAGTGTTTTTTCGCCTGTTATATAGGAAACAAGATTCGTATTAAAGGTGCTTACCAAGGTACTGTTCAGAGAACTCATAATGTGCATGGGAATGGTGCCCTTAAAATTTCTAGCCAGTATCTGATAACTGGTATTCATTCGGGAGGTAGCAAGAATACCATCCACATCTATTTTAATATTAGCAAGTTTGACTTTTACTTGATCCGTTAGATAAATGAGTTCCTTGATTTGCTGCTGCATAAAGTGATGTGTGAAAATCAGGTTTGATGCTTTAAAACAAATATAGCGCCAATCATAAAGTGTTTTGAAGACTTGTGACTTATAGCCTGGATCTTCGTTGTCGATCTTTAATTGGATTTTGCGGGTGAAGAATAGCTTTTCCATTGCTGTAAAAGGTTATTATACTAAAACCGGTTATTTGACTTTTGAACGGATTGACTTTGAAGTAGTTGATGCGCCTTAATATAATGCTGCTGAACCTCATTCTGCGAAAGCCCCAGTTTAGTTGCAATTTCATCAAAGGATAACTTATAGTTTTTTCTAAGATCATAGATTTTTGACTGTTGACAGTCAAAAATTTCTGTGTCTACCTTGTTGTTTTTAAAAGAATTATTCTTAATCTCCTTTTTTAAAACATGTACCATGCCTTTTATTTTCCTGACACTTTTGCTTAGTTGATCTGAAACCTGAAAAGTGGTTTTTCCAGTGCGATCTGCAATTTCTTTGTTCGTAAGTCCCTTTTGAAAGTGAAGTAAAATTATTTGCTGTGCCTCAGATGAGAGATACTTTACACTTTCAGTAATTGTGTTAAGTTTTTGAATGTCATCTTCCCAAGACTCTTGATTTTCTACCGTGTCTTCGAAATTGCCGATCGTGTTTTCAAATTGGTCTAAAAGGAGCGTTTGCCCGTATATGGTATGACGGGATTTTTCAATATGTCTGAGAATCTGCCACCGCAGATTCATACGAATGAATCTATAAATATGAGGTAAGCTCTCCATTCTATTACGTTGATCCCATGCTTTCAGATAACATTCATGTAAAATACATGTAATCAAAAATTCATCCTTGATGAGGGTTTTACCAAAATGAAGTAGGCTGCGAAATGATCTACGATAAACGAAGTTCAATGCACGTTGATCACCTTGTTGAAATAGGTGTAGATCAAGATCAGCTTTTTCACTGTCGACTGACGTATTACTTAATCTCATAACAGTTATTTTATGACTAACAGTTACAAATATAATTAATTCTAAATATATGTGGGTTATAACCCACTTTATTTTTTACGATTTCCAATCAACTTTCGAAAAATATGTAGAAGGTGAACGATAGGTATAATAAGGAGATTAAACTGTTTGGAGAAAGACTAAAGGAAATCAGGCTGTATCGAGATATGATTCAGCTCGATTTGAGTGAAGCTATTGGTATGGAACGAAGTGAAATTAGTAAAATGGAACATGGAAAAAAAAATGTAGAATTTAATACAATTGTCAGACTTGCAGAAGCGCTAGATGTGGAAATTTTAGATTTTTTCACTCCTATTTTTAATATAAAAAATGATATTGAATAATAATTCGGTTTGAACTAAGAATTTAAAAAAGTTTAAACTATTGCATCAATTATTAACTACCATAAAAAGGTTTCCATTTACACAAGCACATTTTCTTTCTCCACATGTAAAAAGCCGCGAATTTCAAGTTCTTTAAAATCCTTATTTAACTCAAATCTTAGCTGAATTTGATTATCAATCTCGAAATTATCAAACCCTGATACTTCACCCCAATCCTGAATATTTTGAAGAAATTTTGAGACATATTCTGCTTCCTCATTAGACTCAATAACATCATGATGGAATTGATAGGCTGAAACATCTCTTTGGATATCGACAATTTTTTTGCCGCAAGTGATTTTTGAGATTGCGCGTGGAGGGTTCAACTTCTTGTCTTCATTAGCGTTATCTAATACCATGGTTACCCATTTTTCATGATTAGATTTTATCGAATATCGTAAATCTGTCGTATATGTTTCCTAAAGTTCGTCGATAGTTCTATGATGATTATAACAGAATAAAGTTAAATTGTCGTAGACATCGTGATCATTCTCATATATTGTTATATGTCTTGGTCTGTTAGGTTGCTCACTTATAATATCGCATTCGTTGCCTTAATTGAGCTTTCGACTGTGCTCATTCTACTCCGCAACCAATTCTGTTCGACAAATGGCACATCTATTTCCGGAACGCGCCCATAAGGTCTTTCTAATTTTGCTACTTATTGCCATATAAGTCCTACTTACAGCGATTCTAAGGCCTTTGCTAAATATAAAATTTTGTCAACAACCATTTTTTTTAAGAAAGTGCCGATTAGAAAAAAGATTGAATCATAAGACCAAGATAATTGACGAAATGAAAAAACAAAGCATTAATCTTTAAGAGAATTATCATCGCAATCAATAATAATATAGGAACGATCGCTATTGCAAGTATCCATGACAGAAACTTGACTAACATGTTTGAGCTAGACCAAGTCACGTCCTGTTGATGGACAGGTAAAACAGTCGACAGACTACTTAAAGGATATCTTAGAAAGGTATCCCAAACACCGTTTTCTCCAAGATTTTCCGCCAAAATTAATGGATCAAAATAGGAACTGTGGCCATAACGTGTGTCTAACACATTGATGACCTTTGGATCGGAAGCCCCGACTTCACCTGATGGTCCTGAATTTGGGATGAAATATTGAGCATATCTAACAATATTATCGTCTTCCGAACAATGATTTAAGACGGCTTCAATTCTATTAACATCTAAGAATTTAGACCAGTTGAAATTAGGACTAATTATGCCGCCAGCAACAATTACTCTACCGAACTTCAGGGTCTCGAAATCTTTGTGCTGTAGCAAACATGAAAAGAGTAAACTTCCAAAACTATGAACAACTATGTCTGGTGGTTCTTTGATTCCGTTTTGCCTAGCGTGATCAATCGCCGCAAAAATTTTTTTTCCTAGTCTGCGTGTAATCATTTTATGGAAAAATGGAAAAAGCACTCGATATCTTACAAGACCGTACTTAAAGATAAGAACTGGTGCATGGTACCTAAACTTATTAGCTATCCTCCAGCTAAACTCCTCTTGCCATTTTCCATCGGTATTCATACCATGAATTGCAATTAGCCATGGTACATCGCGACTAATATTTGTTACTGTGAGATATTTTATTTGCTTTTGAGGTTCATCGCCCGTCTGACGAAAGTCTGTGTGACACCTGGGACAGACATTGATATCGTCGTCATCAAGAATGTTATTACAGTCAGTTGTTGGACAGACCCTAACTTCTTTTTTTGAAATTAATTCAAGCACTGCCAGTCGGTTTAGTAGTTGTTTGACTTTTCCGATGTCTGATGTTGCACTTACTAAATATTTGGGATTTATTTCGGTAGATGTGCCAGATTCCAGTAAATTTTTGACTTCATATACAAGTTTTTCATCATAGTCCCTGCCAATTCTGGCCCATTCAACGCTACTTAGTTGCTTGCCCATATCATTCCAATTACGGTGTAAACGTCGTCCCGCTTGCATTTTACCCAAATACGGATGCGACTTTCAAATCCAAATAGCTCCAATTTTACATCTCTGCTTAATGAGGGATGCACTTCTTGCTCTAGCTTAAACTTTCCCTCTGACGATCTGAAATTTGCAGGATTGACAGCCCTGCTAACTTCACGCACAGCGGCTACGTCTTCAATACCTCCATCAGGTAAATTTGAAACTAGATCGATATGGCCGCCGTCTGTCCGAAGTGTTCTTGAGGTGGCCGTAACATGTGAAGGGTCAGCGCTCATGCTATTTACAGCATTATTAATCGTAACGGTATTTAGCTGATTTTGGCATAAGCCAATCTCTCGGAGAACTGACGTGATATTTTCAAGGATATCTTCATGGATTGTATCTATATTCGGTTGCTGCATAAAGATGGCACAATAGGGGTTTGTTACATACCACTCAAATCTTACGACTGATCTATCTGAAGTCTGCCTGAAGGCACGAAAGTCGTACAGATCGCCGTCCTCATTTCGTTGAAAGTCTTTGCTCTTGACCCGGAACCAATCTCTGTTTCCTCGATGCCATGAGAATGAAATTAATGTATTCGTTATCGATATATTTGTCAGACTTAGTTCCGCCGGGAACTCATGTGTCGAAGCACGATCTAGTCTATCTGCAAATTGTGATGAGATTACCATATCTTTTATTTGATCCATATTAAAAGACAAAGGTTGGTATAAATAAATATGCTGATCTCCCCATCCTTCTATTTCGTAGAGCCACTCCTCGAGCATAATTAAAGTCAGTCTTTCTTCGTCAATAGCATCAAACATGTTCCGGAGAAAGTCTGCCTTGTTTATTCCTATTTTAATATTGTTTTTCCGAAGTAATTCTTTAATAAAGTCATTTCCTTGCCCCACAATTATTGATTCCACTGTCTGTTTTAACTGCATTCTATCTTCTGCACTTGTCATTGAGATAATCAGATTTTCAGTTAGGAATTCAGTTTAAATATAGACGAGAAATCACGTATAATTCTAACAATATACGTAGGGTCGTTCTTTTCTCACAAGTTATTGATTTATAATCGAACTAATAGACATTAGTTATTTAGCGGAGTTGCTACGATGCTGATGATACAATGGATGAAACTGTAAAATTTTCAGAAAATAGACAGATAATTTTGACATTTAGATATTGGTTTTACCTCTTGTCATGGCATGCAAGAGATCGCCGGTTCGATCCCGGTATGCTCCACGATTTAAAATCAATCACTTATTTAGTGTAGACAATGGAGAATTATTTGCGTTATTTCTTCTGTGTACCATCCTGTGTACCAATAGAATATTATAGGTTTTCAATTTGTTTCAAAGCAGAGTTTTAGTCTTGAAACACCATTCATATGATTAAACAGGTCCTAACGGAATATGCATGTGGATGCCGTTCAAATTGTATGTCATTATAACATGACGTATTTAGATTGCTTTATGGGTGCAGCACTATTGCCGTAAAATAAGAATTGTCCAAAATTACCTTGATTTTTACATTTAAGTGCTGAAATAGTTAGTATTCTTCCTAATTTGACAATCCCTAAGTATAATAAAATGATGTTATCCTATTGTTTTAAGGGAACTTATAACAACTGCTAGTTTTATTACTTCACATTCATAATGCGATTATTTAACAATTACCTCTGCAGCGATTAACAATGAATACAAATATAAACCCTAAAGAAATGTCTATTCAAGATCAAGCTATAAGTTCGAATACCGAAGAAAAAAATTCTCTATCCTCTGGATCCGTCTGGCAGCGGTGGGAGCCACATATACATGGGCCGGGAACTATCTTGAATGATTAATTTAAAGGTTCTGATGCTTTTAATAAGTATTTATCAGCATTGGAAGAAGCCTCTCCTAAAATGCGAGCAATAGGGATAACGGATTATTATAGTACAGAGGTTTATGAAGCAGTTTGTGAAGCAAAAGCCGGAGGCAGGCTTCAAGACTTTGAATTAATATTTCCTAATATTGAGATGCGGCTTGATGTTGGCACTGTGAAGGGGGCTTGGGTTAATGTGCATCTTTTGGTTGATCCGAAAGATGCAAATCACTTAGAAGAGCTAAACAGATTTCTTACAAGATTAAGCTTTGATGCGTTTGATGATAGCTTTCATTGTACCAAGAGCGATTTGGTTAAGCTTGGTAAAAAGGTAGACCCAACAATTACTAATAATAGTAAAGCATTAGAAATTGGATCTGTTCAGTTCAAAGTTTCTTTAAGACAATTAAAAGAAGAGTTTTCTCGTAGTGGATGGGCCAGAACCAATATTTTGGTTGCGGTATCGGGTGCAGCAGATGGTTCAGCTGGGGTTAGAGACGGTGCCGACACTACACTTAGGGAAGAAATTGAAGCATTTGCCGATATAATTTTTGCAAGCAGCACAAGCCAAAGAGAGTTTTGGCTTGGAAAAAAGGTACTTACAGCAGAACAGATTGCCCAACGATATGGCAAACTGAAGCCATGTATGCATGGTTCCGATGCACATAAACACGCCGATGTCGGCGCGCCATTCGGTGATCGATTTACATGGATCAAGGGCGTTGCCAATTTTGATACCTTGATCCAAGCATGCATTGATCCGGAAGGCAGGGCATTTGTTGGGCCTCATCATCCATTGGGCGCAACGCCTTCACAAACAATTAAACATGTTGAGATTAAAGATACCTCTTGGTGCCAGACACCATCTATCTCAATTAATCCGGGTTTGGTAGCGATTATAGGCTCTAGGGGGTCGGGTAAGACTGCCTTAGCTGAGATCATTGCAGCAGGATGTGACGCAATATCAGAAGATAACTCCTTAGGGGAAATAAATAAGTCGTTTCTCAACCGGGCGAGGCCAGAACTGGCAGGATCGACCGTAAATTTAAATTGGGGAGCAGATAGAGAACCTGTTTCACGATCATTGGAAAAAGAAAACTTATCCTCAGACAAATATCCTATGGCGAGATATTTGTCGCAACAATTTGTAGACGATCTATGCTCTTCTGACGGCGTCACCGATAAATTGATGAAGGAGTTAGAGCGAATAATATTTAGTTCGCATGACATCAATCAGCGAGAAGGGACTATCGATTTTTCTAGTTTATTAGAACTTCGGGCATCGAGGCCGAGGGCGTCGCGGGATAAGGAAGAAAAATCTTTGCAAGACCTTTGTGATAGAATTGGTATGGAACTGGATAAAGTAAAACTTGTAGAAGAAACAAAAACCAAAATCGCAACAAAGGAGGTCGTAATAAAGCAATACGTAACAGATAGGTCAAAGCTTGTCGTGAAAGGTAGTGAAGCTAGGGTTTTAAGACTTGGTGAACTCACAACAGCTGCTGATAAAGTTAGAGGATATGTCCGAAATCACGGATTACGTGAACAATCTTTGCTTAGTATTCAAGACGATGTCAAGAATGTCAGAGTGAATAAAGCCCCAGAAGATTTGAGGGCAATGCAAGAAATGCATGTTCACACTGGTTTAAAAAACGAAGAATGGGCATCATTTCTTATCGATTTTAAAGGAAATGTTGACGAGGTTCTTACCGTCAGATTGGCAGATACAAGGAAGGCAGCGCTATCTTGGAAAGGAAATGTTCCTGAATCCTCCGATCCACAAAAAGAGCTAATTTCTCCCGAAGCTGATTTAAATAGACAACCATTAGCTTTGCTTGAAGCGGAAATAGCGCGTCTCACAGCATTAATTAGTACGGATAAAGACACCGCCCAAAGATATGCTGCTATTTCACAGAAGATAACCCAGGAACAAGCATTAGTAGATGGGCTGAAGTTAAATTTAGCTGACTATGAAGGAGCCATCAATCGCGCAACAATTCTTCGAATCGAACGAGATGATTGCTATGGAAGAGTATTTGAAGCACTGCTTAGTGAAGAGAAAATTCTAACAGAATTATACACGCCGATCATGACTAAACTTTCTGCCTCTGATGGAACATTGAAAAAAATGGCATTTTCAATCAAGCGAAATGTAGATGTTGGTAAATGGGCTGAAATAGGTGAACAATTATTTGATCTGCGAGAGATAGGTCCCTTCAAAGGAAAGGGTACACTTAAAAAAATTGCGGAGGAGCAATTGTTACCTGCTTGGGAAAAAGGAGATGTGGCTGCCGTTGCGGAAGCAATGAATAAATTTAGAAAGGAAAATCAGGAAAGTTTATTAGAAATGTCAAAAGTTTCTAATGCAGATAAACAGAATTATCGTGCGTGGGCAATGCAATTTGCAAAGTGGTTATACAGTACAGATCACATAAAAATTAATTATGGCGTAGATTACGATGGTGTCGACATCCGTAAATTGTCACCGGGAACAAGGGGGATAGTTTTGTTGCTTTTATATTTAGCACTTGATGATGAAGATGATAGGCCCCTGTGAGGTGGCTCCAAAAAACGGCACACATTTTTGCACATCATGATGCAAGATGAAAGACAAAAAAACAGTTAAAATTCGTAGGAGCTATAATTCTGATTTCAAGCAGGAAGTGATCAGAATGCTGGCT